>CDZE01045859.1_pt1 | contig 1094736 bp, 938 predicted proteins | sample 557341 | NCBI WGS metagenome assembly CDZE01 (sample SAMEA3182109, study PRJEB8094) | gut metagenome | biome: human; feature: gut; material: Stool; isolation source: human stools | place: Canada | collected 2013-04-23
TTCGACAAGTGCGCCAAGGTGATGGGGCTGCCTTATCCCGGCGGGCCGGTCATCGACCGCCTGGCGGCGCAGGGCGATGCGGAGCGTTTCCGGTTCGCCAAACCTTCCGTGCCGGGTTTCGATTACAGTTTCAGTGGGCTGAAGACGTCGTTCCTCTATTTCCTGCGCGACCGGGTGAAGGAGGAACCCGGTTTCATCGAGGCGAATATCAACGACCTGTGCGCTTCGCTTCAAAAAACCGTCGTGGATATCCTGTTGGGCAAATTGGTCAGGGCGGCCCGGGAGTTTCGGATAAGGGACATTGCGATAGCCGGCGGGGTATCTGCCAATTCTGGATTGCGGAAAGGCGTGACGGCCGAAGGGGAACGCCGCGGCTGGCGGACGTTCCTGCCGCCGCTGAAGTTTACGACCGACAACGCCGCCATGATAGCCGTTACGGGGTATTTCCGCTACCGTCAGGGTGAGTTCAGTTCGCTTTCCGTCGCTCCGGAAGCCCGCATTGAGAATATGCTTTCGGGCGAGTGAATCCGGCCGATGCCTGCCGGAGCAGCCGGCAGACAGGAATATTTCCGATAAAGGAGAGCAAGGCCCTCCGTGAAAAACACGGAGGGCCTTGCTGTGTCAGAGAAGCGGATGTCGTGCGTCAGGCTTTCACCGGCTTTTTGTCGAACAGGTTCCATACGAGTGCTGACAGGGCGGCTCCTATGAGCGGAGCGACGATGAAAAGCCACAGTTGTGACAGGGCGGCGCCTCCCTGGAAGATGGCCGGCCCGATACTGCGTGCGGGATTGACGGAGGTACCCGTGATGGGGATGCAGACGATATGGACGAGCGTCAGCGTAAGACCTATCACCAGTCCCGCCATGTTCGCATTGCCCTTGTCTTGGCTCGTGACTCCCAGAACGACCAGAACGAAGATGAAGGTGAAGAGTGCCTCCGCGATGAATGCCTGCACTGCCGTACCCTCCGTGTAGGTGTTGGCTCCCGTCAGGGTGGGCCCTTCGTGTATGCCTGTGGATATGAGTGCGTAGATGATGGCCGAGCCGATGATGGCTCCGATGACTTGGAACAGCATGTACATGCAGGCCTCCTTGCCCTTCATCCGGCCGGAAAGCCATACACCGAGCGTAATGGCCGGATTGATGTGGCAGCCCGAAATGTTCCCTATCGTGTAGGCCATGGCTACCACGGAGAGGCCGAAGGCCAGTGCGACGCCGAGCGTGCCTACGCCCGTTCCCACGATACCGGCGATGTGCCCTGAAAATACGGCACTGCCGCATCCCATCAGTACGAGTACCATCGTACCGAGCATCTCTGCAAAATACTTCTTCATGATGTTTGGTTTTTAGGTTATCTGTTCGGGAAAATCCCCTTTTTCAGTTTTAGGCGGCAGGTCGGAGAAAGCGTCCTGTCTGAAAAATTTTCATAAAATTATCTGTTTTATTTGAAATCGGAAAGAAAAAACGAACTTATTCGGGTCTTTCCTTCCCGTCGGCGCCGGATGCGGGCGGAGAACTTGTCCGTACCGGTGGTCGTCGCGGCTGTTAACGACACAAAAAGGCCGGATACAATGGTATCCGGCCTTTTGCCTCTCTGCCGTCCCGATAGGGACGGCGCCGTGAATCAAAGTTTGCGTTTCTCCTCCACGATTTCGTAGCCTTCGATGAAGTCGCCGACACGGACATCGTTGTAGCTTTCGATGTTGAGACCGCACTCCATACCGGCCGATACATCCTTGACGTCGTCTTTGAAACGTTTGAGCGAACCGAGACGGCCCGTATGGATGACGATACCGTCGCGGATGACGCGGATGGGGGTATTTCTGGTTATCTTCCCTTCCCGTACTACGCAGCCCGCCACGACACCGACCTTGGTGATTTTGAACGTTTCGAGTACCTCGACCGAACATACGATTTCCTCCTTCTTCACCGGTTCGAGCATACCTTCGATGGCGTCCTTGATGTCGTTGATGGCGTCGTAGATGATGGAGTAGAGCCTTATCTCTATCTCCTCCTTCTCGGCCATGCGGCGGGCGCCGCCGCTCGGACGTACCTGGAAGCCGACGATGATGGCATTGGAGGCCATGGCCAGCATGACGTCCGATTCGGAAATCTGTCCCACGGCCTTGTGGATGACATTCACCTGCACCTCCTCGGTGGAGAGTTTGATGAGCGAGTCCGTCATTGCCTCTATCGAGCCGTCCACGTCGCCCTTGACGATGATGTTCAGCTCCTTGAAGTTGCCTATGGCGATGCGGCGTCCTATCTCGTCGAGCGTGACGTGTTTCTGGGTCTTGAGACCTTGGATACGCTGGAGCTGCTCGCGCTTGTTCGCCACTTCCCTTGCGCTGCGTTCATCCTCCATGACATTGAAGGTGTCGCCGGCCTGCGGGGCTCCGTTGAGGCCGAGCACCAGTACGGGCGTGGCGGGCGGTGCGGCCGTTACCTTCTGGCCCCGTTCGTTGAACATGGCCTTTACCTTGCCGGAATAGACGCCCGCTACCATCGGGTCGCCTATGTGCAGTGTGCCGTTCTGTACGAGCAGGGTGGCTACGTAGCCGCGTCCCTTGTCGAGTGTCGATTCGATGACCGTACCGGTGGCTTTCCTGTCGGGATTGGCTTTGAGTTCAAGTAGTTCGGCTTCGAGCAGCACCTTTTCGAGCAGCTTGTCGAGGTTGATGCCCTTCTTGGCCGAAATCTCCTGCGACTGGTATTTGCCGCCCCAGTCCTCTACGAGGTAGTTCATCTGGGCCAACTGCTCCTTGATGGCTTCCGGATTGGCTCCCGGCTTGTCTATCTTGTTTATTGCGAAGACTATCGGGACACCGGCGGCGGAGGCGTGGTTGATGGCTTCCACCGTCTGGGGCATGACGCTGTCGTCCGCCGCTACAATGATGATGGCCACGTCCGTCACTTTGGCGCCTCGGGCACGCATCGCCGTGAAGGCTTCGTGGCCGGGCGTATCGAGGAACGTGATTTTCTTTCCGTTGAGGTCTACGCTGTAAGCGCCGATGTGCTGCGTGATACCGCCCGCTTCGCCTTCGATGACATTGGTCTTGCGGATGTTGTCCAGCAGCGAGGTCTTGCCGTGGTCTACGTGGCCCATGACGGCTACGATAGGCGGTCTCTCCACGAGGTCCTGTTCGTCGTCGCGGTCTTCGTCAATGGCCTCCTGAATGTCCACTGTGACGAATTCGACCTTGAAGCCGAACTCCTCGGCGACGATGACCAACGCCTCCGCATCGAGCCGCTGGTTGATGGAGACCATCAGTCCCAGGTTCATGCATGCCGTGATGACCTCCGTAACGGGAACATCCATCATGGTGGCCAGTTCGCTGACCGTCACGAATTCGGTGACCTTGAGGATGGACTCCTCCATATGTGCCTTCTCCATCGCCTCGTCCATGCGGGCACGGGCGTCGAGTCGCTTCTCCTTACGGTACTGCGCTCCCTTGTTCTTGCCTCCTTTGGAGGTGAGACGGGCGAGCGTATCCTTTATCTGCTTCGAAACCTCTTCGTCGCTCACTTCGGGGCGTACGACGGGTTTCGGAGCGCCTTTTTTCTTCCTGTCCTTCCGGGACTGAGGGCCTTGCGCGGCTCCCCGGCCTCCGCCTTGACCGTCGCGGGGACCCTGTCCGCCCCGTGCCCCGGGGCCGGAGGGCTGCTGTTTCGTCACATCCACCTTGTCTTTGCCGATGCGCTTGCGTTTTTCGCGTCGGCCGCCGGCCGGACCGAGGCTCTGTACATCCATCTTGCCGAGAACTTTCGGTCCTGTGAGTTTCGTCTCGTCACTCGGACGGAAGACGTTGTCGCGGTTCTCGGCCATGCGCTGGTCGTAGGTCTTCTCCTGTATGACGATTTCCGGTTTGGCTGCCGTCGCAGTGCCGGTCTCCGGTTTCGGGGCGGCGGGTTCTCCGGCAGGCCGTGTTCCGGCCGTCGGTGCCTCCGGTCGGGGCTGTGATGCAGCCGGTTTTTCGGAAACGCTCTCCTTGCTGTCCACCGGAGTTTTCGGCTGGGGAGCAGGGGAGGGTACGGGTTTGGCACTTTCCTGCTTTGCGAGTCGTACGGGGGAGCCTTTGGGCTCCTCCTTCTTGGCTGCAGCCGGTTGCGGAGCTGCAGGTTTGCGGTTTCCTCCGGAGAGGTCTATCTTGCCCACTATTTTCGGGCCGGTACGAATTTCGTCCCTGGCACTTATAACGCCGCTTTTGATGACTACCTCTTCTTCGAACTCACTGTCGTGTGCACGCGGCGAATCCTTCTTGTCGTGCAGCGATACGCTTTCGGGTTTCAGGTTTATCCGCTCGCGGACATTGACCCGCTCGTTGGCACTGCGGTTGCCGCCGAACTCCTTCGCGAGAACCGCATAGACATCCGGTTCGACCAGCGTATTGGGCGAACTTTCTATGTGGACCCCTTTCTTCGCAAGGAAATCCGTAATGGTGGCAATGCCTACTTTGAACTCCTTCGCAACCTGTAGGAGTCTGAGTTTTTTTTCGTTTGACATATAAATCTCTTTTCGGCGTTATGTTTCTCTTTTTGTTTACGTTTGTGACGGCAAAACCCGCTTTCCCTCCGTATCCCCTCGGCCGCCGGACATCCGGGATACTCGGTGCGGGCTCCGTAATCCGCTATTCGAATTCGGATTTGAGGATGCTGATGACCTCCCGGATGGTCTCCTCTTCCAGGTCGGTGCGCCGAACGAGGTCGTCGGGCGATATTTCGAGGACGCTCTTGGCCGTATCGCAGCCGATGCCCTTCAGTGCGTCGATTATCCACTGGTCTATTTCGTCGGAGAACTCCTGCAGGTCCACGTCTTCCTCCTCTACGTCGCGGTAGACGTCGATGTCATAGCCGGTCAGCATACTGGCCAGCCGGATGTTGAGTCCTCCTTTGCCGATGGCGAGCGACACTTCGCTCGGCTTGAGGTACACCGACGCCGTCTTCTTCTCCTCGTCGATGGTAATGGAGGAGATTTTGGCCGGGTTCAGGGCACGCTGGATGAGCAGTTGGGTGTTGGCGGTCCAGTTCACCACGTCGATGTTCTCGTTGCGCAGCTCCTTGACGATGGAGTAGATGCGCGAACCTTTCATACCGACGCATGCGCCCACCGGGTCGATGCGTTCGTCGTAGGATTCCACGGCCACCTTGGCCCGTTCGCCCGGTATGCGGACGATTTTCTTGATGGTGATGAGGCCGTCGAATATCTCCGGCACCTCCTGTTCGAAGAGCCTTTCGAGGAATTCGGGTGCCGTGCGGGAGAGGATGATGACCGGGCTGTTGTTGCGCATCTCCACCTTGGATACGATGGCCCGGATGGTGTCGCCTTTGCGGAAGAAGTCGCTCGGTATCTGTTCGCTCTTCGGAAGTATCAGTTCGTTGTCCTCGTCGTCGAGCACGAGTATCTCCTTTTTCCACACCTGATAGACCTCGCCCGTGATTATCTCGCCCACGCGTTCGCTGTACTTCTCGAACAGGTTGGCTTTTTCGAGATCGAGGATGCGGGAGGCGAGGTTTTGGCGCAGCAAAAGCACTGCGCGGCGTCCGAACGAATCGAGTTTTATCTCGTCGGCCACCTCTTCGCCCACTTCGTAGGTTTCGTCGAGTTTGCGGGCGTCCGAAATGGATATCTGCTGGTTGGGGTTCTCCACCTGGCCGTCCTCCACGATGATGCGGTTGCGCCAGATTTCGAGGTCGCCCTTGTCGGCATTGATGATTATGTCGAAGTTCTCATCCGTTTCGTAAGTCTTTATCAACAGATGGCGGAAAACATCCTCCAGTACTCCTATCATCGTACTCTTGTCGATATTCTTAAGCTCCTTGAACTCGGCGAAGTTGCTTATCAGATTGAGGTTGTCCATGGTTTTATTTGATAGTGAATGTTATATTTCCCTGTAATGCGGCCCTGTCCGCAGAACGGACGGCCGTGCTATTTGAAATCGAGGTACTCCTTGGTGCTCTTTATTTCCGAAAGAGGGTAGGTCTGCACCACATCGAATCCCTGTTTGCGTTTCTTTCCCTCTACGGCCCGCATCTCCCGATAGGCCAGCGTGACGGAACCCTCGTCGGCATCGCGCAGTTCCGCGATGATTTTCGTCCCGTTGAGCAGCACGACTTCCACAGGATGGCCGATGAGTTTCCGGTACTGGCGCAGCAGCCTGAGCGGTCGGCCTATCCCTGCCGAGGTGACCGTCAGTTCGAAATCCTCCTCTTCACGGTCGAGGCGCTCCTCGATGGCACGGCTCAGGGCGACGCAGTCGTCGATGTCCACCGAACCGTCGCTGTCTATCACGACCTCTATTTCGTTGCCGGGGGTGATGTTCACCTCCACGAGGAACAGGCTGCCTTCGGCGAGCTCCTCTTCTGCTATGTTCCTTATTTTGTCTGCGTCCATTCTGTTCCGTTGCTTTTCCGGCCTTGTGTGTAAGGCGTTTTCCGATAGCTGTTTGCGGGCCGTTTCCCGTTCCGGGGTCTGGCCGTACGCTGCTTCCGATTACGAAATTTGGGGACTCTCGTCCCCAAATCCGTCTCTTCCGTTATCACGTAACGGGTGCAAATATAGCGCAATATATTTTATTTTCCTAATATCCGGCGCTTAAAAATGAAAATGCTATTCCTCTTCCGCCGCTATGGAGGCATTGTAGGGTTTCAGGATGCCGCGTTTCGAAGAGCGGATGAACTCTACGATTTCGTCGCGTACCTCGCTTTGGGGAAACTGTGCCATCACGATATCGCATGCGCGGCTGTAGTTGTGGCCGTCCTGGAAGAGCACCCGGAAGATATCCTGTATTTCGCCTATCTGTTCGGCAGTGAAGCCGCGGCGGCGGAGTCCGATGAAGTTGGCCCCTACGAAGGTGATGGGGAAACGGGCGGCCTTTACGAACGGCGGAACGTCTTTCGCCACGAGCGAACCGCCGCTTATCATGGCATGGCGGCCGATGCGGACGAACTGGTGTACGGCCGATGCGCCACCCACGATGGCCCAGTCGCCTACTTCGACTTCGCCGGCAAGGAGCACGTTGTTCACGATTACGCAGTTGCTTCCCACCACGCAGTCGTGCGCTACGTGTGCACAGGCCATGATGAGATTGTTGTTGCCGATAACCGTCTTTCCCTTGGCGGCCGTACCGCGGTTTACGGTGGCCGATTCCCGGACGGTGTTGTAGTCGCCCATTTCGACCGTGGTGTATTCGCCTTTGAACTTGAGGTCCTGCGGAACGCCGGCTATCACTGCACCGGAGTGTATCTTGCATCCCTTGCCCATGCGTGCTCCATCCAGTACCACGGCGTTGGGCCCTATCCAGGAGCCGTCGCCTATCACCACGTCGCCCGCTATGTATGCGAACGGTTCCACTACTACGTCTTTGCCGAGCCTTGCGTCCGGATGGACATAGGCTAAATTGCTTATCATTGCGTAAGTTTTTTGTTTGTCTTCGGTTTATTTGCCCGGCCGAGTCTCCTTACGTTTTCCGCCAAGCGGCAGGCGTACCGCCGGAGCTCTGCGGACGGGTTTGCATATCGTGGAGAAGGCCGCCCTCTTCCCCGTCGGGAAGGGGCGGCCTTCCGTGCCGTCATGCCTTGTTTTTGGCTACCTGTGCCATCAGCGACGCTTCCGTGGTGAGCCTGCCGCCCACATACGCTTTCGCTTCCATGACAACAATGCCGCGCCGGATGGGTTCCGTGAGTTTCAGCTCGAACTGGAGCGTATCGCCCGGTACCACCTTGTTCTTGAACCGCACATTGTCTATGCGGAGGAAATAGGTGGAGTAGTTCTCCGGGTCGGGTACGCTGTTGAGGGCGAGTATCCCTCCGCACTGTGCCATGGCCTCGATGATGAGCACGCCCGGCATTACAGGTTCTTCCGGGAAGTGCCCGACGAAGAAGGGTTCGTTCATGGTGACGTTCTTGATGCCGGCTACGCTCGTTTCGTCTATGTGGAATATCCTGTCCACGAGCAGGAACGGCGGGCGGTGGGGCAGGGTGCGCCGAATACGGTTGATGTCGTAGACCGGTTCGGCCGTCGGGTCGTAGACGAACGACGGGCGGTTCGCGTCGCGCTTGATGTTGCGCTTGAGTGCCCGTGCCGTCTCCGTATTGACGAAATGGCCCGGCCGGTTGGCCAGGACGCGGCCCTTTATCCGCATGCCGAGCAGTGCCAGGTCGCCCAGTACGTCGAGCAGTTTGTGTCGTGCTATTTCGTTGATGAAGCGGAGCTGCAGGTTGTTGACGTATCCGTCCGTGATGCGGATGTCCTTTTTGTCGAAAACCCGTGCGAGGCGTTCGAGTTCCGCATCGGAAACCTCCTTCTCGGCCACCACTATCGCATTGTCCAGGTCGCCCCCCTTGATGAGGTTGGCGGCCAGCAGGGGTTCGAGTTCGTGCAGGAAGGCGAAGGTACGGCAGGGAGCTATCTCCTTCGCGTAGTCCTCCTCCTCGGAGAAGGTGGCGTATTGGTTTCCCACCACGCGCGAATGGTAGTCCACATGGACCGATACGCTGAATTTGCTGTCGGGATAGATGACTATCGACGCATTCTTTTCGGGGTAGTCGAATTCTATCGTTTCGCGTACCTCGTAATATTGCCGTTCGGCCTCCTGTTCTTCGAGGCCGGTCTCCGACAGGGCGGCGGCGAAATCTTTTGCCGAGCCATCCATTATCGGTGTCTCGGGGGCGTCAATCTCCACGACGGCATTGTCGATGCCCAGCGTCCAGAGGGCCGACATGATGTGTTCGATGGTGCACACCTTTGCTCCGCCTTTCTCTATGGTCGTACCCCGCGACGTATCGGTGACGTAATCGGCCAGGGCGGGTATTTCGGGGCGCCCTTCGAGGTCGGTGCGGCGGAATACGATGCCGCTGCCTGCGGGGGCGGGGTGGACGGTCATGTTCGATTCCATGCCCGTATGGAGTCCTTTGCCGCTGAATGCTACCGGAGCTTTCAGCGTCTTTTGGTTATCAGCCATAAGGTATTAAGTATCGGTTAATTTTATCGTGCAAAGATATTAATTTCTTGAAAGAATCCGTACTTTTGTCTGCAAATCGCTTGAAAATGGCCGTAGAAACCGTCTCTGTGCCTTATTGCGGGTGGGCGGTGGTACAGGCTTGGGGGCCGTTTGTCCCGCATTCGTTTGCAGGCGGTGGACTTTGCGTATGGAGAGAAGAGAGGAGAGGAACGAAGAGGAGTACGAATGGGGGGTGCCCGCAGGACCGCCGCCCGACCTCGACCTGCCTTTTGCGAAGAAGCGCAGGCGGGAGGCCGGCGAGTGGATATACGATAACCGCGAAACCATCTGTATTACCGTTATCGTCTATCTGCTTGTCGCCATCGTGTTGCTCTCTTCGCGGATTATCCTTCAGCCCCGTCGGGAAGATGCCGCCATCGTGATGGATTTCAGCCAGGCGGAGGAGCTCCAGCGGCTCGAAGAGGAGCTTGAACGGGCGCAGCGGCTCAACGATATGCTCAACGGCATACAGGCCCCCGATTACGGGGAGGTGAAAAATGCCGTCTCCAACGAGCATGCGGAGGAGATGGAGGAGTCGCTGAGCGAAGAGACGCGCGAGCTGTTCGAGCGTTCCGAGGAGGTGATGGAGCAGATGGAGCGCAACGGCGCCGAATACGAACAGATGCTCGGTATGCTCGGCGAGGAACGCCGTCCGGAGGAGCGGAGCGCAGAGCGCAGGGATGCCAGAATCGCCGGCGGGGTGACGGTCTCCTTCTCGCTCGCCCGGCCTGTCCGCCATGCCGTGAATCTGCCCGTTCCTTCCTATAAATGTTCCGGAGGCGGAACGGTCGTTGTGGATATTGTCGTGAGCCGGAACGGCGATGTGCTCTCGGCCAGCGTGGACAAGTCCCGTTCCGCGTCCGACAACTGCATGACGGAGGCGGCGCTGGAGGTTGCCATGCGGTCGCGTTTCAATGTGGACCCGTCTGCTCCGGGGCGCCATTCGGGCACTGTCACGTATGTCTTCGTGCCGCAGTAGTCCTGCCTTCTCCTTCCGCCGTGTCTCGGGCAGTGGCGCCGAATCCCCTTCCGTACCCGGCCTGTCTGCCGTATCGGCCGTATCGAAGCGACAGGCGGCGGTTCTTTCATCGGTTTCCTTTCCGTCTCTCGGCAGGAATCTTCGGCCTGCGCCCGTTCGTAACGCTGCGGAGGGTTCCGTTTGCAGGGAAGGACTGCGGCAAACGGCCGACGCGATGTCTTGCGAAAGCGGAATCCTGTCCGTCTTTCGCGGACAGCTGCATTCCCGTACTGCGGCCGGGCGGGAACAGACACTCTTCTCTGCCGTTTTTTCCCTGAGGCCGGTACAATGTTATTGTATATACATGGCATTGTGCGTATCTTGCAATGAATTGAATGAACGACCGTGGGAATATCTCGTCTGCGGCAATATGCCCTGTCGATACTGCTGACGGTATGGTCCGTTGTGTTTCCTGGCACGTTGCATACCCAATTGACCGCATGCACCGCGGAGGGCATCGTGCGCGACACGACGGGTGCCGCGATATCCTATGCCGTGGTATCGGTGTTTCCGGAATTGTCGGAGGGTGCGACGGCCGGCCAGGCGGTCGGAACCGTCGTGACCGATGACGACGGTTTCTGGAGTATCTCCTTGCCCGGCGGCGGACGTTATCTGATACGGTGCGAACACATGGCCTTCGAGACCTGTGACTTTTTCGTGGTCGTCGGCGAAGAGACCGTTCGGCTGGAGACGGTACTCGCCCCCTCGGCCGAATACATCGAAGCCGTCGAAGTGCTCGGCGTTCCCATCCGGTATTCGGCCGGCCGGTACGAAGTCACTATGGAGGGGAGCGAACTGGCCCGCAACCGCAATGCGAACGAACTGCTCGGACTGCTGCCCGGCATTACGACGTACGACGGCCTGAGGCTGCACGGTAAAAGCGTCGGCATCGTCTATATCGATGACCGGCGCGTGGAGGACAGGGACGAACTCGCGGCCCTGCGAGCCGAAGATATAGAGAAGGTATCGGTTGAGAACCGGGCCGGAGCCTCGGAGGACGCCACGACGAAAGGCGGAGTCGTGCGCATCACGCTGCGGCGGCCCGACGACAGAGGTTATTACGGTACGGTAACCGGCAGCGTATCGTTTACGCCGCAGTCTTCTCTCTACCGGCTTCCGTTCATCTTCAACTATCAGAAGGGGCGATGGAATGTTTACAACTATTTGAGCGGCGCATACGGTTACGGGTATGAAACGCAAACGCGGCAGGAAGAGTTCCGTCGCGGCGGTTACACGCAATTTTCCGATGTGACGGAGCGAAGTGCCGCCCGGAGCCTGAGCGAAACGTTCGGTGTCGTTTATGACTTGTCCGACCGTCATGCGGTCGGCTTCACGGTCCGGGTCAGGCTTGACGGCCGTGACAACGCTTCCGTAGCCTCGATATGCAGAGAGATAGCGGGAAATACGGAGTCGAATGCCTTCGGGGAGTACGCATATGACGGCGAGATGCTCCTTCCGCAATATCAGGCCGCATTCAACTATACGTTCGATATCGACACGCTCGGTTCGCAGTTTGCCGTAAAGGCCGATTATATGCACACGGCCTCGAAACGGCGTACCGATTATCGTTCCGTGCCGTCTGCCGGTACGGAGGAGACCTATCGGGAATTCCATGCGCAGTCTGCCGATGCGCTGGATACCTGCATCGATATGGACAAATATTTCGTGTCGGGAGGTTTGCTGAGCGTCGGGGGAAGATATTACCGAATCGGTGCACGGCTCGACCAACGAAGAGAGGATATGACGGGCGGAGAGTGGACGCCGAATCCGGAAACATCCATGTATTACGGCAATGAGACGCAGGGAGCGGCTCTTTACGGGGAGTATTCGGGGAGCCGGGGCAGGTTCTCCTACATGGTCGGGGTGCGTATGCAATACGACCGTATCGACTATAAGACCGGCGGCAACGCAGGACATCACGACTATTGGCGGTTCATACCGTCGGCAAGTCTTGCTTATACCTTCAACCGCGGGAAGGGAGACAACCTGAATCTCGACATCTATCGTTACGGCGGCAGTTTGCCCGACCCTGCTCAACTCTCTCCGCTGCCGGTACGCATTTCCGAGAACAGCTATTATGTCGGTAATCCGCGGCTCGAACCGTATACGGGATTCTGCGCGGACCTGACTTATACGCACCGCGGGCGGTGGACGTTCGCGTACGGATTCGACCGGGCGCAGCATATGTCGCAAAACCTTACGACATTGCCGTCCGACGACTCCGGTCTGTCGATTGTCTCTCCCGTCAATCTCGGCCTCTCTTTAACGCATTCCCTGTCGGTCGGTGTCAATTACCGCTGACCGGTTGGCTGCGGCTGAGTGCGCATATATACGGCTATTATGCGTCCAATCGTTACGGAACGATGAGCTACGATGATTGGCATGCCGAAGTTTATACATCTTTGATGTTCGCTGTCCTGCCTTCGATGGGAGCACAGCTCAGCCTCTCCGGTTCCTCCCCGACGGTCGGTCTCGAATCGCATTCCGGAGATTCGTACGGACTCAGCGGCTCGATTTACAAAACTTTTTTCGACGGCAGGCTGTACGTGTCGCTCGGATTCGGAGGCCTGTTCTACCGGAAATGGCAGATTCAGGAGACGGTGAAGACCGACGGTTCCTACTATGCCGTGATACGGCGGCGGAATCACAACCGGCAATGGATATCGCTTTCGGCGAGTTTCCGGTTCCGGCACAATGTTCGTAAACCCTTCAGGACGGTGGAAATGCTGCAAGAGATGCAGGAGGAGTTATGATATGCTGAAGCGGCTGCGGAGACCATTGGTTGTTCGGACTTTTTCATTGGGGCGGACAGGGACCTTCCGGGCCTGCGGCGGACGGTCTGGTGTCGGGGCGGGGGTACGGTGTCTTTCCGTTCGGCTGTTCGGGTAGGGGCGGCACCGTCGTTCGGACATCCGGCTGCGGAATAATTTTTGAGGATTCGCGGATTGTTTTAATTTTGCAGGAATCGCGGAAGAAAGGGGCGGTCCGTTTCCCGGGAAAAGCGGGGCACGGTCACCGTACGGCCGGACGGCTTCGGATATTTTAGGTTTGGGATTACGTCATGGGATTGGTTGAGTTTCTATTGAGCAGCGGCAACATCGTCCTGCTGTTCTCCATTATTTTAATCGTTGCGATATTCGCTGCCAAGTCCGGTGCGAAGTTCGGTACGCCGACGCTGCTTCTGTTCCTCTTCATCGGTATGCTTTTCGGCAGCGACGGACTCGGCATCCAGTTCAACAGCTCCAATACGGCCCAGTTCATCGGTATGCTCGCGCTGAGCGTCATCCTCTTTTCCGGCGGTATGGATACGAAGTATTCCGAGATACGTCCCGTAGTGGCCGAGGGGGTGGTGCTTGCTACGGTCGGGGTGTTCCTGACCGCTGCGCTGACGGGGTTCTTCATCTATTTCATCAGTGGCGTTTTCGGCGTCCGCCTTTCGCTGACCGAATCGTTCCTGTTCGCGGCGGTGATGTCCTCCACGGATTCGGCGTCGGTGTTCTCCATCCTGCGCTCCAAAAAACAGGGGCTGAAGCAGAACCTGCGGCCGCTGCTGGAGCTGGAGAGCGGAAGTAACGACCCGATGGCCTACATTCTGACGATAATTCTCGTGCAGGCGGTATCGCAGGGCGACATAAACGTGTGGCAGTCGGTGCTGACTTTCGTCATGCAGATGTCGATAGGCGCCGTGGCCGGATACCTGCTCGGCCGGTTCGCCGTCTATGTGCTCAACCATATCAACCTGAACAACAAATCGCTCTATTCGGTACTCCTGCTCGCGCTGGTGTATCTCATCTTCTCGCTGACCGACCTCGTGCACGGCAACGGTTACCTGGCCGTCTATATCGCCGGACTGGTGGTCGGCAACCACAAGATAGTGTTCCAGAAGAGCCTGACCACCTTCTTCGACGGTTATACGTGGCTCTTCCAGATTGTGATGTTCATTTCGCTCGGTCTGCTGGTGAATCCGCACGAAATGCTCGACGTGGTGGAGACCGGGCTGCTCGTGGGGGTTTTTATGATACTCGTGGCACGTCCCGTGAGCGTGTTCCTGTGTCTTGCACCTTTCCGGAAGATTACGGTCAAGGGCAAGCTTTATGTCTCGTGGGTGGGGCTGAGGGGAGCCGTTCCCATCATCTTCGCCACCTACCCGCTCGTGGCCGGGCTGGAAAATGCGGGGATGATATTCAATACGGTCTTTTTCATCACCATCGTGTCGCTGCTGGTACAGGGTACTACGGTGAGTTCCATGGCCAACGTGCTGGGTCTCTCCACGGAGCTCGAGGAGGACAGTTTCGGTATTGACATGCCGGATGAGGTGAAGGCGCAGCTTACCGAGAAGGAGGTGCGGCCCGACTGGCTCGTGCACGGAAACCGGATGAGGGATATCCGGCTCGATGCCAATACGCTGGTGATGATGATACGCCGCGGGGACGATTACATCGTGCCCAAAGGCGACACCGAACTGCGGCCGGGAGACAAGGTACTCTGCATTACCGGCGAGAAGGCACGCCTGCCGGAGGATTATGCCGTGTCGGGCAGGGAGGGGTTCCGTCACAAGGCTCTGCGCACGTTGGGAAGTTTCGTGCGCAGGGGCAGGCGCGTCGGACATACGCCCGACGGAGCGGACGACGGGGCCTTCGTGTCGGCCGACAGCGGGGCGGAAACGCCTCTTCCCGATTTCGATATAGGTACGGATGAAATACGCGAAGATTCGCGGTTTTATGAGGAGATAATGGAGGATGAAGAGGATGCCGAGCGCGGAGGAGAGTGACCGGGTGGCTCGGCGGCGGGAGAAGACCTTCCGCCGCCGTGGGCAGCGCCGGTTATTCCGGAATCGGATTGTCGGATGATGCGGACGGGGGTTTTATACGGTGGCGAGGCGGAGACGTTCGGATTCGGAAGGACCGAGTGCGCCGCCTTTACGGGATACAGACCGGCCAAATTCCTCGCGGCCTTTCCGCAGGGCGATGCGCGGCAGCGTGTGGGAGAACTGCTGCGCCCCGTTGTCGCCGGACTGTATGACCTCGGCGTGCGGCTCTTCCTGTCCGGTATGGCGGAGGGGTTCGACCTATGGGCGGCGGCCGAAGTGCTTGCCCTGCGCGACCGGGGAAGATGCCCCGATGCAGCGGTTGCGGCGGTCATTCCCTTTCGCGGGCAGGAGCGGGGATACGCGCCTGCCTCCCTCGATGAGTACCGGTTCATCTGTGCTCGTGCCGTAGCGGTTCGGGTGCTCTCCGACCGCTATTATCCGGAGTGTTTCTACCGCCGCAACGATTTTCTGGTCGATAACGCCTCGGTGGTGGTGGGCTACTACGACGGGCAGAGGGGCGGAACCGCCTATACCTTCCGGCGGGCGTACAGCCGCGGGGTGCCGGTCGTCAATATCTGCTCCGGAGAACCTGCTCTGTTCTATCCTTGATGGCCGTTCGTCTCTTTCTCTCTTATATTAGTATCGGGTCCGGACGGGGCTCTTTCCGGACGGAGGCGGAAAGCGGGAGAGGATTGTTTCCGTATTCGTTTTTTGTCGATAAAAGGGCGGTTTTCTGTCGATAACCCCGCGTCGGGTTGTTGATAGTGTGTTGATAAATTGTTCGGACAGTTCGAAGCAGCGACGTGGCTGGGACCGGAAGTATGGAAAACGGGAATAGGAATATTCGCGGAAAAAACAGACCATATCCGTATTGTGGCACAGATGTTGCTGAAATAATCAACGTAGAATATTGATTATGAATAGAAGGTGGGATTGTTCAATCCTTTCCTGCGGGAACTTAGTCGTGAGATTGCAGCATACCGCGAAAAGAACGGGAGGTTCGTGCAGGCAGTGAGCGTGTGTCGGGCCGGTACCGTACCGATTGGAAGGCGGAACCCCCATTATATGCCCGCCTTCGGTCGCAGGAAAATCCCTCCAACGGGGATTCGTGGTTTAGATAATTTACGGGAAAGGCTGTTGTGTGTGCCTTTCCCGTAAATTCGTTTCGGTCGTTGCCTTCGGATGCGTGTGGTCGGTTGCTTGTCGGGACCCGACGTCAATCAATGCCTTCAGTTTGCGGGCGATGGCCGTGTTCTCCATCACGCCCGTGAAGTGTTCCGCTCCCGTTCCGTAAGCGAATACGGGGATGAAGGTGGCCGAATGACAGTCGGTCGAGAAGACGTATTCGGCGGTCGCTGTGCCGGTCTCTTCCCCGTGGGGAGGTATCAGCGTGAGACCTCCGGTTTCGTGGTCGCCGGTCACGAGGACAAGTGTCCCCGGATGTCGGTCGGCGAAATCGAACGCGGTGCCGACGGCCCGGTCGAAATCGCGGAGTTCACCCAGCATCCCTTCCGTATCGTTTTCGTGCGCAGCACGGTCTATCAACGAGCCCTCCACCATGAGGAAGAAGCCGTCGTGCCCTGCTCCGGACAGCAGTTCGATGGCTTTTTGCGTCGCCCGGACGAGGTAATCGCCCCGTATGCCCGCCGTGTCTCGGGCTGCGAGGGGCAGTGCGTCGCCGGGAAATAGGGCTGCCAGCGGCGTCGTCCGTGCCGCGAGCAGGGCCTCCCGGTCCGGTGCGAAGGCGTATCCCCGGCTGCACATCTCGTCTGTCAGGGCGCGGCCGTCGCTGCGCCGGTCGAAATACTCCCGGCCGGCACCGACCAGGAGGTCTATCCCGCTGCCGGCATATTGAAGTGCCGTGTATTCCTGTGCATATCTGTCCGGGTTATGGGCGACGAAAGCGGCGGGCGGCGCATCCGTGACGGCACATGTCACGACGATTCCCGTCGCTTTGCCTGCCCGCTGCGCCCTTCTCAGTACCGATTCGAGGGGGCGGCCGTCGGGCGTCATGCCTATCGTTCCGTTGGTCGTCTTTTCGCCGCAGGCGAGTGCTGTACCTGCCGCTGCCGAATCGGTGATGCGCCCTCCGGCGGAGTAGGTTTTCTGGATGCCCGTGTATGTCGCCCGCTCCATCCGGGTGGGGGCGTAGCCCTGTTCGAGCGAAAGGGCCGTTACCTGCGGCAGCCCCATGCCGTCGCCTATCATGAAGATGATATTCCTGACCGGTTCCTGCCTGTCGCCTGTTCCTGTGCAGGCTGCGAGCAGGCAGAGTACCGAAACCAGCAGGGTGGGGAAAATCTCTCTTTTCATAAACCTTTTCCGATGCCGTTGCGTGGGCCTGTATGCCGCACGGAACAAAGATAGGGTGTTCCGATGCCCCATTGCGGAACGTAACCCGATTTTAACGCTGTTTTTGCAACCGTATGGTATTTGTAATACATTTGTAGCGGAAAAAGGTTCGGATTTGTGATACGCATGGCAGCGGAAATCCGTTCGTATTTCGGATGGCCCGGGAGAAACAGGGCCGGGATATCGTTCGATACGGATAAACAGATACATAATTTGCAGAAGAGATGAAGAGGATTTTTCTATTCGTGGCGGTTGCGGCTGCTGCACTGTCGCTCGGCGGCTGTCAGAGGGGTGGCGGCGGAAATGCCGAACCGATGAATTTCAAGAAACTGACCAACGGCAAGGCGGTCTATCGGGGCGAGGAGGCCGGGTTGAGGCACTATGCGGTAACGCTCTGGACGAACGGACACAGTACGGCGGCGGTGGACAATTACAAGGATGCGGATATCTCCCTGGCGCTGGAGCTCGTGACGGCCGCCTCGGGAGCCGAGGCGCAAATCGCTTCCGGAGAGTACCTCTTTTCGGCCGATGCTCAGGCCGGCGTTATCCTTGCTTCGGCGCAGAGTACGTTGAGCGTCTTCACCGAGTACAGTTACGGCGGCGACCGACAGGCACTCTCCGGCGGCAGCGTGACGGTGTCGTTCTACAACGGGAAGTATGAGATAAAAGGCAGTGTAACCGACGTATGGGACCGGGTGCTGGAGTTCACCTACTACGGTGAGATAGCGTTCGAGGGGACGGGCCCCGTGGAGCCGGAAACGACGACGGTAACTTTCGAGGCGGCGGAGCTGTCCGCGGCGACGGGTACCTATTCCGATATCCTGTGGGGCCGGGAACAAGCCGCGGAAGTGGATGGTTCGCAGGTGTACAACGGCTTGCTTTATACGGAAGGGGCCGCTTCTTTCGGGAGCTATTATGCCTATGACGGAACGTGGGAGTCGTGGGGCGGTTTCGCCCTTTCGGCCAACCGCGACCTGGAAGACCTCGGCATGGATTATTCCAATCAGTTCAGCGTTTATGCATCGGATAACACCAAGTTCGCCGTCGGCTATGCGTTCGGCGACTGGGGCGGGGAGTACGGCGTTCCGGTCATCGAGTTCTCCGAACCGGTACGGCTGGTTTCCGCCGAGGTGGCCAATGCGAACAAGACCTATCACTATTGTGTGGCGCATCCGCGCGTAGGAGAAGAAGAGAACGAAGAGGCGCTTTGGGTCGACCTCGTCGTCACGGGGTACGATGCCGCGGGAACGCAGACCTCCACGGCTTCCTTCCGCCTGGCCGAAGGGGAACAGGTACTCGGAACGTGGGCCGGTTTCGACCTTTCGCCGCTGGGAGAGGTATCGCGTGTGGTATTCTCCATCGAGTCCAACGACGTCGGTGAGTACGGTCTGAACGTACCTGCGTTCTTCTGTATAGACAACATCGAAATGCAATAATCGCCGAGGCGGTTTCGGACATGAGGCATCCTCCCGAAAGGGGGATGCCTCTTTCGTTATTCTTGCGGATTCGCTCCGCTGCGGACGGGCGTTTTGTCGCCGTCGCACTGCCGTCCTGTCACCCCTCCGGGAGGCGTGGACGGCTGGGTTTCACGAAATGTTTTTCGGGAGAATTTTTTAACTTTGCAGGTGGTTAAGGCAGTTGCATTATGGCAGGAAAGGAGAGCGAAGCGAAGGATAGGAAATATGTGGAGACGCCGCTGATGAAGCAGTACTACTCCATCAAGGCGGTACACGGCGATGCAGTGCTGCTGTTCCGGGTGGGTGACTTTTACGAAACGTTCGGCGAAGATGCCGTTCGTGCGAGCCGTATTCTGGGTATTACTCTTACCCGCCGGGCGAACGGAGCGGCCAGCTATGTGGAGCTGGCCGGTTTTCCCTACCATGCGCTGGATACCTATCTGCCGAAACTCGTCCGGGCAGGGGAACGGGTGGCCGTGTGCGAGCAGCTCGAGGATCCCAAGCTCGTCAAGGGAATCGTGAAGCGGGGAGTCATCGAACTGGTCACTCCCGGCGTGGTGTTGAGCGACAACGTACTCGTCAACAAGGAAAATACGTTTCTCGCATCGGTACATTTCGGGAAAAAGACCACGGGAGTGGCTTTTCTCGACCTTTCGACCGGGGAGTTCTACGTAGCCGAGGGGCGGGACGACTACGTGGACAAGCTCCTGTCCAATCTTGCCCCGAAGGAAATCATCTACCAACGGGGCTGGGAGGAGCGTTTCACTCGTGCGTTCGGTACCCGTAACTATACCTACAAACTCGACGAGTGGGTATTTGCCGAGGATATCAACCGGGAGAAGCTCTGCAAGCAGTTCGGTACCGCCTCGCTCAAGGGGTACGGCATCGACTCCATGACGAGCGGCATTTCGGCCGCAGGAGCCATTCTCTACTACCTGGATTTTACGGAACATAAGAATGTGGGCCACATTACGGGTATTTCGCGCATCGACGAGAACGCCTACGTGTGGATAGACCGTTTCACCATACGCAACCTCGAACTCTTTTCGTCCAACTCTCTGCGCGAGCGGTGCGGCTTCGCGGATGTCATCGACCGGACGGTCACTCCCATGGGCGGGCGTCTGCTCAAGCAGTGGATAGCGCTGCCGATAAAGGATGTCGCGCGGCTCAACCGTAGGCTCGACGTGGTGGAGCGGTTTCGGGGCGACGACGGGCTGCGGGAAGAGGTCGGCGGAATATTGGAACGGATAACCGACCTCGAAAGGCTTTCGTCGCGTATCGCCACCCAGCGCATCACGCCGCGAGAGATGGTGCAGCTCAAACTGTCGCTGGGAGCCGTGGCCGACCTGCGGCGGGTGCTCCTTGCCTCGGACGATGCGGCGCTGGCTTCGCTGGCCGAGGGGCTCGATTTGTGCGAGGAGCAGCGGGAGCGTATCGAAAAGGAGCTGTTTCCCGACCCGCAGAACAATCAGATACAGAAGGGGGGTATCATTGCCGATGGCGTGGACCTCGAACTGGACGACCTGCGCCGCATCGCATGCCACGGCAAGGACGTGATTGCCGAGATACAGCGGCGCGAGAGCGAGGCGACCGGTATCCCGTCGCTCAAGGTGAGCTTCAACAACGTCTTCGGCTACTATATCGAGGTGAGGAACACCCACAAGGACAAGGTGCCGGCCGACTGGATACGCAAGCAGACGCTGACTTCGGCCGAACGTTACATTACGCAGGAGCTCAAGGAGTATGAGGAGAAGATACTCGGTGCCGAGGAGAAGATGCTCGCCATCGAGCAGCGTATCTATGCCGGATTGGTGGAGTTCCTCTCCCGTTCCATCGCGGCGTTTCAGCGGGATGCGGCAGTGGTGGCGCGGGCCGACTGCCTGCGTTCGTTCGCCGTCATGGCGGCCGAACGGGGGTATTGCCGGCCGGAACTCTCCGAGGACAAGGTGATAGATATCCGCGACGGCCGCCACCCCGTCATCGAAACGCTCATGGACGTGGGGCAGCAGTATATCCCGAACGATGTTTATCTCGACGATACGTCGCAGCAAATCATGATGATAACGGGACCCAACATGGCCGGTAAGTCGGCCCTGCTGCGGCAGACGGCCCTCATCGTGCTGATGGCGCAGATGGGCTCTTTCGTGCCCGCCTCGTCGGCCCATATCGGCGTGGTGGACAAGATATTCACGCGGGTGGGGGCGAGCGACAACATCTCGCAGGGAGAGAGTACCTTTATGGTCGAGATGCTTGAATCGGCCTCCATCATGAACAACCTCTCCGACCGCAGCCTCATTCTGCTCGATGAGATAGGCCGCGGAACGAGTACCTACGACGGCATGTCGATAGCTTGGGCCATGGTGGAGTATATCCACAACCATCCGGCCGCGCGGGCGAAGACCATGTTCGCCACCCACTACCACGAGCTCAATGAGCTGGAGGAGCTGCTGCCGCGGGTGAAGAACTACAACGTCTCGGTGAAAGAGGTCAATCGGACGATACTCTTCCTGCGCAAGCTGGTGCGCGGGGGAACGGAGCACTCGTTCGGTATCCATGTGGCCAAGATGGCGGGTATGCCGGTCAAGGTCATCGAACGGGCGGAGGCGATTCTCGCGTCGCTGGAGGGGGCCGGACGTGCCGCCGCAGGCGCAGGGGAGGAGACCGGGAGCGATGTGCGGGAGGAGGCTGCCGTACCGGCGGGCGTCCGGGCTGTTGCGAAGCCTTCGGGGCGCGGCAAGGGGCGGAAGACGTCAGGCGCCGAGGAACATCTTCCGGGCGTACAGCTCAGCATGTTCCAGTTGGAAGACCCCGTGCTCGTCCAGATACGCGACCAGATACGGGGGCTCGACATCGATTCGCTGACGCCTATTCAGGCGCTCAATATGCTGAACGACATCAAGCGGATAACGGGCCTTTGACCGGTATGCCGAAGGGGCGTGCGCGGCGGCGCGGCGGCCGTAATCGGTACGGCTGCATGTCGTGCGATTCTGCGGACGTGCGTGGATGTAATTCAGTCCGTTCAGTCGTCTTCTCCTAAAAAGAAAAACGTCCCTTACCAAATATTTTTATGTATTCTGTCTTCGATGTCGATTTCTTTTTGTTTGGGTAAAAAAGCGTTTTCAGCGGGGTAGCCTATTGTAAGCAGACAAGTAAATTCGTAGTCTTCGGGAGCGCCTACGATTTTCTTTATCATTTCGGCCTCGTCGCTCACGGGTATATGGAAGGCCGTTCCCAATCCTTCGGCGGCTGCGGCGAGCAGCATGTTTTCCACGGCGCACCATGCGGAGGCGAAATAGTTGAGCGAACTTTGCTCTGCCGGTTCCAGCAGGGGACTTTGCTTTTGCCGAAAAAACGGAAGAATAAGTAACCCGCTATCCAGAAGCATCTTCTGTTGTTTGGGCAGCGCATCGGCAAACATCGCCCTCTTGTCCTTGTCGCCTGAATCGTCCGCTTCGAAAACAAGGTCCTTGAATGCGGCCATATTCTTTGCAAGCGGAGTGATTATCCGGGCAATGTTTTCTCGACCACGCACCACGATGAATTCAAGCTGCCGCAGGTGGTCGTTGGTCGGGGCTTTGAATGCCGCACCGATAACTCTTTTCAGAAGCTCGTCGCTGACCTCGCGGTCGGAGAAATCGCGGTATGTGCGGCGTTTTTCCAATACTTCATAGAATTCCATATGCAATTAATTTATAAGTCAGACTTCTTGTCGTTAATTGCTACAAAGATACGGTGTGTAGTTGTCGTATCTTTGTCCTGTTTTGTCGAATAGTTGTCGTAAATTTGCATGTATTCGAAGCCGTGATATGAAAGATGTCGTAATACCGTATGACTTGCCGGACCAGGAAAATCATTCGTTCTTTTTTATAGACCAACGGGTGGATGTACGGATGGAAGCAAAACTGCATCGGCACGATGCGTGGGAACTGTACTATGTATTGCAGGGGTATGGGACGCGAACGGCCGGAGACACGCTACAGCCCTTTGCGGCGGGAGATGTGGTGTTAATTCCGCCCTCCATGCACCATCATTGGGACTATGCCCCCTCTTCGGCTGACAAAGAGGGGTGTATCCGTTATCTTATGGTGGCTTTCAGGCATACCCTTGTGCAGAGGTGCATGGAGGTCTTTCCCGAATTACGGAACGGCTTGACGGGGGTCGTTTTCCCGACCGAGGCGTTGAAATTCGGCGTGCGAAGTTCCCGGATTGTCCGTCAGGCATTGCATAAAATGAATGGATTGAATGAATTGGAGCGGCTATGCGAAATGTTCCGCCTGCTGCCTGTCATCTTTACGGCATCGGATTATTCATTTGCGGGCAAGCCGGTACGGATGGAACGTGATGTGCGCCGAATGCAGCAAATCCATGCTTATGTCATGGCACACTACATTCATCCAATATCATTGGACGATATGGCGGCGGAGACAGGGATGAACCGTTCCGCTTTCTGTTCCTATTTCAAGCGTTGTAAGGGAATGACATTCTCGCAGTTTGTGACGCAATACCGGCTGAACACTGCTTGCGAATTGTTGAAACACTCGCAGAAGTCCGTATCCGAAGTGTGTTATCTCGCAGGATTCAACGATTTACCGCATTTTATTCGGGTCTTTCGGAAAAATATCGGAACGACCCCGTCGCAATATCGGAAGCGATTGCAGCAGACCTGACGTTGCCCGTCTCCGTTTTGTCCTTTCTGACGGTAGCGTTGCGGCGATATTTTGAGAATCTTACCGTTTTGTAATGCGGCTGTTGGTTTTGTCGTATAAGCTTGCGGGGACGGATAGTGCCCGCAAGCTGCCGTGATGTTTGCAGGGCAGTGGCTGCCTGTAACGGTTGCATCCCGGCGGCAGTTCTGCCGCCGGGGTCCGCTTGGCTGTTCCCTTACGGGGAAAGGCATCCGTTTCCGTGCAACAGGTCAGGGCCGTTTCCGGATGCTGCCTCCGCTGGTGGCCGAAATGTCGGTCTGTGTCGGATTGCCGTAATATACTACGATGGCGCCGCTCGTCGCTTTTGCCGTGAGCCGGGTGTGTGCATAGGTCTTGACGTGTGCTCCGCTGGTTGCAGAGGCCGAGACCTCTTCGCTGACGAGGGCCGATGCGTCTATGTTCGCACCGCTCGTTGCGGTGAGGGTGGAGTGTCTGCTGCGGCCCGTCAGGGTGATGTCGGCGCCGCTGGTGGCCGAAAGCATGAGACTGCCGTACCGGATGGCCCCGTCGATACGTGCGGCGCTCGTGGCATGGACGGTCAGCGCTTCCCCTTCGAAAAGGTTCGTGAACGTGATGTCCGTTCCGCTGGTGGCCGAGATGTTCGTAAGCACCGGACAGGAGACGCGGACGACGGTGGGTTCATGCCGGCCGTTGATGGAGGTGTTGTTCCGGTAGCGGATGCGGAGCGTCTTGCCCACGACTTCGGTCTGTACGCGGTCGATGATGTTCTTGTCTGCGGAGACTTCCACCGTCCACTCGTCGGCTTGTCTTACCAGTATGGTGATGCCGGACGATGCCGCAATCTCTTCGAATCTGCGGACTTCCCGGCGCTGGGTAACCGATTTTTTCGCGGGACGGATGCTGCTGTCGGCCGCATGGGTAGTGCTGCAGGCCTCGCCCTGTCGCTCTGCCGTATGACCTGAGGTCGCCGATGCTGCGGCCAGAAGGCAAAAAAGGAGGGTGAAGATTCTTTTCATGGTACTTTCTGTGGTTTGTTTCCGCCAGCGGGGCGGGCGCCGTCAGGGCGCCCCGGCCGGGAAAAAGTACCGCCCGACGCCCTTTTCATATAGGGACGTGCCGGCCGGAAAAATGTAACACCGCCGGCCGGGAAATTTTCCGGATTCTGCCGCCGGGTGCCTATTCGTCTCCGCCCTGCGACTTTTCAAAGAAACTCCAGAGGCTGTCCTCTTTCGGGACGGGAGCGGTTATCGTCAGCGGTTCCCTGCGTACGGGATGGACGAAGGAGAGGCTGCGCGAATGGAGCGAGATGCCGCCGCCGGGGTTGGAGCGCGGTGCACCGTACTTCAGGTCGCCCTTTATCGGACACCCGGCTTTTGCAAGCTGGCAGCGAATCTGGTGGTGCCTTCCGGTGATGAGTTCGACCTCCAGCAGCCGGTAGTTCTTGCTGCCGCCCAGGAGCCGGTAGCGGAGCACGGCCTCTTTGGCGTCGCCGCGAGGCGAGGCGTAGGCGTGTGCCCGGTTGGTCTTGCCGTCGCGCGTCATCCAGTGATGGAGCGTACCCTCCGGTTCTTCCGGAATGTTCTCCGTTATCGCCCAGTAGATTTTCTTTACGCTGCGGTCGCGCAGCATTTCGTTCAGCCTTACCAGCGCCTTGCTCGTCTTGGCGAAGAGTACCGCACCGCTGACGGGCCGGTCGATGCGGTGGGCGACGCCGAGGAACACCTCCCCCGGTTTGCCGTCGCGCTCCTTGATGAAGGCTTTTATCATCTCTTCGAGGCCCGGTTCGCCCGCCGTGTCGCTCTGCACGAGCTGTCCGGCCCGTTTGTTGACGGCGATGAGGTGGTTGTCCTCGTAGAGGATGTCCCCGGCGGAGAATCCTCCCGTGAAAGTATCGTTTGCCATATATCGGTTTTAATGCGTTGTCGTCGGCCGTTTTCCGGGGGCCTGTCAGAGGCCGAAAGGGAAAGGCATCAGGCAGGCGGGACTGTCCACGACCGTGGCGCTCTGCCCGCTGCTCATAATGATGCGGAAGGGGGTACCCTGTCGCCGCATCGTGTCCAGCATTACCTGCCTGCATCCGCCGCACGGGCAACACTCCGTATCGTCCGGGACGGAGGCGATGGCCAGAGCCGTTATCCGGTCTTCCGGGTCGGTGGCCAGGTGGCTGAAAAGCAGCACCCGTTCGGCGCAGAGGCCCGCCGGAAACACTTCGCTTTCCTGGTTCGCGGCGGTGATTATCCGTCCGCTCGCCAACCGGGCGGCGGCCCCAACGCGGTAGCCCGAGAAGGGGGCATAGGCGCCCTGGGCCGCTTTGCGGGCCTCTTCGATAAGGAGCCTCTCCTCCGGCGTTGCGCCGTCCGGCAGGGTGTATTGCCTGTAAGGGAATGTGTATTGTTTTTCCATGGCCTTCCTTGTCGGCGCATGTTCCGTCATGCCGACCGTCAAAGGTAATATAAATAACGGTAGCAACCGCTTCGCAATAGGAACGGCCGGCAAAGAAATGCAGGTTTTCCTTGCCCGGCGGTACATCGGGCGATAGGTCCGACGGAGCGGATTGCGGGGAGTGTGTCCGCTCCGTCGTCATCTTGCCGTCGGCACCGTGTGCCGCGGCGTAATCTCACTGCCGTGTCTGCGGGCCGGTCATTCGGCAGGATGGCCTGCCGGTGGCTCGACCGGCTTTTCCGCCCGCAGCATATGGTGTTTGCCGGGGGCGCCGGGCAGCCGCCGCACCGTGAATCCCGCCTCGCGGAGTGCCTGTTTGACCGTTCCCCTGGCGCTGTACGTTACGAGGGCTCCTCCCGGTGCGAGTATACGGAAGATGCGTCGGAAGATGTCGGCCGTCCACATCTCCGGCTGCGTGGCGGGGGCGAAGGCATCGAAGTAGACCAGGTCGTAGGTGTAGCGTTCCCACTCCCGGCCGGGTTCGGTCAGGTCGGCGGCGTATTTGGTCAGCGTGAATCCCTCGGCGAGGGGCAGTTCCCTGTCCCATGCGCTGCGGTGCAGGTCGGCGAAGAGCGTGTCTTCCGTATAGCCGAGTCCGCAGGCCGTCTCCGCATCCACGGGGTAGCGCTCCACGGCACGGTAGTCGATGCGTATTCCGTGCCGTCGGGCGTACTCCAGCGTCAGCCAGGCGTTGAGGCCGCTGCCGAATCCCGCTTCGAGTATCCGTACCGAATCCCTGCCTGCGGCGGCGAGTCCGTTGCGGATGAAGACATGTTCCGACTCCGTCGCTGCACCGTGCAGGGAGTGGTAGGTGTCGCCGAAAAGAGGATGACGGAGCGTTGCCGTTCCGTCATCCGTCGTCACCTTTTCAGGGTGTATCGTTTCCATAATTCGTCGTATCGGGCGCCGGCCGTCGGTGCGGCGGCTCCTTCCCTCGCCGGCCTGGGGAAGGGGCTTGGGGCCCGGTCGTTATTCCAGTACGAACCGGACGTTTACCGAGCAGTTGATTTTCATGTCCTGGAATTCGAGCGAAGCGCCCGTATCGGTCGCTGCCGCCTCCATCTTGGCCGAGCGCGCTACCGGCATCGCGTCGTTGAAATAGACCGTACCGCTGCCGTAGTAATTGTTGTCGATTATCATGAAAGCTTTGCCAGCCTTCTGTCCGATGGCTTCGGCGAGGGTGTCGGCGCTCCGGCGTGCGTTCTTCATGGCTTCGGCACGCAGTTCCAGCTTAATCTGTTCGAGGTCGCTGCGCGTGGCCTTGATGAGGTTCATGCGGGAGATGTCGATGGCGGCCAGGGCCTGGAACACCTTGCCGAGCGTTGCGGCGTCGCTTACCTTCAGGACGTAGTTCTTCTGCGTCTGTACGCGGTCGCGGCGCAGTACGTAGCTCTTCAGGTCGCCCGACATGTCGCCTACCTGCAAATCCTTGTCCACGTCGATGCCGAGCTTTTTCAGTTCGGCCACCATTTTGCGTTCCTGTTCGGCTACGGTGACTTTGCCGCTGCGGCTGTCGCTTTCGTCGATGGTTATCCCCACGTATATTTCGTCGGGCGTCACTTCGCGTTCGGCATTCCCCGTCACTATGATGTAGCTGGGATAGGCTTCGGTCTGCTGGGCAGAGGCGGCCGTGGACAGCATCAGCAGTCCGGCGGCCATGATAAGGAGTTTTTTCATCGCTTTCTTTCGTTTTTGTTGGACTTTTATCTTATGGATGCACCGTTGTGCCGTATTCCATAAATCGGGCCGGAATTTTCCGGGAGAATTTGTTCTGCGTACCAAAGATGGGAAAATATTTTTTACCGGCCAACCGCCGCGCTTCTCTCCGGCCGCAGGGGAGGGAAGCGGCGCGGGGAGGGAAATCGGTAAAATTGGTAAGAACTTCCCGTATATCGTTAAGTCCGCTTCCGTCTGGTGCGGTAACTTTGCATTGTCGAAAAGAGGGACGGAGAAGGGGACGGCAGGGAGAGATGTCCGTGTGCCCGGTCCGGGAGTTGCGGCGGGAACAGGGACGGCCGGACGATAACGGTTATGAAAATAGAAGGATTTATGAAAAAGTTGTTATGGATTCCATTGCTGCTGACCGTTCTGACGACGGCAGCCTGCGGCGGTACCGATGACGGGCCTTTCGCACCCGGACAGCCTTCGCAACCCGAAACGCCGGGCAAACCCGGCGGGGACGATGATGAACCGGCGGAGCCGCTCCCCGGCGGCAGGGGGCGCAGTCTGGTGCTTTACTGTTCGCGTACGGGCAATACCGAACGTGTGGCGCGGCAAATCCGGACAGTGCTCGATTGCGATATGCTGGAGGTCGAACCCGCGGTGCCTTACGAAGACGATTACAATGCCATGCTGGAACGGGCGCAGGAGGAGTTGGCCGCCATCCGGCAGGGCGACTATCCGGCTGTCGCTACCTACGTGGAGCACTTCGATGACTACGATACCGTATTCGTCGGTTATCCGATATGGTACGGCAGCATGGCCTCGCCGATGCAGGCGTTCCTGTATGCACACGCCTCGGAACTTGCCGGCAAGCGGATTGCGCTCTTCGCCACCAGCGGAAGCAGCGGTGTTTCCGCCTCGGTCGGTGAGGCCCGCAGCCTCTGCCCTGATGCTGAATTTACGGAGGTGTTGCATTTGACGCAAAACACGCTCGAAGAGACGGAGCCGCGCGTCACCGCCTGGTTGGAACGTCTGGAGGCGAACGACAACGACAGCGAAGAGCCTATGCAGACAAATACGCTTGAACTTACCGTGGAAGGCAGTACCTTTACTGCTACGCTGGAGGAGAACTCCTCCACACAAGCCCTTAAAGAACGTCTTGCACAAGGTCCGTTATCCATCCGGATGAGCGATTACGGTGACATGGAAAAAGTCGGTTCGCTGGGCATCTCGCTTCCCCGCAACGACCGACAGACCACGACCGGCCCGGGCGACCTGATTTTGTATCAGGGGGATTCGTTCGTTATCTATTACGATACCAATTCGTGGAACTTTACCCGGCTGGGCAGGGTGGATGGCGTGGCTACTCGTGAAGAGATGCTCGATTTGTTGGGTGGTGTGGGAGAAATTACCGTCACGCTGTCCCTGTAAACGCACGGTCGGCGGCTGTCGCGTGCTGTTCGTTCGCCTGCCGTGCGGCGATGGGAAAGGGGCGGACCGGGAAAGGTGCGACGGGAATGGAGATGGAAGATATCGGCGGCCTGCCGGTGTCCCTGTCAGAGACCGGCGGAGCAGCATGCGATATTCGTGAGGCGAAGGCACCGTCGGGTGTGGCCGGAAATGTGCGGGTGCAATTTGAAAAAAGGAAACCATATGAGTATCGAAGAATTTAAGGAGTATGTGAAAGGGCGCTGTCCGCTCGATACGGAGGAGATACACCGTTTCATGGACGAAATGAGCGACCGGGCGAGGCGGGTCACGTTCCGGTTGAATACGGCGTATCATACGCCGGACGAGGTGCGGGGATTGCTGTCCGAACTGTTCGGCTATGAGGTACCGGAGTCGCTCCGTCTCTTTCCGCCGTTCTATACCGATTTCGGCGGGAACATTACTGTCGGCGAGGATGTTTTCATCAATGCCTGCTGCCATTTTCAGGACCACGGCGGCGTCTTCATCGGGAACGGCTGCCAAATCGGACACAATGTGGTGTTTGCCACGCTCAACCACGGATTGCCGCCCGAAACGCGCAGGCATACCTTTCCCGCCCCTATCGTTCTCGGGAAAAATGTCTGGATAGGTTCCAACGCGACCGTTCTGCAGGGGGTGACCATTGGAGACAATGCCGTCGTCGGGGCGGGTGCGGTCGTGACGAAGGACGTGGCCGCGAATACGGTCGTGGGCGGAGTGCCGGCGAAGTTTATCAAATACATCTGAAAACGGAAAAGATGAATAAGAGGTTCCTGTTAAGCGTACTGCTGCTGTGCTGCCTGTCGTCATGCGGTACGACAGTGGAAAATGACATGAATCGTCCCAATATCATGGAAACGGAAAAACGAAATATCGGAAGCCTGTTGGCACTCTACCCGAAACCGATGACGGTCGTCGGTGCGGAGGTCGGGGGCAAGGTGAACTGGCTTGTCGTCGGACATACGGGCATTATCGGTCATGACCGGATAGTGGTCAGCATGAGCAAAAGCCATCATACCAATCGAGGGATAAAAGATTCCAAAAAACTTTCTATCAACCTGGTCAGTCGTGAAATGCTGCCGGAAGCCGACTACGTGGGCAGCGTGAGCGGCGCATCGGTCGATAAGTCGGGGGTGTTCGATTACCACTGGGGTGAAAACGGTACACCCGTGATAGATGTCTCCCCACTGACAATGGAGTGTAACGTGGTGGATATTTACGAAACCGAGGGCTTCGACAACTTTATCTGCTCCGTGGCGAACACCTACGCCGCTCCCGATGTGCTCGACAGCAGCGGCAAATTGGATTATACGAGGCTGAAGCCTGTCTTGTTCGAGTTTCCGACCTATTCCTATCTCGCCACGGGAGAGGTCATCGGCAAATGCCTGAACCTGGACAAGCAGCCAGGAATGTGCGCCAAGGAGCCGATGACCGCCGACGGTATCGTGCGCCTGTCGAAAATCGAGGTTTACCCGCAGTTCCTTGACGAGTATATGAAATATGCGACCGAGGTGGGCGGAGTCTCCCTGCGCACCGAGCCGGGCGTACTGACCATGTATGCGGTTCATGAAAAGGAGAATCCCTGCAGAATAACCATTCTCGAAACCTACGCAAGCCGGGAGGCATACGAATCGCATATCGCTTCGCCCCATTTCCAAAAGTACAAGCGGGAGACGCTGCATATGGTCAAGGCGTTGGTATTGTCGGACCAGACACCCCTCGACTCTTCGAACCGAATCAATAACTTCATCCGATAAATCATGCGATTATGAAGAAGATTCTTTTAGTTTCACTATTCAGTATCTTAACATTCAATGTTATGGCACAGGAAAAGATAGTACAGACGGCGGGGCGCGACCAGTTGGGTGACTTCGCCCCCAAATTCGCGGAACTCAACGACGATGTCCTTTTCGGTGAGGTGTGGAGCCGTACCGACAAATTGGGGCTGCGCGACCGCAGCCTGGTGACGATAACCTCGCTCATCAGTCAGGGTATCACCGACAGCTCGCTGGGCTTCCATCTTCAGGAAGCGAAGAAAAACGGCATCACCCGCACCGAGATTGCGGAGATAATCACCCATATCGGATTTTACGCGGGTTGGCCGAAGGCGTGGGCGGCTTTCCGCCTTGCCAAAGACGTGTGGGCGGAGGATACGCCCGGCGAGGATGCGAAAGCGGCCTTCCAGCGGGAGATGATATTCCCCATCGGTGAGCCGAACACGGCATACGCCCGGTATTTCATCGGCAACAGTTACCTCGCCCCAATCTCGCGGGAACAGGTGAGTATCTCCAACGTCACCTTCGAACCGGGATGCCGCAACAACTGGCATATCCACCGTGCGACGACGGGCGGTGGGCAGATGCTTATCGGCGTGGCCGGCCGCGGCTGGTATCAGGAGGAGGGCAAACCGGCGGTAGAGATTCTTCCCGGCACGGTCATCCATATTCCTGCTAATGTAAAGCACTGGCACGGCGCGGCGGCCGATAGTTGGTTCGCGCATCTCGCCTTTGAGCTTCCCGGAGAAAACGCCTCTACCGAATGGCTCGACCCCGTGACCGACGGGGAGTACGACGAACTTCAGAAATAAAAGGGATTTCCCATGTATAAATTTTTATTGATATTGTTGTCGGTCGTCGGTATGGCGACCGCAACTTCCGCACAACAAAAACAGGATATGAACAGCAGACAATCGAATCATAAAATCCTCGTTGCTTACTTTTCTGCGACGGGCACAACGGCGCGTGCGGCCCAAAAGGTGGCGCATGCAACGGGCGGGGAACTCTATGCCATTACCCCGGCACAGCCTTATACCGATGCCGACCTCAACTGGAACGACAAGCAGTCGCGCAGTTCGGTGGAGATGAACGACCCGAAAGCTCGTCCTGCAATCAAGAGTCAAAAGGGAAAAATCGCCGATTACGATGTTGTTTTCATCGGCTATCCCATTTGGTGGGGCCTTGCTCCGAGAATCGTCAATACGTTTATCGAAAGCCATGATTTGAAAGGCAGGACGGTCATTCCGTTCGCTACGTCGGGCGGCAGCGGTATTGCCAACAGCGTGGCGGAGTTGCAGAAAGCCTATCCCGGTTTGAATTGGCAGGAGGGCAGGTTGCTCAACCGTACCGACGAGCAGACCGTCCGGCAGTGGGTGGAGGCGTTGGGATATTGACTGCCCGAACGAACAAGGGGTATCCGTACGGTTTCCGGCCCGTGGACGGAGGGTCTTTTTCGAGAGGAAACGGCAGGAGTGCGGGGTTGTTCGGACTGCAAGGCGTGCCGGAGAGCCATTGTCCTCCGGCACGCCTTGTGGCAACGGGCGGCTTTCCGAAGAACCGGATAGCACGGTGGGCGGAAGATACGACCGGCGAGGATGCCTTTACCGAGTGGCTCGACCCGTGACCGATGGGGAATACGCTAAACTTCAAAAACAAAACGCCAGATGTGTAAATCCTGTTCGCGCTCGTGGCGATAAGCGGGTATTTATGCGGTGCTGTGCGCACAGCGGAAAGAGAATCTGAGCGGCAACCATTCAGATGCCAGCATACTCGCGGCTTATCTTTCGGCGACTGCTCCGGCTGCGGAGCGTACAGTTGCTTTCGGCCGTTAAGTTCTAATCTTTTCCTTAAATTTGTGAAGACTTTGAATGGAGTTGATGGTAAAAGATATAGAAAAAGAATATAAACAGTTGATGTATTCCCAGCGGCCTGAAGGACGATTTTTGGACTATAATCGGTTACAGCAACATATCGACATGTTTTCTCGGTCGAACGAACTGCAGTGTGTTGCCGTTACGATTTACGACAATTGCCGTAATGAACATGTGTATGTGTCGGAATATCACAAGCGACTGTTCGGGAGCGGAGAAGTGGAGGTTCATCCCGATGATTTGGATGACGTGCTGAAGAATGCGATAGCATCCCTTAAACATGTATTTCAAGGCAACAAAAACTTCGCCCACATGAAGACGATACGGGAGTACAGGGTCAGGATGGGAGATAAGTTCCGGCGTGTTACCGAATCGTTCCGGGTGTTGGAGACCGACCGGATAGGTAATATCTGGTTGACATTGTGTGTGTTGGAAATTTCGCCCAACCAACTGCCGCCGTTTACGGTCAATTACCAGATTGTCAATACTGTTACAGGAGAGGTGTTTTCTCCCTTAATCCGGTATTTTCAGAGCGAATCCATCTTGACGAAACGCGAGCTGGAGATATTGGCTTTGATTGCTCGAGGTAAATTGAGCAAAGAGATATCGGAGATGTTGCATATAAGCGTCCATACCGTTAACACCTACCGACAGCATATCTTGGAGAAGTTGAATGCGGACAATTCGCATGAGGCCGTACGGTACGGCCAGTCTTTGGGGTTGATTGAATACTGAATTTTCAGTATTTCCCCTCTTTTTGCGACAGTCTAATTTTGTCCGAAAAGAATTGTCGTATGCATCGAAGGAGGGTATCGCTGAATTTTGGGACAGGTCTGGAGTCCGATGTGGCTGGTGAGGAACGCCGTTATGCGCTCGTTACGGGTGCGAGTCAGGGATTGGGACGTTGCTATGCTCTCGAACTGGCCCGGTGCGGTATCGATACAGTGCTCGTTTCATTGCCCGATAGCGGTCTGAATGAGGTGGTTATCGAGTCGCGGCGTTTGGGGGTGCGATGTATTCCTTTCGAGATTGATTTGTGCGACGAAGAGGCATTGAGTGTCCTTTGTCGGGATGTCAATGCCGGTTATCCGCTCTTCATGCTGATTAATAATGCGGGGACTGGCGGAACACGACGTTTCGCATCTTGTACTTCCGATTATCTTGACCGCATCTTACACTTGAATGTCTCGGTTCCTACGCTGTTGACCTTTTATCTGCTTCCGAATCTGCAACGTGCTCCCGAGGCTTTCATTCTCAATGTAGCGAGTATGGCGGCCTTTTCGCCAACCGGTTTCAAGACGGTTTATCCCGCCACCAAACGTTTCGTGCTCCAGTTTTCGCTCGGTTTGCGGGAAGAGTTGCGCGGTGCAAAAATTGCGGTAAGCGTCGTTACTCCCGGACCGATGAAGACCAATGGAGAGGTAACGGGCCGTATCGAACGTCAGAAGTTCTTCGGCCGGTTGGGGTTGCTTTCCCCCGAGAAGGTGGCCCGCATTAGTCTCCGCGGACTGTTGCGTCGTAAGGCGGTCATTCTACCCGGCTGGTCGAACCGCATCAACGGATTGTTGCTCCTGCTTATTCCTATATTTATCCGTATCCGGCTGATGTCGCGCGTCGTCGCTCGGGAGCTTGATGTGCCGCCTGTTCCGACCCGATGACGGCGGACCATGGCTTATAATGAAGTTTGTTATGGGGAAAACGGTTCTTATTACCGGAGCCAACAGTCTCTTGGGGACACATACGATTTGCGAGCTGTTATCGGCCGGTTATGCGGTACGGGGTCTGCTTCGCTGTCTCGGTTCCTATGTGGGAGTCGAAGACCCGGCGCTGGAACTTGTCGAAGGTGAATTTACCGATAGAGAAACTTTACGTCGGGCGATGCATGGGTGCGACTATGTGGTGCATTGCGCTGCCAAAACAGGGCAGTCGGGTTCTTATGATTCTTACGAACAGGTGAATGTGACGGCGACGGAGCGATTGGTTGAACTCGCTTCCGAGTGTGGTGTGAAACGAATTGTCAATGTCGCCAGTGCGAATGTTTTCGCTTATGGTACCAAAGGACAGCCGGGCGATGAGACGAGGTCCATGGCCGCTCCGTTTACCGAATCTGCCTATGCGAGGAGCAAGTTCGAGGCGTTGCAACGGCTGGAGCATTTTCGGAATCAGGTTGAAATTGTGACGGTCTGTCCCACTTTCATGATTGGTGCATGGGATTCCCGACCGAGTTCGGGACGCATCATCCTGATGGGGTATGGCCGTCGTATCGTGTTTTGTCCGCCCGGTGGCAAAAATTTTGTCGCGGCCAGCGATGTGGCTCGGGGCATCGTTGCTGCCCTTGCGCGGGGGAATAGCGGAGAACGATACCTCCTTGCGGGTGAGAATTATTCCTATGCGGAGTTCTACCGTCTGCTCGCTGAGCGCACGGGGCATTGCCAGCATCTCATTCATATTCCTGCTTGGTCGCTTCGCATTATCGGTGCAATCGGAGATTTGCTGGGCAAAGCAGGTCTGAGAAGCGAGGTTTCGCGTACGAATATGCGTATTCTTTGCATTGGCAACTATTACACGAATGCTAAGTCTATCCGGGAGCTGGAACTGCACTACCGGCCTCTTGCCGAGGCAATCGATGAAGCCGTTGCTTGGTTCCGCTTACACGGGATGTTACCGAAATGACGTTGACGAAGCTGCGTTGTGGATACCATGTTTTGCCCCTTCCGTCGGCCATTATTGGTGCTTTGGCGGCGCTGTTTTGAGGTTTTGTCCATATCTGTTGGGCTCTTGATGCGGGCAGTCGTTATTCGGAGTCAAACCGGAAAGTTTCCTGACGGTACGGCCGGAGAACCGTTGTTTTTCGGAAAGTCGATGCATTCGGGTCGGTGACCGCTCCGGTACTCCGGCATACGGAGCGGTCGTGTCGTGGTGCGGCGGTCGTTTTCGACCCGTATGTTCCAATCTTTTCCTATCTTTGCGGACGGTTAAATGCATGGACGCAATGGATGCAAAAACGGCAGTTTCGATAATCATCCCTTTTTATAACGGCATCGATTGGCTGGAGATGATTTTCGTCGCTTTTGGGAAACAGACCTTTAAGGATTTCGAGGTCATCGTGGCGGACGACGGTTCGCGGGAGGATGTGGTCGCCCGGCTGGAGGAGCTGATGGCCCGACAGCCTTTCCCCGTCACTCATCTCTGGCAGGAGGACTGCGGGTTTCGCAAGAACCGGATGCTCAACAAGGCGGTGGTGCAGAGTCGGGCGGAGGACCTGATTTTCCTGGACGGCGACTGTATCCCGCACCGGAAATTCGTCGAGGAACACTGCAAGGCGCGGCGGGAAGGGTTCGTCGTCGCCGGCCGGAGGGTAGACCTGCCGGCCGCTCTCTCCGAGGGAATGAGTGTCGGGAAGGTAGCTTCTCCGGGATTCGAGCGGAAATTGGTATGGCCGTTGCTCTATGCCGGCATCGTGCGCGGAGAGAAACATATGGAGAACTGTATCCGGATTACCTCCCCGACCTTGCGTCGGTGGTTCATCCGCCAGCGTTACGAGGGGATATTGGGGTGTAATTTCTCCATGTACAAATCCGACCTTCTCAAGGCCAACGGGTTCGACGAACGGTATGTAAATCCCGGAACCGGCGAGGATACCGATTTGGAAGACCGGCTGGTGCGTCTCGGTATCCGCCCGCTCGTCATGAACCATTACGCCACGGTGTACCATAAGAAGCACAGGCGGCTGGACATCCATAACGAGGCGAACCGGATTCTGTACGAGGAGAATACCCGGAACCGGGTAGGACGGACGCCGTACGGAATCGTCCGGGAGACCACCGAATAGTCCGCGGGTATGACTGAGCGGGGAAAACAAACCGTTGTGCAGGTCTTCGCCTCGGCCGGCTGGGGCGGAGGCGAACAGTACGTCTACGACCTGGCGGAAAGATTGCAGAGGGAGGGCTACGGCGTGCAGTTGGTATCGCGCGAAAGCGAAGTCATCCGCCGGAAAACCGCTTCGCTGGGGTGTCCGCTCGTGCAGTTTCCGCTCCGCAGCCGTTTCGGTCTCCGTTCCATCCTGAAGATGAAGCGGCTCATCGAATCCGTCGAGGCCGATATCGTCCATACCCATCAGTTCAAGGATACCTTCATCGCGCTCTTTGCCCGTGCCCTTTCCGACCGGAAACCGAAGGTTATCCTTACGCGCCACCTGGTCCGGCCGGCGAAGAGGAATTTTCTCTACTCCTACCTGTACCGGAGGACGGACCGGATTGTCTTCGTCTCCGAACTTGCCAGGCGTGTATTCCTCTCCTCTTCGCCGAAGATAGCGGCGCGGAGCGTGACGGTCATTCACAACAGTATTCCGCCCTGCCGTCTGCAGACCGGAGGTGTCGTTCTGAGGCAGCGGTACGGTATTCCGCCCGATACGGTCGTCGTCGCTTATGCGGGCCGTCTCCATCCGGAGAAGGGGGTCGAGGTGCTGCTTGATGCGGCTGCACTGCTGAAGTCGGAGGATTTCGTACTTTTGGTCGCAGGGCAGGGAGAACCGGTCTATGAGCAGAGACTTCGCGACCGGGCGAAAGCGCTGGGCCTGGACGGAAAGGTCGTTTTTACGGGCTTTCTGGACGATGTGCCGCAGTTTATGCGCCAGGTCGATATTGGGGTAGTCCCGACAGTCGGGCAGGAGGCTTTCGGGCTTACGGTGCTCGAATTCATGCAGGCCGGCCGGGCAGTGATTACCACCGATAACGGGGCCCAGCCGGAGTTCGTCGCTTCCGGTACGGACGGCATATTGATTCCGCCTTCCGATGCGGAGGCTTTGGCGGCGGCTCTGCGCGGACTGATACGGAACCGGGAGCTGCGGGAGTTGCTCGGGGCGGCCGCCCGTAAAAAAGCGGAAGAAGCACTCTCTTACGAACACTTCTTCCGGGAAATCACGGCGGTCTATCGGGACCGCTCATAGAGCTTCTTTTGCATCAGCGGCCGAATACCCGTTCCCAGAAACTCGTTCGGCCCGATTCGGCATCCAACAGTTTTTTCGTCGTTTTGGCCGTCGCCCGCTGACCGTCGGTGAGCAGACCGTTGCCCGTCGCGGTCATGAAGAGGGGATTGATGAACTCCGTCTGGGCCATCATGTGGGGATAGAGGGCGGTGTTGCGGTTGGAGGCATAACGGTACAGGCCTACCTGTACACCGTAACCTCCGCTGCGCAGTTCGCCTGCCAGTGCTATCGGGGTGTCGGGAAAAATTGTATCGCCCGGGGCGACCAGGGCTGAACCGCTGCGGAGCGAGGCATAGCGTGCCTGCGTCCCGTCGGCATGTTCGACGATAATCGTACCGCCGCCTGCCTGTCCGTTCTCCGCGTCGTAGCCCTCTACATGGATGACCGTCCCTTTTCGGATGGCAAATACCGGTTCGTTCCGCTCCATGGTGAACTCCCACATGCGGAAATCGGCGATGTTGTCGCGCATCATCCCCGCTTCGGCAGGAGTGAGCGAGCGCACCGTCGTGCTCTTTCCTGCGGCTATCGGCAGCCGGTAGATGAACCCGAGGTCGGGTGTGGCATCGAGCGTTCCGTTAATCCAGTCCCATGAGAAGTCGGCGGTCACGGGTCGGGCGGCATCCTGCGGAGCGATCGAAAGAATTTCGCCCCCTTCGTTGCCGGTGGTGACGGTGACCGTGAGGGCGTCGTCTCCCGCATGGTTGCGGATGTCGGCGACGGCCAGGCGGATGGTGAAGGTGCCGTATCCTGTTATGGCGGCGTCGAATGCCAGCGAATTGTCTGCTGCATTGCGGGCGGTTACCCGAACGCCCGTCTGCTGTGCGGCGAGCGGCAGTGCCGCGAGCATGAGCGCTGCGGCGATGGTTGCTTTTTTCATGGTCGTATGTTTTTTAGTCGGTATTCCTGTCGAGCCGGACGACATTTTCTACGTGGTGCGTGTGCGGGAACATATCCACGGGCTGTACGGCGGTCACACGGTACAGCGGTGCGAGGAGGGCGAGGTCGCGGGCCTGCGTCGCGGGGTTGCAGCTCACGTAGACGATGCGCTGCGGGGCGGCCCGTTTGATGGTCTCCAGCACCTCCTCGTGTACGCCGGCCCGCGGCGGGTCGAGTATCACCACGTCGGGCCTGCCGTGCCGGGCGATGAAGGCGTCGTCGAGCACATCTTTCATGTCGCCCGCGAAAAATGCGGTGTTGTCGATGCCGTTCAGCCGGGAGTTGCATTTTGCATCTTCGATGGCTTCCGGCACGTATTCGATGCCGACCACCTGCCGGCAGGTGCGGGCGACGAAGTTGGCGATGGTGCCGGTGCCCGTGTAGAGGTCATAGAGGGTTTCCCCGCCCGTCAGCCCCGCGAAACTGCGGGCCACCTTGTAGAGCTCGTAGGCCTGTGCGGAGTTGGTCTGGTAGAACGACTTCGGGCCTATCTTGAAACGCAGCCCCTCCATCTCCTCGAAGATGTGGTCGCGGCCGCTCCACAGGTGGGCGTCGATGTCGCCCGTCGAGTCGTTCAGCTTCGTATTGACCATGTACATCAGCGAGGTGATTTCCGGAAACCGCTCCTTCAAGTGGTCGAGCAGGGCCCCGATGCGTGCGCGGTCTTCCTCGCCGAATACGACGATGACCATGACTTCGCCCGTGGAGGAGGTGCGCACCACGAGGTTGCGCATCAGGCCGCGGTGTTCGCGGATGTCGTAGGAGCTGTAGCCGTGTTCCCGGCAGAAGCGTTTCGTTTCCAGCCGGATTTCGTTCGAGGGGGCCGGCTGCAGCCAGCATTCGCGGATGTCGAGTACCTTGTCGAACCTGCCGGGAATGTGGAAGCCCAGTGCGGCGTCCGCGTCGATGTCGCCGGCGGCCGCTATCTCTTCGTAGGTCATCCAGCGCCGCGGTGCGAAGGTGAATTCGAGTTTGTTGCGGTAGTGCGTCGTCCGGGCCGAGCCGATGATGGGCGAGAGCGGCGGAAGTTCCACCTTGCCTATCCGGGTAAGCTGGTCGCGTACCTGTTCCTCCTTGAAGCGGAGCTGTTCGGGGTAGGGGAGGTTCTGCCATTTGCATCCTCCGCAAACGCCGAAGTGCTCGCAAAAGGGTTCGGCACGCAGGGGCGATTTTTCGATGTAGCGGACGACCGTCCCCTCCATGAAACGCCTGCGCCGGTTGCGTATCTGCACGTCCACCACGTCGCCCGGGACGGTGAGCGGTACGAATACGACCATATCGTTGTATCTGCCCATAGCCTTGCCTTCGGCGGCCAGGGTGGTTATTTCCAGCCCCTCGATGAGGGGCAACTCTTTCCTCTTTCTTGCCACTTGTCTGTCGGTAAATTCCGTCCGGGCTTTCCCGTCGGTGCTGACAAATTTAGCCAAAAATCCGGTTTTATCCTTGACGGTGCGAGGAAAGTGGGGGAAAGGCACCGCATCGCCGGCTCGGCGGGAAGGAGTCCTGCTGCTGCGCGGCTTTACCTCGCGGATGTGTGTATCCCTGCGGCCACGCGGCATCCCGGGCCGGCGGGTTGTGCGGATTCTCCGTTATCTTCGATTATTTGTCCGGACCCTGCTCGTGTCGTTTCGGCGGGCCGGTCCGGCGTTTGACGGCCGCTTGCGGTTTTTCCCGAATATATTTCCTATCTTTGATTTCGCATTTGCAAATTCAAATAAAACTCGTTTTTGCGCTTGACTTATTCGTATCTTTGGCTGGCGCCTTAGATACTCCGTCTCGGCAAAAACGAATTCATTCGTTTTTGCGCTTGACTTATTCGTATCTTTGTTCCAAAGATTAAGGCGTTGCCCCTGCCGACCGGGCGGGCCTGCCTTGCTTTCCGGTCCGGCGAAGAGGCGACGGGCGGAGGACGGGTATTGCCGGAACGGGCCGCCGGAAATTAATACGAGAGAGAAATGAAGATAGCCAGACTGACATTCAATCCGTTTCAGGAGAATACATACGTCCTGTGGGACGAGACCGGCGAGGCCGTGGTGGTCGATGCCGGCAACTATACGCCTAAGGAGACCGAGGCGCTGCGCGGGTTTATCGAGGAGAAGGGGCTGCGGCCCGTCCTCGCGGTAAATACCCACGGTCATGTGGACCACATGCTCGGTGTGGAGCGGGTCAAGGAGCTCTACGGCGTTCCCTTCGCGCTCCATCCCGACGACGGGTTTCTGATAGAGTCCGCCGCCGTACACGGTGCGATGTACGGTTTCCGGGTGGAGGCCGTTCCGACCGTGGAACGCAGCCTCGCCGACGGGGATGAGGTGGCTTTCGGGAATACGCGCCTGCGGGTGATACATACGCCCGGCCATACGCCCGGCCATGTCTGCCTCTACCTGCCGCAGGAGAAAATCCTGCTGACGGGCGATACCCTTTTCCGGGAGAGTATCGGGCGTACCGACCTGCCCGGCGGTGATTATGGCTGGATAATGAAGAGCATCATCGACCGTATCCTGCCTTTGGGCGAGGAGGTGACCATCTATCCCGGACATGGGGGAGAGAGTACGCTCGGCCACGAGATGCTTTACAATCCGTTCATTACCGAGGTGATGGAGGGCGACGTCCGGCCGGAGTAGGCCGTTGTCTTGCTCCGTTTCGGAGGAGAAGGTTCCCTTCCGGTTTTCTTGTTCCGCGGCGGAAGCGGCCGCGGGCCCAAACGAATCAAAACTATGCGCATAGACATATTGACCGTCGTTCCCGAACTGCTCGTCTCCCCGCTTAACGAGTCTATCCTCAAGCGGGCGCAGCGGGCGGGGCTGGTGGAAATCGTGGTACACAACATCCGGGACTGGGCGACCGACAAACACCGCCATGTGGACGATTATCCCTTCGGCGGGGAGGCCGGTATGGTGATGAAGCCCGAACCGGTTTTCCGGCTCATTTCGCATTTGCAGTCCGAGCGGCGGTACGACGAGGTCATCTTCACTACGCCCGACGGGATGCAGTACGACCAGCGGGAGGCCAACCGTCTCTCGACACTCGGCAACATCATCATTCTCTGCGGCCATTACAAGGGGCTCGACCACCGTATCCGGGAGCATCTGGTGACACGCGAAATTTCCATCGGGGATTACGTACTGACCGGAGGCGAGCTCGCCGCGGCGGTTATCGCCGACAGCGTGGTACGGCTGCTGCCGGGGGCGATAGGCGATGAAGAGTCGGCGCTGACCGACTCATTCCAGGACGGCCTGTTGGCTCCGCCCGTCTATACCCGTCCGGCGGAGTTCAACGGCTGGGCGGTTCCGGAGGTGCTGTTGTCGGGACACGATGCCCGTATCGAGGAGTGGAAAGAGGAGCAGGCGCTCGAGCGTACCCGCAGGCTGAGGCCCGACCTGCTCGGAAAATGGGAGGATTAGCAAGATGAAATATTACCTGATTGCCGGCGAAGCTTCCGGCGACCTGCACGGTTCCAATTTGATGAAGGGGCTGCTGCGGAGCGACCCGCAGGCCGAGTTCCGTTTCTGGGGTGGCGACCTGATGGCGGCTGTGGGAGGACGGGAGCACCTGGCCAAGCACTACCGCGACGCCTCTTTTTTCGGTATCGGCGAGATTGTCCGCCGCCTGCCCACGGTGCTCGCCCAGATACGCGAATGCAAGCGCGATATTGTGGCCTATGCCCCCGACGTGCTGGTGCTCATCGACTATCCGGGGTTCAACTTCCGGATGGCGAAGTTCGCCCACGGGTGCGGCATCCGTGTATTTTACTACATTTCGCCCAAGGTGTGGGCGTGGAAGGAGCATCGTGTGGAACGAATCCGCCGGTATGTGGACAAGCTGTTCATCATCTTCCCCTTCGAGGTGGAGTATTTCGCCCGACGGGGAATCGATGCGGTATATGAGGGTAATCCGCTGATGGATGCCATCGCGGAGCGCTGTGCGGCGATGCCTCCGCGGGAGGAGTTCTTCCGTGCGAACGGTTTCGGCGCCCGGTCCGTCATCGCCCTGCTTGCCGGCAGCCGCCGCAGCGAGGTGCGCAACAACCTCCCTTTCATGGCAGCCCTGGCCGAGTTGATGCCGGAGTACGATTTCGTGCTCGCCGCGGTACCGTGGCTCGACCGGGAGCTGTACGGGGAGCTGCTTGCCGGCAGCCGTATCATCTGTCTGTACGATAAGACCTACGAAATCGTGCGCTATGCCGATGCGGCGGTGGTCACTTCGGGAACGGCGACGCTGGAGACGGCCCTGATAGGTACGCCGGAGGTGGTGTGCTACCGTACCGATGCGCTGACCGTCTGGGCCGGGCGCCGGCTGCTGAAGATACCTTATATCTCGTTGGTGAATCTCGTGATGGGCCGGGAGGTCGTGAAGGAGTTGATTCAGCAGGAGATGACGCCGGAACGTGCCGCGGAAGAACTGCGGGCTATCCTGCCCGGAGGGGGGCAGCGGGAGCGTATGCTCGCCGATTACGATGCCCTGCGCAAACGGATAGGCGGTCCGGGCGCTTCGGAGCGCGTGGCGGCCCGGATGGTGGCCCTGCTGAAAGGGGAAAAGGCACCGCGTCCGACGGAGCGGGAGCAGGAGAACGGAGGAGCGAAATGAAGATAATCTGCATAGGACGCAATTACAGGGAGCACATCCGGGAGTTCGACGGCGGGGAGCCGGATGAACGGCCCGTGTTTTTCATGAAACCCGATACGGCGCTGCTGCGCAACAACGATACGTTCTGGATACCGCCTTTCAGTCGGGAAGTGCATTACGAAACGGAACTCGTGGTGAAAATCAACCGGACAGGTAAGTGTATCGCGGAGCGTTTCGCACATCGGTATTACGATGAGGTGACGCTCGGCATCGATTTCACTGCACGCGACCTGCAGCGTGCGGCCATTGCGCAGGGGCATCCGTGGGAGATAGGAAAGGCGTTCGACCGCTCGGCGGCGATAGCTCCGCGCTGGCTCGGTCTCGCTGCGCTCGGCCGGCCGGTCGGGGAGCTCCGGTTCGGCATGGCACTGAACGGGGAGCCGCGGCAGGAGGGGTATACGGGCGACATGCTCTTTTCGGTGGACCGTATCATCGCCTACGTATCGCAGTTCGTGACGCTGCGCATGGGCGACCTCGTCTATACAGGGACGCCTGCCGGAGTGGGGCCCGTCGCACCGGGCGACCGGCTGACCGCATGGCTGGAGGGGGAGCAGTTGTTGGATTTCGATATCAGATAACGGGCCGGACGCCAATCGTACCGTACCGGTCGGCCGACGGTAGGGCCGGGCTCGTCCGACGGATAAAAACAATTGGGAGTGTATGAAAAAATGGATGAAACTGTTGCCGGCTGTGGCTGCGCTGTTCGTGTCGCTGCCTGTGTTCCCGCAGTTCGTGCTCACGCCGCAGGGATTCGTGAATGCTGCCGACGGAACTTCCGACTGCTATGTCATCGAATGTCCGGGGGCGGGACAGGAGGAGTTGTTCCGCGCCGTCTCCTATTTTCTGGAGGTGCAGATGGCCGGTTCGCGCACGATGTTCCATGCGGCTGAACCGGACTCCTTTTCGGTCAATGCTTTCGTGCGCGGGGCGGTAGCCGATGGGGCGCGTGCTTTCCGGAGCCTGTACGACATGGAGTTCCGTATGATGTTCGATATCCGTGACGGGCAGGTGTGCGTCCGGGCTCCGGAGGTGAAGGCGATGCGTCGGGTGACGTTCGACGAGGAAGCTGAACCGGAAGCGCCCATGGAGCCCGGTCTTACGGTGAGGATAGGACATCGGCCCGGAAAGGTGGAGGTGGCACGGCTTTTCGTGTCGCGCAGCTACGTGCCTGTCGGGGCTTCGCTGTACGACGGCTCCGGGGGAGACGTTATTTTCAATAAGCGGGGCAAACTGAAGAGAAAGGTGGCCAAGGCTTCGCTTGAAGATTACTTTAACGGTTTGACGGGGGCGCTCGAACGCCATTTGTGTGCAGAGGGCGGACGTTAGTGACCACCGGGAAAAGAGTAGGACAGGAATGGTTTTGCTGAAAGATAAATTGCATGGGCATCGGCTGCTGCTTGCCAGCCGCTCCCCGCGGCGGCGCGAGCTGTTGGCGGGGGCGGGACTTGCTTTTGAACTCGCCGACAGTTACGACGTGGAGGAGACCTATCCGCCGGGACTGCCGGCAGAGGAGGTACCCGGATATCTGGCCGTGCTCAAGTCGGAGGCCTATCCGCATGCGCTCGGAGTGGGGGATATTCTCATTACCGCCGACACGGTGGTGATTTGCGGCGGCCGCATATTCGGCAAGCCCGACGGACGGGAGGGGGCGGCGGCCATGCTGGCCGAACTGTCCGGCCGCAGGCATACGGTAGTCACAGGGGTGGCCCTGCGGGCGCCGGGGCGCATGCGCAGCTTTTCCGTGTCGTCGGACGTATGGTTCCGTCCGCTCGCAGAGGAGGAGATAGCCTATTATGTCGATACGTTCCGGCCTTACGACAAGGCGGGTTCCTACGGTATCCAGGAGTGGATAGGGTATGTGGCGATAGAGCGGATAGAGGGCTCTTTCTACAACGTCATGGGGCTGCCGATGCAGGCGCTCTATGCCGAACTGGGGAGTTTCGTCGATACGTTGTGAACGGCATGTTTTCAGCCGGTTGCCGGCGGGATGCGGGAAGCTGCGCACGGACACGGAATGCGGATTCATTCATCGGATAATTGCGATAACTTTATGAACAAAAAATGTTTACTCCTTTTTTTGTGGTGCCTGTCGGCAGCCTTCAGTGCTTTGGCCGACGAGGGCATGTGGCTGCCGAGCCTTATCGGACGGCAGGTGGACGACATGAAAGCCAAGGGCTTCCGGCTTACGGCCGAAGACATTTACAGCGTGAATCAGGCGTCGCTGAAAGATGCCGTGGTGCTTTTCGGACGCGGCTGTACGGGCGAGTTGGTGTCGCCCGAGGGACTGCTGCTGACCAACCATCACTGCGGATACGGCCAGATACAGAGCCACAGCAGCCTGCAGCACGACTACCTGACCGACGGCTTCTGGGCCATGTCGCGGGAGGAGGAGCTTCCGAATCCCGGCCTGACGGTATCGTTTCTCGTCCGGATGGAGGATGTGACCGACCGGGTGCTTGCGGGCGTGAAGGACGATATGGATGAAACGCGCCGCCAAAAGAAGATAGCGGCCAATATCGAACGGGTGAAGGAACGGGCCTTGAAGGAATATAAGGGACAGAAGGGATACGAAGTCTCGGTGGAATCGCTCTATTACGGCAACCAGTATTTCCTTTTCCTGTTCCGTACCTACGGCGACGTGCGGCTCGTGGGTGCTCCGCCCTCGGCCATCGGTAAGTTCGGCGGCGATACGGACAACTGGATGTGGCCCCGTCATACGGGCGATTTCTCCGTGTTCCGCATCTATGCGGATGCCGACAACCAGCCGGCGGACTACTCTCCGGACAACGTTCCCTACCGTCCCCGGCACTGGTTTCCGGTTTCCACGGCGGGAATGGACGAGGGCGATTTCACGTTCGTTTACGGCTGTCCCGGTTCGACGCGCGAATACGTGACGTCCGACCATGTGGCCCGCGTTATGGTGTCGAATCCGAATAAAATCAGAATGCGCACCGAGCGGCTGGACATTATCAATGCGGCCATGGCCGCCGACCCTGCGGTACGGATAAAGTACGCCTCCAAGGCGGCCAACATAGCCAATGCCTGGAAAAAATGGCAGGGTGAGAGCCTCGGACTGGAACGCCTTGGTACGCTCGGAAAGAAACGCGCCTATGAGGAGCGCTTCGCCCGGTGGGCCGCCGGACAGCCGGAGTATGCGGGGGTACTGGAGCGTCTGCGGAGCGCTTACGAGGCCGGCAACGGGGCTTCGTATGCAGCGGATTTCTATACGGAGGGAATTTTCTCCATCGAACTGATGAGCCTTGCCAACTATGTGACCGTCGCTCTGGAAGCGGGGGAGATGCCTGTCGTTCCCGGGCTGTTCTACAAGGATTATGAACCGGAGATAGACCGGCAGGTGGCCTGTGCCCTCGTTCGGGAATTCGCGGAGCATGTCCCCGCCGTCTTCATGCCCGACGGTTTCGCCGAAGGGCTTGCCGAAGCCGGTGGCGTGGAAGAGTATGTCGGTCGGCTGTTCGACCGTTCCGCACTGGCGGACAGTGCACGGCTGGCGGCACTGACGGCCCTGCCGCGCAAGGAGGCTGTCGCCGCGCTGACTGCCGACCCCGCCGTGGAGTTCTATGCGATGTTCGCCGACACCTACCGGCAGCGGATAAGTCCCGTGCTGGAGGAGGCCGACCGGACGCTGGCCCGCGAGTACCGCACTTATATGCGCGGACAGATGGAGTTCGAACCTGAGCGGAATTTTTACCCGGATGCCAATCTGACACTGCGCGTGGCATACGGTGCCGTCGAGGGGTATAATCCCGAAGACGGCGTCCGGCACCTGCCTGTCACCACGCTGGAGGGTATTATCGCCAAGGACAATCCCGATATCTACGATTACGACGTACCCGATGCACTGCGCCGTTGTTACGAGGAGAAGGATTATGGACGCTGGGCGGTGAACGTCGGGACGGAAGAGGAACCGTATTACACCGTGCCGGTAGCCTTTCTGGCTACGAACCATACCACGGGCGGCAATTCGGGCAGTCCGGTGCTGAACGGCGACGGCGAACTGGTGGGTATCAATTTCGACCGGACATGGCTCAGCACCATGAGCGACCTCGAATTCGACCCGGCCATGTGCCGGAATATTTCGGTAGATATCCGTTACGTGCTCTTCGTGATAGAGAAGATAGGAGGAGCGGGCTATCTTATCGACGAGATGACGCTCCGATAGCGTATCCGGACCGGCCGTCCGGAGAGGGGGCGGCCGTCCGTTTTGACAGGACAACCGATTGAAATATAAGTAAAATGTTTATGAAAAGATTTCGTTTCGCGGCCTTTTGTGCCGCCCTTCTCGCCTTTACCGCCTGCGATGTCGTGAAGCAGGCCGAAGGTCTCTATAACATGACGCAGTGCGAGTATGAATACGATTCGGTCACCGACCTGTCGCTTGCCGGGGTCAATCTTTCCGGAGAGCTGACACCCCTGCAAATCGCCCGGCTGCTCGGCGTGCTCGGTGGCGGAGCTTCGGAACTGCCCATGGGGTTCGACCTGAATCTCGGCATCTCCAACCCCAACTCATCGGCGGCGCAGATAGGTGCCATGGATTACATTCTGGAAATAGACGGGATACGGTTTACTTCCGGCAGTGTCAGTGAGGGGATTCGCGTCGATGCGCAGGACAGCGGCGTCTTCCCGATACGGATGGAATTCGATATAGCGGGTCTGCTTACGGGCGATTCTTCGGCTGCCGCCCTCAATGCCGTGAAGAATTTCGTGGGCATCGGAACGGAGCCTTCGCAGGTGACGCTGCAGATAAAGCCGTCGGTGAATATCGGCGGTTACACCATTCCCGTTCCGGTCTATATCCCCGTATCGTTCAGTTTCGGCGGTGCGGTCGGAAAGTAGGGAACCGCTCTTTGCGACCGGGCCGGTCAGGGCGGAGGCCGGTCTTCATCCATGCAGGATTCGGCGGTAGAGAAAATAATAACATGTGCAGGACGGCTTTCAAAAGCCGTCCTGCACATTGTTTATTCGGGGCACGGTTATCGGAGCAGCAGGTAGGCGATGTAACCGATGTACAGCGCCAGGAACAGGGCTCCGTCGGCTCGGTTGATGCGCTGTCCGCGGAAAGTGTAGACGGAGAGCAGGAGCATGAGGGTCGCTGCCAGCGGTGCGAGGATGTCTGTCGGATGGAGACCCGTGACGTCCAGCGGAGCGACTATCGAGGAGATGCCCAGAATGAGGCATATGTTGAATATGTTGGAACCGATGACGTTGCCCAGCGCGAGCTGCGTGTTGCCCTTGATTGCTGCGACGATTGCCGTGGCGAGTTCGGGCAGCGAGGTTCCTACGGCCACCATCGTGATGGCGATGACGGTTTCGCTGACGCCGAGCGACAATGCGATGCCGCTCGCGCCGCCGACGAACCACCGTCCGCCGAAAGCAAGTCCCGCGATGCCGAACAGAATGAGCAGGACGGATTTCCACAAGGCCGGACGGGAGCCGGTCTCTGCCGCCTGTGCCGTTTCCGTTCGCCCTTTGGCTGCTGTCCGGAAAGAGTAAGCCATGTAGCCGGCGAAGAGTGCGAGCAGCAGGATACCCTTCCACCAGGTGATGACACCGCCGGTGGGGTAGTGCCGGAAAGTGAATCCGAAACACATGAAGAAGAGGACGAGTGTGACGAGGATGTTGTACGGAATGTCTATCCGTTTGGTGGCGGGACTGATGCTGATGGGCTGTATCAGGGATGCCGCTCCGAGTATCAGCAGCGTATTGGCCAGGTTCGAGCCGACGACATTGCCTATCGCCATGCCTCCTTTGCCTTCGATACCCGCGATGAGGCTCACGACCAGCTCCGGCATCGAGGTGCCGATGCCCACGATGGTGAGTCCGATGAGAAATTCGGGCATCCGGTAGCGTTTGGCGACCGCTACCGCGCCGTTGACCAGGCAGTCGGCCCCCGCGATGACGAGGACGAGTCCCAGAATCAGTAAGAGTACGTTCATGGTATTTTCTTTCGGGGTTTAACCTTGCCGGACGATTCCGGATATATAGCTGAAAAGTTCTTTCGGGATGTCGTTCCGGCCCACGCGTGAGAGCGTGCGGAAACCGGCGTTGCCGTTCACTTCGTTCACCGTGAAACCGTCGCCGCGGAACAGCAGGTCGATACCCGCGAATTCGGCCCCCGTCGCCGCTGCGCTCTCCACGGCAAGTCGGGCCGCCTCTTCGGGTAGGTCGAAGGCCCGGACGCTGCCGCCCTGCGAATAGTTGGAGAGAAACGAGGTCTGGGAATAGCGCATGACCGCTCCGACGGCCCGGCCGCCGATGACCCATACCCTCACGTCGCGGCCGCTGCTTTCGGCGATGAACTCCTGGCAGATGCAGTGCCGTCCGCACTGCTCCACGGCGGAGGCCATCTCCCTCGCGCCGTTCACGAGGTAGACGTCCTCGCCTTTGGCGCCGTCCGTCCGTTTGACGATGAAACGGGCGCTGCCGAAGCGTTCGGCCAGTTCCGGATAGGCATATTCGGCCCCCTCGGCATAGACCGTGGCGGGAGTGGGCAGACCGGCCGCGACGAGTACCTCATGCGTCAGCATTTTGTTTTTGCATAGCTCCATGGCGGCGGCCGTGTTTATCACTCGGACTCCGAGCCGTTCGAAGTAGCGCGAAAGAACAGTGTCGTAGGTCCGCATGATGACGAATTCCGGCATCTGGACGACTTCCCTCCCTTTGTGGAAGATGCCGCAGCGGGTGCCGTAAACGACGGAAAGCTCTTCGACGAAGAGCACCTCCAACCGCATGCCGGCCGCTGCCGCCTCGCCGACGAGCCAGCCGAAAGCGTTGTCGCTGCGGTCGGCGGTGTAACGCGGGTATATTATCCAACCTGTGACGGGTTCCATGGTCTGTATAAGCGAATGACAAAAGTAACCCATTTTCCCGATACGGAACCTTTTCCGTCTGCTAAAACGGCAACCCGTTCCGGAGAATTTCGGCCGGAAAGGGAAATAAATATATGGACGGCGGCACGTAGGTCGGATACGTGCCGCCGTGCGGAGTTCCGTTTTCGCGAGGGATTATTTGCCTATTTTCTTGTGAATTTCATCGCAGGGAATTTCCCTCGTACAGAAGAACCAGTCGTAGCATTTGACACCGCTGTCGGCTTTCTGCGATTTCTCCCAGCGCTCTTCGACTCCCTTCATGTTGCCGGGATTGGGGTCTATCACCTCGTCGCCGGGCCGCCAGTCGGCCGGAAGGGCCACGTTGAAGGCATCCACCGTCTGCAGGCCGATGAGTACCCGTTTTATCTCGTCGAAGTTCCGGCCGAGAGCCAGCGGATAGTAGATTATCGTGCGGATGATTCCTTTCGGGTCGATGAAGAAGACGGCGCGGACAGCCTTGGTTTCGCTTTCGCCAGGCTGTATCATGCCGTACAGTCTGGATACGTTCATGGATACGTCGTCGATGAGGGGAAACTGCACCTCGATGTTGTCCATATCGCGGAAATGCATCCGCTCCCTGATGGTGCGCAGCCATGCGATATGGCTCGACAGCCCGTCCACGGAGAGTCCCACCAGTTGGCAATTGAGTTCCTCGAACTCTTTCTGCATCTTGCCGAAGGTCATGAACTCCGAGGTGCAGACCGGGGTGAAGTCCGCCGGATGGCTGAACAGGATTATCCAACGGCCGCTGTAATCGACCGGAAAGTTTATCGTACCCTGAGTGGTTGCCGCCCGGAAAGCCGGTGCGGGGTCGCCGATGCGAGGCATCATGTTCATTTCGTTTTCCATAATAAAAGCTGTTTTGATGAATGCGTTCTTGTTTTGGTTAGGTGTGGCAAAGACTGTGCCTGTTGTCGGCTGCAGGGCATCCTGTTTGTCAGGTAAATATTGATGGCGGCATAACGATTTCCTATGGCCCGGGCGGTTGCGGCCCGCTGCGGCTCTTCCCGTCGTCCGGAAGTTTTTCGCTGCGGACGACAGTTTTGTACGCATTTTGTACATTCACCGGACAGACGCCGTCCGTCGGCAGACGGAACGGTTTTGAAATTAACAAAACATATCGGATTATGAAAGAGAAAGAGAACGGGAAAAAAGGCTGCGGTTGCGGCTGCGATTTCAAGAAAGAGGTGGAAGGCCTCGTAAAGGATGGCAAGAAACCCACCGTAGAGGAGCGTCTGGAAAAGAAACGCGAAGTGGAGGCGGCTTTCGGCAGAAAAGAGGAGGAGCATAAATAGCCTTTCCGACCTGTCGCCCTGCCCGGAGGGGGTACGGGCCGCGGTGCCGCCGCAGCGGGAATTTCGGTTCCGGGCGGCGGCATCCTTGTGTCCGGGAGCGGTGGTTCGGGCCGGTGCGCGGGAGGAGGTTGGTGGCATGTGTCGTGAGCGGGGCTTCGGCGAGGTGTGTGACCGTATTTTTGCAGGAAATCCGGAACCGACGGTACGCATCCTGTGCCGATTCGCTATTTTTGCAGGAAAGAGGGCCCCGACGTCCGGAGGGGCGGCCGTATGATAAGAACGTATTGGGACATACTCGGCAGGTACAAGTGGAGCATCGTGGTGTGCCCCGTGCTCGTATTGGTCTTCGTCGTCTGCGAGACGCTCCAGCCCATGCTGATGGCGCGCATTGTGGACGAGGGAGTCATGCACCGCGACATCGCGGTCGTTACCCGCATCGGTATCTGGATGCTCGGTATCTCGGTGGCGGGGCTGCTCGCCAACATCACGAATGTGTTCGTCTCTTCCAACGCTTCCGTCGGATTCGCTACGGAGCTGCGTTCGAGACTGTTCCGCAAGATACAGGAGTTCTCCTTCGCCGAAATGGACAAATTCAACTCCGCTTCGCTCATCACGCGTCTGACGGGCGATGTCACGCGCCTGCAACAGGTCGTGCTGCTCGGACTGCGCATCCTGCTCCGTTCGCCGATGATGCTCGTGATGGCCTTCTTCTATGTGGTGCGGATAGATTCCGGCCTTGCACTGATAGTGGCCGGAGCCATACCCGTGCTCGGGATAAGCGTATATCTGATTCTGCGTAAGGGATTTCCCTATTTTCTGAAGATGCAGCAGAAGGTGGATGCCGTGAACGCCGTCGTGAGGGAGAACCTGATAAACATGCGGGTGGTGAAATCGTTCGTGCGCGAGAGATACGAGTCGCGCAAGTTTTCGGCAAGCAACCGGGATTTGTGCGACGTATCGGTGAAGGCGTCCAACATCATCGTGACGATATTCCCCGTGATGCAGCTCGTGTTGAACCTTTCGGTGATTGTGGTGCTCTGGGTGGGGGGAGAGCGGGTGGCGGCCGGAAGACTGCAGGTCGGCGAGCTCGTTTCGCTGGTGAACTATCTCATGCAGATACTGATGTCGCTGATGATGCTCTCCATGATAATCATGAACATCGCCCGTGCGTCGGCCTCTTCCGACCGTGTGTTGGAGGTGCTCGGTACGGAGCCTTCGCTGAAGGACTCGCCGGGCGCTTCGGCAGTCGTTCGCCGCGGTGCCGTCGAGTTCCGCAACGTTTCTTTCCGGTACGGTGGCGGCGAGACCGACGTGCTCCACGGCATCTCGTTCAGCGTTGCGCCGGGCATGACGGTGGCTGTGGCGGGAGCGACCGGTTCCGGCAAGAGTACGCTGTTGCAGCTTGTTCCGCGTCTTTACGACACGACCGGCGGCGAAGTGCTCATCGACGGGACGGATGTACGCGACTATCCTCTGGCACAGCTTCATGCGCAGGTGGGGATGGTGTTGCAGAACAACGTCCTCTTCAGCGGTACGATAGCCGATAACCTGCGCTGGGGCAGGGAGGATGCCTCCCCGGCGGAGATGGAAGCCGCTGCCCGGGCGGCGCAGGCCCACGATTTCGTCATGTCGTTCCCGGACGGGTACGATACGGTGCTGGGGCGCGGCGGGGTGAATCTCTCCGGCGGGCAGAAGCAGCGGCTCTGTATTGCCCGTGCGCTGCTGCGCCGGCCGAAAATCCTCTTGCTCGACGACAGTACGAGCGCTGTGGATACCGAAACGGAGCTGAAGATACGCCGTGGCCTGCGGGAGTACCTCGGGGAGGGGACGACGGTTTTCGTTTCGACGCAGCGGGTGAAAACGATGGAGGAGGCGGACAGGGTACTGGTGCTCGACGACGGGAAGGTGGAGTCGTACGGTACGCCGGCCCGGCTGAAGGAGGATTCGGCCGTGTACAGAGAGATATTCAATTCACAGCAACTTACATTCTGAGCGATATATGGTACACGGCAGAAGAGAGAAGGGTGCGGTGGGGCCGAAGGAGGGCCGAAAAACGTTCCGGCGCCTGGTCGCGTACCTTGCGCGTAGCAAGGGGGAGCTCGCTGTGGTGCTGGTGCTCGTGGTGATTACGATAGCCTCCAGCCTCGTGGGGTCGTATATGCTCAGGCCGATAATCAACGATTACATCATGCCGGGCGACGTGTCGGGTCTGATGCGTATGCTGGCGGTACTTGCGGCAGTCTATCTCGCAGGAGTCGTTGCGGCCGCGCTGCAGTACAGGATGCTTAACCGGATAGGACAGCGGACAGCAGCCCGCCTGCGGATGGACCTCTTCCGAAAGATGGAGACCCTGCCCGTGCGTTATTTCGATACGCATCCGCACGGTGATGTGATGAGCCGTTACACGAACGACATGGACCGAGTGACGGAGGTGCTCACCGACAACCTGGCCGATATGCTCTCCGCCGTGCTTTCGCTTGCGGGCATCTTCGTCCTCATGCTCGTCATCAGTCCTCTCCTGACGCTCGCCATGTTCGTCGTGGTACCCTTGATGCTCCTGTTCGCCAATCTCATATCCCGTCGCAGCCGCAGGTATTTCGCTGCCCAGCAGGGAACGCTCGGGCAGGTGAACGGTTACATCGAGGAGATGATAAGCGGCCAGAAAGTGGTGAAGGTATTCGGACACGAGCGGCAGGCAGAGTCGGGGTTCGAGGTGCTGAACGGGGAACTGAATGCCAAGTCGCGCCGGGCACAGCTCTATTCCGGCATGATGATGCCCGTGATGCAGAATCTCAACACGCTGAATTTCGTGGTCGTCACGATAGTGGGGGCGCTGCTCGCCATTTACAGGGGATTCGATGTAGGAGGTCTGGCCGTGTTTCTGCAGTATTCGCGGCAGTTCGGACGCCCCATTACGGATATCGCATCGCTCTACAACAATATTCAGGCGGCCATTGCCGGTGCCGAACGCATTTTCCAGATTATGGACGAGCCCTCCGAGGCCCCGGATGTGCCGAAGGCGGTGCGCATGGCTTCCGCCCGGGGCGACATCTGCATGAAGGACGTCTGTTTCTCGTACGAACCCGGCAAGCCGGTGTTGAAGCATGTGTCGATGCACGTACGTCCCGGCGAACGGATAGGGCTCGTGGGAGCTACCGGGGCCGGCAAGACGACGATACTCAACATGCTGCCGCGGTTTTACGATATCGCGTCGGGCGAAATAACCATCGACGGGGTGCGCATCGAATGTATTGCGCGGGACGACCTGCGCAGGCTGCTCGCCATCGTGCTGCAGGATACCCATCTCTTTACGGGAACGGTAGCCGACAATATCCGGTTCGGCAACCTCGATGCGACGGATGACGACATTGTCCGTGCGGCGAAGCTGACCTCTGCCCACTCCTTCATTAAGCGGCTGCCGCACGGGTACGATACCATGCTGGAGAACGACGGCGAGAACCTGAGCCAGGGACAGCGGCAGTTGCTCAACATTGCCCGTGCCGCGGTTGCGAATCCCTCCGTACTGTTGCTCGACGAGGCGACCAGCAACATTGATACCCGGAGCGAAATGCTCATTCAGCGCGGGTTGGACAAACTGATGGAGGGGCGGACGAGTTTCGTGATAGCCCACCGGCTCTCCACCGTGCGTACCCTCGACCGTATCCTCGTCCTCGAAAACGGAGAAATCATCGAGGAGGGGAACCATGCCGAATTGATGGCCCGCAAGGGGTACTATTATCGGCTCTACTGCAATCAGTTCGAGTAACTCTGTGCCTTTTCCCGTGCCTCTGTCGGAGCTCTTCCGTATCGCTGTCCGGGGAGGGGAGGAGATACGGTCCGGCTGGTACGGTGTTTGCTCCCCTTGATGGCAGATACGATTAATATCCGAGATTATGAAAGCGATTGTGATGCACGGCCCCGGACTGGCCGATGAACTGTTTTATGAAAGCGCACCGAAACCGACCCCGGGAGTCGGGCGCGTATTGGTGAAGGTACATGCGGCTTCCGTGAACCAGATAGATTGGAAACGGGCTTCCGGACGGGCCGGAAGTACCCTGACTCCTGCTTTCCCCTGGATACCGGGGATGGATTTCGCCGGAACGGTCGAGGCGGTCGGCGACGGAGCAGAGGGCTTTGAGGCGGGCGATATGGTGTTCGGCTGTACCGACGGCGGAGCCTATGCCGAATATGTCGAGGCTGACCCGGCGCAGCTGGTCGTCAAACCGATGGAGTTCTCCTATGTGGATGCTGCAGCTGCGGCCTATGTATCGCAGACCGCCTGGCAGGCGCTTTACCGTCATGGCAGGCTGGGGAAGGGGCAGCATGTGCTGATACACGGCGCAGCCGGTGCGGTCGGCGCATTCGCCGTGCAGTTCGCACGCTATACCGAAGCGGAGGTTTATGCCACGGCCGCCGGGCGCGACCGCGATTTCGTCCTTTCGCTGGGGGCGGACGTATTCATCGATTACCGTACCGAGGATTTTGCTGCGGTTGCACGTGACATGGACCTTGTCATTGACTTGGTGGGGGGCGACACGCTCGCACGTTCCTACGGCGTGGTACGGCCCGGAGGCCGGCTTGTGACACTGGTCGGAAAAGCGGAGGAAGAGTTGGCTCGCGAATGCGGTATCGAAGCTGTCTCCATGGGGGTTGAACCCAACGCCCGCGACCTGGCCCGTATCGCGGAGCTTGTCGAGGGACATCATGTGACTGTGGATATAGCTGCCGTTTTCTGGCTGCGGGATGCCTGCAAGGCGTGGAACTATGTGCTCGACCCGAACCCCGGCCGCCGAGTACACGGTAAAGTCGTGCTTCAAGTGGTATAACCGGGAGAGAGGCAACGACCGGTGCGGATGGCCGCTCTTTTCAGTCCGTGCTGTCGCGTTTATTGCATGGCGAACGTCTCGCTGTCGGAGAGAATCGGGCTGTTGAGACGGTACTCCTTGTCATCGGCGTAGATGAAGAGGACGGCTCCCTCCTTTATGGTGTCTATGATTTTGTCGCTTATCTCTTTCGGCAGGGAGGGACAGCCGAAACTGCGGCCGAGCCGGCCCGCCGTGTTCAGGAACGCTTTCGTACAGTAATCCGCGCCGTGGATGACGATGGCCCGTTCATATGCCTTGTCGTTGATGCCCGGTTCGAGTCCGTCGAGCCTCAGCGAATAACCGTTGCGGCCCTGATAGGTGTTCAGCGTCAGGTAGAATCCGAGCGAACTCTGGTGCGAACCGGGGGTGTTGGAGAAGGAGGTGGCATAGGTGTCACCGCTGCCGCGCCCGTGGGCCACGAGGGATTTGTAGAGCAGCCTGCGGTTTTTCATGTCGATGACGTAAAGCCGTTCCTGTGTGGACGGCTTGCTGAAATCCACGAATACGAGAATCTCCTTTTTTCGGGAATCTATCCGTTCGTAGCCGGTAAGCGCTTCGTCGAATGCGGCGTACGATACCTCTTCCTCCATGCCCGTGGTTTCGTACAGGGTCTTGTGGAGGTCGCGTGCGGTACTTTCCGCCGCTGCGGATACGGTACCGTCGGCCGGTACCTTGCCCGAAGAGCAGAGGAGCAGGCTCCCCGCTATTGCCGAAACCGTTAGTAATATTCTGCGTATTCCCATCGTGCAACAGGTATGAAGAGTTAGGGTAGTCCCCCTAACGAATCGGTATATTCAACTGTTCGGGTATGCCGGTAACACCGGACATTTCCGTCAATAGCTTGGTGCGGTATCGTTCCGACATCTTGTCGGCCAATTATTTATATAGCCCCTCATCGGGTCGATACCGCCTAACGCCACGGGGAAGGCGGTTGTTATCTTTCGTCTCTCCGGAACGTCGTTTCGGCCGGTTGCCGGACGTCGGCCGTTCCCTCCGCATGTCAATCCATTTTGAGGACGGCGAGGAATGCCGACTGCGGTACCTCCACGTTTCCTATCTGGCGCATGCGCTTCTTGCCTTTCTTCTGTTTCTCCAGCAGTTTGCGCTTGCGGGAGATGTCGCCGCCGTAACATTTGGCGGTCACGTCCTTGCGGACTGCCTTGATGGTCTCGCGGGCGATGATTTTCGCTCCGATGGCCGCCTGCACTGCGATGTCGAACTGCTGGCGCGGGATGAGCTCTTTGAGCTTCTCGCACATGCGTCGGCCGAAATCGTAGGCGTGGTCCTGATAGATGAGCGACGAGAGCGCATCCACCGGTTCGCCGTTCAACAAGATATCGAGCTTCGCCAGGCGGCTCTCGCGGTACCCCGTCTGGTGGTAGTCGAACGAGGCGTAACCGCGCGAGATGCTCTTCAGCTTGTCGTAAAAATCGAATACGATTTCCGACAGCGGCATGTCGAACGTCACCTCCACCCGGTCTTGCGAGATGAATACCTGATTGCGGAGCGAGCCGCGCTTGTCGATGCAGAGCTTGATGACGTTGCCCAAGTAATCGCTCTTGGTAATGATTTGGGCCTCGATGTATGGTTCCTCTATTTTGTCCACCATGGTCGGTTCCGGCAGCCCCGAAGGATTGTGTACGTAAACCGTTTCGCCCTTTTTCGTCGTCACCCGGTACGATACATTGGGTACGGTGGTGATGACGTCCATGTCGAATTCGCGGTAGAGGCGCTCCTGGATGATTTCCATGTGGAGCAGGCCGAGGAAGCCGCAGCGGAAACCGAATCCGAGGGCGAGGGAGCTTTCCGGGTCGAACGTGAGCGAGGCGTCGTTGAGCTGGAGCTTCTCCAGCGAGGCGCGCAGGTCTTCGTACTGGTCGGCCTCCACGGGATAGACGCCCGCGAAGACCATCGGTTTCACATCCTCGAAACCGGCTATCGCTTCGGTGCTGGGGTTTTCTACGTGGGTTATCGTATCGCCCACCTTCACCTCGCGGGAGTTCTTGATGCCCGATATGATGTAGCCCACGTCACCCGCCCGGATTTCTTGCCGGGGGGCGAGTTTCAGTTTCAGAACGCCGATTTCATCGGCGTCGTATTCGTGACCCGTGTTGATGAACTTCACCGCATCGCCCGTGCGGAGCGTCCCGTTGAAGATGCGGAAGTAGGCGATGATGCCGCGGAAGGGGTTGAATACCGAATCGAAAATAAGCGCCTGCAGGGGAGCCTTCTCGTCGCCTTTCGGGGCGGGAACGCGCTCCACGATGGCTTCGAGTATTTCGTCCACCCCCTGGCCCGTGCGGCCCGATGCGGCGATGATTTCCTCGTGGCTGCACCCCAGCAGGTCGGCTATCTGGTCCTTGACCTCTTCGACCATGGCAGCCTCCATGTCTATCTTGTTGACGACGGGGATGATTTCGAGGTCGTGTCCGAGAGCGAGATAGAGATTGGAGATGGTCTGTGCCTGTATCCCCTGCGTGGCATCCACGATAAGCAGCGCCCCTTCGCACGAGGCGATGGCACGGGATACCTCATAGGAGAAGTCCACATGGCCGGGCGTGTCGATGAGGTTGAGGATGTATTTCTCGCCGCCGCGCTCGTACTCCATCTGGATGGCGTGGCTCTTTATCGTGATGCCCTTTTCGCGCTCCAGCTCCATGTCATCGAGTACCTGCGCCTGCAGGTCGCGCTGCGATACGGTGTTGGTCGCTTCGAGCAGCCGGTCGGCAATGGTGCTTTTGCCGTGGTCTATATGGGCTATGATGCAGAAGTTCCTGATGTTCTTCATGAATCGGATATAGGGGTTTAAGTGCCTGCGGGCCCCCTTTGCCCGAAAGCGGGCCTAAAACGGACGGGGGAATACAACGGCATGCAAAGTTAATTAATTTTGCAGGATTAATGAAATACGCCCGGATATGAATAACGTAGTTTCCCGTTACGCATCGCTCGTCAAGTTCTCGCATACCGTTTTCGCCATGCCGTTCGCCCTGCTGTCCTATGTCTATGCCCTGGTGAGTACCGCTGTGCCGTTCGACTGGCTGCTGCTCGTCAAGATTCTGCTCTGCATGGTATTCGCCCGCAACGCTGCCATGGGGTTCAACCGCTGGGCGGACCGCGACATCGACGCGAAGAATCCCCGTACGGCAGGCCGGGAGATACCCGCCGGGAAGATTACCCCGCGTGCGGCGCTGGCGTTCGTCATCGGGAACTGTGTGGCGTTCGTCGCCGCGGCGGCTTGGATAAACTGCCTCGCCCTCTGGCTGTCGCCCGTGGCGCTCGCCGTGCTGCTGGGCTACAGTCTGACCAAGCGTTTCACCGCGTGGTCGCATGTGGTGCTGGGCCTGGCGCTCGCCATCGCACCCGTGGGGGCCTATATTGCTGTGACGGGCAGCGTCGCGCTCTTCCCCGTGCTGCTTGCCGTAGCCGTATTGACCTGGACGGCGGGTTTCGATATCCTCTATTCACTGCAGGACGCCTCTTTCGACCGCAGCAACGGACTGCATTCCGTCCCTGCACGCTTCTCCGCCGTGCACTCCACGCTCATCAGTATCCTGCTGCATGTGTTTGCCGTGGCAGCCGTCGCGGTGCTCGGTGCACTTTACCGCCTCGGCGTCTGGTATTGGGTGGGATTCGGGCTTTTTACGGCGGTACTCGTCGTGCAGCATGTGCTTTACCGTCCCTCGCGCATCGACCGGATAGGAGCGTCGTTCGGACTCGTGAACGGTCTGGCGAGCGTCAGTTATGCGGCCATGTCGATTGTCGCCCTGCTGACCGCATAGGCTGCGGAACGGCCCGAAAGGAAAGGGCGGCGGTAATCTTACCGCCGCCCTTTCCTTTCGGGCCGTTTGCCTGTCGGCGCGTCAGTTCTGGACATTGCGCTTAGCCTCCATCAGGATGGTGAATGCGCGGTGGATGTCGTGGTCGCCGACGACTATTGTGAATTCGTTGGCGGTGCTGATGACCTCCACGATGTTGATGTTGTCCCAGGCGAGCTCCTTGAACAAGTAGTAATAGACACCGGGACATGCCGTATTCTCCGAGGGAAGCCGGACGGTGATGAGCGACAGGTTGGTGTTCGAACTGATGATGCGTTCGTTGGCGAAGAGCTCCTTCACGAGGGGTACGATGGAGTCGCTCACCACGAGCGTCGTCTCGTAGATGCCCTGCGAGAAGGTACAGAATACGTTCTTCAGCGAATGCACTTCGTTCAGCAGGCGTGCCTGCAGGCCGTAAAGCGTCGAAGTGTTGAGGAACGTGAAATCGGAGAGGTTGGAACGTACCACGATGTCGCCCATGTTCTCCACCACGTTCTTTATCTTCATGGCCGACATAAGTTCCAGCCGCGGAACGAGCCTGTTGAGCGCCATGATTACGGCACTGTCGTTCACCGTCTTGCCTATTCTTTCTTCCACTTCCGGCTTTATCTGGCGGGCCAGTGCCGAAAGGTTGATGAGTCCGTCAACCAATGCCCCTTCGAGGAAAGGTTTCTTTTTGACTACTTCTTCTACTGCTACAGGTATCGATATCATATTAATTTAATATTGTGTTTTGTGGTACAGACAGAATGCCATGTGTTCGTTTAAAAAGCTATTGTGGAAAATTACACCCGCCTATTATCTGGATGCAAAAAAAATAAATTTCACTAACAAATCAAAATATTTGCATGTTTTTCTCTATTTAAAAATGGAATTCGGTTCGCACCTGTTATAAAAGAGGTGTTCTGTTCCGTATCGCTGTCTGGTGGAATGTTTTTTTGTGGAATGATGTGGTTGTAAATTTACATGTAAAATTAAAATTGCCGTATGTCGTTTATCGCCAGGAGTTTTCCCTCGCCTTTCAAAGAAACGAAAAAAACGGTCGGTTCGTCTGCGGGATGATAGTTTTCGAGATTCTTAGTATCTTTAGCCTGTTTTTCCATGAAAATAACAGGATGCTATGAAAATATCTTACCAGTGGCTGAAACGCTATATCGATACCGACCTGGAGCTGGACGAAATACTGACCGTCCTGACCGATATCGGACTTGAAGTGGATGGAGTGGAGCGGTTCGAGAGTGTCCGCGGCGGACTCGAAGGGGTGGTCGTGGGCGAGGTGCTTACCTGTACCGACCATCCCGATTCCGACCATCTGCACCTGACGGAGGTGGCGGTGGGCCGTGAGGAACCGCTGAAAATCGTATGCGGAGCTCCGAACGTTGCCGCCGGGCAGAAGGTGCTCGTCGCCACCGTCGGGGCTGTTCTCTATCCGACGGATGCCCAGGAGGGTTTCAAGATAAAAAAGAGCCGCATCCGCGGTGCCGACTCTTTCGGCATGATATGCGCCGAAGACGAACTCGGTATCGGCACGGGACACGAAGGCATCATGGTCCTCCCGCAGGAGGCTGTGCCGGGGACACCGGCGGCCGCTTTTCTCGGACTGGAGTCGGATACCGTTATCGAAATAGGACTGACGCCCAACCGGGCCGATGCCATGTCGCACTACGGCGTGGCCCGCGACCTGGCGGCTTTCCTGAAAGCGCACGGCAGGCGGGCGGAGCTCACCCTGCCCGGTACGGAGGGTTTCGACGACGGGGGATTGCCTGCGGCGCAGATTGCCGTGGAGTGTCCGGAGGGGGCCCCGCGCTATGCCGGCGTGGTGATAAGCGGCGTCCGGATAGGGCCTTCGCCCGACTGGATGCAGAACTGTCTGCGTGCCATAGGGCTCAATCCCAAGAATAATGTGGTGGACATTACCAACTTCGTCCTGCACGAGCTGGGACAGCCGCTCCACTCTTTCGATGCCGACCGGATTGCCGGGGGCCGGGTGGTAGTGAAGACCTGCGCGGAGGGGACGAAATTCGTGACGCTCGATGGGGTGGAACGGACGCTTTCGGAGAGAGACCTGATGATATGCGATGCGGAGAAACCGATGTGTATCGCGGGTGTCATGGGGGGACGGGATTCCGGCGTTTCCGACGCTACGGTGAACATCTTCCTCGAAAGCGCCTATTTCAATCCGGTCTGGATACGCAAGAGCGCACGCCGCCACGGAATCAATTCGGATGCGTCGTTCCGCTTCGAGCGCGGTATCGACCCCAATATCACGATTTATGCCCTGAAACGTGCCGCGCTTCTGATTCAGGAGCTGGCCGGGGGGCGGATAACTTCCGGTATTGCCGATACGGTTTCCGTACCCGATATTACCGAACCGTTCCGTTTCGATGTCGGGTATGACCGGATAAATGCCCTTACAGGGAAGGAGATACCGCAGGCGACCGTGAAAGAGATACTCGGTGCGCTGGAGGTGCGCATCGAGGCCGAGCGGGACGGAGTGCTCTCCGTGGCCGTACCGCCCTACCGGGTGGATGTGCGCCGGCCGGCCGACCTGACGGAGGAGATTCTCCGGATATACGGTTACAACAACATAGAGGTTCCTGCGAGGGTTCGTTCGGCCATTGCGCTGGAGAAGCGCCCCGGTCGGGAGCAGATAGCGAACAGAACGGCGGAGTATCTCACGGCGAACGGTTTTTCGGAGATAATGAGCAATTCGCTCACGAAGCTGGCCTATTACGAGGGGCTGACGGAGTATCCGGCCGATGGCTGCGTGAAAATCCTCAATCCGTTGAGCGCCGACCTCAATGCCATGCGGCAGACACTGCTGTTCAATGCCATGGAGGCGGTTGCGCTGAATACGAACCACCGCAACCCGAATCTGAAACTTTACGAGTTCGGGAATGTCTATCGCTACGATGCCTCGCGTGCTGCGGAAGGCGGCCTGGCACCCTATTCGGAGAATTATCGTCTCGGCGTGGTCATGACGGGACTTACGGAGACCGTCTCCTGGAACGAGAAGGCTGCACCGGCGACCTTCTTCAGCCTGCGTGCCGTGGCGGAGAATCTGCTCGGTCGTTTCGGAATGGATATCTACCGGCTGGAGACGCTGCCGCTCGGAGGCGAACTCTATTCGGAGGGGCTCTCCTTCCGTCTCAACGGGAAAGAGCTCTTTTCGCTCGGAATCGTTGCGGGCAGCATACGGAAGATGTTCGACCTGCGGGCGGAGGTCTATTTCCTCGAAATGGATTTCGACCTCTTCGTCCGCAGCGTCCGCAAACATACGGTCGCCGTGTCGGAGCTTCCCCGATTCCCGGAGGTCAGGCGCGACCTCGCCCTGCTGCTGGACAGGGAGGTTACCTTCGCCCGGCTTCGGGCCATCGCTTTCTCGACCGAACGGAAGCTGCTCCGCAGCGTGACGCTGTTCGACGTGTACGAGGGCGACAAGCTGCCTGCCGGAAAGAAGTCGTATGCGCTCGGCTTCGTTTTGCAGGACAGGGAGCGTACTCTCACCGACCAGATAATCGACCGGGTGATGAACAACCTCCTCGTCCAGTTCGAGAAACAGGCCGGGGCCGTGGTCAGGGTATAGTCGGCGGATGCCGCGTTTACTGTAATAAAACACAGACACTATGAGGAGAATATTGATGACGGTTTGTGCGGCCGTATTGGTTGCGGGAGCGGCTGCGGCGCAGGAGACCCCGTCGTTTCCCGCCCGTGACCTGCCGGCGGCTTACGACACCTATCCGAGGCTCTCTTTTCATGACGTATCGCTGGGATACGGCGTGATGCCCATCAACGACGTGACGGGCATCATGGACGATTTGCTGCCGTCGCTCGTTGGGACAGGTGAGATAGCGAAGCGGAAGACGGGGTCGGTGAACATGGGATACATGTACCGTCTCACCCCTTCGCTGACGGTCGGCGGCATGTTCGTCTATTCGGGAAACATGAGCAGTACGGTGGGGGGAGGCTACATATACGATAACTTTTACAGCATCCTGCCGCAGGTGAAGTTCGTGTGGTACCGGAGCGGTATCGTGGGCCTCTATTCCCGTCTGGCGGCCGGCGTGCTGATTGCCGATCGGCAGTATCAGGTCGGGCCGGCGGTAGATGACGGCGATACGGCAGCGACATTCACTTTCCAGGTCTCTCCCATCGGAGTGGAGCTCGGCCGGACGATAGCCGGTTTCGCCGAAGCGGGTTTCGGTGCGACAGGTGTGCTTACACTGGGAATCAGGGCGCGTTTCTGATTCCCTTTGCCGCAAAGGTGTATGGACGCGGGGTGTGCAGACGCCCTGCGTTTTGCCTTTCCGGAGCCGGCTGTCCGTGCGGAAGAGCGGGCCCGGCAGGAAAAAGGCGGCGGATGGTGGCGGGGATGCGTCCGAAATAGGCGGGGACGGCCTTTATTTTCTGTCAAAAAAGTTTATATTTGCGTCCGATAAAGATGGAATATATGGCTTGCAAGATTTCACCTGCGGAACGCAGTTCGATAATAGCCCTGATGAACAGGGAGATAGTGCCGGCGATAGGGTGTACGGAACCGATTGCCGTATCGCTTTGTACGGCGCGTGCGGCGGAAGTGCTCGGCCGCCGGCCCGAACGTATCTCCGTATTGCTGAGCGCCAACATGCTCAAGAATGCGATGGGCGTGGGCATTCCCGGTACGGACGGCATGATAGGGCTTCCTATTGCCGTGGCGCTGGGAGCGCTGTTCGGAAAGTCGGAGTACGGCCTCGAGGTGCTGCGCGACGTGACTCCGGCGGATGTGCAGCAGGGGCGCCGCTATATGGAGGAGACACCCATCGAAATAGGGCTGAAACAGGGTGGCTGCGATATCCTCTACATCGAGGTGGAGGTGGCTGCTGGGAGCGACAGGGCGCTGGCCGTTATCGAGAAAAGTCATACGGGATTTACACGGATTGAACGCAACGGAGAGGTGTTGCTGGAGAAGTGTGCCGGAGCCGGTGCATCGTGTGCCGGGGAGGGTTGTGCTCTGAACTTGAAGAAGGTGTTCGAGTTTGCCGATACCGCTCCGCTGGACGAGTTGCGGTTCATACTGAAGGCGGCAGACATGAACAAACATGCCGCCGAGGTCTCCTTTACGGGAGAGTACGGCCATTCGCTCGGACGCCTGCTGCGGGGCGACATGGAGCGGCATATTATGGGAGACGGCATCCTGTCGAGTATCCTTTCCTATACCTCCGGGGCGTGCGACGCCCGCATGAGCGGGGCGATGATACCCGTCATGAGCAATTCGGGAAGTGGCAATCAGGGAATCTCTGCGACGCTTCCGGTGGTGGTGTATGCCGAGAAGTCGGGGGCGCCGGAGGAGAAGAAGATACGGGCGCTCATCCTCAGCAACCTGACGGTCATCTATATCAAACAGAGCCTCGGCCGGCTTTCGGCTCTTTGCGGGTGCGTGGTGGCCGCCACGGGGTCGAGCTGTGGCATTACCTACTTGATGGGGGGCGGGTACGAAGAGGTGTCGTACGCCGTGAAGAACATGATAGCCAATCTTGCCGGCATGATATGCGACGGAGCCAAACCGAGCTGTGCGCTCAAGGTGGCCAGCGGCATCTCTACGTCGGTTCTTTCTGCCATGCTCGCCATGGAGCACCGGTGCGTGACCGCCGCCGAGGGAATTATCGACGAGGATGTGGACAAGTCCATTCTGAATCTGACGAAGATAGGCCGCGAGGGAATGACGCAGACCGACCGGCTCATTCTCGATATCATGACCTCCAAAGGGGCCTAACCCTTTGCGGGGTCGGAGAAAGCGGCAGCCGCAGGAGTCCGAAGTGCTCCTGCGGCTGCCGCTTCTCTTTCCGGCCTGTCCGGGGAGGTTGCCTCGTAGAGACGGCCGGTATCGGTATTTGTGTCCGGTGCGGGAAATGCACGGAAATTGCGGTGGTTTTTCCGCATACACCCCTTTTTTGTGTAATTTTACGCTCCGGACGGAAGCTGTGGTTTGCCGTCCGGAACGGAAAATCATACAAATAAAGATACGGCATGTACGAGAAACAGCTTGAGGCCATGGAGCGCCTGTTCGGAGTGATGGACAGGCTCCGGGTAGAGTGTCCGTGGGACAGGGAGCAGACTTTCGAGTCGCTGCGCAACAACACCATAGAGGAGACGTTCGAATTGACCGATGCGATAACGGACGGCGACATGGACGGCATCCGCGAGGAGCTGGGCGACCTGCTGCTCCACATCGTCTTCTATTCGCGCATGGGGGCGGAACAGGGGCGTTTCGATATAGGCGATGTGGCCAATGCATTGTGCGATAAGTTGATATACAGACATCCGCATGTCTACGGCAATGTAGAGGCCGACAGTGCCGGACAGGTGATACACAATTGGGAGGAGCTGAAACTCGCCGAGAAGCGCAAGAAAGACCGCAAGGCACGCAAGGGGGTGCTGTCGGGGGTACCGCGCAGCCTACCGGCCATGGTGAAGGCGTTCCGTATCGGGCAGAAGGCTGCCGCTGCCGGTTTCGACTGGGGCAGGCGCGAGAATGTGTGGGAGAAGGTGCAGGAGGAGACGGACGAACTCCGGCAGGAAATCGGACGGATGGACCGCGACCGGATGGAAGAGGAGCTGGGCGACCTGTTGTTCGCTCTGGTCAATATGGCGCGTCTGTACGGTATCGACCCCGAGAATGCGCTTGAACGGAGCAACAAGAAGTTTATCCGCCGTTTCGAACATATCGAGAAAAGGGCCGACGAGCAGGGCGTGGAACTGACGAAGATGCCGCTCGAAGAGATGGAGGCGTACTGGCAGGAAGCCAAACGTGAAGAACGCTGAATATGAAGAACGCTGAGCGATACGGTCGGACGACGCGGCGGGCGTCGTTCCTGTGGGTTGCCGTACTCCTTGCCGCATGCGGCGGACCGGCCGACCAACCATCTGCGGAGGTTGCTGCCGTCGTGTTGCCTGAAGGGGCCGTACCGTTGGAGTACGACGGCCATATCCGGTTTGAGGCGACGGTAGGCGATTCGGTGCCTGCACGTCTCCTATTCGATACGGGGGCGGCGGGGCTTTATCTCGATTCGCTTTGGCAGGAACGGTCCGGCATCGGGGCGGAAACACGTACCGAGACATGGATGGCGGCGGGCGCCGGTACGCAGCCGGTGCGGTGCGGCGTGCTGTTCGACGAAATAACCTTCAGGATGGATACAATCGTCCATACGAGCCGGATGACCCCGCTGCTGGACTTCAGGGGAATGCTCGGACGGGGGAGCGACGGTATTTTCGGCCTGCAATACATGGCCGGGTACTGTGTGGAATTCGATTTGAAGGAAGGATGGATGCGGGCCGTGTCGCCCGATACGCTGCGACAGGCAGGGTTTGTCCGCTACCCGCTGGAGGAGGAGAACGGCAGACTGTATCTTCCCGTCCGTGTTCGGGCGGCAGGCAGGGAGGTAGAGGGCCGTTTCCTATTGGATACCGGGAGCCCTGGAACGCTGTCGATGACCGGAGCGGGCTGGGGGGCCGTATCGTGCCGGCCGGATGCGGTTTTGTATCGGACGATATCGGGAGGTGTCGGGGGAAGTGCCGCATCGCTGTGCTTGCGGGCGGATTCGGTTTGGTTTTGCGGCAGTGAATTTGCGGGTGTCCCGGTGGATGTGTCGCTGAACCGGACGGGGGCACTGTCGCGTACCGACATGGTGGGAATCGTTGGGAACGGACTGTTGGAGCGCTTCTCGTTTGCAATTGATTTCGGTGCTCCGGCCCTATGGGTGCGTCCGAGGGCGGAGGCGGGAAAACCGTTCGATTTCGTAACTCCCGGTTTCTCTGCCATCGACCGGACGGATATTATGGACGGTTGGCTGGTGACGGGACTTTTCGACGGGCATGCGCCGCAGGGAATGCAGCCGGGCGATATCATCGTGTCATGCGACGGAGTACGGATGGTGGATAGCGCTGCTGCGGATACACTTTGGAAAGCTCCCGGCCGCCATGAACTCGGTATTGTCCGCGGCGGGGTGTCGTCGGTCTGTACGGCCCATACGAAAGAGATTTTATAACGCAACGGAAATATGGCGATTATCAAGGAAGTGCGCGGGCATGTGCCCGTAGTGGGAGAAGGGACGTTTCTGGCCGAAACGGCGGTACTGATAGGCGATGTGACCGTCGGGCGCGATTGCAGCATTTGGTACGGTGCGGTGCTGCGCGGCGATGTGAACAGCATCCGTATCGGTGACCGGACGAATATTCAGGACGGTGCGGTGGTGCATACGCTTTACGACGGTGCGCCGCATCCATCGCAGGCGCATATAGGCAGCGATGTCTCCATCGGGCACAACGCCATCATCCACGGTGCCGTCATCGAAGACGGGTGCCTGATAGGCATGGGGGCCACGGTGCTCGACAACGCTGTGGTCGGGACGGGCTGTATCGTGGCCGCCAACGCGCTGGTGCTGGCCGGGAGCCGGCTGGAGCCCGGCGGGGTATATGCCGGGGTACCGGCACGGCGGGTGAAGGAGGTGACGCCGCAGCAGCGGCAGGAGATTATCGAACGTACGGCCCGCGACTATATGCTGTACGCGTCGTGGTACGAGGGGGCGGAAGAGTGAATGCAGGGGATGGAGTTATTGCCCTGCTGTACAGCCGTTTTCTGCGATACGGTCTGTTTGCCGGGCAGCGGCCGGGTCTTCAGTTCAACCGCCGGTTTTTCCGTTTCGGCTCCCTGAGGGTAGGCCGTCCGGTCGGGTTACTGTATATTTGCAACGGATTCCTCCCACGATAATTCATGCGTATGTTCAAGAGCAGGCTCAGGACAGGGGGCGTGTTAATCAACGTGCTGATAGCCGTTGCCGTAAGCCTCATTGTCAATTTTTCATACTTCGTCTTCATGATTCTGCACCGGACGGCGCGGATGCCGTCCGAACATCCGGTGTCGGAGAACAGTACGCTGTTCATGGTGCTCGAAGTGCTGTTTTATATGGCAGTGTCGTTCATCCTGCTTACTGTATTCACCCACAATCTGAGCGAAAGCAAGATACGCTCGCGCAGTTTTCCCAAGCGGCTGCTGGCCGCTCTCGTCATCTCGGTCGTCGTCTATTTTCTGGCTCCCTATATGAACCGTGCGGGTGACGTGAAAATCATATTGGCCGCCCGGCGCCTGTTCAATCCGATGGTGCTGCTCAAGTGTTCGTTCATGCTTGCGGTGGTGACACTCTACGGCAAGATATACGAACTGATAGTCCTGCAGCAGCGGATGACGGTCGAGAACGAACGTCTGAAGACCGAGAACCTGCGGTCGCGGTACGACGTACTCATCAACCAGATGAATCCCCATTTCTTTTTCAATTCGCTCAATTCGCTCGCCATGCTCGTGCGGGAGAACAAGAACGACGATGCGCTCGTATATATCGACCGGCTGTCGGACACCTTCCGTTACATCATCCAGTCGGGCAAGAGCAGCATGACCACGCTGCGCGACGAGATGGCTTTTTTGGAGGCGTACAAATATCTGCTTGAACTGCGTTACGAGGGCAAGCTGTTTATCGAGGCGGAGATACCGGAAGGGTACCTCGGCCGGACACTGCCGTCGCTGACGCTTCAGCCGCTCGTGGAAAATGCGATGAAACACAATATCATCACGAGAACGAAACCGCTGACGGTCACCATCTCCGTGCGGGGCGACTGGCTGCTTGTCAGCAATCCCCTGCAGCCCAAGATAGACGATTCGGAGAAGGGAACCGGAATAGGGCTCAAGAACATAGCCAGCCGGTATCGGCTGCTGACCGACCGGGATGTGAACATAATAGACGACGGAAAGACCTTTACGGTGCGTTTGCCCCTCGGTCCCGCCGCCGAAAGGAGAGATACGTTATGAGAGTGGTTATAGTGGAAGACGAGACGGCTGCCGCCGTAAACCTCGTGTCGCTGCTGCGGCAGACCTTTCCCCGGATGGAGGTGGTCGCACAGCTCGAAAGCGTCACCGATACGGTGGAGTGGTTTTCGGAGAACGAGGCGCCGGAACTTGTCTTCATGGATATTCATTTGGCCGACGGCTCGGCGTTTTCGGTCTTCGAGAAGGCGGAGATAACGTGTCCGGTCGTCTTTACGACGGCTTACGACCAGTATGCGCTCGACGCGTTCAGGGTGAACAGCATCGACTACCTGCTCAAACCCATCAAGGAGAGCGACCTGCGCCGGGCAGTGGAGAAACTGGAACATCTGACGCGGGCCGGCATGGGAGAGTATTCGCGGCGGATAGGGGAGCTGGTACGTTCCCAGCGCGGGGCGCAGGCTTTCCTCGTGTATGTGAAGGACCGCATCATACCGCTCAAGACGGAGGATATCGCCTACCTCTATTCCAGCAACGAAAAGGTCGCGGTGTGTACGCTGAAAGGCGAACATTTCCCTTTCGACCGGACGTTGGACGCGGTCATGGCGCAGTTGCCCGAGGAGGGTTTTTTCCGGGCCAACCGGCAGTTCGTCATTTCGCGCGAGGCGATAGCGGATATTTCGGTGTGGTTCGGCAACCGGCTTTCGGTGAACCTTTCGGTGGAGGTTCCCGAGAAGGTGGTCATCAGCAAGGCGAGGGTGCCGGAGTTCAAACGGTGGATATCCGGTATCCGCTGAGGTACCGCCGGGAGGCCGTTGCGGTACGGAATGTTTTTTGCTGCCGCCGGGGAGGCGCGGCATGAAGGACGGAGAGGAAACAGTTAGGAAAAATAGAAAGAGATGAGAAGGTTTGCAGGTTTGTTGGTTTTGTTGCTGACGGCGGCACAGGCGTATGCGGCTGCGCCGGGACGTATTACGGGAACGGTCGTGGATGCGGCCGACGGCGAATCACTGCCCGGCGCGGTGGTGGAGGTGGTGCCGGTCGGAGGAGACGGTTCGTCGAAGAGTGCGATGAGCGAGGTGAACGGACGTTTCACCGTCGCGTCCGTGCCTTACGGCGATTATACCGTTCGGGTATCGTTCCTCGGGTATGCCGATTTCGAAAAGGAGGTAACGGTAGAGGCCCCGGTACTCGACCTGGGCAGGATAGAGATGCGGCTCGACGACAATGAGATAGAGGCTGTCGTGCTGGAAGTGCCCGCTATGCGCACGTCGCAGAAAGGCGATACGGTGGTGTATAACGCGTCGGCGTTCAAGGTGGCTGCGGATGCCGATACGGAGAGCCTGCTGGCAAAGATGCCGGGTATCATGATTTCCGCGGACGGTACGGTGGAGGCACAGGGCGAAGAGATTCAGAAGGTGTTCGTGGACGGCAAGGAGTTTTTCGGTGATGACGTGAGTACGGCGATAAAGAATCTTCCTGCCGAAGTAGTGGAGAACGTCGAGGTATTCAACAAACTGAGCGACCAGGCGGAGTTCACCGGACTCGACGACGGTGAGGGCTACAAGGCGCTGAATATCGTCACTTCGGAGAGCAAGCGCCGCGGGCAGTTCGGTAAACTCTATGCCGCATACGGTTATCCGAAGTATTATACTGCGGGCGGCAACGTGAACATTTTCGAGGGTGACAGCCGTATCTCCATCATCGGTCTTGCCAACAACCTGAATCAGCAGAATTTCTCTTTCGAGGATATTCTCGGCGTGGTCAATACGGGCGGCAGTTCGTCCAGCGGCGGCAGAATGGGCGGCCGGAGAGGAGGCATGGGCAGTTTCCTTGTCCGTCCGATGGACGGTATATCGACCGTTCAGGCCGTAGGCGTCAATTACAGCGATACGTGGGGCAGGCGTGACAACATGGAGGTGACGGCAAGCTATTTCTTCAACCACAGCAAGAACCGGAACGAATTCGTGAACGAGACGTGGCAGAACCCGGGCAGCCAGTACGACTACGAGACGGGCGCTTCCGGTGCGGAGAATTACAACCACCGTTTCAATGCCCGCATAGACTATAAGATAAACGACAATCAGAACCTGATGCTCCGCCCCTATTTCCGCTACCAGAAATATACCGGTACGGAGTCGTCGCAAACCGACATGTCCGAACTGGAGGACGATGTGGAGGAGGCGATACAGAGCATTCTCGGCAGCGACGGCAGCGACCGGTCCGGATACAATGCGGGGCTCAGTGCGCTGTACCGTATGAAGCTCGGGAAGCAAGGGCGTACCCTGACCTTCAATCTCGACGGGAGTTACGGCAAGAACAGGGAGCTGCAGCTCGTCGAAGAGTATTACTACCTGCCGCGGTATGCGGAGGGGATGGTCGCCGACTCGGTGGCCAACCAGCGCATTGCCGGCGATTCGTACAGTTACAGTCTCGGCGGCGGTCTGACCTATACCGAACCCCTCGGCAAGAGGTCGCAGCTCAATCTGGAATACCGCATCAACTACGACTATTCGGATGCGGAGAAACTTACTTACCTCTGGGACCCGGTGCTGGAACTCATTTCGCCCGAATTGAGCGAGGAACTTTCGACCATGAACAACAGCGGGTACCTTACTCACCGCGCGGGGCCCGGTTACCGGTATTCCGACGGCAAGACCAACGTCTCGGCATCGCTGATGTATCAATACTCCACGCTCGATAATGCTACCGAGTATCCTGCCACGGTTGCACCCTATGTGAACTATTCGTTCAACAACCTGGTCTATTCCGCCATGGCCAACGTCAATTTCGATGCCCAGAATACGTTGCGGATACATGCCCGTTCGCGGACGAACAACCCTTCGGTCTCCCAACTGCAGGACGTGCCCGATTTCTCCAACAGCACCTATGTCAGAGGCGGCAATGCGGCGCTGAGGCCCGCCTATACCAACCGTCTGCACGCCTTTTACATCAATTCCAACGTGGCGAAGGGACAGACCTTCACGGTGATGCTCGGGGCGGAGTACACATCCGATTACATAGGCGATTCGATAGTGACCTATGACGCTTCGAGGCCGTTCGTGATACCCAACTCGACCAATGTGTTGCAACAGGGACAGCGGTATGCACGCTATGCGAATATAGGGAACAGCTGGTCGGTACGTGCGGGGCTGAGTTATGGCCTGCCCGTGAAGTTCCTCGGCAGCAACCTCAATTTTAATGTAGGGGCTACTTTCGCGCAGACTCCGAATATCGTCGACGGGGCCCGGTTCATGCGCAGCGAGAACTATTTCGACGGTGGGGTGCAGCTCAGCAGCAACATCAGCGAGAACATCGACTTTACCATCCTGTACAACGGCAGCTACAATATCGCCAGCGGTATCTCCAATGGCGTCAGGACCGACGACAGGTTCGTCAACCAGTATGCTTCGGCAAGCATCAAGTGGGTGATATGGAAAGGGATTACCTTCACGGGAAATGCCTCCTATACGCAGTACAAGGGAATTACCAACAAGTACGACGAACAGTATGTGCTTTGCAACCTTTATATAGGCAAGAAAGTTTTCCGCAGTCAGCTTGGCGAGATAAGCATCGGGGTGAACGACCTGTTCAACCAGAATACGAGTTTCCGCCGTACGGTGCAGAGCTCGTACATCCAGAACAGTACCAACCTCGCGATTGGCAGGTACATATCCCTGCAGTTCGTCTATAACCTGCGCAATTTCGGCAAGAAAGCGACGCGTGCTGCCAGCCAGTACGACAATTTCGATACAGGCGGTTCGGGCAGTGTCGGCGTGCAGCGTCCGGGCGGTATGCCCGGCCCCGGCGGACCGCCTCCGCATGTGAGGTAGTTGAAGATACTTCGGTCGGATTTTCCTTTGGAAACAGAATTGATTAGTGAATTTATATTATCCCCACGAAATTGCTCATACGGTCAATACATCGTTTCTTTTGGTTGAGGTTGGGATGGACATACAGATTAAGTGTCGTTGCCACATTTGAGTGACCGAGGATGGCGCTGACAGTTTTATAATCACATTGACTTTCAATACATCGGGTTGCAAATGTATGGCGGAGCCCGTGAAAGACCAAATGAGGAATATCTAATTGATTTAATAGTCTGTTGAAATAGTCGCGATAGGAACGTGGTTCTTTAGATTGTACAGAAGTTCCCACGACATAAGGGGACGGTGATTGTTTCTTTACTGTTTTCAAGGCTTGGAAAAGTTGTTTCGACATGGGAATTTCTCGGCAGGAATTCTTCGTTTTTGGAGAAGATTGCACCTTTTCTGTAGATTTCAGTTCACAATTATATATCCTGCTAATAGTATGCTTTACAGTAACAGTCTTTTGTGTAAAGTCCACATCTTCCCATTTTAAGGCACATACTTCACCTATTCTCATGCCCGTACAGAGAGCCAATAATATACCTATGTTTTGTGGCGTAGGCTGTTCTATCAAATGACGCATCAGTATCCTCTGGTGGTTCAAGGACAATGTTGGCAATGACCTGTTTCCTGTATAGGAGGGATATTCGATTTCCCATTCTCCGAGTTGGAAAATTCCGTGCTTATTTCCATATTTGATGATGGATTTGAGTACTGCCACCATATCCCTGACTGTTTTCCTTGCTAATCCCGAAGTACATTTGTCTATTACAAACTGCTGAACGTCATTTTCTGTTATTATTTCCATAGTACCGAACCGTGGCAATAAATGTGTTTGTAACGTAAGCAGATAAGCACACATGGTGGAATGTTTCACTATTGGACGTTTCGCCTCGCACCAAAGCTCGGAAACATCATAAAATGTCTTTTGGAGGTTCATGTTTTGAGAGAATTGATTGATATAACTCTCTCAAGATAACATATTTTATCTGTTCCCTTTTGAACGGTTATGGGTTTTACAGAGCATTTCACAATTTTCTATATTAGTCGCTCCGCCCTTGCTCCATGCAGTTACATGGTCGGCATCCATTTCCGAAATTTTGTAAATACGGGTTTTGTTGGCATTGTCACCCAAAGCACAGAGCGGACAATTGGAAACTCCTTGCTTCTCAGCTGCCTCGGTCTGTCGTTTATACGCAATTCTTTTGGTTGATTCTTCAAAGATACGAATATCAAGCAGTTTCTTATCTACTTCTCCACCCAGTACATATTCGTAAATGTTGCGGGAACACCGCACGCTTTCATCCGCTTGCAGGGCTTTTACCCGTTCTGTAACATGGTCGATACTATAAGGAGTGGTATGATACGTTTCGTATAGTCGTCCCCATTCCAAACCACACATATCATGCTCTACCATTGTAAAAGTAGCCGATACCCAATCAATCACAGAACGAAAATAACTTTCTAATTCACCTGTGGAAATATCATGTCGATGTTGGCTCATATAGGCATCGATGCTAATCCCTTTGCTGTCACAAATCCATTTAAGGGCTTCCGCCAGATAATCCTGTCGTTTCACATCCCCCTTGATATAGTGGCTCCATTTCTGCGTTTCCGCATTTTGGGAATTACTAAACACTCGTTTGGCTGCATTTACGAATTCCCCAGAGTAGATGGCGTTGAGCAATTCCTGCTCCTTGAGCGGAATGCCCACAATGTTGATGGTCTTGAACCACTCCTTGATTTCTTTCTCTTCGCCTTCACATTCATATACGAGTAAAGGTGAGCATAGGATGCGTTGACGCTGTTCTTCGGGCAATCCTGAGAAATACTGCACATTGTCTGTTTCGTCTTTGATGGCGAATTTGCCTGTGATAAACCGACCGAAAGAAGTGATACGTTGTTGTCCGTCAAGCACCTCAAACCGTCCGTCCTCCGTACGATTGAAATAGATTAATCCGATAGGATAACCCTTTAGCAAGGATTCTATCACCGCCACATCACGTTTTCCGTCATTGTAAATGTAATGGCGTTGGTACTCAGGCTGAATAGTGAGGCGTCCGTCCAATCCAAACAGACCTTTACCCTCCAGCTCATTATAGGTAAACCCTTTGCAGATATCTGCGACGGTCCATTCCGTATGCAATGTTGTCTTCATTATAGTTTAGTTTTAAGTTGAAATCTTAGGTAATGAATACGATTTAAATATTGACAGAGGACGAGGTTACATTGACGGGAAACGCATGTACAGTAGATTGTTTATTCGCAAATGAATTGAAATCTTAGGGATGGCTTCTTCTGCCGGATATAACGTTGAAATCGTGGGTATTTCATTCAAAGGGATGAAAGATGCCCGACCTTTGATTAATGGAGAAAACCGTTATGCGAGAGTATTTATCAAACATATCAGGCTACAATCTGCGGATGAGTAATCGGGCGTACATAGGAATATATCTTTCACCAATCTTAATAACGCTTCGGGCGTTTAAGTCATTGTATTTCGGACTATCAGTAGCAGTGTATTTCTTAGTCCTTACGCCAGACGTATTCTGTCTATCAGTTATCCCTAAGATTTCAAATTGCTCCGGACAATACTTATCCAAAAAAGAAATGGGAACTCCCATAACTCCGTCATAGTCGGACGGTATAGCATCCGTAAAAGGAACTTCTATGGCATCATAATTATCATAACGGTCATACGCTGTTTTACCTTTCAATTCCTTATGCTTTGAGAAGCGAAGGTTATCTGCCATAGTCATTAAAGGTAACGGTTCATGACGACGACCATGGTCAATGTTAGTGAACCAGCGTACACCTTTTACTCGAATGAATTTCCGTCCGTTCTCATCAATCCTCCAGCCTGCTGCAGCCAATGGATAATCATTCGGGACTTCAAACTCTCTATCACCGCTATGAATCGAATACCCCAGCCACATTTTATTGGCTTTTATTAATGGGAATACCTCTTTATAGGTTATTGCATTCATATTTCCGATGATGATAAATTTTTTGTTAGCTTCTACAATCCACGCCAAGAACTCGCGAAACAAGGAGAACGGCGGATTGGTGATGATTATATCAGCTTCATCCCGCAACTTTGTGACTTCTTTGCTGCGAAAATCTCCATCACCGTCCAAATATTCCCATTCAAGGTCATCTATGTTTATGCGGCCATCTCCACTTTTGTCTTTCTTCAAGATGAATATCTTGCCTTTAACAGAAGTTTTGGTCTTGTCAAATTGTGGAGCTTCAATTTCAAACAAAGTAGGTTCTGCCAATAACTTCATTTTCTTGCTGTCAGGTGCATAGCTCGTAGAAATCAGTTTTTTCAATCCCAACTCATCGAACTTGGCTGCAAAGAAGCGGGTGAAGTTGCTCCATTCGGGGTCATCGCAAGGCAACAATATGGTTTTGCCCCGGAACACGTCAGAGTCGTATTCGAGATAGGCATTCATTTCGACTTCAATGTCGTGGAACTGCGTGTAGAATTCATCGTTCTTAGCCGCCTTAGCTTCTTTCAGGTTGGTATTTGCCATGTATCTATTTTTATTTCGTTAGGTATAAGAAGAAGTGTAAATACATTCATATTCAGTGTTTCCGCTATCATATAACCAGGTATTGGCGGTTATACTTTTTAATAGTCTACAAATTGACTATGTGAAAAGTCTTCCCAAGCATATTGCCAACGGTTTTTTAAAATCACACTATCTAATGAGCGCAAAAATATAAGATTTTATTTGGTAGACAGCATGTCGCGCAAAAATGCGCTTTTCTACATCAAAAATACGAGTTGTTTGACGGAAATACACTGCGTATCGCAGAATGTATGACCGTGCCAAATCATGACTTTGCTCTCAGTGAACAGTGTGTAAGTAGCTTAATTTCTGTATTGTTTTCAAAAAATCCGACCGGAGTATCTCATGACGGAACCGGGATAGGAAGGGTCGGGAGGCGAAAGGAGGGTGTGGCAGGCCGAAAGGATGTCGGCCTGCCGCGCTTTCGTCAGGACTTCTGCGATCTCCGATTGGCGCTTCGATTCGGAGGCCGCCGCTGATTGGCGCGTCTTTTGCTGACCGTATTCCTTAATGACTGCCGTCCGGTCCTGAGTCGTGGCTTTTGCGGATTTATTTGCGGTCGGCATGTCCGGCGGCATTTTTATAATTCTTATATTTGCCGGCCGTCGGAACTGCTAACCGTTCAAAAGGACCTTGTGATATGGCATTGAAATTATTGACAACCAATAATACACAAGCATATGGATATTGCAAAAAGGTTTCCGGAAAATCCCATTCTCAGACCGTCCGACCTTCGTCCCGGCATTGACGGGATGGAGATAGTCTGCCTGCTCAATCCCGGTGTCTTCCGCCTCGGCGGCCGTACGGGACTGCTGCTCAGGGTGGCCGAAAGGCCGCGGCAGGAGGAGGGGCGCATCAGTTTCCCCATATACAACGACCGGGACGAGATAGAGGTGTTGTCTTTCGACAAGGATGACAGCCGGCTCGACGCCTCCGACCCGCGGGTCATCAAATACAACGGACAGAACTATCTGACGACGCTCTCTTACCTGCGTCCCGTCTTCAGCGACGACGGGGTGCATTTCTACGAGGATGCCGATTACCGGCCGATTTACGGCAAGGGGCCCCTCGAATCATTCGGTATAGAGGATTGTCGCGTCGCTACCATGGATGACGGTTATTTCCTGACCTTTACGGAGGTTTCGCCCGTTGCTGTAGGGGTGGGGCTGATAGCTACCCGCGATTTCAAAACCCTCGACCGCAAGGGCATGATATTCCCTCCGCATAACAAGGACTGCGCCCTTTTCGAATCGACGGTCGGCGGGAAATATTATGCCTTCCACCGTCCGAGCAGTCCGGAGCTCGGCGGCAACTACATCTGGCTTGCCGAGTCGCCCGACCGCTTGCACTGGGGGGATCACCGGTGCATTGCCGTAACGCGCGAGGGTCGGTGGGATTCCGCCCGCGTGGGGGCCGGAGCCGCCCCCGTCCGTACCGAGAAGGGGTGGCTCGAGATATACCATGGAGCCGACGGCAACAACCGTTACTGCCTCGGGGCGCTGCTTCTCGACCTCGAGAATCCTGCGAAAGTGCTTGCACGGAGCGACGAGCCCATCATGGAACCTACGGCACCCTACGAAAAGACGGGTTTTTTCGGAAACGTTGTCTTCACCAACGGACAGTATGTGGAAGGGGATACGATACACATGTATTACGGGGCGAGCGACGAAGTCATCTGCGGGGCCACCCTCTCCATCCGTGAAGTTCTGGCCACGCTGAACGTGTAGCCGGAGTCGTACCGGTGATTCCGTATGCCTTATGAGCTACGGACCGGTCTGTTCCGGAGCGTGAAAACCGCCAATGTCGAAAATCTTATAGAAATATCATGGCAAAATTCCTCAACGAATTCCAGTATTTCCGCCGGCAGCCCCACAACATGAAGGTGCTGCTCATCACGAACCTCTGTTTCGCATTCGTACTCCCCGTCATAGAGATATTCGTCGGGGCGTACATCATGCGCAATACGAACAATCCTTCCTTCGTGGCCGTGTATCAGCTCGCGCAGTACACGGGCATCGTGCTGTCGTCGCTTATCAACGGTTTTCTACTGAAACGGATAAATGTCCGGACGCTCTATATGTTCGGTATTCTCGTGAGCGGTATCTCGCTGTTGGTGATGATGACCGTCCAGGCCGTAGGGTTGTGGGAACTTGTTCTTTCGGGCCTGCTGCTCGGCGTTTCGGTCGGTTTCTTCTGGACGAACCGTTATCTGCTCGCGCTCAACTCGACGACGGACGACAACCGTAACTACTTCTACGGCCTCGAATCGTTCTTCTTCTCGGTATGCTCCATTCTCGTTCCGCTCGCTGTGGGCGGTTTCCTCGCCAAAGCCTCCGGAACGGGTTTCTTCGGAAGTACGATGGACATCAACAAGGCGTATCAGATAGTCACTTTCGTGACGCTCGGCATCTGCATCCTTGCCTGCATTGCCCTCTCGCGCGGGAAATTCACCAATCCGGCACAGAAGAAATTCCTTTATTTTAAATTCAACCGGTTGTGGAAGAAGATGATTGGCCTGGCCGCACTGAAAGGGCTCATTCAGGGTTTCCTGGTCACCGCTCCTGCCATCCTTATCCTGCGGCTTGTGGGCAGTGAGGGCGAACTCGGTCTCATACAGGGTATCGGCGGACTGATAACGGCCGTCATCGTCTATGTGCTGGGCCGCGTCACCAAACCCAAGGACCGTATCGCGGTATTCGCCGTGGGTATCGTCATCTTCTTTATCGGAACGCTCGTCAATGCGGCGCTCTTTTCGGCCGTGGGCGTAATTGTGTTCGTGCTGTGCAAAATCTTCTTCCAGCCGCTGCACGACCTCGCCTACAATCCGATACAGCTCCGGACGATAGACGTGGTGTCGCATCAGGAGCACCGCAACGAATACGCCTACATCATGAACCATGAGCTGGGTCTCTATGCGGGCCGGGCGATAGGGTTGGTGCTTTTCATCGTGTTGGCGACCTACGTGTCGGAGGATTTCGCACTGAAATTCGCACTGGTCATCGTCGGTGCCGTGGAGTTGCTCTCCATTCCCCTTGCCAAAAACATCACCAAGAATACGGACAAAGCCCCGAAGTATGCCGCACCCGACGTACAGGGCTCTTAAAACAGACGAAAGATTATGAAAACCGGATGGATTTTTACGGCGGCGGCAGTCGCTGCGGCGGCGCTTGCGGGATGCCGCGAAAAAGGAGGTAGGGAACCGGGGCCTGCTCCCGGCGACGGGGTGGCTCAGGTGGCCATACCGCGGATAGAGAAGATGGACAACATGCCGGTGCCGTACAAGATAATCGACTGGAAGCGGAAAGCGCTCGAATTTGACAATTACGCGTTCGATTTCGACTCCTCCATGCCGGCCGGGCCGATTATCTGGCTCGACGATGCACAGCGTAACGTGCCGCAGCAGACCTTCGGGCAGTACACTGCCATACACGATGTACGTCAGGGCCCCGAGGCGAACGGCGGAGAGTTCCACGAAAGCCTCACTTCGCTGGCGGCCATACTCGGAGGCGGTCTGAACGGAATAGACAAGACCAACCAGAACGGGTACAACTTCGTGAAGATGGTGCAGAACTATTTCAACAGCGACAACGGGTGGAACATCGTCATGAACAACACCAATCCCGATGTGGCAAACCTCGGCGGGGGATACGGGCGCGACTGGTGGTACGACGTCCTGCCCAACTGTCTCTATTACGCCGTGTCGGATGTCTTTCCGGGCGTTCCCGGCGCGGAGGAGATACAGCGGACGGTGGCGGAGCAGTTTTACCGTGCGGGCGAGGTGCTGGGGGAGAACTACGACTACTCCTACTTCGATTACGGGACGATGACGCCGCACGTCAATCACATTCCCCTACAGCAGGACGCTGCGGGCGGCCACGGGTATGTGCTCTATTCCGCATACCGGAAATTCGGGGACGAGCGCTATCTGGAGGGGGCGAAACAGGCCATCCGGGCGCTGGACAACCAGAAAGAGAGCCGGTTTTACGAGATACTGCTTCCGTTGGGTATCTATACGGCCGCGCGGCTGAATGCCGAGGAAGGTACCGATTACGATACGGAGAAGATGATAAACTGGGTGTTCGATGGCGTGACCGACCCCAAGGGGCGTTACGGTTGGGGTATCATTCAGGACCGCTGGGGGCCCTACGATGTCAGCGGACTTCAGGGAAGCATTACAGACGGGGGAGGGTACGCCTTTTTCATGAACAGCGTGAAGATGGTGTGGCCGCTTCTGCCCATGGTAAAGTACGAGCCCCAGTATGCCCGTGCGATAGGCAAGTGGATGAACAACAACGTCAGCGCCTGCCGGCTTTTCTATCCGGACGAGATACCGGCCATCTACCAGTGGCTTCCCCAGCAGAAAGATATCACCCGCGGCGTGATAGCTTACGAGGGGCTTCGCAAGACCGACGATTACGGCAAGCCCGAACTGAAGGGTATGTCGCCCGTGGCCATCGGCGACGGGCCGAAATGGAACGAGGCCAATCCGCCCGAGAGCATGTTCAGCGTTTACAGCACCGCTCCGGTGGGGATTCTGGGGGCTACGGTGCATACGACCGATGTGGAGGGCGTGCTGCGGCTCGACGCCAATGCAACTGATTTCTATGCCGACAAGCCTTACCCCGTATGGCTGATATACAATCCCTATGAGAAGGAGGTGAAGATAACCTACGATGCGGGCGAGGGGGCCGACCTGTACGATGTGGTCGCCAGGGAGTATGTGGCACGCGATGCGCAGGGGCGTGTCAAGATAACCATTCCGGCCGATACGGCCCGGCTCGTGTATGAGCTGCCAACCGGAACGGTGCTCACCGAATCGGAGGGAAGGATAACCACCGATACCGGGCATGTGATACTTTATTGATTCGCTTTCCCGTACGGAAAAGGTTGCCCCCTTCCGTATGGGATATTCCCTGCGACAGCGGGGCGAATGGTGTACGAACAATTTAAAACATATTGGTATGAAGAGAAAACTACTGTTTCTTTTTTGTCTTGTCCTGGCGGTTCCGCTGATACCCGTTGCGGCGCAGCAGACCGCTACGGTCAAGGGTATCGTGACCGATGCCCAGACCGGCGAACCGCTCATAGGGGTGAGTGTCGTCGTGCCGGGAACCACGCACGGGATTGCGACCGACGTGGACGGTTCGTATGAACTGAACAATGTGCCCGAGGATGGTTCGCTCGAATTCTCCTATCTGGGGTACGAAACCCGTACGGTGGCGGTCGGAGGACGTACCGTCATTGATGTCGCGCTGGATATGGCTTCCGACCAGATAGAGGAGCTGGTGGTGGTCGGTTACGCGGTACAGCGCAAGCGCGACGTGCTCGGTGCGGTGAACAAGGTGGAGGGTGCCGAACTCGCCCAGATTCCGGTACCGTCGGCTCAGCTCGCCCTTCAGGGGCGTGTGCCGGGCGTTCAGGTCGCCTCGGCCAGCGGTGCTCCGGGTGCCGATGTGTCGGTGCGTGTACGCGGCGTGGGTTCGATAAACTCCAGCAACGAGCCGCTCTACATTATCGACGGCATCCAGATAGAGGGCGGTCTCAATACCGTGTCGCCCAACGATATCGAGGACATCACCGTACTGAAGGATGCGGCTTCGACGTCCATATACGGTTCGCGGGGCAGCAACGGTATCGTCATCATCACCACCAAGAAGGGACGGGCGGGTCAGGCGACCGTATCGTTCAATGCGGAGGCGGGCGTGCAGACCCACGGTTATCTTACCCCGATGGTGAATACGGCCGACTATATCTCCATCTATAACGAGGCCGCCCGCAACGACAATGCCATGGGCGGCGTGCAGCGCGACCTCATCGAGGGGAGTTATCTCGACGGACTGGCCGATGTGAACCATGTCGAGGAACTTTTCCGGGTGGCTCCGCTGCAGCGTTACGAGCTCTCCGTGACGGGCGGCAGCGAACGTACCACCTATGCGGTGTCGGGTTCGTTCTTCGACCAGGACGGTATCATCAAGAACAGCGGTTACAAGAAGATTTCGTTCCGCTCCAATGTACAGTCCGACGTCAAACCGTGGCTCAATGTCGGGATGAACGTCATCGGAAGCATGGCCGAGACGCAGAGCATTCCCAGCTCGGGCGACGGTTATCAGAACAACGAAGGAGGCAGTGCCATCCGCTACGCCCTGTTCCGTACGCCTGCCATCCCCACCTACGATGCCGACGGCAACTACGTGGACCTGCCGAGCGCCTATTTCGGACAGGGAATTTACAACACCTTTTTCGGCGACGGCTACAACCCGATGGGCGTGATAAATGAGACCGACCGGGTACGCAACGAGAAGGCGGTCATCGCGGCGGCGAACATGCTTATCAAACTCCCGCTCAACATCACGTCGCGGACGGTGGCCGGCGTCGATTACATGTCGGGGAGATACAGGCAGTTCAACCAGACGTGGGGTACGGGCGGCAGGATAAACAATCCCAACAGCCTTCTGGTGGAGAATTACGACAATTTCAACTGGACGTTCAATACGGTGCTCAACTGGGGCGAAACGTTCGGCGACCACAATGTGTCGGCCATGGCCGGTTTCGAGGCGGTGCGCACCACGACGTACAGCATGCAGAATACCGACCAGAATTTCGCCGACGACCTGATATTCATCGGTAAGGGACTCGATGAACAGCGGCGTACATCCTATGAGAACCAGCAGGCATTCACGCTGGCGTCGTTCTTCGGTTCGGTGAACTACAATTACAAGCAGAAGTACTATGCGGCGGCGACGGTCAGGGAGGACGGTACCTCCCGGTTCAAGGGACGCAACCGCTGGGGAACGTTCTACTCCGTATCGGGAGGCTGGAACATCGAACAGGAGAACTTCATGCAGGACGTGGATTTCATCGATATCCTCAAACTGCGTGCGGGCTGGGGTACGGCCGGCAACCAGAATGTGACGGCCTATGCGACAGAAGACCGGTATATGCCCAATTACAATTCGACCTTTGGCGGAGTGGTGGCACCGGGGTATGTACAGACGCAGATAGGCAACGAGAATCTCAAATGGGAGACGAGCAGCCAGCTCAATGTCGGTATCGACGTGGAGATGTTCCGTCAGACCTTCGGTTTCTCGATTGACTATTTCTATAAGCGGAGCGACAACATGCTCATGTTGCAGACCATGCCGCCCTCTTCAGGTAATGCGCAGCCCGCGTGGGTGAACAACGGAAGCATGCTCAATACGGGTATCGACTTCGAGATGTTCTATCGCCGCAATTTCGCAAACGCCGGTTTCGAAGTGAGCGTGAACGGCGGCTGGCTGAAGAACAAGGTGCTCGCCATCAACGGCAGCGTGCCGGGCGGCCGCGTGGACAACGGCGTCTATGTCACCCTGACCGAAGCCGGTTATCCGGTCGGTTCGTTCTATATGCTCGTCATGGACGGCATCTTCCAGGACCGCATGGAGATACTCACCTCCCCGTCGCAGTCTTCCAATCCGGACGACATACAGCCCGGTGACGTGAAGTTCGTCAACCAGAACGGCGACCTGGTCATCGACCAGAACGACCGTGTGCATGTCGGTTCCTCGATACCGAAGTTCACCGCCGGTATCAATCTCTCGGGCTACTGGAAGAATTTCGACATCTCCTGCTTCTTCCAGGGGGCTTTCGGTCACAAGATATACATGCAGGTGGCACAGGACATCGAAGGGTTCTACCGTGCGTTCAACGTGACACAGAACTATTTCGATAACCACTGGACGGGGCCCGGCACCTCGAATACGCAGCCGCGTGCATCGTGGAAGGCGAAGTTCAACAACGCGAGGGTATCCACGCGGTTCCTCTACGACGCCTCCTACATGCGTCTGAAGAACCTCCAGATAGGGTACACCATACCGAAGACGGAGAAGATAGGCATCAGCCGGCTGCGCGTCTATTTTGCGGCCACCAACCTCTTCACCATCACCAAGTACCCCGGCATGGACCCGGAGATGACCGTGAGCGCCAACTCTGCCTCCGAAGGCGACCGTGCCGCCGGCATCGACTGGGGTACCTATCCGATAGCCCGTTCGTTCACGTTCGGTATTAATCTCACTTTTTAAAACGCGGATACGATGAAACGGAATATTATATCATACATATCGGTTGCGGCGGTTTGCTGTACGGCATCCGTCGCGTGCAGCGACTTCCTGACCGAAGAGCTCCAGACCGATTACAGCAGCAAGACCTTCTACACCTCGGCTGCCAATGCCGAGCGGGCCGTGAACGGCATCTACAATAACATCATGTTCACCAGCGACCAGAACATGCTCTGGGTGTTCGGCGACGTGGCGTCGGACGACTCCGAGAAGGGGGGCAGCGCGGGCGACAAGTCCGATATCGACTATATAAATAACTTTTCCGCCATGGCCGACAACGGCATTCTCGGCGACTATTGGACCTACCTCTACGAAGGGGTGGCCCGGGCCAACAATGCCATTGCCTACATTCCCGGTATCCAGATGGACGAGGAGCTGAAGAGCCGCCTCATCGGCGAGGCCAAGTTCCTCCGGGCGCTGAACTATTTCCATATCGTGAACATCTGGGGCGCAGTGCCGTTGCGGACGGAACCCAATGCCGCCGATAACGGCAATCTTGCACTCAGCGACGTGGAGACCGTGTATGCGAAGATAGAGAGCGACCTTTCCGATGTTATCGCATCGACCGTACCCATTTCCTATTCGGGTGAGGATGCAGGGCGTGTGACACAGGGGGCCGCCTATGCCCTGCGGGCCAAGGTACATCTGTTCCGTCAGAATTGGGGAGCTTGCCTCAGCGACATCGAGAGTCTCGAAGCGCTGCATCAGTACGAGCTGGCCGAGAGTTACCAGGAGCTGTTCGTACCCGGTGCGGAGGATAACAAGGAGGTCATCTTTGCGGCGCGTCACCTCTCCGGGCAGAATCCCGGACTGGGTAATATCCTGAACGTCTATTTCGCCCCCTCTGTCGAGACGGGCTACTATTTCAATGCCCCCACGCAGAGTTTCGTGGATTGTTTCAACGAGCAGACCGAGGAAGGGGAGACGGACCCGCGTCTGGACATATCCATCGGCCGTCCCGGTCAGCCGTGGGTGAACGGCGATACGTTCGATGCGAGCTGGTCGCCTACGGGATATCTCGTGAAAAAGTACGAACAGCCGCTTTCCGAAGTCCCGGTCGGAACGAAGAGCGACGGTTATCTGCCTTACATTTATCTCCGTTATGCCGACGTGCTGCTGATGAAGGCCGAGGCGCTGGCGAACCGTAACACGGGTACCGATCTGGAGGATGCCTGCGATGCGCTCGATCTCGTGCGCGGCCGTGCCGGACTGGCGCCTACGACGGCTGGAACCCAGGAGGAGGTGTTGGCTGCCGTACGGCTCGAACGCCGGCGCGAACTCGGGTTCGAATCGCACCGTTTCTTCGACCTGATGCGCTGGGGCCGGGAAATCGCCGTGGAGGCGCTTGGCCCGGATATTGCATCCGTTTGGACCGGAGACCGCTTCTATTTCCCGATACCGCAGTCGGAACTCGATTCGAACAAGGGAATAGAGCAGTGAGAGCGGGAACGGGGCGAACAAGGCCGGCAAGTCGGATATTATCTGAACAATCTCAATATTTACCGATTTTAAAACAAACAATTATGAAAAATTTTCTGAAAAGTGCATCGGCTTTCGTGCTCATGTTGGGTGCGGCTGTCATGCTGTTCACCGCCTGCGACAAGAAGGGCGGTAATTCGGGCGGCAACGGAGACGTGGATAAAACCAAGCTCGAAGCGTTGATAATCGAGTGCGAAGCACTGCTCGACGGAGCGACGGCCGACGACTATCCGGAGGCCAATATCGAAGCCTTCACCAATGCGGTGAACGACGCCAAGGCCATCCGCGACAATCAGAACGCCACGCAGTCGCAGGTGGACCTGATGACCAATAACCTGACGCTCGCCAAGGAGACTTTTGTGGGCAGCAAGTATGAAAGCATTCCCGATTCGAGCGTCATCGCTTTCTTCGATTTCGAGACCATCAATGACAACACCGTCGCTTCGACCGGGACCAAACCGGTGGTCGGCGTGCTGCAGGCCGGGCCGGCGGAGATATTCGGTTCCGATACCGAACTTCCGTCGCTGGTGGACGGCGTGGGCGCAGGCAAGGCTATCTACTTCAGCAAGGGTAACTACCTGGCAGTGGAGGATTACAATCCTGCCGATTTTCTGATGAACAACATGTCGTGGTCGGCATGGGTGAAGGTGGACGACGCGAGCCGTGCGAACAACTACATCGTCTCCCTCAACTACTGGAACAACTGGAAACTGAACGTAGAGAACAACGGCAAGCCTTTCTTCACGGTCAAGACCACGACAGCGACGGTCGATATGGACAACGAGTCGGTAGGGACCGTCAAGGACGGTGTATGGGTACATTTGGCCGTTACGATGGACCTCAATGCCCATACCGTAGTGTTCTATGTGAACGGTATCGCCACGAAGACCTGGGACTTCGCGACCAAGGAGAACCTGACCGGTTCCATCGCTTCGGCGTATGTGTCCCCGATAGGACGCCAACTTCCGTTGCTCATCGGTGCGGCGACCGTTTACGACGAGGCCGCTACCTGGGAGTGGGATTCGTGGAAGACTCCCGACGGTTGGGACTCCATGAGGGGGGCCATAGATAATCTCGGCATCTACAATACGACGCTGACCGCAGGACAGGTGGCACGTCTGTACCAGATGCAGAAACCCCAGTAGAATTTTCATCCCGCAAGGGATATCGAATACGGGGCTCCGGAGTTGAATCCGGGGCCCCGTTTTTTTTGTCGTCCCGGCTTCCGGTCGTGTGCGGCGGGCGTGGAGGAGGGAGCGGCCGGTTTCGGGACGGTCTGGTGCAGGGCGGATTGTCGCATGATGCGGAATGTGTACGGGGTACCAGGAAAGAAAGACGTGCCGGATTGCCGCGTCGTGTCAGGAAGAGGCTGGCGTGCGGGGGCGTGTGCAGAGTCGGATACCTCGGTGGACCTGCGCTCCGGAACGGTCGTGCCCGGTTGTGGCAGACAGGATTATGACTCTGGAATTGGGATAGGAAGAGGGCTTTCCTGTCTGTTCTCCGATACAGGAGTGGGGGCGGGATTTATTCGGAAGCCTGTGGAACGTAGTCGGATTCATATTCGTATTCGGGCTGATATTGTCGGCCGTGCTCCGGCGGAAGGAAGCGGAGAGCTGTTCGGACGAAGGAATGAAAAAGCCGCCGTACATCCGGATGTACGGCGGCTTGCGTGCGGAAACCGCGAAGGTTATTCCGTCAGTTTCTTGAACTTGTTCTTGATGCTGAACAGCTGGAAGGCGAACACCACGAGCGATACACCTGCTACCAGGAACGATATGCCTACCCATACCACGACGGCTGCGATGCCGAACAGTGGCTGGAAGAGTATCATCAGCGAGCAGATGATGAGTAGAATGCCGAGGATGATGGTCCATACCATGCCATTGACCTTGAAGTGGCTCATTTCGCTCGCGATGCCGATGAGACCGATACCGCGGAACAGCAACCATATGCCGAGTACGATAGGAAGCATCATGGCCGTAATGGCCGGGCTGCATATCAGGATGATGCCGAGGATGATTTCCAGGACACCCAGTACCGCGGCCCATCCCCGGCCTACCATGTACTTTTCGGTAAATGCAATTACCACCTCGATGATACCCGAAACGAGCATCAGTACGGCGAAGAGTGCTGCCATGCCTATGTAGCTTTCGCCCGGATAGGTGAAGATGAGAATACCCACCACGAAGATGGCCACGCCGAGTATCAGCATTGCCCACCAATAGCGTGTTAGGCTTTTGAAACGTTCCATTAATGTTTCCATATCAAAATGTTTTTAACGGTTAAGAAAAATTATGTCTGGCTTAAACGTTACAAGAACCGTGCAAAAACAGGATGCGGCGGGAGGGGCGTGCGGATGTGGTTGCTGTTTGGTGACAGGATATTGGCCTGGAAGTCTCCCGGTCGGGAACGGTCTCCGGGGAATAGGCGTATTTCTTGGAGATGAAAGGCTGGTTTGCTGGGGGGAGCCCTTTTGCGGCTGCCATTTCCGGCTGTCTTTGCCGGGCTTTTTCCGTTTAGAGAGACGGACGTGAGTTGCGCGGAATATACTGTACGGAGCGTTTGTATCTGTACGGAGCGCTCTCCTCTGCCGTTCTGTCGGTTGCTGGGGCGGGGAGTGCCAGTCTGACGGCAGCTTCCGTTATCCGGAATCCGAGCGGGGTGTCTCCGAGCGGGTCGCCGTCGGCTTCCACGGCGAAAATATTGTCCGTTTCGATGCGTATCTCTCTGCCTCTCCAGTGCAGGCTGCCGGGCAGGTCATACGGTTTACCACGGAACAGCTTGTAGAAGAGGCGCAGACAGGTCATTCGGCAGCCTCCGGGCTGCAGGGTGAGTTCAAAATGCCCTTCGGGAAACTCGCCGGAGATGACGAGGGTAGCACCCGCGGCACGGCCGCAGTAGACGGATTGTCCGTCCGCATAGATACGTACTTGCGGAGCGCGGTAGGAGAGGATACTTTCCAGTACGGCCCAAAGGCGTCTCGGTACGGTCGCTTTGCCCTCTTCCCGGAGCCGGTTGAATCGGGCTGCGAGCATGGCATACAGTCCCATGCCGGCTTCGCCTGCCATCAGGCGCTCCTGTCGGTAGTGCGACTGACTGTATGAGACGGTTGCGATGTGGTATAAAGAGACATATCCCGAAGCGATGGCCGAAACCGCTTCGGGATATGTCTTCGGTATGCCGGCTATCCTGCAGTTGCCTGTCGGGATGATGCCGAGCGTTATCTCTTCCGGCCGGACGGCCCGTTGGATGAAGAGTCCGTTCACCACTTCATGCAGTGTCGTGTCGCCTCCTACCGCGATGATGTGTCTTATGCCGTCGTTGACGGCGGCGACAGTCAGCTCCACCGCATGGTACCGATGCGCGGTGAAGACCGCCTCGGCAGTGATTCCGGCCCTGCGCAGCAATCGGTCTATCATTTGGCACCGGAGCTCTCCGCAGGTTTATACCCTACCGTTCCGTCCACCGCTTTCCCTTATTTCACGGGGATGGTTTCCAGCGTGTGGCAGAGGAACTTCCAGAACTTCTCGACCGAAGCGATGTTTACCTTCTCATCGGGCGAATGGGGATATTTGATGGTGGGGCCGCAGGATATCATGTCCATGTCGGGATATTTGCCGCCGATGATGCCGCATTCGAGTCCGGCGTGTATCGCCATGACGGCCGGTTCCTTGCCGAAGAGTTCCTTGTATCCAGCCTTCATCGCCCTGAGAATGGGCGAATCCATGTTCGGATTCCAGCCGTCGTAGGCTCCGGATGTCCTGACGGTCGCTCCGGTGAGCTCGAAGACGGTGCGTATCATGAGGGCCAGGTCGTCCTTTTCGGTATTCACCGAACTGCGAAGCAGGCACATGATTTTGAAGTAGCCGCGTTCGGACACCACCCTTGCGAGGTTCGAGGAGGTCTGTACCAGCCCCGGCATCGAGGTACTCATGCGCATCACTCCGTTCGGGCAGCCGAATACGGCATCCACCAGATTGGCCTGGTCGAAGAAATTGATGGCTTTGGAGGGAGTCTTGACAGGAACGGCCTTGAAGGAAATGCCGTCCTCGATGCCCTTGTATTCGTCGATGTATATCTTTTCAAACTTCTTGACGGCATTCTGGAAGGCTTTCTCGTGTTTTTTCATCACTGCCACGGTGGCGAATGCCTCGCGCGGAATGGCGTTGCGCAGGCCGCCGCCGTCGATGTCGCAGAGCATGATGCCGAGCTTTTCCTGGCAGTTGCGCATGAAGCGGGCGAAGAGCTTGTTGGCGTTGGCCCGCTGGAGGATAATTTCCATGCCGGAGTGGCCGCCTTTGAGACCCTTGATTTCGAGTCGGTATCCGGCGAAATTTTCGCGGTCGAGCTTGACCGTATCGTACTTCATGGTGGCCGTCAGGTCGAGCCCGCCGGCGCAGCCTACATAGAGTTCGCCTTCCGTCTCCGAGTCGAGGTTGATGAGGATGTCGCCCTTCAGTTCGCCGGGGCGCAGTGCGAAGGCTCCGTCCATGCCGGTCTCCTCCGTGGCCGTGAAGAGCGCCTCGATGGGGCCGTGTTTTACCGTTCGGTCCTCCAGTACGGCGAGGATGGCCGAAGCTCCGATGCCGTTGTCGGCGCCGAGCGTTGTCCCGTTGGCCGTTACCCAGTCTCCGTCGATGTAGGCCTCGATACCGTCCTTCTCGAAGTCGAACTCCTTGTCGGAGTTCTTCTGCGGCACCATGTCAAGGTGAGCCTGCAGGACGACCGTCTTGCGGTTCTCCATCCCCGGAGTGGCCGGTTTGCGGATGATGATGTTGGGGCCGGCGTCCACGGTGTAGTCCAGGTTGTGTCTCTTGGCGAAGTCGATGATGTACTCCCGTATCTTCTCCTCGTGGTGCGAGGGGCGCGGAACGGCGCATATCTCCGAGAACCGCGTCCACAGCAGTTCCGGTTTCAGTTTTTTCAAGTCCTTGTCCATAGTCTTATACATTTTGTGATTTCGTTTCGTTTATCGTTTTTCGCGTCTGCCGGCCGTCATTGCCTCCGGTACTGCGAAAATACCCGTCACAACCGCCGGCGTATCGCTGGCGCAGGCCCGGTATGCGTTCGCCCGGCAGTTCGCTGAAACAAATATAATGAATATTTCATTCAAAAAGCCGCAAACGCCCGTCTGCGTCTCTTCAATACACAAGCGCGCAGCGTTCGGTCGAAACAAAGATGTGAATAAACCCCGGAAAAACCTTATAAAATTGCCTGAAAGATTTACATTATTACGTATTACCGTCCTGTTATCACGTTCTATCCTCCTGGTGGCTGCGCTTTCCTGGAAAATTCCTGCGTCTTGCGCGGGTGTCGTGTGACGGTTCAGCGTGCTTCGTCCGTCGCCGGCGTCTCTTTGCCCGCCGTCTGCTCCTGCTCCTTCTCGAACGCCTTGACAATGTGCTTTACCAGCCGGTGACGGATGATGTCGCGCTGGTCGAACTCCACGATGCCGATACCGTCTATTCCCCGCAGCAGCTCCATGGCCCGGACGAGGCCGGAATCGGAACGGCGCGGCAGGTCTATCTGGGTGATGTCGCCCGTCACGATGAACTTCGCGTTGCGTCCCATGCGGGTAAGGAACATCTTGAGTTGGGAGAGGGTGGTGTTCTGTGCTTCGTCGAGAATGACGAAAGCGTTGTCCAGCGTCCGTCCGCGCATGTAGGCGAGCGGGGCTATCTGCACTATGCCCTCGTCAATGTACTTCTGGAGCTTGGCTGCCGGAATCATGTCGTTCAGTGCGTCGTAGAGCGGTTGGAGGTAGGGGTCGAGTTTCTCCTTGAGGTCCCCGGGGAGGAAACCGAGTTTTTCGCCCGCCTCTACCGCGGGGCGCGTCAGGATGATTCTTTTCACCTCCTTGTTGCGCAGGGCGCGTACCGCCAGCGCTATCGCGGTGTAGGTCTTGCCGCTTCCGGCGGGCCCTACGGCGAATAGCAGGTCGTTGTCGTCGTACAGCTCTACCAGGCGCTGCTGGTTCACCGTGCGGGCCTTGACGATAAGGCCGCCGTTGCCGTAGACGATGGTGTCTTTGCTTTGTGCCTCTTCCGCTTTGTGGAGACCTTCCGAGAAGACCTGGCCGACGACTTCGGGCGATATGTGGCCGTATTTGGAAGAGTAGGCCATGAGAGCCTGCATCTTCTCTTGGAAACGTTCCAGTTCCGCTTCGTCGCCGATAGCCTTTATCGAGGAACCGCGTGCGACGATTTTCAGCTTCGGGAAAAGGTCGCAAATCCGGTTTAGGTTGGCATTTGCGACCCCGTAGAAGGCAAGGGGTTCCACCCCTTCGAGTGTTATGGTCTTTTCAGGCATTCCTGTCCGACTGTTTTAGAACAGATAGCCGATGGTGAACGTCCAGCTCGTAGGACGGGTATTGATGGAGGCGAGGTCGCCGATGTTGGCGATGTCTTTCTTCGAGAAGACGCCGTTGTAACGGATGTCCACCATGATGTTGAACAGGTCCACACCGATGCCTGCGGTCCAGGTTACGGTCTGTTTCCGGAACATGTTTTCGAGGTCGGCCACGTTTTCCACATTCGAGAACTTGGCCGTGGAGACGAGGTTGAAGACCGGGCCTACATTGGCGCGTACCTTGACGAAATTGGAAGAGCCGATGCCTACGCCTACAAGTACCGGTACGCTGAAGTTGTTGGTCGTGACGCTCGTCGGGTTGAGGCCTGTCAGCGATACGTCCTTGTATTTTCCCCAGTCGTAGAGCAGTTCGCCCTGAACGTAGATGGGCAGCAGGGGAAAGTCCACGCGGGCCACGATGCCGGCGTTGAAACCGCTCGCATTTTTCTTTATCGTTTCGGCGTTGAGCAGTGCCTTGTAGTCGATTTTCTGCTGGTTGGTCGTGTAGCCGGCTTTGATACCGAACGATACGAACGGAAGTTTGTAGTTGTTCCCGGCCATGGCCGAAACCGAAATCAAGAGCGCCGCAACGGCTAAAGCAATCTTTTTCATAGTCCTGTGTTTTTTAGTGATTGTCTTTCGACAAAGATAGGCTTTTTTCCCTTTCGCCGGCATATCGGCAGCCACAATCGCTCGCTCGGATGGGTTATCTCTATGGGAAAATGATTTCCGTACTTCCCGTTATCTCCGTTTCCTGTTCCCGCAGGACGACGGTAACCGTGTGTTTTTTTATCTCGGGGAGAATCGTGAATTTCAGGTATAGTTCGAAAGGGTCGAGCATATACATCTCCTCCGCATCGAGTTCGCAAAGCGTCCCGTTCACCGGCAGGTATCCCTCCAGATATGAGATTCCGTTCTCTATCCGGTAGTCTTCGGGCAGGTCTCTCCAGTCGAACGGAGCCGTATAGCCGTTCCGGATATACCGGTAAGGCGAGGCGCCCACGATGCGCACGATGTCCGAGAGGGAGGCTCCGGCCGGATGGGCGGCATCGAAATCCCTGTCGCTGAAGATGTCGATTCCCGAAAATTCGTTGCAGTATACCGTATGGCTGAACGGAGCGAGCGGACGGTTGTAGGCCGTATCCCCGTATTTTTCGCTGAGCGCTTTGAACCGTACCGACGGCGGAACCGAATAGCTGCATGTTTCGTATGTTTCCGGCATGATTTGAATATAGGGGTAGTCAAAATATTACCGGACGGCAATGGCTGACAGGTCGTAATATTGCTGGACGAACGAAGGCGAAATCGTTCCGTCTCCGTCGGTATTGCCGGTCGGGGCCTGTCGGCACCCCGCCGCGGTGACGGCTGCTGCGAGCAAGCCGGCGTAAAGGATGAATCGGTTCATCGTCGGGTACGTTTTAAGGTCGGATGTCATGCCGGTTCCGGCATGGCTGCGGACGAATTGGCACATATACACATATTAAAGATAGGGATTTTGGAGGTTTCCCAAAAAATTTTACCGGGAAATCGGTGAATTTTTATCGATGTTAGCGACGGGAGACCGTGGCGTATGATTGTTGAGTTGCCGGATTCTGCCTATCTTTGCGGCACATTTAAAAATCGGGTATCATGGGCATAGTAGCTATCGTCGGGCGTCCCAATGTGGGGAAGAGTACCTTGTTCAACAGGCTGGTGGGAATGAGGCAGGCCATCGTGGATTCTACGGCCGGTACCACCCGCGACCGTCACTACGGGCGCACGGACTGGAACGGCCGCGAATTTTCCGTCATCGACACGGGTGGGTATACGGTGAACGGCGAAGATGTGTTTGAGGAGGAGATACGGCGGCAGGTGATGCTGGCCATCGACGAGGCCGACGTGATACTCTTCATGACCGAGGTGAGTACCGGTATCACCGACCTCGACATGTTCATGGCCGACATTCTGCGCCGTGCCGACAAGAAGGTGTTTCTCGTGGTCAATAAGGTGGACAACAGCGAACAGCTCTACGGTACCCCCGAATTCTACGCACTGGGATTGGGAGAGCCCTACGCCATCAGTTCGATGAGCGGCAGCGGTACGGGCGACCTGATGGATGCCATCGTGGCCGCACTGCCTCCCGACGAACGGGACGGCGGGGAGGAGGAGCTTCCGCGCATCACCATCGTGGGGCGTCCCAATGTCGGAAAGTCCTCCATGACCAATGCCCTGCTCGGTCAGGAGCGCAACATCGTGACGCCCGTGGCCGGTACTACCCGCGACTCCATCCATACGCGCTACAACAAGTACGGCATGGATTTCTACCTGATAGATACCGCCGGGCTCCGCAAGAAGGGAAAGGTGACGGAAGACCTCGAATTCTATTCGGTGATGCGTTCCATACGCGCCATAGAGAGTTCCGACGTCTGTATCCTGATGCTCGACGCCTCGCAGGGGGTAGAGTCGCAGGACCTGAATATCTTCAATCTCATCGTCCGTAACCGGAAAGGGTGCGTCATCGTGGTGAACAAATGGGACCTCATCCCGAAGGACAGCAATACCATGAAAGAGTGGCGTGCAGCGATAGCGAAAAAACTCGCTCCGTTCAGCGATGTGCCGGTCATCTTTACCTCCGTGCCCGACCGGCAGCGCATTCTCGAAGTGCTTCAGACAGCCCTGCGGGTTTATCGGTCGCGTGCGCGGCGGATTCCGACTTCGGAGTTCAACGACTACATCCTGCCGATAATCGAAGAGACACCGCCGCCCTCGATAAAGGGAAAATACATCCGCATCAAATATGCGGCCCAGCTTCCCAACCCTACGCCCGTGTTCGCCTTTTTCGTCAATCTGCCGCAGTATATAAAGGATGCGTACAGGCGTTTTCTCGAAAACAAGATACGCGAGCATTGGGATTTCTCGGGAGTACCCATTCAGATATATTTCAGACAGAAGTAACGGTCGGTTTCCCGCCTCCCGCAGAAGCGCTGCCGGGGCGGGGCGTTCATGGAAGGTTTAAACGTTTCGTAACATGTCACACCAACAACGGCGCACGATTGCGCTGCCCCTCGCCATGCTGATTGGCGCGGTATTCCACGGCTTTTTCAACAAACTCTCCTTTCTGCCCCCTTACCTTATCTTCGCGATGCTGTTCGTGACCTACTGCCGCGTGTCGGCCGGACAGGTGCGGTTCCGGGCGTTTCATTGGGTATTGCTGGCGGTGCAGATGTCGCTGGGCATCCTGCTCTATCTCGTACTGTGTCGGGTGAATCCGCTGCTCGCCCAGGGGGCCATGATGTGTTCCTTCGTGCCCACGGCGATGGCCGCTACCACGATAGGGGGCATGCTCGGCGCCGATGTGGCGACGATGGCCTCGTTCTGTCTGATGAGCAACATGGGGGTGGCGGTGGCCGCACCGGTGCTCTTCGCCGCCATAGGGGCCAATCCGGAGCTCTCGTTCCTGCAGTCGGTCGGAATCATCTTGTGGAAGGTCGTGCCGCTGCTCATCCTGCCTTTCGTCTGCGCCGTCCTGCTGGAGCGGTTCGCCCCCCGCTGGCACAAGGCTGTCCGCGACCGGCAAATCATTTCATTCTGGATATGGGCCGCCTCGCTGACCGTGGTACTCGGACGGACGGTGGAATTCCTGCTCGCGCAGCCGAAAGAGAATTATACCGTCGAGGTACTCCTCGCTGCGGTTGCGTTGGTCATCTGCCTGTTGCAGTTCACTCTCGGCAGATATATAGGCCGGCGTTTCGGCGATACGGTGGCGGGAGGACAGTCCATCGGACAGAAAAATACGGTATTGGCCATCTGGATGGCCCAGACGTGGCTCGACCCCCTCTCTTCGGTGGCGCCCGCCGCCTATGTCATCTGGCAGAATATCGTGAACAGTTGGCAGTTGTGGCGTTATAGGGGGGACGGCAGGGGGCGCAGTTGAGTGCTGAGCCGTCGAAGCGGACGGATGCCGCACCTTCCGGGACGAAAGAGACCGGAAGGTGCGGCATTTCGTCTCTCATCTCTCGTCTTTCGACGGTCGGCCGTTTAGCCGTGCTGTCGGTAGGCGATGAGCCTTCCGGTGTCGAGGTTGTGCGTCGCCGCCATAAGCAGACCGCCGCGGGCTGCGATGAATCCCACGAATGCCAGCCACAGGGCGTTATTGCCTATCAGACCGACGGTGGAGTAGTAAAGTCCGAAATAGAGGGCGATGGCGATGAACATGGTGTTTCGCAGTGTTTTCGTCTGTGTCGCACCGAGCAGGATGCCGTCTATCAGGAAGGGCAGGCATCCCACGAGCGGAATGGCGATAACCCATCCGATGTAAGCGCCAGCCGTATCGAGTATCGCTCCGGAGGGGTTGAAGAGGGAGAGGATGCTGCGCCACCCGGTCAGGTAGACGGCGACGTAGAGAACGGCTATGCCGAGGCTCCACCCGAAGAGCTTGCGGATAGCCTCCCGCAGGGCCGGACGGTTGCCGGCGCCGATGTATTTGCCGGCCAGCGATTCGGCGGCGTAGGCGAATCCGTCGGACATATAGGAGAATAGGGTGAAGAGTTGCATAAGGAGCGTATTGGTGGCGAGCACGGTGTCGCCGAAACGCGATGAGGCGGCCGTGAAGAAGGTGTAGGCCGTCACCAGACAGAGAGTACGCAGGAAGATATCCTTGTTGATGTGGAAGAACTGCGTCATGGGTTTGAGCCGGATGCTGCGCCGCAGGTCGGCATATTTTGCCAGCCGGCCGTAGTAGACGCCCCAGAATATCCACGACACCGCGACGCCCGTGTACTGTGCCACCACCGTTCCCCAGGCCACGCCCGCGATGCCCATGTCGAACCGGAAGACGAACAGGGCGCTGAAGACGACGTTCACCACGTTGGAGATGATGGAGACGACCATCGGCGTTTTGGAGTTCTGCATCCCGATGAACCAGCCGTGTATGGCGAAGAGCGATATGGAAGCGGGTGCCGCCCAGATGCGGGCGAAGAAGTATTCGGCTGCGAGTGCCCGGGCCCCTTCGCTGCCCTGCATCAGCCCAAGCGAGAACCGCCCCACGGGGTTGCGCAGCAGAACGAGAAGCAGGGCCAGCACGATGGCCACGGACATGGAACGGACGAGGATGTCGGTACATTCGCGCAGGTTGCGGGCTCCGTAGGCCTGTGCCGTGATGCCGCTCGTTCCCATGCGCAGGAAACCGCACGTCCAGTATATCATGTTGAATATCGTCGTTCCGATGCCGATGGCGCCTATTGCGGCGGCACCGTCGCCCAGCCGGCCCGCTATCGCCGTATCGACCATGCCCAGCAGGGGGATGGTGATGTTGGATATGATGTTTGGGATGGCGAGTCTCAGTATTCGCCTGTTCATTAGGTCCATGGCTTTGCGTGTCTCTCCCGGAATGTGCAAAAATATCATTTCCTCCCGAATGGGACAAGAAGGTTTGTGCAAAAAGGGGCTGCGCCGCACAGTCGGCCGCCGGGATTGCGGAGGTGTGCCTCCTGCGTTTGGTAAGGTTTTTGAAACATCCACGGGAAAGATGCTCGGAGGGCGGCTTGCGGAGATGCCCGGAGCGTAATACCAACTAAAATATTTTATGATTATGAAACGTTTGTCTTTACTTTTGCTCGCCCTGTGCGTGATGGGCGGCGCAGCGAATGCCCAGAAGAAGCCGTTCCGCGACGGTGATGTGTTCTCGAAGGGCGATGTGGTGCTCAACCTCGGTATCGGGTTGGGCAACATGGTGTATAACGACAGTTATACCAAGAAGGTGCCTCCCATATCGCTCTCCGGCGAATACGCCGTGACAGGAAACCTGTTCAACAACGGCCGCGGCGTAGTGGGACTCGGTGCCTATATCGGTTACACCGGAGCCAAATACCGCGCATTCGATAACCTTGATGCGGGGTGGAATTTCAACAACCTCATTCTTGGCGTGCGCGGTGCGCTGCACTACCAGTTCGTCAATAGGCTGGATACCTACCTTGGCTTGTTCCTCGGCTACAACATCACCATGACCAACGATTACGGTTCGTTTCCTTCGGGCCTCAGACCGTCGGCCCCGGCAGTGGGCGGTTTTGAATTCGCATTCTACGTGGGTGCCCGTTACTATCTCACGCAGCGGTTCGCCGTTTTCGGCGAGGTAGGGTACGGGCTCGCTACGGTAAACCTCGGCCTCGCCTACAAGTTCTGACGGCAGGTGCAGGCCGAAACGACGGGAGCGGAGTCCTCGCAAGGGACTCCGCTCCCGTCGTATTGCGGAGACCGCGGGGCATTCCGTTGCGACAGTCGGACTGTCCCGCGCAGCTTTGGCCGCGCTGCCGTCAGAATTCGTAGCCGACGATTTGGGATGCGTATTCGCTCCACTGGGCACGATAGGCCTCTACCGAGGCTGTAGGTACATATATAGTTGGGTTAGGCGTATTCTCAAATGTATAATTGCCGAGTACAGGCGGGATGACCGAACGGCAATATACGCTTGTTAAAGCGAAGCAAACGCAGAATGTTGCATCCTTGATGAGAGTGACGTTTCCCGGGATAATAATGTCTGTGAGAGCATAGCACTGGGCGAATGTATCTGTTCCGATGGTGGTAAGGTTTTCCGGAAGTTTGATGCTTGTCAGCGAGGAACAGCCCGAGACTGCATAAGTCTCGATAGATGTAACCCCTTCCGGAATGGCAATGCCTGTTAGGGTAGGATTATGAGTAAATGTATTCTTCGGAAGAAACGTAATCGACTTGTCGAAGATGATGGTGCCGACGCCGTTTTTGAAAGTATGCGAGACGATTGCGGCGTCGAATGCGTCTGAAGACAATTGGAGGCAGGGGCTGGTCGTCGTATACAGAAGCTGCGTCGACCCGACGGCCTGTTCGACGGTGTACTCGATGCACTGTGTCGGGACGAAGACAGAACGTACCGTCACTACCGTACTGCGGGGGCGGTCGGTATTTGCGGCGATATCGAGTACGATGCTGTGCGGGGTCAAGGCCCGGCTCGACGGCGCGATACGGACCCAACTCCGTGCCTCGTCGGGAATCTCCGCCTCGCAATCGCTGTCGGACAGAAATGCCAGTTCGATACGGCCTCCCGCAGCATCCACGCATTTGGTCGTCTCCTCGACGGCCGGGATACCGACCTTGTCGAAGAGGAGGGTACGCATCAGCATACGTTCGCCGTTCGTGACGAAAATGACGACTTTGCTGTCATCGTTTATCTCTGCGCCGGAAACGAGAACGATTTTGCCATTGATGCCCGTCGCATCGTCGGGCTCCACCTTGACCTTCATATCGGCAGAGGATAGCGCTTCCACCGTCGCTTCGGAAATAGCGCCGGTCACTGTGTAATGAAGTTCGCGGGTAGAGTTGACAGGCATGCGGGTCAGGTCCGATTCCGCAAACGATATGTTCAGCGAAGTTCCTTTCGGTACGGTAACCGTCGTGCCGTCGGACAGGGTGAGGTAGACGTTCTCCGCATCCTGAGTAACGTCCCGGAAGAACGATTCTCCGGTCGTTCCCGTCTCGCCCGTCGCTTTGCCGAGCCTTTCCCACGATGCGCCGTCGGTGTAGGAGACATACCAGTATCCCTCTTCGATTTTCAGTCGGGGCGTAACGCCGTCCTGTCCATCTTCACCGTCTTTCCCATCCTGACCGTTTTCTCCGTCTTTCCCGTCGCGGCTTTCGGCTTTTATCTTGTTGCCGAGACTGTCTGTCAGCCATTCGCCGTTCAGTGTCCAGTACCAGACGCCGCCGGTGTCCTGACGGATACCGATTGTCGGCGTCAATCCCTCGTCGCCTTTGTCTCCTTTCTCTCCTTTCTCACTTTTCTCTCCATGATATATGGTGATAGGGGCGTGGTGGAGAAAACGGAGTGTGTAGCCGATGATGGTGGTGCCCTCGACAACCGGAACGACATCGGTTACGCAGTCGTTGTCCTGCAGTACATCGACAATGGTCTGTAAAGCTGCAATGTCGGTATTCATTTGTCGGCACAGCTCCTCGAGTTGGGTGACCTGGTTTTCGAGGTCGTCTACGCGTCCGGTCAATACTGAATCGTCGTATGCGGTACAGTTCGACAGGATGCTAGCTGCGGATAATAGTGCGGGCTGTATTCAACTTCTTGGTAACAAATGACACAGGCGGCATCATGCCGCCTGTGCGCTATGGTTTTGCAAAGGAATCTTTTTCCTGTTTCGAGAGGGTCGCTTTCCAGTGTGCCGCATTGAACATGCGGCCGTAGAAATCCTCCCAAATTTCTTCGGCGACCTCTATTGTATATTCATATTCCTTTTCATAATCGAAATCATAGATAGGACGGTCGTATAGCTGCCACTCGGTGTTCGGGGTCTCCCGTACCTGAAAGCCCCATGCGGACTCGTAAAGGTTTTCCCCTTCGGGCATGTCGGGATGCTGCCGTTTGTCGGAGGCTACATACAGGATCCGCTCTACCGAATCAAGTAAAATAGGGTCAGGAAGCGGCTGCGGTTCGGGCAGCATTTGTGAATCTGCCGGCTCTTTGGAGAGTATCTCCTGACATACGAATGCACAGGCAGGCCTGGCCTCGAACGGAAGGAAATCGACCATCAGCCCCCGAAGTTTATATTCATATCCTTTCTCGTACGGAAAATCGTAAACCGTAAATTTGCCAAATTCCCAATCGAGGTGCTGGGCATATTTGACGATAAAACATCCCTCCGTGTATTTGTTATACAAGTCGTCCTCGGAAATCTCTCTATCCGTATAGGGATACATTTTGACCGATGCCACGTAAAGCGTCATTTCTTCGATGTTGACGATTGATTCTCTGTCAATGCCGATATTTTTCAGCGGGTCTTCCCTTTCGGTACAGGTCCACATACTGCAAGCGGCACACAAAATGAAAATGAAGAGAGGGAATTTTTTCATGGTCTTTGCTCGTGTTAAGGCATCGGATGCGTTGTTCCCTGCCACAAAATTAAGAATTTTTGTGGTGCAGTTAGGGCCTATGCCTACTGTTTTGACATATGGTTCCGTATATGCAAATACGAAAAGAGTACCAAGAGGCCCTTGGAAACGAATAAAGGCCGGGAAGCAAATCCCGACCTTTATTTATTCTGTTGCAAAGCAAGGCAGTACGGATTACGAATGTTCAGGTTGGGGGCACTGACATCAGTGGGGGCTAACCCGTACTGCCATCAATCATCTACACCCCGAAGTTATACACAAACTTATTAAAAAGCAATAAAATATAAAATAGCGGAAATTCTTGTTTTTCCAATAAAAATGACAAATAAGTTAGTTAAGCCAGCCGGAGAATGCTTGATGTACTTACATTCTTTTCGGTCACTACAACATTATTTGTGTCTTATGGTTAAAATATTTGCCATTGGGGTAGTGTAACGGACAGCACGTTATTAGGTACGGACTCGCTATCCATATCTTACAATGAGTTTCATTTTTTATAAAAATAAAACCAGCGGTAAATCCACAATGAATTTTCCCAATATTTTTTGTAATAGGTTATCAGGGAAAAACAAATCATGCAAACAAACAAATAGATAAAATTAATATGCTGATTAGAAAACACTATCCAAATTAAATTTATTATTTGCTATATCGGTGATACTTTGGAGCTGTGCCAATGACGACAATTTACGAGAGGTATTGCCGGTAAATTCCGAGAATACAGAGGAAAGTCTGTATTTAGGTTCGTGTGAAGCAGCCTGTGCCCTGAGGAGTGTCATATATGTGGAAAAAATCGGACGGGTCCACATGGAATGTTAACGATACTGATTTGTCAGAGATGGATATCTTTACATTAAATACCGTTTATTCTAAACCACACTATACAATAACTTTGTACGCTTTCCGGTACAGTCAGAGGCACAGGTCGTTATGCTAAAGGAGAAATTTGCGCTTTACAAGCATTTCCGGAAGACAACAGAGGTTTTCTCGGTTGGTTCGATGGCGATAAAAAAATAAGCTCGTCCAATATTTACTTGGTTCAGGTCACATCGGATAAAACTTATGAAGCGAGATTTACTTATCCTATCAATGTTCATTGCGAAATATCGGTTACCAAGAATAGTTTGGGGAAACCTCTTGGTACTACCAGCGCCGGCTCTTTCGGAACATCGACCGGCAATGCGGTGACAATCGTTGCGACGCCCAATTTCGGTAATCAGTTCGTACATTGGTTAGACCTGGATACCGGCGAGATATTATCGACAAAAACCGCTTATCTATTCCCGGCAAAAAGGGATATGCGAATCATGGCTGTATTCAAACCAATGATATCAATTATCCCTTAATAAAATCCCCCTGCCGGATACTTCTGGCAGGGGATATAATTTTCAGTTTTTCAAGAGTGTTCTATAACAGGTTTTCCGGAATAACGGAATCTTTCTTTTCTTTTGTCAATACTTCTCTGCATACGTAAACCCAGGCCGGATTATCCGCAAGTGATGGGTCTGTCATTTTTTTCTCGACATGTATCGTACATTCGTATCCTTGTTCGAAGGTAAATTGTAAAAGCGACGTTCCCAACAGTTGCCATTGACCATCCTCAGCGAATTTGACAATATACGAAGGGCCTCCGAGAAATGGAAATTTGCGACTGCTTACTTCTGACGCTACATACATCGTGATATAATCGTTCTCTTCTTCCGTCGTCTTGTTTCCGTCATTTTCCGGTTTGCCGGTCGTACACGCCGTAAAAACGAACAGAGCACCGAGCATTGCAAACAGATACTTTTTCATGTACTGATAACATTAAAGTGGTCAAACAATGCGTAAACACTTTCCTACATCAAAGATAGCGATTATATCTATAATTACACTGTACATTCAAGGGAATAAACTTTTTGAATGCAGTTCCGATATAGTAAGGAGTGGCTATCCATACAGGTACGTAACTTGTGGCTCTGATTGACCAGACACCGAATCCGGGAATTGCAATAACTATTGCGGCTCAATTTATTCAGAGAATCCAGGTACTACTTTTCACCGCTTCTGTAATTAGCCATACGTTCGTCGTACATGGCTTTGGCCCGGTTGTAATCTTCATCGGTGAAGATGTACACCCAACGCAGACGACGGTCGGTGAATTTTCGAAGATTCAAAAGATTTTGGTGCCATTCAACTCCTGTATGGCTTTTTTGTGTTTTTTTGAACTGTCAGATTCCCATCACAAGACAAAAGCGAAACACTTTCATCAATATGTCTCTACCCATGGGGTAGCAGGACAAAGATAGAGAATGTATTTCACATTTCCAATCTTTTACAATACAAGGAGAGTAGAGCCGTATTCCGTCCGGAAGTTTTTTTTCCCGGCCATATAATAAACTTGCCCGAATGAAGTTTATGTATTTACTTTTGTATTTACTTTGCGGTGGTTTGCCGCAAGGCAGATACGGAAATAGGCAAGAAGGGAGAATCATGGAGATGAACGGTATGAAAAGGGGAATCATCCTGTTCGCTGCCTTGCTCGTGGCGGGCATGACGGCGGAAGCGCAGACGCAGAATACGTTCGGCGGGGGCGATATCGTGCTCAGTGCCGGCATAGGGGCGGGAACGGCGCTCAATATCGGTAATACGGTCGTGCCTCCGATAGTGATACAGGGAGAGTACGGCATCGTGGACAATTTGTTCGACGCATACAGTTCCATCGGCGTGAGCGGCTACATGGGTTTCGCCGCAGGCCGCAAAAGTTTTTACTATTATCCGTACGATACGTACAGGCAGAAGATTAACAGTTTCCTGCTGGGTGTCCGCGGAACATTCCATTATCAGTTCGTAGAGAGGCTCGATACCTATGCGGGCATTACCCTCGGCGGCGAGATTGCGAACGTGCGCGAGGAGGGTAGGTGGTGGAACGGCCAGCCGCCCCGTTACGGCGGTTTCCTGGCCGATGTCTTCATCGGTGCACGCTACTATGTCGTGCCGCAGCTTGCGGTCTACGGAGAGCTCGGTTTCGGGGTGGCCTATTTTACCCTCGGTGTCTCGTTCAAGATATAGCGGAAGGGAAATAGGGTGTTTCCCCGGTCGGGCGGAGCGTCGCCGTGCGGGGGAATCCGGGCGTCCTGCCGGAATCATTTGTTTCCGGCATTTGTTTTTTTATTGATTAGAAATCACTATCTTTGCACGCCCGTAAAATACGGGTGACGGATCAATTATTTAATAACAGGTATAAAACGTAAAACAAGTGGATTCACAGAGTTACAAAACAATCTCCGCTAACGCAAAGACGGTCAACAAGGAATGGCTCGTCATCGACGCCGAGGGGGAGGTTTTGGGACGCCTTGCCTCGCAGGTCGCGAAGATACTGCGCGGCAAACACAAGCCCAGTTTTACCCCGCACGTCGATTGCGGCGACTACGTTATCGTCGTGAACGCCGACAAGGTAAGGCTGACGGGCAAGAAGATGACCGACAAGGTCTACGTAAGACACACCGGCTATCCCGGAGGACAGCGTTTCGCCAACCCGGCGGACACCCTCAAGAGGAAACCCGAATTCCTTCTGCAGCACGCCGTGAAGGGAATGCTGCCCAAGACGCGCCTCGGAGATGCGCTTCTTCGCAACCTCAAGATTTATGCAGGGGCGGAACACCCGCACACCGCGCAGAATCCCAGAACAATCAAATTAAACGAGATTAAGTAGAAACTATGGAAGTTGTAAACACCGTAGGACGTAGGAAAGCTGCCGTTGCACGCGTTTACGTGAAGCCCGGTAAAGGAACCATTACCGTAAACCACAAACCCATGGAAACATACTTTCCGCTGGATATCTTTCAGTACGTGGTGAAACAGCCCCTTCTGGTGCTCGAGAACCCGGAAAGCTATGACATTACCATCAACCTCACGGGCGGCGGTATCCACGGGCAGGCTGAGGCTGCACGTCTGGGCATCGCACGCGCCCTCATCGAAATCAATCCCGAGTGGCGCGGTGTGATGAAGAAGAACGGGTTCCTGACCCGCGATTCGCGTGAAGTGGAGCGCAAGAAACCCGGTCAGCCCGGAGCGCGCAGGAAATTCCAGTTCAGCAAACGTTAGTATTTACGTCCTTACAAAGCACGAAAGCGGTTGTCAAACCGTGCAGACTACCCGGAGCGGTATTACTCGCACGGCTGCCCTTTCGCGGAAAACCCGGCGGACCGCCTGAAAGCGCTACCTGCGGGTTGATGTAAAGAGAATTAAAATTAGAAAAACAGACAGTAATGCCAAGAACAGATTTTAATCAGTTACTGGAAGCCGGAGTTCACTTCGGTCACCTCAAAAGAAAATGGAATCCCAAAATGGCTCCGTACATCTTTATGGAGAAGAACGGGATTCACATCATCGACCTCCACAAGACGGTGGTGAAGGTCGATGAGGCGGCAGCGGCCCTGAAGCAGATTGCCAAGAGCGGCCGCAGGATACTCTTCGTCGCTACCAAGAAGCAGGCGAAAGAGGTCGTTGCCGAAAAAGTGTCCGCGGTCAATATGCCGTATGTTACGGAGCGCTGGCCCGGCGGTATGCTTACGAACTTCCCCACCATACGCAAGGCCGTGAAGAAGATGGCGACCATCGACAAATTGACCGCCGACGGCACTTACGACAATTTCTCGAAAAGGGAAAAACTCCAGATTTCCCGCCAGAGGGCCAAGCTGGAGAAGAACCTCGGTTCGATAGCCGACCTTACCCGTCTGCCCGCAGCGCTCTTCGTCGTTGACGTGCAGAAGGAGCAGAATGCAGTGAAGGAGGCCAAGAGACTCAGCATCCCTGTTTTCGCAATGGTAGATACCTGCTGTGATCCGACAGACATTGATTACGTGATACCTGCGAACGACGATGCGACCAAGAGCATAGCCGTCATCATAGATGCGATGACACAGGCTATCGCCGAAGGACTTACCGAACGCAAGCTCGAAAAGGACAAGGAGGCCGAAGCGGCTGCCGCCGAAAGCAAGGAGAGGGAGGCGAAACCCCGTATCCGCAAGTCGGTGAAGGTGGCCGGCAGCGACGAGTTCGAGGCCGAGCAGCTCGCAGCGGAAGAGAAACCCGTACAGGAGAAACCCGAAGCTGCGGTAGAAGAGGAAATCAAGGAGGAGGTTGCCCAGTAACTCCTGCCGTGATTACCGGTATAATCAAACTACGGGGGAGTGCCTTCGGGGCATCTTCCCGTAGTTCGGTTAAGGCGCAGCCCCGGCGGGCTGTGCGGATAACATTAGGATAACCATTAAAGAAAGGAATTATTATGGCTGAGATAAAGCTTGCAGACGTAGCGAAACTGCGCAAGATGACGATGGCCGGCATGATGGACTGCAAGAATGCGCTTGCAGAAGCGGACGGCGATATGGAGCGTGCCGTGGAGATTATCCGCGAAAAGGGTAAACTCGTGGCCAGCAAACGTGCCGACCGGAATGCAACGGAGGGTGTCGTAGTGTCGCGCGTGGTGAACGGCACCAAGGCATACATGCTCTGTCTTGCCTGCGAAACCGACTTCGTGGCGAAGACCGAAGGTTTCGTACAGGCTGCCAACGAGATATTGGAGATAGCTGTGAAAAACGATGTGGCCGACCTCGAATCGCTGCTGGCGACCAAGGCGGGCGACCGTACCGTGGCCGACCTTGTTTCCGAGAAGTCGGGCCAGACGGGCGAGAAGGTGGAACTGCCTTTCTATGGCCGTATCGAGGCTCCCTACTGCGCGGAGTATGTGCACATCAACCACAAGGTAGGTTCGCTCATCGGGTTCAACAAGGAGGTACCGGCCGAGCTCGCACACGATGTCGCCATGCAGGCTACCGCCATGGCCCCCGTGGCTATCGACGAGGCGCACTGCCCGAAGGAGGTGATTGAGAAGGAGCACGAGATAGGCCGTGAACAGGCCCGTCTGGAGGGCAAGCCCGAGAACATGCTCGACAAAATTGCCGACGGTAAGGTCAAGAAGTTCCTCAAGGAGAATACGCTTTGGAGCCAGGATTTCGTGAAGAATCCGAAGGAGAGCGTGGGTCAGCACATCCAGTCTGTGGACAAGGAGGCCAAAGTGGTGGCTTACGTGCGCTTCTCGTTGAACGATTGATGATAAACGCGGTCGTTGTGCCGCAGTTGTTTGAAGGAACCGCCCCGGTATCGGGACGGTTCCTTCGTCGTATTCGGTCGGGTGGACAGAGGGATAGAAGGGGCGGGCGACCGGAGAAGACGACCTGTCGGTTGGCGAAGGTGCGCCATTTATCTCGTAGCCCATTGGGTTGTTGTGGGGGGCGGGAGCTTAAGCCGGTGTCTGGTGTTTTTGCGGAGTATACGGGAAGGAATGTTTACGGCTGAGGGGAACGGAATGTCCGGTGGGTAGGGCGGCGTGTGCCTGTTGTTCATTTGGCGGCCGGACAATGCGTTGGTCGGAGAGGGGCTTAAACCGGTATCCGGCGTTTTCGAGGGGGCTGTGGGTACCGATGGCAGTCAATCGAAAAACTGTTTTGGAGGACGGAGGGGCGTTCTCCGTGCTTGCAGAGGGCGGTTTCGGCCTGGTCGATTAGGGAATCGTGGCGTCGATGATTTCCCAGTCCGTGTCGGGGAATTCTCCGAACGGGTATTCGTAGACGCGGCCGTCATATCGGAAGATGAGTTTGCCGGGCAGGTCGTGTTTGTTTACGATGAGGGCATAGAAGCCGTTCTCGTTGGTGGTGCATGTTCGGCCGTCCTCGGTACGGACGGAAACGTCCGGCACGCCGCGTCCGATGTCGTCGGCATCGAACCGTACCGCGTGACCGAAGAGGGCGAACTCCTCTTCGGAGAGGAGCAGTGGGGTATATCCCTCTCCGAAGGAGGTCAGGATTTCATTCAGGTCGCTGACCGGCAGGCCGATTCTGCGCCAGGCCTTCCGTACCTTCCGGGAAACGGGATAGAGAAACGGGTCGCCGGTTCCTGCGTAAACGTAACTTTGCAGGCCGTATGTCTGGGCTTTCCGCTGCCTGACGAGAAGCCGGTCGGTGAACCAGGCGAACTCCACGTTGGTGATAATGTCCCGTTCGAACAGCGAACGGATAAACGGTGCGTATTTTGCCTGTACCGGGAGGTCCGCATGCTGGATGACATAATAGAGCGTAGTCAGCGATTCGTCCGAAAGCGGAAGGGTCCCGGCCAGATACTCTTCGAGTATCGGGAGGGCTTTCCGCTGGTTGGCGGCATCCGTGCGGGCCATCTCTTCATAAAGAGGGAGCAGTTCCGTCACGTCGGTTCCCGCCCGTGCAAGGCTGTCGAGTTGCCTGCGTACCCGTTGGTCGTCCTCCATAATCCGGCGGAGCACCGAGTCGTAATGACTGCCGGATACTTCCTGTGACCGTAGAGGCGAGAATACCGCGGTTGCGGCAAGGAGCAGGACAAGCGTTTTTTTCATATTCATGTTGGCTATTCGTTCCGGCGTTCGTCGTATTGCGTCCGTTTTCCCCGCGGTATGTACTCTTCCCGCAGCAGACTATACACTTCGATATCGGAGAACCGTCCGTCCGCCTGAAGCTCTCCGGCCCGTGCTATTCCCTCCAGTGTGAAACCCAGGCGCCGGGGAATGTTGCTGCTTTTGGTGTTGCCTACGGCGCATTGTATCTGTATCCGGTTCATGTCCAGTTCGCTGAAGGCCAGGCCGCAAAGCGCCTCCACGCACCGTGTCATGATGCCGCGTCCTTGGTACTCTTCGCCGAGCCAATAGCCGATTTCGGTTTTCCGGTTCGCCCGGTCGGTATCTTTGAATCCGACCAGCCCTGCGAAACGCCCGTCGGCGGTTATCGTGCACAGCAGTTCCCTCCGTTCGGACGGGACGGAGAGGACCGACTGCAGGTAGGCATACGAATCGTTTTCAGTGCGGGTTTCCGCCACGAAAGGCAGCCAGCGACCGAGATATTGCCGCTGCGTATCTATCATCCGGAACATTGCCGGGGCATCGGAGAGTTTCGCTGCGCGGAGGCAGATGCTCTCGTCGAACCATATCTTTTCCATTCCTCTGTTTTCTTAGGTTGCATCATTCGTCGGGCGGTTCTCCGTCCGGCTGCCACAGGCAGCGTTCCAGCACGACGCGGCCGTTCCGATGGAAAGGCACCCCTTCGTTTTCGAGCAAATTCCGCTGTCCGTCCCATCCGGGAGCGGTACCGCCCCGACTGTTCACCACGCGGTGGCAGGGGATACCGCGTCCGGACGGAGTGCCCCACAAGGCTCGCCCGACGAGCCGCGCATGACGGGGGCGCCCCATCATGCGGGCTATCGCCCCGTAAGTGAGTACCCTGCCGGGAGGTATCTGCCGTACGATGGAGTAAACCTCCTCATAAAACTCCTCCGGGCCGTGTGCGGCCCTCTTGCCTGTCTGTTCCATGCGGATGTACCGGTATGTTGTTGCATGTCTTGCCGCCGGGCAGCATATCGTATCTCCTCCTTCTTCCCGCCGCAGCGCTGCGGTGGGCGTGCAGCCTCTCCCGCTGACGGCGGGTCCGGTACGGTCGTCGCCTTTTCCTGCGGTAGTCCGTATCCGTGTCGGAGAAAGGGCTACTTTTTCCAGCGTTTCAGGGTGGGAAACAGTTCGGTCATGTGTGTACGGGCCGCTTCTACGGCAGCCGCATCGCCGCCGCTGTTCATCGCATACATTTCCGCACACTGTTCAATCATCTCTTCCATGGTGAGTTCTTCGTTGAATTCGCCTCCGGCGAAACAGTAGATACAGTAGTCTTCATTCCTGCTGTCGTCGCTGTTCGTACCGTAGAATCCGGGGTCTCCGAGTGCCATTCCGCAGCTCTGGCAAATTTTTTTCTCCATATTGCAATCTATTCCAAGCACAGAATCAAGTACATAAATGTTTATCGCCGATAACGGGGATGCAATTTCGTGAAAAATGTACTATATTGGGACGCCAAAACGTTTTTTATAAAGATTAACACAGAGGATTTTGTTTGACATATGACAAATATTTCGATATGAATATTGCATGTGGTGAAATATGTATCATTTTTTGAAACTCTTTACGCATGTAATCGGATTCAAAGTTAATTATAGGAAACAATATCTGCTAATTCTATAAACAAAATTACAAAATGAGTTTATCGTATACTTTTAAATCTTTGGCAGCCTTCCTCTTCGTGCTGTTTTGGGGGTGGGAGCTGAGTGCCGTACCGTCGTATCCGCGGCCCATCAGGGTCGAGCAGCCCGACGGGACGACCATGACCGTGCGTCTGTACGGTGACGAAAGGTTCAACTATGTTACGACGGTGGACGGCTACAACCTCGTGGCCGAAAACGGTGTGCTCTATTATGCGCAGGTACAGGGAACGAAACTCGTATCTACGGGGGTACAGGCCCATGACCCGATGAACCGGACGAACGAGGAGCGCCGTATTCTCAGTTCCGTGAGCTTCGGCTATCCCCATGGTGTCGCGGCTGCCGCGATGGTGGCCGATGCGGGCAGCGGCGTGGCTTTCGGAGCTTCTCCCGTGCTGGAGGACGATTTGCATCTCCGGACGACGGCGGCCGGTACGAATACGAGGGAGGAGTTCAGGTCGCTCGTGATACTCGTTTCGTTCAGCGACAGGGATTTCAGCATAAGCAATCCGCGGGATGCGTTCGACCGGATGCTCAATGAAGAGGGATACTCCGAGAACAATGCCATGGGCAGTGCCCGCGATTACTATGTGGACAACTCCAACGGAAAGTTCAACCCCCATTTCGATGTGGTGGGGCCGTTCCAGCTCAGCCAGTCCGTGTTTTACTATCCGGGCAACGAAGGGCAGTTCATCATCGACGCCTGCAACCTGGCGCAGTCCAACGGAGTGGATTTTTCCCCGTATGTGGAAGAGGACGGCGATTTGCGCGATGTTTTCATCTTTTATGCCGGCTACAACAATGCCGAGGCGACGGGCGGTTATCTGCACCCTGCCAGAATGTTCTTCTCGGACCCCAACCAGAGTTTCGGCCGGTGGGGCGGCGGTGCGTTGAAGGCGGCCGCGTACACTTCCGAGCTGAAGGGCAATACGGGCACCGTGATGGCCGGTATCGGTACTTTCTGTCACGAGTTCGGTCACATCCTCGGATGGCCCGATTTCTACGATACGGACTATGCGCAGAACGGCACGGGATTCAACCTCGATGTCTTCTCGCTGATGGCGTCCGGTTCCTATGTGAAGGACGGCCGGGTTCCGCCGGCCACGTCGGCCTATGAGCGTTATATGGTCGGCTGGGCCGACCTGACCGAGATAACCGAAGAGGGAGAATATACCCTCGAACCGGTCTATAACGACAAATGCTACATGATAAAGTCGATGAACGAGGGAGAGATATTCGTGTTCGAATACCGTAACGGTACCTTGAGTACGTGGGACAGGTACCTGCAGACGGGCGACCCCGACTCCTCATATGCCATCGTGGGCAGCGGTTCCGGTATGTTGGTCTATCATATCGACAAGTCCCAGAACAGGGTGGGCGGATACCGTGCCAGCGACCTTTGGAGCCTCAATGCCAACCGTGTGAATGCCTACGGCGACCATGAGTGCATGCGTTTCGTAATGGCTTCCAAGGTCGAAAGGGAGAATTACGTGCTCAGCGGTTTCGGCAAGATGTTCTTCCCGGGGACCGAGAATGTCACGGAATTCACCTCCGGCTACTCTCCCTATTTTGTGGGGTGGGACGGATTTACGACCGGGTTTGAACTGTATAATATCAAGGAGAATGTCGGGACGGGCGTTACTTTCGAGGTGAAGAAGGTGAGTAGCGGTACCATCAGGGACCTGACCGTCACACCCGGCCAGTTCGATATAGCCGTTTCGTTCGTATCGCCTTTCAACGACAACTACAGGGTCGTTTGTCAGGAGAAGGGGGGCGAATCCCAGTCGGTGACCACGGTGGAACGTACCATCCATTTCACCGGACTCAAACCCTCCACGAATTACACCATATCCATTTATTACGAGGATGCGACGGAACCCATGGAGGTGCAGGAGGTGACGACCGAGGCGCTCGATTTGTCGAAGATGCCTACGCTCGGCATGGAGAATACCTATCAGGAGGGCGAGGCCATTGTGCTGAATTACCGGAATATCGCTTCCGAAGTCACTGCTGAGAAGTGGACGGTGAACGGCGAGGAGGTCGATGGAACCGTCGTGAAGCTCTCGTCGGGGAACAATTACAGAATTATGGCCGAAATCACCACCGATGCCGGTGTGGAGTATCTGGTCAAGTATGTCAATGTACGATAGAATTAACTGAGGATAGCCATGAAACTGAAACAGATATTAACGGTATTGGCTGTGGCGGCAGCGACAGTCGCATTGGTCGGATGCGAACGCCCAAAGGGAATTAACGTCACTTCGAAGGAGTTCGAGAGAAAGGTGACGGAGGGTGTCTATAAAGTGGCCAAGGCCCAGTATGCTTTCAACAAGACGACCGACCAGCTCTACTTCAACAAGGCGACGAATACGTTCCGTATAGTCTCCAATGACGGCACGAAATATATCGAGGTGGCATTTGCCGCCCCGATAGGCAGCGTAGGGGCAAAGGTGCAGGCCTCCGTTAAAAGCGAGGGTTTCGAAGATGTGGAGAATTTCGACTCCATCGAGTTTGAAATCATGAAGAAGGAGGGGCAGAACTGCTGGCTTTGGTGCCAGGCTCATGCGCTCGGAGTGCTTGCCTTCTACATCCCGTAATCGGCGGATGGAGGCGCCTGTATGCGTATTGCGGGGATATTTTCACAAAATATCCCCGCTTTTTTTCGAAGAATCGGAAAAGACGATGCAACATTTCGGTCCGTCGGGGCGTCTTATAAAGAGAACTGAAAAATCAGGGTACCGGTTTTTTCGCCGATTCTTTTGCTTATCAGATTATTTTTTTCTTAATTTGTTGGGATAAAGAATGCTTAAACATATGAAAAAATCTACTAATGTGAAGCTTACAGGCTTTTTATGTGCGGCGGCCTTTATGGCGACCGGTATCGTAAACGCTCAGGAGCCCGCCAATTACGGACGGCTTTCGGGTAGTTTTGAAACCAATACGATATGGTATATGCCGGACAGTTTGGTATATAATAACGGCAACCCGATGCCGGCGGACAGAATAGGGTCGAACAACTACCTGAAACTGGACTATACGCTTGGCAAATTCAGCGCGGGTGTGCAGGGCGAGCTGTATGCGCCGGTACTGAGCGGTTATCAGGAGCAGTACAAGGGCGGCAAGATAACCAATAAGTATGCGAGCTGGACGGATGACAACTTCTTCGTGACGGTCGGCGACTTTTACGACCAGTACGGCAGTGGCCTTATCTTCCGTGCCTACGAGGACAGGGCGCTCGGTATGAACTCTGCTGTCGAGGGTGTCCGTGCGGGAATGAACATCGGGGATGCGTTCGCCATTCGGGCGATGCTCGGCCGGCCGAGGCTCTATATGGACTATGCGCCGTCGTGGCTCCGGGGTGCCGACGCTACGCTGGCGCTCTCGTCGCTCTTCGGCTTCAAGTCGCAGTACCTCGCCCTCGAGGGAAGTTTCCTGTCGCAGTATGATGCCGCGCGGCTCAACATAACGGACATGGAGGGGCAGCCTATCCTCAGCTCGGACATGAGCGCATGGTCGGCCCGGATGGTGTACGAGGCGGCCGGTTTCTCCGGACGCGTAGAGCTCGTAGGCAAAACGCCGGGGGCCTATCTGGTCGATGGAATCGATATGGCTTACTTCGGGCGTGCCCAGTTGATAGAGCTCGGTTACAGCGGATACGGCTGGGGCATTTCGCTCACGGGCCGCAATGTGTCGCATATGGATATGAAACTTACGGACTCCAAGGATTTGCAGTACAGCGGTCTGGGAAATGTACTCAACTACATACCGGCCCTCACGCGGCAGTACACCTATTCGCTGGCCAACCTCGACCCGTTCCAGGTCAAGACCAAGGGGGAACGTGCCGCGCAGATGGATGTCTTCTATAACATCCGCCGCGGCTCGCAGCTCGGCGGAAGGTACGGTACCAAACTCCATGTGAACGCTTCGTTGATTTATCAGCCGAAGGATGTGTATTATGTAGGCAAGGTGCCCGAGGATGCGAAAGCGATGAATTTCGTCTACCTCGATGCGAGCTTCGATTTCGAGAAGCAGTGGAACAAGGCGTTCAAGACCACGTTCTTGTTCGCTTTCCAGCGGATGATGGGCGAGGATTGGACGATGGTGCCCATCAACCGGTACGTGTTCGCCCTCGACGGGCTTTATAAGTTCAATACGAAACATTCGCTGCGTCTCGAACTGCAGTATCTCTATTCTCCGTTTGTGACGATGGAAACTACCGGGGCTGAGGGGCCCGTTCAAGAGAGGTTGGATGACAGAAGGAACAACGGCGACTGGTGGGCTGCGCAGCTCGAATACAGTTTCGCGCCGGTCTTCAGTGTTTTCGTAAGCGACATGTACAATTTCCAGTTGGAAAGGGTACATTATTACAATGTGGGAGTGAGCTATACCAAGTCGCGGACGAGGATAGCGCTCTCCTACGGACGCAACCGCGCCGGTTACGTATGCTCCGGAGGCGTATGCCGCCTGATGCCTGCCTATACCGGTTTCAACCTCTCATTGACGACTTCGTTCTGATGTATTGACCAAACTATGTAGAACAATAAATTCTTTTTAAAATTATGAAAACATTCAAAAGTCTGAGTTTCGTACTGATGACTGCAGCGCTGTCGCTGACGGCTTGTGATACACCAAGTGATGGCCCGGGGCCGGAAACGGGTGAAAAGAAACTGATGCTGTCCGTGGACAAGACATCCATCATGTCCGACGGACGCGACAAGGCTACTTTTACCGTGAAATACGGAACGGAGGAGAAGAGTGTCGACGTTACTTCCGATGCCGTTATCATGAACGGTACCGCTGCCATCGAAGGCTCCACGTTCACGAGCACGACTCCCGAGACGTACACTTTCACCGCTACCTACGAAGACCCGGAAAGCGGTGAGACGGTAACATCCAACGAAGTAACCGTGACAGCATCGTCGCTGACGCTCTCGGTGGATGCGGAGACGATTGTCAGCAACGGCCTCGGTAAGGCGACCTTTACGGTGACCTATGAGGGGGAGGACGTGACGGCCACTTCGACTATCACGAATGTAACCCTTGGTGAGGAGTATGCACAGGGTGCCAATGAGTTCGTATCGCCGAGCTATGTGGGCGAGTTCGAGTTTACCGCCAAGTACAGGAACCTGACCTCCAATACGGTCAAGGTGACGGTGGAGGCCGCGCCTGCCGCAGAGTTGCGCCTGGTGGTAGACAAGCCGCGCCTGCAGTCGGGCGAGTCCGCTACCTTTACCGTACTGGACAAGGGCACCGATGTGACCGCTTCCGCCAAGATTAAGAACGTGACTTCGGGCGACTACCTCGACGGCGCGACCTTTACCATGGGGTCGGACAAGACCGTGCAGTTCGTCGCAGAATATAACGACAAGACCTCGCAGACGCTCAGCGTCGGTTCCGGTAACTTCCACAAGAGCGTGATGGTACTGAAATTTACGAGCATAGGATGCTCCTATTGTCCGCAGATGGCTACCGCCCTTGAAAAGGCCAATGAGTCTTATGATAACGGGACCCGAATGGTTGAAGTTTCCGTTCATCACCCCAATATGGGCAGTGACCCGATGATTCCCGCAAACATCGACGAGTTCAATTCTTATTTCTTCCGGCAGAGTACAGGCTTGCCTCAGACCTATTATGACATGGATTTGTTGTCGTATTCGTTAGGTGCCGAATCGACGTCGGCCATTCTCGGCAAGGTGAAGCCTTTGGCTCGGACGGTTGCTGGCGTGGGTATCGCAGCCGATGCGGAGGCCGACGGCTCCAACCTCAAGGTCAACGTGAATGTGACCGCCTCCGTGGCTAACGAATATTATCTTGCAGTCATGCTCCTTGAGAACGGTATCGTACATTCTCAGTCAGGTGGCGGTGACAATTACGTACATAATCATACATTGCGCGAAACGCTCAGCGAGAGTATTTTCGGTGATTCGCTCGGTGCCATGACCGTGGGACAGACTGTTTCCAAGGAGTACTCGATTACCGCCAATGCCGAATACGAAATCGACAACTGCTCCATCGTATGTTATGTATGCACCAAATCGGGGGATGTTTGGAGCGTTTCCAACGTCGTATCGTTCCCGGTCGGCAGTTGGGCAGACGTAACATTTGAGTAGTTCGCTTTGAACCCTGAAACGGAAAACTGCACCACGTATCGTGGTGCAGTTTCCATATAGGGGCGAAAGATTGTTTTTATCAATGTATTTTCGTTAAATGTTAAATATTTTTTCCGTAAATCTTTAACCATATCAAATAAACCTTATTTATATGAAGAGTATGAAATATTTCAGTTATGCGCTTTGTGCGGCAGCCCTGGCGTTCGCTTCCTGTACGCAGCCCACCAACGGGAACGGGGGAGGTGATAAGGACCTTGTCCTTTCCGCTTCGAAGAGCGAGATTACCGCGGACGGCACGGACAAGGTGACGTTTACTGTGAAATACGGCGAAGAGGATGTGACGGCGAACGCTTCGATTGCCGATGCGGCGACCGGCGAGGTGCTCTCCGGAAGCGAGTTTGCGACGGAGACCGCCGGCAGCTACGAGTTCGTCGCCTCTTACGACGGCAAGGAGTCCAATAAGGTGAAGGTCGATGCGACTGCCGTTTCGGGTCTCGTCCTCTCCGTGGATAAGGAATCCATTGTCAACGACGGTGAGGATACGGCCACTTTCACGGTGACTTTCGACGGGAACGACGTGACTGCTCAGGCCACCATCGTCAATCAGACGAGCGGCCAGGCATGGGCGGAGGGTGTCCATACGTTTGTCTCCTCTGCCTCGGGCGAGTATGAATTCAAAGCTTCCTACAATGACATGAGGTCGAATACGGTGAAGGTTACGGTAACCATGGAGGCTGTGAACCCGCTCGTGCTGACGGCGACCAGGCCGCGTATTGCAGCGGACGGTTCTGATGCGACCTCTTTCAAGGTGATGTATGAAGGCGAAGACGTTACCGATGCGGCGAAGATAAAGAATCTCGCGACCGGCGAGTATCTCGAATCAAACAGTTTCTCCTACAGCGGCGACCTGAAGGTCGTGGAGTTCGAGGCGGAATACGAGGGAGCTACTTCGGAACCCATCAACGTAGGTTTTGGGGATTTCTACAAAAATGTTCTGTTCTGCCGTTTCACTGCTACGTGGTGTGGCCCCTGTACCTCTTTCTCGTCGGTCCTGAGTGCAGCACTGGAGCAGTATCCCGACCGTTTGGTACAGGTTGCGATTCATCAGAACGACGAGTACACCTCCAATAATTATTACGACTTCGCTTCGTACTTCAAGTTCTCCGGTATTCCGGCCATCTTCTTCGATTTCGACAAGGAGGGTCCGTCGGCCGTATCAATGAGTGCTGCCGATGTCGTCAATACCATCAAGGAGTATCAGGCGACCGGGGCCAAGGTGGGCATCGCGATGAGTTCTACGGTCGATGCAGCCCGCAATGTCAAGGTTACGGTGAGGGTAACCCCCAGCGAGGCGGGTTCCTACCTCCTCGGCGTAGCATTGCTGGAGGATGGAATCGAAGGACCTCAGAACGGTACGAGCGGTTACATCCATGACAATACGATGCGTGCGTTGGCGACTTCGCTCGGCGGCGACAGCCTCGGGGAAGTTGCGGAAAATACCGAGGTCGTGAAAGAGTACACCTTCAGTCTCAAGGGATATACGGACAATTGCCGTGTTGTGGCGTATGTGAATACGGCCGATGGCGACGTATATGCGACTACCAATGCGGCCTCCTGTCCCGTGAACGGCCGGACGGATTACCGTTTTGAAACGGCGGCCGAGTAGGCGGCCGGGTGGTATGCGGCTCTTCTGCCGCGATGATAAACAGTTCGGGGAATCGCTGATAAGCGATTCCCCGAACTGTTTTGTGAAAAAGAATAATGATATTGGTTATTTGTTGTTCTTTTGCTAAATTTGAAAGCTAATACATAAAAAACACTGTTATGCGTGTCGGATATTTTGTTGGTCTGTTTTGTATGACAGCTTTTGCGTTTGTCGCATGTGAGAAAGCTGGGGAAGATGGCGGGAACAAGGAACTTCGCCTGACCGTAGATTGTAGTGACCTTGTTGCGGATGGTGTGGACAAGGTGACGTTTACCGTGAAGTATGGCGAAGAGGATGTGACTGCTTTTGCCGAGATACGGGATGCGGCGACCGGCGAGGTGCTCTCCGGAAGCGAATTCTCGACGGATACGGTCGGGAGCTACGAGTTCGTGGCTTCGTATGACGGCAAGAAATCCAATAAAGTGAGCGTTAGGGCGGAAGCTGGCGCAGGACTGATTCTTTTGGCAGACAGGGAATCCATTGTCTGTGATGGCAGGGAGGCAGTTACTTTCACTGTGATGCTGGATGGCGACGATGTGACGAAGCAGGCTTCAATCTCCGATGCGGCTACCGGCGAGGTATTGGATGGGAACGAATTTGCGACCGATGTTATCGGTAGTTACAAATTTGTCGCTTCGTATAATGGACAGGAGTCGAATAAGGTGGCCGTTGAGGTGATAGCCGTTTCGGGAGAACTCGTACTGTCGGTGGATAAAGAGTCCATTATGAATGACGGGAGAGACCGGGCTACTTTTACCGTGACGTTTGAGGGGCAGGATGTGACGGTATTGGCGACGATTGTCAATCAGACGAGCGGAGAAACCTGGGACAGGGGAGTGCATTCTTTTGCCTCTTACTTGTCGGATGAATATGAGTTCAAAGCTTCGTATCAGGGGTTGCAGTCGAATACGGTGAAAGTAGTCGTAACGAGGGAAGAGGCCAATCCGCTCGTTATAATGGCGACCAGACCGCGTATCGCGGCGGACGGTTCCGATGCGACCTCTTTCAAGGTGACGTACGAAGGCGGGGACGTTACCGATGCGGCGAAGATAAAGAATCTCGCGACCGGCGAGTATCTCGAATCGAACAGTTTTTCTTACAGCGGCGACCTGCAAGTCGTGGCATTCGAGGCCGAGTATAATGGGGTCGTTTCTGAGCCCGTTCATGTAGGTTTTGGAGACTTTTATAAAAATGTTTTGTTGTACCGTTTTACAGCGACATGGTGCGGGCCTTGCAGTGCATTTATGTCTGTATTGAAAGTGGCGTTGGGAGTTTATCCGGACAGGCTTGTGGAGGTTGCGATACATCAGTCGGATATGTATACGTCCAATGATAATCCGTTGTTCCTGCAATATTTCTCGGTGCCTGCAATTCCGGCGGTATTTTTCGATTTCGATAAGAAAAACCAGCAAGATCCTTCAGTCATGAGTGTTACCGATGTTGTCAACATCATCAAGGAGTATCAGGCGACCGGGGCCAAGGTGGGTATTGCGATGAGCTCTACGGTCGATGCCGACCGCAATGTTACCGTTTCGGTGCGGGTCACTCCGAGTGAGGCGGGTATGTACCGGTTGGGGGTTATCTTGCTCGAAGACGGCATAGAGGGGGCGCAGTCCGGGACAAGTCGGTTTATCCACGACAATACGATGCGTGTATTGGCGACCTCGCTCGGCGGCGATAGCCTCGGGGAAGTTGCGGAAAATACCGAGGTCGTGAAAGAGTACACCTTCAGTCTCGAGGGATATACGGACAACTGCCGTGTCGTGGCGTATGTGAATACGGCCGATGGCGACGTATATGCGACTACCAATGCGGCCTCCTGTCCCGTGAATGGCCGGACGGATTACCGTTTTGAAACGGCGGCCGAATAAGAGAAGGGCGGAAAAGCGGTCGGAAGACTGCGGATATGAAACAGGGGAACCAACTTTTAGTCGGTTCCCCTGCTGTTTTTCATCGCCGTTCCGTTCCTGGGACGCGTCCGGCCCTGCTGCTGGCCGGTTATTCTTTTGCCTGTTGTTTCGGTGCCTGTTGCCCGCCGGCCGGGGCGGAAGCAGGAACTGGAGCCTTCCCGGGGAGGATGGAGTGCCAGGGGATACCGTCTATCGTCGAGATATCGACCTTACCCGACTCGACGAAGCCGCTGATGAGCGTGTCGCGTGCGTCGGCATTCTGGAACGGATAGAGTTCGAAAGCCGGCAGTACGGAGACGAAATGTTCCAGTATCTCCGCCTGGATGGATTCGTAGCTCGGCCAGTTCTTGTTGGCCGAGAAACAGTAAATCTGTACCGGCAGGCCGTTTGCCGTCGGGGCGAGCGTGCGCACCATGAGGAGCAGGTCTTTGTTGATGGCGGGATGCCGCTTGAGATACAGGGTCATGTAGGCCCTGAAGAGACCGACGTTCGTGTCGATGGTGCCGTTTACCAATCCGGCCGGATTGTCCGTATTGACTGTCTGACCGGCAGCGGCCTGTTGCTGTTTTTCGGTGATGAATTTTCCCAGTTCTTCGTCGAAGCCTTTCATCTTTTCCAGAAATTCGGGCGTACAGGGTTTGATGTAGTCGAGCTTCAGGGAGTATTCGCGCATGATGCGTCTGCCGCCGGAGTCGCTCATGCCACGCCAGTTGATGAAAGAGCCCGATACCAGCGAATAGGGCGGGACGGTGACAGTCGTGTTGTCGAAATTCTGTACTTTCACGACCGTCAGCGTAATATCGGTCACGATGCCGTTTACGTTGTTCTGCGGCATCTCTATCCAGTCGCCGATGCGTACCATGTCGTTCTCCGATATCAGTACGCCTGCGACGAATCCGAGGATGGTGTCCTTGAATATCAACATCAGGACGGCCGTGAAGGCTCCCAGGCCCGTGATGAGGTTGAACGGGGATTTGTTTATCAGGATGGAGACGATGACGATAATGCCGATGCAGGAGAAAATCACCTGAAGGATTTGGATGAAGCCCTTCATCGGGCGGTTTTGCAGCTCTTTTTTGGTTTTCAGGGTATCCCCGACCGTATTCAGTATGGCATTGACCGAGAATATCAGTGCAACGCAAAAGTAAATCCAGGTGATTTTATCGCCGATGATGAACCATTCGGAACGTTTGTCGAAAGCGAAGGGCAGCAGGGCCGAGATGATGAGCGGCGGTATGATAGCCGTCAGTTTCCGCAGAACGCCGTATTTGGCGAGCGAACTGAGGAAATTGTCGTGCTTGCGCTTCAATACCCTCCGGGTGACCCGTGAGGCGATGGAGTGTATGATGACCGCGACGATGAAAGCGATTGCGACGATGAGTATCAGGAAGATGATTTCATCTGCCGTGTCGAGTATCTCGCGGGGAAGTCCTATCCAGGTGAGAAACTCCTTGATGGCGTTCAGTAGAGCTTGGGCGAATCGGTTCGTGTTCATAACGGTGTGTGCGCTGAATCGCTGCGCGGGCGTTCTTCTTCCTTATTGGGTATTTGTCCGTTTGCGGGGCATGCGGCCCGCAGCATATGCGTCCGGTGGCGGGTGCCGGTCGGCCGCAGAGCAGATTTATCCGGTGTTTCAAATCGTTGTATCTCTCGCAACTCTACACAAAAAATATGCCCGAATCCCTTTCCTGCAGAAAAACGGCCTCCGGATATTCGGAACGTGTCGGCGGGCGGTGTGGCAATGCCCGGCCAATCCGGAGAGTCGAAAGTCGTGGAAACCGTGCCGTGTCTTGTCGGCGTATTTTCATGGCTGTTTTTATCAAAATCTCAATTCTTATGGAAAAACGGAATGATATGTTGTCGGGGATACCGGAGACGCCGGTGCATGGCAACGGGGTGGTGCGGAAGACCGGGCAGGTGTTTGTCTCCGCTGCGGGTGCAGACGGGGTGCCTGCCGACCTGTGGGGACCGGAGATGCGGCGGTTGTCGCCTTCGCTGAGTGCCGGCCATGTGGCCAAGTATGCGGATTTCCCCGTGGAATATTCCCTCGGTTTGACGAACATCGAGGTTCCGCTCCATCGTGTCGTGTGCGGTAAGCTGGAAGTTCCCCTTTCGATTGCCTACCATGCGTCGGGTATCCGGCTGGAGGAACTCTCCGAAGCGGTGGGACTCGGTTGGTCGCTCAATGCCGGCGGCGCCGTGGTCAGGGAGATACGCGGTATGATGGATGACGGGGTTGCAGACCATACCGTCCGGACGGGCGGCACGGCTACGCTCGACTATCTGTCGCGGGTGATAGCGGGTACCGAGGACTCCTGTTGGGATAAGTATTGTTACTCCTATCCGGGCGGTTCGGGGAGTTTTCTTATCAATTTCAACGGCAGCGGTGCCGAACTGGTGAAAACCTCTTGTAACGACGATGCGATAACCTTCGAGTATGCGGAGGTGAATGACGGATTCTGGGGAAAACGGAAAATCGTCGAATGTTTTACCGTGACCGACCCGCTCGGCAACCGATATGAATTTGCCTGCAAGGCGGATGTGAGGCCTATGAACGTTTTCCGCCATGAGGTGGACGGTGTCGTGACCGACGACATTTCAGTCGATAACTCTGCCTATATTACTACGGCGTGGCTGCTGACGAGGATAACGTCGGCCGACCTGGCCGATACGGTGGAGTTCGAATACGAGGATAAGGGGATGCTGACGGAAAAGGTGGAGGGTTTCGCAGCCTATTACCGCAAATCGGCGGATGCGCCGGATTCCGACCTTTTCTTGCAGATGGATGTGACCGGGCAGGTTCCCGACCGGGTACACTGTCTTGCTTACAGTTGCATGTTGCTGACCGGGATACGTCACCGGGGCGGCCGTGTGGCGTTCCGCTATACGGATGCTCCCCTGCCGCTGGCACCGGAACTTGAAAACGTCCCGTCGCGCTATCCCGAAGGTTTCGACCTGAACCCGGAGCGGAGGCTCGCTGCGATGCTGGTGTACGATATGGAAGGAGAGTTGGTCTGTAAGGTGTCGTTCGACAACCGGGAGGGGGAACACGATGTCAAACGTTTCCGACTGAACGGGCTCTCGTTTTATGACCGCGACAGCGTGCTGTACGACTCTTATGCGTTCGAGTATTACGGCGTGGAGGGGCTCGTCTCCATCGAACCACAACCTGAGGCTCCGCAGAGCCGGTACGCCCAGGATTTCTTCGGATATTACAACGGTCGGAACGACAACTGCGACCTTAATTTTTTGACGCCTTACGGACCGGTAGAGGGCCGTCAGGCGGGTAAACGGGATTACTCTTTCCATCATGCCCGTTATAACGCGCTGAAGGCCATTTCGCGTCAGGCGGGTTCCCGGACGGAGTTCTTGTATGCCCCCAATACGCATCGCGATGCGGTGGCAGGTGATGTCAGCATCGGCCTGCGAATCGTCGAAATCAGAACCTACGACGAGGGTACGCTCGTCAGGCGCCGGACATTCACCTACCGGCAGAGCGGTACGACCGTCGATTTCCGGCGGCTCGACATAGCCGATTTTACCGAGCGGAGGCAGGTGGGAGTTGCCGCCGGCCGTGTGGACGAATATCTCGTCATCCACTCCGATTCCGTCCTTCCGGGAGCCAGGGTGGAGAATGCCCGGGTGTTTTACGGGGAGGTGACGGAGGAGGTGACGGATGTGAGAAACGGAAAGTCCGTCCGGACGGATTATGAGTACGATACGCGGCTATGGGCCTGTGATTTCGTCTCCAAGAACTACCGTTTCCCCGCCTTTCCGGACGGAGAGCAGTGGAAATCCGTATCGATTCAGGATACGACCGAAGCATCCGACGGTACCGTTCACTATATAGGCGAGATACGCGGTTATTTCAAGGAGAAACCGCGGTTCTTCGGGAACCTCGGCCGGCGGGTGGAGTACGAAGGATTGCCGGACGGCAGCTATCGTGCGGTGCGCACGACCGAATGGACGTACGACCTGTACAGTCCGGAGGTGATGCAGTTGGTGACTGTTGGCCTGTTCGTGAAGAACATGGTGACGACTGCGACGCTGCAAAGACCTGTGTGGGCGCGGGAAACCAACCACATGCGTACGGTAGAGGACTGCCTCTATTTCGACGTGACCGAGAGTCTGCTGCTCTTCCGGCCCGTATCCATGCGTGTGACGACCTGTTACGGCGATAGGGAACATACGGTGGAAACCGGATATATGTATTACGCTCCCAAGCCTTACCGTCAGTGGCCCGACGGTACGCTGGGGCAGGAGGAGGGTTACACGTCCGGCCTGCTCCTGCGGCAAGTGCGGGTCGAGACGGACGGCGACGTCTATGTGCAGCGTCTTCTGTATCCGACCGATTACGACCTGCCCGTTTACAGGAAAATGTGTGCCGCGAACATGCTCCATACCCCGGTCGGAGTGGAAATCGTGAAGAACGATACGGACAAGAGCGCCGTATATATCGGTTTCGGGGAGGTTACCGTGACCGTGGGACTGGAGGAGCGGAGCGTGTTCAGGCCCTGTCGGGAGGAGCGGTATTTCAACGGAGAGCTTTTGGCCGAACGGGAAATCAAGGAGTTCGACCAGTACGGCAATCCGCTGCATATCGTTGCTACGGGACAGCCGGAGACCTGTTACGTGTGGCGTTACCGGGGAATGTATCCGGTGGCCGAGATACGAGGCGCCTCTTACGAGCAGGTGGCGGCGGCCCTGAGGGACCGGGACGATGCGGACGATATTCCGGACAGTGCCTTCATGAATATCCTGAACGGCCTGCGCGACGACCTGCCCGGCGCCCTCGTATCCACGTACACCTATCGGCCGATGGTCGGCATGACCTCGGCGACCGATGCGGCGGGCAGGATGAAGACTTTCCATTACGATGCCGTCGGCCGTCTCAACGCGGTGAAGGACGACTGCGGTAACCTGCTGGAGACCTGTGAATACGGTCGGAAGTCCTTGCGGATGGCCTTACCGGATGCCGAAAACGTATCGGAAACCGTTGCTGCATCGCCTGCGGACGGAGTTGAACCCTGTGTGATAGGAGGAGAGACGGAGGCGGACTGGTATGTGGATGCCGCCCGCTACCTTTCGCTCGGCACTCTCCGTGTGAGCGACGCATGGTCGGCCGGTATTCTTGCCGACAACAACGTGACGGTGCGGAAACGCTATACGGCTGCACATACCGCCGTTTCGGCGGAGGACTATGTCGCTACGGTCACCTATTACGACTCTTTGGGAGAGGAGCGTCAGCGTATCGAGGTTGGCGGTTCTCCTTCGGGCAAGGATATCGTCACCCCCGTCCACGCCACTTTTCTGAAGGCCGGCGAGGTGCTTTCCTACCTGCCTTATCCCGTGGTGTCGTCCAATGCGGGTGGATACCGCGCGGATGCCGTTGCCGAGCAGGAGAGCTATTATGCGTCGGCCTTTTCGTTGGCTCTGCCGAGGCCTTATTTCAGGAACTGTTTCGAGATGTCCCCGCGCGGATTGCTCCTCGAACGTACTCAGCCGGGGTTTTCGGCTTCCGTTTCCTCCCGGTTCGGCCTGGATGCGGCCGCGGCCGACGATGCGGTACTGCGCCTGTCGTATTCGGCGGAGACGGGCGGATTCTCCGTGGCGCAGGCATATTACGGCGAGGCCGGTTTCCTCGAGAAGAGTACCGCGACCGATGAGGACGGCCATACGGTCGAAACGTTTACCGACGAGGCGGGACGTACCGTCCTTTCGCGCTGCGACGGGGCCGATACCTACCGCGTCTATGACGGCATGGGGCGGCTGGCCTACGTCGTCACTCCGGAAGGTGCCGCCGCACTCGAAGCGGGTATCTCGTATGCGCCGAATAGCCGGCTCGTTGTCGATTACTGTTTTGCCTATGTCTATGACCTTCGGGGGCGTGTCGCGGAGAAGCAGGTGCCCGGTAAGGGGTGGGAGTATTATGTGTACGACCTCGGCGGCAGGGTACTGCTCATGCAGGATGCCAACATGCGGACGATGGACGATGACGGCAACCTCGTCGGAGGCTATTGGGTAATGTCCGATTACGACGCGCTGGGGCGCCTCGTGTCGCGTTACATGTGTCATACCGTCTCGGCTGCGACTCGCGCGGACTACCAGGCGGTTGCCGATGCCGGTACTCCGCTTGCGCTGCCGCGGACAGTGCTGTTGGCCGCGTACCGTTACGACCGGCCGTTCGGGTACGAATACCGGCGGCTCGCCGTGGAGGACGACCGCTGGCTGTATGTCTATGCCGGTCGGGAGACGGTTTGGTCGGGAGTTTCCGATGCGGCGGAGGCGTTCCTCGGTGCCGGGGGAGCAATAAAGTCCGAATTTCTGATAGGTTCGTTTCTGACGCCTTCCGGCCGGCCGTTCCTCGCCTACTATGTGCCGTCCGAGTATGCCGATGTGGCGGAACGCCTGGTGCAGGCGTACGACGACTGCGAACTGTCGTCCGTACCGCCTTCCGACCGGCTGCTTGAGGCGGTTGTCACCCTGGTGCGGGGTACGTTCGCTTATGAACCCGTCGAGGGAATCTGTACTGCATCCGATTGTGATTATCGGACGCGCGGCCTGAAGACGCATGAGACGCTTGCCGTCGTGTCCGAAGGGATGAAGACGAGCGGTGCTTTCGTCGGCCGATGGTTCTACTACGACCGTCTGGGGCGGGTGATTCAGGTGGTCGAACGCAACGTGCACGGCAGCCTCAGCCGTTACAGCATGAAGTACGATTTCATGGGGCGGCTGGTGCTCAGCGAGGAGTGCCACAGTTGGTCGGACCGTTGGGAGAAGTCCGATACGAAGCGTACGGCCTATACGTATGACGCCCATGGACGCCTGTTGGCTGAAACGGTCGTGCTGAACGGCCTCGAAGGGAGCGTGTCGTACGGTTACGACGATTTGGGGCGGCTGGCGTCCAAGACGGTCGGGAGCGGCGGTACGCATGTGACGACGCATTATGCGTATGATATCCGCGGACGCCTGACCGGGCTTGAAGCGCCGGGACTCTATTCGCAGGAGATGACCTATTCGTCCGGCGGCAATATCGGGTGGATTGTGACGGGGTCGCAGGTTTTCGGTCGGGAAGGGGTGGTACATACCTACGGTTACGACGGTCATAACCGTCTGTGTCAGGCGACGAGGGTGCAGCAGAACGACCGCGTCACCTATACGATGAATTACGACGGCAACGGAAACATCCTTGCCCACCAGCGTACGGCTTCCCCGAACAGTGCCGAAATCCGCCGTTACACCTATTCCGGCAACCGGCTCGCGTCGATGACGCGCAGCGTCTCGGGGACTTCGGGAACATCGGATAACTACGTTTTCGGCTACGACCTGAACGGCAACCTGACATTTAATCCGGAAAGGCCGATGCAGTTCCGTTATAATTATTTAAATTTGACGGACAGCATCGTGTGGCCCGAAGGGGGCTGCCGTTACTCGTGGCTTTCGGACGGCTCGCGAGCATCCGCTGCGGGTTTCGGTTCGGAAGGCGGCAAGGGCAGGGACTACCTCGGTTCTTTGATATACGACTACAATCAGTCTCAGTTGGAGCTTTCGACAGAGTTTTCCGGCGGTCGTCTGGTTAGCGGCCCGTCGGGCGATAGCGTTCTGCTGTATGTGCAAGACCATCTTGGCAGCGTGCGTGTGGTGCTGGCGGACGGTCGTCCGGCGGCCTATAACGAGTATGCTCCGTTCGGGGAGTCTGAGACGGCATACAGTACGGATGTTTTCCAGGGGCAGCGGCTCGCCCCGCAGTACAACAGGTTCCGTTATAACGGAAAGGAGGAGTTTCCGCAGCCGGGTTCCGACCTGCTGGATTACGGCGCCCGCCTCTACGACCCCGTCCTCTGCCGCTGGAACGCCATAGACCCGCTGGCAGAGAAGTATTGCTCCCTGTCGGATTATGCTTATTGCGGCAATAATCCGGTGATATTTGTGGACCCTAACGGGCAAGAGATTCGCATAAGTGTTATCAGTGCAGGAGGAGGTTCGTCTTATGTATCGTATGTGGCTAATATGAGTCCCGCCATGGGCATAGATTCTGTCGGCGGTAGATTTATCAATGCTTTGAATGCTGCATATAATAGCGGTGGCAACGAGATGATTGATAGACTGCTTAGGTCTCATAATGTTTATACTCTTGTATTGGGACCTTATCCAGGGATGGAAGGTGTCGGGGTTTTCGTTTCGAACGGAGCAGGCGGAGAGATTTGGATTCCTTTAACGAACCGCCGAGGTGAATATGATATGAGTTATATCGTTTATCTGCTTAGTCATGAGTTAACTCATGCAGTACAATACGATTATGGCCAAGGCAAACCATCTATTTATAATGAGGTAGAGGCATACTTCATGGGAGATGTAATAGCCAGCATATGGGCAACTGAACATAGTGAGGGTTTTGGTTCAGGTGCAGGTGATGGTATGACAGAAATAAATGCAGAAGGAGAAGAAGTTTTGACAGAGGCAGGGCGTAGATATCAGGAAGCTTTCCAACGATTACAGACTAATGGTTATTCAAGTGAAGATTTTATGCAGGCTGTACAGTATTTTAAATTGGGCTCTACTCGAAATATGTCGGGAATGTATAATAATTTGGATACGATGCCACAGGTAAGTCGCCGCCTGTTGTCGATACTGCGTATTTATTATAGAACGCAATTGAAAAACCGGTTGCCTAATTTGATGGATTTGTATTGCTATTAATATGTAGGGTATGGTAAGGAAGATAGTGTACACGGTGTTTTTTTGTTTGTCGTTTTTTCCTCTGTTCGGACAATCGGAATCCGGTGGCGTGCCTGTATTCATCAGCGACATGCGAACCCACATTGTGGAGCTGCAGACTTCATGCGTAAGGCGGCCGACTAAGGTAGCGGTTGGAGTGCGGGTGACTTTTGATAGTGATTTGCATGATATTGACCGGGAGGTCCATCCGATAGATGTGGAGTTAAGCTACATAGAAGGGTATCTGGAGGGCAGACGAAGAAAAGGAGCGTCTCCGGTCATTTATCGTTGCGAAAGCGAAATAACGAGAAAACGTCCGGACCGTTGTATTTGGCGACTGTGTGAGGATACGATAGTCCGATGGATGTGGCATCAACCGTATTCAGTTATCGAATGTCGGGATTATGTCTTTACGGAAAATACAAAACGGTGGACATTCGTCGTCACGCTCTACCTGATGCCTCGGAAGTAATCATGCGTTCAACCGGAAAGATTATGATGCTTTCCGGTATTTTAAACGGGTATGTTCTAAAGATGAGCCTATGAGGAAATTATTGCTGGTATTTGTATTGGGGTTATTCGGACAATGTGCCTTTTCTCGGCCGGATGATATTCCGGTGATTATACATAGAGACTGGAATAACCGAGTGGAGTTGGTTTCCTCTTGTGTGAAGGATACCGTTCGTGTATGGGTAGGTGTCACGTTACGTTTCAATGCCGAATTTTTTGAACAAACACGACAGGTCAAACTCAGCAGCGTTACGTTCTCCTCTTTGGCACTTAATGTCAAAGATAGTTCGGGAAAGGTGCGGTATCTTAAGTATGACCGCTATGACATGCCGCCAGACTCTGTGCGTTGTATTTGGGATGTGTGTGCCCGAGAAGTTGTTAGGTGGATGTGGTATCAGTCGTACGATGACCTGAGCGGAAATGAATACGATGAATATGACGAGTTGAAAAGAGTTCCTTTTGACAGGACGTATTATTTCCCTTTGTATTTAATTCCAGCATCTATGACGCAAAAGATTTCTTGGAACAGATAGGATATGGTAAAATAAAACTGAGGTGAGAGATAGACTGCTTAAAGGGATGGACAATTTATATTGCTATTGATAGGAAAGTGTAATAGCATGAAAAAGGTTTTGTTGCTATTTGTTGTTGGAGTATCGTGTATGAGTGTCTTCGGACAGTCGGATGCGAAGATACCTATGTTTATCACTGGTATTAAGAACCAGACACTTGAGTTACACACCTCCTGTGTCAAACGGCCTACCGATGTTGGCGTAGTTGTTTCGGTCGTTTTCGATAATGATTTGCGGGATATCAGTCGGCAGCCCCGACCTACGGATGTGCGCCTGCAATTCATTGAGGGGTATATGGACGGCCGGAAACGCAAAGGGCGATGGCCAACCTGTTATTATAGTGAATCGGAAATCAGAAAACGGTATCCGGACAGATGTATCTGGCGATTATGTGAGAATACGATAGTCGAATGGATGTGGCATCAACCTTATGTTGAGATTAAGGATAGGGAATATCTTTTTCCGCGCTATACGATGCAATGGTCGTTTAGAATAACCGTCCATTTGCTCCCTGATTGAGAAAGGAAAAGACGGAAAGTTGTCATAGCTTTCCGTTGTCCTTTTTATTGTGTTTCTTTTACGTTTGATATTCATTGCTTTAGTGCCGTTCGTTGCAGAGATTATGAAAAAAATATTCTTGTTGCTTTTGTACGTTATGATAAGTGCGGGAGGAATTATTGAGGCACAAAATGTTGCTGTACCCGTTATTGTAAATAGGGATTCTTGGGATACTGAAATCGAGATAAGTACATCTTGTGTACAGGATACATTGAGAATTGTTGTAACGGTTGTGTGTAGGTTCGATACGGACCTATATTTGAAAACACGTAAAGCACAGCTCGTACAAGTGTCTTTGGATAAGGTAGAATTTATGGTAAGAACGAATGGAGCGTATCGGAGGCAGGTCTATCAAGGCAGGGAAGAGTGTAAAGACGATGATGGAAGCAGGTGTATCTGGGATTTGTGTACAGAGAAGGTCTTAACATGGATGTGGGCTCAGTCATATGCCTATCTTGATGGCGATGTATTTGATGAATCAGGAGTTTATTTTCATGCTCTTGATAGACGCTATCGGTTTCCTCTGTACTTGATTCCGGAATCATAGATTAGGTAGGGGTACATAACTGTCGTTAGAGGCGTCATTGGAAAACATGATGTATAATTTTATGGGTGCCGGTGAAGGTGATGTAAATGCAGTGTATTGATGTGGATTAAGTATTTTTATTATCGGCTGTATGTCTATGCGTGTCATTGTCGTTTTATGCCAGAAAGACGCAGACAGCTATCGGATTTGGCGGTATATGCAGTTGCCTGTGTATGGATATTTTGCAACTTCTACATAAGTTGTTTCCGTCGAGCCGGTTGTTGACGACTTTGACGACGTGGCCGTTGGGTGGATATATCATGATAGGTATATTCTTTTTGTTGCCGATAGTTGTGGGTTTGTCCATTAATCTGGAAACGTGCGAAGCGAGGTGGAAGCATACGAATACGTTTGCGATAGAGATTCGTAACGGCATCCTTATCGGTCTCATGTGTGTTTTGATTTTTGCATATGCCATTTGGGGGTGGTAATTTAACGTAGATAACTTCCATAAGGAGTTTCCTTGTTTGCGGACATCCGGGCAGAGACTGTTCTGTCCGGATGTTTTTTATGGGTAATTTCGTATCTTTAGAGACATAAACTTATCTATGAGTGGATATGTCTAAATCCTTTTGTTTATATCTACTCCATGGCGGATATTACGGCAGAGTGGGTAATAGGGATTGAGGATGCAACGGGGGGGCATCCATATGGACCTGGAGGAAGTAATCATACAGGGCAGGCACTGCTAAATATCAATTCGACATGGAATGAGTATCTGGGTGCTTATCATAGTGAGAGGAGAAGCATTAGAGAACAATATGGAAATTGGGGGGATACTCCGATGAAAGATGTTATGGAAAATGTTTTTAATGATGGATTCATATGGTAACGAAAGTATTGTTTTTGACGTTCATGTCAATGTGCATGGGCATCGGTATTTGCATGGGTACCGAACCTCCTTCTGAGCCGTTTCAAGGAACCTTTGAACAAAGTAAACATTCTATTGCACCTGTTCGTTTGATTTTGCATGGTCGGGGAACGTTTGAATTTTATAGGAGAAGAGAGTCTGGTTACGTGTCGCACCAAGGTATCTGGCAGCGTGTCGGGGATGATGCGATTCGAGTAGTCCCGTTGGAGACTGCTCCGATAGACTTGCTAACAAGTAAGCCTGAACATCTTACCGATACTGTTCGTATCATCAATAATGATGTGCTGCGAGTGACTTTTTGGTATACGCTGTCTCCTTTGGTATGTGATTATCATCGCGTTGAGGACTAGAGAAGTTTAGGCAGTCATTACCGCCGGGTGTAGCGGTCGTTCGTTCGGCGGTTTTTGTCATTTCGGTTAATTTACAGATTATTCTGGAGTTTATGAGAAAGCTGTTATTGTTTTTTGTCGCAGTATTGTGTTCTTCTTTCGGTTTTGCTCAGCATTCGGACAAGGGTACCATGCCGCCGCTCGCCTATAACTATTTCGCCCCTGCAGACACCAGTGTGATGGATATTCCGGCCTCGTTTGTAAGGGATGAATTGAAAATTAGGGTAAATGTTAGCGTAGGTTTTGCTTCGGAAATAGAGGATTGTGCCACGGAAATGGAGCCTGTATGGGCTCAGTTGACATCCGTAAGTTATTATTCATCTGAAGGCAGATGTATTTGTATACTACAAAGCGATAGATATCTAGGTTGTCGCCGTCGACGTATCTTGAATTTTTGTACCCAAGTACTTGAGCCGTGGCTGCTATCGCAGTCATATCCGACTGCTTTCCGCTATTTTTTCGATAAGAGTAGGACTGTAAATATTTATTTTTTTGTGACTTTGGTTCCGGATAATAATAAGCGTGAGTAAGTCCTAATGGCTTCGTATGTTTGATTGCATATTCGTGCGGGCATCCGGACAGAGACTGTTCTGTCCGGATGTTTTTTATGGGTAATTTCGTATCTTTAGAAACAAAAACTTTGATACGGCCATGAAACGGTTCGGTGTTGTTCTGTTGGTATGCGTCTCGGTGTTTTTAATGGCTTTCATGCCGTCTCCGGATGTGGTCGGCAAGTATGAGTCCATCTGCATACAGAAATGGCATGACCCGTTGACGAACTATGCCGATTTTCGTAAAGTGGATTTGCGAGAAGATACAACGTTTCTGATGCAGTCGGCTAAGGAGGCGTATTATGGTAAATGGCAGATTAAGGGTGAGTTTTTGATTTTAACGGAGATGGTTCCGGAAGATATTCCATTATGTGTCAGTAGTGGGAATCGCCTGCGTCAATGGTATTATTGGATTAAAGACAGGAATATGCTCATTCGGTTTATCGGTCAACGTCAGTTGGTTCCGGTTGATACGCTTGTCCGGATATCCGATGAGAGGTATTATGAAGCTTCTCCGTGGGGTGATGGGTTGTAACAAGCCGGTAAAAGTACAAGAACTTAGAAAGAATGATAAAGAAACGGTTTGGTTTGGTCTTGTTGGTGTGTGTGCCGATAGTGTTGATGGCGTTTAAACCGTCTCAGCTGGATATGATTGGCAAGTATGAATCTGTTTGTATGGAGAAACAGCAGGATTTGTTAAAGCGATATGTGTTTTTTCGTAAACTTGATTTGCGTCAGGATACGACGTTTCATATGAGTTCTCGTGACGCTTCTTTTCACGGCAGTCGTTATGGCCGATGGCAGATTAAGAGGAAGTACCTTATTTTAAGGGAGATTGTGCCGGTGGATAGACTTGCCGATTCTTGTGCTTTCGGTCAGGAACATTCCTATGAGTGGGTTTATTGGATTAAGAACAGAGATACGTTGATTCAGGTTGATGGACGTCGTCCGCGTGTCCCGATTGATACGCTCGTCCGGATTTCCGATGAGAAATATTATGAAGAAAATAAGGCTCCTTCATGGGATGACAGTTTTGAGCGCACTCAGTGTTTGCCATCATGGCGGCAAGAAAATTGACCGGTATATTCGGCATTTGTATAGTGAATAATAATGTGATGTATATCAGTCTGTTACATTGAATTTTTCGTATCGGGGCAGAAATTTTCTGCCCCGATATTTGTTGCAAATAAATTCGTATCTTGTAGTAGTCATCCATCCATATATTCATCAATTCGACCTGGAATGAGTATCTGGGTGCTTATCATAGTGAGAGGAGAAGCATTAGAGAACAATATGGAAATTGGAGGAATACTGCAATAAAAGATGTTTTACATGAAGAATTAGTATGGTAATGAAAGTATTGTTTTTGACGTTCTGCATGGGCATCGGTATTTGCATGGGTACCGAACCTCCTTCTGAGCCGTTTCAAGGTACGTTTGAAACTCACATTAAAGGTTGGTGCGAGCCAGTTCGTTTGATTTTGCATGGTCGGGGAACGTTTGAATATTATAGTGAGTATGGCGGTCTGTCGTATAAAGGTATCTGGCAACGTGTCGGGGATGATGCGATTCGATTAATCCCGTTAGATACTTCTATTATAGATTTGATAACATTTAAGCGTCAAAGCATTTCTGATACGGTTCGTATCATTAGTAGTGATATGTTGCGTCTGACTCACTATGATTATTCTCCTCCTGTTGTCCGCGATTATCATCGGGTCGAGGAATAGAGGGATTTAGGCAGTCATTACCGCCGGGCGTAGCGGTCGTTCGTTCGGCGGTTTTTGTCATTTCGGTTAATTTACAGATTATTCTGGAGTTTATGAGAAAGCTGTTATTGTTTTTTGTCGCAGTATTGTGTTCTTCTTTCGGTTTTGCGCAGCATTCGGACAAAGGTACCATGCCGCCGCTCGCCTATAACTATTTCGCCCCTGCAAACACCAGTGTGATGGATATTCCGGCCTCGTTTGTAAGGGATGAATTGAAAATTAGGGTAAATGTTAGCGTAGGTTTTGCTTCGGAAATAGAGGATTGTGCCACGGAAATGGAGCCTGTATGGGCTCAATTGACATCCGTAAGTTATTATTCATCTGAAGGCAGATGTATTTGTATACTACAAAGCGATAGATATCTAGGTTGTCGCCGTCGGCGTATCTTGAATTTTTGTACCCAAAAGCTTGAGCCGTGGCTGTTATCGCAGTCATATCCGACTGCTTTCCGCTATTTTTTCGATAAGAGTAGGACTGTAAATATTTATTTTTTTGTGACTTTGGTTCCGGATAATAATAAGCGGGAGTAAAGCCTAATGGCTTCGTATGTTTGATTGCATATTCGTGCGGGCATCCGGACAGAGACTGTTCTGTCCGGATGTTTTTTATGGGTAATTTCGTATCTTTAGAGACAGAAACTTATAGATTGGCCTTTGTGGATTCTTTGAGAAAGGCAGAAGATATCATAATCGATGTTTGGCCTCCATCCCATGATTTTGGGATGAATTTGTTCTTTGAAGTAGAGACTTTGTTCTGTTATGTTTTGTTATATATTGTATTTCGTCTTTATCTTGTCTTCACGGTTAAAGTCTGCTCACGGAAGAAGAACATGGCAGTATGTGATTGAAATATGGGGCGTAAATTAATGTCCCGACTTTTAGTGGAATGTGTTTTCGGTGTGATATTTCCGTTGTTATAATTTTGGCAGACCGTCATGTGGCCTGTTGGACCCGGGTATGGGCAGAGGGGGGGAGAAGTCCGTCCTGTTCGTATAGACCGACGTTTGGCTTTTCCGTTTGTCCTTCTCTATCCGAAGAGTTGAGCCGGTCAAGTCCGTGCACGCTCCGGACATCAAGTAGACTCATCTGTGATGCAAAAATAAGAAGACAGTACAGATTTTTTATGGTCGGGTTGGGGGCACCGGCATAAGGGGGGCTAAATCCGCACTGTCTCGATGATTAATTTTGCGCTTTAAATATAGCGACAAATTTATTAATCGGCAACAATATATATTGAATAAAAAATGTGCTTTTATGTGAAGGAGCATAGTGTTACGGGCTAGTTGGACCGGCACTGACATACTCGGTACGGAGAAGGGGGGCCGTGCGGGGTGCCGGTGTCTGTATAGAAAAGAGAGGTCTTCCAATTTTTTGAAGACCTCTCTTTCTTTGGTCGGGATGAAAGGATTCGAACCTTCGACCTCCACGTCCCGAACGTGGCGCGCTAACCGGACTGCGCTACATCCCGCTTTAAAAGCGACGCAAAGATAATAAATTATCCGGATGCAATCCAAACGTCGGAAGATTTTTTTAGTTGGGGTCCGTTTTTCTTGCTGCTGGTCTGTTGCCGGGAGGGTACGCCGTTACGGGGCAGGGGGATGCCGGCTGATGCCAGCCGGGTATGCAGCGGACGGGACACGGGTAAAGAAGATACGGACAGGCAAAGCGTACGCATCATTCGACGTTTGTCGTCCGGTTCTCGTTTTCTGACCGGGAAACAGGTCAGACGACCGTATCTTCGAAGATACGGGGAATCCCTGTGGAAAAATCGAGCCGCTCTCCTGTTGTCGGGTGGATGAAACAGAGTTTGTAGGCGTGCAGGCAGACGCGTCCGGCCGGGTTGGTCTGTGCGCCGTATTTTTTGTCGCCGGCTATTGGTGTTTTCATCCATTCCATGTGGGCCCGTATCTGATTCTTCTTGCCCGTGTGGAGCGAGAGTTCCACGAGGGAGTAGTTCCGCCCTTCCCGCAGGACGGTATAGTCCGTGGCGGCCTCCTCTCCCGTACCGTTGCAAGAGGCCCAGACTTTGCGGTTGCGGTCTTCGCGGAGGAGAGTGGCGATGGTTCCTTTCGTCTGCGGCAGGCGCCCCTCCACGACGGCCGCGTAGCGTCTATCGAGCACCATGGTTTTCCAGTTCTTTTGCAGGATTTCCTGTGTCCGCTTGTCTTTGGCATAAATCATCAGACCGGAAGTTTCCCGGTCGAGGCGGTGCACCACAAAGAGCCGGGCCGCGGGATTGTTCCTTTTGATATATTCGCTCAGGATGTAGAAGGCGGTTTTGCGGTGCTCTTTTTCGGTACCGACCGAAAGCAATCCGTTCCGTTTGTCGGCAACTATCAGCCGTTCGTCTTCGTACACGATGCGGAGCATCGGGTGATGCAGTGTTCCGGCTGTCCGGTGTTTTGTGACCGTAACCCTGTCGCCTGCTGTCAGCGGGGTGTCGTGGCGGGTGGTATGGCATCCGTTCACCGCGACCTGTCCGTGCGTCAGATACGATTTCACGGAGCTGCGGCTTCTGCCTTCCATGCGTTCCAACAGAAACGGCAGCAGCGTGCCGTCTCTCTCTACTTTATATTCCATAGGTCATAACAGTTTCTTGTAATGGCACACGAGCAGTTGTCCCGTTTCGTCGCGCAGATGCATCCCGTTGCCGCGGCAATATTTGAATACGCGGCAATTCCCGCACGCACCGTGCCGCATCCATTCGCGGTCGCGGTATGGTGCGAAACGGTTGTTCCATACGTCCATGAAATCGTCTCGGTAAATGTTGCCCTGGTCGTAGCGGGCCCGAATGCTCGTGCATCCCGAGATGGCGCCGTCTACCCTGATGCCGGCGATGGATACGCCGGCGCTGCAGTGGTAGAACGTGTCGCGTACATCGCCTTCGTACCGGCCGAGAAAGCCTTCGCATCCGTAATTGACCGCGATGCGGCCTTCGCGGCGCGTATCTCGGATGAACTCCATCAGACGGCGGAATTGTTCCGTATCGAGTTGCAGACTCGGGTCGTCTGCGCCGCGGCCTACCGGGAAGATGGTGAAGATGCGCCAGCGTTTCACCCCTTCGGCTATCAGGAAATCCCGGAATCGGGGCAGGGTGGCGAGGGTGTCTGCATTGGCGCAGGTCACGGCATCGTAGAGGATGTCCGGCTGACGGGCGAGCAGCCGGAGGGCGCCGAGCGCGCGTTCGTAGCTGCGTTCGTTCCGCCGTATGCGGTTATGAGTTTCGGCGAAACCGTCGAGGCTGACGGTAGCCGTATGCAGGCCGGCACGAAGCAGCGACTCCAGGCGGCGTTCGTCGAGCAGCATTCCGTTCGTGACGATGCCCCACGGATACCCCCGGTCGTAAAGGGCCCGTCCGACCTCTTCGATGTCGCGCCGCATCAGGGCCTCTCCGCCCGTAATGACGATGAGAACCCGATTCGGAACGACATGTGGGGTTATCGTATCGATTGTCCGGAGAAAATCGGCGGCGGGCATGTCGGGTACGGCGGCCTCGCTGCGGCAGTCGCTTCCGCAGTGACGGCACGCGAGGTTGCAGCGGAGGGTAGCCTCCCACATGATGGTACGCAGTTCGTGAGCCGCGATGCGTTTGTCCTCTATACTGGAGAACATGTCGAGTGCGAGCCGTCTGCGCACTCCCAAGCCGTTCTTCATCCTCTCTCCGGCATTATTCGCTGTCTATCCTCTCCACGATGATGTCGTCCATGGTGAGGAAGGCTTCGTTGTTTGGGGCGGAGTTTATCTCTTTCAGGATGCGCCGGTATTTGTAGGTAGGCTTCCCGAGTTTGTCTTCCGGGCTTCTGTCGTCCATTATCTCGACATAGATATGCCGGGCCTCCCAGGAATTTCCGACCGCCACGGCGGCGTGTTCTATCAGGAACCGGCCGTTGTAGTTGGTGTGCGTGGAGTCCGTGCGTATCCCTTCGCCGTCTATCATGGTGACCTTGATGCCGTATATCGGGACGACGTTGCCCGATTCGTTTATCCAGCCGACCTTCCCGTCGAGCGAGATGTTCAGCGGATGGTGCTTTCCCTCCTCAGGCGGCCTGGCGCCGCCGTTTTCCGACGGGGCGTCCGCTGCGGCCGAACATCCGCCCGCAAGCAGTACCGCCGCCACCAGAACGGTCAATAGCGATGATTGTAAACGGAAAACGTTTTTCATGTCGTATGTGTGCGGTTCGTAAAGGGGGAGCGTGTACGTTCCTGTCGAATCTTTCGGCAAAATTAATAATTGTCGATTAAATGATTGCGCGGACGGGGGCTCCGACCGGAATTATCGGTACGTCGTTTTCATTTTTTGCGCTCCAGAGCGAAATCCACGCTCTTCGTGACGGTGCCGTGGTTCCATGAACTGCCTTCCCCCCGACCGGTGTAATCCTCCTCCGTTATGATGATGGTGTGACGGGCTTCCTCGAACAGAATGCCGTTCTCCCTCTCCTGTGCGTCGGCCCGGAGTTCGACCTTCTCTACGTTCGGGAAGATGTGTTCGAACTCCATGAGGTATGCGCCGGCCCGGTCTGTATAGACCGTATCGGTCAGCTCCGGTGCCTCTGCGCTGCGGGAGATTACCCGGATGCTTTCCAGCGGCGAGTGGGCCTCGGCATCGGTGACGGTCCCTTTGAAAGTGAAGCGGGCGTACGGCGTGCCGTATTCGCCGGCGGATTGGTACTCTTCGCTGTTGCACGATGCGGTGATTCCGGAGAATCCGAGCAGCGAAAGCAGTCCGGATAAAAGGCGTGTTTTCATGACTTTTCCATTGTGGCGGTTTCGGGCAGGCCTCTTTGGCGCTCCCCTTTGTTAATAGGATGCGGAAGGGGGGCGTTTTGTTGCATCCGGTGCTGAAAATATTTTCCGGCGGTACATTGCGGCGGGAGCGGGCATCCCTTTGGAAAGGGGAGTGATTCGGTGCCGATGGCATGTCCTGGATGTTCTGCGTGTGCGGAAAATGGCTAAATTTGTCGAAAGGATTTTTCGCCATGCGGGCATACACTTATATCGAACACGGGAAATTCGGACTGTCGGATAAGCCGGTACCGGAACTGACGGGGCCGCGCGATGCGGTCGTACGCGTGACGCTGTGCAGTATTTGTACGAGCGACCTGCATATCAAGCACGGCAGCGTGCCCCGTGCGGTGCCGGGCATCACCGTCGGACACGAGATGGTGGGAGTGGTGGAGCAGGTGGGGGCGGAGGTTGCCTCGGTGAAGGTCGGCGACAGGGTGACGGTGAACGTCGAGACCTTTTGCGGCGAGTGTTTCTTCTGCCGCCGCGGCTATGTGAACAATTGCACCGACCCGGAGGGGGGCTGGGCGTTGGGATGCCGTATCGACGGCGGTCAGGCGGAGTATGTCCGGGTCCCTTATGCCGACCGGGGTCTGAACCGTATTCCCGATACGGTGAGCGACGAACAGGCCCTGTTCGTGGGAGACCTGCTCGCTACCGGATTCTGGGCTGCCCGTATTTCGGAGATAACGGAGGGGGATACGGTACTGGTCATCGGGGCGGGGCCTACGGGGCTGTGCACCTTGCTCTGCGTGATGCTGAAGAGGCCGAAGCGCGTCATCGTCTGCGAAAATTCGCCGGAAAGAGCCCGTTTCGTGAAGGAGCATTATCCCGGTGTGCTGGTGACCGGCTCGGAAGAGTGCCGGGATTTCGTGCTTCGCCACAGCGACCATGGAGGGGCCGATGCGGTGCTGGAAGTGGCTGGAGGAACCGATACGTTCCGGTTGGCGTGGGAGTGTGCACGTCCCAACGCCGTCGTCACGGTTGTCGCGCTTTATGACAGACCGCAGTTGCTGCCTTTGCCGGAAATGTACGGAAAAAACCTGACTTTCAAGACGGGAGGGGTGGATGGCTGCGACTGTGCCGAGATTCTCCGTCTTCTCGAGGAGGGTAGAATCGACACAACGCCGCTCATTACCCATCGCTTCCCGTTGAGCCGTATCGGAGAGGCATACCGTCTTTTCGAGGAGAGGGCAGACGGTGTAATCAAGATAGCGGTCGATTGCGGTAAATAGTTGTCGAGGCATCCGTTCCAGCCGGGTACAGGACGACGGAGTATCGGACAGACCGCGGTCCCCGGGCCGCATGTCGTCCGTCAATGTGTAACAGGAAGTATGAGAATAGACCACGTTGCCATTTATGCACATGACATCGAGTGTGTCAGGGATTTTTTCGTACACTATTTCGGGGCTTCGGCAGGTGCCGTGTACCATAATGTCCGTACGGGTTTCAGGTCGTATTTTCTCGTTTTCGGCGACGGTTCGCGGTTGGAGATAATGACCTGCCCCGGTCTTTCGGACGATGCGGGGCCGTCGCCGCGTTGCGGTCTTGCCCATATTGCGATGGGGGTGGGCAGCAGGGAGGCGGTGGACGAACTGACCTGTCGGCTCGGCAGCGACGGTTACGAGGTACTTAGCGGACCGAGGACGACGGGAGACGGTTATTACGAGAGTTGTATTCTCGGGCCGGAAAATAATCTGATTGAGATAACCGGAGAATAGCGCTCCCTGCTGTCTGCAAGGTGCTGCGATTATTGGACAAGCAAGTTGTCTCGGTGACTGACCCTCCCTTTGGGTGGGTATGTTTTGTCACGCTGTGTATCTTTTGTCAAGGAGTAGTTCGACCGCGCTTGTTGCTTGAATCTTGCATAAGATTTGCCTCAAATTTACCTGTTTTGACTATTCATTACCTAATGTGTGGCGATAAAAAGGATAGGGGAAACGCAAATGAAAAAGCCTAAAAAACTGTAACTGCCAGTTTCTTAGGCTTGTCGGGGTAGCGGGATTCGAACCCACGACCCCCTGCTCCCAAAGCAGGTGCGCTAACCGGACTGCGCTACACCCCGTTGTCTCTGCACGGCCGGCGCATGAAAGGGCGTGTAAAAGACGGTGCAAAGATAGGCTATTTTCACCAATCTCCAAACCGGCGGTGCTGCTCACTTCCGGTGGGCGGCCACGGCCAGCAGGATACCGAGTATCACTCCCAGCAGCGCGGCGAACAGTACCCTTGCGTCGCCCGGCAGCAGGAACGTTACCGTGTGGGCCGGGTACCAGAAAAGCGGTATTGTTTTCTTGAAAACGAAGTTCCACTGTCGGTGCCAGTCGAGTCCGGCGAGCGTGTCGCCCATGTGCAGCGGGGTGAAGAAACCGCGGAGCGTTCCGCCCGTAGCGAGTATGTGGGTGTCGGTCACTTTGTGGAGTGTCATGAATACGGGAGCGAAGATGGTGTTCATGGCCACCGATATGCAACATGCGACGAACACTTTTTGCCACGACAGCGGCAGGGCCATCGCTGCCGGGGCGTTTTCCATGCCGAGCGAGGCGAGGAAGACCGGGACTCCCGAGGCGAATATCGTCATGGCCATGCTGATGCCCATACCGAGAATGCCCCACACCAGCGCACGTGGTGCAATGCCGAAACCGGGGCGGTTGTAAACCCCGTGGGTTATCCGGAGTCCGATGCATTCGCCGAAAGTGGAGAGCAGGGCGAATTTGATGAAACTCATCACCATTCCATGCTGTGCGTTGAACTCTTTGTAGAATTCGTACACGGAAGGGAACAGGAAGAAGGGGGAGAGCAGCGCGAGGGCGCAGACGATGACGATGAGGTCTTTTCTCTTCATGGCTTGGCCGTTGTCGTTCGGGTACAGGGTCGCGTCGGTGTGCGATTTCCCGTCCGCAAAGGTAGCGAAATTATCCGTACCGGTACCGTATCCTCCCGGAATCTCCGGCAGGCCGGGAGGATAGAGGGATTGTATGCGCGGAGAGACGCAGCCTGCGTCTCCCCGCGCATTTTCCGTTTTGCGGAGCCCGTTTACAGCAGTCCCGCGGCTTTCATGTACTCCGACCGGCTGATGGCGAGTTTCGCCCGGGCCGCTATGTATTCTGCCGAGGCGTTTTGCCATATCGCTTGGGCTTCGAGGTAGTCGGAGATGGGTTCCATGCCCGCCTCGTAGAAGTTGCCGCTCGTTTGCATGTTTTCCTCCGCCTGCGAAAGGGCGGATTCGGTCAGCCTGACTTCGAGGATGTATTCGTTCACGGCGTTGAGCGCCTGTTGGGCTTCGAGCTCCATCTTCTCCGCCATTTCGTCGCGCTGCAGTTCGGCCATCGCCGTTTCCGCTTTGGCCGCGCGGACCTTGTTCATGCCTTCGCCCCAGTGGAACAGGGGAATCGAAACCGCTATCATGGCCGAGAATCCGCCGTTGTCGAAGAGCGGCTGGCCGTTGATTTTCATGCCGTACGTGTAGTAATAGCCTCCCCGAACTCCTACCGACGGCAGAAAGTCGCTTTGGATGAAACGCTGCTCCTGTCGTTTCAGCTCGACCTGCTTGCACAGCATGGTGTATTCGGGCCGGGCCGTGATGTCGGTTCCAGCTGCGGCCGGGGCGGTTTCGTCGCCGAACGATTCGGACGGAACGATGTCGCTGTCGAGCGGCAGTCCGACCATCTGACAGAGATTCATCCGGGAGAGCCGGACACCGTTGTCGGCCCGCTGTAACTGCAGTTCCGCCCGGTTGAGCTGTACCTGTACCTTCATCAGGTCGTTGCGCGACTTCATGCCGGCCTCCACGGCATTGCTCACCGTCCGCAGAAACTCCTCCACTACCGCCTTGTAGGCGCCGGCGGATTTGCGGAGTTCGAGCGTTTGGACGTAGGTCCAGTATGCCCGGTCGGTTTCGACGATGACCTCCTCTTCGGTCAGGCATACGTTGAGGGCGGCCAGCTCGTCGCCGATACGGGCCATGCGGTAGGCGGAGTGTATCTTGCCCCCCATGTAAACCGGCTGTTCGATGCTCACGCCGGCCAGATAGGAGTTGTTCAGGTCGAGCTTCAGCGACAGCTCGGGCAGGCGGAGGAGGGAGAGCCGGTCGAGCCACGGTTCGAGGGCGGGGGGAACGATGCCCTCCAGAGTACTTGGGTCGAAGAGCCGTATGTCGCCGAGGGCCAGTTTCATATCGTTCGCCGACGAGGCGTAGAGACCGTATGCGCCCGCGGAGAATTTGGGAAAGAAGTTGGCCTTCGTGGCTTTTACCGTGTAGGCGGCCTGTTCGTCGGCCTGGCGTGCGATGGCTATCCGGCGGTTGTTTTCCAGTGCCATCTCCCTGCACCGGTCGAGCGAGACCTCCTCTCCGGCGGCGAGTGCCGGCAGGGCGAGAAGCGGCAGGGCGAGGATGATGATTCGTATCTGTTTCATGGTTCGGTAAATGTGTGGACTATTTTATCCGGATGCGGTAGAACAGTGCGTAGAGCACGGGAATGAAGAGCAGCGTGATGAGTGTTCCGACCAGCAGACCGCCCATGATGACGACCGCCGCCGGGCCGAACAGCGAGTCGCCCAAGAGGGGTATCATGCCGAGGATGGTCGTGAGCGATGCCAGCATGACGGGACGGAAACGGCTCGCCGAACTCTCCATCAGGGCATCGACGGGCTCCTTGCCGGCGTTTATCTGAAGCGTGATTTCATCCATCAGAACGATGCCGTTCTTGATGAGCATGCCGACCAGTCCCAGCGTAGCGACGATGGCCACGAATCCGAACGTTTTGCCCGAGAGCATCATGCCGAAAATCACGCCGATGAAGAGCAGCGGCAGACACAGGACGATGATGGCCGGTTTCCGGTAATCCTTGAACAGGGCGATGAGTATCGCAATCATCAGGATGACGGCCAGCGGATAGTATTTGAACAGGTATTTCATGGATTCGTTGCTGGCGCTCTTTTCGCCTTCCCACTTCATGTCGTACCCTTCGGGCAGTTCGATGGATGCTATCTGTTCCGCTATGGAGGCGCGGGCGTTCTCGACGGCTGCGCCCGGTACGGGGATACACTGCGCCCGCATGGCCCGTTCCCCGTTCCGGCGGATGACTACGGGTTCTTCCCACTCCACGTGTACGCCGTTGACCGCCTGGCTGAGGGGAACGGTACTGAGCAGGGAGGCGAGCACCTCCTCCTCGGACAGGGTGCCTGTCAGCAATCCCCCGACCGTCTGGCGGTCGAGACCCGCGGTCGCAGGCATGAGTCCGAATACGGGCGTGTGTTCGAGCGATTCGATGGGATTCCCGTCGCGGTCCACGCAGCGCATGTAAATGGTCTTGCTCTCCGTCCCTTCATAGAATGTTCCCGTCGGGATGCCGTCTGTCGCGCTCATCAGCGAGAGACCGATGTCCTGCCGGCTGAGGCCGATATTCCGGGCTACGGGCTGGTTGTAATCGACGATGAGTACCGGTACCTTGGGCTCCCAGTCGCTTGTCACCATCTGAAGCGAGGGGCTCTCCTCCATGATGGCGGCGGCCTGGGCCGTCAGGTCGCGCAGGACGGCCGGGTCGGGACCGCTGAATTCCACTTCAATCGGGAATTTCTTGTACATCAGGTTGTAGCGTTTCAACCGCACGTAGGCGTCCGGATAGTTGGCGTTGAGGTACGTCTGTATTTCGTCGAAAGAGGCCGTCAGCGCCTCGGGCGAGGTGTAGTCCACTATCAGTTCTCCATAGGCCAGCGACGGGTCGGCGATGCTCCGCACGAGGTTGTACCGGCTGGGCGTGCCGCCTATCGAGGTCGTGACGTGGGTGATTTCGCTGCGTCCCAGCAGATAGTTCTCGATGGCGTGCAGGTCTTCTCCGACCTGTGTGCTGTTGGTCCCTTCCGGCAGTTTATACTCTATGTAAAGTTGGTCGTAATCCATATCCGGAAAGAAACCCTGCGGCAGGGTGCGGAAACAGAGCAGGCTGACGGCGACCAGACCGAATCCTACGCAGAGCGAGACGATGCGGTGAGACAGCACCCAGTTCAGTACGCTGCGCAGTGCCCGGTAGTAACTGTTTCCGTAGGGGTCTCCTTCCCTGTTCCCTTTCACCTTCAGTCTTTTGTCGGCGAGTACCGGGACGAGCGTGAGCGCCAGTATCCAGCTCAGCAGCAGCGATACGGCCAGCACGATGAACAGGTCGCGTACATAGATGCCTGCCGTATCGGGCGACAGGAAGATGGGAAAGAAGGCGAGGATGGCGATGAGGGTGGCGCCCAGCAGGGGCATGGCCGTTTTCCGGCCGATGCCGGTCAGGGCCGTGCGGCGTTCGATGCCGCGCTGCATATCCACCTGAATGCCGTCCAGTATCACGATGGCATTGTCCACCAGCATTCCCATGGCGAGTACGAACGATGCCAGCGACACGCGCTGCAGCGAGCCGTCGAAGACGTTCAGTATCATCAGCGAGCCGAGTACCGTGACGAGCAGGTTGAACCCGAGGATGACACCGCTGCGGAATCCCATGGCGAACATGAGGAGTACGACCACGATGAGGACGGATTCGACGAGGTTTATCAGGAACGAATCGAGTGCCGCCTCTACCTTTTCCGGCTGGAAGAATACTTCGTGTATCTCCATACCGGCCGGCATGCGTTCGTTTTCGAGCCGTTCCAGCGTCCGTTCGACCTGGCGTCCTATTTTGGTGATATCCGTACCACTCAGCGCGGAGATGGAGATGCCCAGTGCCCTCCGGCCGTCGTACCGCAGCTCGTTGCGGACAGGATTTTCGTACCCTTCGGTAACGGAGGCGATGTCGCGGAGCCGCAGCTGGTCGTCCTCATGTCCCTGCAGCAGCAGGCTGCCGATGTCCTCCGTTGTGCGGTAACGGTCGTTCACGGTTACGCGCAGCCGGGAACCGCCGCTTTCGTAGTATCCGGAGTACACGGTTTTGTTCTGTCCGTTCAGGGTGGCGAGGACCTCTGCCGGATGTACCCCGAGGTTGGCGAGTTTGTCTTCGTAGAGCTCTATGTAAATGCACTCCGGCCGCTGGCCGTAGATGTTCACCTTCGAGATGCCTTCGATTTTCATCACCTCCTTTTTCACGAGTTCGGCGTACCGTGCGGCCTCTGCGTCGGTATAGCCGTCGAAGGTCATGGCGTAGAACATGCCGAATACGTCGCCGAAATCGTCCATTACCACGGATACGGAGGCTCCTTCGGGCAGCTCCGCCTGTACGTCGGCCACTTTGCGGCGGAGAATGTCCCAGCACTGTTCCGTCTCTTCGTTCGTGACGAGTGTGGAGAGCGATACGTTTATCAGGGACATGTCGTTCATCGAGCGGCTCGTCACTTCGCCGATGTCCTTCATCGACCGAATGCTCTTCTCCAGCACATCCGTCACTTCGAGTTCCACCTGATGGGCGGAGGCTCCCGGATAGACCGTGACCACGGCGGCCTGTTTCACCTTGATTTCGGGGTCTTCGAGCTTGCTCATGTCGTAATAGGCGAAGACGCCGCCTATCGTCAGTACGGCGACGAGGAAGTATATCAGCTTCCTGTTGTCGAGCGCCCAGTTTCCTAAATCTTTCATAGCAGACCTCCCACGTTCGTTGAGGTTGCGGCCGGCAACGGCTTGACCTTGTCGTTCTCTTTCAGGGCGTGTACCCCCGCCGTCACTACCTGTTCTCCGGCGTGCAGTCCCCCGGTTACTGTCAGTATGCCGTCCCGCGATATGGCCGACGGTCTTATCTTACGGAGTGCCACGGTGCTGTCTGCGGGGTTGTAGACCCACACGGCCGGTGTGCCGTCGTGCTCCAACATGGCCGACAGCGGAATTTTCACCGCTCCCGTCGTGCCGCCCCTGAGCCCGATGGTCACCATGACCGACATACCCGGAGTCAGCGGCGTGTCGGGCCCGGTCGGCAGGAAACGGAGTCTCGCGGTGTAGAGCTGGTTCAGGTTCGCTTTCCGGCTGATGGAGACGAGCTCTAGCGGGAACTCCCGGTCGGGATAGATTTCCGAACTGCAGCGGTAGGTTTCGAACTCGTCGCTGCGGATGAATTCGCTGGCCGGAATGTTTATCTCGACCTCCGGCGCGGAGGAGCTAATCAACGACACCACGGGCATGCCGGCCGCGACGGTCTCCCCGGCATCGTAGTGGATTTTCTGTACGTAACCGTCGAACGGTGCCGTGAGGCGCGTGTCGGCGAGGGCATTGCGGTGCGCATTGTACTTCGCCGTTATCTGCTGGAGGCCCGATACGGCCTTGTCGTAGTCGTTTTCCGATACGCTCTGTTTTTCGTAGAGCCGGATGACGCGTTCGGCTTCGGCCTTTACCTGTTTGTATTCCGCTTCGGTAGCCGCCAGTTGCAGGGCATAGTCGCGCGAATCCATCCGGGCGACCGTTTCTCCTTTGCGTATCTGCTGTCCGACGGTGACGGGAATCTCCGCAATCGGCCCGCTGATACGGAAAGCGAGGTTCGCCTCGGACGATGCCTTCAGTTTGCCCGGAAAACTGATGCTTCTTTCCCCTTCGCATCCGGTCGCTTCGGTCAGTTTGACGGTTCTGACAACCTCTTTGGGGAGGCTTCCGTGCCTGCATCCGGTCAGCAGAACCGGCAGCATCAGCAGCAGGACGGTGCATTGTTTCACATCTTTCATCTTCTGTCCGCTTGATAAATTTCCCGCTAAAGTACATGCGGTGTGATACGGTTCTATATTCTGTCCGGTGTTGAAAATGTTCTGAAAAGGAAATATGGGTTTCGATATAATTCTTTTTGGCGGGAATATGTCTATATTTGGAACATGAATGGCACATATAGGAACATATCATTCCGGGATGGCGGAGATAAGGTTTTTAGCGAAATCAATTTCGATGAGGAGGGCCGTCTCTTTTTCGACAGTTTTTTCATAAGGGGGAACGAGAACGATATTTTCTGTATGGAGAATATTCCGCATATCGTGAATGCGGCCGGGCTGTGTATCTGTCTGGAAGGGAGTGCCGATGTCGTGATAGGCTCCCAGAGTTACCGGCTGCGCAAGGGCGACATGTGTTCGGTCCTGCCCCGCACGATATTGTATGCAATCCGCAAGAGCGAGGATTTCAAAGGGTACGCGTGCGTGTGTACGCCGCAGTTCCTAATGAGTTTCAACATCCCGCTGGGGACACCGCTCTACCTGTTCGTCCGGGATAACCCGTGTATCTCCCTCGGTGAGCAGGAGTGCGGATGGTTGTTGAAGATGTGCCGTCTGCTGGAAGAGCATGCGGCCCGGAAAGAGCATCCGTGCGGCATGGACATATCGCGTCTGCTCGCCTCGGCGGTGGTCTATGAGGTTATCGGCATCTACCGAAAGGGGAATGTCATCGAGCAGCAGCCGTTCTCGCGGAAAAGCAAATATTATGCGGAGTTCGTCCGGCTGCTGACCGCGAACTATGCGCAGCACCGCAGCGTGGAGTTCTATGCCGACAGGCTTTGCATCACTCCGCGTTATTTGTCGGCCATCTGCAAGGAGCTGACGGGAATGACCGCTACGGAGTCCATTAACAACCATGTGATGGTCAATGCACGTATCTTGTTGGCCTCTACCGACATGTCGGTACTTCAAATCTCCGAGGAACTCAATTTCCCGAATCCGTCTTTCTTTTCGCAGTTTTTCAAGAGACACGAAGGGGTGGTGCCCAAGACATACCGGGCAATGCACCGATACGAGGTCGGCAGCGATGTGTGAGGTCCGTTCCGGCTCTCTTGTATCCGCTTGCGGGAATGCTCGTTCGTTCGGACCGCGGCGGTCCCGGCTGTCATTTGGCTTTGAGCGCTTTGGAGATGCTCTTGCCGATACCTTCGAATTTGTTGAAGTTCGGTAACAGCGATGCGTTGAGCAGGTCTCTGTTCTCGCTCTCTTCCGCGATGGTATGTATCGGGTATATGAGAATGAAATTGTAGTCCGAGAAGTATTTCGCCATGTAGTTGGGTATCTTTTTCATGCCGGTCTGAAACGAAGGAAGCCCCTTGTGGCTCATCACGATGATGAGTCCGTCGTCGGGCTGCATATCCCTCGTGATGATGAGAAAGTCGTCCCAGTCGTCGAAAAGGCGGAACTCGGCTTCGATGGGATTGTCCTTGTGTACGTCGCGCAGGATGTCGAGCGTCTTTTTCGTCCCGTAAAAGAGCAGCTTGCTGCCCGTGTTCTGCGCAAGGTTCCACATCTTGATGACCCATAACGGGAATCCGAGCTCCTCTTCGGCGTTCTCCGGGATGACGACGAGGTTGCGTTTGACCGTGGCCACGGGCTGTACCGGCCGGTAGATGTAGGTGGTGACGTTGCTGCTGCCCAGAATCCGTTCGGTGGTATGCCCGAGGAACGATTCCGAGAACTCCTTCTTTTCGTGCAACCCCAGGACGAGGTCGGTTACCTTGTTCTCCTTGATGACGCTCATGATTGCATTCGGTACGTTGACATCGTACCGGAGCAGGGTGTTGAGCTGTATGTCTGCCGAAGCCGCCGTCTGTTGTGCCTTCTCAAGAATTTTGTGCGACTTTCCGTCGGCACTGGGGTCCGACTCCTGGTTGTTGATGACGTTCAGCGCATAGACGCCTGTCCGGTTGTCTTTCCTCTTTATCAGGACACTGAGGTTGATGAGTTCGTCCGTATTTTCCGAATCTTTCAACGGTATCAGGATGTTTTCCCGGAACCGGCCCTCTTTCTTGTTGTCGGAGATGGATTCGCTGAGGGAGATGTTGCGTGCTCCGCGCTGTGCTGCGAAAGAGGCGATGGTGCAGGTGACGAGAATCATCACGATGGTGCCGTTGAGTACGCTGTCGTTCAGCAGCCGGATGGGCTCGCCTGCGGCCGTTTCGCCGATGATGACGTTGTAGCCCACCGTCACGGCGGCGAGAGTGGCGGCCGCCTGTGCATTGCTCAGGCCGAAGATGACGCGCCTCTCGTCTGCGGAGTATTTGAACGATTTCTGGGTGAAGAGCGCGGCGAGGTATTTGGCGAGGATGGCGACGCCGGTCATGACGGCCGCCACCTTGATGGTTTCGAAATCGCGGAAAAAGGCGCGGTAATCGACGAGCATGCCGACGCTTATCAGAAAAAACGGGATGAAGATGGCGTTTCCGACGAACTCGATGCGATTCATCAGCGACGATGTGGAGGGTATCAGTTTGTTGAGCGACAGACCCGTGAGAAAGGCCCCGATGATGCCTTCGATACCGGCCAGTTCGGCGAGCACCGCGCCGAGGAAGACGAGAGCCAGAACGAAGATGTATTGCGAAACGCTCTCTTTCACCCGTTTGAAGAACCATCGTGTTATGACCGGGAACAGGAAGATGACGATGCAGCCGAACAGGAGGATGGAGACGCCGAGCTGGGCCCAAAAGTGGGGGTCTACCTCGCCCGTGGCCATTCCCACGATGATGGCCAGTACGAGAAGCGAAAGTGTGTCGGTGATGATGGTGCCTCCGACGGCTACCGTGACCGCCCTGTTCTTCGTGATACCGTATTTGCTGATGATGGGGTAGGCGATGAGCGTATGCGATGCGAACATGCTCGCGAGCAGTACCGACGATTCCGTCGAGAAATTGAGTCCGTAAAGGCCCGCGACGATACCCAGGACCATGGGTATCAGAAAGGTGTACATGCCGAACAACAGACTTTTGGAACTGTTGCGGCGGAAGTCGCCGAGGTCTATTTCGAGGCCCGCGAGGAACATGATGTAGAGCAGGCCGGCCGTACCGGAGAGGATGATGCTGCTGTCGCGTTCCATAAGGTTGATGCCGTAAGGGCCTATGACTGCACCGGCGATTATCAGTCCAAGGATGGGCGGTATGCTGATTTTGTTCAGGAGCAGCGGTGCGAGCAGGATTATCGTCAGGATGACGAAGAATTTCAGTATCGGGTCTGTCAGCGGCAGCGTTATGTCGAGTATGTTCAGCGGAAGCATCGGCAAGTACATGATATTACTCTGCCAAGTTAATGATTTTGGGCGGAATTTTGAAGTCGGGAACGGCTTTTTCCACTCTCCGCTCCCGATTCTTGTATCCTCCTGCCGCATTTGGCCCGTTTCCGGTTTGCCGGCCGTTGTCCCGTACGACGGTCGATGCCTCGGATTTGCCCCGGGCGGCAGCGGAAGCAGCATAAAAAATACCGCCGGGGAGCTCCCCGGCGGTATGCTATACGGTTGCGGATGAATTTACTGCCGGGCTTTTTGGTATTCGGCCAGACCGGTCTTGAGGAATGTGATATACTCCTCGATGTTGAGGTTGTATCCTCTGACCGGCAGCAGCGGTTTGCCCGTATGGTCTACGATGATGTAGGCGGGCTGGGCATTCACGCCGTATGTTTCGGCCATGAAGTTGGAGTTTATCCGGCCGAGTCCTTTCAATACTTTGCCGTTCGGCAGCGTCACCCAGTCTTCTTCCGGGACATTCTTCTTATCGTCGCCGTAGAGCGATACCACGACGAATTCGTTGCGGAGCAGCTCCTGTACCGTCGGGTCCGACCATACCCGCTGTTCCATTTCGCGGCAGTTCACGCAGCCGTGGCCGGTGAAGTCGATGAAGAGCGGTTTGTCGGCTTTGACGGCGGCCTCCATGGCCTGTCCGTAGTGGTAGTAGCCGTCGATGCCGTAGGGCAGCGGCGCGAGGAAATCGGCGTATTTCTTGGTATCGCCGGAGGAGGTCATCGTCGAGGTACCGGTATAGGCCTGGCTGGTGGTCGGGCCGGTATAGGCACCGAGCACGAAGTCCTGCGACTGGATGGGCGGCATATATCCGGAGAGTCCCTTGAGCGGTGCACCCCACATGCCGGGTAGCATATAGGCGACGAATGCGAATACGATGATGGCGAGTACGAGCCTGCCGACCGAAATGTACTTCAGTTCGCTGTCGTATTTGAATTTGAGCTTGCCTATCAGGTAGAGTCCCAGCAGGGTGAATATCGCTATCCACAGGGCGAGGTAGATTTCACGGTCGAGGATGCCCCAGTGGTAGGTCTGGTCGGCTACGCTGAGGAACTTGAGACCGAGGGCGAGCTCGACGAAGCCGAGTACCACCTTCACCGAGTTGAGCCAGCCGCCGCTCTTGGGCAGTTTGTTGAGCAGCGAGGGGAAGAGCGCCAGGACGGTGAACGGCAGGGCGAAAGCTACCGAGAAGGCGAACATCGTGATGATGGGCTGCCAGAAGTTACCGCCCGATATGGAGTTGATAAGGACATTGCCGACGATGGGGCCCGTGCAGGAGAAAGAGACCAGCACGAGGGTGAGCGCCATGAAGAAGATGCCGCCGAGACCGCCCTTGTCGGATTTGGTGTCGGTCTTGTTCACGAGTTTGCTGGGCATCGTGATGTCGAATGCGCCGAAAAACGAAGCGGCGAATATCATGAATACGATGAAGAAGATGATATTCGGCAGCCAGTGCGTAGCGAGCCAGTTGAATATGTCGGCCGTCACGGCATCGCCGCCCAGCCAGCGCGTGATAATGATGAGCGCAGCGATGGGAAGCGTGTAGAGCAGGATGATGAACAATCCGTACATTCCGGCCCGGAACCGGCCGCGTGCCTTGTTTTCGGAACCTTTCAGGAAGAAGGAAACGGTCATCGGCACCATGGGGAAGACGCATGGGGTAAGGAGTGCGGCGAAGCCCCACAGGATGGCCTCCAGTATCATGCCCCAAAGCGAACCGCCCCCGGCGGCCGTAGTCTCTGCGGCGACCGCCGTCCCCGAAGCGGACGTGAGGTCTATTTCGAAATCCCAATACTGCATCGGCGTGCAGCCCACGTCGTTGCACACCATCCATTCGACGTATCCCTTGAGGCTTGCCGAGGGAGCGGTAAGAACGACCTTCTGTGCGATGGTGGCGGCGTGTTCGTAGTAGCCTATCTCCATGCCGAAGACTTCGTCATATACGACGATGGGTTCCGTCAGCTCGTATGCTTCGCCTTCGAGCCGTGCCCCCTCCGTACCTTCGAATGTTATCATCGTGGGGTTCGGGCCCATGGCATCGTACGGCCCCAAGTCATACATGTGCCATGTGTCTTCGATAGCGGCATCGAACACGATTTCGAATGTGTTGTTGCCCAGGTCGTTGACCCTGTACTTCCATTGTACGTCCTGCGAATGCGCCAGTGTCGAACCCATCAGGAGCGACATAGCGGTCAAGAGGACGGTTTTAAAGAATTTCTTCATGAGGATGGTGTATGAATTAATTTTAAAGTGCGCTGTCATGCAGTCCGTTTCACAATTTTAAAGGGTATTCGTGCGTTATCGGTAAGACGCATAGTACGTTCCGGTAGCGTGCGAATGAGGTCACAATAATAGTAAAATATTTGTTTAGGAGCAATTTTCTTTCTATTTTTGACTTACAAAACAGGTTGGACGCAGGTCCGGTTAGGTGACTTTAACATTTGATTAACAATATTTTATTATGAAAAAACTTTTTGTAACGGTAGCCGCTGCGTTGCTCGCGGGCGCCGCTCTGGCTCAGATGCCCGATGTGAAGATAGAGAACCACCAGGGAGATGTCATCAACACCTCTTCGCTCGTGAACGGCAAGCCGACCATCCTGTCGTTCTGGTCCACGACCTGCAAGCCCTGCCTTATGGAGCTCAATACCATCAACGACCAGCTGATGGACTGGCTCGACGAAGCCGATTTTCAGGTGGTTGCCGTTTCGATAGACGATACGCGTTCCGCTGCCAAGGCAAAAGCGCTCGCCAGCGGCAACGGCTGGAGCGACTTCATCGTCCTCTACGACAAGAATCAGGATTTCAAGCGTGCGATGAACGTGAACATGGTACCGCATGTTTTCGTTCTGGATGGGGAGGGAAAGATTGTCTACAACCATACGGGCTATACTCCCGGTTCGGAAGCCGAACTGCTGGAAGTGATAAAGGGCCTTCAGTAAAATGCGATTTGCGCAGGGGAGCGTTGTCGTGTCTCCATTGTCCCGCAGTTGTTTGCTGCGGGATTTTTTTTGTCTCCGTGAAAAAAATTTCAATCCTGTGCAACAAAACGGCTGGCTGATGTATCTTTAAAGTAGGAAGGCGATGCGGAGATGGCCTGTTCCTGTAACTTAAAACTATGCTTGTGATGAAAAGAGTGACTTTGGCGACCGTTTGCTTGGCCTGTGCGGTCATATTCCTCTTCTCCAAGGGGGATACCGCCTATGGGCCGGAACGGTCGGAGAATTATGTACCCGTCTATATGACGCGGGCGGAACTGGAGGGTTCCGTGAAATATCTCGATGGAGAACGCGGCATGTCGGACCCCGGCAAGATTTATGTGTACGGCGACCGTATTTTCGTGAATGAAAAGTACCGGGGCGTGCATGTTATCGACAACAGCGACCCGTACAATCCCCGCCGGACGGGTTTCATCGTGGCGCCCGGCTGTATAGACATGGCCGTGAAGGGGAATATCATCTATGTGGACAATGCGGTGGATTTCGTCGCATTCGATATGGTGTCCCGGAGCGTCACGGAACGCATCCGCGACTATTTTCCGGAACATTCCGTCTCTCCCGACGGACGGCAGTACGACTATCCGTACAACCGCCCCGACGGTTACATACTCGTACGATGGGACAAGGCGGACAACTAAAGCGTGAGCGCGATATGAAAAGGATATTTGTTTCAGTTGCGGTTTGTGCGACACTGGCCCTGGCGGCCGCGGCGTGCAGCAGCAGTGCCGACGGCGGTATGCCGTCGCAGGGCGGAGGTGGCGAAGGGCAGGGCGGTTCCATGGCCCGTTTCACGATAGTCGGCGACTGCCTTTATACGGTGGACCATACGACGCTGAAGGTCGTCGATATCTCCAATCCGGCGCATCCGGGTGCGATGCCCTTCAAGGATGTGGAGCTCGGTTTCGATATCGAGACCATCTTTTATTATGATGACATGCTTTTTATCGGGTCGCGGAGTGCCATGCATATCTACGATATTTCGCGTCCCCACTATCCGAGTGAACTTTCGGTTACCCGACACTTTACCAGTTGCGACCCCGTTGTGGCCGATGGCGGTTATGCTTACGTTACCCTGAATTCCGACAATGCCTCCTGCTGGAGGGGAACCGATGCGCTGCAGGTCTATGACATTGCCGACCCGAAACACCCTTTCCTCGTATCGGCCGACGAAAAGATACGTTCTCCCAAGGGGCTCGGGGTGGATGCCGCTGCCGGCAGGCTGTTCGTCTGCTGCAAGGGAGGACTGAAGGTATACGACCTTGCGGAACCGGGTTATCCGGTGTGGGTGGACGACCTGACCAATTTACCGGAAGTGGGCAGCATAGATGCCTACGATGTCATACCCCGCGGCGGACTGTTGATACTGATAGGGGCGGACGGACTTTATCAGTTCGATTATACGGAGGAGAATCTGTCGTTTGTAAGTAAAATAGATTTGAGAACGCTTTGACCATGAAGAAAACTGCTAACCTTATTTTGCTGACGCTCCTGTTGGCTGCGTCGCTGCCTGCCGCACTTTCTGCCCAGACGGGCAGCGTTGCAGGCAAGGCCTACTATCTCGACCGTAGCCGCGGTTCGGGGCTTATCGACTGGATGCCTGTCGAACAAGACGGCCGGCGTTATACGGTGGCCCTCAGGCCCTTTTACCTGATAAATTCCGGATTGAAGGCCGATTTCGAATTCGAACTCCGGCAGCCGGGCCAGTGGCTTCAGTTCGAATTGATAGGGCGGTATAAGGGGTGGTACGACCCGATGCCGGAGGAGACACATTACGGCTGGGAGAGCATCGAGGCTGCCAAGAACCGTTTCCAGCGAATGGAGGGAGGCGGTTTCGGAGTAGCCTTCAAAACGTTCTTCCGGCCCAACGGCTGGTACTTCAGTGCAGGCGTCGTATTCAACTATTACGGCGTATGGTATGACGGATATACGTATGTCTCTTTCGAGGAGGAGGGGTCGTCTTACCTGAAACGCGAGGCGGGCGTCATACGGGCCGATTACTATAAGCCGGGATTCAATTTCAATATCGGTAAACATTTCGCCCTGACCCGCAACCTGTTCTTCGATGCGTATGTCGGTGTGGGCTATGCCTACAGTTTTTACGACAGCCGGCACCGTTTCGCCTTCGACGGAACCAATCCTTTCACGTTTGCTTACCGGGGATTGCTGGTGAGCGGCGGTTTCCGTATCGGCTGGCTCTGGGGCGGCAGCCGCTGACCTGTCGGCCGGTGCTTCGCCCGGATGGGCGTGGAACGGAGATTTGGACATGAAAGTACAGGCGGCCCGCGGGCCGCCTGTCTGGTCTCGGGACGGGACGAGGGTTATAAAGCCTGTTTTAAGCTGTCCTTATCAGCGTGGGAGGAAGTTGTCCGTATTGGAAAGATGTCGGATTCCGTCATGGCCGACGGATTGATTGAATGTTGTCCGGATGAGTGGCAAACGGTCGTAAACGGTGTATGCAAAATACATCTGTCCGGCTCAGCCGGACAGCGTTCATGTTCGTCCGTGTCGGTCTGCGGATTTATCGGCGCAGTCTGCCGAAAGCCTGGACATTCGTTTCCTGTCGGAGGAAAAGCGAGTCGTCCGTGCTTTTCCGGTCGATGGTCAGGGTATCGGTGAAAGCGATGTTGATGCCGTTGCCGACGCTTTTCCCGGTCAGGATGAGTTTGTCTCCCTCGCGTTTCCAGCTTTCGAGGACCAAGGTGTACATATTTACCGAACTTGCCGTACCGTCCGCATTGAGCTGCATACCCTGCGACCATCCGCCCGCTTGGCCCGGTACGGGTTGGGTCCATGTTCCTGTCAGGTCGATTTCTTTGGGCTTGCAGCATACCGATGCGGCCGCCAGCATCAGGATAAGAAGTTTTTTCATCGGGATGTGGTTTTATGTCTCTTTGCTCTGGTGGTACGTTCGGGAACGGCTGTGGTCGTTCGCATAACGCTCTCCGGCGCTAAATTACCAAATATTTCGATAGGTTCGACCGACCGGACCGGTTTCCGGAGCGAAGGACTCCTTATCCTTTGATGGCGAAGACGAAGGTTTCGATGCCGTTGAGTATCATCTGCAGTCCGATGGCGGCCACGATGAGCGCCGTGATGCGGATGAGCGGCATGAGCATGTTTTGCCGGACGAGAAATTTCCCTATCCGGTCGGCATTGCGCATGATGAGCAGGTTCAGCAGCAGGGCGAGTATCACGGCCGCTATCGTCATCCACCGGCCGTAAACGGCAGGCATCGTCACAGCCGCGGTAATGGTCGCCGGGCCGGCTATCATGGGGATGGCTATCGGGACGGCAATCAGTTCCTCCATGCGCGTATTCTTGTCTATCGTGAGGAAAGCACCCTTTTGTAATCCGACAAAACCGTTGTAGAACAGGACGATGCCGCAGGTTATCTGGAAAGCGTATATCTTCAGGTTGAATACGTAGCCGAGGATGGCTTCGCCCAGAAAGAGAAACAGCAGCAGTACGCCGATGGCCGTCACCGTGGCCTTGTCCACGATGCGGTGCAACTCGGCCCGGGAGTAGTTCTCCTGCAGCGAAAAGACCACGAAAACCTTCTGTATCGGGTTAATCAGCGCGAGAAAGGCGAAGAAGGCACTGAAGAATGTTTTTATATCCATGACCCTAATAATGCATGATTACGAGCAGCGAAAGGATGGAGACCGTTATCCATAGGATGATGCCGAGTATGAGCGGTTTCCAGCCAACCGACTTGATTTTTTCGACCGACAGTCCGGCACCTATCAGGAAGAGCGTTACGACGAGAGCCGATTTCGATATGGCCGTTATCGCCGGTGCGACGGTACTGATACCGGGCAGGTAGCTGTTGGCCAGCATGGCGAGGATGAAGAAGAGGATGAACCACGGTATCGAGATTTTCTTTCCCTTGTTCTTGAATAGGAAGGCGGAGAGGAGTGATACGGGAATTATCCACAAGGCGCGTGCCAGCTTGACGGTCGTGGCCACTTCGAGGGCTTCGTTGCCGTAGGCGGAGGCGGCTCCGACAACCGAACTCGTGTCGTGGATGGCAATGGCGCTCCACAATCCGAACTGGTGCTGCGAGAGGCCGAGCAGGTGTCCGATGAAAGGGAAGACCACGAGGGCGACGGCATTCAGCAGGAAGACAACACCGAGCGATACGGATATCTCCTTCTCCGATGCATTGACTGCGGGAGCCACGGCGGCTATCGCGCTGCCACCGCATATCGCCGTGCCGGAGGCTACCAGATGGGAGGATTTGCGCGGCATTTTGAGCCATCCGCCCACGAGGTAGCCGAGTATGAGGACGGTCGTAATCGAGGCGACGGTGAGGCCCAACCCTTCGCGGCCCACTTGCAGGGCGCTCTGCACGTTCATTCCGAAGCCAAGCCCTACGACCGATGCCTTGAGCAGGATGTTCGTGGCCTTGTGGTTGAGCTTCGCATAGGGATGGCCGAAGAACAGGGTGAAGAGAAAGCCGCCGACAAGGGCGATGGGGGCGGATACGTAAGGGGTGGCACAGAGTACGAGGGCGAGAATGAATCCCGTTTTGGTGAAGACTTCGCGTTTGGTGGTTTTGCTCTTTTCCATGAAATATCGGCATTTGGCGTTTACAGTGCAAAAGTAACGCCCTGTCCGATAAATGTCCAATATATAAATATATTCGTCTATAACTTCGTGTTATGATGGTTTGTGCAGAACTGTTTGAACAGTTTCGGGAGCCTGCCATAGTTGCCGTGAGCGGTAACGAAGCTGAAACTGCGGTTGATTTCGAGACCGTCCGTGTCGACAATACGCAGTTTGTTGTGTGCGAGTTCGTCCAGAATGGCCTGAATGGAGATAAAGGCGAAGGCTCCCGAATCGTACAGGTAGCGTTTGATGCTTTCGCTGCTGCCGAGCTGCATCTCAATGTTCATGGATTGCAGTTCCAGACCGCAGCGGGCGAGGGCTTCCGTGAGGATGTCCAGCGTCCCGGAACCGTTCTCCCGGATGACGAGGGGGAGGCGACCGAGTGTTGCCATGTCCACTTCGTCGTCGCGGAAAGCCGAATTCGATGCAGAGGTTACCAGTACCAGTTCGTCGTGCATGAAGGGTTCGTAGTGCAGGGCATGGCCCGTGGCTTTTCCCTCTATCATACCGATGTCGATACGTCCCCCGGCGACGAGCTCCTCTATCTGTTCGGTATTGCCGTTGGCCAGTTCCACGTCGATTTCCGGATAACGTCGCCGGAACGAAGCGAGGATGCCCGGCAGGAGGTATTGGGCGATGGTGGTACTTGCGCCTATCCGGATGTTGCCGGCGGGTCTGCCGGCATCGTCCGCGAACGTGTCGTTCAGGTCGGCGTAGATGGCGAGGATACGGTTTGCGTAGTCGAGCATCAGCTTGCCGTGTGCGGTAAGGGAGACGTTTCCCCTGCATCTGTCGAACAAGGGGACACCTAACTGTTTTTCGAGTTCGCTGATGTGTCTGGTGACGGCCGGCTGCGAAATGAGCAGTTCGGCGGCGGCTTTGGTGAAACTCAGCCTGTCGGCGACCGTCTTGAATACTTTCAGTCTGAAATCGGTTATCATCTTATCCGTAATTCGTGCGGCGGAGGTGGGTGTGGCGTTGCCTGTTGCGGGGCGGAGTTTCCGGGCCGCCTTGTCGGAACAGAAACAAAGGTAACAATATTATTCGATGAAAACACCGAAAGCGCCTGCCGGTAATCGGTGTGCGTTGCGGAAGATGCCGTTCGAAGCCACATGTCAGGATGACGGGGCAGCGGGCGCGCCCCGGATGTTTCTGCCTGCCGGCAAAAGCGGATGCATGCCGTCGCTCTTTGCAATCGGTTATTGCCGCGGCCGGGGATGGAAAAGAAAGACTCCCCCTCGGGAATCAATCCTGTCGGGGGAGCATTCTCTGTCGCCTCTGTCGTATCCACGGTGCCGTGGAAGGCGGGGCGTGCATTCCGGATTATTTCCGGAAATATCTGTTGTAGAGTCCTTCGAACCCTTTTCCGTGACGAGCCTCGTCCCGGGCCATTTCATGGACAGTGTCGTGGATGGCATCCAGATTCTGCTGTTTGGCGAGTGTGGCGATGCGTTTTTTGTCTTCGCATGCACCGGCTTCCGCCTCCATGCGTTTTTTCAGGTTGGTTTTCGTATCCCAAACCACGTCGCCGAGCAGTTCGGCGAATTTGGCGGCGTGTTCGGCTTCTTCCCATGCATAACGCTTGAAGGCTTCGGCTACTTCCGGATAGCCTTCCCGGTCGGCCTGACGGCTCATGGCAAGGTACATGCCCACTTCCGTACATTCACCCATGAAATGTGCGTTCAGCCCTTCGAGTATCTCCGGAGCGACGCCTTTGGCTACACCGAGCACATGTTCGTCCGCAAAGGAAAGCGCTCCTTCCGATTCGACGAGTTCTTTGAACTTCTCTTTGGGTTGCTTGCACTGGGGGCAGAATTCGGGTGCTTCATCGCCTTCGTGTACGTATCCGCATACGGTACAAATCCATTTCTTCGTCATAATTCTTAACCTTTTCGTAAATTGATAAAAAAGTCGTCTTGCAAAAGTAATCAATATTTGCGAACCGTCATACACGGGAAGAAGAATCGGGAACGGGCGGCCGGAGCGCTTTTCGGTTCGGAGATTCGGTCGGGCACAAGGCTGCCGGCTGCCCGTAACTTCTCCGATAACGTCCCGATGGGAATCTTTCTGTCCGGATATGCGGCTAAGCTTCATATTTTTACAAAATATCGACAGACAGAGTAAAAACAAATGAAGGACAGAAGCCGTGCCGTATAATTCAGAGAGCAGGATACGTTTCCATGTGGTGTTGATTTTGGCTATTGTGACGATGGTTTGTCTGGGGGCCATGATTTATTTTTATACGTTCCGGGTGAACATCGACCAGCAGAAAGAGGCGGTCAAAGGTTATTCCGTGGAAGTAAGGAATATCAACGGTCTCATACAGTCGGTAAGCGATACGAGAACGGCGGCCAACATGTATGTCATTACCCGGGACAGGAGATACCTCGACGATTTCGAGAAGTATATGGGGGAGGTTCGGTGTCGGGCCGATTCGCTGCTGTTCGATAATCCCGAATACGGAGCGCAGATTGCCGAATTCAACGAACTGTTGGAGGAGAAAAGGAGTATCGTAGCGGAGCTGACGGCCCTTTTCGGCCGGAGCGATACGATGGCCCCGCTTGACGAGGTGATTCGCATCTATGAGCCGGCCGATACCCTCAGGCAGATACGGGTGACTACCGTGACGACCGATACGCTGACATTACCCGCGCCGAAAAGACGCTTTTTCCGGCGGCTGGCCGATGTATTCTCCGCCCGGGCGAAAAGTGCGGAGACCGTGGTGGTAAATTCGTCCGTCGCGGTGGATACGACCGAGATTCCGGCGTCGGTCATGGTCGATATTAGCGGAGCGGCCGAACAGGTGCGCCGGAATTACGAACGGCAGATGGCTACCATCGAACGGAATGTCATCTCGCTGTTGTCGGCCGACCAGACCATTTCGTCCCGGATAGCGGCCATTCTTCTCGACCTGCAGAACGATGTGATGCATTCCCGTATGAACGAAATCGAGCAGTACGAGAATCTGGTACGGCGCAACAGTACCTTCTCCATCGTGGGCGGCACCCTGGCACTGGTCGCAATCATGGCCTTTATTGTGCTTATCGTATTGAATGTCAATAGAAGCGTGAGAATACGGGAGAAGCTGGAGGAGGCGAATCTGCTTGCGCAGAAAACCATAGAGAGCAGGCATCGGCTGCTGCTCTCCGTGTCTCACGACATAAAGACTCCGATGAACTCCATTCTCGGGTATCTGGACATCAGCGATGCCGACGGCAAGTTGTCGGCGCAGGAGATAGCCGCGATGCGCAATTCGGGCAGGCATATTCTCGCTCTGCTCGAAAATCTGTTGGAGTATTCCGGACTGGAGCAGGGAACCCTGCAGGCTGTTATGGAACCGTTCAATGTCCGTGAGCTGTTCCTCGAAACGTCCGATATGCTCAAGCCGCTGACTTTGCGCAAAAATTTGCATCTGGAGTACGACGTACGGATAGGCAATGAAGTGCGGCTCGTTTCCGACCCTTTGAAAATCAGACAGATTGTCATGAATTTGCTTTCTAATGCGGTAAAGTACACGCCTCAGGGCGGCATTCGGTTTACGGCAGCTTACCGTGCGGGGATGCTGGAGTTCTGCGTTGCCGATACGGGGGCGGGGATTCCTGCCGAGTTTCTTGCGAAACTTTACGAACCTTTTACCCGGAGTGTGGAAAATAGTCATTATGCGGAAGGTACGGGTCTCGGTATGTTTGTGGTCAAAGGACTCGTCGAACTGCTGAACGGAACGGTGGATATCTGGTCGGAAGTCGGCAAGGGAACGGCCGTAGAGGTCAAGATACCGGCCGGAAAGGCGGAGGAGACGGATGCGGCGGCTGTCTCGGGACAGGCTCCGCAGCACATCATTCTGGTGGACGACGACCCGTCCATCCTTCTCCTGCTGGAAGATATGCTGCGCCGGTTGGGGCATGACGTTACGCCGTGCAATACGTGGACGGAGTTTGAACGGGCCTTGTTTGCGGATACCCTGTATGATGCTATCCTGACCGATATGGAGATGGGAACCTTTTCCGGGGGAAGCGTGCTTGCCCGGACACGGGATGCCGGCTTTTCGGTACCGGTAATCGTCATGACGGGAAGGGGGGATTTCGGACTCGACCGGGCTCGCAGACTGGGGTTCAGCCATTATCTCTGCAAGCCGGTCTCCATGTCGGCCCTTTCCCGGCTGTTCGGAGCGGTCGGCTCCGGGAAGGCGGAGTCCTCTTCTGCAAAGGAGGGAGTGGGATTCGCTGCCCTCGAAGAGATGCTCGGCGGTGACCGGGCGGCTGTCCAAGAGGTATTGGAGAGTTTCCGGACAGCCACTCGGGAGAATATGGCAGCGCTTGAGAGGGCGACGGAGGAGCAGGATTTCGGGCGGGCGCAGGCGTTATGCCACAAGATGCTCCCCATGTTTCTTCAGATAGGGGCCATAGAGGCCGGGGATTTACTGAAAAAGATGGACTCCATGCGCGGTCGTCCGGCGGAAGACTATCCCGGTTGGAGGGAAGAGATGCACCGCCTGCTCGAACTCGCAAAGGAGGTGCTGAACCTTATCGAACGGGAATATCCGGCTTCCTGAGGACGGTCGGGCGTTCCGAAAAACCGCCCGAAGACCGTCCGTTGGGAAGGGGACAGTCTTTCTTTCAGACATGGACCGGAGTGTCGCTCCGGGCTATCGATTCCAGCATGGAGGAGGGGAGGTTCTGTAACGTCACTTCGTCTCCGCTGGCGAAGAGTACGGCACGGCGGACGACATTCCGCAGTTCCCGCAGGTTTCCTTTCCAGGCATAATGTTCCATGGCGGCCATCGCATCCCGGCTGAATCCTTTGATATTCTTATTCAGTTCCTGGTTGGCGTTTTCCAGGAAATGTTCCACGTATCGCGGCAGGTCGCCGTGCCGTTCCCGCAGGGGAGGCATTCGCAGCATGAATTCATCAAGTCGGTGGTACAGGTCTTCCCGAAACCGTCCGGCCGCAATGGCCGCTTCGAGATTTTCGTTGGTGGCAACGATGATGCGTACGTCGATAGTGATATCGTTGGCTGCGCCGACCGGGCGTATCTTACGCTCCTGCAGGGCGCGCAGCAACTGTATCTGTACGTCGTAGGGAAGGTTGCCTACTTCATCGAGAAATACGGTACCTCCGTTCGCTACTTCGAATACCCCTTTCTTGTTGGCGACAGCCGATGTGAATGCTCCTTTCAGGTGGCCGAACAGTTCGCTGGGGGCAAGCTCCCGCGAAAGGCTGCCGCAGTCTACCGCGATGAAGGGGGCCGCACTGCGCGGACTGTATTCGTGTATCATGTGGGCGGCATGTTCCTTGCCCGTCCCGCTCTCGCCGACGATGAGGACCGACATGTTCGTGGGGGCTACAATCCGGATGTAATCGTACAGTTGTTTCGAGGCCGGGCTCTCTCCGTAGACGATGTTGCCGACCCGGTTTCCGTCCCTGTCTTCGTCTCCGTCCCGCTGTTTTTTCTGCGATACGGAGACCCGCGGCGAGGGTAGCGGTGCATTTTGCATGGCCTGTTCGATTTTTTCCTTGAGTATCCTCGGATTCACCGGCTTCTCCAGATAGTCGAAGGCACCCAGCTTGATGGCCGACACGGCACTCTGTATCTCGGCATAGCTGGTCATCACGATGACCTGTACGTCGGGACGTTTGTCCTTTATCCAGGCCAACAGCATGATACCGTCGCCGTCGGGGAGCCGCAGGTCGGTCAGGGCGATGCGGAAATTCTGCCGCAGTATCTCTTTCTTGGCCAACTCCATCGTCATGCAGTGCGTGGGTTCGTAACCGTTTTTCTTTGCCCAGTTCGATATGGTCAGGCCGTATGCGGCGTCGTCTTCTATAATAAGTATCTTGTTCATGGCGAATAATTCCGTTAGTAGTCGGTAAGAGAATTGGTACAGGCGGATATTACCGGAAAGGGGAACCTGTGAAGCGGAGGCAGTGAATCTTCTTGCCGGCGAGGCAGCCTGTATCCGTGCGGTGTACGGACCGGTGTGGGTTTTGCCGGTTTTCGGCACAAGTGTACCCGGTATCGTGCGTCCGGGCAGGGGTACGCCAATGGGCCGAAGGACCGGACGGTTGATGGAAATATGAAAGCGAATACCGGTTCAGTATATTGAATACATTTACCATGCATCTACCTAAGTTGGGGCTAAATACGTTCTTCAAAAATTCAGAATGAAGGTACGGCGTTTCTTGGATTGATACATGGTATTGTGTCATTCCGGGACTTTATCTGGGAAGTTCCGGATGATTTTGCCTTCTTCGAGGCTGAACATACCGGTATTTGGCCTCCGATTCAACGATAGAATAACAGGGGCGATCCAAGGGGAAATTTTTGTTGTGACAATTTGAATTATTGCGGTCGTTGTGGCCCGTTCCGGGGCTGCTCGCCGTAGGGCGGTCACTGCCAACCGAGGTAGTCGGCGTAGATTTCGACTGCGCTTTCGACGAGCTTCCGGCAGCGCTTCCGGTCTTTGCCGGCCGGTCCGCACAGTGTGGCACAGAATACCGAACCATGGCGCCGTTTGAATTCCGCCACGAGTTCCCTGACCATACGATAGTTCTCTTCGCGTGTTCCGGTATCGCCCGGTATGCTGGTATCTTTCTCGAATCCCGCCATTATCACAAGGGCGTCGGCTGCCCCGCAGGTTCCTCTCAGACGACTGGTGCCGTCGCCGAAAGAGGAAGCCATTCTGAATGCGGTTTCCTGGTCGAGGCCGTAGTGTCCAGCCAGTGCTCCGCAAACCGCTTGGGACGAATTGCAACCGAGTTCATAGAGCTCTCCTGCCTTGAAAATCAGAGCCGCTTTCATTTGGGTCGTCATTTTCGGTTATAATGACTTTAAATCCGTCAAAATACGGGCCGGTTTCCGCCGGAAACGACCGGAATAGTATCCGTAATTACGGTAATCGGGTTCCGTAGCGGAATCGGGAGGCCCGGCGGTATGAACGGAGGACATGCAGCGGTGCCTTTCCGGCCGGAAGATGGTGACCGTGGGGATTCCGGAATGCATGGCGTACACGGTGATGCTATTCAATATCGTTTATCTGCTTAACATCCTTCGGGGAGAAAGAACGTATTTGTTGTCTTTATTTCTAATATAGCGTCCATTTTGGGAGAAGATTCCAAAAGGGGCATATCAAATATTTACCTTTACATCATTATACCGTAAAACCTTTCCCTGACCTGACCTAACTTAACCTATGAATTCCGGTATTGATAAACGTGTTGCCACTCATACTTCCCATATTATTTTAGAGGACCTTTCGCGGTTGCCCATAGGTACTGAACCGACCTATCTGGCCGAGGGGATGGTCGGACTCTGCACCGGCGGAAGTGCCGTCATCGAACTGTTCGACTATTCGAGTCGGGTGTACTGCGACGACATGGTCGTGATACTGCCCCTGCAGTTCGCGTCGCTGCACGACAGGAGCGCCGATTTTTCCATGCGGTTTTTCAAGGTGGACCGGGTGCTTTTCATGGATATCATGAGCGGTGTATGCCGGATGACGCCCGATTTCTACTTCTATATGCGGAAACATTTCTGTTTCCATTTTACGGAAAACGAAGTGCGGCGTTATAATTTATGGTGCGATTCGCTGAACTTCAGGATGGAGCATAAGAAGCCCGCATACAGACGGGAAACCTCCATCCATCTGCTGCGCTCCTTCTTCTGGGATTTGTATGTCGATTACCGGGAGAATCCACAGGTGCACAAACTGTATAATTTCACCCATAAGGAGCAGATTATTTTCAATTTCTCTATGCTTATCGCCGAGTATTACAAGACGGCCCGCGAAGTTTCGTTCTATGCCGACAAGCTGTGCATAACGCCCAAGTACCTGACCTTGATAGCGACGCAGGTGACGGGACGTTCGGCGCGGCAGTGCATCGCCGATTTCGTCATCATCGAGATGAAGGCCCTGCTCCGTAACGCCAATGTCGATATCAAAGAGCTGGTCAAGGAGCTCGGCTTCCGGAACCAGTCGGCACTCAGCCGTTATTTTCGCCGCCAGACCGGCATGTCGCCTTCGGAATACAGAGATTCGATATATCTGACTACGGCTTCCGGCGACCAGCCCGCATAGCCCTTTCTCACTGCGGTCGCTGCGAGTATTTTCTCGACGGCCGGGCAGCCGGAAGCGGAGCTGTCCGGTTTACAGGGCAGTACCTTTGCGGGGAACGAAGGTTCCGGTCAAATCCGCCTGTTCGAGTGTAAGAAGCGCCGTTTTCCGTGCAATACCGCCTGCATAACCCGTCAGGCTGCCGTTGCTGCCTATGACCCGGTGGCAGGGTACGATGATGCTGACCGGATTGTGCCCCACCGCGTTGCCTACAGCTTGCGCCGACAGGGCGGTCTTTCCGTTTTGCCGTGCGACCTTCCGGGCGATTTCGCCGTATGTAACGGTCTGTCCGTACGGGATACTGCACAGGATTTCCCATACGGCCATGCGGAAAGGCGTCCCTGTGAGGTGGAGCGGCGGCAGGTATCCGGGATTCTTCCCGCTGAAATAAAGGTCAAGCCACCTCCTCGTCTCTTCAAAAAGCGGCAGAGGCCGGGATTCGCAGGCAGGGGAGAGCGTAGCGGCAAAATATTTCTGTCCGTCGAACCAAAGACCGGTCAGCCCTTCGCTGTCGGCGGCAATCGTGATGCCTCCCAGCGGTGATTGATAGCGGCAGGTATAGTGCACGGGCCGGGCCAAGGGTGGTGTTGTCGGTGTGAAATCGGTTTTCGTCATGGCAGTCTTATTTGTTTGTGTTTTGTTCATGGTTTGCGTCTCTTTTCGATGTTCGGCAGGAAGCCGGTGATGACGCCGAGCAACGGCAGCAGGGTACTGACGCGGAAGATGAATTCGATATTCGTCCGGTCGGCTAGCCACCCGAAGAAGGCGGAACCGATGCCGCCCAGTCCGAACATGAGTCCGAAGAAGATACCGGACACCAGTCCTACCTTGCCGGGCATTAGGTCGGTCGCATAGACGAGGATGGCCGAGAAAGCCGATGAGATGACGAACCCGATGATGACCGCAAGCGCGATTGTCCCGGACAGATTGGCATAGGGCAGCAGCAGGGCGAAGGGGGCTGCTCCCAGAATGGAGCCCCATATCACATACTTTCTTCCGAAACGGTCGCCCAGCGGGCCGCCGATGACCGTGCCTGCCGCCGATGCGGCGAGGAACCCGAACAGGCAGTATTGTGCATCCTGTACCGAAACGGCGAACTTGTCCATGAGAAAGAAGGTGAAGTAGTTCGTCATGCAGGCGATATAGAAGTATTTGGAGAATACGAGTACCGTCAGGATGACCATGGCGGTGCGTACTTTCCGTTTGGGCAGTTCGTATGGCCGGGATGCCGTAGCCGCCGTACGGTACGGTGCGGCCACGAGTTCTCCCTTGTACCAGTCGCCGATGCGTTTCAGCAGCAGAATGGCGAGCAAAGCGGCGAGGGCGAACCATCCGATGGAGGTTTGCCCGAAGGGAATGACGATGAGTGCGGCCAACAGCGGTCCCATGGCGCTCCCCGCATTGCCGCCGACCTGAAAGATGGATTGGGCCAACCCTTTCCGCCCGCCCGAGGCGAGTTGGGCGACGCGCGACGATTCGGGATGGAAGACCGACGAACCCCAACCGATAAGCGCGACGGCGAGCAGGATGGAGAGAAAGCCGTGTGCCGTTGCGAGCGTGAGCAGTCCGGTGAGGGTGAAGCACATCCCCACAGCCAGCGAGTAGGGTCTCGGGTGCAGGTCGGCGTAACGTCCCATGAGGGGCTGCAGGAGCGAGGAGGTCATCTGAAACACCAGCGTGATGATGCCTATCTGGGTGAAAGTGAAGCCGAAATTATCTTTGAGGAGAGGGTAGACAGCCGGTATTACCGATTGCATCATGTCGTTGAGCAGGTGTGCGGTGCTGACCATGAAGAGTATCGGGTACACGGTAGCGCTCCCTGTCGGTGCACATGCCGGAGCGGAAAGATGTCTGGTTGCGGGATTCATGGCATTACGGTTCCTCCAGAATGATACGTATCGTTTTCAGAGCGTTTCGGGTGTCGTGTGCCAGGATGAAGGCGGCCAGCCGGTCGTGGGAGGGCTGCGATGCGAGCAGGTAGCCCGTATCCGCATAGATACGTTTGAAGCCGTCCCGCAGATGGATTGCGGTCGCCCGGTAGAGTTCGCTCAGAATTTCGTTGTGCGTCGCTTCGGCTATAGTCGCGTGGAAGTTCACGTCGGCGTCTATGCACTGTTCCAGCCGGCCCGTTTCGGCCGCCTCTTTCCGTTCGGACAGGTAGGCCTTCATTCTGAAGGCATCCTGCTCTGTATACCTTTCAGCGGCCTTTTCGACGATGGCCGCTTCGAGGATTCGCCGTACTTCGTCCAGCTCCCGGATGTCGGCCCGTTTCAGGCGCTGCGTCATGAGGTCCGGTGCGTTCCGGCTTACGACGAATGTCCCGGCTCCCTGACGTACCCGGAGGAGCCCCATGTCGGAGAGTATCCGGACGGCTTCGCGTACCGTGGAACGGCCGACTCCGAAGATGCGCATCAGTTCCGGTTCGGGGGGAAGTTTCTCTCCGATGCCGAAAGTGCCTGCGGCAATCTGTTCCTGGAGTCGTGCCGCCAACTCTTCAGCCAGCGATTTTTTCCGTATGGCCGGATTCTCCATCATCATATCATCTGATGTTTGTGCAAAGGTAACGCTTTTCCGGGAAAGATGTTTTGTCCGTTCGTTTTTTGTCGCTGGATGACCCGGCCGCAGGTCGCCTCCGAAAAGGCTTCGTTCGGGGGACTGTCGGTAGCAGTGCGTTTGGTAAATGACGGAGTATTGTTCGGAACGGCCGGAATATAAAAGGATGTGATAGGCGTATAAAAAATGATTATTTCAACCGGCGGACATGTTCTGGTAATGTTCATTATATTTGTCCCGGAAAAAGTTATCAATCATAAAACAGAGCGTTATGAAATTTACGAAAAGACTTACCGATGCGTTCAATGAACAGATAAAGGCGGAGATGTGGTCTGCGAACCTTTACTCGTCGATGGCAATCTATTTCCAGAGCATGGGGTTGGCCGGCTGCGCTCATTGGATGAAGAAACAGGCCGAAGAGGAGCTGGAGCATGCCAACAAACTCATCGAGTTCGGCGTTACGCGCGGCGGAGAGATGAAGATAAGCCCGATAGACGCCGTTCCCGGTACCTGGGCGGAACCCAAGGCCGTGTTCGAGCATGTGTACAAACACGAATGCCATGTTTCGGAACTTATCGATAATCTGATGGACGTGGCGATAGCCGAAAACGACAAGGCTACGCAGGAGTTCCTCCGGTGGTTCGTGAACGAACAAGTCGAGGAGGAGGAGAATGCGCAGGCCATTCTCGACAAGTTCAATGTATTCGGCGTGCACGGTCTCTACTGTGTAGACCACGACCTTGCCAAAAGGTAGCGGTATCCGTTTCCGTCGGAACGAAAGGAACAAAGGGCGGCTTTTCGGGCCGCCCTTCCTTTTTCCCGGAAGAAAATCGCGCAGCAACGGTTAGGCCGCCGGCGAATAATTGGCGGTACCGGCACCTGTTGCTAAAAAGAATTTCAGAAAACGAAAGTTTAAGTCATTCCATAGCTCGTGTTACCTTCTGTTTATACCCATGGCTGCGTCGTACACGGTGAAATTATCGGGATGGATACATCGAGGCTCCAGAGTTTGGATTACAGAATAGGCATTTCTGACCGTCTGTTCACCATTGATTACGCAAATCTCGGATACCATCTGACTTTGCCCAACGGAATAGATGCCGGAGTGCCGGTGTGGAACTATTGCGGTCAGCGTAAGGCTCTTATCATAAGCCGACTGCAGAAAGACAAGTTCATGCGACTGTGTGCAGCCATCGAGTTCTGTGCCACCCGCAATATTCCTTTCGAGATTGCGGGGATGTCTGAGAACAGCTCCACGACCAAGAGACTGAAACGCCGATATACCCTGCGCCCCGACGTGTTTGCCCCCGGAGCCATCAACACAAGGGAATTTCTGAAGAAGAATGCGGACAGATACCTTTTTGTTGCAGGAGTCGGGCAAGTTCTTCTCGAAGCCGGTGCTGCGGGCTTTCCATGTCTGCTCGCATCGGATAAAGGAGCCGAATATTCCACATTCCTGACCAGACACAATGTTCGGGAGAATTACGCCAGAAATCTGACGTTGGCCCATCCGGCAGAGCGGCATACCAATGTCCGGGTGTCGGACATCGAATTTGGCCAACTCGATGACTACGATATTTCCGATGCCATACGGGAGAATTTCTCCTTTTCCAAGTGTTTTGAGGAGTAACTCAACTATATCAATATCCTCCGTCTCCCCGTTTACGCCCTCAATGGCAAGTGCTGCCTGCCTCGATTCCGTATCATACATATTTACCGAAAACACGTCAATTAGCTGCCTGTGTGTTCGATGTGCCGAAATCATGCGCTTTTACAAAAATGCACCGATATCTTAAATCCTGCCGATGACGTGTGATGGGATATGTCTTCCGGTGACGCTTGTAGCGGGTGCTTTGTACAGCCCGATAGCCCTTTCGGCTTTTGGAAGGCTTTTTGCGCCGTCTTAATTATGTACTTGTTCGTTAGCTTCGTAGTCGTGAAACTGCCTAAATAAAATGTGCCCGACACACTGTGTCGGGCACATTTGTTCGTTTCTCTGCCAATCAACGAGCAAGTGTCAGCTTTATATAATCAATATTCCTCCTCGTTGAAGAAGAAGTCGTCTTTGCTGGGGTAGTCAGGCCAGATGTCTTCGATGCTTTCGTAGATGTCGCCCTCGTCCTCAATCTCGTTCAGGTTCTCTATGACTTCAAGCGGAGCGCCGGAACGGACCGCGTAATCTATCAATTCGTCTTTTGTGGCAGGCCACGGCGCATCTTCCAATTTGGATGCGAGTTCTAATGTCCAATACATAATTTGCCTGTATTTAAGTTGTCACTCAATCCTACAAGGATGCGAATGTATAAAAAAATTTCCAATATGCAACTCCCTCTCATCAATGGGCACTGATTTTCTTGGCTTTTGTCTTATGCCTTATCGTAACGTATTTGCCCGGAGGCTTATTGCGCGTCTGTCCGGTAAAGAGGGCATTTGTCGCCGGCCTTCAGGGTTCCCACAGGATTTCCTCTGCGCCGAGGAGCATGGCGAGTCTTCGTCCGAGTACGTAAAAGTAGTCCGACAGTCTGTTCAGGAACATGAGCGCATTGGAAGAGACGGGGTACTGCGCGGCAGCGCGACAGGCCTGGCGTTCGGCCCTGCGGCAGACGGTACGGCAGATGTGGGCCTGCGATACGACGATGTGTCCGCCCGGCAGGGTGAACCGCTCTATCGGCGGCAGGACGGCGCTGATTTCGTCGATTCGTTTTTCGAGAAATCCGATGTCAGCGCCGTTGAGGTCTTTTACCTTATCTTCGCTGCCATGCCCAAGGGCCATCAGCGATTCGGTGTGCATCAGCAGTCTCGATATGACAATCAGGTCGTCGTCGAACTGTGTAACGTCCTCACCGTTCAACATGTCCCGGAGCATGGCCGTCTGGGCGGAGAGTTCGTCGATGGAACCGTAGGCCTCCACCCGGACGTCGTATTTCGGGACGCGTTCTCCGCCGATGAGGGAGGTACTCCCTTGGTCGCCGCCTTTGGTGTATATTTTCATCGTTTCAGAGTTTTATGTGTTCATTGTTCAGGCCGTCGGAACCGAAAAGAAAGATGACTGTCCGACAATCGATGCTCATTCCTCTGTGGTTGCTTACCGCCTTCATACACCCGCGGTAACGAGCTTTTCCTTTGGCAGGAGAGAGCAGGCAGACGATGTGCCCGGGGGCGGGCAGCGTTTCGTTGCCGACGGTCGTCGCCGTCGTGAAAACCTCCATACTTCCTCCGTCTTCCCTTGCGGGGCTTTCCGCGACAGGTTCTGCGTCTATGCAGCATTGCCGGCATGCCAGATAGTCGTATAGAGCCTGTATCAGGCTGGCCTGCCGTACGGTACCGCCATGTTTCCGGAGAGCCGAATAGACGCTGCCTTTTGCAGGGAGGTGCCGGCGTTTCATGTAGATATTCCGAACCAAACCGTAGGCGAAAGGCGAGTGAACGCCATGTCCCCGGAAATGGCGTAGCCGGCAACAGGAGGCTGCGTGCATGAAAGCGTTGAAGATGTAGTCTCTCGCTCCTGGCATCTATTCCTCGTGTTTAAGCCGGCCGGCCAGACGGCCTGTGGAGAAGGCTATCTGGAGGTTGTAACCGCCGGTGTTGGCGTCGAGGTCGAGCACTTCCCCTGCGAAATACAATCCCCGTACCAGCCTCGACTCCATCGTGGCGGGATTGACTTCACTGACCGTTATGCCACCTGCGGTGACTATGGCTTCTTCGAACGGGCGGTAGTCGCTGACAGGAATGCGGAAATCCTTCAGTGTCCTTATCAATGTTTCCGCCATCTCCGGAGCGGCCTGCCGAAGGAGCCGTTTCGGATGTCCGCCGACGGCTTTGGCTATCGGCATCACCAGTTCTTTCGGGACGAGCCGGCGCAGCAGGTCGGCCATCGGGGCTTCCGGACCGAGCTCGCCGGTCTCCCGTCCGATACGTTCACGCAGGGTGGCCTCGTCCAGCGCCGGTTTGAGGTCGACAGACAGCTCTACCCGGTGCCCCTCTATCAGGGCATCTACGGCTGTCCGGCTCATGCGCAGTACGACGGCCCCCTCTACGCCGCGCGGCGAAAAGGACATCTCCCCGAACTCCTCTGCGACGGCCGTTCCGTCCAGAAGAAGTTTGGCGGATATGTTCCGCAGATGCAGTCCGTACAGAAACTCCCGGTCGGGCATGGAGGTCTCCAGCGGGACGAGCGACGGCCGGACGGGTTCGATGGTATGCCCGAGGGCATGGGCCAGAGCGTATCCGTCACCCGTGGAACCTGTGGCCGGGTAGGAGGCACCTCCCGTACAGAGAACGACGGCCGGGGCTTCCGCCCGTCGGAGGAATCCCTTTTTCGTCTTGTAATTGACGCCGCGCACCCGGTTGCCGAGCAGCAGTATCTCGCAGACGGCCGCATGACAGATTATCTCCACGCCCGCCTCCCGACACCACTCCACGAGTGCTTCGGCGATATCCCATGCCTTGCCGCTTTTGGGGAATACGCGTCCGCCCTGTTCGGTGGAGAGCCGTACCCCGAGCCTCTCGAAGAATTTTACGAGTGCCCTGTTGTCGAACTCCGCATAGGCAGGGGCGAAGAACTCCCGGTTGGCCTGTATCTTTGCGAGGAACTCTTCGGCGGGTCTGATATTCGTCAGGTTGCAGCGTCCCTTGCCCGTGATGCGTACTTTGCGTGCGGGTTTCTCCATCTTTTCCAGCAGGACTACTTTCGCTCCGGCCGAGGCGGCGGTACCTGCCGCCATGAGTCCGGCAGCCCCGCCGCCGATTATGATGAGGTCGTATTCCATATGTCCGTCTAATTTTACGCAAAGATAGTCTCTTGTCCACAAAACGTCTTATCGACGGCGGTTATTTATCCGTTGCATGGAAAAATGATTATCTTTGCCGACGCTAAACGAAACCACGATAGAGATATGTTCAGCCGCAGGTTCCTGAGGATAAAAGTTATAAAGGCCCTTTATTCGCATTTCAAGTCGGGATGCGACTCCATGATAACGTCGGAGAAAAATCTCGTCGGCAGCATAGACAAGGCCTATGACCTTTATTTTCAGATGCTCCGTCTCGTGGCGGACGTGAAGGTCTATGCGGAGGAGCGGATTGAGCTCGGGCGCAACAAGAAGCTGCCCACCTATTCCGACCTGCATCCGAATCTGAGTTTCGTCGAGAACGGGGTGATAGCCCAGATAGAAGAGAGCGCGGCGCTCAATGCACGGCTTGAAAAAGCGGCGCTGGGGTGGAACCAGTATCCGGAGCTCATTAAACACCTCTACACCCTGATGTCCGAAAGCGAATACTACAAGCGTTACATGCAGTTGCCGACCCACGGTTATGCAAGCGACCGGACCGTGGTGGAAGACTTCTACATCGAGACGGTACAGAACAACGATATGTTGGAGTCTGTCGTGGAGGAGCAGTCCATCCTGTGGTGCGACGACATAGATTTCGCCCTTATCATGGTGGTACGTACCCTGGAGAACTGCCGGGAGAAGCAGGACGACCTGCCCATCCGGCGTGAGTATAAGAGCGAGGACGACCTTTCCTTCACGAAAGAGCTGTTCCGCAAGACGGTCGTGCATTTCGACGAGTATCAGGAGTATATCGAGAAGTTTACTACCAACTGGGATGTGGAGCGTATTGCGTTCCTCGACAACATCATCCTCGCATGTGCCGTGGCCGAGATTGTCGGATTTGATTCCATACCGGTCAAAGTGACGCTGGACGAGTATATCGAAATAGCCAAATATTACAGTACGCCGGGCAGTAGTCTCTTCATCAACGGCGTGCTCGACCGGATTGTCGAGTCGCTCCGCAGCGAGGGAAAGATAAACAAAACCGGCCGCGGGCTGATGGAGTGAGCGGACAGCGGCGCGATGAAAGTGGGGAGGAGATACATGGCATTGCTTTTAGCCGGAGGCCTTGCGGCCTGCTGTTTCTCCTGCCGTTCTCGTGGAGCTGCGACTCATCTTCCGGGTACGGTGCTGGAAGTCTCCGATTCGTCCATTCTCTCCCTCCGCAGGGATACGTTCGATTTGGGCAGGCTTCGGGAAGGAGAACGCATCGTGAAGGAGTTTTCCGTGAAGAATAGCGGCAATGTACCGTTCGTCGTCAGCAGTGCGGAGTCCGATTGCGGATGTATCGTGTCCGAATACGACCGCCGGCCCGTTGCGCCTGGTGAGTATGCGCCGCTCGGTGTATCGTTCGATTCGCGCGGCTACCGGGGATACCTGCTGAAGAGGGTGGCGCTGACTACCACGTTACGTCGCGAACCGCTGGTATTCTATCTGGAGGCAGTCATCGAATAGGGAAAAACAGACGTTCCGTCTTGTAATTTCACTGAAAAGGCTTACATTTGCAGAACAACATTTTAATATAGTAAGGATACGACGATGAGTTTAAACATGATTTATTTGCAGCAGGCTGCCGCACAGGGAGGCAGCGGTCTCAGTTTCATCATAATGATGGTTCTGATATTTGTCGTGATGTGGTTCTTTATGATACGTCCGCAGCAGAAACGGCAGAAAGAGCTGAACAATTTCCGCAATTCGCTCGAGGTGGGGCAGAAAGTCATCACCGCCGGCGGTATTTACGGCAAGATAAAGGAGGTGAAGGAGGCTTACGTACTGATGGAAATCGACAACAACGTCCACATCCGCGTAGATAAGAACATGATTATGAAAGACCCGACGGACCTGCCCCAGCCGCAGAAGTAGCCGTCGTCCGTTACAGACGATATGCAGCACGGCCGGATAAGTGAACTTATCCGGCCGTGCTTTTCCTGCGGACAGGCATCCGTGCCGTTATTTCGTGGCGACGAAAAACATGTCGAAACATTTGTCGTCGGCTTTCTTGAGAAAATAGTCACTGGTGCAGATGGAACTCGTCAGTTCGTGGTCGGCTTTCAAGAGTTTCCGACGGTTCAGCCGGTTCATGATGTCGTACGGCAGGCGGAGCATCCATCGGGGCAGGTGCTGCTGCAATTTGAGAATGTCGAACTTCATGATGCGTTCCACCGACTGTCGGTTGTTCTCGTAGTATTGCATGATTTTTCCGTTGCCGTATATGCCGAGCGGTTCGTAATCGTCGAAGTAGCAGCCGATGAGTCCCTTGAATTCGTCTACGGTGTACTCTCGCAGATGCCACGGATTGCGCGTGAGCGACATCTCCTTGTTGGGAGTCGTGATTATCAGTTTGCCGCCCGGTCGGAGTACCCGCCGGATTTCGTTTATTGTACCGAAGTCGTCCCTGATGTGTTCGATGACCTGAAAACAGAGGACGAAATCCATGCAGCCCGACTGTATTCCCTTTAGGGGAGGCGCCTTCATCCGGCAGAACTCGACATTGCCGCCTTCCGGCAGGATGCCGGCCGGGGGAGGTGTCTTATCTATGGTGGTGAATCTGTCGGCATGTGGTGCAATGACGGATACGCCGTATCCGCTTCCGGTTCCTATTTCCAGTACGTTGCCGTGGACTATTTCCGCTGCCTTGCAGTAGGCCAGCATGGAACGCTGGAAAACGTAGTTGTCGGATGCATCCGTTTGAGATACCCGCTCTGCGCTCTGTATGGCCATTGTGTCACCCTTTCTTTTTTATTGCCTTTATCGTTCCATCCTCTGTATACACCGCTCCGTGGCTCAGCAGGTGGCCGAGCGCCCGCTTGAACACCTTTTTGCTCATGCCCGTGACGGCGGCCACCTCTTCCGGGGAACTTTTGTCGTGCAGGGGGAGGGTGCCTCCCGCTTCGTCAATGAGGAGTGCGAGCCGGCGGGCCGCATCCTTCACCTCATCGAATCCCTGCCGTTGCAGGCTGATGTCGATTCGGCCCTCCTCCGTGATGCGGTTCACATATCCTTCGAGTCTGTCGCCGATGTGTATCGGGCGGAACAGTTGGTTGTCGTACAATACGCCCCAATGGCGGTTTTCGACGACGACCCGGTAACCGACCGGAATGCGGCGGGCCACCAGGATATCCACCCGCTGCCGTGGACGGACGGAAACGGATTCGTTGGAGATGAAGCCGTTGAGTTTCGTGGTGGCGACTACCCGACCCGAAAGGTTGTCGCGGTAGACGAATACCACGTATCGCTTGCCCGGTTCCATTCGGAAGGACTGGTTGGAGTTGGGTACGAAGAGGTCCTTGGCCGTTATTCCCCATGCGAGGAATGCGCCGTGCAGGTTCTTGTCCACCACTTCGAGAAAAGCCGTTTCGCCCGCAGCTGCATAGGGGCGTTCGGTCGTGGCGGTCAGCCGGTTTTCGGTATCGTGATAGACGAACACCTCTTTCGTGTCGCCAATTCGGTCAGCGAGCGACACGTAGCGGTTGGGAAGCAGCACTTCGTTGCCTTCCTCGTCCGCGAGGTAGAGTCCGTAATCGGATATTCTGTTTACCGTCAGTGTGTGGTAGCTTCCCGCCTGCAGCATGATTGAAGATTTATCTCTTGCAAAGTTAAGCCGGAATCCCCTCATTTCCGCATGCCGGAGGATTTTTATTTGTCGCAGTTGAATGGTGTATCGTGGACCTGGCGGCGTCAATGTCGTCATAAATCCCTACTTTTGCGGAAAACTCATGGAGATGGTATTGCGGGCAGCATTGCTTCAGATGGATATCGAGTGGGGAAAGCCTGCGGCCAATCGGGCCGTAGCCGGGCGGTTGGTACGTGCCCTGCACGATACGGATATTGCCTTTCTGCCGGAGATGTTCACCACGGGATTCATGGCTGCAGACACCGCTCTGGCCGAACCGATGGAGGGGCCTTCGGTGGAGTGGATGCGTTGTACGGCAGCCGAAACGGGTATCGCCCTGGCCGGAAGCCTTATCATAGGCGACGGCAGAGAACGGCCCTACAACCGGTTCGTGTTCGCCTTTCCGGACGGGCGTATCGATTGGTACGACAAACGGCACCTTTTTTCGTTCAGCGGCGAAGATACGCTGTATGCTCCCGGATGCGTCAGGGTCGTATTGGAATACAAGGGTTTCCGTATCCTGCCGATGGTGTGCTACGACCTTCGTTTCCCCGTGTGGAGCCGCGCTCGGTCGGATTATGACGTGGCTGTCTATGCGGCATCCTGGCCGCAGGCCCGGATAGGGGCGTGGGATGCCTTGCTTCGGGCGCGGGCCATCGAGAATCAGTGCTACGTGCTCGGCATCAACCGGGTGGGCAGCGACCCGTCGGCCTTTTATGACGGCCATTCCGTCGCAGTGGATTTCTTCGGCAATGTCATGGGCAGGCTGGCGGAGGGCGAAGCGGGCGTTATTCGTACCGAACTCGACCACGAGCGGCTCGATGCCTACCGAGAACGTTTCCGGGCATGGGAGGATGCCGACCGTTTTACGCTGACGGTGTAGCGCGTTCCGTTTTCCTTCGGCCGACTGTTGCGGCAGAAGAGTTGCGGAAATAAAATCGTATCTTTACACGTTTAATTTATCAATGGGATTCCGATGAAAAGATTGACTTTGTATGCGGCGACATGCGCGGTTCTGCTCGCGGGGTGTTCGCAGCCCTCCTATTCGCAGGTCTCGGCGGGGGGAGAGGAGTTTTCTGCTATCGCTCTGCCGGCGTTGCCCGAGAAGCTGGATTTTGCGGGCGAAGAGGTGCCGCTGGAGTATTTCGACGTCCGGGAGGCTCTTCAGCGGGAACTGCTCGTGACCTCGTACATGCATTCCGGTACGTTCCGGACGCTGCTGAACATGAAGCGCTACTTCAGCGTCATCGAACCGATATTGGAGCGGAACGGGATTCCGGACGATTTCAAATATCTGTGCATGGCCGAGAGTGCTCTGAATCCGGAAACGGTTTCACCGGCCGGGGCGGCGGGGCTGTGGCAGTTCATGCCCAAGACGGGTAGAGAGTACGGATTGGCCGTCGGGTCTCAGGTAGACGAACGGTACGACATCGAGAAATCGACCGAGGCGGCCTGTGCATACCTGCGCGATGCCTATGAACGGTTCGGCAGTTGGACGCTCGCGGCGGCGGCCTACAACGCCGGCAATGCAGGGGTGAGCCGCCGCATGGAGATTCAGGGAACGGAAAACTATTACGATACTTTTCTGCCGCAGGAGACCATGCGGTACCTTTATCGCATCCTCTCCCTCAAAATCGTGGGGTCCGACCCGGAAGCATACGGGTTCCGACTGCGTGGGGACGATTACTACGGGCCGCTGGACGATTACCGGACGGTGGAGGTGAGCGGACGCGACATCAAGTGGCCGGAGGTGGCAGGCCGTTACGGGACGAACTATAAGATGCTGCGGTTGCTCAATCCGTGGATGCGCGATTATGTGTACGACAACAAGGAGGGTCGCATCCTGAAGGTCAAGGTGCCCGGCAGAAATTTCAGGGCTGCGCGGTAGGGAACGGGCCGCGGGCGCAACGGAGAGCTGTGAAGTGAAGGAAAACGATATGATATCGGTCCTCGGAGCGAGGGCCAACAATCTGAAGGATATAGACGTCGATATTCCGCGCGGGAAACTGGTGGTGATAACCGGCCTGTCCGGGTCGGGCAAGTCGTCGCTCGCATTCGACACCATCTATGCCGAGGGGCAGCGGCGTTATATGGAAACGTTGTCGGCCTATGCGCGGCAGTTCGTCGGAGCCATGGAGCGTCCCGACGTGGACAAGATAACGGGGCTCAGTCCTGTAGTGGCCATCGAGCAGAAGACCACCAACAAAAATCCCCGCTCGACGGTGGGGACGGTGACCGAAATCAACGACTTTCTGCGTCTGCTCTATGCACGGGCTGCACGGGCCTATTCGCCCGTGACGGGCGAGGAGATGGTGCACTACACCGACGCGCAGATAGCCGACCTGATTATGGACGGTTACTCCGGCCGGAAAGTGGCGCTGCTGGCTCCGGTCGTGGCCGGCCGCAAGGGGCATTACCGGGAACTGTTCGAAGCTTTTGCCAAAAAAGGGTACATTTATGCCCGTGTGGACGGAGAGATACGGGAAATCACGCCCGGCATGCATCTCGACCGTTACAAGGTGCATAACATAGACCTCGTCGTAGACCGTCTTGTGGTGAACGACGGAGTGCGGGAGCGTCTGATGAAGAGCCTGCAGGAGGCGATGCGTCAGGGGAAGGGGACGATATCCTTGTACGATTACGAGCGGGACACGTCGCGTTATTACAGCCGTCATCTCATGTGTCCGACCAGCGGAGTGGCGTTCAACGACCCTGCACCGCACACCTTCTCCTTCAATTCGCCGCAGGGGGCTTGTCCGCATTGCGGCGGCCTGGGCGAGGTGGCGGTATTCGACCGGGAAAAAGTGATTCCCGACCCCCGCAAGTCCATCAAGGCCGGAGGCATCGAACCGTTCGGCAGGTATGCCAACAACATGCTGTTCGCCATTCTTACCGCATTGGGGCACCGTTACGGTTTCACGCTGGAGGAACCCATACGGAACATATCGGAAGAGGGTATCAATGCCATCCTGAACGGCGACTCGGAACCGTTGAAAATCAATATGCAGGAGTTCGCCTCTTACGGCGGGACGCGTATGGTGGGCTGGGAGGGTATCGGTGAATACATCTCCCGGCTCGATGACGATGCGGCCGGCGGCAGGGGTAACAAATGGGCCGGACAGTTCATTGTCCGCCGTCCGTGCGAAGTGTGCGGCGGAACACGTCTGAAAGACGAAGCGCTGCATTTCCGTATCGCGGGCAGGAATATTGCCGAAGTGTCGGCCATGAGTATCGAGGAGTTCGCGCGCTGGGTGGACGATGTGCCTGCGCAGCTGACCGAACGGGAGCTGACCATTGCCCGCGAGATACTCAAGGAGATACGCGAGCGGCTCGGTTTCCTTATCGACGTGGGATTGGGGTACCTTTCCCTCGCGCGTTCGTCGCGGTCGCTATCGGGCGGCGAGAGCCAGCGTATCCGGCTCGCCACACAGATAGGTTCCAAGTTGGTGAACGTTCTCTATATTCTGGACGAGCCGAGCATCGGGCTCCATCAGCGGGACAACCGCAAACTCATCCGAAGCCTTCAGGAGCTCCGGGACGCTGGCAATTCGGTCATCGTAGTGGAGCACGACGAGGAGATGATACGCAGTGCCGACCATATCATCGACGTCGGGCCGCTTGCCGGGCGGAAAGGCGGCTATATCGTGGCGCAGGGTACTCCGGAGGAGATTATGAAGTCCGACAGCATCACCGCCCGGTACCTGAACGGTGAATGCCGCATCGAAGTGCCCTCCAGAAGACGCGCAGGCAACGGGAACCGTATCGTACTGAGAGGGGCGCGGGGCAACAACCTGAAAAACGTTACGGTCGAGTTCCCGCTCGGCGAACTGATATGCGTGACGGGTGTCAGCGGCAGCGGCAAGTCCACCATCGTGAACGATACGCTGCGTCCGGCCATCAGCCGTCGGCTCTACCGTTCGTTCGACCAGCCGCTCGAATACGACTCCATCGAGGGGCTGGAGCATATCGACAAGCTGGTCGTCGTGGACCAATCCCCGATAGGACGTACCCCGCGGAGCAATCCGGCCACCTACTCCAATGTTTTCGGTGATATACGCAAACTCTTCGAGGCCACTCCCGATGCGCAGGCACGCGGTTTCAAGGCGGGACGTTTCTCCTTCAATGTGAAGGGGGGACGCTGCGAAGAGTGCAAGGGAGCCGGAGTACAGACGATTGAAATGAACTTCCTGCCCGATGTTTACGTGACGTGCAAGGCGTGCGGCGGGAAACGTTACAACCGGGAGACGCTCGAGGTGAAATACAAGGGGAAAAGCATCAATGACGTGCTCGACATGACCGTGAACATGGCCGTCGAATTTTTTGAGCATATTCCCGGTATCTATACGAAACTGCGTGCGATTCAAGAGGTGGGACTCGGCTATCTCAAGCTGGGACAGCCGTGTACCACGCTGTCGGGCGGCGAGAGCCAGCGTATCAAGCTGGCGAGCGAACTGGCCAAACGCGATACGGGTCGTACCCTTTATATCCTTGACGAACCCACGACGGGGCTGCATTTCGAAGACGTGCGTCAGTTGCTGGAGGTTATCAACAAACTGGTGGAACGGGGCAATACGGTCATCGTGATAGAGCATAATCTCGATGTGGTGAAGACGGCGGACCACATCATCGACATCGGTCCCGAAGGGGGAGCCGGGGGCGGTCGGGTGATAGCGTCCGGTACGCCGGAGGATGTTGCCCGTACCGAGGGCAGCTATACGGGGCAGTATCTGAAGGAGCTGCTCGGCGCGGACCGGTAGCTCACCCGACGGAAACGGAATGGATGGTGCGGGGCGACATTTGTCGCCCCGCACCATCCTGTTTTATATAAGTTGTTATATGTGGCTGGAAGTGTATGAACGTATTACCTCTAACGGCTGATGGATTATGAAGAGATTGTTGCTCGCAGTCCTGTTCGTGTGCGCATTGTTCCCGTTGTCGGGGCAGATACGTCCTTATTAGCTGATGGTGAACGAGGAGCGTACGAAAAGGTATAGTTGGGGTGTGGAGGCTACGACCAGCCTTTTTCTTGAGGGTGGGCTGCTGGTCGTATGCAATCGGCTACCATTTGTCGGAAGTCTTTACGGTCGGGCTCGGATTCGGACTGAATACGCCCGTCGGCGATTTGCTTCCCGGTACCGACTTTTTCGCCCGGCTGGAAGCCGAACTGCCTGCGGGAAAGGTGGCACCGTACCTTTCGTTCGACATCGGGGGAATGTACAGTCCGTGGAGCGGCATGCCGTTTTTCGCTTTTGTCAATCCCGGTATGGGGCTCTCTTTCCGGCTCCGGAATGCCGACCGCATCTATCTCGGTCTGAGATATCAATATATGTGGCGGTATCTCTATCCCTACAGGCTCTATTCGCATAACCTGACCTTCAAGTTCGGGTACCGGTTCTGAAGCAGCCCGACGGGAGGGGGCCGTGCGATTTTTTCAGCCGCAAGTATTTGTATTTCGGAATGGAATGCCTATATTTGCACCCGCATTTTGCATATACTTAATGTAAACAACACATTTTATGAACAATTACGAATCCGTTTTCATTGCCACTCCGGTCCTTTCGGACCAGCAGCTCGAAGAGCTCGCAGGCAAATTCCGCGGTGTTATCACCGAAAACGGGGGTCAAATCGTGAATGAAGAGGCGTGGGGCTTGAAAAAACTCGCGTATCCTATTCAGAAGAAGACCACCGGATACTATTTCCTCTTCGAATTTACGGGTGAAGGTCCCATCGTAGAGGCTCTCGAAACGCAGTACCGCCGCGACGAGCGTATCATCCGCTTCCTTACTTTCCGTCAGGACAAGTATGCGGTGGAATACTCGGAAAAACGCAGGAACAAACTCGCCGGTAAAACAGTCGAAAAGAAAGAGGAGGAATAGACCATGGCAGCACCTAACGCACAACAGTCGGAGATAAGGTATCTCAATCCCGTTACGGTAGATGTACGGAAGAAAAAATATTGCCGTTTCAAGAAGGCAGGTATCAAGTATGTGGATTACAAGGACCCGGAATTTCTCAAGAAGTTTCTGAACGAGCAGGGTAAGATTCTGCCCCGCCGTCTGACCGGTACTTCGCAGAAGTTCCAGAAGAAAGTGGCCCAGGCCGTCAAGCGTGCCCGTCACCTTGCCATCCTGCCATTCGTAACCGATTTGATGAAATAATAAGAGGAGGAGAGACGACCATGGAAGTAATTCTGAAAAAAGACGTAGAGAATTTGGGCTATGCCAACGACATCGTTTCGGTAAAGCCTGGTTACGCCAACAACTATCTCCTTCCGCGCGGCCTGGCGACCGTAGCTACCGAATCGGCGAAGAAGGTGTTGGCCGAGAACCTGAAACAGCGTGCCCATAAAGACGCTAAGATACTTGCCGACGCACAGGCGCTCGCAGCGAAGATAGAGGGCCTTGCGCTTGTTATCACCGCCAAGGCGGAGGAGGGGCGTATCTTCGGCTCCGTGACCTCCGCAGACCTGGCCGAAGCGATGGCCGCTCAGAGTGTGGAAGTAGACCGCAAGAACATTTCCGTAGAACCCGTCAAACAGGTGGGACAGTATGAAGCGACGGTCAAGCTCCACAGGGATGTGAAAGCGACGCTTCACTTCTCCGTAGTAGCTGCACAGGAAGAGTAACAGTTAGACAACACGAGGAAAATGAAAAAAGATATACATCCCAAGAATTACCGGTTGGTGGCATTCAAGGATATGTCCAACGACCATGTATTCATTACCCGTTCGGCGGTGAATACGAAGGAGACCATCGAGATAGACGGCGAAACCTATCCCGTGTACAAGATGGAAATTTCCAATACCTCTCATCCGTTCTATACGGGTAAGATGAAGCTCGTGGATACGGCCGGCCGTGTGGACAAGTTCATGAGCCGTTACCAGAAACACTACGACAAGAAGAACAACAAACAGTAGTTCCCTTGCGTGTAAGGATAATTTCGGGCGCAACCAAGACGGTTGCGCCCGAAATCGTTTTGGACGGGGATGGAAAGCAGCAGGAGCAGGAAAAGGAAGCGTCATGACGTGCTGTGATTGAGAAGTTTCCGTCTCGTTTGATGAAGGATGGAACGTCTGCAGGTCGGGACAGATATCTGTATCCATATTCAGGGAGATGGGACAGTGAAACTTTTCCATTGACCGACCGGCCGGGTTCTCGTTTCGGATAATCGTTAAACGGGAACATCGTAAAGATGTTCCCGTGATTATTGATGGGCGTGGAAAGATAGAGTGTGGAGAAGGGGACGAAATGTGTCGGACGGAATTTCGTGGTTCCGCCCAGCGGGCCGTATTTTACTGCATGGATTCTGCGATGCGGATGGCAGCTTCGAGAACTTCGTCCCGTCCGGCGAGGAGACCTTCGGGGGTGGGTTCCGCCCAGTGGTCGATGCGTACCCCGCAGCGTTGCGTCTCGCTGCCGTCGGGGTAGTAGACTCCTAAGCTCGATATGAGTGTCTTGTAACCGCCGGGCAGCGGGATTTCGGCAATGTTGCCGTCTGCCCCCAAGGTCGTCGAACCGACCGTTAGGCCGCGGGGAAGGGCCTGTACGGTTATGGCGGTATATTCCGCCTGACTGATGGTGTTGCCGTCAACCAGGGCGATGACAGCACCCCGGTAATAGTCCGGATTATCGTGACCTATCGCGGGACGGTCTTCACGGAAACAGCCGGGCAGGCTGTAAACGGGGTGCGTGAATATTACATGGTTGATTGCATAGGGAGCGAAATACTTACCGAGGAAGGCGAAAATCATGAAGTCGGAGGGGTAGCGCCTGAGGTCGATGATGATGGCTTCGGTATTCTTCAGTACATTCATGATGCGTCTGCCTTGCTCATTGGAGAACTGTGCGGCGTCGATGTATCCTATCCGGTCGTTGATGAGCATACAGCCCTCTTCGGAAACGGCATATTTGGGAAAATCGATGAATTCTCTTGCGTTGCGGTCTGTACGGGTCGCTATCCGTACAGTATCTGTGGCGTTGCCGCGCCGGTATTCGACGACGTACTCATCAGCGTCGGTCGAAGTAAAGGCATAGACTGTCGTTCGAAAACCTACGGCTGTTTCGTTGGAGCAGCTCACGTATTTCCGGATATCGCTGCGGATGCTGTCGATGCTTTTGCCGTTTACTGAAAGAATCTCGTCGCCGAATCGCAGGGGAGGCCATGCCGGAATATCATCCGGAATAGGCGTATGTATATCCGCAGGCTGCGAGGGGACGACCATCAGCCGGTCTCCGATAAACTGCGCATTGACCTGAATGAAAGCTTCGGCAGGGAGGAAGGCTGGGTAGAGCATGGCATGCGAATCGTGGAGCTCGGTTATCAGCATCGCCAATTGTGCGTGGTAACCTTCGGGGCCGCACTCCGTGAAGCGGCGGATATATTCCGGCAGTACCTCGTCCCACTGCTTGTCTGTCAGGTGTCGGTTGGGGTAGAAGTATTCGATGACGTTCCAATAGCGGAAAAGTGCCAGCAACCTGTAACCCGTATCGGGAGAAGTCAGGTTCGGATAACCGTTCTCCCGGGAGAAGTCCGGACTGGAGCTTCCGGGCTGTCGCGGTTTGACATAGCGATTGAACCCGCGCCGGTCGGCGAACCGGAGGCGGCATAGCAGGTCGGACAATTCGCTGCCCAACTTTGCCGTATCGGCCGTCCACGTTGTGGCAGCTTCGTGCCTGAATCCTTCGCCGCAGTACGATTCATAACGTTCGGGGGCCTCCGTGAACTCTCCAAGACTGTGTATCCATTCGGCGAGCAGCCGGTTCCGTTCCGTTTTGTCTGCATTGCAGATAGTCGGTAGGAGACGCAGAAGCTCGGCGTCGACATCGAGCTGCCCCTTGGTGCCGTAGAAAGCAGGGTGGTGGTATTTGGCATAGCCCCATACCCGGCACAGGACATCCAGATTGCAGACGGCCTGCGTATCGACTTTCGTGCCATTGAATCCGCTGCATGCTGTCGGAAGGGCGGTATCGTTCCGCCCGTTGCCTGAACCGCATCCTGCAGCGATGCCCATGCAGAGAAACAGAATGCAAAGTTCCGAAAGGAAATGTCTCATATCAAGACCGCTTTTAAAGGGTTTCGGCAAGCAAGATAGGGTATTTCCGGTTCGGAAACAATAACTAATTGGAGAACGCCTATTTGAACGGCGAGTCGGGCTCGCGGGCCATTACCTTATAGAACATCATGTCGAGAAAGCGAGGCGAAAACTTTTTGATGAAGTGTGTCGCACGCCCTTCGAATTCCATCAGCAGGAGCCGTTTGCGGCGCATGATTCCTTTGGCGATGCGGTGCGCCACTTCCTCGGCGGTCATCATCTTCTCCTCTTTGCGCGGTGTGGCTCCCTGTTCCGTGCCGTCGGCAGTCAGGGCGGAGAAGCGCACGTTGGTCGCCGTGAATCCGGGGCAGGCCACCATGACGTGTACCCCTTTGCGGCGGTTCTCTATCCGCACGGTATCGAGGAATCCGGTCATGGCGTATTTGGAGGCCGAATAGCCGGTACGTCCCGGCAGCCCGTGCAGTCCGGCCACGGAAGATACTCCGACGACCGTTCCCCGGGCCGCCTGCAGGTAGGGCAGGGCGTATTTGGTACAGTAGACCGTTCCCCAGAAATTGACATCCATCAATCGGCGGAGCACATCGAGTTGCACATTGTCGAAGAGCGCCCGCATGGAGATGCCGGCGTTGCATACCAGGATGTCGATACCTCCGAAGCGTGCGACGGCCGTTTCTACCAGGCGGCGGCAATCCTCCTCGCGGGTGACATCGGCGGCACACCAGGCCACTGCGGCCCCCCGGTTCGTCAGGTCGCCGGCGATTCCGGCCAGTTTCGTGTCGTGCCGCGCCCCTATGACGACGTTGGCGCCGTTTGCGGCGAATTCATAGGCGAGCGCCCGGCCGATACCCGACGATGCTCCTGTTATCACTACGGTCTTGCCTTTGAAAAATTCCTTTTCGGACATAGCTGTATGGTCGTTTTGATGGTTTTTGATAATATGTGCCGTCGGCCGTCATGCGGTCAGACCTGTAGCAGGCCGTAGCTCCGCAGAATGTCCCATTTTTTCGAGTGGTAGAGGATGGCAAAGGGCTCGGGGGAGTACTCCGCATAAAGCTCTTTTATCCGGCCGAGGGGAACGGGAGGCTCCGCCGTGCCGCATATTCCGGCCACATGAAGCAGGAAATCGGCCTCAGCACTGCTGAACCGGAGCGTCTTCTCTTCGCTGTTGCTGCGCACGCGTATGCCCTCCTCGATACGTTCCATGCTTCCGCCTATCCATACCAGGCGGGCCTGTTCGTCGAAAATCCGGCTCGCATCCGGCTTTATCAGGTGACCGGCTATCAGCGACTCTTCGACGGTGGTGTGCGGAACTTTCGCCGCGAACCATTTGTGAACGGGACGGTCGAGGCCGTTGCCCGCCATGTAATTGGCCAGCGACAGTCGCAGTGCGTCGCCGACCATGCCGATGTCGTAGCCGCGGTTGTCGGAGAAGAAGACCTCGTTGTTGGCGAAAGGATTCGGAACGGAGCCTTTGCGCCTGACACCGAAGCGTTCCGGGTTCTGTCCCGACGGGCTGTGGACGGTCATGGCGTACCGATGCCAGAAGGCGGAGCCGACCAGTTCGGCACGAAAGAGCTGCCGTACCACTTCGAGGGCATCTACCGTCTCCTGGAGCGTCTGCGTCGGGAGTCCGTACATGAGGTAGGCGTGTACCATAATCCCTGCTTCGTAGAAGTTGCGCATGGCGATGGTGGCCTGTTCGATGGTGATGCCTTTCCTTATCATTTCGAGCAGCCGGTCGGAGGCTACCTCCAGCCCGCCCGATACGGCAATGCAGCCGGCGGCGGCCATCAGTCGGCACAGGTCGCCCGTAAAGGCCCGCTCGAAACGGATGTTCGTCCACCATGTGTAGCGGCGGCCGCGCCGAAGCAGTTCCAGCGACAGGTCGCGCAACAGCCTCGGCGGTGCGGCTTCGTCTACGAAATGAAAGCCGCGGGAACCGGTTTGGGCCGCTACCGTGTCCATCCAATCCGCCAGTTCGGCAGCCGTTACGGCGTCGTACCGGCCTATGTAGTCGAGCGACGTATCGCAGAAGGCGCATTTGGCCCAGTAACATCCGTGGGCGAGCATCATCTTGTTCCACCGTCCGTCGCTCCAGAGGCGGTGCATCGGGTTGGTCACCTCGCAGAGCGAGAAGTATTTCGACAAGGGCAGTCCGCTGAAGTCGGGACATCCCCGTTCCCGGTGGCTTATCCGTTCCGCCCCTGTATGATATCCCTCCGCCGTGATGGCTCCGGTGGGTTCCTTTTCTTCCAGAATGCGGGCGAGTGTCGTCTCGCCGTCGTCGAGCACGATGTAATCCACGTAGGAAAATATGGAGCGGTCGCTCATCAGCCGCAGTTCCGTCGTGGGGTATCCGCCGCCCATGATGACCCGTATATCCGGATAACGGAGTTTTATCTGCTGCCCGCAGCGCAGGGCGGCGAGCAGGTTGCCCGGAAAGGGGACGGTGAAAGCGACGAAATCGGGGCGGTGCTCTGCTATGGCAGCGAATAGGAGTTCCGTCATCCGCTCCTCGATGATGTTCATGGGGCGGAGGAGTTCCGCTTCAAGGGTGGAGAATTCGGCAAGCGACAGTGACAGGTGTTCGGCATACCGGACTATTTCGAAAGCCGGTGTGACGGTAGCCCGGATGAAATCGCTGATGTCCTGCAGATAGAGCGTGCAGATATATTTCGCGCAATCCTGTATTCCCATCCAGCCGAACTCCTCTTCCGGCGGGGACATGGTTTCGAAACGCCCCGCCTGCGGCAGAAAGTCGCCCCGACAGACAGCGGTGGCGAGCGTCGGCTCCTCCCCCCGGAGAAAGGCCATGACGCCCTCTATCGTAGCGGTATATTGGCTGCGCAGTGCATAGATACGTTCGAGATTAGCGTCGGCTGCATCGCCGAGCGCCTCCTCTCCCCGGGCTGATTTGTGTTCCGCGTAGGCCGTGAATACCCTTTCCAGAAATGTCTTCGAGAATATGTCTCCAAGCAGTTCTACCGAAAGGTCGTACTGTTCGGCACGGTGTCCGTGCCGGGCGAGATAACTTTTCAGATAAGCCGTTGCCGGATAGGGCGAATTGGGCTGCAGGAAAGGAGGTGTTACAAGCAATATTTTACCCATCGTGCGGATATTATTCAATCTCTATACGCAGGCCGTCCCAGGCGAATTCTACGCCTGCGGGAAGCGTATCTTTCTTGTCTGCATAGAGTCCGATTTGGTGCGACATGTGCGTGAGGTAGGTACGGCGGGCGTGTACCCGGCGGCTTATCTCCACCGCTTCGTCCACCGTGAAGTGGGAAATGTGTTTTTCGTAGCGCAGCGCATTGATGACCAATACGTCCACACCCCGCAGTTTGTCGAGCTGCCTGTCGTCTATACCGTTGAAATCGGTCAAGTAGGCCAGTGCCCCGATGCGGTAGCCCGTCACGGGGAGCAGGTAGTGACGTCCGCTTATCGGTATCACGTGAAATCCTGCTACATCGAAAGGCTCGTTTTGCCGTATCGTCCGCAGGTCTATTTCCGGAGCGCCGGGGTAGCGGTTCTCGGCGAATGCGTAGTCGAAATCCTTGCGGACTGCTCTGCCTACCCGTTCGGTGGCGTATATCGGTACCGCGCGCCCTTCGAAATAGTTGAAGGCGCGGATGTCGTCTATGCCCGCGATGTGGTCCTTATGTTCGTGGGTCAGCAGGATGGCGTCCAGTGTCTTTACCCCTTCGCGCAGCATCTGGTAGCGAAAGTCGGGGCCGGCGTCGATGACGATACGGGCATCTGCGCCGACAGGACGGGGGTACATGGCATGGGCCGGTTGCTGCGGCAGTTTGTCGGCCGGTCGCTTTTCGGGTGCCGAATCGAAACGTTCTATCATGACCGATGAACGCAGCCGTTTGTCGCGGCTGTCGTGCGAGCGGCACACTTCGCAGTTGCATCCAATCATGGGCACTCCCTGCGACGTACCCGTGCCGAGAAACGTCAGTCTTAGCATCTTCCTCCTCCGTTGGTTGTAATCCGTGTTTTGATTCTTCAAAAATAACGAATTTTCGGGCCGCGGCAAATAAAAAGGTCTCCGAATCCGGAGACCTTTCGATATGGTGACGGCGAAGGCTTAGCAGTCTGCGGTAGCCTTTTCGAGTCGTTTAAGAATGGAGAAGATGAAGATGGCGGAGATGACGCATACCACGATGAGTACGCCCCAAATCATCCAGAGCTGCATGCCGCTTTCCCAGATGTTGGCGATGACGCTGGTCAGGTAGTTGCCAACGGCCGTAGCAGCGAACCAGAAGCCCATCATCATACCCTTGTATTTGGGCGGTGCCACCTTCGATACGAACGAGATACCCATCGGGCTGAGGAGCAGCTCGCCGAACGTCAGCACGAGGTATGTGGAAATAAGCCAGTTGGGCGATACGAGAATGTCGCTCGTACCGTTGATTTGCGTAGGATTGGCCAGGCCGCGCGAAGCGAGTGCCATGACGAGGAATCCGCAGGCCGCAATCAACATACCCATACCGATTTTCTTCGGAGTCGAAGGTTCCTTGCCTTTCTTGGCGAGGGCTCCGAAGAGCGCTACCGAGATGGGCGTCAGCAGTACCACGAAGAAGGGGTTGAACTGCTGGAAGAGCTGCGGCTCGATATGTGTACTGGGATTGAGGTTCATGTAAAGGATGATGCACAGTACAATCATTAGGGCGAAGATACCGGCCGAGATGGATTTCGCCTTTTTCGTGGTGGACTGGAAGATGCTGAACAGACTGTACATGGCGATGACGATGCAGGTCATCATGGGAAGGCTGAATCCTATCCGGGTGAGACCTTCGGCTGAATTGGCGGTGTAGTCACGTGCGAACCAGGTGAGTGTAAGACCGTTCTGATGGAAAGACATCCAGAAGAAGATAACGACCACGAATACGAGCACGAGGGCAGTGATACGCTGTTTGGTCTGTTCTTTGGTCAGCTCTACAACCTTTTCTCCATGGGCGGCGGCCTGTGCTGCCTGCTGCTTGGAGGTTACGTCGGCATGTTTGAAGGTCTTCTTGAAACCGAGGTAGATGGCCATGGAAACCACGAGCGAGAAGCAGGCTACCGCGAATCCCATGTGGTATGAACCGGCCAGAGCGTCGATGTAGGAACTTGCGAAATCGGCGATGCTGCCCGTCCATCCCTGAGCGCCGGCGAGGGTCTCCAGCTTGGAGGCCACATCGCCTCCGGTATCCGGATTCTTGAGGAATTCGTTGGCCAGCGAGGGTATGTTGGCGTCGTAGAAGAAACCGTTTTTCTTCAGCTGCCAGTTGGCGATGGCCGTAGCCGCCGAGGGAGCGTACATGGCGCCGATGTTGATGGCCATGTAGAAGATACTGAACGCGCTGTCGCGTTTGGCGCTGTACCGCGGGTCATCGTAGAGGTTACCTACCATTACCTGCAGGTTGCCCTTGAAAAGGCCCGTGCCGACGCATATCAGCACGAGGGCTCCGATGAGCGAGACCATGGCGACGGAACCCGATGCGGGGACGGCCATGAGCAGGTAGCCGAGGAACATGACCACGATACCGAGCGTGACCATCTTGCCGTATCCGAACTTATCGGCGAGGATACCGCCGATGAGCGGCATGAAATAGACACCGGCCAGGAAGAAGCCGTAGAACTGGCCTGCCTGAGCCGCCGTGAAGCCGAACTTTGCCTGAAGGAACAACACAAAAATGGCGAGCATCGTGTAGTAGCCGAAACGCTCGCCCGTGTTGGCCAAAGCCAAAGCGTACAAGCCTTTGGGATGTCCTTTAAACATAAGATTTTAATTTAGAATTAGTTAATTATGGTAAATGAATTTTCCTTTATTCCTTTTCTGGTCAAGCGATGACAAATATATTAAAAATAAAGGTTAAAACGCCCGTATTACAGGGAAAAAGCCTAACTTTATTTGCCGTATGGCCCGATTCATGCGGCGTGCGCGAAAGATGGCGGAAAGACTGAAGATAGTAAAGGACGACCCGTGGCTGGAACCGGTCGAAGGCGAATTGGAATATCGCCGGAAGCTGTACCTTGATGCCCTGAAGGAGATAGAAGAGGCGTCGGAAAGTATCGCCGACTATGCCGATGGATACCTGTATTTCGGTTTCCAGCGCGACGAGGAGGCGCACGGATGGTGGTTCCGCGAGTGGCTGCCGGGGGCATGGGAGGTGTTTCTGTTCGGTGACTTCAACGGTTGGGAGCGGCGCAGCCTGCCGCTGGCCAGGGGAGCCGACGGTGTGTGGAGTATTTTCCTTTATGACGGCGATTGGGGCAGGGGCCTGAAACATGGCTCCCTGTACAAGATACTCGTGCATGGCGAAAACGGCTGGCACGAGCGTATTCCCGCCTATGCGCGTCGCGTGGTGCAGGACGACGCGACGAAGAATTTCACGGCGCAGTTCTGGAATCCGGAGCCGTTCGATTGGACGGGCGACTGTTTCGATATCGGCAATCTTCCTACGCTTTACATTTACGAAAGCCATGTAGGCATGGCGGTCGAGCAGGAGCGGGTCGGCAGTTATGCCGAATTTGCCCGCGACGTGTTGCCGCGCATCAAGAGGGCGGGATACAATACAGTGCAGCTGATGGGAGTGGCCGAACATCCCTATTACGGCAGTTTCGGTTACCACGTATCGAGTTTTTTCGCCCCTTCGTCGCGTTTCGGAACGCCGGAGGAACTCAAGGCTCTCATCCGAAGCGCCCATGCGCTCGACCTGGCCGTGGTCATGGATTTGGTACATGCGCATTACGTCAAGAATCTGAACGAGGGGCTGAACGGGCTCGACGGTACCGACTGCCAATACTCGCCGTCCGGCGAGGAGGGATATCAACCTTATTGGGACTCCAAGCTGTTCGATTACGGCAAGCCGCAGGTCAGGCATTTTTTGCTGTCGAACATCAAATACTGGCTGGACGAATTTCGTTTCGACGGTTTCCGTTTTGACGGCGTTACTTCGATGATATACCGCCATCACGGTTATACGGAGTTCGACAGCCGCGGGAAATATTTCGGGCCCGACGTGAACCGTGCGGCCCTGACTTATCTGACTCTGGCCAATACGCTCGTCCACGAGGTGCGGCCGTCGGCGGTGACGATAGCCGAGGATGTGAGCGGTATGCCGGGGATGTGCATTCCGGTCGGCGACGGCGGGGTGGGGTTCGATTACCGGCTTGGCATGGCGGTTCCCGATTTCTGGATACGGATGCTGAAGGATGTGCCGGACGAGGATTGGAATATCTGGGATATCTGGAACATTCTGACCGACCGGCTGCCTGTAGTCCGGACGGTGGCGTATGCCGAATCGCACGACCAGGCGATGGTAGGAGACCAGACCATTGCTTTCCGTTTGATGGACAAGGAGATGTATACCGGTATGGCGTGTGGCGTCAGGAATATCGTCGTGGAACGGGGAATTGCGCTTCATAAGATGATACGCCTGGTGACGATTGCGCTGGGCGGACAGGCTTATCTCAATTTCATGGGAAACGAGTTTGGCCATCCGGAGTGGATAGATTTTCCGCGCGAGGGGAACGGATGGAGTTACAGGTATGCCCGGCGACAGTGGTCGCTCGCCGACGATGCCGGCCTGCGCTATGCGCAGCTCGGCCTTTTCGACCGCGACATGCTCGATATGGTGGAACGCAACGGCATCATGCGCAGCGGATATGCGTATAATCACCTGATGGATACGGCAGCGAAGACGATGGTTTTCAGCCATGGATGCGTCCTGTTCGTATTCAATTGGCACCCTTCGCTGAGCATTGCCGATTATATAGTGCCTGTGCCGGAGGCGGGGCGTTACCGAATCATTCTCTCTACGGACGACCTGCGTTACGGAGGACAGGGGCGCAACGACCGGTCGGTCGCCCATTTCAGCTTCCCGGTGACGGATGACGAGGGAGTTACACGGCATTATATTAAGGTGTATAATATATGCCGTACTGCGGTCGTCTATAAAATCATCCGATAGCGGAGCCGGGCTGTACCGGTTCGATGTCGCCGATGCCGACATACCAGATGTAGCCGGATACATCGGCGTATCCCATCTGCAAGAGGAGTTCCATGTAACGTGCTACCTGCCGTCCGTAGCGGGACTGGCGTTTCAGACCGAACTTGTAGTCTACGACCACTGCACGCCCCTCTTTTATCATCACCCTGTCGGGACGGTAGCCTCCGCCGCCGGGAACGAGGAGGTCGTTCTCGTTGCGAACCGTTTCCCAGTCTCCACTGAACCAAGCTTTCACCGTATCGTTTTCCAGGGCCTTGTCGAGCGACGAGCGAAGCGTTGCAGCTTCTTTCGCCGAAACGGAACCGTTGTTCTCCAGCGCTTCGATGCCCCGGCGGATGTCGTCCGTATTGTCCGCCTGCTCGAATAATCGGTGGAGCAGGACGCCATAGTTACGCGGCGACAGCCTGTCATCCGCGACTCCCTCTTCGGCATAGCGCTGCGAATCGAAGCGGACGGCCAGCCGTCCGGAGATGTCGGTCGTCCCGTAAGCTGGGAGTACGGGCGGTTGTACGGGTTTCGTTTCGGAGGGGCCGGAAGGGGCTCCGAACAGGATGGAGAAGCCCTCCTCTCCTTCGACAACCTTTCCGCAGGCATCGCCTATGCGGGCCTCCCCGCCGCTGCGCGATATGACGCTGTCGAGCAGGGTGCCGATGCGTTCGCTCTCCGTGCGTCCCGGAACGGGCAGCATGATGTGGAGCTCTTCGCGGGCCCGTGTCAATGCTACATAGAAGAGGTTCAGATTGTCCACATGCGACATGACGTATTCGCGGTAGTAGTCGGCAGCGAAGTGGGAGTTTTCCATCGCCTTTTTATAGTGTACGGGGAACTGTCCGACGGCAGCCGGCGGGGAGTCCTCTTCCGCCCCCGACCACACGACGGTACCGGTCTTGGTCGTCAGGGACCAATTGCAGTAGGGAATGATGACGGCCTTGTAGCCGAGCCCTTTGGAGCGGTGGATGGTGTCGATGGTGATGGCGTTTCCCCCGGAGGGCATCGGGATGGATTTGGTACTGCCTTTTTCTGTCCACCACGACAGAAAAAGGGGAATGTCCGCCACGTTCGATTTCGTGAAAACGATTATCTGTTCGTGGAGGGCCTGCAGGTAGGAGATATCTTCGTCACTGCAGCCGAGCCCGTAACGCATGACTGTGTTTTCAAATGCCTCTTCGGGCGGCATCAGCCGCAGCCGGAGGAGAAACTCCGTATCGTCTCGGGTGAGCCGTTCGCCGAATCCGCGGCCGAGGAAACGGTTGTAAATGGCCCGGTGAATGGAGTCCTCCGGATTGCCGGCGAGCCGCAGGCAGGATATGACGAAATTCACGACGGGGGAGCGGCCGATGACCAGCGCGTCCTGTGTGATGACGTCGTATCGGTAAGGCGATTCCGGATGGGTGCGCTTGTGTTCGAGCAGCATGGATGCGATGCGTGTCGCCTCCGAGTTGCGCCGCACGAGAATAGCAATGTCCCCCGCTGCGTAACCGCGTTCCTGCAACCGTTCCACTGTCTCCACTACTGGGGGGGTGGCCGTCTCCCTCTCTGTGCCGTAATAAGTGACGGTCACGTAGCCGCCGGTATTGCGCTCGTCCGGCACCTGCACGGCATCGGCGTAGGCTTCGGCCACGGTTCCGCGGAGCTCGTCCCGCAGTTCGGTCCCGATACGGCCGGCTGCGTGTGCATCGTCGAGCAGTGCATCTATCCGGTCGTTCTCCGACCGTGCACAGGCCGATACGGCTGCGTTGATAAAACGTACCACTTCGCTGCGGCTGCGGTGATTTTCGCGCAGCGAGGTTTTGACTACGTGGTCAAAAGCCTCTTCGGCCCTGCGGGCGAGGATACTCCAGTCACCCCCGCGCCAACGGTAGATGGACTGCTTCACATCTCCCACGAGCATCACGGGCGTGGTTTCGGACTGTGCCGTGGCGTTGCGCAGCAGCGGCAGGAAATTCTCCCACTGCATGGCGGAAGTGTCTTGGAACTCGTCTATCATGAAGTGCGAGTAGTAAGTGCCCGCTTTCTCGAAGACGAACGGCGTGTCGTTGCCGGAGATGAGCCTCGCCAGCATGTCGTTTATTTCGGAGATGTGAACGATGTTCTCCTCTTTCGACACTTCGGCGACCTTGGCCTGCAAGTCGCCCAGCAGTGCGAAGTTGCGGTAGTTCTCTTTGAGCAGGGAGGCACTGTTGATAAGCCGGATGTTGGTGTCGTAAGCCTCGGCAAGTTCAGCAAGCAGTTCGGTGAGCTGCGGTGCTATCGCTTCAATCTGTGTCTTTTTGGGCGATTTGGCCGTGCACCACCGGCCGTTGGCGATGGTGTCCGTCACCCGTTTGCCGTAAGGGGTTATCTCTCCGCTGGCTATCTTGGCGGCGTATCCGGCAGGACCCATCCGACCGTTGCTGAAGTCGCTTATGTCGAGGCCGTTTTCGGCTGCCAGGTCGAGTATCCGGCGGGCAGGGGCCATGATGGCATGTTTTGCCCGTGCGGCCTGTGCCGTCGCTTCGGCGACGATTTTGCCGAGTGCCTCCTTGCCTTTGTCCCAGCCGTTGCGTCCGCGTTTGTACTCCTCCTTGAAGAGTTCTCCGCCGAGGTTCAGCAGTTCTCCGCGGATGTCCCATTTCCGGCCGTCCTCTATCCGGTCGTTCACGAAAGCGGTTATCCACTCCCGCAGCGTATCGTCGGATGTTATCTCCTCTATCATCCTGTCCGCCGCACTGCCGAGCAGGGTTTCCACCGGAAGTTCGAGGTTGAAGTTGAGGTCGATGCCGAGTTCCCGGATGAAGGAACGGATGATGCGCTGGAAGAATTTGTCGATGGTCAGGACGGCGAAGTGGCCGTAGTCGTGCAGTATCAGGCTCCGTACCGTGGCCGCCCGTGCCCGGATATCGGCTGCCGGGAGGCCGAGCTCCCGCTGCAGCATGGGCATGTATTCCTCTTCATTGCCGCAGGCGAGGTCGTTGATTTTCGACAGGATACGTCGCTTCATCTCTTCCGTCGCCTTGTTGGTGAACGTGACGGCGAGGATGTGGCGGTAAAGCGGCGGTTCGGCGACGACATTCCGCACGTATTCGTATGCGAGGTTGTAGGTCTTGCCCGAACCGGCCGATGCACTGACTATTTTGACGTTGCCCATTGCTGATATATTATTGCCACGATAAAAGTAGTGAATAATGGCCGGAACTCGGCCTTCGGTTGGATTTTTCGGCGGAAAAGCGCTAACTTGGCGTGCCGGAACGCCCGCAGGGGTTCTTCCCGGAATACGGTTATGGAAACTTTTCTCGGCAATGTGGCCCGTTCGCTTTACGACGAATTCGGCGAAGATATATCCTCCGTCCGGATATTGCTGCCCAATACCCGTTCGAGGCTCTTTTTCCTCGACGAACTGGGGCGTCTTATCCGGAGACCCGTATGGCAGCCCCGTTACACTACGGTGGACGAGGTGATGCGCAGTCTGGCGGGGTATGCACCGGTGGAACGGGTGCGTGCCGTGGCGGAGCTTTACAAAGTCTATTCGCGCTATCACAAGGAGGGCTTCGATTCGTTTTATTTCTGGGGAGAGGTGCTGCTTAACGACTTCGACCAAATCGACAAGTACAGGGTGGATGCCGACATGCTCTTCTCCAACCTGCGCGACCTGAAGGATATGGACGGCGACCTCAGTTATTTCAACGAGCAGCAGCGGGCTGTGGTGCGCCGTTTCTGGGAGGCGTTCGGCGCGGAGGAGGGGTATTCTGATGAGAAACGCGATTTCTTGAGTATCTGGCGCAGTCTGCGGACGATATACCACGAGTTCCGGGAGCGTCTGGCGGAGCTGGGGCTCGCTTATACGGGGATGATGCACCGCCGGGCTGCGGAGCGGCTGCGGAGCGGCGAGGTGTCGGCGGACGATGGCCGTCCCGTGGCCGTCGTGGGTTTCAATGCGCTCTCGGAGTGCGAAAAGGTACTTTTCGACCATTTGCGTAATGTATGCGATGCGCGGTTCTTTTGGGACTGCGACGACTATTATATGCAGGACCGGCATCAGGAAGCCGGGCTTTTCGTGCGGGAGAATATCGCCCGTTACGGACAGGCGGCGGGGTTCGTGAACCGTACGGATAACTTCGTGCAGCCGAAGGAGGTGACGGCCGTTTCCGTCCCGTCGGGGGCGCTCCAATGCAAATATGCGGCGGACTTTCTGCGTGACGTCATCGCCCGTCAGGGGTATGCAGGGAAGGAGACGGCCATCGTTTTGACCGACGAGAGCCTGTTGCTGCCGTTGCTTTACGCGATTCCTCCGGAAGCGGGCGAAATCAACGTGACGATGGGCTATCCGCTGCGGCAGACCCTTGCGTACAGTTTCGTGGAACGCCTGCTGCGGCTTCAGACACATGCCAGGCGCAAGGGCGGGACATCGGCTTTTTATCATGCCGATGTGACGGGTATTCTGTCTCACCCCTTTGTCGTGGAGCTCGAACCGGAGCAGGCCGGTCGGCTTAACAGTGAAATCGTTGCGCGTTCGCATATTTACGTCAAGGCGGCCGACCTCCGGCAGGGGGCGTTGCTGGAGACCGTTTTCACCGAACACGGGGAGTGGCGTGAGGTGGCCGAATGGGTGATGGAAGTGCTCTCCGCCGTTGCCGGGAACGGGAAGGATGAGGAAGCCCGGCTGCGGTACGAATACGCCGGCATCATTTCGGATACGCTGCGCCGGCTCGCCAATTCGCTGGAAGGGTGCGGCGTGGAGATGGATGTGCCGGTGTTCGCGTCGCTCGCCCGGCGCATGCTCCAGAATCTCCGGGTACCTTACGAAGGCGAACCGCTTCGGGGCATCCAGGTGATGGGGATACTCGAAACGCGAAACCTCGATTTCCGCAATGTCCTGCTGCTGTCGATGAACGACGACAACTTTCCCGGCAATCCGGCGGCTTCGTCGTCTTTCATCCCCTATAATCTGCGGCTCGGTTACGGACTGCCCACTCCTCAGCATCACGATGGGGTATATGCCTACTATTTCTACCGGCTTCTGCAGCGGGCCGAGCGGGCGGATATGGTTTACAGCTCCCGCACCGACGAGAACAGTACGGGCGAACCGAGCCGATATATCTATCAGTTGGAATACGAATCCCCCCATACGGTACGGCACAGGGAGATAGGGTTGGATGTCGGTATCGCGGTTCCCGACCCGATTGTCGTGGCGAAAGACGAAGCGGTGGTCCGCCGGTTGGAACGATATCTCGGTAGCGGGGGCGAGACCCTTTCTCCCACGGCACTCAATACCTATCTGGAGTGTCCGCTGAAGTTCTATTTCCGGTATGTGGCAGGACTGAAACCGGAAGACGAAGTGGTGGAGGAGGTGGATATGCCGATGTTCGGCACCATTCTCCACAAGACCATGGAGCTGCTTTACACACCGTTGATAGACGTCCCTGCACCGGAACAGACTATCGGAAAGCTGATAGGGTCGGATGCTGTCGCCGATACCGTCGAACGGGCTATTTCCGAAGTCTATTTCCACGGAGGGGAGACAAACCGCAGCGAATACGAAGGCAATCTGTTGCTGGTGCACGATATCGTCATCCGTTACGTGAACGGCAACCTGCTGCCGTTCGACAGCCGGTTGCGGGATTTTACCGTGGCGGCTCTCGAACAACGGCTGACGGCGCCGTTCGCGTTCGGCCCGAAAGGAAAACATGCGGTGACCTTCAGCGGGCTTGCCGACCGTGTGGACCGAATAGCAGGCGGACGCATTCGAATAGTGGACTACAAAACGGGAGCGCCCCATACGGATTTTGCCGGTGTAGCGGCGCTGTTCGGGAAGGAGTCCGGCGAGAGGAACCCGGCGGTACTCCAAACGCTGCTTTACTCCATGATGGTCACCCGTATGCAGGAAGCAGGTGAAATGGAGGGGACGGATGTCTGCCCGTCGCTCTATTATGTACGGTTGATGAACCGGCCGGACTACTCGCCGCTGCTCAACCTGAAGGACGGTCGGAGCATTACCGGTTACGGGCCTTACCGGGAGGAGTTCGAGGCGTATCTCGACGGATTGCTGACGGAAATGTTCGATGCGTCGGTGCCGTTCCGCCAGTGCGGGGATACCAGGCCGTGTACCTTCTGCGACTTCGCACCCGTATGCCGCCGCTGACCGGATACCCGGAAATGTGGATTTCGATGGCGGGCCGTACCTGAAATTGGTTATTGTCCGTCCGACTATTTTTTCCCACCTTTGTGGGCTCAAATAATAGATTCGATATGCGTCTTTCCGACTTGAAGACAGGGCAGAGCGCCGTTATTCTCAAGGTGCTCGGCCATGGGGGATTCCGGCGCCGCATCATGGAGATGGGATTCGTGCGGGGCAAGCGGGTGGAGGTTTTGCAAAACGCTCCGCTGAAAGACCCTATCAAGTACAAGGTGATGGAGTACGAGGTTTCGCTGCGTCGCAGCGAAGCCCAGATGATAGAGGTGATTACGGAAGAAGAGGCCCAGGATATGGCGTTGCAGGCGGAAAGTATCCGCGGCACGTCTGCGGCCGAGGCGATGGAGCGGGCAGTGGACCGTTCCCGAAAGCGGATAAACGTGGCGTTGGTGGGCAACCCCAATAGCGGAAAGACCTCGCTGTTCAATATCGCGTCGGGCAGTCACGAACATGTGGGGAATTACAGCGGTGTCACCGTAGGCGCCAAACTGGGGCACATGCGTTACAAGGGATATGAGTTCAATATATACGACCTGCCCGGAACTTACGCGCTGTCGGCCTATACGCCGGAGGAGGTGTATGTCAGGCGCCAGCTTTTCGAACATACGCCGGATGTGGTGGTGAACGTCGTTACGGCTTCGAACCTCGAACGCAACCTCTACCTTACTACGGAATTGATTGATATCAACCTGCGGATGGTCGTGGCACTCAACATGTACGACGAACTGCAGAACGACAAGGCGGAGCTGGATTACCGGCTGCTCGGCGAACTGCTCGGCGTTCCGATGGTGCCGACCGTTTCGAAGACGGGCAAAGGTATCGACGAATTGTTCGATACGGTGATAGCGTTGTATGAAGACAACGGTCAGGACACCCTCTCGCACCATATACACATCAATCACGGGGCCTGTATCGAGGAGAGTGTCGGACGTCTCGCGGCCGGAATGAAGAAAGACTCCTCGCTGGCGAACTATCACACCCGCTACCTTGCGCTGAAGATGTTGGAACGTGACCGGGAGGTTGAGAGGCTGCTGTCGTCACGGGCCGGTTATGCCGAGTGGGCCGGTTTGCGCGACCGGGAGGTGGAACGTATCGAGAAAGAGCTGGGAGAGGACATCGAGACGGCCATCGCCAATGAGAAATACGGTTTCATAGCGGGCGCCCTGAAGGAGACCTATACGCCGGGAACGCACGAGAAGGAGAAGACGACGAATATCATTGATACCATCGTCACCCATAAGGTGTGGGGATATCCGATATTTTTCTTCATCATGTGGGTGATGTTCGAGGCGACATTCGTGCTCGGCGCATACCCGATGGAGTGGATAGAGCATGGTGTCGGTGCGTTGGGAGCATGGCTGGGGAGGATTATGGCCGACGGCCCGCTGAAAGACCTCGTCGTGGACGGCATCATAGGCGGTGTGGGGGGAGTTATCGTCTTTCTGCCCAATATCCTTATCCTCTATCTGTTCATATCCCTCATGGAGGATTCCGGCTATATGGCCCGTGCGGCATTCATTATGGACAAGATAATGCACAAGATAGGCCTGCACGGCAAGTCGTTCATTCCGCTCGTCATGGGCTTCGGATGCAACGTACCGGCCATTATGGCCACGCGTACCATCGAGAGCAGAAGCAGCCGGTTGATTACCATTCTGATAAACCCCTTCATGTCGTGCAGCGCACGGCTGCCGGTCTTTGTGCTGTTGGCCGGCGTCTTCTTCCCGGCCCATGCCGGTACGGTGCTGTTCTGCCTTTATCTGTTGGGTATCGTAGTGGCTGTCATTACGGCGAAATTGCTGCGAAGATTCCTTTTCCGAAGAGATGATACGCCTTTCGTCATGGAATTGCCGCCTTACCGGGTTCCTACGTCGCGGAGCGTCCTGCGGCACATGTGGGAGCGGGCAGCCATGTACCTTCGGAAAATGGGCGGTCTTATCCTCGTGGCCTCCGTTTGTGTCTGGTTCCTGAGTTATTTTCCGCGTCATGACGACCCTGTGATACAGCAGGAGGATTCCTATATTGGTCGAGTAGGACGGTTCACCGAACCCCTCGTCGAACCGCTGGGACTCAATTGGAAAGCCAGCGTGGCGCTGCTGACGGGGGCTGTCGCCAAAGAGGTGACGGTGAGTACGCTCGGCGTGCTGTATGCCGGTACGGACGATGACGGCGATACGGCGGTGCTGTCACAGCGGTTGACCGAGGTGAATCCCCAAACCGGCGTATCCGATTTCAACAAGGCCAACGCCCTGTCGTTCCTTGTTTTCGTATTGCTCTATTTCCCCTGCCTCGCATCGCTCGTGGCGATAAAGCAGGAGGCCGGAGGATGGAAATGGGCGGCGTTCTCGTTCGTGTACAATACGGTGGTGGCGTGGATAATCGCCTTTGTCGTGTATCATATAGCGGTATTGTTGATATAGAAGGAGGTACGGAGATGTCTGGACAGATGATAATCGTCTATGTTATAGGTGTGGCGGTAGGGGCCTACCTTGTGTATAGGATATATAGAGCCGTGGCAGGGAAAAGACGGGGAGGAGGATGCCCCAATTGCTGCAGCGGGGGGAAAAACTGCTGCTGCGGGGAGTCCGAAAAGCGGGCTGGTGGAGCCGGCAGGGAGCGTTAGGTCCATCTTCGCCGAAACAGATTGAAAGGGCAGGAGCGCGGAAACGCTCCTGCCCTTTTTGTCGGGATACGTTATGGAATGTGGCGCGTGGCGAATCAGTCGAACGACTGCATGCCGCTCTGTGCTATGCGTATCAGCCGGTGGTACTCGGCGGGAGAGAGCTCCATGAAAAAATAGTTGACGGGGTCAACAGGCTGGCCGTTGTAGATGACTTCGTAGTGGAGGTGCGGGGCGAGCGAGAGTCCGGAGTTGCCCGAAAGGGCGATGATGTCTCCCCGGTTTACTTTCTGTCCCCTTTTGACCGATGTCTTGCTGAGGTGTCCGTAGCGGGTTTGATAACCGTTGCCGTGGTCTATCGTTACGGTCAGTCCCGTAGAGGAGTTCCGTCGGGTAGCCTCCGTGACCGTACCGTCTGCCGTGGCAAAGACGCGGGAACCTTCCGGTAAGGTGAAGTCGACGCCATTGTGTTGCGACAGGCTTTTGTAAAAGGGATGTATCCGCATTCCGAACGAAGCGGTCAACAGGGTGAGGTCGTTGTTGATGACGGGCTGTATCGCCGGTATGGCGTCTGCCGCGCCGTCGAGGGCCGATGCGTTCCCGCGGATACTGTCGAACGAGCGGGAGAGGTTGTCCAATCCCTCTTCGAGAAGTGCCGTGTGTTCCAAAAGATGGGCACCGAGGCTGCTGTTGCTCATCGAGAGCAGTCGCTCCATCCTGTTCCAGCGTGAAGAGGCGTATTCGTCGAGAACGTAAGGTTCCGATTCGAATAGGATGCCGAAGACGTTCCGGTCCCGCTCCTCCACATTGTCGAGTACGGCCTCCACCTCTTCGAGGCGTTTTGAGAGTGCCTCGTATTCGCGCCGCATGGCTTCGGTCGATTTACGCATGCTGTACTCCTGCGGGGTATCGAAGAAGAAAGAGAATACCACATAATACAATACTCCGGCACCGAGCAGAACGAACAGGTTGATGAAGAGACGGAAAATCCTTCGCTTCACGACCGTGCGCCTCTCCTCCAGCGGAGGGAATATCTTATGCTGCTTGCCCATACCGTTATTCGAATATTTCGTATGTGGTCTCCCGTGCCGCCCGGATGATGCGTTCGAACTCCTCGTCGTCCATATCCCTGCGGAAGTAGTTGATGGGGTCTACCGTGTGTCCCATGTAGATTACCTCGTAATGGAGGTGCGGGCCGGTTGAGGCTCCGGTGTTGCCGACGCGTCCGATTTGTTCGCCGCGGGTGACGTGCTGCCCCGGCTCCACGTCTATCTGGGAAAGATGGGCATAGCGTGTCTTGTAACCGAAACCGTGGTCGATAAGTATCTGCCTGCCGTATCCCCGATTGCGGAAACCGATGTCGGTGGACTGCACGACACCGTTGCCCGTCGCGTAGACCGGGTCGCCTATTTTTGCGGGAAGGTCGATGCCGTCGTGTTTGATGTATCTTTTATAGATGGGGTGCATCCGGCCTCCGTAGGCACCGATGCTGTTGCGCAGGTCTCGTTTGTCGATGGGCCATATGGCCGGGATGGCGGTGGCCATGTGTTCTTTGTCCGTGGCAAGAAGCTGCAGTTCGTCGAGAGAGCGCGACTGCAGGTAAGTGCGGCGCGTCACCCGGTCGAGCCGTTGCCAGCTTGCCTTTATCCGGTCGCCGTAGGGATAGGCATCGAGGTATGCGTAAACGGAATCGGGATAAGGCACATAGATACCCGTTATGTCGAGGGAATCGGCTCCGAAGAGCGGTCTGTAAACGCTGATGTCCCGTTGGTGCATGGCATCCAGACGCTCTGCGTCTTCGCGGATACGGTCGTCGAGCAGGGCGTACCGCAGCAACAGCTCCTCATTCTCGCGTGCGATGCGGTCCATTTTTGGAGTATGGAAGACGAACGAGAAAAGAAGATTGACGATACATACCGTGATGATTACCACCAGTCCTTTCCGCAACAGGCGGTATATGCGCAGACGGAGCGGTTCGCGCACCTCTTCGTATGTCAGCGTCTCCGGATTGAACCTGTATTCCTTTCCCGGCATCCGTCAGTATCCCCCTCTTAAAAATCGTGTAGAATATTCGCGGTCTATTTGGCAGACCGGATATACAAAATTAGGCGATTTTGCGTAATTTTACAACCTCGTTTTCACCGCATATGCGGAGCATCGGCTTCGCGACGGACAACTTGGAAGAATAACGTAACGGATAATCGGAATAGTATATCTACCAGACTATGGAATCGAACAGGATAAGGGAGACCTTTCTGGATTTTTTCAGAAGCAAGCAGCATACCATCGTGCCTTCGGCACCGATGGTCGTAAAGAACGACCCGACGCTGATGTTCACCAACGCCGGCATGAACCAGTTCAAGGATATTTTCCTCGGCAACAGCCCTGCCAAATACCCCCGTGTGGCGGATGCGCAGAAGTGTCTTCGCGTATCGGGCAAGCACAACGACCTCGATGAAGTGGGGCATGATACCTATCATCACACCATGTTCGAGATGCTCGGCAACTGGTCGTTCGGCGACTATTTCAAGAAAGAGGCTATCGAGTGGGCGTGGGAGCTGCTGACGAAGGTGTACGGGCTGCCCGAAGACCGGTTCTATGCGACGGTATTCGAAGGAAGCGAGGAGGACGGTGTGGCGTTCGACAGCGAGGCGTATGCGTATTGGAAACGTTTCCTTCCCGAAGAGCGGATTTTGCGCGGCAATAAAAAGGATAATTTCTGGGAGATGGGCGATACGGGGCCCTGCGGTCCCTGCAGCGAGATTCATTTCGACCTGCGTTCGGACGAAGAGCGTGCCGCGAAACCCGGACGGGAGCTGGTGAACCGCGACCATCCGCAGGTCATCGAGATATGGAATCTCGTCTTCATGCAGTACAACCGCAAGGCCAACGGTACCTTGGAAGAGCTTCCTCACCGTCATGTCGATACCGGTATGGGGTTTGAAAGGCTCTGTATGATAATGCAGGGCAAGCAGAGCAATTACGATACCGATGTGTTCCAGCCGCTTATCCGGAAGATAGCCGGGATGGCGGGCAAACGTTACGGGGACGACCCCCGCAGCGACGTGGCCATGCGTGTCGTGGCAGACCACCTGCGGGCAATCGCCTTTTCGATTGCCGACGGGCAGCTGCCGTCGAACGTGAAGGCGGGGTATGTCATCCGCCGTATCCTGCGCCGTGCGGTACGTTACGGATATACCTATCTCGGATTCAACGAGCCGTTTATCTGTCGGCTGGTGGATACCCTCGCCGAACAGATGGGAGGGCAGTATCCCGAGCTTGTCGCCCAAAAAGGGCTTATCGTAAGCGTTATCCAGGAGGAGGAGAGCGCTTTCCTTCGGACGCTTTCCACCGGCATCAATCTGCTCGACGGCGTCATCCGCCGGGCCCAGGCCGACGGTGTGAAAGAGATAAGCGGCAAGGATGCTTTCCTGCTTTACGATACGTACGGCTTTCCGATAGACCTGACCGAGCTCATTTCCCGGGAGCACGACATGGGGGTGGACCTCGCCGGGTTCGAACGGGAGTTGGCTGCACAGAAAGAGCGTTCGCGCAATGCCGCCGCGGTGGATACGGACGACTGGGTACAGGTACATCCCGTGGAACAAAGCGAGTTCGTCGGTTATGATACGCTGCGTGCCGAAGTCCGCATCGCCCGTTACCGCCGCGTGACGACCAAGGGAAAGACCTTTTATCAGCTCGTCTTCGACCGTACGCCTTTCTACGGCAATTCCGGCGGCCAGGTAGGTGACAGTGGCTACATAGGGAGTGCGAACGAACGGATTACGATAGTCGATACGCAGAAGGATAACAATCTGACGGTACATATTGCCGAGACACTGCCGGAGAATCCTGCGGCCGATTTCATCGCCGTCGTGGACGAGGGGAGGCGTATCGCTTCGGCGAACAACCATTCGGCCACACACCTGCTCCACCGTGCCCTTCGTACCCTGCTCGGTACGCATGTGGAGCAGAAAGGGTCGCTCGTGAGTCCCGATTATCTGCGGTTCGACTTTTCGCATTTCCAGAAAGTGACGCCCGAACAGATTCGGGAGGTGGAACGGATGGTGAATGCGATGATTCGTGCCAACTATCCGCTCGAAGAGAACAGGAACAGTACGATTGACGAGGCGAGAAAGCAGGGGGCGATGATGCTCTTCGGTGAGAAGTACGGCGAGGTGGTACGTACGGTACGTTTCGGCGATTCGATAGAACTGTGCGGCGGAACGCACGCTTCGGCTACCGGTAATATCGGTTATTTCCGGATTCTTTCCGAAAGTGCCATATCGGCCGGCGTGCGCCGCATCGAAGCGGTTACGGGTGCGAAGGCGGAGGAGTTCGTGTATGTCATGCAGGATACTCTGCAGGGTATCCAGCAGTTGGTGAACACGCCTTCCGTGATGCAGGCGGTCAGAAAGATGTTCGAGGATAATGCCGAGCTGCATCAGAAATTGGAGGCACTGATTAAGGAAAAGATAGCTTCGTTCGTCGAGACGATGGGGTCGGAGCTGGCTGTTTCGTCGGATGAAGTGACGGTGCGTGTGGCGGAGGTTCCCTTTGCCGGGGAACATTTGCGCGACGTGGCCTTCATGCTTCGGCCGCGTCTCCGGAATGTGGCGATGGTATTGGGGACGAAGGCCGACGGCAAGGTGAATCTGGCCGTCGTTCTCGGAGACGATGTCGTGGCGCGAGGACTCAACGCATCCGAAATAGTGCGCGAGGCGGCCAGGGAGATACAGGGCGGCGGCGGCGGTCAGCCGTTCTTCGCCATGGCGGGCGGTAAACGTCCCGAAGGGCTCGACAGGGCGATGGAGGCGGCCGAACGGCTTATCAATACCAAATTGGGAAGATAATCCATCTGCGCGCCGAATCTTTAGGAAAACGGAGATAGAAAGATTGAACAGATATACAGGTTTAGGTTATGGCAGGCAAAACAGTAGATAAGAAAGTGTTGCTGATGATACTCGATGGATGGGGCAAAGGCGACCATTCCAAAGGGGATGTGGTGTGGAGCGCTCATCCGGAGTATCTCAATGCGCTGGAGGCGAACTATCCGCATGCGCAGCTCCGTACGGACGGCGAGAATGTCGGTCTTCCGGCCGGACAGATGGGAAATTCGGAAGTCGGACACCTGAATATAGGTGCCGGCAGGGTGGTTTATCAGGACCTTATGAAAATCAACCGTGCAATAGCGGACGGTTCCATCGCAGAAAATCCGGAGATAAAAGCCGTTTTCGAATACGCCCGCAGCAAAGGAACGAGGATTCATTTCATGGGCCTCGTGTCGGACGGAGGTGTGCACAGTTCGTTGGAGCATCTCTTTAAATTATGCGACCTGTCGGAGGCTTACGGCATACCGGAAGCGTATGTTCACTGCTTCATGGACGGACGCGATACCGACCCGCACAGCGGCAAGGGTTTCATCGGTGCGCTTCAGCGCCATATTTACGGCACGAACGTGAAAATTGCCTCGGTGATAGGCCGTTATTATGCCATGGACAGGGATAAACGTTGGGAACGTGTACGGACGGCTTACGACCAGCTCGTAAACGGGGTAGGTGAGAAATCTACCGACCTGGTGGCGAGCATTCTTAAATCCTACGACAACGGCGTGACCGACGAGTTCATCAAACCCATTGTGGCGGTGGACGAACGGGACGAGGCGATAGGTACGATAAAGAACAACGATGCGGTCATCTTCTTCAACTTCCGGAACGACCGGGCCAAGGAGCTCACCATCGCTCTGACGCAGGAGGATATGCCCGCCGAAGGAATGCATACGTTGCCTCTTTACTATTGTACGATGACGCCCTACGATGCCAAATTCCGCGGACTGCACATCCTCTTCGACAAGGAGAACGTACAGAATACCATCGGGGAGTACGTCGCTTCGCTCGGGCTGAATCAGCTGCGTATTGCCGAAACGGAGAAATATGCCCACGTCACGTTCTTTTTGAACGGTGGCCGCGAGGAGAAGTTCGCCAATGAGGAGCGTATTCTGATTCCTTCTCCCAAGGTGGCGACCTATGACCTCAAGCCGGAGATGAGTGCCTATGAAGTGAAGGATGCGCTGGTAGGGGCCCTATCGTCGGGGCGTTTCGATTTCATCGCCCTCAATTTCGCCAATGGCGACATGGTGGGCCATACGGGCGTGTACGATGCGATAACCAAAGCGGTCAAGGCGGTGGACGAGTGTGCCGGCGAAGTGATAGAGGCTGCCAAGAGAAACGGTTACGAGGTGGTCGTCATCGCAGACCACGGCAATGCCGACAATGCGATTAACCCGGACGGTTCGCCCAATACGGCCCATTCTCTCAATCCGGTGCCGATTATCGTCGTGTCGGACAGGGTGGCGTCGGTGGCCGACGGCGTACTTGCGGATGTCGCTCCGACCGTCCTTGCGCTGATGGGACTTCCGCAGCCGAAGGAGATGACAGGAAAAGCGCTCGTTAGCTTCAAGTAAACGATAGTTAAGAACTAAGGCAGAGGGGGTACTTCACACGGAGTACCCCCTCTGTGTTTGACGTGATTTGCATCCGGCTGACGGTTATGCCGCTTTGAGGAATGTTTGGATATTCTCTACGATTGCCTGTACGAGGTTGTCGATGGACTCTTGCGCCGACCAGGCATTGTGAGGAGAGAGCAGCAGCCGGTAAGGGTCTTTTATTTTGAGCAGGGGGTTGTCGGCCGGTATCGGTTCCTGCGAGAATACATCCACCACGGCCCCGCAGAGGATGCCGCCGTCGAGTGCATCGGCGAGCGCCTGTTCGTCGACGATGCCGCCGCGGGCGACGTTGACGAGGATGGCCGTCGGTTTCATGCAACGAAGTTCCGCCATGCCGATAAGTCCTCGTGTCCGTTCGTTAAGCGGTGAGTGTATGGACAGAATATCCGCCCACTTCAATAGTTCCATTAATTCCATTTCGGGGTATTTCTCCGCCCGCTTGTTCCCCGATACCGAATGGTAGGCCACTTCGCATCCGAAAGCGCCGGCGAGTTCCGCCACGGCATGACCGATGGCTCCGAGCCCGACGATACCCCATTTGCGGCCGTACAGTTGCCGGGTGGGGCGGTCGTAGTTGAAGAGCCGCGGAGAGGAGGAGTATTCGCCCTGTTTGACGAAACCGTCGTAATAGACGATTTCGCGCAGCATGGCTATCGCGCCTCCGAGCGTGGCTTCCGCAACGGAGTGGGTGGAGTATCCTTTGGCATTTTTCACGGGAATACCGCGTGCGGCGGCGGCTTGCACGTCGATGTTGTCCACCCCGGTGGCCGCTTCGCAGATGAGCCGGAGTTTCGGCAGGTTGCCGATGATGTCTGCCGTAAGTTTCACCTTGTTCACAATCAGAATATCGGCATTCGCCGCACGTTCGAGAACCTGTTCCGGTGCGGTGAATTCGTAGCCGGTGTAGTTACCCAAAGCCCGGATGCCGTTCAGGTCCGCATCGTTCAGACTGTATTCGTCCAGAAAAACTATATTCGCCATAATGAATCGTTTGTATTTTGTTATCTCAATTCTCCTATAAGGTCGCGGATAACCACCGATGCACAGCAGCAGCCGAAAACGGCCGGCATGTAGGAGATGGTGCCCGTGTTGGATTTTTTGTTGGTCTGTTCATCTATTATCATCGCTCCTTCCCGGATTTTCTCGGCCGAAAAGACGGCTTGGAAACCCGTGTGAATTCCCATTTTGTGCAACCTTTTGCGCAGCATGTGGGCCAGGGGACAGTGGTGGGTACGTGCTATATCCTCTATTTCCACTTTAGTCGGGTCGGTCTTCGCTCCTGCCCCCATGGAACTTACTACCGGAATGCCGCGGTCAAGACATCCTTTTATTAGATGCGCCTTCGGGGAGAGCGTATCTATCGCGTCGACGACGTATGTGTAGGGCTCGCTGTCAAGCAGGGTGTAGGTCGCTTCGTCCTTGATGAATCCGCCGACCGTACGAAGCTGTAAATCGGGATTGATATCGAGCAGACGCTGAGCGAGTACCGACGTTTTGGCTTGGCCGATGGTCGAAGTAAGGGCGACGAGCTGCCGGTTGATATTGCTGGCGCTTACCGTATCGGCATCCGCGATGGTCATGCTGCCCACGCCGGCTCGGCATATCATCTCGGCCGCATAGGCTCCTACGCCGCCAAGGCCGACTATCAGTACGTTGGCCTGCCGCAACCTGTCGAGTTTTGCCCTGCCTAGTAGCAGTTCCGTTCTTTCAAGCCACTCCATAATCGGGGAAAACTGTTTTAAAGTTTTGATATATGTCTGCTTTCAGTTCAGGTACGGGTATATTGAGGAGGGCGCCGACGGCAGTGTACATCTGCTCTATCGGGACGTCGCTGTCGTCTGTTTCGATGAAAAGACGATGGAGAGGCGCTTCCCGGAGCGATGCTTCCGTTTTGGGCGACCGCAGCGATATCGGTCCGACCGAGAGGTAATATCCGGCGGCGAAAAGTCTTTCGGTCTGCTGCGGACTGCCTGTATAGCCATGGAAAATGACGGCGGGCAGCGAGTATGCGGCCAAAAGTTCCATCAGTAGCTCGAAAGCTTTGACACAGTGGATAATGACCGGAAGACGGAGCGCCGAAGCGCTTTGCAGTTGGGCAGTCAGGACTGTTGTCTGACATGATTCGTTCCTCCGGCCGGAAGCATGGTCGAGTCCGATTTCTCCGACGGCCGCCGCTCCGCATCGTTTCAGTTGCTGCAGCAGCTCGGGGAGCCGGTGGCATGCCTCCGTCGCATCCCACGGATGAATACCGGCGGAAAAGGGGGCCGGAGGCAATACGCTGTCGTATCCCAAACGGAAAGAGGAGATGCCGATGCACTCTTTCGGTTCCAGAGTGGGAGGGCGATGCGTGTGGATATTCGTGTAGGGTATCATATGCCGAACAAAGGTACGAAAAATCGGGGCGAAGATACGGTTTTGCGCTTGTCCGGCTGTCGGAAACAGTTGTTTTGCTTTTGGTTTTTATGTCTTAATTGATTGATTTATATAGGTTTATTGTGTGTGTCGAAATGGCGGAGTGAGGGTATTTCGGAAAGGTGCCGAATTATTGTGTGAAAAAATTCACATTAAAGTTATCAATCCGGGAAAATAAACGTAAATTTGCCGTGGATTTTTTTCGGGGTATTGGTTTCCCGGCACAAACATACAGACTTGTAAGCAATTGTTCCGAAACACTCATATCAATAAATCATAGTATGTCGAAAGTCATAAAACTGAAACGTGGTCTCGACATCCGGTTGGTAGGCGAAGCGGAGAAGACAGTGGTCCAGATGCCCGTCGGCTCCACCTATGCCGTCGTTCCGGATAGCTTTCCGCGCATCACGCCGAAACTGCTCGTTTCGGAGGGTGCCAGAGTGAAAGCGGGTACCCCTCTGTTTTTCGACAAGGCGCGTCCGCAGATACTCTTCACCTCGCCGGTGAGCGGTACCGTGTCGGCTGTCCGCCGCGGCGAAAAACGCAGGATAATGTCTGTGGTAATCGATGCCGACCCGGTTGTCGAATACGAGAAATTCCAGGCCCCCGTTCCGGCTAAATCCACTCCGGAGAAAATCACCGAGGTCTTGCTGCAAAGCGGGCTTTGGCCTCTTATTATTCAGCGTCCCTACGGGACGATAGCAAACCCGGGTGACCGGCCGAAAGCCGTTTTCATCTCCGGATTCGATTCCGCTCCTCTCGCACCCGATATGAACTTCGTGCTGAAAGACGAGTACGACAACCTGGTTGCGGGCATCGAGGCGCTGAAGAAACTGACCGACGGCGAGGTGCACCTCGGCCTGCGCAACGGCGAGAACGGTGTGCTCAACCGCTTGACGAATGCCGCCCAGCACCTTTTTGAAGGGCCGCATCCGGTTGGCAATGTGGGCGTGCAGATACACCATGTATCGCCCATCAACAAGGGCGAAACGGTGTGGACGGTGGATATACAGAACGTGGCCGTCATCGGTCGTCTGTTCAATACGGGAACGGTCGATATGCGGAAGGTTATTGCCGTGACGGGTTCCGAGGTGACCGAACCCAAGTATGTTTCGGTCATAGCGGGTACTTCGGTCGTGCAGCCGGTCATGGCGGCAGGGGTGAAGCACCAGCGGGCCGGGGAGAGTTTCCGTATCATTTGCGGCAACGTACTGACCGGAACGAAGACCGACGGCGACGGCTATCTGGATGTCTACCATAACCAGATAACCATGATACCCGAAGGCGATAAGTACGAATTGCTGGGGTGGATAGCTCCGCGCTTAGACAAGTTTTCGGTTTCCCGCAGCTACTTCTCGTGGCTCATGCCCAAGAAAAGGTATGACCTCGATACCAACCTGAACGGAGGCAGGCGTGCATTGGTGGTGACCGGGCTCTACGACCGCTATCTGCCGATGAACATCTATCCGATTTATCTGCTTAAGGCCTGCATGGCCGGAGATATCGACAAGATGGAGAATCTCGGTATCTACGAGGTGCTTCCGGAAGATTTCGCGCTCTGCGAATTCGTAGACCCCTCCAAGACGGAGATGCAGGCGGTCATTGCGGACGGTATCAATTTGATGATTAAAGAGCTGAGCTAAGGATATGGAGAAACAACTGAGAAAAATCGTAGACAAATACAAACCGGCGTTCTCCAAGGGCGGAAAGTTCGGTTTCCTGCACTCTACGTTCGATGCGTTCGAAACGTTCCTGTTCGTTCCGAATACGGTGACCCGCAGGGGAAGTCATATACGTGATGCGAACGACTTGAAGCGTACGATGATAATCGTCATTATCGCCCTGTTGCCCGCCCTGTTGTTCGGCATGTATAATGTCGGTTACCAGCACTTCGCTGCCATAGCCGACCCCGTATCGCAGGCGATGTGGTTCAAATGCTGGTGGTACGGATTCGTGCGCATGCTGCCGATGATACTCGTTTCGTATATCGTCGGGCTCGGCATCGAGTTCGCAGTCGCACAGCATAAGGGCGAGGAGGTGAACGAAGGATTTCTCGTCACCGGTCTGCTCATCCCGATGATAATGCCTATCGACATCCCGCTGTGGATACTGGCGCTTGCCGTCGCATTCTCGGTGGTGTTCGGCAAAGAAGTGTTCGGCGGAACGGGCATGAACGTCTTCAACCCGGCCCTGCTGGCGCGTGCATTCGTCTTCTTTGCCTATACGCCGAAGATTTCCGGCGAACAGGTGTGGATTCGCGGTTTCTCCAAGGGGGGGGCGTATGCCGACGGGTTCTCTGGCGCTACGCCGCTCGGGTACATCAATGACAGCGTTTCGGCCGGTGCCTCTACGCTAGACTTCGGAGGTACGACGCCGTGCGACTGGTTCTGGGGCTTCATTCCCGGCAGTATCGGCGAGGTTTCCACTTTCTGTATCCTCATAGGCGCTGCTATACTCCTTTACACGGGAGTGGCGAGCTGGAGAACGATGCTGAGCGTTTTTGCAGGCGGCCTCATTATGGGGTGGATATTCAATCTCGTGGGCGGCAATGCCTACATGGAGATGCCCGCCTACTACCATCTGCTGCTGGGCGGTTTCGCTTTCGGTGCGGTCTTTATGGCTACCGACCCGGTGACCTCCAGCCAGACCAATGCGGGCAAGATAATCACGGGACTTATCATCGGTATGCTGACCGTGCTCATCAGGGTGGTGAACCCCGGTTATCCGGAGGGCATGATGCTTTCGATACTCTTCGTGAACGCCCTGGCGCCGCTCGTGGATTACTATGTGGTACAGGCCAATGTCCGTAACAGGAAAAAACGTTTGAAAACAGTTAAACAGTAGTGCGGCCATGAATAAGAACAGCAACGTTTATATTATCATATATGCTTCGGTGATGATAATCATCGTGGCGGTGCTTCTTTCGGTGGCCTCCATGGCACTGAAAAGCCGGCAGCAGGCCAACATTGCCGTTGAGAAACAGGGGGCTATCCTCTCTACCATCGGTTTGGGCGGTGATGCCGACAAAGTGAAAGACAAGACCAAATACATCGAGCAGGAGTACGAGAAATACATTACGGACAGCTATGTGGTGAACGGCGAAGGCGACCGTGTGGAAGGTGCGGCGGCGTTCGGCCTGCTTGACAAGCTGAAGGACGAATATGCCAAACCGCAGGCAGAAAGGCAACTGCCCGTCTTTGTTGCCAGGCTGGACGACGGTACCGTACTGAATGTACTCGCCGTGTACGGCGCGGGGCTTTGGGGACCGATATGGGGATATATCGCCCTCGGAAGCGATTGGGATACCATCCGCGGTGCGGTTTTCGACCATCAGGGCGAGACTCCCGGACTCGGTGCGGAAATCACCACTCCCGCATTTTCAGGACAGTTCATCGGCAAGACCATATTCGACGGCGAGGAGTTTACCGGAATAGCGGTGCTCAAAGGGGCCGGTGCTTCGGCCGGGAACGACCATGCCGTGGATGCGATATCGGGCGGAACCATCACCAGCCGCGGTGTCGAAAGTATGCTCCGGAACTGCCTGGAGGCCTACCTCCCGCTGATACGCAAGCAGCAGGCCGCCGCGGCGCAGCCGGAGTTGAAACAGGTCAGCTTAACCGATATAACAGTTGAAAACCATGAGTAAAGATAAAGCGTCCATGTTCTCTTCGAAGAACTTCAAATTACTGTGGGGGCCGTTGAACCTGAACAACCCGGTCATCGTACAGATACTCGGTATCTGCTCTTCGCTGGCCGTGACGGCGAAACTGAAACCCGCATTCGTAATGGCGGTGTCCGTTACGGTCGTGACCGCCTTTTCCAACCTTGTCATGTCGCTTCTGCGCAAGGGGCTGCCCAACCGTATCCGAATCATCGTGCAGCTCGTTGTGATTGCCACGCTGGTAATTCTCGTAGACCAGGTGCTCAAAGCCTACGTCTATGACGTCAGCAAACAGCTCTCCGTATTCGTCGGACTGATAATCACCAACTGTATCATCATGGGTCGCGTGGAGGCGTTCGCGCTGAGCAACAAGCCCTGGCCGTCGTTCCTCGACGGTATCGGCAACGGTTTAGGGTACGGACTCATTCTGATTGTCATCGCGTTCGTCAGGGAACTGTTCGGAGCAGGCACGCTTTGGGGATACAGGATAATTCCCGAGAGCGCCTATCTGCATGGCTACATGAACAACAGCCTCATGCTGCTGCCGCCCATGGCCCTTATCCTCGTGGGCGTCATTATCTGGATACACCGCAGTAAAAACAGGGATTTGATAGAAAAGTAGGGGTATGGAGAGTATATTTAATATATTTATAAGGTCGATATTTATCGACAACATGGTTTTCGCCTACTTCTTCGGCATGTGTTCCTACATCGCCGTAAGCAAGAATGTGAAAACGGCTTTGGGACTGGGTGCCGCCGTGACGTTCGTCATGTTCATCACCGTACCCCTGAACTACCTGATAGACGAGTTCCTGCTGCAGCCGGGCGCTTTGGCATGGATTAGTCCGAAACTGGCCGATGTGGATTTGAGTTTCCTTTCGTTCATTGTCTTCATCGCTGTTATCGCTTCATTCGTGCAGCTCGTCGAGATGGTTGTGGAGAGGTTCAGCCCTTCGCTCTATAACTCGCTCGGTATCTTCCTGCCGTTGATAGCTGTGAACTGTGCCATCATGGGTGGTTCGCTCTTCATGCAGCAGCGGGAGTTCCTGAACGTGGGCGAAGCCGCTTCGTACGGACTCGGTTCCGGTATCGGCTGGTGGCTCGCCATACTGATGATGGCTGCTATCCGTGAAAAGATAAGCTATTCCAATATACCCGCACCGCTCAGAGGGCCGGGTATCGCTTTCATCATTACGGGGCTCATGGGTATCGCATTCATGTCGTTCCTCGGTATTCAAATCAATTAAACAGGTTAGTGGATTATGATGAACTCTATTATAATCGCGGTAGTGGCGGCATTGATAATCGTACTGTTGCTCGTCGTACTGCTGTTGTTCGCCAAGGCCAAACTGACGACCTCGGGCGAGGTCACCATAGATATCAACGACGGCGAGAGGGTGCTCACGGCTTCGACCGGCGAATCGCTTCTTGCGACGCTTGCTGCCCAGAATATTTATCTGCCGTCCGCCTGCGGCGGACAGGGTACCTGCGGAATGTGCAAGTGCCAGGTATTGGAGGGCGGAGGTGAAATACTGCCTACCGAAACGGGCTTCTTCTCCCGTCGCCAGCAAAAGGAACATTGGAGGCTCGGCTGTCAGGTGAAGGTGAAGGACAACCTTAAGATACATGTCAGCGAAGCCGTGCTCGGCGTGAAGAAGTGGGAATGCGAGGTGGTTTCGAACCACAATGTGGCCACGTTCATCAAGGAGTTCGTGGTGAAGCTTCCGGCCGGTGAGAACCTGAACTTCCGCAGCGGTGGCTATATTCAGATAGATGTTCCGAAATACGACGCCATCAAGTTCTCGGATTTCGACATCGACGAAGAGTATCACGAGGATTGGAATAAGAACAAGATGTGGGGGCTGGTAGCCAAGAATCCGGAACCGACGTTCCGGGCCTATTCGATGGCCAACCATCCGGCCGAGGGCAATATCATCATGCTGAACATCCGTATCGCAACGCCGCCGTGGGATAGGGCTGCGGGTGCTTTCATGAATGTAAATCCCGGTATATGTTCTTCTTACATCTATTCGCTTAAACCCGGTGACAAGATTACGATATCCGGTCCGTACGGTGAGTTCTTCGTGAAGGATACGCCGAACGAAAAGATGTTTATCGGCGGCGGTGCCGGTATGGCTCCCATGCGTTCGCATATTTTCGACCTGTTCCTTACCAAGAAGACGACCGTTCCTGTGACGTTCTGGTACGGTGCCCGTAGCAAACGGGAGATATTCTACGAAGAACAGTTCGAGGAGATAGCGCGTGAACACGAGAATTTCCGTTACGAGGTGGCGCTTTCGGAACCCAAACCGGAGGATAACTGGACCGGTTATACGGGATTCATTCATCAGGTCATTTATGATAACTACCTGAAGTATCACGATGCGCCGGAGGATATCGAGTATTATATCTGTGGTCCCGGTCCGATGACCGCTGCCGTAGAGAAGATGCTCGACAACCTCGGAGTACCGAAGGAGAATATCATGTATGATAACTTTGGTTAGCAGTCTGTGTATTTTGGATAAAAGCGGCGGGGCTTCCAGGCCCCGCCGCTTTTATCCAAATGCCAAAAGGGAGCGCTGGCCGTTGTGCAATATATTATAGAATTATGGTAAAGGGTGAAATCATGTTCCTTCCGCCGGGAGTCAGTGAAGCGTTTGCCGAGCGTTCCGGGTGGGGATTCGGGTATGTTACATGGGATGAAGTCAGGGCGTTGGTGAAGCCGCGGGCGGAAGATGCCCATAAAGGCATGTATGGGCATGCCTTGTTGGTCTGCGGTTCGAGGGGAATGCCGGGGGCGGCCGTGCTTTCCGCAGGAGCCGCTCTGCGTTCTGGTTGCGGATTGGTGACGGTGCATCTGCCGGAAAGCGAACGTTTTCCGGTCGAAGCGAATTTTCCGTCGGCCATGGTCAGTCTGGATACGGCCGACTGTTTTACGGAACTGCCTGCCGACATGACACGTTATACGGCAGTGGGTATCGGATGCGGATTGGGACAGGATTCCCGGACGGTGGAAGCGCTGGAGTGTCTGTTGGAGTGGTGTCGTACCCGTAAAGTTCGGATGGTGATAGATGCCGATGCGTTGAATATGCTCTCCGGGCATACCGGATTGCAGCGGTTGGTTCCTGCAGGAACGATATTGACGCCCCATTTGGGGGAACTGCGCAGATTGGTGGGAACATGGCGGGACGAGGAGGAGATGCTGGAGAGGGCGAATGGGCTGGCCGCCCGGCTCGACAGCGTTGTCGTCGTGAAAGGACCCAATTCAGCCGTTTTCAACCGAGGAAAGTGCGTAGTATTCAACTCTACCGGAAACGGCGGGATGGCCAAGGGTGGAAGCGGTGATGTGCTGACCGGATTTCTCACCGGATTACTTGCCCGCGGGTATGAGCCGGATGTGGCGGCGGTATTGGGTGTATTCCTGCACGGGGTGGCCGGAGATAAGGCTGCGGAGTATTACGGCATGGAGGGTATGAACAGTGCCGACCTGATAGATTTTCTGGCCGAGGCATTGAAAGAGACGGAATAAATTCCTATATTTGTCTCAAATGAATCACGTTAGGCCGTGGGACGGGCTTGTCGTCCGACAGTCGCTTTCGGTTTTCATTGAATATGTTCCTATATTTTCAATAATAGCTTATTGTATAACCGTTAAATTGATTTATCCGCAATGGCAAGTTTGAGAAGAGTAAAAAAAGATATAGATTACCTTGTAAGCGAGGTGGTGTACGACTGTTATCTGGCCCTGTATTTCCATTCGGAACGCCGTGATGCTATCGTGGCGGTGATGGAAGAGGCGGTGGATGCCCGTAACGAATTTTACGAGATGGCGAACCATCCGGCCGAGAAACACAACAAATCCCTGGTGAAAAAACATTATGCTTTCCTTCGCAACGAACTGATGGAACGTATCGACGGCTTGTTCGATAAACTGAGCAAAGTGGTCAATGAGAAATAACAAGGAAGCCTTTTCCGGAAATTTTCCGGAAAAGGTTCTTTCTTGCCGACCATGGGAAATACAGTCGAGGGGGCTTGACGGGTATTTCTCAGAAAGTGTATCGGTGGAGAATTTGTTTTCAGCACCAATTCCGAGAAGAAATCGTATAGGGCTTTTCTGAGTTGGTGTTTTACTTTTTGTCTTTTTAGGAGCTATGTCTGTTTCCGGAACACAAATCAAAGTGGATTGAATTGGAAGGGGGCCGTGTACTTATGAGGCGCTGAAGGGGGGGACAGTGATAGGGTAGGCAGAACAGCCGCAAGCAGACCGTAGGAGTTTCTGATACGCAGGAATAAACAGATAGGTAATGAACCTGTCAGAATCCTTTTTTAAGTACAAAATCTTTGCCGCAGAATAACCTAATAAGCAGGGTATGTGGGTTCTTGTAATCTGCTTTCTGGGAATATTATAGAGGACTTTGTCGTACTGGAGGCAAACAGTCTTTTCGGTGTTTTAGTGTCTTTTCAGTACGGTATGGGGAACATCGCCGTGCGTTATCAGTTGGATAGGACAGTTGTAATTGGCCAACTGTTCGGGGGTAATATTATTCGTGTTGTGTCGGTGTACCGTGCGGTTGACGCAAACGATGCTCTTGACGTAACTTGTTATCGTCCCCAGGTCATGCGACACCATGACGATAGCCATGCGGTCATTGAGAGAGGCCAGTATTTCGTACAGTTCCTTTTCAAATTTGTTATCGACAAAATTGGTCGGTTCGTCCAGAATGAGCAGTTTCGGGTCGGAAATCAGTGCCCGACAGAGTAGGGCTCTTTGCATTTCGCCGCCGGATATCGCTCCGATGGGTTTTCTGGAGAGCGGTGCAATGCCTGCCATGGCCATCAGTTCGTCGGCTTTTTTCCGTTCGTCGGAGGAGATACGGAAAACAAGCCGTTTGCGCGACTGCAAACCGCTGTATACCACCTCCGCGACTGATATGGGAAATTGTCTGTCGAAATTATTTTGTTGGGGTAGGTAGCCGATAGTGCCGTCGTGTACGCTTATTCCGTCCGCGAATTCGATGCGTCCCGAATAGGGTACCATGCCCAGTATAGCCTTTACCAGAGTCGTTTTTCCGCCGCCGTTGGGCCCGATGATACCGGTGAAGTCATCGGAGAAAAGGTCGAGCGTCACGTTACGAAGCGCCGGAATGCCTTCGTACGACACCGATACATTATGGAGCGACACCAGTTTCATGAGCGGTGATAATATCGGTTATGCGCAGTATCTCGCTGATAATGTCCTCCTTCAGCGGGTCAATCTCAATTGGGACGGCACCTATGTCGGTCGCCGCTGTGGAGACTACGGTCAGCGGGAACTGTTTCTGATAAAGAACGACTTTGATGCCCTGTTCATGGGCTTTGCGGATAATGCTCTCCATCTGTACGGCCGAAGGCTCCTTCCCCTCGTTTTCAAGTGGTATTTGAGTTAAGCCGTAATCGTCGGCGTAATAGGTCAGTGCGGGATGGTAGATGATGAATGAACGGGTAGGGGAGGCGGCCACCTTTTCCCGGATTTCCTGTGAGGCCGCATCCAGTTTCTCTTTTAAAGTCTCATAAGCCTGGCTGTATCGTGTCGAGTCGGGAAACAGACGGTGGACGGCTTCGTATGTATCGGCCGCCATGATTTTTAGTTGTTCTGGCGAAGTCCATATATGGGGGTCGACACCGTGGCCGTGGCCTGTCGCGTCGTGTGAGTGGCTGCATGACCCTTTCTTGATGTCGATATGTCGGCTTAAATCGACGATTGCCTCTTTGTTTATCGGAAGGCGGGCAATGAGCTCCTGCTCGAAGTCGAGCAGCCCGCTGGTGAATATGAGTCTGGAGTCTTCCACGTGAACTATTTGCGACGCAGAAGGGGAGTAGGATTCGGGGCTCGCACCGTCCGGAACGAGTACTTCTACCCGAAAGTCTCCGCAGGTGATGTACTCTACCAGATACTTTATGGGCGATATGGAAGCGGTGAACACCGTCTCCGATGCGTTTTTTTGACTGTTACAGCTTGACAACAAGATTATTGCCGTTATCAATCCTGTAATCGATATGTGTTTTTTCAGTGTCACGTTTATTTCCCGATACAATTCCAATGAAGAAAACTTTATTCGATAACGACCGAATTCGTGCCTCGGACAACGGAACCTGTGGTCGCACCATGATTCGGCTGACTCAAATATACACAATATATTCGCTAACAACCGAATGCGGTCTTCGGCCGGCAGTCCGGTGCGCGGTCGCAGGTGCGATTCGGTTGAAACAAATATAGCAAAAGTTCATGTAAAATACGGAATCTGCCGCTGCTTTTTCAGACCGAGCCGCATCATTTCGTATGTATGCGTTTGATAGGGTGTGTGCTGTTATTCTATCGGCTTGCCGTTGTTGAAAAAGTCTTCGGTAAAGATATATTCGTAATGGCGGACGGTATCGCTCGCCGACGTGAGCGTATAGGTTTCCATATTTAGCAAACTATCATCTCCTCCATTATCAAAAACTTTTCGTTCTTGACCAGCAAATATTTGCTTGCATTCAATCACTCGAAAGGGTCTGCGAAAGTCATACCATCAAATACTACTGTGTTTTCTTCTCCGGGCAATATCGTAAGAAATCCTCCGGATTGACGAATTTATCTTCCGATACCCAGCGGAATTTTCCAATAAAACTTGCCGTAATTCGGTTCTTCATGAACCCGTCTGTATAGCATCCGTTGTCATTCGTTACTGTAGAATCTTGCAAGAAGCATCGGTTTCCTGTTTACGCCACCATCCGGAAGTTGCTGCCGATTCCTTGCCTGCGAATTCTTCATGTCCCGCTTTATCTTGTCGTTGGTGATTTTGGCGTAAATCTGGGACGTCGCGATATGTTGTGCCTCGACCCGCTTCGGTACCGTTAGCAGGCAAAATGTTATCGGAAGGGGGTTGGTATTTTAGTTTATTCCGGGCAATCCCCTACATTACTTAACATAATATAAATTATATTTCATAGATTCTATCTAAATATTATGAGGATTATTCGTTGTTGCAGTAGTCAAACGATTCAACCGTGTGGTCGGAAAAGAATATCATCACTTTTCGAATCGCTTTTTTGGCAGATTGGCCGGAGGTACTGTCGGAAAAGTTACGGTCGGAAGATTGCCGGGATTGCGTTGCCGGAGCTGCAGAAAATAAATCCTGTTCCGCTATCTGGGGCGTCGGCCGGATGGCTGAGGGCTGAGAGGCATCGGAAATACTAACAGGCGGTGCAGCAGTAACCGAGACGGCAGGTTGCGTCGAGTTTGTTGCAGTGCGGTACATGTCGCCTTTACCAAGGATGAACCAATCCGGAGAGATGTCGGGAAATACGGTCAGCAATTTGGTTATAAAATCCATGCTCGGTTTGTTGCGCCCGGAAAGGATATGGGAGATGCCGGAAGGCTGAACTTCAAGCATCTCGGCCAGTTTATTCGACGATAACGACTTCTCTTTTAAAATCCTCTCTATGCGCTCTTTCATAGTATCTGTTTTTACAAAAATATAAATTACAGGAGTAATATCAAAGCGTTTTCGTGGTTTTCCCTTGCTGATTCTGTCTGAATATACCCGGAGACAATGGGTATTCTCTGCCATATTTCCTTTCCTATTTATATGGAATTCATATTTAATTTGCGTGTAATAATTTACTGATAATGATATTGTTATATATTATATATATGTGAAGTCATGTATTTTATGGTTATTCGGGACGCATATGTCCAGAATCAATATTAATTATTAATTGATGTATTAGTTAATTATGTCTTGATTATTAGTGTTTTATGTGTTATAATTCAATGGATGTTATGGCAGGTAACTGCGAAAGTTTGGATGTTGCAAGGATATGAATATTTGTAATTTATTTTATAGAAATAGTGATTACAATTGTAATTAATGATGATGTAAAAAGAGTCACAGAGAGATGTAAAAGAGATAAAAAAGGAGGACAAGTACCCTGTCCTCCCCTTTTCATTCGCTCTATAAATAGAAGTTTTCGGGTACCTTTTTATGCGTTGATTTTGTCGGCTACGGCTTTCAATTCTTCTTGGGAAGGATGCTGTTTGTGTTTAAAATCGATATCGCTCTCCTTAGTGATTGGGAGAAGATGGATGTGGGCATGGGGGACTTCCAGTCCGATGACCGTAACGGCAATCCTTTTGCATTCGATTTTTGTTTCCAGCTTACGAGCGACTTTCTTGGCAAATACCATCAGGTCTGCCAACTCGTCATCTTCCAAATTAAAAAGGTAATCATTCTCTTTTTTAGGCACTACCAGCGTATGACCTTCGACAACAGGATTGATGTCCAGAAATGCGTAATGCTTATCATCCTCGGCTATCTTATAGCTGGGAATCTCTCCGTTAATGATTTTTGTAAAAATAGTAGCCATATTGCAGAAATAAATTGAAGTATCAGAATTTGGGACGCAATATCTCCGAATAGACAACGGCTTTCCGTAAATCGAAATCCTCCCATACTGCGTCGGTTTGCTCCGTTTGTTCCGGTTCAAGTGATATTTCGGAAAGCTGACAGAGCGTCGATTCGTTTTGACGGCGGGGATGTTGATAAATAGGCCGTCCGTCGACTGCCGTTGTTGTCTTTGTCTGTTCAGGCTGTTCCGGAGAGAAAGTGAGACTGATAGCAGAATCCGATGTAATTACATTTGTAATGTTGCCGGATGCGGACATCCTCTTTTTTTTCGGCTTGCTTTTCTTTTGTATTCCTTTCTGTATCGCCGGAATTGCAGATATTAGCAGCAATACTACCACGTAAACAAAATCTTCCATAAGTGTGGTAAAATATATGTTGTTACAAATGTAATTATAGCGTTCGCTTCACTTTTTCGATGCCTTTGATACTGCCCACCCTATCCAGCAAGGCATTCAAATTTTCGGTATCTTTTACGTAAACGCTTATTTTGCCCTCAAAAATACCGTCATGACTCTGTATGGCGAGTTCACGGATGTTGATGCCGAGTTCCAGGGTGATGACCTGTGAAAGGTCTACCAATATCCCTACTCTGTCTATGCCCCGGACCTCTATTTCCGCCAGGTAGGATTCGGCTTTGTAGCTCGACCATTTGATGCTGGTGACGATATTCTCCCCATGCTGGGCGGCCAGGCGGGTAATGTCTTCGCAGCCGGCTTTATGAACTACGATGGTATTCGTGCCGGGGGTTCTGTATCCTACGATATCGTCGCCCGGAATGGGATTGCACCCTTCTGCGATGACAAATTTCGGCGTATTGCCGTCTTTCGTATCCGAATTTCCGACAAGCAATGTATCCTGTTTGTCGGACTTGAAGGGCTTGGTGAGCTGAATGTCCCAAAACTTCAGCACCTTGCTCATCGAATTTTGACGCAGAACTTTATCTACACCGTCGAGATTGATGATGCCGGACCCCAACTTGCTATAAAATTCGTCCTTGTTGCTGCATTCGTAGGCAGGCAATATTTTCCGGAAAACGCGTGCGCTGGGAGTGATGCCGAACTCCTCCATGCGTCGGTCGAACAGTTCGATACCCCGTTCGATGTTGTTTTCCCGCGAACGTTTCAGGTAGGTAGTGATGGATTGTTTGGCTTTCGCCGTAGTCACATGGTCGAGCCATTCGAGATTGGGCCGCGAATTGTCGGAGGTGATAATCTCTATCTGGTCGCCGTTTTTCAGCGTCTCGAAGATGGACTCTATTTTGTGGTTCACCTTGGCGCCGATTGCCTTGTTCCCCACATTCGTATGGATATTGTAGGCGAAATCCAGTACCGTCGCACCCTGCGGCATCTTTCGGGGTTCTCCTTTGGGGGTGAAAACGACGATTTCATTGGTATATAAGGTGAGGCGTACATTGTCGAGAAACTCTACCGCATCTTCGGTAGGTCCCTTCAGTGCATTCCTCACCTCTTTAAGCCATTTGTCGAATTCGTCTTCGCTGCTGTGAGCCTGTTTGTATTTCCAATGGGCGGCGAATCCCCGTTCGGCTATCTCTTCCATGCGTTCGGAGCGTATCTGCACTTCGGCCCAGATACCGTCCGGCCCCATGACTGTGGCATGCAGCGCTTCGTAGCCGTTGGCTTTCGGAAAGTTTACCCAGTCGCGGATGCGGTCCGGCTTCGGAGCGTAGATGTCCGTGATGAGGGAGTAGATGTGCCAGCACTGCGATTTTTCGGGAATGAGTTCCGTGGGCTTGAATACGATGCGGATGGCGAAGAGGTCGTAAACGTCTTCGAAGGAGATTCCTTTCCGCTGCATCTTCGACCAGATGGAGAAGATGCTTTTGACGCGTCCTGCTATCGTAAAGTCGATGCCGCTCTCGGTGAGGCGCTGCCTGATGGGGGCGATGAAACGGTTTATGAATTCGTTTCTGTCTGGCTCCGTCTCGTCCAGTTTCCGGACAATCTCGAAGTATTGTTCCGGATACCGGTAGCGCAGGCTCAAGTCTTCCAACTCGGTTTTGATGGCATACAGACCAAGTCGGTAGGCCAGCGGAGCGAACAGATAGAGGGTTTCGCTCGATATCTTCACCTGCTTGTCGCGCGGCATGGAGGCCATTGTCCGCATGTTATGCAGCCGGTCGGCTATCTTGATGAGGATGACCCTCACATCGTCCGACAGCGTCAGCAGCACTTTGCGGAAATAGGCGGCCTGTTTGGAGGTGTCCGTGTTCACTACCCCGGCCATTTTGGTCAGGCCGTCCACCATGTAGGCAATCTTCTCCCCGAAAATGGTATCGATTTCCTCCACCGTGTAGGCCGTATCCTCCACTACGTCGTGCAGAAGAGCGGCCGCCACGGATTTTACGCCCAGCCCTATCTCCTCCACTACGATTTTGGCGACGGCGAGGGGGTGCAGTATATAAGGTTCCCCGCTGCGGCGCAATACCCCCTTATGGGCCTCCTTTGCGAGGAAGAAAGCCTTGCGTATCAACTCCCAGTCCTCCTCCTTCTTGACTATTTTCGAGCAGGATGAGAGAAGGTCGTTGAAACGGTCCGTAATGATTATTTCGTGTTCTTCGGAGTAGCCAGCTGTTGCCATAGGCAGATACGGTTTGATTGGTTCGGAAGCCAGCGGAACGCATGGGGCGTTTGCCGGAGGTGGCAACCTATTTCTTCGGGGCGTTGCGTGCTTCTTTCATGGCTTCGCGCACTTTGCCCTCGATTTCTTCCATCAACGGTTCGTCGGCCGTCAGCAAATCCTTGACGGCGTCACGGCCCTGTGCGAGTCGCCTGTCGCCGTAAGAATACCACGAACCGCTTTTTTTGATTACGTCGAAATCAACGCCGAGGTCTACTATCTCCCCTACTTTGGAGATACCTTCGCCGTACATGATGTCGAATTCGGCGCGGCGGAAAGGCGGAGCCACCTTGTTCTTGACGACTTTGACTTTGGCTCTTGCACCGAGCTGCTCTTCACCGTCCTTGATGCTGGAGGCTTTGCGGATATCGATGCGGACACTGGCATAGAATTTCAGTGCATTGCCGCCGGTGGTCGTTTCCGGATTGCCATATACCACGCCTATCTTGTCGCGGAGCTGGTTGATGAAGATGCAGACCGTTTTGGTCTTGCTGATGCTCGCGGTCAGTTTTCGGAGTGCCTGCGACATCAACCGGGCCTGGAGTCCCATTTTGGATTCTCCCATGTCGCCCTCTATCTCCGCTTTGGGTGTCAGGGCCGCTACCGAGTCTATTACGATGATATCTATCGCGCTGGAACGGATAAGGCTGTCGGCTATCTCCAATGCCTGTTCGCCGTTGTCCGGCTGGGAAATCAACAGATTGTCCACGTCTACTCCGAGCGCCTGGGCATAGCTTCTGTCGAAAGCGTGTTCGGCATCGATGAAGGCAGCCAGTCCGCCCGCTTTCTGGGCTTCTGCTATGGCGTGCAGCGCCAGGGTCGTCTTACCCGACGATTCGGGGCCGAATATCTCCACGACTCGGCCTTTGGGATAGCCTCCCACTCCGAGGGCCATATCCAGCGTAATCGAACCGGAGGGGATAACGGCCACCTCCTCGACCTTGTCGCTGCTCATTCTCATAACGGCTCCTTTACCGAAATCCTTCTCTATTTTGTCGAGCACTGCATTGAGTACTTTCAGCTTGTCTGCGCTCACTTCTTTTTTTTCTGCCATATCTATTTTCTTATCAAAATATTAACTCATTTTATTTCAAGTTTCCCACCCTGTCGGTTCGGAATGGTTGTTAATAAAGGTAAAAGTACGAAAAATATATCAATAATGAAGCGATAAGGCCGGAAACATCGCTGTTCCGGCCGCGTTAAAAGACAAGGTGCCGTATTATTTGGCCAGCACCTTGCGTTCTATCTCTTCTATCAGTTGATTGAAGGCTTTGTCGGTCTCTATGAGGTTGGAGACGGTTTTGCACGCATGCAACACCGTTGCGTGGTTCTTGCCGCCTATCGCCGCACCGATGGTTGTCAAGGGGGCCTTCGTGTGCTGTTTGCAGAGGTACATGGCTATCTGGCGGGCCTGTGCTACTTCACGCGTGCGTTTGGTCGAATCGAAAACCGCCTGGTCTATCTTCAGGTGGTCGCACACGATATTACGGATGTGTTCTATCGTTATCTCCTTTTGGTTGAATTTGACATACACTTTCAAAATTTCTTTGGCCAGCGTGATGGTTATCTTCCTGCCGAGGAATGTCGCGTTGGCGACCAGTGAAGAGAGGGCACCCTCTATCTCCCGGATATTGGCATTGATATTCTCGGCGAAAAAATGGATGACTTCATCCGGAATATCCGCATTGAGCCGGGCCGCCTTGTGTTTGATGATTTTGACCTTGGTGTCGAAATCGGGCGGCAGCAACTCTGCAGCCAGCCCCCAGCGGAAGCGGGTGAGCAGCCGGTCGTTGATGTCCTTCAACTCGACCGGCCGTTTATCCGATGTAAGGATAAGCTGCTTGCCGGATAGCTGCAGGTGGTTGAAAATGTTGAAAAAGGCGTTCTGCGTACTCTCCTTGTTGCCGGAGAGCTCCTGTATGTCGTCGATTATCAGCACGTCTATCATCTGGTAGAAGTGGATGAAATCGTTCACCTCCTTGTTCAGAACGGCCGATGTGTATTGTGCCTGGAATTTGTTCATGGAGACGTAGAGCACTTGCAGATTCGGGTGGCGCTGTTTTATCTCCATTCCTATCGCTTGGGCCACATGCGTTTTACCTAACCCGGAGTCGCCGAATACGTACAGCGGATTGTAGGCCGTACTGCCCGGATTGACCGCTATGGACATTCCCGCCGAACGGGCCAGCCGGTTGCAGTCGCCTTCGATGAATGTATCGAACGTGTAGTTGGGGTTGAGCTGCGAGTCGATAACTATCCTCTTTATACCCGGTATGACGAACGGATTTTTTATATTTGCCGTATCGGTCTGTTCCACATATTTTGAAATCGGCGTAGTATTTGCTTCCTGCGGATAGGCGGCCGGTTGCTGTGTGTGATGTTCGTGGTTGGGTATCGAATAGCGGAGTTTGGTCTTCTGTCCGAAAGTCTGGTAGATTATCGGGCGGAGGAACGGGATGTAGTGTTTCTCTATGTGATAGACGTACGCTTCGTTGGGTACCCGCAACTGCAGCGTGGTGCCGTCGAAGTTGACCGGCACGATGGGCTTGAACCACTTGATGAACTCCTCCTGGGAGGTCTTCTCCCGGATACGGGACAAGCAGTTCTGCCACATATCGCTGTATGTCGGATTGTTGATAACCATAAGTGCGGGGTGGTTTTTCCGAGTACAAAAGTGTGTTATAAAAATGTTTAAAAAAACCGTACCCCATGTTGCGTTTTCAGATTTAATTTTTATAGAAAAATGGGGGTTCTCGGAGGGGGCGGATTTAAAGGTTTGATAGCGAGAAATTCTAAAAAAACGCCTAATTTTGTATATAGAAAATATCATTGAGCGGCATACGAATCATAAATAAAATCAATGACGATTATGGGTATGAAAGCAGACGAACAAGTGCTGCTGCGGGCTGAAAAATGGCTTGCAGGGGATTTTGACGAAGCGACTAAAAGGCAAGTCAAGCATCTGATTGACAATAATCAAAAGGAGCTTACCGAAAGTTTCTACAGAGATTTGGAATTTGGTACAGGAGGTCTGCGCGGCATCATGGGTGTGGGAACGAACCGGATGAATGTCTACACGGTAGGCATGGCCACGCAGGGGCTTGCCAATTACCTCGCCAAGACATTTGCCGGAGAGGAGATAAAGGTGGCTGTCAGTCACGACTGTCGCAACCACAGCCGCGAGTTCGCCGAACGCGTGGCCGACATCTTCGCATCGAATGGTTTCAGGGTATTCCTGTTCGACTCGCTCCGTCCTACTCCGGAGCTCAGCTTCGCTATCCGGGAGCTCGGCTGCAAAAGCGGCGTGATGGTGACCGCGTCGCACAATCCCCGCGAATACAACGGTTATAAGGCTTACTGGACGGACGGTTCGCAGGTGGTCGCGCCTCACGACCGGAATATTATCGCCGAGGTCGCGGCGATTACCGACATCGACCGGATAAAATCCGGCCTGCATCCGGAGAACATTACCATATTGGACGAGGCTTTCGACCGGGTGTATCTCCAGCGCATCAAATCGCTCTCTCTGTCGCCGGAGGCGGTGGCCGCCAACCGGGATATGAAGATAGTCTATACACCCATTCACGGATGTGGTTACAGGCTGGTGCCTCAAGCACTGCGTGAGTTCGGCTTTACCGACGTGAGTACCGTCGCGGAGCAGATGGTGATTGACGGCAACTTCCCGACGGTGGAATCTCCCAACCCGGAGGAGCGTACGACGATGCGTATGGCCATCGAACAAGGGATGCGGGAGAGGGCCGATATCGTTCTCGCCACCGACCCCGATGCCGACCGCATCGGTATCGCGGTACCGGACGAGGAAGGAAATTACGTATTGCTGAACGGCAATCAGACCTGTGTCCTGCTTACCTATTATATTTGCCGCCGCTGGAGCGAGACGGGGAGACTCGACGGACACCAGTTCGTCGTGAAGACCATCGTGACCTCCGAGATGGTTGCCGAAGTGGCCCGAAGTTTCGGGGTGAAAGTATTCGACTGCCTGACCGGGTTCAAGTATATTGCAGGCATCATCCGTCGGCAGGAGCCGCTCGGAGAGAAGTATATCGGCGGCGGCGAGGAGAGCTTCGGGTACCTGCCTGAGGATTTCGTGCGGGACAAGGACGGCGTCAGCTCGTGTGCGCTGGCTGCGGAGGCTGCGGCCTGGGCCAAGAGTATCGGAACGACGCTTTATCAGTTAATTAAGGAGCTTTATGTAAAATACGGCTTCTATAAAGAAGGGTTGGTGTCGATAGTGCGCAAGGGCCAGGAGGGCCAGGAGGAGATACATCGTATGATGGTCGATTGGCGTACTGCGCCGCCTAAGGTCATCGCCGGTTCTTCCGTCGCAGTCATCAGAGATTATCTGACAGGAGAGAGTCGCGACCTGACGACAGGCAAGGTAACCCCGATTGATATGGAAAAGAGCGACGTCCTGCAATTTATTACGGCCGACCGAAGCATGGTCTCCGTGCGTCCTTCCGGGACGGAACCCAAGATAAAGTATTATTTCAGCGTTCGGGAACCGCTCGATGCCATCGACCGGTATGATGCCGTCGGCAGCGAACTCGATGCGAAGCTCGAAAGGATAAAGAAAGACCTTCGGTTGGAATAGGGAAAAGTTCGGTTTGATGGATGCGGCAGGGGAAAAGGAGGAGTTTCTTTTCCCCTGCCGGCATTTTCGGAAGCATACTTTCCGGTATAAGGGGTTTGCTTTACGGAAGATGGGATGGTGTGTCGCTGTCGAGAAAAATCTCCTCCGGGTAACGGACGGCGGTCAGGAAAAGTCCCTGTGCCGGGGCGGAGGAGCCCGCCCGCGAAAGGTCGCGGGCGGCGATGATGCTGCGGAATTCGTCCGGCGTCATTTTGCCCCGGCCTACTCCCACCAGTGTGCCCGTAATGGCTCTGACCATATTGCGCAGGAAGCGGTTGGCGCGGATGGTGAAGATGAGTTCCGTTCCCTCCTGCCTCCATCGGGCATATGTGACTTTGCAGATGTTGGTTTTGTTGGCGGAGTTGAGTTTGGCGAAGGTCGTGAAGTCGTCGAATGCGAGCAGATGCGCGGCGGCTTCGTTCATGGCGGCGGTGTCCAGAGCGCCGCGATACTGCCACGATGTTTCGCGGCTGAAGGGGTCTTTCTCGCTGCGCATGTAATAGGTATATTCCCGTTCGGCGGCATCGAAACGGGCATGCGCATCGTCCCGGACGCGGCGGATGCGGTGGACGGCGATGTCGTCCGGCAGCATCGCATTCAATTGGTAGCGGAGCGCTTCCGCCTCCGCGACGGGAGCGGCGTCGAAATGGGCCGTATAGTCGCGGGCATGTACGCCCGTGTCCGTTCGTCCCGCACCCGTCACCGGCGTGGGGAGACGCAGGACGGTGGACAGGGCGCGTTCGAGTTCCGCCTGGACGGAGGGAGCATTCCGCTGTATCTGCCAGCCGTGATAATTCGTCCCCTTATAGGATAGGTTCATGAAGTAGCGCATGCGTCTTGTTTTAGCACAAAGATAGGCACCGGTACGCATATCGCGTGCGGAGGCAGCCATAAAATTGCCGGAACCGCCGGTAGGATACAGTAGTGTGCGGATGAAGTGTCCGCTCCGGTTTTGCCGGGTGTCCCCGTGCCTGTGGCGGGACGGGAGGATTTCGCAGCGGTCGGTCGCTTTTTTGTAACCTGAGAGGCGGAGTATTCAGGGATTATATGTTACTTTTGCAAAAAAATTTCGGGCGGTACCCTTTGATATGGCCGACATTAACCGACGGTGCCGACTGCTGATTATTCCGATACTGCCGATGAAAAAAGTCCTTACTTTTTCCCTGCTCCTGATTCTCGGCCTTGCGGCCTCTCAAATGTTGCCCGGTTTGCTCGGCGAAGGGTATGCCGCTTTCCGGAACATCTCCACTACCCTCCTCTATGTCTGCCTGTCGTTCATCATGATAAATGTGGGGCGAGAATTTGAGATAGATAAAACCCGCTGGCGCTCCTATGCGGCGGATTATTTTATTGCCATGGCGACGGCTGCCGTTCCGTGGCTGCTCATCGCACTTTACTATGTCTTCGTTCTGCTGCCTCCGGGGTATTGGGGCGATGCCGGCGCATGGAAGGAGAACCTGTTGCTCAGCCGTTTTGCCGCTCCCACTTCCGCTGGTATCCTGTTCACCATGCTGGCGGCGCTGAATCTCAAGCAGAGCTGGATGTACAGGAAGATTCAGGTGTTGGCCATTTTCGATGATTTGGATACCATTCTGCTGATGATTCCACTGCAAATCATGATGATAGGCCTTCGATGGCAGTTGTTTGCGGTCGTGCTTATCGTGTTCCTGCTCCTGTGGCTCGGATGGAAAAAGCTGAATGCCTATAACCTGCGGCAGGAGTGGTGGGCCATCCTCCTCTATTCGGTTGCAGTTTTCGGAATAACCCAGGTGATTTATTTGGTCTCCAAACATTTTTACGGCGAACAAGGAAGTATCCATATCGAGGTGCTGCTGCCGGCCTTCGTACTCGGTATGGTCATGAAGACCCGCCATATGGATTCCCCCCGCGAACGCGCTGCCTCGTCCGGTATCTCGTTCCTGTTCATGTTTCTCGTCGGACTCAGCATGCCGCTGTTCATCGGGCTCGATACATCGTCGGCTGCGGGTGCCGCTTCCGTAACTGGTTCGCAGCCCATGATGTCCTGGGGTGTCATCGCCCTCCATGTCGTCGCCGTATCTTTTTTGTCTAATATCGGCAAGCTGGTGCCCATGTTTTTCTACCGCGACCGGAAATGGAGCGAACGCCTGGCACTCTCCATCGGCATGTTCACTCGCGGAGAGGTGGGGGCCGGCGTCATTTTCATCGCCATCGGTTACAATCTCGGCGGACCGGCGCTGGTCATTTCAGTGCTGACGCTTGTACTGAACCTGATTCTCACGGGTATTTTCGTCGTATGGGTGAAAAAACTCGCTTTGCGTACCTATACGCCCGACGTTCTTTCCGTAGCCGAATAGCGGAGAGAACCGTGATGTTGCCGGACGGTAGGAAAAATACCGTTTGGATATGCTGTGCATCGGGACGTTTTGAGTACCTTTGCACAATACCGGTCTTTTCCGGAACTCGATAAGAAGGCATGAAAACAGTCATCATAGGATACGGCACGATGGGGCACGAGATAGAACGTGTGCTTATCGACCGGGGCCATACGGTACTTTTTACGGTGGATGCGGGGGAAGAGGCGAAACTTGCAACGGAGCGTTTGGCGCAGGCCGATGTCGCCATCGAGTTCACCACTCCCGCTACGGCATTCGGCAATGTCGAGACCTGTCTCCGGGCGGGAGTGCCTGTAGTGTGCGGTACGACAGGATGGAACGAACGCCGGGAGGAGGCGGAAAAGCTGTGCGAAGAGCTGGACGGTACGTTCTTTTGGTCGTCCAATTTCAGTATCGGTGTAAATATCCTTTTCCGCGTCAGCGAGTATCTAGCCCGCATCATGGACCGGTTCCCGGAGTACGCGGTGTCGATGCGCGAGGTGCATCACACAAGAAAAAAGGATGCGCCGAGCGGAACGGCTGTCACGCTGGCCGAGGGTATTCTGCGTAACATCGGCCGGACCGAAGCGTGGGTGAACCATGAAACGGACTGCCCCTCCGCGCTGGGTATCGTTTCCGTGCGTGAAGGCGATGTCGCCGGTATCCACGAGGTGATATACGATTCAGTGGCGGATACCATCACGCTGTGCCATGAGGCCAAGGGGCGCCGCGGATTCGCCGTGGGTGCGGTGATGGCGGCGGAGTTCGCTGCCGGACACAAGGGGGTGCTGACCATGGACGACATGCTCGGTAGCATTATTCATTAAGAGATAATCGAGATAACTGTATAGAATAGACAGAACGACAGAACAATGAAGGAATTTTGGAGTAAGGTGCGTACGTTTTTCCGGAATCGATGGACCAAATTTACCATCGTATCGGTAATTTATATTTTGTGGCTCGTGATATGGTCGCGCAATCCTTGGATGCTTCTCGGACTGCCCGTCATATTCGACATCTACATTACGAAATATCTGTCGAGGTTCCTTTTCGGTAAAAAACATCAGGAGCGCAAGGCGACCAACAAGGCCTACCGTGAAACCTGGAGCTGGATAGAGGCCATTGTGTTCGCTGTTATCGCGGCATCGCTCATCCATACCTATATCTTCCAGATGTACCGGATACCCACCTCCTCGATGGAAAAGACGCTGCTGGTGGGCGATTATCTCTGTGTCAGCAAAGTGGCTTACGGGCCGCGGATGCCCATGACTCCCCTGTCGTTTCCGTTGGTGCACAACAGAATGCCATTTTCGCAGACGAAAAAGTCCTATTCGGAAGCAGTGAAGCGGCCCTATAAGCGCCTGGCTGGATGCGGCAGCGTGCAGCGCGACGACATCGTGGTGTTTAATTTTCCCGCTGGCGATACCGTACTCATGGAGAATCCCAATGTCACCTATTACGATGTGCTGCGCGAATTCCAGCTTACTTACGGCGAGCGGCGCGGGCGGGAACTGCTCGAGCGGCAGTATACGGTCATCTCCCACCCCGCCGACAAGCGCGAACACTACGTGAAGCGCTGCGTCGGTCTGCCGGGCGATACCGTAGCGGTCGTACACGGAGACCTTTATGTCAACGGCGTACGACACCGGGATGCTCCAGGGCGTCAATACAACTATTACGTGCGTACCGCAGGCAATCCCATCAGCCGGCGGACTTTCGACGAACTCGGCATAGCGAAAGACGACATTCTGTATGACCAGAGCGTACATACCTATCTGCTTCCCCTGACCGATGCCAATGTGGAGCAGCTTCGCGGCATGTCCAATATCGTTTCGATAGAGCGGTACGAATCGAGCGGCACGGGCTACTGGATATTCCCCAACGACGACCGTTTCGACTGGAATGAGGACAATTTCGGCCCCCTGTGGATTCCGAAGCAAGGAGCTACCGTTGCCCTTACGACGGAGAACCTGCCCCTTTACCGGAGGATAATCAGGAATTACGAGGGCAACGACCTCGAAGTGCGTGACGGGGAGATTTATATCAACGGTGCTCCGGCCGACTCCTATACATTCGCCATGGATTACTACTTCATGATGGGCGACAACCGGCATAATTCCGCCGACTCCCGTTTTTGGGGATTCGTTCCCGAAGACCATGTGGTGGGCAAACCGGTGTTTATCGGATGGTCTGCCGATAAAGACAAGAGTTTCCCAGGCAAAATACGCTGGAACAGAATATTCAGCCATCCGGAATAAAGTTTTACAGCAGTTATGGCGGATGGTGAAGACCTTTACCGGACGATAGATGCTCCTGCCGAGGCGCAATTCAAGGAGCGCAGCAGCAAGTTTTTCGCTTATGCCTATCCCGTTTCTTCGCCCGAGGAGGCCATGGAGCTTGTCGAGGGGCTGCGCAAGCGGTATTACGATGCCACCCATCACTGCTATGCCTATCGTCTCGGTGCGGACGGGGGCGTGTACCGGGCGAACGATGACGGCGAACCCTCCGGAACGGCCGGCCGGCCGATATTGGGACAGATGCTGTCCGCGGGGGTGACCGACTGCCTGATTGTCGTGGTGCGTTACTTCGGCGGGACGAAACTAGGCGTGCCGGGGCTTATCAACGCCTATCGGGAATCGGCTGCCGGGGCGCTTGCCGCAGCGAAAATCGTGGAGAAAACGGTGGATACAATATTCACGGTCGCTTTCCCGTATGTATGTATGAACGATGTGATGAAGACCGTCAAGGAGGAACAGCCCCGTATCGTTTCCCAGCATTTCGATAACCTGTGTACCATGACGCTGGCCATACGCCGGAGTCGTGCCGCTGCATTGGAGGCGAAACTGGGGAATGTGGAAGGGGCCGATGTGAAAAGGAAGGGATAAGGAACAGATGCAGAAGAACGACGCGGAAAAACACGATTCCATTTACATAAAGGGGGCGAGGGTACATAATTTGAAGAATATCAGCCTCGAAATTCCCCATAACCGGCTGGTGGTCGTCACAGGGCTTTCAGGTTCCGGTAAATCCACGCTGGCTTTCGATACCCTGTTCGCCGAGGGGCAGCGCAGGTATGTCGAGAGCCTTTCCGCCTATGCCCGCCAGTTTCTCGGCCGTATCGACAAACCCGATGTAGATTCGATAAGCGGCATCGCTCCCGCGATTGCGATAGAGCAGAAAGTTAATACGCGCAATCCCCGTTCGACGGTCGGTACGTCTACCGAGATATACGACTACCTGAAACTGCTTTTCGCCCGTATAGGGCGGACCTACTCTCCCGTCACAGGTCGGGAGGTGAGGTGTTATCAGGTACAGGATATCGTCTCCTACATCGTCGGACAGACCGGCCGACGTGTACTCGTCTGTGCCACCGTCCGGCCCGCAGCAGGTCAGGGTGCCGTAGAACGGCTTACCCTGCTCGTCAAGGAGGGTATCCAGCGCATTTATGCCGACGGTGCTGCCATCCCCGTCGAAGAGTATATCTCCCGGCCGGGAATTGAACAGACCGGGGAGTTCGACATCGTGGTGGACCGTGTCAAGGTCCGCGATGACGAGGAGACGAAGAGCAGGCTGGGCGATTCGGTCGCACAGGCGCTGAGTTACGGCGGCGGGAGCTGCAAGATAGTCGTGCAGGAGGAGGACGGCGACCGGGCGGAGATCTTCTCTACCCGTTTTGAGGCCGACGGGATGACTTTCGAAGTTCCGACCGAGCATATGTTTTCGTTCAACAATCCGATAGGGGCCTGCCCGGTTTGCGAAGGGTATGGCAAGGTTGTCGGAATCGACGAAGAGCTCGTCGTGCCCGACAAGACCAGAAGCATCTACGACGACGCGATAGCCGCCTGGCGCGGCGATACCATGAAGTGGTGGAAAGAGCAGTTGGTGGCTTCTGCCCACAAGTTTGATTTTCCGATACACAGGCCCTACTACGAACTCACCAGAGAGCAGAAACAGTTGCTGTGGACGGGAAACCGCTATTTCAAAGGGCTGAACGATTTCTTCGCATACCTCGAAAGCGAACGCTACAAGATACAGTATCGGGTATTGCTCTCCAGATATACGGGCAAGACGCTTTGCCATGAATGCGGCGGGAGCAGGCTCCGTAAGGAGGCGCTTTACGTCAAAGTAGGCGGCAAGAACATCGCAGAGCTTGTGGCTATGAGCGTGGACAGCCTCATGGAATTTTTCGGCAGTCTCGTCCTGGACGAACACGACGCACAGACGGCTTCGCGCGTCTTGGTCGAAATACGTAACCGGCTGGCTTACCTCTCCGATGTGGGGTTGGGATATCTGACGCTTGACCGTCTCTCCTCCACCCTTTCCGGAGGTGAGAGCCAGCGCATCAATCTCGCCACGTCGCTCGGTAGCAACCTGACCGGTTCGCTCTATATTCTTGACGAACCGAGTATCGGTCTCCATCCGCGCGATACGGCGCGGCTCATTAAGGTTCTTAGGCAACTCCGCGATTTGGGCAATACGGTAATCGTCGTCGAACACGAGGAGGAGATAATCCGCGCTGCCGACCGTATCATCGACATCGGCCCGGAAGCGGGTTACAACGGCGGACAGGTGGTATTCAACGGTTCGTTCGAACAGCTTGAAAAGGCGGAAGGCAGCCTGACGGCGGATTACCTGACAGGCAAACGCGCCATACATCCTCCGACTTCTCCGCGCGGCTGGAGCAACTGCATTGAAATAAAGGGTGCGAGAGAGAACAATCTCAAAGGGATAGACGTGAAGATACCGCTCGGTGTGATGACCTGTGTTACAGGAGTGAGCGGCAGCGGCAAATCGTCTCTCGTAAAGGGGATACTCTATCCGGCTGTCCGGCGCAAACTGTTTGAAACGGGTGTGAAACCGGGTAGTTTCGAAGGGCTGGCTGGCGACGTCGGCATGTTGAAATCCATCGAGATGATAGACCAAAATCCGATTGGAAAGTCGCAGCGTTCCAATCCCGTCACCTATACCAAGGCCTACGACTACATTCGCAAGATATTCGCCGACCAGCCCTATGCCGTGAACAACGGCATGACGCCCTCCTATTTTTCGTTCAACCGGCCCGGCGGCCGGTGCGAAGAGTGTCAGGGTGACGGTTTCGTGGTGGTAGGTATGCAGTTTATGGCCGACATCGAGCTCAAATGTGAGCACTGCGGAGGCAAACGCTTCAATGACAACGTATTGGAGGTCAAGTATCATGGCCGGTCGATATACGATGTGCTGGAGATGACGGTGGACGAGGCGATGGAGTTTTTTGCGCTGGACGGCGGCAATGCCGCGAACAGGAAAGTGCTGGAGATACTGAAAACGCTGCAGGATGTGGGGCTGGGGTATATCAAGCTCGGCCAATCCACCTCCACCCTCTCCGGAGGAGAGATACAGCGGGTGAAACTGGCTACTTTTCTGATGAAGGACAATGCTTCGGAGAGTACCCTGTTCGTGTTCGACGAACCGACGACCGGACTCCATTTTCACGACATCAACAAGCTCCTCGCGGCCTTCAATGCCCTCATCGAAAAGGGACATACCATTGTGGTTGTGGAGCACAACATGGATGTCATCCGGTGTGCCGACTGGGTGATAGACCTCGGCCCGGAAGCGGGCGAAGGGGGTGGACGCCTGGTGTTTGCAGGAACTCCGGCCGACCTTGCGGAGTGTCCGGAGAGCCATACCGGACAATATCTCTCTTTACGGGCCCAAAACCGAAACGACTGATGGAATTCATCACATATACCTTGCCCAACGGCATCAGATGCATCCTCAAACAGGTCAAATCGGCGGTGGTACATTGTGCCCTGACCGTAAATACCGGCAGCCGCGACGAGCTGCCCGGCGAATACGGCATGGCCCATCTTGTAGAACACACGCTGTTCAAGGGGACGCAGCGGCGGAAAGCCTGGCAAGTGAATTGTCGGCTGGAGAACATGGGTGGAGAACTCAACGCCTATACGACCAAGGAAGAGACCGTGGTGCATGCCACTACCCTGCGAGGCGACTACGCCAAGGCGGTGGAACTGATAGCCGACATCGTTTTCCGCTCTACTTTTCCGGAACATGAGGTAGAGAAGGAGAAGAACGTGATTTTCGATGAGATAAATCTCTACAAGGATTCTCCGACCGACCGTATATACGACGAATTTGAGGACCGGATTTTCGACGGTTCGTCGCTCGGACACAACATTCTCGGCAGTAAGGCTACGCTGCGCCGGATGCACAGTGAAGATATCCGGCGGTTCGTCGCCCGAACCTATACGACCGACCAGATGGTCTTTTCGCTTATCGGCAACCTCTCCGAAAAGGCTTTTCGGACAGTGGCCGACCGCTGGTTCGGAGGTATATCGGCGAGCCGGCGGGCATTCGGCCGGACGGTACATCCTGCCCCGGAACCGTTCTGTCTCTCTGTCGGCCGCGGCACCCATCAGGTACACTGTATGAAGGGCAAGCGTGCCTACGACCTGAAGGACGACAGACGCCTGCCGCTGATGTTGCTGATGAATACCCTCGGCGGCCCGTCTGCCAATTCGCTGCTGAATGTGCTGCTTCGGGAAAAAAACGCGCTTTCCTATTCGGTGGAAGCCACCTATACGCCCTTTACCGACTCGGGTGTCGCCTCCATCTACTTCAGCTGTGAGAAGGAGAATGCCTCCCGGTGCATAGAGTTGATGGACAGGCAATTGGGTGAGTTGGCAGAGCATGTCCTCTCTCCGCGCCGCCTTTCGGTCGCCAAAAGACAATTCCTCGGACAGCTCGCCATTTCTGCCGAAAACAACGAATCGTATATGCTGGGGGCGGCCAAAAGCTATCTCGTATTCGGAGATGTGGACGGTTTCGGGGAGGCGAAGGAGAAGATAGAGGCGCTCGACGGGGAGACGCTCCGGACGGTAGCGGAAGAGATATTTACGGGCATGTCGGCCCTGATTTACAAGTAGCGGATGGAACGTTTGGAACGTTATATACACGAAATGTCGTCGCCCGAGGACGCATTGATGGAGGAACTGACACGGACCACAAATCAGCGGGCTGTTCATCCCCAGATGCTCTCGGGACATATACAGGGGCGATTCCTCGGTATGCTCGTTAGAATGCTGCGTCCGCACCGGGTACTCGAAATAGGTACGTTTACGGGATATTCGGCGCTCTCCATGGCCGCTGGCATGGGGGCCGGAGCGATACTCGATACGATAGAAGCGGACGACGAACAGGAGGAGCTGATACGTTCGTTCGTGGAGCGCAGCGGATACGGTGACCGAATCCGCCTGCATATCGGCAGTGCTCTCGCGGTGATGCCCTCTCTGAACGAAACTTACGATTTGGTCTTTATCGATGGCGACAAGCGCGAATATCCGGCCTATTACCGTATGCTGATGGACGAAGGGCGGACGGTGCCGCTGGTCCGTTCCGGCAGTTACCTCATCGCCGACAACATCCTGTGGTACGGGAAGGTGGCCGAACCGGAGCAGTACCGCGACCCCCATACCATGGCGATACGGGAATTCAATCGGATGGTCAGGGAAGACGACCGGGTGGAAAATGTAGTACTCCCCCTGCGTGACGGTCTGAACCTGATTCGGGTGAAATAATGCATGCTCGGGATAACGGAAAAGGTATAATTAATTCAATAAATTAATAAATCAGTTTCTTTTCCGGTAATTTGCCGGACTTATTCGGTAATCTATATGGAGATAATGAAGATAGCGATTCTGGTGGACGGTGGTTTTTTCGATGCCGTTAATAAGAACAGAGTCAACGGTATGCTTCCGACGGCAGACCATGTGAAGCAGGAAGTGGATAATACGATGCGATTGATTCGGGCGAAAACCCTTACCGATTCGGAAAATATTAAGGACGTATTGTTTCGCGTCTATTTCTATGACGCCCGGCCGTTCAGCGGTAAAAAGACAAACCCGCAAGGGGAAGAGTACGATTTTACGCTATCGAAGTCGTATGTCGCGAAGACCGATTTGTTAAACGAACTTGCCCGAACCGATAAATTCTGTCTGCGGTTGGGAATGTTGTCTTTTGCCGGATGGCAGCCTAAGATTGATGATAACGGCACTTTGACTGGGTATCGTCCATCTTTCAAGCAAAAGGGTGTGGATATCAAGGTCGGAATGGATATGGTTTGGATAGCGACCCATAAGGTTGTAGATAAAATCGCTATCATAGGCGGGGATTCCGATTTCATAGACCCGATTGAATTTGCAAAAAGAGAGGGAATACAGGTATATCTCAACCACATGGGCCTTAAAGTGAAAGATGAACTCATCCAGAGTTGTGATTTCGAATTGAAGTAATTTGTTATCGTAGTGAAAAAGGCAGGCCCCAGGGCCTGCCTTTTTCACTATCGACGCTTTGTTGCCGTGGCGGTTTGCCGGTGGATGCCCTGTTACAGGTGTACCGCATGGCCGAGGGCGGCTTCCGCAGCTTCCATAACGGCTTCGCTCATTGTGGGGTGCGGATGTACCGTCGCGGCTATCTGGTGCGCCGTCGCTCCCAGCGCTTTCGCCAACGTGGGTTCGGCGAGCATCTCCGTTACATTGGCCCCCATCATGTGGGCGCCCAGCAGTCGGTCGGTTTTCGCATCGAAAATCAACTTGACAAACCCGTCTCGGTCGCCTGCGGCCGTTGCCTTTCCGGAAGCCGTATAGGGGAACTGTCCGACTTTGATTTCGTAACCGCCTTCGATGGCCTGTTTCTCCGTCAGCCCGACCATGGCGATTTCCGGCGTAGTGTAGACACATGACGGAATGGTGGTATAATCTATCGGGGCGGGAGCGTGACCGCATATCTTTTCCACGCAGCAGATGGCTTCGGCAGAGGCCACATGCGCCAGTGCGGGGCCGTGAACGATGTCGCCGATGGCATATACGCCTTCGACATTCGTACGGTAGAAGTCGTCTACTGTTATTTTGTCGCCCTGGAGCGTGATGCCCGCCTCTTCGAGACCGAGTCCTTCGAGGTTCGACTTGATGCCGACTGCCGAAAGGACGATGTCGGCCGTAAGTATCTCTTCGCCTTTTTTCCCTTCGATGCGGAGTTCGCATTTTCCGTCGCCGTTTACCGTCACGTCTTTCACCGTAGTACCGGTCATGACGCCTATCTTCATCTTCCGGAAGGCGCGTTCGAGCGCTTTGCTGACGTCGGTATCGGCGGCCGGAAGCAGTTGCGGCAGGTATTCGATAATCGTTACCTTCACTCCGAGCGAGGCATAGAAATAGGCGAACTCGCAGCCGATGGCACCCGAACCGACTACGGCCATGCTTTCGGGAAGTTCCCTGAGGACGAGAGCCTCTTTGGAGGAGATGATTTTCCGGCCGTCGATAGGCATGAACTTCATCTCGCGCGGACGGGAACCGGTCGCCAGTATGATGTGGGAAGCCTCTACGGTCTGTTTCGTACCGTCGGTTCCTTCCACCTCGACCGTACCTTTCCCGCCGAGCCGTCCGCGGCCGTTGATGACCTCGATTCCGTTCTTCTTCATCAGGAACGATACGCCCTTGCTCATCGTATCGGCCACTCCCCTGCTGCGTTCGACGATTTTGTCGAGCGGGGCGGTTATCTCTCCGTTTATCTCGATACCGTAACCGGCCGCGTGTTTGGCATAATTGTACACCTGAGCGCTTTTCAGAAGGGCTTTGGTGGGAATGCAACCCCAGTTCAGGCAGACGCCGCCCAATTCGGCTTTTTCCACTACGGCGGTTTTCAGGCCGTTCTGCGCGGCCTTTATCGCGGCCACATATCCTCCGGGGCCGCTGCCTATTACGACAACATCGTATTTCATTTCTTGTTTGTTTTAATGTGATTATCCATTTTCTTTCAAACCTGCGGCCCGAACGGAGCGGGCTCCGGCCAGGCCGCAAATTTAACAAATAAGCCCCGGATTCCTTCCGCGGCCGGCTGCTTTTATTCCACTACGCGCAGCACGTCGCCGTGGTCCCGGACGACCGCTTCCTTCCATTCGTCCGTATAACCGGGCCATTCGGGTGTTTCGGGTATCTTGTCGTTGTAACCGTTGGTTACGAAACCGTCGGCGTTCTCCACCTTCACGTTACCGTCGATATATTTAACCATCAGGTATCTGTCCAGTGTCTTCCATCGGTCGAACAGCCGTTGTGCATTCTCGACGGAAAATCTCGTGGCTTCGCGTATCATTCGGTTATGCGACATATTGCTGTGCATCACCTTTTCGTCGAACTCCTGTACCTTGAGCAGCATTTCATTCTCCCATGCGTCCACGTTCTCGCGGACAGCCTTGCCGATTACATTGTACCGCAGGTAGGCGAACTGTGCCACACGGTTGAAAATCCAGAACGCCGCCGTGTCGGAGTACTCCAGCAGACTACCGTTCTCTTCGCTGAAACAGGGAGGGACTTCGGTCGTCCCGCAGTATATCGGTGTCAGCGCCGAAGTGGCAGCATCGTCCACACCGAACCAGAGTACGCCCCCTATCGCATCGGGCAGATAGCTGCGGGCCTGCGCCACGAACCAGAAACCGGTCTGCTGCGTTGCGGTCGCACGTTCGTTCACATAGGTCTCTCCTTCCCACTCCCACTCCATGGGCCGCCAGCGGTAGGGACATGCGCTGCCGCCTGCACCGATGTCGGCGGTCATGTCCATCGGAGTACCCTCGAAATGGTCGCGCATGGCGTCGAACACCTCCTTGGGCGAAATCTTCTTCGAGGGTTTCACCCACAGGGGCATACGATTTTCGGGATTGTATCCCATCGCATAATCCAGGTAAGCGTCCATGCCCGGGGCGAACGTACGGAAGAACGACCATACGCGGGCTTCGCAGCCGCGCATCGTTCCGAATTCGAGCGGCGCGTACACGTCGCTGAAGCTGAAATCCTCGTCGCTGCCGTCGTAATATCCCATCTCGCGGGCGAACGAAATGACATCCGGGGCATAAAGACAATTCTCTGGGTCGTCAAGCGGGAACTGCGTGATGCGGGCCTGGTTGGCATGCGCACAGATGTAACCGTCGGGGATACGGCGGGCTACCCAGACGATGCCTTTGTTGACGTTCCGACCCTCCACGATTTTGCTCCCCTTGCCTATCATCTCGAAAATCCACGCCTCTTCCTTGTCCACTATCGAGAACGATTCGCCGCTGGAGGCGTAACCGTACGTATTGGCCAGCTCCACGATGGTGGCGATGGCCTCCCGCGCCGTAGCAGCCCGCTGGAGCGTGATGTAGATGAGCGAACCGTAGTCGATGCCGCCATCGGGGTCTGCCAGTTCCGGACGGCCGCCGTAGGTAGTCTCAGCGATAATCAACTGACGGTCGTTCATGTTGCCTACCGTGGAGTAGGTGTGCGCGGCTTGCGGAATGTCTCCGAGGTAGCGGCCCGTATCCCATTCATAGACGGGCATCATGGTTCCCGGCCTGTAGCCCTTGCGCGGGGCATCGTATTTGTACAGCGCCCCGTAGAGCTGGTGCGAATCGGCGGCATAACTTACCATGGCCGAACCGTCCGTGGATGCTCCTTTCGTGATGATGAAATTGGTACATGCGGCAGCGGTTCCCACCCCTATGGTCGCAAGTAGTCCGGCTGCCAAAAAGAATTTTCTCATTTTATAGCGTATTAATTGATTGTCCGTATCGACACGGAAAGCAAATATATGAAAATTATGCGTATTTTTGTCTTAACATAAAAATAGCGATGTCACTGACAGAAAGATTACAGGAGGTTAAGGCCTCCATTCCGGAGGACGTCACGCTGGTGGCCGTCTCCAAAACCCATCCGGCAGAGATGATACGCGAGGTGTACGATGCCGGCCAGCGGATATTCGGCGAGAACCGTCCGCAGGAACTCAGGGAGAAGTATCCCCTTTTACCGCCCGACATACGGTGGCACATGATAGGACATTTGCAGACCAATAAGGTGAAGTACATCGCTCCCTTCGTGGAGCTCATCCATTCGGTCGATTCGGACAGGCTGCTGGCCGTGATAGACCGCGAAGCCGCCAGGAACGACCGGACCATCGATGTCCTCTTTGAGGTGCACGTTGCCATGGAGGAGACCAAGAGCGGATGGGCACCGGAGGAGCTGCGCAGCTACCTGGCCGGAGGGGCATGGCGGACATATGGAAACGTACGCATCCGGGGCCTGATGGCCGTGGCGTCGCAAACGAATGACGATGCACGGATACGGGCCGAATTTACTGCAGTACACGGGTTGTTCCGTGAATTTCGGGAAGCCTACTTCGGAGCCGGGTTCGATACGCTTTCCATGGGAATGACGCACGACTATCCCATTGCCGTGGAGTGCGGTGCCACCATGGTACGCATAGGCAGCAGGATATTCGGAGAGCGGGATTATAGGAAATAATATATCCCGCTTTTTTTATTGCCCCATTTTTACCGTTTTTTACCTATTTTTCACATAGTTACCGTCTGTAAACCTGTTACGGCGTTTGCCTTTATTTGCCCTTGTTTGGTACATTTTTGGCACGTTTTTGTCACCCGAGCCAGTATTGGTTTTCAATACGTTGCAAATATACCCGGCACGTTTTTGTCACCCGACAATTATTTTTGTTTGTCTTTGTCTGCTTTTGTTTTACTTTTGCTTTCAGTGATGAAATTTAAAACGTGCTTCTTTATGAGAAGAAAACAGACCAAAGTAAAGGAGCCGGTACGTTTACGGTTCAAGGAATTAAAGGACGGGGGTAAATCTATATTTTTGGATTACCAGGTGAACGGGCGGCGATGCCGGGAGGCGCTTAAATTGTATTTAGTGCCGGAAAGGGACGCGACGGCAAGGGTGCAGAATGAAAATGCCCTCCAAGCGGCTAACACGATAAAATCAAAACGCATTATCGAGTTGATGAGAGAAGAAGCCGGGCTATCCAAAGCCACCGTGCGCGGCAAAATGCGCCTTTCCGATTGGATGGATACATACCGCACACAGAAAACCGGACAAGGACGTGCCGACAATTACATACGGAGCATAAATGCGGCCTGCGCATATTTGGGCGACTATGCCCGGGACGGCCTCACTATGCAGGACGTAAACGCGGAATTTTGCCGCGGTTTCATTGAATACCTAAAAACGTCACCGGGACGGCAGGGCCGGGGCATTTCATCCGGCACAAGGGCGCAGATACTAACCATATTTTCCGGGATGCTGAATGCCGCCGTATCGGCGGAAATAATTCAAACCAACCCTATGCACAACATCCCGGCGGAATGCAAGCCCAAGCGCCCGGAAAGTACGCGGGAATTTCTTACCGTGGAGGAGGTCCAAGCGTTGGTTTCCGCTCCGTGTAAGAACGAGAGCGTAAAACGCGCCTTTCTGTTTTCCTGTTTTTGCGGTTTGCGCTGGAGTGATGTTTGCGCGTTGAGGTGGTGCGATATATCATGTAACGGCAATCATTATCATGCCCGTATAACGATTAAAAAGACGCGCCGCCCTCTTGTCGTGCCTTTGTCGGAGGCTGCATTGCAACAACTCCCGGAGCGCGGGAACGCCGGAGACGACGACACCGTTTTTACGTTGCCCTCGTTAGATGCGGCAACGCGCCATTTAAAGGCGTGGGCAATGCTGTGCGGCATTAACAAAAACATCTCCTTTCACGTCGCCCGGCATACGTTCGCCACGGCGTTATTGTCGCTCGGGGGCGACTTGTACACCGTCAGCAAGCTGTTGGGACACTCGGAGGTACACACGACCCAGATTTACGCCAAAATCATAGACCAAAAGCGCGACAATACCGCCGACCTGCTTAACAGTATCATATTGCCGCAATCAGCAAAATGATATTGCGGCGGCCCCGGGATAACCGCACTTTCCCGCTTTTTTTATAGCGTCCGAAAATTCCGGTTTTCCCGGATTCCTGCTATTTCGCATTTTAAGGCGTGTTTTTTTGCTCTTAAATCTTTCCCTATCCATTTCTTCTCGATGGGGAAATAATTAAAATTTACCCCTCCTTTGTGCTAATAAACGGCAATCGTGTCCTGTGCCTTTACGGTGTCTTTTTTATAGCCTCGCATTTTTCGGTTTTTTCCGGAATGTCGGTTTCTTAATTATATTCAAACCCCCCCCGCCTATATCCCCTATACCCTTTCCCCCCTCACCCCCTTTTTCCTGCCGCCTCCGACACGGCGGCACCCCTTGCCCCCCCAAAAAAAATCTACCCCCCCGTCGTCTTCGCCTCCTCCCCCCTGTCAAGGGGGGAGCCCGCCCTAACTGCTTTTAAAAAGATAGGGTAATAAAATATAAATACACGCATTATAACAAAATAAATGTTATCTTTACTCGCACGTGCGCGTGAATAGTTTAAATCCTTTATGGGTGCGGGATGGGTGCGGGCGCGCGTATATAGTACGGGCGCGCGCATTATGCGCGAGAAAGGCCGCCGGGAAAATGTCGCAAATATTGCGACATCTCCGCACTACATCTCCGGGGACAAATTACCCCAAAATGTAAAATGTCGCAATATTTGCGACATTTTACACGGGTATATCGGTGAGCGTATTTTGCATCCTGTTTCACAGCTTTTCATCGCTCTCACAGTTCGCCGGTACTTACGTTTGCTTCCCCTACTTCGAGGATAGAAGCATTGATTTGGTCGGCCAGATATTTGTGGATAACTTCATTTAGACCCTTAATGTGCTTCAACAGTTCATTGTCGTAATCGTGCAGCAGCACTCCGTTATCCCTTGCCTTGTCCATAGCGTTACGGCAATAACTTCTTAAGTCCTGAACCATCCCCAAGGCTATAAGCCATTGACGGGTATATTCCGTAAAACCCATTATATTTTCCATTTGTAACTTTTTGGTGTTCAATATATTTTCCTCTCTCGGTCTTACCCGTATCGGTCTCGGTATGTACATAATCTTTATCTGTTTTTAGTTAAGCATTTTTCATAATACAAGCATACATTTTCGGCGGCTTCTATTACCTTTATCACATTGAAAGTAAGGAATAAACGGTTGTTTACCGTATTCATTCCGTCGGCAGTCAGTTCCCGTAGTTCTGCGAGCACTTCATCCGGTAGGTCGTCGCGGTGAATACACGCAACCAGCCCCGCATATCTCGCCTCGCCATCTACCAGCTCCGCACTCAATCCTGTAGCACCATACGCAGAGAGGGCATCCCGTAAGGCTGTGATTTTTTCCCCGATAATCTTCAATTCGTATTCTGTCATTGTTGTTGTGTTTTATTGTGATTAATAAATTGATACCAAGTTTGCAGACCGAAAAGACCGAAAGCCGCCCGCCTCAACGTCGTAATATCTGACCGTCATCGGGCCGCCCTGTTCCCTTTATCAGCTCCGCCACGTCTTTAAGTGTTCCGAGGGCACGGCGCAATGTGCCGTCCGCCTTTTCGTAAGAGAACCGCACAACCCCCGCCTGCATCTGTTTTACCAGCCGATACAGCTGCCACGATTTCGCAAGAGCAACGGCGAACGCCTTGCCCGTTGTCCGGGCAATTACCCACGCCCGGCGCATAATCATCGATAAGTCATGTTTTTTCATCTTTATTTCCTATTTGCGGGGACGGCCTCAATCGCCACCCCCCGGTTGTTTAATTCAGTTGCTTTGCGAGCCATTCGGCGGCCTCCGTGTCGTTATTGCCGTTCTCGTCATATACACCCTCAACGCTTACCGTTTCCCGCTCTATCCACCAGCTCGGAGCCGTCCAGTAGTCACCCTTATCCTCGCCCGTTTCGGCCTCGTATGCAATCACAGCGGAAAGGGTGGCGCCGTCGATTTGGAACGTGTCGGATTCACCATTGAGGCGGGTAATGTATGCGGCGGCCTGTTTGGCTATCTGCTGTAACTCGATATGCGTTGAGGTTGTCATAATTTGTAAGGCGTTGGTTTACTTTTCTGGGTGCAAAGTAAAGCATTATTTTTCATTCATGCAAATTGTTTTCGCTAAAAATGTAAGGAAGTAATATTTTTTTTGCCGAATATGTTAGGTGGTGATTTATTCTACTTATTTTTGTGCGTGTAAACTATTGCTTTACTATTATGATGCAATTACGAATTAAGGAGATTTGCAAGTCGAGGGGTATTACCCTGAATGATTTAGCCGAACGTGTTGGGGTGTCTCGCGTGTCGCTTTCCGGTATTGTTACCGGCAAACAAAAACCGTCATTCGATACGCTCGAAAGGTTGGCCGATGCGCTCAATATTGCCCCCGCTGAATTGTTCGCCGCCCCGAAAGAGGGGATAATAACCTGCCCGCATTGCGGCAAGTCGATAACTATAAAGGCAGAATAACGACCTACGTCCGGCCGCTGCTCGTTGAGGTGGTTTGTTATTTCATAAAGATAAATTCGCAAAATATCGAATTTTTCAGAATAAAGCATTATATTTGCGATTGAGAACAATACGGCATAATGTTTATAGAGTTCGATAAGGAGTATTTGCGGGAGCTGTTCGAGCAGGGACGCACGGGCGATAAAAAGCACCGATACCAACCCGAAGTAATACGGTGTTATCAAAAGGCGGTATTTGCGCTTATTTCGGCAAACTGCGTTACGGACTTATTCCGCAATAATGCCCTAAATTACGAGGCTTTGCAGGGCGACAAGTCCGGTATGTCATCGGTTCGTATCAACCGCAAATACCGGCTTGAATTTACCGTAAGGGAGGTAATGAACGAACAGATAATAACCATATGCCGATTATTGGATATTAGCAATCATTACAAGCAGTAGCGATATGGAAACAACGAAAAGGATTTACGCCCCGCACGAGTTGATACCGGCAACCCCGATTCATCCGGGCGAAATGATTAAAGACGAATTACAGGCGCGGGGAATATCTCAAAAGAAATTCGCCGAAATTATCGGGGTGTCTCATACCGTACTCAACGAGGTATTGAACGGAAAACGGCCTGTAACAACTGAATATGCGTTGAAAATCGAGGCGGCAACAGGTATTCCGGCTTATATTTGGCTCAATATGCAATCTGCCTATAATATGCAGACCGCCCGCCGTGATACTGGCCTTTTGGCGGTGCTGGAACAGATACGCAAAGCGGTTGCGGTGTTATAGCTATGATGAACAAAACCTATCCCACAGCAAGAACACCCTCAATTTCGAGGGTGTTCTTATGTTGAAAACAATCCGAGTGTTTTTAAAATATTGGATAAAGACGGCTTATATTTTAATCATTTCACAGGTAACAATCTCTCCGGAGTAATTCTCGACTTTCAGCAGATAGAAGTATGCGCTAAACTGTTCTAACCAAACAGGTTTCATAAAATCTATCATGTATATATCGAGCAGCGACAAATCGAAAGAAGCCCGTAAAACAGTTGGAAAAGCAATTGCGTTTGTTAAGGCATCAAAGTTTTGTTTGACGCCTCCGTACTGAAACTGTGCAAGATATAGTGTCTTTGATGCTTGTGTAAGGCCTTGACCTACCGACACAAAGGATAAATGCGACCGTGGAGTGACAAGGTAAGGTGTATCTGTTTTCTCGTATTTTAGGTTTCCGCTATCGTCCACGGTAAAAAGAGGTACATTGATAACAGGTAAGGGCAAATTCCATGCGGTGATGTTTTTCGCGCTGGCAAACGGTATTTCCATATACTCCTCCGGCCCCTGTTCTAAGGATGCAGAATGCATTCTGAATGTCCAGCCGGTTTGGTAATCATTTTCTTTCTTAAAATTGATTTCGTTGATTTTGGCGAAATTGTCGGGCTGATAGCTAAATTCGAGTTCATCGTCCTGTAACAGGTTGTCCGACCAGTCCATTACATTACCTGCATTCTTGTTGTCAATGACGGTTTGGAAAGTTTCAAAGGTTACGGTCTTGGTGCGATAATCGAATACGGGGAAAAGGGCAAAAGTCTGTATTACAGCACGCACAAAATCGCCCTGCGTGTCGAAGTTCATGCAATCGAATAAATTAGCTACGGCACCGAGTGTATAGTCTCCATAATCTTGCGTATTCTCCACTGGTGCGGTAAACGTCACTTTTCCAACCGCGCTGATTTGTCCCTGGAATATATAGCCGCTCCCGGAGGGCGACTGGTCCGATACGGTAATCTTGCACGTAAGACGTTCGCCCCGCCTTACGGTAAATGCATTTCGAGACAATATAACTCTTGCTATTCCCGTTTGTTCGTCAATATTCGTATTTGGCAAATAATCTCCCGTACCGTATCCCTCCAGTATGCGGTTGTTTATCTCCTCTCCTGCAGCATCCTCGAGTGCACAATGGACAGCTATATGGGCTCTGTTAAGGTCAGTTCCGAATGGAGCATTACAAGAGACTACGACAGATACAGCGCATATTTGTGTATCAAGCGCCTGATATTCCATCACCGTGTCTGTTCCACTCTCGGATAATGTTCGGCTACGCCCTGTGCCCGCCGGATTTTCTTCGATACTCCAGCCCTCGATAACTTTAGAACGGACAGCGCCGGCTGTCAATGAATAGCTATCCGTTATTTGGGCATTCAGCATATATTCAAACGGATTAGATGCATGAAGATTAGTACATGGAATATAATATTCCTGTAATGCAGTTGTCACCGGAGAAATGACCGACCAACCGCGGGACGACATTACCACACGCATAACTTCATACAAACGTAAGGCAGGAAAGATTTGCCAGCTGTCTAACGTGATACGGTTTACATCGGAGGGATAACCATCCGCATCTGCGTCCGTCTGCATGAGCAAATACCGCACAGGCACGGGAATACCGTCTACTGTAACCGTTGTATTCGATACGATTTGCGAGATATTGAGCGGACGGAGCAATATGTTTGCCGACATAGGCGTATCATCCATAGATACGAACAAGTCTTTGTTTGCACCTATGATTTGGCAGTTTATCTCCCCGCTGGTCATGGAATCGACGTACAGCAGCATATCCTCCTCGGTGAATTTCTGCCCGTCGCAAAGGAGCAGGCAGGGCCACGCGTGCGTCGATATATCCCCGTATCGTCCGTTAATGCCGTTGAAATACTGCATAGCCCGAATGTTCGTTTCCGTAACAGGCAATGTTAGTGCCTGGGAAAACGTGACGTTTCGAGCACTCGGTTCGGATACGTCGAACGCCTGCAGTGTGATGTACGGATTTTCATCGCCCAAATCGAGCGATATCCATTCTTCCGCCTCTGTATGTCGTATTTTTACTTCCCATTTCATAGCTGCTGTAATCTGATTTAATTCCTTTTTATAGCTTCCGGTTTTCCCGGATTCCTGCTATTTCGCATTTTAAGGCGTGTTTTTTTGCTCTTAAATCTTTCCCTATCCATTTCCGCTCGATGGGGAAATAATTAAAATTTACCCCTCCTTTGCACTAATAAACGGCAATCGTGCCGAATTTCCACTATTGGACGGCGTGTATTTTTTCCGTTAGTTCCTGTTCGAGACCGGAACGGCACGCGGCGTTCATCTGTTCTTGCTTGCGGCGGTTGTATCGGGACTTCTCCCGCCTGTCGGCAAACCCGTTTCCTATCAATGTCTGTTCAATGTCCGCGTAAATCTCCGGGTACCGTACTAACAACATATTTATGCCCTGTTTGTCGAATTGCCCCACGGTTGTGGGCTTTTGGCCCGCGGGCATATCGGCCCGCTTTGTGATTTTGTCGTACATCGTTTTGTATTTATTCATACAGGTTTTATAAAACTCGGTGTCGGTAAGCGTCGCAACTTTCACCGATTCATGCCAGCCGACACCCGCCGCAATGTCCCCGATTGCCCGCCACTCGTAGCGCAACAGGTTAAGGCCGCGGAAACCGTCCGGAATCCAGCCGCCCGCTACTGCTTCCGCCCCTTTGTCATACAGTCGCAGCTGCATGAATTTTGACGAATTGTAGTACAGCGTCGTACTCCGGCATCGCTCCGGCGGCACATCGCCCAAGTATCCCAATACGTTAAGATACTCTTGCGGGCGGTTCTTCATTTGGTACGTCGCGCCAAACTCCAACGTGCCTACATTCCAGCTGGACAAATCGTTCTGCATACGCTCCGACAAATTTCGCAAAGCGTCACTGCAATCGTTGAGGCGCACAATATCGCAACTATGCCCGCATATATATTTTGCAAGGCTTCCGCGTATCTCCGTGCGTCCGCTTTCATAGTTAAATACCTCCATGTTGCGCACGGTTCCGTATTCGTAACGGTCCCCGCCTTTTCCCGTACAGCTTTGGTGATTATCCAAATGCCGGACAACGGCGGAGACATCACCCCCCGCCGTATCGTTTGTCCATATGGAGATACCGTCGTACACCTCCGCAATATACATTACACGAAGCCCGGAAAAGGATTAATTTATTACTCCCTCCCGGATAAAGTACCTTTTAAACCGGTGTCCGTCTTCGGTTGGCACCCAATAATCAGCAATGCCGATACCTTTTTTGCGTAAACTGCGAATGATGCTCCGCGGGTCGCATACGTGCAGATGAATGGATATATCAGCCGCCGAATAATGCCCGCCGGTATTCAATAACTGGAGGACACGGCGCATATTTCGCCCTAAATCACTATATTGCGTATTCATGCCCTTAGCGATTTTTTACCATATATGCCGCCGCCTGCTGTTCCAGCTCGTCCATAGGGGCTACCCGGTTACTCAACAGCCACGCCTCAATCTCTGACCGCTTGAAATAGAGGCGCCCTCCGGTCGGCTTGTAGTGCGGTATCCGGCGATTAAAAACCAGCTTGTAAATACCGTTACGAGTACTACCGATAAGCTCCGCCACATCGTCTACCCTCAAAATCTCCCTGGCCTGTTTTTCTATATTGTTCATAACTGCTGTAAATTGAATTATAGGTTTTGCTTATTCTTTCTGCAAAGTTATAAACAAAAAAACAGCAATTATGCACTACAAAGGGAAAATTATTTGGCGTAAATTATTGATTGATTGTTTGTATATATATATTTATCTACCGTCGGAGTTGAAATAAACAGGCGGGGAAGCCCCCGCTATCTATTTAAAACTATGCGATATAATCGCGTGTTAAATAATTTTTTACATGTAATTATATGTGATTGTACTTTAATAACTGCGACATATATTTCCGTGAAATCCAAATACCCGGCTTGCTTAATTATCGACTGCGTCAACAGCTCGTTACTCAAATTGCACAAAGCATCGTAACAAGGGCCGTTCGGCGCCTGTTCTCCGCACAGCGTGCACACGACGAGTACACGGAACCGACACACAAGGGTCTATTGCGGTTCTCTTAAATAGTGCTATATTTGCCGTACACGTAAGCCCGCGTAAAAAGCATAAAAGTACATTTTTGGCACGTTTTTGTCACCCGGCATTTTTTTATGCGAGCTTACTTATTAAATACCAAATAGTTATACGTTTTGCGCGGGATTATAGGAAATAAATAAACGATAGCGATTATGACAGACCTTTCGGTAAAATACATGGGGCTCAGGCTGAAGAACCCCTTGATAGCAAGCAGTTCTCCGCTGACGGCAACGGCCGCTCACATCGAGGAGCTTGCCCGCAACGGCATCGGTGCGGTGGTGCTGAAATCCATTTTCGAGGAGCAGATATCCGGCGAAGCGGCCATGATGGCGCGTTATGGCAACGACTCTCCGGAGGCGGCCGATTACCTCCATGCTTATCTCGGGGCCGATTATATGAAAGGGTTTATCGACCTGATATCGGAGGTCAAGCGAAAGACCGACCTTCCCGTCATTGCCAGCATTAACTGCATGAGCAAAGGCAAATGGGTGGAGTATGCCGGAAAGATAGCGTGTGCCGGTGCAGACGGACTGGAGCTGAACATTTTCTTCATGCCCGATAACGAGACGCAGGCATCGGCGGAGATAGAGTCGCGTTACCTCGGTATCATAGAGGCCGTTACGCGGTCGGTGGATATTCCCGTGTCGGTCAAGTTCAGCATGCGTTTCACGAATATTTTCCACATGATGCAGGCTTCGTTCAACCGCGGTGTCCGGGGAGCTGTCCTCTACAACCGGTTTTTCGAACCCGATATCGATATCGATAGCATGGAGTATGTTCCGGCCAGCGGGCTCAGCACTCCGGCCGAGTTGCATAAATCCCTGCGCGACGTAGCCATCGCAACGGCCGAAATTCCCGGTATGGACATATCGGTCTCCACCGGCGTGCACAGCGGAGCGGATACCGTCAAGGCGATACTTGCCGGTGCCCGTACCGTACAGCTTTGCAGTACCCTGCTTATAAACGGTATGCAGGTTATCGGTGATATCGACGCTTTCCTGACCGGATGGATGGAGCGCAACGGCTTCGGAACCGTGGACGACTTCCGCGGACTGATGAACCGGAAAGAGCGCCCCGGCGACCCGCTGCTCGAACGCGTACAGTATATGAAGACTTTCCCGGCGGAGATTTGAATCATTCTGGAATAAAATAAAGGGAGCGTGGTAGGTCCGTAACCGCGCTCCCTTTTTTGTGAATTCCTGTTCCGTACTTTATCGCACGCGTAGTTTGCGTCCTTCCCGGATGATGGCATCTTCCGAAATGTTGTTCAGCTGGCAAAGCCTCTTGACGGTCGTACCGTACTGTCTGGCTATTTTGCCGAGATAATCGCCGCGCCGGATGGTATGGTACAGAGGGTCGGTTTTTGCCTGCTCCTGTTTGATGGCGGCCTGTGTGGTGGATTCGATGTTCTCCAGAATGTCTTCGGAGGTGAGTTCCCCGTTCGGAGAGTGTACGGCGAGCAGGGATTCATCGTAATCGTCCTCCTCTTCCAGGGTTTCAGAGGCCCGTGAATAGATGCTGAAGAACGAACGGTCGAGGGCGAAAGTCTGATAACGGAGGTCGCCCGTGGAGAAGTCGATGAGATGTTCCGGGTCGAACGCCTGGTCGCAATACCGCATCTCGAAATGGAGGTGCGCCCCGCGGCTGCGGCCCGTATTGCCGCAGAAGCCGATGACCGTACCGGCTGTCACATAATCGTCCTGCGCCACGTTGCAACGTGTCAGGTGGGCATACCAGGTTTCCAGCCCGTTTTCGTGGCGGATGATGACCAGATTGCCGTAACCGCCGGTATTGTACCGGGCATAGCGCACTTTGCCGTTGAAAGCGGCGTATATCGGTTCGCCGACGGAGAGGGGGATATCCACTCCCTGATGCCGCCGCCGGCCGCGGGTACCGTATTTCGAGAAGACTTTGCCTATAGCCGGGGCGTGGAAATCCCCGTACCGGTCAATGAGCTGCAGGTCGATAACCGGCGGCAGCTCTTTGAGCTGGATGTCCGTATAGGCGAAAACCCGGTCGTTCACCCAATGTTCCCGATAGACCTCCCTGTCCATTCTTTCGTTCAGGTCGGGATAGTAGTAACACCAGGTATTGTTCGTGAATATCACTATTTTGATATTGCTGTCGTCCGTATCGAGCGTATCTATCGCCCGGCGAGGCAAGTCTTCGAGTTTCGGGACACTGCGCTGTGCGGCGAGCAAAAGGGGGATGGTCCACAATACGACGGTACAGACTATCGCTTTGGCGGCGGAAGTGTTGCGTTTCATTCTGTTCGATATTCTTTCTCCATGTATTTGGCCGCTGCATCCAGCTCTTTGTAGAATTCGGCGCCGAATTTCCGGATGATGGGTTCCCGGAGCGACTCATAGACGCGTATTCCCGTTTTCCTGCCGTATCGACGAGCCGGTGCACAGATATCCCAACGGTGGTAGTGCAGTCCTTCGCTGCCGTCGCTGAACTTCGTGACGCGTATCGGATAGAGATGGCATGAGACCGGTTTGCGAAAAGCGGTACGGCCTTCGCGCCATGCCTTTTCGATGGCGCAGAGAGTCGTGCCGTTTTCCCGGCAGGCATAGGCGCAGTCGGCATCCCCTATCAGGGGCGTGGTATAGTCCCCGTCCCCATCTATCACGAAAAACCCCTGTTGCGCGACCGCCTGTCTGCCCTCTTCGGTCATGTAGGGACTGAACCGCTCGTATTCTCTCTCCAGAACGGCGAGTTCCTCCTTTTCGAGCGGAGCGCCGGCATTGCCCTCCACGCAGCACATGCCCCGGCAGGCTGCAAGGTCGCAGCAGAACCGTTCGGTCAGGATGTCGGTGACGACTATCCGTCCCTCTATCTCTATCAGCGCCTGCATAGGGTATCTTCGATAACGGCGTTTATCACCTCCGTCATGTTCAGGCCTGCCGCGGCTATCTGTTTGGGTACGATGCTTCCGCCGCTCATGCCGGGGACGGAGTTGATTTCCACCATATATATATCCCCGGTGGGAGTCATGATGAAGTCCACGCGTACGATTCCGCGGCAGTTGCATGCCTTGGCCGCCGCTTCGGCGAGCCGCTGTATCCGGACCGTTGCTGCGGCGGGAATCTCCGCCGGCGTGATTTCGTCCGACATCCCCGCGGTATATTTCGCCTCGTAATCGAAAAATTCTTTGTGCGACTTGATTTCCGTTACGGGAAGCGCCCGGATTCCGTCGGCAGTTATCCAGACGCCGCAGCCGAACTCCCTCCCCTCGATGAACTCCTCGATGAGCACGGCGTCGCTTTCGGTGAAGGCGCGTTCGATTGCGGGGACCATGTCGGCAACGCTCTTTACTTTGGTTACTCCACAACTGCTTCCGCTGGCATTCGGCTTTACGAAGACGGGCAGTCCGAGCCGGGCGGCTATCGCATCGGCATCCACCCGGTCGCCCCGGCGCAGCAGGACTTCGCGGGCAAGACACAAACCGTCGATTTCTGATACGATGCGTTTGCAGAGTGTCTTGTCGAACGTCTCCACCGAGGAGACGAAACCCGATGTGGAGTACGGAATACCCATCATCTCCAGATATCCCTGCAACTTGCCGTCTTCGCCGGGCGTACCGTGTATCATGATGAAAGCATAGTCGAACCGTATCTTGCCGTCGCCGACCGGAACGGAGAAGTCCGTCTTGTCCACTTCGACCTTCCGGTCCCCGGCCCCCTTACAGGTCCAGTGTAAACCGTGGACATCGACTGGAATGACATTATATCGACTGCGGTCGAAAGCATCGAGTATCATTGCGGCGCTTGCCAGCGCTACCTCCCTTTCGGAGGAGTTCCCACCCGCAAGCAGGGCTATATTTAATTTTTTCATCGGAAGAGTCTCTGAAACGACGGTCTGTCGCTGTCTTTCCCTGCTGAATCAGGGGTTGTAAATATCATTGTAACGAAACTCCAGTATCTCGTTTATCATTTTGACATACTGTCTTATCTCTTCGTTGTGCTCTTCGGCGAGCAGTACCCGGTTGAAATCGTTCAGTGCGCTTCCGAAATCGTGGGCACGGAAGTGTATCTTGCCACGTTCGGCATACAGCGTCATATCCTCGGGCGAAGCCTCTATTGCAGCCGTCAGCCGCTCTATCTCTTGCCTGTGTTCCATAATCCCTGTGTTTTGATATACTCTTTGACTACATCCGGAACCATATCGTCTCCGCCGCCCTCCGTCAGCGCAGTCCTTACCTCTGTCGAGGAGTAATCTTCGAAAGGGGCGCCTTCGAGTACGGTGAATCCGCAATCCGCCGCAGGAGCCGGATATCCCCTCCGCGGATATACATATATTTTATAATTGTCCAGCAGTTTCCTCCACTCCTTCCATTGCGTTATCTGGCCGGGAATGTCGCTTCCCACCAGCAGGGAGAATGTCGTGTCCGGATAACGTTCGGTCAGTACCGACAGCGTATCGACGGTATAAGAGGGACGCGGGAGCGAGAATTCCACGTCGCACGCTCTCATTCTCCGCGAATAACGCGATGCTGCCGCCGCAAGCCGTACCATGGCCAGCCGCTCCTCTTCGCCGATAAGCGAACCGTCTCGTTTCAGCGGATTCTGCGGCGAAACGACAAACCACACTTCATTGCACAGCCCCTGTTCCAGTATCCATTCCGCAACGGCCATGTGTCCCTTGTGAACGGGATTGAACGAACCGAAATAGAGAATGACGGAATGCATGCGGCTACTCCTTTATGAACTTCGCGACGAGGGTTTCCACCTCTGCTATCGCCTGTTGCAGGTCGTCGTTGATGACGACGTAATCGAAACGGTCGGCATATGAAATTTCCTGTTCAGCTTTGGCTATCCGTTTCTCGATGGTTTCCGGTGAATCGGTACCCCGTCCCGTCAGCCGTTCGCGCAGTGCGGCGACAGAGGGCGGCATGACGAAGATGGAGAGGGCGTTCGCGCCGAAAATCGACTTGAGCCTTATCCCGCCCATGACATCCACGTCGAACAGAATGATATTGCCTTTCCGCCAGATGCGTTCCATCTCGGACTTGAGCGTTCCGTACCGTGTCCCGGCATAGACCTCCTCCCACTCTACGAACCGTTCCTCTTCGCAGGCCTTCCGAAATTCCTCGGCCGAGAGGAAATAGTAGTCGCGGCCGTGCTGCTCGTTGTGCCGAGGTTGCCGCGAAGTAGCTGAAATAGAGAACTCCAGGCGGGGAAAACGTTCCGTCAGCGCATGGACTATTGTTGTCTTGCCGGCCCCGGACGGGGCTGAGAATATGATGAGCTTGCCGCTCTTTCCGTCAGCCATATTATCTTGTCGAATCGTTCGTTCCCCTGATGCCGTATTTCCCGACGGACGTCAGAGGATATTCAATACCTGTTCCTTTATCTTTTCCAGCTCGTCTTTCATCATGACGACCGTTTTCTGCATGTCGCTGTCGTTTGCTTTCGAGCCGAGCGTGTTTATCTCCCGTCCCATCTCCTGGGCGATGAATCCGAGTTTGCGGCCCACGTTCTCCTCCTCCGAGGCAACTTCGCGGAAATAACGGCAGTGGTTGTCCAGGCGTACCTTCTCCTCGGTGATGTCCAGTTTCTCGACATAGAATATCATCTCCTGTTCAAGCCGGTTCGCATCGACAGGAACGCCCAGGGAGGCGATGTTTTCGCGTATCCGTTCCTTGATGACACCGATGCGGCGGGCTTCGAAAGGTTCGATGCTCTTCCTGTACGCCTCTATTTTGCCGATACGGGCCAGCAGGTCGGCAATGAGCGTCTGCCCCTCCTGCGTGCGGAACGCATCGAAAGCCGCCAACGCTTCGTCCACGGCATCGAACAATGCGGTACGCTCCCCGTCGGATATTTCTTCCGTTTCGCTGGTTACGACCTCCGGCATCTTCAGGATGGCGGTCATCAGGACAGGGTCCATTCCCCTGCCCTTCTCCTCCATTCCGGAACCGAGCTCTTTCAGTACGGAATAATAGGCCATGAACAGTTCCCTGTTCACGTTGACGGGAATGGCTGCGGTATCGGTTTCTACATTGATATATACATCGACCTTGCCGCGCTGCACGGCTTTCCCAATGCGGTTCCTCACCTCATACTCCAGCGGTCTGTAAGCCTGCGGTATCCTGACGGACATATCGAGCTGCTTGCTGTTGAGCGAGCGTATCTCCACCGTGATTTTCCTCTTTCCTTCCACGGCTTCCGCCTTGCCGTAGCCGGTCATCGATTTTATCATAGAAAAGCGTTTTGAGATACAAAGATAAGGTAAAATGGAGAGATTGTACAACACTTCCGCCCGTCGGTAAATTATTGCCGGGAATCGGTTGCGGAATCAGAAACTATTCATATCTTTGCAAAACAAAGCGATAATTCGGAATCAAAATCCTCAATACAACTAACAAATTAAAAGATTTAGCATCATGAAGAAGCACAATTTTAACGCGGGACCTTGCGTATTGCCGAAACAGGCGATAGAATCCGCAATCGAGGCTATCCGTGATTTCGACAACACGGGCATCGGTATTCTGGAAATCTCGCACCGTACCCCGGGTTGGGAACGTGTAATGGCTGAGACCGAACAGCTTTGGAGGGACCTCCTCAATATTCCGGACGACTATGCAGTCCTCTTCCTCGGCGGCGGTGCATCCACCCAGTTCTTCGAAGTGCCGGCCAACCTCATGAAGAAGAAAGCCGCTTACCTCCAGACCGGTGTATGGGCTAAGAAAGCGGCCAAAGAGGCGAAGTTCTACGGCGAAGTGGAGATAGTGGCCTCTTCCGAGGACAAGAACTATACCTACATTCCGAAGGGATACAAGATACCGACGGATGCGGATTATTTCCACATCACCACCAACAACACCATTTACGGTACCGAGATACACGAGGATATCGACTCGCCCGTAACGCTCGTTGCAGACATGTCGTCGGATATCATGAGCCGTCCGGTAGATGTTAAGAAATACGGTCTCATCTACGGCGGTGCGCAAAAGAACGTGGGTCCTGCCGGCGTGACTTTCGTTATCGTCCGCAAGGACCTGCTCGGTCAGACCGGCCGCAACCTCCAGACGATGGTCGATTACCGCACCCATATAGGCGACGAACCGAGGAACAACTCGATGTTCAACACCCCGCCCGTATTCCCGATTTTCGTAATGCACGAGACCCTCAAGTGGGTGAAGGAACTCGGTGGCGTAGAGGAGATGTACAAGCGCAACAAGAAAAAAGCAGAGCTTCTTTACAACGAAATCGACCGCAACTCCCTCTTCGTAGGTACCGCCGTGAAGGAAGACCGTTCGCTTATGAACGTATGCTTCGTAATGGCTCCGGGCCACGAGGCGCTCGAGAGCGAATTCATGGCGTTTGCCAAGGAGAAGGGCATGGTAGGTATCAAGGGACACCGTTCGGTGGGCGGCTTCAGGGCTTCCATCTACAACGCATGCCCGCTTGAAAGCGTAGAGGCGCTGGTAGCATGCATGCAGGAGTTCGAGAAAATGCACAAGTAGGCCGTGGGCTATTTCGTGACATACAAGCCTAAGAAACAGGAAAACAGTATTGATTTCTATTCGTTAAACGATTTCGAAATGAAAGTATTACTTGCTACCGAGAAGCCGTTCGCCAAAGTTGCGTCGGACGGCATCAGGGAGATAGTGGAAAAAGCCGGTTACGAGCTGGTCGTACTTGAAAAGTATACCGACAAGAGCGAACTCCTCAAGGCGGTTGCTGACGTGGATGCCATCATCATCCGCAGCGACAAGATTACCGCAGAGGTAATCGAAGCAGCCAAGAACCTCAAAATCGTTGTTCGTGCAGGTGCTGGATACGACAACGTGGACCTTGCAGCCGCTACGGCCCGCAAGATTGTCGTAATGAATACGCCCGGGCAGAACTCCAACGCCGTTGCAGAACTCGCCATCGGTCTGATGATATTCATGGCCCGCAACAAGTTCACTCCGGGTACGGGAACCGAAATCCACGGCAAACGCCTCGGTATCCACGCCTACGGCAATGTGGGTAAACTCGTTGCCCGCTACGGCAAGGGCTTCGGTATGGAGGTATATGCCTATGACCCCTTCATCACCGACAAGGCAGTGTATGAGAAGGACGGCGTCATTCCGGTAGGTTCCGTAGAGGAGCTCTACTCGAAGTGCGACTATGTTTCGGTACACATTCCCGCTACCGAACAAACAAAGAAGTCCATCAATTACGACCTGCTTAGCAAGATGCCGAAAGGTGCCACGATAGTCAATACCGCCCGCAAGGAGGTTATCGACGAAGAGGGCCTGGCAAAAGTGCTCGCAGAGAGGACCGACCTCAAGTATGTGACCGACATCGCCGCAGACATGCAGGTAGTTCTCAACGAGAAGTTCGGCAACCGCGTATTCGCTACACCGAAGAAGATGGGCGCCGAAACTCAGGAAGCCAATGTCAATGCCGCTCTGGCAGCCGCGAACCAGATTGTCGCTTTCTTCACCAAGGGCGAGAACCGGTTCCAGGTCAACAAGTGGTAAACGATTGAATAAGGGACCGGCATACATTGTGGAAACAGTGGTGCCGGTCTTTACTGTATCCGATACGGAATCATTTAAAATTAGACACAATGGTAAAGATAAAACCTTTTAAAGGCACTCGTCCGCCCAAGCAGTATGCGGCGGAGGTGGCTTCGCGTCCCTACGACGTACTCAACTCGAAAGAGGCCAAGGCGGAAGCGACGGAACGTTCGCTGCTTCACATCATCAAGCCCGAGATAGATTTCGACCCGATTGCCGACGAGCACGACAAGAAGGTGTATGACAAGGCGGTTGAGAACTTCAAACTCTGGAAAGAGAAAGGCTGGCTCGTGAAGGACAACGAGGAGCACTACTACATCTATGCCCAGACGATGAACGGCAAAACGCAGTACGGTCTTGCCGTGGCTTCCAATTTCATGGATTATATCGACGGCAAGATTAAGAAACACGAGCTGACCCGCACGGAGAAGGAGGAAGACCGTATGATACATGTGAACATCCAGAGCGCCAACATGGAGCCGGTGTTCTTCGCCTACCCCGATATCAAGGAGATAGACGACATCGTAGCTGCTACGGTCAAGAATCAGCCTGCCGAATACGACTTTACTTCGGCCGACGACGTGCGTCACCAGATGTGGATAATCAGCGACAAAGCCGTTATCGACCGTATCACCAAGATATTCGAAGGCGTTCCGGCACTTTATGTAGCTGACGGTCATCACCGTACCGCTGCCGCTGCGCGTGTGGGCCAAGAGCGGATGAAAGCCAATCCGCACCATACGGGTGAAGAGGAGTACAACTATTTCCTCGCCGTGCTCTTCCCGGCCAACCAGCTCAACATCATCGATTACAACCGCGTGGTAAAAGACCTGAACGGCCTTACTCCGGCACAGTTCCTCGATGCGCTGAAGAAGGATTTCGACGTGAAGGAGATGGGCAAGGAGATTTACAAGCCCAACAAGCTCCACAATTTCGGCATGTATCTCGACGGCAAATGGTACAGCCTGACGGCCAAGGCGGGAACGTACAACGATGCAGATCCTATCGGCGTACTCGACGTGACGGTACTCTCCAATCTCGTTCTCGATAATATCCTCGGCATTAAGGACCTGCGTACCGACAAGAGGATAGATTTCGTAGGTGGTATCCGCGGGCTCGGCGAGCTCCAGCGTCGTGTGGACAGCGGTGAGATGAAGGTGGCTTTCGCCCTCTACCCCGTTTCCATGCAGCAGCTCATCGACATTGCCGACAGCGGGAACATCATGCCTCCGAAGACGACGTGGTTCGAACCGAAACTCCGTTCCGGCATTGTGATACACGAATTCTAAATGGCGGACGACCAAAAAGCAAGCGGGACCTCTTGTCGGGGGCCCCGCTCGTTTTTTAATTCGGAGATGTTACATCGACAGGAATGCGGCCATGCCTATCAGACCCAGAATTATCAGGAGCACGACGAGACCGAGCGCCACGATGGTCAGAATACCGCCGAGTTGGAAATAGTATTTCATGTTCCGGATACCGCTGCCGAACGCCGCTTTGTCCCCGTCGGCAATGGCTCGTTTAATCTTGACCGAGAACATATACATGAAGTAGGAAAGGAAAAAGTAGATGACGGTCACTGCCAGATAGACGCCACCCAAGATACCGCCCGCACCTGGCTCCATGTCGTTGTCGAACCAAGTGCTCGGGTCGACGGCGAAACAAACGATTGACAGAAGGAACATCATGCCTGTTCCGATAAACATCATGATGGAGAGAAATTTCGCCCACGACATCGCTTTTCTCAAATCGATTGCCATGTCACTGTTTACGACCAATTCCTCCCTGTTTTCAAATTTAGGTAGATTTTCTTCCATATACCGAATATGTTTTGAGATTTAACGGGATTAAAAGTAGGTAAAAAGAGAGAAAGAAACAACGATAATAATAAAAATACTGCGGAAGGGACCGGGATATAAGTTTTGGCGACTAAAAAACGTCAGCGATTCGGCGAAAGGCAGGGGAACAAAGAAGTGTGGTATGGCCTGACGTGTCCTGTGCTTCCCACTTGCAATTGTCTGTTTTATACCTGACCTCCGAAATACTGCGTTCCGCACGGGCGGAGCGGTTTCTCTCCCATCCTCGCACGGAACCACAATCGCTGCTGTCGGACGATGCAAATACGGGCATTCCCGACCGTACGAAGAATCCCGTACTCCCCCTAAAACGTATATCCGAAATGAACGGACGGTCCTGTGGCGAAAGGCATACATCCATGAAAAACCCATATGTTCCGGATGCCGATGCCGAAGGTTATCCGGTCGTCGTTGCGCAGCCTAAACCGGGCTCCGAGGATGAAATTGCTTTCAGGCCAGAAAGTATCGTAATTTTGTCGGGAAAGAAGTACTCCCAGGCTGAAATCCTCGAGAAGAACGGGGGAAACTCTCCATTTCGGTACTTCGAACCGCAGCCGTACAAATGCCCGTCCGTACATCAGGGCAGTATAGTTACTATAACTCGTGGCGGAGTGGAGCACTCCGGCTCCGGCCCCGACGATAAACCAGTCGGCGACCGCATAATTGTAGATTCCGTCCACAGAGATTGCGCCGTCGATGAATGGAGCTACGTAGGTATTCACTTCCGCACCCCAGCGTCCCCTCGGCGGTTTCTGCCGAACGGGAGTCTGTCCCGTCGCTGCCAGAGCGAGAAGCGTTGCAACGCATAAAAGGAGAAGTTTTCTTTTCATTGGTCAGGTTGGTTAAATGTATAGCCGAAATGCCAGAGAGGCAAAGGAAAAAATTCGTTGGTTACAATAGCGTATCCGGTCGTGTAAGTTCCGCCACCGACATGTTATGGTATCCCCATTACGAAGTTTGAATCGCGCACCCACCTATAAAATCGACGGCCGACGTGCCGCCTGCACCCCCTGCGTCCAAAATAAGAAAAGGCGATACTTTCCATTGCGGCACTTCGGTTTGGATTCTTGCGAACAGTTGGACGGCAATGTCTGTCATCACCACCCGAAGACCTGCGCCTTCGCCCAGAGCGAGCCAGGGTGTGACGCGATAGGTGTAGGCACCGTTCAGATGGGGCAGTCCATTGTACACCGGAATACCGATGTTGCTGAAGCCGATGTTCCATTCTCCCCTTTTCAACAGTTGGTCGGTGTCGGGAAGAGCTTTGAGTTGCGACTGGCAGACTTCGGACTGAGCGACCGCACAGGAGAAGATTCCGGAGAAAAGGAGGACTAAAAGAAGTCGTTTCATAACAGCAGGTTTAGGTCAGTTGAGTTGTACTCACGCCAGCAGGCGCGTATCATTGTAGACAAATATAACACTTCCGGCTCGAAGTTACAATGACTATTGACGGCAATGATATGAAAAGCGATTCGGGATTTGTTTCCGAATCGCCTTTTATACTATATGTTGCCAATGGCTTTGTTTGGGGGGGCTTTGTACGCCGAGCGGGAGTACGGTGTTCCGAACGTACTGTTACAATACCTTACTTGTGCACCACGGTAGCCGATTTTACCTGTGTTTTCACACGACAAGAGCGAAGGAGGCTATCCTAAAACGTGTATCCCACATGTAGGAGAGGTAATCCCCAAAAGGGATAATTTAGCGCACTGCCAAAAGTAAAGGCATGTTGATTACGGAGCCGGAATCGTAATCCCAATACCAAATTGGCTGTGGGATAGGGGAAAAGACTGCCTACCTCAAACCCGCCTCCGCCGTCCAGTATAAGACAGGGCGATACCGTCCATTGCGGTACTTCGACATAAATTCTTGCAAACACCTGGGCCGACAGGAATATATCCGAAAGATACTGAATACCTGCGCCTCCGCCCAAAGCAAGCCAAGGAGTAACACGATAGGTATATGCGCCGTTCAGATGGGTCAGTCCACTGTATACCGGAATACCGAGGTTGTTGAACTCAACGGTCCATTCTCCCCTCTTCAACAGTTGGTCGGTGTCGGGAAGAGCTTTGAGTTGCGGCAGGCAGACTGCGGACTGGGCGACCGCGCAAGAGAAGATTCCGGAGAAAAGGAGACCTACAAGAAGTCGTTTCATAACAGCAGGTTTAGGTTAATTAATTGAGCTTTATTCACGCCAGCAGGCGCGTATCATTGTAGACAAATATAACACTTCCGGTCCGGAGTTGCAATAACTATTATTGAGGTGATAATACGAAAAGGCGCTCCGAAAAGAAATTCCGGAGCGCCCCCTGCGTCGTGTACGCCATGGCTTTTACCTGACTTCTTTCGCGACTACCCTGTCGATAACCTCGCAAAGGCGGGCGAATACCTCTTCGATAGTGCCGAGCCCGTTGATGGGGATATATTTGCCCTGCCGCGCATAATGGTCGGCGACGACGGCCGTCTGTGCCTTGTAGACGTCTATCCGGTTGCGGATGACTCCTTCGTCGGCATCGTCCGCCCTGCCGCTGACCTCCGCCCTCAGGAGAAGCCGGGAAATCAACTCTTCGTCCGGAACGTCGAGCGATATCATCACATCCACCTTGTCGGAACGTTTTTCCATTATTACATCAAACGTTTCCGCCTGATGCGTGGTACGCGGAAAACCATCGAAAATATTGCCCTTGCTGTCGCCGTGCGACGCAAGGTACTCTTCGATAATACCTATCACGAGTTCGTCCGACGCGAGCCTGCCGCTCTCGATGACCTCTTTCACCTGCAGTCCGAGTTCCGTCCCGCGCTGAATTTCGTTTCGGATGACCTCGCCGGTAGAGATGTGGTTAAAGCCGTACTTCTCACTCAGCATCTTCGCCTGGGTTCCCTTCCCTGCTCCGGGAGGGCCGAACAAGACTATGTTTATCATAAGGTTGACTTTTGGTTGTTATCAGATTAACAGCCGACAAAATTAACCAGATTTTCCACCAAACCAAAAATAATGTAACTTTGTGGAAAGCACTGCCGGAAAATAAGTACAAATACCACCCTGCTGCCGCTCCGACAAATTGGTCGGACAGCCGCGGAACAAACGATAAACAAAAAAATATGCCTGCGAAAAGAACGGAGATAGCCGAGCTCGGAGAGTTCGGACTGATAGAGCGGCTTACCTGCCAGTTTCCCATACGTAACGCATCCACGGTGCTGGGCGCCGGGGACGATGCCGCTGTAATAGATGCCGGAGAACGTTATCTGTTGCTCTCCTCGGACATGTTGCTGGAGGGCGTCAATTTCGACCTGGTCTATTTCCCTTTGAAACATTTAGGCTATAAGGCAGTCGTCGTGGGAATCAACGACATATACGCCATGAATGGAACGCCTGAACAACTGACTGTCTGCATCGGCGTATCGGCCAAATTTTCGGTAGAGGACCTGGAAGAGCTGTATTCGGGAATACGGAGTGCATGCGAAGACTATCGGATAGACCTCGTGGGAGGCGATACGACGGCGTCCGTGAATGGATTGGCCATCAGCGTATCGGTGGCAGGGAGTGTGGATAAGGACAAAATAGCGTACCGCAGCGGAGCTCGTGTCAATGACATCGTGTGCATTACGGGCGACTTGGGTGCGGCTTATATGGGACTTCACCTGCTCGAACGGGAGAAGCGTGCCTTTGCGGGCAATGATTCTCCCCAGCCCCAGTTCGAGGGGTATGAATACCTGCTGCGCAGGCAATTGAAACCGACCGCGGCCGCCGATACTGTCGCTTCGCTCCGGTCGGCCGGTATCGTACCCACTTCCATGATAGACCTCTCCGACGGGCTGGCGTCGGACATGCTGCAGATATGCAAAAACTCCGGATGCGGTGTCAGACTCTATCTCGAAAGGATACCGATAGCCCGGGAAACTCATAAGATGGCCGAAGAGCTGCATGCCGATCCGGTAGTGGCTGCCCTCAACGGAGGCGATGACAACGAACTGCTCTTTACCGTTCCCGTGACCCAGCAGGCCAAAATAGCGGGTATAGGAGGTATCGACATCATCGGTCACATCACACCTGCCTCGACCGGTACGAGGCTCGTTACCCCCGACGGCAGCGAACTTTCGCTGACCGCGCCGGGATTCAGGGAACAATGATTAGGAGTATCTAGCTGAAGCTCTTCAGAATGCCGTCATAGTAGCCTCGCATATAGGCGACGTGAGGACTTTTATGTCTTTGATTTTGTGCCTGGCTTTCGCTCAAACTACCGACAACTTGAGCAATATCAATAGTCATGATACGGTTGCGGCCATCTTGATAACCTTGTTCATATGCACAGGCAGCGCATTTATGTCGTCCGATACCACCCTGGTCATCAGGAAGTTCCTGCATAATCTTCTGAATGCTAGAATGGTCTTTATTGCATAGCATAAGGTTTGTCGTATTATAAAGTTCCGTTTTTTATCCCGGTAATAAAATCAGTTACCGTTGCTAAATTATAAATTTTTGGAATAACGGCAAAAGCTTCCTCCAATTTATTACGCGCCGATTTCCATCCGATTCCATCCGTTATCCATACGAATTCGTAGTTTGGAAATTGGTTGATTTTCGGAGCGAGTTCGGAATAGGAACGTGCAACCTCATTCAGTTTGGAACCACCCCCACTATAAAAATTAACCTCAATCAAATAAGTTTTGATATGGGAAGAGATGACAAAATCGAATCGTTTTAAATCGCTTCCCAAACATTGCATTTCCGGAAATGCAGACGAATATACCTCTTGCTGGAAAGAAATGTCATACGAACGAAGTAATGTGGCTATCCGCTGTTCCATAATATATCCGCTTCTATTTTTGCGGGCATTGGTGTCGAGACCTGTTTCAATGCCAAAGACATAATCCACCAAGTTATGTATTTGTTTATTCTGGAGTATCTTTTTGAGTCCCGTCCCTTCGATGTATTCGATTACGCCTTCCGGAGTTTGGAAAAACTCTTCAATCAAACGGGTCTTTCCGTATTTGTCGATCGTTTTTTTCCTGTCTGTGGCACGTACGGCAATCAGAATATCCAAAGCGCTGAATACTTTAGGATTCTCATTCCAAAGATTGCGTATTGCCCGCTCCATATCTTCCTGACCGACTAAATAGTTCAATTGATTGAGCTTGACGGCTATCGCATCGACATTCGCGGCTATTTTCTTGAAATCGGAGAAAAAACTTAACGGGGCATTGGTCTCTACGAGTTCCGACATGAATTTGTCAAAACGTTCTTTCATAACAATTTGGGAAATAAAAATCAATCCTGATAATTCCTGATAAGTAGTTCCGGTAATTTACCTCGTTTCGCTGCGTTGGCATTAATACAACGAACGGCCTGGATGCGGTTGATGTGGTATTCGCGATACAGTTCATCCAGGAAGTTATCTTCTGGATTCCATTCCCGACAATCGGCATTGCTCAGCATCAGGAAGCAATGTTTCAGAGACAATCTGTCGGCGTATTTTTTCAGACGTATCTGGTCCGCATCGGAAAATGATTGTACAGAATAGGCACTGAAATTGGCCGTAGCTGTCAGGGGCCGGTACGGCGGGTCGCAATATATGAATGTATTATCCGCAATTGCGAATTTTTCAGTCTGTTCAAAATCGCCGTACAGTACCTCTACCTTTTGCAGCAAAAGACTGTCCGCATAAATAGTTCGTTCATCACAAATGGTAGGGTTGGTATACTTGCCGAAAGGAACATTGAACTGACCTTTGGAGTTTACGCGGTACAAACCGTTGAAACAGGTTCTGTTTAAAAAAATAAAATATGCCGTATTATCGATATCGGACAGCCCGCCCTGATTGAACTTTTGGCGTATGTCGAGATAGAACTCTTTCCGTTTATCTGTTTCCGGGATTTTCCAATATGTATCCTGAATTTTCGATAGGATGCCGACAAGACGTTCGGGAGTGTACTTGATTACTTCGTATGCTTTGATTAAATTGGTGTTTACGTCACTGATAACGGCTTTTTTGATATTGCCGAAGTTTTGCAACATAAAGAAGAGCATAGCCCCTCCCCCGACAAAAGGTTCGATATAGACAGCATCTTCTATGTTGCAGAACGTCTCGGGTAATGCCTGGCCCAATGTTGTCAACAGCTGGCCTTTGCCTCCGGCCCATTTTACAAACGGTTTGGCGGGATATTGTTTCATCGTTTTTGCTGTCAAAGTTCTAAGTCGGTATCATGGTCGATACAACTTGCTTGGATGAAGTTCATACTCAATATGAAACTCTGCCGGCCGAAGGCCTGAAATTTGCATACAGGTGAACCAATAACAATCCCGACAATGTGTCGAAACATTACTCCTGCCGCAGATACTCTTCCATTTTCGCACGCCACTCCTTTTTCAGCGGAAAGGACTCCTGTCGGAGAAAGTCGTAGCCGACGGCGACCGAACGGCAATCGGCATTGATGCCGCCGTCGGCGCGGTCGATAAGGTGCTGGAAGATGGTCACGCTCGAATTGCCTATCTTCTCCACCCACGTCCGTACGACGAGTTGCGAATGGAGCCTGCTCTGGCGGTGGTAGTTGGTGTGTATAGATACGAGTATCAGGCTCTCCGCGTCGGGGTCGATGGTCTTGCCGAGCACTTTTTCGTAGAATTCCATCTTTCCGACGTCGAAATAGTGCTGCAGATTCACGTTGTTGATATGGCCGAGGCTGTCCGCGTCGGCGAACCGTATCTGTATATCGCTTTCGATGTATTTGCCCATAGGCTTATTCTCTGATGATTTTCACTTCTCCATCCTCTCCGAGCATGATGATGGAGGATGCCTTGCGGGTGGGAGCGCCTTCGCAGCGGATATCGACCGTGTAATCGACACCCGCACGTATCTCTTCGGCAATATCGCCGAACCCTTTCGGGGTAGCCTCGCCGGAGATGTTCGCCGAGGTCGATACCAGCGGCCGGCCGAATCGGTGCAGCAGGTTCCGGCAGAATGCATGGTCGGGGACGCGGACTGCAAGCGTTCCCTCCTCCGGCACCAGATTTTTCGCCACGCCGCAGGCTCCTGGTAGGATGAGTGTCAGCGGCTTGTCTGCACATTCGAGCAGATCCCAAGCTACGGCCGGGACGTTTCTGAAGTAGCATCCCACGCGGTCGATGCTCTCTGTCAGCACAATCATGCCCTTCTTGTTGCAGGAACGTTTCAGTTGATAGACCCTCTCCACCGCAGTCTCGTCGGTTGCATCGCAGCCTATTCCCCATACCGTATCGGTCGGGTAAAGAATGATGCCTCCCCTGCGCAGCACCTCCACGGCCCTCTCTATTTCCTCCTTCATGCCTTCGGATTTTGCATTTGCAAAAGTAAGCCGTTTTTTTGTCTTTTTATCGAAAAGGTTATACTTTTGTGTTCCTGAAAAAACAACTCAATAACAGACTTGCAATACACATGGGAAGGGCATTCGAATATCGTAAGGCCACGAAGCTGAAACGCTGGGGCCACATGGCGCGGACATTTACCAAGATAGGAAAAGCCATAGAGGTATCGGTACAACAGGCCGGCCCCGACCCCGCGAGCAATACCCGTCTGAGGTTGCTCATCCAGAATGCCAAGGCGGAGAACATGCCGAAAGACAATATCGAGAGGGCCATCAAAAGGGCTATTTCGAAAGATACGTCCGACTACAAGGAGATGGTCTACGAAGGATACGGTCCTCATGGCATCGCCATCCTCGTCGAAACCGCGACCGACAATCCCACCCGGACGGTAGCCAATGTCCGGAGTTATTTCAACAAGATGGGAGGTGCGCTTGGAACGAGCGGAAGCGTAAGTTTCATGTTTGTCCACAAGGCCATCTTCAAGACCCCTTACAAGGAGGATATCGACCTCGACCAGCTTGAACTCGACCTTATCGATTTCGAAGTGGACGAAGTGTTCGTGGACGACGAGAATCAAATCAATATTTACGGCCCGTTCGAATCCTACGGTCAGATACAGGCCTACCTCGAGGGGCACGGCATGGAGATAACGAGCGGCGAATTCATCCGTATTCCGACCGACACCAAGGAACTTCCGGAAGAGCAGCGGCAATCGGTCCACAAACTCATCGAGAAGTTGGAAGAAGACGACGACGTAGTGAATGTCTTCCACAACATGAAGGAGGAAGAGGAGGCCGAATAGGCATGATACAATCGAAAACGAGAACGGAAGTCATCGACTTCCGTTCCCTTTTTCCCCTTAGCACGTCGCCCTGTATTCGTTCGGGGTACATCCCACCACGTTTTTGAAAAGCCGGGTGAAATGGGCCGGATATTTGAATCCCAGGTCGTAGGCTATCTCGCTTATCGAAAGTCCCCGGTCGGCTATCCGTTCTTTGGCGGTATCTATCACGTAGAGCTGGATGTGTTCCTGCGCCGTCTTGCCCGTCTCCTTTTTAATCAGGTCGCCAAAATAGTTGGGAGACAGATGCAGTTCTCGGGCGCAGTACTGTACCGTCGGCAGCCCTATGGTCTGTGGCCTGTCCGAACGGAAGTAGCCGTTCAGAATCTCCTCGAAACGCGACAGGATATCCTTGTTGGCAATTTCGCTGCGCGTGACGAACTGTCGGTCGTAAAAACGGATGCAGTAGTTCAGAAACATTTCGATGTTGTTTATTATCAGCGTGCGGCTGTGCCGGTCTATCGGGTGCTGCAGCTCGGCCCGGATGTTGTGCAGACAGTCGACAATCGTACCGCGCTCCTGTTGAGAAAGATGGAGGGCTTCATTGACAGCGTATGAAAAGAAGGTGTAATTCCGAATGTTGCGGCCGAGCTGCGTTCCCCGGATGAAGTCGGGGTGGAACAGCAAGGCCCATCCTTTGGGCTGAAACATCTCCCCGCGCCGGGTGATGCCGACGCACTGTCCCGGAGCGATGAATACGAGCGTTCCCTCCTGGTAATCGTACGTGCTCCGTCCGTACTGTATGTCGCCGCATTTCACGTCCTTGAGGAATACAGCATAGAAGCCGAGACAAAAACGGATATGCTCTGCCGGGGTGCATGTCGAGAAATCTATGACATTGACGAGCGGATGAAGCGTTTCGCAGTGTAGCAGTTCGTTGTACTGGAAAACGTTGTCGAGTTGCATTATCTCTTCCATAACGGTTTTGTTATTGGTATCGTACCATGCAAAGGTATCCCTTTTCTTCCGTTCGGCAATATGCGGGAATGTATATCCGGAATAGTGGTAATACAATCCGTAATCCATATAATGCCGGGGGAAGTCTGTGCCGGTAATTTTGCACCGTACGGAAAAAGTACCGACTTTTAAACTGCGATATATCATGGAAACAAAGATGGATTTCGGATTTTTCTGTCCTACGCGGATACTCTTCGGGGCAGGTCGGCTGAACGACCTTCACAAACAGGCGTTGCCGGGCAGAAAGGCTTTGGTCGTGATTTCAAACGGACGTTCCACGAAAGCCTCCGGCTACCTGTCGAGAACGGTCAACCAACTGCAGAATGCCGGTGTGGCCACGGTGATTTTCGACCGTATCGAAGCGAATCCGCTGAAATCGACCGTAATGGCCGGCGCGTCGTTCGCCCGGGAAAATGGCTGCGACTTTATCGTGGCGCTCGGCGGCGGCAGTGTTATGGACGCGTCGAAAGCCATATCGTTCATGGCGACGAACGACGGAGACTATTGGGACTATGTTCCGGCCGGCACGGGAAAGGGCTTGCCGTTGAAGCATAAACCGCTTCCTGTCGTCGCCATTACGACTACGGCGGGTACGGGGTCAGAGGCAGACCCCTGGGGAGTCATTACCAACGAGGAGACGCATGAAAAAATCGGGTTCGGAACCGACGACTCGTTTCCCGTTCTGGCCATTGTGGACCCCGAACTGATGGTTACCGTTCCACCCCGGTTCACTGCATACCAGGGGTTCGATGCACTGTTTCACAGTGTGGAGAGCTATCTGTCCGGACAAGCGAACCTCATGTCCGACATGCTCGCCCTCACGGCTGTGGAACACGTGACGGCAGCTCTTCCCAGTGCCGTAGAGCACGGCGACGACCTGGAGGCACGTACCCGCGTGGCCTTCGGCAATACCCTTTCGGGTATCGTGATGCACGTCAGCGGAACAACGAGTCAGCACTCTCTCGAACATGCCATGTCGGCCTTCCATCAGGATTTGCCGCACGGGGCGGGACTGATAATGATAAGCCGGGCATACTTTTCCCATTTCATCGGAAAGCACGTCTGCGACGACCGTTTCGTACGGTTGGCGCAAGCCATGGGCATGACCGGAACATCGGCTCCGGAGGATTTCATTACGGCGCTTATGAACCTGCAGCATGCATGTGGAGTAGATGGCCTGCGGATGTCGGATTACGGTATCAAACCGGAAGAGTTTCGGAAGATGGCCTTCAATGCTTACGATACGATGGGCGGACTGTTCGCCAACGACCGTTCGGAGCTCAGTATAGACGACTGCGTCGCCATTTATGAAGCGTCGTACAAGTAAGGGAAGCATGACCGACGCTTCCGCCTCTTCGTCGTCATCGGTTCAGGAACGGCAAGAACATGCAGTAGCCCTGTAACCTGTCCGGTTTCGGAACGCCGCAAATTCGCGGGGGGCTTGCTGCTCGAAAGCGGCGGGCTGTAACACGCATGAAGCAGAGCATAATATGAGATATGTCATGTTTCATGAAATTAACGAAATACGGGAATGTTCATCATTCCCGTATTCTTTTCATTGTCTGTGATGACATTTCTGTTCACCTACAGGACGATACCGTAAAAACGGTTCGGGGAACTTTCTTCAAGGTTCCCCGAACTGTTTTTCATCGAAAGAAGGAGGCGCTGAACTCCTCGCTTCCCGCATTTTCGTTACCGTCCTGACCGAACACGGGGCTGTATCCCCCGGCAGGCATATCGCCGATGGCCTCTTCGTTGCATTGGCGGCCGAGCTCTATCTCCTTTGTCAAAGCAGCAGACAACATATCGCCCAACATGTTTAAGAGTACGCTGCCGCTGCTCGTATTGGGGTTATAAATCACCGTTCCTTTCCGGTGAAACAGGATTGCGTCCGTTTTTGCAGAGCGCAGCGTATATTCTACCGTTACTTGTACTTGTGCGGCAATCGTCGTTTTCGTCCATTCATGGATGGTGGTAAAGAGAACTGCATCCACTCCGAACAGACGACCGACCGGCTGCATGGAGCTCTCCTCGAACATCTCCGCATCATAGGCACTTTCCTCCTTGAGGATTTCCATGGTCAGCAGCGGCGGAAACACATAATAACCCCGTTGGCTCAACGGCACAATCAGCGAGCTGTAAAACAGTGCCTTGGCATCTACTTTCGTACTGCGGTTGATGGGCGGCATCACCAGAATCGAAACGGGCCGTTCGGCATATACCTGAGGGTAACGCTGCGATTTCGTAACGTTGACCGTAGAGCAGGAAGACAACAATCCCCCCACAACAAGGGCCCACAGGAACTTTTTCATCATTCAAAACGCTTTAGAATCCTGTCGATAAACTTTTTGGATTCAGGATACAAAACTGTTTCCTGTTCGAGCAGGGCTTTCCCCTCGTCCGTTTTTCCGTTCATCAGCAACAGATATCCGTAATCCGCACACACTCCCGGCGGTGGAACCATCCGGACACCGCCAGGCGCATGGAGCAACCGGTCGTACACCGTCAACAATTTTTCGAGGTTTTGTTCGTCCGGCGTCTGCGTATAGGCATATACCGCCTGTTCGTATCCTTTCCAGTTGTATAGCTGAGAGTTGGACGAGCAGGATGCGCATACGACCGCCACGGCACCGACGGCAAGCGGCAAGCGGCAACGTTTCATCGTATCAGCACCGTTTTGGTTTCCTGCAATCCAAGGAAAACGGTTTCATCCGCATGCACGATTCCGTCTATAACCACGCGCAGGTTATGTTTGCCCGGCTTCACCGTGACGACGGGTGCCTTGCGTTTGGCCTTCTGCTTATACACCTTGCCGTAGAAGCAAGTGCTGCCGTCGATGACAAGCTGCACGTCGTCGTACGACGTTCTGTCGGTGTTTTCCTTAATTACTATCACGTAAGCGACATCGTCCGTACCGGACGACATGGTCTTGTACATGTGGGGGCCGCACGACGGCAACATAAGGCAGGCCAGCAGGCACAGGACGACAATCCAATTGCTTTTCATATCGGCTCGATTACATTTCGGTTATATAATATTTTTCCAGCGTTTCGTTGTCGAGTTCTCCGTCGGTCAGGGTCGCCATGGAGATTTCGTCCGCTACGGTCGAACCCAGCGTCTGGTCAATCCGAATCTCCCCGACCGTTTTCCCGGGCAGTTCCACCAGCAGTCCAGTCTGCGGATTTTTCACCTGTTTGCCCCGTTCCACGACTGCGAACCGGTCGCCTGCCGCTATTCCCTGACTCGCACCGCCCGACACGAAATAGACGCCGTCGTCATAGCTGAGCAGGTAGGCCCGCCACGGATTGTCCATACATTTGTTGATGATGTTTTCCACCAGTTTGCTTATCGCGGCCGAAATGGCCTTGTCGGACAGCGTGGCATCGTAGTCGGCGGTGCTCCCGAGCCCCAACACCTGTTTGTCTTCCGTGGATGCCTGTCCTTGCGCCTCGCCGCTGAAGACAATCATGCCGGTCGCCACATCCACGAGCCGGATGCTGACGGTCGCTTCCACAATCTGTTCTTTGCTGCTTGAGAACAACTTTTGCGTGCCGACCGTCTTGCGGCCGAATTCGGTAATGGAATCGATGATGAGGTAATCGGCACCGATACTGTTTGACAGTCTGTTGCCGGTATTGAGCTCTTCGACGATTTTATCGTAATCCTGCCGCTCAATCAACAGGAACTTATCCGATGCAGCCAGGCGTGCGGACAGCAGGTCGGAGGCCTGTTTCCCCATCGGGTCGTTGTCCTTGTCGTAAAAAATACTTTTGGCATACTGGGTCTCGTTGGAGAAACGTCCGATAGCCACTTTCCGTTTCAGGCTTTTTTCCTGTCCTTCGGCAGTAAAGGTCGCGGTTAAGGCGAAAAGTGCCAATACGACCGCCGTGATTCGTCTTATCTTCATAGAATGTAACGATTTTATGGATACAAAGATAGGAAATATATTCGTTGAAATACGCAAGTGCATGCCGGTTCAAACGACCGATGTACGGTTGCGAAACGATTCGTTCGAAGCAAATATACGCAAAAGTCTTCGGGACGGAATCCATTCCGTCCGGTTTTGGGTATCGTAATTCGTGCCCGCTACGGCTTTTGCGGGAAATTCGGAATTGATTTACCTTTGGCCCGCCGGATATTCCGGCCAATCACTTTTAAAAACTTTTCAATCATGAAGAAACGTTCTAAAAGTGGGGTAAGGTGTTTCACTCGCTGGTCACGCAAGGGATACGGCGCGTTCGCTTCACTCGGCAAAGTGGTGAAGATAGGCGTGCTCTCCCTGTCGATGTCCATCATCACGCTCAACGCCAAAAGCGCGTCGGCACAGCCCGACACGGTGAGGCTGCTGCGCGAAATGGAAATCGAGGCGTTGCAGGTGACGGCCGAAAGACTGAATCCCACAAGGGGTGTAGTGACACCCACGGCGGTGTATAGCCGCGACACGCTGGGCATCGCGCCTCAGCAGACTATCGAAGGCGTACTCAGGCTCAATCCCGCGATAGACGTGCGAGAGCGGGGCGGAAAGGGAGTACAGGCGGACATCTCCCTGCGGGGAGGAACTTACGACCAGACCATGGTCCTTCTCAACGGCATCGACTTCACCGATGCACGCACAGGGCACCAGAGCCACAGCCTGCCCGTCGATATCGACATCATCGGTTCGATAGACATCATCGAAGGGCTGACCGGCATCGGGGCCTACGCGGGAGCGGTCAATATGGTGACTACCCCACTCCGTCCGAACTACATGAGGACGGAAATCTCCGGAGGAGCCTACGGCTATCTCTACTCCAACATCTCCGGAGCCATCACTCGCAACGGCCTTTCGGTATTGGCCGCCGGTTCCGTCAGACGGAGTGACGGATACATTGAAAATACCGATTTCAACAATTCCAATCTTTTCACGCGTATTACTTACACTTCGTCTTCAGCCGGACTGTTCGACATGCAGGCCGGCTATCAGCGACGGGATTTCGGTTCCAACGGGTTCTACTCACTCTCTTTCCCCGACCAGTTCGAGCATACGGAGACTGCGCTCGCGTCGGTGAAATGGAACCGCAGTTTCGGCAGGTTTACCCTCAATGCAAATGCAAGTTATCGCAAGAACAACGACCGTTACGAGCTTTACCGCGGAGGCAAAGGGGCTCCCGAAGGATGGACTCCCAACTACCACACGACGGACAACGCCGGTGCGAGCATCAGTGCGGCATTCCGCTGGGCGGCGGGAGAGACGTCGGCCGGAGCGGATTACCGATACCACCACATCTACAGCAACGTGCTGGGCGACCTCCTCACGCACCCCATCCGGGTACCGGGAGCGGACGCCTTTTATACCCACGAAAAAGGACGGAACATTTTCAACGGCTGGCTGAGCCATCGGGTACGGCTCGGCGGCACATCGCTGGCCGGTTCGGCGAATCTGGCCGGAAGTCCTTACGGGACCTTCCCTTCGTGGAGCCTCTCCGTTACCCAGCAAATCATGGAAGGCTGGAGCGCCGACGCCAATGCCACCCGTTCCATGCGCCTCCCGACCTTTACGGACCTATACTATACCAATGCCACCCACATTGGCAACCCCGACCTCAAGCCGGAACACGCCATGACCTACCGGGTGGGAACGCGCTACCATGCAGGCCGCTTTCAGGCCGCCCTTTCAGGATATTACCGCCATGGCCGGGACATCATCGACTATGTGCAGACGGAGACTCCCGAGGGGATGAAATGGAAATCAACCCAGCTTACCGAGCTGGATACCTACGGGATAGAGATGCAGGCTTCCTACCGCGGCCGGCGGATTCTCCGGCACATCACGGTGAGTTACGGCTGGATGTCTTCATCCAAAGCCGCTGCCGACCATATCACCAAATACGCTCTCGACTACATGAAACACAAGGCCGCCGTACAGTGCGGAATCGATATCGGCAAGGGGTTCGCCGCCGAAGTGACGGCATCGTGGTACTGCCGCAACAATACCCCGGACACCGCTTATGCTCCCTATTGGCTGCTGGATGCCCGTCTCAGTTGGAGCAGGGGCGTATTCTCCGTCTATGCAGAGGCTACCAACCTGCTCGATACGAAATATTACGATTTCGTGGGACTGATTCAGCCGCCACGCTGGATAACCGCAGGCGTCGTTTTGACCATTTGACTTTGACAAGGAGGGCGCACCGCGGTGCGCCCTCCTTGTATTCGGCGGATATATCGTTTATCGGCGTAACAGTTCAAGTATCCGGCGACACGCATCTCCGTCGGCGTTCGTTCGCTGACTGTCGCACATACGTTGCCGGTACGCATCGTCATTGCAAAGCCGAAGCGCAACGGTTACCTGCTGCTTCACCTCCAGAGAACTGTAAGACATGCCGTGATAATGGAAAAATTCCGCATTCCGCGTTTCGCATCCGGGAATGGGAGCCGTATGCACGATGGGGATGTTTTTGACCGCCGCTTCTGTACTCGACAGACCGCCCGGTTTCGTAAAAAGCACGTCGCAGGCATCCATCAGCAGGGACATCCGGTCAGTGAATCCCAACAGGTGTATGTTGTCGAAACGACCGAACTCCGCCTTCAGAACGGTTTGCAGTTTCGCGTTGTTGCCGCAGACCATGAAGACCTCGGCACCTTTTCCGCAGCGCGACAGAATCTCACGAATCAGGTCGGCCGAACTGCCGAACCCCATGCTTCCGGAGGCAACGAGGAACCACTTCGCGGTCATATCGGCTCCGCTGCCGAAGGCCGCCGCACATGCCACTCTCGCCTCCCTTTTCGCAATGCGCTCGCGGAAGGCCCGGCGTACCGGAATCCCGAACGGAAAGAGCCGTTCTCTTCGCAGTCCCTTTTGGACACACTCCTCGACCAGGTGTTCGTGAGGGACGATATAATAATCCAAATCGGTCTCCCGCGTAAAGGGGATACACGTATAGTCCGTCATGACGAATACGGTTTTCCGGTCCAGTCGTCCTGCTCGTTTCAGTGCGGTCAGGGCTTCGGCCGGGAAAAGATGCGTACAGACCACCGTGTCGAAACCGTTGTCGACGATGTAATCGTACAGCCGTTTCGCATAGAGCTTGTTGGCCATATAGACAGGCGACTGGAGCGAAAGACCGGTACTGACCGTTTCTCCCATCCTGTACACCGTTTTGAAGAGGTTCCTGCGGGTGGAAAAGAGATAAACGTCCGATACCATCTGCGACACGGGAGAGGTCACGAGCGAGAGGGTGTCTGTCATTTCGCACGCCACCCCATTTTCCTCGAGGTATTCGAGAAGTGCTTTGCCGGCAGAGTTGTGTCCTTCGCCGGTGGAACAGGAGAGAATCAGCAGTTTCATGCAGGTGAGGAAGATGAGTGGATATTATGCGTTTTTTCGTATAGTTCGAGTGCCTCCCGCATCCGGCGGCGCCCTTCCGAAGAGATTCGGGCCGCCTTGTCGTAATCGAATCCTCCGAATCGGTTCATGGGGATATCTACCCGTATGTCGGGCGGATAGAGCTGTGCCGTCAGTTCCGCATTGCGCTGGAGCATCATGACGAAAGTTTTGCTCAGCACGGAATAGAAATTCTCATCGGGCAGCCTCCCCAGCGCAGGCAGCCGGCTGGCCGATGTCCGGTTCCGTTTGCGGGTTTCCCGGAGGTGTTCGAGCCGCATATCGCTGTGTGCGCTCACATTGACGGACACGAGCAGGTCGCCGTCGCTGCGTGTCACCCTGTTCAGCGGCAGCGGATTGAGAACGCCGCCGTCGATAAGGAGCATCTCTCCGTTCCTTTGCGGCTTGAAAAATGCGGGAATGGAGATAGAGGCCCGGATGGCTTCGTACAGACTTCCCGAATCGTACACGACTTCGCTGTTGTCGGCCAGGTCTGTCGCCACCGCACAGAATGGAACGGGAAGCGTTTCGATGGGAATATCCGGCATGATTTCCCTTAAAATTCCCATCACTTTCTCCCCTTTCACAAGATGGTCCGGGCCCATGGAGATATCGGCCAGCGCGAACATCCGTTTCCGGTCCAGGGCGAACGCACGCTCCTTCACCTGTTCGAGTTTACCCGCAGCGAACATGCCGCCTATCAGGGCTCCCATCGAGGTCCCGGCCACGGATGCAATCTCATATCCCCGTTCCTGCAACTCCTCTATCGCTCCGATATGCGCGAACCCCCGCGCACCGCCGCTGGACAGAACTAAAGCCACTCTCTTCATCTTTATCCGCAATCGAATCTGCGCCAATATTCCGGACGGCCGTTACCGTAATCCGAAAATCAAAAATACGGAAATCTTTTCATATTTCTCCGCAAGGTACGCCGTTTGCAGAAAAACGATACGGGTGCGGAGAGCAAATCGGCATACGGGACAGCTCTCTGTGATTTTATGCTTCATTTTTAATTTTTTATTGCTACATTTGTCGTCCGGTAACGGAACTGAGCCATGGTGTAATGGTAACACTGCAGATTTTGGTTCTGTCATTTTGGGTTCGAATCCCGATGGCTCAACTTCTTCCCGACCCTGCCGCCACATCTGCCGGCAGGGTCTCTTTTTTACGGCAATTATTCTCTATCTTTGCGGAAGACTTAAAGACGAAACGAGATGCGGATAGTGGATTTCAAGGATACTTCCGGCGCGGTGCGCGAAAAGGTATGGCGACTGTACGAAGAGAGTTTTCCGGCGCATGAACGGCGCAGCCTTACCGCACAGGAGCAAGCGTTTGCCGACTGTCGTGCCCGGAGCAAGGTGATGCTGGACGATGAGGGCGAAGTGATGGCTCTCGTATTTTACTGGCTGTATGCCGGCATGGTCTATGTGGAGTTCCTGGCGGTGAATCCCGCCATGCGCGGACGAAACATCGGGTCCGGGGTCGTGGAACGGTTGCTGGAACTCTATCCCGGCAAACTCGTCATTCTCGAAATCGAACCTCCGCAGGAGGAAATGGCCGTACGGCGCCTTCATTTTTACGAACGGCTCGGATTCGTTCGCAATCCGTACAATTACATCCACCCTTCCTACCGTAAAGGTACCGATGCCTGTCCGCACGAATTGGTGCTCATGAGCCACGGCCGCATTGCGACCGAGAAAGAATTCTCCGGATTTACGGAGTTCATGCGGGAAGTCATCTGGGAATATGCCGACTGACGGATGAAGATTACGGCAGAAAAGGCGGCGGGCCTGAAAACGAAAAACAGAAAAGTACGGGATGAAAAGAGTTTTCTTAATAGCAGCGGCAGTCGTTTTGCTGTGGGGATGCGGCAGCCATGATAACACGGCCGAAGGCAGGCTACACTCGCTTCTGGCCGAGACGCATGAGAAGGCGGAACAGGACAACGGCAATCCGTCGGACATCGTAGAGGTCAGGATATCCTATTTCCGCGACGGAGAGGTCGTTTCGGAAGCGTGCCGCGGTTTTATCATGGATACGCACAGTCCGCTGATTAACAACGTAGGCATCATACTGGGAACGACCGACAAAACCTTGCTGTCGGTACCGTTCGTAGCGAGTTTCCCTACCGAAAGAAAGAAGAGTACGTTCACCTGCATCGTATTTCCCAAATACGTACACATATTCGACCATGTAACGGAAGACGGCACGGACTGCTACATCCTCAGTACGGCAACCTCTGCGGAGGGCCGGCCGGCCGTAACCGTCCAGGGAGAGTATGCGGCCGATATCAGGCCCTATCTGTTCGCGCTTTCGACGACCCTGCAGCCGGAAGGAGAATAAGGTCGGAACCGAGCCGGGAGAAGCGACGCGGGAGCGGTCACATCATGTCGCCGAATACCTTGCGCCCCATGCAGTAACGGAGCACGATGGATTTACCGTATATACCGCAGGGACGGGCTTGTGCCTCCCCCTGTATCTTTTTGCGTTTCGTGTGCAGCACTTTCAAGTTCCTGTAAAAATCCATGTGTGCCCGCCACACTTGCCGGAACGCATCCGTCCGTCCCTGTGCGAGATATACGAGAGCCGACGCTCCGTCCATCGCCATGCGCAACGGAACGGTGAACCATAACCTGCCCGCAGGCAGATTTTTGTAGAGCATCCACAGGTTATTCCGGTAATTCAGGTAAATTTTACGGGGCGAATCATTCGGCAGCGTTCCTCCGCCTAAATGATAAACGACGCTCGCCGGTTCTACGGCTATCCGGTATCCGACAAGCTGTGCCCGCCAACACAAGTCTATCTCCTCCATATGAGCGAAAAACTCCTCATCGAACCCGCCGACGCGGGTAAACAGTTCCCGGCGGCAGGCCATGCAGGCTCCTGAGGCCCAAAAACAGGAACGGAAAGTATCATATTGCCCCTCGTCCCGCTCCGTGGTAAACAGTATCCTGCCCCGGCAGAACGGATAGCCGAACGCATCGATGAATCCGCCACATGCACCGGCGTATTCGAAATACTCCCGCCGGCCATAGGCACGCAGCTTCGGCTGGACGGCGGCAAGCCGCGGGTCGGCATCCAGTGCGGCTATCAGCGGTTCACACCAACCCGGAGAGGTCTCTACATCCGAGTTGAGCAGAATGTAGTAGTCGGCCTCGATGCATGCCAGGGCCCGATTGTAACCGCCCGCATAACCGTAGTTCCTGTCGAGCAGGAGCACTTCCACGCGGGGAAACTCCGCACGGAGCATCTCTGCCGAACCGTCCGTAGAGCCGTTGTCGGCCACGACAATCCCCACCTTTTCCGGCGTATCGCGCAGTACCGACGGCAGGAAGGTACGCAGATGCGCATAGCCGTTCCAGTTGAGTATGACGACCTTTACCTCGGACATTCCTCCTCCCTTTGTTTTTCGAGTTCTTCCGGAGTGGGCTTATGTTTCCAGCGTCTGTGCGACCAGAGCCACAACTCCGGCCGCTGCCGTATCATCGCTTCGAGTTTTGCGGCATACCGCTTCGTAATCTCGTGCGGCGCTACCCTCTCCTGCCCGTCGTAAATGAGTTCGAAACGGGCCGTATAGTGTGCCCGCCGTATCTTGTCGATGTGTACGAAATAGACCGGCATGCCGAAGCGCAAAGCCATGTTTTCCAACCCATCGTAAAACGAAGTCGGTTGACCGAGAAAGTCGTACCAGTAGTCCCGATGGAACCACGGAGGCGCCTGGTCGGCGATGAGACCTATCCCCATCCGGATACCTTGCTGCCGGTCGCGGACTACATGGCGCAGGATGACCGACATGGGGACGGGTTCCATGCCCATTCGCGACCGGATGCTGCGGTAAAGCATGTCCATCACCCGGTTATGGAGCGTTTTGTACACTCCGATGGTTTCCCGGCCCTCTCCGTCGCCGAGGGCATAGGCAATGAAATATTCCCATGAGCCGTAGTGCGACATGCCTGCAATCCAGTCCTTCCCCTCCACCTCCTTTCGGTGGACGGCTTCGTCCTTTATCATCATTCGGCGACGCAACTGCCTGCGGCTAATGCTTGTCAGGTCTATCGTATCAATGAATACTTCAGCCAAATGTCTGTAGAACCGCCGTTCGATACGGCGCAACTCCTCTCTGCTCTTTTCGGGGAAAGCGTTTTGCAAGTTCTCCCGCGTCACCTGCAGTCTGTACCGGAAAAGATAGTACAAGAGCAGGTAGCACACCCCTGCCAGCGGATAGTAGAGAAACCATGCCGGCAACAGTCCCACGGCCTTCAGCAGGTAGTACAAGGCGTAATAAGCGGCCTTTTGCGTCCGACTTGCGCCTGCGGTTATGTCATTCCTCCCCTTCTTCAATGTAAACGATAACATTATCGGTTTTCAGCCTCGTGCGCAGCCATCCCTCTATCCGGTCGTACTCCACTGCTCCCTGCGAGAGGCTGTCCGGCCGGACGGTCACCACGAGAGCGGTGTCGGTCGGGACACCCTGTACGTCGTAGAATATGTGTTTCGACATCGATACCCGTCCCACATGGTCGGCGACGTGCGCCATTTCGCGCGAAATATCTCCGGCGGCAACGGTATCCGCCGGCTGCACGGATGCGAGCCTCTCTTCCAGCCGAGCGATGGTGCGGTTCTTCTCGTCTATGATTTCCGCATAACTGTGCTGTATTTTGGAGAAATCGATGCGTTCGTTTTCATCCGCCTGCCGGACTATCAGTTCGGTGTTTTCCAGGCCGTAATAGGCCATCTGGGCGCTGGCATTCTCTATTACGTTGTGCGACAGCGGTTCGCCGACGAGGCGTACCTCCACGGCCGACTGCCTGCCTTCGTACCGGTAGCGGACGTCGTAATCAACGAGCATCGTCTTGTTGAACTGGAAGACGTTCGTCACGTACCTGTCTACGTTGGCTTCAAACTGCGTTTTACGCAGGATATTGACAGTAAGTATCATACTCGGCACGAGAATGATGACGGAAAAGAGAATGACATAACGTCTCATCCGCTTGCTGGCCGCCTGGTCGAGTGCCGTCTTTTTCTCATATTTCAGAAAAATCACCATGAGATAGGAGGCCAGGGCGATGAATACCGTATTGATGATGAACAGGTAGAAGGCACCAAGTACATACATGATTTCGCCGGACGCGATGCCGAATCCCGCGGTACAGAGCGGGGGCATGAGTGCGGTGGCTATCGCCACGCCGGATATGACGGTCCCGGTACGGTCGCGGCGCGTTTGGGCCAGCATACCCGCGACGCCGCCGAAAAAGGCGATAAGTACGTCGTAGGTCGTGGGACTCGTTCGCGCCAGCAGTTCGCTCTGAGCGCTGCTATACGGCGATATAAGGAAATAAACGGTCGAGGTGATAATGCTCACTACAAACATCCACAGGAAGTTGCGAAGCGATTTTTTCAGCAGTTGGAAATCGTTTATTCCGATGGAGAGTCCGATGCCCATTATCGGGCCCATGAGCGGGGATATCAGCATCGCACCGATGATGACTGCCGTAGAGTTTACGTTCAGTCCGAGCGAGGCGATGAACGTGGCGCAGATGAGCACCCACAGGTTCGTCCCGCGGAACTCCACTCCTTTGTAGATGCTCGCTTCCACCTCCGCCTGCGTTGCATTGTCCTCGCCGAGGTCGAAGCGGTCACGCACGTTACCGAAAAAACGTCCTATCAGTGTCTTGTAAACTCTTTTTTTCCTTTTTTTATCCTCTTCTTTCATGGCTTCCAATCATTTGTCGTCGATACCTTCATCTTCCGCGGCCCGTGTGGCCTGCCGGCCTGCAAGAACGATGACGAATTCCCCTTTCGGTTCGTGCTCCCTGAAATGGGCAGCCACTTCGTCCAGCCTTCCCCTGACCGTTTCCTCGAACTTTTTGGTCAATTCGCGGGAGACCGATACGGGCCGTTCCGGCCCAAACAGCACTGCGAGCTGTTCCAATGTTTTCACTACCCGGTAGGGCGATTCGTAGAATATTATGGTACGCGTCTCCTCTTTCAGTTGTTCCAATCGTTTGTTTCGCCCCTTCTTCTGCGGAAGGAATCCCTCGAAACAGAAACGGTCTGCCGGGAACCCGCTCTGTATCAGTGCAGGAACAAAAGCCGTAGCTCCGGGAAGCGTCTCCACCTCCACGCCGTGCGCGATGCAGGTACGCACGAGCAGGAAACCGGGGTCGGAAATGCCCGGTGTCCCCGCATCGGAGACGAGAGCGATTGTCTCGCCGCTTTCGATGCGGGCGGCAACCGACTCCACGGCGGCGTGTTCGTTGAATTTGTGGTGGGCGAACATACGCTTCTCTATGCCGAGGTGTTTCAGCAATACGGCCGTCGTGCGCGTATCTTCTGCCAGTACGACATCGGCCTCTTTCAACACGCGCACAGCGCGCAGCGTGATATCTTCCAGATTCCCTATCGGCGTAGGGACAATGTAAAGTTTACCCATGACGCAGCGTTACAACAGTTTTCTGGCCAGCATATCGGAGAGCAGAAGAGCTGCTTCGCTGGAACTGTTCCACCCGTAGCGGTCGTGTATGAAGAGCATGGCGTCTTCTATCGAGGTGAAGCCGTCGAGACGCGACAAGGCTTCCTCGTAGGCGTCCGCATCCCCGCCGAACAGGTCGCGTATGAACATATAGCGGTCGTTCAGTCCTATCATCCGGCGTAATGAGCCGGCCTTTTCGTGTCCCAGCACGGACGCGACATCCGCCACGGGAGCATTCAGCGTATCGGCGAATGTGCGGACACCCGTCCCCATGACTTCGCCCAAAACCGGACGTCGGGTATCGGAAAGATTACTGCCGCAGTCGGGCGTGTCGGCTTCGCACGGTACGGTCGGAAGTGCTTCTGCGCGGTCGTCCGTTCCTTCCGCAGCTCCTTGCAAGTTTTCCGCAGCGACGGGCTCCGTGACGAAATAGCGGTGGACGGTCTCGATGCGCGCCATCCCCTCTCCGTCGTCATACAGGGCGCGGACGGTTGTGCCGCCGGGACGCTGGTATGCAGCCGTATGCGCCTCGGTCGGTTCCAACGGAAACACCCCGGCAGAAACAGACGGTTCCGGTTCACGTGAACCGACCGAGGCGGCTTCCCGACAGGGCGTGGATTCGTCATGCTGTCCGCCGCCGAACCTCACCGTTTCGTAGAGGCTCTTTATTTTATCTAACAGGAGGTCATACTCCAACCCGCCAAGACGGCCTGTTTTCCTCCACTCTTCCAACAGGCCCGAAATGACTTTCAGGTCCTCCTCCGCAACTGTATGGTTCATATCTTCACGAATATATTATCTTGGTTCTCACCCCTTCCGCAAATGCGGACATCGGCATTTTTATCTTTCAAAGATACGGCAGCCGGCGGTATATTACAAACGTGCGACGGGAAATTCCGTGCATGCGGATGAACAATATCGTTTCGGAAGGACGTTTTTTTACCGCAGTCTCCTCCTGCCCGACCTCGACAATCTTTATCACCGTATCATGTCCGCGACCGCGGACCGGGCTGTCATCCGCCGGCCGTTTTCGGTTTCCATTGAATGGATTTTCCTGTATTCGCTTCAAATGAATTGCTTCGCAAGCGTGCACCGGCTTTTGGACCGACATGCACTTTCGTATTTCAGCGAATATAATTTCACTATATTTGTACTCCGAAACAATACAAACATTCAAAACATGGCGTTACAATGCGGGATAGTCGGTCTGCCCAACGTCGGCAAATCGACGCTGTTCAACTGCCTCTCCAATGCGAAGGCTCAGGCGGCCAATTTCCCATTCTGCACGATAGAACCCAATGTGGGAGTCATTACCGTCCCGGACGAACGGCTGGTGGAACTCGCCCGTATAGACAATCCGAAGAAAGTGATTCCCACAACGATAGAGATAGTAGATATTGCGGGACTCGTGAAAGGGGCGTCGAAAGGAGAGGGGCTCGGCAACAAGTTCCTTGCCAACATCCGGAATACGGATGCCATCATCCATGTGCTCCGGTGCTTCGACAACGGCAACATCACCCATGTGGACGGCTCGGTGAATCCTGTAAGAGACAAGGAGATTATCGACACGGAGCTGATGATAAAAGACCTCGAAACGGTAGACAGCCGTCTGGCGAAGGTTCAGAAACAGGCGCAGACGGGCGGCGACAAGAACGCCAAACGGCAGTACGAGGTATTAGTCAAATACAAGGAAGCGCTCGAATCGGGCAAGGCGGCCCGCACGGTCGAACTCGACAAAGAGGAACGGAAAACGGTTTCCGACCTCAATTTATTGACCGACAAGCCGGTATTGTACGTATGCAATGTGGACGAAGCGAGCGCCGTATCGGGCAATGCCTACGTGGAGGCCGTGCGCGAAGCCATACGCGACGAGAATGCGGAGCTGTTGATTGTTGCGGCGGCTACCGAAGCCGACATCGCGGAGCTGGAGAGTTTCGAGGAACGGGAGGCATTTCTTGCCGACGTAGGACTGAAAGAATCGGGGGTCAGCAGGCTTATCAAAGCGGCCTACCGACTGCTCGACCTGCAGACCTATTTCACCACGGGGCCGGACGAATCGCGGGCATGGACCTTTACCAAAGGAACGAAAGCACCTCAGGCAGCTGGAATTATCCATACTGACTTCGAGCGGGGCTTTATCCGTGCAGAAGTAATCAAGTACGACGATTACATCGCACTCGGTTCGGAAAAAGCATGCCGGGAGGCAGGCAAGATAGCGATAGAGGGAAAAGAATATGTAGTACAGGACGGCGACATCATGCACTTTCTGTTCAACGTATAAAACGCATCCGAAGGCATTTTTCGGCTTCCTGCTGCCGGCATTCCGTTCCCTCGGGAAGCATTGAATCGGAATGGAGACAACTGTTTGGTTTAACCTAAAACTCATATCCTTATGAAAACAAACACGGCAATCGTCATCTGTGCGGCCATTATCGTCTGCGCATTCATCCTCGGGGGAGCGTACAAGTATAAGTACAAGGAGCAGAATACCATTGTGGTAACCGGACTTGGAGAGGAAGAGTTCGTGTCGGACCTTATCGTTTGGCGCGGATGGATAGTAGTGGACAACCCCTCGATAACCGACGGCTATGCCCAGCTTGAAGTAAACAAGCGCAAGGTACAGGATTTCATTATGCAGAAGGGCATTGCACCGGATGATATCGTATTCATGTTCGTGGATTCCTACAAGAATACCGAACCTATTTACCAGAACGGCAACTATGTCGGCCAGCGTTTTACGGGCTATACCCTGCGGCAGCAGTTCACCGTGGAAAGCACCGACGTGGAAGCGGTGGAGAACATATCGCGCGAGATATCCGCTCTGTTGGCACAAGGCGTACAGCTCGAGTCCTCTCAGCCTGATTATTATTACAGTAAGCTGGATGACCTGAAACTGGAGTTAATCGAAAAGTCCACCGTCGACGCGAAAGCCCGTGCCGAAAAGATAGCGGCGAAATCGGGCGCGAAACTGCGCAAGCTCAAGACCGCACGCATGGGTGTGTTTCAGATAACGGGGGCCAATACCAATGAAGAGTTCTCCGCCGGAGGCAACTTCAATACTTCGAGCAAAAACAAGAAAGCCCGCATCACCATGCGTCTCGAATATAATATAAGGTAAGGCGCGGCTCGGGAGACAAAAATAATTACAGTTACATAAAAGCGATATACAAATGACGAAGAGACGGGTAAGGGTTCGTTTCGCGCCGAGTCCGACAGGCCCCCTGCATATGGGCGGTGTCCGAACGGCATTGTACAACTATCTGTTCGCACGCCGGGCCGGCGGCGACTTCATCATCCGCATCGAGGATACCGACTCGCACCGTTACGTGCCGGGAGCGGAGGAGTACATATTCGATGCCTTGCAGTGGTGCGGTATCCGGGCCGACGAAGGGGTACGCGAAGGTGGTCCGCACGGACCCTACCGGCAAAGCGAAAGAAAGGAAATCTATCTGCAATACGCCCTGCGACTGGTCGAGTCAGGCAATGCCTACTATGCCTTCGATACTCCGGAGGCTTTGGATGCCCTGCGTACGGAAGCGGAACAGCGGGGCGACGCTTTCGCATATAATTATAAGGTACGAGGCCGGTTGGCGACCTCGCTGGCCATGACCGACGAGGAAGTGCGCGCGCGTATCGAACGGGGCGACCAATGGGTCATCCGCTTCATGATGCCCGAAAACGAGGAGGTGCATATGCACGACCTTATCCGCGGCGAGGTAACGGTGAACACCTCTACACTGGACGACAAAGTGCTCTATAAATCGGCTGACCGGCTGCCTACCTATCATCTGGCCAACATCGTGGATGACCACCTGATGGAGATATCGCACGTGATACGCGGAGAAGAGTGGCTCCCTTCCCTGCCTCTTCACTATCTGCTTTACAGGGCGTTCGGATGGACGGATACGCAGCCCGAGTTCGCGCATCTGCCTCTGCTGCTGAAACCTACCGGGCAGGGCAAGTTGAGTAAACGGGACGGAGACAAGATGGGATTTCCCGTCTTTCCGCTCGAATGGAAATCGCCTACGGGGGAGGTGTCGCGCGGCTACCGCGAAGACGGCTACTTTCCCGAAGCGTTCATCAACATGCTCGCGCTGTTGGGCTGGAATCCGGGGACAGAGCAGGAGCTGTTTTCGATGGACGAACTGATTGCCGACTTTTCGCTGGAACGCGTCAGCAAGGCCGGGGCACGGTTCAATCCCGACAAGGCGCGTTGGTTCAATGCACAGTACATGCACGTACGCGACAACGACGAATTGGCCGAAGCCTACCTCCCGCTGTTGCGTGAGCACGGCGTGGAGATACCTTTCGAGAAGGCGGCACGCATCGCAGGGTACATCAAAGGACGAGCCGCTTTCGTCAGCGATTTCTGGGAACTCTCCTACTTTCTGTTCCGCGCGCCCGTGTCGTTCGATGCCAAAGTGGCGGAAAAATATTGGAAAGGAGAGAACCCGGAATCCGTCGCAGGACTGCGGGAGGTACTGGCCGGTATCGACGACTTTACGAACCGAAATATGGAGACCGTCTGTCACGCCTGGATAGAGGAACACGGCTACAAGATGGGGCAAATCATGAATGCTTTCCGCCTGGCCATCGTAGGAGAAAGCAAAGGCTTCTCGATGTACGAGATGTGCGAAGTCCTCGGCAAGGAGGAGACGCTCCGCCGGCTCGACTACGCATTGGCCAATATCCCGCGGACCGACCGATAACACCATCCTTTCAAATCGTCCCCGCGAGCCCTCTTTTCCCGGCAGTTCGCGGGGATGGTATTTTTTGTTACGACATCTCCGTAGCCCCCCTCCCCTTATGTCGGTATGCCCCCGTCGGCGGTACGGTTATGCCGGATGCCACTCCCCCTTCCGGCCCCCTCCGGAAGCGATTGTCGCCCCTCATACAGGCAATTTGCAATTCATGCTAAAAAAAACGTGCGTACCTATTTTTAGTTACAAAATAAGTATATATATTTGTAAGCAAAATAGCCCATGGCTTAACAAATCATAATATATTATGGCTAAAATCAAAGGAACTATCATTGTAGACATCGAACGCTGCAAAGGTTGCGGCGTGTGCGTGCCTTCATGTCCGAACAATGTGCTGGCCCTTTCGCCGCACGTGAACGGCAAAGGTTACAACTACAGTTATATGGCTAACCCGGATGACTGCATCGGCTGCGCAAGCTGCGCTATCATGTGCCCGGACAGCGTCATTACAGTTTACAGACAAAAATTCGAGTAAGCGATGAAGAAAGAGGTAAGATTGATGAAAGGCAACGAAGTGCTCGCCGAAGCGGCGATACGTTGCGGCGCCGATGGCTATTTCGGCTATCCTATCACCCCCCAGTCGGAGGTAATGGAGACGCTCATGGAACTCAAACCGTGGGAGACTACCGGAATGGTCGTTCTTCAGGCTGAAAGCGAAGTGTCGGCAATCAACATGGTGTATGGTGCGGCCAGCACGGGCAAAAGGGTACTGACCTCCTCGTCGAGCCCCGGTGTCAGCCTCATGAGCGAAGGCTTCAGCTACATTGCAGGTGCCGAACTGCCCTGCGTGGTTATCAACGTTACGCGCGGCGGCCCCGGTCTGGGTACGATACAGCCCTCCCAGAGCGACTATTTCCAGGCTACCAAGGGCGGCGCACACGGTGACTTCCACCTTATCGTACTGGCTCCGAACTCCGTACAGGAGATGCACGACTTCGTATTCGACGCATTCGACCTGGCGTTCAAATACCGCAACCCGGTAATGATTCTTTCCGACGGTGTCATCGGACAGATGATGGAGAAGGTGGTACTGGCCGACCAGCGTCCGCGCCGTACCGCAGAAGAAATCATCGCCCAGGACGGCGATTGGGCACTGACCGGCAAAACGGCAGACAGGAAAGAACACGTCATCACGTCGCTCGAACTCGACCCGTATGCACAGGAGAGGTTCAACGAGAAGCTCATCGCCAAGTATGCAAAGATACGCGAGAACGAGGTACGTTACGAGGAGTTCATGACCGAGGATGCCGATTACATTATCGTAGCATTCGGTTCCGCGGCACGTATCTGCCGGATGACTGTAGAGATGGCCCGCGAAGCAGGCTACAAGGTAGGTCTCGTTCGTCCCATCACCCTTTATCCGTTCCCGTCCAAGGTGCTCCACGACCTCGCTGCAAGGGGGGTAAAGGGTTTCCTCTCGGCAGAGCTCAACCACGGACAGATGGTAGAGGATGTACGCCTCGCAGTAAACGGCCAGGCTCCCGTAGAGCACTACGGCCGCAGCGGCGGTGCCGTATTCTCGCCCGACCAAGTTTACGAGGCATTGTTAACGAAAATAATAAACAAGTAAAGATATGGCTGAATTCGAAGTACAAATAAAGGAAGAGAACCTGGTATTCCGCAAATCGCCTGTACTCACGGACAAAGTGATGCACTATTGCCCGGGGTGCAGCCACGGAACGGTCCACAACCTCGTCGCCGAAGTGATAGAGGATTTGGGCATACAGGACAAGACCATCGGCGTATCGCCCGTAGGCTGCTCGGTGTTTGCATACAATTACCTTCACATAGACTGGTCGCAGGCCGCCCACGGACGTGCATGTGCAGTGGCTACCGCCATCAAGCGTACCAATCCCGACAAGATGGTGTTCACCTATCAGGGCGACGGTGACTTGGCTGCTATCGGTACCGCGGAGACGATTCACGCCTGCAACCGTGGCGAAAACATCGTCGTTATCTTCATCAACAACGCCATCTACGGTATGACCGGCGGCCAGATGGCCCCGACCACCCTGGTGGGCATGAAGACGGCTACCAGCCCGTACGGACGTGACCCGAAGATACACGGGTTCCCTTACAAGATTGCCGACATGATAGCTCCGCTTCCCGGCGTATGCTATGTAACCCGTCAGTCGGTACACACCCCCGCGGCCGTGCGCAAGGCAAAGAAGGCTATCCGCAAGGCATTCGAGAACGCCCTCGCAGGCAAGGGACTCTCCTTCGTCGAAATGGTTTCGACTTGCAACAGCGGTTGGAAGATGTCCCCGGTTGATGCTAACAAATGGATGGAGGAGAACCTCGTTCCGTTCTATCCGCTCGGCGATATCAAAGGTTAATTAATTCAAAATCGGCAAAGAAACTATGAAAGAAGAGTTAATTATAGCAGGATTCGGCGGGCAGGGCGTGCTCTCCACAGGTAAGATTCTGGCTTATTCGGGTGTCATGCAGGACTACGAGGTTTCGTGGCTTCCTTCCTACGGTCCCGAGATGCGTGGCGGTACCGCGAACGTGACGGTCATCATCAGCGACAAGCCTATCAGTTCGCCTACCCTCCAGACTTTCGATACGGCCATCATTCTGAACCAGCAGAGTATGGACAAATTCGAAAGCCAGGTGAAACCGGGCGGAGTGCTCATTTACGACACGAACGGTATCACGCGCCATCCGCAGCGCAAAGACATCAAGATATATGTCATCGACGCTACCGAAGAGGCTGCCAAAAGGGGAAATTCCCGCATTTTCAACACGCTTATCCTCGGCGGTTATCTGAAGGTACGTCCGATTGTAACGCTTGAAAATGTCTACAAAGGACTGAAGAAATCGCTTCCGGAACGTGCATGGAAGTCGCTCCCGATGAACGAAGAGGCCATCCGTATCGGTATGGACATCATCAAGGAGATTCAGTAATTCCCGATAAAGCAGGCTTGCGGGCCTGTTGCAATAAGCGAAACGGGGCCGGACAATCCGGCCCCGTTTTTTATGTCTGTTCTCGACAGCCTTACCTCTTGTTTTATCCTCCTATCCGTCTGTTTTCCCTCCTGCCGAAGAGTGTCTTCCGTTGCAGCCGGTCGGATATACTCCGGATATACGCATTTCAAAAACAGGACAAGTTTCCCGGGCAATACAGTCAATTGCCCTGCCGGATGCGGCAGGGCCCTGTTTAGTTTGTTTACGGTTCTTATCCGCTTCGGACAGATCGTGCATTGTCCGAAACGGCTTACGACCGATTCTCCCCTACGGTCTCAATGGATATTTCGGCATTTCCTATCGGTGTGCCGTCCTTGAAACAATCATCGGTGAACGTATAGGTATAGCACGTTATCTGCAATAAATATTTTTTATCCTTTGTTCGTACATACGCTTTTTCCTCGAATATATTGGAATCGTCAGTAGGATGCCCAGACCTACGACAGATGACCTTGACTATTCCATTCGATATGGAAATACGAACCATGCTGCCTTCTGGATATAATTGATTCAAAGGAGAAAATCTTCCCGCATTGTACTTCTGTATAAATTCATATTTATCGCCTTGTTTGATTTGAACGGATTCTCCCACCCGCTTATCCCCGTTCGAAGAAATGTATTCCATTTCGATATCGAAAGACGATTCATTCTTATAGATGTAATGAGTTTCCCATTCGGTAGCCATTGCCCCGGGAGGGTCTGTGATGGTTATATCCGACTTTGAATCGCATCCCGTCGATAGCCACGCCAGCAGGCAGAGGCAAAACAGCCATTTCGTCCGTGATTTCATGGTTCATACGTTTTAATTAGGATAGTCTCTTTCTTCTCAAGGCGCACAAATCCGCTGCGCCGACTCATACAATCTTAACGATAATTTCCGGATTATCAAAGAATATATAAGTGGGTGTCCCACGAAAGATTCTTTTGCGGGACACCTGTTCCGTTTCGCAGCCAGGAACGGCCACTCCAGTACGATAAAGTCATTCCTTTCGAAGCAGTCGCCGGTTTCTACCGGCCGGATGAAAGATATTCTTCCCATTATTGCGGCAAATTTTCAGATTGTTTCTTCTGTTTAGACAAAATCTTACAACATTGGAACGTTCTGAAAATCATATCTCCTTCCACAACATAATCTATACACAAACCTTCAATTATGTATTCATAGCCCTTTTCGTAAGAAAAGTCGGTAATAGGCCATGCATGCCAACTCCAAGGGTGATCTTCGGCAAATTTGATAATGTAATAATAGTCACTTGCATATAACTCTTCTTCCGAACAATCTAAATCCGGGTGATGGTATTTCTCGGAGGCGATATAGAGTTTCATCTTTTCTACCTCGAAGATTTCATAGGGAAAATCCTTGAGTTTGCATTCCGGTTCCGGTTCGGTCTTTTGGCAGGATGCGAGGACGAGACAGACAAGGTACGAAACAATGAGAAAAGTAAACTTTTTCATCATGAGACATTTTTCGGTTATTCAACAATACGGTTCTCTAACGAATCCTGTTTCGGAATCCGCTTCCTTATTATAAATGCGAAATTAGTCTTTCCTGTTGCATGCCGTAAAAATTTTAGCTGCAAAACAGCGCCATGACCGACCGGGAACAGGATTGAAAAGAGGCAGCACGGCAAGATTTTCAAGACGACAGGTGCCAAACAGAGGTCATAAAAAAACGGAACGACAGTCAATCGCTGCCGTTCCGTCGTTATCATCGGTTTTCCTATTCGAACTTCAATTCGCCCCGGACTTTCAGCCCGTTCAGGTACTCCTGTATGCCCATGCGCTGTTTCCCGGCCGGCTGTACCTGCTGCGGTAGGATATATCCGTCGCGACAGGCAATGCGCATCGTACCGTTCTCTACTGCCACACTTCCCGGCGCGTCTGCGACATCCGCATCGGGCAGGAAAACGACCGAATAGAACTTCACGCTCCCTTCGCGGATAAGTACCCCATCCGTAACGGCACGTTCCCGGAGCATAGCCCATGCTCCAGGATAAGGCGATACCCCCCGTACAAGATTGACGATACGAACGCCTTCAGCCATAAAATCCACATGGCACGTCTCCTTGAATATCTTGGGAGCCGGTTTCAACTCCTCTTTCATGGCTTGAGGTTCAGGCCGAAAACCGTCTGCCGCCACGGCATTTACGCTTTCTGCAACGAGCCGTGCGCCCTCCGTCATCAGTTTGTCGTGCAGGGTTCCCGCATTGTCGTCGTCGGCAATCGCTACCCGACGGGACGCAATGACCGCCCCTTCGTCCATCCGCGGATTCAGCATGAAGGTCGTGACGCCGGTTTCCCGTTCGCCGTTGATTAACGCCCAGTTTATCGGAGCCGCTCCCCGGTACTGCGGCAACAGGGAGGCGTGCAGATTGAATGTTCCGTATCGCGGAAGCTCGAATACCGCCCGCGGAAGCATTCTGAATGCCACGACAATCCCGAGGTCGGGACGCAGGGCAGTAAGTTCCGCGATGAATTCCTCAGCCTTGAGGTCTGTCGGCTGAAGGAGTGGCAGACCGGCGGATACGGCATAACGTTTTACGGCACTCTCCTGCAGTTTCAGTCCCCGACCAGCCGGTTTGTCGGGCATGGTAACAACCGCCACTATATGATAGCCCCCCTCCACCAGCGCCTTCAAGGGCGCGACGGCGAAGTCGGGCGTTCCCATATACACGATACGCAAGGTTTTCGGATTGGCTGCCATACGGGAATATCCGGTTCAGTGTCGCTCCTGCTTGAAAAGACCGAGCTTGTGCCCCATCCGTTCCTCCTTGGTCTTGAGGTAACGCTCGTTGTATTTTGTGGGTTCGGTCACGATAGGCACTATCTCTTCGATGGAGAGTCCGTATCCTTCGAGTCCGGCACGCTTGGTGGGATTGTTGGTCATCAGACGCATCTTGGTAATGCCGAGCGCATGCAGGATGCTGGCACCCACACCGTAATCCCTCTCGTCCACGGCAAAACCGAGCTGCAGGTTGGCTTCCGCCGTATCGTATCCGTTCTCGTCCTGCAATTTGTAGGCCCTGATTTTGTTGCAGAGGCCGATACCTCTGCCCTCCTGCATCAGATAAACCACGGCACCCTTACCCTCCTTTTCTATCATACGGATAGACTCTTCGAGCTGTGCACCGCAGTCGCACCGGACGGACCCGAAAATATCGCCCGTTGCACACGACGAGTGAACGCGGACGAGGACCGGTTCGCCCGGCTCCCATGTTCCTTTGATAAGAGCCATGTGCTCCAGGCCGTTGCTTTTCTGTTTGAAGGGAATGAAACGGAACTCGCCCCACTTGGTAGGCATGGCCACCTCTTCGCCCTTCTCGACGATGCTCTCTGTCCTCAGACGGTAAGCGATAATATCGGCGATGGAGACGATTTTCAGTCCGAACCTGTCCGCAATCTCCAGCAACTGGGGCAGACGGGCCATGGTACCGTCCTCGTTCATTATCTCGATAAGCGCACCGCCGGGCCGCATGCCGGCCATGCGGGCAAGGTCGATGGTCGCTTCGGTATGGCCCGGACGCCTCAATACTCCCTTGTTGCGTGCACGCAGCGGATTGATGTGTCCCGGTCTGCCGAAATCCTCAGGCTTGGCGTTCGGGTCCACCAAAGCGCGAATGGTAGCAGCCCGGTCGTGTATCGACACACCCGTAGTACATCCGTCATGCAGGTAGTCCACCGTCACCGTGAACGGCGTGCCCAACAGGGAGGTATTATTGCCGACCATCATGTCGAGGTCGAGCTCCCGGCACCGGTCTTCGGTCAGCGGGGCACAGAGTACGCCGCGGCCGTTATGCAGCATGAAATTGACTATTTCCGGAGTTATCTTCTCGGCTGCCACGATGAAGTCGCCTTCGTTTTCCCTGTCTTCGTCGTCCACCACGATGACGACCTTACCCTGGCGGAAATCCTCGAGGACCTCCTCTACGGTATTAAGCTTCCTTTGTTCCATGCTTTTTGCTCTCTTTTCTGTGTTGTCTTTTTCTGCCGACCCACTCTTTGAGTTTGGCATATTGTATTCTGTACCAATCCATGTTGAAGAGATTGGAATCGTTCGTCGATTTGTAAATTAAGTAAAGCGCTATCGGCAGCAGGATGAAGGACGACAGCCACATTCCCTGAAAAGCGGTACTGATGCCGTCGCGCGCCATCTTCTCGCCGGACATGCTGATGATGTAGTACACCACAAAGAAAAGTACCGACACCACCACGGGCATCCCCAGCCCTCCCTTCCGGATAATGGCCCCCAACGGAGCGCCTATCAGAAAGAATATCATGACCGATACGGGAAGCGACACTTTCCGGTGCCACTCGATTTCGGAACGGTAGAGGTTGTTCAGATTCTGTTTATAGGAGTCCTCTTCGTAGTTTATCGCGTTTCTTGAGTTCTTCGCCTTCATCAGCGCATTGTTGAGTATATCCTTGCGCTGTACCAGCGTCATGTAATCCAGTCTTTCGTACACGGGCTCCGGCCTGCGGTAAGAGTAATCCGTCTTGACACTGTCCATCATCCCCATGACCACCGGATCGTACTGGAGCAGATTGTTCCGCAGGAGCGGTTCGTAGGAACGGGCCATCTCCCGCGCCACGACGATGTTGAGCGAATCGATATCCTTTTCGAGCCGCGCGATGGACTGTGTCTGCGTCCCGTGGCTGAAGCGGTCGCTGCTGCTGCGCTCAAAATCGAAACCCTCCAACGGAATGACCGCATTCTGCATATCGAAGGTCTGCTGCGTGAACTGGCTTTCGTTGTACCACTGATAGTCGCGCCGCGTCTCGTAACGTTCGCCTTTATAGAGTGTTACAAGCAGGTATTTCTTGTCGTCCGAGAGGCGGATGTAACCCGAATCCGCTATGGTGGTGGACATCGTTCCGTTTTTGGACTGATTCCGCGTATCGTATATCAGCACATCATTCAACAGACCGGTTTCCCGGTCCTGATGCCCAACCCGGATACTCATGTCGTCGATACCATTGAAGAAGGCTCCGTCTTTGAATTCGATGGTCTGCTTCTGCTGACGGATATCGGCGATGAGTGCGTTCATCTGCTTCCAGGCATAAGGCACGAGGTTGTTGGAGGCGAAAAAACTGCCTATGGCGATGAAGACAACAAGGACGGTCAGCGGGGCCAGTATGCGCGGAAGCGATATTCCCGCCGATTTCATGGCGAGCAGTTCGTTGTTTTCGCCGAGATTGCCCATTGTCATGATAGCCGCCAGAAGCGTAGCCAGCGGCAGCGACATGGGGATGGTCGTAGCCGACGCGTACCCCAGCAGTTCGAGGATGACGCCGAAGTCGAGTCCTTTCCCGACAAGGTCGTCGATATAAAGCCACAGGAAGTTCATAAGGAATATGAACGACACGATGAAGAAGGTAAGAATCATCGGCCCTATATATGACTTCAGGATGAACTTATCGAGGGTTTTCACTATACGCCACGGTTTTTCGGCTACGCAAAGGTAGCAGTTTTATAATTATAAGCGTAAGCGCCAGCAGAAATATTGTAGCGGCTCCGGCGGGAATATCCATGACGTAACTGAGGTACAGTCCGGCGATGTTGCCTGTTACGGCAACGACCGACGACCAGGCAGCCATGCGGGTGAAGGATTTGGTGAAGGAGTTGACGATGACCGCCGGAACGGTGAGCAGCGAGATGAGAAGAACGATGCCTACGCTCCGGATGCAGAAGACGACTGCGAGCGCCACCAATACCGCCATGACATACGATACGGTTCCCGTCGCTACCCCCCTGCTCCGGGCGAACTGGGCATCGAAGGCGACGTACATCACCGTCCGCAGAAAACAGAATGCCAGCAGGAGCAGAACAGCGACTAGGCACCCCAAAGCGACGATATCCGCCGTCGTCACGGTCAGGATATTGCCGAAGAGAAAACTCATCAGGTTGGGTGCATAACCCGGCGTCAGATAGACGAATATAACCCCGACAGCCATGCCGAAGCTCCAGACCATGCCGATGGCCGAATCTTCGCGGATTTTCCCCTTCCGTGCCCCCCACTCGATTCCGAGCGACGACATCACGGCGAATACCAGCGCGCCGAGAATGGGGTTCAGACCGAAATAATAGGCTATGCCTATCCCGCCGAACGAGGCATGCGTTATTCCTCCGCTCAGGAAGACCATGCGACGGGCCACGATATAGGTGCCGATGATACCGCAGACGATACCCGAAAGCACCGCGGCCGCCATGGCATGCTGCAAAAAGCCGTATTCGTAAAGTGCCCTGAAAAAATCCATCTCCGTCTCTTCCGGCAAAACCGTCGGTGCGGCTCTGCGGAATGCAAATTTACGGAAAAATCGCCAGCAATGCGCACGACAGCGACCGGCGGTGCTTTTATTTCACGCTTTACCGCCTTTTTCGTAACTTCGCACTCCGAAACAGATGAAATGAAGATGCCTTCGCCGAAAAAAGTCAGTTTCCATACGCTGGGCTGCAAGCTGAACTTCTCCGAAACCTCCACCATCGCGCGGCAATTCGAAGAGGGCGGCTATGCGACCGTCCGTCACGCCGCCGAAGCGGACATATGCGTGGTAAATACATGTGCCGTGACGGAACATGCCGAGAAGAAGTGCCGCAACCTGATTCGACGGCTTCACCGCGAAGCGCCGCAGGCCATCATCGCCGTCACGGGCTGCTATGCCCAGCTTCGGCCCGAAGAGTTGGCCGCCATCGAAGGGGTGGACCTCGTATTGGGCAACCGCGACAAGGGAACGCTTTTCGACCGGGTGGCCGCTCTCGGCGGCAAGTCGGGCGCCCGCATCTATTCATACGACACGGCTGAACTGACCAACTTCTTCGCCGCTTTTTCCACAGGCGAACGTACACGTGCATTCCTGAAAGTACAGGACGGCTGCGACTACAAGTGCTCCTACTGTACGATACATTACGCCCGCGGAGCGAGCCGCAACATGCCCGTCGCCGACCTCGTGCAGGAAGCGGAGCGAATCGCCGCTTCGGGTCGAAAGGAAATCGTGATAACGGGCATCAATACAGGCGATTTCGGACGGACTACCGGCGAGCGGTTCGCTGACCTGCTCACGGCGCTCGACCGGGTGGCGGGCATCGAACGCTACCGCATCTCTTCCATCGAGCCGAACCTTCTGACCGATGACATCATCGGCTTCTGCGCGGCGTCGGCCAAGTTCCAGCCCCATTTCCACATTCCGCTGCAAAGCGGTTCGGACCGTATTCTCGGCCTGATGCGCAGACGTTACCGGGCGGAAACTTTCCGCAACCGCATCGAAACGGTCCGCAGCAGCATGCCTGATGCCTTCATCGGCGTGGATGTCATCGTAGGTTTTCCGGGTGAGACGGACGAGGATTTCCGGCAGACTTACGACCTGCTCGAATCGCTCGCTCCTGCTTACCTGCATGTCTTTCCCTTCTCGGAACGCCCCGGCACGCCCGCGGCCGACATGCCCGGCCGGGTGCGCGACGACGTGAAAACCCTGCGGGCCGAGCGGCTCGGTGCACTCTGCTCGACACTTCACCGTCGTTTCTGCGAGGCATACGAGGGACGTTCGGCCGAGGTACTGTTCGAAGGACGCGGCAGTGGCGGCATGATGTACGGATACACCGGCAACTACATACGCTGCAAAGCCCCCTACGACCGAACGCGCGTGAACGAACTGTGTTCCGTACGGCTTGGCCGGCCCGACGCCGACGGAACGGTTCCGGTCTCACTGCCGGAACGATGACTCCCGCAATGCCGTACGGAAAAAGCCGTCGGCACGAATACTGTCCGCAAAACCGGCCGAACCGGAGTAACGTCCGGTATCCGTCTTCTTTTTCATCGAATTATATGTTATATTTGCCGTAAGAATCATCAACAACAACGCGTTGCCATGCGCAAGAAAATTTCGATAGGTTTCATCAGCCTCGCCCTCGTACTCCTGCTGGCGGGGGCTGTATCCGTCTATGAACTGCAAAGGCTTCGCAACCAGTCGGAAGAGATAGTGGCCCTCAATATGCGCAACACCGAACTGGCCGACCGTATGCTGACCGCCCTGCAGTCCCAGAACAGCGCGATATTGCGTATGATATTCTCGGATGCGACGACCCCCGACGCGGGATACGAACTCGGCCGGACGGCTTTTTACGATGCCTTGGAGGCCGCTTCGGTAACGGAAGAGGATATATCCGACCTGGCCGCAGTCCGGGTGGCCGACCGCGAATACCAAGAGGTCGTGACTGCCCATCTGGCAGACGACGGCACGGAAGACCTCGACTGGTTCCTCGCAACCTACATGCAGGCCTACTACCACCTCGACGAAACGCTCAAGGAGTACCTCACCTCTCCGGCCAACTCCATACCGGCCCGGGCGCAGATGCTCGAAAAGAGCGTCTACAAGACCATCACGCCCAGTATCCTGACGCTCATGATAGCCATCATCATCGTCCTGATGTTCTATTTTTTCGTGGACAGTTACTACGTGCGCCCGGTAATACGCATCCACAAATCACTGCATAACTACCTGTCGCACGGAATACCGTTCGCCCCGAAATTCGAGAGCAACGACGATGAAATAGAGGGACTCAAGGAGATGATAGACGAATTGGTGGAACGGAAAAAGACCGAACCGAAATGAGGACCGGACTGGTATTGAAATACATCGGTGCCGTACTGCTGCTCGATTCTGCCTTTATGCTCCTTTCGGCGGGCATTTCGTGGATAAACGGCATGGACAGCGGTTTCACGCCGCTGTTCCTCTCTTTTCTGCTGACAGCCATACTCGGTATGTTCCCCACCCTTTTCGTCCGCCGCAGAGAACAGATAAATGCCAAGGAGGGGTACTGCATCGTGACCGGTGCATGGCTGCTCTCCTGCTTCGTGGGCACTTTCCCCTACCTGCTCTATGGCGGGGAGTTCAACTTCGTCAATGCCTGGTTCGAGAGCGTATCGGGATTCACCACGACCGGTTCCACGATACTCACCGATGTGGAATCGCTGCCTAACGGACTGCTCTTCTGGCGTTCGGCGACGCATTGGATAGGCGGTATCGGCGTCGTCATGTTCGCACTCGCCATCCTGCCTTCGCTCGGCAAGACGAAGATGACGCTTTACAGCGTGGAGCTGTCCACACTGGCCAAGGACAATTATCGTTTTCAGACACGGAAAATCGTCTATATCCTGCTTTTCGTTTACGTGGGCATGACAGCCATGGCCACGGTGATGCTCCGCATCGCCGGGATGGACTGGTTCGATGCGGTGAACCATGCCTTTTCGGCCATCTCCACCGGCGGGTTCAGTACCAAAAATGCGAGCATCGCCTATTTCGACAACCTGTGGATTGAGCTGGTTATCGTCTTCTTTACCTTCGTTTCCGGTCTGCATTTCGGTTTGATATACTCCACCCTGACCGGAAGCAGGAACAACCTGTTCCGGTCCGAAGTGACGCGCTACTATTTTCTCTGTGCAGTGACCGGCGTCTTTCTCATTACACTCAGCCTTTGGCTTTCAGGCACATACGGCTCTTTTGCCACCGCCTTGCGGTACGGATTGTTTCAGGGAGTCACCGTACTGACCACTACCGGATTCGCAACCGCAGACACCAATCTGTGGACTCCGCTGGCCATGACCGTACTCTTCTTTTTCACATTGCAGTGCGCATGTGCCGGTTCAACGGCCGGAGGTATCAAATGCGACCGTATCCTGCTTTCGTTCAAGGTGCTGCGCAACCGTATCCGGCAGCAGCAACACCCCAACGCCGTGCTGCGCATCAAGCTCAACGGCGTGACGCAGGAGGAGTCCACGATAAATTTCGCCATGCTGTACATTGCCGTTTACTTCCTTTTCATTATCTTAGGGACACTGATAAATACCGCCTGCGGAGTCGATTTCATCACCTCGCTGACTGCCTCTGCCACCTGTATGGGGAATGTAGGGCCGGGATTCGGAGAGGTCGGTTCGATGGAGAGTTTTGCAGCAATGCCGGGAGTGATGAAGTTCTCGTCTACCGCACTCATGCTGTTCGGACGTCTGGAGATATTCGGACTTATTCAGTTGTTCATGATAAAGTGGTGGGTATAACCGCAAGGACTTTACAATTTGGGAAAGACTTATGGAACGGAGAGTACTGAAATATTTTCTTTTGCTGTCGCTTCTGGCTCCGTTGACGCTGGCGGCACAGCGACCGGCCAAAGGGCGGAAGACCGTTGTGCAGCAGCCGGCCCCGGTCAGTTACGACTCTCTTGCCATGCGCCGCAACGAACTGGCGGGAAAGGAAGCCCGTCTCAAGGAACGGCTGGATGAAGCACGGGAGCTTTTCTCGTCGGATTCACCGGGAAAAGAGGCGCTCGGTGCCAATATCGTGGAACTCGAACAGGCCCTGTTCGACGTAAGGGCAGACCTGGAAAGTCTATCGGAGACGATGGCCCGTATGGAACGCGAACAGGGCTTCAGTCTTCCGGTAATGCCTGCCGCCACTGCCGCTGCGGACAACGGGAAAACGATGCTGGTGGACAACGATTATTTCCGCGACAACCTTTCCGCAGCCGATTACAAGCAACTGCTCGCAGCACAGAAGAAAGAGAGCGAAGTGGCTGAGCTGATAGGAAAACTGCAGGAGAATTACGACCAGATGGCGCTTCTGCTTCCCGTCTATCATGTCGCAGTCAAAGGCCCACAGGCGGACAGTCTCCATGCACGGATAACGGCACTGGCGGCGGAGAACGAACGCCTGGCACCCGCTATCGGCGACCTCTGGCAAAGCGTCTTCGATACGAAGGTCTATGCCTATAATTATGTGCTCGACAAGAACGGCGAGAGCGATATCCTTGCGGTACAGGAGAAACAGATGAACAACATGCTCCTGCTGGAGGCGGAAATCGAAGGGGAGTATATGTATGAAGAGGTCGCACGGTATGCCCTGCAAAAACTGCTGATAGCCGGATACGAGATACGGATAGCCGACCGGGCCGGACTGACCGGGGCGGCGGATTCGCTCAACAGCCTCACCCCTCCCACCAGCCATATCGACGACTATTTCCTGCCCGTGCTCGACACCCGCGAACGCATGTTTTACGATTTTGCCGATGCCCAAATTGTGCGGCCTGCGAAATATGCGAATATCAACCAGGTACCGCAGGTAGAGATATTTCCACGCGGTTCGATGTACCGGATACTGTTAGGCGCCTATTCGAGACCGCAGCCCGTATCGGTCTTCAGGAATGTCTATCCGCTGTCGCAGGAGACGAAAGCCGACCGGAAGCACTACTATTATGCCGGAGGATATGCGACCTATGCCGAAGCGGAAGAGGCGGCGGCCCGGCTTAAACGGCAGGGATTCCGGAACCCGCGGGTGGTGGCATGGCACGACGGTCTGTACGACGCCGCGCCGGGTGCCGAGAGCGGAAGCGCTGTGACCGAACCGTCCACCAGGATACGCTACCGTGTAGAGATAGGCGGAGCCGGAGAGAGCCTGAGCCGCGTCGTCCGCGACGTCATATCAACACAGGCTGCCGGGAAAGAGGTTTCGCGCACGGCCGACCCGGAAACGGGCGAACCCCTGTTCGTGGTCGGTTCGTTCAACAACAAAACACTGGCCGAAGCGCTCGTACAGGATATCGACACCGTGGAACCGGGACTGACAATTCGGATAGTCGCCGTCCAGTAGCCCGAATCAATCGGATATTTTAAACAAAATACATCATGGCACTGGTAATCATTCTCATCATACTCGGCATATTTCTGCTCGGCGTGGAGGTATTCCTGCTCCCGGGCATTACGGTCGCAGGCATAGGCGCACTCATCTCCTGCGGGTTCGGCATCTATGAAGCGTTCGTGAAATACGGCAATGCCGGGGGATTCATTGCGCTGGCGGCCGTACTCGTATTGTCGGTCATCATGCTGGCAATGGGGCTGCGAGCAAAGACATGGAAGCGGCTTGCCCTGCACAACAACATAGACGGAGCCTCGCAGCCGTCGCCCGAAAAGGAGCATATCGCGGCTGGCGACCGGGGAACGACCGTCACACGGCTCGCCCCCGGCGGCAAAGTGATGCTGAACGGCAAAACTTACGAAGCCAAATCCATCGACGTCTACATCGACCCGCACAGGGAAGTGGAGGTCATCGGTTTCGACAACTTCACCGTCGTGGTAAAACCCCTCTCACGTTCCGCAGAAGAGGAGGCATAACGGAACGGTCGTTCCCGAACATCGACACGAACGGACAAAGACAAACCCAAATACCAAACAATGCTTATGGAAAATATCGGACTCATCATCGCGGTCGCCGTAGTTGTCATCGTACTACTTTGGCTGCTTTTCTATTTCGTCCCCGTCGGACTGTGGTTCAAGGCACTGCTGTCGGGTGTAAGGATATCGCTCCTGCAGCTTATACTGATGCGCTGGCGCAAGGTTCCCGCTACGCTGATAGTCAATGAGATGATAACCGGAACGAAAGCAGGGCTCCATCTGAATCCGAATGAACTCGAGGCGCATTATCTGGCGAAAGGCAATGTACCGAACGTCATCCAGGCACTCGTATCCGCACAGAAAGCCAACATCAATCTCGATTTCAAGATGGCATCCGCCATCGACCTGGCCGGCCGGAACGTATTCGAGGCGGTCCAGATGTCGGTCAATCCGAAAGTCATCAATACTCCGCCCGTGTCGGCCGTCGCCAAGAACGGTATCCAACTCATCGCCAAGGCGAGGGTTACGGTTCGTGCCAACATCAAGCAGCTTGTCGGAGGGGCCGGCGAGGAGACGGTGCTCGCCCGCGTCGGAGAGGGAATCGTCTCTTCGATAGGCTCCGCCGAATCGCATACGGTCGTACTCGAAAATCCCGATTACATCTCCCGCGTAGTGCTCGAAAAAGGCCTGGATGCGGGAACGGCATTCGAGATTCTCTCCATCGACATAGCGGATATCGACGTAGGGAAGAACATCGGTGCCGAACTTCAGATTGACCAGGCCAATGCCGACAAGAACATCGCACAGGCCAAAGCGGAGGAGAAACGCGCCATGGCAGTAGCGCATGAGCAGGAGAACAAGGCCAAAGCACAGGAAGCGCGGGCCAAAGTAATACTCGCCGAAGCGGAAATACCGCTTGCGATAGCCGAAGCGTTCCGGAGCGGGAACCTCGGCATCATGGACTATTACAGACTCCAGAACGTACAGGCCGATACGCAGATGCGCGAAAGCATAGCAAAGCCCGAGAAAAAATAGCAAATGCCATCCCCTTCGACAAGGGAATACCGCTGCGGCACGGTATTCCCTTGTCGTTACTTGTTCTCTGTCTTCCGGCCCGACCGTTCCGATGAAGGCTGAAGAGACCGATAACTGCCGCCTTTTCAGCGTTTTTGCAGCCGGACATGTTTCTGCTCTCCTCCCTGCAGTTTCCACTTAAAACTCAAAAGGATTATGGAGAGAGTAATCGTTTACAATGTCAGCCAGTATTCCGTGCTATCCGGAATTGACAGGCATCGCTCACACTCGGTATCGTATTTCTGGCCATCGGTCTCGTATTGATACCTGGCTCGGCCCTCACAGCGGCCGATACCGTCCTTTATGCCGTCCATAGGAATCGGTTACGGAAATTTCTCGTCTAACCGCAGATTGCAACAAGTCTTCGCCGGACAGTCTGTATCAAGCCGGCCGCCGCGGCATTCAGAACAACTTTCCCTGTATTTTCCGCAGACTCTCTGCGGTACGTTCTCGAATGGTATCCTCCGGCCGCGGATATCCCAGCATCATGGGAGAGTGAATATCGTGCATGCCGTACCTCTTCGCCGCCGCTGCCGCACCGTCCCTTACAGCGTAACAATACGTGCAACCGTGCGGGCAGCTTCCGTACATCCCGATATCGATACTCTCCGCACAGTTGCATACGCCGCGCTGGCCGCCATCTTTCCGGGCGGAGAGCGGATACCCCGTCAGCCGCTCCGCCAATTCCCTGTCTATACAACAACCGCTTCGGATGCCGAAACGCCGCAAATCCACTTTGGATGTACAGGTTTCGAGTAAGATGCCGTACTTCGCAGCCGTATCCCCGAAAGCAGCGGCCAGACGTTCCGTATCCTCCGGAGACGGAGCCCCTGCCCCAGCCTCATCCATGACCTTGCGAATATGGCGGTAAAAGTCGAGGAATCCTATCATACACCTCTCGGTATATCCCTTCAATCCGGCGGCCAACGCGGCGAAAGCCCCCGTATGGAACCGAATATCGTAAGCACCTCCCAGCAGTACCGGGTCGTAACGCCATATCACACGTTCCGGGCCTATCCGTTCCGCCAACCGCCGGAAAGTACCGAGCCTCGCTTCCAATGCCGGCAGGTTACGTTCCATATCCCGGCCGTATGGATTCAGCGTGAACTGGAAATAATACCGGTAATCTCTCAGCCGCTCCAATCCGTCCAGCATGGGAGCGGGATTCTTCGTCCAGAAAACGATGCAGTCCACCGTATCGGGAGTAAGGCCGACCCGGCTTACCGTACGCGGATTGAACGGATTGGGTACGAGTACGTACCCCTCCTTCAATCTGTTATAGAACCACGGCGCATAAAACGCCGGAATATCCGTTCTCCTGCTCGCACTTACTATCATGGTGCACAATGAACGTAAAAGGGCGCTGTCGAATTGTCCCTGCACCAGCTTTCCTGCAAACAGGGCCGTCCGGACAAAATCGTACCGGTCATGCGGGAAGCATTATCGAAAACCGGCTGCCCTTACCTATCTCGCTTTCGACGCTAATCGTTCCGCCGTGCGCCTCCACAAACTCCTTGGAGATGGCCAGGCCGAGACCGCTGCCCTGCACCTTTGTCCCGGGTACCCGGAAGTAACGCTCGAAAATGCTCTTGTGGTAGCGCGGGTCGATGCCGCGTCCGAAATCCTGAACGTATATTTCTACGGCCTTGTCGTGCTGCACGGCTCCCACGATGATGCGCGAACGTTCGGGCGAATGATGTATCGCATTGGAGAGCAGATTCGTAATGACCCATGCTATCTTCTCGCTGTCCACGAAAATCTTGGAAATCTTCTCCGGATAATCCACTTCCACGAAACAGCAGAACCTTTCGGCCAGTACCCGTGTGGATTTTATTGCGTAATCAATCAGTTCGATAGGCTTCGTAATCTTGGGATGCAGCTTCAGTTTGCCCGTTTCTATCTGCGTCATGTTGAGCAGTTCGCCCGTTATCTCCAGAAGCCGGTCGCTGCTGTCCTTGATGCTCTCCACCAGCTGCTTCTGTTCCCCGTTCAACGTACCGAGACGGTCGTCGTTCAACAGTTGCAGGCTCATCATGATGGATGATATGGGCGTTTTCATCTCGTGCGACACGGTGGATATGAAGTTGGTTTTCGCCGAGTCGAGTTCCTTATATCGTGTAATATTGTTCAGAATAATCAAATTGCCTATGAATTCACGTTCCGTTTTTCCGATAGGCGTGATATAGAGCGGCACGTTCTCCATCTGGAAATAACTTTCCTTATTGTCGGCATAGATTTTCAATGGCTCCCTGCTCTCGGGCTTCGCATCGCCGTAAAGTTCCCGGACGAGCCTGCGCAGCAAGTCGTTGGAAAGGGCGACATCGGTCGCGTTGCGTCCGACCACATCGTCCGTCAGATTGAGTACGGAGAGCGCCTCCCGGTTCATGAACAGGATGGTACGGTCGGGACCGAGCCCGACGATGGGTTCGTGCAACGAATTCACGATGGCCTCGATACGCTTCTTGGCCATCATCAAATCGTCCAGCGAGCTGCGCCGGTATTCGTCGAGCCGGGCCGCCATGTCGTTGAACGATTCAGCGACGGACTCGAATTCCCTATTGCCCGAAAAGTCGAGCCGCTGGTCGTAATTATGGTTGGCTATCTCCGTTATTCCTTTCTTCAATTCGTCTATCGGCCTCACGATTACCTTGGGAAACCACACGAGGAACACTCCGGCAATAACCGCACACAAGGCGGCAATCACTATCAGCCACCACATCACTTGGTCGGCCCGTTCCTCCACGCCCGCACTCTTTGCACGGATGGCCGCCATGTTGACCTCCATGATGCGCAGCAGGTCTTCGCGCACGAGTTGCAGTTCCTGTTCCGTGACGGAGTCGCTCAACGCCGCCACATGCCTTTCGAGGGAAGAGGTAATCTCCTTCTCATTGATTTCCGTAATATTCCGCTGCTGCATGGCGAGACTCTGCCGCAGGTCGTGCCGCGAAACAGAATCCTCCCCGATGTCGTTGAGCGAACGGAGCATGTCGGCCGCATACTCCAGCGACGCGTAATTGTCGGCGAGTATGGTTTTCGTAGCCTGCGAAAGCTGCCGGACATAACTGGTGGACAGCACGCCGAGCAACAGTATCATGGCGAACAGAACGCCGATTCCCAATGTAAGCCTCTTCTGTATCTTCATAGCCTACGATAAAATTAAAAGGTCTATATTCATGCGGGAAAGCCTTCCCGTCAGTTTCCAGAATCCGAGTATCCCTTTTACGGGTGAAAATTCGGGACGCGCGATGCAGACGAAACTCACCTTCTGTTCGCGGCATACCTCGAGAATGGTTTCCACCGGCCGGTTGGAATGTATCCTGCGTATCTCGCCGCCGAGTTCCGAAGCAAGATTCAGGTTGTTTATCAGATACCGCTGATTGGCGAGCGGTATCCGGTCCGCCGTCTCGCGGTCACTCTGTATGTAGAGTACGGAGAAGGGCGCATTGATGTGGGTCGCCATGCGGGCAGTCTTGCGTATCACCCGCCGGGAGCGTTTCTCGGACGAGTCGATGACGGCCAGTAACCGGTCGCGGTGCGGTTTGTCACCCGCCGTGATTTCATTCTCCACCTTCTTCTCTACCCGCATGGCCACCTCCTTGAGAGCCAGTTCGCGCAATTGCAGAATGTTATCCTGCGTAAAGAAATTATTGAGCGCGGCGTTTATCTTGTCGGGTTTGTATATCTTACCGGCTTTCAGCCGATTGATAAGCTCCTCGGCGGTCAGGTCGATATTCACCACTTCATCCGCCATGGCCAGTACGCTGTCGGGAATACGCTCCCGTATCTCTACGCCCGTAATTTCCTGCACGGATTCGTTCAGTCCCTCGATGTGCTGGATATTCACCGCCGAGATAACGCTGATACCCGCTTCGAGTATCTGCATCACATCCTGCCACCGTTTCGGATTGCCGCTCCCCTCGATGTTGGTGTGCGCCAGTTCGTCCACGATGACGATTTCGGGATGGAGATTGATGATGGCCTGCGTATCCATTTCCTCCAGCTCCTTCCCCTTGTAAAACAGTTTGCGTAAAGGCACGACCGGAAGCCCTTCTCGAAGGGCTTCCGTATCGGGCCTGCCGTGCGTTTCGATGTATCCGATTCGCACGTCCACACCGGCTTCAAGCAGTTGATGGGCCTCCTGGAGCATACGGTATGTCTTGCCCACACCGGCACTCATACCAATGTAAATCTTGAACTTTCCCCGGTGCGAACGCCGTATGAGTTCCAGAAAACGCTGTACACTGTCTTGTTTATCCATCTCCGTTACATCCTCAGGGATATGCCTCCCACAAAATTAACATCTTCCAGGGCAGGATTCCAACTGAGCGAGGTAAAAAGTCCCAACTGGAGCGAACCGGCCACCGTCCAGCTTTTTCCAGCATTCAGGAAAACATTCTGGACGTAAAAATCCCTGTCGATACCATAGGTGCCGTAAGCGTTCCAGGGAACGATGCCGATGCCGGCCTTCATATCAACCCCCTTGACAGCAAACGGATAGGAGAGCTCCACGTAAGTCGCATAGGCGCGGTTACCTTTGGAGTTCACGTCCGCTGCGCCGAACAGTACCGTATTCCATGCAAGCGTAAGAGGGACTTTTTGCGAAATGCACCAGCTTACTCCAAGTTCCACCCGATGGGGCGAATCGGCACCGAAGTGGAAATAGTGACGGCCGATAGTGTTTCGGTCTGCCGCACTCCCCTCCCAATAGAGGTCGGCTAACGAAACGGTCACGGGACCGAGTGCATAGGCGAGCGTGAGGTCCATCTCCTTGTAACTCGTCGAAGCGAAATCCACCGAGCCCCATGCAGTCGCCGAGAAGTTGCCTGCCGACAGCACCAGTGTCGGCTGGATGCTGGGCCCCGCTTCCCAGACACCGCGCCAGATATATCCGCTCACTACATCGGCACCTCCGCCGAAACGTACTCCGCGTTCGTTCTCCTGAGCACACACATCTATGGAGAAGAGTACTACGAATACGGCCACCATGGCCCATATCCACCTTTTCATTACCTTATTTACTTTCATAGCTTTCAAAAATCCATTTATCGTTTTCTGTTTCATTTTCCATCCGTAGCCGTCCGCTTTCCGCAGGAAGGCAGCATAACCGACGGACCGTCCGTCCCCCTCAGCGGAAATTCCTCCGCTGTACGGACGGCCGCCGGCATCTGCCTGCCGCATATGCGGCGACTAACGGAAAAACATTGTTCAAAGGTCGCTTCCTGATTCATTTATGTTCGAGCGTAACGTTGGGCTGCAACTTTTCGAGGGCAATATTGAGTCTGAGCACATTCACTTTCTCGGTACCGAACAGGCCCAGCCACGGACGCTGCGTCAGCGAATCAACCAGACTGCGTACGACCCCCTCGTCCAGTCCGCGGGCCTGTGCCACACGGCGAACTTGTACCTCCGCGCCTCGGGGCGATATGTCCGGGTCAAGTCCCGAACCGCTCGCCGTAACCATCTCGGAGGGTACCTCCTCCCGCGAAAGGTAGGGATGCGCGGCGAGGAAATCCTCCACACGCTGCTCCACCTCGGCCAGATATTCTTCGTTCGTCGTACCCTTGTTGCTGCCGCCCGAACCGGAACCGTTGTAATCCACGGCCGAAGGACGCCCCCAAAAGTAACGCACGTCGGTGAACTGCTGTCCCACGTTGGCCGCACCGACCACCCGTCCGTCGAAAGTCACCGTCGGGGCTTCGCCGTCGTTGGGCGATGCCACGGCTGCCGTCAGACGCAGTATCAGGACATAACCGACCGTTAGCAAGACACACATCGCAAGGGTTATCTTTATGGAAATCCACAAATTTTTCATCTCTTATCCTAATTTAAAAAAACACACTTACTATCATGTCAATCAGCTTAATGCCGATGAACGGGGCTATCAGACCGCCGAGACCGTAGATGAACAGGTTCCGACGCAGCAGAGCCGAAGCACCGATGGGCTTGTAGGCCACACCGCGAAGTGCCAGCGGAATGAGCAGCGGAATGATGACGGCATTGAAGATGATAGCCGACAGGATTGCGCTTTCGGGCGAATGCAGGTGCATGATGTTGAGAGCCTGCAACGAAGGAATGGAAGCTATGAATAGCGCGGGCACGATGGCGAAATACTTCGCGACGTCGTTGGCGATGGAGAACGTGGTCAGCGTCCCGCGTGTCATAAGCAACTGTTTACCGATTTCGACAATCTCTATCAGTTTGGTCGGGTCGTTGTCGAGGTCCACCATGTTGCCCGCCTCTTTGGCCGCCTGCGTACCGCTGTTCATCGCAACGCCCACATCGGCCTGTGCGAGAGCCGGAGCATCGTTCGTACCGTCGCCCATCATGGCCACCAGTTTGCCCCCGCGCTGCTCGCGCCGGATGTATTCGAGTTTGTCTTCCGGTTTGGCCTCGGCGATAAAATCGTCCACCCCTGCCTTTTCCGCTATATACTTTGCCGTAAGAGGGTTGTCGCCCGTTACCATCACCGTTTTGACACCCATCTTGCGCAGGCGCTCGAAACGTTCGCGGATACCGGTTTTGATGATATCCTGCAATTCGATGACTCCCATGACACGGTCGTTCTCGCAAACGACGAGCGGCGTACCGCCGTTTTCGGAAATCCGGCATACGGTCTTGTCGATAGTATCCGGATACTCGTTGCCTGCCTCGGTCACGATACGACGGATGGTTTCCGATGCACCCTTACGGATGCGAACGCCGTCCGGCATGTCCACGCCCGAACACTTCGTTTCGGCCGTAAAGTTCACCATACGGACTCCGACCAACTGCATCGGGTCTATCCGGACACCGTTGTCGGCTCCGAGTTCCACAATCGACTTGCCTTCGGGCGTCTGGTCGGCTATCGATGAAAGCACGCACAAGCGGACGAATTCCCCTGCATCAATTCCGTCGGCCGGGTAGAATCCGGTCGCCTTGCGGTTTCCTATCGTAATCGTCCCCGTCTTGTCGAGCAGCAGCGTATCGATGTCGCCGGCCGTTTCGACCGCCTTACCCGATTTGGTAATGACATTGGCACGCAGCGCACGGTCCATTCCCGCAATGCCGATGGAAGAGAGCAACCCGCCGATGGTAGTCGGTATGAGGCAGACGAACAGCGATATGAATGCAGCCACCGTGATGTTGGCACCTACGTAATCCGCGAACGGTTTCAGCGTAGCGCAAACGATGATGAACACGATGGTAAAGCCGGCCAGCAGGATGGTGAGCGCGATTTCGTTCGGCGTCTTCTGACGCGAGGAACCTTCCACGAGGGCTATCATCCGGTCGAGGAAACTTTCCCCCGGGCGTGCCGTCACCTTTACCAGTATCCGGTCCGACAGCACCTTCGTACCGCCGGTCACGGAACTCTTGTCGCCCCCGGCCTCGCGTATCACCGGTGCGGACTCGCCCGTAATGGCGCTTTCGTCTATGGAGGCCAGTCCTTCGATGATTTCTCCATCGGCAGCGACCGTATCTCCGGCTACGCATTCGAAGACATCGCCCTGTTTCAACTCCGAGCTGCTGACGATACGGACCTGACCGTCGGCGGCGACGAGTTTGGCCGGCGTTTCCTCACGCGTCTTGCGGAGCGAATCGGCCTGCGCCTTGCCGCGTGCCTCGGCTATCGCTTCGGCGAAATTGGCGAAAAGTACCGTAAGAAACAGAACGACGAAGACAACGAAATTGTAGGCGAACGACCCCTGCGACCGGTCGCCGGTCACAGCTATGTACACGAGCAGGAGCAGCATGACGAAAGTCACCACCTCCACCGTGAACATGATGGGGCTCTTTATCATCTTCCGCGGGTCGAGCTTCACGAAAGAGGCGTGCAAGCTCTGGCGTAAAAGGGATTTGTCGAACAGTGAAATATTTCTGTTGCGTTTCATATTCGGTTGCTATTTAAAAAGTCAGATAATCGGCTATCGGCCCAAGTGCGAGTGCAGGGAAGAATGACAGGGCTGCCACGATGATGATGACGGCGAAGGTCATGACCGAGAAGGTCGCCGTATCGGTCTTGAGCGTACCTGCGCTTTCGGGAACGAACTTCTTGCCGGCCAGCAGCCCGGCTATCGCCACCTGTCCTACAATCGGGAAATAACGACCCATAATCAGGACAATACCGGTCGTGATGTTCCAGAAAGGCGTATTGTCCGAAAGTCCTTCGAAACCGGAACCGTTGTTGGCGGCCGAAGAGGTATACTCGTACAGCATTTCGCTCAATCCGTGGAACGACGGGTTGTTCAGCCAACCCGATGCCAATTCCGGATTTCTGGCGGCAAGCCACGACGCGAGGCCCGTACCGACGAGAATGAGGAACGGATGCATCAATACGACCATGGTGGCGATTTTCATTTCGCGGGCCTCCACTTTCTTGCCGAGGAACTCCGGTGTACGCCCTACCATGAGGCCGCTGATGAATACGGCGATGATAAGGAAGGCATAGTAGTTCATGAAACCGACGCCTACGCCACCGAACCAGCAGTTTATCTGCATGTTCAGCATCTGGAGCATCCCGCTGAGAGGCGTTTGCGAATCGTGCATGGAATTGACCGAACCGTTCGAAGTGACGGTCGTGGTCATACCCCACATAGCCGAAGCGGCCGAACCGATTCTTATCTCCTTGCCCTCCATGGAACCGAGCTCCTGTGCGATACCCATTTCGTCTATCTGCGGACTTCCCGCCATCTCCTGCCATACGGATATGACGATGCCGCACGTATAGGCTGCCAGCATGACCGTGAAGATGCACGCGGCCAACTTGCGGCGTTTCAGATAGAAGCCCAGCGCGAATACCATCGCCATCGGGATGATAAGGATAGACCAGCATTCGAGCATGTTGGTGAAGGCATTCGGGTTCTCCAGCGGATGCGAAGAGTTCACGCCGAAATAACCGCCGCCGTTCGTACCGAGCTGCTTGATGGGGACGATGGCTGCCGTCGGTCCCTGCGAAATCTCCTGCGTAGCGCCTTCCAGCGTCGTAAGCGTCTGCTTGCCGTCGAAGGACATGGGCGTACCGTTTATCACGAGCAGGATACCCACCAGCAGCGACAGAGGCATCAGGATACGGGTAACGCTGCGGGTCAGGTATACCCAGAAGTTCCCTATCGACTTGGTCGTCTTGGCTGCCATACCCTTGAATATCCCGGCCAAAGCTGCCATACCGCACGCGGCCGTGATGAACTGGAACAGCATGATGACGAACAGTTGGGTAAAGTAGCTCAGACCGGTTTCCCCGCTGTAATGCTGGAGGTTGCAGTTGACCATGAACGATATGCACGTATTGAATGCCTGGTCGGGCGTCTGACCCGGATTGCCGTCCGGATTCAGCGGCAGCCATCCCTGACACACGAGCAGTACCATACCCCATATGAACCAGAACAGGTTCACGGTCAACAGCGCTTTCAGGAACTGCTTCCAGTTCATCTCGCGTTCCGGGTCGATGCCGCAGACCTTATAGATAAAACGTTCTACGGGGGCCATGAAATCCATGATGTTCTTCTCCCCCTTGTACACCTTCGCAATGTGGCGTCCCAGCGGATAGCAGAGCACTACCAGGCACACCCATTGCAGTATGACGCCTAAAATCTCCGTATTCATTTATTTCTTCATTTTTGTGAGTAGACTATCAGAATTCTTCGGGTTTGACGAGTACGTACATCATGTACACGAACCCGACGACGCTCAGTATGAACAATGTGGTAAACATCTCTCAATCATATTTTTTCAAACCAATCCACACATTTGTAGAAAAACAGGTAGCACACCAGGCCGAGTGCGACCAAAAGCAAAAACATTACGAATCCATTCATCTCATTTCATTTTCCTTTTCGAGTTAGACAATTGTTTCACAAAGCCTGAAAATATGCGGCATATCATATACAGTATGATACACGACAATACGATTACAAATACAACATCCATTCATGCACCGTCCTTAACTTCCGACGCTTCCCCCTTAACCAAGCGGATGCCAAAAAACCCCAATACAAGATAATTAAATGATTATAAACCACTTGTAACCAATCAAACAAATACGAAAAAGAGAGGGAGTCTATCAAAATGATAGGCTCCCTCTCTCAATTTGAAAGGACACGGCCGTTCCTGCAGCTCAGGATTTCAGGCCCCAACTCTCCAGTTTACGGTACAACGTCGCCACGCCTATACCGAGCAGGCGGGCCGCTTCGCTCTTGTTGCCGCCCGTATACTCCAGTATCTTCACGATGTGGTTCCGTTCCACGTCCTCAAGCGTCATGGAACCGTCTGCGGCCACTCCCGCATCGTTACGGAATTCGGGCGGAAGCGTTCCCACAGAGAGCACATTGCTGTCGGCCATTATCATACTGCGCTCCACGGCATTGCGCAGTTCGCGCACGTTACCCCGCCACGTATGGTTCTCCATGGCTTCGATATATCCCTTGTCGATATTTTCGATGCGTTTCCCCATCTTGGCCGAGAAAAGACCGGCAAAATAGCGGACATAATCGGCGATATCGCCCCGTCTTTGGTTGAGCGACGGGAGCTGTATCCGGAAAACGGAGAGGCGGAAAAAGAGGTCTTCCCGAAAGTTACCGGCTTTTATCTCCTTTTCCAGGTCTCGGTTAGTCGCTGCGATAATACGCAAGTCGGCCTTGGTGGGACGTGTCTCTCCTATCTTGATAAACTCACCGTTTTCGAGTACCCGAAGCAGTTTGGTCTGCAGTTCCAGCGGCATTTCGCCTATTTCATCGAGGAAAAGAGTCCCTCCGTCGGCCTCCTCCACAAGTCCTTTCTTGTCTTTGGTAGCCCCTGTGAAACTCCCCGCCCGGTGGCCGAACAGTTCGCTTTCCAGCAGCTCCTTGGAAAAGGCGGAACAGTTCACGGCAACGAACGCCTCGTGCGCCCGACGACTGGCATGGTGGATGGCCCGGGCGAACACCTCCTTTCCCGTACCCGTTTCACCGGTCAACAGTACGGAGGTATCTGTCACCGCCACCTTCCGGGCGAGCTCTACCGCCTCCCGAAGTGCCGCCGAAGAGCCGATAACCCGGTCGAAGGAGTTTTCCTCGGAAAGCTTGTCCTCGAAACGGGCGAGTCGCCGCTGCATCTGGGCCTTTTCGGAGGCACGGCTGAGCAACGGCAGTATCTTGTTATTGTCGTCACCTTTGGTAATGTAATCAAAAGCTCCGTTCTTGATGGCCTGCACACCGTCGGGAATGTTGCCGTAAGCGGTCATCAGGATGACTTCCACCGCAGGTGCCGCCTCCTTGATTCTGCTCACGAGCTCCACGCCGCTGCCGTCCGGCAATTTGACATCGCAGAGCACCACATCCGGCTCGTGCTGCCGGAGCATCTTCATTCCCGAAGCGCAGTCCGCCGCCTCCGCGACTTCATATCCTTCGAGTCCGATAATACGCGAGAGTAGTCTGCGCAGTTGCATTTCGTCGTCTATGATAAGCACCTTTGCCATACGATACTTCATTCTTCCCCTGTTTCAATCCGCCGCTGCCTGGAAACATGCCGGACGGTTTCCGTCCGCCTTTACCAATCCGGGAACAAAACGGCAGGCTTTATGCATACGGGATACAAAAATAGGGCAAAAAATAATGTCAGTCTCCATGCGCTAAATCGAACGTCCAAAAAAAGAGATTGATTAACTTGCACTGAAATTCGACCGATACCATGAAAAAGAGAGAATTGAGCGAATCGGAACGGCATGTCATCATAGACAAGGGAACGGAGATGCCGTTCAGCGGCAAATACTGGAACAACCGGCAGCCCGGTACATACGTCTGCCGTCAATGCGGAACTCCGCTCTACCGGTCGGCAGACAAGTTCGATGCCGGATGCGGCTGGCCAAGTTTCGACGACGCGATACCGGGCGCGGTCATCCGCCGGCCCGATGCCGACGGCATCCGTACCGAAATCGTCTGTGCGGCCTGCGGAGGCCATCTCGGCCACGTCTTTACCGGCGAAAGATTCACCCCGAAGAACACCCGCCACTGCGTCAATTCCATATCGTTGGAATTCATTCCGGAGACACGGTCCGAAGCCACAAACGGCTACGAAACGGCTGTTTTCGCCGGAGGGTGTTTCTGGGGTGTGGAATACTACATGCAAAAGGCACCCGGCGTTATCTCCGTCGAATCGGGCTATACGGGCGGCAGCGTCCCGGCCCCCTCTTACGAAGAGGTATGCAGCGACCGCACGGGCCATGCTGAAGCGGTACGGGTCACCTTCGACCCGACGCAGACCACTTACGAAGCACTCGCCCGCCTCTTTTTTGAGATACATGACCCGGAACAGGTCAATCGGCAGGGCCCGGACATCGGCAGGCAGTACCGCTCGGAAATCTTCTATAACAGCGAGGCACAGCACCGAACCGCGGAAAGGCTTATCGACGAGCTGGTGGCAAAAGGCTATGACATAGCCACCCGCCTTTCGCCCGCCGGTCCCTTCTGGAAAGCGGAGGATTACCACCAGGATTACTACGAACGGAAAGGGACGACACCCTACTGTCACAGATATACCCGCCGGTTCTGAAACCGATACATGATATCTCCGGCCTCTTTTCCGATAAAGGTGCGACAGAGAGGCCGGTCAGTCGTCGGCCCTGTCCCGTTCAGGGTATTCGGCCCGATTTCCGCCTGTAAAAATTGTTCGATACCCTGCTGGGAGTTATCTTTGCAGCCGATTTCGGCAATTCATTATGACAGGTCAGGCGAACGGCAGTACGACGGGAGGGGCACCCGTCATCTCCGGCAATACGGAATGGAACGGGATACCCATGCCCAAACGGTTATGGGCCATACTGGCCGTTACATTCGGCGTATCGCTCTCCGTCCTCGACGGAGCCATCGCCAACGTGGCGCTCCCGACGATAGGCAGCCTGCTGAACATTTCGCCGGCAAACTCCATCTGGATAGTAAACGCCTACCAGTTGGCTATCGTGGTATCGCTCCTCTCTTTCTCGGCTCTCGGCGACGTCATCGGCTACCGGAAAATATACATCGGCGGACTGCTGCTCTTCACCATTGCTTCGGCCGGGTGTGCGCTCTCCGACTCACTCGCCACGCTCGTGGCGGCACGGGTATGCCAGGGATTCGGTGCCGCAGCGGTCACCAGCGTGAATACCACACTCATACGCATCATCTATCCGCGCAACCACCTGGGTCGTGGCATGGGGCTTAATGCCACGGTCGTGGCGGTCTCTTCCGTCGCGGGCCCGACGATAGCGGCGGGAATACTCGCCGTTGCCCCCTGGCAATGGCTCTTCGCAATCAATATTCCCATCGGCATTACGGCCTTCTTCCTGAGCCGACGTTTCCTGCCCGACAATCCTGTAAAAGTGGCCGGACGGCGGTTCGACTGGCGCGACGGCGCGATGAACGCCCTGACTTTCGGTCTGCTCATCGCTTCGATAGAAGGATATGCACACGGGATAGACCCGCGCTACATCACCACAGGCATCATTCTCCTGCTCATCGTCGGAACGCTCTTCGTGCGCAGTCAGTTACACAAGCCCTACCCCATCCTTCCGTTCGACCTGCTGAAGATACCGATATTTTCGGTTTCGGTACTCACCTCCATCTGTTCGTTCATTGCCCAAATGTCGGCCATGGTGGCCCTGCCGTTCTATCTCCAGCATACGTTCGGATACAGTGCCGTCACCACAGGTCTCGTCATGACGGCCTGGCCGGCCGTCATCGTGGTCGTAGCACCGCTCGCAGGCATACTCGTCGAACGCGTACATGCAGGATTGCTGGGAGGCATCGGACTCTCCGTCATGACCTGCGGGCTCTTTCTGCTCGCCTGGCTTCCGCCCCAGCCCCACGAAATAGATATCATCTGGCGCCTCGTCCTCTGCGGGCTCGGATTCGGGCTCTTCCAGTCGCCGAACAACAGCATCATGGTAGGCTCGGCACCGCCTCACCGAAGCGGAAGTGCAAGCGGCATGCTCGCTACGGCGAGACTGTTGGGACAGACTACCGGAGCCGCACTCGTGGCCCTGCTCTTCCACATCACCTCGACCGACAGCATTCACACTGCACTCATTCTCGCGGGCGGTTTCGCCGCCGCCGGTGCGGTCATCAGTTTCACCCGGCTCTCGCTTCCCATGCCCCGGGAACTGCGCCCGGCAAAAAAACGTTGACGGATTTTAAGGATGCGTACCTACTCCAGATACCACCCACCCGGTCAAAAAAGCGGTTTCCGGCACGTAAAAAAATTTTCTGTCTGAAAAACAAGCCGCCAAGCGGCAGCAAAAAGCACAGGCACGGGAAACGATTCCGTGCCTGCGCAGCAATTCACCGACCGTACCCGCTTTTTCAGGGCATTACGTACCGGGCCCATGCCGTAGCGTACCAAGCCTCCCGCGTTACGGGCAGCCACTCCCGCGGAATGTAGGAGGAGATGCCGCACACATCGTCCGCAGGGAAAAAACCGCCCGAAAGACCGGTTCCCAACGCAGAGTATATCTGCGGAGTATGGCTTTCCGCCACGATGGCGTTCGCCAAAGCCGTCTCGAACTCAGCATAGGCACTCTTCGCCGCACCGTTTCCGGTAATGTTCTTCAGATAATCTTTCAGGTCGAAAAAAGCGTGTTCGGGCTCCAATACTTCGAGGTACTGTATCTCGCCGAAATCGGGCTCTTCCACCCCGGCCGCGAATATCCGTTTCACGGCATCGGCCACGCCCTGCAGGCCGGCGGTCGCGACGACCGTAAAGGCAGCCGAAGGATAACTCTCTCCCCTGTAATACTCCACGATTGCAGAAGCCGCCGAAGCGAGCCTGCGGTCGATGGGATAATCACGGCTGAAGAGCAACGGCAGCACCTTGTGATAAGGTATCCCCTTGCCCATTATCTCCGCCGGCGAAGCCAGAATGTAACGGGCATTGTCCTTCAAGTCGTACAGCAACTCGATGGAAGACATGAAACAGACGTCGAATATCACATAATCGAACTTTATCTCCGAGAGTCCCTCCACCAAATCCCCGGCGGACATATACTCTTCCCCGTCGGGACCATAGGCCCTGGTCAGCGCATTGTCAGGCCGCCGCAGGTCGTGTTCGATATAGGATTCGCCCGACATGGGCTGCCGCAGATTGTTGAGTTCGGGCGGGAACCACCCCGTTCCGTGGCCGTGCAGCGAAATGCCGTACACTTCGGCCGGCGCATAATACTGTACGTCCTGCAGAACGGCCTTCATGACGGCGGGGTCGGTCGAATCCTGCTCGCCATACTGCTTCAGTACCCGTTCGATTACCTCCCCGTTCTCCTTTACGATTTCCGTCAGCACCGTCTTGCTTTCGCCCGTATAGTTCGTCAGTCCGTCCCAATAGACCAACACCCGCGTATCGGCCGGAAGCCCCGCACGGACCGCTTCCATCGCCATGTTGACATTCCCTCTGATGTAACGCCACAAATTGTTGTTCGTCACTGCGTAAATGAGAAATGTATGGCTGCCTTCGGTCGGCTCGCAGCCCGGTCCGCCGGGACACACCGGTCCCTTCGTGCAGCCGACGAATGCCGCTGCCGTCGCAACGACGAGAAACGTTCTCCTTATCCTGTCAAAAACACTCATACCGCACCTTTTATTTATCATATCCGCCTATCGGATAGTCATTTATTTTCCACCGGCGTTCTTTCTGCGGAGCATCTTCCGGATTGCCCCAGTAAACCCGGCTGTAATCGAAATAATATCCCTTGCTCAACTGCCGCCCGTTCTCGTTCGCAACCGTAATATACTCCGTGGTACGCGAAACGACCAATCGTTTGGCTACGGAGAGTCCCAGCGTCCCCAACACATCGCTGGCATGCGAAAACCGCAGCACATGCATGGGCGACTTCTCCGTCAACCCCGTCCCCGAAGCGCTTATCGCAGCGAGCACCTTGTTCAGCCGGTCGTAGTTTATCCGTTCATTCAGCGTGTCCCCGACGGCCCCGTAGGCATAGGCGAGAAAATTGAGGTTCGTGGGGCTGAACGGATCCGACCGCATCACCTCCTCCGCGTAACGGATGATGTCGCGCATGTTTTCCTCGGAAGGGTCGCCATGCGCCTTCTCGAAAGCCATCAATACCTTATCTTCCGCCGGTATGGGAGCCAACGGATGATAATCGTCCGAAAAGGCATATCCGTAGTAAAGGTAATAATAATCCTTTTCCGTCAGCGTCGTATCGCCCGAATTGTACCGCAGCATCAAAGCCGGATAGTAATAGGGCGACTCGTTGTTGATGGTCTGTTCGAATATGTCGTCGTTGTCGGGAGCGACCTGTCCCGACAGCACAGGGGCTGCCAGCACGGCCGCCAACAAAATAACGAATAATTTACGCATATATCAATAACGTTCAACGGGCGGTATTTATTGGCTCGCTTTCTCTGTCTCCGTCCGAAACGTCCCGGTCAGCCCCCGTCGTCAGAGACCGGCTTCCGAAGCGAGAAGGCGTATCCTATCGGAAAGTTCCGGCGACGACGCCACCAGAGGCAGGCGCAGATTGTTTGCAATCAATCCTTTGATACTCAAGGCGGCTTTTATACCCGTCGGATTGCCTTCGGCGAAAAGGCTCTTCTCAAGCTCCGCGATGTCGCTCCACAACCTGTGCGAGCGCTTCGCATCCTGTGCCATCGCCGCCCCCACCATCTCCGCCATATAGGCCGGATAGGCATTGGCCACGACGGAGATAAGCCCGTCGCCCCCCTTTTCAATCAAGGGTACGGCCAACGCATCGTCTCCCGACAATACATGGAAACCGTCCGGCCTGCCGGCTATCAGCTCGTTGACCTGCTCCATGTCGCCGCTCGCCTCCTTGACGGCGATAATGTTGCCGGTCTCTTCGGCAAGTTTCAACGTAGTCTGCGGTTGCATGTTGACTCCTGTCCGGCTCGGTACGTTATACAAAATGACCGGTACCGGAGAGGCATCCGCAACCGCTCGGAAATGTTCGTACAGCCCACGCTGCGAAGGACGGTTGTAAAACGGCGTCACACTGAGTATCGCGTCCACCCCTGCGAGGTCGAAATCATGCAGAGCGGCCACGACGGCAGCCGTATCGTTGCCTCCTATCCCCGCAACCAACGACAGACGACCGGCATTGCGGCTTTTGATACGTTCGAGAACGGCCTTGCGCTCGGCCGTAGAGAGAGTCGGGGTTTCGGCCGTAGTACCGAGAGCCACCAGATAGTCCACACCGCCGGCTGTCACATAGTCTACCAATGCGTCCAAAGCCGGAAAATCAATCGCTCCGTTATCCTGAAACGGGGTAACCAAAGCAACCCCGAGTCCCGAAGGAAAAGGTTTCATACGTTCATCTTATAAAATTCCATCCGCCGGCAAACTGCCGATACACCGACAAGGCAAAAGAAACCGACATCTTTCCGCCATTTTCTAACGGATGCTCATCTGCCCGACAGGAAGTCCTTCCCGTTCGTCAGGCAAATATAGATATTTTTTTCTTATCCCATCGAAAATATATAGACAAAAAGTAAAAATAAATAAATTGAAATACCCATAAAATAAGGATAGGGCAAAAATTAAAACAGTGATTGTTGGCCCGTTCCGTCCGTATCCGGAACAATACCATCGGTGGGTTCCCCATTTGCCATAGGTCTCTCTGCGGCCGTCTTCTCCACCCCTTCTTCCACCATGCGCTCGAAATCCTCTTCGGAAATTATCCGTACACCGAGCTTCGTGGCCTTGGCCAGTTTCGCAGGCCCCATGTTGTCGCCCGCGAGCAGATAATCCGCATTTTTCGAGACGGCCGCGAGGTTGCGCCCGCCGTGCGACTCTATCAGCGCTTTCAGCTCATCCCGGCTGTGACGGCGGAACGTGCCGGAAATAACGATATGCAACCCTGCCAGCGAATCGGAGAGCCGCTGCTCTTCGTCGGCTGCGAATTGCACGCCGGCGGCCCGCAGCCGCTCGACGATACGTAGATTCACCGGGTCGGCGAAATACTCCCGAATACTGCCGGCAATCTTGTCGCCCACCTCTTCGGCCTGAGCGAGCTCCTCCTGCGAGGCGGCCATGACGGCATCGAGGCTCCTGAAATGCGCCGCAAGGTTGCGGGCCGTCGTCTCGCCGACAAACCGTATGCCCAATGCGTAGAGCACACGTGCAAACGGAACTTCGCGCGAACGGAGAAGGCTTTCCATAATGTTGGCCGCAGACTTCTCGCCCAACCGAGGCAACACCGCCACCTGTTCCGGCTTCAGGTCATACAGGTCGGCCACATCCCGAACCATCCCTTCCGAATAGAAAAGTGCGGCGGTCTCCTCGCCGATTCCCTCGATATCCATCGCCTTGCGGGAGATGAAATGTACGATACGTCCGACTATCTGGGGAGGACAGCCGCTGCTGTTGGGACAGTACCAGGCCGCTTCGCCTTCGTACCTTACGAGCTCCGCTCCGCACTGCGGACAGTGTGTGACGAACTCGAAAGGTTTGCTGTCCGGTCTTCGCATCGCCTCCTCGACACCGGTTATCTTGGGGATGATTTCCCCCCCTTTCTCCACATAGACCATATCGTCGAGGCGCACATCGAGCAGCGCTATCTGGTCGGCATTGTGAAGGGACGCCCGTTTCACCGTCGTACCGGCAAGCTGTACCGGCTCGAGGTTTGCCACCGGCGTGACAGCCCCCGTACGCCCTACCGAAAACTCGACCGACACCAAACGGGTGAGTGCCTGCTCAGCCTTGAACTTGTAGGCTACGGCCCATCGGGGTGCCTTGGCTGTAGAGCCGAGACGACGCTGCAGGTCGTAACGGTCGACCTTGACTACCGCACCGTCCGTATCGTACGGCAGGTTCGGCCGCAGTCGGTCGGCATCGTCTATGAAACCGATAATCTCCTCCCAGGTACGGCACAGCCGCATGTGGTCCGAAATACGGAATCCCCACTCCCGAGCCTTGTTCAAATTCTCCCAATGCGATTCATAAGGCAATCCTTCGCCTGCCATGGCATACAGGAAACACTCCAAACGCCGCGATGCAACCACCGAGGAGTTCTGCAGTTTCAGCGTCCCGGCCGCCGCATTGCGCGGATTGGCGAAAGGCTGCTCCCCTATCTCCTCCTTCTCCCGGTTCAGGGCAGCAAACACCGCACGGGGCATATATATCTCCCCTCGCATCTCGAAATACCGGGGCCAGTCGTCTCCGGAGAGTACCAGCGGAATACTGCGTATGGTACGCACGTTGGCCGTCACATCGTCACCCATCGTACCGTCGCCGCGCGTCACGGCACGAACCAGCCTGCCCTCCTCGTAAGTGAGTGAAATAGCCGTACCGTCGAATTTGAGTTCGCAGGCGAACTCCGTATCGCCCGTCTCCTTCGTCACCCGGTCGTAAAATTCACGGAGCTCTTCCAGCGAATAGGTGTTCGCCAGCGACATCATCGGATAACGATGCCGGACGGCCTCGAAACGGTTCGTCATATCACTGCCCACCCGCTGGGTGGGCGAATTGACATCGTAATACTCCGGATATCGTTGCTCCAGTTCCTGCAGTTCGCGCAGCATCTCGTCGAACTGTCTGTCGCTCACGGCCGGAGTATTCTCCACATAATATAATCTGTTGTACTCGTTAAGCTTTTCGCGCAGCTCCTCTATCCTCTCTTTCGGGGCCATAGATACACTATTTCGTCTATTCTTTTCCAATATCCGCTACGGACACGATAAAGGTACGGATTTTGTCGTTCCTATCAGCACAAACCTGCTGAAAATCGTTGTCTGAAGGCCCTGCAAGGCACAAAACGTTTTTTCGCTGAAAAAACTCCGATTTGGTACTTGTCTTGCAAATTTTGCTTATACTTGCAAAAATTTTTTTCAGACTATGCCAAACGTAAAGACAAATAAGAAACGTGTAGTTGTCAAACTGCAGAACATGCCCGAAGAGCTGCAGGAAGAGGTGAGGAAACAGTACCCTTACGGTTTTACCGACCACATGATGCGCATAGACAAAGGACCGGGCGATTTCTTCTATGCCGTCGTATTCGAGACGGAAGATACGAATTACCTCGTCAAGATAGACGTCAATGTGGACGGACAGATAGAGGACGACGACGACAAGGAGTATTATAACGACGAAATAAAAGGTGCGGATGAACTCGCCGACAGGCCGGACGACGAATCCGACGAGGAGGACGAATAGAGGGTTCGCAGCTTTGCGGAGGGACGGCCCCGTAACCTCCGGACAGACAAACCGACAAACAAAAGGACAAGATTATGGCAGAGAATCACAAACATTACGACAACGGGGAGATAACGGTGCACTGGAAACCGGAGCTTTGCTGGCACGCCGCCGAATGCGTAAGCCATCTTCCGAAGGTTTTCAACGCGAAGAAACGTCCGTGGGTGGATGTACGGGGCGCCTCTACCGACGAAATCATCCGGGTGGTGGAGATGTGCCCGAGCGGAGCCCTGTCGTGGTCGAAGACGGAACCGAAAGGATAATCCGTTCACGAACCGCTCCAAAAGAGAAGGCAGACCGTTATGGTCTGCCTTCTCTTTTGGCCGCTGCGGTATCCGTCAAGGCCTTTCCCATTCGAGAATATTGTACAGGTCGTAATTCTCCGGGTCCGGCACATACCGGCGCGCCGCCTCGTAATCCGCCGGCCCCACATACGACAGGAGATTGTCAATCACATACCTGCACCGGTCGGATTCGATATCCACCGTCCGGGGCGGAATCTTGCCCGTCACCGGGTCCTGAATATCCCGGAGATAGAGGTGTCCGATACGTCCCGTCCGGTCCGCACAAACCATACATCCCGTCTTCCCTTCCGAGAAGAGTTTGTAAACCCCCACCCCGAGCGTGGAACAGTATTCGAGGTCATAGGCTACCGGCGTCTGGCATCGCATCTCATAACCGAGTTCCACCGGCCGCGGACGCACCTTCAGGTTAATTTTCGCCAGTTTGTCGTCTATCAGCGTACAGAACACATGCGCCTTCGACACCTTCCACAACTCCGGATGGCCATGGTCGTCGTAGGAGAAACATACACCGGCAGCAGCTATCTCTTCGGGTTTGAGTTCGTGAAACACCCCTTCGGATATCATTGCCGCACCGTAATTCATCCCCATCAGACGGCGTTTCACCATCGACGAAACGACCAGCCGCAGAATCTTGTCCACCGTGATTTCCGTCCGGTTGAACATCTCCGGTATCACTATCATGGGGTAATGGGCGGCCGTCCCTATTCCGAAGGCAAGATGCCCGGCCGAACGTCCCATCGCCGTAATGACGAACCAGTTGCTGCTGGTACATGCATCGGCATACACCGTGCGGGCGATAACGCTCCCCTTGTCCTTGGCCGACTCGTATCCGAAAGTCGGCATTCCGTCGGGCAAAGGCAGGTCGTTATCTATGGTTTTCGGCACATGGATATTGGCGATGGGATAGTGCTTTTCTTCGAGAAATTTCGCTATCCGATTGGCTGTCGAAGCCGTATCGTCGCCGCCGATGGTCACGAGCAGCCGGACGTTGTTATCGACGAAAAAACCGAGGTTGAACCGTTCGGCAAAGTCCTCGTCGCTGGGCCTGTAACGGCTCATGTGGAGGTACGACCCGCCGCGGGCGAAAATCTCGTCGGCCAGGCCGTAGTCTATGTCCAGCATTTTGGGTTCTCTGGAAAAGAGCCCTTTGTAACCGTCGTGAAGCCCTATCACACGGTATCCGTGTCCCAGAAAGGTCTTCGCGACGCTGCTGATAACGGTATTCATGCCCGGTGCCGGGCCACCCCCGGCAAGTATGGCTATGGCATTTTTCATTGCACTGCTTATCTTTTACAAGTTCGTTCCATATAGCTCCCCCTCCATTCCCGGCCTTCCCTGCGCGGAGACCGTTCCGAAAGATGCGGATTCAAAGCTTCGACAGGAATTTGGCCCGGTCCACGATATAACGCACATGGGTTCCTTCGCCTATCAGCGCCTCCCCGTCGAAAGCGGCTACCCGGAAGGTGAGCCTGCGTCCCTCCGTCTCCACGAGTTCCGCCTCCGCGGCGATGACGGCCCCGACGGCCGACGGCCTGACGTGCGTCGTCTCCATGCTGGCGCCGACTGTCGTGCTCCCTTCGGGAAGGTCGGCAGCGACGGCATACATCGCGGCATGCTCCATCAGCGCGACCATAGCGGGCGTAGCGAAAACCTCCATGTCGCCGGACCCCATCGCCAATGCCGTATTGTCGGCCCCGACCGTCGTCCGGGCAACGTATTTCAATCCCTTCTCCGGCATGGTCTACTTCCTCCCTGCCTTAATCCTTTCGGCCACAGCATCGGCCAAAGGCTCGAATTTCGCAAGGTTAGCGGGCGTCGCCGTACCGGTCACCTCCACCGGCTCGCACATCAACTCCCAACCGCTCGCTTCGGCGAATTTCCGAAGCGAACGCACGCCGCCGCCCCCGAAACTGCAGCTCCCGAAAATGGCCAATTCCCGGTTCTTGAGTCCGTAGTGCAGCATGGAGTTGCAGAGCAGCTCCATGAGCGGAAACATATCGGCATTATAGGCGCAGCTGCCGAGCATGACGTAACGGCAGCGCCAAATCTCGCTGATGAGATAGGAGAGGTGCGTCTTCGACACGTCATAAACCTTGACGCCCGTAACGCCCCGTTCGGCCATCCTGTCGGCAATGTGGTTGGCCATGTGGGCCGTGTTGTTGTACATGGAGGCATAAATGATAACGGCTTCCTCGTCAGCCTCGCAACGGCTCCACTTGTCGTAAAGCCCGATGACTTCGCCGGCCTGACGCGACCATACCGGCCCGTGCAGCGAACAAAGCGTTTTTACATCGAGGGACGACAGTTTGGCGAGCGCCTTCTGTACCATGCCTCCGTATTTGCCGACGATATTGGAGTAATAACGCCTCATCTCCTCCCGGTATTCGGCCAGGTCGGTCAGCGCATCGGTCATGGCGCCGTCCGTAGCTCCGAAAGTACCGAACGCATCGGCCGAAAAGAGTATTTTCTCGGTCGATTCATAGGTCATCATGGTCTCCGGCCAATGTACCCACGGCGTCATGTAAAAATGGAGCGTATGCTTGCCCAATGACAGCGAATCGCCGTCCTTCACCTCCATGAACCGGTCGCCGAGGTCGCCCGTATAACCGAGCAGTATCTTACGTGTCATGGCATTGCCTATGAGCTTCACGGAGGGATAACGCTTCAGCACCGTGCCTATCTCGCCCGAATGGTCAGGTTCCATATGATTCACCACCAGATAGTCGAGCTCCCGCTCTCCGAGTATCTCCTCAATCCGGTCGAGATACGCACCCTCGCTGCCGAATTCCACCGTGTCGAGCAGCGCACACTTGTCATCGCGTATGAGATAGGAGTTGTACGACACCCCATAGGGAATGGGCCAGATATTTTCGAACAGGGCCGTCCGCCTGTCGTTGACGCCTATCAGATAGACGCCCTCGGCGATACTAACATTTGTTTGCATACGTTATTTGTTTTAAGTAGATATAACATCGGCACAAACTGTTTACCTTTGCAAAGATAAGGCTTTTCGATGAGACCGAAATACATATTTGCACTTATACTTGCCGTGTTGGCTGCAGGGGAAACGTTGCAGGCACAGCAGCCCAATCCCTACCGTTTCCGCGGCGGGAGGTACAACGGTTTCGAAATCGAACAGGGCGACACCATCATCAGTGTGGCGGTAGACCCGCTCTATGTATTCGCCCCGCCGAAAAACATGAAACAGTACGAACGTCTTGTCCGGAACGTCAAGAAGGTCTATCCCTATGCCATCGAGGCGAGACAGTATATGCGGACGCTGGAAACGGAGCTCGACAAGATAAAATCGCCGCGCGAAAGGGAGAAATTCATCGCCTCGATGGAGAAGGAAATCGTGGTGAAATACACCCCGATTCTCGAAAAGATGACCTATACGCAGGGCAAGATACTGATTAAACTGATTGACCGGGAGACCAGTCGCACGCCGTACCAACTGCTCCGCGATTTCCGGGGACGGTTCACGGCGGGTTTCTACAACGCTATCGCCAAGATATTCAAAGCCGACCTGAAGCAGCATTACGACCCTTCCCAGGGTGGGGAGGATGCCATGATAGAGCAGATTATCACCCTGATAGATGCAGGGTTGCTGTAAAGGCACCGCTTTGTCGGCGCACCGAAAACGCAGGGAAGCATCGGGGGTACGTTCATCGAACGTACCCCCGATGCTTCCCTGCCGGAATACGACCGGCGACCGTCATGCGCCGCCCTGTTTTCGAGCAGCCTTTTTCTCCCGTCTGCGCCGCAGACCGTTGACGATACCTGAGGTCATGCTCGTATAGAGCCCTTTTCCCATATAACGCACGACACTCTGCACGCTGTCCAGCACACTGAATCCATAACAGATGACATCGCGCCACGAAAAAGCCTCCAATGCCGCCTCATAGTCATCCTTCACACTCTCCTCCATTTCGCGTATCGCACGGTTCACCCTTCTTTTCGCCGCCTGCAAATCCTTCACCGACCCCAGACGAGCCAACTGCCTGTCCTCAATCCTCTTCATCGTCACCCTCCGTATCGTTAGAATTGTTCTCGAAAAACATCCTGCTGAACGTCCTCACCATACCTCCGGTAAAGAGCCTGTCCCGAAGCAGATAAAAGAGTAACGCCGCAATCAGATAGAAACCGCCTACAATGACGAATGCCCAGATAAGTGACCCTATCCAGAGGGCTACGGCAGCGACGAGCGCACCCGTGAGCGTCAGCATAGCCAACAGCAACATCAGCAAGAATGCCGTCAGGGATATGGCTCTGCTGCAAAATGCGGAGAGGTTATCCACCATATTGAGTTTAAACCTCTTGATGCGCAGGTCGATGTAGTATTTGATATCCTGAAAAAGTTCTTCCATTGTCACCGTGTGTTACGCTTACACTATTCCTCCTTATTTTCGCAGTCGCAAAGCTCGGCCCGAACACCGGCGATTTCATTGTTCACGAACTCGCGGGCCTGCGATACGCCGTGCCTGACCTGCTTTACACCGCGGCTCACGGCATCTTTCGCTTTGGCCGTAGTACGCTCCACGAACTCACCCGCCTGTTCCATCTCCTCGCCCACATATTCGCGTATCTGTTTACGGGTTTTTTTACCGCTCTGGGGCGCATAGAGAAGCGCCGCCACCCCGCCGGCGATAGCGCCGATGAGGAATGCTGCCACATGAGAACCTTTCATAGCTTTATTTTTTATTAAGTTAAACGAATAATTTCTTCCTCCGCCTATCTGCCCACCCGGTGGTGAAGCCTCACTTCGATATTGCCTCTTACGGCCTTGGAATAGGGACAGAAACCGTGCGCCGCCTCCATCAGTTCGCCGGCCTGCTCATCGGTTATCCCTGCCGGGAATGTTCCCGTAATGTCCGCCTGCAATTTGAATCCTCCGTCGGCAGGGTCCTTTCCTATCCCTACCTCTACGGTAATCTCAGCTTCCTCCACATCGAGTCTCTTGCGCCGCGCCAGCATGGTCATGGCCGAATCGAAACAAGCCGCATACCCAGCTGCGAAAAGCTGTTCGGGGTTGCTGTATCCGCTCTCACCCCCCATCTCCTTCGGAGTACGGAGTTCAAGGTCGATGATACCGTCCGACGACGCAACGTGTCCGTTGCGCCCGCCCTTGGTCGTTGCCCGGGCCGTATATAATACTTCCATAATACGATATTTAAAATTCCGCCGGAACAGGCCGGCTCTCCTATAGTAACATACAAAGCAATATCCTTGCCAACACCGACCGCCGACCAACCGGAAAAACAATTCTGCGGCCACCGTACAGACAGCGATAACAGATATGCCAAAAAGGCGCATCCGGACGGCATCAAACCTGCCTTCCGGATGCTACATAATAGGGTGTAAATGAAAAGGGAGTCGCTTCTGTCACAGGTGCGATTACCCGCACCCCTGCTTATCTTTCCTTTATATTAGGACGCATTACAGTCCCTTTTCGTTGCATGCGCCATCATTTTTATTATTCCTCTTACGGTACGATACGCGTTCCGCCACCTGGCACACCGAGCTGCGTAGCATCGGTTATCACGCACTCCTTACCGCCGTTGCGGACGAAATAGAGCGCCGCTTTCACTTTCGGAAGCATGGAGCCTTCCGAGAACTGCTTCTCCTCGATGTAACGTTCCGCCTCGGCCACCGTGATGGTATCCAGCGCCTTTTCGTCGGGCTTACGGAAATTGACGTACACCTTGGGCACATCGGTAAGAATATAGAATTCGTCGGCCCCTATCCGGACGGCAGTCAGGGCGGATGCCAAATCTTTGTCGATAACGGCTTCCACTCCTACGAGACGCTCTTCCTCGCGATAGACCGGTATGCCGCCTCCGCCCGCGGTTATCACGATATTTCCCTCCGCCGCGAGGCGTTTCACGATATCCACATTGATTATCTCGAGCGGTACGGGCGAAGCTACTACCTTACGCCAGCCGTTCCCTTTCGGGTCTTCCCGGAAGATGGAACCGTCGGCCTCGGCCATCCTGTCCGCCTGCTCTTTCGTATAATAAGGACCGATGGGTTTGGTCGGATTGGCGAAACGCTCGTCGTTGCGGTCCACCACCACCTCCGTTACCATCGTGACGACATTGCGACGAAGTTTCCTGACGGCAAGTTCGTTACGCAGGGTACGCTCTATCATGTACCCTATCGACCCCTGTGTTTCGGCCACACAGAAATCCATCGGCATGACCTGCAGTTCATACACCTTGCGTCCGGCATCCTGCTGCAACAGCACGTTGCCCACCTGAGGACCGTTACCGTGGCCTATGACCAGATTGTAGTTCATGGAAACAAGCTGCAACAGGGAGTTGCAGGTATCTTGTACGTTTTGTAACTGTTCGGCGTAAGTACCTTTCTGGCCGCTCCGCAGAAGGGCATTCCCACCCAACGCGACTACTGCGAGTTTTGTCATTTTTTAAGGCATTTATAAAATATCGGGCCGAAAGCCCCTCGGCTTCCGGCGTCCGCAAAAGTACGCAAAACTAAACAAAAAACAAATCCTGAGTTACATTCCGTTACGATTCCGCTTAAAAAACTGCCGATTCATAGCCTTTTCTTCCCGAACACACTCATCCTGCCGCGACCTCTTTCCGCTTTATAAGCGGCTTCAGTCCATCTCTTTTCTCAGACGGGCCGCAAGCAGCGGCAGTCCTTCGGCACCGCGCATCCGGATGTGCTCCTTGAGATTGCGCAGGCCGCGCACATCCGGTTCGCCCGGGTCCACGAGATAGACCGGAACCCCACCGGGCACGTACCTTACGAGCGAGGCCGCAGGATAGACGGCAAGCGAAGTTCCCGCAACTATCATCAAGTCGGCCTGCGCCGCAATTTCCGCAGCTCGCTCGAAATTGGGGACGGCCTCCCCGAAAAAGACGACGAAAGGCCGTGCAGGCGAACCGTCCGGCGCACGGTCGTCAGGTTTTTGTTCCCAACCTTCGATGGGAAAGACGAGTCGTTCGTCGACTGTACTGCGCAGTTTGCGCAGCTCTCCGTGCAGATGAAGCACCTGCCTGCTGCCCGCCCTTTCGTGAAGGTCGTCGATATTCTGGGTAATCACCCGAACATCGAACACATCCTCCAGCCCGGCCAGTGCATAATGTCCCGCATTGGGTTTCGAAGCCAACAGCTCCCGTCTTCTCATATTATAAAATCCGATAACCTGTTCCCGGTTTCGTGCCAAAGCTTCCGGAGTACAGACATCCTCTATCCTGTAATTAGCCCACAAACCGTCCGCATCGCGGAACGTAGCGATACCGCTGTCGGCACTGACGCCGGCTCCGGTGAAGACAACCAGTTTTTTCTTTTCCATACCCCTTACTTCCGATTTAATACGAATTTACACGGTGCCGTTCTCTTCCTGCCGACGTTTGACCGTCCGCCATACCGGAAATACGACACAAGCTACGACCATCAGTCTGACAATCACTTCCGCTACACACTCCGCAAGACTCCGTCCGCCCGCAAGAAAACGCTGTATGCTCGGATAGGCAAGCAGTACCAAAGCCGCCAAAGCACATCCTGCGAGTTTCAGACGCGCCGATATCGTTTCCCTGCCGCCGTTCGCTTCCTCCTCTTCCTCCTCCCGGTCGGGCTGTACGGCACACCAGATACCCACGACATAGCCGAAACCGCACACTCCCGCCGCCACCAGCGCTCTACGCATGACGGCACTTTCCGACGCCCCGCCGACAACACAATAGAACAGAAAGATGACCGTAAACGCGAGCGCCATGGCAGGCAATACGCCCCGCCACAGACGTGTATGGAAAAACGCCCTCCATACGGAGGGGTCGAAACCGAGTCTGCGCATATCGAATCCCATCGTTCGTCTCCCTGAATGCGGATACCCACATTGTTCCGCATGCAAAGATACGGAGATATCCGCCTCGCTGAACGAGGAAACCTCGATTTGCCTCTCCGCCACATCCCCTCCATCACTCCGGATTCCGTCCAAGGCCTCGAAAAAGCACAGACACCGCCTGTCTGACATGAAAAAATCCCCACGAACCGCCCAATGGCTTCCCGCAGGGATTAATCATTTATTCATGAGCGGAAAACGGGATTCGAACCCGCGACCCTCAGCTTGGGAAGCTGATGCTCTACCGACTGAGCTACTTCCGCGTTCGGAGTGCAAATATACGAAATCTGCCGAACTTTCATCATCATTCGGCCAATTTTTATTTTCTCCGTCCGACATCGACGATAAACGGACCGGGGCATCGGTGCTATACCGGAAAACCGGGCCGCACGGATACGGCTTACCGGAAAAAGCGGCCATCCACAACCTGCGGCAGACCGTCCCCCTCCGACACTCTCTCCGGCTATCCGCAACAGCCGGACACAGTCCGGGAAACAGAATGCAAAACGGGGGTATCTCCTACCCCCGTCCATTGTTCGGCTGTCGGCCGGTCACTTCGTAAAACGCATGGCGATACTACGGTCTACGGCCCGCTGCGCTGCGGTCGCATCGGCAGGCACCGTCGCGAACTCTTTTCCGAAGCCCTCGGTACTGATACGGTCTGCCGGAATCCCGTCCTTCACGAGTATCGATTTGATATACTCCGCCCGTTTTTTGGAAATTTCGTAATTCACCGCCCGAGTACCCGTCTTATCCGCAAAACCGCCTATCCGAATCCTGACATCGGGATAGTTTTTCAGTATCGCCGCAATATTGTCGAGCTGCTCCATCGAATTTCCTGCAAGAGCCGTCTCGCTGTCATGCATGAAATCTATCTTGTCGAACTGTATCCAATTCTTGCTCAGCTCTTCGTTCGTGGCTTTCCGGTATGCATCGGACTGGAGATACTTCAGCATGCAGTCCTCGCATCCGCCTTCGGCCACCCGGATGGTTCTGCCATCGGGCAATTTGTGTTCCACGAAAGTCAGTCCCTCCTTCGCAGCAGCAGTCTGTGCCGCCGGAGCAGTCGGAACGACGGTCACATTTTCAGTAACCGCTACGACCTCTCCACCACCGTTCCGATTGCACGAACGGATACTCAGAAAGACGATAATCACAACAATCAGGACAATGATAAGCCATACCAGCCAATTGTTCTTTTTGCCATCCCGTCCGGCAACCGGCGCACTGCTGCTGCACATGCCGCTGATTCCCGCAGCACGGCCCACCTTCACCGGTATCTCCTTTACTACCGAGCCGCGCTCCTGACGCAACCCGGCCATTACGGCAGACATGGAGAGATTGTTACGGACTATCTTATGGCCCACATAGCCGGCGATAACCGCTGCCACCCATCCCGACAACCGGTCGGCGCTCGCTGCGGAGATACCGCTTTCGGCCGCCACGGCATTCGGATAGGCCTTGTTTTCCGCCCCGACCAATTCGTTTTCGAACCGCTCGCCGAGATTCATTCCTCCATCTATTCCGTGGCCGGCGAATATCTCCGCCCGTCTGTCGAACAGCTCCGCATTGCCGGCTTCGCGAATAGTCTCATTGACCCGTGCCGTCTCACCCTGGTCCATAAACCTGACCAGCAACGAAGGCAGCAATACCGCCACGGCCGAAGCCACTCCCTTTTCATCCTCGCGAAGCGTAGCCGCGGCCGTTTTCAGCATCTGCGGCGAGATGCTCTCTTTCAGTGATTCATAATGTGTCATAATCGTATAATTTAAGTTGAAATCGAATCCGCCTATATTCCGGTCTTTCCGGAAACATCTGCACACAATATATCCTCATTCAATTTCAATGCCTAACCGTACTCAACGCCGCATTTTATGAACCCTTTTCCACTGGAAGAGGCTGCTCCGAGTGCTGCAAAAAGAAACCCGCTCCTTTTCGCAGTCCGTTACCACAGCGTCAGTTGCCGGGAACCGGCAGCCTCCGGCGGAGTGTCGTCGGGCGGTTTTGCATCGCCGTACACCGTTTTTCCTCCCCATCGCCAGGCATTCCTACGCTCCTGCTCCACATATTTGTCGAAATAATCGCCCGGTTCATATCCGCGTTCCAACGAAATGGATACGCGCGAGAGATGCTTCAGCGCCTCCGTCTTGTCCCTCTCTCCGAGACGTGCACTATGGATGGCCCGGTCGAGCACCTCTATGGTTCTGTCGTAGATTTCGGTAGGCACCGGAAAGGGATGTCCGTCCTTGCCGCCGTGGGCGAAAGAGAAACGCGCCGGGTCGGTGAACCGCGACGGCGTGCCGTGTATCACCTCGCTGACCAACGTCAGCGACTGCAGCGTCCGCGGGCCTACCCCCGGCAGCAGAAGCAGCGATTCAAAATCTGCCACTTCCGATTCGTGGGCCAATATCAACGCCGCACCGAGTCGTTTGAGGTCTACATCTCCGGCGGTCACTTCATGATGGCAGGGCATGACCAATGCCGCTTCGTGCAGCAGCCTGTCGGGCCGTTCGCGCGTAAGTTCCAGAATACCCTCTTTCGTCATGGCCGCCTCCCGATACGTCAGATTCAGTATCAATCCCTGATTAAGCCCGCAAACGGACGCATGCGGTTCCTGTGTAAACGACTCCAGCGAAGAAGAGAGCCAATGATACCGCCGGGCCATCCGACCGGCAGGATTCATTCCCTGCTGTATCACCGCCCAATCCCCTTCCGCCGTCACGACGAACGAATGAAGATAGAGCTGAAAACCATCCTGCACGGCCGTATTGTCCACTTTCGCGGAAAGTCTGCTGCACCGTACCAGCGCCTCCCCGTCCAGACCGGTACGTTCGGCGACGTCCAGCAGTTCAGCGGGAGTCTGACGGGACGACCTGCCGCGGCCGCCGCAGATATAGACACCGAGTTCCGACGACCGCAGGTTCACCGATTTCTTCAGGGCATTCATGACCGAGGTAGTAATTCCCGAAGAGTGCCAATCCATTCCCAGCACACAACCCAGCGACTGGAACCAGAAGGGGTCGCTGAGCCTACGCAACAGCTCCCCCCGGCCGTACTCCATCACTACCGCCTCGACAATCGCACCGCCCAGCAGGCTCATCCGCCGGGCAAGCCACTGCGGCACGCTCCCGTAATGCAGCGGGAGGTCTGCATGTCCGCTTCTTCCCATTTCGGCAAAGATAGGTATCCGACCGGTGTTGTGTGCAGTATGGACATAAATAAAAACGCACCTTCCGGTTTGTCGTCAGGCAGGTACGACAGCATGCGACATATCCCTCCGTCTACTGCAGAAATGATGATTTTTTTAACGTCGGGCTTTGCCTGCATGATTTTATTCATTACTTTTGCACCGCCTCGTCCGAAAACGAGGCATCGGGAAGGCCGGGATTTCACAGCGACGAGCAGGCCATTACCGACAAGTCATGATGGAGAGGTGCTCGAGTGGTTGAAGAGGCGCGCCTGGAAAGTGCGTATACCTCAAAAGGGTATCGCGGGTTCGAATCCCGCCCTCTCCGCAAAACGATGAACGCACGGCAACTTTTGCTGCCGTGCGTTCATCGTTTCCTACCAGCCTGTCCTCACGACGGTACGAGCCACGCCGAGGCGGTCGTTCGAATCCGAATTGAGACATCCCGCCGTTTTCCGCACCTTCCGACCGGCCTGTACGGCTTATACCTTATAAGAGGGACCGTACCATCCGCTACGACCGCAACGCAATACCACGTCCCGATATCGGAAATACTCTCGCACATCCATCCCTATCTCCTCGGCATACAGGCAGCTCGGTTCGCTCCGTACCTTGAAGGACTGGAAAATACTCCGTCCGCATATTTTTCCGCATTCCATCGCACCGTGGCAGGCTATTTGATTATTTCAATACACAAACAACCAAATCAAAATACGTTTATGAAAAGCAGAAATTTAATCATCGGAACAGGCGCGCTGATAGCGATAGGCCTGCTGGCGTCGGCATTTTCCCTCAAAACCAAGCGGACGATACCCGAAGGGGCGCATGCAGTCACCCCGTTCGATGCCGACAAATACCTCGGAACATGGTATGAAATCGCCCGGTTCGACTTCAAATTCGAAAAGGGACTCAGCAAGACGACAGCCAACTACTCTCTGAACGACGACGGCAGTATCCACGTAATCAACAGAGGCTACGATGCCAAAAAAGGGAAGTGGAAAGAGTCTGTGGGCAAAGCCGTGTTCGTTGAGGAACCCGACGTGGCGATGCTGAAAGTATCCTTCTTCGGGCCGTTCTATTCCGGCTACAACGTGGCCGCACTCGACCCTGACTACAAGTATGCCCTCGTCATCGGACGCAACCTCGACTACATGTGGCTGCTTTCGCGCGAAAAGACTATGCCCGAAAAAGTGAAGGACAAATACCTCGAAATCGCCAAGGGTATAGGTTACGACATCTCCAGACTGGTGTGGGTGGAACAGTGACAGGACCTAGGTCTCCCGTAATACGCAGGAAGGACGGCAGCACATTGCCGTCCTTCCTGCGTATTCCCTTGGCTGCTATGGAATAAATTCCTCTTTTAAACATTTTTATGAACAAATAAAAGGTTTTTATCGTATTTTTACCGCGTCGATACAAAACTGCTCCCCGACAACCCAAACGTTTTCGCTTATGATTACCGTCAGCCCGGTCGCCACCAGGAAAGAACTGAAAGAATTCACCAAGTTCAAAATTAAACTGTACGCCGGTAATCCCTATGCCGTGCCGCCTCTGTATGCAGACGAGCGGGAAGCACTACTCGAAGGGCATAATCCGGCGCTGAAAGTGTATGACCATCAAGTTTTCCTGGCAAAACGGGACGGCAAAACCGTAGGACGCATCGTCGCCATCATCAACCATATCAGCAACCGCAAGACCGGTAAAGCCTGTGTCCGGTTCGGATTCATCGACTTCGTCGAGGATTTCGAAGTGGCCAAAGCCCTCATAGAGACCGTCGAACAATGGGGACGGGAACGTGGCATGGAGGCGATACACGGTCCGCTGGGATTCACTGATTTCGACCCGGAAGGGATGCTCATCTACGGATTCGACGAGGTCAGTACCATCGCCTGCCTCTACAACCATCCCTACTACCCGGAGTTCCTCACCCGCATGGGATTCCGGAAAGACGCCGAATGGGTAGAATACAAGATACTCATCCCAAAAGAAATACCGGACAAGCACCAGCGAATCGCAGAGGTTGTGCGCCGCAAATACGGATTACACGTCCTGCGGTTCAAGAAGATATCCGATATCGTCAGGCAAGGATACGGCCACAAACTATTCCGGCTGCTGAACATCACCTATGCGGACCTCTACGGCTTCTCGGAGCTGACGGAGGAAATGATAGCTTATTACATCAAAAAATACGTGCCGCTGCTCCGGCTCGAGCTCGTCACGCTGATTGCCGACGAAAGCGGCGAACTCGTGGCCTTCGGGGTCGCCCTGCCCTCGCTCTCCCGGGCAATGCAGAAGGCCCGCGGCAGAATGTTTCCGCTGGGTGCCTGCCATCTGCTGCGGGCGCTGAACTCCAACAAGGCAGAGGTATGCGACCTGATGCTGATAGCCGCCCATCCTACCGCACAGAACCTCGGTGCCGCCGCACTGCTCTTTACCGAAATGATACCGCAATTCCAGAAACTGGGTACGGTCTATGCCGAGAGCAATCCGGAACTCATCGACAATTACCGCATCCAGGCCCTTTGGGGAAACTTCGACAAGGTACTGCACAAACGAAGGGCTGTCTTCGCCAAAGAAATCGACCGGAAATAATCCGGGCATCCAAATCCGCTCACACCCCGCCACCGACCGCACGGAAAAATTCATTCGTTCCACACGGTACCGGCCTCGGGCGTCTGCCTCACGGCAGCGGAATCCGCCTGCCGTTCGACGAGTTCATCCGCACGGAACCAGATGAGCGCTTTCCGTTTCACGTTGTCCCAACGCAGAATAACCCCTATCAGAAGCACAAGGATAAGCAGCAGCATCACCTTCTCCTGCCGCGAGAGCGATTTGAACCATTTCACCATACCATTCTCTCTCTTCGTTCCCGGAAACAGACGCCTCAGCCGAGCAATATGAGACTGAGCGCCATGACAGCCATACCCGCCACCAATCCATAGATAGCCAAGTGGCTGTGACCGTATTGGTGAGCCGCCGGGAGCAGCTCATCGAGCGAAATATAAACCATGATACCCGCGACCACGGCGAACGTGCACTCCATCAGCACGGGCGTCAGGAAAGGCATCAGCAAAAGATAGGCGAATACCGCCCCGACCGGTTCGGCCAGCCCCGACGCGAAGGAGTACCAGAACGCCTTCTTCCGGCTTCCCGTAGAGAAATAAATCGGAACGGACACGGCGATGCCCTCCGGTATATTATGCACCGCAACGGCCGCGGCCACGGCAATGCCCACCTTCGCCGAATCGAGTGCCGAAATGAACGTGGCGATACCCTCCGGGAAGTTGTGGACGGCGATAGCCAGCGCCGTCACTATCCCCATGCGTCTCAGCCGATGGGTATGTTCCGGATTAGGGACTCCCCCAATCTCCTCGACGCTGTGCAGCTCGTGCGGATTCTCGGTATCCGGGATGAACTTGTCGATAAGCCCGGCGATGAAGATACCTCCGAAAAAAGCGAGGGCGGTTATCAGACTGCCCCGTGTCGTACTTTCCGTGATGACTTCGAGCTGCTGACGTGAACTGAAAAGCAGCTCCATGAACGATATGTATATCATCACTCCGGCGGAAAGCCCCAGGGAGAAGGAGAGGAATTTCGCATTGGTCTTTTTGGCAAAAAAGGCTATCGCACTTCCTATTCCTGTGGCGCAGCCTGCCATCAGGCTGAGCAGCAAGGCTTGACCTATGTTTCCTGTCATCATTTCGTCATCGGTGCGGTTACGGTCGGAACGCTCTTCAAAAATCCTGCAAAGTTCCCGGGAGCGTACGGCGTCTTCGCTTTTATTATTACTTTTGCAACGGATGTACGGCAGGAGTTCCTGCCTGCACAAAGATACCCGTTTCCGGCCTATTCGGTACACCGGACAGCCGCACAAGGACGATTTTACTTAATTATTATCACCATGCACAGCGAAAGGCCGCGCGTCAGACTCCACGACAGGACATTCGAACTCGCCGTACCGCACAGGGAAATCATCGGCAAGATAGAGGCGCTGGCAGCCCGAATCAATGCCGATTACGGAGACGGCAGCAGGGGCATCCCCCTTTTCGTCGGCGTACTGAACGGGGCTTTCATGTTCTTCGCCGAACTGCTCCAGCGCATATCGTTCCCCTGCGAAGTATCTTTCGTCCGACTCTCCTCCTATCACGGCACGACCTCCACGGGCAGCGTGACCGAGGTTTTCGGACTTCGGGAGAACATCGAAGCCCGCCATGTGATAGTAGTGGAGGACATCGTCGAAACCGGCGAAAGCATCCGGGCCCTAACCGATTCGTTGGCTGCGATGAACCCTGCAACGCTTGAAGTGGCCACGCTGCTCTTCAAACCCGCCTCCTACCGGAACTACTTCCCGATACGTTATCCGGCCATGGAAATTTCCGACGGATTCATCGTAGGCTTCGGACTCGATTACGACGGTCTGGGAAGAAATCTGTGCGACATTTACCGGCTTGCGAAGGAGGTGTGACATGCGCAGCGACAGAGGAAAAGAATCATCGGAAAAGGGGGGAACGGCACTGCCGCTGGCAGAGGATTTCTACACCATCCAAGGAGAGGGATATCAGACGGGAACGGCCGCCTATTTCATCCGCCTGGCCGGATGCGACGTAGGGTGTCCGTGGTGCGATGCCAAATACACCTGGAATATCCGCCGCTACCCCGTATCCGCCGTCGAAAAGGTTATCGGACGGGCGGCGGCATCCGGCGCTCCCTGTGCGGTGATAACCGGCGGAGAACCTCTGATGCACCCGCTGGTCCCCCTGACCGAAGGACTGAAGGCCAACGGTCTGCAGGTATTCCTCGAAACTTCGGGAACGCATCCGCTGCAAGGGGAATTCGACTGGATATGCCTCTCCCCGAAACGGCAGGCCCCTCCGCTGGAGGAGGTCTTCCAAGCAGCCGATGAACTCAAGGTAGTGATAGGCGACGCCGAAGACCTGCTGTGGGCCGAACAATGCGCAGCACGGGCGGGAAAGAGCTGCCGGCTCTATCTGCAGCCCGAATGGAGCAGGTTCGCAGAGGCCGTCCGGCTCATTACGGAGTATGTGAAAGCCCATCCGCAATGGAAGGTATCGCTCCAGACACACAAATTCATGGAGATACCCTGAAAGGATACAGACCGGCAATGAAGGGATTCTGGGAGAAATATCGTCTATGGGTTATCATCACGATAGCCTTTTTGTTGATTATCACCGTCTTTTCCAAGAATACGGTGTTAGAGGCCATGGCCATACGCCGGCGCATCAAGGTCATGCAGAAGGAACAGCAATATTACAGGGAACGTTCCAAAGAGGACAGTACGTTTCTGGAAAACCTGAAACAGGACTGGTTTCTTGAAAAATATGCCCGCGAAACCTTCTATATGAAGGGCCGCGGCGAGGAGATATACCTTTTGGAGGAATGAAGATACTGATAATCAATGGGCCCAACCTGAATCTCATCGGGAAGCGCGAACCTTCCATATACGGAAGCACCGATTTCGAGACGTGGTTCGCCGCCCTGCGCCGTACATACGCCGCACGCAACGTGGAGCTGACATACCGCCAGTCCAACATCGAAGGGGAACTTATCGACTGCATCCAGGCGGCCGACGGCAGATACGACGGCGTCATTCTGAATGCAGGAGGCTATACGCACACGTCTGTGGCTATCGCAGATGCCATCCGAGCTGTCGGAGTCCCCGTCGTGGAGGTACATATCTCCAACATCTTCGCCCGGGAAAATTACCGGCAGCAGTCGCTGACCGGCGCCGCCTGCCGCGGAGCAGTCACGGGATTCGGGCTCGACTCCTACCGGCTGGCGATAGAGAGTTTCCTGCTGCCTCGCTGACCGGCAGCAGCAGATGTCCGGTCCAGCCAGTACCGGAGATATCGGGGAAACGAACCGACCGGATACCAATCAAATCAAAGAGGGCAAACCCGTATATGGAGCTGAAAAAGCATGTGGTCAAAGGGATGGCGTGGACCTTCGCGGAGAAGGCCCTGACGGCCGTATTCCAGATGTTCGTCGGGCTCGTACTGATGAACTTTCTCTTTCCGGACGACTACGGCACGATACAGATACTCGTGGTCTTCACATCGGTATGTTCGGTATTCGTGGACAGCGGCTTTTCCGCAGCGCTGATACGCAGGAAAGAGGTCGGGCAGGCAGAGTATTCCGCTGTCTTCTTTTTCAACATCTTCACCGCCTGCGGGCTGTACCTCGTGCTGCTCGCCGTCACACCCTTTCTGGCAAGCTATTACAACGCTCCCGTAATGCGGACGCTCGCCCCGGTACTGTTTCTGCTCGTTCCCGTAAACTCGTTCTCCAACATACAGAACACCATCCTTACCCGCCGTTTCGACTTCAAGACCATCTCCAAATATACTCTGTGGGCCACGCTGGCCGGAAGCTGCGTGGCCGTCGGCATGGCCGCCGCAGGATGCGGCATCTGGTCGCTGCTCGGACAACGACTGCTCACACCCGCAGTCAAATCCATGCTCCTGTGGATACGCAGCGAATGGCGCCCCTCGCGCCGCGTCTCGTTTACGGCCCTGCGGCCGATGCTCGGATACAGTTCGCGCCTACTGCTGAGCGACATAACGAATACTGTCTATGCCAACATCTCCGAACTCTTTATCGGAAAGATGTACACCAAAGAGGCACTCGGTTACTACAACCGCGGCAAACAGTACAAGGACATGCCGGTAAGCGCCGTCATCAGCTCTGTACAGAACGTCACTTTCCCCGCCCTCTCCCAATTGCAGGACAATCCGGCCAAAATGAGAACGAGCGCACATCAGGTGACCGTCGTGATGAATTTCATCATCTTTCCGGTCATGCTGGGACTGATAGCCGTCGTCGGCGACTTCATCGCGGTCTTCCTTCCGCAGCGGTGGCTGCCCGTCATTCCCTACTTCCGGATACTCTGCCTGTCGGGGCTGTTCGCACCGCTGTCGGTCGTATCCTACAACATTCTGAAAATCAAGAGTGACGGCAAACTGATATTCCGTCTCGAAATCATCAAAAAGCTGATAGCCACGGTCATACTCGCCATAACCATTCCGATGGGGGTCAAAGCGATAGCCTGGGGACAAACGGTGATTTTCCTATCTGACGCCATCGTCAATATGCTCGGGGCGGGACGTTACTTGCGTTGGACGATTTGGGACGGCATTCGTTCCACGGCCCCCTACCTTGCCATGTCCGCCGTCATGGTCGCTGCGGTTTACGGTACGCACATGCTCCTGGCCGGACATATCGCCCTGTGGGCCATCCTTCTCATCGAAATAACGGCAGGCATCGCCGCATACGCCCTGCTGACCCTGCTCTGCCGGCCGGAGGGATGGCGTGAGGTACGGACTATCCTGCAACAGACCGCTGCCGCACGCCACAAATAAAAGCAGGGATTTCCCTGGCAGCATTCACTTAATCGACAAAGCGGCCGTATCTTCCGATACGGCCGCTTTTATCGGGAGACGAGGTCTTCCTATTTTTTTACCGCTATGGTATCTATCTCGACCTTTACGCCCATAGGCAGTTTGGCCACCTGATAACATACGCGGGCCGGCATATCTTTTGTATAATACCGAGCATATACCCCATTCATCGCGGCGAAGTTGTGCATGTCATCCAGAAGCACGGTCGTCTTCACGACATCCTCGAACGTATATCCGGCCTCCTTCAGAATGGCGGCGGTATTGTCGAGCGACTGTGCGGTCTGCTCCTCGATGGTTTCCGGTATCTTGCCGTCGGCAGGATTTATCGGAAGCTGTCCCGAAATGTAAAGGGTGCCGCCGGCCTCGATAGCCTGCGAATAGGGCCCTACCGCTTTGGGGGCATCGGGCGATGCGATTACTTTTTTCATGACTTATTGGCTTTTAATGAATAGTATACGAACTAAACAATGCAAATATACGGATATTCGATGAAAACCGAAAACGGTTATCGGACGACCGCCCGGCCTGTAAATTCGGTCGTAACAAATATACTCAATGAAGGTTGAGCGCTCAACCGGCTGCGTGACAAACTGCTCCGTCAGTACGGAAAGCCCTGTCCGCGTTCGGATGCCCCAAGCCATAATCGGTTTGCAGCGAATCGGGAGAACATTTGCTGCAAACCGACCCCGCCCACTCGGCCATATGCGGTTTGCAGCGAATAATCCCTATATTTGTACGACATTTAAACAAAATACGGAAATGAAGAGAACAATCACTATCGCGGCAGTCGCCCTGCTGGCGGGAATCCTGCTGACAGGATGCTGCCAGAAATGCCGCAAAAGCCGCGAAGCGGCAACCAGGCCCATACAGGGAACCGTATGGCATCTGGTGGAGTTCGACGGCAAACCGGTCGACGCCCCCGACAAATACGAACTGTCATTCCTGGCCGACGGACGTGTGGCCGGTATCGGCGAATGCAACCGTTTCTTCGGTCCCTATCAGGTCGTAAACGCCAACGGAGGAATAAAGATAGGCCCCGTAGCATCCACCATGATGGCATGCCTCGACCCGAACATCGAAACGGAGTTCTTCCGCATGTTCGAAAACGTACACCTCTATCAGCTTGACGAAAAGAACCTCTACCTTTTCGTCGATAACAAGATAAAAGCCGTCTTCGAACCCACGGACAAACCGGTGGACGAAGAGTAAAAGCGATGCCGGCAATCACTGCAAAAGAGAGGCAGTGCCATAGCTGGGCACTGCCTCTCTTTTATTGTCCGCTCCGCAAAAACGAAACCCGCTCAGCGGCTGACCGGAGTACGGTTATGAAGAGCATGGGCTATGGTCAATTCATCAGCATACTCTATCTCGTCACCGAACCCTATCCCGCGTGCGATATTGGTTACTTTCAGGTCGGGAAACCGTGCCAGCCGGCGGGTAATGTAAAAAAGTGTCGTTTCGCCTTCCACGGTCGTACTCATTGCAAGAATGACCTCCTTCACCCCCCCCTTCTCTATATTCTCCAACAGCAGGTCTATCTTTAGGTCGGACGGAGCGATTCCCTGCATGGGCGATATGACGCCGCCGAGCACATGATACAGCCCGTTGTATTGGCGAGTATTTTCTATGGAGAGAACATCGCCCACCTGTTCGACGACGCACACCACCGACCGGTCGCGCGACGGGTCCGAACAGATAGTACACACATCGCTGTCAGACAAATTATTACAGCGAGCACAATATTTAATATCACTGCGAAAACGGTCTATGGCAGCCGTCATGCGCCGCACCTCCTCCTCGTCCATGCGCAGCATGTGCAGGGTAAGCCGCAGGGCAGTGCGCCGTCCTATTCCCGGCAGGCGGGAGAGCTCCCTCACCGCATCATCAAGCAATTCAGACATTTAGTAATCGTATGGCCCCTTTCAGGCCTGCTTGTGCTCCGGAACGATTCCGAAGTCAATAGGTTATCAGTTCCACAGAGTCGGCAGGCACCCATCCTTTGTTGCCGTCGGCAATCATTATCTCTGTCCAACCGTCGTACGACGACAGCACCTCCACCTTCGTCCCCTCGTGCAGAATGAAAATGTCGCTGCCCTCCTTCTCCGGAGCACTCTTCACTGAAGCGGCCTGCACCATCACGATGGCCTCGGAAGCCTGCGTAAGCTCTCTTTTCTCAACCGCCGCAAAAACCACCGCAAAGACGAAAAGTACGGTAAAAACCACGGCCGCCACGAAACCGACCTTGCGCCACCCGCTGCGCTCCTCCAAAAGGAACACCAACACGCCGGCCAATGCGACGGCAAGCAGTACCAGCGACCTTGCGGCCCACGTATTGCTGTCGAGCGACGAGCGCCAGGCCTTTATCCATCTGGAAAGGAAAAACTCCGGTACGGTGTCTATCTTATCCTTGACATACCCGTTGGCTACGGCAAGATTATAGGTTACGTCCTTGTCGTACGGCATCAGCTTCTGGGCCCGGTTGTAATTGAGCACGGCCCTGCCCAGCTCGCCCGCCTTGAAATATGCATTGCCGAGATTATAAAACAATCTCCCGCTTATATACCCTTTGTCGACAATAGCCTCGTAAAATGCCGCCGCCCCGACATAATCTCCATTGATATAGAGGGTATTGGCTCTTTCCCACACCTTCTCCGCCTCCGTTTTCGCTTCCGCCTCACGCGGATAGAGCGCAGGAACCGCACATACGAGAAAACCTATCAAAAGAATTATCCTTTTCATCATGCCCGCCACTACTTTCCGATTATGCTTTCGAGTCTGGAGACCATCTCCACTCCGGCCCCGTACACCTCCGTCATCCGACCCGTAGCCGCCGGAGCATATTGGGCGTATTCGCACTCCACGATGATATCGATGTATTTCTGTGCCGCTTCAGGCGATACGCCCCGCTTCACCAATTCTTCACGAACATTCTCTTTTGTAAGATTTGACGAAGGGATATTGAGCTTATCGCCTATGTATCCCCACAACGCCTTCAGCATCTCTTCATAGAAGCCCCGTTGGTTGTCGGCCTTCATGTGCTCCTCGGCCGCACGGAAACGCTGCAACGCCACCTTGTTGGCCCTTTTCCCCTTGATAAGGGCGCTGTTGTGGCGCTCTTCGGCCACCTTGCGCAGCCATACCAGCAGGCCCGCAAAGAGACCGCCTATGGCCGCAATACAGAGGAAATACCACACACTGCCGAAGAACAGACCGCCTTTCTGCCGAAGATGCGGGGAATCGAGCTTGATGAAACGGATATCCCGACCGAGAATCTTGATATCCTCTTTCGAGAGCCCGCTGAGCACAGCCCCCTGCACCGAACCGCCCATGCCGGTCGAATCGGGAACCACGGTCAGCGCCATGGAGGGGCCGGACAGTGTTTCGTATGTTTTCAAACGGGGATTGAAATAGGTAAACTCTATCGGCGGAAGGTCGTACTCGCCGGCCACGCGAGCAATTACCGGATACTCGAACTGACGGTATCCGTAAATGCCGCCCGAAGTGTTATTAAAACTTTCGGTAGTCTTCACGTTGTACTGCTCGAACGAGGCCGGCAGGGAGAGTTTCGGCGCCTGTATCTGGGGTAGATTGCCGCTGCCCGAAATCTTGATACCGAAAGTGAATGCCGAATTGGCAGCCACTTCGGGCGGCGGAGCGACCGTTTCCAACTGGAAATCCCCGACAGCTTCCGAAAAGCCCGAAGGAGCACCAGCAGGCAGTTCCTTCACCGTGATGGATACCGGAGCCGTAGCGACCTTGCGACGCACCTCCTGTATGTTGGGGCCTCCGAAAAAGTCGTCGATGATAGACTGACGGCGCGGCTCCATCACTATCTGCGCTACTACGCTCAGTTCAAGTGGGTCAACGGTCAGACTGCCGGCCTGCTGCGGAAACAGCAGGTCTTCGCGGATGACATGCGTATCGTATATTTTGCCGTTGAACTCCTCCCGCTGAGGCGGATAACCGTCCACATTGAGCTGCTGGGCCCAAAAACCGTTGTAGGTGGGAAATTTGGCGCTTTCGAGATTCAGCGGGACCCGCCTGTACAGCTTATAGGTCACCCGGACGGGCTCTCCCTTATATACCTCTTTCCGGTCGACTACCGCCCGTATCAGAATGTCGTCGGGGGCCAGCGTGGGACGGTCGGAATGTCCACCTGCGCCCTGTTCCCCGCTGACAGCAGCCTGTTCCGTCAAAGCCCTGACTGCGAAAGGAGCGGCGCTGTACGTCTTGCCCTTCACCGTCAGAACCGCCTCGGACACATTGAATTCGCCCTCCGAATTGCATTGCAGCACATACGTATAGGTATAACGCACCTCCTGCGTCATGTTACCGTTCACGATGGATACCGATTTACTCGTGGAGAGCGTCGGTCCGGCCAATACATCCACTCCTTCAAACTGAGGGCCCTTAAAATCCTGCGGTTTCGAGTCGGTCACATACTCGATACGGAATATCTCTCCCACGGCTACCACACGCGGGGCATTGACCTCAAAGGCGACTTTCTGCCCCCATACCGCCACAGGTAGGGCCGCCATCACCAACAACAGTAAGAATTTTCCGACGTATTTCCTCATATATCGAATCGAATCACACTTCCGGAACAGCCTGCCCCGCTGCCCTCGGCCGAAGTCTCCGTAATACACGGGGCGGCACCGGCGCAGACAGGAAAAAGAGCGCACGCCTGCCTGCCGTGCCCTGCGGGCCCCTCGGAACTGCTTTATGCCGCTATAACGCACGGAATCCGTCTTTTAGTGTTCCGGCAGACAAAAATATTCATTTTGGCGGTGACAGACAAATAAACGTATCGATTCCCCGCTCTTATCAGGATATTTTCCGCCGACGGAACCGTACTGCATTCCCGGCATCGCCGAAAACATTCCCGCCCGCCGGAAAGTTTTCCGGCGGGCGGGAATGGGAACGCCGCATTCGCAATCAATGTTTGAAATCGGCGAAGAAGTCGTTGCCTTTATCATCCACGATGATGAATGCCGGAAAGTTCTCGACATATATCTTGCGTACCGCTTCCATGCCGAGTTCCGGAAAATCGACCACCTCCACGCTCTTGATGCTCTCCTTGGCCAAAATGGCGGCAGGTCCGCCAATAGAGCCGAGGTAGAAACCGCCATGTTTCCGACATGCGTCGGTAACCTCCTGCGAACGGTTGCCCTTGGCCACCATGACCATCGACCCGCCCTTACTCTGGAACAAATCCACGTAAGGGTCCATCCGTCCCGCGGTCGTCGGCCCGAAACTGCCCGACGCCATCCCTTTCGGCGTCTTGGCCGGTCCTGCATAATAAACGGGATGTTTTTTCATGTATTCCGGCATGGGTTTACCCTCGTCAAGCATCTGTTTGATACGGGCATGCGCGATGTCGCGTGCTACAATCAGCGTACCTTTCAGGTTCAGACGCGTCTTAATCGGATATTTGGAGAGCGTCTCCAGCACCTTGTCCATTCCCTCATCGAGGTCTATCTCCACCGCCGGCTTCATTATCGGCGCATCGGCCGGCAGGAAGCGGGCCGGATTGTGTTCGAGCTCTTCGAGGAAAATACCCTCTTCGGTTATCTTTGCCTTGATATTGCGATCGGCCGAGCAGCTCACGCCGATACCCACCGGACACGACGCCGCATGGCGGGGCATCCGGATAACCCGCACGTCATGAACAAGGTATTTGCCCCCGAATTGCGCCCCGATGCCGCTCTCCTGGCATATCTTCAGTATTTTCGCCTCCCACTCCAAATCACGGAAAGCACGGCCCCCCTCGTTGCCGCTTGTAGGCAGCGCATCGTAATAACCGGCCGAAGCCTTCTTGACCGCCGCGAGGTTGGCCTCGGCGGAGGTGCCGCCTATCACGACTGCCAGGTGGTAAGGCGGACAGGCCGACGTACCGAGGTCCTTTATCTTCTCCCTGACGAACTTCGTCAGCGATTCCTCGTTCAGCAGCGCCTTGGTCTGCTGATAGAGAAAAGTCTTGTTGGCCGAACCGCCGCCTTTGGTGATGAAAAGGAACTTGTATTGGTTGCCCGGTTCGGAATAGATGTCTATCTGGGCCGGCAGGTTGTTGCCGCTGTTCTTCTCTTCGGTCATGGTGAAAGGCACCACCATCGAATAACGCAGATTACGGTCGCGGTAGGTCTCATACACTCCCTTCGTGATGGCTTCGGCATCGTCCGTCCCTGTATAGACATCTTCGCCCTTCTTGCATATCGCTATCGCCGTACCGGTATCCTGACAGGTAGGCAGCTCCCCCTGAGCGGCCACGACCTGATTGAGCAGCATCGTATAGGCTACGAATTTGTCGTTGTCGGTCGCCTCCGGGTCTTTCAGTATGTTGGCGACCTGCTGCAGGTGCGACGCACGCAGATAGAAAGACACCTCGGCGAAAGCCTCGCGCGAAAGCAATTCGAGCCCGCGCGCATCCACACGCAGGATACGCCTGCCGCAGCACTCTTCCACATGCACATAATCTTTGGTAAGAAGCCTGTACTTGGTTTCGTCCTTTCCCAGCGGGAAAGGTTCCTGATACTTGAATTCCGACATCGTCATGCTATTTTTAATTCGGACGGACACGGCACGGCCGCTCAGGAAAAAATAATTCTCACGCCATCCTTGCCCGTCTCCAATGTTTTTGCTTACCTTTGGAATACCGTTGGCAAAGATAGGAAATTAGCTGCAATATCCGGGTATGCAACGTTATTAAAATAACAACAACCGGGTATGCGCACTTTCCTCCCGACGGTATGCAAATTGCGACGTTATCATCATCATTCATTTAATATAAACCTTAAAACTGATTCGATATGGTATCATACAAGGAATTGGGACTGGTCAATACCAGAGAGATGTTCGAGAAAGCCATGGCGGGAAAATATGCCATCCCGGCCTTCAACTTCAACAACATGGAACAGATGCAGGCCATTATACAGGCCTGCGTCGAAACCGCGTCGCCCGTCATCCTGCAGGTTTCGAGCGGAGCACGCAAGTATGCGAACCAGACCATCCTGCGCTACATGGCACAGGGAGCCGTGGAGTATGCCAAGGAGCTGGGCAGGAACATTCCCATCTGCCTCCATCTCGACCACGGCGACACCTTCGAACTCTGCAAATCCTGCATCGACATGGGTTTCTCGTCGGTCATGATAGACGGTAGCCACCTTCCCTATGACGAAAACGTGGCGCTCACCCGCAAGGTGGTGGAATACGCCCACCAATTCGACGTAACGGTCGAAGGAGAACTCGGCGTTCTGGCCGGTATCGAAGACGAAGTATCGGCCGAACACCATACCTACACCGAACCCGACCAGGTGGTGGATTTCGTCACCAAGACGGGTGTGGATTCCCTCGCCATCTCGATAGGCACATCGCACGGGGCGAACAAGTTCCGGCCGGAACAGTGCACCCGCAATGCGGAGGGTGTACTCGTACCGCCGCCTCTTCGGTTCGACATCCTCGAAGAGATTGAAAAACGCATTCCCGGCTTCCCGATTGTCCTCCACGGTTCGTCCTCCGTACCGCAGAAATACGTGGACATCATCAACAAATACGGCGGCGCAGTGAAAGACGCTATCGGCATCCCGGAAGACCAGCTCCGCAAGGCTGCCGAAAGCGCCGTCTGCAAAATCAACATCGACAGCGACGGACGGCTGGCCATGACGGCGGCCGTGCGTGAAATACTCTGGACCAAACCCGCCGAATTCGACCCGCGCAAATACCTCGGCCCGGCTCGCGAATGGCTGAAGGAACTCTACAAGCACAAATGCGAAAAGGTGCTGGGCAGTGCAGGCAAGGCCTGACACCACATGTCTTACGCATACAAGCTATCGAGGGGAACGGCAGCACGCTGTTCCCCTCGATAGTTAAACCGGACGGGAAGAAGACCTCGTACCGCCATACGCAGCAATCCGCCTCACCTCCTTCTCCTGAACCGCCTTCTGCACGGACGGATATCTTTTCCGGAATTTGGTGAACGTATCGCGCGATATGTCGAAACGTTTGCAAATATCGCCTATCGACTTGTCGTTGTTGAGCATCTCGATTATCGCCTGTCGGTTGGCCATCAAGATATTTGTCTTGGTATAACTGCCTTTTCTCCTGCCGAGCGTCACCCCCTCCGCCTTGCGCAGTGCCAACGCCTCTTTGGTACGCATGGAAATCAGATTGCGCTCTATCTCCGCCACCAGTCCGAAAGCAAAACAGAGCACTTTGCTGTTGATGCTGTTGTCGAAGGAGTACCCCTCCTTGGTGGTATAGAGATTTATCTCACGGCTCAGGCACTTTCCCATTATCGCCATAATATCGGTCAGGGTGCGACTCAAGCGGGAAATCTCCGTCACTATCAGCGTATCGCCCGGTTTCATCCGCTTCAACAGTGTACCGAGCTTCCGCTCGCGTTCGTTCTTCTTTCCGCTGACTACCTCCGTCACCCAACTGTTCACCGTAAAATTCCTGCTCTCGGCGAAACGCCTGATTTCGTCCTGCTGATTGGCCAAATTCTGTTTTCCCGTACTGACCCTCAAATATCCTACAATCATATCCCTAAAACATTTATACGAAAGCCCGCAGCTTCCAGGTTCCCAAAAACGGCACGACGGTCACGGCCGGTCTCCGACCATACGGATGTTGCACCACGGCAACTCCGCCTGTTCCGGCTGCCGGCACGATAACCCGCCGGACTACCGGAAGGAGTCCTGTTCGCCCAGCTATCGTCTGCGGTGACACCGAATGCCCTTGCCGAACCCGGGCGCTGCAATACGCCGACCGCGCACCGCTGTATACACAAATTCTCCTGCCGACCGCGGCAGCACATACGGGAAATTTACTTTACTCTCACTTAGTTTTGTGTTAGACGGCAGACAACCCGTCCTCACTCTCTGTACGATATAACGCGAAAAGAGCCCACCTTCATATTTTTAAAAGGGCAAAAAAACATACTTCCCGTTGCAGGACACACAAAATCCGCCAATAACTTTACAAAGATAATCGTAATTCTCCATAAAATTCTGTCCTACTAAGCCCCCAAACTTTTCTGCATGAAAGGCACATCGCATCCGCACAATCGACGGCGGACACAAGACGAATGAACTCCGGATGACATGAGCCATCCGGAGTCCTGCATCCGTACCGTTCCTTACAGCGCTCCCCTACTCCTCTATCATCCGCAGCAACCGTTCGAGACTGCGGTTTTCGCGGTGCAGCCACTCCTCAAACGGATGCTCTATCGGAATGTCCATCGTCGGGTATGCATACGGTTCGTCGTCGGGGGAAATGACCTCTTCGCGGAAAGGCACCTGAAACTGCATCCAACGCGAAACGGGCAGTTCTACCCGTGCGGCATTTCCCGTCACGGCATTGTAACCGCCGCAGTGCTGCCCGGCCACCTTCCCGACGCCGAGTACCTGACAGTAACGGGCGAACATCTGTGCCGCCGAATAGGTCTGATGACTCGTCAGCACATAGACCTCGCCGTCGTAGCCGTGCGTCGGGCGCTGCGGGAGATATCGCATCCGGCGCACCGTATCGGTGCGGAAACGGGTGCCGTCCGGCACGCTGTCGATGTAGCGCATCATATACTCCCTGTCGGCCTCGGACAAATACGGACTCCGGTCGACGTTGTTCTTCGCCTTTTCGCGGCATTCGTCTGTTATAAGGTAGGTGTATGTTATATCTACCGGCTTGTCCGTCAGATAATCGAGCGTATAAAAGACATTCTCCGCCATGCCGCCCGTATTGAGGCTCACGTCGATGACCAGCCGGTCGATTCCGTCTCGGCCGATGCGGCGCATGGCCTGCCGCAGCAGCCGCTTGTAACGCCAGTCCTTACCGAACAACAGCATATGGCTCCACCGTTTCCCCCAGAACGAGTTAATCGTAAGTACGCCCACGCCGTCACCCATATCGGCATAGATTATCGGCTTGCGTGCAAAACCGAGTTCCTCCTTGGCCCGGCGCTTGTCTCCCGAACGACGATAAGCACGTTGCTTGTCTTCACGTCTTATCCCATTATAAATCACCGTATCGGTTTCGGTCTGCCCATAACATCGGTAGACGACGGTATAAGGGGGATAAATGCACTCCGTAAAGAGGAAATTCGCGAGGTTAGGCCATGATAAAGGACTCGGTTCGTAATAAGAGTTTATGTTGGCCATTGCATAGGCGGGTTCGCCCGGAGCCATAGCACGGTTTCTGAGCGCCAGTTCTTTGGCGGAGTAACCGTTGATATATACAATTTCGGCATACTTGGGAATCCGACCTATATAATCTTTTACGTTATAAACAGTACCGTCTTCCCAAGTTTGCACCCAGAGTGGCAATATTATATCGTCGTCCGTAAAACAACCCTCTCTGTTAAACATGCCGCCATCCGGAAACGCGAAATGGGAATCCCTTTGCAACAGTCCCAAATATTTCCATATATAGACGTAATATCCGTCGTAATCGTCGAAGAAAACATCCGCTCTGTTTCCCACGGCTTCCACCCCCTGTTGCCACTCCTCGTCGCCGATACCTCGGCGGCCGGAAACATACCGGTTTTCGATGCAGTCGATGATGAAGTCCAGTTCGTCCATATACGCCTGTCGGACGGAATCGGGGGGACTTGGTTCCGGTTCGGTTCCGGCGGCCGTTTCCCGCCCGAATCCGGACAACGGGAACAGTACGGCACATAACGACAGAATACTCCACTTCAGCATACCTTACAACACATTGTTTCTGTCGCAATGATAGCGATTCCTTCCCGTTTCTCCTAATACATACATTTCGCTGCGTTTTCCGCACACGCCGAAATACGACAAGGGGATGCGCAAAACCTGTTCGCACATCCCCTCTCCGTTCACAAACGGCCGTTATCAGGAATTCATGGCACCGTTCACCTCGATAACCTGGCCGCTGACATAGCTGGAAAGATCGCTGCCGAGGAACAGGGCCACTTTGGCGATTTCCTCGGGAGTACCGCCGCGGCGAAGCGGTATCTTCTTGTTCCACTCCTCTTTGACAGCCTCGGGCAACTTGGCAGTCATATCGGTGATGATGAAGCCAGGAGCGATGGCATTGGCACGTACGCCGCGCGCACCCAATTCGAGTGCAACGGATTTGGCAAGACCTATCATGCCCGCTTTCGAAGCCGAATAGTTGGCCTGCCCCGCATTGCCGTGCACGCCTACCACCGAAGACATGTTAATAATGCTTCCGCTGCGCTGACGCATCATAACCGGGGTAACAGCATGGATGAAATTGAATGCAGACTTCAAATTGATATTGATGACCATATCCCATTGCTTCTCCTCCATCTTCAGCATCAGTCCGTCCCACGTGATACCCGCATTGTTTACGAGAATATCTATACGGCCGAAATCGCCCATTATCTTCTCGACGACCTCGTGCGTCTGCTGGAAATCGGCGGCGTTGGAGGCATAGGCCTTGCAGCGCACCCCGAACGCAAGTATCTCCTCCTCCGTCTTCCTGCCGTTCTCATCTATGGACAGGTCGGTAAAGGCGATATTCGCACCGTTCTCGGCAAAGCAAAGGGCAACGGCCTTGCCAATGCCGCGGGCCGCACCCGTTATCACGGCCACTTTTCCTTCAAGTAATTTCATAGTCAAGATGTTTAGGTAAAATCCAGGCAAATATAACACTTTTTTCCGAGGCAGCGGAACCCCGCCATGCTTTTCAGCCGGCCGGCGCAGAGGATAATCCGTTTATTTTTCATAGCTTTGTCCTATCGACACGGGAAGATATGACCTCCGACCGTAAATCCGAAACAGCCATGAAAGCACTGAAACCGATTATCGCATCCCTCACGCTCCTGTTCGCCGTACCGGTCTGCATTGCAGGAAACCCTTTCGTACCGTCCGAAAAGGGAACCGCACTTACATACGTGAACAGGGACCGAAAAGGAAATATCGTCGGCCGTTCCGTCCAAACCGTTACCGACATCGCCGAAACGGCGGAAGGCACGGTAATCACCATAAACGACAGAACGCTGGATGCAGACGGCAAACCCCTAACGGCCGACACTTCGGCCATGTCGGACATCACCGTACGGATACGCATATCCGGCGACAAGGTAATCTTTCCGATGGAGAACATCGACCAATTGATAGCGGAGATAAAGAAAAGCATCCTGGGAAACGATGACATCGACTTCACGGTGGCAATGGACGAAATCTGCTATCCGCTTCACCCGCAAGTGGGCCAGCAACTCGAAACGGTCCACATCTCCATGTCGTTAAAATCAAATGACCGACAGTTCGATATCATCAAAATAACCATCAAAGACCGCAGCATAACCGGCCGGGAAACGGTAACCGTCCCGGCCGGTACTTTCGACTGCTGGACAGTGAACGAGACGGAGGTGATGAAAACCCCCATAGGGATGGGAACGACCACCCAATCCGTCACGTGGTATGCAGAGGGTATAGGAGAAGTAAAGTCGCAGACCCTTAACAAACGCGGAAAACTCGAAGAGAGTTCCGAGCTCGTATCCATCGCCGTCGTCCGTCGCTGACAAGGCCGCGCGGATACAAGGTAAACGGGAAGCAGGAGACGCAGCGTCTCCTGCTTCCCGTTCCAGCCGGAACGCATCCGAAGCCTCCCTTGACAATTACCTACAATTTTTTTTCATGCAGGTGCCCCTGCCCCGGCAGCACAAACTTCATCCGCTCACATTCGCAGGAGGCCGTCCGGTTGACTGCCGGACGACCTTCGGGCCAAACATTGTTTCAAGGTTATTCCACGATGCCCGACTCCCAACGCCCTATAAACGATGTACATGCAGTCCGCTGCCGAGACGATGGCCCGGGACACTCCTCCGATAAACGAGACTCCCGGCACAATACCCTGGCAACGGGCAGCCGCCCCGGAGGACCTCTTCCCAGGAAACAGTTACTCCAGAGCCACCGCCGCACAGGCGGAATAACGCTCCCCGTCCACGGAGGTAAGTGTCACGGTCAGCGTATGCGTCGCCGCCCGGTCGGGCCGTGCGAGAAAGGTCAGTACCCCAATCATGCCCATTCGCCGCCCGCCGTCGTCTCCGCCCAGCAGCGTCAGGTCATCAGTCGTCAGCTCCGACACCTTACCGTATACCGGATGGTAACAGCTCTTCCACTCCGTATCGTAGGGCAGGACAGTGCCGAAATAGCGATAAACCTCCGCAGGGACTCCGGCATTCCACTCCCCCTGCTCGACGTAACGGCTCCGTATGAAACGCCACGGCGAAGCCGAGCAGAACATCATCACGTCATCCAGCCGTGTACCGGCGGGGTGCACCTCATCGAAATCCGTATCGCTCACCACCTCGATAGAGCGGAAATCCTTATCGGGAAAGGAGTTCGGCACCATATTCGGACCGGGGCCATAGGTAAAGACGAACGGATATCCCCGGTCGCCGTGTTCGGTGCACTTCGCCTCGTAGGCCCGCTTCAACTCCTCCCCGTCCGACAGAACGCCGTAATACGTCCGGCGGTGCTCCGGCGAACTCCTCAGGTAGAGCTGCAACCGGGGCTCCGGCCCGACAGCTACGGCTTCCAGCCGGTCGAAAGTCCAGTATTGCACGACGAACGAGTCGGAGCTGCCCTGCTCATACTTATCCGTAACGGGCTTTTCGCATGCGCAAAGCCCGGCGCACGCGAATATGGCGATAAAAAGTCCGGTTTTCATAATTATGAATTTTTAATGTTTGACGAATCTACTCGACAAATGCAGGCGCGCTATAAATGATAATCTTAAGGCGATGATTGTAATTGTGTTTATCCGCACTTCGGGTCTCTTCCACATCAGGAACATGAAAATGCGGTCCCATGGTAGCGTTAAATACGGAAGAGGCAAAGTATCCATCATAACTCCCCTGCCAGCCCCAATTGCAATGCATCAATGTACGTTGCCACTGGCCGCATTCACACGCGAAAACGTCATTCGGAAGTACAAGAGGCTACACAAAAAACGACTGCAAACAGCAGACAAAATCGTTTCATAAGCCGAAAGTCTTAAAGATGAAACGACAACTCTACCCATTTCTCACCGACAAGCCCTCAAACGTATCTGCATCTGTCTCAAATATAACTTTTTATTTCATGATTTCCAAATAATTTCTCTTTTTGTTCGACACATCTCTCCGCCGCAAGGCACGGAACACGATGCGCCGGATTATTCCCTGTTATTTTCCGCTTCCGGTAGAAATTCAATGGAAAAAAGTTTAACTTTGCGGGAACGCGAAAGCAAGAGACGATTCATTTTCAAAAATAAATTAGATTTCATGAAAAGGGATAATCAGGTCTTCGACCTTATTGAACAGGAAAAACAGCGTCAGCTCCACGGCATCGAACTGATTGCATCGGAGAACTTCGTGAGCGACGAAGTGATGCAGGCCATGGGCTCCGTACTCACCAACAAATACGCCGAGGGCTATCCCGGCGCACGCTACTACGGCGGCTGCCAGGTGGTGGACAAGGTGGAACAGCTCGCCATCGACCGCGTATGCGAACTCTACGGCGCCGAATACGCCAACGTGCAGCCCCATTCCGGAGCACAGGCCAACATGGCCGTGTTCATGGCCGTGCTCAAACCGGGCGATACCTTCATGGGCCTCGACCTCGCACACGGCGGCCACCTCTCGCACGGCTCGCCCGTGAACATGTCCGGCATCCTCTACAAGGCGGTCGGCTACCAGGTGGGGCAGGAAACCGGCACCATCGACTACGATGCGATGGAGGCCCTCGCTCTGGAGCACAAGCCGAAACTCATCGTCGGCGGCGCTTCGGCATACTGCCGTGAATGGGACTACGAACGCATGCGCCAAATCGCCGACAAGGTAGGGGCCATCCTGCTCATCGACATGGCGCACACGGCGGGCCTCATCGCCGCAGGGCTGCTGAAGAACCCGGTGAAATACGCACACATCGTCACCTCCACCACGCACAAGACGCTCCGCGGTCCTCGCGGCGGTATCATTCTCATGGGCAAGGACTTCGACAATCCCTGGGGCATCAAAACGCCGAAGGGCGAAATCAAGAAGATGTCGGCCGTGCTCAATTCCGCCGTATTCCCCGGCATTCAGGGCGGCCCGCTGGAACACGTCATCGCGGCCAAAGCCGTAGCCTTCGGCGAAGCGCTCCGGCCCGAATACAAGGAATACCAGACGCAGGTGAAGAAGAACGCCGCAGCAATGGCCGAAGCGTTCATCAAACGCGGCTACAAGCTCGTTTCCAACGGTACCGACAACCACCTGATGCTGATTGACCTCCGCACCAAGTTCCCGGAAATATCCGGCAAGAAGGCGGAACGCACGCTGGTGGAGGCCGACATCACGACCAACAAGAACATGGTGCCGTTCGACAGTCGCTCGCCGTTCCTCACCTCCGGTATCCGTATCGGTACGCCCGCCATCACCACCCGCGGACTGAAGGAGGACAAAATGGATTACATCGTCAGCCTCATCGACCGCGTGCTCTCCGATATCGACAACCCTGACACGATAGCGGCCGTAAGGGAAGAGGTACACAAACTGATGGCCGATTACCCGCTCTTCGCGTGGTAATCCCTTCACGAACAGACAGCAGAATGCTCCGGCCCGTCTCGGTCGGAGCATTCTTTTTTCCGGCATCCGCACCGGAGCTCCTCCGCAGGCAGGGGCCGACCCTTTTTTGCCGTCCTTCCACAGCAGCGTACCTGAGGCCGCATGCCGTTCCTTCCCGGCAGAATCGGATACGGAAAGGGCCGCACGCCCTGCCGCATGCAGCCCCGAACCGCCCCCTCGGAACGGTTTACCTGTTCCGTCCGCGTTCCACGGTATGGAGGATGTTCCTGTCCTTGTCCAGCATGTAGAGCTTCAGACTGTCGGCCGATGCGGACACTACCGAGAATCCGGTGGCCGAACTGCAAAAGAGCGTTCCTTCTATCGGCCGCACGTCGCGGGAGAGCGAGCCGGAGGTATTGACCACATAATCCACGTCGCTGCCGGCACGACGGATATGCTGGAAGTTATGGATATGGCCGCAAATGTACATATCCACGCCGTGCCTGCGGAGGATTGTGTCGAGTCGCTCCTGCAAATCCAGACGTTCCTCCTCGTCCTTGTCGGTGTCGGCATAAATGGGATGATGTCCGATGACTATTTTCCAGGTTTCGTCCGAGGCCGTCAGGGTGGAATCTATCCAGCGGAGCTGCGCCTCCATATCTTGTGCCGCTATGTCGCGGTAGGATTCTTCGGCCTCTTCGTGGTACTTGTCGATGAGCGGCGTCGTATCCACCCATACCACCCGGAGCGATGTGTCGTCGTCCACTTCGAACGCTTTCGTATAATACCGGCCGGGCATCACCCACCGACGGCTGACTCCGCCGTAATCCAGCACTGCCTGCGTATTGCCGCGGTACTCGTGGTTGCCGAGGATGGGATACCAATCGAGCATGAGTTCCGGATGGGAATAGACGAGTTCGTAGTCGGTCATCCAGAGCGGGTCTTCCACGCTGGCCACTCCTTCGAAGTGGTGTATGTCGCCGGCGGCAGCCACGAATTCTATATCGATTTCCTCGGCAAGCCGCCCCATCTGTTCGGCGATGGGTTTCTGGTCGTAGTAACCGTTCCGGCCCAGGTCGTTGGCGACGATGAAATTGAACGTGTCGCCGTCCAGCCGTGTCAGGCGAGCCGTCTCCCGACCGGTCGTACCGCCTCCGCCGCAGGAAACGAGAAACAGGGAAAAACCGACTGCAAGAAAACTGTTCCTAAGAATCTTCATATACTTCATTTTTATAACGTTAAAAATCTATTTTCACTCCCAGGTTGAAGGTGCCCTTGTAGTATTCGAGCTGCGCCATGCGCGAACGGATACCCTGATAGTAGCGCAGGGGCTGGTTCGTCAGGTTGTTCGCCTCGAAGAATACCCGCACGTACTTTCCGAAGCGGTACGAAGCGTTGGCGTCGAGGAACAACTGCCCGTCGTAATAACGGTCGCCGAAGGCTTCGCTCGCCACCTCGTCCAGATAGCCGGCCGTATAGTTCAGCGATACGCGCACCGAAAGCCGGCTGTTTTCCCACGAGAGCGAGGCGTTCACCATGTGCGGAGCCGTACCGGGCAGCGACACGTTGGTACGTTCCTCGCCGTCCTCGTTGTAGATTCCGCGGGTAACGGAATGGGTGAAGGTGTAGTTGAGCATCACGCCGAAGTTACGCAGGAAGCGGCCCGGCAGGAAATCGAGCTTGCGCTGGAGCGCCACCTCGAAACCGAACATATCCACGCTGCGGCCGTTCATCGGGCGCAGGTATTCCCACACTTCGCCCTCACCTATCGGGTTGGTGAAGCCGGGGAAATCGGCAGCGAACTTTTCGGCCGTATAGTCTATGTCCAGATAGTTGAAGATGAAATTGTCGAGCCTCTTGTAGAACAAGCCGCCGGACACGATGCCGACCGATTTGCTGTAATATTCGCCGAGCAGGTCGAAGTTGTACGAATAGGTGGCTTTCAGGTTCGGATTGCCGGCCGTAATTTCGCGTTTCTCGCGCTGGATATCCACATAGGGCACCAGCGCATAGTAGTTCGGACGGGCAAGAGCCGTGGTGAAGGCGGCACGCAGCACGGTGCGGTCGTTCAGGTCGTATTTGAGCGTCAGGCCCGGCAGGACGTTGGTATAGTTGTTCCGGTTGTGCCGCTCGTCGGCGTTGTCATAATCCTCGTCGAGAATGTAGTTCCCCCGGTAGTCGAGGTCGGTGTTCTCCACCCGGACGCCGGCGATGAACATGAGGTCGTTCGTGATGTTCTGGTCCCAGCGCAGGTATCCCGCCAGAATGCGTTCGCCGGCATCGTAGTTGCCCGCCATGTATTCCGACGGGTCGGCCTCCGGCGTGAACAGGGAGGGATTGTAGAGATCCACGTTGCCGATATAGCCGGAGGAGACGAACATGCCCGGCACGTACCTGTCGCCCTGAACCAGCGGTCTGTCGTAAACCACATGTTCCATATCGGAGAGTACGGGCATGCTCCCGGTGGGCACATATTCGTAAAAGTCGTTGCTGCGTCGCTTGTTTTTCCAGCGCGCGCTGAGCCCTACCCGCAGGCGCCCCTTCTGCTCCCGCACCACGCTCAGCGGCATGCGCAGGTTCACTTTGGCGGCATACTCCTCCTCCTGCGTATAATCGTGCTGTTCGGTCAGCTTGTCGAACACGAAGTCGGAATAGTTTTGTCCGGGCGCATTGATATACGGAAGTCGCGTATCGGCAAGGTCTTCGTTCATCGACAATCCCTCCTGGACGTATTCTATATACCGTTCGTGCGGTCTGTCTTCGCTCGCCTTCGCATAGCTCAGGCTCCAGTCCATGTCCACCTTAGGGGAAAGCAGGTGGGTACCGGAGAGCACGTAGGACTGCACGCGCTGGTCTTCGAGGCGCCGCGTCCGGTTGCGCCGGTCATCGATGCCGCCTTTCGTTTCCCGCACGACGGTTCCCTCGTAGCCGGTTATCGCACTGCCGTCATATACCGGTTCTATATCCTTGAACTGCGTGCGGTAACGAGCCTCGCGGTCGTCGCGCCAGTTGTACATGAGGTCGGCCGCAATGGTGTTGCGGGAATCGATTTTCCAGTCTATGTTGAGGGTGGCGCTGCGCCGGATGCGCTGCACGTCGTATTTGCGGATATCCATCTCCTCGACATACACGTTTCCCTCGTCGTCCTGCGCCCACACGGCTTCTATGTTGTCCGAACCGTAATCCTTGTTCATATAGGAGGCGCTGAGCACCACGCCGAGCCGGTCGTTGAAGAAGCGGTTGCCGTACACGAACGAACCCGAACCCGTCGCTCCCGTGCGGATGGGGTTGTAGCCGCCCAGCAGGGTCAGCGAAATGCGCTGACCGCCCGCAGCCGCGCGGGTGACGAGGTCTACCGAACCGCCGATTGCATCGGCATCCATATCGGGAGTCAGCGTCTTGTTGACCTCTATCGTCTGTATCATGTCCGATGGAATGACGTCCATCTGCACCTTCCGGTTGTCGCCTTCGGCCGAAGGGATGCGGTTTCCGTTCAGCGTCACCGAGTTGAGTTCGGAGGCGAGCCCCCGCACGACGATATTGCGCGCCTCGCCCTGGTCGTTCTGCATGGCGATGCCCGGAACCCGCTTCAGCGCGTCTCCTATGTTAGAATCGGGGAAACGGCCTATCTGGTCGGCCGAAATGACGTTCGATACATTGACATTCGTTTTCTGCTGGTTCAGCGCCTTGGCCTGTCCGCGCGCCTGGTCGCCCATGACCACGACGGCCCCTATCTCCTGCGCCCCTTCCTGCATCACGAAATCGACCACGGCATTTCCGCCGGCCGTCACCGTCGCCTCCAGTACGGCAGGCTCGTACCCCAGGTACTCCACCTCCACCCGGTAGGAACCCGCAGGCACGTTCAGAAATTCAAAATACCCGTCGTTATCCGACACCGTATACCGGTTGAACCGGTCCAGCTTCAGGACGGCACCCGGCAGCGTCATGCCTGTAGCGTCCTTCACGGTACCCGATACAAGCCCGCCTTCCTGCGCGAGTACCCGTACCGAAAGCAACAGAACAAATAAAAACGATAGAAAATGCTTCATAAGACAAAAATTCGTTATACACATCATTTCGCCGCAAAAGAACCGCACCGGTGTTACATTTGCGTTACATATCTGCTATGTTTGTGTATAACGACTTCGTCCCGAAGTCACAGCAACATCCCCATGCGCACCATATCCGTACAGGGAAGTCCCGCCTCCAGGATGGGCTCAGGATAGTGGAGGGAGAAGAAACCGCGGTCTATCCACTCCATTCGGAAACCGCACCGGGTATAGAGAGCCATCTGTCCGAATCCGGAATTGCCCGTACCGATTTCGAGTTTGCGGAAACCGGACGCACGGGCGGTCTCCGCTGCATGGCGCAGCATCGCACCGCCTATCCCCTGCCGCTGTACCGCCGGTTCGACGGCGATATTCACCACCTCCGCCGTAAACGGCCGGGTGTGGAGCAGAACATATTCGCCGACCATGCGTCCGGCGAGAAAGGCGCCGTAACACCAGCCGCGGTCCACATAGTCGGCAACGGCTTCCCGCGACTCGTCTGCCGCCAGCAAAAGACGCTGCGGCAACTCACTGCCGGACACCCGCCTTATCTCCAACGAAGCAAGTATATCCATCGAACTTCCTGTTTTAAAACGATTCCGATTCCCTGCCGACGGCAGCATATCGACGGTAGTCCCCAACGTTCGGAAACGACCGAAGCCACCGCCCGACCGGCACGAGAAGTTCAGACGTTGCGTTCGGTCCCGCCGTCCGTTCCGTTCCCTTTCGTCTTGCGCCGGCTGACGACGAGATAGACCACTCCGATAATGACGGCACAGAGCAACAGCCATCCCACAACGGTCGAAAGTAACGCCTGAGGCGTGAGCCTCCAGCCGGTACGGGCCAGCATGAGTACGAAAAGCAACACAAAAAGAAGGGCGCAGACCGTAAAATAGTATCTCCTTATCTTTGAAAAAGGCATCATTCCGCAAAGCATTTGTTTCAAAAATAGTCCATTTACGGAACAATACCAAAAACCGGGGAGACGGTGGAGAAGCGAACGGCAGGCGGTGCACCGCAACACCTGTACCCGCCTCCACTGGAAATCGGGCATAAAAAGACGAAGCGGAGATATTCTTGGCAGAAAAGCATTACATTTGCGCCCTCGACAAACAACATGCATTCCATGTTACCGGGAATTTTCATCATTCTGCTGTTTTACGCCGCCGGCGAATTTATCGGTACGCTGACGGGCGGTCTCATACCGGGCAGCGTCATCGGCATGATACTGCTGTTCGCAGCACTCTGCGGCAAAGTCGTCAAACCGGAAACAGTCAGACCGGTCGCCCGGTTCCTGACCGACAACATGGGACTCTTTTTTCTGCCGGCCGGTGTGGGCATCGTCAATGCAATGGACATCCTTTCGCAATCCTGGCAGGCGGTATTGACGGCCTGCGCCGTAAGTACGGTAGCCGTTATCGTGACGGTCGCCTGCACACAGGAGTGGCTGGAGAGCAGGAGCCGGAGACGTGCAGCCAAAACCCGAACCGTCTCCCACCCCCTCCCCGCCGCAGGAGTACCCGATACGGACACGGCAGCACAAGAGGCCGCAATCAACGACACCAGACCATGAACCCACTCCTCCATTCGGAAATATTCATCCTGACACTCGTCACGGGCGTCTACCTCGCCGCACTGTGGCTCTACCGGAAAACACGGCTCAGCCTGCTGCATCCGCTGCTGGTCTCTATACCGGTGCTTGCCCTCGGCATCCGGTTTCTCGGCATCCCTTTCGCTACATTCGAGGCCGGAAGCCGCATCATCAATTTTCTCCTGGGCCCGACAGTCGTGGCATTGGGCTATCTGTTATACGAACAGAGAGAACACCTGAAAGCAAACGGAATCTCCATCCTGACCTCGGTTTTCGTGGGAAGCGTCATCGGCATCGTCAGCGTGGTGCTCATCGCCCGCTGGATGGGAGCCGACCGGACGCTGATAGCATCGCTCGAACCCAAATCCGTCACTACTCCCATCGCCATGAGTATCGCCCAACGGTCGGGCGGCATCCCTGCCATCGCCGCCGTGGTCGTCATCGTGGTAGGTATCTTCGGCGGAATCGTCGGTCCGTTCATTCTCGACAGACTGGGTATCCGGAGCCGCATCGCCCGGGGCCTGGCACTCGGTTCGGCCGCCCACGGACTCGGTACGGCCAGGGCTATGGAGCTGGGCGCGATAGAAGGAGCGATAAGCGGCCTGGCCATCGGCGTCATGGGCATCATGACCGCCATTCTCGTACCCGTCATCGAGTGGCTGCTGAACCTTTGAGACCGGCTCCGCCAAACGTTCCGACGCAGCATGCCGACACACAGGAAAGGCCGCCTTTTCCGGGCGGCCTTTCCGATTCCGTTGCACAGAGAAAAAATCAATAGTTCTGCTTCTCCTCTTCAAAAAATGCCTGCGGATGCTGGCAAACAGGACAGGTCGCAGGAGCATTCTTACCCCTGTGCACATAACCGCAGTTACGGCACTGCCACTCCGTCTCCTCCTCGCGCTCGAATACCGTTCCGTCGATAACCCGTTTGTAAAGACGGCGGTAACGTTTTTCATGTTCGACCTCCACTTTAGCTACCATGCGGAAAGTAGCCGCAATCTGCGGAAAGCCCTCTTCGTCGGCCACCTTCGCGAAATCGGGATAGAGTTCCCCCCACTCTTCCAGCTCGCCTTCGGCCGCTGCAAGCAGATTTTCGGCCGTCGTGCCTATCACGCCCGCAGGATAGGAGGCGGTAATCTCCACCATGCCCCCTTCGAGAAAACGGAAAAACTTCTTGGCATGTTCCTTCTCCTGTTCCGCGGTCTCGGTGAATATCGCGGATATCTGTTCGAAGCCCTCCTTTTTGGCGACGCTCGCAAAGAAAGTATAGCGCGTCCGGGCCTGCGATTCCCCTGCAAAAGCCTTCAGCAGGTTCTGTTCTGTCTTGGTACCTTTGATTGATTTCATTTAGCCATTTCTTTAAAATCCGTGAAACAAAGATACGGACTTCTTTCGGGAACCACCCAATTCCATGGCGACAAGTTGCATCATATCTTTTTATTCCGCTATTCGTTCAAACTATAATGACGGTTATTCGGGGCTTTGCGCTATCTTTGTACCTTCGGACAGAGTATCCCGCAAGGCCGTTCAGGACGGTGCGGGACAAACATGCAACGACAAAAAACAACCATACGATGGCAGACGAAAAAATCATATTCTCGATGGTCGGCGTCAGCAAGACCTTCAACAATCAGAAAAAAGTCCTTAACGACATTTACCTTTCGTTTTTTTACGGGGCGAAAATAGGCATCATCGGCCTCAACGGCTCTGGAAAATCGACGTTGATGAAAATCATTGCAGGCATCGACAAGAGCTACCAGGGCGAAGTGGTCTTTTCGCCTGGTTACAGCGTGGGCTACCTCGAACAGGACCCGAAACTGGACGATACGAAAACGGTGAAGGAAGTGGTGCAGGAGGGCTGCGCCGCTACCGTTGCACTGCTGAAAGAATACGAGGAAGTGAACGCCCGGTTCATGGAACCGATGGACGACGACCAGATGGCCAAACTCATCGAACGGCAGGGCGAACTGACCGAAGCAATAGATCACGTAAACGGCTGGGAACTCGACAGCGTGCTCGAACGGGCCATGGACGCCCTCCGCTGCCCCGATGCCGACGAACCGGTGGCCCACCTCTCCGGAGGAGAACGCCGCCGCGTGGCGCTGTGCCGGCTGCTGCTCCAGCAGCCCGACGTGCTGCTGCTCGACGAACCCACCAACCACCTCGACGCAGAAAGCATCGACTGGCTCGAACAGCACCTGCAGCAATACCCCGGCACGGTCATCGCGGTAACCCACGACCGTTACTTCCTCGACAACGTGGCGGGCTGGATTCTCGAACTCGACCGCGGCGAGGGTATCCCGTGGAAGGGTAACTATTCCAGCTGGCTCGACCAGAAGACCAAGCGTCTCGAACAGGAAGAGAAACAGGAGAGCAAGCGGCGCAAAACATTGGAGCGCGAACTCGAATGGGTGAAGATGAGCCCCAAAGCCCGGCATGCCAAAAGCAAAGCTCGTCTTTCGGCCTACGACAAGATGCTCAACGAGGATACCAAACAGAAAGAGGAAAAACTGGAGATATACATTCCCAACGGCCCGCGTCTGGGCAACGTGGTCATCGAGGCGAAGAATGTCACCAAGGCATTCGGCGACCGGGTGCTCTACGAGAATCTCAACTTCTCGCTGCCGCCCGCCGGCATCGTGGGCGTCATCGGCCCCAACGGTACGGGCAAGACCACCCTTTTCCGGATGATAATGGGGCTGGAACAGCCCACCTCAGGCGAGTTCCGGGTGGGTGAGACCGTCAAACTCGCCTATGTGGACCAACAGCACGCCTCGATAGACCCCGAAAAGACGGTATATGAAACCATTTCGCACAACAGCGACATCATCCAGCTCGGCAACCGGAGCGTGAATGCCCGCGCCTATGTAGCCCGCTTCAACTTCACGGGGGCCGACCAGGAAAAAAAGGTGGGCGTACTCTCCGGCGGCGAACGCAACAGGCTCCACCTGGCCATGGCCCTCAAGGAGGGCGGCAACGTACTGCTGCTCGACGAGCCCACGAACGACATCGACGTGAATACGCTGCGTGCGCTGGAAGAAGGTTTGGAGAACTTCGCCGGCTGTGCGGTGGTCATCTCGCACGACCGCTGGTTCCTCGACCGCGTCGCCACCCACATCCTCTCTTTTGAAGGCGATTCGCAGGTGGTCTTCTTCGAAGGCGGTTACAGCGAATACGAGGAGCACAAGAGGCTGCTCGGCGAAGATACAACACCCAAACGGGTGAAATACCGCAAACTCATGGAGTAACGTCATGGCACAGAAACCTTCCATTCCGAAAGGGACGCGCGACTTCTCTCCGCTGGAGATGATGCGCCGCACCTACATGTTCGACACCATCCGGCGGGTATTCCGCACCTACGGATACGCCCCGCTCGAAACCCCGGCCATGGAGAACCTCTCCACCCTGACGGGCAAGTACGGCGAAGAGGGCGACAAGCTGCTGTTCAAAATCCTGAATTCGGGCGATTTCACCCGCGGATTCACGCCGGACGATGCGAAGGTCATCGCGGCGGGAACGGAGACGGGCGGCGCACCGCTCAATGCCATGGCCGCGCGGATATGCGAAAAGGGGCTCCGTTACGACCTGACGGTTCCCTTCGCCCGCTATGTGGTTCAGCACCAGGCCGAAATAACATTCCCGTTCCGGCGCTATCAGGTACAGCCGGTATGGCGTGCCGACCGGCCGCAGAAGGGGCGCTACCGGGAGTTCTACCAATGCGACGTGGACGTCATCGGGACACGGAGCCTGCTGTGTGAATTCGAACTCGTCAAGATAGTGGAACGGGTGTTCGGCGACCTGGGTATCAATGTGACGCTGAAGCTGAACAACCGCAAGATACTCTACGGCATCGCCGAAACCATCGGACATGCCGACAAGATGACCGATATCACCGTGGCCATCGACAAGCTCGACAAGATAGGCATCGGGAATGTCGAGGCGGAACTCGCCTCCAAAGGCATCGGACAGGAGGCCATCGCCGGACTGCGCCCCATTCTGGAGCTTTCGGGCACGAACACCGAGAAGCTGGCCCGCATGAAAGAGGTCATCGCCTCATCCGAAACGGGTATGCTGGGCATCGCCGAAATGGAGGAACTCTTCTCTTACATCGCGGCAGCCGGCTCGACGCTCGACATCGAGCTCGACCTCTCGCTCGCCCGCGGTCTCAACTACTATACGGGCGCCATTTTCGAGGTGAAGGCCAAAGACCACGCGATAGGGAGTATCTGCGGCGGCGGACGGTACGACGACCTGACGGGCATCTTCGGCATGCCCGGCATGTCGGGCGTGGGCATCTCGTTCGGAGCAGACCGCATCTACGACGTTATGCTGGCCTTGAACCTCTTCCCGGAAGAGGCAGGCATCGCTACACGCATTCTGTTCATCAATTTCGGCGGACCGGAACAGCTCGCCTCCCTGCGGCTGCTCCAGCAGGTGCGCGATGCGGGCATCCCCTCCGAAATCTATCCCGAACCGGCCAAGATGAAGAAACAGATGGAATATGCCAACCGACGCGGCATACCTTTTGTCGTCATCGTCGGCGAAGACGAACTCGCCTCGCGGCATGCGACCGTAAAGGAGATGCACAGCGGAGAACAACAGACGGTTCCTTTCGACAAACTGTCGGAATATATGCAGCACTGACCCCGTCAGGCGAAACGGATACGCCCTCCGTCAATCCGTGACGGCACCGTGCAGCAGCATCCATGTACCGGCGGACAGACCGCCAAGTTCCGCCCGGTGTCTGTCTTGTTCGCCGCAACGATACGGCATGTGCTCGAAAGACCGGGACAGGGCCGTGGTACCGATACGATAATTCATGACTATGAAAAGAGCGACGATACTGCTGCTGCTCGCACTGCCGTTTTGGGCAGCGGCACAATCCCCGAAGGGAGGCAACGCTTCCCAAAGCGCGGAGTACCAGAAACTGAAGTTCGAACAGTTTTTCGACTACCTCAATGCGAGGTATGTCGATACGCTGAATAACGAAACTCTCGTGGAAGAGGCCATCACCGGTATCCTCTCGGCACTCGACCCGCACTCCTCCTACTCCTCTGCAGAGGAGATGAAAAGCATCACGGAATCCTTCGACGGGAGTTTCAGCGGCATCGGCGTGGAATTCGACGTCATCAACGATACCATCATCGTCGTAAACACCGTCGCGGGCGGCCCGGCCGAGAGCGTCGGGATACTGCCCAACGACCGCATCGTATCGGTGGACGGCAAATCGTCGGTCGGCGTAAGCCGTGCCGACGTTCCGAAACTGCTCCGCGGCCCCAAACGGAGCCGGGTACAGCTCGGCATCGAAAGACGGGGAGAACCGGACGACCTGATTTTCAATGTCACGCGCGATGATATCCCCATCCATACGATAGATGCCGCCTACATGGCCGCTCCCGGCATCGGATACATCAGAGTCAACCGCTTCGCCGGTACGACCATGCAGGAGTTCCGACAGAGTTTCGACGGGCTCGGCCCTCTCTCCGCACTTATCCTCGACCTGCGCGGCAACGGCGGAGGCCTCCTGGACCAGGCGATAGAGATGAGCGAGTTCTTCCTGCCGGCAGGCTCTGTAATCGTCTCCACCGAAGGGCGGAATGTCCGGAACATCAGTTACAAATCGCGCCGGGCCGGCACGTTTACCGAAGGCAGGCTCGTGGTACTGATAGATTCGTCGTCGGCATCGGGCAGCGAGATTGTAGCCGGAGCCGTACAGGACTGGGACCGCGGCGTCATCATCGGTCAGCCGAGCTTCGGCAAAGGGCTCGTCCAGCAGCAGATTCCCCTCATAGACGGTTCGGCCGTCCGCATTACGGTAGCGAGATACCATACCCCATCGGGGCGGGTGATACAGCGTCCGTTCGAGAACGGCGACATTGAGGGATACTATCTCGACCATATCCGCAGGACGCTCGACAGCAGCTATGCCGACTCCCTCAACATGGATGCCCCGGTGTACAGCACCCTGCGCAACGGCCGGAAGGTACTCGGAGCCGGAGGCATCTACCCCGACATCCATATTCCGCTGGACACAACGAAAAACTACTCCTATTGGAACCAGCTCATACGCGGAGGCGTCATCAACGAATACATCAACACGCTGCTCGAAAAAGAACGCGGCAGACTGACCGCACAATACCCCACTTTCGAACGCTTCGCCGAGCAGTTCGAGGTAACCCCCTCCATGCTGGAGGCTCTCGCCGACCTCGGACGCACACGGAATATCCTCCCCACTCCCGAAGAGGAGGCCGCAACGCTGCCCGACATCAGGATGCACCTGAAAGCGCTCATCGCCCGGAAACTGTGGGACAGCAACGAATATTTCCGGATAACGAACAGCGCGGACGACAGGGAATTCGCCAAGGCAGTCGAAATTCTCCAGCATCCCGCCGAATACGACCGGTTGCTCGGCAATGCCGACAGGAAATGACACCCTACCCGCACGGGACGCATCAGTCCGTCGAAAGAGAGTCCGGTGCTCTCCTACGGAACCGGAGCAGGACGCGACGGGAACAGCCGCCTCTTTCGTTCCGCCCTATATATCCGCATACCCATTTTCTGGCACGGCCACGCTGTCCCTCCCGCTCGTGAATATCCGAAAACTCCGCCCGCCGTACAAAATGCCCGAGCATCCTGTACGGACCGAAACGATATCGCCGTCGGCAGTACGCACTCCATGAAAAACAGCGGCCGGCAGCCAGCTGTTTACAATGTTTTTCGTACCTTTGCGGGGAAGATGAAAACACGAAGGGACGCATGGATAACGGAACGACCGAAGTACCTGTAAAAAAGCCTAATATAATCCGTCGGGCCTATGACTGGATACTCGGCTGGGCCGACAGCCCGTGGGGGCCGGCCGCGCTGTTCATTCTCGCTTTGGCCGAAGCGAGCTTCTTTCCGATACCGCCGGATGTATTGCTGATAGCGCTGTGCCTCGGATGTACGCGCAAATCGTTCCGCTATTCGGCCATCTGCCTCGCCGGTACGCTCGTGGGCGCCGTCATCGCCTATGCGCTCGGCTTCTGGGCCTGGAATGCGATAGACCATTGGTTCATCCCGGGGGTATTCAGCCAGGAGGCTTTCGATTCGGTAGCCGGCATCTACGAAGAGTGGAACTTCTGGGCCGTCTTCACGGCCGGTTTCACCCCGATACCGTACAAAATCTTCACCCTCGCCGCAGGAGTATTCCACATCAATTTCGGCATGTTCATGCTGGCCTCGGTCATCGGACGCGGCCTGCGCTTCTTCCTCGTCGGGTGGCTCATCTGGAAATTCGGAACTCCGATAAAGAGCTTCATCGACAAGTATTTCAACCTCATCGTCATAGCCTTCACCGTCCTGTTGGTAGGCGGATTCCTGCTCATCAAATACGCTTTCTGACCCCCTTTCCATGCGTTCGTTCGGACTCATCGGTTATCCCCTCGCCCACTCTTTCTCGGCGGAATGGTTCGCAGAGATGTTCCGCAGAGAAGGTATCCGCGATGCAGTTTATGCCAACTACCCGCTCGGTTCGATAGAAGAGCTGCCGGCCTTGCTGGCGGAACACCCGCTGCTGGGCTTCAACGTCACCGCTCCCTACAAACGGGCCATCATGGACTACCTCGACCAAATTGACCCGACAGCCGAACGGATAGGCGCCGTGAACTGCGCCGTCCGGCAGGGCGACACATGGAAGGGATACAATGTGGACTGGATAGGGTTCGCCGAATCGCTCATGGCACTGATAGGCGGAGAATGCCCGCACGCACTCATTCTGGGCAGCGGCGGGGCGGCGGCGGCAGCGGCATACGGACTCGATGAACTCGGCATGGTACACGCCACCGTTTCGCGCAGCAAGAAAGGTGCAGGCATCCTCTCTTACGAAGCATTGACTTCCGAACTACTGCAGAAGTACAGGCTCCTGATAAATGCCACCCCGCTCGGCACCTGGCCCGATACGGAGCGGTTCCCCGCCATCCCCTACGAATGGCTCACACCCGCACACATGCTCTACGACATGGTTTACAATCCGCCCGAAACCGCATTCCTGCGTAAAGGCCGGGAAGCCGGAGCGAGCACGATGAACGGCCGGCACATGCTGGAGATACAGGCCAGGGAGACATGGAAGCTGTTCCTTTCAGCCTGCCACTGACCCTCTGCGGTTCATCGACCGGACAAAGCATCCCCTCCGCCACACAAAATGAAAGGGCGGAAAAAGATTTCCCGCCCCTGTTTCACTTCAGAAAGCCGTGCCATGCACTGCCGACGGCCTACTCCTTCCAGGCATCCTTGAAACTCTCCTTATCGAATTTGGCCTTCATCAGCTGTTTCGCCTTCGGCAGGTCGGCCGTATTGACGATAATACGGATATCCCTCTCCAACATCGGAAGAATATCGGCCGCGATATCGTTCACTATCTGATTATTGACCCCCATCGAATCGAGCATCGCCTTGACTACCTGAGCCTGTTCCATCGAGGAAAACCTCGCTACGGTTGCAAATTCCCTGTCTTTCATATCTTCACGGTTTTTATTCTGTTTTTACCATTCTCCAATATACGGATTTTCCGTATAACCTGTAACCGCAAGAGTAACAAATTCCATACCTTCCAACATCGGTTTCCCGTCACAAAAGAGAAAAAAGCGGCTGTTTTGGAACGTATCTTGCAAGGTTTACCGACAAACAATTTAACAACTACAATTATGAAAAGATTACTTTGCGTGCTCATGCTGCTGCTTCCCCTCGCGGGAATGGCACAAACCGGCGGACATCCGGTAAATATTACTGTAACCAACAACAAGGGGGAAGCTCCGCGACGCGACATCATCGCCTACGTCAAAGGCGAAAACCCCGTCGTCCATACCCTCAAAGACGGGAAACTGACACTGCAACACGTCGCCGACAACGACACGGTGGCAGTCATCATCAAACACAGGAAATACGAATTCCCCGCCAACGGAATGACCGCCCTTCAGCTCAACCTGAACAGAAACGACAAGATAGCGACCGCCATGCGCAACGGCGAAAAGATGCCGGCAAACGCCTACAAGGCCGTTCCGCTCTCGGTCTCCTCGCCCGATGTCAGCGTCAATAACATGGCCAGTTCGCTGCAATATTCCAGCCTGGCCGACTACCTGACAGGCCGTATAGCCGGCCTCATCATCGAAGGCGGCCCCGGCAATTACCAAGCCTATCTCGACGGTATGGTCCCACTCGTGGTTGTGAACGGAATCCGGATGCAGAGCTTCAATGCCGCCAACATGCTCGTCAATCCGAACGACATCGAGTCCGTTACGATTGACCGAAACGGCGTCATCTACGGCGCATCGGGCATGAACGGCGTACTCGTCATCAACACGAAATAATCCGGACATTCGTTCGGTGGATGCAAACAGGACAGGGACGGAAATTCCGTCCCTGTCCTGTTTGCATCCGGAAGGCAGTTCCCCGCCGCCCTTCCGGCCGCAATATCACTGCACCGTATGGCGGTATAAATAATTCCGATAGGTCCGACCGGCCGGCAAGGTTCAAATAGCCGGAGAAACGTAAGGCTATTCCGCGATAAATGGCTATCTTTGTTGGGTCGTTACAAATACGCATCGATATGCCTCAATTCACTCATCTTCATGTACATACGCAGTACTCCATCCTCGATGGGGCCGCCTCCATCCCCTCTCTGATGAAAAGGGCCAAGGAGTTCGGCATGACGGCCGTTGCCATTACCGACCACGGCAATATGTTCGGCGTAAAGGAGTTCTACGATGCGGCCAACGCGGCGGGACTCAAACCCATCCTCGGATGCGAAGTCTATGTGGTAAAGAACCACCGCGAAAAGGACAAGGACGAAAAAGCGGGCGACCACCTCATCCTGCTCGCCAAGAATCTCAAGGGATACCACAACCTCGTCAAACTTGTCTCCTACTCCTGGACGGAAGGATTCTACTATAAACCGCGTATCGACAAGGAGCTGCTGCGGCAGTATCATGAGGGGCTGATATGCAGTTCGGCCTGTCTCGGCGGCGAACTGCCACAGGCCATCATGCACGACGATTTGGAGGAGGCATCGCGCATCGTGGAGGAGTTCAAGGAGATATTCGGCGAGGACTATTATCTGGAACTTCAGCTCCACCGGTCACTCTCCGGCGCACCGGATACCGATACGTGCCGTCATCAGGTAGAGGTGAACAAGGTGCTGCACGACCTGGCCGCCCGGCATGGCGTCAAACTCATCGTCACGAACGACGTACACTTCACCCTCGAAGAGGATGCTCCGGCGCACGACCATCTGATATGCCTCAATACGGGGCGCGACCTCGACGACCCGAACCGCATGCGCTACACGGGACAGGAGTTCTTCAAGAGCCCGGACGAAATGGCGGCGCTTTTCCCCGACGACCTGGAAGCATTGGAAAATACCATGGAGATAGCGGACAAGGTCGAACATTATACGCTGGAACACAAGCCCCTGATGCCCGACTTTCCGCTACCGGACGATTTCGTCATCGACCAGGCGGAGCTGCGCCGGATATTCCTGCGTCGTTTCGACGGCCAGATAAGCGGCCTCGAAAAGAAGATGGCCGATGCCGACGAAGCGAAAAAGCCCTCCCTCCTGCACGAAATGGAGGGGTTGCGGACGGAGAAGGCACAGGCAGAAACCGCTGACGACCTCGATACGTTTGCCGCCGGCAACGAACGGCTCGGCGAATGGCTGACGGTATCCAAACAGTACCTTTACCTCGTGGCACTTACCATGAAAGGGGCGAAGGAACGGTACGGCGAACCGGACGAGAAGACGCTCGAACGTATCCGGTACGAATTGGGCACCATCGAATGGATGGGCTTTCCGGGCTACTTCCTCATTGTGTCGGACTTCATCCGCGCCGCACGCGAAATGGGCGTATCGGTCGGACCGGGCCGCGGTTCGGCTGCCGGCTCCGTCGTGGCCTACTGTCTGAAGATAACGAACATAGACCCCCTTAAATACGACCTGCTGTTCGAACGCTTTCTGAACCCGGACCGCATCTCCCTTCCCGATGTGGACGTGGACTTCGACGAGGACGGACGTGCGGACGTGCTGCGGTACGTCATCGAAAAGTACGGCAAGAAGCGGGTGGCACAAATCGTCACATTCGGCACGATGGCGCCGAAGCTCGCCATCCGGGACGTAGCGCGGGTGGAAAAGCTGCCGTTGGCCGACAGCGACCGCCTTGCCAAACTCGTTCCCGACAAACTGATGGTCGAAAAAGGCGAAACGCCCTTCGAGCGAGCTTACAAGGACTCGCCGGAGCTGGCCCGCGAACGCGAATCGCCGAACCCGCTGATACAGAACACGCTCAAATACGCCGAAAAACTCGAAGGTTCGGTGCGGCAGACGGGCGTACATGCCTGCGGCGTCATCATCGGCAAGGACGACCTCGAAGAGTTCGCCCCGGTGGCAACGGCCAAAGACGCCGACCTGAACGTGGTGCAGTACGAGGGCAAACTCGTGGAGAGCGTGGGACTCATCAAAATGGACTTCCTCGGTCTCAAGACGCTCTCCATCATCAAGGATGCGGTCGAGAACGTCCGACGCGTACAGGGCATCAATCTCGACATAGACAACATCCCGCTGGACGACCGGAAGACATACCAGCTTTTCTGCAAGGGAGAGACGACCGGCATCTTCCAGTTCGAGTCCGCCGGTATGAAAAAATACCTCCGGGCTCTCAAACCGAACAGGCTCGAAGACCTGATAGCCATGAACGCCCTTTACCGTCCGGGCCCCATGGACAACATTCCCAGTTTCATCGCCCGCAAGCACGGCCAGGAGAAGGTGGAGTACGAATTTCCGGAGATGGCCGAATATCTGGAGGACACCTACGGTATCACGGTCTATCAGGAGCAGGTCATGCTGCTGTCGCAGAAGCTGGCCGGATTCACCGGGGGCGAGGCCGATACACTGCGCAAGGCCATGGGCAAAAAACAGCGTGCCACGCTGGACAAAATGAAACCCAAATTCCTCAAGGGAGCGGCCGAACGGGGGCATGACCCGGAGATATGCGAAAAGATATGGACAGGATGGGAAGCGTTCGCATCGTACGCGTTCAACAAGTCGCACTCGACCTGTTACGCTTATGTAGCCTATCAGACCGCCTACCTGAAGGCGCACTACCCTTCCGAGTTCATGGCCGCGCTGCTCAGCCGCAACCTTTCGTCGATGGACAAGATATCGTTCTTCATGGACGAATGCAAGCGCATGGGCATCAAGGTACTCGGCCCGGATATCAATGAGAGTATCGAATCGTTCACTTCGGACAAGGAAGGCAACGTGCGATTCGGACTGGCCGCCGTCAAAGGCGTCGGCGAGGCGGCCATGCAGTCCATCGTGGAAGAGCGCGAACGCGGCGGCAAGTTCCGCAGCATCTACGACTTCATGGAACGCGTGAACATGCAGGCGGTAAACCGGAAAAATATCGAGAACATGGCGCTCGCCGGAGCATTCGATTCGATAAGCGGCTTCCACCGCAGCAAGTTCTTCTCGGCCGACCAGCGCGACTCCGGAGGAGCGGTATTCCTCGAACAGTTAATAAAGTACGGTTCGCGCATGCAGACCGAACGCAATACGGCCCAGCAGAGCCTCTTCGGCGGAACCGATATCGTGGATATCCAGCAGCCGCTGTTGCCCCAATGTCCCGACTGGAACAAGCTGGAAACCTTGAACCACGAAAAGGAGATGATAGGCATGTATCTGTCTTCTCATCCGCTGGACGACTACGAGGTGGTGATAAAACGTTACTGCAACACGCAGTTGACACAGTTCGCCAATCTCAACGACCTGCGTGACAAGGATTTCACCATTGCCGGCATGGTCACGGACGTACAAAACCTCTACACGCGCAACGGCAAACCCTTCGGGCGTTTCAAGCTGGAGGACTACTCCGGCCAGCACGAATTCGCGCTGTTCGACAAGGATTACGAGAATTTCCGTAAGTTCCTCTTCAAGGATTACTTCCTCCTGATAAAGGGCAGTGTCCGCCCCCGGCCCTACAACAAGGACGAATACGAAGCGAAAATCACCTCGATGCAGATGCTCGGCGATGTGCTCGACTCGGTGAACGAACTGACCATCAGCCTACACATCAATGACATCAGCCCCGACATGACCGCAGAACTCTCGGAACGCATCGCTGCGACCAAAGGCAAAATAAACCTGCGCGTCAAGGTCATCGATTCACGGGAGGGGGTATCGCTGGCATTCTTTTCGCGTAAGTACAAGGTGGCGCTCACGCAAGAGCTCGTAAGCTACCTCGAAAGCAACCAGATAAACTACTCGATAGCATAACTGCGTCAACATATAACGAAAAACGCATTAACGCAAAACAATACTAAACGATTACAACTATGGCAAAAATCATTGATTCCGCCGCTTACGACGAACTCGTCGCTTCCGGCAAACCTTTCGTTATCGACTTCTGGGCAGAATGGTGCGGTCCGTGCCGCTCGCTGACCCCCATCATCGAAGAGCTCGCCGAAGAGTATGAAGGCAAGGTAGTCATCGGCAAATGCGATGTCGACCAGAACAACGACCTCGCCATGAAATTCTCGGTAAGAAATATCCCGCTCGTCGTATTCGTCAAGCCCGGCGGCCAGATGAACGACAAACTCGTAGGGGCAGCTTCGAAAGATGCCATCAAGGCAAAAATCGATGCACTGCTGTAAAAACGTACCGAATTTAAAACAGGGAGGGACAACGTATCTTTTGTCCCTCCCTGTTTTTCATACTCTTCCTTTCCGGACATCAACGACAGTCCGGTCTGTGCCTGCGTCACAGCCTTCGGCAAAGTACACCGCCCGGCACCGGCAATCTGTCTTCGCCGCAAACAGCCTGGCACTGACAGGCCGAAGGTATCCTATGCTGCCGCACTCCTCATCCCCGAAAACGTATCCGACAACAGTTACTGGAAGGGGGCGACCTGTGGTTTGGTCGGGATATAACGCATGGTCTGCATACGCTGTTCGCTGGTGAGCTGTATCCATTCGTTGCTCATCAGGCCGTGTTTGCCGAAATTGACGAAGAGGCTCAACTGTATCGTTCCGAAAACGAGCATTTCATTCTTCAGGCGGATACCGAGCCCCACGGTAGCGAAACAGTCGTTACGGAAAACATGCTTGTTGTAACCGAGAAAACCGACATCGCCGAATCCGTAAAGGGCGATGCGGAAACCGAGCGGCTGCCACGGCGTAAAGATTACGGTTTCGGCACTGAGCACCAACCTGTCACGGCCCAGCGGACTGTTATGCATCGCACGCGGCCCGCTGGCCGGAGTAAACCACACCGCCTCGTAGAAACCGTCGGAACGATTCCAGCCGTTCAGGTAATTCAGGGATATGAATTGTCTGACCTTGAACTTGCGGCGTCCCAGCATATTGGTGAAATAATTGAACCGTACATTCAGAGCGGACTGGAACGGTCGCCTGCTGCGGAAATCGTAAAACGTACCTACCGACAGGTCGCCCATAAAATATCCCACCGGCGTAAAACCGCCCGACCGGAGGGCTATGCCCCCGTACCATCCCGACTGATAGTCCGAATGGGTATATCCGAAAGTAGCTTCGGCACGGTATCCTGTCGCCACATACTCGTCGTATCCGTATCCGTAAATAAGACTCGTCGTCAGGAAACGTTCGCTGTAAAAGCCCAATGTTCCCAGCACGAGCGTCCGGTCGTAAAAATAGGGATTCATCCCCTCCCCCACGGGCAGTTCGACGGGATTTTGCGGCGGGTCCTCCTGTTCGTAAATCCTCGGCGGGTCCAGATAACGGATATTATTGAACCGTGCCATACCGTACACGCTGCTCTCCACCTCGGGCAGATACCACGATTTACCGCCCCACAAATCCACATTGTTGTAATGGAGCATATAGGAGGCCGCCACCGTGTCCCGCGGCGCCTCGTACCGCACATACAGGGCATTACGCACGTTCTCGAACACGGCACCTATCTCGTAATCGGCGGGCTGTATGAACTTCTTGTTCAGCGTGGCCCCGTAATAACGTTCCGTGAAGGAGCGCCCCCCCTTCAACGTCGCTTCGTAAAAGGTACCGAAAAGGTTGGGAATGTAGTATTGGAACATACTCCCCTCGTACTTCTTCTTGCGCCAATCGAGGCTCAGCTGATAGCTCAGTTTATCTCCCGTTCCAAGAAAATTGGCATCGTAAAGTTCGCCCTTTACCTGGCCGGTCAGTCCGCGTATCGAACCGTCGGCGCTGATACTCCAACTGTCGCGGGTGATGACGCGCACGATGACGGCGTCCGGGTCGTCCGGAACGGGCACTACCTCGATAGAGGCATCGGCAATATACTGTCTCGAACGAAGCAACTGCTTGTAGCGCACCACCGCCCCCGCATCGAAAGCGTCACCCTCCTTAAACAGGAGGTCGCGTTTGATGGCATGGGTTCCAGTCGTTACATGGACGGCATTCGCCCCTTTTTCCAGATAGCTTCTCGCCGGGTCGAAAACGGGTTTGCGCACGAACTCTATCGAATCGATACGTTTACCGTCATAGATGCCGTACACGGCCGTCTCATCGACAACCTCCGGTTTCAGCTGCGAGCCGTTGCCCGGCGGCACGATTATCAGTCCGTGTACGAATTTCCAGAAACCGTTCCGCTCGGAACGTACACGCAACGTATCGTAAAACCGTTGGGTGCGTTCCTCCTGAGAAAGCGAATCCCGACCGGGCACCACCCATACGCCTATGGCAAGCGAATCGGGATGGCGGGCAGCCAACGAAAAGTCGCAAACGGTCAGAGCCGTATCGCATATCCCGGTAGCTACGAGTACCGAATCGGGCGTCAGCGCATCCAGACGCCGCCACCCCGCCCGTATTCTCGCCCGGTCGGACAACGCCGTACTGTCCTTGACCGCAGCTGATTCCGGAATAATAGCCACCGGCCGGCCCGACGTCGGAACCGGCAGCACAAACGATACGGCAAACCATACCAATCCCACGATATATCCCCGAAAACGCATTCAGTCCAAAAATAACGAATTTTGCGTGATTCCGGGACATGAATTCCCCCTTTTCTTCCACAAGGGCATCTCTTCCGGAATCCCTGCAAACCGCCTTTTCTTCCACGGCATAAACGGTGCCGGCCTCTCCTGCGGAGGTATCGGTCAAGAGATGCGTCCTTTCAAAAGAGGCAACAGCCGGCACAGACAGAAGACGACCGCAGCAACGGCCAGCACACCGCCAGCATACCCGATGTCCGCAACCGACAGATAGGTACAAACAGCGCCGCCGAACAGGGCACCGCATCCGATACCCACGTTGTAGATACCGGAAAAGATGGACATGGCGACCGGAGCGGCATCCTCCGGAGCATAACGGATAGTCTCAGCCTGAAAAGCCACGTTGAAGGCCGTCACGGCAATCCCCCAGACGATGCAGAGTGCCATGACGACGTAACGGTCGAATGCAGCGGACCGCAGCAGGAGCAACAACAGAGCGATACCGACCACCACAGCCGCGACGAACCGGGCGGGCCGTCGGTCGTAATAACGGGCAAAGAGCATGCTGCCGAAAATCCCTGCCGCACCGAATGCGGTCAGTGTCAAGGTAATCCATTCGGCAGGAAGTCCTGCCACCTGCTGGAGGAACGGTTCGATATAACTGTACACGGTGTAATGGGCAGTGGGTACCAGCAATGCCATCAGATAGATACCCACCAAAACGGGATGTTTCAGCAATACGGGAAGCCGGCGTACGGAGAAAGACTTGCCTCCGGGAACCTTCGGAAAAACGGCAAGCAAATAGCAAAAGACAACGGCAGCGAGCACGGCGACACAGAGAAAAGAGGTACGCCAACCGACATAAAGACCGATAATGCGCCCCAGCGGCATGCCTACCACCATCGCCACGGAGGTGCCGGTCACTATCATGCTCAGCGCCAGCGACCGTCGTTTCTCCGGCACGATACGCACCGCCAGCGGAGAGGCTATCGACCAGAATACCGCATGGGAGCAGGCTACGCCGATACGCGATGCCATCAATACGGCATAACTGCCGGCTACGGCCGACAGAAGGTGGCTTACGATGAAAAGCGCCAAGGTGACGAGCAGCAGACGGCGATACTCCATCCGGGCGACAAGCAGCATCAGCGGCAGCGAAAGCAGGGCCACCACCCACGCATAGACGGAAATCAGCATGCCGGCCCGCGCCTCGGTGACGTGCAAATCGACCGCAATATCCGTCAGCAGCCCAATAGGCATGAACTCCGACGTATTGAAGATGAATGCGGAGAGCGTCAGCCCCACCAGCGGAAGCCACTGTCCGGCTGACATGCCGTCTCCCGTACTACCCGACATAACGATTGCTGTTGACAGTCCAATTCCTGCCGTCCGGCCTCTCCGGACGGGCCGCATATGCAACGGCCTCGCAAAAGTAGAAAAATCGCGCGGTACGTGTATCGTGCGGTCACAAAAATACCGCCGCCCTGCAACCCGGAAAACTTCACACGACCGGCATAACGCCGCACACCGTATCTCCTGCCACTCGGCGACCGGCCCGAATAAAAAAGGGATTGGTGCGGATTCATGCCCCGTATCACCGATTTTTTAAATACTTTTACGGTCGCAAACCCACTGACGGATGACGGGAAAAAGAGCTGACAAGACGGTCGTGAAACTGCTGTTCACAACGGCAATCCTGCTGGCTGCCGGAACATGCTGTCCCGGTGCCGAAACCGGCTGTTCCGACGGTATGGCCGCCCCATCCCGCAGCGCCCTCACACGTCCGGAAGATACCTATCGGAAAACGGGATTCAGCTTCACCCCGATACCGGCACTCAGCTACAGTTCCGACCTCGGTTTCCAACTCGGTGCCATTCTCGATGCCTATTGGTTCGGCGACGGTTCGACCTATCCGAAATACAGGCATAAACTGACTGCCGAAGCGTGTTACTACACGAAGGGTTCCGGCATCTACTACCTTTTCTATGACTCGGAATACCTTATCCGCGGCCTTCGTTTCACGGCGAGTGCCAGCTACCTACCCAACACGATGATGGCTTTTTACGGTTTCAACGGCTACCCCGCCCCGTTCCTGCGCGACAAAAACGCCGGATTCTACGCGGTGGACCGCAATCTGCTCCGCATCATGGGGGACCTGCAGGGCCCTATCGCCGGCCATCTCGGCTGGGCGGCAGGCGCGGCCTTTTTCCACTACGCGACCGGACGCACCCGGGTGGAAAAATATGCGGGAGAAACGACGCTCTACGACCTTTACCGCCGCTACGGAATCATATACGACGACGAAAGCGGCGGAGGCAGCCACATCGAACTGCGGGCCGGAGTGGTGTACGATACCCGCGACAACGAACCCGACCCTTCGTGCGGTCTCTATGCCGACCTGCTGCTCTACGGCTCGCCCGACATCATCGACCGGCGCGGCTATCACTACCTGAAGGCCGCCGTTTCGTTCCGCCACTACCTGCCGCTCATTCGGGGCAAGCTGGTTTTCGCCTACCGTCTATGCTGGCAGGGAACGGTAGCCGGCCGGGCCCCCTTCTACGTACAGCAAAACTACGCCACGCTCTTCCTGAAGCAAATCAACTCCGACATCCTCGGCGGAGCCATCTCCCTGCGAGGAATCCTCTACAACCGCGTCGTAGGCGACGGCATGGCCTGGGCCAACGCGGAATTGCGGCTCCGGCTCTTCGATTTCCGACTTTTCGGACAGGAGTGGTACATCACCACGAATCCCTTTTTCGACCTGGGTATCGTCACCCGTCCGTTCCGGGCAGAAGAGCTGCAGGCCGTCGGGAACGACGCTTCCGTCCCGGACGACATCCGCAAGGCGATATACAGTGGCGAAAGGGAAACGCCCCACATGAGCGCCGGACTCGGTATCAAAATCGTGATGAACCGCAACCTCGTCCTGTCGGTCGAATACGGCATTCCCTTCGACCGGCGCGACGGTACGAACGGCCTCTACCTGAACATGAACTACCTCTTTTGACGAAGACATGGACAAATGTCCGACTGAAATGCGCGACGAAGAGCTCTGGCAACTCTTTCCGATAATACTCATACCTTACGATACATCGTGGCCGGAGGCCTATCGCAGCGAAAGTCTCCGGCTGCGGGAAGCCGTCGGGAGCGACATCGTCCGCATCAGCCATATAGGGAGTACAGCCGTTCCCGGCCTGACGGCCAAGCCGACGATAGACATCCTGCTGGAGATAGAACCCGATACCTACCTACCTGCCTGCCTGCCGGCCCTGCCTGTACATATGGAAACCTGCGGTTATCTCTACACGCCGCAGCCGCAAAATCCGCCGCCGGGAATGATGTACATGAAAGGCTATACCCTCCGCGGCTTCGAAAGGCAGACCTAACACCTGCACGTCCGATACCCCGGCGACTGGGATGAACTCTATTTCCGTGACTACCTGTGCATCAATGTGAAAGCAGCCGCCCGCTATGCAGCGCTCAAAATGCGCCTCATGCGGCCATACGAACACGACAGGGACGCCTATACCGCTGCGAAAGGCGGTTTCATCCGGAAGTGCACGGCCCGTGCACGCGCCCTTTGGCCGGAAAAACATCTCCTCTGACTCCCACCCGGCGGAGTTATCGGAAAAGGAGCGGCGGAAGGTGATTTCTCTACCTTCCGCCGCTCCCTCAGGAGAAAATTCCCCCTACAAGCTATACCAGTCCAGCAAACCCCATGAATGCCATGGCCAAAATACCGGCCGTAACGAGCGCCACGGGCACGCCCCGCATCGCCTTGGGTACGTCGTTGAGCTCAAGCCGTTCTCGGATGCCCGAAAAGACGACCAGTGCGAGGGCGAACCCCACCGCAGTGGACACGGCATAGGTAAAAGACTGGAGCAGATTGTAATTCTTCTGCACGAGCAGTATCGCTACGCCGAGCACGGCACAGTTGGTCGTGATGAGCGGCAGGAAGATGCCGAGTGCCTGATAAAGTGCCGGACTTATCTTCTTGAGAATTATCTCGACCATCTGCACAAGAGCCGCAATCACGAGGATGAAAACAATAGTCTGCATGTACTCTATGCGAAGCGGCACGAGTACATAGTATTGCAGCAGATATACCACGATGGAGCTGATGGCCATGACGAACACCACCGCCGCCCCCATGCCGAGCGAGGTATTCACCTTGTTCGACACACCCAGAAACGGACATATGCCGAGAAACTGGGCCAGCACGACATTATTGACGAAAATCGCCCCGATTATGATTGCAAAATATTCCATCTGTTCTTGTTTTTAATCCTTAAACATCGCCGGACGACCGTCTATCGCAGTCGGGCTGTCGCCTTATTGAACAATACCATCAGGTATCCCAGCACGAGGAAAGCTCCCGGAGCGAGCACGAAGGCAATCATACCGTCGCCCTCGATGAATTTGTATCCGAAAACCGAACCGCTGCCGAGTATCTCCCTCACCGCACCGATGACCGTCAGCGACAGGGTGAAACCGAGCCCTATGCCCAAACCGTCGAGTGCCGAATCCAACACGTTGTGTTTGGACGCGAACGCTTCGGCGCGGCCGAGAATAATGCAGTTCACGACGATAAGGGGAATGAATACTCCCAGCGTCTCGTAAAGCGACGGTACATAGGCCTCCATCAGAAGCTGGATAACCGTCACGAACGAGGCTATCACAACGATGAATGCCGGAATACGCACCTTGTCGGGTATCAGGTTCTTGATGAGCGAAATGACGATGTTCGACATGATGAGTACGAACATGGTGGCTATGCCCATGCCCGCCCCGTTGATAGCCGAAGTAGTGGTTCCCAGCGTGGGACACATACCCAGTATCAGCACGAAGGTAGGGTTCTCCCTGATAATTCCCTTCAGCAGTATATTGAATCTTTTCATTGCCGTTTCCCTTTCTGTTCGTTATCACCCGAAACATGATTCGCAGAGGAAGATGTGGCGCCCGACGAGACATCGGTGTTCTCCGTCTGCAGCGTGGCTCCGGAAACCGTATCGCCGACAACACCCGCAGAAGCAGACTCCGTATCCGTTCCGGCCTCCGTGTCTGCCGACGGAGTCGCTCCCGAGGCGGTATCCGCCTCTTCGTTCCGGCCGGTAGCACCGCTCGCCGAATCCGACGTTGCGGCTTCCTCTTCCCGCACCTGCCGCGACGATGTTGCCCCGCTCGAAGCGTCCCAGCCCGAAGCATCCGCTCCGCTCACCTCGAGGAACGCGGTATAAGCGAGGCTGACTGCCTGTATATAGGCTCTGGAGGATATCGTGGAAGCGGTTATCGCATCGATATCGCCTCCGTCCTTACGCACGGACATCTTCACCTCCGCCGGACTTTTGCCGAGAAGACTTGCCTGGACAGGATTGCCCTCCTCGGCGAGTTTCGCCCCGAGACCCGGAGTCTCCGTCTGTTCCAACACCTGTATGTTCCGTATCCTGCCGTCGGGCCCGAAACCTACCATTATCCGGATTGGGCCGCCGAAACCGGAAGCGAAACTTTCCACCGCATAGCCGGCCACAGTCTGTCCCATCCGGGCCGTATAGACATACACCGAATCATTGCCTGCCGCTACGGCCTGCATCTCGTCGGCGGGCGTATTATCGAACGGCGGGAGTACCTGTGCCAGTGCATCCGCCTTTTTGTGCAGTTTCGCCTGAGCGATGGGCGCCTCCGTCACACGGTACACCAGTCCGACCGCCGAGGAGGTGACCGCAGTGATGCCCAGCAGCACCACGACCATATTTACCAGAGAACTTTTCATAACTGTCAGGCCCTCGCTTTTCTGACCGCACCGAAGCGGCGTGGTTTCACATATTTGTCTATCAGGGGGACGAAAGCGTTCATGATGAGGATGGCGAACGACATCCCTTCGGGATACTGTCCCCAGATACGTATCAAGACCGTAATAGCCCCGATACCGATACCGTAGAGCAACATTCCGCGATTGGTCATGGGGGAAGTCACATAATCGGTCGCCATGAAGATGGCTCCGAGCAGCGCACCGCCCGTCAGCAGATGGAATACGGGGCTCATGTACTGGTCGGGATTCACGGCCCAGAGAATACCGGTGAAGAGCGCCATGGTACCGAGCACATAGACCGGAATACGCCACGTTATCACCCTGCGCACGAGCAGCCAGACAAAACCGAGCAGCAGCGCCACGGCGGACACCTCACCGAACGAACCGCTCTTGAAACCGACCAGCAGGTCCTGGTAGCTGAACATCCGCATCGCCTCCGGTACGGTCATCCCGCTGGCCAACGCCCCCTTCATCGCGGAGAGCGGCGTGGCCCCCGTAGCGGCATCGGCCACTTCAGGGAAAGTGGTCATCGCCACCGGGAAAGAGAGCAGCATGAAGACACGCCCCACAAGCGCCGGATTGAAGGGATTTTTACCGAGGCCTCCGAAGGTCATCTTGCCGACACCTATCGACACGAGCGCCCCCACGGCGACCATCCACAGCGGAATGGACGAGGGCAAATTGAAAGCCAGCAGCATCCCCGTCACGACAGCCGACCAGTTATTGACCGTAAGCGGTCCGCGCAGCAGAAAACGCTGTATAAGGTACTCGAACACCACGCAGCAGGCCACCGATGTGCATGTCACCAACAACACGCTGAACCCGAACACCCATGTGGATACCGCAAGCGCCGGAAGCAGCGCAATCACCACATCGAGCATCAGCCGCGACGTAGTTTGCTGTCCGTGGACATGCGGAGAGGGTGAAACAATCAAATTCTTATCCATATCGATTTCGTTTCTCTTCTTTTCAACCGAACCTCGCAGCGTCTTCTTCCCGGTCGGAACGAAACCGTCACCGGAACGGAAAAAGCCGCCGCTTCCGCCGTTACCGTCCCTTCCGGGAACGTATTATCTTCATCACCTCCGTTTTGCCGAGCCGGATATAGTCCAGCAGGGGCAGTGCCGAAGGACATTTCCAGGAACACGAACCACACTCGATGCAGTCAGTCACACGGTGTGCCTCGGCTTCGTCCCAGACCGCTTTCTGTGAAAGTTTGGAGAGCAGATAGGGCTCCAGTCCCATCGGACACACGCTCACGCACTTGCCACAGCGGATACATGACTGCTCCGGCATGCGCCGCGATGCGCTTTCGGGCAACACCAGAACGGCCGACATTCCTTTCACCACCGGAGCACCGAGGTGCGCCATGGCCCTGCCCATCATGGGGCCGCCGGCAATCACTTTGCCCGTATCGGCAGGCAGACCACCACAGTAATCCAGCAACTCCGAAACAGCCGTTCCAATCCGAACCTTCAGATTGGCCTGGCGGACGAGCGAAGGCCCCGTCACCGTCACGACGCGCTCTATCAACGGTTTGTTTTTCTGTACTGCGTCATACACCGCCAGCGCGGTACCCACATTCTGGACAATGGCTCCCACATCGATGGGCAGGCCGCCGCTCGGCACCTCCCTTCCGGTCAGGGCCGCTATCAGATGCTTCTCGCTCCCTTGCGGATATTGTACCTTCAGGGGCACGACCTCCACCTCGGGGGCCGAAACGGCCGCAAGCTGCCGAAGCGACCCGATGGCTTCCGGCTTGTTGTTCTCTATGCCGACCATTACTCGTTCCGCCCCGAGAGCACGGGCCAGAATCCGGATACCCGTCAGCAGCTCCTCGCCGCGTTCGAGCATCACCCGGTAGTCATCCGTCAGGTAAGGTTCGCACTCCACTCCATTGATAATGAGGAACTCCGCCTTCCTACCGTCCGGAACGGAAAGCTTCACCTGAGTAGGAAAGGTAGCCCCACCCATGCCTACGACTCCCGCAGCCCCCACTTTGGCGACTATCTCCTGCGGCGAAAGAGTGCATTCGCGTATTATCCTGTCGCTCGTATCGATGCCCTCCATCCATTCGTCCGGCTCCGTCTTTATCGTCACGCCCGGCCGACGCAAGCCCGCCGGGTCGAGATAGCTGTCGACGGCCGTGACCGTTCCCGTGACAGAGGAATGTATGTTGCTCGAAACGAATCCGGTACTCCTGCCTATCAACTGCCCCGTACGTACCCGTTCGCCCTTCGTCACCACCGCTTCGGCGGGGGCTCCGATGTGCTGCGACAAAGGTATCGTCACCGTCTCCGGAAGGGGCATGGTCTCGATGGGGCAGTCCCGACTTATCTTACTGTCCGACGGATGAATACCGCCTATGGGAAATGTTTTCAACATACTCGTAGGATTTCTAATTCTCTGATTTTCCACGCTGTTCCGGCTCTTTCGCCACCGAGGCCGGCCGCACGGACGACAGGTCGGCGACAGCCTCCGCTTTCCGTGCGGGAGCCGGGAAATTCACGTCGTGTATGGCTCCCGTCGGACACTCCGGCACGCACTTCCGGCACAGACGGCACTTGTTGAAATCGATATATGCCAGGTTGTTCACCAGCGTTATGGCATCGAAAGGACATGCCTTGACACACTTCCCGCACCCTATACAGGCAGCCGTACAGCTTTTGCGGGCAACTCCGCCCTTATCCCGGTTCATACAGGCTACATAAACCCGTCTGTCATGCGGCCCCTTCTTACGCAGTTCAAAAAGCATCTTCGGGCACTTCTTCACGCATGCTCCGCAGGCCGTACATTTCTCCTGGTCCACGACCGGCAGTCCCGTTTCCGGGTCCATATGCAGCGCATCGAAATTGCAGACGGTCACGCAGTCGCCCTTGCCGAGGCAGCCGAACGCACATCCCGTTTCACCGGCATAGAGCGCCGCCTCCACGGCACACGACGACGCACCGTCATAGACACTGTTCCGAGGCCGGTTGGCTTGCGAACCGTTGCAGCGCAGTACGGCCACCATCGGTTCCCGTTCCGGCGCCGCCTTCCCGAGGAAATCGGCGATACGCTTCATGGTCTCCGCACCGCCCACCGGGCAGAACAATCCGGACATATCGTCCACACCGACCGCAGTAGAGGCGAAAGTACGGCAACCGGCATAACCGCAGCCGCCGCAGTTGGCCCCCGGCAACATCTTTTCGACATCGTCGATACGCGGGTCCTCATACACCTTGAACTTCTGCGCCACGAAATACAATATCAATGCGCAGAGTACACCCAGCACGCATAGCGTGAGGATTGTATATCCCAATATGCCCATTTATATCTTTCTTAATTTAAAAATGATATCCCTTTCAATACGATGGCGGAAACAGGCGAGCACCGCATAATAGACCGCTATCGCTCCGAGCGACGAAAGCCCCGCAGCCGTTTCGGAAAAACCCGCCTCGAACATCACCAGCAACACCGCCACCATGATGAAGAAGGGGAATATGTAGGCATATGTCGCAGCCTTTATCCCCATCTTCCGTTCGATGGAAACCATCACTTCATCACCGACCTCGTACAGGCCGGCCGAGGCGGTAAGCAACGACACCACCTTGTCCCGACTCTCTCCCATACCGCAGGCTTTCGCAGCCTTGCACGTAGCGCAGGCACCCTCGACGGTCATCTCGACATCGATACGGTCGCCCTCGACCAGTACCACCCTGCCCTTATGTTCTATCGGCTTTTCCATACTCGTCCGACTGTGCGGTCAAAACCCGTACTTACTGGTTATGGGCATCACCCTGAGTACCCCAAAAGGACAGGTGGAAACCCTCAGCGTCGGGCAGAACTGTTTTCTTTTCTGTTCGTTGCGCAGTATCATGGCATATATCTTATGCACCACTTCGGCATCGAACCCCGCATTGATTATCTCTTCGCGCGACTGGCCCTCCTCTATCATGCGGTATATGACCGAATCGGTGATGTCGTAAGGCGGAAGGTAGTCTGTATCCTTCTGTTCGGGACGCAGTTCAGCGGAAGGCGCCTTGAGCAGAATGTTCTCCGGAATCACCTCCCCGTTACGGTTGATATAGCGGGCGATATCGAACACCTCGCTCTTATACACGTCGCCTATCACGCTGAGCATCCCGGTATGGTCGCCGTAAAGCGTTCCCCACCCCAGAGCCAACTCGCTCTTGTTCGAAGTATTGAGCAAAATATGTCCAAATTTGTTGGAGAGGGCCATAAGCAGCACGCCCCGGATACGGGCCTGGATATTCTCCTCCGTTACCCCGAACTCGGTATCCTCGCCGAATACCGGATTCATGCTATCGACCACACTGCGGTAAATGTCCGTAATGGGAACGATGTCGTACTGCATACCGAGCGTGCGTACCATCTGCATGGCATCTTCCACCGAATGGTCGCTCGAAAACTGCGACGGCATAAGCAGCACCCGGACGTTTTCCGCCCCGAGCACTTCGACCGCAAGCGCCGCGACAACGGCGGAATCGATACCGCCGGAGAGTCCGAGGCAAGCCCTGGAATAACCGTTTTTGCGGAAAAAATCGGCCAGTCCGAGCTTGATGGCCCGATATACGTTCCGCGTCTTATCCTGATAAGGCACCTCCATGGGTTCGTGGACGCCACCGAGCTCCACCACCCGATAATCCTCCTCGAAACCCGCAAGCAGGGCCAGCGGTTTTCCTTCGGCACTGAAAACGGCCGACGAGCCGTCGTATATCACATCGGTATTGGCTCCCACCTGATTGACGAACACCACATCCGTTCCCAGCCGGTAAGCCATTCCGGCGAAAAAATCGTAACGTTTTTCGATGCGCTGACGCGCGTATTTGCTCGAACCGATATTTATCACTGCATCCGCACATCCGGAACATTCGTCCGGGTGCATGATGTCCTCTCCGACCACAACAGCGATTTTCCGCCCGGCGACCTGTATGAATTCGCGCCCCCGGCCCGGATAAAGAAACGTGGCGTCGTCGCGCTGAAGGATATGCTTTCTCGTAATATATCCGACTATCTTGCGGTTCTGGATGAAAGCCGCAGCACTGACCGTCCACCGTCCCTCCTGTACGGGAAGCCCCACCAGAGCCGAAATGCCGTCGCAGCAGGCCGCTATCTCGACAAGCGCCTCCTCGCAAAGGTCAAGAAAATTCACCTTGTTCAGCAAATCGTAGGCAGGCGCCCCGCTTATCGACTGTTCAGCGAACACCACCAGGTCGGCGCCGTCGGCCTTGGCTCTCTGGACGGCATCCATGATTTTGAGTTTGTTGTTTTCGAAAGCTCCGATGGTATAATTTAGCTGAGCAATTGCGATTCTCATTTTTCCGACATTAAAAAAACCAGCAACAAATATACGATTTTTCGGTAACGATGAACCGGAAAGCGCATCTTTTTCTTTAACATTGAAGCTGTTATCCGGACTGAAAAGGCCGACACACGATTCATGCGCCTGAACTGTAATCCGTTAAGGGAGCAACGGGATAGCCCGCGGACTCCCCGCCATACGCCGTCAGGGCCGACGGATAATGGAATAGGACGAAAACAGGACAGGACAAACGGCTGCAGGAAACCGTATTTTACAATATCCTGCGCTCGCCGGCCCGGCGAAAACTGCAACCGAACCCGAAAAACCGGCCGGGACGAAGAATATGACGGATTTTTCGCCAAATTTGCCGGAAACAAACCATACCATGGACAACAGACAGACAGCTCCCGACGAGATACTGAACCGCCACGGTATCCGCCCCACATCTGTCAGGATACTCATATACAAAACGATGAACCGTTTCCACGACACGTTCAGCATGGCCGATTTGGAAGAGGTGCTGGACAGCGTGGACAAATCCACCCTTTTCAGAACACTGGCCCTGTTCGCCGAACACCATCTGGTGCATCTCCTCGAAGACGGCAGCGGCTCCACCAAATACTGCATCTGCCGCAACGACCATATCTGCGGCATCGAGGAACTGCACTGTCACTTTTACTGCGAAGCCTGCCACAAGACCTTCTGTCTGGACCACACGCATATCCCCGCCGTACGCTATCCCGCAGGGTTCGAAGTACGACAAATCGACTACCTGCTCAAAGGGCTCTGCGCATCATGCAGGGCGAAACGGCACGAGTGACATTTGCAATCCGGTTGCACTCCGGCCCTCCTATCTTTGCCGACAGAAACACAATCGGCAATCATATGAACAAAGGACAAAAAAACACCGTAGTGCGCATTGCAGCGAGCGCACTGCTTCTCGGCACCGCCTGGCTGCCGCTGCCGTCGCCGGCCCTGCACATCGCCCTGTGCGCGGCAGCCTATCTCGTCATCGGTGCCGACATCCTTTTCCGGGCAGTCCGCAACATCCTGCACGGCAAAATCTTCGACGAGAATTTTCTGATGTCGGTCGCGACCGTCGGCGCATTTGCCATCGGCGAATACCCGGAAGCGGTCGCGGTCATGCTGTTCTATCAGACCGGAGAGCTGTTTCAGGATATGGCCGTAGTCCGGAGCCGCAAATCCATCGCAGCGCTGATGGATATCCGTCCCGACTACGCCAATCTGGAAGATGCCCGTGGAGAACTGCACCGGGTAGCACCGGATGATGTCCCGGCCGGCAGCATCATCGTCACCAAGCCGGGCGAGAAGATTCCGCTGGACGGTGTCGTCGTAGCCGGTTCATCCACACTCGACACCGCAGCCCTTACGGGCGAAAGCCTGCCGAAGGAGGTGACCGAACACGACATCGTCCTCAGCGGCAGCCTCAACATGACCGGCCTGCTCCGGATACGGACGACCGGCGTTTACGGCGAATCGACGGTAGCCCGCATCCTCGACCTGGTAGAGAACGCAGACACGGGCAAGGCCGCCACCGAGAAATTCATCACCCGGTTCGCCCGCTATTACACCCCCGCCGTCGTCATCGCCGCCCTTCTGCTGGCAGTCGTCCCACCCCTGCTCGCCGGAGGGGATTGGCTCGTATGGCTCAACCGGGCTCTCATCTTTCTGGTCATCTCCTGTCCCTGTGCCCTCGTGGTATCCATCCCGCTCACCTTTTTCGCCGGCATAGGAGGTGCATCCCGCAAAGGGATTCTCATAAAAGGGTCCAACCATCTGGAAACACTGGCCCGTGTCCGTACCGTCGTCTTCGACAAGACCGGTACGCTGACCGAAGGCAGCTTCACCGTCACGGCCGTCCACCCGGAAATCATTCCGGAGACGGCATTGCTGGAAACGGCCGCACTGGCCGAAAGCTACTCCGACCATCCCGTGGCAGCCTCGCTGCGACGCGCCTATGCCCGGCCGCTCGATAAATCACGGGTATCGGATATGAAAAACTTTGCCGGAGAAGGCATCCGGGCAAAGGTAGACGGACACGAAGTATATGCCGGAAACGAGAAACTGATGCACCGTGCCGGCGTGGTTCCGAAACCGTGCGAATGCAAAGGGACCATCATCCATCTGGCAACGGACGGCAGCTACGCCGGACACATCGTCATCTCCGATACGGTCAAACCGCAGTCGTCCGCAGCCATCGCCCGGCTGAAAAGCGAGGGCATAGAGAAGGTGGTCATGCTGACAGGCGATCGTCCCGACGTGGCCGACGAGGTGGCCCGCCAGCTCGGCATGGACGAACTGTACGCCGGCCTGCTGCCTGCGGACAAAGTACAGCGCGTGGATGCCCTGACGGCGTCGGAAAGCAAATCGGCCCGGCTCGCCTTCGTGGGCGACGGCATCAACGACGCACCGGTACTGAAACGGGCCGACGTGGGAATTGCCATGGGGGCGGCCGGAAGCGACGCAGCGATAGAAGCGGCAGACGTCGTACTGATGGACGACAATCCGCTCCGGATAGCCGAAGCCGTCGCCCTGTCCCGCCGGACGATGCGCATCGTCATGCAGAACATCGTATTCGCCATCGGGATAAAAGCCGCCATGCTGCTGTTAGGCGCTTTCGGTATCGCCGACATGTGGGAAGCCGTCTTCGCCGATGTGGGCGTTACGGTACTGGCAGTCCTGAATTCCCTGCGGGCGATGCGCTCCGAATAATCCCACGGCGGATACCGATAAAACGGTATCCGCCGTATGCTGCCAACGTTCGCTCCGCACATCTCTGCTCCTGCCGTCTTGGCCGACAGGAGCAGAGGCCGTACCGCACTCGGAACTTCCGGCATCATAAAATTTCTGCCGCGGCAATTTGGAGAATTGATTTTTCTACTTATCTTTGCACCCGCTTAAGGTTAATAACCGCACGGTGCCATAGCTCAGATGGTAGAGCAAAGGACTGAAAATCCTTGTGTCCCCGGTTCGATTCCTGGTGGCACCACTTGAATAAGGGAGTTGCATTTGTCGCGACTCCCTTTTCTGTTACTGTCTGTACAAATTGACGCCGGCAAGATACGGCAACAGCCCTTCTTATGCACCGTCGGCCGCCCCTCTTTCTGCCGAAGTACGGCAAGTATCGTTTCAAACACACTACCCGCACACCATCGCAGGAAGCGACCTACCAACAAAAAGGGATAGTCCCCCGCATAGCCGCCCAGACCGCCGTCCGGGCACGTTCATGTTATAGAAAATTCTCACCCTGTGTATAACGGGGCATCCGCAAGGTATCCGGGCCCTATGCAGCCGGTCCGAACTCTGCGTATCGCAAAGCCTCCGAACCATATTCTGTCCCGAACGAAAGGCACGGAATATGCAATAAATATCATACGGGCATATCGGCCGACCCGAGCATCAGCTCTGTACCCGCATGGCCACGGCTCCAAATACCGGACAACCGAGAAACATTAAAAACACAATCATATGGACACGAAAATAGTAATAGAAAATGCGGAAATATTCAACGGGAAAGACCCCGAAACCGTCAAAGGCAACATCCTGATTGAAAACAATCTCATCGACAAGATTTCGGCACAGCCCCTGCCGCCGGAAACGACCGCCGGAGCCACTGTTATAGACGGTACCGGAAAATTCCTTATGCCGGGCCTTATCGACGCGCACTGGCATGCCTATCTATGCTGCAACACGATGGCCGACCTGCTGGCCGGAGAACCCTCCTACACCTACCTCGTAGCCGGCCGGGAAGCGACCGCCACCCTGCTAAGAGGATTCACGACCATACGCGATGCGGGCGGCCCCGTCTTCGGATTGAAACGCGCCATAGACAACGGCGTTCTGGAAGGCCCGCGCATCTATCCGAGCGGTGCCATGATTTCCCAAACCTCGGGACACGGCGATTTCAGTCCGGTCTACGAACAGGCGCACGGCGACTGTTGCTGCGGTCTGGCACACGTCGAAGAACTCGGCGCATCCAGAGTAGTCGACGGCCCCGTCGCGGTAACGGCCGCTGTCCGGGAGAACCTGAAAAAAGGGGCCTCGCAGATAAAACTCATGGCCGGCGGAGGTGCCGCATCGCTGTACGACCCGCTGGACGTGACCGAATTCTTTGACGAAGAGCTGCAGGCGGCCGTTCGGGCCGCCGAAGATTGGGGCACCTATGTCATGGTACATGTATACAATCCGCGCGGAATAGCCCGTGCGCTGAAAGCAGGAGTGAAAAGTATCGAACACGGACACCTCATAGACGAAGCGACCATGGCGCTGCTGGCGGAGAGCGGTGCATGGCTGAGCATGCAGGCATTCGCTCTCGAAGACAACACGTACCCCTCCCCCGTTCAACAGGCCAAACATGTCCAAATCACCGAAGGTACAGACCGTACCTACAACCTGGCGAAACAATACCGTGTCAAGCTCGCCTGGGGTACCGACCTGCTTTTCAATCCTAAAAATACGAAAAACCAGAATCATGGCATCGTCAAACTCCAAAAGTGGTTCAGCAATTTCGAGATTCTGAAAATGGTGACGCACGACAACGCCCAACTGCTGGGAATGTCGGGAGCGCGGAATCCCTATCCGGGTACGCTCGGCGTCATCGAGGAGGGCGCCTTCGCCGATATGCTGGTGATAGACGGCAATCCGCTCGAAGACATCAGCCTGATAGAACATCCCGAGACCGCGTTCAAGGTAATCGTCAAAGATGGCAGCATCGTGAAAAACACGCTCGGGACACAGGAGAGCGCATGATATGCAGCACGGGCACGCCGGCATACGCCGGCCGTAAATTGCGGGAGGTGAACAATTCGCCTCCCGCAGCCTTTTATCCGCACGGCCTCTCCGCCGAAAACGACGGACATCTACATAATGGTATAACTGAAAGATACGCCGATTTTGGTAGGTCCCAGATAACTGTTCCGGCCGTGGCCGAGGAAACGACCGCACTGCTTCCAAACGTATTCGTCGTACTCCAGACTGACATACCCCACTCCTATCGTGGCCTCCACATGCCAACGCTTTCCGATACTCCACATATACCCGTACGAAAGTCCCACTCCGAACAGCGAACCTTCGTAACGCCGCGTCCCCATTCCCAGCCACTCGATACCTCCGGCATTAAAGTCGGAATAGATGAAGTTGGCACCGATAAAGTGCCCGGAAAACCGACGATAGGGCCAGAACCGAACCTCGGGCTGAACCATCCAGAACTTGAACTTCCGATTGTCCGCATAAGTCCAGGGATTATACCCGCCCGTCACCTCCAACGTAATACGCCGGTCCAACCCGACTTCGAGTCCCGCATTGAAGGATGCCGTCGCCCAGTAAAGCGCATTGGTCTTCACCGTGAGACGAGGCATCTCCCGTTCCGCTCCCCGTACCGTCTGGGCACCGAGCTCGCCATGCGGCACGGCCGCAAAGCCGAGGAGGCATAGAATCCCGTATATGACTACTCTTTTCATTTTATTGTCTGAAATTTATAACGTTCCCCCGGTCAGCCGTCCCGGAGAACCGACGCACAGCCGCAGGTCGCATCATCCGTTCTGACACACCTGTTCCACTATCCACGCCCAAAGATTGGCCGTCAGCCGGTCGAAATCCGTCGTCACCGTACCGGTTGCATTCGCCTGGGTGCTGAGACTGCCGTTCTGGTTCAGATTGGCATCGCCGAGGTAAACGATTCGGGATGTCTGATTGACACCGACAGAGAGCGTCTTCTCCTGTCCGGCAGCCGTGCTGACCAGCAGGGGCGTCACGGCCGAAGGATAATCGGAACAGTAGGCGGCATAGTTGTCCGCCCGTGAAACCACCGCGTTCTCGGCCACCTGACCGAACGGCGTCGTAAAGAAGCGTCTGTTGGCATCGGTCTGCGCCGCCCGCTTGAAATTACCGCCGATATTATTCTGATAGTAATATTTCCATGTCCCGTCCGAAGTCAGATACTGCCGCAGTTTCGCATTGGTCGCTTCGGTATCCGTGCCGACGATAAGCACACGGCCGGTATCGGCCCGCAACCATGCGAGTACCGCCTGCGCCAACTCGTCCGATATGGCCGTATTATAGGTCAGATAGATGACATCCTGTGCATTGATGATTCGTTTGATACTGTTGAATATCTCCAACACCCCCGTGCTGACCGCCTGCATCTCCACATTGGAGACCTCCGTAAAGGCGAAGCCTCCCACCACGACCGTACCGGTGGGCGAAAAATTCTTGGTATTGTCCAGTATGCGGCGCAATGCCATACCGCTGGCGGAAGAGGGCGTTCCCGTACCGAGCGAACCTATTTCATGCACCGACAGCACCCGGATGATTCGGTCTTTATACAGGCTTGGATTCTCCTGCGTCACGGTAATATCGAACGTCCACCGTCCTCCGCTGACGCGCAGCCGCGACACGACGTTCCGGTCCGTTCGGTTGTCTTGCGAAGCCGTGAACAAAAGATACGAAACCGCATCGTCCGCGCCGGCATCGCGGCCTATCGACACCGTAAAGTTACTGTTACCGGTCAGTGTAGTTCCGACTCCGGTCACTGCCGTACCCGTCGGAACGCCCGACGCATCAAGCCATTGGATGGTATAGGGTACGGTGGCCTGTACATCCACCCGTCCGCTCTTGCCGGCTACGTAACCGAGCGTCAGGGTCCGGGATGACACACCGAGATAATTGTCTCCGTCAAAATACATTTCGGTCGTGAAATCCTCCCACGCCTCTACCTGGGCCACGATACTCGTAGCACGATTCTCCGCTGCCGAAGCGGCATCACTCCAGCCCGTTCCGGTCACCTTCTTAATCCGAAAAACATATTTATGATTTCTCAATACCTGTCCGAAAGGATGACCTTCCACACCGGGATTGAAGTCGATTCTGTAATACGACAGCTCCGACGCCCCATCGTAATAGCCTCCCACCACGATGCAGGTGGCATCCGACAACTGGGCTGCCGCATCGGTTTCGCCGGCAGCCTCCGGCACGTAAATCCCGCCGACAGCCGACGGGTCGGCCTCAGCTGCCGCCACCCCGACCGGAACCGGCGACTTGCCCGCACCGGGCGGCACGGAAGGTTCCGTCACCTGCGGCGTATCGGCAGATGCGAGCCGATTAGGGGCAATTTGAATCCGGTCATTGGGCCGGTAGACGGCTACGCTCGCTATCCGGAAAGAACGGGAATCAGCATCCAGTTCCTTCTCCACATCCACACGGGCAACAGCCCGCAGCATACGGATATCGAAACGGTTTTCCACACCGGGCACCAAGCCGTTGGGAAGCGTTACCTCCCCGTACATCGGCAGGTTCCCCGTCAGCCCCGCAAAAGAACATCCCAACCCGGAACGCACCGTCGCCTCATCGCTGCCCGCAGCCGGAGCATAATTCGCAAAAGCATCGCCGTAATTGCCGGCAATCAACAATTTGACCGTCTTGTCCGTCCCCGTCAACTTGGCTTCGAACGAAGTCGTACTACCGGTAACCTGCAAACGTTCTCCTTCGGACATATACCGGTACAGATACCGGCCGTCCACTTCCTCAAAAACGAGAACCCGCACCGTCGAGATAAGGTTCTCCGCCTCCTCCGACCGGGTAGCCGCCCTTTCCCTGCCGACCGGCAGCTCTGCCTGCGGCAGACTGATTGTCAGACGTACCACCGCTTCGTCACCGGCTGTTCCGCCGCGACGGCTCGGCACATGCCACGGCGAGCAGGCAGAGCGACAGCAGCAATGTCCGCCAACCGCCCGGACGGAATCTGCCTCTACCGCAACTTCCGGACATATCGCTATTCTTATTCGTATTCATATCGTTTCCCAATTACCAAATTTCCCATTGATAGACTTCGTTCCAAGGTGTGATTTCCATACGGACGGAAATTCCCGCCTCCTGTCCGACATCTATCAACAGATTGACCGTCTGTCCGGCAGGCAGCGAAATGGGCATCCCGTCATCATCGGTCGTAACCGCCGCGACCAACCGATCTGCCGACCGGACGGTCATCCTTTCATAAAGACTTACTCCGACGCCCGTTTCGGCATCGTCCGGAGTATCGGTATGAATCATATTGAATGTCCCTACGGTCGCAAAATCGCCGTTCGGACCGAATGTTCCGGCCCTTCGGACAGTTGCCGTACCGGCCATCGGCTTCCCGTTGAAATCATACCCGTCGTTGGGCGCCTGAACGGTAAAATAATAACGCTCTTCCGGCACTCCGTCGTCCAGTCCCCTGACCGTAATGTGCATCCGGGCATTCTTGCGCACGACGGTCACCTCTTCCGGCATACCGGTTCCTGCCGACGCAAGCTGCAACTGTCCGAAAAACAGGTTGTCCGGCACGCCGTGATACGTATCGTCCTCCATAAACAGCGAAACTGCCCGATTTTCGAGCCGGCTGCCGTCGTCCGGAATATGGAACTGCTGCCCCGCCCCCACATTCGTCCATGCCGAAATACGACAGCCGGCCAGATTCCGCTCGGGAAGCATAACGGGAATGCGGTGCATGATTTCATCGCTCGTAACGGAAACATGTCCCGTATACTCCCCGGTCGGCCCAAACAGATAGAGTTCGGCACCGCCGGCCTCTCCGTTCTCCGTAATATCGCGACCGGTCACGGTATCCATGACCTTCAGGACGACCGAACGCACCGCCGTCTCCGGAGGACAGTTATCCCGATTCTCACGGATACACCCCGTCAACAGGAGGAGCAGTATACCGCCTCCAAACAACAACTGTATGATATGTATCGACCTGTTCACGACCGGATACTTCTGCAAAGCATGCCGCAGACCCTCCGGCAGGAGCTGCCTCAGCAGTTCCTGCCGGATTACGGGTGCGGCTTTTCCGCCCTGCTACCATTCTACATTCTGAATCAAATCCGTCGCCCACTCCTGAGGTTCGACGGTAACGGTCAGCGAAGCAGGGTCGGCCGGTACTTCGGGATTGTCGCTGCCGCTGCCCAGCCGCTTGAGTGTCACATTCACCACATACACGCTGTTGCGGCGGATAAAGGTTCCGTCGCTGGTGGCACCGTCGCTACCCACCGTATCGTTAATACGGAACGGAAAATAGACCGGCTGGCCGTCATAGGTTCCCGCCAAAGTTATCAGCGTGGTATTGCCGTCGCCGTTATCGCTCGGCAATACGTAAAAATAACGATTGGCATAATCGCCGGTAGAGATGGTTTCCGCTAGATAAGTTTTCACTGTACTCTTATCGCCCTGCATACCTCCATAAAAGGCATTCGGCGTATAATCCACCGAAGGCAGCCCCATCTTGACGGAACTGCGGGCTTTCATGACCATGACCTTGGTCAACGCGAATTTAGCTGCATCATGGCCTGCTTCGGGCGCTATCGTAAGCGTTCCCAATTTCACTTTGGCTACAACCCTGCTAATCGGAATGGTCGCTTCGGAGACGGTATTGGCCGACAGCACAACCGTATCTTCCCCGCTCATGAACAATCCGTCGGCGGTCGTAGCCTGTGTGTCGAGGTCAATCACATTACCGGCATCTTCAAACCAACCGTAATTGATGCTGTCCGGAAATGTAATCGCTGACGGTACATTCGCCACCACGACCACCTTTTTGGTCCCCGCAACCAGACCGGTGATGGTTTCCGAAATCTGATTCGGAGCAAACGTATGTTTCTTGTCCAACGTACCGTTGGAATTGAAGACGAATACCGTCACGTTATGCAGCTTGTTTTCTGCTTCCTTGACGGCCTCCGCATCGTCGGGCGAGCCGACCGCTTTGCTTACGGGAACCTGCCCGCTCAGGGTTACGGTAAGAGAAGCATTCTCCCCCTGTGTGAGTTCCTCCCGACCCATGCCGGTACAGGACACCGCCAAAGCGGCCCATCCCAGCAGGCACAAGCCTACCGCCCAGAGACCTGTCCTTCCAATAAAACTGTTCGTTTTCATAATCAGCTATCTTATTTATAAAATAATACAAAACCGAAACTTAATATCGTAAGACTGTTTCGGTCTACCTACAGGTCATGCAAAAACCAAACATTATTCGCCGTTTTTGAAAAATATTTTTACACCGAAAGGGAAAGCCCCCGCCGCCGACAGGCCAACCATCTCATCACCAACTTCCTCCGTCCCGTATCGATTTCTCCCCGCATCACCACCGCATACGGCAGCCACTACCATGCCTCTGTTAAACAATCAAGGGAAAGATGCAGAACCTTTCCCTTTATTGTTTGCTTTCCTCTCGGTTTTATAGGGGCATGCCGTTCTCGAACAGTTTATCCGTTACGACGAACCGATAATGCGCTTCTTCCCAAAACGCATCGTCATACACGCTTCCCGCATCGCCGGGACGCTGGACGACATATACCTTGCCGTTGGATATGGTCGTATAGTTCTCGGTCGCATCCGGCAGCAGGTAGAACGGATTTGTGCTGTCAAAAGAATAAACTTTATGTTCATTACTTCGAAGTACGAAAAAGCCATCTTCCTTTGTTGCATTGGATTTGGAAGAATAGATTCTGAAAATTACATCTGTAGAAGAAGAATTCTGAAAGGAATAGGTTATTATCTCTGTCGGATAATATTCTGTGTATTCGACGGGGTTGCAGTCCAATAAAAATAGCGACAACGTCAGCAATAAAATTAGTTGTATTTTTTTCATAATCAATAGATTTATTGATTGTTTATCAGCCATTCTTGAAGTTCCTCGATTGGTTTCCCATTCTTAAATAAATCGTCTTTAATTGTATAAACATGGAAAGTAACATTGTTATCTGTATATGTCGAGTCATAGAACCTATCAAAATACGGACTATAACCGTCCTTTTGAAATGTATATTCTACATATCGTTCATTGTTATGGATTATTATCCAGTCGAAGTTAGATTCGTCCCCATTTATTAGTAGAAAAGGACTTTCGCCATCATAAGCGAATAAAAACAGAGAATGGGAATTACCTTTAGGAACGATAAAGCCGTCACGGTTCTCTTTTTCTCGATTATTTACGATGTGAGACGAACCATAAAGACAATATACGTCTTTAGAACTGGCATTAATAAACTTATATTCATCCCAATAACGATGCTCATAGGTAATATTTACTTTCTTTTCGCAACCGGTAGCCAATACGGGAAATAGGCACAGCAATAGAATTCGAGTGAAGGTTTTCATAGGCATAGAGTTTAAGTTTTTCAAATGCCCGTGTAAAGGACACGACCAATAAACAGGGGCACTTCCATTGAAACAAATTTAACAATAACCTTCCTAATACCAAAAGGCTGATTACAGTCCGGCCGGTTCCGCTGAGCCTCTCCGCATTTAAGGATTCGAGGCAGCCATAAGACAAGTATTCATGCATACCGTCCTCTGAAGGGGGAGGGCTTAGGGTCGTTCGTGCAAGCTGTATCTTATTGAAAAGAGAAGAGGACAACCATTCGATTGTCCTCTTTGATTCTGAGCGGAAAACGAGACTCGAACTCGCGACCCCAACCTTGGCAAGGTTGTGCTCTACCAACTGAGCTATTTCCGCATTATTTCATGAACTTGGCCGGTCATTTCCGGTTTGCGAGTGCAAATATAGGCAACATTTCTTACTCTGCAAATTTTTTGCAGAAATTTTCCATCATTTTTATTTCATCCCGGCCGAACCACACCATCTCCGCATCCCTGCGAAACCAGGTCATCTGCCTCTTGGCATACCGGCGCGAATTGCGTTTAATCAGTCTGACCGCTTCGTCGTACGTGATTTTCCCGTCGAAATAGTCGAACATTTCCCGGTACCCCACCGTCATCAGCGCATTGAGCCCGCGCAAGGGCCAGAGCCGTCGGGCCTCCTCCTCAAGTCCCGACACAAGCATTCCGTCCACTCGGCGGTCTATCCGCCCGTACAACTCCTCCCTGCCCACCTTTATCCCTATTTTCAGGATACGGAACGGTCGTTCCCTGGGCTCGCCCGAACGCTGTTCCGAATAGGGCCGGCCGGTCTGAATGCACACCTCCACGGCACGCAGGACACGCGACGGATTGCTGCGGTCTACCGATTCATAATAGACCGGGTCGAACCGGCGAAGCTCTTCGAGTAAAGACCCGAGTCCCTCCTCCCGCAGCCGAGCCTCAAGCTGCGCCCTCAGAGCCGGTTCAGCCGGCGGCAGCGCATCGAATCCGTGGCAAAGCGCATCGATATAGAGGCCGGAACCACCTACGGCCAACACATAATCGTGCGTCACGAACAGTCTGTCGAGCAGTTCCAGCGCTTCCGCTTCAAACCGTCCCGCATTATAGTCGTCGGACACTTCGCGGTCGGCGATAAAATAGTGCAGAGCGGCAGCCTGCTGCTCTGCAGAGGGCTGCGCCGTTCCGACAGCCATTCCACGGAACACCTGCCGGGAATCGGTAGAGATTATCGGCGCACCCAAACGACGGGCGAGTTCGACCCCCACCTCCGTCTTCCCGGAGCCTGTCGGCCCCGCCACGACCACGAGCGTTCCTCTCTTGTCAGAAATCATCGCCGAATCCATCGTCTTCCGTACCCTCGAAATCGGCGAATTCCTCCATCATATCGCTGAAAGGGTCGTTCTCTTCGTCCGCCTCGATACCCGCCCCCGTCTGAGCCGGAGGCGTACCGACCGACAGGGCCACCCGAGGATAAAGCACCGCCTCTTCCTCCGGCTTGAAATCGGCCACTTCCAGAAAGAGCTCGCGGGCGGAGAGCATGTCGAAAACGAATATCAGCCGCGACACCCCGGAAGCCAACACGTCGCACAGCCTCGTTCCCTCCATCGGCAGGGCGGCAATACCCGCATCGCAGTCCTGCATATCCTCGAGGGTATATTCCTGCAGCTTGTTCCATCCGGAATCCGCCGCAAAGAAAGAGCTGAAATTGAACGGGTCGTAACCGAGGTCGCCGCAAACCAGGTCGTGCAACTGCAACAAGTCCGTACTCTCCGGAACTTCGTATTCACGGACAAAACCATCCGTCTCGCCGCTGAGCATCCTCAACTTGAAAATCATACAAAAAGGTATTTATTCTTAATCAATTATCGTTACCGGCTACCCGGTTCAGGCAAGGCACGAAGAAAGGCCATGACATCCGTACCGTCCGGATAATCCCACGGCCAGGGCATCTGGGCCGCTCCGAAACCGACAGCCCTCGGATGGACAACATCCCGCCCCACCACGCACTGCACCGCACCGTCGTTCGCCTCCAGCCACCCGTACACCTCCTCCGCCCTATCGTAACGAAACGCCACGATATTGCTGAGCGACACCGGAAAACGGTCGCCGACGGTCACGACGAAGGTTCCGCCGTCATAAAAATCCTCCCCTGCGGCCCGGAGCCTGGCCCGCAGACTGCGGTAATTGTTACGGTACTTGGGATTCACCGCCTCCTCGGGGGGAGCCACTGCCCGGACGAAACGGGCCAGGTCGTAATCCAGCGGAATGAATACCAGACTGACATTGCGGCAGCCGAGCCCGCTATAACGGAAGATATCACGACCGAGCGCATGCAACTCTCCGTCGGTCTCCTCCCCCGTCAGCAATGCCACCGAGCTGCGGCTTCCTCTTATGATGGACGGTATGCCGTCGAACAGGGCATGGAAATACCGGCCCGTATTGTCGCTGCCCGTAGCGATTGCCGCATCGTACCGCTCCTCCGGCACATAGCGTTCGACCCGTATCCCCGGCGCTAACCCGCACAACAGGCCGACGACATACTCCATCAGCACCGAATCCTTGGAAGACATCTTAATGTACGGAATACAGTCCGAAGCCACGACACACAACAGGTCGGACAATCCCACCAACGGGATATTCCCCGCCATGATGACCGCCACACGGCTGCGTACCGTACGCTCGTTCGCCCCATAATACGAAAGCCACCGGGCCGATACCGCGGCATCGAGCATGTTCCGCCGCACGGCATCGACGGAGAACACCACATCGGAAAGGGTAAACCACGGATTGGCGGCAACGGCGGCTTCCGCCACCGCCCGTGTCTCCGGCACGGTGCCGAACCCCTCCAACAGCCCGCCCAACCGGGCGAAGAGCTCCGTGTAATATGCCGCCGGTTTTCCCATGACCCCGCAAATTTACAAAAAACCCGCACCGCTGCCTGAAAAAACGTATATTTGTCCTTTGCAAAACAGGAAACCCATGAAATTCATAGCCATCATTCCGGCCCGTTACGCATCGACGCGTTTCCCGGGGAAACCGCTCGCCGACATCCAGGGCAAACCCATGATACAACACGTCTACGAACGCACGTCGCAGGTGTTCGCACACTGCTGCGTCGCCACGGACGATACACGCATCGCCGAGGCCGTGGACAGGTTCGGCGGCTGCGCCGTCATGACGTCACCCGACCACCGGAGCGGAACCGACCGCTGCGCCGAAGCCCTCGATAAATACAGCAAAACGACCGGGACGGCGTTCGACGCGGTCATCAACGTACAGGGCGACGAGCCTTTCATCTCGACAGAACACCTGACGAGCCTGCGCAATGCCCTGGACGTCCCGGGAGCCGAAATCGCCACCCTCGCCTACCCCATGAAACCGGGCGACGACATCTTCAATCCCAACACTCCGAAGATAACCCTCTCACGGGACGGCTATGCCCTCTACTTCAGCCGCAGCGTCATCCCTTATATCCGCGGTGCGGAACAGTCCGAATGGTCGTCGCGCCACACGTATCTCAAACATATCGGCATTTACGGTTACCGGAGCGACATCCTGCACGAGATAACCCGACTGCCTCAAGGTATGCTTGAAAAGGCCGAATCGCTCGAACAACTGCGCTGGCTCGAAAACGGTTACAGGATAAAGGTCGGCCTGGTATCCTCCGAGACGATAGGCATAGACACACCCGAAGACCTCGCACGACTGCTGAAAAAAATGCACGATTGAGACCGCTGCCGATTGCCGATTGAAAAAAGTTCCTATCTTTGCGGTAATCATTCAAAAACCTGTTCGCCGGCATGCCGCCGGCATTTAATCTGAAAATTTACATTTCAATCTTCCACATGCAAGATTTCGATGCATTACAGGGCAAAAGCATTATACAACTGCGCGAAATAGCCAAGTCGCTCGGCATCCGGAGCACAACGCAGATGAAAAAGGACGAGCTCATACAGGCCATCATCGGCCCGCGCAGCGACGAACCGGTCGGCCCGGCCGGCGAATCCCCGGAACCAAAGCCGAAAAGACAGCGTCTCCTAAACAACACTCCTGTCCGGCAATCCTCCGCAGCGACGGATGCCAGGGAGACGGCCGAGGCGACAGCAAACCGCAACGACGGCGAAGAGACGGTACAGGAGACCGAAAAACCACGGCGGGGCAGGCCCCGCAAAACGGTACAGCAACCGCAGGAAACAGCCGGCGAGACGCTTCCCGCAGAACCGGCCGACGCGGCAGCTGCTCCGGAAATACCCGTCGCAGTACAACAGCCCCTCCAGCCGCAGCGCACGGAGTACCCGACAAAGCCTCAGGCCGTCAGAACTCCCCGACCCCATCAGCCATCCTCCCCGAACGACCAACAGCGGCAGGCCGACCGTTACACTCCCACTCCGGAAGATGCCAATATCGGTTTCGTGGAGGGCGAAGGCGTTCTGGAAATCATGCCCGACGGCTACGGTTTCCTCCGTTCGCCCGACTACAACTACCTTAACTCCCCGGACGACATCTACGTAGCCTCTTCGCAAATCAAGACATTCGGTCTCAAACCCGGCGATACGGTAAAGGGCATCATCCGACCGCCCAAAGAGGGAGAAAAGTATTTCCCGCTGGTAAAGGCCATCGAAATAAACGGGCTCAGCCCCGAATTCATCCGCGACAGGATGCAGTTCGAGTACATGACCCCCCTCTTCCCGAACGAAAAATTCACTCTCACGGGCAACGGCCACAACAATACTTCCACCCGTATCGTAGACCTTTTCGCCCCGATAGGCAAGGGACAGCGCGGCCTCATCGTGGCACAGCCGAAGACCGGCAAGACGGTACTCCTGCAGAGTATCGCCAACGCCATCGCCGACAACCATCCGGAAGTTTACATGATTGTCCTGCTGATAGACGAACGCCCGGAGGAGGTGACTGAAATGGCCCGCAACGTCAAGGCGGAGGTCGTGGCCTCCACGTTCGACGAACAGGCCTCCCGCCACGTCAAAGTAGCCGAAATGGTGCTCGACAAGGCCAAACGCATGGTGGAGTGCGGACACGACGTCGTCATCTTCCTCGACTCCATCACCCGTCTCGCAAGGGCGTACAACACTGTACAGCCCGCATCGGGAAAGGTGCTCTCCGGCGGTGTGGACGCCAACGCCCTGCACAAGCCCAAACGCTTCTTCGGTGCCGCAAGGAACACCGAAGAGCGCGGTTCGCTGACCATCATCGCCACCGCCCTGATAGACACGGGTTCCAAAATGGACGAAGTCATCTTCGAGGAGTTCAAGGGAACGGGCAACATGGAGCTGCAGCTCGACCGGAAACTGGCCAACAAACGTATCTATCCGGCCGTCGATGTGGTCGCATCGGGAACCCGCCGCGAAGACCTGCTGCTGAGCAAGGATGTCCTGCAAAAGACATGGATACTGCGCCGTTACCTCGCCGACATGAATTCGGTGGAGGCCATGGAGGAGATGATAAAGCACATGGAACACACCCGGAACAACGAAGAACTGCTGGTCACAATGAACAAATAACACGGCCGTGCAGGTTCGCATATCATACGACAGGGGCGGGATGAGGTAATCCCGCCCCTGTCGTATCTTCTCCCGGACATCCGAAGCGTGCCTCCGAATACCATCGTTTCCGTCACCGTTTCCCGTTCGGTTCCGAAGCGAGTCCGTCCCGGAACTTCACGGCCGCATGCGAACCGTCGCAGAACGGTTTGTTCTTCGATGCCCCGCAGCGACAAAGCACCACCCGATTACGAATCTCATATGCCATCCCCTCCTGCGTCTGTACCGGAATACCGCCGCGTACCCACAGTCCGCCGCTCACGCCGAGGGCCGGGTCCTCTATCAGCCCCAACGACGGTGCGTAATCGGGTTCATACGGCTCCCCCGTCCGATTCTCCCATGCACTCAAACGACCGCCGGGACACATGTTCGCCTCCCGTACGGCAAGAGTCTTGGCATCCGCATCGTCCGAGATTCCGACCAGATTCCATACACGGCCGCCGGCATCGCAGAAGCGAGCGAACACACAGAAATTCTCATTGTCGGTCAGTTTGAGTTCCGGTCCTCCGAACGTTTCGGCCCCCTCGAGCAACCCCTCCGAGGAGGCGGTCAGACGCGGGTCCCACTCCGCACGCATATGAGAACCGTCGCAGTAAGGCTTCTTCTTCGATGCCCCACAGCGACACAAGGCCGTCGGCTGGTCGTCGGTAGAGTAATGCTCTCCTTCGGCGAACTCCCAACTCTCTCCCCGGTCGTTCGGCATGATGAACTGCTGCGCCAGCGGCGGCCTGCCGAATATGAGCACGGGGCCCTTGCTGCTGACCGTGATGCGAAAACCGGAATCCGCCCTGCGGCTTCCGCGCTGTACCTTTTCCTTCTCCATAATAACCTGTTTTAGCCATTGCTTCATTCACCAAGGTTGTTCAAACCGCATACCAAACATTTTCCGGACGCATGCGGCCTCGACTTCCATACCCGGTCCAGCAACAACATGAAAAAACAATACGTGTATATCCTATTCAGACCGAAAAATATTATCTTTGAAACAGGGAATATTTCCCGAGACACAAACCCAAAAACACAACCGCAATGAACAAACTTCTCCCGCTCTGTCTTCTGGCGGTGTTTACAACCGTTCCGCTCAAGGCCCAGCTACCGCCGACTACCGCTCAGGAAACTCCACGAAAAGAGTGGTTCGGCGACATCTTCATCGGATACAGTTTCCGCATGGGCCGGCCCGACCCCTCCATCGTCAATCGGTTCGGCTCACGCTCCGGCTTCAAGCTCGGTGCGGATATCAACCGCATAATCAAGAACCGTCCTGTCGCACTGGGCATTCAGGCCGAATGGACTACCTATTCGATGACCTCCCGAATCAGCTCCGCCGAAACCGCGAAGACCAGAATCCACACCATCTACATAGCGCCCGCACTGACCTTCCTGCAACCTCTACGGAACGGAGGCACACTGTACGAAGAAATCACCATCGGATACGTCAATTACAACGAACTGATGCGAGACATCGATGTGGCGGGCTTCAAAAACCTCCGGGGACACGCAGACACCTGGGGCGTCAAACTTTCGTTCGGCTACCATATCAAAGGCTGGGATTTCAGATACTCGCTCTTCTCAAGCTCGGTATCGAACCTTTCAATACGGTCCGGAGGCCGAAAACTAGGCTACACCCAACTGGACACACCGCTCAGCCTCGCTTCCATGAGCCTCTCTGTCGGTCTGAGATTCTGACACGACAGCACCGACAATAGCAACGGGGCGGAACAATCGCTGTTCCGCCCCGTTTGCCTTGGTCTCAGCCCATGCGGCCGCAAAGCGGATTACTCCCGCCTTTTCAACCCATGCCGGGCCGCCAGTTCCTCCATCATGGCGTAAGCTTGACCGTAATCGTTGGCTATACGGCCGTCGAGAATCGCCTCCTTTATCTCATCCTTGATTTCTCCCACTATACGACAGGGAGGAATCCCGTACGTCTCCATAATCAGTTCCCCCGATACGGGCGGCTGGAAATTCCGCACCCGGTCTTTCTCCTCTATCTCCCTGAGTTTCCGACGCACAACGGCAAAGTTCTTCAGGTAACGCTTCACCTTCCGTTCGTCTCCCGAAGTGATGTCGGCCTCACAGAGCGTCATCAGGTCGTCGATATCGTCTCCCGCCTCGAACAACAGCCGACGGACGGCCGAATCGGTCACCACGTCGTCCGAGAGTATTTGGGGACGCAGATGGAGCAGAACGAGTTTGCGCACATATTTCATCCGGTCGTTCAACGGCAGTTTCATCCGGCGGAATATATCCGGCACCATACGCGCCCCCACCACCTCATGTCCGTGAAACGTCCACCCCGCCGCAGGGTCGTAAGCTTTCGTTGCCGGCTTGCCGATATCGTGAAGAATAGCCGCCCAGCGGAGCCACAGGCTGTCGCTGTTGAGTGCCACGTTGTCCAATACCTTCAGTGTATGAGTGAAGTTATCTTTATGTCCGTGCAATCCCACCTTTTCCACGCCTTTAAGCCGACTCATCTCAGGAAATACAAGAGGCAACAGACCGGTCATATCCATCAGTTCGAAACCGATGGAGGGCACCGGAGAAAGGACTATCTTGTTTATCTCGGTAATAATGCGCTCGCGGGAAACTATCCGGATACGCTCCCTGTTGCGTTCGATGGCCTCGAAGGTCTCCGGCGCTATATCGAAACCCAGCTGAGCGGCGAACCGCACGGCCCGCATCATCCGCAACGGGTCGTCGGAGAAGGTGATGTCGGGATCGCAGGGAGTCCGGATGATGTGCTCACGCATATCTTCCATGCCGCCGAACGGGTCTTCCAACTCTCCGAACGTATCGCCGTTGAGCGACCAGGCCAGCGCATTGATGGTAAAGTCACGCCGCAGTTGGTCGTCGCGCAGGGTACCCGCCTCCACGACCGGTTTGCGGGAATCCCTCGAATAGGACTCCTTTCGGGCACCGACGAACTCCACCTCCATTCCTTCCGTACGGAGCATAGCTGTACCGAACGTCTTGAAAACCGTCACATTGGAGCCTGTCTCCCGAGCCAAGGCTTCAGCTACATCGATGCCGCTTCCCACGACGACCACGTCGATATCCGTGCACGGACGACAAAGATAATAATCGCGCACATATCCCCCTATCACATAGGCCCTCAGACCCATGCCGTCCACTATACGGGAAATCTTCCTGAAAACGGGAAGCGAGAGCGGTTCAGTCATTTACTCACTATTATATCCATCATCCCTTCACCCTGTCGAGATACATCGCCACCGTACGTTCCAGACCGTAGTAGAGCGCATCGGAAATGAGCGCATGGCCTATGGAGACTTCGTCGGTAAAGGGAATGCGCGAAATGAAATAACGCAGATTATCGAGATTCAGGTCATGCCCGGCATTGAGTCCGAGACCGAGCCGGCGGGCCTCCTCCGCTGCCGCCACATAATCGCGTACGGCCGCTTCAGGGTTCGAGGGATACGCCGACGCATACCCTTCCGTATAGAGTTCCACCCGGTCGGCAGCGCATTCAGCGGCCCCGCGCACCATCTCCACATCGGGATTGACGAATATTGAGACTCGGATGCCCCTGCTGTGGAACAAATCCGCCCGCGAACGCAGGTAATCCCGGTATTTCACCGTATTCCAGCCGGCATTCGAGGTAATCGCGTCATGCGCGTCGGGCACCAGCGTCACCTGCGTAGGCACCACCTCCATCACCAGCTCCACGAACGGGTCGAACGGATTGCCCTCTATGTTGAACTCCGTCGTCACCACCCGCTTGAGTTCCCTCACGTCGCTATAACGGATATGACGTTCATCGGGGCGCGGATGTACCGTGATGCCCTGCGCTCCGAATCCCTCTATGCGTCGTGCCGCCTCTATCACGTCGGGGAGATTACCTCCGCGCGAATTGCGTATTACGGCAATCTTGTTTATATTTACACTCAGTTTTGTCATAAGACGAACAATGAATTGCGTTTTACAAACGGCGCCGAAACGGCTGCCGTACGGTTGTTTACTCCTTTAACAAGCCGTAAAGTTACTAAAAAATGCACGATGAATAAAATTATTCTGTTTTCGAGGCCGGGACTCGGTCTCAACAGCGACGAGATACAGGGCATCTTCTCCGCAATGGCCGAAAGCGGATTCGACTGGGCCGCGAACGACGAATTCGCCCGCGAGGCGCACGACAAGGCCGGTGTCGAGATTCCGGCCGAAAAGCGGTACGCCTCCATAGACGCCGGTCTGGCCCGGGGGGCGGTCATGCTCAGTTACGGCGGCGACGGCACCTTCCTCGAAGCCGTCAAGCTGGCCTACGGATGCGGGGTTCCCGTACTCGGCATCAACTACGGACACCTCGGATTTCTGGCCAATACGCCGCGGGAGGACATGCGAGAGGTTGTCGGCATCCTGCGCAGGGGCGAATATAGGATACAGCCGCGGACGATGCTGCATGTCGCGGGCTGCGGGGATTTCGGAGGACACCCCTACGCACTGAACGAATTTACCATCCACCGTACCGAAATCAACATGACCTACGTGGACGTCTTCGTGAACGGGGAGAAGCTCACTACCTACCGCGGCGACGGCGTACTCCTCTCCACCCCGACCGGTTCGACCGCCTACTCGCTCAGCGTGGGAGGCCCCATCGTGGCCCCCATGTGCGAATGTTTCATCATCGCGCCGATAGCCCCACACAACCTCACCATGCGCCCCATGGTTATTCCCGACTCCTCGGTGGTCTCCTTCCGGATAAACAGCCGTGCCCTCCGCTCCTCCGTCAGTCTCGACAACCGTTCGTTCGACATACCGTGCGGCTCGGAGTTCACCGTAAGGAAAGCGGAGAAACCTATTTTTTTGATAAACCTGCAAAATATATCCTTTTACGACACGTTAAGGAATAAAATGATGTGGGGGCTTGACAGTTGGGAAGGCCGCAAATGACTCTCCCCGGCATGTGCCGTATCGCTCCGCCTGCAGGCCGGAGGATGGTTACGCCGCTAAAAGTGTTTGATGATTACCGCTTATCCGCACAATTAATATTATATTTGTGGGTTCATTAGCAAACGAGGAACTCGATGAGTAAGACCGACAAAATACCTTCCCATGTGGCCATCATCATGGACGGCAACGGCCGCTGGGCACGTGCCCGCGGACTCGAACGCCACGAAGGCCATCGGGCAGGTGTGAACAGTCTGCGCAACGTCATTGCCCGGGCCGCCCGCAACCCGGGCGTACGCTATCTGACCCTATACGTCTTCTCCACCGAAAACTGGGGGCGTCCGCAGGAGGAGGTGGACATGCTCATGGAGCTTCTTTGCCGCAGTATCGTCAACGAACTCGACGAACTGCTCCGGGAGCAGGTAAAAGTCGTAGTCATCGGCGAGCGGGCGGGCATGTCGAAGACCGTCGTGGAACACATCGAACTTATCGAACGAGAGACTGCGGCATGTACGGAACTGACCATACTGCTCTGTATCAATTACAGCTCCCGCGGGGAACTCACCCGTGCGGCACGCAGATTGGCCGAAAAGGCGGTCTCAGGCGAACTCTCCCCCGCGGAGATAACTCCCGAAACGATAGCCGGCGAACTCTATACCGGCGGAATCCCCGACCCCGACCTGATAATCCGCACCGGCGGAGAACAGCGTCTGAGCAATTTCCTGCTCTGGCAGGGAGCATACAGCGAACTCTACTTCACCCCGACATACTGGCCCGATTTCAGCGGCGACGATTTCGATGCGGCTGTCGCAGCGTATTCCGGCCGTCATCGGAGATTCGGGAAAGTCGATGAACAGGAATAAGAAAGAAACCAAATAGTTGTACAACCACGAGTAATGAGAAAAGCGATACCACTCCTCGTTTCCTTCCTTTTGCTTTCCGTCTGGAGCGGCTACTCCCAACAGGAGTCCGCCACGTTGCATGATGCCGACGGGGTACCGATGATGGACTACGGCGACTCCAAACCATACACCATTAACGATATAAAAATTTTCGGCGTCAAATACCTCGACCCCGACATACTGACCGCCTCTTCGGGACTGATGCGGGGCGAAACGGTCTACATACCGGGCAACGCCATCTCCCAGGCGGTATCGCGCCTTTGGAACCAGCGTTATTTTTCCGACGTGAAGGTGATAGCGGAACTGCTGCCCGACGACATGGTGAACATCGAGATATACCTCCAGGAGCGACCGAGGGTATACAGATGGGGATTCGAAGGGATTCGCAAGGGCGAAGCGAACACCCTGCTCGAAGACCTGAAACTGAAAAGAGGGTCGGAACTCTCCGACTACGTGATAGACAAGAACATCAAACTCATTCAGAAACACTTCTCTGGCAAGGGTTTCCGCAATACGGAGGTAACGGCCCGGATAGAGAACGACTCCGTGGTACAGAATGCGGTCAATGTCACCTTCGTCGTGAACAAGAACAAGCGGGTGAAGATAGGGGCCATCAATTTCGAGGGAAACGAAGTCTTCACGGACAAAAGGCTGCGGCGCACACTGAAAAAGACGCATCAGGTCAACCCCAACATCTTCCAGAGTTTCAAGCTCAACGAGACCGATTACGAAGAGGACAAGGAGAATCTGCTCGACTTCTACAATTCGCAGGGATACCGTAATGCCGTCATCGTGCGGGACTCGATGTACGTTATCAACGACAAACGCATCGGCATCGACATACAGATAGAGGAAGGCGACAAATTCTACATCCGCAACGTATCGTGGGTAGGCAACAGCCAATACTCGACCGAACTGCTGCAAGCCATGCTGGGTATCGAAAAGGGCGATACCTACGACAAAAAGACGCTCCACAAACGGCTTGGCATCGGCCGTGAAACCGACATCGAGGACATGTCGCAGATTTCGTCGCTTTATCAGAACAACGGATACCTGATGTCGGTCATCGAGCCTTCCGAAATAGTGGTCGGGAAAGACTCGATTGATTTGGAAATCAAAGTATTTGAAGGGAGACCCTTCACCATCAACAATGTGGAGATAAGCGGTAACCAGCGCGTGGACGACGAAGTGATACGCCGCGAGATATATACCCGTCCGGGCGAGCTCTACAACCGGGCACTGCTCATGCAGACGCTGCGGCAGCTCTCCCAGATGCAGCACTTCGACCCGGCCTCCATTATGCCGCAGATACAGCCCGTTTCCAACGACCTGGTCGACATCGGCTGGCCGCTGGTAGAATCGGCCAGCGACAAATTCGAGATATCGGGCGGCTGGGGAGCCGGCATGTTCGTCGGCTCCGTCGGCGTACAGCTCAACAACCTTTCGGTCAAGAATTTCTTCAAGAAAGGCGCCTGGAGGCCCTACCCCCACGGACAGAATCAACAGCTCGTCGTACGTCTGCAGACCAACGGTTCCTATTATACCTCTTTCATGGGCAGTTTCACCGAACCGTGGCTGGGCGGAAAAAAGCCCAATTCGCTGACCATCGCCGCCTTCTATTCGAACCAAACGAATTCGTACAGTTTCGGCGGTGTATTTTACAAGAGTGACAGCCACTTCCGCACTACGGGCGTTTCTGCGGGACTGGGACGCCGCCTGTCGCTGCCCGACCCCTATTTCACCCTCTATACCGAGCTCGGTTATACGCGTTACAACCTGAGAAACTGGGAGATGTTCTCGAATTTCGACAACGGCAATTCGAACATCTTCACCCTGCGGGCGGTATTCGGGCGCAGCACCGTAAACAACCCCATCTATCCGAGTTCGGGTACGGACTTCTCGCTGACGGTCACGCTCACTCCTCCCTACTCGCTTTTCGACCGGAAAGACTATGCGAACATGCCGGCCAACGACCCCGCCAAATTCAAATGGATAGAGTACCACAAATGGCAGGCGAAGGCACAGTGGTTCCTGCCGCTGACGCCCGACCAGAAACTCGTGCTCATGGCGCGGGCGGAGATGGGATATCTCGGATACTACAACAAATACAAACAGTCCCCGTTCGAACGGTTCGACGTGGGCGGCGACGGCATGACCGGTTACAACATCTACGGTTACGACGTCATCGGCCTGCGCGGGTATTCGGACGGCAGCCTGACGCCCTACGACCCGCAGGACCCCTATGCGTATGCTAACGTTTATAACAAATACACGCTGGAACTCAGGTACCCGTTCCTGCAACAGCCTGCGACCCATATCTATGGTCTGGTATTTGCAGAAGCAGGTAACGGATACAGGAACTGGCAGGAATTCGACCCGTTCAAACTGCACCGTTCGCTCGGTGTCGGCATCAGGGTATATATCCCGTTCATCGGGATGATAGGCCTCGACTGGGGTTACGGATTCGACGGTACGGCCCGCTCCTCGAAACCGCACGGAGGAAAACTGCACTTCTCGATGGGTATGGATTTCTAAAAGCGCAGTCGGTCGAATAGATACTAAAACTATAACGTTATGAAAAAGTTATTGATAATCGCAGCCCTGGCGGTATTTGCAGCCGCAGGCACGGCATCTGCACAGAATTACATGGTAGTGAATACCGAGACCATCTTCAAATCGATGACCGCATACAATCAGGCGGTAGAAGAGATGGATGCTGCCGCACAGCAGTACCAGCAGAACATCGACAACGCCTACGCCGAACTCGAAGATATGTACGAAACCTACATGTCGCAGAAGGCATCGCTCTCCCAAAGTGCCCGCCAGCAGCGCGAAGAGACCATTCTGAACAATGAAAAAAAGATAGCGGAATATCAGGCGAGCATCTTCGGTGAGGACGGCAAGATGACGCGTATGCAGGCGGAAAAACTGGAACCCTACCAGAAAAAGGTGATGGAAACCATCTCCAAGTACGCCTCCGACCACGGATATTCGCTCGTACTGGATATCTCCACGAATCCGCTGGTGGTCTATTACAATCCTGCCGTAGACAAGACACAGGACATCATATCATTATTAAAATAACAACCTGAACAATGAAAAAAATCATTCTGACTCTTGCGGGATTTCTGTTCCTGTTCTCCGCATCGGCAAACGCGCAGCAGCCGAAATTCGGTTATATCAACCTTCAGGAGGTAGTAAGCCTCATGCCGGAAAGGACCGAAGCCCAAACACAGTTGCAGAAGATAAACGACGACTATGCCTCCATGCTTGAACTGATGCAGGTGGAATTCAACAACAAGGTACAGGAGTACCAGAAGAACATGTCCACCTACTCCGATGCCGTAAAACAGGTAAAGGAACGCGAACTTCAGGACCTTGATACCCGCATGCAGGAGTTGTACACTACGGCCAACAAAGAGCTCGAGACCAAGAGCAACGAACTGATGGCCCCCATCATCGAAAAGGCCGAGAACGCCATCAAGAAGGTAGGCAGGGACAACGGCTTCCTCATCATCTTCGACGAATCGATGCGTCCTATGGCGTATTACGATGAAAGCGCACTCGTCAATGCCCTTCCTCTCGTAAAGAAGGAGCTGGGTATCGCGGAATAACATAACAGGATAGTCCCAACTGCAAGGCGTCACTCCGGTGACGCCTTTTTCGTATCCGTCCGTTCCGCCCGGCACCTGCCCTTTTCCTCCCATGCTACCGGCCGACAGGAAAACGCAACACCGCTTTTTCCGAGCATCATGAATTGTTCGCATACTTCCATCTCACCGACCGGCACGGTATGGCATCACGAATGGAATAATGCAGAACCGCCATATCGGCCGGAAAACCGATACCGGCACAAACGGGGAGAAAACACCCCCTGTCCTCTTCCCGACCTCTCTCCCGCCATCCGCCTGCTCCGGCGGTTCAGGTCCGGACGTCACAAGAGAGCTGTCCCGGTCTACATACAAAAATTTCCGCACGCTTTAAAGCGTGCGGAAATTCGGCCCGAAACTATCCGTTTCCGTTAGTCCCCCTACTGTCCCTGCATCCGGAGACGCTTGACGTATTCACGGGCATCGTAGGTGATATCGTCATCGCGGTCGCGCCACAAACCGTCCTCGATGATACGCAGCCTGTATTCATCGATACTCTCCGTAAGCGGGAAGCGGGGCTGCGGTATTGCCTCGTACTCCACTCGCCGGGAAGCCTTTATCCGACGGTCGAACACCTCCCGCTTCGTAGGTCGGCGGTCGCCCTCCCACACGAAGTTAGGAAGTCGCTGCGGCTGCGCTTCCGGTATCAGGTTCATGGGATAGATGGCATAGACCGGGTCTCCGCGAAATATTATCTCCTCTATCTCCTGACCGGAGATGATGAACGTAATGTCGGCACACTCCATCACCAGAAAGCCCTGATAGGCCCCCGTCTCCTCGTCCTGCATGTAATAATAGGTCTGGGCATTCCCTACCACATTGGTACGGTAAATCTCGTTGTCGCGGAACAAGGCCTCGATAGTCTTGCCCGTAATCTGGTTGTAATGGTCGGCGTCGAGTTCAGCGCTCATGACGGGATTGCCGTGCTCTTCGCCACCGGTAAAGACGGCATGGTCTATCACCTCATCCTTGATGTAAACGACCGTCCGGTCGGACTTAATCTGGTTATCGCCGTTCCACATGACGGGGTCTTTATGCAGATGAATCGTCGTATCGCGCGAAAACGAGACCAGCGAATCGCAGACAGCCTGCAAATCCGAACGGAAAATCTTCACATGATGATATCCGACTATTACGCGCTCTTTCTCCTCTTCGGCAGTTGCCTCCCCCCCGGTATCTCCTTCCGGAACTGCTTCGCCGTCAAGCGTATCGTCTGTTTCCTCTCCGTCCTCCACGGTTGCGACGTCTTCATCCGCCGTTTCTGCGTCCAACTCCTCCGTACCGGTTTCGGCGGCAGTTTCCCCGTCGGTTGTCTCCGCCGGTCGTTCGTCCGCCGCTGCGGCCTCACGCCGGGCGGCCCGGCGCTCCTCCCTGGCTTTCCGACGGGCCTCACGACGTTCCCGTCGAAGCTGTTGCCTGGTCGGCACCTGCTCTTCCGAAACAGTCTCCTCTGCCGACGCTGCAACGACCGTTTCCGTTACCATCGCACCTCCGTCCGTTTCCGAAATCCCCGCTTCGGCCGTTTCCGTCAGAGCATCCTGTTCCGCAGACCGTGCCGTACCGTCCGTACCTGCCTCCGTCGCCGAAACATCTTCCGATACACCGGTTTCCGGAACCTCCCCATCCCGGGCAATCTCCTCGTCCGGCAGCACGTCTCCACCGGCAAGGCCATCCCTGCCTTCGGTCGCTTCTTCTTCCGACGACGCCATATCCTCCGCCTCGTCCGAAACGGAAAGAGGCTGCTCCGTCGAGGCTCCCGTAATCAACTCTTCACCGGTATCGACCGGTTTTTCCTCCACCTTGTTGCCGATATAATCCGCACTGTATATGCTGGTACTGTCGATTACATACATGAAAATGGAGTCGGAACGCATGTAGAGGGAATCCCCCTGCTCATAAAAACTGATGACCGAAGGGTCTTCCGTGAGCATGGCATCGCCGCGCATTCCCCAATACCGGCCGTAATCTCCAAAAGCCAGCACTTTCTGCCCCTCGTCCAATATCTGGATGTTGCGCCGCAGCACCACATCGTCGCTGTCGGCCCGGTAATCCATATCGTCGGCCCATATCTCCTGGTCTTCGGAGAGCACATAGGCATCGGACATGAAGTGATAATGGTCGGTACGGGTATCGTACCACCCGCTGTTGGCACTCAGTATCTCCTCCTTCTCGTTCCAGATATAGGTCTTGCGGTAAAAAGTCGCTATCTCGGTATCCATATTGAACCCGAGCGAATCGGAGACTATCAGATAGGTGGAGTCCCTCAGCTCGACATTGCCCACGCAAACGGCATCGCGCGTAGAACCGTAATAGTAACCACGGTCCGATTCGAGCAGCATCCGTCCCTGGCTCATCGTTCCGCCGCCGTAATACTCACCCACATTGTCGAGGGTATTGTACTTGAAGTGATAGGTATAAAGCACCGCCTGCCCGTCTATCATCTTGATGAGCGGCGAGAAGACCTGTGCCGTATTGGTCAGACGGTCGTACAGTACCCGGTCGCCATAGACATACGTACTGTCCTTGTTTATCAACACGTTTTCGAAACACTCTATCCGGTTCTCATCGTAACGCACGGCACTGTCGCAAAGCATGACGGCCCCGTTGTGGTAGGCCACCACATTGCCTACGAAGGCGTGCACAGTGGAGTCGCCGCCTATCTGTATGGGGAACATCCGCTTGGACTTGATGTTCACGATGGTGCGTTCTCCCCGAGGTTTCGCGACGGTATCGCCCTGCACCGTATCCTGCCGCGGGCGTGCGGGAGCCGGCCGCAGCGGCGAAGGCTCCTGGGCGAATGCACTGAAAAACAGCAATGCCACGCCCGCCGAAATGATGGTATTCCGCAATCTCATCCGAACGCTACTTTACCCAATGTTTATTCACGAAGTCGCCGTCGCGGAATTCGGGTTCGATACGGATGTACAACCCGTCTATCTTCCCGTCGAGCCACTTCTCAAACTCCTCCTCCTGTTTGGTTTGCAGTGCCAGGGCCTCTATCTGAAGGTAATCCTCATTCAGGCTGGCGGGATGGGCCGGAATGACCTGAATAAGTTTGACGATTTTGTTAAGCTCGTTGTTGCGCAGGTCGCGGGATTGAAATGCCGGTGAAATCTCCCCCTCTTTCAAGGCGCTTATCGCAGGATAGTCCGTCCGCAGGTCTTCTCGGAGGAATTTCGTGGTAGAGTATCTCGTATCGCTGACATGCATCAGTTCCAGCAACTCGTGATTGGTCACGATACCGCCGTTCTGGCGCGAATACTTATCGTCGGAATACTTCATCGCGGCATCTTCGAATGTAATGGCTCCGCCGCGTATTTCATTGGCCAGGCTGTCGAGGAAGCGCCCCCCCTCCGCCAGTTCGTCGGGCGTATAGACCGGCCGCAGCAGAATGTGCCGGCACCGGTACCGGTCGCCGTTCTTCTCGACGAGCTGGATGATATGGAATCCGTACTCGGTCTCCACCACCTCCGATATCTGACCGGGCTGCAGCTTTTCGAGCGCATCCGCAAAGGGTTGTACGAACTGATTCAGCGACATCTCCATTTCACCGCCCTGCATGGCCGTACCGGGGTCCACGGAGTACATCCTCGCCAACAGGTCGAAACGTGTTCCGTTGATGACACGCTCCCTCATGTCGAGCAGCTCTTCGCGCACGCGCTGCTTCGCCTCCTTGCTGGAGGTGGGATAACGCACTATCTGGGCATATACGTACTGTTCCGGTACAATGGGCAGGCTGTCCCGGTCGAGCTCCCTGTAAAACATCTCCACCTCGCCCGGTGTTATCTTCACCTTGGAGATGACGTCGCTGCGCATCGCCTGCGCATAGTACATCTCCTCATATTTGCCCTTGAAATCCTGCCGTATTTCATAATAAGGCATGCCCATTTCGGCTTCGAGTGCCGCCGTCGAACCAGCCTCCTCGGTCATCATCGCCAGACGTGCCTCCACCTCGGAACTGACCGCATCGAGGTTTATCTGCACCGAATCTATCAGAGCCTGGTTATACAGCAGTTTCTGCACCAACAGTCCTTCGAGCGCCTCGTTCATCGGGTCGCGGTCCGACGTGTACCCCTGTTTGCGCCGCTCTTCGACAAGTACGTTGCGGGCCTCCACCAATTCGGAATATTTGATGGCCGAATTGCCTACGACAGCCACCACCTTATCGACGGTATATCTTTCCTGGGCTGAAACGGTGCCTGCACACACCATGAAACAGATGCAGGCCGCGGTCATTTTCTTTAGCATGCCTATTCTCGGTTAGTTTTCAAATAAATCTTCAACGTATGGTTTTCAAGGGCCGCATGATAGAGGCTGTCCTCCATCCGCCTGACGGCATCGCTCCCCCTCTTGTTGTAAATGATGTTCCTCACCACGTTCTCCACCCATTCGAGCGGCGCCTGCTGTCCCTTGGCGGCATGGTCGGTTATCTGTACATAATACTTGTAGTCACCGTCGGTAAGTTCCTCTATCCGGCTGCCCGTCAGGAGATAGTCGTAACTCTTTCCCCTTACGGTCGGCAGGCGGTTCAGAAATTCGTCGAACCCTACCCACTCATCGAAAACGGTCAGCGTCAGACCGTTTTTCACCGCAAGGTCGAGAAAATCCTGCTGCCGCTCGGCATTCGGCGACCCCATCAGCTCCTTCAGCTTGGTCCTCAGCCGGAACGATGCAGGCAAACGCACGATGCGTCCCTTCACGATATCGCGGTCGAGTCGGAATTCCGGCTGGTGCATGGCATAATAATCGGCCACGAGCGAATCGCTGACGACCGTATCCACCCTATCCATATAATAACGGTCGAGCCGGTACGTCAGCAGGGAGTTACGGTAATCCTCCACCATTGCATCGATATTGACGCCCGTTTCGGCCAGCACACGCTCCGCCTCCTGCAGCTTGACCTGCCGGCGGACCCAGGTCTCTACATAATTCTCCACCATCGCCAGACTGTCCTCTCCGGACATACCCGCCGGAACGGCCGCCGTCACATCCTCTTCGGTCAGCACGGTCTTCCCGACCTGTGCCACGACATCGGACGACAGCAATCCGCGGCCCCGGCATCCTGCCAGAAGCATGCCAGCCGCCATCACCAACGGTAATATCCCTTTTCCCACCATCTTCCGCGACTTAAAAACACCAACGGCCGCAACCGTTTTCTATTCAACGTAACCGCAGGCCGAATATTATTCCGGCTCCGTCCTATTACCGGCAGTTTCCGGCTCCGTTCCGGCCTCTTCCCGCACCTGCAACCGGCGCACAATGGCGACGGCCCCCACGACAAGCAGCACGACACACGCCCCATAAACTGCATAGTAGAGCGCACCGCCTCCGAGCATGTCCCGCACGGCCATATCGGCACGCTCGGGACCCAACACTTCGAGCATGAGGTACGATATGCCGTTGTTCAGGGCATGCAGGATAATGACCGTAAGCAGCGACTTCGTTCGGAAATAGATATATCCCAATATGATACCGACAAGAAAGGCATTGATGGCCTGCTGGGGAATCATGTGGAACACGCCGAAGAGCAGTGCCGAAAGCAGGATGGCTTTCGCAGCGCCGTCGCGTTCATTGATGGAACCCTGTATGAGGCCCCGGAAAAGCGTCTCCTCCATGACCGGTGCCAGGACGACCGTCATCAGAATGGACCAGCCGCCCGTACCTATATATTGGTTGAGCTGTTCGAGATATTTGTCCGGAAAAAGTTCGAGCAGCGGTTCAATAACCACACCGGTAACGAAAATGAGCACGATTCCCCACAGAATGAGGGGAGCGCTTATCCTTCCCGCATGCATGTTCAGCACATTGGTCGGTGCCTGACGCGTCCGCCGCTGTACAAGAATGAAAGTTATCGCAAGCCCCATCTGCAGGAAGTAGGTCAAAGCATTCACCAGCCCCGTATTCCACTCGGTCAGCCACGTCAGCGCCCCGCCTACGAGACCCGCCGCGAGCGACGACACCAGAATGATGCCTATCATGGCCAGAATGTCAATGCCGTTGGGATAGATACGACGCTTCATCTCCTTCGCCTGCGCCCGGTACGCGGCCCGGCAACGGCGTTCGTCGCTGCACCCGGCCCCGTCTGTTCCGGCACCATCGGAGGACATACCGGCACCGTGCTCCCTTCTCTCCTTTCCTTCGTCCGTCTCGTTCATCTGCTGCATATTTTCCGCCCTGCGGGCATTCTCCATAACGACGATTACGAAAGCCCCATTCTGCAGAGGCTTTCGTAATCAGTCTGTCAAAACCGGCCGGAGGACGCTATTTGTACTCCCCGGCAAGGGTAGCCACCATCACGGCCTTGATGGTGTGCATGCGGTTCTCGGCCTCGTCGAACACGATGGAAGCCGGACTCTCGAAGACTTCGTCCGTCACTTCCATGGCCGTCAGACCGTACTTTTCGTTGATTTCGCGCCCTATCCTCGTATTGAGGTCGTGGAACGACGGCAGGCAGTGCAGGAACTTCACGTTCGGGTTGCCCGTAGCCTTCATCACCTCCGAGGTCACCTGATAGGGCTTGAGCAGCTTGATGCGCTCGGCCCATACATCGTCCGGCTCGCCCATGGACACCCATACGTCCGTATAGAGGAAGTCGCAATCCTTCACGGCCTCTTTCACATCTTCGGTAATGGTAATCTTGGCACCAGTCTGGGCGGCTACCTCACGGCACTTGGCGACGAGTTCATCCGACGGAGCGCAGCTCTTGGGGCATGCGGCACGGAAATCGATACCCATCTTGGCGCAGCCGACCATCAGCGAGTTGCCCATGTTGTTGCGCGCATCGCCCAGGTAGCAGAACTTCATCTCCTTGAAAGGCTTGTCGGAGTGCTCCTTCATGGTGAGCAAGTCGGCAAGTATCTGCGTGGGGTGGAACTCGGTCGTCAGCCCGTTCCAAACCACGACGCCGGCGTATTTAGCGAGGTCTTCCACGATATCCTGACCGTATCCGCGGTATTCGATACCGTCGTACATGCGGCCGAGCACACGGGCCGTATCTGCGATGCTCTCCTTCTTGCCCATCTGGGAACCCGTCGGGCCGAGGTAGGTCACCTGCGCCCCCTGGTCGTATGCTCCCACCTCGAAGGCACAGCGCGTACGCGTGGAATCCTTTTCAAAAAGGAGGACGATGTTCTTGCCTTTGAGCATCTGTTTCTCCCGGCCCGCCTTCTTGTCCGCTTTCAGGCGTGCGGCAAGCTCTACGAGCCCGTTTATCTCTTCGGGAGTGAAATCGAGCAATTTCAGAAAATTTCTTCCTTTGATATCCATTGCAGTATCTTTTTTTGAGTGTTTTTAAAACGCCCTCAAAGATACGCATTTTATGATAAGAAGCAGAATTTCTCCGGGAAATTGCTTATTTTTGTCTGGCCTAATATCAATATCGAAATGGGAAAAATCGTCGCTCTGGCCAACCAGAAAGGAGGGGTGGGCAAAACCACCACCGCTATCAATCTGGCGGCCAACCTCGCCGTAATGGGCAAGAAAGTGCTGCTGGTGGATGCCGACCCGCAGGCCAACGCGACCTCGGGCCTCGGATTCGACATCAACAACCGCGGCATTTACGAATGTATCACGGGAGAGTGCGGCGCGGCCGACGTCATTATCGGAAGTCCGGACGTGAAGCATCTCTCCGTCCTTCCCTCCAGCATCGACCTCGTGGGAGCGGACGCCGAACTGCCCGGCCTCGAAGACGGTCACCTGCGAATGAAAAAGAGCCTCGACGCGGTCAAGGCGGAGTATGACTTCATCTTCATCGACTGTTCCCCGTCGTTGGGCTACACCACGGTGAACGCCCTCGTGGCGGCCGACAGCGTGCTGATTCCGGTGCAGTGCGAATACTTTGCGCTCGAAGGGCTGGGCAAACTACTGAGCACCATCAAGATGACCAAATCGCGGCTCAATCCGGGGCTGGAGATAGAGGGATTCGTCATGACGATGTACTCGCGCTCACGGCTCGCCAATCAGGTGACGCTGGAGGTCAGGGAGCATTTCAAACACCTCGCCTACGATACAATAATACAGCGCAACATCCGTCTTAGTGAAGCGCCCAGCCACGGCAAGCCGGTCATCCTGCACGATGCGGCCTCGACGGGAAGCGCAGCCTACATGAATCTGGCCAAGGAGTTCATGCAGCGCAACAGGAAACAATAATTTCAGAATAAACGGGACGGGGCGGAATGTTCCGCCCGGAAAAGGATTTAATATGAAGAACAAAGGATTGGGACGCGGTCTGGACGCTATTTTCGAAAGCGAAGGGGCCAAGTTCGGCGACAGCGCCGGAAAGATGGAGGAGATATCCGTATCGCTGATAATGCCCAACCCGAAACAGCCGCGTACCGCCTTCGACGAAGACGCTCTGGAGGAGCTGGCCGACTCGATAAAGACGCTCGGTCTGATACAGCCCATCACGGTCAGGAAAGAAAGCGACACCCGCTATATAATAATCAGCGGGGAACGCCGCTGGCGAGCCTCCAAGCTGGCCGGCCTCGAAACGGTACCGGTATTTATCCGCGAAGCGGACGACCGCACGCTCCATGAAATGGCCCTCGTGGAGAACATACAACGGCAAGACCTGAACGCCATGGAGATAGCCATCAGCCTCAACCGTCTCATGGAGGAGTGCGGCGTGACGCAGGACACCGTGGCCGCCCGTGTCGGGAAAAAACGCTCGACGGTGGCCAATTACCTCCGTCTGCTGTCGCTGCCGCCCGAGGTACAGGCCGCACTGAAAAACGACCTGATAAGCATGGGCCACGCCAAGGCTATCGCCGCCATGCCCGAACAGGCACGTATTCCGGCCCTGAAAAAGGTAGTGCGCAAAGGGCTCTCGGTACGCCAGACCGAAGAGCTCGCCAAAAAGCTCGCCGAAGGCAAACCGGAACGCGAGGTGTTGGCGGACGATGAACTGCCGGACAACTATACCCGGCTGGTGGAGTGCTGCGCCCGCATCTTCGGCGACGACATCAAGATAAAGAAAAACCGCAGCGGAGGCGGCAAGATAACAATAGGGTTCTCCTCGGACGAGGACATCGCCTATTTCCTCGATAAGCTGGAAGGGAGATAAAGGAATGACCGCATTTCCGCACAAGTACAGAACAATCCTGCTGTCGGCGCTTCTCTGTTTGCTGCCGGCAGCGGTATTCGGCGCCGGACAGCAACCCGGTGAAGACGGTCCGCCGTTGCAGGACGAGTCGGCCCTGCCCGACTCGGAAGTGCCGGCACTCAAGCACGACATCACCGAACCGTTCATCAAGCCGGGCGAGGAGGCGGTCCTGGACAACCGGCTGCCGGCCCAGGACCAGATGGACGTCATCGACGGCGAAGACCTGAGGCCCGGACAGGAACCCACGTTCAACGAACAGATGCCGGGATATGAGTCCGAAGCGGCCCGTATGCTCGACGACCCCACGCCCCCCTCCTACAACAGCAAAGCCCCGGAGGACAGCCAACAGAGTGAGGAGCCCCTTTCGCGGCGGGAACGGCGCAAACTGAGGAAAGAGGCTAAAAACACGCCGCTCGCCCTGCCGGAACTGAGTAAGGACGCATACCGGATTTCGGGCGGCAAAAAAAGCGCGACCTATGCGGATACCGAAATCGTCATATCCGCCGATTCGCTGCTGACGGTGGTCCGGGAATCCGCCGACTCGCTGGCTACAGGCATACTGCCGCCGGGCAGTGCCGATTCGCTTACGGTGTCGGTCACCGACACCCTGACAATGACCGACAGCCTGGCTTCGCTCACGGCACGTCAGCGCCGTGAGATGGAACGCCTGCAAAGAAGGGCCGATACCACGCTCTACCGCCACAGTCCTCTTTTCCGGGATACCCTCAAGATAGCCCCCCTGACGGCCATTTCGCTGGTAGCGCCGGGGTTCGGACAGCTTTACAACGGCGATTACTGGAAAATACCGGTACTGTACGCCACGACGGGGACGGCGCTCTTCTTCGGCATCAAGCAACACCAGCAATACAAACGATACAAGAACGAGTACGACTACCTGATGAGCCGCAGCGACTTCAGCGACAACCGCCTGCTCCTCGACCCTGTACAGACGAAAATGATACAGCACAACACCTGGCGACAGGTACTCATCGGTACGGCGGTAGCCTCCTATATCTACTTCCTCGGCGACGCCATCGTCAACTATCCCGCGGCACAGCAGAACCCCGTCAAAACCGCCACTACCCTCTCCATGATATGTCCGGGAGCGGGACAGGTCTACAACGGCAGTTTCTGGAAGGTTCCGCTCGTGGTGGGCGGTTTCGCCTCCTTCATTTATGTAATAGACTGGAACAACCGAGGATACCAACGGTACGATACGGCCATCCGGCTCGAAACCGACGACGACCCCGACTCCCACAGCAGCGAATTCTGGAATCCAAGTTCTAATTCGTTGAGCATGACGGTGGAACAGATGCGCAGCTACAAGAAACTCTATCGGAGAAACAGAGACCTGGCCATCATCCTAACCGCCGCATTCTACCTGTTGAACGTCATGGATGCCCATGTGGATGCCCACATGAAGGACTTCGACGTGAGCGGCGACCTCGCCTGGCGCCTGCAGCCCACCGTAGAACCGCTCTATGCCATGGGCGGTTACAATTATGCCGTAGGACTGGGGCTGAGCCTGACATTTTAACCCTACGGCGACAGAAGGGAGACGGCTCCGGCTATGTGGGCGCTGCCCTCCCAATTTTAAGACAACCAACAGAAACAGAAGACAATGAACACCCTTACGGTCATCGCATTGCTTGCAGCCTCCATTCATCCTTTCGGGAAACAGCCTTCCGAACCGCTGCGTGCCGACAGCATCTCCATCTACTATTCCGATGAAACGCAACCGGAAAAGTGCGACGAGGGAATGACAATCGAGGAGTTCCTCAGCGAAAGCACGGCACCCCGTTTTCCCGATGCCTATTCACAACCCTACGACTCGCTGGTGGTCGCCTTGAAAGAGCGGAGGGCGCGTGCGGCGTTCGACGACTTCTTCGACGAATTCATCAACATCGAATCCGTACCGTGCGATGATAGCCGGCAGCTTCCCGACTCGGTTTACGAAGCCCGGCTGCGGATGATTCTCTCACCGATACACATGCCCTATAACGAGGTCGTAAAGCGGTACATCATCACATACACCACCCGCAAAACTTTGATGGAAAATGTCCTCGGACGTTCCCAATACTACTTCCCCATGATAGAGGAGGAGCTCGACCGAGCCGGACTGCCGATAGAACTGCGCATGCTGCCCGTCGTCGAATCGGCCCTCTCCCCTACCGCCATTTCGCGGGCCGGAGCTACCGGCCTATGGCAGTTCATGTACACCACGGGAAAAGTGTACGGACTGGAGGTCAATTCATTCATAGACCAACGGCGCGACCCGGTACTCTCGACCAAAGCGGCCTGCCGCTATCTGAAAGACTTGTACGGAATCTACGAAGACTGGACGCTCGCACTTGCAGCCTACAACTGCGGACCGGGCAATGTGAACAAGGCGATTAAACGTGCCGGAGACCAAGCCGAAGATTTTTGGGACATCTACCCCTATCTGCCTGCCGAAACACGCGGATACGTTCCCTCGTTCATCGCAGCGACCTATGCCTACACCTTCTCCTACCAGCACGACATCGCTCCCGCCCCGACCGCCATGCCGCTGGCGACCGATACCGTCATGATAAGCCGCCCGATGCACTTCGACCAGATAACCTCTACCATCGACCTTCCGAAAGAGGTGCTGCGCTCGCTCAATCCGCAGTATAAGATGGATATCATTCCGGCCGTCGGAAAAAGTTATTCCCTGACACTTCCGCTGGGCGAAGTGGCGCGGTTCCTCGAAAACGAGGAGAGCATCAACGCAAAAGATACCGTCTACATGGCCCAGTATCTCAAACCGTCGCGCACAGACCCGTCTCAAAAGGTGTTCTCGCTCGAATCCTTTACCTACCGGGTAAAATCGGGCGATACGCTGAGCAGTATTGCCAAAAGGCACAACGTCAGCGTCGCCCAACTGATGAAATGGAACAATCTGAAAAACGCCCACAAACTTCGAATCGGCCAAAAACTGGAGATATACCGATAACCATGTTCCGACACGGCGATACGATAGCGGCTCCGGCTACCGCCCCCGGAGGGGCACTGGCTCTCATACGCATAAGCGGTCCGGACGCACTCGAACTATGCGACAGATGTTTTACGTCGCCCTCCGGAAAACTGCTCCGGCACCAACGAGGAGGAACGGTACATTACGGCAATCTTGCGGACAGTGAAGGGAATTTCATCGACGAGGTCCTCGTCACGGTCTTTCGCGCCCCCGCATCCTACACGGGGGAAAACATGGCGGAGATATCCTGCCACGGTTCCCGCTGGATAATCGCCGAAATCCTGCGCACGTTGAACAGATACGGCGCCCGCACGGCGGAGGCAGGAGAGTTCACCGTACGGGCTTTCCTCGCAGGCAAACTCGACCTCGCCCAGGCCGAAGCCGTCGCCGACATGATAGCCGCCGGAAACCGGGCCTCCCACGCGCTCGCCTCCACCCAACTGCGCGGCCACTACTCCGCCGCCCTCTCCGCCCTGCGCGGCGAACTACTGCAACTGGCCTCACTGCTCGAACTGGAACTCGATTTCTCGGAAGAAGATGTCACATTCGCCGACCGTACCGCCCTGCAGGAACTGCTCGACCGGGCCACGAATGACATAGCGGAACTGGCCGACTCCTTCCTGCTCGGCAATGCCATTCGGGAAGGTATCCCCGTCGCGATAACAGGCAGTCCCAACGTGGGCAAATCGACGTTGCTCAACCGTTTGCTCGGCGAAGAACGCGCCCTGGTATCGGACATAGCCGGTACCACCCGGGACATCATAACCGAAAACATCTCGCTGGATGGAATCGGTTTCCGCTTCATCGATACGGCCGGTATCCGTGAAAGCAACGATGTGCTGGAACGAATGGGTATCGAACGTACCTACAAAGTCCTGTCCGAAGCTCGTATCATCCTGTACATAACGGAACCGAAGGAATTCGGCTCGACAAGCATGAGAGCCGCAATCGACGCCATCGGACTTCACGACGGCCAACGGCTTGCAATCGTCGTAAACAAATGCGACTCCGAAAAGCCGTCCGCCTTTGCCGACCCGCAGATTCAATCCCTTTATCCGTGGCCCGTATTCGGCATATCCGCCAAATACGGCTACCATATCGACACTGTCAAAAGGTTTCTCACCGGCTGCATCGACACGGAAGGTCTGTACAACGGCGCCTCCATCGTATCCAACACCCGCCATTACGAGGCACTCCGGATGGCGGCAGAAGCACTTGACGACACCCGCCGCGGACTCGACTCCGACCTCCCGACCGACCTGATAGCCGCCGACCTCCGCCGCAGCCTCGACGCTCTCGGCACCATCACCGGCGAAATCACCACCTCCGACCTCCTCGGCGAAATTTTCTCAAAATTTTGCATCGGCAAATGACGGCTTGTAAACAACCATAAGCAACTATAACCATTTAGAATAAAGTCGCTGTATATCAGCGACTTTTGTTTTTACGTGCTTTCCAGTTGCCGTTTGGAGATCACGGATTTTCTCCATATTTTCCTACCATATTTCTACCGCGGAGCAAATTCCACGCAAGCCGAAATATCACACCGACGCAGTAGTTGACGTGTATTGACAGTGGTTTACATGTGTGGACAGTTGGGGAAATTAGGATTTATGAAAAACGATGGAAAATAGAGAGAAAATATGGAGGTAAAAAGGATTTGTCAATGGTGCGGGAAGCCCTTCATCGCCAAGAAAACGACGACCTGTTATTGCAGCCCGCAATGCTCGAAACGGGGTTACAAACACCGCATGATGGAGCGGAAGATGGAGCTGCGCCACATGCAGGAGATGCTGGAACTGCGCTCGTCGCTGGAGAAGCAGGAATACTTCACCTTTTCGCAGGCTGCACGGCTGATGGGTGTAAGCCGCCAGTACATCTACAAACTGGTCAAGGAGGAGAAGCTCCGCGCATCGCGGCTCAGCGGGAAGATGTCGTTGATACGACGGGCCGACATCGAGCTCATGCTCAAAAGCAAGCCCTATGAACGGATGGTCCCGAAGGAGGACTTCAAGATAACGGAATACTATACCGCCGAGGAGATTGCCCAAAAGTACAAGGTCAACGCCAAATGGGTATGGACCTACACCCGACAACACAAGGTGCCGAAGGTGCGCATCCGCCAGTTCAACTATTACAGCAAGAAGCATATCGACGCCGCCTTCGCCAAATATGAGGTGGATTCCGACCTGACGGAATGGTACACGCCCGAAGAGATTCAGGAGAAGTACGGCATGACCCGTATCGCTATCCGCTCGCACGTCTACCGCAACAACATCCCCTCAAAGAAGGAGCACGGTCAAATCTACTACTCGAAGCTGCACTTCGACCTCTCGAAGAGCAGCGCAGAGGAGAGCAAGGCCGAATACTACACCGTCAAGGAGGCGATGGAGCGGTTCAACCTCTCGCGCGACGCGGTGTACGGCGTGCTGCAGTTCCACCAGATCCCCCGCGAGAAGAACGGGCGCTTCGTCCGTTTCCTGAAAGTGGAGTTCGACCGCGTGATGGGGGTCAAAAAGTAGCCCCGATTCCAGTCCGCGGGAAATGATGCAAAATGATTTGCCGCTGACGCTGGTCTGCATGTTCTCATTCCCAACATTTGCCGTAAAATCAGTATTAACCATAAAATTTTTATGTTATGCACGAATGTAAAACTGTAACACTGAGAACCCGCCCGCTCAAGGGACGGATGTTGTCTTTCTACCTGGATTATTATCCCGGTTACCGGGACAAGGAGACCATGAGGGTAATCCGCCACGAAACGCTGGGCATCTACCTCTATGCCGACCCGAAGAACAAGCGGGAGCAGAACTTCAACGAGGTGATGACCGAGAAGGCCGAGGCGATCCGCTGCCGCCGCTTCGAGTCGGTGGTCAACGAGCGCTACGACTTCTTCGACAAGTACAAGCTCAAGGCCGACTTCCTGGAGTATTTCCGCAGTCAACTCCGTAAACATGACCCCAAATGGGAGTTCGTCTACCTCCATTTCCGCAACTTCGTACACGGCAAGTGCACCTTCGAGGAGATCGACATCGACCTCTGCAACAAGTTCCGCGAATACCTGCTGACGGCCAACAAACTCAAGCGCAAGGGACGCATCACGCGCAACTCCGCATCGGGATATTGGTCTACATTCAGGGGACTTCTGAAAATCCTCTACCGTAACGGACTGATAAAGACCAATGTCAATGATTTCCTGGACAAGATTGAAACGGAGGATGTGGTCAAGGATTATCTTTCAGTGGAAGAGCTCTACAAACTGGCCGAAACGCCTTGCAAGAAGCCCGTGCTGAAGACGGCATCGCTCTTCTCCTGCATGACCAGCCTGCGTATCAGCGACATCCTCGCCCTCTGTTGGGAGGACATCGTGGACTACTCGGCCGGCGGCAAGTGCGTGCACATCGTCACCCAGAAGAACCGTGCCGAGGACATCATCCCCATCAGCGAGGAGGCGCTGGACCTGATCGGCTACAACCCCGACAAGCGGGGAATGGTCTTCAAGGGGTTGCAGCGCTGCTGGACCCAGACCTACATGAAGGAGTGGATCCGCTCGGCGGGGATCACCAAGAACATCTCCTTCCACTCCTATCGCAGAACCTTCGCGACGCTGCAGGCGGCGGCCGGGACAGACATCCGCACCATCCAGAGCATCATGGCGCACAAAAGTATTACGACCACCCAGCGGTATATCAAGGTAGTGGATGCCAACAAACGGGAAGCCAGCAAAAAAATCACCTTGATGCGGAAGAAGTGACGGGCGGTTTCCGGCCTGGTTTGACGAATAAAGTACGATTTTTGTTTGAAAATCGCACAAAAAGAGTGATAGTTAGCGTGACAGCTGCAACTATCACTCTTTTTTTTGTGACTATTCGGAATTACGATTATAACTTCACCTCCGTAACCATTACAAACAGTTGCGGATATGGCTAATACACTCCAAAAACGGGCTAAAAGAATAAGTCTGGTTCTAACCCTCGCGGCGGTCCTCTTTACCGTTGTCGACAACTACCTTTACCTATGCCACGACATCAACATCACGCCCGTGGCAACGCCCGTCATCATCATACTTGTGGTATCAATCGTTTTGTGCGGTGTGTTGCAACGGTACATCTACCGTTGGCTTATAAAATACTCGCTCTCCCCTTCCGCCAATCGGCAAAAGTTGAAGGCTGACAAAACAGAACGCACCCGGGCTGCTGTCACCGAGCAGGCCGAGAACCACGCTGAGACAATAGGAATCGAGACCGTCAAGGAGGCCACCAGGGACGAAACGGGAATCACCGCCGGGCCGCACCGCGATCCCTATATGGAAAGATACAACCAGTTGCTGGAGGAGATGAAACAGCAGGAGGCCCGACGCCACGCCGAACTTATGGAGGCCATCCGCGAATATGTGACCGTCGCAACCGCGCCCTTCCTGTCGCAGAAGGCCCTCGACACCCTCCTCACCAACATCGAGCAGATGGCCTGCGGCCGGACGGACTCCTGCCTGCCGCTGCGCTCCAACCCGGAACACCCGTTGCGGTCGCCGGAACTGCGCCACCTGGCATGGAACATCGGCGAACGGCTCCACCTCTCGCTCGAAGAGCGGGCCCGATTCATCAAGTTGTCGTTTCCCCACGAACTCAACAACGCCACCGTCGAATACCTGCAACGCAATCTGCGTGTCGCAGTCCCGAGCCATATTCCAATCGACATCCCCGACGAGGGCGATTTCCGCTTCCATCTGGAGCTGATCGGCGTCCATCGGAAAAAATGAATCCTTGCTGATGAAAAAATGATTCCCGTCAGCGTTGGTCTGCGTGAATTCATTCCGTTGGTTTGCACCATGTTGAACCTTATAAAAACAATGAAGACATGGCAAAGGACCAACTTACATTCAACGACCTGCCAACGGTGGTCGGCGAGCTGTGCGACCGTATCGCAAGTATGGAGAGCCTGCTCTCGGAGAACATCTCGCGTCAGAACGCGCCCCAGGAGAACACGCATGTCCCGATGACGGTGCAGGAGGCGTGCGAATACCTCCGGATGCCCCTTTCAACCTTCTACTACAAGGTCAAGAAGGACAACATCCCCGTCATCAAACAGGGCAAGCACCTCTACATCTATCGGGACGAGCTGGACAAGTGGCTGGAATCGTCCCGCAAAACCCCGCCCGCGCAAAGTTTCGAGGAGGAGAACGAGGCCCTGATCGCCTCACACCGCCGCAAACCCGATCCTAAAAACTGGTAGGCGATGGAAACGACAGACAACCATACGCCAACACCGGAGGAATTGACCCTCTGCATCGAGGAGTCGGCCGTGCGGGCAGCGGACGCCTGCGAGCAGTCGCCCGCCGTGCTGTGGGTGGACGGCTCCGTGATCGGGACACTGGGCAACTTCAGCGCCTCGATCGGGAAGGCCAAGAGCAAGAAGACCTTCAACGTCGCGGCCCTCACCGCGGCAGCCCTGACGAATGGCTCGGTGCTGCACTACCGCGCCTCCTTTCCCGAAGAGAAGCGGGGCATCCTCTACATCGATACCGAACAGGGACGTCCCCACTGCCAGCAGGTACTGAGACGCATCCTGCGGCTGGCGGGACTGCCCGAGGAGCGGGATCCCGACAACCTGGTGATGCTGACGCTGCGCAAATTTCCGCCCGACATGCGGCTGGCCATTGTCGACCATGCCATCGGCACCATTCCCCACCTCGGTCTGGTGATTATAGATGGCATCCGCGACCTGCTCTACGATATCAACTCGCCCAAGGAGGCGACCGACATCATCTCCCGGTTCATGCAGTGGACCGACGACCGGCAAATCCACATCCACACCATCCTGCACCAGAACAAGAATGATGAAAACGCACGCGGCCACATCGGCACGGAACTCAACAACAAGGCCGAGACCGTCATGCAGATTGAAGTGGACAAGGAGGAGCGGTCGATCAGCGTGGTGGAGGCAATCCATATCCGCGACCGCGAGTTCGAGCCCTTCGCTTTCCGTATCAACAGCGAGACGCTGCCCGAGCTGGCGGAACCCTACCAGCTGCGAAAGCGGGGCGCGGGGCGTCCGGTCAAGGGACCTTTCGACCCGGCACGCGACATTCCCGAGGATGTACACCGCGCGGCGTTAGATGCCGTTTTTGCGGAGGGCAGCATCGGCAGCTACCGCGAGTACCAAGAACGGCTAAAAGAGGGCTATGAGCTGCAGGGCGTAAAGTTCGGTGGCAACCATGCAACCAAGGTTGCAGCTTTCCTCCGAGAGCAGCAGATGGTCATACGGGAAGATAACGTCTACCGGCTCAACCCCGACCTCCGGATTTGATTCCGACTTTACTTTATTGCCGGGGTGTATATATTGAATAAAGCAGAACTGCCGGCGCGCAGGGACTGTTTACCTGCTCCCTCTGTTTCAGGGAATCGGAAAGGCGCCCGCCTCCGCTGCCGATACAGTTGCCAATCACCCTTGTATATCCGGTGCGGGGCGCTGTCCAAAGCCCGACACGAAGTGTTGCGAGATATGCCAAGGTATAACCTCACTCCGTTGCGGTTGTACATTGGCGCTCCTGCCGGCTTCCGTTTGTTGCCGGTACGCTGCTCGCAGGCTCGCACCTTTTCATCCATTATAACAGATGACTTTCATGGAACACGAAACGATAGAACAAAACAATGCTTCCAACGCGAAGAGAACGGTATTCATCGGGGCCAAGGTAACGCCCCAACAGAAAGAAGAGATTCAGGCGCGGGCCCAACAGTGCGGCATGACCGTGAGCAACTATCTGCTGGCCCGGGCATACGGCTACACACCCCGGGCAAGGCTCACCCGTGAGGAGGCAGCCCTGCTGCAGGAACTTGACGGTTGTCGCTCCGATCTGATCAGGTACACCTCGGTGCTTCAAGGAATGTCCACAAGCCAACGGTTCACCCTGTTCAACCAGATCCCCTTCATGGCCGGCTGGTTCCATAAGCTCCGGCCCGTCGCCGAGGCGGTCAGCGACTTCCTGACGGCCATCCGTGAGCAGAACCGAGTCCCGTCAACCCCCAAACCCGAAGAAGAAAAATGATTGCAAAAGCCAAAGCCATATCTTACGGCATCAATGACCTTCGTTATATTACTGGCGAATCAAAACACAAGAAGCATCCGGAAAAAATATATCGGGTATTGGACAATCTGTTGCCTCCGGAACTGGACGCTATGGGAATATGGAACTCCATGCAGTTGACCCTTTCCCAACATCGGCCGATAAAGAATTCCATTATCAGAATAGAGTTGAGTCCATCGCCTGAGCATACCAGTTTCTATGACATTGAGGACTGGCAAAAGCTCTGGCACGAATTCGCCGAAGAGTTCGACAAACAAACGATTACCGGCAAGGACGGGAAAGTCCGTTCCTGCCCGACCAATCTGGCCAACAGCAAATATACGGTTTACCTGCACATGGAATCCAAAGGGAAAGTTCCCCATCTACACGCCGCAATTTGCCGCTTTGATGAAAACGGGAACATCAACAATGACCATAACATTCATCTTCGGGCACAACGTGCAGCCGAGCGAGTTGCAGTGAAACGTGGCTGGAAGACTGCGGAAGAAATCCGAAGTCGCAACATTCCGGAAGTAAGCAGAGAGTGTATGGAGGTATTGAGAACCATGCCATCGTGGTCATGGGAAGAATACACGAAGGCACTTGCCCGGAGAGGCTATTCCGTATATGAACGGAAAGACAAGAAAGATGTTCTCCGTGGATATGCGATCCTCAAAGGAAATGCCAAATACAAGGCTTCCGAACTGGGAGTGGCCCGTAACCTGATGATTTCGAAACTTCCCCATACCTGGCAAAAGCTCCACTATCGGGAGAGGCTTGCCGCTCAGGTCAATACTTCTCAAATCCATAGGCCGGAACCCGTTAAAAGACCGGCAGCCGATATGGACTATACTCACTATCGTTCCGGCTCGGTGTCTTACACGCTTTCTTCCCATAGCGGAACGGAACAGCGTTTCTATATCCCGGAGCGGGTGCTTGACTATTTCAACGAAGAGTTCGACTACCAGGAGGTTGCCAACAGCAGCGAGCTGACCGACATAGCCGTAGCTATCTTTGTCGGTATGCTTGATACGCCCGCCATATCTGCTGGAGGTGGTGGCGGAGGTTCGCAAAGCGATCTCCCCTGGCGGGACAAGGAAGATGACGACCTGCAATGGGCCCGTCGCTGTGCACGTGCTGCTACCCTCCTATTAGGCAAGAAACCGAGAACAGGATTAAGACGATAAAGTCATGGAACAGTCATACAAAAAGCGGCCGCCTCGTGCGACCGCTAATAGTCCGCCGGTCTTGCCGGATATGGGGGAAATTGCTTTATAAATCTGAGAAATTTTTTAAGAATCAAACACAAACGTCAATCTATTTGAACATTCCAATTCGACACTGTCTAAAACAAGGCCGTGATAAATATCTGCAATAACTATAGCAGATAATTCAAAATATATACCCGGATCATCAACTAAATATATTAACTTTGTACAAATATGCTATGGCCAAATTAATGAAAAAAACAAAATCATATACATTCATAGACTTGTTTGCTGGAGCGGGAGGACTTTCCGAGGGTTTCATCAGAGCCGGATATACGCCTATTGCGCATATCGAAATGAACAAGGACGCCTGCAACACGCTGAAAACACGATCGGCATTTCATTATCTTCAGAAAAATGGAATGCTTTCGATTTATGAAGATTACCTCAGGCACAAGAAAGAAGGGACTGACGGGCGAAAGCTCTGGGACCAAGTCCCTAAAAGCGTAATCAATACCACGATCTGCGCGACAATAGGAGAAAATACGATTGATGATATTTTCAAGAACGTGGACGAGCTCAAAGGCAAACGCAAGGTGGATATCATCATTGGTGGCCCTCCCTGTCAGGCCTATTCCGTCGCCGGCAGAGCTCGTATGGGCAAGGAGGTCGAGAATGATCCTCGAAACGAGCTGTACAAATACTACGTTCGATTTATCGAACACTATGATCCCGAGATGTTCGTATTCGAGAACGTATTGGGCCTGTTGACTGCCAAACGGGGAGAACCCTTTGCGGATCTCAAACGACTGGTTGACAAGCTTGGCTATGATATGGACTGCAAGGTTCAGGTTGCATCCCAACATGGAGTTCTGCAAAATCGACAGAGAGTCATTATCGTAGGCTGGAAACGAGCCGTAAAAGGATCGAAAAGCCCGTACCATTATCCTGAACTGACCGTGGAAGAGTGCCCCTATCAGGTACTGAGAGATCTGTTCTCGGACCTGCCAGCGCGAAAGGCAGGCGAAGGGAAATTCTGCGAAGCCGTTTCATACGTCAAGCCCTTGTCCGAAATGCCGTACCTGGACCGGTCCGGAATACGTGGCGAACTTGATTTTACAACCCAGCATGTAGCCAGGCCGACTAACGAGAACGATCGTAAAATATACAAAATAGCCGTCGAGAGGTGGTTGAATGAGCACCACCGACTGAACTATGCACAACTGCCGGCCGAACTGCAGACTCATCGAAACAAGGAGACCTTTCTCAACCGCTTCAATGTCGTCGATCCTTACGGATGCAGTCACACTGTAGTTGCACACATTGCCATGGACGGTCATTACTATATCTATCCAACATTAAAGCCGACATTGGAAACGGTACGCTCCATTACGGTTCGGGAGGCGGCCCGTCTTCAGTCCTTTCCGGACGATTACTATTTCGAAGGGAGCCGGACATCTGCCTTTAAACAGATTGGCAATGCCGTACCGGTCGTACTCGCCCAAAGAATTGCGGAGGCCATTAAAAAAATGTTGTAGAATTTCTCAGACTTACTTCAACCAGACAATAAAACCTGCCTGCAACCATGGACTTCTCCTCTCTGAAAACCGCATCAGCCATTCCGGGGGCCGCAGCGATGATCGAAACATTTCGAGCCATCGGCTATAGCTTGGAAACGGCTGTAGCCGATATTGTGGACAACTCGATATCGGCATCGGCCAGGAATGTGTGGATCAATCGAATCTGGAAGGGAGGAGATTCCGTCATAACGATCAGGGATGATGGACACGGCATGTCCGGTGAAGAGATAATCCAAGCCATGCGTCCCGGGGCGCAGAATCCGCTGGAAGAACGGTCGGCAACAGACCTGGGACGCTTCGGTCTCGGTCTGAAAACCGCCTCCTTTTCACAATGTCGGACACTGACCGTTATGAGTAAGATTCAGGGACAGTCTCCCGAATTCTGGACATGGAGTCTGGATCATGTTGCTCGATGCGACCGATGGGAACTGGTTCATTGGTGTCCGGAAGGCTTCGAACACGAACTGGACGACCTTGCATCCGGCACCATCGTTATCTGGACGGATCCGGACCGGATTATCCCGGCTGCAACAAAAGCCGAGAACGAGAATGCCAAAAGAAAGTTCTCGGAGGCGTTCGATCGGGTCAGGAAACATCTTTCAATGACTTTTCACCGGTTCCTGGAGGCCAAATCCGTCGCAATACATTGGGGCGGACATGAAATCGACCCGTGGAATCCCTTCTGTCCAAAGGAGAGCAAGGTCCAGATCATGCCGTCCGAACAAATCGGAGAACAGATAACCGTAAAGGGATATATCCTGCCACACAAGAACAACTTCTCTTCGGAGACCGCATACAGACAGGCCGAAGGTATCTTCGGATTTTCAGCCCATCAGGGATTCTATGTCTATCGCGGAGACCGTCTGCTGCTGGCCGGAGACTGGCTGGGTCTGTTTCGCAAGGAAGAGGCCTACAAACTGGTTCGAATACAGATCAATCTGCCCAATAGTGTGGATTCCGATTGGCAGATAGACATCAGAAAAGCCAAGGCGGCGCCCCCCGTCGGATGCAGACAGCAGCTTGAATCCTATGCCAGACAGGCCTGCAACAAAGGAGCTGAAGTTTACAGACACCGCGGACGTATCCTCAGACAGCGAGCCGGGCAGGAATTTCAAAGTTTGTGGCTGGAAAAGAAAAAGGACAACAAATGGTCTTTCGTCGTCAACCGGGAACATGCGCTTGTCCGTAATATTCGAGAGCTTGCCAAAGAGAACCCGGACCAGGCTATTGACATGCTGCTGAAATTCGTGGAGGAATCCATACCCGCCAAAACCATCTATGTGCGGGAGGCCAACGATGACGACAGCCAGAAACAACCCTATTCGGACATGGATCCCGGGTTGCTCCGCACAATGATAAAACAAATCCATGAAAGGCAATTGGATCAGGGATTGACTCCTGAACAGTCAAGACTGGCACTGAAACAAATGGAGCCTTTCAACGAATACGAAGACCTGATAGACGAACTGCAATGAATGAACTGAACGAAAAGGCCATCAACATGTGCCAGGTCATGATTGGATTCAAGCCCGGAGTAAGTGACGGCGATATAGATACAGCCATTTCCACCGTCACAAGCCTGCCCATGTTTGCCGGGTTGAACAAAATAGAGCTGAAGAAAAGCCTGTTGTCCATCTATAACGTAAAGGTGGATACCTACCAGATTCTGGAAGGACGTGATGCCCGCATTCCATGGTTGAAGGAATTCAAGGCTGAATGTCGTTCGGAATGGCTGTTCTGGACCCGGTACAAGAAATACCTGGCCGAACAGAAGCATTTTGCCCCCGAGGTTATCTTCCAATTGGATGATCTGACCGACCGTATTCTGGACAAGCTGTTCAATCCACAGCACAGCGACGTCATCATCAACAAGAAAGGACTTGTCGTCGGACAGGTACAGTCCGGCAAAACAGCCAACTATACGGGGCTGATCTGCAAGGCCGCCGATGCCGGATTCAACCTGATCATCATTCTGGCCGGCATACACAACAATTTAAGAAGTCAGACACAGACCCGCATAGACGAAGGTTTTCTGGGATTTGACACGCAAAATACCAGAGCCTACAACATGAACCAAACCATACGTATCGGAGTAGGTCTGATTCCCGGTTTTGACAAAGCCATCGCAAACTCCTACACGACCAGCACCGAACGGGGCGACTTCACAAAGCAGGCGGCAAATACGGCCGGTTTCAACTTCAACAATCCACAGCCGATCATTCTCGTGATCAAAAAAAACGTTTCCGTACTCAAGCGGCTGTACAGTTGGTTGAAATCACAGTCCACCCACGATGTCATAGCCAACAAGTCCCTGCTGCTTGTCGATGACGAAGCGGACAATGCTTCCATAAATACCAGTCGGGCCGGTGACGACCCGACCGCCATAAACGGAAATATCTGCAAGATCATCAAGCTGTTCAATCGGTCTGCTTATGTCGGCTATACGGCGACCCCGTTTGCCAACATCTTTATTCCTCTCAACAAGGACGATCTTTTCCCCAAGGATTTCATCATCAACCTTCCGGCTCCGGACAACTACGTCGGTCCCGAAAAGGTCTTCGGCACTTCGGCTAATCCCGATGAGGACGATGATCTTCTGCCCATTGTTTTCCCGGTTACGGACAGCGACACCTTTGTGCCCGCAGGTCACAAGAGAGACGATCCGAAACCGACGATAGATGATATTCCGGAATCGTTGAGAACAGCCATCAAGTGTTTTATCGTTACCTGTGCCATTCGAATTGCCCGTGGTCAGGAGAACAAACACAACTCCATGCTGATTCACGTCTCCCGTTTTCAGGCATGGCAGAATCATCTCAAGGAGATTATTGACCGTCTGTTCAAATACTACAAGAGCGAAATAGAGGCGAACGATCCGACCATGCTGGAAGAGCTCCGGCAGATTTTCGAGGAAGACTCTCCCGATTACCGTTCATACCGTACCATTACCGGAGAAATCATCGAGTCACCGGTTCTTTCCCGCATCGACAACAAAATACGGAGCCACACATGGGATGAGATCAGGCCTCTGCTCTATCGGGCCGTACAGAAGATAGAAGTCAAGTCCATCAACGGGACCTCCGGAGACAGTTTGACCTATTACGATAACGAAAAGAACGGCATTTCGGTCATTGCCATTGGCGGAGACAAGCTGTCTCGCGGACTTACGCTCGAGGGGCTGTCCGTGAGCTATTTTCTGCGTGCGTCGAAGATGTACGACACGCTGATGCAGATGGGACGATGGTTCGGCTATCGCCCCGGCTATGTGGATCTTTGCCGGCTCTTCACCAGCAACGAGCTGAACGAATGGTACCGTCACATAACGCTTGCCAGCGACGAACTTCGGGAAGAGTTCAGATATCTGGCCGAATCAGGCGGGACGCCGGAGAACTATGCCCTGAAGGTTCGCACTCATCCCGGGCAGTTGCAGATAACGTCCATATCCAAGATGCGTCACACGAAGAACATTCAGGTCTCGTGGGCCGGTCGTCTGGTAGAGACATACCAGCTGCTCCGGGATCCGGCCTCCAAACGGAACAATCTGGCGGCAACGGACAGTCTGCTTTCAGAACTCGGAACTCCAGACAGAATCAAAAACGATTATCTGTGGACCGGCATATCTTCCGATACCGTCTGCGACTACCTGTCCCGGTTCCAACTGCCGGAGTCCCTGACCAAGGTCAATCTCGATCTCATATGCGACTATATCCGGGAACTGAACGATGTGGGAGAACTTGTTTCCTGGGACATCGCACTGATGAGCAAGAATGCAGATGGCAACACATGCGTCCATACCTTTTCGAACGGCGTACAGGCAGGATGCTTCATACGCCGGCAGGCACAAGATGCACAAAATGCCGGGACATACTATATCCGCAAGAACCATATCGTGGGTAATCCGACCGATGAATTCATTGACCTTCCTGACGACATGCTGTCGAAAGCTCTTGATGAGACCAGAGGCCGGAAGACCCGGGCTAAAGAAGAGTGGAAACACGAATATCCTTCACCGCAGCTCGTCAGACAGGAGTTCCGCTCCAAACAGACTCCCCTGCTCATGATTTATCCGCTGAATCCGGAATATTCCAACATGTCTGGAGTAAAGGATGCTGTCTCCTATACGAAAGACGACGAGCCGTTCATCGGATTTGCCATCGCATTTCCGCACAGCGACACAGACAAGGCCATCTCCTATGTAGCCAACCAGGTAGCCGACTTTGCAATTACCGAGGAGAACTTCGACAGCACCAACGACAACACTTATGATGAACAGTAACTCGATAACGGACATATGGAACAATCTGGCCTCGGCAGAGGAAGCCGGACTCACCAAACGCAGAATTCCGGTTGAGTCTCCCTTGTACGTATACGGAGCATACCGATATCCAGACAACCTGTACGGTATCGCTTTCTCATATGACAGTAGCCTGACCATTCCGGTTGACCAGTTCAAAAGCCTGAAGGAACTTGGAATCCTGCAAATGCCGGACACGAGTTTCGAGCACAGAAATCTGTTGCTGATACAGCTGCATCACACGGACTGTCTCGGCGTGTTCGCTACCTTATGCTCGGATTTGACAAGTGCCATAACCCGTGAATCTTCCGAAAAGTCCGCACTTCGCATTATCCTGAATCAGCTTGAAAAGTGGAGAACTCTTTTCGATCGAGGACTTGCGGCCGGGCTTTCTCCGGCCGAACAACAAGGTTTGTATGGCGAGCTTCATCTGTTGTCTCGCATGATACGTCGAAATTCCTCCGACATGACGGAAACGGTCGGATATTGGGTTGGCTGCGACAAGGCCATGAGAGACTTTCAGGGTGAAGACTGGGCCATCGAGGTAAAGACAACCGCGACCAACGGTTCGGATCGACTTACGATAAACGGGGAACGCCAACTGGATGATGCGTTGCTTGACCGGCTTTTCCTGTATCATCTTTCCATAGAAGTATCCCGGAAAAACGGTCAGACCCTGAACCGGGCAATCGAAGACCTGCGAAAAGCACTGGCGACTGACACGATTGCGTTGCACCGGTTCAATACCGGCCTGACTCATGCGGGATATTTCGATGAACACGCGCCCATGTATCAGGATCGCTGCTACAAGATTCGCAGGGAGCAGGCCTATCGCATATCGGGGAATTTTCCCCGTATCATGGAACGGGATCTGCGCAATGGAGTCAACAACGTCACATACACCATCAACACGTCGGCCTGCGAAGAATACGCAGTAACTGACACGGAACTCTTCAAATCGACAGTTGATCATGAAAGAGATTGAAAAATTCTACCAGTCCCTTATGCAGGACGTTGTCGCCATGCAGTCGGGTGATGAAGATGGCAATACCCAGGAACAGATATTTACCCGAATCTGTCTGGACATGCTGTCCGATGCAGCCGAAACGGAGAACGTATCGGTTGCCTACGACGAACGCGATTTGAAGAAAAAGGGCCAACACAAGATAAACGGATATGCGATTTCGGACAACTACGAAACCGTGGATCTGTTCATCACCCTTTATGCCAACACCACGGATATCCGTACGATTTCCAAGGGCGAGGTTGATACGGCTTCAAAGATGATTACGAACTTTTTCCGCCGGGCTGTATACAACGATTATGTCAATGAGATTGCAGAATCATCCGAAATCTTTGAATTCGCCAATACGCTGGCCAATTATGCCGAACTGCGCGAAAATCTGATTCGCGTAAATGCCTTCATCCTGACAAACGGCACATACAAGGGAGAACTGCCAGCCAGCCAAGTCATCTGCGGATACAACATCTACTATAAGGTTATAGACGTGGAGTATCTTTACAAGATTTCCGAACAGGCCGGAGTTCCCATAGAACTGGATTTTGAGAATCTTGACGGACACAAATATGAAATTCCATGTCTTGCCGCCAATTTGAGCAATCCCGATTACGAAGCATACGTTGCCATTATATCCGGAGAATGTCTGGCCAAACTTTATGAATGCTACGGATCCCGTCTGCTGGAACAGAACGTGCGTTCGTTTCTTCAGTTCACGGGAAAGATCAACAAGGGCATAAGGGAAACCATCAAGAGTGAACCTCACATGTTCCTGGCCTACAACAACGGTATCGCGGCAACAGCCGATCACATCGAACTGGATGAGACAAGGCATTTCATCAGACATATCAGCAACCTCCAGATTGTAAATGGCGGTCAGACTACGGCCTCCATCTACAATACGGCCAAGAAGGACAAGGCCGACATTTCAGATATTCTTGTTCAGGTAAAGCTGTCCGTCATCAAGGACAAGGATCAATATGCAGAAATAGTTTCACGCATATCACGCTATGCCAATACCCAGAACAAGGTCAATGATGCCGACTTCTCGGCCAATAATCCGGCCCTTGTGGAAATCGAGCGCATCTCAAGATACATATTTGCACCCGCGACTCCGACCAACAATCTGCAGACGGCATGGTTCTTTGAACGTGCTCGTGGACAATACAAGACCCTGCGGGCCAAGGAAGGATTCACGAAATCACGGCAGAAGGCCTTTGATTTGAAATACCCGAAGAAGCAGGTCGTTACGAAAGTAGAACTTGCCAAATATGTTAATGCATGGCAGGAAACATACAATGGCAGAAATCTGGCTATCGGACCTCACATCGTAGTACGAGGAAATGAAAAGAACTATGCACGTTTCATAAACTACAATCTCCCGGACGTCAAACATATCGACGTTGCATGGTTTGAAGACATGATCGCCAAAGCCATTCTCTTCAAGGCTGCCGACAAACGATACGGAACCAAACTCACGGGAGATCATATCGGTGAATTGAAACAGGTTGTTGTTCCGTATACATTGTCTCTTCTGAATATCATTACCGAGGGACGACTGGATTTGTATCAAATTTGGAAAAACCAGTCGATATCGTCAGCCTTGTCGGATTTCATATACGATCTGATGAAGCAGGTCAACGAATTTATTCTCAAAGAATCTCCCGTCTCGCACTATATCGAATGGGCCAAAAAGGAAGAGTGCTGGTTAAAAGTCCGCTCAAATGAATGGGTTTACAGTCTCGATGAGATTCGTCAGGATTTCATTGATGAGAAGAATCCTCCCAAACGCAACCACAAAAGCGATGTTGGCGACGAAGAATCGGACAGACGGCACAAGGAGGGTATCATACGGGCAATCCCGTTCTCTCTTTGGAAAAAGATAGAGACATGGGGGCGTGACACGGGAATGTTGCAGCCGACCCTGACCTCTCTGGCCAGCGATATCGCATACAAAATCAGGAACAACCGAAAGCTGAACGACAGCGATATCTCCAGAGGGTATCTGATTTACGAGAATGTCTGGCAACACAATCCGGAACTTCTTGAGGAAGCCGACAGTCTGGCCGAGCAGGATCGTGCAAAAGCAGCCGAGACTTCCGATACCATGTCTCCGGTAAACGGTCAAGACGAGATTACCTTGGAACTGATACAGGCCATGGTGGAATGGGACAAACGTCGACGAATTCTTGAAGACTGGAAATGGAAAGCCATGAAGGATGTCGCCGATGGGATTAAGCCACTGACAGACAGAATGAAATATGCCTTCTACTTCAACCTGCAAAAGCTTAAGAAGGCTGGATTCCCCAATTGACGAGAGCCATGGATATCTGGAGCAGCGAAAAAAGATCGGAGGTCATGTCCCGAATCAGGAACAAGGGTACGAAGCCGGAAGTTACGCTTCGCAAGGCCCTTTTCGCCCGCGGCTTTCGCTATCGTGTCAATGTCGGGACTCTTCCCGGGAAACCGGATATCGTTCTGCCTCGATACAAGACGGTCATTTTCGTTCATGGATGTTTCTGGCACGGACATCCCGGCTGCAAATATGCATACACCCCCAAGAGCAATACGGAATTCTGGGTTAACAAGATATCAGGCAACCGGGAACGGGATGCAGTCGTAAAACGCGAACTTGAAGAATCTGGTTGGAAGGTAATTGTCGTCTGGGAATGCTCTATTCGACATAGCAAGAATTTCGTCAATTTGGTTAATGGCTTATGCAATAAAATACTAAACAATTCATGAAATCATTTCAAATTGTAGAAAATAAAATAAAAGAAAGCGATTTTTTCTTGGGCTACCTTGAAAAAACCAAAGGCCCCGATATTGTTTACTTTTTGAGCGCATATTTAAGTGCTGCTCGAAGTATTACTTTTGCCTTACAAGTAGCAATGAAAGGAATCCATGATTTTGATGAATGGTATAACCTACAGCAACAGAAACTTAAAGAAGATCCAATAGCATCATATCTATTGGAGGCACGAAATTATACAATACATGAAGGTGGGTACGCAATTTATTCTCCATTATTTTTTTCATCATCTCAACAAGCTTTGTTTTTCGATACAATTCCAGGAAAAAAAGCAACTTAAAATACCCAAGGAGGAGATTGTCAAAGTCTGCCGCCAATACATGATCACTCTTTTGCAAATAACCAGAGAGTGCTTTCAAAAGTTCGGATATATTATTGATCCGGTTCTTCACTTTGACTATATCATTGCTTCAAAAAAGAAAACGTTGGAAGATATAGAATATGAATTAGGATTTCCTCGCGGATGGACAAAAATAGAAGGCATATCTGAAGAGCAAAGGAGGCAAATGTTACGGCATGAGTTCGAAAAGGACATCTTTCTTATTGATTATATATTCAATAAATATTTAGGAACAGATCGTTTGGGATATTAGTTTGAACATATAGGTCTCTTCAATGCTACAAGTAAACTTGTAATATACATAAAATCATTCGTAGTACTCAATAGGCACAAAATAGAATCCCTAAAGATATAATAGGCGATGATACAAACTTACCTAACAGATCTAATACCGCATCAAAGTATGTATCCACCAAACTGTCCCACGTGAAATATTACCGCAAGTCAATAGAGTCAATAGTTAATCAATGACTTGTGTTGTCAATATTTTATTTTCCCACTCAAAGATCTGTTTTATTATTCCTTTAATAATGTTGTTCTGCAATTTGTATACCATCGATTTTTCGAAATATACATGAGTCGTTGCATCATATTTCAGATGATCTGCTTCATTATGAATAGCATTAACCAAATATAATATATCTGGTATTATTATTGCATTATCTTCTGCGAATTTAAATTTATTTTTAGTTGTCTTTTCACTTATAAATGCATTCTTTTGAGGCTGATCCTTTAACTGATTATAAATTATCTTCTCCACACGCAGCCTCAATGCCATAGCCACTGCATATGGATCATACACCTGATCTCCTCTCAAATATTTGTTCACTTCGTCTATCAATATTTGGTGTAATACACTTGTTTTCCCAAAGTTCTGATTTAAATCTGCAGTCTTTTTATATGGCATAATTTGACTACTATAATCTGCTACTACCGGATTATAATGAAATAAATCATGAGATAAACTATTATATAATCTCGCTTGTTCTGCATCTTTCCTATCGAGACCTTCACGAAATGCGATAAAAGCCATCATTGCTTTTGTTGCAACTGGCTGAGTCTGCTGAAGATAAACATAATTAATCTTTTTCTCTGAAAAGATATAATTTCTAAAAGTGAAAGGATTGAGGTGCGTGAACATGCACAAGAACAAATTCTCTCTATCTCGTTGAAGAAACTCCGAAAGAAAATATTGAGCCGTAATGGTATTTGCGTCATCAAGATAGTCAAACACTTCATCAATAAGTAGAATGTATTTCTTATCGGATTGGATCAACGATTTAAATTTTAACAACTCCACAACAAGAGTCAAGATATCCCGCTGACCATTCGATATTTCATCTGCATGAGGAAACTGAACAACAAGAGCATTGTCTTCTTCTACACTTCGAATATTCTTCCAGGTAGTATCCAACAAAGCCAGATTAGCATCAAATCTGGCTCTTTGTTCCTCATATGCAGTTCTCTTGTTTGCATTTTTTATTTCATGTTTTGTTTGGCTCCAGAAATATAAAACTTGATAAAACAAATCAAAGCGATCTAGTTTGTTCATTCCCGTAGTAAAGAAATTAAGCCCTTGCATAATTTCGTCAAATACTCGATTACGCTCAAGAGCCTCAAACCAATTATCTTGCACGTTATTTTTAATATAATCAGTAGTACCCTCTAAAGTTTGTATTGCTACTTTAATGTTATCCACAAGCTGTCGCCGAAATTGAGCACTCCTGAAAAAATCTAATTTGGGTCCTATTTCTTCACAAGCCTTCCAAAAAGCTGTATTATTGGCAAATAAATCATCTCTTCTTGTCAATATTTTACCATTCTTCCCAAATTCTGTTCTTATTTCCGTAATACGATAATGGGGTCTTACAATTGGAGGTATATTATTTATTACAACGATATTTTCAATATCTAAATAACCACTAACTTTTGTATACTTTCCTCCAATATTTTGTCTAACTGTGTTAACTATTGTTCCACTATTTATGACATATGGCTCCAAAACAGGATTAATGGTGTTTGATACCTTATCTGCAGAATATGTCCGACCATCCATCATGATTGACAATTCGGGCAAAAGAGTCTCGTCTTTATGGTACATATCATCTTTCAATGGAGATAATGTATTTCTATTAAGAGACCTGAAGGCTGCCACAATAGAGGACTTTCCTGTCCCATTGGGAGCATAAATAATATTGACCCTATTTGTTTTCAATTCGAGAGTAATACTTGTAGCAGGATCACCATATCCTTTAATATTCTTAATCGATATATTTGTTATTACACTTGCCATATCCAAATTGTTTAATACATGTATCTACTATTATATAGTTAATATTTCATTACTCATTATTTTCCTCTCCATCAGAAATAATCAATCGGTCAATATCTGCTATAATAGTAGAATAAATATCTTTCACATTGACATTGGTTTTCATGGTTTTTAGAATATCCTGGGACATCTCCTTGCAATGCGCCATTACACCTAAGTAAAAATCTTTGTTGGCAACAATAATCTGTGCACATTCGGAATCATTCACAACAGGCTTAATAAAATTTGACATAAGTCCTCTTGCCGTATGATCATCCATACTATTACCCAGACATGGCAACAACTTACCAAACACCTTAAATACATTAACTTGACACCGTTGTTTGGCAAAGTAATCTAACTTATTATTTAAATATTCAATCAATGACGACTTGCTAGATACAGATAATAATTTATTCAATAAGTCTGGATATTCAACACCATTGGCAGTTATAACTCGATCTAAAAGGCTTTCCAGCTCTCCATATAAGTTATCCGTTAATTCAGGCAAAAAACTAGTCCCTAAAAATGATTGAACAAACCGGCTCCAATAAGTATTAGGACTGTTATTAGGACTATATAAAAAGCCTTTGGGTTGCTTCTTTAATACCCTTATCCCTAAATTTATTATACCATTTGTAAATAGCCCCGGATATTCTTTATAAGTATCGAACAAATCTTGCAAACAATATGAAGTATACGTTGTTTCGTCAGAATCACTCCATTCTGGCGCCCACCTGTTAAATTGTGAAAATATTTCGGAATAATCTAAAGCAAAATTCTGCTTAATTGCCTTGATATTTTGAGCAGCATATTTAACATCCGGTGTTTTTCCTAATTTATTTTTTATGATGTACACATTCAGCAATCTATATGCAGAATGCTGGTTACCAGCCTGTTTAAGCAGATAGGCATAATCCATATATTTCTCAAAACAACTAGCTATTCGAGGTATTATTGTTTCATTTATATTGGCAATATCATGGCCATCAGCCAAAGACATGGCAAATAAGTCCTCAACACCTAGTTTCTCTGTACTTGCATCTATTTTCTGAATAGTCTGAGAAATAAAACTACTTGTAAAACGGGTTGTAATTCTACCATCACCATTATCAAGCAGTCTGTTTACATAAGATACTATTCTAGGCTTCTTGATGCTAGTTTCAGCCTTTATAAGATCAGAGACATTGGTTCTTAAACTTGAGAAATCGTATGCATCATCTTGATATACCAATTCGACAAATTTATCTATACCCTCTTCTGATCCGTTCTCAATTTCTGTGAATACATACTCATTGAGACTCTCGTTATCAGCACTAACTTTATAAATATTATACTCCTTTCCAGCAGCAACCACAAACTCAACAAAATGTTTAGGTTCAAGCTTAATAGACTTTATAACTTCCTCAAACTTAACATCCTTATCTGAATCAGTCAAGCTTGTCTTCAGTTTGTTTAAGACAATGAAATAGGCAGAACCAGTTTCAATCTTACACTCTTGAATGGTTTTAATATATGATTCACACATATTTCTCACACGCAAGCTAGACGCATGATATATGATTGCTTCAAGAGCATCGTCGAATCGCATACTATCGCATGAGGCTTCAGATCTCAGATTTGCCAACATGTCCCATTTCTTCTGAATTCTCTCTTTGTCATCTTCCGATAAACTATTAATATCCAATGTGGACAAACTTTTCACTGCATTGCCAAGTGATTCTATCGTTGCTTCTGTTGCAAGAATATTTTCCAAGACGGATATAAAATGAGGCTGCTCAACAAAGCGAGCCAAAGAATCACCTGATTTGATAGCAGCAGATAGCAATCTTCTTAAAGGCAGCTCTCCTGCCAATGATTTATCGTGCAGGCCATAGGCAAACTGACATAGTTGAGTTCTAACAGCCTCCTGGTCTGGATAGAAGGAAGATACATCTTTAAACAATGCATCACTTAGTAGATTCTCTTCTAAAGAATTGTTTCCATATAGGAGTCCATCTTTTTTAAGGACAAATAGAGCTATATTTTGTAATCTGCATCCCGTAGCAGGCCACTGCAAGCGCATGGCAACAAGTTCGTTGACAAACGATATTACAGTGCGAGGATTGGGATTAACATGAAATAGCATAAATACCTGACATATGTGTTTTTGGTCATGTTCTTCTGTACCAAAGGCATCCTCAAAGTATTTGTTGAATAACTTATTGTAGTCAGTTATTACTGGTTGAGGAACAGTATATACGACAGGGAATGTCTTATTGATAAAACGTTTGAACTTTGACTTATCGCTATCTTTAATCTTACCATCCTCCCCACTTTCATAAATTGCGTCACACAAGTGCATATAATCATATGGAATAATAGTCCATATATTTTCAAACTCACTACCCGCAAAAAATGTATATATGGCAGACCAAAGCTGCATCACCTTTTCAGATGGCAGTCTGTCCATATTATCAAATACAATTATAATCCTCTTTATCTTATTTCCCTTTGCTTTACCAAGATGAGACGAAATGGCATGCATCCAATTCTTAAATTCCATTACAGAGGGTTCCTCGCTGGATGTAAATTGCTCAGTAATTGTATCATCACTCTTTTGTGTTAATAATGTAAAAACATTTTTCCAATTTTTATCTTTACATCTATAACAGCCTGCCACTATAAGCCCCAAAATAATGGGAGAGTATTCTAGTAGTATCCATTTCCAAGATAACGAGATACATTCATTATCAAGTAATTGATTGATAATTATATTCAGTATAGTAAATAAGCCTATTAGAACAATTCCCCAAATAGCCGAACCTGTAAGTCTCGTTTGAGGTTTGGTAATTGTGGTCGTTTTATTTGATAGTAGTAATGAAAGTTGGTCTTTCCATTCTGCCTCTTTGGATTCACCATTTCTCATTTTTATTTTAACTTTTCCTTCCAGAACCTTATCCTCTATAAGGGCATTAGTAAGTGTTTCCAGAATAGACCGACGCTGTAGATCCTCTTGATGTCCCCACGCATCATATGTGAAAGTATAATATCCTTCTCCTTCAAGGTCTTTCTTTATCTTCTCTACCACATTAGATTTACCAGAACCCCACTTCCCCTCCAAGCCAATTATCCTAGGCATCTGCCCCCGTCCTCGAGAAGATGCAGAATCATTGGAACGAATGTACTCACAAATATTATTTGCAAGATTGGTCTGAGATTGACCTTCAAAAACGTCATCTCCGGTTGGTTTATCAGGAATAAACCGAGGATACTGTTCATTATTTGCCATTGTATTTTTATTTTTATTTTTAAATTTTCCGAACAATGCAACTATAAATTTATGAATTATACCAAACATAGTCAAGTAACTATTTCATACGATTTGTAACAACGTCTTCTGTTTGTCTGACAATTGTGGCCATCCTATCAAACATCACATCAGCTTCTTGCTCATCCAACCCGGCCTTTGCTGCCACCGTCAAAAGATCCTCTTTTGTCGGTTCGATACTGTCATTGATTGAAGTCGTTCGAAAACCGTTAATTCCATCACTGGGCAACAGGTCATAGGCCGGAGCAAAATGCCAATCGCCATCCCGATGAATAAAGGCGAAGTTTTTAGCATGGTCGTCCTTGTTACCGATAAGATAATTGAACACCATCAGTCGATAAACTTTCCACAACTCGGATACACTATGCGTCAACATGGCACACACCTGAAAAATATGCTTGTAGTCGATACTCGGCAACCGATAATCGGCACCGATAAGACCAGCCACGCTAACGACATGCAGTTTGCCTTGAGGCGTTCGGTCAAAACGTTCCACGCCGAAGTACTTGCCTTCGAAAAGCCGTGTATCAGGCATTTCGATTCCGCACTCTTTAGCACGCAACGAATAGCGGTATTCATCCATACCGATACTCTGCGGATCTCTCTTGGCACGAAATTTTACCAGCCACTCTTTGCCTTCATAACGGGCGAAGATCTTGGGACGTGCACCACCCGGAGAGCCACCACGGTCTTGAAATTCCTCGATGCCTTCACCCCTATATTCGTCGCTGTTCAATATCCGCTCTGCTTCCAATGCCAACTTCTCAAAATCAGCATAATCCTGTTGCGTCACGACACTATGATCCGGACGGAACTCCAGGGCTCCACGTCCCGACGACCCGACCAATGCGAGACGATCCAGTAGAGTAAGCGCGCGAGGATTGATCCCCTTTTGTTGCAGGTATCGGTCCAGGATAAGAAGGCCCCATCCATCGGGCAGACAATCATCGAAAACTCCGAATCCACCTTCAAACGGACGCGGTTTGGCAATAAAAACGCCGCTTCGCAAAGGCAGCTCAACCGGGGAAATAGAAAAACCAGAACTAAGCCACTCTGCCGAATATTCGAAGGCACACAGTCCTGCTTTCGTCAGAGCCAAACGTCCGACCTGCCGATTGTTATATATTACTTCTATCTGCTTGATGCTATTCATTTTTCTTTCCTCGTTTGCGGGTAACATTTTGTTCGTTCAATACATCATCCAATGATTGATATTGCCTTTGTGCAAAGAGAGCATCAAACTCTGATAACGCATTCAAAGCAAATCCAATCTGAAGCACCCCCTTCAAAGAGATTTCTCCCGTCTGTTCGAATCGGCGGTAAGTAGCGAACTTAAGACCGGCTCTTGCAGCCATGCCTTCCTGGGTTAGGTTCAATTCCAATCTACGGGCTCTAACTCTCGTTGCAATCTGTAAAGCTACCTCGCTTGGATTTAACACATCAAAAGCCAATATATTATTCATAGACTCACATTTATCAAGCAAAAAAACAAAATAATATTCATTGTAAAGATAGTGAATATTTTGATTTTAACATCAATGTTTAAGGCCTATTTTCTCACCAAAAGAAAAATCAACTTTACCTTATCCCCGTATTTATATATACGTTCATTAAAGTAAAGTCAAAATAAGGGAAGAGACGAGATGGCTGCGCCATAGTGAAATGGCTACAGCCATTTTTCTTTTGGCTGCAAAATATTTTTCCGAGCCCAATGTACAAAACAACAAATTTCACGGCATATAAATTGACCTCCGACTAAATTATTTCTAATAAAGTTTCATTTATGAACTTTTATTATTATATTTGTTGCAACAAGTATCAGATTTGATATGTTGGACAATATATACATACTGACAGATACCGAGCTTTGCAACAGAATTGCAGCCAAAATAAAAACAGTGCGCCTGAAGCAGAATATGTCGCAGGCCGAGCTGGCAGACAAGAGCGGTGTTTCCATATCCACCATAAAACGCATGGAGGACGGGGAGGTAAAGAACTTCGAGTCGCTGATCCGCGTCCTGCGCACTCTGGGCAAGCTCGACGTCTTCGTCCCGCTTGTCGAGGAGGAGCAGTTGAGCCCGAATGAATACTACGAGTTGGCCAGCAAAGCAAACAAGCCCAAGCGCAAGCGCAAGCGGGCATCCAAAGGTTACACAAAAGAGAATAAGGAGGATTCGGAATGGTAGACGCAGCTCGTGTCAATCTATACGGCCAGCCCATAGGCTCGGTACGTTGGGACCAAAGATATGAAGTCGCACAGTTCGAGTACGATCCGGACTTTGTACGACAGGGCATAGAGCCTTCGCCGCTGATGATGCCCGTAAGGGAAGGACGTGTGTACAGTTTCGGGGAGCTCGACAAAACGACCTTCAAAGGCCTGCCCGGGATGCTGGCGGACTCCCTGCCGGATACATACGGACGAGCCCTTTTTGAGAAGTGGCTGGCCTTAACGGGACGGACCAGCGGCAATGCGATCGAGACGCTTTGCTTTCTGGGCAAACGCTGCATGGGAGCCCTTGAATTCGAGCCGGCCATCGACGCAGTTGATACGGATATCCGGATAGAGGTCGATTCGCTGGTGGATGTAGCCAGAGAAGCCCTTGCCGACAAATCAAGTTTCAATGTGAACATCGGCTCCGACAAGAAGGCGGCCATCGCGGAGATTCTGCGTCTCGGCACTTCTGCCGGCGGGCAACGGGCCAAGGCAATCATTGCCTACAACAAATCCACCGGAGAGATCCGTTCGGGACAGGTCGAGGCTCCCGATGGGTTCGACTACTACATCATCAAGCTGGACGGCGTTTCCACCACGGCCGGATTCAGGGAGACGGAGAACTTCGGCCGACTGGAATACTCCTTCTCACGTCTTGTGAAGGAATGCGGCATCGACATGGCGGAATGCTCGCTAATCGAAGAGAACGGGAGGGCCCATTTCCTGACAAAGCGGTTCGACCGGATAAACGGGGCAAAGATACACATGCAGACGCTCTGCGGCATCGCGCACTTCGATTACCGGCTCCTCAGGGCCTACTCCTACGAACAGGCGTTCGCCGTAATGCGCGGTCTGCGGCTCACCTACAAGGAGGCGCAGGAGATGTTCCGCAGAATGGTGTTCAATGTTGTGGTGCGCAACCAGGACGACCACACGAAGAACATCTCGTTCCTGATGGACAGAGGCGGAAAATGGCGTCTGTCGCCGGCCTACGACATGGGCTATGCCTACAATCCCGACGGCCAGTGGACCTCGGCCCACCAGATGTCGATAAACGGCAAATTCAGCGGTATCACCAAAGACGACCTGCTCGAATGCGCAGCCAAGAACAACATCAAGAATGCCGCACGGATTATCGATGAGGTTTGCCAGGCAGCATCCATGTGGCCTGGAATTGCTCTGGAGTGTGAGGTGCCGCAAAAGATGATTGAGGAGATCCGACCGAATATGGTTTTCTTTTGATAGTATGATTCGACGGGATACTATACTGTAACTTTACTTTATCCCCGTATTCATATATACGTTCATTAAAGTAAAGTCAAAATGAGGGAAGAAAAGAGATGGCTGCGCCATGGCGAAATGGCTACCGCCATTTTTTTCTTTTGGCTGCATAACTTATAAACAACCCGATGACAATAGCCAGACAAAACGCCCCTCCGACCCACCCGAGATAACAGCCAAGAACCTTGAAAATGTCCGTGAATCCATCCTCGATTTTACAACCCATTTTGGCGAAATAAACCCCGACATGCTCTATCTTTGTAGACGAGGTCAGTCGGGGCCTGAAAGGGCTGTTTTTGCCTCTTTCCCCTCTGTTCGGAGCGAGGCGATGAAAAAAATCGTTAAATCTTCGATTTTTTTGCGAAAAAACAAGTAAATTTTTGAGGTTCCTATCTTTTAAGCCGTAAACTATTGATAGTCAATAGGCATTTGATGCTGCGTCGGCAAATGAAGCGAGGAAATCAAATGTCAAACAATGCACAAATAAACCGCTAATAAAGTCAAATAAACATCTATTAATGAACGATTAACGCCTCCTATTAAGGGGCGTTTCTTTTTACATACGTTGTATTTGATTTGTCGATTTTTTGTTGTTAATTTGTTGCTCGAAATAATTTGAGCAACAAAAGCAACAAATATGGGAGCAGCAAAAGAACCTATCCGCCTCCGGAAGCGGACGACGCCGACAGGCAATGTGTCGTTATACCTGGACATATATTTGAACGGCAAGCGGTCGTATGAATACCTGAAAATGTATCTCGTCCCCGAAAAGACAAAAGCCGACAAAGAGAAGAACCGGCAGACTTTGCAGCTGGCCGAAGCCGTCAAAGCGAAACGGATTGTCGAATTACAGAACGGCGAATTTGGGTTCAATGCAGCGTACAAACTCGAAACCAATTTTCTCGATTATTACCGGGCAATGTGCGAAAAACGACACGGGAGCACAGACAGCAACGGGAATTGGGGAAATTGGCATAGCTGCCTGAAACACCTCGAACGATATTGCAAACCGAACACCACGTTCAAGGACATTACGCCGGAATGGATAGAGGGCTTTCGGGAGTATTTGGATAAAACCGCCCGTTGCAGGGATAAGCGCAAGAAGATAGTAACGGACGAGATTTCAAAGCCGTTGTCGCAAAATTCCAAAGTAAGTTATTTCAACAAACTGCGGGCATGTATAAATCAAGCGTTCGACGACCGCATTATGCCCCATAACCCCCTGCGGGGTATCGAGGGGTTCAAAGCGGGGGAATCGGAACGATGCTACCTCACCCTCGACGAAGTAAAGGCTATGGCTGCGGCGCATTGCAAATACCCTGCTTTGAAAAAGGCGTTTATGTTCAGTTGCCTGACAGGAATCCGTAAGAGCGACATCGAAAAAATGCGGTGGAAAGAAGTCCAACAGCACGGGGAGTTCACCCGTATTATTTTCAAGCAGAAGAAAACGGGCGGGCAAGAATATCTCGACATCAATCCACAGGCAGCCTCCTACTTGGGCGAGCGAGGTAAGCCCGACGACAGAGTGTTTGTCGGCTTCAAATATAGTTCCTATATGATAACGGAGTTAAGAATGTGGGCAGTTCGTGCTGGTATAACAAAGGATATAACCTTTCATTCAGGCCGGCACACTTTCGCCGTTTTGATGCTCGACCTCGGAGCAGAAATTTATACCCTGCAAAAATTACTCGGACACAAAGAGATTCAGACCACCCAAATATACGCCAAGATTCTCGACAAAAAGAAGCAAGAGGCCGTGTCGATGATACCGAACATATTGCCGGAAGAAACCGACAAAGAATAGCGGCTACGGCGTTTTCCTGAACATTTCTCCCTGCCCCGTTAGCAACCAATGGGCGGACACGCCGTAATCTCTGACAAGGTACACCAACCACGGTAATTGTGCGCTATTCTGCGTGGTATTGGGATTTTTCGCTTCGAGGGCATTCAGGTTCCACCGGTTGATATTATATCGGTCGGTAAACGTCTTTTTCCCTCGTATCACCCCCTTTGCTTTCAGGGCGTATAAAGCCTCGAAAAATCGGGCTGTTATTTTTTCGTTTTCGCTTTGATGCATATCTTTTCTGAATGGGCGTTTGCGGCCTTGAATTTTGCGTCTATTTTATTTTCTCGCTCCTGTAATAATCTTTGCCATTTTGCAACCAATTCGGGGCTGAAATCGGGCTTTTTGTGTCCGATAACTATCAACTCGTAGTCTCGCAACTCTTCGGGGGTCATTACAGGCATATATTTCTCAATGTCGAGCAATGCAAGCATATTTTCGAGCATTGTTTTCCGAATGTCCGCATACTTGGGTTCTTCAATCATATCCCCCTCGCCGGTCAAAAACCAACGGGCGTTGATGTCAGGCAACTTCGATACGATTGTCATTACCGGCGTGATACCGAAATTTTCCCCTTTTAGCAACTTGGCAAGATATTGAGGCGTCCAGCCCAACAAATCAGCAAACTCCCGTTGTCGCCCGCCTGTTTTATATTTGATTATTTCGAGTAACCTTGTGTTCATAAATTTCAATATAACGGTACTTTATATCGGATTTGTCCGAACTCTATTATCCTGCAACGGCAGAGGTGGCATTGCCTCCCTGCTGGGCAGGCATTTTTTTGCCTTCCGCAATTTGCTGTTTCAACAAGGCAACCAACTCGTCTATCTGCTTGTCCTTGCTTTTCAGGCTTTCGGCCTGCGTTTGTATCACCTCCCAAACATTTGCCGGAATAGTTACGACACTTGTTCCCGCCTCCACGGAGTTCAGCATATTGCCCTCGCCTGTCATTATCCAAACTTCGTTTATATTTCTATCGACAGACGCCAATTTCTGCACAAATCTTTCCGACAAAGGCACTTTTCCATTTACTATCTGTGAGAATGATGACTTTGTATAGCCTAACTTCTCGGCTAATTCTCGCTCGTTTTCGGCGTATTCCATAAAAACGAGCCAATTTATCACCTTTTTAACCCTTTGTGTTTCTGTCATTTGCAAACTAACTTAAAATTAAATCGCAACTTTGTGTCGAAAATTTTGTTTGAAATCGAAACAAAGTTTATATTTGCACACGGGTTTTAATAAAACCGCATTCAAAAATATGAAGAAAAATTTGAAATCGAAAATAAACCAAACAGTAAATGCAAAAATAATGGAACAAAAGGTTTTCAAAACGGCCTATCAAGAGGAACAGGAAGCCAAAGATATGGCTATCTACAACGAATGGAACGAGTTAATGTCCGTTCCCGGACAAAGTGCAACAGGCGTAACCCAACATTTGATGCAGAAGTACAACATCCATTCTTCATCAACTATTTGGGTTATGCGTAAAAGAGCCGAAAAACGGCTTAAAAGGGAGGGAAAATTATGAGTACAAAGTTAAGCCCCGAAGCTGCACGAGCCAAGTACGAGTACAACAAGAAATACCAGCAACGGTATTGGGAGAAAAAAGCTGCGTCAAAACGGGCTGCTGCCCAACAACAGATACAGACGGAACCGGTTTCGGTTTCCCGCAATGGTATGGACGACCAACGGTACATCACGGCTCTCGAAGCCTCGAACAAAACACTCAACAGCGAAAATCGACGGCTCGTGAGGCTTTTGCATAACTATCAGAAAATTATCGCTCAATCAACGGTTGCGGCTTTATGAAAAAGAACAAACAGACAATCGCAAAATATACCCGCCTGTATGCAATAGGCTTATGGGGAATCCTATCCATCATTTGGCTTTCCGGCGAACCAATAGACGATATGGCTTTGGGAAAATTCTGCTTGCTGAAAGGAATTGGGCTGGCATCGCTGGGGTTATGCTGCCTCGTAGGAAAAAGGCTCGATAAAGCAGGACTGCTGCCTGATATGGACGATGAAAATGATTGTGAGATATGAGTTGCCCGGTATGTAACGGATACCCCGGTTGCCCAAGTTGCACACCGGAACCTCGAATGATAACCTGCCCTGCCTGCAACGGAACGGGCGAAATCTACTACAACGAGAACGGAGACCGAATCTCCGAGGAAGAATACGCCCTGCTGCCCGCCGATGCAAGAGAGGTTGAAAGTTGCGAAGAATGCTACGGGGCAGGTAGCATAGAAGATATTTACGGACTTGATTATGACTAACGCAATGAATGATAAAGACAAACAACACCGCTCGGAGGAATTTCAAGAACTAACCTCCAAAATAGACCGGCTCGAAAAAATAGCCCTATTGGGGGCAAAAAACGTCCTGACGATAGATGATGTTGCCCTAATAACAGGGTTCACGAAAGGGCACATATATCGCCTGACAAGCGGGCAAAAAATCCCGCACTACAAGCCCAACGGACGTACTCTCTATTTCAAGAAAGAGGAAATCGAAGATTGGATGCTGCAAAACAAGATACAAACAAACACCGAGATTGAAAGTGCAGCCACCACCTACACAGCAATCAACAAAAAAAAGTGAGTTATGGACGATAGCCTCAATACAGCGAAAGCCCGCATCCGGGCAGCCTTTGAATCCGGAATCAGGATGACAACGGCACAGGGAAACCGCATCGGCAAAACCGTCGATTTCCGCAAAATTGTATCGCTCCTCAAAAGCGAGGGATTCGACATACAAAGCTATTGGAACGAAAAGGACGGGCGGCGTTGGAAAACCTACTACCACCAATACCCGCTGCCGCAGAAAGGGACACGCATGAATGAATTGGGGCAATCCAAACTGCAATTATAAACCGGCTGGGGAGGCGAGGCGGCATTACGCTAAGGTGGTGATTTAAGTGCGCTCACGGACTTCGCCACCTCTATTTCGCAGGTTCGAACCCTGCCCCCAGCGCAAGCAAAGCCCGAAGCTGTAAGAGGGCAAAAAAAATCAGCAATTATGAGTGACATCATCGAAATCAAACAGGCTGAGATGCTGCAAGCAATCAACCGGGCGGAGGTAGATACCCAAATCGCCACCGCAAAGCAGTACCCTCGTGATATTTACGGGGCATTGAACAACATCAAGACAATCGCCACGCTCGACAATTCGACGGCAGAAGATTGTTTCTATGCCCTGCGCCGACAGGGGACACTCATCGAGGGCGTATCGGTACGCCTCGCAGAGATTATCGCCGGAGCGTGGGGAAATATGCGGGTACAAACCCGTATCATCGGCAACGACGGCAAGACGATCACGGCACAGGGCGTATGCCATGACCTTGAAACCAATCTTGCCGTTTCGGTCGAAGTGAAACGCCGTATCACGGACAAAAGCGGCAAAACCTACTCGGAAGATATGCAGGTTACAACCGGCAACGCAGCATCGGCAATCGCTTTCCGAAATGCAGTTCTGAAAGTAGTTCCCAAAGCCGTAACAAAACGGGTCATCGACGAAATCAAACAGGTTGCGCTCGGCAAAGCCATAGACCTCGAAACCCGCAGGCAGAATATGATTGCCTACTTCGGCAAACTGGGTGTATCGCAGACGGACATCCTCACCTACTGCGGCGTGAAACGTATCGAGGAAATCACCAGCGAAATGGTGTTCGAGTTGAGCGGCTTGAAAAACGCCATAAAGGAGGGCACAACGACCGTAGCCGAAACATTCAAGCAGAACACCGCCGACGCAGAGAAGTTGGCCGAGGACGCCCGAAAACAAGCCGAGGCCAAACGCCGCAAGGTGGCAGAGGCTGCCGCCGCAGCTACGGCTGCAACACAAGGTGGCGGACAACCCTCCGAAACATCGGAGGCCGTGAATCCCGAAACAGGCGAAGTAACAAAAAAATAACCGCTCGAAAGAGCATAATTCAATATAACAATGGATAACGTAGAAATCAAAAAATCGAATCTCGAAGCAGCGTACAAACAAGCTGACGACAACACGAAAAAACTGCTCGCCACATTGTTCGGCGATGCGGTAACAACCAAAGACGACCGCCCAGTAACGGAGCGTATCAAGACGTTCGAGGACGCAATGGCTGCACTCGACAGCAACCACCCATTTGTATGCGATTCCCGAGCGTTTTGCGCCCAATCCGACAACATCAGCCCTGATATGCTGGCGTATCTCAAACTCCGCATCATCTGCGCTGCCTTAAACGAGGGCTGGGAACCACAGTTTACAGAGGATGAGTGGCGGTATTATCCTTGGTTTTACCTCTACACACAGGCGGAACTCGACGACATGGGCAACGGGGAAAAGCAGGAGCGGCGAATGATTGACACCGCTGACTATGTAACTGAATATGCGGGCTTCGGCTGTGCGTCTTCGGATTACGCCCCCTCGTCTACGAATGCGCGCTTCGGCTCTCGCCTTTGCTTGCGGAGCAGCGACCTCGCCATTTACTGCGGAAAGCAGTTCATCAAATTATGGGCTGATTTCAACTTAACCCGCAAATAAAAATATCAGGGAGGGATTTTCACCCTCCCTATTTTCAAAACCTCAAAATTAACAGAAATGGATATTCAAAACATCGTAAAAGACCTGCAAAAGTGGCAGGAGGAAAACAAAGAAAACCGGAGCGTAATCATTATTACCTCTGAATGTATCGCAAAATCCGAGGGGGGGGGTAAACGCACCAGCGCATCTCTCATAGGGGTTGTTGGTTCAGAAGGGATGCTCGTGCCCTCCCTTGCAAATGCCATTACCCAACACTCCGATTTCATCGACCTACTCCGTAAGGCCACAAAAGTTGCGGCAATAGATACAATTTCCCAAACCATTAAAGACGTAAATTAGTATGAGCAATACAGTAATACGACCCAAAGACCGAGCCGAATGGCTCGAATACCGCAAAGACGGTATCGGTAGTTCCGAAGTAGCGACAATCCTCGGCCTCAATCCGTGGGAAACTCCTTACCAGCTATGGAGACGCAAAAAAGGGCTGGACGCCCCCAAAGACGAAACCTTTGCGATGAAAGCCGGGCATTATCTCGAAGATGCCGTATCGCAGTTTTGGGCTGACGCAACAGGCCGAGAGGTCATCAAAAGTTCAGCCGGAGATTGGTTGTTCAAGAACAACGAAAAAGGGTTCTTGCAAGCCTCCCCCGACCGTACTTATTGGCTGGACGGCCACCGAAACCCGAACAACAAAGGGATATTGGAGTGTAAAACAACCCAAATGTCAATCGACCCCGACGACCTGCCGAAGCATTGGTTCTGCCAGGTTCAATACCTGCTCGGAGTTTCGGAATTTAAGCAAGGTTCGCTGGCTTGGCTCTGTTCCGGCCGAGAATTCGGGTACAAGGACATCGCATTTGTTCCGGACTTCTTCGGATGGATGATTGAGGAGGTTGAACGCTTTTGGGTTGATAACATCATCGGAAACGTGGAACCGGATGCGACTACCGTTACGGACGTTATCACGAAATACGCCCGCCATACGGAGGGAAAAATCATTGAGGTTAGCGATGACATCCTCTCGGCCTGCAATCAACTGAAAGTGGTAAAAGCAGAACTTGCCAAACTCGAAGCCACCAAAGAAGAACTCGAATCGAAAATCAAAATGGGCTTCGGGGATGCAGAAGCCATCAGTTACGGAGGCCAAACCCTCGCAACGTGGAAAACGTCCAAAGACAGCGCAAAATTCGATAGCAAGGCTTTCGGGAAAGTCCACCCCGACCTTGCACAAGAGTTCACGAAGATAGTACCGGGCACACGCCGATTTATCCTAAAATAGAGGGAATGTATGCAATATCAAACCAGCAGCGAGAGGAAATTATCAAACTTCTCGCTGCTTTACAAGACCTGCCCGACAAAGATACCAAGACTATCAATATCAAACGCCGAGCGGTCATACTGACAAGGAAGTTGAACAATAAAAAGCAGATAGACAATGACACCAAATGATTTTTTAGGGCAATTATGGGAGTATAAACTGAACAGTTAAATTTTCTTCGCTCAAAATATGATTGTATTATAATCATTTTATTATTTTCGCAAAACCAAAAGTAACAGAGTATGAATAAGAAAGAACATAGCACTGTATATGGGTGGGAGTGGCCGAAAGGCCTCCCTACGCTCCTGTTATGCGTGGTAGCCCTAAATACGGTGCTTTTTAACACTATACGGCTATGATTACGTTACGTTCCAATCAATCAGAGCCGATAAACAAGGCGATTGCATTCTTCAACGAAAAGAAGCCGAAACCGAGTTTGATAGTACTCCCCACAGCGTGGGGAAAATCAATCCTTACTGCTTTCGTTGCGAAGAACTGCACGGATAAATTGCTCGTTTTACAGCCCTCAAAGGAGCTGTTGGAGCAGAACTACAAAAAATACCTATCGCTATGCGGGTTCGTAACCAACGCCGGTATCTACTCCGCATCATTCGGTCGAAAGGACATCGCACAAATTACCTACGCCACTATCGGCAGCATAAAGTCGCTCGGAGCGACATTCAAACAAATGGGCTTTACCAAAATGCTCATTGACGAGGCGCATCTATATCCCCGTGAATCCGATAGTATGCTCGGCAAGTTCCTCGAAGAAAGCGGGATCACACACGTTCTCGGCATAACGGCCACGCCTGTCAAATTACAGACCAACCGAGACCTCGACGGCAACACCTTTTCCAAACTTGTGATGCTGACCTCCCGCAGCAAGAAAGGCAATTTTTTCAAGGACATTATCCACGTCGGGCAGGTTCGGGAAATGGTAGAACTCGGATTTTGGAGCAAACTCGTGTATCAGGCTGCCGATTTTGACGACAGTATGCTCGTGTTCAACTCCTCCAAATCCGAATACACGGAATACAGCGTTCAACAAGCATACAATGCCAACAACGGCGCAGGCGGCATAATCGACGCACTCAACAGCAACAAAGACCGCAAGCATATCCTCGTGTTTGTTCCAAGCGTACAGGACGCTATCGACCTATCGCAACGGTATGAAAATTCAGCCGTGATATACGGCGATATGGATAAGCGGCAACGGGATTTCGTCATATCGGAGTTCCGAGCCGGACGCATACGGGTAATTTTCAACGTGCGGGTGCTTTCAACGGGTTTCGACTACACGGGGATAGATTGTATTGTTCTCGGCATTTCAACGGCCTCAATCGCCCTGTATTACCAAATCATCGGGCGTGCTACACGTATCGACGAGGGCAAACAGGACGCCCTCATTATCGACCTCGGCGGCAATGTAGCCCGTTTCGGCAAGGTCGAGGACATCACATTTGAACGGGGGAAGATATGGAGAATGTTCGGCAGCGGCGGGAAGCTGTTGAGCGGCATACCTATCAGCGACATCGGACGGGTAACGAAACAGGACGTGGACGCAATGGATGCCGGGCGGAAAGCCGTTATCGAGGTCATGCCTTTCGGCAAGTATAAAGGCGAGCGCATCGCCGACATTCCGGCCAGCTATCGACAATGGTGTTTGGCAAATTTCGAGTGGAAAGCCCACAACGAAAACCTCCGGCAATCACTCTTAGCTACACTTAAAAATTAAGGATATGGCAAGACCCAAGAAAAATAATGCAGAGTATTTCACGCATGACGCTGATATGCGGAATGACGTGAAAATAAAGGCTCTCCGCCGTAAATTTTCCCACACAGGGTATGCCGTATGGAATTACCTGTTGGAAACACTCACCGACAGCGATTTTTTCGAGGTTGAGTGGGAGGAAATAAACATCGAACTCCTTGCGGCGGATTATGACGTATCGGTTAGCGAGCTGACCGAAATTGTTGAATACTGCGTAAAAATCGGGTTGTTGCAGCGGGCTGGGAATAAACTCATTTCCAAAGCCCACCAGCAACGGTTCTCCTCTTTGCTCGCAAACCGTGAACGGAAGCGCATTTCAGAGGGGCAAAACGCAAGTATGCCGAATAATGGCGGAGTTATGGCGAGCCAAAACCCCGTAAAAACTGATGAAACTGATGCAAGCGGCAACCCGAAACAACATAGTAAAGGAGAGGAGAGCAAAGGAGAGGAAAAGAAAGGAGAAATAAAATATCCTTATCAGGATATTGCCGACCTGTGGAATTCGATATGCAAGAGCCTACCGAAAATATCGAAGTTATCAGACCCTCGTCGGGCTAAGATAAAAGCCCGGCTCAACGAGTTCGGCAAGCCCGAAAGTTGGATGCCGACCTGCGAGGCTTTGTTTGAGGCAGTCGAGGCATCCAGTTTCTTGCGGGGCGAAAACAAATCGAATTGGCAAGCGACGTTCGATTGGCTGTTCAGCAACGGCACGAACTGGGTTAAGGTCATGGAGGGCAACTACACCAACAAAGGCCAGCAACACAAAACCGGTTCCACCACCCTCGGCTGTGATGAGCGCATCGAGAACGGACGCCGGACGTATGGGTCGGGAAAGGTTACAATCCCGATGAACGCTCCTCCCCGTCCGGGCGATAAATACGCTTGGGATAGTTCAACGCAAAAATGGGTGCTGTTATGATGCGGTGGAGAGAGTTGGGAATAGAAATCCCGTACAATCGCACGAGCGGCAACATCAAGACCTACTGCCCTCAATGTAGGGACAGCCGCCACAACAAACGGGATAAAAGCCTATCGGTGGACTTGGCGACAGGTGTATTCAACTGCCACTACTGCGGGTGGGCAGGCTGCGCCGTCGAAAAAGAGCAGCGGTGGGACAAACCGTTTTACAACCCTCGCCCGCTGGCTCGACAGAAGCCCGAATACAAAAAACCCAAACAGACAGGCAATACTGCTATGAGCAGCAAGGCCATTGCTTGGTTTGCAGGGCGGGGTATCAGCAAAAAGACGCTCGAACAAATGCGGGTTACGGAGGGTATGGAATGGATGCCACAGAAAAACGGTCAGGCCAACACAATCCAATTCAACTACTACCGCAGGGGCGAATTGGTAAACACGAAGTTCCGCACGGGCGACAAGTGTTTCAAAATGGTATCGGGGGCAGAATTGCTGCCATACAATATCGACGCTATCAAAGGGCAAAAAGAGTGTATCATAACGGAGGGCGAAATGGATGCCCTTTCGTTCATTGAGTGTGGCCGTACCGACGTTGTAAGCGTTCCGAACGGGGCAAATGCCAACCTCTCTTACCTGGACGATTATATCGAGGAGTATTTCGACGACAAAGATACGATTTTCATCGCATCGGACACCGACACCAAAGGCGTTATCTTACGGGACGAGTTGTTACGGCGTTTCGGAGCTGACCGCTGTCGCATTCTCGAATATGGGGAGGGATGCAAGGACGCCAACGAGCATTTGATGAAGTTCGGACGGGATAGCCTGCTGAAATGCCTCGACGATGCGCCGGAGGTAAAGGTAGAGGGTATTTTTACGGTTTCGGACTTTGAGCAATCGCTGGACGCCATTTTTGAACACGGCTTGCAAAAGGGCGTAACAATCGGGCACGACAATTTCGACCGGTTGTGTTCATTCGAGACCAAACGCCTCTGCATCGTAACAGGTATTCCGGGCAGCGGTAAATCGGAGTTCATCGACGAAATTGCCGAACGGCTCAATATGCGGTACGGGTGGAGATTCGCATATTTCAGCCCCGAAAACGCCCCGCTCGCCTATCACGCATCCAAGTTGATAGAGAAGTTTACCGGCAAGAAATTCAGCAAGGAAACGCTTAAATTCGGGGAATATCGGCTGGTAAAAGAACACCTCGAAGATAACTTTTACTTCATCAGCCCAGCAGATAATTTCCGAGTAGATACAATCCTCGAAAAAGCCAAATTCCTCGTCCGGCGGCGGGGCATTAAAGCCCTCGTAATTGACCCATACAACCGATTGGAGAGCCAACAGGGAAACCGGAATGAAACGCAGTACATCAGCGAACTGCTCGACAAGCTGACGAATTTCGCTCAAATCAATGACATCCTCATAATTCTGATGGCGCACCCGACCAAGCAGCCGAAGAACAAAGACGGAGTAATTGAAGCCCCGACGCTGTATGACATCAGCGGCTCGGCCAACTTCTACAACAAAGCAGATTTCGGCATCGTGGTTCACCGGAACCGCCTTGAAAATACGGTCGAGGTTCACGTTCAGAAAGTCAAGTTCCGACACCTCGGAGAGTGCGGGACTTGCCTATTCAAGTACAACATCAACAACGGGCGGTACACACCGTTCGACGGCGCAAGTTTCGACGCTATTGCATGGGACAATACCAACCACCTGCAACAACACCAACAAGAGCTGTTGGAGGAGGCATACCGCAGCAGCGTGTTTGATTTCCGAGACGACGATATGCCGGACGACGATTGCCCATTCTAACAATATGGAAGCGAATATAATATATAACATTGACTGCCTTACGGGGTTACGCAATCTGCCCGACGATAGCATAGATTGTTGTGTTACCTCCCCGCCGTATTTCAACCTGCGGGATTATGGAGTGAGCGGTCAGATCGGGTTAGAGGATACGCCTGAACAATACATTCAAAAGCTGGTCGGCGTATTCCACGAGGTAAGGCGGGTATTAGCCCCTGCGGGAACATTATGGGTAAATATCGGGGATTGCTATGCTGGCAGCGGAAAAGGGGCAGCAAACTATCCCGACAATGCCATGAAATACAAACAGGGGACAAATCGAGGGACTGTCGGGCGTTCGGCCATAGTCAAGAAATTCGATGGCTACAAGAGCAAAGACCTCATCGGCATACCTTGGATGCTGGCCTTTGCGTTACGGGCGGACGGCTGGTTTCTGCGGCAGGATATTATTTGGGCAAAGCCTAACCCCATGCCGGAAAGTATGAAAGACCGGTGTACGAAATCCCATGAATATATCTTCTTGCTCACCAAATCCCCGAAATATTACTTCGACTGTGAGGCTATCCATGAAAAAGCCGTAACAAGCGGCACAATCCCGACAAATGCACCTCGCTACGGCGGTAACAAATACACGGCTACCCCCGAAAAGTTTTACCGGACAAAAAGCGGCAACGCATATATCGACAGGGAATTTCGGAACAAAAGAGACGTATGGACAATCCCGACACAACCCCTGCAAGAAGCGCATTTTGCGACGTTCCCCGAAAAATTGGTGGCTGACTGCATTTTGGCCGGATGCCCTGAAAATGGAATCGTCCTCGACCCATTTATGGGTTCCGGAACGACGGGCATAGTCGCCCGAAAATTCAACCGCAAATACATCGGGTTCGAGTTGAATCCCGAATACATACAAATCGCCGACAAACGACTGAAAAAAGAACTCGGATTATTCATTTAACCTCAATAACAGTATGAAAACGTATGTAATTACACTTTCAAAGCGGTTCCCAACCGGACATAATCGGGCTGGCGAGCCAACACATTTTTGGGAAAAATTCATTAAAGGCCGAGATAACTACTCGTGCATTTACCGAGATTTTTGGGAAACTACGATTCCAAAAATCCACACGATACGTGCGAACTACCCACTTTGGAAGAAACGTATCGCCGAGGTTGAACGGGGTGAGGCTTGCCTATCAATCCGGCAATGGACGGGTAAACCTTATCGCAGCAAACAGGTTGAAATTGCCCGGCTGACAAAGGAGGACGGCGTGGGAATCCAACGGCTGGAATTTGTGAACGGCAAACTCGGGCTGCCTCGTATCGGAATTGTGTATCAGCGAAAAAACGAAATTGCTCTGAACGACGGTTTATCGTTCGAGGATTGGGAGAATTGGTTCAAAAACTACGACCTCGCACAGCCTATGGCAATCATCCACTTCACCAAATTCCGCTACTGATATGAACACACAAAAAATGATTGAATGGATAGGCACTCACAATGTCGGCATTTCATCGAGAACAATGTGGTGCGGATTGATGGGTGTTGGTTCCGGTTCGGCTGGAAGATTCGACATACCTCACGATGCCGACGACTTCTCACGCTGCTATGACCTCGTAACATTTGCAGAGGTTTCACCGGCTTATGACCTGCCCCGCATTTGTGAAATTTTTCCTTGGTACAAGCCCATTATAGACAGTTGGGAAACGCTCGTTGAGTTGTATGAAAAGCAGGATTACAAGGGCGTATATCATTTGCTGTCGAGCAAGCATGCCGAGGTTATGCGCTTACAAGGATACGAGAAAAAACAGAGCGGAATTTGGATAAAAAAACAATAGACTATGGCAACGACAAAAGAACATATAATTCAGTACTGCAAAGACCACAATTTCAAACTCCGAGAGGAAGATTTCGACGGCTCTATTCATCAGTACAGCAAATATCTATCGAAAACCATACTCCTGTTTATCGGCGTATCTGACACCATGTTGAATGTCGGAATAATAGTTCTCGATACGCAGCAACAAGTTTACAAAAAAGATACGACACTTCCCCTCACGCTCATTGAGCCGAGCTATTGGCGGCTCCATTTGAGTACAATGGTTCACGACGTTGTGGCGGCTGTTTTCGACGAAATGACCGGACTCGGTTTTAACCCTAAAAAATGACGCCCATGAAACTGCTCTATATCGACTTATTCTGCGGGGCGGGCGGAACCTCTACTGGCGTTGAGAACGCTCGGTACGAAGGCCGGCAATGTGCAAAGGTCATCGGATGCGTAAACCATGACGCCAACGCCATAGCCTCACACGCCGCCAACCACCCCGACGCTATGCACTTCACGGAGGATATTCGGACGCTGGAACTCTCCCCGTTGATAGCCCATATTGCCAAAATGCGGAAACTCTATCCCGACGCATTCGTTGTATTATGGGCGAGCCTCGAATGTACGAATTTCAGCAAGGCCAAAGGTGGGCAGCCCCGTGATGCCGACAGCCGGACGCTGGCCGAACACCTGTTCCGCTATATCGAGGCTATCAATCCCGACTACATTCAGATTGAGAACGTCGAGGAGTTTATGAGCTGGGGCGACCTCGACGAAAACGGCAAACCGATAAGCAAGGACGCAGGGCGATTGTACCAACAATGGGTGGCGAACGTCTGCGGGTATGGTTACCGGTTTGTTCATCGCATACTCAACTCTGCCGACTATGGGGCGTACACCTCCCGTCGCCGGTTCTTCGGCATCTTCGCAAAAGGGAGCCTCCCGATTGTGTTTCCCGAACCGACGCACAGCAAAGAGGGAGCGGCTGGGCTGTTCGGCCGATTACACCGCTGGAAACCCGTGCGGGAGGTGTTGGACTTTTCGGACGAGGGAGAAAGCATCTTCGGACGCAAAAAACCGCTCGTCGATGCGACGCTGGAACGGATATATGCGGGACTGATAAAGTTCGTTGCGGGCGGCAAGGAGGCATTCATGGTAAAATGGAACAGCATGAGCCGAGCAGGTAAATACCATGCTCCGGGCATTGACGAGCCGTGTCCGACTGTTGCAACGCAAAGTCGGCTCGGCGTGGCACAGGTGAGTTTCCTTTCCAAGTATTATGGCGGTAGTCCGGAGGGCAAGAGTGTATCGGTAGAGGAACCGGCAGGAGCAATAACCACAAGAGACCACCACTCGTTCATCACGGCCTACTATGGCAACGGGCACAACCACAGCATCGACGAACCCGCTCCGACACTGACGACGAAAGACCGGCTCGCATTTGTTGATATGCAGTACGGGAACGGGACACCCTGCGACATCGAAACACCCGCTCCGACCGTTACCACCAACCCCAAACACCAACTCGTTACCTGCAAACCGTGGATAATGAACACGAGTTTCAAAAACACAGGGAGCAGCATCGACGAACCGGCACAGACAGTAACGGCAAACCGGAAATGGCACTACCTGATGAACCCGCAATTCCAATCCGCAGGAGGTTCAGTCGATAGCCCATGTTTTACGCTCATCGCTCGTATGGATAAAATGCCTCCGTACCTCATTCAGACAGAACAGGGCGAAATGGCTATCGTTATCGAACCGGACGACAGCCCCGCAATGGTAAAAATCAAACAATTTATGGCATTGTACGGCATTATCGACATCAAAATGCGAATGCTCCGCATACCGGAATTGAAACGGATTATGGGTTTCCCCTCCGACTATGTTCTCGTCGGGACACAGGCCGACCAAAAGAAATTCATCGGTAACGCCGTGGAAGTCAATATGGCACGGGTTCTCTGCGAGGCTCTTTGCGCTCGACTGATTGAGGAGGACATCAAGCCGATTCGGGCGGCTGCATAGCCAAAACGAAACGCAAATAAAAAAAACGCACTATAAATCATCGAATTATGAAAGTGAAAGAAATCATCAAGTATCTGCACAACTACCAAAAGTGGCGGCGAGGGGCTGACCTCCCGATGCCCAACCCCAAAGAATTGGGGATAGCTATTGACGGGGCTATTCGTGAACTGCGAAACTTCCAACGGCTGAAAATCAAACTCGACAAGAAAAGCCCCAAATGAAATGCCACTACATATACACCGAAAACGGCGAAAAGGTGCTTATCCCATACTGTTGGCCGGTAGTTCTTTCGGGGGATATGTCGCAATGCACCTGCCGCACTGAAAAGACCTTTGCGGCTTTCGAGCGGGAACGGTACAATGAAACCGTCAAGGCTCTGCGGGCGGAAATAAAGGATTTGGAACACGAAAACGCCTATCTCAATAGGATAATCAAAAAACTCACAAAACAAAAACGTAAAAAATGAAAACAATGACGAAAGAGCAGCTTGCGGAGCTGCTGAACGGTAATGAGTACCGTGATGAAATGACAAAGGAACAGGAACAGGCTGCCAAGCAAAACAATCTGCTGGTGCTGTTCGGTGCATCGGATGACCTGCTCGAAATGCGAGGGGCTATCCGTGATGAAGTCGGAGCCTATGACGGCGGAGAGTATGCGCTGGCATTGGACGGCGAACTGTATGCCGACGGCGAGGAAGAAAACACCTACCACAAGGCCATAGGCAACGAGGTTCTTCCCATTTCGGACGAGTGCGACAACGACGACAATCCCCGCCTCATTCGAGCCGAGTGGTGTCCCGACGACCAACCGGCTTTGAGTTGGCGTATATCCTCCAATATTCCCTACGCCTCGTTCACAATCAAGGAGGACGGAGAACCTTACTGCGAGGGTATAATTATCGACATCGACGACATAATCCCCAACAACAAATAATACAACAATTATGGGAAACTTTGGAATTAAAATCGACCTCCTGAAACTGAAAAACAGTTTCGTAACCAACCTCAAAGGCAAGGCTGCCACGAAACGCTGCTTGGTTATCCCTATCGACGACAGCGGAGTTTACCTCGGCGAGAAAGGGGTGTATCTGAACCTCACAGCCGTTGAAATGCGGGAACAGCGTTACGGCGATACGCACGTCCTCAAACAAAGCCTCGCAAAAGAGGTGTACCAAGCCATGAGCGAAGAGGAACGCATGGCACAGCCCATATTCGGGGCGTTGAAACCTATCGAAAGCCAACAGCGGCAAATGGAAGTAACGCAGACTACCAACGCAGCAGAGGCAGTCGAAGACCCTGACGACCTCCCGTTCTGACATTCGGCGAACAAAAGCACGGCACAATTCGGGGAGCAATCCCCGTTTTGTCGTCTTGCCCGAATTCAGCCCCAAATTCAAACGATATGACAACAGATAAGCAAACACCCGACAAGCCAAAAAGAAAAGCACAGAAGCCGCAGAAACAGCCAAAAATGGATATGTTCACGGCTATATGCAAAAGCGACCTAAAAATAGAGGTCGTCAAAGAATACCTATTCCACCCCACCCGCAAATGGAGGTTCGACTATGCCATACCCGACCATAAAATAGCCCTCGAAGTCGAGGGTGGTGTGTGGACAGGTGGACGTCATACCCGCCCGCAAGGGTTTCTCAGCGACATCGAAAAGTACAATGCCGGAACATTGCTCGGCTGGCGGATATTCAGAGTAACGCCCGACGACTTATGCAGGTTGAAGACGCTGGAATTGATAAAACAGGCTATTTCCGTCTGAAAACTCATTTTTTTGCCCAAAAAGTGATTATAATACAATCATATTGGCTAATTTTGTCGAAACTAACAAATTCAAAGGATGATAAAATTTTCAGAATTCGTATCGCTCGGCCACCCTGATAAGATTGCGGACTATATTTCGCAATATCTCCTCGACCGGTACATCGAACACGACCCGCAAACCCGTTATGCGGTTGAAGTGCAAATCAAGGGCTACCAGGTAACGCTCGGCGGCGAGGTATCAAGTAAGCACCATTTTTCAGCACAGGAGATACGGGATTTTGTCCGTGCATCTGTAAACGAAATCGGGTACACACGAGAATATCAGCAGAAATGGGGTGCTGACAATACCATTTGTGGCGACCTGCTCGACGTGGCTATCTATATCTGCCAACAGAGCAACGACATTGCACAAGGGTTGTCCGGCTGGGGCGACCAAGGCATTTTCTTCGGTTATTGTGAGTACCGTCCCGATACCTGCGGAATGCCTCTCGACCATACCCTCGCCAAAAGATTATGCAAAGACCTGTTCGAGAGTGGCATCGGAGGCCTCGACATCAAAACGCAGGTCATTACCCGCAATGATAAGGTCGAAAAGGTCATCGTTGCAATCCCGCTGCTCGATGACACGAGCAAAAAGACCGTGAAACACTTTGTGCGCTCACGTATCAAAGGCCGGTATCAGCTCATCATCAACGGCACAGGCCGATACGTCAAACACTCGTCTATCGCAGACTGCGGTACAACCGGTCGCAAATTGGCGGTGGATTTCTATGGAGGCAACAGTAAACTCGGCGGCGGTTCCCCTTGGACGAAAGATGCAAGCAAGGCTGACCTCACGCTGAACCTCGCCGCCCGCCGCCTCGCTATCAACTACTCGATGAAATACAAAACGGACGTAACGACCGCCCTCGCCTGCTGCATCGGCAAACAGGCGGTGGATTTCATCGTTCAAGACACGGCGGAAAACACGTTGGCCGAGGGGACAATGGACATCAATCCACAGGAGATATGCAAGGAGTTCAAGTTGAACACCCCGATTTATGCGTCTATGTGCCGCTGGGGGCTGTTCGGCGAATATCAACAAGACAAAGTATGGGAATAGGACTATGAAAACGGAACTCGTAAAACTCTCTCAAATACGGGTGAACGGGGCAAACCCTCGTATCATCAAAGACGACAAGTTTGCCAAGTTGGTAAACTCGATTCTCGATTTTCCGAAGATGCTGGAACTTCGCCCGATTGTGGTGGACGATACACTCGTTTGCTTGGGCGGAAATATGCGTTACCGGGCATTGACTTTCATAGCCGAGATGCCTATTGACGACCTGAAATCTCGACTGTGCGATATTCGAGGTTTTCAGAAAAAAACCGAAGCCGAGAAAGAGGCTTTGGTTGAACATTGGGAACGTTGGCAGGATAACCCGACCGCTCCCATTATCCGTGCTGCCGACTTATCGGATGAAGAACAAAAGGAGTTTATCATCAAGGACAACGTGGGCTATGGCGAATGGGACTACGATATGCTGGCGAATGATTGGGAGGCAGAAGACCTCGAAGATTGGGGGCTGGACGTATGGCAGTCCGACAACAACGACGGCGGCGACAGTGCAGGCGAAAGCAGCAAACCAGCCAACGGCTCTTTGGCCGACCGCTTCGTTATCCCTCCGTTCTCAATTCTCGACACCCGCAAAGGCTATTGGCAAGCCCGAAAAAAGGTTTGGAGGGAACTTATCGGGGACATGGGCGAAAGCCGCAACGACACGTTAATAACAAGCCCCGAAATCAAGTACAAGGACATCTACCAAAAGACACGGGAGCATCGAGAATCGCTCGGCCTGTCGTTCAAAGAATACCTCGACAAATATGTGCCGGAGGAGGTCAAAGAGCGGGAGGCGGCCAAAGTGCTGTCGGCGGGCGTATCATTGCTCGACCCTGTTATGGCTGAACTCATTTGCCGTTGGTTCGGGTTGGAAAAATGCAAGACGTTCGACTGTTTCGCTGGCGATAGCGTATTCGGATATGTATCGGCCTATCTCGGCAATGAATTTACCGGCATCGAACTCCGGCCGGAACAGGCTCAACTCAACAATGAACGGGTGGAGGGTATGGCCGCCCGCTACATCTGCGATGACGGGCAAAACGTCGGGCAACACATTGAGCCGAACAGTATGGATTTGCTGTTTAGCTGTCCGCCGTACTATGACCTCGAAAAATATTCCGACCTCGAAAACGATGCGTCCAATCAGGGAACATACGAGGAGTTCCTTACGATTCTGACGAACGCTTTCAAATCCGCCCTCGGCTGTCTGAAAGAAAACCGGTTTGCGGTTATTGTTGTCGGAGACGTTCGGGATAAGAAAACTGGCTTCTACTACAATTTCATCGACGATATGAAACGCATCTTCAAAGAAAACGGAGCCGCCCTGTATAACGAACTCATCCTCATTGAGACGGGAGCCAGCACAGCCCTCCGTGCCGCCCGTTATATGGAGAGCCGCAAGGTTGCCAAGATGCACCAAAATATCCTCGTATTCTACAAAGGCAACACAAAGGAAATCAAGAACAACTACAAAAAAATTGAATATGCAAGCGAAGATTTGGAACTTTTCAGAGTGGATAGCGGAGACGAACCCGCAGAAGATTAGGGAACATTTCGATGCGCTGTTACGCAAAGCGGGGTTCAATATCCTCCGCTTTACGGCGCATAATTTCAAACCGCAGGGATATACTGCCCTGTGGCTGCTCTCGGAAAGCCATTTTGCCGTACACACGTTCCCTGAGTATGGCAAGACGTATATCGAGTTGTCGAGTTGCAACCTCGAATATTACCAGCGTTTTTTGGAAATGACAAAGGAGTTGTAAAATGAGCGAGGCACAACAGAGAAAGCGTCGGCAGTTGAAACTATCCCGCCTCGAAATCGTGGCGCAACTCTACAAACGGGGTTACAGCATACGGAAAATCCAGTCCGAGGTAATGAAACGTCTCGGGCTGGAAACCTATTCGACGGCCACCGTGAACAGGGACATCCAAACCCTCCTCAAAGAGTGGCGGGAAAGCCGCTTGGAGAACATGGATTTGGCCTTACAACTCGAATTGGAGCGTATCGACGAAACGTGCAGGGAGTTGTGGGAACAATGGGAAAAGTCGAAAACTGACTACACCAAGACCGCCCGCAAACAGAAAGGTTCGCCGACACGGGACAGCCAAACGGGGGCGACATCTATCCGCACCTATCAAACCGAGCGGACGGAAACCGAGGTAACACGCCTCGGCGACCCGTCGTACATTGCGGAAATCAGACAGCAGCTTGCAGAACGCCGGAAGTTGCTCGGCCTGTACGCCCCTGAAAAGAAAGATATTTCGGGCGATATGAGTTTTGCGGCGTTCCTGATAGAGAGTGGCATCGTGGACGACAATGAGCAGAAATAATGACATATTGCGGCGGCGGGGCATCGACCTGATGCGTTCGTGGAGAGAGGATTGGAACCGATTTGTCCGGGACGGTCTCGGCGTTACCCTTGACAGGGAGCAGCAGGAGATTTTATCCAGTGTCCAATTCAATCCCCGCACGTCTGTTGCCTCCGGCACGGCTCGTGGTAAAGATTTCGTCGCTGCCTGCGCCGCCATATCGTTTCTGTACCTGACACCACGTTGGAACACCCAACGCCAACTCATAGAGAACACGAAAGTCGCCCTCACCGCACCGACCGATAGGCAGGTAAAGAACATTATGATGCCGGAAATTTCACGGCTCTACAACAGGGCGAAATCACGAGGCATCGTGCTGCCCGGCAGATTGAACGCCTATGACATTCGCACGGACAGCGATGAATGGTTCTTGACAGGATTCAAGGCCGACGAGAACAACCACGAGGCGTGGTCGGGCTTTCACGCTGTAAATACGATGTTCGTCATCACGGAGGCGTCCGGTATCAGCGACAACACATTTGAAGCGATTGAGGGAAACCTACAAGGCAACAGCCGTGTCTTGCTGGTATTCAACCCCAACACTCCTATCGGATATGCTGCCCGCAGCCAACGAGGGGAACGCTGGACGAAATTCCGGCTGAACAGCCTGACCGCTCCGAACGTCATTGAACATAAAATCATCATCCCCGGACAGGTCGATTACGAATGGGTTGTCGATAAACTCGAACAATGGTGTACCCGTATCGACAAATCGGAGGTGCAGGAAGAACTCGACGACTTCTGCTTCGAGGGAAAATGGTATCGCCCCGAAGACCTGTTCCGCAAAAAGGTTCTCGGCAAATTTCCGAAAGTGGCCGATGATGTGCTTATCCCGATGCAATGGATTGAAGCAGCGCAGGAACGCTGGCGGAAATACAAGGGGGAACGCACGGGAACAAATTGGCTCGGTGTCGATGTGGCTGGAATGGGACGGGACGCAACGGTCTATTGCAACCGCATCGAGAATTGGGTTGCGCCGTTCAAAAAGCACAATTCGGGCGGCACGGCAGACCACATGCGGGTTGCGGGCGACATCATCAATCACCGCCGCCAACACCCTACATCGTTCGTTAGCATCGACACAATCGGCGAGGGTGCGGGTGTCTATGCACGGGCACACGAGATTGACGACAGCCCGTATATCATCAGCTGCAAATACAGCGAGGGAGCAAAAGCCCGTGATAAAGAACTAACCGACATTACGGGGCAATACAAGTTCCTCAATATGCGGGCATACCTGTTTTGGTGCATACGAGATTGGCTCAATCCGAAAAATAACACGGGAGCCATGTTACCTCCGGACGAAGAATTTTCAGAGGAGGCAACCGAAATTCGGTGGTCATTTCGCTCCGACGGCAAAATAGTCATCGAACCAAAAGAGGACATCAAAAAGCGGCTCGGACGCTCTACCGACAAATTCGATGCGCTGGCCAACACGTTCTATCCGATTGTCATCAAGCGTCCGGTGGACAAAAAACGTATCGCACAGGCTGTGTACTAATTTTTTTGCAAACAAAATGATTATAATACAAACATTTATGGCAACAATTCAAGAAATCATCGACAAGAACAGACCGGTAACAGAGATTATTTCCGACCTGAAAGAAAAGGCCGTTTACGTGCAGCCGTGGACAGGACGCTGGGGATTGATACACGAATACGACCCCAAGCGACATCCTGTGATGAACAAAGCCAAATACCCCGACATTGTGAACGAGGACGGCTCTATCGACTACGTTACCCGTATCACATACGACCTGCAACGATTGGCTGTAAAACGTATGACGGAACTATGCTTCGGCATACCTGTCAAGCGCATCTATAAACCCAATAACGACGGGGAGCAGAAAGTCGCCAAAATGTTGGAGGCAATCTACGAGCGGAACCGCATCGACAGCGTGAACATCGAACGGAGTAATATGCTGTTCGCCGGTTGCGAGGTTATGACGCTGTGGTACGCTGTCGAGCAACGGCACGACCTTTACGGATTCAATTGCCCGCTGAAACTGCGATGCAAAAACTATTCGCCGATGCATGGGGACGAACTGTACCCGTTGTTCGATGAGTACGGCGATATGATTGCTCTATCGGTGGGCTATACCCGAAAGAAACTCGGCAAAACCGTTTCGTACTTCGACACCTATACCGACAGCAAGCACCTGAAATGGTCGAACGAGAACAACGGCTGGCAGCTCATCGAGGACGAGGATATTACCCTCGGCAAAATCCCCGGGGTGTATATGTTCCGCCCGACCCCCATTTGGGAGGACACCTCGAAAATCGTGTTCGAGATTGAATGGGCGTTGAGCCGCAACGGTAATTACCTCCGCAAGAACAGTAAACCGGTATTCTGCGTGTTTGCGGACGAAGAAATACAATTCGGCGAGGAACAACCCGAAAACAAGGAGTTCAAAAGCATCCTCCAATATCCGAAAGGTTCTTCTGCGGGGTATGTCACATGGGAGCAGGCGGTTGAAAATCTGAAATTCTTTGTTACCGAACTCCGGCAATCGTTCTTCACGCAGTTGCAACTGCCGGATTGGAGTTACGAGAGTATGAAATCCAACCCTATGTCGGGCGAAAGCCGCAAGCAGCTATTCATCGACGCCCAACTCAAAGTCAAGGACGAGAGCGGGCGACTGATTGAATTCCTCGACCGTGAAATGAACGTCGTCAAAGCGTTCCTCAAAACGATGTTGCCCGAAAAGCAATGGAAAGACGTGGACAGCCTGCAAGTGGAAATGGAGATAACGCCGTTCACGATTACAGACGATAAGGACACCATTGCGAACCTCACGACGGCCAACGGCGGCAAACCTATCATTTCACAGCGGCAAAGCGTCGAAATGCTCGGCTGGAGCAATGACGTTGATAAAACGATGCAAGAACTCGGCGAAGAAAAAACCGTCGATGCGTTCCATTTAACCGAATAGCCCCATGACGAAAGTACGCATATCACAAATGACATTCGGGGAAAGCGAATTTGTCAGAGGCAACAAGGTTTGGAGGGCTGAATCGCTATACCTGTTCGCACAGGCCAAAGGCTACGAAGTCCGAGACCTCCCGCTGTGGGCGGTAGATTTAACCGACCATCCGTTCCCTGCGGATAACCTCTCGCAGTTCATCTTCCAATGTAAGCGGGTGCAGGACTGCTCGCTGAACTATCCTATTATCCTCGACGATTGCGGGCAGATTGCCGACGGCTATCACCGCCTATGTAAAGCGATTTTGGAGGGACGTGAAACCATAAAAGCGATACGGTTGGAGGAAATGCCCGCTCCCGACCGCATAGAGGAGGAATAACAATGGCCGCAGCGAGGAAAAAGCAACAGCGGGAACGACCGAAATACTCGTGTCGGGACTGCATCCATAGTTACGATTGGCACGAAAAGAATTGGCGGGGCGAACTGTTTATGTGCCGCTGCCCGCACTACAAAGAGGGGAAGTTCTCGAAATTCTTGGACGACCCGCAATGCAACGTATTTGAATTGAGAAACAATGGCACGGTTGGACAAATGGGAGAGTAAGCACCTGAAAGACGTGGAGCGTTATGCACGGCAGATTGAAGCTATTTATCAGTCTGCCGTGCGTGAGGCTGCCGCTATCGGGGCGACAATACCCAATTTCAACCCCAACAAGCCCTTTTCGTTCGCCAACTACCCAAGCACAAAGGCTCGCATCGAAAAGTTGCTACAAACGCTAAAAACGGGCATATCGACGGTTATTCTGAACGGCATCGAGGCCGAATGGACGTTGGCGAACAACAAAAACAACGAACTGTGCAACGTCGTATTCGGGGAATACGCCACGAAATTATCACCGGAACAGGCTCGCAAGTATTACAACACCAACGACAAAGCCTGCAAAGCGTTCACGGAACGCAAAATCGGTGGACTGAAATTGTCTGACAGGGTATGGCGGTACACGGAGCAATTCAAAACGGAGATAGAAATGGGCATCGACCTCGGCCTGCGGGACGGGCTTTCAGCCGATGAAATGAGCCGGACACTTCGACAATACCTCCAACACCCCGATAAACTGTTCCGCCGTGTACGAGACCAGCACGGGCAACTGCACCTGTCGCAACGGGCGGCGGTGTATCATCCCGGCCAAGGAGTTTATCGCTCGTCGTACAAGAACGCCCACCGTTTGGCTGCCACAGAAACGAACATCGCTTACCGTACATCGGATTACACACGTTGGCAGCAACTCGATTTTGTGGTAGGCATCGAAATCAGGTTATCGAATAACCACACCCTCAATGGACGAGCGTTTACCGACATTTGCGATGAGTTGGCCGGACGCTACCCCAAGAATTTCAAGTTCACGGGCTGGCATCCGTATTGTCGTTGCCACGCAGTAGTAATACTAAAAACATTGGAGGAAATCAAAGCCGACAACGAGCGGATAATGCTCGGACAACCGCTGAACGGGGAAAGCGCAAACAAGGTGTCCGACGTACCGCCTAATTTCAAGGAGTGGAGAATCAGGAATCACGACAGGATTCAAAAGGCAACCAAGAATGGGACGCTGCCTTATTTCCTGAAAGACAACAGACAATACGCAGCATAGCACAAAACAAGGGCGGACAAATCGACCGCCCTCATTTTTTCAGATTCTACCTCACGCCAAGTTCACATCAAGGCGAAGCATAATTCCCAAAGCCTCGGCGATACGGATAAACGAGGAGAGTTGCAAATCGGTCTCGCCTTTCTCGATACGATTGATGTAGGTGCGTTCCCGCCCGACACGCTCGGCAAGTTCCTTTTGCGTCATACCAAGTTCTTTGCGCCGCTCCCGCAACATTTCGCCATAATACCAGGCACGAGCCTTTGCGTCGAACTCTGCCCGTTCCGGAGTGCCGACCTCGCCAACCTCTTTGGCAAGTACCGTTTCGGCCTTTACGAACCCCGGCTTCTTGCTGAAATCCGTCTGCCGGAGTTTCTGCAATTCTTCTGCTGTTAATCGGTTGTTTGTCGTACTCATAGCAATTTTCTTAGAATATTGATAGCCTTTGTAATTTCCTTATCGTAATCCTTTGTGCTTTTCTTCACAAAGCCGTTCAATAGGATAACGCTCGATGCAAGATTGATATTTTCATTGTCCGCCGAAAACAGGATAACCCGAACCTCGTTATCGACCGAAACTCGCAGCTCGTAAAAATCGGTGTTCGTCAGTTTCTTCACGAACTTGGTCGGTATCGGCTGTACGGTTTCCAAAATCGCTACCGCATAGCGTAGTTTTTCACGAGTGCGAGGGTTCGAACTCTGTTCAAACTCAATGTATTCCGGCGAAAATATCAAATTTCGTTTCATTCTTATCGTTATTTCTACACTGCAAAAGTAACTAATTAGTTACACTTATACAAATCTTTCACAAGAAATGTGCCTATTTTCTCCGCTTTTTTCGCAGTACGGGTTCTTTCGTGATACGACACCGCCGACCATTGTATGGTTTATCGGGAGTGATTTTCAGATTCCACAGGCGAGACACCTTGCAGCCCACCTGTTCGGGCGTGAACTTCTCGTATATTGCTGACAAGGAGGTAAAGTAAAACTCCCAACTGTCGTCGTTTTCAAGGGGAGGCTCATTGAATGCCACACGATAGATAAACTCCAACTCACTCATTGCTGCCCTCCTTTCGATACCAGCGTCAGTTGGTTGAGCCGGTCGGGGAACCAATATGCGTCGCTGTCTAAAAAGACAATGCCACAATCCTCGTCTTTGGGGTAACGGTGCGGGCATAGAAAACTATCCGGCTTACAGAATCCCAATATTTCATGGGGACCAAATGTTACCCCATAATCGTTGGTAAACAGAACCATATCCCCGACGGTTAAATCGTCGTTTGTGTCTATCACGTCCGAAAGGCGGTCGTAAATCATCATGCCGTGTTTTGCTTCCAATTCGGCTCTCCAACGCTGAAATTCAGCTTTATGACTTCGTTTCATAACTAATGTGCTATATGATAAATCCTCGGTTCTTTCGACACGTTGTAAATCCAACTTCCACAACGTACCAGCAAGGCATCCTTGCCATAGAACATTCGTTTCATTCCTGCGATGCTGCCGGTTATGTGGAAACAGGGGAACCGGTCGATTTTCAGACGGTCTCCGTCCGCTTTGTATAGTGTTTTCGTTCTCATGTCATCTGTTCTATTTCGTGAATAGGCCGCCATTGGTATAGGCTCGGTTTGCGTTCCAAATCGCCTCGCCATTCAGCGGCATTATCATAGTCGATGAGTTCGATGCACCCGTCCCGCTTGTCTTTGACAAGACGTGGCAGTTCCCGAAAAATCTCATCAAGGGCTTCATCAGTAGCAAATCCCGATTTGTCTGACTGAATCTTATGCCAACGGAGCAGTTCGTTCAGTTCACTCATAGCACCTGCAACAAATCCACGTCTTTCCAGCATAGATAAATATCCCATCCTGACCGGAAGCATTTCGTCAGGGTCAAAAGGGTCAATTACGGCTTCTTTCGCTCGTTCTAAAATCGTCTTCATTTTTTAACTGTTTTATCAGTTTATCAAGCCCTCGTCCGTCCTGTATCGTTTTGCCGGTTGCCCACCCGCTGTACGGGAAGAACGTAACGGTCTTGCCCTTGTGAGTGAACTGTATTTTCTTGTTATCCCGCAGCGTGATTGTGTAGCCAAGCTGCTCAATTCGCCTGACTGCATGGGCTATGCGCTCCGGTTCCAGCCGCTCCTGTCGCTCAATGTTCAACCTTGCCATGTCCTACGATTTTTTCGGGGTGTACGGGAAAATCCCAATTAACCATTTCATCAGGCAACGATGAATGAATGTCGCCTCCGAGAACCAGCCCGCAATGTTTCTCGGCATATTCTTCTGCCTGCGCTTTGCTGGCGGCTTGGATTTTGAACTCGCCCCTGAACACGTACCGAACAGGGACGGTATAAATTCTCTTTTTGTCGCTCATAATTTCAGGTTTTATTGCCTGACAATCGCAGGCGGTTTGACAAATACCCGTAAGGGTATTATTATATACTTTCCTATACTATACTCTCCTTTACTCTACTATGGGGTATTGAAACGCCGAAACTCCGCCGTAATTCATCAATTAGTGTATTATGGCAGGGTTTCGGCGTGCCATAACTACTCGAAATCGGGATATGTCATTTCGATAGGCATATCCGGTTCTCCCTCGAACTCGTTATTACAGGCGGAAGCGAAAGAGGGCGTATCACTTCCCAGCGTGGTATCTTTCCACAACAACCCGTTGGGGTCTTGGTAAACCGGCCTGTCCCAGCCGTCGATGCCGATAAATTTCAAATCTGTCCTTTTCATCTTGTATTGAGTTTAAGCCCGCAAACCCGCTTTTCGGGCGGATTCACGGGCGGTTGATGTTTATGCGGTTACTTTTACCCGATTGAGCAAAGCCCCCGAAATCTCGTGTAACTCTCGGCTGCGGCGGGGTTCAAGTTCCCGTGCGTGTGCCGTGATAGCCTGCGTCAGCTTCCAAAGGGTTGCTCCGCCCTGTACTCCGTCGTCGGGGTCATTACGCATGAGGATTTTTTCAACACTCTCGCCCTCCGATTTCAGCAGCGAACCAGCCTTTACCAGCCGTTTCAGTTCTTGGTCGAAATCTACGTCGATTTCGGCCGCTCCTTGAATCTCGATGGCCTTTTGCATGATATTGTCCTTGCTGAACAATCCCCTCGTCAGGTCTCGAACTGCGGAAACCGTCGTGCGGGTGTCGAGTTCGTAGGTGCGGTTGGAGAGTTGCAGATTGTCAGGGAGGCGGGAGCCGAGGTGTACTTGTTTCATCACGCTCTCCCGAACCATACCATTGAGGCAAGCCCCGTTGAGCAAAAATGCCCGCATATCAACTGCCCCGTCGCCATAATCGGAAGTACTGAACCTCGCCCCTGCGAAAATCACCACCTCGCCGTTCTTTACTGTCGGAACCACGATAGGCTGCGGCAGTATCGTTTCCGCCCATACTTTCGTGTCGCTCATATAGGCATCGGCGATAACTGCTCCCTGCTGGCTCGCCTCCTGTACGAAAGCGGTCAGGATTTCAACGCTGTTCAACCGGCGGTAACTGTCGCTCAACACACCTCGAACCTGCTGGCCGACCGTGCGGATAAGAACCCGTGTGCGCTGCGTCCAGCCGCTATGCTCGTTCAGAACCGTTGCGGCGAGTTGTCGTTGCCATTCGTCGCCAGAGGCGAGCTGCCGTAGATAGCGAGAGGGGATGCCCATTTTGTCGGCCAACTGTCCGATAGCGTTGCCGTGGAGAGTGTATTGCCCGCTCTGCATATTCATCAGGACGTGCCCGTTTTCGCTGAACGTGATTATCGGGGAGTGATCGTTGCGGCGCAGTTCTACTCCGATAGGGGCGATATAATCCTGTGCGATTTTCCCCTCGTTTACCAAGCGTTCCATTGTGGCCTGTACGCCGACGGCCTTGTTTTCAATCATGCGCTGAACCTTGTTGATTACAACTTCGTTCAATCCTTGCTGCGTTGTCATTGCTGTTTCCATAATCCTGTTATTTAGATATTTGTAACTACTCTTGTGTTTCCCGCAAATTCTCAGTGATGCTTTCCATGTCATTTGCGGCATCATTGAGCGTATCGACTATTTCACTCATGCGCTCTCCTCGTTCTGCATATTGGAGAGATTCAGGCAGATTATCGTAACACTCTTGTTCCTCATCTGCAATAGCTTGAATTTCGACTTGGATCTCTTCAAGCTGCTCGCATATTTTGGCGAGACGTTTTCTTCTTTCGCTGTTCATTTCGGTATGTTTTAATTGATTGTTAAATCCGTAAGATATGCGAGGGCTTCATTGTAGAGTTCCTCGGCGGGCAGGTTGTCCGAGCTTGGCTCGAACCCTGCCATATATGCCGCTTCAATTATCTGTGCCATAATTATAGCTTTAATAGTTTGCTACTCGCTGTTTGGTATTGGCTACAAAGGTTTTATTGGAGCCGGCAAGTTTGATTTCACCGAGATTCTCCCAATCTCCATTTGCCCATGTTTTGGTGATGCAAGAACCTTTGTACTTGTTGATATTAGCTTTGATTAAATCCTTTGCAGGCTTCAACGAGTAGAAAGTGAATGTATCGTTCCATTCTTCGCATTCAACATCATACTCCCATTTTTTGAGTTCTTTATTGAACTTATCGCCGATGTACTTGTGGCAAACCGGTTCGCTGAAATAAACTGTGTACTGTTTCATATCTCTGCTATTTTGGGGTTGTTCAAATATGATTGTTTTATAATCATATTGCAAAGTAAGTGAAGTATATTTGCTATAACAAATTTTTCACGGAGAATTTTTAACTGAAAAGGTTATTTATATTTCCCTATTTGTTATGGGATTAATACTCACAACCAATCATTTGAAATAAAATTTATGATTGTTTTATAATCACTATTCGATTTTTGAGTATATTTGTCGCAAGCAAACTAATCAGTTAATTTTTGAACAGTATGAGAAAAGAGATTTTGGATGCGCTGAAAGCCAAATTTACGGGGGTCAGCGACGCAATCTTGGGCAGGATAGCCGACAAGTTGGCGAAGACTGCGACAACAGCGGAACAGGTTGCAACCGCAGTAGAGGGGGTAACGTTCCAGCAGGTTCTCGAAAGCTATGGCGACAGCCGAGCGACGGAAGCCCAGCAGACCGCAGTATCGAATTACGAGAAGAAACACGGTCTGAAAGACGGCAAGCAGGTCAAAGGGGGCGCATCTGCTGAACACAACGACGAACCCGACAATCAACACGGTAACGGAGACAACGATACTCCTGCGTGGGCAAAGGCAATTATCGACGGGCAGAAAAGTCTTTCCGACCGCCTTGCCGCAATCGAGGGCGACAAAGTTACCGCCAGCCGGAAACAGAAATTCGATGCAATCATTGGCAAGCTACCGGAAGACCTCCGTAAGCCTTATGCCCGCACGGACATCAAAAGCATTTCGGACGAGGAGTTCGACACCCTTTTGTCCGAAGTCGGTACGGAGGTAGAGGAACTCGCCAAGACTGCAAATGCGAGAGGTGCTGTTTTCGGCAGACCGGCCACAGGCGGCGCAACAAAAACCACAACGAACGGCGTCAAAGAGGCGACGGACGAGGAGGCGCAGCGTGTCGTGGACGGGATGAACATAGGTTAAACCACTAAAATTCAAAGACAATGCCTACCGCAGATTTGAAAAGAGCCTCTATTGAGGTAAATGACGGGCTGGATGCCATCGTCATTGTGAATGACTTGGGCGATGTTCCCGGCGGACGTACCCTTGACGTATCGGGGCTGGCAACTGATGTCGAGGTCATCAGGTCGGGGCATATCCTGATTCAGAACGACACGACGAAAGCTGTAAAGCCTCTCGGAGTAACCTCCGAGGCGTATGATACGCTGCCCGAAGGACATTCGTACCTCGGTGTGCTGAAAGCCTCCGTGCTGAAGAAAGACCCGAGGGCAGCAATCCTGACTATCGGTCAGGTCAATGCCGCAGCAAGTCCGTACCCCGTAACGGCGGCAATCAAAACGGGATTGCCCCTCATCGAGTTCCTTAACGCCTAAAACAGAAAGGAGAATAAATTATGAATCCGTCATTATTCATCGAGTACATCGACAAGTACTTCCGTCTCGTAATCGGGAAGATTACCGAGAAAATCAACGGCAAGAAAACGGAGGAGCAGCTACTGCACAAAACGATGCTCACGGAGGAATACTCCGCAGACCTCACTTGGGGTTCGACCGAGCTGAACACCTCCGTCGTTGCCGCTGATGTCGTGGCTATGGACAGCTCGCTGCCCCTGAAAAAGCGGGATAAAATCAGCAACGCAAGTGGCGTTATCCCGAAAATCGGTATCAAGTTCAGCAAGGGCGAGAAAGCCATCTCCGACATCAACGTAATGCGAGCAAGAGGAGCCGACGAAACAACCGTCGTGGGCAAAATCTTCGACGACGCTCCGAAAGCAATCAAGGGTGTGGATGTCCGTAAGGAAATTATGTTCCAAGAGGCTCTGTCCACCGGCGTAACTCTCGTCCCCGACGATGAAAACGTCGGTACGGGCATCCGGGCAGATTTCGGTTACAAGGCCGAAAACACATTCCACGCAACCAAAGCCAAATGGGGCGAGGCCGACGCAGTTCCGCAGGACGACGTGCAGCAGCTTTTCGACAAGGCACAGGAAGACGGGAACTCTATCACCCTCGTTATGCTGTCGAAAAAGTATTTCAACCTGTTCCGTAACTCAAAGCAGGGCAAGTTGCTCGCTGCGAACTACAACAAGCAGGTCATCACGGACGAATCCTTGCTGCCGGTTCCGTCAAGGGAAACCATGCTGGAAGCGTTGGCCGACGAATACGGCGCAACGTTCCGCATCGTCGATTCCTCGTTCAGAATCGAAAAGCCGGACGGCTCTTATACGTCCGTGAAGCCGTGGGCAGAGGCCAATATTGTAGGTTTGCCCGGCGAAAACGTAGGCCGCCTCGTGTACGGTACGCTGGCCGAGGAAACCAACCCCGTTGCCGGAGTAAACTATCAGAAATCGGGCTCACATATCCTCGTGGCGAAGTACTCGAAGACCGACCCGCTCAAAGAGTTCACGACCGCACAGGCTTTGGCCTTACCGGTTATCGACGGTGTGGATGGCATCTACATTCTGCATGCCAACTCCACCGGCAAACTGAGTGTCGAACCCACGTCGTTGTCATTCCCGAAATCGGCATCGACCAAGACGTTCACCGTGCATAGCGACAGCGACGTAACGGTGCAGTCCAGCCAAGAATGGGCGACAGCCACCGTCGAGGGCGATAAAGTATCGGTCAAAGTAACGGCCAACTCAACCGCAGAACGAACGGCCAAAATTACCGTAACTGACAAGGAGAACAACTCCGCCGAAGTGACGGTAACGCAGGCCACAGGAGAGTAATCATCATGGCAACAGTTCTCGAATCGCTGAAAGGCATCAACGCTTACCCTATTCCGTTGCGTACCCTCGTGGACGCAGCGGAATATCGTGGGCTTGATATGACGGTAGAAGTCTCGCAGGAGATTATGCAAACGGCGAAATATAAACTCGCCCAAGCCGACCTCCTGTTATGGCTTTCACTCGCTCCCGATGTCACGCAGGGCGGGCAGTCATACAGCTTCACGGACGAGCAGCGGATACAGTTCCGCAACAGGGCAAATCGGCTGTACGGGGAATGTCAGGAGGAGAGCAACAAACCGAAATCCATTTACGGGTACAAAGGTTCAAGACTATGATTATTGCAAACGGCACAATCGAAACGAAGATAAAGACAGGCGGAGGGATAGACCCTGATACAGACTATCCTATCGCCCCGTCTGTTTCTTGGGGCAACCCTATCGAGTGCCAATACCGAGCAAATAAATACAGCAACAAAGGCAAGGCAAACGGCGAAGCATTTACAATCGCCTCCTATGAAATCCTCATAGACGAACAGCCCTACAATGCTGAAATGCTGCGGTTGCGGGACATCAGCGGGAAAATCCTCGGAGAATTCTCCGTCATCGAAGTCGAGCCGTTACAGGGAGTATGTCAAATCCGGATTTTGGTCTGATATGGGAGCAAAACAGATAACACCGATGTCCGAGGTCGATGCGTACCTCGAAGAACAGATACAGAGGATTGAGCAACAAACCATCTACAATCTGTCCTACGTCGGTGAACGCTGCTTGAACGAAGCCCGTTCGACCAACTCCTACAAAGACCAAACGGGAAACCTCCGAAGTTCTATCGGCTACGTGATAGTCAAAGACGGCAAGATTGTTCAAATGAGCGATTTTACTACCGTCAAAAATGGACGAGAGGGAACGCAAGGCGGGGCGGCATTTGCCCGCCAACTCGTCAAAGAGTTCCCGTCCGGCATTGTCTTGATTGTGGTGGCAGGGATGAACTATGCTGCCCATGTATCGGCAAGGGGATATAACGTGTTGGATAGCGCAGAACTGTTGGCAGAACAACTCGTACCGAGCCTTATGAAACAACTTGGATTTACAAAACGGTAATGGCAAAGACAGGGAAACAGATACAAAGCGATGTGCTGGCGTTGCTGAAAAGCAGCACCCTCCCCTCAATCATATCGGGGAAAGTATATCGCAAGGGTTGTCGCCCGAGGGATTCAAAAGCCGAGGACGCTATCGTGATTTTCACGACCGGCCTCCCCGGCCAAATACAAACAGGCGTCGTAACCATAAATATCTATTGTCCCGATATCGACCCTTACGAAAACGGAGTTCTCGTGGAGGACGGCCAACGCTGCGAAACGCTCGAAAAAGCCGCAGCGGATTGGGTGGATAGCCTGACGGCTGCCGTATCGAATTACAAGTTCAAGTTGCAGCAGACAATTTACACGGAGGAAGAGCCTGAGATACATCAGCATTTCGTCGTGGTTAAATTGCAGTACGAATACATTGACTAACAAACCATTAAAACATTAAGAATATGTCTGTATTAAGCTGGGGTAAACCGACGGTAGAGTTTACCAAAAGTGTAAATGGCGCAGTTCCGACGGAACCGACGCCCACATGGACGGCATTTCCCGAAATCAAGGAAGACACGGCCAAACTGACGACAACCGAGGGAACGAAAAAGGAAGCGACCGAGGAGGGCGGCGATGTCGTCGATACCCGCAGGGGTAAAAACAAGTACGTCTTCGAGTTGGAGATTTTCGTCAAGAAAGGCGATGAGAAGCCTATCGAGGACGAGGACGGTGTTATCGTCGATAACTATGCCGTCCGCCTGACGCCGGAGGATGAGGCATGCGAGGGCTTCCTTATCGAGAATGCAACGGTATCGGTAACGGAATCGTGGTCTTCGGCTGACGGTAAGTTGTGGAAATACACGTTCGACGCAAAAAAGCCGGAAACGGGTAAAACCCTCAAACCGTACACCAAGTCGGCGTAAACCCTATGCGGAGGGGGTTAAACCTCCGCACATAGCGGGATAGAGCAGATAGCAGCTCGCCAATTTCATAGGTTGGAGGTCGTTGGTGCAAATCCAACTCCCGCTACAAACAAAATACGGCGAATTCGCCATAAATAAAATACAGTTATGCCGGAAAATATTGAAACCAAAGTCGCCCAAACAATTCTCCAACAGCCGGAGGAAATCACCGTTGGCGATAAAGTATATAAAGCAGCCCCGCCGAGTGCCGCAACTCTGATTTTGGCATCGGAAGCCGTTGCTCGGATGCCTAAAATTCAACTCAACACGGAACGAATCGTGGACGAGGTATTGGCAATCGGTAAAGATTGCCGTCCTATGGGCGAAATCGTCGCCATTATGATACTCGGCGCAAAAGGATTAACCGAGACACGAAAGACCGTCAAAACGGTTGAAAAACGCCGTTTTTGGGGACTTATCAAGGAAGCCGAGCAGGTGGAGGTCGAGGAAGTCATAGACCATAAAACAGCCCTCGCAAAATCGCTGTTGGAAGATATTACGCCGAGAGAACTCCACAACCTGGCCGCACGGCTGTTACAAAGGTCGCAGGTTGCCGATTTTTTCGGGCTTACCACTTTCCTGACCGAGATAAATCTGCTGCGACAGACGAGGGAGGTGGAAACGACAGCATCTGGGCAGTAATCGCAGGGACTGTCAAAGGGTTTAATCTTCCGCTGGAATATGTCCTGTACGATATGAGCTATGCCAATATGATTATGTACGGGGCAGTTCTGCCAAGCTATAAAAAGCCCAAAGACGGTAAAAAAGAGAGCAAAGAGGAGGAAATAATAAACGCAAGCGACCCCCGCAACAGGGATAAAGTTCACGCAATTTTATTCGGTGAGTAATGAATAACGACAAAGGCAAATTATACTACGGTTTGGGGTTGGATAATAACCAACTGCGAGCAGACGCCGCCGAATCTCGCAACATCATCAAAGGTATCGGCGACACGGCTGTTTCGGAAGGGAATCGTATTGACAGCATATCCCACAGGATAGGTGCTGCTCTCGCTGTTGCATTTTCCGCCCAGCAAGCAACTGCCTTTGCTCGTTCAATCGTTCAGGTAACAGGGGAAATGCAGCAACTCGACGTTGCATTTACCACGATGCTCAATTCAAAGGCAAAGTCAGATGCCCTCCTGTCGCAGGCGGTAAATTTCGCAGCAAAAACACCATACGATTTACTGGGTGTAGCTGACGGAATCAAACAACTGCTCGCATACGGAACCGCCGCCGAAGATGCCATTGAAACGGTAGAAATGCTGGGCAATGTTTCGGCGGGGCTGTCCGTCCCGTTGGGTGACATGGTGTACCTATACGGTACGCTGAAATCGCAAGGCAGGGCTATGCTGGTCGATATTCGTCAGTTCGCCGGACGTGGTGTACCTATCTACGAAGAACTCGCCAAAGTCCTCGGCGTATCCGTCAGCGAGGTAAATAAGTACATATCCGCCGGTAAGGTCGGATTTCCCGAAGTCGAGCAGGCGTTCAAAAATATGACGTCCGAGGGTGGTAAGTTCTACAACCTCATGCAAGAACAGAGCAAGACCATCACGGGGCAAATATCGAACTTGAAAGATAATTTCGATATGATGCTCAATGACATCGGAAGTGCGAATGAGGATGTCATAAGCGGTGCTATTTCAGGGGCATCGTACCTGATTGAGAATTATCAGGAAGTTGGAGAAACCCTTGCCGCCCTCGTTGCAACCTATGGCACATATCGAGCTGCTCTTATTGCAACTGCCGCTATACAGAATTCGGTTGCCACCGTAAAGCATACAGAGGAGGCTGCCGAATTGTATAAACTCCTCACGGTGGAGCAGCAGGCGCAGATAGCCAAGCAAGGATTGGCGAAAACTTCTGCCGAATATTACGCCCTTGTAAAAGCCGAAACCGCAGCGAACGTACAGGCTGCCCAAAGTGCATTGACGAAAGCCCGTGCCGACGTTACTGCGGCCAGCCAAGCCGTCGCAGCTCGACGGGCGGAATATGTTGCAGCCAAACAAATGGAGCAGCAGCGGTTGGCTGAACTTATGCACATTGGTGCAACCGGCACAGCCAAACAGATAGAAACGGCTCAAAGGAAATTGGCAACCGCCGAAACCCAACGGGAAACCGCCGCCCTTGCCTATCAGTCCGCCGCCCGTGATTTCAACGCCAAGAAAACGGCGGTGGAAACAGCTGCCCGCACAGCCAACACGACCGCAACAGCGGTCAATACCGCAGCACAGACGGCCAATGTTACGGCAACGGGATTCCTGACTGTTGCCAAAACTCGCCTTATGGCTGTTGCCGCCAAATTGAACGCCGTAATTATGGCGAACCCTTATGCGTTGGCTGCTGCCGCCGCCATTGCACTCGGTTATGGACTGTATAAACTCGTAACCTATCAGACCGAGGCGGAAAAGGCTCAAAGCAAATTGAACGAGACGATAAAAGAGGCCGATAAGTCTCTACAATCGGAACTCTACCAAATCAATTTGATGTTCGCACGGTTGAAAGCAGCCAAAGAGGGCACGGACGAATATAAAGATGCGAAACAGGCGATTATCAGCCAGTACGGAGAGTATCTGAAAAAACTCGGAGACGAAAAAACGGCTCTGAACGATATTGCTGCGGCTTACTCCCTGATAACAGAGGAAGCCACCAAAGCAGCCAATGCAAGGGCGATACAGCAGGTAACGCAGGAAGCCGGCAACATCGTTTCAGAAAAGCAGAGCGACGTATATGACGAGGTAAAGAAGATGTTGGGAAAAGAGTTCAAAGGGCAAAAAGGTTCTGACGGGAAAATTGACCTTGCCGATGAATATCTTATCAAATTGAAACCCGTCATAATGGGCGGGGCTGAAATCACGTCCGACATCGAAGCTATTATCAAACAGTTCGACAGAACTCGATACATACCGGGCGACCCAATGACGGGGATAGGTTCATACACCTACACGGCAAATGCCCTCAGGGAAGAACTGTCATCCCTTGCCAAAGTACGGGCGGCTGCCGAACAAAGCGTCAAAGAGGCAACGGAAAAATTCGGCTCTGCCCCGGCTGCGACCGACGGCGAAGCAAAGCAGTTCGATGCGATGACCGCATCCCTGCAACAACTCATGGAACAGCTACCGAAAGCGCAGGATGCCCTCGCCGCCTTAAAAAAGGCCGACACTCCCGATGCTGCGGCTATTGCAGCCAAAGAGCGGGAAATACAACTGATAAAAGACCAAACCCTCGCTCGTGAAAAGGAATTGTCGGTCATTCGGGACGTGAAAGAACAAATCGAGGCGTTGGAGAAAGAGCAACTCGGCTACGGCAAAGACGACCCCGAATACAAGGCATTGCAAACCCGTATAGATGCTTTGAAAACAAAGTTGCCTCAAACTGCGGGACAGACCAGCAAGGCGGAAAATGAAGCCGCAAGGATAAAGCGAGAAACTGCCGAGCGGAATCAGAAGATACAGGAGTACGAGGAGAGTGTCAAAAAGCAGATAAAGCAGGCGGAGTTGGATATTTCCCAATCCCGTATTGATGCTATGGAGGAGGGATTTGCCAAAGAGCAAGCCCAAATTGAACTTGCCTACCAACGACTGATTTTCGCCAACCAGCAGCGGGAGGCAGAAATGGTCGAGGCGTTACGTGATGCCCGTGAACTCGAATGGGAGAACAAAAATCCACAAGCGAAAGCAAAGGGAGAGACGTTCGACCGCTCAACCGTTACCGCTGCTGACCTTTCACCGGAACAGCAAGCGCAAATTGCCGAGTATTACAAAGTGGCCGAGGAGATACGCAATAAGGCAAATAAAACCTCGCTCGAACAAATGCTGGCGGATTTTATGACCTACGAACAGCAACGGAATAAAATCACGGAGGAATACGAGCGGCAGCGGAAAGCCCTGTATAATGAGGACGGTACGCTGCGGCAAGGGGTTACGCAGGGTAATGTTGATGAACTCAACCGCAACGAGCAAGAGGCGTTGAAAGCCGTTGATGAACAATTCGCATCACGGGAGGAAACTTATCAGGCATGGATGAACGCCATAGCCAATATGACGTTGCGGCAGTTGGAGCAAGTTTTAGCGCAGGCCGAGCGGGAGTTAGCAGCTCTTGAAACGTCGGGAACCGCTGACAGCAAACAAATGGCAACCGCTCGGGCGAAAGTGAACACCGCCCGTAAAAAGGTAACGCAGGCGCAGGCCGAAAATGAGGTGTCGCCGGGGAAACGCTCTATCAAAGAGTGGGAAGACCTCTACAAGACATTGCAGGAGGCAGAACGGGAATTTGAAAGCATCGGCGACACTGTTGATGGAACGGCGGGTAAGATAATCGACACGGCAGGGACGGTTCTTACCTCGACGTTGAGCATGATAAATAGCATTGTTTCGCTCACAACTGCATCTACAACAGGTATGCAGACTGCGGCGTTGGCATCTTCAAAAGCCATTCAGACGGTAGAGAAAGCCAGCGTAATCCTGACGATTATTTCTGCGGCGATGTCTATTGCTACGGCGATTATCGGGCTGTTCAACAATGACGACAAATATCAGGAGGAAATCGAAAGGTTGCAAGACCGTATTGACCAACTCCAATGGGAACTCGACAATGCCGATGTGGTGCGGTTGCAGAACAATACGTTCAATGTACTGGAAAAGGTCAAGCAGGTGTACGCCGAAACGACACAAGAGGTACTCCGTCTCCATGCTACCACGAACCGATATGCCAACTCATTGTTTCAGATTATCGGGCGGGTTGTTTATCAAAACGAGATAATGCAGAAGTCGGCGGAGAAATTGGCAGAGGCTTACGCAAGCATCGAATATACTGCGGATAAGGCACTTGGCTATGCGAAATATGATGAAGCGAAAGAACAACTCAAAAACCTCGCAGAACAACAGTTGCTCCTGCAAGAGCAAATCCGAAACGAGAACAACAAAAAGGACACCGATCACGGGAAGATAGCAGATTGGGAACGGCAAATACAGGAACTTGGAGCGGAAGCAGGCGCAATAATAAACGAACTCGTCGAGAGCATAATTGGGGGTAGTTCAACAGACATTGCAAATGAATTGGGCGATGCCTTTATCGACGCTTTCAGAGCAGGAGAAGATGCAGCCGAGGCGTGGGGCGAAAAGGTAGATGATATTGTTGCCAATATCGTCAAACAAATGCTCGTCCAAAAGTTACTCGAAGAACCTCTTGGCGACCTTTTCAATGAATACAAAGATAAATGGTTCAGCAAGGACGGAACATTTGCAGGCTTTGGTGCTGTCAATGATAGTATGGTCGAATTTGCCGCAAGATTAAACGGGTATGTAAACAACTTCCAAGCGGGTATGGATGCCCTCCCCGATGAATTAAAAGAAATATTGCTGGGTGATATTGAATCCACCCGTGAGGCTTCGGAGAAAGGTATTGCCACCGCTTCACAGGAGAGCGTCGATGAACTAAACGGGCGGGCGACAGCCATACAGGGGCATACATACTCCCTAATGGAAAGTGCCAAACTCCTTGTTGCCAACAGCGCACGAATACTCGATCACCTCGCAGGCATCGAAGATAACACGAAGCACCTGTCGAAGTTGGAAAGCATTGAGGGCGATATGCAGGCCGTCAAAAACACGGTAAACGACATTGCCCTGAAAGGAATAAAACTGAAAAAATAGTGAATGACACGTATGGAACGGACACTACTCAATGAAATATATGCACAATGGAAATCTGCCAAGCAACGGGCACAGCAGGAATGCGAAAACCGTGCTTTGTTCAACATGGCAGAGAAATATCGTGCTTGCACCATGTTCAAAGGGACGGAAGACCTCGAACAAATCATCCGGCTGTTCACTTCTCCGCAGGGAGTAGAATTTTGTCAGAAATACCACTTCCCCGACATAACCACTCTCCGGCGGTTCAAGCAGTACGACGTGGAACGCTACGGGATTTACATTGATGCAGGGCATATACGGCTCGAAAACGAGCGGACGGTAGTGCTTATCGGGAAAACCTCGGCCTGCCTGTCATACGACAGCAAAGGCCGCCACGAGGTGATTTTAATGCACGGAGCGCAAGCCTCGATTCAGGCCTCGGCGTGGGCTGTGGTTTTCGTATCAGGCGAACACGGGTGTCAAGTTATCAAAAAAGCAACAGACAGGGCGATGATTTTATGACGGATAGGTTTTACATAGACGGGAAAGACGCTTTCACGGAATACGGTGTTTTCGTGCAGGAGGACGGCTACAACGAGCTTGTGGCCTTTCCGTCATTGAAATCCGTCAAGAGCAATGATTGGCAGGAGGAGGACGGCATCGAGGCAGACTTATCCGCTCCGGTATTGGACACCAAAGAATTTTCCATGAAGTTCGTATTTACAGGTGATAATTACCGCTTCGGGGGCTTTATAGAATTGTTGTCCGACAAAGCCTACCACACGTTCAATTTCAAGGAAATCGGGCGTACTTACCGCCTCCGCATGGTATCACATACGAATCTCGATACCGCTCTGTTCCTCGGTTTTGTTACGCTTCGCCTCGCTGATGATTTTCCGTTGGACGGCTACACCTATACCGCTCCGGCAAGCACGGTTCCTCCCTACGGAGATTATGAACTCGACGGGCGTAAGTTGACGGATTATGGCATACGTGTTTTGGAGGGAACGCTATCCGAGATAGAGAAATCTCCCGCCGTGAAACAAAACTTGCTCCGCAACATAGGGACACAAGGCGGCGCAATATACGACGGGGAACGTGTTACATTCAAGACAAAAGAGGTCAAGGTAACTTGCCTCATGCGGGCGGCTACACAAACCGAATTATGGCGCAATTATGACGCTTTCCTGTACGACTTGGCACGCCCCGACGAACGGTTGTTATACGTCGATGCGACAGGGTTGGAATATCCGTGTCATTACAAAAGCGGTTCAGTTTCGGAGTTCTATGCGTCAGGGAAAATTTGGCTGAAATTTACCATTACGCTGGTCTTTACGTCGTTCCGAGTTGAAGATGAACATTACCTCCTCGCAGCCGAATCCGGAGAATGGATTATAACGGAGGAGGGTGATTTTGCGATTGATTTAACAGAAATAAAACAATAACAATATGGGTGTCAAGAAAATAAAAATCAGCGCATTGCCTTTGGCCGATACCCTTGTCGGATTATATACCATAGGGGTAAACGCCCTGAATAAGAGCGTCAAAGTGAGTTTGGAGTTTCTGAAAACCGCAGCGGATAAGGCCAACGACGCTGCTACGGCGGCCAACAAAGCCAAAACAGCCGCAGAGACGGCGACAGAAGCGGCAAAAACAGCCACAAAAAATGCCAATACCGCAACGGAGGCGGCCAATACAGCCGCTAAAAATGCTACGGATAAAGCAACAGCAGCAGACACGGCAGCCAAAAATGCGAACACAAAAGCCGATGCAGCGGACAAAGCTGCCGGGGCAGCAACGACAGCAGCGAACACCGCCAATTCCAAAGCCGCCCTCGCAGACCAAAAGGCCACAGCCGCCGACAACGCCGCAAATCTCGCCGGGGAGACCGCAGAGGAAGCACGAGCCACAATCGTAAGGTTGGAGGAATTGGAAGAATCGCTCGTCGGGCAGTACAAAATGATTCCGACAGGCATGAACCTCGACTATCCGCCTCGCATAACATTCCGAAACACCGTGCCGAGACGTATAACATACGAACTGCTCCCGACGAACACGGGACGCAATGTGCTGTTTCTCGGCGATGATAATGCCGTTTCGGTTCAACCCGACGGAAGCCTCACAGTCAATCGGACAGGTATCAGCAAAATCCACGTTATCCCGACCGAGAATACGTCAATTTACCGAACCATACAAATTACGGTGGCGGAACCGGAACTTCGACGAGTAAAATCAAACTCATTGCGGCTCATGGGCAACGGTAGTTTTAGATTAACTTAATAACAAGACAATTATGGCATTAACACCTGAACAGGAAGCAAAAGTGCTTCAAATTATCACAGCTTTCGATAACGGGAAGCGGTTGAATGAACTCCCCCATATCGGGGAGGTAAATCCTCTCGAACTCATCGTAGAGGTTATGGACACGGACGGAGAGAGCAAACAAGCTAAACTCGCAACCATGCTCCCATACCTCGAAGATCAATGCGCCTACGGCATCCAATGGGACACGACCGTATCGACGCCGACGTGTACCCGTATCGGCAGTATCGCTCTCCATAAAAGCCTCCCCATTCAAAACCGGATGCGGGGTTGCTTGTTGAGCGATAACGGAACGGTCGTTGAGTACCTGAACCCGACAAATTGGAGGGCGCATACCCTCGACGGCTCCAAAGGTCAGGTCATGGTCGAAATCCCAGCACATTATCGCAAGTTCGAGACAGAGGGAACAATACGCCGGTGCAAACTATCGGAATACCCGTTGCCGGGCTATCACGCCGTTCCCAAAATGTATATTTCGGCGTATGAGGCCGCTATGGAACGCAGCACGGGCAAACTCTGTTCTGTCGTCAATATGGGAACAGATTACAGGGGTGGAAACAATCAGGCGGATTGGGACGGAACGTATCGTTCTGTTCTTGGGCGTCCGGTTACAGTCAAGAGCCGCACGGCTTTCCGCAATGCAGCCCGCCTCCGTAACGCATCGGCGACGAACGAATGGAATTGCCTTGACTACAACGCATACAAGGCCGTATTTTGGCTTTACTATGTGGAGTACGCCAACCGTAACTGTCAGACGGCATTCAACGCCCAAAAGGACACAAACGGCTTTGCACAAGGCGGCCTCGGCAACGGAGTAACCAACACCCCGGATTGGAACGGATTTAACGGTTATTATCCGTTTGTCCCTTGCGGTTATACCGATGAACTCGGCAACGCTTCGGGCGAGGTTGCATACGTCATGCAGAACGCCGAGGGAGGTACACACGGAACGGTATATGTTCCTCGCTACCGAGGTATTGAAAATCCGTTCGGACACATTTGGAAATGGACGGACGGCATCAATATTCAAATCGCCTCGGCTGCTGACGGCGGGACATCAAAAGTATATGTTGCTGACGACCCCACAAACTACAACGACAGCAACTACAACGGCTACACTCTGCGAGGAGAAGAAGCCCGAACCGAAGCATACGTCAAAGAACTTGTCTTCGGTGAGTTCGGCGACATCATGCCAGCGGTGGTGGGCGGCGGTTCAACAACCTATTGGGCGGACTACCACTATACCAACATTCCTGCATCGGGTACAGTTCTTCGTGGTGTCCTGTTCGGCGGTAATGCGCATTACGGTGCGAATGCGGGCTTCGGCTATGCGATTTCGACTAACGCCCCCTCGTATACGGATGCGAACGTCGGCTCTCGCCTTTGCTTTATACCCAATTTGTAAATAATTTAATAATAGATAGTTATGACGTAAGATAGAAAAGGTTGGTCGTTCTTCGTGGTGTCCTGTTCAGCGGTAATGCGAATAACGGTGCGAATGCAGGCTTCAGCTATGCGAATTCGAATAACACCCCCTCGAATACGAATGCGAACATCGGCTCTCACCTCTGATTTTCATAGGTTAATAAGAAACAAAATATAGAACGACGACCGTGCCTCTTGGCAAAAAAACACGAACCACAAAAAGGTGCTGGTAGGGAAACCGACGGCTCCAAGTATGAAAAGCAAAGCAATGAAACGGATAGGGAATTTATACGAAAGGATTATCGCAGTAGAAAACCTCCAACTCGCCGACCAAAAAGCGAGACGGGGAAAACTGCGTTCTTACGGGGTACGTCGCCACGACAAAAACAGGGAAGCCAATACCCTCGCTTTGCACGAAGCACTCAAAAATAAGACGTTCAAAACATCAAAGTACGAAACATTTATCATCAAAGACCCCAAAGAGCGGGAGATATATCGGCTGCCGTATTTCCCCGACAGAATCGTTCATCACGCTATAATGAACATTCTCGAACCAATATGGGTTTCGGTGTTCACGACGGACACGTTTTCTTGCATCAAAAATAGGGGTATAAACGGGTGTATGCTGAAAGTAGATAAAGCGTTGAAAGACGTGGAGAACACCCGATATTGCCTGAAAATCGACGTTAAGAAATTCTATCCGAGTATCGACCATGATGTGCTGAAACAAATCGTGCGCCGTAAAATCAAATGCCCGGACACGCTGGCTCTACTCGACCAAATCATAGATAGTGCCGCCGGTGTCCCTATCGGCAATTACCTGTCGCAATATTTCGCCAACCTGTTCCTCGCATACTTTGACCATTGGATAAAAGAGGAGGTCGGTGTCAAATATTATTTCAGGTATGCCGACGACATGGTTTTTCTGCACAAGGACAAGGCGTTCCTGCATGATTTACTCACACAGATAGATGCCTATCTCCGTGACAACCTGCATTTGACGATAAAGGCAAATTACCAGGTATTCCCTATCGCTAAAAATCGCAGCGATAAGCACGGGCGGGGGCTGGATTTCGTCGGGTTCGTTTTCTACCACGAACACAAGCTAATCCGCAAGAGCATCAAGAAGAATTTTTGCCGTGCCGTTGCCCGGCTTAACAAGCAGCCCAACCTATCTGCCAAAGACTACAAACAGGGAGTGTGCAGTTGGCTCGGCTGGGCAAAACACAGCAATTCCAAACATTTATTGAAAACCATAATTAAACCGAGTTTCTATGGCAATCTATGACAAAAAGCCCTCTATCTACGAGGCAAACGGGGACGGTTCTTACACCTACCGTTGGGACATTAAAGAAGTCGAAATACCCGCCGGAGCTGACACGGAGGAAACCACAACGAAATGGGAGTGTCAGGAGGTTGTCGTGTGGGGTACGGTAACGAGCGACAAACTGACCGAGGCCGTAATCAACCATTTATGGCCGAGGGATTACGAGCAGAAACTTATCAACGAGTACAACGCTGCGACAATGGGGATATACGGGGCTAAATCGAGTACCGATGCCCAGCCGAAAATCGCTGCATACAAAGCCTTTTTATCCGAGCGGGCAGCTATCAAACGTCAAATCGACGACGATTGTGCAACCCTAAATATCCAGTAATATGGCAAAGCGTTTCAGCGAACTCGGTATCAAGCAGCAGGACGACCGCAAGATTTTCAACTGCCAACAGGTGTCTATCACGGACGTTCTGAACAGCGAAATAGAAGTTATCGACTTTATCCCCGGAATGAAAACACAACACGGGGAAGGTCGGTATCTCATTAAGTTCACGCAGAACGGTACGGAGGGTAAGTTTTTCACAAACTCATCCGCCATTAAAAGTGTTCTCGATCAAATTCCTAAAGAGGAATTTCCGTTTATAACCACAATCCGCTGCACCAAGTGTGGCAACGGGAAGATATACCAATTTACGTGATGAAAATTCTCCATAACAACATCGAAATACTCAACATACAGGTCGATGACAGCAGCTACCGCTATCGGGCTATAAAGGGCGACCATAATCTGACGCTCTATTTCTCGCTGGCGGAACACGTCGAAATACCTGTCGGGGCGTATTGTGTCTATGAGAACGAGACCTACACGCTCGAAAAGCCCGAGAGCCTGACGATGAAGCACAGCCGCTATTTCGAGTACACCGTCGTATTCGATTCACCGCAGGCAAAGGCGGGCAAGTGGAAATTCAGGAACCCCGTAGATAGACGGCTGAAATTCCCGCTGACGGCCAAACCTATCGAACACCTGCAAATGTTCGTGGATAATATGAACCAGCGGGACAGCGGTTGGACTATCGGACGGTGCATTGACGCTCCCGAAAAGACCATATCGTACAATCATGCGTATTGCATCGACGCACTATCCCAAATGGCTGATGAATGGGAAACGGAGTACGAATTTGTCGGTAAGCAGGTGTCGTTGTGGAAAGTCGAGTACAACAGGGACAACCCGCTGCCGTTATCGTATGGTAAAGGGAACGGATTTAAGCCCGGCATCGGACGCTCCAACTACGAAGATTCTACGCCTATCGAAATTCTATATATTCAGGGCGGGGAACAAAACATCGACGCCAGCCAATACGGAAGTTCCGAATTGCTGTTGCCCAAAAGCCAAACAATCCGGTTCGACGGTGAACACTTCGAAGGCGAACAGGGATTTGACAGCAGTAAGGCTCGAACCTATCAAACGGATGCGGACGGGTTCTCCATACGCCGTGCCGATAAACCGTTATCCTCACAGGCAGAAGATAGCCTCGATTGTTCGGAAATATACCCCTCCCGTGTGGGGACAATAAGTGCCGTTACGGTGGTTGATGCCAGCAAGCATTTTTACGACATTGTAGATAGCAGCATACCGGCATCGCTGAATTTCGAGGACTGTCTGATTGAGGGCGAAACGCTGACAATTATTCCACAGACGGGAATGTTGGCCGGAAAGGAATTCGAGGCAAAGTATATCCACAATGCCAAAGAAGGGAAAGCCGCCCGCCGGTTTGAAATCGTCCCGCAGGATATAGACGGACAAACGATGCCAGGCGGAAATTATATCCCCCAAGTCGGAGATACATACGCCGTATTTCATTGTATGCTGCCTGCAGCGTACATCTGCGACAACGCCACAAAAACCGGAGCATCGTGGGACATGTTCCGGCAGGGGGTGAAATACCTGTACGATAACGAAGAACAGAAATTCACGTTCACGGGCGAATTGGACGGGATATGGGCGAAGAAAGATTGGCTCAATATCGGCGGTATGATAAAGTTGGGCGGGTTCGTTCAATTCTCCGACGAGCGGTTCCAGCCGGAGGGAGTGCTTGTCAGGATTATCGGGATAAAGGATTACATCAATAATCCCCACAGCCCCGAAATAGAATTGTCAAACTCTACCGTCGGGCGAACGGTATCGAGTGATCTGCGGAAAATCGAAAGTAACGAGGTGGTTATGGATACCCTCCACAAAGAGGCTTTGCAGTTCACCAAACGCCGGTATCGGGATTCTATGGAAACTATCGAAATGTTAGGCGATGCCTTGCTCGATAATTTTTCGAACTCCATAAACCCCATAGCCGTAAAAACTATGGCTATGCTTATCGGCGACAAGAGCCTGCAATTTGAGTTCGTCAATAGCATGACGAACCCGTCCCCCGTTGTCCATAACGTAACGTACAATCAGGCGACAAAGGTGCTGTCTGTTCCTGCCGGTATCATCCAGCACTACACGCTCGGCATCGACACCATATCGTCAAGCCATGCAGCCGACGAGTATAAGTTTTGGTCGCTCCCCGCCTTTACCACGCCGACGCTGACCGACGGAACAAAAAAATACTACCTCTACGCAAAAGTCAGCAAAACGGCCAAGACCGGCACGTTTTACATCAGCGAACAGGCTATCGCAATGGAGGGCGTGGCCGGATATTATCACTTGCTCATGGGCGTACTGAACAGCGAGTATGACGGAGAGCGCAGCTACGTTTCTCTATACGGTTTTACGGAGGTATTGCCGGGGCAAGTCATAACGAACAAAGTGGCATCGGCCAACGGCAAGAATTTCATGGATTTTCTGAACAATGCGTTCCGCATCGGCAATGACAAGACCTACATAGATTGGAACGCCTCAGTCGCCAATGTGCTGTCGATGAAAAATGCGACCATACAGATTGCAAACACCGCAGGGCAAACGATGATTTATTTCAGCGGCGTGGACGGTTCCGGCCAACTCGCCAAAGGGAACATCACATGGGATTCTGCTGGAAACATCAAAGCCAACGGAGGAACATTTACAGACATACTGATACAAGGTTCTCTCCGCTCACCGTTTGTCAGGGAAACTGATTCTATCGTGATAGGCGGCAAACAATCCACTCACGACAACGTAGTGCCGATTGCCTCCGGCGGCGGTTGGGTTACAGTTGGTACTTTGGAATGGGGAGTAGAACAAAGCGGTAGGCGTATGTGCATCGCCAATTATAGGTGGGGCAGTGAAATTACAACGGGATCGATAGAATATTCGGCTCCAAGTGGCAAGTATTTCTATGAAGACGGAACACAAAAAAAGGCCATATCGCTATCTCGTGAGTGTGTAGAGTTGATGGGATATGGTACATCGACGCAGTTTTATGGCTGGATTGTATTGAACCGAATCAATTTGATGACCACATCAAAATACGGCAGAAAATTGAACGTGCTTGCCCAAGGTATTGTAACCGGATATTCATCGGGAGCATCTATTAGCTACAAGTCATACGACAATGCAAGTACATTGAGCGTAAGCCGTCAAGGAACAGGGAAATACCGAGTAAATTTTCCGTCAAATTGGGGGCTGATAACCGGGAGTTATATCGTGATGATGACCGGATATGGCAGCGGTCTGATGAAAGCTACTTTACTCGAAGCTGGAACGTCGTATTTTATCGCAGAGGTCAGCGATGATTCCTCCGCCAATGACGGTTCATTCATGTTTCAAATCATCAACCTTAATGATTGGCTCGTGCTTTAATTTTTGCGCAATAATGATTATAATACAATCACTTTATTTACCTTTGCCTTATCATTAAAAACAAAACGATATGCAGGAAAAAATCGAAAAGGGTATCGGGTGGCTTCAAAAGCTACTCCACTTGCAAGAGAAGTTCGGCTTCTTCTCCATTTTGAAAAGTTTATTTATCCTACTAATCACGGGATATGTCGTATTTTTTGCCCTGAATCCTCGTTACCTGCTCGACAAAATGGAACAGGTGCAAACAGAGCAACACAACGACGCTGTATCACGCCGTATGAGTGCCGATGCAAATATACGGATGATATTTAACCGCATACTACCAACGCTCGATGCTGACCGGGTCTGGCTCATCGAACTACACAACGGAGCGAAAAATCTCACTACGGGATTGCCATTCCTGTACGGCGATATGCGTATTGAAGCGGTTTCCGACGGTGTGCTGAATGTAGATGAAGAATATACCGATTTCAGTTTATCAAAGTACCCTTTTATAGCTAAAATTTTCGAGGACGGATATTTCTACGGACATATAGAATCAATGCGTGAATTTGACGAACGGCTTTATTACAAATTCAAGTCCAACGACGTAAACGAGATAGCCTTACTTGCCTTATATCAAGGTGATAAACCGCTCGGCGTATTGGGAATATCATTCTGCGGAGATAAACAAATGGACGCATCTGCCGTAGGGAAAACTATCCGAAAGTGCGGAGTTCAAATCGCAACATTACTATCCAACTAACTATCTAAGATATGAAACTTACACTCAAACGAATTGCCCTGAAACCGGCCTACACTATCGGCCATTTATATATCGACGGGCAGAAAGTATGCGACACTATTGAGGACACCGTGCGAGACCTGAACAAAAACGGGGTCTTTGACAACGGGGAAAAGAAAGTGTACGCCGAAACCGCTATCCCATACGGGACATACGACATCACGCTGAAAGTACAGTCGCCGAAGTACAAAGACAAGGCGCAGTACAAGTTCTGCGACGGATACTTGCCGAGACTGCTTGACGTTCCCCATTTCGACGGCATCCTAATCCACATCGGGAACACGGCAAAGGACAGCGCAGGATGCATCTTGGTCGGCGAAAACAAAGAGGTCGGCAAGGTACTGAACTCGACGGCCACGTTCCGTAAGGTGTACGAGATACTCAAAGCAGCCTCCGACAGAGGGGAGCCTATCAAAATCGAAATCGTATGAGAAACGTGAAGAAAAAGAAACCGACCTACGAACAGATTGTAGATAGGGCATATATCATAGCTTTGACAGCATTAGCATTGGCTTTCCTATCGTTCATGCTGTCGCTTGGATGAGTTGCCAAACAAGCGAGGTCGCAGCCACTATGAGTGCCCCTACTGAAATCCAAAAGGCTCGACGGGCATATTTGATATTGGATTCTTTCACCCTATTATCAAGTTGCCTGTCCGCTTCCCTCTTTCCGATTTCTTCGAGGGCATGGCCGCAATCGGCGTAAATAGGACTGAGGTATTGGGGCTGAGTAATATGGAAATCGCCACCGCTGATTCCGACCCCGACATGCTCATTCGAGAACAGCCGGTATATACGAGGCCAATACTCCCCGGATAGTTCCTCGCCTTTTTCGCAAGTAACTTCCGAATGCCCCGCCGCAATGTATTCGATTACAGCCATAAGCGACTGATAAAACTCCTTTGTTTCCATAATGACACAAAAATAACAAACAAACATGAAACGACTTCAAATTATAGTATTTTTTATAATCCTGCTGGCGGTAGTCGGCTGTTGCCCGACCCGCCACCTTACCTCCTCTACACAAGACAGCGTGCGGGTGGAAACAGTTGTCCGTACCGAGTATATCCCTGACACGGTGTTTGTCGAGGTTCCGATTGAAAGCGAGCGTCAGACAGTCCGAGATACAACGAGCCATTTGGAAACGTCATACGCCGTTTCTGACGCTCGAATAACTCCCGACGGGGCATTGTTCCACTCGCTGGCAAACAAGCCGCAGAAAAAGCCCGTACCGACCGAAAAAGAGGTAGTCTACCGAGATAGTCTTGTGTATAGGGACAAAATTGTAGAAAAGGCCGTACCGGTCGAACGAGAATTGACATGGTGGCAACAAACACAGATGAGAGGCTTTTGGATTGTGCTGGCAATTATTGTGGTCGTGTATCGGAAAAAGATTTTTGCCGTTGTCCGGCGATTTATCTGATTGAACAACAAACAATATTCTAAACCGGAACCCCTGTCCATATCAAAAACTTTGTTTATATTTGGGGCAAAATATTGTAATATAGCGTTTGCTATTGTTTTGAGGTTTAGGAAATCGCCAATTTCATCGAAGCCCTTAAAAGCAATGGTAGATGCCTGCGTATATGCGTGGGCATTTTCCTTGTTAGGGCTTCAGGTGTTTGGCGATACCTCTAAACCAACAGGAATGCCCACGCTTCTTTTGCGTGCGCTCTGTCAAGGCGATAGTATCGCCAAAACGACAAAATATGGGCGCATTCTTCTATTTCATATTATTCGGGTTGGTTGTCGCCGTTATCGGCGGCGTGTTGCAAGGCATCCACAACTCAAAGCGTCAATCCCCACCTCCTCTAAACAAAAAATTTAGCCTCGGAGGTTCAATCACACGGGAACAATTATCCCATATTCAAGCAGAGAACCGCAAGCGTGGAACAGCTCTCCAACATTGTGTAGAACTCAACAACAGGGGTATTGCCTATGAAAAAATGGGGAAAATAGAAGATGCCATAGCCACGTATGAAATCAATATATCCATCGGTTATACAGCCCACCACGCATACAAACGATTGATGATATTATACCGGAAACAGAAAGATTACCACAACGAAAGGCGAGTAATTATAAGGGCGTTAGAGGTATTCCCTGCGGAAATGGAATACCTCGACCGGTTGAGAAAAGTCGAATATTTAATCTTAAAATCAGGTATATAATATGAAACAACTGTCCATAATTATTTTGGCCGTAATTGCATTCTCTACAAACTGTATGGCGCAGGATAGAAACAATGCAGCTCCGGCACAACTGGCGACAAAATCAAAGGAAATAAAATCGGCCTTATATTGGCAGCAAGACCGAAAAACAGGGAAATGGGAAAGCCGCAAAAACACGACACTCGTTTATCTTGGCGAGGGTGTTGCTGTCGATAATTTCAACAGCCTATTCATCGGAGAGTATGCAGGACGACGATACCTTTTTTGTGATTTCAAAGAATACAGCTGGCGTTACCCTGTTTTACAAACGGAATGGATTGTATCACGAATGATAATGGCTGCTCTTTTATCCGAAGCCGATTATAGCAGCATGAGCAATATTGAACCCGGACAGGTAATTACAATCACACCTCGATTCTATCATAAAATGTTCAAAGGCCATGCCGAATATTCATTCCCGTTTTTCCTATCGCTCGGCGAAACCCTTTGCTCGTCATCTGAAACAATGTATAAATCATACGCACGAACCAATGGCGAGGATTATGCAGAGCGTTATTGGAAATCGGAATATCCCCTGCTATACTTTATCGTATTAAAACGTGTAGTCGGGTCTGACGGGCGTGATGTTGTCCGGTTCCTATTATATCCTCACGCTATGTCAGAACTCATCGAAAGTTGCTATTTTGAAGTTGCTTTTGACGTTTATAAAAACCTATTTACGGCAGACAAGAAGACAAGTTACAAATAAAACTATGGGCGGCGGCGACCGCCCTTTTTCGTGTCTGCATCCGACATTGGAGAGAAACAATCGGTGAAATAATCACGAACGTTATACAAGTAACTTTGAAATTGCTATCTTTATTCCCTAATGCAACCGCTTTCAATAGCAAGGCTTTCAATTCTGTTGCTGGTTTGTTGCTCACAGATTTTACAGAGTAAAACAACACGTTCAAATACAGCAATATAATGATTTAATTTCACGTTTTGCATCGGAAAGTGATTGCGTATAACTGACTGCAACGAATTAGAATCAACTATAACGAAGCCGCTGTAAATCAGCGGCTTTTTTATTTGTCCAAAATCTGGCTGATAGCAGTCGGATTCAGTAGTCCGCCTTATTTTTCTACCATATTTCTACCGCGGAACAATTAAGGGCTTTTGCCCGATGTCACACTGACGCAGTAGTTGATGTGTGTTGACAATGGTTTACGAGAGTAAACAAAAAAGGAAATAAAATGTAAGCCGAACGCAGAGCCATAAGCCTGCTTATGAGCTATGCTGAGGCGCAGCTTTTATTGCAGACCTTACGGTCTGCAATAAATTTCCAGAACAGAGAAAACTCACCCTCGAAGAAGGAGCATGGGCAGATATTCTACTCCAAACTTCATTTCGACCTGTCCAAACAGACTGCCGAAGAAAACTCATCGGAATACTACACCGTACAGGAAGCCATGAAGAAATACAACCTTACACGGGATTCTGTTTACGGTATCCTGCAATTCCACGAAATCAAACGGGAGAAGAAAGGACGGTTCGTGCGCTTTCTGAAAGTACAAGCAAAGCATGGTGTACTCACATAGTAACACACTACATTCTCAAAAACAGCAATGGCAGACTATCAGATTTCCGAATTTCAGGTCTTGGATTATGAACTACAAACTTTTTCCACAAGTCCTGAAAGGCCATACATCACATTTACAGGATTCAGAGACGGTGCCAACGTGGTCGGCACAATCACTGAGAAACGATAAAATCACAATCGACAATGTTGCGGACAACGGCGAACAGATAATCAACTTTATACCGTCGAATTAAAATACAAAAAATCAGATAATCCCCTTGTTGTAAATAAGTTACAACAAGGGGATTTTTCTATCTCTGAACTATCGGTGCAAACTTGTATGCAAATGCCTATCTGAAATTTCTGAAGACCGTTTTTCCCAAACACACATGTTGAAAACAGCATTCGTTTACACATTGGTCTCTGATGAGGAAATCATATTCTCCAATATCAGTCTAATATACGAGTCCCTTTGGTCTCCTTGAAAATAGACATGATGTTCATTGAACTTCTTCTGTTTGCTGCTCAAATCCAATTCCGGGAAATCAACCCAATGCTTCACATCTTTCATCTCCGTGTTTGAGATAATATAGCTATTCAAGGTAATACTTGTATCGTGCAATCCCGGCTCTATATCATCACGGATAAATTTATACAACTGAATTTTGCTGCTGGCGAAGCCATTCAAATATGTAATACCCTTAGGATCAATAAACGACACATACTGATACTCGCCTACGACAAGCCATACGATAAAATCAGGATAGAATCCACTATCATCAAAGAATCCAATACCTTTACGACTTTTGTTGCGAAGTAAATACAATGATTTACCTTCAAAAAAAGCAGGATTATTATCAAAGAACCGTTGTATATCGCACACGAAATCACGTTCACCTTTGTTCAACGCTACAGGCCTCACTTCAATGAGATTGCCGATTTCCTTGTGTTTAAAGCTCGATTCATTCAGATACAGTAACGGCTGATACAGGTGTCCGGCTATACACAACGCTTCAAAATCGTTCGAATTTGCAATCCTGATTGATTTCGAAAAGGTACCTGCCGTCAATTCCTGTTTCAGTTTATTGATTGCCTTGCAGAAACCAGCTTCATCCTCGTTCTTGAACAATTCCTTGTGTGTAAGGACACGATATTCCTCTTCAAAATTAGGATGGCTGCTGTCAAGGTATGCAGTCTCCACATTTCGGCTCATCCAACGGCTTTTCGCATTGTTATACACCTTTTCCACATAGCCTTTTAACAGAGCGACAAGAATATCATGCCACATAGCCGTCTGGCTGCCAAAATCCGTAAACGACATCTGAGGTTCGGGAATAAACAGCGTGTACCAGCTGCTATCCAAGGCTATTTCCTTGATATCTTCGGAAGACACACACAGATTATACCAGCTACGTTCATTTTTGTAGTCTATTATGGCAAAGTATATCCTGTTCCAATCAACGAATGCAAGATGCTCCGGTGTCAATATTGCTTTATGCAAAGTGGTATTTGTCTCGTCAAGAATACTCTTGCGGCCCGCACTGCGCATCGCTTGTATTTTCGGATAATAATCAAGCGTAATAGGAGTATTACTCAGCATACCTGCTTTAATTATTACCTTCTCATCCTTCTTGAAATCACAGCCTTCTTTTATCTTCAGGTATTTCAACCGCTTTCCTCTGAGATTGGCAACGGGCAAAACAGGCAAATCAAACTTCTCCCAATCAGAGTCATTTGTCGGCAGGCCTTCATCTTCGAGGAACTGCTTGAACTGTTCCATATAATCGGCCTTAATACCAAAAATATTGAGCGTTTCAAGGTTATACATAAAACGCGGTTTACTTTCTGGCTGAAGAGAAGCGTCCAGGGCAGAGGAACGTTTCAGCGAGAATTTATAGCCTTTCAAACGTACACCTCGGCCAAATAACTGGATAATCTGACTCCCCTCCGACTTACCCACGTTGAGCAAGCCCATGGTAGAAACGCGCCACGACGACCATCCTTCCGTGAATTTCTTGCTACCTATGAGAATATTCAGACTACTGTCGGGCTTATTGATATTGGCAAAAAGCGACTTTTCGGTATACTCCTTACTCATTACGTTAAGTCCGACTTCCTCGCATTTCTTTGCCAACGTACCACTGTCTCCAACATTGATGATGCCGAAGTATTCGCCATTGCCGATGCGCATACCTATCTCGCCGTCCTTACCTTTCAAGTTGTCAAGGTGCAAATGTGCTCCTGCAACCGAGCAATGGAACACCAGCCCCAGCATATCATTGTATATGTCTTCCGCCCCATGTTCCGGCAGGTTGCGCAAATAGGCAAACTGACGTGCAAAGACAGGATGCCCATACTTGTCAGTAAGCCCATCACTTCCATGCAAGAGATGATCTATATTGCCGATTGAAGCCTGTTTATCGGCAATGAACTGCTGAAAGAATTTCAGAATAAAGACAATGTCGCTGACTTCCTGTGACCCGATACTTTTATCAACCGTCACCGAGCCACCTACAAACACGGCAAGAGGATTCTCCAAAAGGAATGAACGTAAATCAGCCCGATTGTCACGATACAAACGCTGTTGCTCGTAGAAGTTGAGCATACAAGCCGTCAGGTACATGATGAGCTGGTTGTCGCTAAGCGAACTGCCCCAATTGCTGTTCATGTTCAGAATCTGGTAGTCCTTACCATAGCCATCATTATAAAAATAGCGATAGCTGTAGTCGAAAAGCGTAGCCTTGCCATACTCGTGCAGCATCTCCAGACGTTTTGCAGCATTGCTGATCGCGGATATCGACTGACCGAAGGTGGCACTATACTCAAAAGAGAATCCGGTTTCACACAATTTGTCGCGTCTTTGTTTCCATGCATCACCGCCGGAACCTCGATGCCCTTCATCTACCAACACCAGGTTGTTGCCCTCAAAAAAGCCCACTGCCACCGTCTTGTCGCCATCGGTGTCTCCAAGTTTGGTAATTTCAAGAACATCAATGTCATGACCCGCAAACATCCCGCTGGCGGTGTTCTTGTTGAACACATCTGCTCCGATATTGCTCTTCCGGAACTCTTCAAGGTGCTGGTTTGTCAAGCCCTCATTAGGCGTAATCAGAATGATGCGATTAGGCTTCTGACGATATTTCCCGGCATAATGGCGATACTGCAACACATTTACATGCATGAGCAGTGTCTTACCCGAACCCGTAGCCGACCAGAAAGCCACCTTGTTAAGATCGGCTTCCGTGAAATCCGTCATACCATGATAAGTTTTCGGATCAGCATTGAAACCAGATTGAAGATATGTGTTAATATCGGCAAGCAATTTCTTCTTGTCGCTGAAATATTTGTCGAGATATATCTCCGTGAATAACAGACTAAGATACTGGAAATATTTCCACCTTATCCGAGCTTCGCGTTTCTCGCTGATTGCCTTGGTGTGACGGAAAATATGCTCGTCATAAGCCAACAACATCTCCTCGGTCAGCTCGCTGGTTGCAAACAACCGCTGCACAAGCTCTTTGTGAAAGTACGACACATTGTTTTCGTCCCAACCTTCAAGAACGGGGTCTTTCAAATGTTCGCTAAGCGCTTCCAAACTGGAAGCACCAAACAGCGAGAGTAGATACCGATTGAGGACAAGCGAATTGCTCAGCTTGCCTTCAACCTGTAGTTGTCTTGTTTGTCTTTGTTTTCTTGGCATGGTGTTTCTCCGGTTTTAGCAATCCTCAAACATGCGTTTTGCAAACTCCTGCTCAGTGAGAACCACTTTCCATTGCTCTTCATCGGTGCGCAGATTCTCCAGGTTGTTGTCGCCATTCACATAGATGCGGTCGAACTCCGTGTCGCGCGTAGAATAGCTCATACGACGGAAGAAATCGTTAAGCGCATCATTGTCCACCGTGTCGCAGTCACGCCAGATAACCAGTGTGCGTTCCCCGCGGCGGGTCACACCCTCGACCGTGCAAACCCCTTTCTTGGGATGGAGAATGCTCGTTACATTCAGACCGATAAGGTAGTTGAACGTTTCGATTACATCGACATTCTCTTCACGTGTTTCATTCTGCCGGATGATGCGCAGCTTCATATTCCACGGATTTCTAAACCACTGCATATTGAAAAGCGAATCGCGAGTCTCGATGTCGAGCATATAGCCAAGCATGTATCCGCCATAAAAGTCGACATTATCTTTGCTGATATTTGTCGGCTCTATGGTAAGGTTATTGAGCGTATCCTCGTACTGCTCCAAACGCATATATTTGAAAAAACCTCCTCCTTTCCACTGATAAAGGTTTGTTACACCAGAAGTATCACCATGCAGTGTATTTTTCAATCGTTTTAGCGGAATATCATCGAAATATTCATTAGCTTCAATATTTATAAACTTACGTTTTGATTTTAAAGCCACTGCTCCGGATGTAGCAGAACCAGCAAAATAGTCAAGTATAATATCGCCTTCACTTGTAGTGCATTCAAAAATCCGATTTACTAATTTTTCCGGTTTCTTCCCTTTTCTCAGTTGTACCCCACCCTCATTGTGAAGATCATTAGGCAACACATCATCCCAAATATCAGATATTTGTTCCACAGGAACAAAACCATCACCCATCCATTTTAGACGATCTTTATAAAAAAGAATAGCATTTCCATTTATAACATAATAATCATTTGCCCCAGTACGTTCCAAATAATAAATATGAGTAGGATTCTTTTGAGACTCTTTTTTTATCTCTATAGCCTTACTACCAATACTATCCTCATCCAAAGCAGCCAATCGAATAACCCTTTCTGCATTCTTAATTACATATTGCAAAAGTTCTTCCTCATAAGCATCGCCAAGTACTTTTTTTAACTTGGACTTCTGAATCCCCTTATATTTTGCAAACTCTTCGAGTACAGTACTAAATTTCCATTTACTATAATCATCTTGAGGGTTAACAATCATGGTACCATAACGATTGTCATAACCCTTTGCTCTATATGCATTCTGCGGCTGCCATTTTGAGATATTATTGTTGTAAAGAATCACATTCTCACCAATATTTACAGGCCCAGGATTTATAACCTTGGCCCCTGTCAAGGACGCTCGTCGAACAGTTATATTAGCCTTCCTATTTATTCGGTCTAATTCTTTATCAAGCAATTCGGTAAGATGGTCAATCTCATTAATATCAATACTTGCAGCAAATGTACCTCCTGCTTGATAGAACGCTCTTGATGATTGAAGACGATTTTCAATAAAAGTCAACCAACTGCTTTCTTTTAAGCAATCCTTGTATGCAAAATCATCATCTCCCGTATTGTAAGGCGGGTCAATATACACACATTTTACGCGTCCTCTATACTTCTCCTGCAACAGTTCCAATGCCTGAAAGTTCTCGGAGTTGATGAGCAGGCCATCGCACTGCTCATCAATATTGTCGATAGAAGCGAGCAGAATATTCCTGAACTCTGCCGTAAAGAATTTGGTATCGAGCACGAGGAAAGGATTTTCCTTGAGGAATTCCACCGACAGCGGCACGGTATAGGCCGCCGTGTGTCGCTGGTCGCGTTCAATCCCGTCAATCGCAAACAGACGCACCCACTCCTCGCGCTGTGCATCGTTGGCAGCAATCTCGGCGTAGAGGCTTTCCGGCACACGGTCGAGCGTCATGCAATAGTTGGACTCTATGACAAATTTCTTTTTCAGCCACAGCCGTTTCTGATAGTTCTCCAATGAAGCCAGGAAGGTAATGAGCTTCATGCCCACCATCTTTATGGCTTTGATTACGGTGAGATGCTTCAGGAATTCGCCGGGAGTGCGCGCATTGATATCGTCGATAACCAGTATTTCATTCTTGATGTAGAAATCGAGCTCGCGGGAAAGGAAGCCCCCAAGGTCCTTATGAATGAAATAATCGAACGTGTTGCGGGCCACATAGTCATTCAAATGTTTCTGCAACAGGGTACGGGTGCGGTCGCTTTCGGTCGGACGCGGAGCCAGAACGGAAATAAACTCAGCAGGGATAGCGTCTTTGATTGCATCAAAAGCCGCCTCTACAAGCGCCTTTTGCTTGGTCGCCTTCGGGTACAGTTCGTAGGTGAAGTATATGTGCAGCGTATCACCGATAACCTCGATCGGCATTTCCTTACAAAGAGCAAAACGACGCTCCATATTATTCTGAGCCACATTGTTGTTTTGCTCAGTGGTAGTCTCACGCAGGGTAAACTCGCAGAATTTATCGCCATCGACAGCAAAACGGTAGTTGCGGAAATACTCGGCCGTCTTGATATAATACTGGTCGGCATTGGCCCAATACAGTTTCACCTCCTCGCCCTCGTAAGGTATGGCATATACGTCCTTCTTGTAACGGCGCTGAGAGACAAAGTCTCCACCATCATAATAGCGGCCAAAGAATATAGAAAGGTGTGAATACACCTCATTTTCAAGCTCTTCATTATTACCGCAACGGGCAATACGTTCCTTGAGCTCCTGGACTTTGGGGGCATTGTCGGGATTCATGCCCGCCTCCGTCAGCGTAGAAACCAACTTCGCCAGCTCCTTTTGCAGGGCTTCCGCATCATTGGAGGCATTCTCGCTGATAGCTTCGGCCACCTGCCGGCGCAAGTCATTGTTGAGATAGGATTCTATTTGGTCACGTTTCCTGTTCATGATGCGATAGATACCGAAATCCAGGTCTGCCTGGTCAAGCATCAGCACCTTCTTCATCGTAGCTATGAACTTATCAAATTGTGTTGCCATATTGTTTTATTCCATTTTATTACTTTGTCGTTTATACTACCTGCCAAGCTATGGTAAACAGATGTTCCTCTTCGGCTGCTTTATCCAACGAACTGTCGATGGCAGCGATGAGAGCATCTCGACGTACTATTATCTCGTCCTCAAGAGAAAACATTTCTTGACGTTTTTGTCGCTGGTTACGCTGAAGATTAATGATTTCCGTTTGCAACTGCCGACGGCGATGGTCGTCAGTCTCTTTTCGGAATTCCCGCTCACGTTCCTTTATTCGTTTCTTCACGTCACGCAGCTCCTCTTCGAGCGAGAAGGTCTGATCTTCAGCCCATTGTTCAATCTTGGCACTTTCTTCATCGATAAATTGCTTGTCGCGCAAAGCGATGCTTTCATTCAGTGCCTTTCGCTTCAAGGCCATCTCCGTCTGTAAATGAGTGTCATCCATAACGGGCAAAAAGTCCTTTGAGACATGGCCGCTAATTGACATCAATTTCTCAACGAAATCATCCGGCATGACACGGCCTTCGCTATCAACGGCTGTGGCAATGATACAGTCTTCATCATCCTTTGGCGAATGGTAGTGCACGATTTTAACAGCAAGAATTCCATATTTGCCAACCTCGTTTTCAATTACAGACATCTTTTCCGGAGAATCGGTATAGTCGAATACGATACCGACAGTGTCCGATGTATCCTGCCGTTTGGCCTTTGCAAGAAGATATTGCGCCAACGGATGCCCTACACGGTAGGTATAGGCATCTGAAATATCTTTACCCATACGGTATGGCCCTGTGGAGAATGGCTGCCCAGCGTCGGCAGGAGTCTGACGCAAGGTGAAGCTATATCGCTTGCTGTCAATTTTGTCTATGCTGCTGCCAAGCATACTTATAGTGAGCTGCCACAACAGTTGATAAAATTGACTCAGAGCTTGTTCATCGGCAGACTTGCGCACTTTGAGTTTATTGACCACGTCGCGATCAAAATTCTCGATGAGTCGAGTACGTGTTTTGTCAAGTACCTCCTCTATCTGCTGGCGCATTTCTTCCTGCAATCGGTCAAAGGCAGCGTCTATTTCCTCCGTGGTGCGACAAGTCTGGTAGATGTCAAGTACACGATGCTCGAAGTCGATGCCATCCATTGTACTCCCCAGTACTTCGTCGCTGCTACCGAATACGCCTTTGAACAAGTTATATTTCTGGTCAAGCAACTCATATACGCGCTGGTCGGCTCGATTGGCTTTATTGATGAAATTGACCACAACCACATCATTCTTCTGCCCATAACGATGACAGCGGCCTATGCGCTGTTCTACTCGTTGTGGATTCCATGGCAAGTCGAAATTTACCAGCAGCGAACAGAATTGTAAATTGATACCTTCGCTTGCCGCTTCGGTTGCTATCATTATCTGCGCCTCTTCCCGAAAATAATCCACAAGAGCCTGTCGTTTATCCGCTGTCAACGAACCAGTTATACGAGACGTACCCGCATAGCGCTCTTTCCATGCTGCATATATCTCTTTTGATTTAGGGTCAGTATTACTCCCATTGAACAGCACTATACGCCCAGCATATCCATTTGCTTCAAGTAGTTGTTTCAGATATTGCTGGGTGCGATTGCTTTCTGTAAAGATAAGCGCTTTCTCAGGCTGCCCATTCTTCCGTTTATCCTCAAAGGCAATCTGTAAGGCTTGAAGCAAACATTCCCCCTTTGTATTCTCGGCAATACCAAGAGCAAGAGAGTGAATCTCTTTCAGATATTTTATCTCTGACCGAATTTCTTCAATCTCATCAGCCGAGTATGTACGCCTTCTCTCTTCTTTGTCCAATTCTTCATCGTTCTCATCGAGCCACTCGTCTTCATATTCCTCAAAATCCTCCATATCGCTGGAAAGCTCGTTCACAAGCACTGCATCGCGAGCTTCGTCAGAGGTATTATCCCCGACTATATTTTCCAAGCGTTCAATAATGGTTTGCAAGGTACCTGCAATGGCAAAAGTTGACGATGATAAAAGCTTGTGCAGAACCAGTGTGATAAGCGACCGCTGGCTGCGAGGCATACCAAAACATTCGTCCCGTTGCAAATATTCACTGACCATTTTACCCAAGGTCTGTTCGTCCTGACTTGGATAATATTCCTGCACCAAAGCCTTCCGCTCGGTATATTTCACGTATTCCTGGACGTCGCTTCGCAATGTGCGATGGATAATAGGCTGAATGCGCTCACGCAAATCTTTATATGTTGATTCCTTGCGAAGTTCGGTCTTACCATATCGAGTATTAAAGCTCTTAAGCCCCCCAAAATAGCCATCATCTATAATAGAAATAAGACCATACAGTTCTTGGACATTGTTCTGCAATGGTGTAGCCGTAAGTAACAATTTCTTGTAGTTTTTCAGCCCCTCCTTCAAGACAATGGCAGTCTTATTGCTTGATTTGTAAACATTACGGAGTTTATGCGCTTCGTCAAGGACTACCAAATCCCAGTTTACACGCTCAATGTGACGTATCTGTTTCTTTGCGAACTGGTAAGAGCAAATTACAATATGTTCTTTATCATCAAAAGGATTACTATATGTATCGGCAAGGATACGATTAAAATTCTTGGATTCCAGAATGACCGACGGGAGAAAAAACTTTTCCTCCAATTCCATACTCCACTGTTTTCGCAGTGTTGCCGGAGCAATGACAAGTATATGACGATGTCGCTCTGCCCACTGTTGTGAGATAACAAGCGCTGCTTCGATGGTTTTTCCAAGCCCTACTTCGTCAGCTAAAACAGCTCCCATACTCAACGGAGACTTGAAAGCAAAAAGCGCTGCATCCACCTGATGCGGATTCAAATCAACCTGAGCTTCAGCAAGTACACTCGTAAACTTATCTTCATCACTTGATGAGCGACGACGATCAAGTTGCCATGCAAGAAACTTTTGCTGATAGGCAGTAAGGGTTGGGATATTGTTAATTTTTGCCACAGTTTAAAATAACTAGTCCTCCTTAACGAGAGTTCGCATTGGTACATTAAGCACTTGGGCTATCCGGTCTAAAGTCTCAAGATTGGGTTGCAATCTATTGGCACAGTAAGCATTGACCGTACTGAAACTCTTACCAATTTGGGCCGCAAGCTCTTTCTGCGAGACATTCTTCTCAACAAGCACAACTTTAATCCTATTCAGTTTAGCTCCCATTCCTTTTCTGTATTTTGAATTCAAAGATACCATTTATTTTGCACAAACATAGCATCCAATTGCATATAATGCTAATTTATCGCTCAATAATAATAATCTTATATGCCTTTTATGTTTATTTAAAGGGCCTATCCATCATTGCAAACAAACGATTGGGGTAAATATTTGACATCTTTCTTTGGCTGCAAAAGGTGCGAATAAGCCAAGCTAAAGGCCAGGGAAAATGCAGCCTCACTCGACCCGCAAAATGGCAACTCGCAAGCCTGAAAATATCCATGAGTCTGACCGCGATTTTGCAGGCCCGCTTGGGGAAATAAACCCCGATATACCCTATCCTTGTGAACAGGGCATATCGGGTCCCGAAAGGGCGGTTTTGCTCTTTCTCCCTCTGTTTTTGAAGGAGGCGATGAAAAATCGCCAAGTATTCAGTTCCACACGATAGTGTCCAGACCGGTGGGGCCGTGCGTGTCTTTGACATGCACGGCCCCACCGGTCTGGATATTCGTAAGACGGGATTCCCGGAGCCATATGGCTCCGGGAATCCCGTCTTGTCGTCCAGCCGGTCATTTCAGTTTCCGGCCTTCCGAGAAAGCATCGGCCACTTTGGGGCCCACCGCCAGATAATCATTGTTGAACGGGTCGAAAATGATAGGAGCCACTTTCGCCGCATCCACCTTACCGTCCGCACCGCATACCCGTTCATCCACGCTGACATTCACGATTGCTCCGCGCAGGATGCAGCTTTCGGGGTCGTAATCTTTCAGCCGGCACTCGACCGCGACCGCCAGCTCCTCAATCAACGGTGCATCCACAAACTCCGACTTCAAGGCATGAAAACCGGCACGGGCAAACTTATCGGGAACCTGATGGCCCGACACGAGTCCCACATAATCGCATGCAGTCACATGCACCGCATCCGCCATGCTCACGGTAAAAGCACCCCGCCGCAGGATATTCTCGACGGTCTTGTGCCCTCCGCTCAGGCACATACTGATTTCGTTATGCTCGCTGATGCCGCCCCATGCGGCATTCATCGCATCGGGCGTACCGTCTTCACCGTATGTGGCGATGATGAACACCGGCTGCGGATAAGTCCAAGGCTTTACACCGAAATTTCTTCTCATACGTCTGTTCGTTTAAATTAAGTCCATTATCATCCATACCGTTCCGGTCACAATGGAAGCGTCTCCGGGTCCCGGAACTAAAAAACGTCTCTTCACTCCACCGGGGCTGGAAACCCGTAACGCATCCATACGGTTCCCTCGCCGACCTGTTTTACCGACCGGAGCTGCAGTTTGGTGGCCGGCCGCGCCGCATCGTCTATGCCGTCGAACACGGCCGTCATACCGGTGCGTCCGTCGATACCCGGTGCAACCATCAGGCTCACCTCATCGAGCAACCCGGCCGCAAGAAATGCCCCATTGATGTTACCGCCACCGACAACGGCCAGCCGCTCGACCCCGAATGTCTCCCGAAGCATCTCCATCGCTTCCGGCAAATCGATACGCTCCTCTCCGACCGCAATCCACGAAATTCCCGCTCCGGCCAGCGTATCGAGGTACTCCGCCGCACACTTTTCGGAAGTTATCACCAACAGGGGCTGTCCGTCGAATTCGCCTGCGGGCCAACACAGGGAGCCGTGCGTATCGACGGCGACGAGATATCCCCCGGCCCGTCGTGCCACATGTACGGCCTGCCGGCCTATCGGTGCAGGTTCTTTTGCGACAAAAGGTTCCGCAGCCGCATAATGCAGCTGCATCGTCACCCGCCCCATCAACAACGAGGGACACCCGAGTTCGGCCAGCGCCTCGTAATACTCATCGCCCGATTCAATCTGCTCGGTCATGGCGCAGTCGATGCGCCCGTCCACGGATGCCATCATATGGCAAACGATGTAAGGTCTCATGCTTTCCCTGATTTTTTATCATTCCGCTTCCGCACAGCCGGAGCGCTCCTTTCGGACCGACGGCTGCATCCGTCAATCCATCTGCACCAATTCATACTGCTGGCTTCCCAGCCCTATCCGCTCGCCGTACTCCAGCGTATGCATGCCGTGACGGGAATCGATACGCTCGATGAGATGTATCTTCCCGTGGTCTTCGGAGGCACGTACCAGGTCGGTGCAGGCCTTGTCGAGCGCTATCGGGTCGAGCGAGGCGAGAATACCGATATCCCCCATCTGCGGGTCGGCAGGAGCAGCACTGCAGTCGCAGTCCACCGAAAGATTATTCGCTACGCTGATGTAGAGTATCCGTTCGCCGCAATGGTCGGCCACTGCCTTGGCCGCCTCGGCCATCGACTCCAGAAAGTCATCCTGCTCAGGCAGGTTGTTCCACACTTCGGCCACATCCCTGGTCCGGCCGGCAGAGTGTATCCACGCCTTGCCGGCCGACGAGGCGATACCGATGGACATGTTCTTGACGGCACCGCCGAAGCCGCCCATCGCATGCCCTTTGAAATGAGAGAGGATAATGACGAAATCATAATCGGCAAAATGGGAGCCGACGAAATCCTCCTTCAGGTGTCTGCCGCCCTCCACGGGCAGAGCCATTTCACCGTCGGCATCCATGATATCCACCGGAGCGATTGCCGTGAAGCCGTGTTCCTCAGCGGCCCTGCGATGCGCTTCCGTATCGGCACGACCTCCGCCGTAAGCCGTATTGCACTCTACTATCGTTCCGTTCACCCGCCGTACCAAATCCTCTATCAACGCAGGCTGCAAATAGTTGTGGCCGCCCGGTTCGCCCGTGGAGAGCTTCACGGCCACCTTGCCGGAGGCCTCCCGGCCGAGAACCTCATAAATCTTTACAAGATTCTCCGAGTTTATCTCTTCGAACATGTACACTTTCGGTACTCCGGCCGCTGCGGCCCCTCCTCCGGTACCCTGTGCACCGGCACATCCCGCTCCAGCCGCCGAGAATGCCAGGGCGGCCATTGCCATACAAACGCTCTTTTTCATATCCGTCTCTTTTAAATGGTTGCTTGTCAGAAATTCATATTCACACCGGCCATGACCGTAGCACGGGGCATTGGGAAACCGGCCAATATCTCGTACCGCTGTGCCAGCAGGTTCTCGCCGCGTACCCAAACCGAAAGCCACTTCGCCGCACGGAACGAAGCTCGCAGGTTCCACAACACGAAATTCTCCGTCCGGTACTCCCCCTGTCCGGCGACTTTCACCTCGGTATAGAGTCCCGCCACATACTGGACTCCCGTCGATACGTCCCAGCGGCCATGCGTGAAGAGAGCCCCGGCATACAGTTTGTGTTCGGGGGCCGCCAGCACCGGCTGCTCCATGTGCAGGTAACTGTAATTGGCATCTACCGTCCATGCCGCTCCAATTCTGTACGCCGCCTGCACCTCCGCTCCGGCATTCCGGATGCGCCCCGTATTGACATTCATGGGACGTCCGTCCACCGGGACACGCATTATCAGATTGCCGCCGTCGATATAGAACACATTTACCCCGTACGACAGGCGTCCGTCCTGCATCTGCTGCGAGAATGCGAGTTCATAGCTCCACAGCCGTTCCGGTTTCAGGTCAGGGTTGGCCGGCCGGAACATATAGAGTTCGCGTATCGTCGGATAACGGAACCCTTTGGCCGCCGAAACCTTGAGCACCATGTGTCGGGGCAAGCTGAACGAGAACCCCGCCTGCGGCACCCACTCCGTTCCCACATGCGAGTGGCGGTCGAGACGCACTCCCGCATCGAACGTCAGCCACCGGACAATCTGCTGGCGGAAATCGACATAACCGGCCATCTCGTGCTCCGTCTTGTCCACGAGCGGTTCCCGCGGACCGCCGTCCGTCGGCTGGTTCCACGATTCGCCTCCGAACCGGAAGTAGTCCACCCCGACCGTCAGACGGTTTCCCCGGAACAGGCTCACGCTCTGGTACCACGAGACGCCCGCCATGTCGTCCCGCGAATTGAAGCGGTAGTCGAGCGGACTCTCCCCTTCGGCCGGATGGTATCCATCGTTCAGCCAGTGCCGGCCCCAGTTATAAAAGAGACTCAAGGCACCGGAAGTGCGGCCGTAATCGTTCGCCAGCGCAACGGAAGCCATGCCACGCGTCACCCGCTGGTCGGCATCGAGCAGCGGGTCGGAGACGGTACCCGGATTCGACGCATTGAAATGCGTGACATTCACATCGGCCCACACGTTCCAGTTTCCCGAAATCTCGTATCCGAATTTGGCATAACCGCCGTACTGCTCGAACCCCATGTCGGGACGGTGGCCGTCCGTCCGGTTATACGAACCGCTCACGATACTCGTAAACCGTCCACGGCGGACACGGTTGGTCACCTCCGTCTGGAGGGTATTATAGGAGCCGTAACCCGCCCCGACATGCGTCCTGACACCGTCCTCCTCCATCTTGCGCGTCACGATATTGACAACGCCCCCCATCGCATTGGAACCGTACAGCACGGAGGCCGGTCCGCGCAGCACCTCCACGCGCTCGGCCAGAAAGGACTGGCAGGCATCCGACACGGGGTGACCGAACAGCCCCATGTACTGCGGATGACCGTCTATCAGCACGAGCATACCCGTCGTAGGGACACCCTCCTGTGCAGGTCCTCCGATACCGCGTACCGACAACTGGCCGGCAGCGCCGCCCGACACGCCGTATCCCATCACGCCGCGGCCGGCAGCGAACAGCCCCGGTACCTGCTCCGTCAATACGGGCAGCAGCGAAGGTTCGTTGGCCCGCTCGACGGTCTGCCGTCCGACGACCGAAACGGTCATCGGCAGATGCCTTATGTCCGTCCGGTTGCGCGTTCCGGTCACCACCACCCGTTCGATTGCATGGGTCTCCCCCGCTGCGAGGGAATCCCGTACAGACAAGGGCTCCTGCCCCGCAGCCATCGGCGACAGCAGACACAAGGTACCTATCAAAGGAATCAATCTTTTCATGCCAATCATTCTGAAATGCGTCTTTCCCCACGCCGGACACTCCGCAGTCTCTTTACCCGATACAAAATTACCCGCCTTTCCGGAAAAGAAATTACCCTGATTACCGTTTGTCATACCAAAATTACGGGAGGACGGTAAAATTAATATTGTCCTCCCGGCAGCCGGACCCCTTTTTTGCCTATATTTACATACAAAGAACAACAGCATATGCAACAGAAAGAGACGGAACGTGCGGACGACCGCATCGACGAAGAGTTCTATGAAGAACTTTCGGAGGAGGAAATTCAAGACGAAATCGCCTCCCTGTACCGGCGACGGGGTTACATGGATGCCGAGACATTATGCAGAATCGACCGCGAGATACGGATAGCGGAACAGGTCCTGCGCCGGAGGCTCGGAGGAGAAAACGACCGGCGGGAGGAATAAAAAACGGATGAAAAGCTTGTTTATCAAAAATTTTTACATTCCTTTGCAGGGTATTATTTTTTTATTTTAAACATTTTCAAATGAAAGGTACAGTCAAATGGTTCGATACTGCCAAAGGTTATGGCTTTATCACCACTGAAGCCGGCGGTGACATCTTCGTTCACTACACCGGAATCAACAAACAGGGTTTTCGCGGCCTCGAAGAGGGACAGAACGTCGAATTCGAAGTAGGCGAAGGCAAAAGGGGCGAACAGGCCGTCAACGTAAATGTAATTGGATAATGTTAGTTATATAGCATATATATAAGTAATTTACCGTTTTACACGAAGTTCCGCACGGCTCCGCAGAAATCTGCGGAGCCGTCGTTTTTTCAAAAAAAGCAGATATCGCCGCTCCTTCCGTCCCCTGCCGGGCCGTCACGCCGTCCGCTCCTCGAAGACCATGAAACGATTATTCTTTTTCCGAAAACCTCTTTTTCTTATTTTTGTGTTCTCAAAACGGGACAGTTTCCATACACACATGAAATCTTCTCAGTCGAACGTGTACGAGCCCGAACCGGCTACCGCTTTCTTCCGAAGCCGAACGACGGCAAAAGAGCCCGAACCCACTTCGACGATGCACATACCCGCAGGAATCTTTCCTGCCGAATGCCAACGATTCCCGCAGGCTACCTGCTCCGTCCACTTCGGAACCGGACACCGTACCCGAGCCGATTCATCAAATCCGAAACGGCAACCTCCCCATACCATCCGTCCCGGTAGTAATGCGACAACTATTCCGAATAGGAACAAAAACGATAAGACCATGAAAAAAACGTTACTCTTCCTTTCGCTCGCTTTCCTGATATGCGGCAAGGCGTCTGCCCAAAAAGACGATGCTCCCTATACCGCTTTCAGTTTCGGCCTGTTTCCCCCACTGTGCACGAACGGTACACAGGCCGCCGAATACACGAACGGCGCATCTGTCAACCTGCTGATAGGCAATTCGAGAAACGAAGAGAATCTGGTCGTTTCCGGATTGTGCAGCCTCATCTCCGAACGGGCTACCGGCGTACAGATAGCAGGTATCTCCAATTACATCGGCCATGAAGGCAAGGGCCTGGTCCTCGCAGGACTGACGAACATCACACGGGAGAGTTACACGGGCATGCAACTCTCCGGCATGGTAAACCGTTCCGGAGAACACAGCCGGGGTGTCATGGTCGGCGGACTGTTCAACAGTACCAAAGGGCATTTTAAAGGACTCCAGTTCACGGGAATGTGCAACATCGCCGACGGCTTCAAGGGAATGCAATTCTCCGGACTTGTCAATTATTCGGGCGACAACAGCAAGGGCGTCATGTTCGGCGGGCTGAGCAACAATACGAAAGGCCGTTTTAAAGGAGTACAATTCGCAGGACTGCTGAATACGGCCGGGAACGTAAAAGGAGTCCAGTTTGCCGGATTGCTCAACACCGCAAAAGATGTGAAAGGAGTGCAATTCGCCGGGTTGGTCAATGTAGCAGAAGAAGTGACGGGCGTCCAGTTCGCTGCACTGGTCAACGTGGCCGAAGAGAGCGATTTTCCCATCGGTATCATCAATATCATCAAAGAGGGAGAAAAAGGCATCGCCCTGACCTACGACATGCTGGGAAATGCGGTCGTATCGTTCCGTTCCGGCGGTAAATATACTTACGGTATACTGGGCGTCGGCTACAACCACAAAGCCGACGGCAACGGAATAACGACGGAAGCGGGATACGGCATCCACATCCCGGTCTGCAAATGGTTCGAGCTGAACAACGAATTCAAAGCGACGACCATCGGGGCCTCGTCGTCCCTGCCCGTCCTCAATTTCGGTTACCTTTTCGCTCCCTCTTTCCGCATCGGAAAACACTATAACCTGTTCGGCGGCGTCAGCTTCAACTACATGATGTCTCAGGGAACGGACAATATCGGCCTGTTCCCCGAAACCCACCTCTGGACCGGTCACACAGAGAAGCTACTGCAACAGACCTATATCGGTTATCAGGCAGGTTTCCAATTCATCTTCTGACACGCAGGAGGCCGTTCCGCGGAACGGCCTCCTGCTCTTTCCGACCGGACCGTATGAACGGCCTCGACCGGATATCCCGGGTCTGCCACCCGGAGTCCGACGACCGTGCCCGAGACCTGCCCAAAACGAAACGACGGCCATGGGCCGCAAACGCCGCCCGTTTCGGACCTTACCTGCCCGCAGCAACGAAACCGACACACTGCCGCCACCGACGGACCAACGCAAGAGAAGCGATTCGCCGACCTCAACCGCCCCGATATATTATCCTACGGTACGAGCCGCCGATAAAACGGCTGAGACCGGTTCGGTAAATTTTCGTACCTTTACCCATACCGAAACGACATACCATGGATATTCTCGAACTCCGCACCTACTGCCTCTCCTTTCCGGAAAGCGAAGAGACCACTCCTTTCGACGAAACCACGCTCGTCTACAAGGTTGCCGGCAAGATGTTCGCCATGACGGACATGATTCATGCCGACCACGTGGCGCTCAAATGCGACCCGTCGCTCGCACTCGACCTGCGGGAAGAGTACCCCGACATCGACGCGGCCTACCACATGAACAAGAGACACTGGAACTCCGTCCGGCTCGACGGCGACCTGCCCGCGGCCTTCATCCGGAAGATGGTACGCGACTCCTACCTGCTGGTCATCGGCGGCATGCCCCGCCAGCCAAGAGAACGGCTGACAAAGCAATTCATCGAAGCGGAAAACGAACTGAACCGATAACTACGGCAACCGTCATTCCTCCTCCCCTACATCGACGGAATTTCCCGGCCCTGTCTGCAGACCTCCATTCCCGAATCGAACCGGAGGCGGCACATTCCCCCGCCCGCAATACCGACCGGCCATCCCCACCGGCAGGGATTATCTTGCCGCAGGACGCCGAGGCGGCAACACCGCAGTCAACAGACGGTTCCGTGTACTTCCACCCAGCGGGTAAGTTCCACGAATTCCGCGACGGAAAGCGTTTCGGCACGGCGTGTAAACCACGGATGTTCCGCTCCCCCAAAATCGCCGAATACGGCTTTCAGGGGATTTTTCAGCATCTTGCGCCGCTGCGAGAAGGCCGCCTTCACTACCCGGACGAACAGCGCCTCATCGCATCCGAGCGCCCGGGTTCCGTTGCGGCGCAGGCGGATGACCGCACTCTTGACCTTGGGAGGAGGATTGAAAACATGCTCGTGCACCGTGAAAAGGTACTCAATATCATACCACGCCTGCAGTAACACGCTCAGGATGCCGTAATCGCGGCTGCCGGGCGGCTCCGCCAGTCGAACGGCTACCTCTTTCTGTACCATGCCCACGCTTTCGGGCACCAGGTCACGGTTTTCGAGTATCTTGAAGAATATTTGCGACGAAATATTATAGGGAAAATTGCCGATGACCTTCACCCCGCCGGGAAACATCTCCCGCAGGGGCATCCGCAGGAAATCCCCGTCATAAAGCCGGGGAGCGAAATCAGGAAACCGGCTGTGCAGAAAGCCGATGCTTTCACCGTCCACTTCGGCGCCGTAGAGCGTAATATCGGTACGCTCCAGCAGAAACTGCGTCAGCATTCCCGTTCCGCACCCCACCTCCAGTACATCGCCTCCTCCGGAGAGCGCCCCGGCTATCCTGCGCGCTATGTTTTCGTCCGTCAGGAAATGCTGCCCCAACGCCTTCTTCGCCCTTACTTCCTGCATAATCTCTCTGCAACTTCCGAGGGGCAAAGCTACTCATTCCGCCGGTCATACGCAACCCGTACCCTGCCGGGACGAGACGAAAAAGGGAGAGGCGCACCGATACGCCTCTCCCCATGACGAAGGATTGTTCGCAACGAACTACTCTATCGGTTTGAGTTTTACGGTGAAGTGACGCATCAGCGGAGCCTCCCATACGATTTCGACACCGTGGGTAATCTCGTCGCGGCGGTCGTACACGTTCTTCAGCGCAGCGGCAATCACCTTCATGTGGTTGTCCGTATAGACGCGGCGTGCCACGCAGATGCGGACGAAGTCGTTGCCGCCGAAACGGTTCTCGCGCGTGATGGGGTCGCGGTCGGCCAGAATATAGCCTATCTCGCAGCCACGGATACCGGCTTCCTTGTAAAGCTCGATGGTCAGTGTCTGTGCGGGGAACTCCTCCTTCGGAATCTTCGTGAGCACCTTGGAGGCATCGACGAAGATAGCGTGACCGCCTACGGGACGCTGATAAGGAATACCGTACTCATCGAGCAGCGACGCGAGATACTGTACCTGACGGATACGGGTATCGAGGTTGTCGAACTCGGTATTCTCGTCGAGACCTACTGCAAGCGCGGCCATGTCGCGGCCGTTCATACCGCCGTAGGTAAGATAACCTTCAAAGGGAATGCAGAATTTCTTCGCAGCCTCATACCAGTCTTCCCAGCGCGTAGCGATGAAACCGCCCATGTTCACGAGGCCGTCTTTTTTGGCCGACATGGTCATTCCGTCGGCGAGGGCAAACATTTCGCGGCAAATTTCCTTGATGGTCTTGTCGGCATAACCCTCCTCGCGGGTCTTGATGAAGTATGCGTTCTCGGCGAAACGGGCGGAGTCGAAGAGGACACGCTTGTTGTATTTGTCGGCGATAGCGCGGACTTCGCGAAGGTTCTGCATCGAAACGGGCTGACCTCCTGCGGTGTTGTTGGTTATCGTAACGATGATGAAAGGCACCTTGTCATGATACTCTTCCAGCGCCTTTTCCAGCTTCTTCGGGTCTACGTTGCCCTTGAAGGGAACCTCGAGCTGCGTATTCTTGGCCTCGTCCACCGTGCAGTCCAAAGCCATGGCACGGCGGCTTTCGATATGACCTTTGGTCGTGTCGAAGTGGGAGTTGCCGGGTACTACATCGCCCTCTTTCACGAGTGCGGAGAAGAGCACGTTCTCGGCTGCACGGCCCTGGTGTGTCGGAATGACATACTCGAAGCCCGTAATGCGGGTAATGGTATCCTTCAGTTCATAGAAAGAACGTGCACCGGCATAGGATTCGTCGCCCATCATCAGCGCAGCCCACTGGCGGTCGCTCATGGCGCCCGTACCGGAGTCGGTCAGACCGTCGATATAAACCTGGTCGGCCTTGAGCTGGAACACGTTGTAGTTCGCCTCTTTAATCCACTGCTCGCGCTCTGCGCGGGTACTTTTGCGGATGGGTTCAACCATCTTGATTTTCCACGATTCTGCAAATGGTAATTCCATAGCTGTACTTTTTAAGTTTATGTAAGTTTGCGTATCTTTTGCGTGATAAAATTTTAATGCGCCAGCACAAATTTGAAAAATTTTTCTTATTCGTGCAAGTGTCCCCGAAAAAATAATTTCCACGTAACACTTTGGCCTATCATACTTTATACTGTGTGTTCAAAAACGGAATGCAACCATTTCGATGCGTTGAAAAACGGAATTGTTTGTGTTATTAAGGAAACAGCTCCGAACATATAACAACACGAGGCCCCCTGACGGAGGGCCTCGATACCGCAAAGACCGTTGGCTGAAACACCCACCATTCGCCCACTAAAATATTCCCATCACCTCTTCCGGCAATATAAACGGCCCCGCCCACATGCACGTAAGCAAATCCAAACGACCGTTGCCAGGAACAACATAATATATCCATGGTTGTTCTCAAATTACACTTATGGCCCACAGGAAATACACAACATCCTCTTCCGATATCACATACTGTAACCGTCGGGGTTGCCGCTAAGCGGCAACCCCGACGGTTACATATCCAATTAACAATAAAGAGAAGACACGACCGGAAACGAACCGGCTCAGTTCCCCTGTTCGCAAATGAATTTGATGCGCACGAGGCGAACTTCCTCTTCCGTAAAATCCGACCCGAGTTCCCGGATGGCCTCGTCCACACTGTCGCTCTCGGCATCCTCCTTAAAATACAGGTATATCTCTTCAGCCTTGTCTTCGTCTATCGTCTGCTCGATGTAGTAGTTGATATTGAGCTTCGTACCGGAATTGACAATAGCCTCTATCTCCGTCAGCAGCTCGTCGAAATCGAGGTCGCGGGCCCGGGCGATATCCTCGAAATCCATCTTGCGGTCGATGCTCTGGATGACGAAGACCTTGTTCCCGCTCTTATTGACCACGCTCTTGACCACCATGTCCTGCGGCCGGACAATATCCTTCTCCTCGACATACCGTTTAATCAGTTTCACGAACTCGGCCCCGAACTTCCGTGCCTTGCCGGCTCCGACCCCCGTGATGTTCTGCATCTCCTCGATGGTCACCGGATACTGTATCGACATATCCTCCAGCGAAGGGTCTTGGAATACGACGAAAGGCGGCAGTCCGTGCTGCTTGGCCACCTTCTTGCGCAAATCCTTGAGCATGGCGAAAAGTTCGGCGTCGGCCACCCCTTCGCCGCGCCCGCCGGCGGGTGCAGCTGCATCCTCGCCCTCTTCCCCGTCGTAATCGTGGTCGAGGGTGATATAGATATCGTAAGGCTTTTCGAGGTACTTCTCACCCGCATCGTTCACCGACAGCAGACCGTAATTCTCGATATTCTTGTCCACCAGACCGAGGATGAGCGCCTGCCGTATCACAGCCCCCCAGAAGCGGTCGTCGTGATTGGACCCGGCCCCGAACCATTCGCTCTCGTTGTGTCCGTACGACTTTATCATGGCGGTCGTCCGGCCTACGAGGACGTTCACGAGATAGTCCATCTTGAACTTGGGGCCTATCGCCTTGAGCGCCTCCAGCATCACCAGCGTCTCTTCGCGTGCCTTCACCTTGGGCCGCGGATTCACGCAATTGTCGCAGCTTCCGCAGTTATCCTCTCCGTACTCCTCGCCGAAGTAGTGCAGCAGCGTCTTGCGGCGGCACATGGAACTTTCGGCATACGACACGGTCTCCATCAGCAGCAGCTTGCCTATCTCCTGCTCGGCTATCGGCTTGCCCTGCATGAACTTTTCGAGCTTCTGAATATCCTTGTAGCTGTAAAAGGTGATGCAGCGGCCCTCGCCGCCGTCGCGGCCCGCACGCCCCGTCTCCTGGTAATACCCCTCCAAACTCTTGGGAATATCGTAATGGATGACGAAACGGACGTCGGGTTTGTCGATACCCATACCGAAAGCTATCGTCGCCACGATGACATCGGCCTCCTCCATCAGGAAGGCATCCTGATTCCGCGCCCGTGTGGCGGCATCCATTCCCGCATGGTACGGCAGGGCCTTGATGCCGTTGGCGACGAGCAGTTCAGCCAGCTCCTCGACCTTCTTGCGGCTGAGACAGTAGATGATGCCCGACTTCCCTTCGTTCTGTTTGATATACTTGATAATTTCGCGGGCGACGTCGATTTTCGGACGTATCTCGTAAAACAGATTGGGACGGTTGAATGACGATTTGAACACCGCCGCATCGAGCATTCCGAGGTTCTTCTGAATATCGAGCTGCACCTTCGGCGTGGCCGTCGCGGTAAGGGCAATCAGCGGTGCACGGCCGATGTCGTTCATGATAGGACGGATGCGTCGGTACTCCGGACGGAAATCATGCCCCCACTCCGAAATGCAGTGCGCCTCGTCGATGGCGTAGAACGAAATCTTTATCTTCCTCAGGAAAGAGATATTCTCCTCCTTCGTCAGCGATTCGGGAGCGAAATAGAGCAGTTTGGTCTTGCCGGCCAACACATCTTCCCGCACCTGATTGATGGCCGATTTATTGAGGGAGGAGTTGAGGAAATGGGCGATACCCTCGTGCTGGCTAAAAGTGCGCATGGCATCCACCTGATTTTTCATAAGGGCGATAAGCGGGGAAATCACTATCGCCACCCCCTCCATGAGGAGAGCAGGCAGCTGATAGCAAAGGCTTTTGCCTCCGCCTGTAGGCATCAGCACGAAAGTATCCCGGCCCGCAAGTACGTTGCGTATGACCGCTTCCTGATTTCCCTTAAACGCAGCAAAACCGAAATACTCCTTCAGTTTTTGGTGCAGCATGTCATGCAAATTGTCCATCTTCCTCTCTTCTTTCTTCTTCCCTATATTCCCGGCGCAGGGTAACCGTCCCCGCACGACGAGCCGAAACGGCTTCCATGCAAGCTAAAATGCCGAAATCATGCGTCCCCCAGGAATAAAACACCCCGAAAGACGTTACGATATAAAACGCACGAAATGACCTGACGATTATCCCCAACATTCTTTCGCAACATAAAGATAGAACTTTTTCTAATATTTGACTAACTTTGTAGAAAAGTTTTTTAAAAAAATGAGGCTTTACACCACCGGACTCGTCAAAAAATATAAGACGCGCACCGTCGTCAATCAGGTGTCCATCGACGTCAATCAGGGGGAGATAGTCGGTCTGCTGGGCCCGAACGGTGCCGGAAAGACCACTACCTTCTACATGATAGTAGGGCTCATCAAGCCCAACGACGGACAAATATTCCTCGAAGGCGAAGAGCGGACGGAAGAGATAACCAAACTGCCGGTGTACAAGCGCGCACAGATGGGTGTAGGCTACCTCGCACAGGAGGCATCGGTCTTCCGCCACCTCAGCGTCGAGGACAACATCCGGTCGGTACTCGAAATGACCGACTACTCCAAGGAGTATCAGCGCGAACGGGTGGAAAACCTCATCGAGGAGTTCAGCCTGCAGAAAGTACGCAAAAGCAAGGGTATCCAACTGTCGGGCGGTGAACGGCGCCGTACCGAAATAGCACGGGCAGTGGCCATCAATCCCAAGTTCATCCTGCTCGACGAACCTTTCGCGGGCGTGGACCCCATCGCCGTGGAAGATATCCAAAGCATCGTGCGGACGCTCAAGGACAAGAACATCGGCGTCATCATCACCGACCACAACGTACACGAAACGCTCTCCATTACCGACCGTACCTACCTGCTTTTCGAAGGGCGCGTCCTGAAGACCGGTACGGCCGAAGACCTGGCGAACGATGAACAGGTGCGCAAGGTCTATCTCGGGCAGGACTTCAAACTCAGATAAACATCTCTGCGGATATCCACCAGCCGACGGTTCTCCGGACCGTCGCTTTTCTGAAATACTTTTATGGAGAAGACTATTCATCCGTCGCAGGTTTCGGGAGAGGTCAGACCGCCGTGCTCCAAAAGCTACGCCCAGCGCGCGCTGGCCGCGGCACTCCTCTCCGACGGAGAGACGACGCTCAGCAACATCGAGCTCTGCGACGATACGCGCTACGCCATGAACGTCATCACGGGACTGGGCGCTTCCGTCCGGCAGACCGGCCCTACGGAATATGTCATCAGAGGGGGGCTCGCTCCCATAACCGACACCATCAATACGGGCGAATCGGGGCTCGCCACGCGGCTCTTCACCCCCATCGCAGCCCTCTGCGACAGGCGCATGACCATCACCGGCACAGGCACCATGCTCCGCAGGCCGATAGGCATGATGATAGACCCGCTACGGAACCTCGGCGTACAGGTCAGGTCCAACGGTTACCTTCCCATTACGGTGCAGGGACCGCTCAGGGGCGGTGAAACCGATGTCGAGGCCTACGTCAGTTCGCAGTTCCTCACCGGGCTGCTCATGTCGCTGCCCCTTGCGGAGGGCGATACCATCCTCCATGTGGAACAGCCCAACAGCCTGCCCTACCTTGCCGTCACCGTAGACCTCGCCTCGAAATTCAGGATACGGATGGAACACAACGGCTTCCGGGAGTTCTTCATTCCCGGAGGCCAGCATTACCACCCTGCAAAACTCCACATCGAAGGCGACTGGAGCAGCGCTGCCTTCATGCTCGTAGCGGGGGCGATAGCAGGCGAAGTCACGGCCAAACGGATGAACACGCTCTCGCTCCAGGCCGACCTGGCCATCATCCAGGCGCTTACCAAAGCGGGAGCGGTCATCATCACCACACCGGACGAGATAACAGTACGCAAACGGGAACTGACCGGTTTCGACTTCGACGCCACGCAACGGCCCGACCTCTTCCCTATTCTGGCAGTCCTCGGCGCCAACTGCGAAGGAACAACGCATATCCGGGGCGTGAACCGGCTGGTCTACAAGGAGAGCAACCGGGCCGAGGCAATCGTCTCCGAATACACGAAACTCGGCATGGACGTCGCACTGGAAGACGATGTCATGACGGTACGGGGCGGCAGCCTGTCGGGTGGAACCATAGACAGCTGCAACGACCACCGGATAGCCATGGCAGCGGCCATAGCCGCCCTCGCCGCATCGGGTCCCGTCACAATCACCAACGCACAGGCAGTCACCAAATCTTACCCGCGGTTCTGGGACGACCTCGATTCCATCATACGAACAAAAGCATGAACAGTTTCGGGCACAGTTTCAGAATAACCCTTTTCGGAGAGTCGCACGGCCCCGCGATAGGCGTCACGATAGACGGAATGCCTGCCGGCATTCCCTTCTCGGAGCAGGACCTCGCTCCCGACCTCGCACGCCGCCGCAGTACGGGGACGGCAGGCACTACGCCCCGGCGCGAACCCGACCTGCCGGAAATTGTATCGGGCATCTACAACGGACACACGGACGGCACCCCGCTGACCATCCTGTTCCGGAATGCAAACACGAGACCGCACGATTATGCCGCCTTCGTCCGTCATCCCCGTCCGTCACATGCCGACCTCGTCGCTTTCCGCAAATACGGCGGCTTCAATCATCCCGGAGGCGGAGGCATGTTCTCCGGCCGGATGACCGTCGCACTGGTCGCAGCCGGAGCCGCAGCCAAAAAGCTGCTCCCTGGTGTCCGGTTCTCCACACGGCTCACCGAAATCGACGGCATGACCGACAGCGGCAGTTTCGAACGAATCCTGAACGACCTGCGCCTGGCCGGCGATACGGCCGGCGGAGTCGTCGAAATCCGGGCACAGGGCGTCGCCGCCGGAACGGGTGAACCTTTCTTCGATTCGATAGAAAGTACCGCTGCTCACCTAATTTTTTCCATACCGGGTGTCAAAGGAATAGAGTTCGGAGCCGGATTCGCCGCTGCCCGCAGCCGGGGGAGCCACAACAACGACCTTATCGCGGACCGTCATGGCACGACCGCAACCAACAACGACGGAGGGATAAACGGAGGCCTCGCCAACGGAAATGAAATCGTCCTGAGAGTCGGGTTCAAGCCGGCCCCGAGCATCGCACAGCCGCAGGAGACCTTCGATTTCACGGCAGGACACCCCACCCCGCTGGTCATTCCGGGCCGGCACGACGTCTGCATCGCACTGCGCGGAGCCGTAGCTGCGGAAGCCGCCCTCGCCATTGCGCTCGCCGACCTCGCCCTGAGGGCGGGAAATGCAGCCGTCTGACAGGAGCCGCAAGGAGACACACCGGGTAATGCCGGATATTCCTCCGATTGGATACCGTATCTATCCGAGCTTCGCACCAACAGACCCTATTTCACAAATATAGCAATACCAACCAAATACATCTACCATACTGCAACACACAATCCATATTCCACTCATTGGCCGCAGGAGCTGACAAACGAAAACCCTCTTCCAAAGAATCGGAGAATACTTTGCATTTCAATTATATTTGTATAAATTTGCGGGCTGATAATGGAAATGAAGCTGCTCGACGCATACGATATCCCATGGAAAGGGCTTTCGAACGGATGCCATGATTTCGATTTCGAAATCGACGACCGTTTTTTCGGCGAGTTCGGAGACTCGGGCATTCAGGGCGGCCGAATGAAGGCGGAAGTCCGCATGGAGAAATCCGCCGCGATGCTCCTGTTGCACGTCACCATCAAAGGCGAGGTCACCGTGGAGTGCGACAGATGCCTGGGCGACCTCCGACTGCCGGTGAATTATACAGGCGACTTGACGGTCAAGTTCTCCGACGAGACGGAGGATTACGACGGGGAGGTCATGTGGCTGAATCCGGCGGAGGAGAAGGTACCGCTGGCACAATATATATATGAAAGCATCGTATTGAGCCTGCCCTACCGGAAAGTGCACGGCACCGGTCCCGACGGAGAGCCGCTTTGCGACAAGGAGATGCTTGCCCGTTTCAGGATAATCAGTCAGGCGGAGTTCGACGCTTTGGAGACGGAACAGCACAGCCTGGCCGATACCGACGAAGGCGGCAAACTGCAGCAGCTCATGCAGGAACTTGAAAAAGGAGAAGACAAAGAATAAAACATTAAGCAACCAAATATAAATTACATAAAATGGCACATCCTAAACACAAAGTATCCTCGACGAGGCGCGATAAGAGAAGAACCCACTATACGGCGGCAACCCCGACGGTTGCGGTATGCTCCAACTGCGGTGCAGCGGTACAGTACCACAGGGTTTGTCCCGAATGCGGTTTCTACCGCGGCAAACTCGCCATCGAGAAAAAGGCGGAATAACACGCCTGCGGCATCTGTTCAACGGTCATTCCCATGTTGAAAATCGGTATTGATGCAATGGGGGGCGATTATGCGCCCCACGTTGTCGTGGAAGGAGCGCTTATGGCCCTCCGGCATATCGACAGCGACAGCAGGCTGGTTCTTTTCGGCGATGAAGGAGAAATAAGGAGAGTGATGGAAGAGCACGGCGCTCCGTCCGACACTTTCGATATCGTCCACACCACCGAAGTTATCACCATGGACGACCATCCGGCCAAAGCCTACAACCAGAAGACCGATTCCAGCATCCGGGTTGGCTACAAATACCTGAAAGAGGGGAAAATAGACGGTTTCGCAAGTGCGGGTGCCACGGGGGCGATGCTCGTGGGGGCGATGTATTCCGCCGAAACGATACGCGGCGTCATCCGTCCGGCCATCTCGGCGCTCATATCCACACTCGACGGCGGGAGTTTCCTGCTGCTGGATGTGGGATTGAACGTGGACTGCAAACCCGACGTACTCGACCAGTACGGACTGATAGGCAGTGCATATGCCGAAGCCGTCCTGGCGAAAGCCAATCCGAGAGTGGCTCTGCTCAATATCGGCGAAGAGAGCGAAAAGGGGAACCTCACTACCAAGGCGGCCTACGAACTGATGGCCGACAACGGCTGTTACAACTTCGTGGGCAACATCGAAGCCAACGAAATCTTCACCGGCCGCAAGGCGGACGTGGTGGTATGCGACGGTTTCGTAGGCAACACGATACTGAAACAGACCGAAGGCTTCTATGAACTGGCCCGCATGCGCGGCATCAACGACGACTATATCGACAAGCTCAACTATGAATTCGTCGGAGGTACTGCCGTACTGGGTATCAATGCGGTTGTTCTGATAGGTCACGGCCGTTCGTCGGCTTTGGCCATACAGAACATGGTCCGCCAGACCGAGAAAACGGTTAAAAGCGGACTCGTTAATAAGTTACAGGACACATTTCGTAATTTCTGATGAAGAAAATTACTGCTGCAATCACAGGAGTCGGAGCCTACCTTCCCGAATATATACTCGACAACTTCGAGCTCAGCAAGATGGTAGACACCTCCGACGAATGGATAATGACAAGGGTCGGCATCAAGACCCGGCGAATCCTGAAGGGAGAAGGGCTCGGAACGTCGTACATGACCGAGAAGGCGGTGAACGACCTGTTGGAAAAGACCAACACCGACCCGCTCGATATCGACATGATAATATGCGCTACGGTCACGCCGGACATGTTCTTCCCCTCGACAGCCAACCTGACGGCTGCCAAATGCGGGCTCAAGAACGCCTTCGGTTTCGATATTCTTGCAGCCTGCAGCGGATTTATCTTTGCCCTCGTCACGGCAGCCCAATATATCGAAACGGGCCGAAACAAGAAAGTCATCGTGGTGGGCGGAGACAAGATGTCCTCGATAATCGACCCGACCGACCGGGCTACCCTGCCCCTTTTCGGCGACGGTGCAGCGGCAGTACTCCTTGAACCCAACACAGAAGGATACGGCCTCATCGACTCCATCACCCGAAGCGACGGCAACGGGGGCAAGCATCTCTACATGAAAGCGGGCGGCTCGGCCTATCCTGCCACAGAAGAGACCGTGCGCAACCGCTGGCACTATGCCCATCAGGACGGGCAGAGCGTATTCAAGGCGGCAGTCACCAACATGTCCGATGTCACGGTAGAGATAATGAGACGAAACAATCTCATGGCAAAGGACATACGGTATCTCGTGCCGCACCAGGCCAACCTCCGTATCATTGATGCCGTAGCCAAACGGATAGGATTGCCGCGGGAGAAATGCATGCTCATCATCGAAAAGTACGGCAACACGACCGCAGCGACCATACCGCTCTGCCTGTGGGACTACGAAAGCAGACTCGCAAAGGGAGACAACCTGATTCTTGCCTCGTTCGGAGGCGGATTCACGTGGGGGTCGATATACCTGAAATGGGCCTACGACGGCGGGGATTTCTCCAAATAAACGTGTTGGCGGATAACTAAAAAACACTATCTTTGCAGTGCCCTTTCCCGCCGGACGGCAGGGAAGGCCCGGAAAGATACAACGGTTCCATAGTTCAACGGATAGAACGACAGTTTCCTAAACTGTAAATCCAGGTTCGATTCCTGGTGGGACTACGAAATTGCATTCGCAATACTTGTACGCAAGCTACGGTTAAATGTATAGCCATCTATCAGAGGGGTAAGTAAATAATACTTATCCCTCTAGTCTTTCAGTAACCGCTTCCAGATGCCGGTACCGTATTCCATCCGATGCGGGACAGCCCTCTTCACGACCGACAATGCGGCCATGCCCGGTTCGGATGCCACTCTGTCATAATGGAATGTACCGCTTCTCCGGGGTGCGTCAACGCCCCCCTCTCTGCGCGTCGAAAAGGCAACTTCACGCATATCGGCCCGTCTCTTCCCCGCTGACCGCACGGCAGCCTGCCGCCTCATAAGTTCTCCGCCCCTGCAAGGCAACGGGCACGCGGACGGTTCCGGCAATCGAAGAGAAGCGGCGGCTATCGGCACAGACTGCGAATCCATCCTGCTGCCCGGACTTCGTGCAGTAACAGAGCGCTCCACGCCCGACACGGCACATGGCTTCGTTCCCGTCCTGCAGCATAGGCGGCCGAACTTCCTACCCTGCTCTTCCGGTCCGGTCGACCGGCAGGAACACTGCGCAAACTTTCCTTCTCCGGAAGGCAACGACCCGTCGGGGAACCGGTGCTAAAACCGCACCACCGTAATAATTTCTTAGCAGAAAGCGTTTATCTTTGCATCCTAAAATCTTATCCTATGGAATCCATACGCGAGTTATTCAGAATATGCAACGGTCCGTCGAGCAGCCATACCGTCGGGCCCAAAAAAGCTGCGGAACAATTCCTTGCACGCCACCGCGATGCAGAGAGTTTCCGCGTCACGCTGTACGGTTCGCTGGCGGCTACCGGCAAGGGGCACCTCACGGATGCCGCCATCCTTTCGGTACTCGAACCGGTCGCGCCGACCGAAATGATATGGAAACCGGAAACGGTCCTGCCGTTCCATCCCAACGGTATGCTTTACGAGGCCCTGAAAGGAGGAAAGGTCGAAGAGGCATGGACCATTTTCAGCGTAGGGGGCGGAGCATTGGCCAACGAGCATACGAAACAGCGGAAGCCGGTCGATATCTATCCGCTCACCACCATCGAGGAGATACTGAAATGGTGCCAGGCCGAAGGCAAAACGTTCTGGGAATACGTGGAAGATTACGAAGGACACGACATCTGGGAGTTTCTCTCCACGATATGGACGACGATGTGCGAAACCATCGAACGCGGACTGAACAACGAAGGCGTCCTGCCCGGCGGACTGAAAGTACGGCGCAAAGCCAGCACCTATATGGTCAAAGCCAAAAGTTTCAACGACTCGCTCAGCAGCCGGTCGAAACTCTACGCCTATGCGCTCGCCACCTCCGAGGAGAATGCGGCGGGAGGTATCGTGGTGACGGCTCCGACATGCGGTTCGAGCGGCGTCGTACCTGCGGTGCTCTACAACATCGCCCAAAGCCGCGAAATACCGACGGTACGGATACTGCGCGCACTCGCAACGGCAGGCCTCTTCGGAAATATCGCCAAAACCAACGCATCCATCTCCGGCGCGGAGGTAGGGTGCCAGGGAGAGGTGGGGGTAGCGTGCGCCATGGCTGCCGCTGCGGCCTGCCAACTGTTCGGCGGTACCCCCACACAGATAGAATATGCAGCGGAGATGGCCCTGGAACACTTCCTCGGTCTGACATGCGACCCGGTCTGCGGGCTTGTGCAGATTCCCTGCATCGAACGCAATGCGGTAGCCGCCGCACGGGCTCTCGATGCCAACCTCTATGCCACCCTCTCCGACGGCAATCACATGGTGAATTACGACAAAGTGGTGAAGGTGATGAACGAGACCGGTCTCGACATGCCGAGCCTCTATCGCGAAACCGCGGAAGGCGGCCTGGCCAAGAACTATACGCGCCACAAATAATCTCCGGGCTCCGGCGAGCCGCTTAACAATAGATTTCAGAGACTTTCACCGATATCCAACCGGGGCCCCGGCGCCGGACAACTCCGGCAGGCAGGAAAGGAGAGTCATCCGCACGTCTGGCATCACAGGCCGATACACGACCGGGGCGGCGCTAATAGGCGCCGCCCCGGTTTTTCGATGTTCGAGCCACCGGTTATTCGAACCGTACCGCCACGTCGTCGTAAGCGAAGTAGGCAGGCGTATTCAATCCGTAGTCTCCGCAAAGGTCGGAACTGCCCATGATATTGAACTCTATCTTCGTGACAGAGCCCAATACCGACAAATCGAATTTGGTCCACTCTTCGACGATATTGGCTGAACCATTACACAGGAAGCATTCGGTGGAACCGGTCGTCCGGCCATCCGCATCGTAGCCGTAAGCGACGATTTTAAACCACGAATCCGCGGTTGCCGGCTTAGCGAAAGAGTCGCCGTAATAGAGCGAATTGAGTGTATAGCAGGTATTCACGACGTACATGTGGTCGACAACCCGGGCCTTGCCGTCGGCAAAGTAGAACGACGGAAGGACGGTTTTATACGACGTTTCATCTACATATCCGTTCTGTACACAGAAGTTAGCCGAACCGCCATGACCTGCCGCCCCGGTCGTTCCGGTCGAAACGGTCAGTTGTTCCGTATAGGTCAACCCTTTGAAATCGGCCGCAAAATAATTCGAGAGCACGTGTCCTCCGTTCCAGAAAGGCCCTCCGTCAATAATCTCCGACGCCAGCTCCGTATTGCCCGCATCGTGCCATTTATACCCCGTAATTGCAAAATCGTTGTAGGTCAGTGGACCGCCATATTGCGGTGAATCAATCAATTCACTCCAAGTCGCAACGGTTTTTCCGCAACCGGAAATGGTATAGGCTTCGAAACGAGCGTCTTCATCCTCGAAAGTAAGTACACGCATCGTCCCCTTCACCTCGAAGGCGGGCATCGACAAGATACCCGAACGGACCAACCGCTGCAACGAAGCGGTGCTCTGCTCCATCATCATTCCGTCGGAAGTATGGATTTCGAGCGAGAATCCCTTCGCAAATTCCTGCACGGGCACGACCAGATAACATACCAGCGGTTCGGAAGTAAGCGCCGCTCCTTCGTCGAAATCGAGACGTATCCACCGCACGGCTTCCATCGAAGTCTGGTCGGGTACCATGCCCGCCGTATCATTCCTCTCGCCCGGCCCGGCCAGATATTCGCCGTTATTGCCGGTCAGCACGATACGCTCCACCGTCGCCGCCCCCGTGAGGGAGAGTTTCAGCAGGGCACACTGATTCCTGAACTGCAACCCTTCGCCGACCGACTGCGCCGAAGCGGTCATCAGATGCGCCGCCGTATCGAACGAACCGGCCGTATAGTGCTGGACGGCAGGAAGCATCAACAAACCGTCCGACCGCACCGCCGAGGCCGGATAAACGGCTTCGTAAGAGGCAGCCTCCGCCACATCGACATACCAACCTTCCGATTCGCTCCCCTGCAGGGTATAGGTCGTCCCGTTCACACTGATTTTATCCCCGGCTTCCCACGATACGGAGACTCCATCGAGCGATGCGCGTGTCTCGGCATGATCTACCGCCAGCCGCACGGTAGGAACTTCAGGCTGCAATACCGCTTCCGACATGAAATCTTCGGAACAGCCCGCAAGTACCGCGCCTGCGAGCGCAACTATCATGATTCTCTTTTTCATCATTTTCTGACTTTTCAATTACCAAACTCCTTCCGTTTCAACATAATCCTCCGTCCGGATACTCGCGGCGATGCCACACTCCAGCCGCACCTCCGATACCTCGATTGCAGGTGCCTCATACTCGACAATGTTCTTCATGCTTTTAATTTTAAAAGGTTAAACAATCCATCTGTCCCGAACCGACCCGGCCGACAGGGATACGCAGTCACGACGAACAATCAAAAACACTCCGAAATCCGGATAAACTGAACGGAAAAATCGAGAATCGTCTTTTTGATTTTCGCCCGCAATCCCCCGGGCAGCCAATCGGTATCTATGCACAAAGCAGGTCTTCTGACTCGTTCCGGTTCCGCGCCTTCCCGACTTCGGCAAGCCAGTGGCAATTGATTGCGAAACCCCTTTTACTCCTTCCGGAGCAGGAACTCACAGCAATGGGTATTGTTGCAGATTCTCACTGCATTCCCTTTTCATCCGTCGCACGCTTCCCGCAGGAAGGCGTTCGGGACACTTTTGCATGCACAAAAATAGAAAATAATTGACAATTACATATCGCAGCACCGCTTTTATCGCCGTCCCGGCGACAAAGCAGGAACCGACAGCCCGGGGAAGAATACCCGCAGCCCACCCACCGGCCGTTCCATGACTTTTCGTCAGACCAACCGGCACACTGTCCGCAACTTCTGCCAATAAGTCCGCCGACACTCTCTTTTGCACGGTTTTTGAAAAAACAGTATGTATAAAAAGAACAGTCCCTTTATTCCGACGATGAAAGCCGGGAGCGATATTATGTAACGCACTCGATACGACCCGGACAACAAAGAGATACGGAGACCGCTTTCCAAACAAGATAATTCCCGAAGAGCCGAATCCAACCAAACGAAAATATATTACTTTTGCAAACCGATTATTAATTTTCAAATCAAAAACCGACGAATTGAAATGAAAAAGCTTACAACCCTCCTCGCAATCTTTGCAATCGCAGGACTCGGATTGACCTCGTGCGACCAGAGCGGTACCGACGAAATCGTCTATCCCTCTTTTGAAAAAGTAACCCTCGAAGAGCGTACCGACGGCACCTTCTTCGGCCGTTTCGACGTAACGTGCGCCCAGACCTCCTCGCTGAAAGAGGTGACCGCAAGCTACACTTACGGCTCGACCACCATCAGCATCCCCGACCAGGACCTCGACATCACAAAAGGCAAGAATTACGAATGGACCGTGAAGCTGACCGTTCCGGTGGAAGCAGAGGGAACGCGCGTAAGCAAGATAACGCTTTCGGCTACGGTAAAGGGTTCCAACGGCGGAACCAAAAGCCAGTCGTTCGACACGCCCGCCAAGGACGACCCCACTCCCGAGGAACCGGGGGAAACGGACCTCTCAGCCGCAGCAGCCTTCTCCTTCAAGCGTGTGGGCGGACAGGCAGCCACGGGCGACCTCTCCAAATTCGGACTGAAATGGCCTGAAAACGTATTGGCAGCCACCAACGTATCGCTTCAGAAAGACGGCGCATCGAAATTCGTGGAACTCGCCGCTGCCGACTGGAGCAATATCACGACCCAGGAGGCCCTGAAAGAAGCCATCGACAAGGCTTCCGACATGAAAGCCTACACCGGTATCAGTGCCGACAAGGGACAGGACTACGACGTGGTACTCGGCGTTATCAACGAAGATGTATATTACATGCTCCACATCACCAAGGCTACGGTAGCGACCGATGCCACCGTAGGTACGACGATAGAGATTACCGGCCAGTACAAGCACTAAACGGCAGTACCGTATCAAACAAAGGAGGGAACAGCCTGCTGTTCCCTCCTTCTTTTTCCGTATACCGCCTTCACTGCTCCCCGCCGACCGACGGACCGGCAGCTTCCGACGCTATTCCGAATAGCCGAAGCGACGAAGCTGGCTGTCGGAATCCCGCCAGTTGTCGCTCACCTTCACGTAAAGCTGCAGGAACACCTTCTTGCCGAGAAACTTTTCGAGTTCGATGCGTGCGGCCGTCCCCACCCGCTTCAGCATCTCGCCCTTATGTCCGATGAGGATGCCTTTCTGCGACTCGCGAGCCACATAAACGGTAGCCGAAATGCGGTCAAGACCGGGCTCCTCCCGATACTCGTCTATCGCTATCTCCACACTGTACGGAATCTCCTTCTGGTAGTTGAGGAATATCTTCTCGCGGATTATCTCCGAAGCGAAGAAACGCATCGTCCGGTCGGTCAGCGTATCCTTCGGATAATAAGGTTCCCCTTCGGGAAGCCTGGCGAGAATCAGGTCGAACAGCCCTCCTATGTTGAACCCGTTCAACGCCGATACGGGAACCACCTCGGCCTCCGGCAGCCGCGCCCGCCACCGTGCCGCGAGTTCCTCCAGCGCCTCCTGGGAGGTAAGGTCAATCTTGTTGATGACCACGATGACGGGAATGCCGCTCGTGGCGATACCGTCCACTATCCGCTGCGAAGTTTCGTCGCCCCGCTCCACCGTATCGGTCACGTAAAGAATGACGTCGGCATCCTTCAGCGCCCCGGCGACGAACTTCATCATGGACTCCTGAAGCCGGTAACTGGGCTTCAGGATACCGGGCGTATCGGAATAGACAATCTGGAAATCGTCGCCGTTCACGATACCCATTATCCGGTGGCGCGTAGTCTGTGCCTTGGAGGTGATGATGGAAAGACGCTCTCCCACGAGCGCATTCATAAGCGTCGATTTCCCCACATTGGGGTTGCCTATGATATTGACGAAACCTGACCTGTGCATAGTCGGAACATTTTGCGTTACGGCCCTTCGGGGCCTTTGCAAAGATAACGCAAATACGGTTCCAATTCCCTCCGCCGCGACGGAACGGCCCCGTATTTGTGCATGCACGGATAGTTTGCTACCTTTGCAGACGGAAAAAAGAAGCGTATGGCATCATCGAACTTCGTAGATTACGTCAAGATATTCGCCCGTTCGGGGGCGGGAGGGGCCGGTTCGGCTCATTTCAGGCGCGAAAAATTCGTCGCTTTCGGCGGGCCCGACGGCGGCGACGGCGGACGGGGCGGCAGCGTCGTCCTGCGCGGCAACAGCCAGTACTGGACGTTGATACACCTGAAATACCAGCGGCACGTATTCGCCAAGGACGGTGAAGCGGGTTCCGGCGCCCGCTCTTCGGGAAAGAGCGGCGAAGATGCCGTGATACCCGTACCGCTCGGCACCGTGGCCCGCAACGCCGACACAGGCGAAATCGTAGGCGAAGTGACGGAAGACGGTCAGGAACTCGTCCTGCTCCCCGGCGGACGGGGCGGTCTGGGCAACTGGCACTTCAAGACATCGACCAACCAGGCGCCGCGCTACGCTCAACCGGGCGAACCCCGACAGGAAGGGGCGTTCATTCTGGAACTGAAGGTACTCGCCGACGTGGGGCTGGTCGGATTCCCGAACGCCGGCAAATCCACGCTGCTCTCCGTAGTATCGGCCGCGAAACCCAAGATAGCCGACTACGCCTTCACCACGCTGGAACCCAATCTCGGCATCGTGGAGGTACGTGACGGCCGTTCGTTCGTGATGGCCGACATTCCCGGCATCATCGAAGGGGCCCACGAGGGGCGCGGACTGGGCACACGCTTCCTCCGCCACATCGAACGCAATTCCATCCTGCTCTTCATGATTCCGGCCACGAGCGAAAACCTGCGCAACGAATACGGCATCCTGCTCAACGAACTGACGCAGTACAATCCCGAACTGCTCGACAAGGAGCGTCTGCTGGCCGTCACCAAATGCGACACGGCAGGAGAAGAAGAGTTGGCAGCGCTTCGGGAACAACTGCCGGAAGGGATACGCACCGTTTTCATCTCCTCAGTCAGCGGCTATAACATCCCCCAGCTCAAAGATGCACTGTGGGAAACCCTGCGGCACACCAACGACCGCAAGCCCTGATACGCTCCCGCTGCTTCAAAACCGTTCCTCCGCCATATCGGAATAGAGCAGGTCGGGACGGATAACGCGCAACCGGTAGTGTCCGTCAAAGACAGAGAGCATCCCCTCTATCCTGCCGCTTCCGGCCGGAAGCGGCCACGAAGCGAAACCGGCACGGCGCGATGTACGGACAGCGAGCAGATTCCCTGACCGGTCCACCACATACCGGTCGGTATCGGCAAACCCCGACGCATCGTCCGCATCCCGGTCACACCACGCCGCACGGCCTCCCGCCACGAACTGTACCCCGTCAAACGAAACGAACCGGCCGACATCCTCCGGCCGCAAGGCGGCAATCTCCCGCGCCTGCGGCTCTACCGCCTCCTCGGCCATTCCTACGATACGCACCACCGCCGGAATATCCGCCTCGTCCACATATCCCGTTTCATACCCCTGCGACGGAGCCGTCCCCAACTGAAGGCAGCCGCCATACGCGCCCAATGTCAGTCCGTTACACGACACATCCACCAGACACCCCATGGCATAGGTTTCGAACAGCCGCTCGCTGTCGAGCTTCAGCTCTATAGCTCCGCTCCCGTCCAGCACGGCGAGTGTCTTGTAATAATTGCCCGACCGGTCGCTGCTCACCACACAGCCCCGGATACGGTAACTCTCCGTGAACGTATAGGGGTATCCCCGATAATGCGATTTCAGGTACTCCACCGTCACGACCGAAGAGGCCGCACCGCCCTCTTCCTCCTCCGGTACCCGGCCTCTTTCCGGATAGCTGCATCCGCTCAGGAGCAGCACGGCGGCCACCGCCGGCCAGCTACATCTCCACATCATTCCCGTCCCTCAACTTCAGGGCGAAGACCTCGCGCGTCCCGCCGAATTTTCCATACATCAATATTCCCGTCAGGGTCACCCGCCCGGCCGGAACGGTATCCCCTGCAAACGAAGCGTAACCGCTCGTCACGACCGCCACCGAATCCCCGGCAGCATCCCGGAACCAGACCGTTCCCGTGGCCGGCATCCCCGACTCGGCCCCCGTATCCGCCCACGTCACCGGTCCGCCCGAGCGGCAGACCTCCGCTATCCGGACAAGACGACCGCAATACCGCTCCTCCAGCCCGCCGATACCGGGCTCCAGCGGAGGTACTTCCCGGAAAAGCGTATCGCGCTCCATGCAGCGGTCGAGCAGCACACGTGAACCGAACTCCTCCACCCGATAGGCCGACCAGTCGTTCACGCCCGCCCCGAGCTGCACCACGCCGTTGTACATCCCCACCGCCAGCCCACGGGCATGGATAACTATCCGGCGGCCGCGCTGACAATAGGCATGCAGGTCGTAAAATCCGGCCCGTATCTCGACGGCACCGCTTCCGTCGTCGATAATGAAACTACGGAAGAAATTCCCGGCCCGGTCGTCGGACACCACATAACCGCCGACCGTCAAATCCTCCTGCACCACAAAGGGGTCGCCGTAAAAATGTTCACGAAGCAGGGCGAGGTCGGCATCGGGAAGCGTACCGCTCCCCTCCAGGTCGCCGGGGCCGAGCGTACCGAAACGGTCGTAGCCACAAGCAACGGTCAGCACTCCAGACAGAATACATACGAAAATCTTTTTCATAACGCTAAAAACTGACTGTCAGCGAGGCGAGGAATGTCCGGGGATAGGCATAGCTGTAACGCGCCGGGAACGGACGGTAAGCGTTCCTCCCGTCCGCCGCCGTATATTCGTCGAACCTCATCTGTTCATAGCCTCCGTAAACGATGTCGCGCCGGTCGAGCAGATTGTCTACCGACAGGCTGGCGAACACCCGCACTCCGAAGAGGGTGAACCCCTTCGTCACTCCGACGTTCAGTACCCACGCATCGGGCAGCCGCTCCTGCCGGAAACACGCCTGCCGCTCCTCCGGCGAAGAGGCCAGATAGAGAAAGCGGTCGGTACGCCGCAGCGGATTCACCGTCACGTAGCGTCTTCCGGCATACATCCCTTCGAGCGTGAAGCCCCACTGCGAGGCCGTACTGTAATTCAGTGCAGCGGCCGCCGTCGTCTGCGGAGTGGCCGAATGTACGAAACCGTCCAACCGTGCCCGGTCGCCCCCGAGCAGCAGCCGGCCGGAAGCATCCTCGTAAACCGCGACCTCAGGCTCGCCGCGATAGATGTTGTTTCCCACCGACAAGACCGTCAGCAGCACGAGCCGCTCGGCCAGTTCGATGCGTACTCCCGCCTCCACACCCCAGTCGAGCCGCGTGATGCCGGACATCACCATATCGCAATAAGCACTGTACAGGTCGTCGTAATAGCAGTCCACCTGCATGGCGCCGTGCGTATGTACGAGGTACCCGGCCAACTCGGCCACGGCGAACCACGCCAGCGGTACCCTGTACTCTGCCTGCACGCCGGCCACCCGTTCCGACCGGATGCCCCCGGCCAGCGCATTGCTGTAATCGGGCGAGAGAAAGATATCCTCATAACAGGGCATGTATTCGCCGGCGAACACCTCCGCACGGAGACGATGGCGTGCCGTGAAACCATAGCGGGCGGAAACATACACGTTGTACGGTGTGAAACCACACACGGCGGAGGAGCCGTACGACCGGCTGCCGGGCAGCGTCGCCTTCTCGTAATGTCCCACCCTGCGCAGGTCGGCGAACGAAAGTTCGGCCCCGAACGAGAGCCCGAAACGTCCGTACCGATAGTGGCCCGCCCCGAAAAGTACGGCCTCACGGCGGAGGATGTCGTAATCGTAGTCGTACCGGTCGCCGGGGCCCACCCTTCGTCCCGGTTTCCGCACGTCGCTTTCCACCCCGGTAAAGGGGTCGCGGTTATAGGCGAAAACCGCACCGAGCAGGTCGGCCGCCTCCCGGTAGAAGTTGCTCCGGTCCCGACGCAGACGGAAGCCGTAATCGCACCGGAAACCGTCCCGTTCCGGAGCCGTCGCGGAGAAAGCGGCCTGCCACCCCTCCACGCGCTCCATCCGCCGGTCGGCAAGGTAAAGCGCAGCCCCTCCCGGTGAAAAGAGATTGGCATCGTACAGGCCCGTCCAGTCCACCTGTGTCACCCGTTCATCGCCCGAACGCCACGCCTCCTCCAGCGCGGCAATCACATGCGGTTCGGTCCGATGACCCGGCAGGTTGCCATGGTAATCAGGGGCAGGAGAGGATGCATCCGACCACGACAGCCCGCTGCGCCCCCTGAATCCATAACGGCAGCCGACGGAAACCGAATAATACACACCGTTCCGGTCGGAAATGCCGAAATTCACCGCCGCCAGCGGAGCGAAATCGCGCCGCACACGCGAATTGCGCACCTTTCCCTGAAAAGGGCCCCAATAGGGATTGTAGAGATTATTCCCCGTCAGCACATACGCCTCACGCTCCGTCCACCCCTTCATGCCACGCTCCTGAGGGGCCGCCATCAGAAACAGCGACAGGGATGCGCCCGACTGAAAACGCTTTTCGACGGACGCCGAAGCCATGAAGGAGTCGGTGAACACCCCCTTTACGAACGCGTCTTCCCCCCAGCGGCCGCGGGCCGAGACCGCATAGTACCATCCCCGCCCCGCTTCTCCGGCCGCACGCAGGCGCATCCCATTACGGTAACGCCGTTGCGAAAAGGTGTAGGTAGCCGATACGCCCTGCATGGCCAGCGAAGCCCGTATGTCGTAAAAATCGGTATAGAGCGGCGAGTAGGTTCCGGCAACGGAAGCACCGTAGATACGCGACTCCTGCGGAGCAAGAGCGCCCAGCGCCGTATAGAGATGGTAATCGGGATAGCGTCCGAGGCCGGAGGATAGCTCCAGTCCTGCGAGCGAAGCGCGGGCGAAACGTTCGTCCAGCCCGCGGGAACGGTAGGAAGTGAATCCGAAACCGTAACGCGACATCTGCGCGAAGAGCGTACTCCCGTCACCGAGGGGCGAATAGAAAAGGGCCGTATCGACCGTTATCTCCCGGAAATCGTCTTCAAAAGGGTCGTAGTAAGGTTCATCGTCCGCAGGTTCCTGTGCAGACAATGCCATGCAGCAAAGGGACGTCCATGCCGCCGCAACGATTTTGACCAACCAGCCTCGCACCCGAAAACAATATATTTCAACCCAAATATACTATTTTCTACGCAATAACACCTCATCCGAGAACGTTTTACCGGCCGACTTTTCCTCTTTCTTTCCCCACCGCGGCATGCGAAGGGGCGCTTCCCGACAGGAAACGCCCCTTCGCATGGCAACGGCGGACGGGTCACAACTCGTCGCTGAAGACCGCCTGCGGCAGGTCGTGCAGATTGTAGCGCGAGGCCATTGCGGCACCGTAAGCTCCGGCCGTCTTTATCGAAAGCAGGTCGCCGCGCCTGAGTTCGGGCAGGGAGAGGTCGCGGGCGAAGATATCCGATGACTCGCACACCGTTCCCCCTATCGTATAGGCACGCTCCGGCCCCGTACCGGTCAGGTTCTCTATCGCATGGCGGGAGTGGTAGAGGGCCGGCCGGAGGAGTTCGGTCATGCTCGCATCTATCAGGGCGATGTCGTCCCCCAGACCGCTCACCTTCGTAAAGAGTACCGTGGAGATGAGTTCGCCGCATTGTGCCACGAGCGAGCGTCCGAGCTCGAAGTGTACCCCGACCGACGCGGGCAGGTCGAGGCCCTGCGCGAAAACGGCGAAATAGGCCGCAAAATCCGGAACGGGATGCATCTCGGGAACATCGTAATCCACACCGAGTCCGCCGCCCACATTCACGTCGGTGATGCGGAACCCCTCCTCGGTAAACCACCGGTAGGAAGCATTGACCTTCCGACAGAGCTCCGCGAAGACCCCCAGGTCGGTTATCTGGGAACCGATATGGAAATGCAGTCCCATGATGTCGATGTTGCGCAGGTCGCCCAGCATTCCCACCACATCCGTTATCTCCCGGGGCGAGATTCCGAACTTGTTCTCCGAAAGGCCCGTAGTAATATAACTGTGGGTGTGGGGGTCGATGTCGGGATTTATCCGCAGCGCCACGTCGGCGACCACGCCGAGTTCCCGTGCAAGCGCATCTATCACGACAAGTTCGTTTTTCGATTCGCAGTTAAAGGCGAATATACCCTGCCGCAGCGCATAGATTATCTCGCTGTCCTTTTTCCCCACACCGGCATAGACGATGTCCTTCGGGGCGAAGCCCGTCTCTATGGCCCGGCGCACCTCGTTGCCGCTCACGCAGTCGGCCCCCATGCCGCACGAAGCGATGAACTCCATGATACGGCGGTCGTTGTTGGCCTTCATGGCATAGTGCAGCCGATATCCGTAACGGTCGGCCTCACGCAACGCACACTCCACCGTCCGACGCAGCAGCTCCATGTCGTACAGATAAAAGGGAGTCTCATACTCCCTGAGTCGCTCCTTTACCTCCCTACTCAGCATCCTTTCCGAACAGTTTGTCGTTAAGATTCCGCAACAGGCGCGTCCTGTTGCGTGTATCGGTCAGCAGAGCGATGCTCCGGTGGCTCGCACCGTAGGAAATCATCTTGAGCGGTACGTCGCCCGCAGCCTCCATGATTTCCCGTGCACGCCCATGTTCCGCATGGTCCAGACGACCCACGATGCAGACGATGGAGTTGCCCGTATCCACCTCCACCGTCCCCAGTTCGGAAAGCTCGGCGATTATCTCCGGCAGCCGGCAGTCGCTGTCCACCGTCAGCGATACGGCCACCTCCGAAGTCGTTATCATGTCTATCGGCGTCCGATACTTCTCGAATACCTCGAATACCCTGCGCAGAAAACCGTAGGCCATCAGCATCCGGGCAGAGTAAATCCGTACCGCCGTGATGCCGTCCTTCGCCGCCACGGCACGGTAAACATGACCGCCGACCTCCGCATCGGATATAACCGTACCGGGCGCATCGGGCGCCATGCTGTTCTTCAGCAATACGGGAATGCCCCGGTCCTTGCAGGGCTGGATGGTGGAGGGATGCAGTATCTTCGCTCCGAAATAGGCGAGTTCGGCCGCTTCATCGAAATTCATCCGCCGGATGGGGAATGTCCCCTCCACGTACCGCGGGTCGTTGTTGTGCATGCCGTCGATATCGGTCCATATCTGTACCTCGCCGGCACCGAGCGCCGCTCCTATCAGGGCGGCACTGTAATCGCTGCCGCCGCGACCGAGGTTATCGAGCCGACCGTCCGGCCCGGTACAGATGAAACCCTGCGTAATATAATACACACCTTGAGCAGCATCGGCCACCGACTGCCGCAACACTCCGCCGTCCACGCGCACCTCGCCGCCGTACATGAAAGCCGGGGCATGGAGCAGTTCGGCCCGACAGCCGCGCTCTTTCATATAAAGGGTAAAGAGGGCCGTAGTCAGCAGTTCGCCCTGTGCGATGATGGTACGCTGCGACACTTCGCCCGCATAGGCCGCAGCCTCCTCCGCCACCCGCTCCATCGTACGCTCCACCGCCGCCGACGCATCGGCATATCCGTCGGAAAACAGCTCCCCGGCACACCGTACATATTTACGTTTCAGACCGGCCAGAAGCAGTGCAATCTCCTCTTCGCAGCCGCCTGCCGCCGCGAACGACGCTATTCTTTGCAGGGTGTCCGTCGTACCGGACATCGCCGACAGCACCGTCACCGACGCCCCCTCGCGCACGATGATGTCGGCCACTCTCCTCATATTGGCAGCACTGCCGACCGAGGTACCGCCGAACTTCAAAACCTTTATCATTCTTTTCCGTTTTATCCACTAAAGATGATTTACAGCACAAAGATAATGGTTTTTATTTTTTAAAAATCGTTTTTATAACATTTTTTATTTTTAAGTCAATTTAAGTTTATTTTACAATATCAAATTCACCTAAAAACACACAAGATACCTACTCATTACATTCTGGTCGGACAATCCGGCATTCCCCTACAAATGCAGCAACGCAGATGCTGCGCAACGAAACGGGCCGTCCATCCGCCATGACGGAAACCAAAAGGCTGCCGGGAAGTGTTCCCGGCAGCCTTGAGCATACAAAAACACGGCAGCGTATCAGTATCCGAGTATCCTCATCATCGAACGGTAGCTCTGCTCCTTGGCAAAGAGGCGGGTATAATATTCATTATCACCCTTGTCGCGGTCGATGATGATATGCTTGGGTGCAGGTATCAGACAGTGTTGGATGCCGCCGAAGCCGCCGAGCGACTCCTGATAAGCCCCCGTATGGAAAAAACCGATATACTGCGTCTCACCGGGTGTGAGCTTCGGAAGGAAGACGGCGTTGGAGTGGGCTTCGCCGCTGTAATAGTCCTCGCTGTCGCACGAAAGCCCGCCGAGGAACACCCGCTGGTACTCCTTGTCCCAATTATTGATGGCGAGCAGCGGATAACGCTGGTTGATGCCCCAGATGTCCGGCAGCGTCGTCATGAAAGAACTGTCAATCATGTACCAGCTCTCCCGGTCGTTCTGCTGCTTCTGATTGATGATGGAGAAGAGGGCGGCACCGCTCTCGCCTACCGTGAACGAACCGAACTCGGTAAAGATATTCGGCTCCTCCACCCCGTTGGCATTGCAGACATTCTTAATCTGCGCCACAATCTCCTCGGTCATATACTCGTAATCGTAGTCGAAGGCGAGCGAATTCTTTATCGGGAAACCGCCGCCTATGTTCAGCGAATCGAGTTCCGGCGCAAGTTTCTTCAGTTCGCAGTAGACCTGGATGCACTTGTGCAGCTCGTTCCAATAGTAGGCCGTATCCTTGATACCGGTATTGATGAAGAAGTGGAGCATCTTGAGCTTCACCTTCTTGTTGTTCTTTATCCGTTCCTTATAATAAGGTATGATATCGTTGTAGCGGATACCGAGGCGCGAGGTGTAGAAATCGAACTTCGGTTCCTCCTCCGCCGCGATGCGGATTCCTATCTGACACGGCTTCTCGATGATGTCCAACAGGTCGAGCTCCTGCTTATTGTCTATCACCGGAATGGTATTGGTGAAACCGCTGTTTATCAGGTTGGCGATGTTCTCCACATACTGCGGACGCTTGAACCCGTTGCATACGATGTAAATGTCCTTGTTAATCAATCCGCTCTCATAAAGCGCATTGATGATATGGATGTCGTAGGCCGACGATGTCTCGAGATTTATCTCGTTCTTCAGGGCCTCTTCCAGCACGAAAGAGAAATGCGAACTTTTCGTACAGTAACAGTAATTGTAGGAACCCTTGTAATCGACCTTGGCCATCGCCACGTTGAACATGCGCTTGGCACGGTTTATCTGCTGCGATATCTTCGGCAGATAGGAGATTTTCAGCGGCGTCCCGTACTGCTTGATAATATCCATCAGAGGGACTTCGTGGAAGTAGAGTTCGTTATCCTCCACCGTAAATTCATCCTGTGGGAACTCGAACGTCTGTTCGATAAGGTCGATGTACTTGTTTTTCATCTCATCGCAGATTATTACCGGTAAAATCGACAATCCGGCTCGCCTACTTCGGTCTTTTCCGGCCGAAGTAGCCCGGACGGATTGCACGCAATCGCGGATACAAAGCAAGCGATTCTTTTTCTATTTATCAACTATTTCGGCAGGCAATATCGTTTTTACCGCAATGCATACCGCATTTCAGTGAAAAAATCCCTAATTTTGGGCAAATCATTTCGAGAGGAATATGGTCGGAGAGGCAATAAGAGGCATACTGGACGGAGGCGCCCGCAAGGTCATCATACCAGGCTGCGGGACTTTCATCAGGCGCGAATCCGGAGAGCTCGTATTCACGGAACTGCTCCGGACGGACGACGGCAGGCTGACCGCAGCGCTCGCAGCATCGCAGGGCATCGCGCCCGAGGCCGCACGCAAACTCGTCGAAGCCTATGCGGCAGCCATGAACCGGAAACTCGCCGGAACAGGACGGATGACCGTCGAAGGGGTCGGCACCATCGTCCGAACCGCTGCAGGCAATTATACGGTCGAACCGCAGAACGGGACGGTATCGCAGCAAACGGAATCCGAGCCGATTCGGCAGACGGAGCCCCCCGCGGCGGCGGACGTTCTCACGGAAGAGGGCGTTGCACAGACGGCAGACACCCCCCGGCCAACCGACCCGAATGCGGAAGAACGGCCGCAGGAGACCCCGGCCTGTATCGGACAGGAAGAGGTCGTCCCGCACGAAGGAGTCCGGCAGGAGGCAGTCCACACCCCCGCACCGACCTACGGACGCTACGGCAAGAGCCGGCTGCGCAGTGCGCTCTACGGTGACCGGGAGCCGGACGACGAAGAGACCGCGGAACATCAACAACCGCTTTCCGAAAGTCTGCCGGACAAGACGCGTTCCGTATCACCGGCAGCAATACCTGCCGCGACAGCGACGGCGCCCTCCTCTTCCGGGAATGACGGAACAACGGAATATACGCCTCAAATCCATATCCGGCGGCCCGGCAAGCCCAAAAAACGGCCGGATGCGGTGCTCGTCATCGCAATCATCGCATTCGCCATCGCGATAGGCGTACTCGTTTACGGTTTCCTCGCCAACCGCGACATCAATGCCGTCAAGGAGGGCATCCTCATCGAAATGGACGCCAGCGGACAGGCAGCGGAACAGGCCGCAGAGGCGGAATGACATTCGGCCGGTCGCGCGAAACCAGACAGTGAAAGGACAAAGCCGCTACGGGCAAAGTTCCCAATATCCGGCATGCTTCCTTTTCTGTCCGACAGCACGACAGGGCGATACACACGATTTGAAGATTTCATACATAAGGAGATAAAAGCATGGACCTTATTGCTGTAAAACAGCGTTTCGGCATCATAGGCAGCAGCGAAGCCATGGACAGGGCTCTGGAAATAGCCTTGCGCGTGGCACCGACCGACCTTTCGGTACTCGTAACGGGAGAGAGCGGCGTGGGAAAGGAGTTCTTCCCGCAGGTCATACACGCCTACAGCGCCAGGAAACACAACAAATACATCGCCGTGAACTGCGGTGCCATACCGGAAGGCACAATAGATTCGGAACTGTTCGGCCATGAAAAAGGTTCCTTCACGGGTGCGACGGAGTCCCGCAAGGGATACTTCGAAGAGGCCGACGGAGGGACGATATTTCTCGACGAGGTAGCCGAACTTCCCCACTCCACCCAGGTGCGCCTGCTGCGCGTACTCCAAACGGGAGAGTTCATCCGTGTCGGTTCATCGAAGACGCAGAAGACGAACGTACGCGTCGTGGCGGCGACCAACATCAACCTGCAGACGGCCATCAAGGAGGGACGCTTCCGGGAAGACCTCTATTACCGGCTCAACACGGTACCGATATATGTTCCCGCCCTGCGCGAACGCAAGGAGGATATCTACACCCTGTTCCGTAAATTCGCCTCCGATGTCGCCATCCAGTACCGCATGCCCCCGATAACGCTGGACGCACAGGCGCGGACAATGCTCGAAAACTACTACTGGAGGGGCAACATACGCCAGCTGAAGAATGTGGCCGAACAGATATCCGCCATCGAAGAGTCGCGCGTGATTACCGCCGAGGTGCTGAAGAAATACCTGCCGGACGACGGCAGTCAGACGACTGTCCCGGTCTACGTAGGCGGACAGCATGCCCAGTCGGGCGATTTTGAACGGGAACTGCTCTACAAAATGCTGTTCGACATGCGGACCGAGATGTCCGACATCAAGGGAATGCTGCACGAACTCCTCTCCGGCCGAAGCACCCCCGAGCAGGCCGAGCGTATCGCGGGCTTCCTTCAGGCGGCCAACATCATTCCAGCCTCGCAGGAACAGACGCAGGCCCCGAACTATGCCGAAAGCGAGGAGGTGACCGAACCGGAAAAAGAACTCACCAAGGAGGAGGTACTCCGCAACGCCATCGTCAAGGCTTTGCGCAAACACAACGGACGCCGCAAAGAGGCCGCGAAAGACCTCTTCATATCCGAACGGACACTGTACAGGAAAATCAAAGAATTAGGCATCAATGAATATTAGAAGATTCGTAACGGCGGCTATCTGCATCGCCGCATGTGCACTGACCGGCTGCAAGGTCACCTACTCCCTTTCGGGAGCCTCCATCCCGGCCAATGCCAAAACGGTCAGCATTCCCTATTTCCCGAACAACGCCACGCTCGTATCGCCTACGCTGAGCTCCACGCTCACGGACGAGCTGCAGACGCGATTCACCAACCAGACGAAACTCGAACTCGTTCCGGAAAACGGTGACCTCGCCTTCGAGGGGGAAATCACGAGCTATACGGTACAGCCGGTCGCCGTAACCAGCAACGACATGGCCGCCATGAACCGTCTGACGATAACGGTCAAGGTAAAGTTCACGAACCGTATCGACCCGACTTTCGATTTCAACCGTTCATTCTCCGCCTTCCAGGAATATCCCTCTTCAAACGACCTCTCGTCAGTGGAAGGGACGCTCATTCCGGAATTGGTGACGCAGCTCGTGGACGACATCTTCAATGCGGCAGTATCGAACTGGTAGCGCCATGACCGAGCGAACGGACATTCCTGCGCCTTGCGCAGACGACCTGCTGAGCAGGTTCCCGTGGTTCGACCTCCCGTTGCTGGAACGCTGCTCTGACGGGCGAGAGCTACCAGCCCGACTGGCGATACTGTCACGTTACAGACCGGCGATTGTCCGTCCTGCCGAATGCTGTCCGAAAACGGCCGACGAGCGGCAGGAGGCTGCACCGCTCCCTGCGGACGATACATTGTCAATCATCGACGAGTTCATGCGTTCGGGCGAACACCGGATAACGGCCGACGAACATACCCCGGAGGAGATTTCCGGACTGGAGGCAGGCGGACTTCCCTCCGACGACCTGCTGACGGAGGAGTTGGCCGCCATCTATCTGGCACAGGGACTGACAGGCCCTGCCGTTGAAATATATAGGAGATTAAGTTTGTTAAATCCGGAAAAAAGTGTTTATTTTGCCGAGATTATTGACAAGGCCCTGTCGGCGGAATCCGCTGGCAGGAAATGAGAAAAGATTAAAAAAGAATAACTAAAAACAATAACTCTACAATGTACATCTTTCTAATCGTACTTATCATAATCGCGAGCATACTGTTGGTTCTCGCCGTACTTGCACAGAATCCGAAGGGCGGTATGGCCGCCAACTTCGGCGCATCCAACCAGGTGATGGGCGTCCGTCAGACGGCCGATTTTCTCGAACGTTCGACATGGGCACTCGCCATTGCCATCGTGGTGCTCAGCCTCCTCGCTTCCATTGCCATGTCTTCCCACCGAAGGAATACCTTGGGTGCTGGCGACAAAGTGCTCGAGCAGATAACTACCGAAAGGGAAATCGCCCTTCCCAACACGGTTGCTCCTGTAGCGCCCGCAACGGAACTGCCCGCCGCTGAAAGCGCTCCCGCCGCAGAGGGTACCGCAGCGACAGAGGCCGCAGAGTAAGGGAAACGCAATATGAAAACATATGCCCGGAGCCGATGGCTCCGGGCTTTTCCATTTTCTCCGCTCTCCGACAAAGCACGTTTTCTTTTTTGTACCGTCGCCGCTATTTCCACACTCACCCGTACATCCGTCGCACTGCTTCGGCCGGCTCACACCGCCAAGCCCTGTCCGTTGCAGTCCGACCCGTGCAACACTTTCCCGTCCGCCGAGACCACAGCCACCATCAACCGGCATGGAAATACGACCGCACACATCGCCCGACCGCAAAGTACCACCCGAGAACGGGCATGAGCGCATTTCACGAATGAGATGCGCCCATGCCCATTCCATACTGTCCCTTCCTACTCCTCGGACGGTTTCCGGAAGTTCCTGAACATTCGGTCGGAAAGATATATCTGCAGCTCCAGTTTCTGCTGCCAGCCCCAACCGTCGCCGTCGTAATGCTGCACGGCCGATACGGTCAAGGCGATATCAGACAAAAACTTATGCGTCCAATAGATTTCGAGCCGGTCATAAATGCCCTTGTCCGTCCGGTAAAAAGGTTCGCCGGTATAGAGCCCCTGCCCATAAGCAGGCTGCCCCGCTACCGTACTCTCGTAATAGGGCATCAGATTGCCGCCGAGATAGAGGCTGTTGTATATGCCGAACCCCCAACGCTCCACACGGGCCTCCAACTGAATACCGCCCGGAGTGACATACCGTCCGACATAGGCACGGTCGTTTTGGAAAGTCTGCAACCAACCGACCTGGAAATAGAGCGCCGAAAACTGCGGCAAATAGTGCGTGAAATCGGCTCCGGCAAAGGGATAAATGAGAATGTTGTCCACTACGCCCCGGACCGTTTCACTGCCGGCATGGTGGTACATCCGCGCATTGTAGCCGCCGTAAAAGGCCCCGTAATTGAGCCGGCCCGCCGAAAAGATGCTGAATTTCTCGCGCTGGTCGCCCACGAGCATGCTGTTCCAGTCCAACACCAGTTCCACGTAGCCGTGGCTGCCGGTGTACTGCCCCATCAAACCGTCGAGATTGCTGTCGTAATAGGAGATATAGTCGCTGAAGAATGCATTGGAATAAGTCCCTATGAGATTCCTCCGGGGGAAACGCCCGAAATAAACACCGAACCGGTCATCCTGATATTTGTAATAGACTATCATCTCGCGCGCCACATAGGTATTCCGCCCCATGTCGTTCAGGAAATCCACACCCACCATGAGGGCATTCCCCCGCCCCCAGCCGAGCCCTATCTGGGGCGTAAGTCTCGCCGTGAAGTTCGTTACGGAAGCATCGTGTTCCACGTCGGCATACTCCTTGTTATCGAACTTGAAATCGAAATCGACATTCCACAGAAACCGTTGGGCGGAAGCCGTCGCCGAACATAAAAGAAATGCGGCACAAACCGCAGCAATTCGCAAATATCCCATCACCACATTGATATTCTTTATTTCACATGCAAATATATTATAAAGGAAGACAACAAAAAAGTTCCATTTTTTATGCCAAACCGGACGGCAGACACGGCAATTCGTATCGCCGGAATCTTTTCATTGTGGCCGGCCGCAACGAAAACGGGCGGATACGCCCGTACCCGCCCGCCCTGCCGGTCTCTCTTCCGGTCAGAATATGCTGTAAGCAATCGTCAGACCGGCCATGACGATTGCGACCATGCTCATCAGCTTGATAAGAATATTGAGCGACGGGCCCGAAGTATCCTTGAAGGGGTCGCCCACAGTATCGCCCACTACCGTAGCCTTATGGGAATCGGAACCCTTGCCGCCCATGTTCCCCTCTTCCACATATTTCTTGGCATTGTCCCACGCTCCGCCCGAATTGGCCATGAAGATGGCCAGCACGAAGCCCGAACCGAGCGCACCGACCAACAGCCCGATAACGCCGGCCACACCAAATACGAGTCCCATGGCCACCGGCACGAGAATAGCGAGCAGCGAGGGAAAGAGCATTTCACGCTGCGCCCCCTTGGTCGAGATAGCCACACAGCGGGCATAATCCGGCGTAGCGTCGCCCGTCAGGATACCCTTTATTTCACGGAACTGGCGTCGCACCTCATTCACCATGCTCTGTGCGGCACGGCCTACGGCATTCATGGTAAGACCGCAGAAAAGAAATGCCATCATCGCCCCGACGAATACCCCGACAAGTACCTTCGGATTCATCAGGTTCACCTGGAAATAGTCCATGAAATCCAGCATGGAGGCGTCAGCTATCGTCACCACGGCGCCGTCCGACAGCGTGAACGTCTGCTGGCCGAGATGTTCGAAACCTATCCTTATCTCCTCGATATAGGAGGCGAGCAGTGCCAGAGCGGTCAGCGCAGCGGAACCTATCGCAAAGCCTTTGCCGGTGGCCGCCGTCGTATTTCCGAGCGCATCAAGCGCATCGGTTCTGCGGCGCACCTCCTCGCCGAGTCCGGCCATCTGGGCGTTGCCGCCGGCATTGTCGGCTATCGGGCCGTAAGCGTCGGTCGCCAGCGTGATGCCGAGCGTGGAGAGCATCCCCACGGCGGCGATGGCAATGCCGTAAAGCCCCGTTTGCAGGTTACCTGCCGTCAGCATCCCCGCAATATCGAACCGAATGGCGCACAGGAAAGAAAGCACGATGGCAAAACATATCGTTATTACCGGTACGGCGGTCGATATCATCCCCATCCCGATACCGGATATGATGACGGTAGCCGGTCCCGTTTCGGCACTCTTTGCAATCTTCCTGGTCGGCCGGTAGGAGTGAGAGGTATAATACTCGGTGGCCTGCCCGATGATGACACCGGCGATGAGTCCTATCACCACCGACCCGGCTATCCATCCCCAGTTGGGCATATCGAGGAGATAGAGAATGGCGAACGAAGCGACTGCGATGAGCACGGCGCTCAGATTCACACCGAAACCAAGCGAACGGAGAAGCTGTTTCATAGACGCCCCCTCCCTGGTGCGGACGGTAAAGATGCCTATTACGGAGAGGATAATCCCCACGGCCGCTATCAGCATGGGAGCGAGTACGGCCTTCATCTGTACTTCGGGATTGAACATGAAGGCAGCCGAACCGAGCGCGGCGGTAGCGAGGATGGAACCGCAGTAGCTTTCATAGAGGTCTGCCCCCATACCTGCCACATCCCCCACGTTGTCGCCCACATTGTCGGCTATCGTCGCAGGATTACGCGGGTCGTCCTCCGGGATTCCCGCCTCGACCTTTCCCACGAGGTCGGCGCCCACATCGGCCGCCTTGGTATAGATACCGCCGCCCACACGCGCGAAAAGGGCCTGTGTGGAGGCACCCATACCGAAAGTCAGCATCGTCGTGGTCATCACCACGAGTTTCTGCGGCCCCTCCATATCGACGAAATGGTTCAGCACGATATACCACAGTGAAATGTCGAGCAGTCCCAGCCCCACGACCACGAGCCCCATCACGGCACCGCTTCGGAAAGCCACCTGCAACCCCCGGTTCAGCGACCGGTCGGCGGCACACGCCGTTCTAGACGACGCATAGGTAGCTGTCTTCATGCCGATGAAACCGGCGAGCCCCGAAAAGAAACCGCCCGTCAGGAAAGCGAACGGCACCCATTTGTTCTGTACGCCCAATCCGAAGGCGAGCCAGGCGAAGAAGAGTGCCAAGACGATAAATACGATAACGACCACCTTATACTGCTGCCGAAGATAGGCCATCGCCCCTTCACGCACGTACCGGGCTATCTCTTTCATGCGCTCCGTCCCTTCGTCCTGCCGTTTCATCTGCCTGAAAAAATACCAGGCGAACAGCAGGGCTATGAGTGCGGCAGCCGGTATCAACCAAAAAATCGTCGGTGTATTTCCCATAATCCGTTCTGTTTAAATGTTTATACTTGAATGTTTAAATAGCTCCCCTTTCCTTGCCGGACAGGCGCCCGACCGAAAGGAGGTTTGTCTTCGCACCGGGCGCGTGCCGCAAAACGGCCCCGACCATCGGGCAGCATTCCATCGACGGACAGTCGCCGCAGGTCTCGTACCCCTTCTCCGAAACACACCTGCGAATGCTGCACATGCCGCTACAATAGGCGAATTTCACCCCTTCGGTACGACATCCCATGCAATCGATGGTCGCGGACGTAATCTCCGGAGTCCCGTTCATCACGCTCCATCTCCGGGCTGTCTCCTCCCGCAGCCCGTCGTCATTCAACAGCGTGGCCCTGCGGGCATCGCACTCCCCGCAATCCAGGCCGCAACATGCAATCAGCTCGTTATTCATGCTCTCTCCGTACTCATCTTCCTTCGTCAATACGGGCACCGGACCGTCCCCCACCCCGGCTGCCGACTCATTCAGAGAACCACTCCGGAATAAAATGTTCCGGCAGACCGTCAGAATTTTTCTTCTCTTTCGACAGGATTTCCAACAGGTCGTATTCCGTCCATGCCGGAGTAGCCATCGTATAGTCCAGATAATCCGACTCGGAAATCCGGATTCGATATTCATAACCAGACTCATATTCGAATCCGCCGATACTATGGCCGAAAGCCTCCCATTCACGAGTATCTTCCATTTTGACGGCGTAAACATCCGCACGAATATTCATTCCGCACGACCATACAAGTCCCGGGACTTGTTCCGAAGCGACCAGCAGTTCGTACTCCCGATAACCGATTACCCCGTTTTCGTTCTGTTCCAAGGTCGTGCTGCGGCAGCCTGCGACACAGCACCCGCACAGGAACACCAAAAATACCCTGAATAGCCTCTTCCCGTTCATCATATCCGTCTTAAAAGGTTCTCCGAAAATACCTCCGGCTTTACATCCATGATTTTGCGACCATGCTTTGCCATCCTGCGGCACCCCCGGTCGACCGGTCGTACCCATTCTTTCCTCGGAGACAGCCGGCGGACACTGCTCCTGCGAATACAATATTTTCGTAATTTTGGGCGTGGCAGGAATGACGGTACCGAAATCAATGCAACAAATTTAATCTTTTTTCAAAAACGGCCAAACGAAGCGCCGTTTTTTCGGAAAAACAACAACCGGTTCGAAAGGAGATGAAAAAGACCACCAACGAAGAACTGCACCGTCCGAGTGCAGAAGAGTATGCCCGCATGCGCAAAATGCCCGTGACGGTCGTACTCGACAATATACGGAGCCTGAACAATGTCGGTTCCTTCTTCCGAACATGCGACGCTTTCGCCGTAGAACGGCTGCTGCTGTGCGGCATAACGGGGACTCCCCCCTCCCGCGAAATTCACAAGACGGCCCTCGGCGCCGAAAATACCGTCGCATGGCAATACTTCGAGAGTACGGCCGAAGCCGTCGAATCGCTCAGGAGGGAGGGATACGTCGCGCTCGCCGTAGAACAGGCCGAAGGAGCCGTCATGCTGGAAGATTTCCGGCCGGGAGCCGGCCAACGCTATGCCCTCGTCTTCGGCAATGAGGTGGAGGGGGTGGCACAGGAGGTGGCCGACATGTGCGACGGTGCCGTCGAGATACCCCAGGCGGGAACGAAACACTCCCTGAACGTAGCGGTAGCCGGCGGGGCGGTACTCTGGCACCTGTTCGCAGGATATATATCCGAAAAAAAGGCTGCGGATGAAACCGTGTGAAAAAGTCTCCTATCTTTGCCGACGTAATCCATTCATTCAAGAAACGATGTCCACCGAAAGAAACCTCAGGCCGGTCACCACGCTGCGGCTCGCCGAAATGAAAAGCCGCGGCGAAAAAATCGCCATGCTGACGGCATACGACTACTCCATGGCCCGTATCCTCGACAGGGCCGGAATAGACGTCATTCTGGTCGGCGATTCCGCTGCCAACGTCATGGCCGGCTACGAAACGACCGTCCCCATGACGCTCGACAACATGATATACCATGCACAATCGGTCACCCGTGCAGTGGAACGTGCCCTCGTGGTAGTGGACATGCCCTTCGGCACCTATCAGGGCAACTCGAAAGAGGCGCTCTGTTCGGCGGTACGCATCATGAAGGAGACCGAAGCAGGCGCCGTCAAGCTCGAGGGAGGCAAGGAAATCCTCGAATCGGTAGACAGAATCCTGAGCGCAGGCATTCCCGTCATGGGGCATCTCGGACTCACCCCGCAGTCGATTCACAAATACGGCACCTATGCCGTCCGGGCCAAGGAGGAAGCCGAAGCAGAAAAGCTGCTCGAAGATGCCCACCTGTTGGAAAAGGCCGGCTGTTTCGGCATCGTCCTCGAAAAGATACCGGCACATCTGGCCGGACAGGTCGCCCGCGAACTCGCCATCCCGATAATCGGCATCGGTGCCGGTCGGTACGTGGACGGACAGGTACTCGTGACACACGACATGCTCGGCATCAACAGCGAATTCTCTCCGCGGTTTCTGCGACGCTATGCGAACCTGACCGAAACGATGTCCGGTGCATTCGGCAGCTACATCCGCGACGTCAAGGAGGGCGACTTCCCCAGCGAAGAGGAGCAGTACTGACGGTCGCATAAAAAAATCCCGCGGAGCAGTAGCTCTCCGCGGGACTATTCCGGGCAGCGGCTCTGCCGCATGCGTCACTTTCCTATAAGCTCCACGCTCCTTTTGATAAAGTTGGTGAGCTGCTCACCCTTCAGCATCCCGTTGGAAAGCAGGGCAAGGTCGATAAGCTGTTTGACAAGGCTGTTGCCGGCACCTATTTCCTTCAGCCGGGCCGTGCGCTGCCCGCGCAGGTCATCCACCTTCTTGGCCAGGTCGTCGCGCTGCTGCTTCTCCTCTTCCGTCAGGTCGGCCTCCTTCTTATCCTTTATCAGTTCGTTGAGGTTCGCCTGCTGCTTCTGGGCCGTCTCTATCTTCTTGTTTATCGTCTTGAGTTTCTCACCGTACTCGTTCTCCACCTCACCGAGAATGTCGATTACGAGCGGATGGTTGGCATTGACGGCTATCGTATAGTTGTCGAGCATCTGGCTGTAGAACTGGCTCATGCCGCCGCCGCTCATCGCCGCCATCTCCTTCATGCGGCGCATGTATTCATCCTGCGTGATGGTCACCGGAGCGTCGGTGGGCGCCATCGCTTCGAACGCTATGTTATAGAATATCTTCTGGTCGGTCGGGAGCTGGCTCTCGAACACCGGGCGCATGATATCCTGCTGCTCGGAACTGAGCGACATGCTCATGCTCGTCTCCTTGTCGATAAGCCGCTCGGCCACATCGGAATCGACACGCACGAAACGGCACCCTTTCTCCTTGTTCTCGTACCAGCTCACGAAGTGGTTGTCGAGCTGTCCGTCCATGAGCAGGACATCGTACCCCTTCTCCTCGGCTCCCCTGACGAAGCTGTGCTTGCCGACCGCATCGTCCGTATAAATATATATCACCGTACCGTTCCGGTCGGTCTGGTTCTCCTTCACCTTGTCGCGGTACTCGGCCAGGGTGAAGTAACTGCCCGCCGTATTCTTGAGCAGCATGAATCCCTCGGCCTTCTCGGCGAACTTCTCGTCGGTCACGATGCCGTATTCGATGAAGATTTTCAGGTCGTCCCACTTGCCCTCGAAATCCGCCCGCGCGGTATTGAAGAGCTCCTGCAGCTTGTCGGCCACCTTACGGGTGATGTAGCCCGATATCTTGCGCACGTTGCCGTCGCTCTGAAGGTAGCTGCGCGACACGTTCAGCGGAATGTCCGGCGAATCGATAACCCCGTGCAGCAGCGTCAGGAACTCGGGAACGATGCCCTCCACCGAATCGGTCACGTACACCTGGTTGCTGTAAAGCTGTATCCTATTCTTCTGAATCTCGAAATTGTTGTGGATTTTCGGGAAATAGAGAATCCCCGTCAGGTGGAACGGATAGTCGATGTTGAGATGTATCCAGAACAGCGGGTCGTCGCTGCCCGGATAGAGCTTCCGGTAGAATTCCCGGTACTGTTCGTCGGTCACATCGGCCGGATTATGCGTCCAGAGCGGGTCGGTATCGTTCACGATGTCGTCCCGTTCGGTATCCACATACTTTCCGTCCTTCCACTCCTGTACCTTTCCGCAGGCTATCGGTATGGGAAGGAAGCGGCAGTATTTACGCAGCATTCCGCGAATACGGGACTGGTCGGCGAACTCGGCGCTCTCTTCGCTCAGATAGAGGATGATATCGGTTCCCCGCGACCTTTTTTCCGCCCGTTCCGTCATGGTGAATTCGGGCGTTCCGCCGCAGCTCCACACGACCGTCGGCGCCTCCTCCCTGTAAGACTGGGTAACGATTTCCACCTTGTCGGCTACCATGAAGGCCGAATAGAACCCCAGGCCGAAGTGTCCGATGATATTCTGGTTCTTGTATTTCGACATGAACTCCTCGGCACCTGAGAAAGCTATCTGGTTGATATATCGGTCCACCTCTTCGGCTGTCATGCCGATACCCGCATCGGAAATCGTCAGCGTCCGCGCCGCGGCATCCGCCGTGACGTGCACCGTCAGGTCGCCCAACTCGCCGGCGTAATCGCCCGTCGAAGCCAACGTTTTCAGCTTCTGCGTGGCATCCACCGCATTGGACACGAGTTCCCGCAGGAATATTTCATGGTCGGAATAGAGGAATTTTTTAATGATGGGGAAGATATTCTCGGTAGTAACCCCGATTTTTCCGTTCTGCATATGCTTGTGTTTTTGTTGTTTCGAAGTGACAAGCAAAAACACAAACAATATGCCACCCCGTCCTGTCTGCCACTGTGACAGACAGACTGACACGTTTGCAGCAGCAAAATCCGTAACAAAGAGATTCAGCGGAACAACGGCCGCCGGATGAAACGGGCAAGATAACTCCCCGCGAGCAGGGCCTGTGCGGCCCAGTAGCACGACAGCACGGCGACACTGCTCCAGGTGAAAGGACGGACGAAACGGTTCCAGGCCAGGAACACATCGGAGATGAGAAAAAGCAGAGCCCCGGCGATATACCATCCGCGCCCCTTTCCTTTCCAGAAAAACGAAGAGGCGCACATCAGGGTTATCAGTACGGCATACACGACAACTGCTCCATGTTCCGTCGGGTTTCCGACTGCCGGGATTATCCGGGATGCCGCGACGGCAACGGCGGCACACAACAACAGAGCGGCGGCGAGCGACGAGGGACGGAACCATGCACCGCGCAGGAAATAGACCGCATAAAAGATATGGGCGACTGCGAAAAACGAAGCCTGCAACAGAAACATGCCGCTTTCTCCGCAATAGTCGCCGGCGGCGGACATCAACAAGCCGAGCGACATGAACGAACCGTGCCATTTTGTCGGGACGAGCGAAACGACGGCAAGATAAAACACGGGAAGGGCGAAGACCAGCGGCAGCAGCGGCAAGCCGAAATGCTGCCACATGCCGTACACTGCGACCGTAACGGCATATCCCGCCAACAACGATATGTATGTACCCTTCTTCATTGCGTCCCCTCCATCCGACCTGTCCGAACCTTTGGCAGCACCACCGCTTCCGGATTCCGTGCCGTCCGGAAAATCCCGCTTCCGACAACAGCGGCCTGCCGAAAACGGTTCAGAAACCGAACAGTTCCAAAAACCACTGCGGCGCCCGCAACGGCCGGCGAGTAACCGCATCGACGAATACAAGCACGACCGTTCCCGTATTTATCAGGTCGCCCGCCTCGTTGTATATCTCGTGCTCGAACCTCAGTTTCACGCCCGGCCTCTCCGCAATCCGTATACGAACCGTCAGCAGGTCGTCATAATAGGCAGGCGCCAGGTAGTTCAACTGTACTTCGCGCACGGGCAGCATCACTCCGCGGGCCTCCATCTCCTTGTAGGAGAGCCCACGCCCGCGCATCATCTCGGTACGCGCCACCTCGTAATAGTTCACGTAATTGGAGTGATGCACCACCCCCATGTTGTCCGTCTCCTTGTATCTGACACGTATCCGAACCTCGGATTCCGGCATCTTTTCCATCCTTTTCTCGTCTATATGAACGTTATCAACACTCCGCCGCAATCCCCGCCGTTCCATTCGGCGAGCCGCAGCGTTTCCTCTCCGACAAGAAGCTCATCCCGCCAAAGTTTCCCTCCGGCTTCGACCGTAACGGGATATGCGCCCGGAGGCGGCAGCAGCTTATCCCTGTCGCCGGGCAGTACGCTCCGGCCCCGGATATCCGCAATGAGGATATATCCCCTCGTCAGGAACTCCGCTGCATGCGCCATCTCTCCGGAGGCAATCATATTGCGGACGACGGTCGAACTCACCTTCTCTTCGTGCACGTCGCGCCGGCCGACACGGACGGCAACGAACCCGAGCTCCCCCTGCATACGCTGCAACGAAGCGAAATCACCCTGCTGACCGCTCCCGAAACGGTGGTTGTACCCCACCACGAACCGCTTCATCCCTATCTTTCCCACGAGTATCTCCCGCACGAAATCGTCCGAAGACATTCGGGCGAATTCGGCAGTGAAAGGCAGCACGACCACATCGTCGATGCCGGCCTCCCGCAATAGCCAAAGCTTCTCGTCGAGCGTATTGAGCAACTTCACTCCGCCCCCGTCGGGCAGCACCCTTCTCGGATGGGGCCAGAAAGTGACTACAACGCTCTCTCCGCCCGCCTCGTCCGCCATCGTCTTCACCTGCTCGAGCAAGGCGCGGTGGCCGAAATGCACCCCGTCGTACGAACCGACCGTAACGACCGGGAATTTGATTGGCGGCAATCCCTCCGCCGAACGGAACACCCTCATGACGACAGGCTACATTTCATTGTTCTCTTCATTCTCCTTCACGAAATAGGCGACCTTTTCGAGGAGAGTGGTGATATCGTAGTTCTCCACCACGATGCCGAGCGGAAAGTTCAGCGGTTTGGAGGTAAAGTTAAGCACCCCCTTAATGCCGGCATTGACTATCGGTACGACCAGGTCGGAGGCTATCCGCGACGGGCACGAAAGCACCGCTATGTTGATATCGAGGCTCGACACGTCGGCCTCGAAGTCGTCCATACTGTAACAAGGTATCTCCTCGATGGTTTGACCGACCTTTTCCGGGTCCACGTCGAACGCGGCTACTATTTTCAGATTCAGCCCCTTGCCGTTAAAATAACGGGTGATGGCCTGACCGAGGTGTCCCATCCCTATCACGGCGATGTTCATCGGCGTAGGACTGTCGAGGATGCCGTTGATGAAATCTATCAGTACCTCGACGTCATACCCTTTTTTCGTATCGCTCGAAAAGCCTATCAGCATCAGGTCGCGGCGCACCTGTACGGCCGTGATGCCCTGCATGCCGGCGAGCACATGCGAAAATATGTGCGTAATACCCTGACGGTGCAGATTCATCAGCGTGCGGCGGTACTCGCTCAGTCGCTCAATGGTCTTCTCGGGAATATTGTTATTGGACATAATCGAATCGTTTTTGTATTTCTCTCCGTCGGAGGATTACCGGACGCTGATGGTATAGTCGTTGCCGTAGGTCACGAGCGCCCACTCGGTATTGCCCGTATTGCCGCCCGCACCCGTTTCAAAGCGGTAGGGCGTCTGCAGCGGTACCATAACACTGCCTGACAGGGCCGGTACGGCATTGCCCGCAGCGACCGCGCCGCCGAACATCTTCACCGCGTCGTAACCGCGGTAGGAGTAGAGCGAGGGCACGCGCCCGAAAGCCTCTATGTACCGCCTGTCGAAATCCAGCACCGCCTCATTACCGCGGTCGGCATGATAGGAGGTGACGAACGAAACGTTCAGTTTGAAAAACAGACTCCGGTCGAGGTTACGATAGCGCACCCACCTGGAGTTGCCCACCACCATGATGTGTCCCGTCCGTTTGGAACGCGCCAGCCGGCTGTTCTGCACCGAACTGAGCGCGGCCAGAATGAGGTCCACGCCGGTCTCGTCTCCGGCCAGCACCACGAAAACGTTATCCGTCCCGCTGCCTGCCAACATCTCGTCGATTTGCTGCGAAGGCGTCCCTTTGCGATATACCACCCGTTGGTAGGGATTGCCTCCTACAACAGCTTTCATCTCCCGTTCGAAAGCGGCATCGTTCACGTCCGACGTGATGAAGACGATGTTCTTGTCACCTTCGAAAAGAGGGCCCATCTTCTCATAACGGCGGGAAGGCTCCGGTGACATGCTGAACACCGTAGCGCCATATCCCTCCCCGAGGTCGGCGAGCGGCGAGACCACCGGTACGCCGGTCAGCCTCGAATATTCGGCCACCGGGGCCAATTCGTCCTCATACACCGGCCCGATGATGACATCGGAGTGCCGGAAAGCCTCCGCGGCGGTTATCGTCCGCACCGTTTCAGGCGAACGTTCCGTATTGAAAAGATTCAGCACCACCGAATGGCCGGCATTTCTCAGTTCATCGGCCGCAATCAGTGCCCCTTCGTAAAACTCCATGAAACTCGCCCGCACCGTATTGTCGTCCGACAGCGGCAGCAGCAGTGCAAGTTCCATCTCCCCCGCATAAGGGCGGCTTTCCCGAAACGGCACCTCCGTTCCGGGCAGAAGAGGATGCTCCTCCCCTCTGACCGCACCGGCCGCCTCCCCTGCGGCGGTATCCTTCGCCGCAAGCTCCCGTCCCGGGACGGGTATCCGCAGCAGCACCCCCGCCTTCAGCCCGCCGCGGACATCATTGCCGGCCTCTATGTCGGCTACGGTCACACCGTATTCGCGGCTGATGGCATAGAGCGTCTCGCCCATCTCGACGAGGTGGTAAACATATTCATCGGACACTTCCGTCAGCGTCGAGGCAAAATCGTCCATCTGCGACAGGATTTGCTGCGGCGAGGTCTTGTCCATCTCGGACTTGCGGATGAGCAGTTCCTGCCCTGCCTTCAGATGCGACGGGTCGAGCCCAGGATTGTCCCGTATGAGTGTATTGATTGCCAGCGAGTAACGCTTGGCGATAGAGTAGGTGGTCTCGCCCGGCTGCACAGTATGGGTTACGAACGTCCGCTGCATCTTGCGGCGGGACAGCTCTATCTCCGGCACATCGGTACAGAGCACCCGGACCGTTTCGCCCGCTTTCAGTCCGGCCTCCTTCACCGCCGGATTGTCTTCGTAAAAACGCTCCTCGGCGACACCGTACAGCCTCGACAGGGAATAGACCGTTTCGCCCGGGGCAACCCGATGCAGATAGTAGTCCGTACCTGCCATGCTCACCACTTCGGACGACCGCGTACCGGGGACCTGGGCGGCGGCCTCTCCGAACAGGAGGACAGACGCCGCCAAAACTATCAGCCAACTCTTCATCATCGCTCTCCTTTGACATTCATCACGCTATTCCGGCGGAATCTTCGTCTCCTCCGCCGCACGACGGGCTCCGGTACCGCCGGAACCCGTTCGACCATGCGCTATTTCTTGTTCAGCGCCGCATCGCGCAGACGTATCTCCGTAATCACCTTTTTCGTGTACATCGGAAAATCGCCGTTCATCATCCACGAATAGTACCCCGGCTCCTCCCGGAAGACCTCCGCCACCGGACGCCCCCTGTACTTTCCGAAACCGAAGACCTCCACCCCGTCCTTATCATAAAGGATACGGCCGGCATAGTCCGCACAGCGGTTCTGCTCGGTAAATTTGGCCAGGAACTCCACGTCGTTTTCCAGTTCGGGATACCGGTCGAGCTGTGCCTTCAGCACCTCGTAGGTAGCCAGCGTATCGGCTTCGGCCGAATGGGCTCCCTCCAGCTCCCGGTCGCAGTAAAAACGGTAGGCGGCGACGAGCGTACGCTGTTCCATCTTGTGGAAGATGTTCTGCACGTCGATGAATCTCCGCTTTTTCAAATCCACATCCACTCCGGCACGCAGGAACTCTTCCGCCAACACCGGAATATCGAAACGGTTGGAGTTGTATCCCGCCAGGTCGCACCCCTCCATGTAGGCGGCGAGCGACTTGGCTATCTGCTCGAAACGGGGTTCGTCCTTCACGTCGTCATCGGCAATGCCGTGTATTGCGGTCGATTCCGGCGGTATGGGCATCCCCGGATTGATGCGCCGTGTCTTCACCTCCTTGCTACCGTCGGGCTGCACTTTCACCAGCGAAATCTCCACGATTCGGTCTTTGGCCGGGTCTACCCCCGTGGTCTCCAAATCGAGGAAAACTATCGGTCTCTTCAGTTTCAGTTCCATCGCCGCGCACCCTATGCGTTAATGAGCATGGGCATGAGTATCATCAGCGTATCGCTCGCCTGCACATCGTCGTAAATAGGCTTGAAAACACCCGAACGGGTCGAATCGGCCAGCTCGATAACAACGCTGGGAGTCTCGAGGTTAGAAAGTATCTCCACCAGAAAAGTCGATTTGAACCCTATCGTCACGGGCGTCCCCTCGTAGCTGCACGACAGACTCTCGTTGGCTGAATAGGAGAAATCGAGGTCCTGGGCCGTGAGGTTTATCCGGTTATCCCCGATATCGAACTTTATCAGGTTGGTCGCCTGGTTGGAGCAGACCGCCACGCGTTTGATGGCATTCAGCAACTCCACCCTGTCCACGATGAGCCTGTTCGGATTGTTGGCCGGTATCACGCCGTTGTAATTCGGGTAATTGCCCTCGATGAGGCGGCACATAAGGGTACTGTTTTTCAGCGTGAACTTCACGTTTTTGGAATCGAACGCCACCTTTACCGCGTCGTCCTCCTTGAGCAGAATGGTACGCAACAGGTTGGCCGGTTTCTTGGGCAGGATGAACGAAGCCTTCGGGCCGCCCTCGGTATCGACCGTATATTTCACCAGTTTGTGCGCATCGGTGGCGACGAAGATGTATTGCGACGGAGTGAGGTCGATGAAGATGCCGTTCATCACGGGCCGAAGTTCGTCGTCGGCCGTGGCGAAGATGGTCCTGTTGATACCGCCCAGAAGCACGTCCACATCGAAAGTGAGCTCCTGCGCATCGTCGGCGAGAGGCTGGGCGGCCGGATAGCTCATGCCGGAGGTACCCGGCAACGCAATGGAGCCGGTCTTCCAGCTAATCTTTATCTCCCACTTCTCCTCGTCGGCCTCGAAGGTCAGCGGCTGTTCGGAGAACTCCTTGAGCGAGTCGATGAGGAGTTTCACCGGTGCGGCTATCACGCCCTCCGATTCGACGCTCTCGGGGATTATCGTGGAGGTAATGGTCGTTTCGAGGTCGGACGCGGTCACTTTCAGGCTGCCGTCCTTTACCTCGAACAGAAAATAATCGAGTATGGGAAGCGTATTCTTGCTGCTGATAACCTTCGATGCCGTCGAAAGGAACGACAGCAATGCGGAACTTGATATGACGAATTTCATGCTCTGTATATTTTATTGAACTGTTGTTTTCCCGATTAATTTTCAAAAATAGGCATTTTCATCGATTCCGCCAAACCGCCCCTCCGTACCGGCATAAAGAATGTAACAAAACATGATTCCGCTATACAAAACCAATGTAATTATACCTATCTTTAAGGCGCGGACGGGTCCATTCCGAATTTCCGTCCTGTCGAAATATGTACCATCACCATCTCAAACATATCGCCATGGCCGCTGCCGCCGTATCGCTGTCGGTCTCCTGCGTCAGGGACGACGGAGGAAACCACCCCGCAAGAGAGTATGTCCGGGTAGGCATGACCGTTCCCGCCTTCAGCGTTTCGGGAGAAGGGGGGCGGACTTTCGACTCTCCCGAAGGATTCGCCGGCCGGACGACGCTGCTGCTTTTCTTCGCCACCTGGTGTCCCGACTGCCAGGCGGAGCTGCCCGTAATCGACGCCGTATGGCAGACGGTAGCCGGCGAACCCGGCTATGACGTCGTAGCCATATCGCGCGGCGGCGCGGAAGGACGGTACGAACAGAGTCCCGATATCCTCTCCCGGTACTGGAAAGACCATGACCTTCGGATGCCGTGGTATCTCGACGGCGACCGTTCGGTCTTCGACCGCTTCGCCAGTGCCGGTATCCCCCGCGTCTATATCGTCAACGCGGAAGGCGTCGTGGTATGGCAATCGGCCGCTCCCGAGCTCGATGCGGCAGGTTACCTCGCCCTGCTCCGGCAATACCGGTAACACGCGGCAGCGACAACCATGACCTATCCGGGGACGGACACATTTGTCCGTCCCCGGATGCCGTATACCCCATCCCCTTTCCCACCCCACCGCCCCTTCTTCCGTTGCCGGCTCCGGTCGGAAGGGCTTCCGGCAAAGATGCGCTCCGGTGAACCGGCCCCGTCCGTACCGCCTTCCCGCATCGTTCTTCCCTGCCTGCCAACCCGGCATGTAACATCTGCAAAAAACACATTTTCTTATTTTACCGACCTTCCTTTATGTTGAAAGTGCATTTTTTCTCAAATACATATATTATTGTTTTATCAATTTAATTTTACTTAATTGCAACCGCAATTTTAAAAACAATAGTATATATACAACAAATACATTTTTTTTCGCTGCACGGCAGGCCGACCGGTAGGCTTGCCCGCAGTAACACTTAAACAAACACCAACTATCTCTACGATGAAAAAACTATCCTTTTTCGCTGCAGCCGTGATTCTGCTGGCCGGCTGTACACAAGCCCCAAAGAACGAGTATGTAAAGCTCAGCGACGCGGCATGCACTTTCCGGGCTGCCGACAACCTTCCGCAGACGGTCCGCGTCAATGCTTCGGGCTCCTGGACGGCGGAATCCGGCGCCTCGTGGCTGACCGTGGAACAGCAGGCGGACGCCCTCGTCCTCACGGTTGCCGACAACGACACCGACTACGACCGGAGTACCGAAATCCTCATCGCCTCCGGCCGCGCCGAGGCATCGATTAGCGTCAGTCAGCTGGCTGCCGACAGCAACATCGCCCGGCTCCGTGTCCTGAAAACCTTCTCCGGCGGTACGGTCATGTCCAAAAGCGGACGGTACGTCGGCGGCATCATATCGGAACTCCAGCCCGATGAGAGCTACTGTTACTACCCGGTCATCATCGACCTCCAAACCGACGAATGGACCAAGACCGGCCCCTTCCCGTCCGCTCTGTACATGCTTCTGAGACCCTATGCCATCTCCGACCAGGGGCTGTTTTTCTGCTTCAACGCCCAGGACGGCTCGAGCCCCGGCATCGACCTGCAGGGCAACGTCATCATGCCGAAACAGGTCGAGGGCTTCAAACTGAATCCCCACGTACAGGGCATCTCGGAAGACGGCCGCATCTGGGTCGGCTATAACCAGACGGGCGATTACGACAACAATAACCTCTTCCATCCGGTCAAATGGGTGGACGGCGTTCCGGAACTGCTGCCCATGCCGGAAACCAGCCTGCGCGGAGTTCCTTTCATAAACGGCTGCATGGCCCGCGGCTGCTCCGCCGACGGTTCGGTCATCTACGGCTCCTCATGGGACAATCTGGATTTCGGCATGCTCTACTGGAAAGACGGCAAGGTCGACTGGGCAGGCAGCGATGTGCGCCGCATACATACGGAAATAAACCGCTACGGCGAGGAGGAGATATGCGTGGATGCCATGCGCTGCATGGCCGACCTGACGCAGATAAGCCCCAACGGCAAATGGATAGCGGGGGCATACCGCTATGAAATTATGGAAGACGGCAATTATCACATCGAAACCTATCCGGCCGTCTTCAATACGGAAACAGGCAAGACCGTCATCATCAAGGATTACGGCGAAAGGGTGGTTTCGCACATCACCAACGACGGCATCGTCTGCATCGCCAACAGCTCCTACCTGCCCGACGACGGTTTCATGTACGACGTGAACACCCAGACCAACCTCGGCAGCGTATCGGAATGGATTCGGAGCAACTACGGCATCATCGCCCCGCGGGGCTACATCCGCCACATATCAGCCGACGGGCAATACCTGATGGCCCATACGCTGGAACCAAGCGCCCTGACCGTACGCGTAGTAGGATGGTATCTCGCACCGGCCCTGGAGAAATAACACATTCACCTTAAAACCCGAATCAGTATGAAAAAGTATCTTTGGCTGGCGCCGGTGATGCTGCTCGCCGCCGCCTGCAAACCCGAAACAGACAACACGGCATCGCTCTCCGCGACCCCGACCGAAATCGAGTTCGCCGCCACCGGAGGCGCAGCACAAACCATTGCGGTAACGGCCAAAAACGTTGCCTGGGACTACTCCGTACCCGAAAGCACCGGGGCATGGATAACCGCCGAGAAACGTGACGGCGGCCTGTCGGTCATGGCTGCGGACAATATGAGCAAGGACGGCCGTACCGGCCAGATAAGAATATTCGCCGAGAACAACGACAAAGTCCCGGCCATCAGCATCACGCTCCGTCAGGCGGGCAATGCGGATGCCCCCGACCTTTATCTGACCGTCGAACCCGCTTCCCTGACCTTCGAGGGCGAAGGTGCTGCCCCGCAGGAGGTGAAGGTCACACCGTCCGTCGAGACACTCGCGTGGAGCGCCGCCGCAGAGGACGACGCCGCAGCCTGGATTACCGTCGAGGAGGGGAACGGAACGTTCACCGTATCGGTACAGGACAACCCCGAAGAGAGCAGGCGTACCGGAAGGATTATCGTGACACCTTCCGAACCGTCCGCCGAAGCCAAAGCGGTCATCGTGGTGCAGGAGGGCAAAATCGTCCCGCCGTCGCTGACCGTCACCCCGACCGACCCGCTCGCATGGGAATACGACGACCTCAACCAGGCCTACCTCACCGTTACCGCCGTAAACTGCACGTGGACGGCCAAAGCCGTGGACGAAGAGGGAAAAGCCACCGACTGGATATCTCTCACGCCCGACAAAAACGACACGCAGCTCAACGTCCGCCCCGCTACGCGCAATACGACCGCCTCGTCCCGTTCCGGATACATCATCATCTCGGTCGATGCAGAAGGCGTGGATGAGGTGCGCATCGCGGCTTCCCAAACCGCCGCTCCGGACCATTTCTCGACCTTCAACAACGATATCGACCTCAATACGCTGGGTTTCTCCTGGGCCCGCTCGAACCTGAACCCGAGATACCCGGACGACCTGTTCCTCTATCCCTGGTCTTCCTGGGAAATCAACATCCTTTCGGACGGAGTCAATTTCAATCCCAATACCGGCAAATTCGACGGTACCGGTCATAAACTGTCGTTCAACATCATTACCGACCGCAAAGAACTGAACGACGAGATGAACTACGTCATTCCCGACGGTGACTACATCGTCGGACCGGCCAAACCTGCTCCCGAGGACCCCGACGACCTCGCTACAAGCGACCCGTTCACCATTCTTCAAGGTCGGAAGACCTCCAGTTTCTGGGCGCCTTACCAAGGCTTCTGGTACCTGACCCTGACAGACGGCGCGACGGACGGCGACATGGCCCCCATCATCACGGGTACGGTCACGATTACCAAACAGGCCGACGGCAATACCCTCTACCGTTTCGATTTCGACCTGACCGACGACATGAACAACCGGATAACGGGCACCTACGAGGGCTCGATAGGACTCTATGTAAACGGCGTGCAGATACCCGAATAACGGGACGGCGGGCCGCAAACATAGCGACAGGTTCTTGCAGGGGGAGCCGCAGCGCAATGCTGCGGCTCCCCCACTTTCATTCTGCGGCACCGTCCGTCCGCGCACCCCGCATTCGTAACGGAAGAAGCGTTCCGACCGCCGGACAACACGGGCTGGGCGGCCATGAATCATGGCCGCCCAGCTCATACACAAATGTCAAAATATTACTTCGCCCGGCTCATCTCGGCGAAATACCGATAGAAGAGCGCAATGGTCTCGATGCCGCGGTAGAAGTTGTCCAGCCCGTAACTCTCGTTGGGCGAATGAATCGCATCGCGGTCGAGACCGAAACCCATCAGGATGGACTTGGTGCCGAGTATGGATTCAAAACCGCTGATTATCGGGATGCTGCCACCCGAATAGAACGGCAGGGGTGTCTTTCCGAAAGTCTCCTCCATGGCCTTCTCGGCGGCATGGTAGGCCGGCAGGTCGGTAGGCGACACATAGGGCTGGCCGCCGTGCAGCGCCTTTACCTCCACGCGCACGCTCTCCGGAGCGATGCTGCGGAAATAGTTCTCGAAAAGCACCGCGATTTTCCGATAATCCTGATGCGGCACGAGCCTCATGGATATTTTCGCCGAAGCCTTCGAAGGGATGATGGTCTTCGTTCCCTCGTCGATATAACCGCCCCAGATACCGTTCACGTCAAGCGAGGGACGCACTCCGGTACGCTCGGCAGTCGTATAGCCCTTCTCGCCCTGTACGGCCGGGATATCGATGGATTTCTTGTAGCGCTCCACGTCGAACGGGGCACTGTTGAGCGCACGCCGCTCCGCGTCAGACAGTTCGCGCACGTCATCGTAAAAACCGGGGATGGCGATGTGTCCGTCGGCATCGACGAGTTTCGCAATCATGTCGGCCAGCACGTTCGCCGGATTGGCCACCGCACCGCCGTAAAGTCCGGAGTGCAAGTCCTTGTCGGGGCCAGTCACCTCCACCTGCATGTAGCAGAGTCCGCGCAGGCCGCAGGTGATGGAGGGGGTATCCCATGCGATGAGACTCGTATCGGAAACGAGGATGATGTCGGCTTTCACCAGCTCCCTGTGTTCCTCGCACCATTTGTAAAGGCTTCCGGAGCCTATCTCCTCTTCCCCTTCGAGCATGAACTTCACATTGCACGGCAACTGCCCCGTAGCCACGAGCGCCTCGAACGCCTTGGCGTGCATGTAGAGCTGCCCCTTGTCGTCGTCGGCACCGCGGCACCAGATGCGCCCTTCCTTCACGACAGGCTCGAAAGGCTCCGTCCGCCACTCGTCCACCGGGTCTTCGGGCATCACGTCATAGTGGCCGTACACGAGCACCGTCGGCAGCGACCGGTCGATGATTTTTTCCGCGAAGACCACCGGATTGCCCTCGGTAGGCATCACCTCGGCCCGGTTGGCGCCCGACTTGAGCAGCGCATCCCGCAGCCACTCCGCCGCACGCACCATATCCCCCTTATGAACGCTCTGGGCGCTGACCGAGGGTATCCGGAGCAGCTCGAACAGCTCCTCCAGGAACCGTTCCCTGTTCTCTTCGATATACTGTTTTACCATATTGTTATTTATTAATTAGTATTGATGAAACGTTCCTTACCGCACACTCCGCCGGCCCCCTCACCGGGCCCCGGCAAGCCGCTCTATCTCTCCGGCGAACCGGGCGGCGAGCCGCCGGGCCTCCTCCGGGTCGCGGCTCTCGCTGTAAATGCGGATGATGGGTTCGGTATTAGAACTCCGCATATGCACCCATCCCTCCGGGAAGTCGATTTTCACGCCGTCCGTATCGGTGATTCTCTCCCCGCTGTACGCATCTTTCATGCCGGAGAGTATCTTCGCCACATCCATCCCGGGCCGGAGCGTTATCTTGTCTTTCGCCATGTAATACTGCGGATAACCGCTGCGCAGCTCCGTCATACGTTTGCCGCTGCGGGCCAGCGAAGTCAGCAGGAGCGCCACGCCCACAAGGGCATCGCGCCCGTAATGGAGCGCCGGATAGATGACGCCGCCGTTCCCTTCGCCTCCTATCACGGCACCGGTCTCCTTCATCTTGGCGACCACGTTCACCTCACCCACCGCCGAGGCGGCATAGTGTCCGCCATGGCGTTCGGTTACGTCCCGCAGCGCCCGCGTGGAGCTGAGGTTAGAAACCGTATCGCCCGGCGTCGCCGACAGTACGTAATCGGCCACGGCCACGAGCGTGTACTCCTCGCCGAACAGCTCGCCGTCCTCGCAGACGAAAGCCAACCGGTCCACATCGGGGTCCACCACGATACCCATATCCGAACCGTTGCGGCGCACCGCCTCCATAACCTGCGAAAGGTTTGCGGCAATGGGCTCGGGATTGTGGGCGAAATCTCCCGTAGGTTCGCAGTTGAGACGCTCCACCTCCACGCCCATACGTTCCAGCAGCCGGGGTATCACAATACCCCCCACGGAGTTCACGGCATCGACCGTCACCCGAAAGCCCCGTTTCCGGACAGCCTCCGCATCCACCAGCGGCAAAGCCAATACCCGGTCAATATGCTCGTCGCCGAACGAGGAGCGCTCTATCACGCAGCCGAGCGCATCGACATCCGGATAGGCGAAATCCGGCGCATCCGCGAGCCGCAGCACCTCGCGCCCGTCGGCATCGCTGAGGAACTCGCCCCGCGCGTTGAGCAGCTTGAGAGCGTTCCACTGCCGGGGATTGTGGCTCGCGGTGATGATGATGCCGCCGTCGGCCGCCTTGGCCGTTACGGCCATCTCCACTCCCGGTGTCGTGCAGAGTCCGAGGTCTATCACATCCACCCCGCACCCCATAAGGGTACCCTCCACAAGGCTGTAAACCATCTCGCCCGAAAGACGGGCATCGCGTCCCACAGCGACCACCGGCCGCCTGCCGGAGACCTGCCGCAACAGCCACCGTGAGTATCCGACAGTAAACCGGACGATATCCGAAGGCGTCAGGTTGTCGCCCGCCTCTCCGCCAACCGTTCCCCTTATACCTGAAATCGATTTTATAAGAGTCATGATTCGTTTCTTCCTATTTGATTTTCATAATTCCACGAAAATAACTATTTTTAGCTCAACTAAAAAATAAACCCTGTCTTTTATGAGAACAATTCCCCCTTCCGAACTGCTGGTAAACGACGACGGCTCCGTGTACCATCTCCATTTACGGCCTGAAGACCTGGCCGATACGGTCATCCTCGTAGGCGACCCCGGCCGGGTAGCCATGGTGGCCGCCCATTTCGACACACGCGACAAAGAGGTCTCCAACCGCGAATTCCACACCATAACGGGAACCTGCAAAGGCAAACGACTGACCGTGATATCCACCGGCATCGGGACCGACAACATCGATATCGTCATGACCGAACTCGACGCGTTGGCCAACATAGATTTCAAAACGCGGCACATCCACAACACACTGAAAAGGCTCACCCTCCTCCGCCTGGGAACATCCGGCGGACTGCAGCCCGACCTGCCCATCGGGACGCTCGTCTTTTCACGCACCTCCATCGGTCTGGACGGCCTGCTGAACTTCTACAAGGGACGCAGCGAGGTATGCAACCACGACATGGAACGGCATTTCGTGCAGGAAACGGGCTGGGACGACCGGCTGGCAGCGCCCTATGCGGTCGATGCCGACCGGGAACTTTTCGACCTGTTCAGAAACGACACGACGGAGGGAATCACCCTATCCGCCCCCGGCTTCTACGCTCCGCAGGGGCGCTGGATACGACTCGAACCGGCCGACACCGACCTGTTCAACCGAATAATCTCCTTCACTTACGAAGGCCGCCGCGTAACCAACTGCGAAATGGAGAGTTCCGGCATTGCCGGCATGGCTGCAATGATGGGCCATCGGGCTGGCACCATCTGCACCATCATCGCACAGCGTACCTCCTATCAGTCCGATACCGACTATGCGCCTTACATCGAACACATGATACGGCTCGCGCTCGACAGGCTCGTTTCGCTTTAAAACGTCTGCCGGCGTCGTATCGCAAACCGAAAGAGGAGAAGATGCAGCCGAAACGGTCTGCGGGAAAGCGGCCGCCGTGCCCTTCCGACGACAGACCGAGACAACGACATGACAGACCGCACGGGCGCACGAAACAAGTTCGTGCGCCCGTGCGGTCTGTCGTTCGCCTTCGCCGGTCAGAACTCCGACGTAAAATAGAACCGAATGTCGGGAAACTTCTCCTGCGCGAGCTGGAGCGCATAGCTCGTATCAGCCAGATAGACATTGCGGCCGTGCTTGTCCACCGCCATGTTGGTATGTTTCCGTTTCATGAAATCGGCCAACTGCTCCGCATTGTCGGACTCTATCCAGCATGCCTTGTATATCTGAATAGGTTCGTAACGGCACAGCGCGTTGTACTCGTGCTCCAGCCGATACTGAATGACCTCGAACTGCAAAGCACCCACCGTTCCGATAATCTTGCGCCCGTTCAGCCGGCTCGTGAAGAGCTGCGCCACCCCTTCGTCCATAAGCTGGTCGATACCCTTGGCAAGCTGCTTGAACTTCTGCGGGTCGGCATTCTCAATGTAACGGAACAGCTCCGGCGAAAAGGAAGGAATGCCGGTGAACTTCAGATTCTCCCCTTCCGTGAAGGTATCTCCTATCTTGAAATTACCCGTATCGTGCAATCCCACGATATCGCCCGGATAGGCGAAATCGACGATGGATTTCTTTTCGGCCATGAAAGCATTGGGCGAAGAGAATTTCATCTGCTTGCCGCTGCGTACATGGAAGTAATTCCTGTTGCGCTCGAACGTCCCGGAACATATCTTCAGGAAAGCGATACGGTCGCGGTGGTTCGGGTCCATGTTGGCGTGTATCTTGAACACGAAACCGGTCATCTTGGGCTCGGTCGGCTCCACCGTTCGCGTCTCGGTAGGCGAAGGACGCGGCGAAGGAGCTATCTCGATGAAGGTTTCGAGCAGCTCCTTCACCCCGAAGTTGTTGATGGCACTCCCGAAAAAGACCGGTGCGAGTTCGCCGGCCAGATAGAGTTCCCGTTCGAAAGGTTCATACACCCCCTCCACCAGCGACAGGTCGTCGCGCAGTTTCCGGGTATAGGGCCGGATATACTCGTCGAGCTGCGGACTGTCGAGCGAAAGTTTGACAGCCTCAGACACAGTCTGCCGGTCATTGGAGGTGAATGCCGAGAAGCTGCCGTCGTATATGTTGTAAACCCCCTTGAAAGCGGGGCCGCTGCTCACGGGAAAGGAGAGCGGACGGACGGCGATTTTGAGTTCCGTCTCTATCTCGTCCAGCAGGTCGAACGGGTCGCGGCACGGCCTGTCGAGCTTGTTCACGAAGACCATTACCGGCGTTTTGCGCATGCGGCATACGTTCATCAGTTTGCGCGTCTGCGTCTCCACGCCCTTCGCACCGTCGATGACGATGATGACACTGTCTACGGCCGTCAGCGTTCGGTAGGTATCCTCCGCGAAGTCTTCGTGTCCCGGCGTATCGAGGATGTTCACCTTGATGCCTCCGTACTCGAATCCCATGACCGAGGTAGCCACCGAGATGCCCCTCTGGCGTTCGATTTCCATGAAGTCCGAAGTGGCCGTCTTGCGTATCTTGTTGCTCTTGACCGCGCCGGCGACATGTATCGCCCCTCCGAAAAGGAGCAGTTTCTCGGTCAGCGTGGTCTTTCCGGCGTCAGGATGGCTGATGATGGCGAACGTCCTGCGCCTGAGTATCTCTTCCTTCAATCCCATGAATCCTGTCTTGCAGTTCGTATCTTAAAACTCGGAGGAGCTTTTACGCAGGGCCGCCTCGACGGGCTGCTCTATCGGATAGTCCAGCGAATAGTGCAGTCCGATGCTCCGCTTCATGGCCTGCGCCTGCTTGATGATGAGGTAGCCCACGTCTATCATGTTCCTCAGTTCGCACAGCTCCTTGGTAGGCGTCGATTTGAGGTAGAGCTCCTCGTTCTCCTTGAATATGATTTCCAGCCTGCGCAACGCACGCTCCAGCCGGAGGTTGGAACGGACGATGCCCACGTAATTACTCATTATCTGCTGCATCTCCTTCGCGTTCTGGGTAATGAGCACCATCTCCTCGGTCGCCGTCGTTCCGTCGGCATTCCATGCCGGGATACCCTTCTGCAGGCCGTATTCGTGCAGATGGGCGGCACTGTGCCGCGCCGCCTGGTCGGCATAGACCACCGCCTCCGTCAGCGAATTGGAGGCGAGGCGATTGGCGCCGTGAAGCCCCGTACACGAAGTTTCGCCCAACGCATAGAGCCGCCTGATGGAGGTCTCCCCGTTCAGGTCCACCTTCACCCCGCCGCAGCAGTAGTGCGCCGCCGGGGCCACCGGTATCATCTCCTTGGTGATGTCGATACCGATGGAGAGGCATTTCCGGTAAATATTCGGGAAATGGCTGACGGTCTCCTTCGGGTCGCGGTGCGTGATGTCCAGAAAGACATAGTCGTCGCCTCGCACCTTCATCTCGTTGTCGATACTGCGGGCCACCACGTCGCGCGGAGCGAGCGACCCCATCGGATGGTATTTCTGCATGAACTCCTTGCCGTCCTGCGTCTTGAGGATAGCCCCGAAACCCCGCAGCGCCTCGGAGATGAGGAACGAGGGGCGTTCGCCGGGATTGTACAGAGCCGTGGGGTGGAACTGGATGAACTCCATGTTTTCAATCACGGCCTTGGCCCGGTGCGCCATGGCGATGCCGTCGCCCGTCGCCACCCCCGGATTGGTCGTCACGTTATAGACATTCCCCACGCCGCCGGTGGCGATGACCGTCACCCTGGAAAGAATGGTCTTGATACGCCCCCTCTTCAGGTCCATCACGTAGGCACCGTAACACTCGATACCTTCCGTATGCCGCGTCACGAGCTGCCCCAGATGATGCTGCGTGAGCAAATCTATGGCGAAATGATATTCGAGCACTTCGATGTTGCGGTGGCTCTTGACCTGCGAGATGAGCGTCCGTTCGATTTCGGCCCCCGTCTCGTCCTTGTGATGCAGAATACGGTACTCCGAATGCCCCCCTTCGCGGGCGAGCTCGTATCTCCCCTCCCGGGTTTTGTCGAACCGCGTCCCCCACTGCACGAGGTCCTTCATCAGCTGCGGAGCGCGCGTCACGACCAGCTCCACCGCCTGCATGTCGCAGATACCCCCGCCGCACACCATCGTATCGTCTATGTGCTTCTGGAACGTGTCCGGCTCGTAGGTCACGCAGCAGATGCCCCCCTGCGCATAGTTCGTATTGCATTCGTTCATCTCCCCTTTGGTGACGACAATCACATGGGAGTGCTCCGCCGCCTTCAGGGCGAAGCTCAGGCCGGCAGCACCGCTGCCTATCACCAGATAATCCGTTTCGAGGTTCATCGCATGCCTAAATTTTACGTCGTCAATCCCTACTGTGAAACGATTAACGGCAAACAGCGGGGCAAAATTACAAAATTGCCGACAATAATAGCGCCGCACCCGTCATAACCTTCCCCGAAAAAGCCCCTTCCGACCCCTGTGACGGAACGGTTCCGGCCGGAAAGCTCCCGACAGCGCTCGCCGGATACGCCCCAGCCAGGAGATGCCCGGTCAATCGGCAAAGGCCGCTATGCCTCCCGACGGCAGACCACGACCGCCCACCCTTCGCGAACACGCATCCCCTCGGGACGAAGACCGAGCCCGACGGCACGCTCCCCGATGGCCTCTACGTCGCGTTCGAGAATACCGCTCATGATGAGTTCGCCCCCCTCCCGGAGCGCCTGTGCGTAACGCGGCATGTCGGCGAGCAGGATGTTGCGGTTGATATTGGCCAGGATGAAATCGTAACGTTTTCCCGCGATGGCGGACACATCCCCCAGCAGGGGCGTGACACGCCCTTGCACACCGTTTTCCGCAATGTTCTCCCGGCTGTTCTCATAGGCCCAGTCGTCTATGTCCACCGCATCGACGTGCACGGCCCCGCGCTTTGCGGCCACGATGGCGAGCACGCCCGTACCGCTTCCCATATCGAGACCGGAAAGCCCCGACAGGTCACGCTTCATCAGTTCGGCCGTCATGAGCCACGTCGTGGCATGGTGCCCCGTACCGAAAGACATCTTGGGCATGATGACGATATCCAGTCCCTGTACGGGCGCGGGCGAAAAGGGGGCGCGGATGGTACAGACACCGTCCACCTCCACCGGTTCGAAATTGGACTCCCAGAGAGCGTTCCAGTTCTGCGTCTCTATCTCGATATAGGCCGCACCCGTTATTCCGAGACCGGCCAGCATCCTGTCCGTCTCCTCCTTGCACCCGTAGAGCGCCTCCTTCGGAATATAAGCCTTCAGTACACCGGCCTCTTCGGCGAAACTCTCGAAGGGAAAATCGGCCAGCATGGCCGTAACTATCTCTGCCTGCCCGGCATCCGCCACGGGCACGTTCAACTCGACATAATCCATACCGCATGAAGAATCATAAAGTCCGAAACAGTTCGTAACTTAGCGCCAAAGATAACCATTTTACGCCAATACCGCATCCGCCCGGAGAGCCACTCTCGGCGGAGCGTTCCCGAACGACAAGAATACACAGGATGACACGGGCAGAGAAGGAGTGGGAAGTCTATTCCGGCAAATACAGAACATACATCAAGACGGAAAGGGGGCTGGCCGCCAATACGGTAGAGGCCTATATGCGCGACCTGCGCCGCTTCCGCCGCTTCGTCACGGAACGTTACCGGCTCTCCCCTCTCGAAGTGGAAACCCCGGTGGTGGAGGAGTTCTTGAACTCGCTCTTCGAGGCGGGAGCCGAAAAGAGTACCCAAAACCGGACACTGAGCGGCGTAAGCAGCTTCTACGACTTCCTGCTGCGCACGGACGTGCTGGAAAAGTCGCCTGCCGAATTCGTCGAACGTCCCAAATCCGGCCACTACCTGCCCGACACGCTGAGTATCGAAGAGATAGATGCCATCCTCGATGCGATAGACGTATCGACCGCCCACGGTTACCGCAACCGGACGATGATAGAGATGCTTTACAGTTGCGGGCTACGCGTATCGGAACTCACGTCGCTGCACATCTCCGACCTTTTTTTCGACGAAGGTTTCATCCGCGTGCTCGGCAAGGGGAGCAAACAGCGCCTCGTCCCGGTCAGCGACCGCTGCCGCATGCAGGTGGAGACCTACCTGCGCGAATACCGCGGAATACCGGGCGATGAAAAATCCTCCGATACGCTTTTCCTCAACCGCCACGGCCGGAAGCTGTCGCGCATCATGGTGTTCAACGCCATCAAGGCGGCCGCTGCGGCCGCCGGAATCGACAAGGAGGTGAGTCCGCACACCTTCCGCCACAGTTTCGCCACCCACCTGCTCGCGGGCGGGGCCAACATCCGCCAGGTACAGGAACTGCTCGGCCACGAATCCATCACGACCACGGAGATATACACCCACCTCGACACGGGTCGCCTGCACGCCGCACTGAACGAACACCACCCGCTGGGCAAACGCTACCGGGAACGGTAACCTCCGTACCCCGACAAAAAACACCCGACCGCATCGTCTGCGGTCTCCCTCCCGAGTGTCCGCCACCGTCCGTTCGCTGCAAAATTTTCAACACGGGCATGGGCTTATCCGAAAAATATTTCCGATATTCGCATACGAAAACAATGTACGATGCGTTGATTTGTCGTTTTCAAAATTACAGCAGCCGCAAAACACCGAGAGAACATACAGGAGGGCCAGCAGCCGGAACCGGAACCGAACCGGTTTCCGGGTTTTTGTTTACGGATACCACAGAAAACCGAAGTGACCGGTTCCTCTCTCCGCACCGCCGCCAGGCGGATGCACGGTCTGCTTCGCATCCGAATCAACATCCTGCATACCGTACTGAAAGAGTGACGAGGCCTCCGGCCTGCGGCACCGGCCTGTCACACACTCTTCCCCGCCGCACCGAACAGAAACAACGACCGTATCATTCATTTTCAAATCAACTATGGAAATCGTTATCATCCTGCTGCTGATTGTTCTGAACGGCATCCTTTCGATGTCCGAGATAGCATTGGTATCGGCGCGCAGGTCGAGGCTGGAGACGGAAGCCCGCAGCGGCAGCAAGCCCGCCCGCGCAGCCCTCGCACTCTCCGGCGAACCGGACAGGTTCCTGTCCACCGTACAAATCGGCATCACGCTCATCGGCATTCTGACCGGTCTCTATTCGGGCGAAGCTTTCGCCGCCGACTTCGCGGTCGTCATCGCACGCGCGGAGATGTTGGCCCCATACGCTTACGGCATCGCCAAAACGGTTATCGTCATCGCCGTCACCTACCTGACGCTCATCTTCGGGGAGCTCGTCCCGAAACGCATCGGCATGGCCATGGCGGAAAAAGTATCGAAAGCCGTGGCAAGGCCCATGAAGGCGCTGTCGCTTGTGGCCGCGCCGCTGGTATGGTTGCTTTCCAAGAGCACGGCACTGGTGACCAAAGCAATAGGGCTCAAAGAGAGCGAAAACAAAGTGACGGAGGAGGAGATTAAGGCCATCGTCCGCGAAGGCATGGACACGGGCGAGGTCCAGGCCGTCGAGCACGACATCGTGGAGCGCGTCTTCAGCCTCGGCGACCGGGACGTTGACTCCATCATGACACACCGCAGCGAACTGGTGTGGCTCGACACGAACGACTCCGCCGAAGAGATACTGCGCAAGGTATGCGCCGACATGCACGACGTCTATCCCGTCTCCGACGGCCGGCCGGACGAACTGGCCGGCGCGGCACACATGAAAGACCTCTTCGGTAACATTCACCGGCCGGATTTCCGTCTGTCCTCCATTCTGAAACCGGCCAACTGTCTTCCCGAGAACCAGAGCGTCTATGAAGCGCTCGAAGAGTTCAAGCGTACCAATTCGGCCTACGGCTTCATCATCGACGAATTCGGCGACGTGCTGGGCATCGTGACACTCCGCGACATGATGGAGGCCCTCGTGGGCGAGGTACCGGATGAAGACGAGGAGGCGGAGATGGTACGGCGCGAGGACGGAAGCTGGCTGGTAGACGGACAGTGCTCGTTCTACAACTTTCTCGAACAGTTCGACCGCGAAGAGCTCTACCGCGACAACGAATACAACACCCTGAGCGGACTCCTCCTCGACGAGCTGAAACACATCCCCTCCACCGGCGAAACACTCTCCTGGAACGGTTTCCGTTTCGAAATAGTCGACATGGACGGTGCACGCATCGACAAGGTGCTCGTGCACTATGCCGCCCCCGCACCGGACGGTACCCTGTCATAAAACTCCTCCCGCTCACAGCGGATGCGGTACAGAGGGACAACAAAATTACGGCGGGCAATTTGCCCGCCGTAACCGTTCCGTCCGATGCGGCATGCGCCGCATCATATCAGACCATACTGTTCCAGCAGTTCGTGGATAATGGTACCCCTGCTCTTCTCGACCGCCTTCTTCTCAAGCTGTCTCACGATAAACGGCACCTTGATGTCGGCGAGTTTCTTGCCGTCCATCAGACGCGAGGCCGAGTTCATCAACATGCGCACGTCGTAACACGAAGCGAAGACTTCCGGTACACCGCGGTCTACGCCCAACAGCGTATAGACCGCCTCCATGGCCGTACGCACGGAATACTCCGTAGTGAAGACCGTATCCCGCGGCGTCTCGGCGAAGTTGCCGATGAACGCAAGGTTCACCGAACCTTCGGGCACAACGGCCGGACGGTCGCCCAGCGCACGCGGCATGAAGTAGGACATCACATAGGGCATCATGCAGGGGACGGTATTGGCCGAATTGACCGCCATATCGTGTATCTCGGCCAACGGCACCCCGATGTGGTAGAGCCACTCCTCGGCTATCTCGATGCCGGTACAATCCTTCATCGGCTTCTTCACGTAATCGCCCGGACGGTCGGAAAAGAGGCCGTATATCCACACGACGAGTTCGTTCCCCGGCTGTTTCTTGAACTGCGGCTGGCGGTTGAGCGTCCAGCTCATCAGCCACGACGAATCCTTGACGGAGACGATGCCGCCCGTCACCACCTTTCCTGCAAACGGGTCCCGCTGGCATATCCGCTCGATATAGGGAGGAATCCGTCCGTCGAGCGTGGTCAGCGTGGCCGACACGAAATTCGATTCCTTGATGTTGCCGCAGAACTTCTCCGGCTTGCCGAACGCCGGGTCCTGTACGGCAATATTCGTCCAGAGGCTCCAACTTCCGCCCAGCGAAGCATCGAGCACCGGAACGGTATTTTGGTCGCCATAGGTAGAGTTCTCCGTAATGCTGCCGTTCGTGACGAACACGAGGTCGTTCTCCGTCAGGTTTATCTCGCCCTCTCTTCCGCCCTTTTCATAGACGATTTTGGTGGCGGTCTTCTTCCCGCCCGCCTTGCTGACGATTACGTTTTTCACCTGCACGCCGTACTCGAAGCGCACCCCTTTCGATTCGAGGTGCTTGACGAGCGGCATCACCAGCGATTCATACTGGTTGTAGCGGGTGAACTTCAGCGCCGACAGGTCGGGCAGTCCGCCGATGTGATGGATGAAACGGGCGATGTAGCGACGCATCTCCATGGCGCTGTGCCACTCCTCGAAGGCGAACATCGTCCGCCAGTAGAGCCAGAAGTTGGACTGGAAAAACTCTTCGGAAAAGACATCCGAAATGCGTTTGTCGTTGAGCTCCTCCTCCGAAGTAAGGAACAGCCGGGCAATCTCCTCGGCCGCCTTGTCCGTCAGGGTGAACTTGCCGTCGGTATGGGCCGACTTGCCGCGGTTCATCGTGGCCCTCATCTTGGAAAAGTTGGGGTCTTCCTTGTTCAGCCAATAGAATTCGTCGAGCACCGAAGCGTCCTTCACCTCCAGTGAAGGTACCGACCGGAACAAATCCCACAGACACTCGAAATGATTCTCCATCTCCCGTCCCCCGCGCATGATATAGCCGCGGGTATTATCGAGGATACCGTCGAGACTGCCGCCCGGCAGCTCCAGCTCCTCCAGAATGTGTATCCGCTCGCCCGGCATCTGGGCGTCGCGCACCAGAAACAGTGCCGCCGAAAGGGAAGCCAGACCCGAACCCACCAGGTAAGCCGATTTGTTCTCTACGTCCTGAGGTTTCTTCGGCCTTGCGAATGCCTCGTAATTTCCATTGCTGTAATACATAACTTTGCTTGTTTTAATAATTCAGTGAATAAATTGGTTCCGTTCATCCGGTGCACACTCCCGGAAAACCGAAGTGCGGAGTCCGCACGTCCCGACAGGCGGTACCGACGGCTGCAATCCGATACAGTCTTATCCTTTGCAAAATTCAAGCCATTCCCTGCCGGCGGCTCCGTTATCCGCAACATTCCGGAAAAACGAGGCGACCGACACCGCTCCAATCGCGTCCGGCCCCGCCATGGTCTCCTCTTTCCATCATACGACAAGCCGGGCCGCTTCAGGCGGCCCGGCTTCTACATATATAATTAATTAGGAATTGAGAACTATTTCTCTATCCTGATGCGGGCATCCACCGCCACGACCTCGTCGCGGTTGCCAAGCAGCGGATTCAGGTCCATCTCGAATATCTCCGGGGCGGTGCGCACGAGCATCGAAACACGCACGACGGCCTCCACGAACTTCTCTTCATTGACCGGTTCCTGTCCGCGGACACCCTGTATAATCTTATAGGATTTCAGGCCGCGTATCATCGCACGCGCCTCGTCCGGCGAAACGGGAGCGAGTCCCACGTTCACGTCTTTCAGCACCTCGATGAAAATACCACCCAGACCGCACATCACAATGTGGCCGAAACCGCCCTCGCGCTTCGCTCCGATGAAGACCTCCGTTCCGCGGAGCTGCTGGGCGAGCATCACGGCATAGGTATCCTTAATCTGCATCATGCGGCGGAATTCGCGTACGACCGTCTCCTCATCCCGCACATTGAGTACCACACCGCCCACATCGGACTTATGCACCGGACCAACGACCTTCATCACCAACGGGAACCCTATCTCGCGGGCCAGCTCCAGACACTCCGCCTCGCTGTCGGCCGTTCCCTCTTTCGCGCGGGCGATACCCGCCGCATCAAGCAGGTCGTGGATACGGTCGGGAGAAAGGTAACCGTTTCCGGCACCGTTGATGACACTCCGGATACGCTCCACATCCACGCACGGAAACTGGGCATCCTCCGGCTCCACACGCGGCGTATTGTACACCTTGGCGAGCGCATTGCCGAACAGCACCTCGTCCGGGAAATAGACGCCGCCGTTCCGAACGAACTCTTCTATCTCGCCCTTCACCCATCCGTAAGAGGGGAATATCGGAAATATCGGCTTCTTAGAGGTACGTATCTTCTCGGCCAGCAGCGCATAGACATCGTATATAGGGAAGAGTCCCGGACTGCCGAATATCACCGCGATACCGTCGATTTCCTCAAAATCGTTCTCGCACGCATCAAGGATATAACCGAGCTGCTCGGCCGTACCCGTTGCCAGAAAATCTATCGGATTGCCGACCGAAGAGCTGGGAAAGAGTTTGCCCAGCAGCTCGGCCGCCTTCGGCCCCTCGATGTGGGGCACCTCCAGTTTTCCGTTGGAAAGCGCATCGGTCAGCATCACGGCCGGTCCGCCCGCATGGGTGACGATGGCGATGTTGCGCCCCTTAAGCTCGGGGTACATGAATATCCCGGCCACCGTAGTCAGCTCCTCGCGGCCGCTACAGCGCACGATGCCCGCCTTGCGGAACAGGGCGTCCACCGCGATATCGGGACTGGCGAGCGCACCGGTATGCGACGAAGCGGCCCGGCCGCCGGCCTCGGAACTGCCCGATTTGACGGCGGCTATCCGGCATCCTTTGCGTATCAGCGACGCGGCGTGACGCAGGAACTTCTCCGGATTGTTGATGCTTTCGATATAAAGCAGCTTGATGCGCGAACTGCGCTCCGAATCGAACGACTCGTCGAGGTATTCGAGGGCCTCCTCCACGCCTATCTGCGCCGAGTTGCCCACAGACCAGACACTGTTGAACTTCAGCCCTTTCCTCATGCCGTTGTCCACAATGAAGATGGCCGTCGCCCCCGAGCCCGAGATGAAATCCACCCCTTTGGGGTCGAGCTGCGGGACGGGCGAGGTGAACGAACCGTTGTAATTCGTGGTCAGGATACCCGTGCAGTTGGGCCCTATCAGTGCCCCTCCCACCGAATCGATTACCTCCACGATACGGCGTTCGAGCGCTGCACCCTCCTTGTTCTCCTCCCCGAAACCGGCCGAAAGGATGACGAACGCGCGGGTACCTTTCTCTTTGGCGAGAACCTCCACCGCATGGAGGCAATATTTGGCGGCAATGGCGATGATGGCGCAATCCACTTGCGGAAGCTCCTCCACCGTGTGGCAGGACTTCACGCCCTGCACGCTGTCTGCTTTCGGATTGACCACATAGGTCTGCCCTTTGAAAGGGCTCTGCAACAGATTGCGCAGCACGGCGCCGCCGGGTTTGTTTACGTCGTCCGAGCCGCCTACCACGACGACACCGGACGGATTGAACAGTTTCTCGTTTATCATATCAACAAATGCTTTTTCTCTCATCTTTCCGGCAGGAAGCGCACCTGCCGAAAAAGGCCCTGCCACCGGACAGCAAACATCCTGCCGGATTTCGGCCTCTACTTTCCGTAATTCTCGTTGAACATGCGCAGCCGCTCGTCGAGCATCGCGTAGTGGTGCGGCCTGATGGTAGAGGAGCAGACGCGCAATCCCTGCTGGAGACTTCCGGTCGTCGAAAGCACGATGGCGCTGATACCGTAGTGAAGCAGCAGGCGAAGCAGTTCTCCCCCCTCTACATCCTTGTATCCCACCGTAAAGAAGAAACCATCGCTCAGCGGCTGGTCGAGGTCGCGGTCATAAACGATGTGGAATCCGTTCCGCTCGAATATCTCCTTCATCTTCTCCGTGCGCCGGCCGTACTCTTTCACCTCTTCCACGAAATCGAGTTCGCCGTCGTTGGCTGCCTTGAGCATGGCGGCCAAAGCGTACTGAGGAGTATGCGCCGTACCCGACGAGAGGCAGTAGAGGATGCGCTGTAGCATGACCGGCCCGAACTTGGCCAGACCGTAACGCTCCTTCAGCACCTCGTAGGGCCGCTTGTAGAGCGCATCGGAGATAGCCATCACGGCGATGCGCTGACCCGCATAGCTGAATATCTTCGAGGCACTCATCAGGATGATGTAGTTGTCGGTATATTTGGAGACACTCGCCTGATAGGGCGGCTGGAAAGGCTTGCCCAGGTCGCGGCGGAAATCCATCGCCATGTAGGCAAGGTCTTCGATGACAATCGTATCGTACCTGGCGGCCAGCTCGCCGATGGTCTTCAGTTCCGAATCCGTGAGACACATCCACGTCGGATTGTTGGGGTTGGAGTAGATGATGGCGGCTATGTTGCCTTTGGCGAGGTAGCTCTCCAGTTTCGGTCCCAGCTTCTCGGCCCGGTAGTCATAGAGGTCGAACGCCTCCCGCTTCACCCCTATTACGTCGGCCTGCGTCTTCTGTACCGAAAAACCGGGGTCTATATAAAGAATGGTATCCTTTTTCGGGTCTATTTGCGAACAGAGCGTGAAAGCCGCAAACGCACCCTGCATGGAACCTACGGTGGGCAGGCACCCTTCCGGCGAAATATCCGCATCGACGAATGCCTTCAGAAAACGGGACGACTCGTATTTCAGTTCGGGGATACCCGGCATCTCCGGATAGATGGATGCGACGCCGGCGTCCAGCGCGGCGTGTTCGGCCGCGATACCCACCTTTTCGGGCGGCAGGCCCGGCACGCCCATCTCGAGGTGGACGAACTCTTCGCCCGTACGCTCTTCGATGGTCTTCACTATCCCGCCTATCTGTCTTATGGAGCCGTTGTTAAGGTCTGTAACATCAAACTGTTCCATGGCCGCCCGGACTACGGACGGCTCTATCAGGGTGTTCTTCATGATGATATTAAAGTTTTAGATTTTCCAAAAATAGGAACTATTTATATCAGATACAAACTTTTCGGGCGAACATTATTTCAATTTTCCGCCTGAAACCTTATAAAGATAATAATATCGCATAAAGGAAGCAGTCGTCGGGCCACCGCCCTGCGCCTTTTCCGTTACGGAAAGGGTGCCGCGACGGGCAAAATAAACACAACAGACTAACAAGGAACAAGATACCCGAACAATGAACAGGAAAAAACAAAAACAGGACAAATCCGGCGAACGAAATACAAATAATATTTAATCCGTATTTTACGGCATTAACGCCAAAACAATTATATTTGTAATGAATTTTCCTTTTTTGTACGACACCCCAATTAACAATTTAGTAGTATGGATAGCCTTCGGATTGACAGAAGCGGATACACCCTCGTAGACCAGGTGGAAGAGAAGTTGATTCAATACTTCAAGGAACAGGGATTGCGTCCGGGCAGCAGCATCCCCAACGAAAACGAACTCGCCGCATCGCTCGGCATAGGCCGTACCGTCCTGCGGGAAGCGCTCAGCCGTTTCAAGATGACGGGCATGATTCAGTCGCGCACCAAACGCGGCATGACGCTCGCCGAACCCTCGCTGCTGGCGAGCCTCCGCCGCAGCATGAACCCGCTCCTGATGAGCGAAACGACCCTGCGCGACATTTTCGAGATGAGGATAATTCTCGAACTCGGTTCGGCCGACCTCGTCATCAACCTGCTCTCCCCGCAGGATATCGCCGACCTGGAACAGTTAGTAGAGAACGAAGAGCGTTTCGGCGACCCGTACTTGACCGGTTTTCACCGGAAACTGTATGAAAACATGGGAAACAAGATGATGACGGAATTCCAGACGCTCATCATTCCCGTACTCGAATATGTCGTGGAACAACACAAGCCCATGTTCGAGACGCGCCGGGCCGAACTCGCGGCGAAAGGCAAACTGGTCACGCACCGCGATTTGCTGGAACGCATCAAGGCCGGCGACACGGAAGGCTACAAAGAGGCACTGAAGCACCATTTCGACCTCTACAAGGATTACCTCAAACGGACGAGGACAGACGCCGAAGGGCTTATCAGGGAAATCATCGAAGCTGCTCTCTGACGGGCCGTCTCCGACACCGACGGCATTCCGGCATGTGGAAAGCCGGAATGCCGCCGGGTTTCGGGCATCTCCAAAGCCGCCAAGGGATAAGGTTCCGTGCGGTCACCGGCACTGCCGGTTCCCCTTTGCGCAGGACGGTCATCCAACGGCAGGGATTCCGTACGGCCCTTCCGGAGCTACTTTTTCGTCTGTTTCGTACGGTAGGCTGCCTCGTATTTGCCTTTCGCCATCGCATTCAGCTTATTCCTCACGAGCGTCTTGCGCAGCGGAGCCAAGCGGTCGGTGAAAACAATGCCCTCGATGTGGTCGTATTCGTGCTGCACCGCCCGGGCCGGCCATCCTTCGAGCACCTCCTCGTGCTCCTGAAACCGCTCGTCGAAATAGCGTATCCGAATCTTCTCCGGACGGTAGACATCCTCGTGCAGCCCCGGCAGCGAAAGGCACCCCTCGTTCATAAGCACCTCCTCGTCCGATTCCTCCGTTATCTCCGGATTGACGAACACCCTTTTGTAACCGGCCGCCGACGGGTCATACTGACCGAACGGCGAAGTATCCACGACGAACAGCCGCAGCGACTTGCCGATTTGAGGAGCGGCAAGCCCCACCCCTTCCGACGCATACATCGTGTCGAACATGTCCGACACCAGCTTTTCCAGTTCGGGATACTCCCGTTCCACCTCCATGCACTCCTCCCGCAATACGGGAGAACCGTATATGTAAATAGGATATATCATAAGACTTCTATCTGTTTTTCATCTCTTCATACATGCGGCTCTCCATGAACCCCTGCAGCAGAATGGTAGCGCTTATCCGGTCTACCGCAGCCTTGTCGCGCCGCTGCATCCGCTTCATGCCGCCGTCCAGCATCGCCCGATGGGCCAGCACGGAGGTGAACCGCTCGTCAAACATCACTACCCGCACGGCGGGAAACCGCTCCGCAAGCCTCCTGGCCAATCCGCCGGCCGCCGCATGCGTATCGCTCGGAGAGCCGTCCGTCCGCACGGGAAGCCCCACCACGATAATATCGACTCCTTCGGAGGCGACATACTCCGCAAGCCACGGCATGAGCTGCGCCGTCGGCAAGGTGTCGAGTCCGCCGGCGATGATGCGCTGCGGGTCGCTCACCGCTATACCGGTGCGTTTCGTACCGTAGTCTATGGCGAGTATCCGTCCCATACCGCCTGCAAAGTTACGTTTTTACGGCGGGATTCGGAAACGCCCGGAGGATTTATCGCATCCGCTCCCCGCACCGGACTGCGGCCGGATTCGGGTGTACTCGGAAGGACCGGAGGGAAATCCCTGCGGAAAATAGTATCTTTGTTCGATAATTTCCCGCCTTTTGCTGGGCAGGTCGCGTGATTTGTAGTACTTTTGGCATATTAAACGCAGAGGCACAAAATAATGACACAGGAAGAACTTTTCAAGAAACTCGTCGCACACTGTAAGGAATACGGCTTCATATTCCCTTCGAGCGAGATATACGACGGCCTGAGCGCCGTGTACGACTACGGCCAGATGGGCGTCGAACTGAAGAACAACATCAAGCGCTACTGGTGGGATTCGATGACGAAGCTCCACGACAACATCGTGGGCATCGACGCGGCCATCTTCATGCACCCGCGCGTATGGGAAGCGTCGGGACACGTGGGCGCCTTCAACGACCCGCTGATAGACAACAAGGACTCCAAAAAGCGCTACCGTGCCGACGTGCTCATCGAAGACTGGATTACCAAACAGGACGAAAAGATAGACAAGGAGGTCGAAAAGGGCCGCAAACGCTTCGGGGAACGGTTCGACGAGGAGCAGTTCCGCGCCACCAATCCGCGCGTGGCGGAGATTACCGCGAAACGAAACGAAATCAACACCCGCATGGCACAGGCGCTCAACGCCAACGACCTCGACGGCCTGCGCCAAATCATCATCGACACCGAGATAGCCTGCCCCATTTCGGGAACGCGCAACTGGACGGAGGTACGCCAGTTCAACCTGATGTTCGATACGAAGATAGGTTCGGTGGCCGACGGAGCGAACACCATCTATCTGAGACCCGAAACGGCACAGGGCATCTTCGTCAATTTCCTCAACGTGCAGAAGACGGGCCGCATGAAGATTCCTTTCGGCATCGCACAAATCGGCAAGGCTTTCCGCAACGAAATCGTCGCACGGCAGTTCATCTTTCGCATGCGCGAATTCGAACAGATGGAGATGCAGTTCTTCGTACGTCCGGGCGAAGAGCTCGCATGGTTCGCGAAGTGGAAGGAGGCCCGCATGCGGTGGCACCGGGCACTCGGTTTTGGCGACGACAACTATCGTTTCCATGACCACGAGAAGCTGGCCCACTACGCCAACGCAGCCGCCGACATCGAGTTCCGCTTCCCGTTTGGTTTCAAGGAGGTGGAGGGCGTACACTCCCGCACCGACTTCGACCTGGGCCGGCACGAAGAGTTCTCCGGCAAGAAGATACGCTACTACGACGCGGAGACGGGCGAAAGCTATATCCCTTATGTAATAGAGACCTCCATCGGCGTAGACCGCATGGTATTGCAGGTACTTTCGGCGGGATATCAGGAGGAGAAGCTGGAGAACGGCGAAGAACGCACGGTACTCTCCATTCCCGCCCCGCTCGCACCGGTGAAGGCAGCCGTGTTGCCGCTCGTCAAAAAAGACGGCCTGCCGGAAATCGCCCACCGCATCAAGAACACGCTCAGATACGACTACAACATACAGTACGACGAGAAGGACAGCATCGGCAAGCGTTACCGCCGCCAGGATGCCATCGGCACCCCGCTCTGCATCACGATAGACCACCAGAGTGCCGAAGACGGAACCGTCACGGTACGCGACCGCGACACCATGCGGCAGGAGCGGGTACACATCGAAGCGATACCGGCCCTCGTGGAGAGCAAGGCCGGCATGCGTGCCCTGCTGGACAAACTCGCATAGCACGGCATGAAAAAAACGGCGCTCTTTCCGGGGTCGTTCGACCCGTTCACACTCGGACACCAGGCCATCGTGGAGGACGGTCTGAAAATATTCGACCGCATCGTGGTCGGCATCGGCTCCAATTCGGAGAAGAACGGGCTGCTGACCGTGGAGAACCGCAAACGGCTCATCGAAGACTTGTACGGCGACGACGACCGGGTGACGGTGGCCGTCTACTCGGAACTCACGGGCGAATTCTGCCGCCAAATCGGCGCGAGTTTCCTGCTGCGCGGCATGCGCAACACGGTAGACTACGAGTACGAACGGAACATGATGGTAGTGAACCAGATGCTCTTTCCGGAAATCACCACCGTCCTGCTCTTCACGCCGCCCCGTTATGTGGCCATCTCATCGAGCATCATCCGGGAGCTCATCGCCTTCGGCGGCGACCCGACGGGACTGATGCCGGACAACATAGACATCAAAAATTACCTTTAGCACGATATGGAATTTACCGCAGGCATGATTGCCGCCTACCTCGGCGGCGAGGTCGAAGGGGATGCGGATGCCGTCGTTTCGACATTCGCCAAGATAGAGGAGGGACGCCCGGGAGCGCTGTCGTTCCTCGCCAACCCGAAATACGAACACTACCTGTACGACACGCAGTCGTCCGTGGTAATCGTGGACCGGGAATTCGAAGCCAGGGACACCGTCCGGGCGACGCTCGTACGGGTGACAGACGCCTACGCCTCGTTCGCCAAACTGCTCGAACTCTATGCCGCCCACAAACCGCGCAAGAAAGGAATAAGCGACCGGGCGGAAATCGCCGGCGACGCGACGCTCGGCAGCGACTGCTACGTCGGTGCATTCGCCGTCGTCGAGGCCGGTGCACGCATCGGCGACAACGTCTGCATCTACCCGAACGTCTACATCGGCGACGGGGTGACGGTAGGCGACAATACCACAATATATGCCGGAGTCAAGATATACGAAGGGTGCCGCATCGGCAGCAACGTCATCATCCACGCGGGAGCGGTCATCGGGGCCGACGGTTTCGGTTTCGCTCCGGACGAGAAGGGCGAATACGCCAAGATACCCCAGATAGGAAACGTCGTGGTGGAGGACAACGTGGAGATAGGAGCCAATACCTGCATCGACCGCGCCACGATGGGTTCGACCGTCATCCGTCGCGGCGTGAAGCTCGACAACCTCATACAGGTAGGCCACAATGTGGTCGTGGGCGAACATACCGTATGCGCCTCGCAGGTCGGCATAGCGGGTACGAGCAAAATAGGCCGCCACTGTATGCTGGGCGGACAGGTGGGCATCGCCGGCCACCTGACCATCGGCGACAACGTGCAGCTCGGTTCCAAATCGGGCATCTCGAACAACATCCCGGAAGGGACGGTCTATTTCGGCTACCCTGCCCTGCCCATCTCGCGGTACCACCGCGCCAACGCCGTATTCCGCAACCTGCCCGAACTGAGCAAGACGGTTTACCGCATGGAGAAACAGCTCAACGAACTGACCGGCAAAACCGGAGAATAATCCTCTACGCAGTCATCGACCTTCGCACGACCTAAACGCAACCGTGAACATGACCTCAGACAAGCCTCTGCGCATCATGGGGATAGACCCCGGGACGAACCGTATGGGCTACGGTGTGCTCGAAGTGAAGGGCAGCAGCGTGTCGTGCATCGCCATGGGGGATATCGAACTGGGGCGCCTGCCCGATGCCTATGCAAAGCTGCATCATATTTTCGAACGGGTATCGGGCCTTATCGAAGCGTATGCTCCGGACGAGGTGGCCCTTGAATCGCCCTTCTTCGGAGAGAACGTACAGAGCATGCTGAAACTCGGCCGCGCACAGGGTGTGGCGATGGCCGCCGCGCTTCACCGGGAGGTACCCGTATTCGAATACGCCCCTCGGCGAATCAAACAGTCCGTTACGGGTGTAGGCGGAGCGGCGAAGGAACAGGTGGCTTCCATGCTCAAAAGTATGCTCGGAGTGGAATATAATCCGAAAAGACTGGATGCGACGGACGGTTTGGCAGTAGCTTTGTGTCACTATTTTGTCACCACCTCTCCCCTGCCGGCAGAAGGAACGCATCCAAAGAGTGGACGGAGCGGCAGTTCGGGCAGTTGGGAAGAGTTCGTCGCCCGCAACCCGGAGAGGGAAATAAAAGCAAGAAGAAAGAAATGAACACGTTATAATCCAAAAAAGTATGAAAAAAATCCTATTGATTGCAGCCATGGCGGTTATGCTGTGCAGCTGCGGAAAGAAGAACAGCTACACCATTACGGGTAACGTAACGGGACTCGAAGGAACCGTGACGCTGATGAACGATGCGGGCGACGACATCGCCGAAGCACCCGTCACCGACGGCCAGTTCACCCTTCAGGGTACCGCCGACGAACCGTCGCTCGCCCTGCTCAGCAACAACGACCAGCCTCTGGCAATGATTTTCCTCGAACCGGGCAAAATAACCGTCGCAGGAGAGAAAAACGAAGCGCTGAAAATTACCGGAACCAAGGCAAACGACAGCAACACGGCCCTCAACGACCGCCAGTATGAAATCATGGAACGCTTCTACACGGCCGGTTCGGAAGAGGAACGCCAGGCGATAGCCGACGAGATGAAAGGCACCATCGCAGAAGCCATGGACGCCAACCTCGACAACTATTTCGGACTCTATCTCCTGACAAGCCTGATGAACGAATGGAACGGCGACGCCATCATCGCCAAACTCGACCAGTTCTCACCGGCCGTCCGGGAGACCAAGCTCGCGGGTGAAATCCGGGAACACGCCGAAGCCAAGAAGAACACCGACGTGGGCAGCAAATACGTAGATATCATCCTGCCCGATGCCGAAGGCAACGAAATAGCGCTCTCTTCGGTGGTAGGCGAAGGCAAATACGTCCTGCTCGATTTCTGGGCATCGTGGTGCGGTCCCTGCATGATGGAGCTCCCCTTCCTCGTGAAGTCCTACGAGATGTTCCATGACAAAGGCTTCGAAATATACGGCGTCTCGCTCGACAGCGAAGCAGACGCATGGAAAGAAGCCATGGCCGACAACAAAATGACATGGATAAACGTGGCAGCCATGAATGACGAAGAGCAAAAGGCCACGAAGGCATACGCCATCCAGAGCATCCCCTCCAACTTCCTCATCGGCCCCGACGGAACCATCGTAGCCAAGAACCTGCGCGGCGACGACGTAAAGGCCAAACTCGCCGAGCTCATCAACAAATAGAACACGGAAAAGAGGCCAAACATCGAGCAATCCGGGAACAGACAGTTCCCGGATTGCTTATTCAATATCAATTCCTTCCACTCTTCATCTCTCCCCGCCGACCGACGGAAGACATAAAGTACCGAAAGGAAACCTGCAAAGTACACGAAAAAAATTTGCATTGTTTTCAAAAATCACTATCTTTGCACTCGCAATCAGGAAATATGGCTCCGTAGCTCAACTGAATAGAGTACCTGACTACGGATCAGGCGGTTACAGGTTTGAATCCTGTCGGAGTCACTGAGGGTAAGAGGCTTGCAGCAATGTAAGTCTCTTTTTTGTGTCGTTTGCGATGGATTTTCCGGTTGTGTCGAAGCCGCAAAACGTTCAATACGCTGTCGGTTGAACCAATACCTTCCATAGCGAACTCAAACAGGCGGCAAGACTCCGCCGATACCCCGGCTCCTGCAAGACCGGTTCGCTTCTCTCCGCCGGCTTCCCGGATACCACGGCAGCGACCTGTTATCGGAAATACAGGCTTCTGCTACGACCGAATGCAATCCGATACGTGGATTTCATCCGAAACGGTTCATGCCGTTCATTTACGAACAATCAGCCACTGGACGAAAGCTCCGATAATCATCGGGACGAATCGGTTCAGTATCACAGCCATCCCGATGCCGGGCAGTACGGCGAGCAACACCGTCGCCGCAACGCCGCAGGTGACGGCGAAAACGCTACGCTCCGGATTACCGGTATTCATGCCCAGGCTGACCGCCAGCCAAAACCCCACCGGAACGAGCAGTCCGTAGTGTATCCATACCGCATAGGGATAGTCGTCCGGCAGCCACCCGCCCCATACATGGTCGAAGACCACGACCGCTCCCATGAGCAGCGTGGCGAAGATATATTTCAAACGCGTAGAAAACTTCATCGTATCCGTCAACTGCCGTTCCTCACTCGGACAGCAGAAAATCCACTGCAAAAATATTCATTCCTGCTCACGGTTCAAAACTTTCCGGTTCCCTTTTCCCCGACCGGCAGTCCCATGCGGTCCGACCTTGTCCCGTGCACGGAAACGGCAGGCAGGCCGTTGTCTTTCCCGGCGGAAAACCGTATCTTCGCAGAAAAAGAGGGATTTGCCATGAACTGGACGGAAATCGTCGTCGGGGCCATCGTTTCGGGCCTCATCGCAACAGGAATTACATTCGCCGTCAGCCGCATCGCCAAAAAGAGACACGCGTTGCGTATCCGGTACGAAACCATGATGCGACGATTCTTTCACAGCGAAAAGACTGTCAGCGAACTCATCTTCTCCTTCGACGATACGAAAATCCGCAACGACGAATTCATCCGTTACCGGGATGTAATTGACGGCAACCTCTATCCCGGCACCGATATCCGCATGACCGTACACCGGAACAAAGAGCAACGGACCTTTACGCTGCCCTACGAAGAGGTGGTCGATTTTACTCTCCGGCCGCATACCGGTATCCGCACCGACGGAGATATCCCGGTACGCTATCCGGACGACGGCATCACGGAATGTACCCGCCCCGGCCTCGACGCCTACCTGAAAAGGAATCCCGCCACCTACAATGACCGTATCCTGTGCATGAGGTATCTGGAGAGGACGGAGGAGGACGGTTACCGCTGCGGGCTCACCCAATCCGACTTTCTAGATGTGGTACGCACGAATCTGACACTCGATTATCCGCTGAAGGGAAGTTTCCGGGAGACGCTGCGCCAGACGGACAGTGCGCAGAGACCGGGAACGCTGCCGTCCCTGGCCGCCTCCCGCATGATGAATTTCATCGGTGTATCGGCCGTCTGGTGCATGGACTGCGGCAGCGGCTCTTTCGAAACCCGCTACCGTTATTACCTGAAATGCCGGCAGACGGGCATGAGCGTCTATTCCGATATGCTCGGCACGACGAGCGGTTACGCCAACCCACCGAAATTCGCCTCCGCCGAAACCGCTCCCACATGCAAAGAAACCGACAGCTCTGCCGGCATCCCGAATGCCGACACGCGTCAGGGACTCGCCTCCGGCGACCTGTTGGCATACCTGTGCGAAGAGATGAAAAGGGAATTTTTCGAAGAGACCGGCTACGACCGATACGCCGCCCACAAGGGCCTCTCCCTCTCCAACGAACGCATTCTGAAGGTCATTCCGCTGGCCTTCACACGGGAACTCGCCCGGGGAGGTACCCCGCAGTTCTTTTTCCTCATTCTCACACCGTACATCACCGACAAGGAGTTCGTCAAATATTTCCGACAGTCCGTGGACGGCCGCAACGAGTTCCGTGACAATACGCTTTCCAACCTCCGGAACCATCCCCTGTCACCGGAGACCCTCGCCAACCTGCTCTACGCTTATAAATACATACGGAAGATGCCATCCGACCGCATCCTTCTCTGACCGCATCCGTACCGACACCGCGGAGCCACCGTCCGTTACGGCAGCAGCTCTTCCGGCTCAAAAACTACCGGACGCGAAAGTGCGTCAAGCATCCCGTCGTACCGTTTCCGCAGCAGAGCGTATGCCGAAGCCGGATAGCGGCTCTCCGAAAGGCTGAATTCGGCCTCGATAACCACCTCATTCTCTCCTGCGACGGCCTCATACGTGAACCGGGAGATTCCGTCTTCGACTTTCATGCCGGACGGCAGGCTTTTCACCCGGTACCCCTGTGGAATTGCGATACGCACCCGATAGACATCCACGGGTCTGAAAACGATATCGACCGGAAAGTGCCGGACGGTCGTCTGTCCGAACGGATTGTCCCCGGGGAAGACAGCCCCGAAGGGGGCAAGGCGCAGTGTCCCGTCCTCTTCCCGCTCCACCTCCTCCGTACAAACATACCGTACCACGAGCGGCTTCCCGGGTTCGTCGCACGCCTCCGTCCGGGCGGAGGATGCCCCCTCCTCCCCTGCCACCATCCGGGCAAGCGCATCGGCAGACCCGCCGCAGCCGCTCCTCAGATTCATCGCGGCCGCCCCGTCGAAAGTGCGCACTACCGAAACATCCGCGATACCGGCGGTATCGACAACGATACCGACCTCACGACCATCGAAGGCGACCTGCTCCTGCGACAGCATTACCCACTCCTCCGTATCGGGTTCAGCGACCAATCCCTCCATGTCGGCACACCGCGCCGGCAGCTCGCCGAAGCCGGCAAAACGTTCCGACGCATCGAGAAAATGTACGCCCTCCTCATCCGTAACACGAATGACAACATCATTGAAGGCATCTTTCGAAGGGGCCTCCCGCTCCACGCTGCCGCTGCCGCGCACCCGCAGCAATACGGGTACGGCATCCGTCCCCGCAGCACGCAGCAGCCCCGCCAGGAACAGGTTGAGGTCGGCACTGCTGCCCTCCCTGCTCCGAACGAGGTCTGCGACACGGCCCGAAGCACACGCCACCTGCACGCCGTTCCAGGCATAATTGTCCCGCACGTAAGCATACAACTGCCGGGCGACGCTCCCGCCGGCCTCTCCCGAAACGGCTTCCCTCACCTTTCTGTACTCTTTGGCGGCCGCCTGTACGTACCTGCCGAAATCGCGTTCTTTCGACAGTTCCGTATTCACCTGCCGCCAAGTGCGCGTATAGGAGGTTCGTGCGCCGGTACGCGGCGACAGCGAAAACTCCGGACGGAATACGAGTCTGACCACGGCATCGACGGCGTTGCCGGCATACTCCTCCTGTGGAAATGCGGGCAGATTCTTCATTCCATACCGGAGAACCAGATAATCCGGTTCATACTCATAAGCAGCCCGCTGCCGTCCCTTCACCACCCTCTTCTCCGTATAATCGTAACGCCGGGCCCCCTTCAGTACGGGCGAATACCCGAGATAGGGACAGGTGGTATAGACGAGTTCGCTGACCAATACGGGAATTCCGCGCTGGAAGCGCCATTCGGGCATCCGCGTATGCCTGGAGCGCTGTACGCACCGCAGTTCCACGACGGAACCGTCACGCACATCGGGAAAAACGATACGCCTCACCCTTTCTCCGGCACCGGCATCCGCATCCGACATATCGGAAAGCTTCAACGGCACGGAGACGATTCGACCGGAGTCGTCCATATTATGCGTAAAACCCTCTATATCGAAGATACCGTCGGGCCAGCTGAACTCCTCGTACGGGAACTCGAACATACCGTAACGCACCCCTTCGGGAGAGAGTATCTTAATACGCGTTTCAAGCCCCGCACTGAAGACCGGAAAAGGCTCCTTCCCCTCCATGAACCAATCATCGTGCAGGAATGCATAATCTCCGAGACTGTACAGCACCACAGCCTCGGCGCCCGTTTCCCGAAGCCGTTCGCTCTCCATGAACTCCCGTACCGTCATGCGGCCGAATTCATGCGTTCGCGGCTCCTGCGCCCAGACACTCCCGCAGACCCACACAAGACATGTTGCGTACAGATACAAAAATCTTCCCATCGTCCCGTAACTTTTATGGACCGGCCAACGTCGGCCGGTGGTGAAAGATAATACCAAAATCGGGAAAACGCACCGTCTCGCAACCGGAAAATGCGCTCCCGGAGGAAAATGCCGTTTACTGGACATTATACTTTTACATTATTGCAGATAAACGTATATTTGTCGAACGTAATACAATGTATTCACCGGGCCGTCCGTCCGGCGGCACCTAACCAAACGAAACAACATGAAAAGAATCCTGCTTGCAGCAATCTGCGCAACGGTCCTGACCTCCTGCTACAATACACGGGTGATAGTGGGCAACGTAGAAAAGAGCGAACCGCTCATCGAGGTCAGCCGGGAGTGGAACCACCAACTGATTTACGGTCTCGTACCGCTCAACAACGCGACCATGAAGGCAACGGAGTATGTGGGTGACCGGGAAAACTACGTGGTCAGAACCTATTCGAGTTTTCTGAACGGTCTGGTAGGCTCGCTGACCTTCGGCATCTATACGCCGACCTCCACGGTCTATTACGTCCCTCTGAAAGACATCGCGCCGACCCACTCCGTCGATGTGCGAAACAACGAGATAATCGACCTGATAGAGGAGTAGGCAGATGCCCTGTCCCTGTTTCCGCCACCGTCCCTCCGTATGATGATACGGAGGGACGGTTCGCATCAGGCAACCGCAAGACAAGGAGAAAACGCACCCGGATGTCGGTCGCCATTGTTACAATTCCGCACTATTCCGGGTTTTATCATGATAATTTTTACGCAAAATCATTGCGAGAGCAAAATATTGATATATCTTTGCCGTTACAGCTCGGCCGCGGATGCGGCCGGGCTGTAATAACGACAGATACAACCATAAAATATCACATCATGGAAATGGACATACGTTCTAACACCATGCAGGCCCTCATCGGAAAACCGGCTGCGGAATTTACGCTCGCCGACATCACCGCATTCGTCAAGGACAACGGCATCGGCATGGTCAACTTCATGTATCCGGCCGCAGACGGCAGGCTGAAAACGCTGAACTTCGTCATCACGAACGAAGAGTACCTCCACTCCATCCTCACCTCCGGAGAGCGTGTGGACGGCTCCAGTCTCTTCCCCTTCATCGAGGCGGGCAGCAGCGACCTGTACGTCATACCGCGCCTGCGCACGGCCTTCATCGACCCGTTCGCCGAACTGCCCACGCTGTGTTTCCTCTGCTCTTTCTTCGACAAAGACGGCCAGCGCCTCGAAAGTTCGCCGGAATATACGCTGTACAAGGCCAAGAAAGCCTTCACCGAAGCCACCGGCATGACGTACGAGGCGATGGGCGAGCTCGAATACTATGTGTCGGCTCCCGAAAACGAACAGACGCAAATGTATCCTGCCGTAGACCAGAAAGGCTACCATGAATCGGCACCGTTCGCAAAATTCAACAGTTTCCGCACCCAGTGCATGTACTACATCGCACTCATCGGCGGCAAAATCAAATACGGCCACTCGGAAGTGGGCAATTTCCGCCTCGACGGCCGCATCTACGAGCAGAACGAAATCGAGTTCCTCCCCACCGACGTGGAAGACGCAGCCGACCAGCTGGTGCTGGCCAAATGGGTGATTCGCAACCTCGCCTACGAATACGGCCTCGATACCAGCTTCGCTCCAAAAATCACCGAAGGCAAGGCAGGTTCGGGACTCCATATCCACATGCGCATCATGAAGGACGGCAAGAACATGATGCTCGATGCCGACGGCAAACTGTCGGAAACCGCACGCCGGGCCATCGCCGGCATGATGACGCTCGCACCGTCGATTACCGCGTTCGGCAACGCCAACCCGACCTCTTACTTCCGCCTCGTTCCTCATCAGGAGGCTCCGACGAACATCTGCTGGGGCGACCGCAACCGTTCGGTACTCGTACGCGTACCGCTGGGATGGACTACCAAACGCGACATGTTCTCGCAGGTGAATCCGCAGGACAAGGAGATGCACGTGGATGCCTCCTCGAAACAGACCGTCGAAATACGTTCGGCCGACTGCTCCGCCGACATCTATCAGTTGCTATCGGCCCTCTGTGTCGCCTGCCGCTACGGACTCGAACTTCCCAACGGGCTCGAAATAGCCGACAAGACCTATGTGGATGTCAATATCCACAAGGAGGAGAACAAGGCGCGTGTCGCATCACTCGACCAGCTTCCCGACTCGTGCGCCGCATCCGCCGACAAACTGGCCGAACAGCGTGCCGCATACGAAGCCAAAGGCATCTTCAGCCCGGCAATGATAGACAGCATCATCAAGACGCTGCGGTCGTACAACGACGCCGACATACGTCGTGAAGTAAAACAGCACCCGGAACTGATGTCCGAAATGGTCAGCAAATACTACTACTGCGGTTGATACCGACGGCAACGAAAGAAACGAACGGCGGCCTGTCTCAAGACAGGCCGCCGTTCGTTTCACAGAATAACCGGACATTCACACGGCAACCACCTCGGCACGCTTCTGACTGCGCAGCTTCCCGGGGGTCATTCCGAACCTCTTTTTACAAAAATCATTGAAATGCTGTACGGAACCGAACCGGAATTCTTCGCTTATCTCCCTCAGCGATTCGCTGCCATACACCAGTTTGTGGTATATCTGCTCGCTCTTGCGCGACATCATCCACTGATAAGGCGACGTGCCGAATACCTCCTTGAACTTCACCCCAAAGCGGGAAGTGCTCAATCCCGCTATCGCCGCAAGTTCCGCCTTGCTCCTCACCCGGCTCCAATTGTCCATCACGATACGGGTGAAATCCATGTCCTCGTCCAACAGCGGAGAGAAAAAGGCCGCGAGCTCATCCCGCGCATAATAAAACTGCAACAGATGCATGAACTCGAATGCTTTCATCCGCATGAACCGCGGACTCGAAATACCGTCGAAAAGATACTCCGACACCGTCAGGGCATATTCCCAAAGGCGTTCGTTCATCTCCAGCACGGAGAGCCGTCCGACGATTCCCCCTCCGACGGCACCTCCCCCGGAAAGCGGTTCGCCTTCCCACATCTCCAACAGCTCTTCGACGGCATATGCCAACAAATGCGCCTCCTCGCGGGCCGTCAATACGTAATAACAGTCGGCCGGCAGCAACACGACCGTCCCTGCCCCGGCCGGTACGCGCTCTGCACCATTGACGGATATATCGACCCGGCCATACAGTACGAGCAATACGACAGGCAGACTATCCGCCCCCATACGTACCTCCCAAGGAGCAAGCCTGACATTCTCTATCACCGTATGTCTGCCGTAACGTTTCTCGGAACCGGAAGTAACTGCGGCAAAAAGAGAACTTCCATCCGTGTAAACACTCTCCATGAACACGATAATTTAAATGACGACATCTATCCGTATCTGCCGGACACGAAACGCACGCCAAACGGATACGGCGCGCATGAAACCACATTTCTACCTACTAATATATACAAAATATATAAAATCAGAAAACGCCGACACATCTTTCAGCACCTGATTCACCGCCCTTCGGCCGGCAGCAGGCACAAACAGTCTATCAAACAATACATTACAAAAACAATCATTTTAAACATTCCGTGTATACACTTTCTTTTCCAAACCGGCCGCGAATTGCACAGAAATTGTTTACGGAAAACAGGTAAAACCATAACAAGACAATCCGGATGAATCACACGATTACCGCCGCATGGACGGCAACCCTTCTCGCCTGCTGCCTCGGCACTCCGCCGGACGCCACGGCACAGCAAACCCCTCCGGTCAGGATAACATGCAATACCGACGGAACGTCGGCACCGAACGGAGTAGAGATAGTCAAGGAACTCTCCTATACGCAACACACCCTCGGCGACACCTACCCCTACAAGGACACCGAAAGGCGCTTCCAATGGGACAAGATAGGTGAATGGCTTTCGGCTCTCGAAGCGGCCCAGCAGGATTCCGTCACATGGGTAACGCTCCAGAACTACAAGGACAGGAACGGCATAGCCCCCGAAGTACAAGACCCGGAGATAAACGAATACCGCAGCGCCACGGACCGTTACGGCGTCAGCCGCTACCAGTCCATCCCCCTGTACGGCAGCCAGACGGGGAAACCGGCCCGTTACAGCCGCGACGGGGCGCTTTTCCTGCTGCTGAAGGACAGCGCCGACTACGTCAAGGTCTGTTCAATGCTTTACGACGGCGCATGGTACGTCCCGAAGGATTATGTACGGACACTCCCCGTACACCGCTTTTCAAAAGTGATTTTCGTCGACCGTACCGACCAGAACATAGCGACGCTGGAGAAGATGGGCACCGTCTGGTACGTACGGAGCATGAATCCGGCGACCACCGGCCTGCACAATCCGCCCTACCAGCAGGAGACACCGCTAGGCGTCTATGTGATACAGGAACACAAGCCGAAGATGTACTACCTCCGCGACGGGAGCTCCGAAATTGCAGGTTTCGCGCCGTGGGCCAGCCGCTTCACCCGCGGCGGATACATTCACGGCGTTCCGCTCAACAATCCGAAAGCGACTGAAAAGAACTACATCGAATTCAGTCCGACACTGGGAACGACGCCCCGTTCGCACATGTGCGTGCGCAACGCCACCTCCCACGCCAAATACATCTACGACTGGGCGACACCCCTCGAATCACTGGTCATAGTGATTGATTGACAGGGGCGGCCGGCCCGCCGCAGTCAGTCGTGATAGACGATGGCACGTACGACGCGGGCGAGCTGCGGCAGACGGTTCTCCATTACGAGCACAGGAACCTCCCCGTGCTCTTCCCGATGCACCACCAGCACATCGCCCGCCGACACCCGGTGTTCGGTACCGTCGGGCAGAACAAGGAGAATACCGTCCGCCAGCAGATAAAACACCTCGCTGACGCCCCTCCACGCCTCCACTACCGGCATGAGCTCCACCTCCCGATGGGAGGAGGCCCCGAGTTCGAGAAGCTGTACGCGTCCCTCCCCCGCTGTGGTCATCAGATTGAAATCGGTCACCCGTCCGCGGCTCCGCGTCGTCCACGAACCGCTGAAGTTATCCTGTGCGAACTGCACGAGCTCCGTCTCGTAACGGCCTTCGTGTTCGAGATGCAGCGTACCGTCCAGAACCATCAGGCAGCGTGCGACTCCCGGAAGTGACGTGAACTCCGACTCCTGGGTCTCCACCCGGGCGGAACTGACGCGCCACACGAAATTGCGTTCGGCATACACAGCCCCTTCGGGCCAAATGGCAAGCTGCGTGGTCGTCCCCCCGCTCCAGCGGGATACCGGCAGCTCCCCTTTCCGGATTATTCTGTACATATCGTTCTTTATCTTATTCTTTCGTCACTTTCCGGAGAGTATCACAATAGAGCCGGCCGCAATCAGGCAACCGCCGAGCAACACCCTCCAACTGACCGGTTCCCGGAGCACCAGATAGGAGAGCACTATCGTAAATACGACGCTCAACTTGTCTATCGGCGCCACTTTCGAAGCATCGCCCAATTGCAGGGCCTTGAAATAGAAGAGCCACGACAATCCGGTAGCCACTCCCGACAGAATGAGGAATATCCAATTCCGGCCGCCTATGGCACCCATTCCGCCGACTTTACCGCCGAAAAGGACGATACCCCAGGTAATGCACAGGATGACTACCGTCCGTATGGCGGTAGCCAGGTCGGAATCCATGTCCTTCACCCCTACCTTGGCAAAAATAGCCGTCAACGCCGCGAATACCGCCGACAGGATAGCATAATACTGCCACATTCCACTCTTCGCTTTCACTTTTCCACCTTGTCCTTACCGCGGCCGTTCTGCATCCGGCGGACATCCGTCCGCGACAACCGCACTGCCGCCCAACAGCATCTTCAAAAGTACGAAGAATTGTCGTTCCTTCGTCGTGAAACACCCGTATCTTCCCCAAAAGGCAACAATTTTTACACCGGCCCCCGGCAGAGCATTCCGGTGCCGACCACTCCGGTTTTCCGACCGGTCGTCGGAACCATGCACCGTCCCCGACGTACGGCGACGACACGGAACGGCGGATGAAAAAGAGTTCCGGAAAGTCCGCAAATATCCCGACGAAACACTATCTTTACGCTGCACATCAATACGACGCATCATGAAGATACTCGTCATTACAGGCAGTCCGCACCGCAGGGGTACCTCGATGCTGCTGGCCGATGAATTCTCCGCCGGAGCGGAAGCCGCCGGCCACAAGGTCATCCGTTTCGACGCAGCCTCCAGCAGAATAGAACCGTGCCGTGCCTGCGACTACTGCCGCAGCCATGATACGGAGTGCATTCAGAAGGACGACATGGTCTACCTTCGGGACGACCTCCTCGAAGCGGATGCGATAGCATTCGTCACCCCGCTCTACTATTTCGGTATGTCGGCCCAACTGAAACGGGTTATCGACCGTTTCTATGCGTTGAACGACGCCCTCCGAACACCGAAACGAGCCCTCCTCCTCGCCACCTGCGGCGATACGGAGACATGGGTAGCCGATGCGCTGCAAGCCCATTACGAAGCCCTCTGCCGCTACCTGCGCTGGCAGGACTGCGGCCGTATAATCGCCATAGGCGCCTATACGCGCAGCGACATCGAAACGAGCGACTACCCCGGCCGGGCCCGCCGCCTCGGCGAATCGCTGGCCTGAAAACCGGAGGAATCGCAACGGCTGACATCTGCGGATGCTCTTCCGACGCCATCCGCCCGCTGCCGGGCAGATACGGGTTCCGCCAACCGTCATGCGACGGGAAAAAGGAGACGCATGCATCTTCTTTTCCGTCTGTATTCTGTCTTCTATTGCGATATCGTATGAAAGTTCAGTGTCGTACACTTTTCATTCAAGCCGAATTTACGGATGGAACCGAAAAATGACGGTCTCAAATATACTCCGTACCGTGTATCCTCCTTCAACTCTTCCTGCTGTAAACAAAGGGTGACCCGCATACCGTCCTCTGACCAAGTAACCTTATCGAAGGGCAAACATTCGACAGTCGGGTCATCCGTACCGGTACCGTTGAATCCCCAGGAAGGAAACATCGGCTCGGAAAACGTGATGACGATTTCTTCGAAACCGGAGATGTCCGAACCGACCGCCGGATATACGTTCGTGATATAGGGCCGCCTGTTCTCGTACTCGGCCAATACCAAATCGAAATTATCGGCTATGTAATTGATAAAGGCGACCAATTGCGGCATGAAGTCCCCCACATGCGGATAACGTTCCCTGTCGGCATAGAAGTTCCGCATGAAATCCACGCTGCGCTCCATCCAGAAGAACCCTTTATTCATCTCCAGCGCCGTGTACATAGGGATGTTCTCATTACCTGTCTCCGTCATATACATGATGACGAACAGGTCGTTCATCCATTCGCACAGTGCAGAAGAGGCGTCGCCGTATCCGATTGTTCTCATCATGTCGGCGATGTGGGGATAGATGACATTCGCTGCCGGTTCTATCCGGGGCCACCACTCCAGAAACAGCGGATTCGTGTAATGGTGACTCAGCTCGTGGATGACAAGGAAAGGAGCGTTAAAACCATCGATATACGGTTGCCCGTTGCCAACACCCGTACCTGAACCTATCAGGATTCCTCCCGGTATCGCATAGTTGCTCGGCCCGTTGGTCAGGCTGACATACACCTCGATATCGCCGGCCAGAGGCTTCCCGAAAAATGACCGGAACCAATCGGGTACCGTACCGTCCAACAATGCATCCATTTGCGCCGTCACTTCGTCGTACAGGGGTCGGTGGGCGGTAAAGAACGCATGGAAGTCGCTCTCCCGATAAAAACGGTTCACCATCTCCAGATAGGTCGTGAAAAGCTCCTCGGTCCAGCGGTTGTCGTATTTCACGACGTCGGCCACATCGTACTGCGGTTGGAGTCGGACTTCGCCATCCACAATCTCCATCATGGCAGCCGTGCCGGATACGGCATTGTATCCGATGAGGTAACGCTGATTGAGTACACGGACATAGTTTATCGGCTCGCTCTCCTGATAGGGAGTCAGCTCGTCGATAATGTCCTGCAGGTAGGAGGGAATGCCGATGCTGCAGTACTCCGGAGCTCCGGCAAGGGCAAACATGATACTCGTCAGTTCAAAACGCTCGTCCACCCGGCTGCGCAACTGCGCATGGCCGTTCTCTACCGCGAACAGCAAGCAGATGCAGACAACAAACAGTTTCTTCATATCCTTCCGCAGAATGGTTTCGTCATGAAAGGTAAACAGAAAAAAACGAATACGCAATAATATATTGCCGAAACTCTTCCGATGCCCTCCCGACCCGGTCGCACTCCCGTCTCCGGGAACGAACCGCGGCCACAGAGGTGACGGGGGAAACGGCAATGCCGTTTCCCCCGTCACCTCTGTGGAGCTGGAGGGAGTCGAACCCTCGTCCAAACAGGGAACCCGAAGGCTTTCTACATGCTTATCCGTCATTTCATCCTTCTCTCCGTACCCGGCATACGGCAGCCCAATACGAAGCCCAGTCCGTAAAATCTCGCCGCGAACGCCCGGACATGCGCCGCAGCCAGCTTCTCATTGTCGATACCCCGATGCCAGCAGAACAAGAAGCGGGTCCTGCCGGCGGGGTACTCGTCCCCGCACCTCCTTGGGCACAGGGATTAAGGTAATGTTACTCAGTAAGATTACGCAGCGAGTGCATAGCTATTATTGCCATTTATACGTTTGAGCGTTGAGATTAACGAGCCACCACACAATGCTCGGCATGCTTACTTTCCGACTCTGCCTGCTGTCAAAACCGGTCAGCCCCGAAAAGACGTTCCTTCCGTCGCGTATCTCCGACAGCCGGAGCGGACTGCAAACTTACGAAAAATATTCCGATTGTCGAAATAAGAACGCGCAGCCCTTCCCCGATATTATCCGGCCAAGGGCAAATGTCATGCCGGGAAACGTTACGGCCGGGCATGTCCCGGCCGTAACATTCCAGCTATCCACAGTCCGGGCTACCGGTCCGCAGGCATGCAGTACCCGGCCATCCGGCCGTATGCGGAAGCACGTACCGCCTCTGCGGCAGAAGCCCTGCCGCGCAAGACAGCCGATTCGAGGAACCCGGTGTCGCGCTCATCGGAGACCTCCACCGCCCCGCGAAAGGCAGCCATAATCCGGTTACCGGCCATATCGGCACCGTCCAGCGCAACGGCATACGTTTCGCCGTCCCGCTCGACCGTCACCGTTCCCGACACAACCGCCGCGACATTCCCAATGGCTCCGTTCTCTATCCCCATGTAGAAGCAACCCATGAAAAGATTCCGGTAGACAAATCCCGCCATGGCTACCGATTCCCTGTCCTCGAACGAAACGGGATAGGTGCCCGACGGTATCCCCTCCGTCACCGAAAGAGGCGTCAGAAACTCCAGCATCAGGATATCCCCCGAACCGGTGAAGCCCGCATCGCCGACATCGAGTCCGTCGGCCAACAGCACCATGCTCCAATAGTTCAGCCCCGCCATATACTCCTCTCCCACGAAGGAGAGGCCGCCTACGGCGAGGCCGGCCGCTTCGATATCCTCTGCAAGCGTAGTATTCGTCACGAGGTGATACACGGCAAAATCCCCCTCACACCGTGCGGTGAACACCGTACCGTCGCTGAGCTCGAAATCGAAGACAAACGTACAGCCCGTCCCCGCATAGGATACCTTCATGCTGCCTCCGACCACATACTTGATGTCGGTCAGCACTCCTGCGCTGTAATACTGCACCATCGACCCCTGAGCATTGGCTCCGGGGAACAGCGTATTCTCGGCCGTATAATCCATGTAGTCGTTCACCGGATATTCGCCGGGAGCTATGCGTACGTCCGAACCCGTCTTCGCATAGGAGGCGGCCATTCCCACTATCATCTGTATCCCCTCTTCCACAGCGTAACCGTTGGCTGCGTCGATGAATTCGGCATCGCCCATTTTGAACACCAGGGAGTGCAATCCCGTACCGACAGCGGCGAGGTCGCCGAAATAACAGGAATACCCCTCATCGAACTGCATATCGTACTCGGCCTCGGAGGCACCCTGTTCCACGGTTACGGTCTGCGTACTGCCGTCCCCGGCCGTAACGGTTATCAGCGCCTTGCGCACCATGCTCCCGAAATTCTCGCACGGCGTCATATAGATATTAGCCTCGTCGGCGGTCACCGTCAGCCACCCTTCGGACTCCTGGTCAGCCACGGCACTCCATTCGGCCGCACCGGAAACGGATACCGATTCGGTATGCGTTTCGCCGGGATTGAACCAGACATAATTTTCGGAAACCCGCAGGCCCCCTTCTTTGCTGTCGGGGTCGCACCCCCCGAACAGCGCAGCCGACAGCAGCACCGCCACCAGTCCGACCGTCTTCACGACATGACGTCTCTTCATTGGATTCGATTTTCAGGTTAAATGACAATAGTGAATTAAAGATAGTTATTTCTTTTGATAAAACAATACGTCCGGCAAATATAACTTGCCGGACGTCCGTATGCAACAATATATATCAATCGTGCACGATATGCGCGTTCGTCCTCCGGACGAGCGGCGCATACGCCGGAACGGGCAGCACATCGATGCCCGCCTCGCGCAGCAGGCGCGTCCCCTCACACCGCACGAAACAGGCCGGTTCGGCATAGGCATATACCACCCTGGAGGCCCCCGACCGAATAATCCGTTCGGTGCAGCTCACCGGCTTCGACGCCCGTACCGAACAGGGCTCCATCGAAGTATAGACACAGGCGCCGAGCAAATCGGCACCGTCGGCCGCCGCCTTCGCCAGGGCCTCCTCTTCGGCATGGTTCCGACAATCCGTCTCATGAGTATAGCCCTCGTACTCCCGGCCGTCGCGCACGGCCACCACGCACCCTACCCGATAGGCCGTACCGCACGGTTCGCTGCGTTCGCCCAACTCCACCGCACGCAGCAACCGGCGCCGGTCGGTCAGCGTCAACCCGTCCGAGGCCGGACGGAAAGCGTATTCGTACACCTCCATATCGCCCACCCTCCGCACGACCTTCGCCGCACGACCTTCGAACGGCAGACGGCCGAATTCCGGAAAACGCGGGGCACGCGTATCGCCCACCGCCGCAGGCGACACGGCGAGCCTCAGAGAATCCACGACTCCCGCATCGAGAAACATGCCGATGGTACGGGCTCCGCCCTCCACCATCAGCGAACGCACGCCGAACCCCTCCAGTGCATCCAAGATGCCGCCGGCGGTTATCTCCTCCAGCGCGACGACACGCACGCCGGAGGGCAGACGCTCCTCCAGCCCTCTTCGCACGGCAGGTACCGTAACGACTATCTTTTCGGCACCGGGGCCCTCGGTAAAGAAACGCGCCCCGGCATCGAGGCTGCCGCCGGCCGTCACCGTCACCTTCGTCAGGTCGGGCTTCATACCCAGCCATTCGCGCCAGATCCGCAACCCGGCATCGCGTATCACCAGCGACGGATTGTCGCGTCGCACGGTCTCCGCTCCTACAAGAATGGCATCGCACCAGGCTCTGAGCCGGTGTACCTCGGCCCAATCCTCCGCGCAAGACAGTACGAGCCGGCGGGGCGTACAATCGTCCAAATAGCCGTCACTCGATACCGCCGCCGATACAATCACCTCCATCGCTTCTCCTCAATTCAAACAAAGTTATCTCCGGACGGGCGCCTATGCGCATGGGCACCATGGCATACCCTATTCCGTCATTCACATACAGCATCCGCTCTCCGTCGGCATAGGGGCCGCTCCACTCATCGTAAAACCATGCGGCGGGCGACCACTGCCATTTCTGGCCCAGCCGCAGCTTCATCTGCAGGCTGTGTACATGACCCGAGAGCGTCAGGTCGCCCCGGCCCGCAGCCATAATCCGGTGCCATGCCTGCGGAGCATGGGAAAGGGTGATGCCGAACAGCTTCTCCGGCAACCCGGCATAGGCTTCCGAAAGGTCAAGCTCCCTCTCGATTCGCTCATGACTCCGATGTACGAGCTCTTCCGGAAACGACAGCCCCGTCAGGGCGATGGAATCGCCGCCCCGTACAAGTATCGCGGAGCTGTCCCTCAGCACCGTCCAGCCCAACGAACGCTGCGCCTCCACGATGTGCCGGACGTTCTCCTGCGGCGGATACGCCACCGTATCGCGAATGTATATACCCAGGTCGTGATTGCCGAGCACCGCATACACCCCGTCGCGGCTCCGGATTCCGGAGAGAATTTCCAGCACGCGGCCGTCAAGCTCGCGATAGTCGTAATTGACGATATCGCCGCAATTGACCACCACATCGGCATCGAGCGCATTGATGATATCCACCATCCTGCGAAGCACCCGGTCGCGGCCGAGCAGCAGTCCCGTATGTACGTCGGAAAACATCGCCACGCGGAACCCGTCGAATCCGGCCGGAAGGCGGGACGAAGCCACCTCCACCCGTTCCACGCGGATACGGCTCCGCCCGACCGTCAATCCGTAGAGCAGTACGGCGCCGAGCAACGTACAGCAGACTGCCGCCGTTATCCCCATCGCCCTGCCACGCCCCGTACGGCGCCCTATATAACCGAACAGGACGAACAACAGCTTCGCCAGCCCGTTGAACAGAAAGAGGACGAGCACGATGCCGAAGGCGCGCATGAACCATCCGGCGGTATCGCCCCCGGCGAACGCATATGCCACACCACCGGCCACGGCAAGCCACAGCAGGACGGTGAGCACGATATACGCCACACCGGCCGGGCTCCGGCGGCCCGTATGTCCCATATGTCTCAGAAGCGAATATTCGCAGTAGAGCGTCAGCGCCACGAACAGGACAAAACAAGCGAGTATCATAACGAATCACATTTTTCTTCCGCCGCCCGCCCGAAACCGTTCCCGACCGCACCGTACAGCAACCGGACGGACGGCGGGGAGATGCGGCCGGACGACCGCTGCAAAGATACCCTTTTTCGCGGATACGCGACGGTACCGGCCCGCAGAAACGATACCGGAAAGAGAGGCCAAAACGGTTTTTAGCAAGGGACGGATTAGGATTTCTGAGGAAGATTCGCTATCTTTGTTTGATTTTTTCAGTACAGCCAGCATGGAGAAGAATCCTGTGATAGAACTGCGGAACGTGGCCGTATTCCATTCGGCGAAACCTGGTTCGTCCAACCCGAAAAAGCGGGGAGAGATGGTCGTTTCGGGCGTGAATCTCACGGTATGCGAAGGCGAAATGGTCTATTTCATCGGCAAGGTGGGCAGCGGCAAAAGCTCGCTCATCAAGACGCTTTACGCCGAGGTACCGCTCGTCGAGGGCGAGGGGCGCATCGTAGGGTTCGACCTGCGTCGCATGAAGCGGCGCGACATCTCCCGCCTGCGGCGCAGCATCGGCATCGTCTTTCAGGACTACCAGCTCCTCTCGGACAGGGACGTGTTCGGCAACCTGCACTACGTCATGAAGGCCACCGGGTGGAAGAACGAAACCGACATGCGCAAACGCATCGAGGAGGTGCTCTCCGTCGTGGGTCTGGAGAACAAGGCGTTCAAGATGCCTTTCGAACTCTCCGGCGGCCAGCAGCAGCGTCTGGCCGTGGCACGCGCACTGGTCAACAATCCGCGCGTGATACTGGCCGACGAACCGACGGGCAATCTCGACCCGTGGGCGGCGGAAGACATCATGGAGGTGTTCCGGCGTATCGTCGCAGGGGGGTGCTCCATCGTCATGTCCACGCACAACATCGCCAACATCGAGCAATTCCCGGCACGTACGATACGTTTTAACAAAGGGAAGGTCGAAGAGATAGACATCAGCTCCGTATTGGGCGCTTAACCGAAAGGAACGACTTAATTCAGGGAAACGAAATATGAGCGAATTGGAAAACGGCAAACCGGTAAACCACGAAGAGTATTCCGCATCGAGCATACAGGTGCTCGAAGGACTGGAGGCAGTGCGCAAACGTCCGGCCATGTACATCGGCGACATCGGCGTGCGGGGTCTGCACCATCTGGTATACGAAATAGTGGACAACTCGATAGACGAGGCACTGGCCGGTTACTGTACCGACATAGAGGTCACGATAAACGAAAACAACTCCATCACCGTGGAGGACAACGGGAGGGGTATCCCGGTCGATTTTCACGAGAAAGAGGGCAAATCGGCTCTGGAGGTGGTGCTCACCGTGCTGCACGCGGGCGGTAAATTCTCGAAGGACAGCTACAAGGTGTCGGGCGGACTGCACGGCGTGGGCATGTCGTGCGTGAACGCCCTCTCCACACAGTTCGAGGTGGAAGTGCGCCGCGACGGCAAGATACACCGCCAGACCTACAGCATCGGCGCCCCGACCTCCGAAATCGAAATCATCGGCACCTGTGGGAACACGGGGACGAAAATCACCTTCCTGCCCGACGCCTCCATCTTCACTACCACCGAATACAGTTACGACGTCCTGTCGGCCAGGCTCCGTGAGCTGGCCTACCTCAACAAGGGCATCCGGCTCAGCATCACCGACCGGCGCGAACGGGACGAAAACGGGAACTTCCGCGGCGAAGTGTTCTACTCGGTCGAAGGGCTCAAGGAGTTCGTCAAGTACCTCGACGAGAACCGGGGCACGCCGCTGACCGAAGACATCATCTACATCGACACCGAAAAGGACGGCATTCCCGTGGAGGTGGCCATGCAGTACAACGACAGCTTTTCGGAAAACGTCCACTCCTACGTGAACAACATCAACACCATCGAGGGCGGCACGCACCTGACCGGTTTCCGCCGGGCGCTGACGCGCACGCTCAAGAAATACGCCGACGACTCCGGACTGCTCTCCAAGCTGAAGTTCGACATCAACGGCGACGACTTCCGCGAGGGACTCACCGCGGTGGTCTCCGTAAAGGTTTCCGAACCGCAGTTCGAGGGTCAGACGAAAACCAAGCTGGGCAACAGCGAAGTGGCCGGAGCGGTGGACCAGGCCATCTCCCAGGCGCTCAACAACTACCTCGAAGAGAATCCGAAGGACGCCCGTGCCATCGTGAACAAGGTGATACTGGCCGCCACGGCCCGTAACGCCGCACGCCATGCCCGCGAACTGGTGCAGCGCAAGACGGTGCTTTCCGGCTCCGGCCTGCCGGGCAAGCTGGCCGACTGCTCCTCGCGCGACCGCGAAAAGACGGAGATTTTCTTCGTCGAGGGAGATTCCGCAGGCGGCACGGCCAAACAGGGTCGCGACCGGCTTTTCCAGGCCATCATGCCGCTCCGCGGTAAAATCCTGAACATCGAAAAGGCACAGGAGCACAAGATGTGGGAGAACGAGGAGATCAAGAACATGTTCACTGCCCTCGGCGTGTCGATAGGCACCGAAGAGGACAGTAAGGCGCTGAACCTCGAGAAACTGCGTTACGGCAAAATCATCATCATGACCGATGCCGATGTGGACGGAAGCCACATCGCCACGCTGATGCTCACCTTCTTCTTCCGCAAAATGAAAGACCTCATCGAACTGGGTCATATCTATATCGCCACTCCTCCGCTTTACCAGGTACGCAAGGGGACGCAGAAACGTTATTGCTGGACGGAAGAGGAACGCGAACAGGCCATCGCCGATTTCGGCACCAAGGGCGTACACACCCAGCGCTACAAAGGTCTGGGTGAAATGAACGAAGAACAGCTTTGGGAGACCACCATGAATCCCGAAACGCGCATCCTGCGTCAGGTAACCATCGAGAACGCCGCCGAAGCAGACCGCATCTTCTCGATGTTGATGGGCGACGACGTGCCGCCGCGCCGCGAATTCATCGAAAAGAACGCACGCTACGCCAAGATAGACGCCTGAGGCCGACACGGCCCAATATCTAAAGCGACTGTCCGGAATATCCGGACAGTCGCTTTTATCTTCTGAAAACGTTCCTCGGCCAAAACTCCTACTCGGCCTCATATCCGCGCTCGACCGCCACCAGCAAACAGGCCGTCAGCATACACGACCGTGACTCCGGAACAGGGGTACATGGCGGACACATTTCCGGCACTCCGTGCTCCTCTCGCATCGCCTTTCGCAGCGGCACTCCCGCTTCCCGCCGTGCGACGTATCCCGCACAAACAACGCCTCCGCTCCGCACGCTTCCTTGAAGCAAACCAACCGCAGGCCCGTTCCCGCGAACGGTCCCCCGGCAACTCACCGGCTCCGTCCGGAAAATGCCCGCACGACCGACCTCGGAACCGCTCCCTCCACGATACGCCGCGGGCGGCCGTTCCTCAGGCCTTCTGCGTCTTGCCGATGAAATACTCCATGGCAGTAAGCACCTTCTCCCTGACATCCGGCTGCGACAGCACAAGGTCGTGAAGTCCGCCGGGTATCTCCTCCAGCGTCACATTGTCGCCGAGCTTCGCACCGTACCGCGCAATATGCCCGACATTCAGGATGGTATCGGAAGCGAGCGCCTCCTCGTGCCACCGCTTATGATAGGTCGATCTATCGGAAAACATTACCAATACGGGAATGGGTAGCCCCAATCCCCTGTGTACGCTACGCTGGGCCAGACGCACGGCCCGAAGCCATGCCAGATAGAGGGGCGGCGCCTGTTCCGGCTTCCACCGCGTATCAAATTCCCACTCCCCGTAACGGGAAGCATGTACCGACTTGAAATAATTAGGAGAGAGCACATTCCTCACTTTCGCGTAGGGAAACAGGAGACTCAGGGCCCCTGCTACAGGAATGACCGCCCTGCGCACGAACCATCCCGTATTGAATTCGAGAAAAGGCGAATTGAGAATCAACCGGTTGATGAATCCCCGCCGTGCACCTTCCGCACAGTAAAGCGCCGACAGCAGTCCGCCGGTCGAATGGCCTATCAAGGTGATGTCGGTATTGCCGTCGGCCAATATAACGTCTATCGCCGCATCCATCTCCGGGAAATACTCCTCCATGCGGCGGCAGTAGTTAAAGTGTTGGTGCGGCATCCACGAACGCCCGTATTTCCGCAGGTCGAGGGCATAGAAATTCCTGCCATGCCCTGCGAAATGCCTCCCCATATGGTACTGGAAGTAATAATCCAGATAACCGTGTACATAGAGCACCGCCGAAGCGGAGGGAGGCTCCGCCCTCAGCGAAACGACCGTCGCCGTAACGGGCCCCTCGTAATCGTCGGGCAGCTTCACCACCCTCGTTTCATGTCCGTAATTCTCCATGACCGCCCCTTTCTACTGTACCCTGAAAAAGACCCTGTCGAGCGAATAACGCATACCGCCGCTGATGACCAGCATCACGTATATTCCCATATAGACGAACGAAAGCTCGTGTGCCGCGAACGGTTCGCCCGGCACGGCCAGGAACGAAGCCACGAACATACCCACGGCGAGTATCAACGCCGCAGGACGTACGAACAGCCCTACGATGAGCAACAGCGAACATATGGTCTCCGCACCGATTATCAATACGAGGGAGGCTTCGCTCCCTATCCCCAGCGGGTCGGGAAAGGTCGTGAAGAGCATCTCGTAATTGTTGATTTTCCCTATGCCGTGAATCAGCATGAGCACCCCTGCGAAGATACGCATGAAGAATATCGCCGAATCGTTCCACCGCTCGGTCGAGAGAAATTTGTAAATCCTTTTTCTGGTATCCATATTCCGTATGACTTTTGGTTTTCTGACAAAACAGCAGTCCGCCGATTTGTTCGTTACCATCACCAATAACTGTACCAATTCTTTACCCGTCGGCAAACACACAATTGTTTCCGCCGTTCGTTCTTCCGGCGGAAACCGCTCGAACCCTTGCCACGCACCCTTATCCGATACGGCGAACCGTCCATTACCACCCTATCCCGGCCGGAAGAATACCTCCCGTACGCCGGCACCCCAACCGGGACTGAGACCGGACGGTGCCTCTTTTCAGAGAAAAAAACGGACCGTATCGATTACGGTCCGTCCCCACAACATTTGTATAACCCCCATTATACAAATTCTCTTTTTGCCATTTATTCGGGTCGCAGTGGTATGTCTTGTCTTGAAAGAAATCTGTTTCCGTTGCAAAGGAAAGAAAAAATCGAACCGTTTCAAAAAGAAACACACGATTAATAATACTTACAGATACTGAAATACACCGGATAGCATAAAATTTGCATACTTACAAATACCGACTGCTACACAAACCGATACCTATAACCGGCCATGAACAGGGAAAAGAAAAAAAACGGGGACGACAAAACAAGCATCAATCAACTGCTTACGGCGATATTCATCTATTCATCGATATTCTTCGCAGCCGGACTGACATACGATATCGTACTCTACACGCTCGATGCAAAATGGTTCCTGTTGGCGGCCAATACCGCAGCCCTGCTGATGATGGGGGCGGTTTTCGCAGTCTATGCCGCCGGAAAGACAGATTCAGACATCGCCCTCTTCGCCAATATGCTTATCGTAACGCTCAACCTGGCCGTTTCCATCGTCTACGAGGGAATCGTCAACAGGCCGGACGCCTCGTTCACCGTACTGTTGGGAATGTGCATCTGCGCCCTGCCGATAATCATGGCCTCGCTGACCGGAATAAGGGCGGCACCGGTGATAATCACCCTCATCATCATCTGCTCCTATTCGGTCAGCGCCATCCTCATCGGCGACGAAAAACTCTTTCTCTGCATGCCTATCCTGATGCTCATCTACACAGGAGCTCCGATAGCACTGAAGAGTATCGTCATCCTCTCCCGCAGGCTCGAGCGCGAAAAGATAGAAATTACCCGCGAAAAGAGCGAATTCCTGCGGATAATGAATATCGAAGCGGAGCGCTTCAAGCTGATAGGCGCCCACGGCACCAGAGAGGCCGCCAAACTGATGGACGAACTCGACGCCAAGGTGCGCGATACGCTCGTGTCGCAGGTCAAACATGTCATCCACTCGGAAGAGATGGTCAGGGAAGCGATAAGGAAACGGCATCCGGAGCTTACCGATGCGGAAGCGGAAGTCGCACTGCTGATAGTAAAGGATAAGACCGTGTCGGAAATCTGCGAAATCCGACACGTATCACCTTCGACCGTAACCTCGATACGCAGCAGACTCAGGAAGAAAGCGGGCCTCCGGCCGGAAGAAAGCCTGAAAAGTCACCTGAAATCGGTGGTAAACGCCTATATCACTGCCGGATGACCGAAACGCCCTACCGCAGGAAACAGCCGCTCCCGTTTCACACGGTCAGAGTCACTCCATACTCCCGCAGCATGTCAGCCAGCAAACCGGCCGTGTCGGACGAATCGACCAACCGGGCCAAATGCCCCGTAAAATAGAGGTCGGCACCGGGACGGTCGGGAGGAGAGGGCCATATCTTCACCTGGTCGGGAAGGTCATGCGGCAGGACGGCATACGGAGCCCCCGTCCCGAACTCCGCCCCATACAGGGGCAGCTTCAGAAAATCATTCACGTAAAATACCGTGGGCCGGCGGCTGTTCATGCCGGAAAGGTTTATGGGAAGATAAGGCACCCTGCCGGCAATCGCCGCAAAGTACAGCGCCGTAAACTCCCCGAGTCCGGCACCGTCGTCACCGAACATCTTCCTCAGCATGGCATCGACGGAGGCAGCGACCTCGAAAAGGGTGCTGCCGGCCGGGAAAGGCCCCGCCGTCAGATTACAAACGGCATTGCCGGCGAAACCCGCCGGCAAGCCGGGTATGCGTCCACGCAGGTCGGTCACTGTTATGTGGGAACAGGCCGTTTCCGGAGCGAGTCCTTCTAGGCGGATACACATCTTTGCGACAAGGGCGGACAGAATAACGTGTATCCCGTACCGCACGCCATGCCTGTCGTTGAAAGCCTGCCTCAACTGTTCCAAATCACCGGCACCGATGTGCAGGGGCAGCGACCTGCGCCGGCCGATACCCGTCGCGGCAGCCCAGACGGTCTGGAAGAGCTGCCGCCACCCGACAGGATACCATCCGGCCGCCTTCACACTGCGAAGAAGCTCCTCCGCAGACAGGGTTGCGGGCTGCGGCAACAAGGATTGGTCCGCAACGGGCTGCACCACCGGTTCGCCGCGGTGCAGCCTGCCCCAATTCTCCACCAACGTATAGAACGCATCGCCGTCCATGCAGCCATGCGCACCATGGAGGCTCAGCACGGTACCGTCGGCCAGCCGTGTAAGCCTCACGCTCAACGGCGCCTGCCTTCCCCGTTTGAAACCCGACAGGTCGAAATGTGCCCCGAAACGTTTCGGAGCATCCGGCATGAGCACTGCCTGCTCCAGCCTGCAACGCGGTGCTTCATCCACCGCAAAAGGTACACCCGAATTGTCGCACGCCACAGCCTCCCCTCTCATTACCCTGCCGCACAGGTGCGGATAATATCCGAGCAGCCGGGCGAACGACTCTTTCATGGCTGCGGCATCGAGCCTTCCGTGAAAAAGCCACATTCCCTTTATCACCATATTCAGGCATGCCCTGTCCAGCACCGAAAACCGCCATTCGCCACCCGGCTGTGCCCCGGCAGCCCTTATCATCTCCGTCTCCATACATCCAATCCTATTTCGCCGCAAGATAAGCAATTACCTGCAACGATGTTATCCGTCCGCATCCTATTCCGTCACCGTCCGGACAGGGCGGGAGCCACCGCATACGGCCAAAATCGCATCAACGCCCCGGCATACCGACCGGTGGTTACGACCAGACGGCCTACGACACCGCCCGCATCCGGAACAGAAAAGAGCGCCCCTGCTCCCGCCCGGCACAGCCGACAGAACATGGCATGAAGAACACGGTACAGGACGCAAAAAACGAAGTGCCGAAAAAGCGGTCACAGACATCCCGCAACCGCATGTCCCGGGCGTCCTGCCCGGAGCGTCCCATAAAAAGAATGCGCAGGCTCCGGCCCGCGCACTGCAAATCCGTTACGGAAAGGCTTTTGCCCAGCCCTTTCCACCCCGCTTGTCCTATTCGGCAGCAGCTTCGTCTTTCTCTCCGTCTGTCTCCGTACCGTCCTCCTTTTCGAGGCGGAAATCGGTCATGCCCGCCCCTACGAGCAGATTGAACCACGACACGACCTTCTTCATGTCGGACACATGCACCCGGTCGCGGTCGTAATCGGGCACAACCTCGCCGAAAGTCTTTTTCAACAGCACCGCATCCGATTTGGCATCTATCGTCGGCTTTCCGTCCGTATAGGCGTAGAATTTCTCAAACACCTGCCAAAGGGGCAGCTCTTCGGTTTCGGTGTAGATGGCTATCTCGGCCAATGCGCTTATCTTGGCCGTTCCCGAAGAGTTCATTCGCCTGCCGTCGGCCAGCGATTCCACGATGACACCATTGCTGCTGCGGGCCACGTAACGGAAAAGTCCCGGCTGGCCGGAAATCGCAAGGATATCTTTCAGTTCCATATCGGTCATTGTTTTAATTAAAAATTTTTAGCCTCACAAATATAGAACAATCACATTCACGAACAAAATAAACGTCAGTTCATCTCTTCGATGGAAAGAATGCCGTTGCGCGTCACCACCAGGCGGAAACGCTTGTACTCGGAGCCGGCACCGTAACGAAACTGCATGACGAAATTGATGTAGTATATCCTGTCGGTGTAGATGACCTCCACGCTGCCGTCGTCGCGCAGGCGGCGCAGCGGAGTCTGCGGGTCGTCCATTTTCAGCGTGAAACGGCCGAAATGGAGCCGTAGGATGTCGTTGATGCCCGAAAGCCTGTATTCGTCATACTTGGCGAGCTCCTGCCCGTCGATATAGACCAGCTTGCGGTAGAGGATTATCTTCTCGTCAAATATCCGGTTCTCCGCCTCGAGCAGCGGCGTCCGGCCGCGCATCTCCATCACTTCCGGGGGCACCTTCCCGTCGCTGATGAAATCCATCCCCTCCTTGAGCCACCCTATCGGCTGTTCCTTGATGTTGATGTCGGCCTTGTGGTCGAAATATTTGCGTCCGAGCCGGTGCGCGAAATAGTAGCGGGCGAGCTCCTTGATTCTGTCCTTGAGCATATAGCTCACGACGAGTGCCACGAAAAGGGGACCGGAAAAGTTACCGAACCGGCGCTGGAATGCGAAGGCCACGACCGTAGCGAACACCATGGCGATACCGGCGGCGATGCTGTAATAAATCTGACGGACGGTCTTCCCGTCCTGTTTCTTGTCGAGTTTGATATAGAGGTCGCTGCTGATGTACTTCTTCAGCACGTTGTGGCGATACACGAGCCGACGGTTCCCCTGCGGGTCGTCCGGAGCGACCGCCGCATATCCCCGTGCCCTCTTGTAATCCGCCTCCTCGCGGATAAGCTCCTCCACGGCTGCCGAAGCGGTACCTGCCCCCTCGTCGCCGCGGAACCGTCCGAGAGACTGCAAAAGCCGAAACGAAAAGCTCTCTGTCAGGCGACTCATGTATTCGTCGCCGAAATCGTACAGGTGCTTTAGGTCGACACCGACCTGAGGTACATCGATGATACGCGCGGCCTCCCGGTAAGCGTCCACCGTCCTCCTCGCGTCGGCTACGAATTTCCGGCACAACTCCTCCGCGACGGAAGCCGTCCCGCACTCCTCTACGGCATACACCGCCTCGCGCATGGCACTCTTGACGATGGCGGAGAACATCTTGATATGGTACTCGTAATCCGCCACATGTTCGCGCGAAGGGTCGGCAGCCAGACCGGAAAGCGCCCGGCGGATATGTTCCAGCGGCACCGCGGCCCCCCCGGCTATCTCTCCCAGTGGAAAAATGGGCGTGATGAAGCGCACGTTGGATTTCACGTCGCGGTAGAAATCCTCCTTCCCGTACGTGGCCGGATTGATGTCGAGGCTGTTCGGGAGGAATATCCACGTATTGATGGCAAAATCGTTACCGCGCTCCCCATCCGCCACGAAGCCCACCTTGAACTCCACCGAAAACTTATCGTGTATCTTGGCTTTGATATCTATCATAACATCAGCAATCGCAAAACCGCCCGGGCGAACGTACAGGCACGCCGCCCGGATACCGGACACCAGCAGACCGGAGCGGGGCGGACGGCCGGCCCAACAGGCCGTCCCGGATATCTACTGCTCCCGAGCCCCGTCCCGTTCGGTCTCCTGTCGGAGTACGGCTCCGGACGTCGCCGCCGAAGTCAGGTTCACATCCAACTGGTTGAAAGGTATGGTCAGTCCGTGTTCGGGGAAGGTCTTGTAAACCTTCTCATTCATGTCGTAATAGACGTTCCAGTACTCGGAAGTGTCCGTCCATGCCCTCACGACTATCTGTACGGAACTGTCGGCCAGATTGCTCAGTGCAATGAGATACTCGGGCGAACGCTGTATTCTGGAATCGGCCTCTATCAAGCCGGCCAACACCTTGCGCGCTTCGTCGTAACTGTCGCCGTACGAAATGCCGAACGTCCATTCGATGCGGCGCGTACCGGATTCGGTCACGTTGTTCACGATGCTGGAAGACATGCCGCCGTTGGGAATGATGATGGTCTTGTTGTCCGGAGTTATCAGCACCGTATTGAAGAGATTGATGGCCTTCACGGTACCCTCGACACCCTGCGACACGATATAGTCGCCCGTGCGGAAAGGTTTGAGCAGCAGGATAAGCACCCCGCCCGCAAAGTTCTGGAGCGTTCCGCTCAATGCCATGCCGACGGCAAAACCGGCCGAAGCGAGTATCGCCAGGAACGACGTCGTCCTTATGCCGAGCACTCCCACGATTATCATGACGAGGAATACCCAGACCACTATCCGCAGGATACTCCGGATAAAGGAATTGAGCGAGGGGTCCAGCCCGCGTTTCTCGAATATGCGGTTCAGGAGTCCGTCGGCCTTTCGGATGAGCCAGCGCCCCACGATATAGATAAGTACCGCAGCGACCAGCTTTCCTCCGAGCTTGACGGCCTCGTGCAGCAGGTCGTCCCAGCTCATCTGGAGAATGCGGTGAAGCCAGTTCTCGAATTTGCCGAGCACTTCGCTGTCCTCGGGAATATCCACATTCGGTTTGGAGAGTTGTAGAAAAAGATTCATGCGCAAAACGATTTACATACAGTTCGACATTGGGTAAGGGATGCGGAACGGCATGAAACCGTGCATCCAAACTGCGGTAAAGATACGCTTTATCCGCCGGAACACGAAATGCGGAGCATCGGAAAATCACTGCTTTTGCTCTCCCCGAAGGGCTGCTCCGGACCGAAGGGAGCCGTCCCCGGCCGGTCTTTTCTCCGGAATCGCTTCGTTCCGGCCGAACCGCCACACAGGAAGCCCATCGACTTCGGCCGCCTCCTTCGGTTTTCATCGAATATTTGCTATATTTGCACGGTTTTACCGGAAAGGCCCGGATGGTGGAATAGGTAGACACGCGGGACTTAAAATCCCGTGGGCAGCGATGTCCGTGCGGGTTCGATTCCCGCTCCGGGTACACGGCCATGATTTGCTTTGATTGTCAATGCGAATCATGGCCGTTTTCTTTCTTGGGAGGCCATTCCACGGCTCTCTCGCCGTACGCTCCTACCACCCGACAAACAGCCGGATACGCCGTTTCCACCGATACCCGCCCGGCAGCCGGACAAGACAGCTCCCGCCGTCGGGAAGAGCCGCGGGTTCGCACACCGTATGCAGAACCGCGAATTTCCGTGCCTGTCTATATATTCTTCCAAAATATCTATATTTGGAACTCCAAACGATTTCGTACCGCAATGACACGGATAATTCCCCTTTTGTTTGCCCTCCTGACCGTCACCGGCGGAAAGGCGGGTGCCGTCCTGCCCGGCAGCCGGACATTCGCACAGCGCTCCGGCACCGCATGTTCCGTTCCGAACGACAGTCTCCGCATCTCGACTGCCACTCCTCTGTTACCCGCTGCTGCACAGCCTCTATACGGTCTCGAAGCTCCCGACTATACACCCGCCCTCCGCAACCCGCTGCGGATGCCGGAGAGCGTCCGGCCCCGCCGCGACTTCTGGCACACCACCGGCGCCCGGTTCATCATTCCGGCCGGATTCATCACCTACGGCGTCGTAGCGCAATGCAACCCGCTCCTGCAAAAAGCCAATGCCGAAGTCAAATCCGCCGCATTCCGGGCCTTTCCAGGCCGGACGCATGTGGACGACTACCTGCAATACGCCCCCGTAGCCGCCTACTTCGGCCTCTCATGGATAAAGACCGAGCACAACTTTTTGGAAAAAACCATCGTGGCTGCCACTTCGTACCTCGTCATGGCCGCCATCGTCAATACCATGAAATTCGCCATCCCCGTCCAGCGCCCCGACGGTTCGGCATGGAACTCCTTCCCCTCAGGACACACTGCAACCGCCTTCACGGGCGCACATCTGCTGTTCCGCGAATACAAAAGCGTATCGCCGTGGATAGGCGTCGCAGGCTACGCGGCCGCCACGGCGACAGGTGTCATGCGCATACTCAACAGGCGCCACTGGCTGAGCGACGTCGTCACGGGTGCGGGCATCGGCATCGCCAGCGTCGAAATCGCCTACCTCCTGCTGCCCGTATTCAACCGGTGGATTTACGGTAAAAAGGAGGAAACGACGAGACGGACGAGCATGATGTTCGCCCCGGCCGTCGGATACGGCTACTACGGAGCCGGATTCGCCTGCGTGTTCTAAGAGACGCGCCGGACAGGGCAATTTACCTTTCCCTGTCCGCTTCCAGGACACAGCGCGGAATATTCTCTCTTTTCGGTCTGCCCCGCCCATCACCTCGGACTTCGACCGCTTTTTCCAGTACGCGGAAAAGCCCTGGCTCCGACCGGCGACAGCAACGACGAGAACGTCCTCACCGATACCGCCTAGCAATTGATAACAGAGCAGGGTTACGAACGAAGCGGAGATTATTTGGAGGAATGGAGCGACAAGGCAGACGATTTCGACGCCACCTATCTGTTCCGCGACGACCATACCGGCACCTACATCACCCGAGAACACTTCAACGGCGAGGAACATACCTCCGCCTCGGCAATTCGATGGGAATACCGGTCCGAAGAGACGACGCTGACAATCCACTACACCGAGGCCGGAGACGAGCGCACCTATCGGATGGAAGAGATGTCGGCCGATACGATGATACTCGTCCGGCACACCGCCGAACCATACGGATACGAATACTACCATGTCGCAACCTACGTGAGCTTTTGACGGGCGAACGCACTCTTGATTCCGCCCGCCCACGCTCCCGATACGGGTCACATGCGCCCGTCGGTTCTCCCGGTACAAAAAACAGCCATCCCCGGAACCATTGTTCCGGGGATGGCGCATTCATGCGGCACGAAGTCCGCAGCAAACCTACTTGATACCGAGCTTCTTCCGGATATCCTTCGGTACGGCATCCTTATGTACCACGATGTTGAGCGTCTTGTACGCCACGAAAGGTGCGGAAGCGAAGAAATAACCGTCGTAAATGTTGTCCGTATTCCACGAATTCTTCACCTTGTAGAAAGTGTTGCCGTTCTGGTCCTTGTAAAGACCGGTAATGAGCATGCCGTGGTCGTCGGTCGTCTCGTAGTTATCGTATCCCTGCTGGCGGAGCTCCTGTGTGATTTCCATCTCCTTGATGGGCTCCGTCGCATTGGCAATCATGTTCCTGCGGCTATTGGCCGACATGGTCTCCCACTTCGACCACTCGGTGTTCTGGGCATCCTCGCCTACACCGGCGGGAATCACTGCAAAGCCTTTGGAATACTGGAAACCGGGTTCGCTGACATCCGCAGCCCAATCGACCGTATAGCCGTTCTCCAGCGAATTGTCGATAATCGCCATGAACTCATCGAGAGGCACATTCCACGACAAGCCCCAGGCCCAGTTGTCGGGCACCTCCATCGCGAACTGCGTATAGAAAGGATGGTGGGTGAACGAAGTGAACGAAACGTAATCGTCCATATTCAGGCCCAGCTCCTCAGCAAAACTCTGAGGCGTGTACTCCTTGCCGTTGTAAACGAACGTTTCGGGCAGCTCCCCGAAATAGGCATCGAGAATACCGTCGAGCCCGTCGGCCCATACGGGGGTAAGTTTTCCGTTCGGATTGGCCACTACGCCCTTCATATATCCTTTGAGGACAGCCTCCACCTCGCTGTGCTGGTGGTTGTCGGTACCGTACTGCAAGCCCGTATAGACTTCGTCGGGCACAATGCCGTATTCGCGTATCACGTTGAATACGTCGTGCGTCGCACCGCCCTGCGAAAATTCGGCCTTGCCGTGCATGCGGGTGTACTTCTTGGCCTTGTCGAGATAGGCATGGCGCGCTATCCACATCTCCGAAAGGTCGTAATCGCCTTTGCCGGTACGGAGCAGTTCGCTCTCCAGAAAAGCGATGCCGGCAAAACTCCAGCAGGTACCGCTGCTGTACTGGTCCTTGACGGAGGTAGCGGGGATATCCTTCACTGCCGTAAACTCATAGGGAGTCTTCACCTCCTCCTTGTCGGGCGTCTGGGCACCGAGGCTGAAAGCCGCCAACAAGGCGGCCGCCGTCACAAAAAATCTCTTCATTCCGATAGTCTGTTGTTTTTTATTGATTGGTAAATAAATCGTACATGCCTGCCGTTCCGCAACCACCGCACGGCCATCCTATTCGGCCCAGAGGCCGGCCAGGTTGATGATGGTCTGCATAGCTTTCTTCATCGTGTCGAGCGATGCATACTCGTATTTGCCGTGGAAGTTCATACCGCCCGTGAACAGGTTCGGACAAGGAAGCCCCATGTAGGAGAGACGCGAACCGTCCGTACCGCCGCGGATGGGCTTCACCAACGGTTCCACACCGGCCATACGCATGGCCTGCTCGGCCTTGGCGATTACCTGCGGATGCGGCTCCACCATCTCGCGCATGTTGTAATACTGGTCCTTCAGCGTCAGCTTCACCGTTCCCTCGCCGTACTTGCGATTCAGGAAATCGGCCACCTCCTGCGCGAAAGCCTTTTTGCGTTCGAATTTCGCCCGGTCGTGGTCGCGAATGATGTAGCTCGATTCGGCCGCCTCCACACTGCCGCCGATGCCCACCAGATGGTAAAAACCCTCGTACCCTTCGGTATGTTCGGGACGCTGTACGGGCGGAAGCATGGCGTTTATCTCGCACACCACCTGCAAGGCGTTCAGCATCTTGTCTTTCGCCGAACCGGGATGGATGTTCTTCCCCTGCACCTCGAAACGGGCCGAAGCGGCGTTGAAGTTTTCGTACTCCAGCTCGCCTTCGTAACCGCCGTCCACGGTGTAGGCATACTGCGCACCGAACCGCGTCACGTCGAAATAGTCCACCCCGCGTCCTATCTCCTCGTCGGGCGTGAAACCGATGCGTATCTTCCCGTGCTTCACCTCCGGATGCGACATAAGGTATTCGGCAGCGGTCATGATTTCGGCCACTCCCGCCTTGTCGTCGGCACCGAGCAGCGTCGTCCCGTCCGTGGCGATGAGCGTCTGCCCCTTGAAGAGCGGAAGCTCCGGAAATTCGGCCACGGTCATCGTCACGGCATCGTTCAGCCGGATATCCCCGCCGTCGTAATGTTCGATAATCTGCGGCTTCACATCCTTGCCGCTCATGTCGGGACTCGTATCCACATGGGATATGAACCCTATCACCGGCCGGTCCTCATAACCCGGCGTCGCAGGAATCGTCCCCATGACATAGCCGTAACGGTCCATCTCCACCTCCTGCAGGCCGAGCGCCTTCATCTCCTCGGCCAGACAGGCGAGCAGCACCTTCTGCTTCTCGGTCGAAGGGAAAGTCGTACTGTTCTCGTCGCTCTGCGTATCGAAGCCGACGTATTTCAGGAATCTTTCAAGCAATTCCATATGCATCTTTTTTGGTTATACTGTTTTCCTTGACGCAACGTATTCGTGCGGCAACCCTACCGCACGAATACGCCGACGTCCGTATGCAAATTTACGTATTTATTCCGAAACTTCCGGCTTGGCCCGCTTGGAATCCCATACGACATAGGCAATCAGCGCGACATAGACGAGGATGGCTACCACTTCGGAACCGGTCGTACCGTACCACGAGGTAAGCATCAAGTCTACGTTCAGGTACTTGAGGATGGCGCTGACGACGCCCATGAGCGCTCCGCCGGCAATCAGACCCGATGCGATAAGCGTTCCACGGTCCTTGCGGGCTTTGTTGAGCGCAGCATCCTTGCTGCGTGTCGAAACGAACCAACTGATAAGCCCGCCTATCAGGAGCGGCGTATTGAGGTCGAGCGGGATGAACATGCCGAGCGCAAACGCCAGTGCCGGAACGCCTATCATGGTAAGTATCAGCGCGAATACCGCACCTGCGAAATAGAGCATCCACGGCGTGGCGCCGCCTTCCATCAGCGGTTTGATGACCGCCGCCATGGCATTCGCCTGCGGTGCGACGAGCTGGCTGTCCGGGCCGAAACCATAAGTCTTGTTAAGCAGCATCATGACACCGGCCACCGTAGCCGCCGATACGGCCGCACCGAGAAATTTCCACTTCTCCTGCCGGGCGGGCGTCACCCCTATCCAGTAGCCTATCTTGAGGTCGGTAATGAAGCCGCCGGCCATGGAGAGCGCCGTGCACACCACGCCGCCGATTATCATGGCCGCCGTCATGCCGCTCGTTCCGCTCAACCCCGCGCTCACGAGCACGAGCGAGGTGAGGATGAGCGTCATCAGCGTCATGCCCGACACCGGGTTGGACCCCACGATGGCGATGGCATTGGCCGCCACCGTCGTAAAGAGGAACGAGATGATAAAGACCAGCAGCAGCGAAATGACCGTGAAGAGCCAGTTGTGCAATACACCGAACTGGAAGAAGAAGAGCACCGCCACAAGTACGGCAATCAGCACCGACAGGATGGTCTTCATGGGCAGGTCGCGTTCGGTCCGCTCGCGCGTTTCCACATTCTTTTTACCTTTGAGCTCTTTAACGGCAAGCCCCAGCGCCTGACGGATGATTTTCGAGGATTTGATGATGCCGATGATACCGGCCATGGCGATACCGCCGATACCGAGCGGACGGCCGTAGTTGAAGAAGAGCTCCTCGGGCGTCATGTTCCCCACCGTCTGCAGAATACCCTCGCCTACGGGCAACGTCATGCCGGGTGCGAAGTAGCTGATGAGCGGGATGAGTACGAACCAGACGGTGAACGAACCGGCGCAGATGAACGCGGCATATTTCAGCCCCACTATATAACCGAGGCCGAGCACCGCCGCGCCCGTATTCACCTTGAACACCACCTTGAACTTATCGGCTATCATTTCGCCCCAGGTGAGTACCCGCGTCGAGATGGTCTCCGTCCAGAGCCCTACGCTGCTCGCGATGAAGTCATACAGACCGCCCACGAGCCCGCTGACAGCCAACACCTTGGCCTGATTGCCCTTCTTCTCGCCCGACACAAGCACCTCGGTAGTCGCGGTGGCTTCCGGGAAAGGCAGCTTTCCGTGCATGTCCTTGACGAAATATTTCCTGAACGGTATAATGAGCAGGATACCGAGCAGGCCGCCGAAAAGCGACGAAAGGAAAATCTGATAGAACTGCGCCTCCAGCCCCAGAATATAGAGTGCCGGAAGCGTAAAAATAGCTCCGGCGACGATAACCCCGGAGCTTGCGCCGATGGACTGGATAATGGTGTTCTGTCCGAGCGTGTTCTTCTTTCCGAAGATGTTGCCCACGCCGACGGCGATAATCGCTATCGGTATGGCCGCCTCGAACACCTGCCCCACTTTCAGACCGAGATAAGCCGCAGCCGCCGAGAAGAGGATGGCCATGATGAGCCCCATCGTAACCGAATAGGGGGTAACCTCCTTCGGCTTCGAGCCGGCGGGCAGGATGGGTTTGTACGATTCGCCCGGCTTCAGCTCGGTGTAGGCATTGTCGGGCAAAGAGTAGTTCTGTTGATTTTCCTCCATATGATTTAAATTTAGTTCAGTGCGCACGCCTCACCTTACGGCACCTTTCCGTAAGGTGAGCAAATATACGAATATATTCCATGAAAACCGCAAGCGGCTGCCTCCGGCGACCCGGCAATTGACCGCAACGCGGTGCGGACGAACCGGCCATGCGTTTTTTTTCGTTACTTTTGAGCTGCAAGTCCTGTAAACGGTTCCAAAGGACCGACGCACGAGAAATGGAGATAGTCATAGCACCCGACAAATTCAAAGACACGCTGACGGCAGCCGAAGCAGCCGGAGCCATTGCCGACGGAATAGACCGTGCGGCCCGCCGCGCAGGCCGCACCGACGTGCGCCTCATACTGAAACCCATGGCCGACGGAGGCGAAGGGAGCCTCGGCATTCTGGCCGGGGACGAAGGAGAATACCATCCGGTGGAGACTTTCGATGCGCTGATGCGCCCCGTGCAGTCGGCCTATGCCGTACTCCCGGGCAACAGCGGAAAGTACGCTGCCGTGGAGGCCGCCTCCGCCGTCGGGCTTTACCGGCTGGACAGAGAGGAACGCAACCCTCTCCGGACGACTTCCTACGGAGTGGGAAAAGTCATGCGCGAAGCTATCGAGGCAGGCTGTACGGAGCTAATTGCCGCGGTGGGCGGTACGGCGACGAGCGACTGCGGCGCGGGCATGCTCGCCGCGCTGGGATGCCGTTTTCTCGACGGACAGAACCGCCTTATCGATTACCCCGCCGGCGGCGACCTGATACGGTTCGATGCCATCGACACGGCCCCCCTCTACCACCTTACGCAAGGGTGCCGGTTCAAGGTATTGTGCGACGTGGACAATCCGCTGACGGGTCCGAAAGGAGCTGCGGCTGTTTTCGCGCCGCAGAAAGGGGCCGACGCGGCTGCGGTCGCCCTACTCGAAGCGGGAGCGGAACACTTCGCCGCGAAAGCCGCAGCGGCGACCGGGCACGACTGCCGCGCGGTAGCCGGAAGCGGTGCTGCGGGCGGCATCGCCTGGGCGCTGAAAACTTTCTGCGGAGCCGACTTCATCCCCGGTGCGGCCTCCATTGCCGCGCTGACCGGTACCGACGCGGCCATACGCAAGGCTGCGCTCGCAGTCACCGGCGAGGGGCGGTTCGACAGCCAGAGTCTCCACGGCAAGGTAGCCGGCCATATAGCCTCGTTCGCACATGCCCACGGCATACCGACCATCGTCCTGTGCGGTTCGCGCGGAGAGGATATGACCGCCGACATCCTCGCTCCGGCAGGCATATCGGCTCTCTTCGCCCTGACCGACCGCGTTCCGCGGCACGAAGCCTTCACCCGCCCCGCCGAAAGCCTCGCGCGCCTCACCGCGGAAGTCTTCGGTTACCTGTTGGCCGAATAACTTCCCAACCGCCGGCGCGATTCCAATCGGAGGCTTCCCTGTCAATCGATGATTTCCGCCCCTGCAAAATCATCGCCCATAAAACGATACTCGTACACGCGGGTAAGGCGGTCTCCTTCAAGCCGTTCATATGCGGTCGAATCGAGCAGAAAAGCCGACTCATCCCCTGCCCGCTGCACGAACTCCCGCTCCCCCTGCGACACCTTCACCCACGTATCGTCACCGAGGCAGAAGGGCCCGGGAAAGAGGCCGAATCCGGCAAAACTAACTTCATGACGTCCGCCAACGGCGACCGTAAAGGCCTCCTCTACAGGCGGGGGCGTCAGGTCGTACTGCGCGGAATGAAATTCCACGGTTACAGACTCGGATGTCCCGTTCACATAACGATAACAGGATGTGCAAACATAATCGACATGTTCTCCCTTTCCGCCCTCTTCCTCCTGCGGTGCCGGCCGCTTGTCGCAACCCGCAACGAGCGCCGCCGCACACAGCACCGCCCACAACAAACACCGATTTCGTCTCGTTTCCATAACGCACTGTTTTTAATTCATTGTTTCTCTATAATTTGAAAAAAGAGCCGGCGTCATGTGTTCCACACCATACCGCCGATAAGACAACATACAAGTTCATGTGATTTTTCTACAATCCCCGGTTCCTTCAGACTAAACAATGATAAGCAAAATAACATTACCGACAAAAGAAAGATGCCGCTAAAGCACAAACCACAGTTAAGACCCGCACATCAATAAATTACCCGTCTGTACTTTTCATAATACGGCCATCTGCTGTTACTGTGCCTCCTCCCTGAAAAATGTGATTTTATAACACCTTTTATATTTAGGGTTTAAAATAAAACCGTTAAATTTGGAGGCGGATTGAAACCAATATTTAAAAACAAATAACGAACTGACATCATGAACAAACGGCTTGTGGAATGTGTCCCCAACTTCAGCGAGGGGCGCGACATGGGTATCATCAAGGAGATAACCGACGCCATCACCTCCGTGGAGGGCATCAAATTGCTGGACGTAGACCCCGGCCAGGCGACCAACCGGACGGTGGTGACTTTCGTGGGCGAACCCGAAGCGGTGGCCGAGGCGGCTTTCCGCGGCGTGAAGAAGGCTTCGGAGGTCATCGACATGCGTCATCACAAGGGAGCGCACCCGCGCATCGGGGCGACGGACGTGCTGCCGATTATTCCGGTGGCGGGCATCACCCTCGAAGAGTGCGCCGAAATAGCCCGCACGCTGGCCAAACGGATATACGACGAACTCGGCATCCCGACCTATAATTACGAAGCGGCGGCGCAGCGCCCCGAAAGGCGCAACCTCGCCGTATGCCGCAAGGGCGAATACGAAGGGCTGGAGAAGCGAATTTCCGACCCGAACGAAGCGCCCGACTTCGGCCCCGGCAAATACACCGAACAGGCGGCCCGCAGCGGCGCGACGGTCGTGGGCGCACGCGATTTCCTCATCGCCGTGAACTTCAACCTCAACACCACCTCCACCCGCCGCGCCAACGCCATCGCATACGACGTGCGCGAGAAGGGCCGGCCGATGCGCGAAGGCGGTTCGCCCGTAGGGAAGCCGCTGAAGGATGCCGAAGGCAACACGATTATGATACCCGGCACACTCAAGGGCACGAAGGCCATCGGCTGGTTCATTCCCGAATACGGCGTGGCCCAGGTTTCGATGAACATCACCGACATCAAACAGACCCCGCTCCATGTGGCGTTCGATGAAGTGTGCCGCGCTGCGGCAGCCCGCGGCGTCCGGGTGACGGGAACGGAAATCGTCGGCCTCGTACCGAGAAACTCCCTCATCGAGGCGGGCAAATATTTCCTGCGCAAACAGCAGCGCTCGACGGGCGTATCGGAAAGCGAGCTGCTCAAAATCGCCATCCACAGCATGGGACTGAGCGACCTGGCACCCTTCAAACCCGAAGAGAAAGTCATCGAATACCTGCTCGAAGCGGAGAACAAGAAAAACCGGCTGATTGACCTGACCTGCAAAGGATTCGCCGAAGAGACCGCGAGCGAATCTCCCGCACCGGGCGGCGGCTCCATCTCGGCATACGCCGGTGCGCTGGGCGCCGCGCTGGGCACCATGGTCGCCAACCTCTCCTCGCACAAGGCCGGGTGGGACGCCCGCTGGGAGGAGTTCTCCGACTGGGCCGACAAGGGGCAGGCGCTCATGAGCGAACTGCTCATGCTCGTGGATGAAGACACCGAAGCGTTCAACCGCATCATGGACGTCTTCGCCATGCCCAAGGGAACCGATGCCGAAAAGGCCGCCCGCTCCAAAGCCCTTCAGGAGGCCACGCTCTACGCGACGCAGGTGCCCCTGCGGACGATGAAGGCATCGGTGAAGGTCTTCGACATCGTGAAGGCGATGGCCGCCCAGGGCAATCCCAATTCGGTATCCGACGCCGGCGTCGGTGCCCTGATGGCCCGTTCGGCCGTACTCGGCGCCATGCTCAACGTAAAAATCAACGCCGCCGGGCTCAAAGACCGCAGCGTTGCGGAAGAACTCATCGGAGAAGCGGAACGCATCGCACGCGAGGCCGAAAAGCTCGAAAAAGAGGTGCTGGAGATAGTACACGAGAAAATAGATTGACAAACCGCCTGCGGCGGGGTGCACCGTTATCCCGCCGCAGGTTCCAAAAACAGAAACACCCATGACGTTAAAAGAATTCCAGGACGACATCAGGGCCGGTATTCCGGATGTCCTGCCTGCACCGAAACCTTACGACGCGGCCATCAACCATGCGCCCAAACGGAAGGACATACTCACTCCGGAAGAGAAGAAACTCGCCATAAAGAACGCACTGCGCTACTTCCCGGCCAAACACCACAAGGAACTGGCCGCCGAATTCGCCGACGAACTGAAACGCTACGGCCGGATTTACATGTACCGCCTGCGGCCCGACTACGAAATGTACGCGCGGCCGATAGACGAGTACCCCGCCCGCAGCCGGCAGGCAGCCGCCATCATGCTGATGATTAACAACAACCTCGACAAGGCGGTGGCGCAGCATCCGCACGAACTGATAACCTACGGAGGCAACGGCGCCGTATTCCAGAACTGGGCGCAGTACCGCCTCGCCATGAAATACCTTTCGGAAATGACCGACGAGCAGACGCTCGTCATGTACTCCGGCCACCCGATGGGACTGTTCCCCTCGCACAAGGATGCGCCGCGGGTCATCGTCACCAACGGCATGATGATTCCCAACTACTCCAAGCAGGACGACTGGGAACGCTATAACGCGATGGGCGTCACGCAGTACGGCCAGATGACGGCCGGTTCGTACATGTACATCGGCCCGCAGGGCATCGTGCACGGTACGACCATTACCGTGCTCAACGCCGCACGCAAGCAGCTCCAGAAGCGCGGCGGCGGGGAGATTCCCGGGATGCTCTTCGTATCGTCGGGCCTGGGCGGCATGTCGGGCGCCCAGCCCAAAGCGGGCGTCATCTCCGGCGTGGTGAGCGTCATCGCCGAAATCAATCCGAAGGCCGTGCACACGCGCCATTCGCAGGGCTGGGTAGACGAGGTGCACACTTCGCTGGACGAGCTCATCCCCCGCATCCGCAGGGCACGCGAACAGAAGGAGGCCGTATCGCTCGCCTACCAGGGCAACATCGTCGACCTGTGGGAACGCCTCGCCGCGGAGGGCATCGACGTGGACCTGGGCTCCGACCAGACCTCGCTCCACAACCCGTGGGCGGGCGGCTACTACCCCGCAGGGCTCACCTACGAAGAGTCGAACCGGATGATGGCCGAACAGCCCGAAGAGTTCCATAAACGCGTACAGGAGTCGCTGCGCAGGCAGGTGGCCGCCATCAACAAGCTGACGGCCAAAGGCATGTACTTCTTCGACTACGGCAACGCCTTCCTGCTCGAAGCCTCCCGCGCCGGTGCCGACTGCATGGCGCCGGACGGCAAGCGTTTCCGCTATCCCTCCTACGTACAGGACATCATGGGCCCGATGTTCTTCGACTACGGCTTCGGCCCGTTCCGCTGGGTATGTACGTCGGGCAGGCCGGAAGACCTCGCGACGACCGACCGCATCGCGCTGGAAGTCATGCGGGAAATACGCAAGACCGCTCCGAAGGAGATTCAGGGCCAGCTGGACGACAACATCCTCTGGATAAGCAAGGCGGGCGAAAACAAGCTCGTCGTGGGTTCGCAGGCACGCATCCTCTACGCCGACGCCGAAGGCCGCACGAAAATCGCGCTGGCCATGAACGAGGCCATCGCCCGCGGCGAAATCAGCGCCCCGGTCGTATTGGGCCGCGACCACCACGACGTGTCGGGAACCGACTCGCCCTACCGCGAAACCTCCAACATCTACGACGGCTCCTCCTACACGGCGGACATGGCCGTACAGAACGTCATCGGCGACTCGTTCCGCGGAGCGACCTGGGTATCGCTCCACAACGGCGGCGGCGTCGGCTGGGGCGAGGTCGTCAACGGAGGCTTCGGCATGGTCATCGACGGCTCGGACGACTCGCGCCGCCACATCGAGGAGATGCTCCTGTGGGACGTGAACAACGGCATCGCACGCCGCAGCTGGGCCCGCAACGAGGGCGCCATGTTCGCCATCAAACGCGAAATGGAACGCACCCCCGGCCTGAAGGTCACGCTGCCGAACATCGCCGACGACACGGTAGTGGAAGAGGCACTGAAAAACTTGTAAGGTTTCCGGCTCCGCCGGTCATCGCCGGCGCACGGCACATACACAATCAATAACGCAGCCCTTCCGCGACCCACGCGGAAGGAAGCAGTAACAAGACAACCAAATGAAAACGCACAAGATATCATCCGCACACATCACCCCGCAGCAGGCTTACGAAATCGCCCGCGGGGGATACCGGCTCGAACTGTCGGACGATGCGCGCGCGCGCATCCAGCGCTGCCGCGACTATCTCGACAGCAAAACGGGCGAAAAAGACGCCGCACCGATTTACGGCGTAACGACCGGCTTCGGTTCGCTCTGCAACATATCGGTAGACAAGAAACGTCTGGGCGAACTCCAGAAAAACCTCGTCATGTCGCACGCCTGCGGCACGGGCGAACGGGTTCCGTCGGAAATCGTGAAACTGATTCTGCTGCTGAAAATACAGTCGCTCTCCTACGGTCATTCGGGCGTACAGGTTGCAACCGTGGAGCGGCTCATCGACTTTTTCAACAACGGCATACTGCCGGTGATTTACCAGCAGGGCTCGCTCGGCGCATCGGGCGACCTCGCACCGCTGGCCCACATGTCACTCCCGCTGCTCGGTCTGGGCGAAGCGGAGTTCGAGGGCCAGGTACTCCCCGCCGCCGAAATTCTGAAGAAATTCGGCTGGGAGCCCATCCAGCTGCAATCCAAAGAGGGGCTCGCGCTCCTGAACGGCACGCAGTTCATGAGCGCGTTCGGCGTATGGTGCGTGGTGAACGCACGCCGCCTGTCCGAGTGCGCCGACAAAATCGGCGCCATGTCGCTCGACGCTTTCGACGGCCGCATCGAACCTTTCTACGAACCGGTACACAAGGTGCGCGCCCACCGCGGACAGCTCGAAACGGCCCGCGTTTTCCGTGAGTTGCTTCAGGGCAGCGAGTTGATTGCACGCCACAAGGAGCATGTACAAGACCCCTATTCCTTCCGCTGCATTCCGCAGGTACACGGCGCATCGAAAGATACCATCGACTACGTGGAGAGCGTCATCACCACGGAAATCAACAGCGTGACGGACAACCCCACGGTGTTCCCCGACGAAGACATCGTCATCTCGGCCGGCAACTTCCACGGCCAGCCGATTGCCGTGGCGATGGACTTCCTCGCCATCGCGGTATCCGAGCTGGGCAACATCTCCGAACGCCGTACCTACAAACTCATCTCCGGTTCGCGCGGGCTGCCCTCGTTCCTCGTGGCCAATCCGGGCCTCAACAGCGGTTTCATGATTCCACAGTATACGGCCGCCTCGATTGTCAGCCAGAGCAAGGGGCTGTGCATGCCGGCATCGGCCGACTCGATTCCCTCCTCGCAGGGACAGGAAGACCATGTGAGCATGGGCTCCAATGCAGCGACCAAACTCTACCGCGTGGTGAACAACACCGAACGGGTACTCGCCATCGAACTTTTCAACGCTGCACAGGCGCTGGAGTTCCGCCGTCCCCTCAAGTCGTCGCCCGCAATCGAAGCGATATTCACCGAATACCGCAAACGTGTCCCGTTCATCTCCAACGACGAAATCATGTACCCGCACATCGAAAGTTCGGTACAGTTCGTCAGGAGCATGTAACGGCGACGGACGACCGTTTCCACAGGGCCGCCGCCTTCCGTCCAGACGGAAGGCGCGGCCTTATTACGATACCGGGCTCCGGCCCGCAAACAAGCATCCGATGAAACTGACGATTAAAAACATAGGAATACTCGCCGGCATCGACGAGAGCGGCCGCGAACGCATCGCGGGTGCCGATATGAAACGCCTCGACACGATAACGAACGCCTACGTGACGGCCGAGGAGGGCCTCATCGTGTCCTACGGGCCGATGGAAGAGCTGCCCGAAGGGAGGGCCGACGAAGAAATAGACGCCCGCGGAGGCGTCGTACTGCCCGCCTTCTGCGACTCGCATACGCACATCGTCTACGCCGGCAGCCGCGAAGGAGAGTTCGTGGACAAAATCAACGGCCTCTCCTACGAGGAAATCGCCCGCCGCGGCGGAGGCATCCTCAACTCGGCAGACCGGCTGCACACGGCCACCGAACAGGAGCTCTACGACGAGGCGATGCCGCGCCTGCGCCAGATGATGGAATCCGGAACCGGTGCGGCGGAAATCAAGAGCGGCTACGGACTCTCCACGCAGGACGAGCTGAAGATGCTGCGCGTCATCCGCCGCATGGCCGAAGCATCGCCCATGACCATCCGCGCCACCTTCCTCGGTGCCCATGCCGTGGCACGCGACTACATCGGCAGGCAGGCCGAATACGTGGACCTTATCTGCCGGGAAATGATACCGGCCGTAGCCGCCGAAGGGCTCGCCGACTTCGTAGACGTATTCTGCGACCACGGCTTCTTCACTCCGGAGGAAACCGCACGCATGCTCGAATGCGGCGCGAAGTACGGCATGCGTCCGAAAATCCACGCCAACGAGCTCGCCGCATCGGGCGGCATCCAGGTAGGCGTGGCGCACGGTGCGCTGTCGGTAGACCACCTCGAATTTACCGGCGAGGAAGAGATTGCCGCGCTGCTCGGTTCGCAGACCATGCCGACCATCCTGCCCGGCGCCGCCTTCTTCCTCGGCATGAACTATCCGCCGGCCCGCAGGATGATTGACGCCGGACTGGGCGTGGCCATCGCCTCGGACTTCAATCCGGGCTCGTCCCCTTCGGGCAACATGAAGTTCATCGTGTCACTCGCCTGCATCAAACTGCGCATGAATCCGCAGGAAGCTCTCAACGCAGCCACCCTGAACGGCGCCTACGCCATGGGGTTGCAGGCGTCGCACGGCAGCATCACCAAAGGGAAGCGGGCGAACCTCTGGATTACGCAGCCCGTGTCGTCGCTCGAATTCATCCCGTATGCCTACGGCACGTCCCTCACCGCAGGGCTCGTGCTCGGAGGCAAAAAAGTATTGTAAGTCATACGCCATCATCATGACAACGGGGAGGCCAAAGGGCTCCCCGTTGTCGTTTCTCCGGTTCCCATACCGGCACTGTTATTCTATCGGCAAAAGATGTTCCACCCAATACCGCGGACTGTAGGCTGCTACCGACAAGCTGGAAAACAACGCATCCTTATCGGTTTCACTGAGGGCCGAAGATGCAAAAATATGTTCTGCATAATAATCAATGATAAAATCCACATCCTCTATCTTGCTTGGATACTTGGTATACAAGTCAGAAAAAAGTTTTAAAATTTCTTTTGCAGTAGAAGATGCATACATAGGATTATATGTCGGATTAATTCCATACTCGCCAAACACTTTATCAAACTCGCCGAGATAATACGAGATATTATCTAAAGCTGCCTGATATTGCCTGATATAATCGGGGTGCTGCATGATTCTACTTTCGATTGAACCACCAATTATGGCCGGAGTTACTTTATCACCCACAGGCTCCGATAATTTCTGCAAACAAATATTATGCATCGCCCCAATCCTAACGTACTCAGGATGCTCCTCAAAAAACGAGACATCAACATTCGCCCGCGCTATTTCCTGTTGTATCTCATCTTCCGTAATATCAACCATGGTATCATAAACATATTTCGGGTTTGAATATATGGTCTCCCAATTAAATTCCATAGGAGCACATTCACTTTTATCTTGATTTTGCTCTACGTCCTTTTCATATGCTTCGATTGAACCGGAAACCCCGCACGTGATGCCTCCGGCCACCAATCCCACTCCTGCACCAGCAGCTCCTCCTATCAAATAACCTACTCCTGCACCAGCAGCTCCTCCTTCTGCGGCACCAAGAAGGTCGCCCGATGCAACTTTGACAACACGTTTCGTCACTTTCCACACTGTATGCCAGAATCCATCCTCCCCTTCTCTTGTTGTCACAGCAGCCTGAAGAACGGTTTCATTAAAGTTTTGTAAGGTACTCAATAAAACCAACGCTTCATCTTCTACAATCTCTTCTGAATCTTGTACCATCCCGTTTTGCTGTTCATAAACCTGCGTGCAACTGCCTATACTCATAACAGAAGCTGCCAGCAACATGAACCCCATCCACTTAACAATAAGTTTTGCTTTCATAATAGAAAGAATTTTAGGTTAATACTTAGTATATACAGAGAGAACAAACCCTCTTTAACAAAGATAAATATCAAAACACAAAAAAACAATATCTTTATGTTCTTGACTTTTATCTTTTTGTTTTTATATTTGTATACTAATAAAGTACAACTTACAAACTAAAGCTATTGCCATCATGAAAGCCATTTACTTTTTCTGCGCCGCACTCGTTCTGGCGCTGTCATTCAGCACACCGGCCCATGCCGGTACATCCGCATCTGCCGCCTCCGTCACCGATAACGGTTACGAAACATCCCCCGCAACGGATGCCTCTACCGGCACGGACTACAAGGAATACGCCCCCGCCGATACCGCCGTTGCACCGGCTCTGTCGGCGACACACGCCACATCCGAGCCCCGCGGTTTTTGGTTCTACTTCAAGACAGCACTCTTTTGCCTACGCGACCTCATCATCGGCTTCGGTTTCGGTGCCATCACCGGCGGAGTGGCCGCCGGGCTTTTCAGCCGCACCAAGTTCACCGTCAAACGAGTGCTCATCAAAGGGGCGATAATAGGCTGCCTGCTGGGAGGTGCGGCAAGTATCGTAGTCGCATACGACACCTATTTCGCACACGCCGGCCAAACGACCGTCTGCCGGCTTTCCGAATAACCGGAAAATACTGCGGCCGTCTACCGAACGGACGCGGACAGGGATGCCGGGCAATTACCCGGCATCCCTGTCCGCTTATCCCGCGACGGGTCACCCCGGAAGTCTCCGGACAGGCCCGTCACCTCCTGACATAGCTATCGTAAATTTCCCGCTCCTGCAGCGTAAAATCGCACAGCTTCTTCCTCATCAGATAGCATGCCGAGGAATCGCCGTCATCTACCTCCGGATAGACCTCCGCCAGTTCCCATCCCCGTGCCGAAAGGTAGTTGAGCGCTTCGAGCAGGCTGTCGAACACCAAGCGGTTCCCCTGGTCATCCATCAGATAGGGCCGGAGTTTGTCCACTCCGAAATCCAGATAAACCGCGATGCCGCCCCATACCAACCGAAACCCGAGCTCGGAGTAGACATAAAATCCGTCCTCCTCTCCGGCCGCATCCGTTCTGTCGGATACGGAAAGTACCGGCGTCAGTCCGAGTACGATGCTGTCGGCCTCCGGTACAGGCTCTCCGCCCAACAGACTCCCTCCTCCCGCAAGGAGCAGGACAAGCCATACCGTCATTCTCTTTCTCCACATACACAGGCTCTTTAAAACACTATCTAAAGATAGGAATTATTTCGTAAAAATCCCATTCCACAACCCCGGTCTCTCCCGTACAGACCGCGGCACGAATCATACCGCACGTACGGCCCACGCCAGGGAACAGAAATACCGTACCGCTATCTTTCCGCGCGGAACAGCAGCCTGCTCCACGAACCAATACCCAAGTACCTACCTTTTGCCATGCTTTCTTTTCCGCAAGAGGAGCTGCGTTTCGCCAGACTCCCGAATGCTCCCCGGACATCACGCCACCAAGAACGAAATGTTTTCCGAACACGACGGAGGAACCCGTAAAACAAACGGACAATCGCCGGATACAACGTTCCGAAAACGGACTCGTCACTGCGGGTTCCGCCGGAAAGATGCCGGACGTCCAGCATCCGCCGCACCCGTTATCCCGCCGAAAGCAGAAAGATATGGGCGAAAACGACGTTTCCCGGCCGCCACGGCGGCCGGGAAACGATTCCAAAGACACGGCGTGTCCGCGAAGATTTAAAATATATCGCAAAGCCGCACGGTCTGCAACCGGTCGGGCCCTACGGACAGTACGGCCACCTTGATTTTCGTCAGCTCCTCGATTTTACGCACATAATCCTGCGCCGCCTGCGGCAGCTCCCCGAAACTCTTGATACCGGAAATATCCTCTTTCCAGCCCGGCAGCTCGATATAGACCGGCTTGCAGCGCTGGAACTGCGGAATGGTAGGCGGCATGGTCTCGATACGTTTTCCGTCGAGCTCGTAAGCGACGCATATCTTCACCGTGTCGAGCCCGGAAAGGACGTCAAACAGCATGAGCGCCAGATAATCGATGCCGCTCACCCGGCGGGTATGGTTGAGCACTACCGCGTCGAGCCAGCCCACCCTGCGCGGACGCCCCGTCACGGTACCGTATTCGTGTCCGCGTTCGCGGATATAATCCGCCGTGACGCCTTCGAGCTCCGTCGGGAAAGGACCCTCGCCCACCCGCGTGGTGTAGGCCTTGCAGACCCCCAATACGTTATCGACATACCGCGGAGCGATGCCCGTATTCTGCGGAACGCTCGACGCCGTAGGACTGGAGGAGGTCACATAGGGGTAGGTTCCGTGGTCGATGCAGAGCATGACGCCCTGAGCCCCTTCGAAAAGGATTTTCGACCCTTTCTCTATCTCCTCGTTTATCAGCACGGACGTATCGCATATGTATTTGCCAAGCCTGCCGGCAAGCTCCATGTACTGCGCATAAATCGTGTCGAACGACATGGGCTCGCATCCGAACATGCGCAGCTCCATGTTTTTCTCCTCCAGCGCGTCGCGCAGCCTCGCAGCGAAATAGTCCGCATCGAGCAGGTCGCCCATGCGGATGCCCGTCCGTTCGTACTTGTCGGCATACGCTGGGCCTATTCCCTTCTTGGTCGTCCCGATAAGCTTGCCTCCTTTCATGGATTCCATCGCCCCGTCGAGCACCGAATGGTAAGGCATCACGACCGCAGCCCGGTCGGAAATGTAGAGATTATACTCCCTGATACCGCGCGCCTCCAGCGCCTCCAGCTCGCTGACGACGCTCACCGGGTTCACCACCATGCCGTTGGCCATCACATTCTTGATGTGCGGATTGAATATACCCGACGGTATGCTTTGCAAGGCGAACCGCTGCCCGTCGAACGTAATGGTGTGACCGGCATTGTTTCCGCCCTGATAACGCACCACCACATCGGCGTTCCCGGCATAATAATCGGTTATCTTTCCTTTTCCCTCGTCCCCCCACTGGGTTCCGACGACAACCAGCCTCTTTTTCATCGCTATCGTTCTTCTTCTGAATCTTCTTTAATCCCCGCCCTGCGGTAGATGTAATCTACATTCTTCATATAGTAATCCAGTGTGAAACATGCATCCAGCTCCTCGCCGGTCAGATACTTCATCACCTCCGGGCTCTCGTGCAGTAACTCCTGATAATCGCGCCGCTCACCCATGGCCCGCATGGCGATGGGCTGCACCATGTCGTAGGCTCCCTCGCGCGAAAGCCCCTTCCCGATAAGGGCGTTCATGACGCGCTGGGCGAAGATGACGCCGCGCGTGCGGTAGATGTTCTCCAGCATCACCTCCGGAAAGACCGTCAGGTTTTCGAGCACGCCACGGAAACGCGTCAGCATATAGTCGAGCAGCATGGTGGCGTCGGGCAGGATGATGCGCTCGGTAGCCGAATGGGAGATATCCCGCTCGTGCCACAGCGCCACGTTCTCATAGAACGTAAGCATGTATCCGCGCATCACGCGTGCACACCCCGTAATGTTTTCGCTGCTGATGGGATTACGCTTGTGCGGCATGGCACTCGACCCCTTCTGACCCTTACCGAAGGCCTCCTCCACTTCGTGCACCTCGGTGCGCTGCAGGTTCCGCACCTCGAACGCCATCTGTTCGAGCGAAGCGGCAATGACAGCGAGCGTCGCCATGTAGTAGGCATGCCGGTCGCGCTGGATGACCTGCGTGGAGATATTGGCACTCTGGATACCGAGCTTTTCGCATACATAATCCTGTATGAAAGGCGGAATGTTGGCGAAATTACCGACCGCCCCGCTGAGTTTGCCCACCTCGATATTGCGGGCCGCCGCACGGAAACGCTCCAAATTCCGCATCATCTCCTCGTGCCACAGCACCCACTTGAGGCCGAAACAGGTAATATCGGCATGGATACCGTGCGTGCGTCCGATACAGGGCGTATCCTTGAAACGAAGTGCCTGCCGGCGCAGCATCTCGATGAAATCCTCGATATCTTTCAGCAATATCTCGTTGGCCTGCTTGATGAGATACCCGTTGGCCGTATCCACCACATCGGTACTCGTCAGACCATAATGCACCCACTTGCGCTCCTCGCCAAGCGTCTCGCTGACAGCACGCGTGAAAGCCACGATATCGTGATGCGTCTGCTCCTCTATTTCCTTTATACGGTCTATGCTGAACGACGCCTTCTCCCACAGCTTGGCGACATCCTCCTTCGGAATGACGCCGAGCTCGCTCCACGCCTCCGCAGCAAGTATCTCCACCCTCAGGTATGCCTCGAATTTCCGTTGTTCCGTCCAAATGGCCCGCATGGCAGGCCGGCTGTATCTCTCTATCATATCTGCATTGGTTTTGCCAAGGAACAAAGATACAAAATCACCGGCATTACAGTGTCATGCCCGACCATTATATCATCTTTTTTCCGGCCCATACGCCATGCCCCCTGCGAAATCCTCCTCCGCACAATACGCACAATCAAGCCGATATCTCCTGTCATAAAGAGTAGCGCCCGCCGCCTCTCTCCCTGAAACCGCTCTTCGCCGTACCTCACGGCTCCCCATACCGCCTGCCGACCCTACATAAACATTCCCCCGACTGCTCCGTCGTCTTGACCGGTCCCAAAAAATACCCCGGACCGAATGTCACAAACGGTCTCCGGCATTTTCTCCGCCACCAGGCTTTGGATAATCGTTTTTTTGGCTTATATTTGCATCCGCTTAAGACAAGAAGCCCGGAGAGATGGGTGAGTGGCTTAAACCACCAGTTTGCTAAACTGACGTACGGGATTACTGTACCGGGGGTTCGAATCCCTCTCTCTCCGCAACAAACGCTGAAAATCAGCAGATTGCAAAACAAACACCCAGTTTTACACCCAAGAATGTAAAGTCGGTGTTTTTGTTTTATTTAAGATAATACAACCACTACATAATAAAAGAGTAGCGATATTAAAAGAATCCGATGAGAAAAGACTAATATTTATCTATCCATTCAGTTTGATTTTTCAGGACTTTACATCGTCCTGAAAGTATTTGTTATTGTATTCCAACGTCAGGAGTGGATTATAATACAAGTTTTTTGTGTGGATAGAATTTCGTTTTGCTTAATGTACGAAAGTACTTATCTATAAACGCATGAAATATTAGCACAATGAATCATTGGAAATCAACTTTGGCCGTGATAGGAATAGGCCAACTCATATCTATTTTAACAAGTACGATTGTTGGCTTCTCCATTATTTTTTGGATTAGCAACGAATTTAAATCCCCGACAGCTTTATCTCTGGCTATTTTAGCTGGATTTTTACCACAATTTGTATTAGGCTTGTTTGCCGGGGTCTATGTTGACAGATGGAATCGAAAGAAAACGATGTTTTATTCGGACTTGTTCATCGCGTTCTGTACCCTATGTCTTTTTATTGTGATAACCAAGGGTTATAAAGACCTTTCTTTTTTTTATCTATTGACTGCTTGTCGTTCAATAGGCAGTACGTTTCATGCACCTGCTTTACAGGCAAGCATCCCTCTACTGGTTCCCAAGCACCATCTTGTCAGGGTATCAGGTTTGTACCATTCCATTCAATCCTTCAGTGAGGTGATAGCTCCCGTTGTAGGGGCAAGCCTCGTTGTTTGGCTTCCCATACAGTATATTCTGCTCATAGATGTGATCGGAGCTGTTGCTGCTTGTCTGACCTTACTTTGTGTCCAGATTCCTTCTCTTCAAAAAACGAAAGTTCTTCCAGATTTCAAAAAAGAACTGACGGAATGTTGGCATACCTTGCGGCGTACAATGGGCATTTTGCCTTTATTCGTATGCTTTACGCTGGTGACTTTTGTCCTTATGCCTGTTTTTACGTTATTTCCTTTTATGACGCTTCTGCATTTCAACGGAAACATTTTGCAAATGGGAGTTGTGGAAATGGGTTGGGGCTCAGGGGCATTGTTGGGCGGTTTAGTACTTGCCTGTAAGGCTTTGAAAAGCAAGCAAACATTAGTGATGCATACGGCTTATGTGATATTGGGATTGTATCTGATTAGCGCCAGTTATTTACCATCAAGCGCATTTATAGGTTTTGTTTGCCTAACATTTACAGGAGGCATAGCCTATTCCATTTACCATGCGCTTTTCATCGCTATTATTCAGCAGAACTTGGCTTCGGACATGCTTGGACGGACTTTTTCTCTCATCTTTAGTTTGAGTACCTTTCCATCAATGCTGGGTATCGTAGCTTCAGGATATTGGGTGGAAGCATGGGGTATCACATCCGTCTTTATGATCAGCGGATGGGTTATCTTTCTGATTGGAGTGGGTGCAAATTTTATTTCTTCAATCAAGCAGTTGGATAATTACGCATAGTATTATTTATTAAAGAATTATTATATGACAAAGAAAGAACACACTACGATTACAGAGTTATTTCAAGTTTTGGACTTGTTGGAAAGCCTGGACATGCAGTTTTGGTTGGATGGAGGCTGGGGAGTGGATGTCTTGTACGGACAGCAAACCCGCTTGCATAGAGATATTGACATTGATTTTGATGCCAATTATACAGACCAACTCCTTGATCTTTTGCAGGAGAGAGGATATCAAATTGAAACAAATTGGTTGCCCACCCGTGTGGAACTGTATAGCAAAGAATTAGGCTATATTGATATCCATCCTTTTGTCTTGAATGCGGACGGCACTTCCAAACAAGCCGACTTGGATGGAGGCTGGTATGAATTTCAACCGGACTATTTTGGAACAGCAGTCTTTGAAGGCAGAAGCATCCCTTGCATTTCTGCAAAAGGGCAACAAGTATTCCATTCGGGCTACGATTTAAGAGAGAAGGATATTCACGATTTATCTATAATTAAACAATGTATAACAACAATGAGCCTAACAATTAGATAAGAACAAGAAAATGACAGAAAAACAAATTGTCTGGTATATCTTACTTACAGAAGTAAAGATAGACAGTGACACCCAGTCTGTCACATCCCTGAGTGTAGCTCCATTGGCAGTCTTGCCGGAATTCCAGCGTAAGGGAATTGGGGGGGGGATGTTGATTCAGTAAGCCCATCAGAGGGCAGCACTTTTGGGTTACGGCACAGCAGTCGTATTGGGGCATAAAGAGTATTATCCTCGATTTGGCTATCGCAAGGCTATCGATTTAGGAATTGAATTTCCTTTCGAAGTCTCTCATGAATATTGCATGGTGGCTGAATTAATACCTGGAGCTACTGAGAATGTGAAAGGTATGGTTTGTTATCCAACTGACTTTAAATAGTTTAACAAGTAAAATTCATTATATAACTCGGACTGGGTATTTCAATTTCCCAGTCCGTATTCTGATAGTACTTATTCAATTGGAAGATTGTGTTGCTTCAAGAATGAAAGTTTATCCCAATACCCTCTTTGAAAGACGATTTTGTTATCTTTTACATGAAAAAATCCGCATCCACGAAGTCCAAGAGAGTCTTTCCATTCCATGATAGCCCATTCGCCATCTTCAAAAATATTTTCCACCATACAAACCATTTTAGCAGTGGCAAATTCATTCACAAACATTTTGTAGATTGATTCTTTACCTATTATTGGTTCGTTTGCGACTTGATGATTTACTGCATTAGTAGCATACAGCTCTGCTATATGATAAGCATCTGCTTTGTTAAAGCAATCTATCCATTTTTCCAAAACTTCTTTAGGCTTCATTTTTTATAAATTCTTAGGATTTTGATTCTGTAATAAAAACAATCTGTTTGGATGCATAGATACTTGATTTTATTAATAATAGGCTATTCTATATTCTAAATCCTCTGGATTTTTGCTCTCTCTGCACCGAGTTACGTAGATTCTGCTGTAACTTTTCCCATTGTTCCTTAAACCATTGTACTATGGGTTGTCGGTTTATGGTCAGCATAAGCTTACCACTATCCATCGGATGTTTCTCAACCCTAAAAATATCATTCTTGATGTCAAATTTCCACCTGTGTTCTTCGGAATAAATTTTGCCACTACATTGTATGGATTCTTTCTTTGTCAAGAGGTTTTCTATCATGTCTTTGGTAAACCCGATAACAGCGCATAATTTTTCCATTCTCAACATCTCTTTGAACATGGGAAACCATTTGTGGGCTTTTTCAAGCAAGGTGCTCAATCGTGATATTTCCTTGTCTTTGGCTTCAAGTTCTTGATTATGTATTCTTTGAAGATTACGAATTTGTCTGCTATGCTGTTCCTGTATTTGTTGTATCTGAATTTTTAATTCATCAGTAGCTTTGTCCCGTTTGGTAATTTCCTGATGTAGCTGCTCGATGTGATGTTCCAGTTCTTTCAGCTTACCGCTTCCGAAAAGAGAACCTACACCGCTTGCTATGGCGGTAGCAGCATTGGTGGCTGTTTTCTTTAGTTTGTCCGTGCGTATCTCTGCTTTTACCTGTTTGAGTTCCTGTTCGGCAAGGCTTACTTGTTGTTCCTTGTGTCGCTTGGTTTCCTCTATACGTTGCAGTTCGGCTTTCTGCTTCTCAATGATGAAATCATTTCGTTCCAGATGCTCTTTACCTGTGACAGCTTTTGCCTGTCCACGTTCCATCAGGAGAATATCGGAAGCAAGGGTCTGCATGGTTGCCATATCCTCGTCATTGAGCTTTCGGCTCTTTCCAGTTTCATGGTTCATCCAGTCGAATACGACATGAGCATGATAATTTGGTTTGAACCATCTGTTACCGACTTGGAAGCTCTCCTTGTCTTCTGCTTCCGGCTGACCGTTCAGCCAATGCCCTTCGTCTTTATGCAGGAAAATCTGTAGCGGAGTGATGCCCCAGCGTCTTTGGCACTCTTCACCGAATTTGCGTACATCAGCCAGTGTGGTGTCCGGTCTGATAAGCAATACTCCTTCACGGATGGGTGAGCATCCCGCCACCTTGATAATCTTTCCATTCTTTCCCTTGCGTTCCCTTTCCTTTTCCTGCATGGCACGTCCGGTCTTTTCCTTGACCATTTGCTTGATATTGTCATAATGAGTTCGCAGTTCGGGAGTGCCGAAGTCGGGATTTATCCACTGTTCGTTATCGGTGGAAAGTTCGGGAACGACATAGATTCTGGACTCCCCGATATTACGCATATACTCGGCAGTCCTTCGGTTGTGTGCCTCGCTCGATGCGATGTTGCAAGGCTTGATATGTATGCTTGATTTTGTTGCCATAGCTTCTTTCCTTTGTTTACAATTGATTTACTTTGCTCGCTTTCGCAGAGGGGTTCTTAGGGGTAACCCATAAGCGGAGATTGCAAAGAGAGGGTCACTCTTTGCTCGGGGTTCTCAGGGGTGAAACGCCCTGAGTGGGTCATTAGGGCAAAGCCCTAATCCCCTCGGGAGAGCCCACAACTACGAAAGCGAAGCGTGTAGTTATAGTGGGCTATAACCGGAAGCCTTTCGGTTTCTTGGATAGCGTATCATTCCTCTTTTCGACAGATTGCGCTTGCTCTTTCCTATCGGCTATTCGTTTCTGTAAATATTCGTTCAGATCTTTACATCCACTGTAGATTTGCGAGGCGTCACGTATATACCGGGTAGCATCATACTCCTTTCGGATTTGCTGTATTGCTTCCATTCCTGCACGGTCATTGTCAAAGAAACAGTGGATGCGCTCATAGCTTCCCAACGGATAGAGTGCCTTGGGAACATTGGCTACGGAATTAAGAACTATGTAATCCTGTCTGTCGAAGTCGGGTGATTGCGGACAGCTTTCCAGCCTTAAAGTAAGAAAGGAAAGGTAATCCATAAATCCCTCAAAAACGTAACATGTACTCCTTGGTTTTCCTGACTGTCTGATATGGGATATTTCTTTTGGTGCGATACATCCCTTGAAATATCGGTTGCGAATTTCATATCCGCCTGATATGTTCGGAAAGGCAATGGCGAAATACCGTTTGCCGTTGTGGGTGAAACGGGCTTCCTTACATTCTCTTTTCGCCAGTGCCGTGTTTATCCCTCTTTCCTGTAGGTAGGCAAGCAGGGCAGGAGAAGCCAGCAGCACAATGTCCAATTGCTGAAAACTCGGTTCGGAAAATGATTGCTTGCCAAAAGAGAAAGACACGGGACGTATGTGTGGTATCTGTTCTTCGATTTTCTGTAGAAGATAAGGCACATAGTCGGAACAGTAGAGTTCCTGTGCCAGTGCGATGATATTTCCACCTTTGCCGATTGCGAAATCATACCATTGGTTGCGCTCGGTATTTACTTTGAACGAGGGTTCTGTCTCTTCCCGTAACGGGGATTTGTACCATAGGTTAATACCTTGCTGCTTGACGGGAGAATATCCCAAACTGTACAGAAAATCCGCTATCCTGATTTGTTTTGCTGTCTGTATATCCATAATAAGATGAGTGTTTGAATAATGGTTGGAATATTTATTTCTCTTTTCGCCCGTACTTTTTTATGAAGTACGGTCTGTATAATCACTTCACTTTATCTTCGTATATATAGGATACGGTAATAAAGTGAAGCGCTTTTCTATTCCCTACAACCGCTTCGCTTTATTCTTAATATATAGACCTGCCGAATAAAGTGAAGTGATTACAGGTTATACGGTCTAATAGTGAAAGTCCGGCTTGAACGTGTATTTCCTGCCGTTCTCCTGTACTATCATCCGTTTGTTCCGGAGCATGGTGATAAGTGATACCGCTTTTTGATGGTTCAGTTTTACACCTACCGACATATATGACTTGATTAAGGAGGTTTCCAGATCCTTGTAGCCGTATTCCTCTTTCAGTCCGAAAGCCGCTTCCAGTGCTATGCGGTGCTGCTGTTCGCTAATATGTCTGTAAGGGTCAAACTTTTCCTCTTCCGGTCTTCCGGGTTTCTTCGCTTCGGGTCTGTACCCCTCTATGAGTTCAGGCAATGCATTGTCGTTGATACGGAAAGCGAAAGGCTCGAAATCCATTGCACGGATGTGCATGGCTGAAACATTGCTTATATCCCCGTTGCTCTTGTCCTTTTCCACCAGCAGAACGGTTTCCGCCTTGTTGTTCAGCTCCGTACCGATATGCCCTCTTGCGTTTTCATCGCCTTTGTTCTGGTGGAGTATCGTATGGATGTGTATCTGCCTGTCATCCGTCCACTGCATCAGTTTGGATATAATGCGTGTCGATTCTCCCGGACTGTTGATGTCATATACCATATCACGGATGCCGTCTATGATTACAAGCCCTATGTCCGGTGTATTATAGATAGCCTGTTCGACAATCCTGATACGCTGTTCGGGCGTGTATTTCCTCAAAGCGAGAAACTCCAGATGTTCATTGTCCCTGTCATCAGGAAGACCAGCAAGCCGTAAAATACGTTTCATGACTTTCAGACAGTGATAATGGCTTTGTTCCGTGTCCACATAAAGAATCTTCCTTTTTTCTTCCGGTAGTTCCGCAACATACCGCAGTACCGTACCGTTTTTCAATGCGGCGGCTACGATAGCCGATACATTGAAAGTCTTTTTACTCTTGGCTTTGCCGATGGATGCACTGAAATTGCCCAGTGTACCAATGACCGAACCTTGCACTTTTAGAATCTCAGGTGCTTTTTCGTAGATTTTCGACAGACTCAGGCGTGAAGCTTGCCAAAGGATTATTGCCTGTTCTGCCGAAATCTCCTTTATTTCTTTCATATAGTCCATAAGCATACCTCCCATTATTTCCGTCCTCCTGTTTTCTTCCCGGCAAGCTCAAGAGCCAATTCCGCATCTACGATAATCTTGCGCCCTATCTGGGTAATCGCCTTGTCTATCTTACCGCTTTTCTTTATGCGGTTGGCAGTGGGCAGACTGCACCCGAACAGTTTGGCTATACCGAGTATTCCGTACACATACTTCTTTTCCGTGTCTGTAACGGGTTGCGGCAATGCTTCGGCCTGACCTGAAGCGTGCTTACTCAGGAATATGAATTCTTCGCCTGTCATCTGCCAGACGGGTTTTGATAATAATTCTTGGATATTTGTCATCGTCCAATCTATTTAGTCGTTAAACAATCAGCCCTGCGCACTGGCTGTTATTTCTGTTCTCGAACGATGCAAAATTAGGTAGGGTTATGAGTGGTAAGGATGGGGACGGTACAAACTGAATATCATTGTATCTTATTGAATATCAGAAAATAAAAATACCACTCAAAAATTATTTTGAGTGGTAAAAGTGGAACTTTCGTAAAGTATCAGGATATATTACGGATTATCTGAATATATGTTCCATTTCCTTGGCGAAATTTTGGTTGCTGTCACTGGGGAAATCTGAAACAGGCTCCTTGTACTTGGATTTGTAGTAGCTGTCGTCAATATCCAGCAGTTTCAGTATTCTGTCTTTCCATTTGTCCCTGTCCTGTTTGGAGAGTTTCTCGCTCATCAGGAATATCAGATAGCATACACGTATTTTCTCTCTCGGTTTTATTTTCAGCTTACAGTTGCAGGGGTGAAGATTCATATTGGCATAGAAATCCAGTGCGGAAATTTCTTCGAACTGTTCTCCTATGCACACCTCATGAATGAGCGAAAGTAATTTCATGCTGAAATATTCCTGTTGTTCTTCTGTCGTTTCCTGCTGACTGATTGGCTCGCTTGATTTATTCTCTTGCTTTCCGTCAGGAATGTATTTCTTCAATATATCCAGAAAAAGGCAGCTTTGACGGTATATGTCCGCACAACAGTTCTTCATGTATTGGAATGCCTCTGTTCTTGCAGCCTTTTGCTGATCATAGAGTTTGTTCAGTTTGGCTTTTTCCCTGTCATATTCAGCCTTGCAGCGTTCATATTCTTTCTCTGCCTGTTTTTCCTCTTCGGCTGTATGCTCCCTGTAACCAATGGAATCATACCTGTTGTTGGCTTCATTCAGCGGCTTGCTCAGACTTCTTGTAACATCCAGCTGGGCTTCAATTTCCTGAGAATACCTTTCCATGTGCTGATAGCAAGCACGTTCTATGGCTCTGTCACTTAACGGGCGTATCTCATAAGCCTGTATGCTCTTTTCTATTTCAGTTTTCAGGCTGTTGAGTATCAAGGTGTATTGCTCTTTTTGCTTGTCAAGCACCAGTTCAAGGATAGCGGCTTCAAAGGATTTCATGTCATTATACTCCTGATAGAAATCCGATATGAATTTCTGCCTGTCAAAAGAAAAAGCGTAATTATCTATATAGTCTCTGTATATTCTGTTGAGTTCTCCATATTGGGGAATCATCGTCTGTATCTTTCCTGCCATATACTTTATATTATGGGTTCTTGTCCTTGTCAAGGAATAAGGTCAGTTCTTCTTCCACTTCTTCTATACTCGGTAGGGCAGATTTCAGATTTTCGGGTACTGCCTTGCTCAATTGATAGTCGCTGATACCTATCGGCTGGTCATATCCAGCCAAGGCATATTGTGCCACGACCTCATCCTTACCCCTGCACAGCAAAAGACCGATGGTCTTGTTATCATTTTCTCCCCTCAGTTTATCATCTACAACATTGATATAGAAATTTAACTGCCCTGCATATTCCGGTTTGAATGGCGTTGCTTTCAATTCCACGACAACATAGGCATGGAGCTTGATATTATATAGGATCAGGTCGGCGAAAAAGTCACTGTCCCCAATCTGGAAATGTTTTTGTCTGGCAACAAAAGCAAAGCCGTTACCCATTTCCAGCAAGTAACGGGTTACATGCTTTACCAACTGTTCTTCTATATCCCTTTCGTCAGCCTTTTCCTTTGCTCCTGCCAAGTCAAAGATATACGGGTCTTTTAACAGATAATTGGCAAGATCGCTTTGAGGTGCCGGAAGTGTGGCAGTGAAGTTGTTTACCTTGTTACTCTTGATTTGTCTGTCATACAGATTACTTTCAATCTGCATTTTCAGCACATTACTGCTCCAACCCATTTCTACAGATTGTTTCATATACCAATACCTTACGCCCAATGGTAGCGGATTATTGAGTATGACCATATGGCTTGCCCAATTTATTCTTGCAATCGGTGACGCCAAGAATAAATCTTCTATATCCTCTATTTTTATTTTATAGATGGTTGCTACTGTTTTTGCTACATTCTGAAATTGCGCAGGAACCTCCTGCGTAATTTCTAAAGATTGATTATCAGCTGATTGTATTTGCGCAGTAAGCTCCTGCGTAAATTGTCCGCTATTGAGCTTAAGGACTTCATTAGTAATGTTTTGAATATTTGGGACCGACAGTATTGAATCTGCTTCAATAAAACTACGAAGTACATTTAACGGATATAAACGGGCAAACTGGCACATATAAGTAAGATTACGTTCCGAATATCCCTTCTTTTCAGGATAATTGAATCTGATTGCCTGTGCCAATTTTTTGATAATTTTACCACCCCACCCATGTAGGTGTTGGTGGTACAGTATATAATTCCCCATTTTCCAGTAATGGAACAACATCTGGGCATTGGCTGCGGTAATGAGTCGGACTTGTGCCTGTTCTATTTCCGAACCGACAGCATGGACAAAGGCATCAAAATGACCTTTCTTTATATTATGTTCGTTGTTATTTTCCATATCACTAACTATTACTTAACAAAGATAACTCTAATAATGGATAATCTGTGAAACTGACTGATACTTTTAGAGTTGGTTAAACTTGTTCATTGCATTGGCCTTAATATCGTCTGCTATGTCAATGTAAGGCTTCATGGCTTTATAATCACTGTGCCCTGTCCATTTCATTACAACCTGTGCAGGAATACCGAGAGCCAGTGCATTACAGATGAATGTCCTTCTTCCTGCATGTGTGCTGAGTAATGCGTATTTCGGTGTAACTTCATCTATACGTTCATTTCCTTTGTAGTAGGTTTCACGTATAGGTTCGTTAATTTCTGCCAGTTCTCCCAGTTCTTTCAGATAATCATTCATTTTCTGATTGCTGATAACAGGCAATGCCATGTGGTTTTCAAAATGGATGTCCTTGTATTTTTCAAGTATGGCTTTACTGTACTTGTTCAGTTCAATACTCAGACTATCTGCCGTTTTAACGGTGGTGACTTCTATATGGTCGGACTTGACATCACTTCTCTTTAGGTTACGAACATCTGAATAACGCAGACTGGTAAAGCAACAGAACAGGAAAACATCCCGGACACGTTCCAGATACTGTTTGTCTTTGGGTATCTGATAGTCTTTTAGTCTGTTCAACTCTTCCCATGTCAGGAAGATTACCTTCTTGGGGGTGGTTTTCAATTTCGGTTTGAACGTATCGTATGCTATATTCTGGTGATAGTCTTTCTTGAAGCTCCATCGCAGGAACCATTTGAGGAATCCCATTTGTTTACCGATGGTACTGTTTCTCATGTCTTTTTTGTCACGCAGGAAATTGATATACTCGTTCAATCCGAACTCATCGAAATATTCAAAGGTCACATCTTCCTTGAACTCCTTGAGGTGATTTTTAACGGCTGCAAACTTTTCGTATGTGGATTCAGTCCAGTTATTCTGATTGCCGCATTCTTTTACAAATTCATCGAACACCTCCCAAAAACTTATCTGTGCTTCTTCCTGCTGTTCTTCGTTGGCATTCTTCATCCGCAGGTTGAATGCATCCTTTAGTTGTTGGGTAGTTGGCATGGTTTCCTGTACCTCAAACTCCTTGAACACATTTTGAATTTCGGCATAGTATTTCAGCAGATCGGCATTGATTTCAGATGCACTTTGCTTTAATTTGTTGGTACACCCGTTCTTTACTCGCTGCTTGTCGGAATCCCATTTGGCTACATCGATGCGGTAACCCGTTGTAAACTCAATGCGCTGGCTTGCGTATATGACGCGCATACGGATGGGGACATTCTCCACAATTGGCACACCGTTCTTTTTCCGGCTTTCCAATGCAAAAATGATGTTTCGTTTGATATTCATAATTGGGTGCGTTTGAAATTCTACACCCAAATATACACCCAATATTTGGAATAGCAAAAGATATTCAGAAAGATTTAGATTTACTATGTATTCCAAATTGTGTGTGATTATCAGTAATTTGCAATTTTATGATATTTCTTGAATGTATAGGTTCGAGAGCCTATGTCTCCGCAGATAACCTTAATTATTAAGGCCTTACAAATAAGACACCCAAAAAGGAATCCGTTTTTCGGGACTTTTCGGGTGTTTTACTTTTGTCTGCCGCTAAAATCGCTGCGGCATGGAGATTTTCCTCGAAGAGTTCCATTCGTACCGCATACGGCGGTCGGTACGAAATGAGCGGAACGAGACAGCGCTTTTGTTCCGCCAAAGAAACGACATCATCCGTGCGGGAAACATATGCCAATCTTCCTTGCCGAAATCCATACATCCGTTCCGCACAAAACAACCGGCAGGAACCTTCATCGAAAGATGTATCCTGCCCGCTGACGGTGTTTTTCCGCTGCTATCGGACACGCGCCAGAGCCAAACGCATCACTCCATGATTTCGGCCAGCGCATCCACCAGCGCGTCAATATCCTCGTCGGTAGTATCCCATGAGGTCACGAACCGCACTTCGTCGGCGGCCTCGTTCCACACGTAAAAGAAGTAGCGTTCGGAAAGCCGTGCGATAACCGTACGGGGCATGGCGATAAAGAGCTGGTTCGTCTCCACCGGCTGGGTGAGGCGCAGTTGCGGGAAGCGGGCCAATGCCGCAGCCAGGCGGCGGGCCTGCCGGTTGGCATGCTGTGCATTACGGAGCCACAAACCGTCGAGATAAGGGATGAACTGGGCCGACAGGTAACGCATCTTGGAGGCCAGTTGTGCCGACTGTTTGCGGTAATACTTGATGTCGGCAGCGACCTCCTCCCTGAAAGCCACGACAGCCTCCCCCATCATCATTCCGTTTTTCGTCCCGCCGAGGCTGAGAATGTCCACCCCGGCATCTACGGTGACCTCGCGCATGGTACACCCCAGCGCCGCACAGGCGTTGGCCAGACGTGCCCCGTCCATGTGAAGCTTCATGCCGTGGGCGTGGACGAGCGAGGCGATAGCCCGCACCTCCTCCACCGTATAGAGCGTACCGAGCTCCGTAGCCTGCGAAATATAGACGGCGCCGGGCTGCGCATGGTGGCAGTCACCGAAGTGCTGCAAATGGGGACGAAGCAGGTCGGGCGTCAGTTTGCCGTCGGGCGTGGCGACCGCGATGAGCTGACACCCCGTCATTCGCGCCGGAGCGTTACACTCATCCACGTAGATATGTGCCGTAGCGGCACACAGGATGCTGTGAAACGACCGCGTCACCGCCTGCAGCGCCACACTGTTGGCCCCCGTTCCGTTGAACAGGAAAAAGGGACGGGCCTCCTCCCCGAAGACCTGCCGTACACACTCCGCGGCCCGTTCGGTCCAGCGGTCGTCGCCGTACCCGGCTGCATGGTCGCGGTTCGCCTCGATAATGGCGGCCATCACCTCCGGATGGACGCCCGAATTGTTATCGCTCGCAAAACTCCTCATAGTCCGTATCGTTTTTAACGGTGCAAATATACGCCGATATGCCTGCGGATATTCCGCCCCGTCTCTTTTTCGGAACAAGGCGCAGAACAAGACACGCCGACCGGAAAACACACGCCCGCAGCCGAAGCCGCAGGCGTACGCAATCATCCGGGAAGGCAGTCGTTCCGGTTGCCGGTATCCGTTAAAACCCGATTCCGCTGATGTAGCCGTAGAGGTTGCTCACAACACCCGAAGCAAGTATCCCGACCGTACAGAATACGAGGCTCGCCCTGTTATAACCGTCCGTACGAAGACGTTCCGAAATGCCGCCTTCCGGAGCGTTGATGAACATGGCCTTGATTATCCTCAGGTAGTAGTAGAGCGATACTACCGTGTTGACCAGCGCAATGAAGACCAGCAGGTAATCCCCCTTCGCCGCAGCTGCCGCGAAAATGAAAAATTTACTGAAGAAACCGCCGACCGGAGGGATACCCGCGAGCGAAAAGACCGCGAGCATCATCACCAAGGCGAGTTTCGGATTGGACTTATACAGTCCGTCGTAAGCGCCGATGTCCGTACGGCCGCTGTGGTTTTCGACGGAAGCGATGACACCGAACGCCGCCATGTTGGCGAAGAGGTAGACCAGCACGTAGTACACTACGGCGGAGAGTCCCTCCGGCGTACCGTGCAGCACGCCGAGCATGATGTACCCCGCCTGCGAAATGGACGAGTAGGCAAAGAAACGTTTGATGTCCCGCTGACGGATGGCGAACAGGTTGCCCACCACAATGGTCGCCACCGTAACCACCCACAGGATATAGTACCAGATACGACCGATGTTGCCGAATACATGATGCAGCGTCAGCAGCAGCACGAAACAACCCGCCGCTTTGGAAACTACCGAAAGGTAGGCTGTGGTAGCCGTAGGTGCCCCTTCATAGACATCGGGAGCCCACATATGGAAAGGCACGAGCGAAATCTTGAAAGCCAGTCCGGCAAAGAAGAAGACGAATCCCAACACCGTCATGAAATCGGCGCTCACCAGCGGCTGCATGTCGGCGAAATACATCGTCCCCATCGCACCGTAGAGATATGAGAGGCCGAACATCATGATACCCGACGAGAGCGTGGACATCAGGATGTATTTCGCTCCTGCCTCGGCCGATTTCTCCCGGTACTTGTTGTACGCCGCGAGGCATGCCGTCGGCAGCGATGCCATCTCGATACCGATATAGAGCAGCATGAAGTTCCCGGCGGAGACCATCAGATACATGCCCAGAAGCGTGGCGAGCGTGATGACGTAATACTCCCCCTCGCGGATGGCCGTCTCCCGGCCCCGCAGCCATTCGCCGGCCTGCATGAAGACTACGAGCGTACCGAGATTCAGGATATTTTTCATCAGCACCGTAAGCCGGCTCGTGATATACATTCCCCCGAAGGCGCTCCCTTCGGGCAGACAACAGAAGAATCCGGCCACGGTATGCAGTGCGAAAAGGACAATCGCCAGCGGCCGGAACCACCGCATCGCACGCGTTTCGCCGGCGAATATATCGAACAGGAGCAGTACCACGAACACGGCAAGCAGACCGAGCTCCTGGCGCATTACCAAGAAATTACCCAAATCCATACGCTAAAAGAGGTTTAAATGTTCCATTATCGGTCCGAGGCTCTCGTAAATCAATCCCTGCGCACCGGAGGGCCACACGCCTACCGCCACGATGCAGGCGATGAGCGCCACGGCCGAGAAACGCTCGTACCAGTGCGCATCGTCCAGCTTCAAGTGGTCGGGATTCTGCACCGGACCGTAGAGTATCTTGCCGACCGTACGCAGGATATAGACGGCCGTCACCACGATGGAGGTCGCCGCCAGTATCGTCAGTACGCGGCGCAGCAGGTCGGCATGTTCGAACGAACCGATGAAAACGGTCATTTCGGCCACGAACCCGCTGAATCCCGGCAGGCCGAGCGAAGCGAAACCGGCTATCACGTAACAAACCGATGCGAAGGGCATGATACGCATCAGGCCGCCCATCTCGCGGATGTCGCGCGTGTGGGTGCGGCCGTAAATGACGCCTATCAACGAAAAGAACAGGGCCGTCATCAAGCCGTGAGAAAGCATCTGAAGCACCGCGCCGGTCATGGCCGTCCGGTTAAGCATCAGAATGGCGAAGAGCACGAGGCTGCAGTGGCTCACCGACGAATAGGCGTTCATGTACTTCAGGTCGGTCTGCACCACCGCGCCGTAGGCGCCGTATACCACCCCGATACCGGTAAGGATAAGGAATATCCACGACAGCTCCTGCGCCGCCTGCGGCATCAGGAATATCGCCACACGGAAACAGCCGTAGCCGCCCAGCTTCATCAATACGCCGGCATGCAGCATCGAGACCGAAGTCGGCGCCGCGGCATGGCCGTCGGGCGACCACGTATGGAACGGAAAGAGCGCCCCGAGCACTCCGAAACCGATAAATGTCAGGCAGAATATCCAATACTGATGATTCATGGGAATACTGAGCTGCGAAATCTCCATGATATTCATCGTGGTCGCCCCGGCGGTGAAGTAGATGCCGAGAATCCCCGTCAGCAGGAAGGCCGAACCGCCCATGAGCATCAGCGTCAGCTTCGTGGCGGCATAGACCTTCTTTCCGGTACCCCATACCCCTATCAGCAGAAACATCGGGATGAGGGCTATCTCGTAGAACATGAACATCGTGAAGAGGTCGAGCGAGATGAAATAGCCGAAAACGCCCACCGCCAGCAGGCTGTACCACACGAAGAAATCGCGCTCCATGTTCCACGCCGAGAAGACGCCCGCGAAGGCCACGACGGCCGAAAGCAACAGCATCACCACCGAGATACCGTCCACACCCACCGTATAATGGATATTGAACGGCGCATACCATACGGTGTCGCTGCAAAGCAGCATCGCCTCGTCCGACACCGCCCGCTGCTGCAGGAACACGACCGCTACCGCCACCGCGCACACCAGTTGCAGTCCGAACCCCGCCGTGACCACCGTGCGCACGAACCGCTGCCCCTTTCCCGTGAAAAGCGCGAGCAGGGTGAGCAACGGTATGATAACCAATAAAGACAATATATTCATAACCCCGTCAGAATATAAATACACAAACCACGATAACGAGTACCGACCATACGAATACCGCCGCGTAGGTCTGTACACGGCCCGACTGCATTCCCTTCACGGCACGCGACAGGCTCTCCGTCCCCGTTCCGAGGGCATTGATACCGCCGTCTATCGCATGGCGGTCGAACCATGCCACGGGAGCACTCACGCAACGGAACAGAATCTTTTTGGTGACGAACTGCCATGCCTCATCGATATAGAAGCGATGGTAGGCCGCCCGCCAAAAACCGGCCCACTTCGCGGCGACCCGCGCGGCCAGTCCCCGCTCCCGCATATAGAAGCGTGTCGCCACGGCGATACCCGCCAGGCTCACCAGAATGCCGCCGGCGGCAATCGCCCACTCGATGCCGAGCCTGTAAGGGATGCCGTCGCTGCTGACCAGCCGCGAGAAAGGCAGCCAGCCGACCGCGCACGAGAGCAGTGCGAGGAATACCAGCGGCACGAGCATCGAAGCCGGCGCCTCGTGCGGACGCACTTCGTACTTCCGTTCCGTTCCCCAGAAGATGCGGAAATAGAGCCGGAACATATAGAAGGCCGTCAGCCCCGCCACGAGCAGCAGCACGGCGAAGATGAACTTGTCGTGCCCGAAGGCAGCCGACAAAATCTCGTCCTTGCTGAAAAAGCCCGAAAAAGGCGGGATACCCGCTATGGAGAAACAAGCGACAAGGAAGGTAATATGGGTGACGGGCAGGTATTTCCGCAGGCCGCCCATGGCCTCCATCTCGTTGCTGTGCACGGCATGAATCACCGCACCGGCACCGAGGAAGAGCAGCGCCTTGAAGAAAGCGTGCGTAAAGAGGTGGAACATGGAGGCCGTATAGCCCTCGCCCGCATGACCGCCCATACCCGACACGCCGAGCGCGACCATCATATAGGCTATCTGCGAAATGGTGGAAAAGGCCAATACCCGTTTGATGTCGGTCTGCGTGATGGCGATGACCGCGGCAAAAAGCGCCGTGAAAGCCCCCACGTAGGTTATCAGCGTGAGTACATCGGGCGCGGCGAAATAGTAGAGCGGGAACATCCGCGCGATAAGGTAGACGCCCGCCACCACCATCGTGGCGGCATGGATGAGCGCCGACACCGGCGTCGGACCCTCCATGGCGTCCGGAAGCCAGATGTGCAGCGGAAACATTGCCGACTTGCCGGCCGCCCCCATAAAGAGGAGCGCCATCGCCCACGTCGCGGCCGAAAGGCCGAGGAACGAACCACCCGCCAGGGAGGTCACCGCCAGGGAAGCATTGTCGGCCGTCAGCAGTCCGAAGTCGAACGTACCCGTATAGAACGAAAGGATAAGAATGCCGATTAGAAAGCCCAGGTCGGCGAACCGCGTCACGATGAAGGCCTTTTTGGAGGCGGCTATCGCAGCGGGCTTCGTATAATAGAAACCGATAAGCAGATACGAGGAAGCCCCCACGAGTTCCCAGAAAATATACATCTGGAAAATGTTGGTAGCCACGACCAGTCCGAGCATCGAGAAGCTGAAGAGCGACAGGAAGGCATAGTAGCGCTGAAACCCCCGCTCGCCCTTCATGTAGCCGAAACTGTAGATATGGACCATCAGCGAAACGGTCGTTATCACCACCAGCATCATCACCGAAATGGGGTCCAGCAGCACGCCCATGTCGATGTGCAGCGTGTCGCTGAACCGGAGCCACTGCGCCGACCATGCCGTCAGGGCGCGGTAGGCGTCTCTCTCCAGACCTTCGACGAAGAAATAGCGGTATGCCGTCAGGTACGACAGCAGCGCAGAGACGGCCATTCCGAGCGTACCGCAAAGGCCGGCGGCCCGGGGCCGCAGCCATTTGCTGCCGAGCCCGATGAAGAGAAACATCACCATCGGGACGAGAATGATATATACGGTATATCCCATACTCCTAATATTTCATTTTGTCGATATGCCGGACGTCGATGTTGTTCGCCAGGCGGTACACGTTGATGATGATGGCGATGGCCACCGCCGTTTCGGCCGCCGATATGGCGATGCCGAAAAGACTGAAGAACAGTCCCTCCATGTGTTCCGGATAGAGGTATCGGTTGAACACGCTGAAATTTATCTCGACCGAGTTGAGGATAAGCTCGATGGATATGAGCACCGCGAGCAGGTTCTTGCGGGCGATGAACCCGTAGATTCCTACGAAGAACATGATTGAACTGACAATCAGGTAATGCTCCATGGATATCATCATAGTCTTGCCGTTTTTTTGTCGTTTACCGTTTGCGCGCTATCAGGATGCCGCCGATGGCGCACACGAGCAGCAGGATGCTGAGCGCCTCGAACGACAGCAGGTATTCGTACTTGTCCGTCCCCATGAGGGTCTGCCCGACCGCCTTCATATCGGTCTCGTGGTCACCCAGCACGGTGGGATTGCTGCCGTAGAGGAAACGGTGCTTCAGCGTCACCCAGGTGGTGATGAGCAGTCCGGCGAGGGCCGTGACGGCACCGGAAAGCACCCTGCGCCGGTCGTGCGGTTCGGTCCGGTCGCCTTTGGAACTCGTCAACAGGATGGCGAAAATGAAGAGGATGAGAATACCGCCCGCATAGACCGAAAGCTGCACGACCGCCAGAAAGTGGTAATTCAGCATGAGATAAAGCCCTGCGGTGCCTATCAGCACGAGAAGCAGATAGGTCGCCGCACGGAATATCTTGCGCGAGGTGACCGCCAGCACCGACGATACGATTATCGCCGCGGCCAGCAGATAGAAAATGATTACGTTAGCTATCCCTTCCATGACTTATTCCGTTTTTGATTCCGTTCGAGCCTCCGGCGATGCCGTCCCTCCTTCCGGCGCCGGAGCGGCCGGTTTCGGAGCGGGTGCCGGTTTCGGAGCTTGCGAAGAGCCCGGCCGATTGAGCTGAAGCAGCAGCCGCTCCTTCGTGAAGACGGCATGCTCGAACTCGTTCGTGAACCGGATGGCTCCCGTCGGGCAGACCGAAACGCACAGACCGCAGAAAATGCAGCTTCCGAGGTTGTAGAGGTGTTTGTCGAGTACCCGCTTCGGCTTGCCGGTCGCGGGGTCGGTCTCCGTCCGAGCAACGACCTGTATCGTACCGTTCGGACAGTTGTTCATGCACATGCCGCAGGCGATGCACTTGTGGTGATTCTCCGCGTCGTGCGGCATGGTGAGCAGCGCACGGAACCGCTCGCCGTACTCCCGCCTGCCGCGGTTCTCCGGATATTGCTGCGTCACCTTCGGACGGCAGAAATTGAGCATGGTGACATACATCCCCTGCCCCAAATGCCATATCCCGACGAATATGTTCTTTATGTAATTCACGACTTTCATAAGGCTACAAGATAACGACCACCGACATGAGTATCAGGTTGAGCAGGCAGACGGGCATCAGGATTTTCCATTCCAGGTTGAGCAGCTGGTCGATGCGCAGACGCGGGAACGACCACCGCACCCACATGGCCAGGAACATGCAGACGCACGTCTTGCCGAAGAACCACAGCAGCGACGGGATGCAGTCCATCGCGTGGTTGAACCCCTCCCAGCCGGGAACGTGCAGCGGCTGCCACCCCCCCAGAAACATGGTCGACGCGATGGCCGCCACGATGAACAGGTTGAGGTACTCGGCCAGGTAGAAGAACCCGAACTGGATGCCGGAATACTCGGTATGGTAACCGGCCGTCAGCTCCGATTCGGCCTCCGGCATGTCGAACGGTCCGCGGTTGGTCTCGGCATGGCCCGCGATGAGGTAGGTCAGGAAGGCGATGCACGCCGGAACGTGTCCCTTGAAGATGAACCATCCGTCGGCCTGCTGGGCCACGATTTCGGAGAGCTGCATGGTGCCGGAAAAGACCACGATGACCATCAGCGACAACCCGGCCGATATTTCGTAACTGATAAGCTGTGCCCCGCTGCGCATGGCGCCTATCATCGAATACTTGCTGTTGCTCGACCATCCGGCCAGCAGGATGCCTACCACGCCGAGCGACGAGACAGCGAGCAGGTAGAATACGCCCACGTTGAAGTCGATGGCCTGCAACCCTTTGGCGAAAGGCAGCGCCCCGAACGTGCATATCGAACCGATAATCACGAAGAACGATGCCATCCGGAAAAGCACCTTGTCGGACTTGTCGATGTGCACCAGCTCCTTGAGCAGTATCTTTATCATGTCCGCCACGGACTGGAAGATGCCCCACTTGCCCACGCGGTTGGGGCCGAGGCGGCACTGGAAGAATCCGCATATCTTCCGTTCGGCATAAATCAGGAAGAGCGCTATCAGAGCGTAGGCGACGAGTACCGCCACTCCTATCAGCACGAACTCCACCAGCAGCGCCCAACCGTCGCTCATGCAGCCGTGCAGCGAAGTGTCAATCCATTGCGTCAGTTTTTCAAAACTCCACATAATCCATTCCTCATTCATTAATATCCACTTACCGGTCGATGCACGGTATCACGTAATCGAACGAACCGCCGAGCATGATGAGGTCGGCCACCTTGCCTCCCGGCGCCACATCCTTCAGCGCCCCCACCAGCACCATCGACGGCGAACGGAACTTGACGCGGTAAGGCGTCTTGTCGCCGCGGCTGGTGATGTGCACGCCGAACTGCCCGCGGGCATTCTCCACCCGCTGGAAGTAATCCCCCTGCGGAAGTTTGATGACGCCCTTCACCTTCTCGGCATACGGCCCCTCCGGAATGTTGTCTATGAGCTGTTCAATGATGCGCAGCGACTGTTCTATCTCGTGCAGACGGATGATGTAGCGGTCGAAGGTCATGCCGCCCGTGCGAAGCAGCTCCTCGAATTCCACTTTTCCGTAAGCGGCATAAGGTTCCGCCCGGCGCAGGTCGTTGGCCCAGCCCGACGCCCGGCCCGACGGTCCCGTGACCCCCAGCGCGATAGCCCGCTCGCGCGAAAGATAGCCGCTACCGGCCATACGCCCCGTGGCTATCGGATTGCCGGTATAGAGCATGTGATGCTCGCGCAGCATCTTGCGCATATAGGGAATGAACTCCTTCACCCGTTTCCGGAAGTTGGGATGCAGGTCGCACGCTACGCCGCCGATGACGTTATAGTTCGCCATGAGCCTTCCCCCGGCCGTCTCCTCGAAGATGTCCATTATCTTTTCGCGGTCGCGCAAACCGTACATGAAAGCCGTCACCGCCCCCATATCCATGCACATGGAACCCCATCCCAGCAGGTGGGAGGCAATGCGCGTCAGTTCGTCGAAAATGGTGCGGATGACCACCGCCCGCTCCGGAACGTCCATCTGCAGCGCCTTCTCGCAGCAGAGGCAGAAGGCATGCCGGTTCATCGTACCGGACAGGTAATCGAGCCGGTCGGTCAGGTGCAGTATCTGCGGATAGGTATACCCCTCGCACAGTTTCTCCACCCCGCGGTGGATGTATCCGAAATGGGGGTCCACCGACCGGACGATTTCGCCGTCGAGCGCCACGCGCAGGTGCAGCACGCCGTGCATGGCAGGATGCTGCGGTCCGAAGTTGATGACGTAATCGTCCTCGCCGTACAACGGCCGGAGCACCGTGCGCTCGTTGCCGTCGGGCCCGACCTCCACCGAAGGTACGGTATCCATGTCGGCCAGGGATTCGTTCTCCAGCGGTACGGGGTTGGCTTCGGGCGAAGCGTCGTAATCCTTGCGCAGCGGATAGCCGTTCCAGCTCTCGCGCAGGAAGAGACGGCGCATGTCGCCGTTGCCCGCGAAGCGGATACCGAAATAGTCATGCACTTCGCGTTCGTACATCAGGGCGACTTCCCATACGTCCCCCACCGAAGGAATCACCGGCCGTTCCCGGTCCGCCACGACAGTTTTGAGTACCACCACATCGGCCGTATCCTCGCTGCGAGCCACATAGTCGATTATGCCGAGCGCGTCGCCGTAATCCATGCCAACCATATCCACGAGGAAATCGTAACCGCACTCCTTCAGGAAAGCAGCCGCTTCCGGCAGCCGTTCGGACGGAACGTTGAACGCTTCGCGTCCGTCGGCCTCGGTCACCGCCTCTTCGGCGAGCCAACCGAATCTATTTCTCATTTTTTCCCTTATCATACACGGCTTCGTTCTCTTCGGGTGTGACATGTTCCTTCACCGCAGGCTGCTGCGGCAGTTTGAAAAAGTTCTGTACCTTGATTTTGCGTTCGAGCTGCATCATCCCGTACAGGATGGCGTCCGGTCGCGGAGGACATCCCGGCACGTAGACATCGACCGGTATCACCTCGTCCACCCCCTTGACCACATGATAGGAGTTGCGGAACGGTCCGCCGCAAATGGCGCAGCTTCCCACGGCAACGACGTATTTCGGTTCGGCCATCTGGTCGTACAGACGTTTCAGCACGGGGGCCATCTTGTGCACGATGGTACCGAACACGAAGATGACATCGGCCTGACGGGGACTGTTGCGGTACACCTCCCAGCCGAAGCGGGCAAAATCGGTATGGGCGCCGCCCACACACATGAACTCAATGCCGCAGCAGCTCGTGGCGAAGGTCAGCGGCCATACCGAATGCGACCGACCCCAGTTAATCATGTCGCTCAGCCGGGTCACGACCACCGGAGCGCCGCCCTTGCGGAGCTCCTCGACATACTGTTCGAGGTACTCGTTATCCTTGAAATCTTCGTAGCGCATATTCTTGATATGCGTCCTTTTGCTCATTTCCATTTCAACGCTCCTTTCTTCCACGCATAGGCCAGACCGAGGGCGAGGATAATGAAGAAGAACAGCACGCTCTCCAGCCCTTCGGGGCCGAGGTCCCTCATCACCGTAGCCCACGGAAACAACAACACCGTTTCGACATCGAACACGAGGTAAAGTATCGCAAACAGGTAATACCCCACGCGGAACTGCATCCACGACGTACCGCGGGTAGGAATACCGCACTCATACACCTCTCCCTTCAGCGGGTTCGTCGAACGGGGCGCGAGCCACAGGGCTATCAACAGGGCCGCTCCCACCAACACGACGGCGGTTATCAGGACGACAAGGAATAATGCTGAATTGCTCATTTCATGAATGATTTTATGTATTTTCGACAACTGCGGCACGACCCGCCCGGAAACGAAGCCGAGGGAATGCCGCACCCCTCTCCACCGACCGTGGAAAGCTGCAGAGCTCGGCGTCCGCCACGACAGACGGACTATATAGACGTCAAAGGTTGAGCCGCCTCAGTTCGCTGAGAGAACCGCCCGAACGGACACTGCCGTTAAACACGGACTCATAAAAACGCAGTTCGCCGACAACGGCACTCTCCGCGGCCGGCTGGAAACTGATGAATTTATGGAAATCCTTGATGTTCAGCACAGAATAAGCACACGAGAAACCGTTGGACAGACCGAAACTCCCCTGTTCGCACGCAGTGTCTCCCCCGTCGCAGTCGACCGTCAGCACGAGACCGGGATGCTCCGCCGTCTCACTGCCGAACGCAATCGGACTCCGCGACGCGAAACAGTACGCGAACGCATTGAAGAGTATCGCCGTCAACAATACGATGAATTGCTTCCAGTTCATTTCCCGAGCGATTTCGGGGGCAAAAATAGTACAAAAACCAATACGCAGTTCACCCCGGAAAAATAAATAACCGGTGCCATAGCCCTCTGCAACGGCACTTTCCGTCACGGAAAGGTCAGCCGAGCAGGTATTTCTCGACCAATGCGGCACAGGTACGCACATATTCCGTACAGGGTTTTTTCCTGAATCCTTCGGGCAGGCCGGGTTCGAGTCCCAACAACTGACCGCACCGGATGGAACCGTGTTCTGCCCTGAACGCTTCCGCCATCATCTTCACGGTATCGTAATTGGCATTCCGGGCCTCCTTGCCTTCCGATACCGCACCGTTATGAAGACCGGCCAGCATGGACATGCCGCTCACCGTACCGCAAACATGGCGCATGCCCGCCAGCCCTCCGCCGAACGGCGACGACAGTTTCATGGCCGTCCCCTCGTCGAGCCCGAAACGGTCGGCATAAGTAACGAACACCGCCTGCGCACAGTTACACCCCTTTTTGAAACGTTCCACCGCTTGCTCCACCCTGCTTTCCATATCTTAATTCACTCTATGATTAAATCCGCCGGCACCGCCTCCGCGAAAGCCATGAGGTCTGCCGGGGCGATGACAATCTGTACCCCCCGGACACCGGCACTGATGTATATCCGCTCCCGCCGCCCGGCACCCGCATCGATGAATGTGGGGTAACGTCTCTTCATCCCTATGGGTGAACACCCGCCGCGGACATACCCCGTCAGCGGCAGTAGCTCCTTTACCGGAACGAGGTCGGCCTTCTTGTTGCCCGATGCCCTGGCCGCCTTCTTCAGGTCTACCTCGGCATCGCCGGGTACGACGCATACGAAAATACCCGTCCGGTCGCCGCGCAGCACGAGCGTCTTGTACAGCGCCCCCGCATCCACACCGAGCGATTCGGCTACGTGTATCGCGGAGAGGTCGTTCTCATCCACCGGATAGGTATTCAGTTCATACGCTATCCCCGCCCTGTCGAGCAGCCTGGCCGCATTGGTCTTGTTCTCTCTCTTCATCCGGGACGACCGTTTGACGCCGCAAAGTTATGAAAACGCCCCTTCACATACAAGGTACCGGGGCCGTTACTCCCGCTTCTTCCCACAGGCGAAAGCGGAAAGTCCCCGCAGCATGCGGCTCCGTGGCACATGTTTTGCACCCTTTCCGCAGACCGGAAAATTCCCGGTAACGGAATAACAACTTAAAAGAAAGGATGATTATGGCACTATTACACAAAATCGGCCAAAGCGATTCGGAAAGCGTGTACGACGCTTATGCACAGAAGCCCTCGGAAGGCACCATCGCCAAATACAAAATGCCCGACGATTCCCACGACCCGGAGGTCATTACCGACCTTATTCTGGACGAACTGCTGCTTGACGGCAATGCCAAACAGAACCTCTCCACATTCTGCCAGACCTATGCAGACCCCTATATCCGCAAGATAATGGACGCCTGCATCGACAAGAACATGATAGACAAGGACGAATATCCCCAGACGGCGGAAATCGAGCGGCGCTGCGTACAGATACTCGCCGACCTCTGGAACTCGCCCGAGAGCAAGACGACCATCGGATGTTCGACCATCGGTTCGAGCGAAGCCGCCATGCTCGGCGGCCTGGCCATGAAATGGAGATGGCGCGAAAAACGGCAGAAAGAAGGAAAACCAACCGACAAACCGAACCTCATCACGGGTCCCGTACAGGTATGCTGGGAAAAGTTCGCCCGCTACTTCGATGTGGAACTGCGCGAGATACCGATGGAACACGACCGCCTGCTCATGACCCCGGAAGAGGTGATAAAGCGTATCGACGAAAATACCATCGGTGTCGTGCCGACTTTCGGCGTGACCTTCACCCTACAGTACGAGCCGGTCAAGGAGATAAGCGACGCGCTGGACGACTACCAGAAGCGGACGGGGCTCGATATCCCCATCCATGTGGACGGTGCCAGCGGCGGTTTCATCGCCCCCTTCATCCAGCAGGATATCGTATGGGATTTCCGCCTGCCGCGCGTAAAATCCATCAACGCTTCGGGCCACAAGTTCGGTCTCTCGCCGCTGGGTGTGGGCTGGGTGGTATGGCGCGAAGAAAGCGACCTACCGAAAGACTTGATTTTCAACGTCAACTATCTCGGCGGAGAGATGCCTACCTTCGCCCTCAACTTCTCGCGGCCCGGCGGACAAATCATCGCACAGTACTACAACTTCCTGCGCAACGGCCGCAAGGGATACGAACGCATCCACAAGGCCTGTCAGGAACACGGCATGTTCATTGCCGGAGAGATTGAAAAGATGGGTATCTTCGACATCCTTTACGACGGTTCGACCGGTATTCCGGGCGCCGCATGGATGCTCAAGAAAGGAACTGACCTCGGCTTCAATATCTTCGACCTTTCGGACAGGATGCGTGTGCGCGGATGGCAGATAGCCTCCTATACGCTCCCGGTAAACTGCCAGGACATGGCCATACAGCGTGTGCTCATCCGCCACGGCTTCAGCCACGACATGGCCCAACTGCTGATAGACGACCTGCAGCGCAGTATCGAATACCTCCGCAAGAATCCCATGACGCACAGCCTCGACGAAAAGACGGCCGGCGGATACCACCATTAAAATAATCGGATATGGCCAAGACAAATACCAAGAAGCCCACGGCCGGCAGCAGTACCGGCCTGGGCAAACCGGGTAGCATGAGTACATGGCAACTCGCGCTGATGACGGCCGCGGCCGTCATCAGCCTGCGGGGACTGCCTATGATGGCACAGGAAGAACTGACCATGTTTTTCTATATTCTCTTCGCCACCGTACTGTTCCTCATCCCCGCCTCGCTGGTCAGTGCCGAGCTGGGAGGGGCATTCGCGGCCAAGGGCGGCGGCGTCTATACATGGGTCAAGGAGGCCTACAACAAAAAGGCGGGCTTTCTCGCCATCTTCCTGCAATGGATACAGAACGTGGCGTGGTACCCGATTGTACTCGGATTCGCCGCAGCGGCTATCGCCTACACGATAGGAAAGCCGGAACTCGCCGATAACGGCAAGTTCGTCGGTATCTTCTCGATAGCGGTCTACTGGCTGGCTACCCTGCTGACCTTCAAGGGAAGCTCCATCGTATCGAAAATAACCAGCCGGGGGTTCCTCATCGGCACCGTCCTGCCGGGCATCGTGATAATCGTGATGGCACTGGTATGGATAATCGGCGGCAACCCCATCGCATTCAAGGAGCTTCCCGCATCCGTGCCGGAAATCGCCTCCGTGACCGCAGGGCATCCCCACCCGCGTTTCTTCCCCCATATGACCGGCCTCAGCGACCTGGCCTTCCTCGCAGGCATCGTGCTTCTGTTCGCCGGCGTCGAGGTACATGCCGTACACGCCAACGAACTCCGCAACCCGCAGAAGCAGTACCCGAAGGCCATGTTCATCGCCGCAATCATGTCGTTCCTGATATTCACGCTCGGAGCGCTCGCCATGGCGGTGATAACTCCCTACAAGGACATCAGCCTGCAGTCGGGACTCATGGAGAGTTTCCGTTACGTATTCGACCACTACCACATCGGCTGGATGACCAACGTCGTCTCGCTGCTCGTCGCATTCGGAGCGCTCGCCGGCGTCCTCTCTTGGATAGCGGGGCCGAGCCGCGGACTGCTCTGGACGGCACGTGACGGAGAACTCCCCCAATCGCTCACGAAGACCAACAAGAACGGCGTCCAGAAAAACATCCTCCTTATACAGGGCGGTATAGTGACCCTGCTGTCGCTGTTCTACATCTTCATCAAGAACGTGAATGTCGCATGGTTCCTGCTCAGCGCACTGACCGTAGGGCTCTACCTCATCATGTACATGCTGATGTACGCCTCCGCAATCAAACTGCGCAGGACGCAGCCCGACCTTCCGCGGGCCTACAAGGTTCCGGGCGGCAACGCCGGGATGTGGCTGATAGCCGGCATCGGATTCCTCGCGGTGCTGTTCTCGTTCGTACTCACCTTCTTCCCGCCGTCGCAGCTTCCGGTCGGCAGTCCGGCCACTTACACGGCGCTCGTGGCGGGCGGAACGATACTGTTCGTAGCCATCCCGCTCATCGTCAGCAGCGTCATGGCGAAAAAAAGAACCGCTGCGAGTGCAGGGACGAAAGGCTCCGGAACGGGCAAGTAATCCCTCTCCAATTCGACAAGAAGGCACGGACTTTTCACAGCTCCGTGCCTTTTTTCTCTTACAATCAAACCGTCCGCCGCCTTCTCCGAAAGGCGGCGGACGGTCGTTTCCGGACACACCAAAACGGACGGCCGAACGCGACCGTACCGACAGACAATCGTTAAAGATAACGACAAAAATCCACAATTACAACACATCCGAAACTTGTTTGTTCAATTTATATTCCATAATTTTATTTACACAATGAACGTGTATGCTCGGAGCCGAAACACGACTGCTGCACATTCCGTAACATGCGGCAGAAAACCTGCCCATCCGGAGATTCAGAACTGTATCGGCCTATCGTTCCATTCCGGATGCAGCGGCTGTTCCGGCGGATACATATCCGCCGGACAGTATTTTAAGGCAGTACGGCAAAGCCCTGAATACGGAAACGGAACCGTTCACCATCCGTCTACCGTTACAAGGAAAGCCCGGAGAAAGACATTCATACGGAAAGGTAGGAGCGGCATGCGGGAATGACGCCAAAAAAAACTAATTTTGCATGCAACGGAATTCCTCCGGAATGCATCATGCATATATCCGGATGAAGACGACTTTCCCGGCTTTACGATAATTTTACCAAAGCGAACCGCTAACGATGGACAGATTTCTCCGCATCCTCTTCACAACCTGCATGCTACTACTGCCGGCAGCCGGAGTGTCCATGCCGGCGGATGGAATACGCGGCGGGAATGCCGAGACAGGAAAAGCATGTGCATTACAGTCCGTTACACCGTCAGACGAGCCCTCCTCCGGCGAAGAACAGAAGCGCCGGAAAGTAGGCCTCGTACTCAGCGGAGGAGGGGCCAAAGGCGTCGCGCACATCGGCGTCATCAAAGTGCTGGAAGAGGCGGGAATCCCCATCGACTACATCGCGGGGACAAGCATGGGTGCCATCATCGGCGGCCTCTATTCGATAGGCTGGTCCACGCAGGAGCTCGATTCGCTGGTCAGGAACCAGGATTGGATGGCACTGTTGAGCGACAAGATACCCCGACGCGACAAACTGCTCTCGGAGAAGGAGATAACCGACATGTACATCCTCTCCGTCCCGCTCTCGCTGGACAAGAAGTTCTCCATACCCTCCGGCGTGCTGGCCGGACAGAGCGTCCTCAACCTGCTCAACGAGATGACGCTCGGCTATCACGACGACGACCTCGATTTCGATTCGCTGCCCATCCCCTTCGCATGCGTGGCCTACGACATGGTGAAAGGCGAGGAGCAGGTCTACCGCCACGGCAACCTGCCGCTGGCCATCCGGGCGAGCATGTCCATTCCGGGGGCGTTCGCACCGGTCATACGCGACAGTATGGTGCTGGTGGACGGCGGTATATACAATAATTTTCCGGTAGACGTCGCCCGCGACATGGGAGCCGACATCATCATAGGCGTAGACCTCGCTGCAGGCCCTCACGACATGGAGGGACTCACCTCCATGATGGGACTCATCGACCAGATAACCACCTTCCTCGGCCGGGACGAATACACGAAGAACCTGCAGGACGTAGATCTTTACCTCAAACCCGACATCAAACCGTACAATTCGGGCAGTTTCAACCCCGAAGCAGTGGACAGTCTGCTGATACGCGGCGAGCGGTGCGCACGGCAGAACTGGGATAAAATCGTGGCCCTGCAGGACAGCATCTACACCGGCAACACCTACATGATACGTAAGGAGCGCATCCTCGCCAGCGACACCGATTCCGTCCGGATAGGCAACATCGAATTCGTGGGGCTGACACGCAACGAGGAGACGTTCCTCCGCCCCTCTTTCGGCATTGACGAACAGACGGTGATAACGAAGGGGCATCTCAACGACGCCATCACGAAACTCAGAGGGTCGGGAGCCTTCTCCTATGTCACCTATACGCTCGAAAGCAGACCCCCCTATACGCTCACCGTCTCCGTGGACGAGAAACAGGAGGCGATGATAAACGTAGGCTTCCGGTTCGACACGGAGGAGATGGCGAGCATCCTTCTCAACACCACCCTTACCCTGCGCGGACTGCAGGGGCCACGGCTCGGTCTGACTGTCAGACTCAACGAAAATCCCTACATCAAGCTCGATTTCCGCTCCAGCAATATCCTGATGGGCCGGCTCAGCCTGTCGTACATGTACAAAAGCAACAACTACCGGCTCTACCGCAACGGCAGGGGCATCAACAACATCACCTTCGGCCAAAACCGCGTCGAACTCTTCTTCTCACCCGCCAACCCCATCGTCTTCAATCCCAAGGTAGGAGTCAGCTACGAACATTTCAACTACAACTCGTTCCTTTTCGCCTCGGACGACGACCGCATCGCCGTGAAACCCGAAGGGTTCGTCAATTATTACCTGACGGGCAACCTCGAAACGCTGAACGACCACTACTTTCCCACGCGGGGCGTATCGGTCTACGCAAAAGCGGCTCTCCATACCGACAACGGCTACGGTTACAACAAAGGAACGCCGTTCGCATCCGTATCGTACAGTTTCCGCTGGGCGCTGTCGGCCACCGACCGTCTGACGTTCATCCCCTCGCTGTACGGGCGCACGCTCATCGGCAACGAAGTGGCCTACTCCTACTACAACTACATAGGCGGAGAGGTGGCCGGCCGCTACATGGAACAGCAGATTCCCTTCGTCGGCATCAACCACATGGAAACGGCCAACCGGTCGGTACTCACGGTGAACCTCGAAGCCCGCATGCGGCTCTTCGCACGCCACTATATATCCCTGAAAGGGGCATACGGCATACAGAACGAGAACTTTTTCAAGATGTTCACCGAAAGCCGCAACCTGTTCGGAATAGGGCTGAAATACGCCTATAACTCACCCATCGGCCCCATCTCGATTCTCTTCGACGTCTCCAACATCGATAAATCGCTCGGCGTCTATTTCAGTCTGGGGAAAACCTTCTGACGGCAGCCGCCTGCGGCCGCTAACCCGGATAAAAGACCTTCATTTGCGGGTACAAGATATATGTCGTACCTTTGGGCGCCGTGGGTAAAGAGAGGATAAAATACATAGCGGCGCTGCTGCTGTCGCTGACGGTGTGGTATCAATGCTGTACCACCCTCTTCAGCCATACCCATACGATAGGCAGTTACCGCATCACCCACTCGCATCCCTACACGGGCACTTCCGACAATCCGTGCCATTCGCACACGGCGGCCCAATTTCTGACCATCGCCCTGCTGTCGGCTTTCACGGCACTCGCCGCCATGCTGGCCGGAGCGGCGGCCGCCGCTCCGGAAACGGGCAGGCTGCTACGCCACCTCCTTCCCTGCGGCACCACGGCCCCGCATACTCGGGCGGTATCGCTCCGAGGCCCTCCAGTATCGGCCTGACTTCCGAACCTTTCCTCATCAAGATTCTCCGTTCCGCATGGCCCCATGCAGAGCGGACTACCGATACCATATATAAACGAAACACATAATTCATGAAAAAGATATTTCCCGGACTGCTTCTCTCCCTCCTCTTCCCGGCCATGCTCGCCGCGGAAAACACCGAAGAAAGTCCCCGCAAACCGCTCAGCGACGCCAATATTACAGGACACGTACAGGACGCCGCCACCGGCGAACACCTTCCCTATATCACCGTCGTCGTCAAAGGCACCACCATCGGGACGGCGACCGACGGAACGGGACACTATTTCCTGAAGAACCTGCCCGCAGGCGAATTTGTCCTCGAAGCATCGATGCTCGGCTACGGGACTGTAGAGAAGAGGGTTACGACCACGAGCGGCAAGACCATCGAGGTCAACTTCGTACTAACGGAGGACTCCGAACGCATGGATGAAATCGTGGTCACGGCCAACCGGAACGAAACCAACAAAAAAGAGAGCTCCACCATCGTGAACATCACATCGGGCAAGCTCTTCTCGGCCGTCGGTTCCTCGACACTCTCCGAATCCATGAACTTCACGCCGGGCCTCCGCATAGAGAACAACTGCGGCAACTGCGCCGTCACGCAGCTCCGCATCAACGGACTCGAAGGCCACTATTCACAGATACTGCTCGACAGCCGCCCGATATTCAGTTCGCTGGCCACGGTCTACGGCCTCGACCAGCTTCCCGTCTCCATGATAGAGCGGGTGGAGGTGGTACGCGGGGGCGGCTCGGCCCTCTACGGAGCCAACGCCATCGGCGGCGTCGTAAACATCATCACCAAGGAGCCCCTCTACAACACCCTGAACGTCTCCAACATCACGAATGTCTTCGGCAACGGCAAACTCGACATCAACACTTCCATCGGAGGCGCATTCGTCTCCGACGACCACAAAGCCGGCATGTATATCTTCGGCATGGTGAAGGAACGCTCGCCTTACGACCATAACGGCGACAACTTTTCGGACGTTCCCGGCATCAAGTCGGAAACGGTAGGCTTCCGGGGTTATTACCGCACCGGCCTCCGCTCCAAACTCACAGCCGAATACCACCACATCCACGAGTTCAGACGAGGCGGCGAAATGGTCGGAGAGGACGGCCAGGAGATGTTCGACCGGCCTCCGCACGAGGCGGTCATCGCCGAACAGCTCAACAATACGATAGACGGCGGAGGCCTGCGATTCGACATCTTCTCGCCCGACACGCGCCACAAAGGGGCCCTCTATACCTCCGCCCAGAATATCGCCCGCCAGACCTATTTCGGAACAGAGAGGCAGCTCGACTCCTACGGAGCCACCCACGACCGGACGTTCGTCGCGGGCGGACAGTACACCTACGACATGGACCGCCTGCTCTTCATGCCCGCCCAACTGACCGCAGGTGTGGAGTACAACTACAACCACCTCACCGACCGGTACCTCGGTCTGGGCAGGGAGATGGACCAGGTGACGCACATCGTCGGGGGCTTCCTCCAGAACGAGTGGCGCACGGAGAAGTTCAGCCTGCTCATCGGCGGACGGCTCGACAAACACAACCTGATGGACAAGGCGGTATTCAGTCCGCGGGCCAATATCCGGTACAGTCCTACCGAATCGGTAGGGCTGCGTGCCAGCTATTCGAGCGGCTTCCGCGCACCGCAGGCCTACGACGAAGACCTGCACGTGGATGCCGTGGGAGGCGCCCTCAAACTGATTGTCCTCGCACCGGACCTGAAACCGGAGTATTCCAACAGTTTCAGCCTGTCGGCCGACCTCTACCACAACTTCGGACGGGTACAGACCAACCTGCTCATCGAAGGATTCTATACCAAACTCGACGACGTCTTCACCCTCGTCCAGATAGGCGAGGATGCGGACGGCAACTTCATCATGGAGCGCCGCAACGCTTCGGGAGCTACCGTCAAGGGATTCAATTTCGAGGGCAAGATAGGGATACCCAATCTGTTCGAACTCCAATTGGGATACACCCTGCAGAGCAGCCTGTACGACCGGCCCTTCGAGTGGGCCGAAAACTCCGACCTGCCCGCACAGCGCAAAATGTTCCGTACCCCGGACAGCTACGGTTACTTCACCTCCACCTGGAACATCGCCCCCCGGTTCCGCGCTTCGCTGTTCGGAACCTATACGGGCACCATGCTCGTCCAACACACGTTCTACAACGCCCAAACCGACAGCATGCAGGATGCGGAGACGCTGACGCCCGATTTTTTCGACATGGGCCTCAAACTCGCCTACACTTTCCGGCTCTCGACGAGCGTGAACCTCGAACTGAGTGCGGGCGTCAAAAACATCTTCAACAGCTACCAGAAAGACCTCGACTTCGGGCCGCTGAAAGATGCAGGCTACGTCTACGGCCCCGCGCTGCCCCGCATGTTCTTCGCAGGACTCAAACTGACCATGTAAAAAAGATAAGGAAAGACTGTACGAATGAAACGGACATCCGGCATCATCCTCTCCCTCCTGCTCTCCCTCCTGCTCTCCCTCCTGCTCTTCCTCTCCCTGTCCCTGCCGGCACAGGAGAGGGACCGGACCGAATTGGAACAGGCACTCCGCACCCTCGTCGAAAGGAAGCGGGCGGAGACGGGCATCGCCGTCATCCTGAACGGAACGGATACCGTCACGGTAAACGACGCCGGACGGTATCCCATGATGAGCGTCTTCAAATTCCACCAGGCACTCGCGGTGGCAGACTTCCTCGACCGGAACGGCCTGCCGCTCTCCACGCCCCTGCCGATTTGGGAAAGCGACCTGCTGCCCGACACCTATAGTCCGCTACGGGATGCATACCCGCAGGGCGGCATCGAGATGAGTATCGGGGAGCTGCTCGTCTACACGCTGCAACTGAGCGACAACAACGCCTGCGACCTCCTTTTCAGATACATCGGCGGTCCGACTGCCGCCGACCGGTATATTCGTACACTGGGAATCGAGGGATTCGCCGTCGAAGCGACGGAAGAGGAGATGCACCGCGACCTGACAGCCTGTTACCGAAACTGGAGCCATCCGCTCGATGCGGCACGGCTGCTGGAGATGCTGATTACCCGCCCCCTGTTCCGGGACGCCTCCCTGCAGGAGTTCATCATCCGAACCATGACGGAATGCAATACGGGACCGGAACGGCTGCCGAAACCGCTGGCCGCCACGGGAGCGGTTATCGGCCACAAGACCGGCAGCGGCGACCGGAACAGCACCGGAGCCCTCATCGGAACGAATGACATCGGATTTGTACAGTTGCCCGACGGCCGGCACTACACGATTGCGGTATTCGTCAAGGATTCGCAGGAGAGTCTGCAGGAGACCGAACGGATAATCGCAGAGGCATCCGACATCGTCTATCGATACATGGAACGGCAGGAATAATCTCACGTCCGCACTGCCACTCTTTTCACGCACGGGAGGCAACGGTCTCCGGACAGCATAAGTATCACGCCGACCGGTACCGCTTCAACAACCGCTGCCGGAGTCCCTCCGGCAGCCATCGGAAACCAGTCTATTCCCGGATGCCCATACCACAACGAACCGGGGCGGCGCACATGCGCCGCCCCGGTCATTCGGCCGATACCGGAGCTTACATGACTATCGCACCGAGCAGACTGCGGAGCAGGAAGACGGCTGCCACCGTAAGGATGGAGTAGAGTTCGGGGAAAGCGGCGAGGATAAGCGTATTACCCATCACGTTGTGCCCGTTACCGATGGCCGCTATACCGTTGGCGCATATCTGCCCCTGACGTACGGAGCTCAGCAGGCAGACCAGGCCGACCAGCAGCCCCATACCCAGGATGGCGGCGGCCTGCAACACGGTGATACCCGGTGTCAGGTAGTTTTTCACGAGGAAGAAGCAGACGAAACCGTACAGACCCTGCGTACCGGGAAGCGCGGTAAGTATCATGTAACTGCCGAACGCCCCCTTGTTCTTCTTCATCGCCCCGATGGCGGCGTTCGCCGGATAGGAAACGCCGAAAGAACTTCCGATACCCGACAAGGCCACCATGAGCGCTATGCCGATGTAAGCAACATAAATTGGTTCCATAATGTTTTTGTTTTTAGTTTGATAATTATTTCGTTACAATTATTTTTCTGCTTTTCTGAGCGGAGAGAACTCCCGCTGCGTACTTTCAAAACCGGCGTTCTTGTAGAACTCCACGAAGGTCAGACGCATCGGATGTACGAAAGCACCGAGCGCTGACATGAAGAGATTGATGCTGTGCCCGAAGAGCAGGATGATGATGGCCACTATCTGGCTCACGACCACGGGCATGTCGGCCGTAAGACCGAATGCGAGGTCATTGAAGACCAGTGCGAGCGTACCGCCCGACAGGCAGAGTGCGAAGAGCCGGATATAACTCAGCACATCGCCCAGCAAGCCCGTGACGTTGTTGTAGGTATTCCAGAGTCCGCTGCCGAAATTGACCAGCGGGTTCTTCTCCGGATTGTGGAGAAACAGCATCAGCACCGCACCGACGCCCATCACGATATAATAGACCGGGGAAGGCAATACGATTCCCACTCCCGGCAGAAACATCATGCCGAGCCCGCCGACGAGTATCATGAGCCATCCGAGCGTTCCGAGCGAATATTTGAATCCGAAGCGGCGCGACACATTGACGATGTTGAGCACCAGCGCGAAAATTATCTGCACGAGACCGAGCCCCAGCGACAGCGTAAAGAGCATGTCCGTATCGAAAAACTTTTCGCGCATGCCGGCGAACATCTTCACACCGGCAAGCTGTACCCCGAAAAACGAACCGGCCAGAAACCCGAAAAGCACCGAAGCGAGACCGCAAAGCAGCGTCAGGTTGGCTATCTGTTTCATGGCAGTCGTCTTTTTCCTGCGCAGGAAGAACGAAGCCAGCACGAGAATCAGTCCGTAACCGGCATCGCCGAGGCAGAACCCGAAAAATATCATATAGAAAGGTCCGAAAAAAGCGGTCAGGTCCATCGTTCCGTATTTCGGAAGCGCATAGAACTGTCCGATGACCTCGAACGGATTGACGAACCGGTTGTTTTTCAGAACGACGGGAGTATCGTCCTGCGGCGTAGGCTTCTCCTTGAAATAGACGACATCCGGATATTCCTCCAACAGCTCGTCCACCCGCGCCGAAGTCTCCTGCGTGGCCCAGCCCTCCATGATAACGAGCCGGTTCTCCACTTCGCGGCGGCCGCTGCCCGCCGCACGACTGAAATCGAGCCGTTCACGGAGCCGTTCGCCATGTGCCTCGATGGCATCGCGCGAAGCATACGCACGGGCCATTACCGCCCGCAGCTCATCCATCTGCGCCTCCATGGCCGCTATCTCCCGGCGTTTTCCGGCAGCGGTCGTTTCCGGTGCCTTCTGTTCCTGTGCATCGAACGGAATCTCTCCGCCGTCGGGTGCGACGACCACGAAATAAGTGCGTCCCTCCCGTTCGGCTACCGGTTCCACGATAATCGCATCGCCGGCCGCCCGCCGCACAGCCGCAAATTCGCTGTCATAAACAGAGAAAAAGCGCAGCACCACTCCATCCTCCGCAAGTTTTTTCACCGCTTCCGGCGAAAAGTCGCCCCAAACGGCCAACTCGTCCGCCTCCCTGCGTGCCTTCTCCAGCCGCCCCTTCAACTCCTCGATGGCAGCCGAAGCCTGCAGGTATTGCCTGAAAGCCTCCTCCCCGTCGCTGAAAGGCTCGCCCGGCTCAAATCCCTCCTCTTTGGCGAGTTCGGCGAAACAGCTCTTCGCCGCACGGTGCTGTTCGAGTTCGGCCAGCATTGCCCGCTCCTCGCCGTTCGCTTCCCAGCCCGTGGTCGTTATATCGACCAGACCGAGCTCCTGCAGCGCCGCGAGAAACTCCTTTTGCCTCTCATGATAGAGCACAAAAGTATATTTGCTCATCTTCACTATCATACGGCTTCCGGTTCCTGTTGTTCGTGTTTGCTCTTCACTATCTTCTGTGCGCTCTTGGAGAGGTTCTCCTCATCCTCCAGAAAGCGCCTTATCTTGAGAATGGCGGTTTCATAACCCGGTATCTGCACCTTTTCGTACAGGTTTACCTTCTGGGTGGTCTTCTTGCGGGCATGGTCGAGCACCTCCATACGGCGCATATAGACCTCGGACTCGATACCCGCCTGCGCAACCTCCTTGAGCAGGGCGATGCCGTCGGCATACCACACCGGACTGCTGAACAGGTCGTAATCCTTCTCCTCGAAATCGACCGCGCCGAGAACCGGCACATTCACGCCGGCTATCTTCGACATGCGCAGGTCCACCCCCTTCACCGTCAGCAGACCGGGGTCGAATTCGCCCCAGAGCGCCGACATGTATTCATACCGGCCGAGCAGCGCCTCCATGCGCTCCTGCGCACCGGCAGCCGCATCGCGCGCCTTCTTCACCTCCAGCCGCAGCGCCGACTCCTTGCTTTTAATGGTCGGAAGGGCACGCTGGCGCATCTGGAGCTTCTTGCGCATCTCGCCGAGCGACGTCTTGTTATATTGAAATTTAATTGCCATAGTTCTTCTCTTTTTCCCATTGCGTACGGCGCCAGCGTTCCACGGCGCCCAGCAGCAACGTACTTCCGCCCAGCAGACATACCGCAGCGGCACACCACATCCACACCGAAGCGTCCCAAAGCGTACCATTCACCCCTTTGACAAGAACGACCACCGCCAGCAGCTTGATACCCTGCCACAAACCGTATCTCCACGGCGGCATCGCCGTCTCCGCCGGCCGTACCGCATACCGACGCTCCCTGAGGTCGATACCGCCGACAAGCAGGGTACCGCCCCCTGCAACGAACACCCCTATCAGCAGGAGCAGCACGAGGTCGTGTCTATCGTATTCGGACAGCAACATGACCGTCACGACAATGAGTACCCAATATGCCGTACTCACCATCAAACCGTACCACCAACTGTCTCCGCTTCTTTTCATATATCCGATTCCGTAACCGGTTCCTAACGGCCGTCTCGCGCCTGTTTCTCTTCTCCACCCTGTCGGTTACGCTCCTTCCGCCTTTCGAGGATGCCGAAAATCAGCGTTCCCGCCGCAAGCGTCACCACCCAAACCGCTATCGCAGGCATCCATCGTCCCTTTTCGGGAAATCCTCCTGCGACCAGCATCGGCACATGCACAAGCACCAGCATGACGACACTCGTCAACAAACCGTACAACCAGCAATTCATGCGCCCCGCCATATTCCGTTCAGGCTGTCCGGGGCCAATACTTCTCGGTCAGCGCCTCCTTGATGGCGACCTCGCTCTTGGTAAAATATTTCGCGAAGAGCCGCCATGCCGTATCGAGCATCTCGGTAATTTCAATATTGACGTCGATGGCCAGCAGCTTTTCGGAATACTCCTTGGCGAACTTCAGCGTCCGTTCGTCGTAATCGGAGAGGTCGAAGCCGTTCTCCAGCTTGGTCTTGGCGTTGGCCGCATCGGAATAGAGCCGCACCGCGGCATTCATTACCTGCGGATGGTCCTCGCGGGTCTTCTTCCCTATCACAAGCTGTTTCAGACGTGAAAGGCTTCGGAAAGGGTCTACGATAACCTTGCCCGTATCGCTGTCCTTACGCAGGAAGAGCTGTCCCTCGGTGATATACCCCGTATTGTCGGGCACGGCATTGGTAATATCGCCGCCCGAAAGGGTGGTCACGGCAATGATGGTTATCGAACCGCCGTTGGGAAGCTGCACGGCCTTCTCGTATATCTTCGCCAGGTCGGAATAGAGCGACCCCGGCATGGAGTCCTTCGAGGGTATCTGGTCCATACGGTTCGACACGATGGCCAGCGCATCGGCATACAGCGTCATGTCCGTCAGCAGCACGAGTACCTTTTCGCCCTTGTCCACGGCGAAATATTCAGCCGCAGTGAGCGCCATATCGGGCACCAGAAGCCGTTCCACAGGCGGGTTCTCGGTCGTGTTCACGAAACATACGATGCGGTCGAGCACCCCGGCATTCTCGAACAGATTCTTGAAATAGAGATAGTCGTCGTTGGTCATGCCCATACCGCCGAGGATGATTTTATCGGCCTGCGCACGCAGCGCCACATCGGCCATCACCTGGTTGTAGGGCTGGTCGGGGTCGGCGAAAAAAGGTATCTTCTGCCCGGAAACTATCGTATTGTTCAGGTCGATACCGGCGATACCGGTGGCGATGAGTTCCGAGGGCTGGATACGTTTGAAGGGGTTTACCGTCGGGCCGCCTATCTCCCGTGCCTCGCCCTCCACCGGCATGCCGCCGTCGAGCGGATTTCCGTAGGCATCGAAGAATCGGCCCGCCAGTTCGTCGCTCACCTTCAGCACCGGCGGCTCGCCGTGGAAAACCACCTCCGCATCGGTGGCGATACCCTCCGTTCCCTGAAATACCTGCAGCGTGATGTCGTCGCCCGAAATGCGCACCACCTGAGCCAGCTTGCCGCCGACGGTGGCCAGCTCGTCATTGCCGACGCCCTGCGCCCTGACCGTCACGGTGGCTTTGGTAATGTTGTCTATCTTGGTGTATATTTTCTGAAATGCTTTCGTTGTCATGACAGTGACGGATTTATTTGTTTGACTCCTTCGCGGCGACCATCTCGTCGATTCGCGCACGGTATTCGGCGAACTTGTCGCTCTCCCATTCGGAATAGTTGAGCTGTTTGAAAAGGTTGATGAGCGATTTGTAGAACTCGACGCAGCTCTGGAAATCGTCGAAACCGAATTTGCGGTCGCAGATGTCGAGTACGAGATTGTACATGTACCGCTGTCTGTCGAGCGGCGTATTGGCATCCACCGCATCGAAAGCATCCTGCTGCAATATCACGAAATCTATCAGCTCGCTCTTCCAGAAGCGGTCGTGGTACTCCACCGGCACACCGTCGTCGCCGAGAATGTCAATCTGCTCGGAGGCCTCCTTGCCGCGCTGGACGATGGTCTTGCCTCTGTTCACGAGGTCCACCCATCCCGGTTCCACCCGTTCATCGAGGTATTCGATTATCTCCGGATATTCGAGGTATTTGGAGTAGCTGTCCAGCGGGTCGATGGCCGGATAGCGCTTGCTGTCGGCACGCTGCTGCGAAAGGGCGTAAAAACAGCGGGCCGCCTTTTGGGTGGCCTCCGTCACCGGCTCCTTCAGGTTACCGCCCGCCGGCGACACCGTACCGAGGAAAGTCACCGAACCCGTCGCACCGTTGCGCAGGTGCACCAGTCCGGCACGGGCGTAAAAATTGGATATGACGGCCGAGAGGTCCATCGGAAAGGCGTCCTGTCCCGGAAGCTCTTCCAGACGGTTGCTCATCTCGCGCAGCGCCTGCGCCCAGCGCGAGGTGGAGTCGGCGAGAATCAGCACCTTCAGCCCCATGGCCCGGTAATACTCCCCGATGGTCATTCCCGTATAGACGGACGCCTCGCGCGAGGCGACGGGCATGTTGGAGGTGTTGCAGATGATAGTCGTCCGCTCCATCAGCTTGTGTCCCGTATGGGGGTCGTCCAGATGGGGGAACTCCGCGAAGATTTCCACCACCTCGTTGGCGCGCTCCCCGCAGGCAATCATGATGATGATGTCGGCCTCGGCCTGCTTGGCGATAGCGTGCTGCAACACCGTCTTACCCGCACCGAAAGGCCCGGGAATGAATCCCGTACCGCCGTCGGCTATCGGATTGAAAGTATCTATCGGCCGGACACCGGTTTCGAGTATGCGCGAAGGACGCGGCTTGGACACATACGCCTTGATGGGACGCTTCACCGGCCACTTCTGCACCATCGTCACCGGATGTTCCCCGCCCTGCGCATCTTCGAGCACGGCCACAGTATGGTTGATATTATACTCTCCTGCTCCGGCCACGCTGCGGACGGTATAGCTACCCTCGAACGCGAAAGGCACCATTATCTTGTGCATTATCCACTGCTCCTTCACCTCGCCGAGCCAGTCGCCTGCCTCTACCCGGTCGCCCGGTTTGGCCAGCGGACGGAACTCCCAGAGTGTCTCCTCGTTCAGCGGCGAGGTACGCTGCCCGCGCCGGATGAACAGACCGTCCATATCGGCCAGGTCGTTCTGCAGACCGTCGTAATTCTTCGAGAGGATGCCCGGTCCGAGCGTGGCTTCGAGCATGTGCCCCTCGAACTCCACCTCGGCCCCCATCCGCAGGCCGCGGGTACTGTCGAACACCTGTATATAGGCATCGTCGCCGACGACCTTGATGACTTCGGCCATCATTCTCACCTCGCCGAGCTTCACGGTGGCTATCTCGTTCTGTGCCACCGGCCCCTCCGTCTTCACGATAACGATGTTGGAAATGATGCCGGTTACTTTACCTTTCGTTTTCATATCTGTCTCTTTGTTTTTGTCGGTTTACATGTCGGGCAGCGTTCCGGACGCCGTCAGACCCTCCACGAGTCTGCCGAGCATCTCCCGTCCGCGCTGCGGGTCGAGCGCCGCCCACCGGTGGATGATATTCACCTTGACCAGATAGCCGAGGATGAAATCCAAATCGAAATAGTTCGTCAGGGTGAGTTCGTCGGCCATTTCCCAACGGATGGCATCCATCCGGTTCTCCTTCTCCACCAGATTGCTGTCGTCGGCCACGGCAAGCATCACGCGGTCCACATAAGCGACTTCTCCCTTGATTCCGAAATCGGCTGCGGAGCTGCGTGCGAGCGCACTCTCTATATCGCCCGTACCCACGATGACCTCCGCCACGGGAATCCCGCGACGCCGTGCGGCGAATGCGGCCGCTATGTTACGCAGTGTCCGGTCGAACTCCGCCCACCTCCTCATGAACTTCGACGACGACCGGGCGCACGCGGCATAATAGGCAGCGAACAGATTCCGTTCGAGAGACTTCTCCATATCCACCTCCTCGCTGACGTCCGTACCTTCCCCCTCCTTGTCGGCCGCATTGAAAGCGGTTATCACCCGGCCGAGGAAAAGGGGAAGCCGCGACGGGGAGACGAGCTCCTCCTGCAGCTCCTCGCGCGAAAGATTGCCCAACGCCGAGAAGTGCTCCCTACCGGCCCGGAGGCTGACGATATTCTCTATATCGTAATACGTATAGAACAGCTCCACCGTCCTGCGGTCACGCGCAGAGAGCTCCTCCTTTATCTCCGCGATGATGGCCGGGGCATCGAAACCCTTCTTCTCTGCATCGAGCGAATACTCCCTGAGCCCTGCGATGAGACAATAGTAATCTTTCCGAAACATATCGACCTATTTTTCGGCGTACAGCATTTTCGCCACCCGCTCCTTCAGAAATTCAGACAGCAGCGCCTCGAAATCGGCTTCGGAAAAGCTGATATAATATCCGCCGTTTTTTTCGCCTATCCGGAATCCGCTGCGGACACTGTCGGAATAACCGACCTCCACCCCCTGCGCCAGCAGGCTCTTGGCCGCGGCCTCGAACTCCTTGCCGAACCGCTCCTGCCACTCGGCCGGAAGCAGCGCCGAGAGCGTCACCTTTCCCGCCGAATCGGCGCGCCAGCCCGCCGCGACGGCGAGCAGCATCTCCCGCACGAATGCGGGGTCCACCGCCGCCTCATGCACCGGTCCGGAGAGGGTTTTGGCGATTATCATCTCCGAAATGTGCTCCTTGAGCGCACCGACGGCCTGACGCCCGGCCAAGGTCACTTCCGTCATGGTATTTCTGCGAAGCTCCTCCGCCTTGCGGCGGGCCTCCTCCACGACGGCGGCTGCCTTCTCCTCGGCCTCCCTTACGATAGCGTCGGCCTTCGCCTGCGCATCCGCTACGAGTCTCTCCGCATCGCTGCGCCCTTTGGCAAGCCCCTCCTCATAGAGCTTGTTGGTCAGTTCCTGAAGTTTGTTTTCCATGCTGTATATGTTTTATTATTCCTTGCACTGCACTCCTCATCCGCTACCGCGGATACCGGGGTAACGCCCGTCCTGCAAAAATAGTATCCGCCGGCGCACCCTTTCTGTCCTGTTCGGCCACGTTTTTGTCCGAAACATCACTCCTGATGGCCGGGACGAAGCAGGTCGGTCACCACTTTTACCGGAGTAAAGGTCGTCGCGGGAACCTCTACGAACAGGGTGTTCCAATCCGACATGGCACCGTTCCACAATCCAGGCAGCTCCATCGCCTTCAGCGGCTTTCCGTCCTTGGACTTTTCGGAGATGAATCCGGTCGAACGGTCCACATAGCGTGTCAGGTCGTATTTGCGCCCCCTTGGGCCGCGCACGCCGCACACGATATCCACCGGATTGAAATGGGTGGCGCCGCCCATGACCGCTTCCCTCCGTTCAGGCGCTATCTGCGACGACTCGGCTATCTGCAGCGATACGAGCCCGTCGGCACTGCGTGCAAAGAACGGGCCTCCGCCCGGTTCCCCCTCGTTGCGCACCATGCCGCACACCCGTACCGGCCGGTCGAGCACCCGGCACAGAAACGCGGCCCGGTCGGCCGCCGCACGCGCCCCGAATCCTTCGGGCAGTTCCACATGCAGGATATCGCGCACGAAAGCCTCCGCCGCATCGACGCCTTCGGCGGCAGGCGTCTCCTCTTCCAGCATTCTCAGGTAGCCGTGAATCTTCTCCTGCACTTCGAGGAGCAGCCCGGCCAGCGCCTTCTTGTAAACCACCGTATCGCCCCGACGGGAATCGGTGGTCACATTGTCTATATTCTTGATGAAAACGAGGTCGGCATCCATCTCGTTCAGGTTCTCAATCAACGCTCCGTGACCGGCCGGACGGAACAGAAGCGAACCGTCGCCGTTCCGGAAAGGCGTATTGTCCGGATTCACGGCTATCGTATCGGTCGAGCTTTTCTGTACCGACACGGTGACATCGTACTCCACACCGAACCGCTCGCCGTACTTCGGAAGCGCGGCATCGAACACTCTGCCGAAATCGCCGGCATGTTCGGGCGATACGGTAAAATGCACCGCCACCCGGCCCCCGCACGCCGCATACTGCGCCCCCTCGGTCAGGTGCTCTTCCAAAGCCGTGCGCACTTCGGCGGGATAGCGGTGGAAAAGTATCAGCGCCTTGGGCATGTTTCCGTACCCGAGTCCGCCGGGCCCTACGATACCGCGGACGACATCCTCCGGCGAAGCTCCGGGGGGCAGAAGCCGCCGCAAACGGTCGTAAAACGCGAATCGCTCCAGCGCACCGAGTACCTCGGCAGTCACCCGGTTCTCCTCCCCGGAGGAGAGATACCCGAACAGCTCCCGGAACATCCTCGTCGCCGCACCCGAAGCAGGCACGAACTTCACCACGCGGCATACGCCGCAGGCCCTGTCGTAACGACGCCCCAAAGTAGCCAGCCGGCTGTCGTCGAGACGGAGAATACCGTCGCCCACGGAGGCGGGACGCACCACATCAAGATACGGAAATCCCTCTCTAAAACCGACAAGCTGCGCTTCCACCGCTTCCGGGTCGATACCGTGAGCCTTCACGCACTCCCAATCGCGTCTATCCAGCATATTCCATCTTGTTAAATCCAACAATCTTCAAAGATAACAATTATTTTGATTATCGTATAACGCAAGGGATTTAAAAATATGCGAAAAAACGAACAACCTTGTTCTCCGCCTCTTTCGGCAGTGCCTCCGGAGAGCCTTCTCGGAGCCGCCCAAATTACCGGAGACAGGGGACAAATCCGGAAATTTTGGGTAAATTTGCGCCGTTATGACAAGGGAAATCCTGCATGCCGACCTGTTGGGACGGAACAGTTTCGGCGTCGCCGCCACCGCCGACCGCATCGTGGAGTTCAGCGATGCAGCCTCGTTGCGCGACTACCTCGCTGCACACGAAGACATCCGGCAGGGAAAGCTCGGTGTTTTGGGCGGAGGCAACAACATCCTCTTTACGGAGGATTTTCACGGAACGCTGCTGCACCCCGCAGGCGAAGGTTTCTCGGTCACGGGCTCCTCGGGCAACAGCGTCTCGGTACGGGCAGAAGCGGGACTCGACTGGGAGAAGTTCGTGGAACGGTGCATCGGCCTCGGTCTGTGGGGGACGGAAAACCTGACGGCGATACCGGGAACGGTCGGCGCCGCTCCGGTACAGAACATCGGAGCCTACGGAGCCGAAGCGAAGGATATCGTCGAATCCGTCGAGACCCTCGACCTGGCCACGCTTAAGGAGGTCTCCATCGCAGGATGCCACTGCGGTTTCGGTTACCGCGACAGCATTTTCAAGGGGGTACTGAAAGGCCGGGCGGTCATTACGGCCGTCACTTTCCGGCTCTCGCGCACCCCGCGCCCCAACCTCGGCTACGACGCACTCGCACGCGAAGTGGAGGATGCTGGCGGGGCGACACTGGAGAACATACGGACGGCCGTCCGGCGGATACGCGGCGAGAAACTGCCCGACCCGGCCGTCACGGGCAACGCAGGCAGCTTCTTCAAGAACCCGGTAGTGGACAGCGAACTGGCCGAAAGAATAAAACGGAAATATCCCGACATGCCCTCCTATCCGGTGCCGGAGGGGGTGAAGATACCGGCCGGCTGGCTGATAGAAAAGACCGGCTGGAAAGGAGCCTCGCTGGGCCGGGCAGGCGTTTACGGCAAACAGGCGCTCATCCTCGTGAATTTGGGCGGAGCAACGGGCAACGAGGTCACGGCGCTGGCCCGACGGATAACCGACGACGTGGAGACCCGGTTCGGTATCCGAATAGCGACCGAAGTGAACATATGGTGACGGAAGCGGACGGCACGGAAACACAGTGTCCCCGCAACGACAGAAACGAAGCCGGCGGACGGAAGAGACGCCGCAATCATACGGAACTATGCTCGAAGAGAAATTTCAAAGGTATATCAGAGAACACGCGCTGGTGGAACCGGACGACAGGATACTGCTCACCGTCAGCGGAGGCGTGGATTCGATGGTCATGATGGACCTTTTCGTGTCGGCCGGCTACAAGGTCGGTGTCGCGCACTGCAACTTCCAGTTGCGCGGAGAGGAGTCGGACGAGGACGAAACGCTCGTACAGATGCGTGCCGCAGGGTATGGTCTCCCCTTCTTCAACCGCCGGTTCGACACGCAGGGCGAAATGGAAGCCACCGGAGAATCGGTACAGATAGCCGCCCGGAGGCTGCGCTATGAATGGTTCCGCGAACTGAGCGCCGAGCACGGCTACGACGCCATCGCCATCGCCCACCATGCCGACGACTCCATCGAAACGTTCTTCATCAACCTGATGCGGGGCACGGGGCTCAAGGGGCTCACCGGCATCCACAGGGTAAACGGGAAAATCATCCGCCCGCTGCTCTTCGCCTCCCGCCGGGAGATACTCGACTACGCCACGGCCCACGGCATCCCCTTCCGGGAGGACTCCTCGAACCGCTCGACGAAGTACATGCGCAACAAGATACGGCTCGGCATCGTCCCGATACTGCGCACCATCAATCCGAACTTCACCGAACTCATGGGGGCCAACATCAGCAGGCTGACCGATGCCCAGCTCTTCATCGACCGCTGCATCGAAACAATCATGCAGCAGGCGGTGACGACTGCGGACGGAATCGTCACCATCGACCCCGCAGCGATAGACCCGCGAATGCCGCTCAACTACGTGATATATGAAATCATGAGTTCCGGATACGGTTTCAAGGGCGACGTCGTGGACGGACTGATGGAGGCGCTCCAGCGCGGAGCCACCGGCCGGCGGTTCTATTCGAAGGATTACGCCGCCTACATCAACCGGGGACGGATAATCGTCGTCCCGGTCGCCGGAGAAGACCCCTGCGAAACGGAGCTCACCGCCACGGCACACAAGGTCTACTGCGGCAACAGCGTGATACTCGCCCGCCACACCGACATCGACAATATCGAGAGCCTCCGCCAGCCCGAAAACGTCGCACTGCTGGATGCCGACCTGCTCCAGTGGCCGCTGAAGCTGCGCAGATGGCACGAAGGCGACGCGTTCGTCCCCTTCGGAATGAACGGTCGCAAGAAAGTCAGCGATTTTCTGATAAACGAGAAGGTATCGCTGCCGGAGAAGAACCGGCAGTTCGTACTCGTGAGCGGAGACGACATCGTCTGGGTTGTCGGCCGGCGTATCGACGACCGCTACCGGGTATCGGACAGGACCGAGAACATCCTTCTGCTGAGAAGGGAAATCATATAGGCCGACACAGCGGCGGAAAGGGAAACCATGGCGAAAGGGAGCGGAAAGACGACATTCAAAGATACCGTAACGGCCTACGAAAGGCTCCGGCGGGAGATTGCCGCCGGCAGGTACGCTCCGGTCTATCTGCTCATGGGCGAGGAGGGATACTTCATCGACCGCATCGCCGACCAACTGGCCGGCACGGTACTCACCGAGGCCGAACGGGACTTCAACCAAATCGTGGTCTACGGGAAAGATACCGACGAGGGAACCATCATCAACTACGCACGGCAAATGCCCATGATGGGCCGCTACGAAGTGGTCATCGTCAAGGAGGCGCAGTCGCTCCGCAAACCCGAACAGCTCTCGCTCTACACGGCTGCCCCCTCGCCCTCCACCATCCTCGTCGTCTGCTACAAGGGCAAGAGCCTCGACAAGCGCACGCAGCTCTACAAGCACATCGTGCAAAAGGGCGAAGTACTCGAATCGGTACGTCCGCGCGACTACGAAATCACGGCCTGGCTGGGCGACTTCGTCCAATCGAAGGGGTGCACGATAGAGCCCAAGGCGCTGGGAATGCTTACCGACCATCTCGGCACGGACATCTCCCGCATCTCCAACGAACTTGCCAAGCTGCTTACCTTCCTGCCCGAAGGAACGAAACGAATCACCGCGCAGCACATCGAGGACAACATAGGTATCAGCAAGGATTTCAACAACTTCGAATTGACGAAAGCTATTTCGGAGAAGAACATGGCCCGCGCCATGCTCATTGCCGACCACTTCCGGCGCAACCCGAAGGACAATCCGCTGACGGTGACATTGAGCGCCCTGTTCACCCATTTCCAGCGCATCTTCATCGTCAATTACAAACGGTGGGAGATTCGTCACAAAAACGTTCCGGCCCCTTCGGACGCCGAACTGAGCGCCCTGCTGAAACTGCCCAACCCCTTCTTCCTCAATGAATACAAACAGGCGGCCAACCTCTACCCCAACCGTAAGGTATTCAATATCCTCGGCCTGCTACGCGAATACGACATGCGAAGCAAAGGCATCGGAGGCGGTCCGCAGGACGACGGAGAACTGCTGCGGGAACTGCTGCTCAAAATCTTCATGACATGACCCCGCCGCAGCACATCTACCTCAACGGTGTCCTGCTCGACGGAAGACAGGAAACGCTCTCCGCACAGAGACTCTTACAAGACAACTACGTCCATGCCGCGGTGAACACTTCCGCCCACAGTCCGCTCTATCTGGAGAAGCACCTCGCATACGCCGCCGAATCCTACCGCAAACTCTACGGCACCGTGCCGCAGTTCGATACAATGCAACTGCGCGAAGGAATAGAGGCCCTGCTGGATGCCGACCGCATGCCCCGGCTGGGCAACATCGTCCGCATCTACCTGCTGCCTTCGCAGCGGAGCGGCGATGCCGTGCCCGACCTGCTGGCAATGGCCGACCACTCCACCATATACCGCGGTTACGAGCTCATCAGCATCCGCCCCAAAGCGATACTAACCAACTACGAGATTCCCTTCTGCGGCCATCGTACCGCCGTATCGCTTACGACCTCACGCTACATGCAGGCGTTCGCGGAGCGTACCGGCTGCCATGTAGCCCTGCACTGCAACCGGGCCGAACGCCTCATATCGTGCGGCGAATACCCGGTTTTCCTTGCCCGCGACGGCGCCCTCTTCACCCCGCCGGCAGAGACGTTTCCCGCCTGCACCGAACGCGACCTGATGTTCCGGGCCTGCTCCCTGGCAGGCATCCCCATCACGGAACGCAACATCGCCGCCTCGGAAATCCCCGGCGCCGACGAACTGATGGTCTTCAACCATACGGGGCTCCAAAGCCTCCTCTCGCTGGGAAATTACTACTTCTACAACCTGCTCGCCCTGCGCATCGAAAAGGTGCTCCGTACCATTACGGAAGAGGGGCTGCAAGCCTGACGCCCGCTCCCGCCCCGACGCGCAGTTCGGGTCCCCGTCCAGATACCGGAATATCGCACGCCGAAAAGAACAGCGCCCGGAAAAGACGGACCGGGGAACGCACTGTCTCCGGTGCGGAACAAGAGACGCCGCCTCGACAGGCTTCTGCCGGAAACCGCATATATCCGGACGGGCACTCCGTCCGCACCAGAAACAGGGCCCGATACGTATCCGTACCGGGCCCGATATCTCCGTCCGCATTGCCTATCGGTAATAGCTGCCCCTGTAAACAGCGGTATTGCCGGCACCGTCCGTAACCCGGAGCTCCACCTCGTGCCGCCTGCCCGTACCGCACACCTCGTCATCGAAATAGTGGTAAAGCATCCCGTGCACCGTATCGTGTTCGAGCATCACCCACTCTCCGTCCACCGTCGCGGAATAGGAGGCGACGCCGGAAAAATCGTCGCTTATACGGAAACCGATGCGCCGCTCGCCGGACATATCGGTTCCCGACCTGAACGATGGCGTGACGGTAGGGTTTACCGTATCGGCCGCGGCACACCATATCCCGAAGAGGGAAGCACGCCCCGTCACGGCACCGTCGGCATATTTCGCCGGTGCGGCGGCAAGCCGCCCCTTATCGGTAAGACGTGCAATGACCACCCGTTCGCGCAGCTCTTCCGGCACGTCGGCCCGGAAAGAGAGTGTCACGGGAGCCTGCAAGGGTACCGACGCATCATGGACGGCATAGAAATCCGACAGGATATGCGTCCCTTTTCCCACCGTCACGGCAGGCCGGCCGGAGAGTTTCTCCTGCTCGTAGAACAGCGATTCGTAAAGTGCGCCGGCAGGAATGGTGACCTTGAGCCCGTCCGTCGTCCGGGAGTAGTGACGCCGGAAATCCACCGCTTCGGCATCGGTCGGGATACTGACCGTCGCAGCGGCGGCCGAGGGGTCATACGTCACGGGGAAAGTCAGTACGGCCGTATTGCCGCTGTCGTCCTCCACTTCGATACGGACCTCGTCGATGCCCGATGCGGGGTCTATCAGGCCGCGCCCCACGGCCCGAGGGTAGAAAGGCATCGCCCCCTCGTTCAGTACGGCCAGGCGGAATATATCGTTGGAGGTGGTACCGTTCAGCACGTAATCCGACAGCACCTTGGCAAAATGGTTCTCCCCGAAAGTGAAGCCGTCCATCAGATATTCCAAACGCGTTTGGCCATCAACCGAAAGTACGATGCGGTAGGTAGCCATCGAGCCGCTTACATCGTTCTTCCTGTCCATCGTCTCCACGCAGAAATACCCCCGGCCGGGCAGTACCATGGGAGCCTCCAGCGTATAGCGGGCACCGCTTCCTCCGATTGCGGCAGCCCTTCCCGCAAGCGTGTGCACCGGGACGCCCATGAGCGTATCCACCAGATAGTAGCTGACACCGAATATCCGGGGCGGCAGGTCATCTTTCACCCGGTAATATCCCCTTGCGATGGGGTTCACCGTCCGCTGCGAAGCCCCTTCGCGTATCTCGAAGTGGAGATGCGGGCCGAACGAATTGCCCGAATTGCCCGACAGGCCGATGACTTCGCCCCGCTTTACGGGGAAACGACCCGCCTCGGGAAAAAGGTCGATGTCGTTGCGTTGCTGCCGGTAACGCTCACTGCGCACGTACGCCTCCACCTCCGGAGTAAATTTACTGAGATGGCCGTAGACCGAGATATTGCCGTCCGGATGCGCCACATAGACCACATTGCCGTAACCGTAAGGCTTCACGCCAATACGGTAAATCTGTCCGTCCTCGACGGCAAGCACCCGCTTCCCCTCGACGCCCCCGGTACGGAAATCGACGCCCGAATGGAAACGGGTGGAACGAAGCTTCCCGAAATTGGAAGAGCTTTGCAGCACCGGCATATCGAGCGGCTTTCCATAATCCTGTGCATGCGCCGTACCGCCCTGCAACGCCGCACAAACCAAACACACGCCCACCGACAGCCGCAGTCTCCGGCATCCGGTCCGAACCATCTCTTTCATACGTTCCCTCGTTTCGGCCGCCCCATTACGAAGCGTTCCCTGCTTATATCGTTTCAACATACGGTTTCCCTTATTCCGGAGTGCGCCTTTATCACCCGCAACACTCCCGACAGCCTGCCGGACAGACCGCAAACAGCTTCCGTCCCGACAACCGGCGGCACCTTCTGCCAGAAAGCAGCCACATCCGCCCCATTCGGAACAATATCTGTCACTCCTCCTCTTCCTCCGCTCCCGTCCGTGCGACGGCCCGCGAAGCCGCCTCTACCACAATATCGTAATCGTAACCGCGCGAGAGGCCGAAACGGACGAGTTTCCCCTTCACTTCATATGCCGTGCCCGACACGCTCCGAAGTTTCCGGTCGAGCAGCTCCTGCAGTCGGTCGGCCACGGCGCCGGTTTCGTACTCCCGCACAACGGCCTCTTCGACGAGGTCGGACGGTATTCCCTTGGCACGGAGTCCCGCCCGTATCTTGTGCACGCCCCATCCCGCCAGCGAGGACTTTTCGCGCACATAGGCGGCGGCGAAGCGACGGTCGTCGATGAATCCCGACTCGCACAGCCGATGCAGTATCCGTTCCCTATCGGCTTCGGGCACGTTCCACCGACGCATCAGCCGCAGCGCATCGCCGCTGGAACGCTCCGCCCGGGCAGCATAGCGCATCAACCCTGCCAGCGCCTCCTCCGCACTTTTGGCCCGCTTTCCGTGGGGCCCTGCCTCCTCTTCCTTCTCCTTCATCGTTCACTCCTTCACACACCGTACCATCCTCGGCTTGCCGTTCATATCGCACCGGCACTCCACCCCGACGAACCCCTGCCCCGACAACAGCGTGCAAACGCCGCAGACATAATCTTCGTGCACCTCGAAAAAGAGCCGGCCTCCGGCATCCAGCAGCCGGGCGGCCTTATGTCCGATTTCCCGATAGAAAAGCAATGGGTCGGCGTCCTCCACGAACAGTGCCCCGGCGGGCTCGTACAACCGCACATTGTCACGCATGGAGGCATACTCCGAGCGGGGAATATAGGGCGGATTGGATACGACGACATCGTAACGGTGCCGCGGCAGCAGTCCGGCGAACGTATCGTACGGCGCCGTCGCATCGGCCTGTACGAAATGCACCGTTGCGCCGTTCACGGCCGCATTTTCCACCGCAAAAACCAGCGCATCGGGCGAGATGTCCGCCGCATCGACCGTCGGGGCGACAAGCAAACGGGAAAGCGCGACAGCAATGGCCCCGCTGCCCGTCCCGATATCCAGCAGACGCACTCCCGCAATACCGGCACAGTCGGCCGCAATCCACTGCACGAGCTCCTCAGTCTCCGGGCGAGGTATCAGCACCCCCTCCCCGACACGGAACGGCAGACCGTAAAATTCCGTCCGTCCGGTCACATACTGCAACGGGACATGCGCTGCAATCCGCCGGCACGACTCCTCCAGCACTCCTTCGTCAGCCACGGCCTCTGCGCCGGGGTCGGCCACGGCCTCCGCCCGCGAGAAGCCGCAGAAACATTCGGCCACCTCGAACGCAATGGCACGCGCCTCTCCTGCCGTATAGGCATCGGGCACGGCACGCCGTACTCTTTCCAACACTTCCCCGCGTTTCATTTCCCGTCAAAATTACGCAAACGGCACCTAAAATCCAACCGTCCGTCCCTGGCCGGAACCACGTTCCGCATCGAACCGTTTCCCATCCGACAGATGCCGCTTGCCCATCCGCTTTTTATCACTACTTTTGCAGAAACACGAACGGCCATGCCCAGGCAACTCACACCGGAAGAGCAGCAAATCATCCGCCAGACCGAAAAGGAGGGGGCGGAACTCGCCGAACGGGAACACGACGGCAAGGGGGCGAACAGCATCATGCGGCGCATCGCCGGCATCCTGGTTTTCGCCGCCGTCTTTCTCCTCTTCGCCTGCATCGCCTACTTCGTAGTCAGCAGCACTACCCACTGAAACGACAGCTCCCCTCAATCATCACATCACAGCGAAAACGGCACGCAAAGATTGCGTGCCGTTCCGTGCTTTCATCCGCCGCCTCCGGTCACTCATACTGTCCGGAACGCAATGCCTGCACCTCCCGCGGCGTCAGGAAACGCCACTCGCCGCGCTTGAGACGCTGTTTCGTCAGTCCGGCGAAATAGACACGGTCGAGCTTCGTCACCTTATAGCCCAGATGCTCGAACATGCGCCGCACGATACGGTTGCGCCCGGAGTGTATCTCGATACCTATTTCCGTCTTCTTCGTCCCCACGTAGCTGACCGCATCGGCATGTATCTCTCCGTCGTCGAGCTCGAATCCCTGCACCAACGCATCCATGTCGGCATGCGTCAGCGGTTTGTCCAACGAGACCTGATATACCTTTTTCTTCTCGAAAGAAGGGTGCATCAGTTTTTTGGCCATATCGCCGTCGTTGGTGATGAGCAGTACGCCGAGACTGTTCTTGTCCAGACGTCCCACCGGATATACCCTCTCCCGGCAGCCCTCTTTCAGCAACTCCATCACCGTCTTGTCCGCATGGGGGTCCTCCACCGAAGTCACATATCCCTTGGGTTTGTTCATCACGATATATACCTTGCGTTCGTTGCGGATGACGTTCCCGTTGAAACGCACCTCATCCTGCTGCGACACCTTGGCTCCGAGTTCGGTCACGACCAGTCCGTTGACCGAAACCACACCCGACTGGATGAATTCGTCCGCTTCACGGCGCGAGCAGATACCCGACATGGCGATATAACGGTTGAGCCGTATCTTATCCTCGATAACCGGCGCCGGAAAAGTCGGATAGTTCTCCGAATTGTACTTGGGCACTTTGGGGCCCCGCTGACCGGCCGGACGACGCCTGTCGGTCGGTCGACCGCCGTAAGCACCGCCGCCCTGAGTTCCGTAAGGTTTGCTGCCGTACCCTTTCCTGTCCCCCGTACCGCGTTCGCCGTAAGGACGCTTGCCGTCGCCATAACGCCGTTCGCCGCCCTCGCTGCGGCCATACGGCCGACCGCCGGCATACTCTCTCGGTTCCTTGCCTTCGCCGCGTTCACCTTCGCCGTGACCGTACCGCGGGGCATAACGCTCCGGACGCCCCTCCTGCGAACGGTCGTTCCCGTAACGGCTGCCTCCCTCGAAACCGCCTTCCGGTCTGCGGTATCCGCCGCTCCGGCGCTCGCCCCCCTCCGTATCGCGGGAGGAGTCGTAACGGTTCCGGCCAACCGGCCGGTTGTACTCATCGAAATTGGGATTGTAGGATTTGCGCCTCGCTGCCCCTTCGCCGGACGGTCCCTGCGGACGACCGTCGGACGGATAAGTCCGAGTATCGTAACTGTTCCGGCGGTAACCGGAACGGTCAGAGCTACCACCTTCGCCTCGCTGCTCGTATGGCGCCCGCTCGCGCGGACGGTAGCCGCCCTCCGTTCTGTTGCGGTTGCGGTCATCACCGCTTTCCCCGCCGTAACGCCCCGAACCGGCATAACCGCTGCCGCTCCGGTACTCCTGCGGACGCCGGTGCTCTCCGTCGTAACGGGCCCCCTCGGCGGGTTCGTGTCCCTCACGCCGGTAATCCACCTTTTCAACCGGCCTCGAAGTCGTTATCCGCGTCCGCTTGTCTTTTGCAAATGCCTTATAAGCAGGCTGTCCCTCCTGCGAGCCATCCGTATCTTCCCGATGAGGACGGCCGTCACTGTTTCCGAAATCTTTCATTATTTAAGTATTAATGCCATACGGACAACAAATGTAACGCATTTTTCATACATTTACACCTGTCATAAAATTTGTTCATCATAAAACGTCCATGAGATATAATTTCGACGACATCATCGACCGCCGGGGCAGCGGATGCGTCAAATACGACGACCTTTCGGCCTTCGGCAATGCAAATGTCATACCGCTGTGGATAGCCGATATGGATTTCGAAGCTCCGGAGTTCATCTGCCAGGCGATAGCGCGCCGCGCCGCACACCGGGTATTCGGCTACGGCATGCGTACCGATGCCTATTACGCTGCAATCACGAACTGGGTGGAACGCCGCAATGGTTGGCACATCGACCGCGAATGGATAGATTTCACGCCGGGTGTGGTTGCGGGGTTCGTCTTCGCCCTACGGGCCTTGTCGGCCGAGGGCGACGGTATCGTCATCATGCCTCCCGTCTATCCTCCGTTCGCCGCCCAGATAAAAGCCAACGGCCGGCGGGTAGTGGAAAACCCGCTCATTCCCGAAAAGGGATACTACCGGATAGACTACGACGACCTAGACCGCAAACTGGCAGAGGCCACGGTACTGCTCTTCTGCAATCCACACAACCCCACCGGCCGCGTATTCACTGCGGAGGAGCTGCGCAGAGTAGCCGACCTGTGCCGGAAACACGATGTCGCGATAGTGAGCGACGAGATACACTCCGACCTGATATTCGCTCCCTGCCGCCACACCCACATCGCTTCGCTGTGCGCCGAAGGACAGCGGTGCATCACGCTCATCGCCCCTACAAAAACCTTCAATATCGCCGGGCTTTCGACCTCCGCGGCCATCACGCCCGACCCCGCCGCCCGGGAAGCGCTGCGGACGGAATTGGGCAGGTACCATGTCGACCAGGGCAACATCTTCGGCACGGCGGCGCTCATCGCCGCCTACAACGAAGGCGAAGAGTGGCTCGGCCAGATGCTCGACTACGTACACGGCAACATGGAATTCACTGTCCGGTTCCTCGCAGAACACCTTCCCGAAATCAGGACCGCCATTCCCGAAGGCACCTACCTCATGTGGCTCGACCTGCGGGGCCTGGGGCTGGGACACGAGGAACTGCTCCGTTTCATGGCCCGGGAAGCCGGTGTAGGACTCAATGACGGAGCTGCGTTCGGGGTACAGGGCCGCGGTTTCATGCGCATGAACATGGCGACCTCCCGTACCCTTATCAAAACGGCACTCCTCCAGATAGAGGCAGCATGGCAGAGCAGGGAAAACCGGCACTGACGCGTGCGTCCTTCAGCACACTGCGCGTGCTTAAAAGCATCCCGCCCCACACGAAGATACGGCGCGCCGCCTACGGTATACCGCATGAAACACCGACAGCAGCAGACCGCCGGGACTCAAAATACGGCACACAAAAAAATTACAGGAATATTGCCTTTCCTCTTTGCAAATTCGGAAATACTCCTTATCTTTGTGGCGCTTTTAGGAAACTCCGGTTCCTGGGAAACTCCGGTTCCTGTAGGCAAATACGATGCTTCTTTAGCTCAGTTGGTAGAGCACGACACTCTTAATGTTGGGGTCCTGGGTTCGAGCCCCAGAGGGAGCACAAGCCACTTCCGCTGGAAGTGGCTTTTTCTATGGCATTCGCTCCTGTTCTTGTTCCTGTTTCCCTACCGGCTTCGGATGGAAAATCAGAATACCATCGACTGCATTCCAACCGACGCTTTCGCAAAGATTCGGTTCCACCGGAATCTTCGCATCCGAGATGCGCTCCCTACCCGATGCACAGTTTGCCAATACATACTGCTCCCCCCACACCTATTACAAGATATGAAAATGATTCCGTATCTTGTCAGCCCAAACCCGGAGATATCTTTACCCGGCCTGCAAACACGAACAGAAAACGCGGTTTCTCTACCCGGCCGAGCCGGTCGGTACGGATTACCCGCCAAACGCATGGCCAACTGTTTAAAGAAATAGATACCGTAAAAAACGGTCAGCATAACCGGGGATACGATACGAAAGGAGTTCATACCGACTGTTCGTCAAAAACGAATTACCCGAAACGAGGCGCTTGCGTCCGGATATTACAAGGCCGAAAAACGGCTGCTATTCCACATCCGGCATACGGAAGACGGAGAAATGTACGCTGCCGTAGGTACGTACCTGCAGCAGGGCAGGATGCCCCTCGAACGACCGCTCCTTGGAGTGCTCGAATATCAGCAATCCTCCGGGGCGCAGCAGCTTCCGTTCGAACACAAGTTCCACAACCTGTTCCGACCCTTCGAGGTCATACGGCGCATCGGAGAATATCACATCGAACCGTTTCGATGCGCTCTTCAGGTAAAGAAAAACATTGGCTCTGACGGCATAGAGGTTCTCCATACCGAAAGCCGCAGCCGTCCGGCGGATAAAATTGTGATGCACCGCATTGACCTCCACCGAGGTGACACCCGCCGCACCGCGCGAGATGAATTCATAACTGATGGAACCCGTCCCCGAAAAGAGGTCGAGCACTTCGGTCCCCTCCAGGTCGATGAGATTGCCGAGTACATTGAACAGGTTCTCCTTCGCAAAATCCGTGGTAGGACGAGCCCTCAAATTACGCGGAGGATTTATCACCCTGCCGCCGAATCTACCGCCTACGATTCTCATAGTACCGCATGAAAATGTGTTACACAAATGGCCGCCGCATGGGCACGTCGGATACCGCTGCGCCGCTCGAAACCAAAAGGCGGAAACTTCAGATAGCCGCCACCCGGCCGAAATACCTTTTCAACGTATCCGTATAACGCACGGGCCGGTCGCCGTAAATATACAGGGAGATATTACGCTCCCCGGCGGCAAGTTCCGACAGATAATAGACCATATCGGCCGCACCGTGCAACGGATAGACCTCCGCAAGCGACAATTCGCCTGCCGTGCCGTACCGGGAGATGTAGACATTCTCCTGTGTCGGATAGACCACGAAACAACAGTCGCCCGAAGCCTCCGTCCGGCGGAAAGCCGCCATGCTCTCGTGAAGCGGGGAGTACCACGCCGCCCGATGACCGAGCCTGTCCGCCAACCACGATGCGACACCCGTATCGACCGGAAATAGGGCACAGACGCCCCCATACGCCTCCGTCCGGACAGCCTTCATGTCCGGTGAAAGATGCACCCCCATCCGGGCGAGCCACTCCGCCGGCACGGCATCACCGACCACCGCATCCGGCACGAAAACGGTATCGGCCGTATCGGCAAAAAGCCGCACCCTATCATATGTATCGATACCGCTCTTCTCCGCAAATGCGTCGAACGCCGCTGTCATCTGTTCGCGCCGGCTCCCCCCGGGGGCGAAATACGCCTCCATCGAGACCGTCCCCGCACCGTCGCCGTCCGAAGCATAAAAAGAAAGTCCACCCTGCCGGAGCCGAATGGACAATATCTTTTGCACCGGACGGGTACTATTCCCAGTTACCCGCATCGTTGGTCGCACTGGTCATCGAACCCACCTTGATGCCCGGATAGTCGTTGAAGGTATTCTCCCTTTCGTCTATCAGGTTGATGAGCTCCTGTCGGTTGAGGTCGGCAAGGAATGCCTTGTAAGGAGCGCGGCACTCGAACACCTGTACCGTCACGCCCGATTCGGTCTTCAACTGACCGGCTTCGAGGATGAACTCCATGCCGTCGGTATAGGGAATGTACCGAATCATCTCCACCTTTTCGGGCGTCATCTGCTTCGAGCCGAAAATGGTATCTATGACAGCCACCTTGAAAGTCTCCCTGCTGACAAGCCCGCGGGCTACGGCCACCGAGTCGTCCGCCGAACCGAAAGCCTTCTCATAAACCATGGAGTCGTTCAGCACGAAATTGATGAGGCTGTCGAAATTGCCGGTATAGACCTGATTCACCTGTTTATAGGCCCTTTCGGCGGTACGGATATCCTTGATGCGGTCGATTACGGCCGCAGACCTCGTTTCCACCTCCTTCTGGAACTTGAGCGGAATCGTCAGCTGGCGATATACCACGAAAGCGAGGAACACTATCACAACAGCGAGCACAATCTGGATAACTTTTTTCATCTCTATATTTTTAATTTTTAAGTTTGTAACGCGTAAGGCAGTAAAAACAGGATTACAAGCTAATATTTCGCAATGTTAAACGAACATATCGCGTCTCAAATTTACGCGAATTTTGCATTTGCGCCAACACTTGGACAAAAAAAAATCATTGAGGCGCTGGCCTCATGGCTTTCCGATGCCGATACCGAACGCATCTTCATCCTCAACGGATATGCTGGAACGGGCAAGACGTCCATCATTGCGGCGTTCGTGGCGACACTTAAAAAGTTGAGGATAAAACCCGTAATGCTCGCCCCTACCGGACGGGCGGCGAAAGTCATGGCGCGCCATACGGGACTCGGCGCCTCCACGATACACAAGAAAATCTACCGGCAAAAAAGTTCAGCAGACCCCGAACCGGGGTTCTCGCTCGACTTCAACCGCGAAAAGGACGCCTGTTTCATCGTCGACGAAGCCTCCATGCTCTCCGCCTCCGCCGATGCGGGCTCTCCCTTCGGAAGCGGCTCGCTGCTCGACGACCTCTTCCAATATGTCCGGCAGGGTACACGCTGCCGCATCCTCTTCGTGGGCGACGATGCCCAGCTGCCGCCGGTAGGACACGACCGCAGTCCGGCGCTCGACCCCGATTTCATGGCAGCATACGGTGCGGTGGAGTACGGCACGCTGGACGAAGTGATGCGCCAGAGCGACGATTCGGGCATCCTGTTCAACGCCACCATGGTGCGGTGCATGCTGGAGGCGGGCATCACGGAGCCTCCCCTCTTCGAGATGTCCTATCCCGACTTCCGGGCGATAGACGGCGGGGAGTTCCTCGAAAAGGTGGAGGAGTGCTATTCCCGCTACGGACGTGAAGAGACCATCGTCATTACCCGTTCCAACCGGCGGGCCAACCGTTTTAACGAAGGCATCCGGCGCCATGTGCTCTTCGCCGAGGAGGAGATAGAGTCGGGCGACATGCTGATGGTGGTGAAGAACAACTACTACTTTACGGAGCGGGAGGAGGAGCCGCATATGGATTTCATGGCCAACGGCGACACGGCCCGACTGGTCAAACTGCGGCGTTTCGAAGAGTTCTACGGCTTCCGCTTTGCCGAGGCCCGGCTCAGCTTTCCCGACTACGACGACTACGAAATCGAGTGCAAAATCCTGCTCGACACCCTCGCCTCCGAAGCCCCCGCGCTGACGCACGAACAGGGCAATGCGCTCTTTTACGCCGTCAGCGAAGACTACGAACACATCAGGAGCAAAGCCAAACGCTACAAGGAGGTACGCGAGAACCCACACTTCAATGCCGTACAGGTGAAGTTTGCCTATGCCGTCACGGCCCACAAGGCACAGGGCGGAGAGTGGAAGGCCGTCTTCATCGACCGGATGCTCTTCGGCGACGAACCCATGAGCCGCGACCTCATGCGCTGGCTCTACACCGCCCTTACCCGTGCGAGCGAGCAGGTCTACCTCGTGAATTTCGACGAGCGATTTTTCGGAAACGGATGACCGGCCTGTACGAAACCAGAGTCCCGGCAACGGTATCCCGATGCGGCAGTATATATAAAAAGAGCCGAGGTTTTCGGACCTCGGCTCTTTCATCGTATGGCGAATGTTCTTCGCAAAATTACACTCGCCTATGTTCCTCCGCTTATTTGACAATGGGCGGGGCAATGTACCAATTGATGAAAGCGACGCCCATTGCCGAAGATTCGGCCTTGGTGCCGAGCACGAACCGGCCGTCGGCGGATACATGGTTGATATAGCCGGCCGGAATGACGATACCGTAGTTGTCGTACACCCATTCCTGCGTGCTGCCCAGGTCGGTTCCCGTATTCAGGTCGTACACTTTGCCCGAAGAGATACCCAGCGAGCCCACTCCGATGAAAGCGATGCCGTCGTCGGTCGCATGCACGCCGGTGGATTCACCGTAATCCTCAACGATGACGGTCGTTTCGGTCTCGGTATTGTAGAAGGCGGCCGTCTGCGTCGTAATAACTGAAATCCTGTCATCGGCGGGTGTTTCAGTCCGATAGGAACCGGCAATCCATTTTCCCGTAGCACTGATGTTGGTCAGATTGGCCGTACATATCATACCGTTCACAATATGGTAATCGTACTCCGTACCATCGCTCATCTTCATGACAACCGGAGTCACTTCCCTGACGTCCTTGCCTACCCACTCGGGTTTGGCAGTATTCTCACCGTTGTTAATCCAGTAAAGCATGCCGAAATCGGAGTTTTCCCACGAAGTGCCGTAGATGATACTGCCGTCGGCGGAGATACCGCGGGCCATACCGCCGTACCACACCTCTTCGTCACGGTAGTTGAGTTCCGGCCAGGGGAGTTCATGCGGCACGCCGTCTGTCCACAGCAGCGCCTTGCACGGTGCGGGGTCTTCGAACACTTTGCCTTTCATGGCAAAGCCCACCCAATATTTGCCGTCGGCCGAAGTAGCCTGTATCTCCGGCTTGCCTCTGAAACCTGCCGGAGACTCCGGAATGAAGATATTGCCGGTAAGGTCGATGGCTATCTGGCCGCCATTCGCACCGTCGCTGATGAAGAGCAGCCCCTGGTCGGTAATGGCCATGGTCTGATGCAGGTAGTGCACCGATTCCGGGTATGGGCCGAACTCATGCCACTCGCCCGTCTCCAGGTCCACAATGGTCGGCGTGTATAGGAACGAATCGTCCGGTGCGATGGAAGCGGTGAAACCGCCGGCATACCTGCCGCTGGGCGACATCGCAGCACCCATCTGAAAAGTATCCAACTTACGGAAACGGGCGAAAGCGCTGTCTTTCGGAAGCTGGGTCACCGTAATCGTCTGAGAAGCCTGCCCTGCATCAATCATAACCGTCGTATTCCGTTCGGCGCCAGTGTCATTGTCGTCTACCGTAATGGTGAGCGTCCTTTCATCCGTGCGTTCGATTTTTACCCACGTCGCGCCGGGCGTAGCCGTCCATTGGGCCGGAGAGGCCTTGACGTCGACGGCGAGCGGGGAGCTCCCCTCGCCGAGGAACGAACAAGCCACCTGACTCAAATTTACATAATGAAACGTCTCCTGCCCTTTGTCTGTACAACTCGTTGCAAAGAACAAAAGAGATATCGCAAATGCGACACTTGCAGTCAAAGTTTTTTTCATAAGTCCAGTTAGTTTAAAGGTTATTCTCGTGACGGTTCACATTACCGGAACCATTCGTGAACAAATATAGGAATAAAATTAATAATAATCCACATATGTTAATAATATTTCATATAAATCACCAAAACACGAATATACAACCAAATCGACGTCATACAGGGGAATACTATCCGCAGCGATTGATTTTACACAAATTCACATCCCACAACCCGGACAGGATGAAAAAAAAGCCGACCTCTGCATGAGGCCGGCCGAAGCGGCTGCCGACCTATCGTTTACGGAAAGACGGTACCTGCGGAACGTCCTCCGATTCCCATGCTGGCAGCCTTCCTAAGCGCCCTTCGGACGGCCCGGCGACACTGGACCTCGGCGGAGGAATCGAACGCCACGTATGTTTCGCCGCTGCGTATGACCGTCATCACCCTCTGCCAATACAGGCCACGCCCTTGCCAGAAAAAATTCCGGGCCATGCAACAAAACAAAACTTCCGTGCATCTATAATTGAAAATAACCGAAACCGACACGACCTATGGGCAAAACGACTTTCATCACCCTGCTTGCAGGGCTGTTCCTGCTGCACGCACCCACGACGCAGGCGCAGGGAACACCCGAAAAATACCGCGGTGCAAACTTCACGATAGAGACGGGAGGATTCGTCGGCGCCGACAAATTCCGGGTAAGAGGATTTCATCCGTTCTCCTTTACGGGCGGCTACACTTTCGACAGGCACTGGTTTCTCGGTCTCGGCTTCTCGTCCGCCATTTACTATCCGGCCGACGAAGACGACAGACGAATCACCCTGCCGCTTTTCGTCCGGACGCGATACGCTTTCCTAACCTCACGCATCACCCCCTACTTTCAACTCGACCTCGGCATACCGATTTTTTTAGGAGGAGCTACCGTTTGCCATTTCCCCGACTACACGGGCCGCCCCATCACGTACGGACAGCCTACCTGGTTTTACTGCCGTCCGGAAGCGGGCGTGTCGTTCCGCCTGCGAAAACGCCGGGCCCTTCATCTCGGCCTCGGCGTCATGATAAACTACGGAGAATTCTACAGGGACTATGGAATCAACGGCCGGCCCGTGCACGAATCCTCCGAGCTGAGCGCCTCGCTCTCCTTCACCGCGGGCTTCACCTTCTAACCGCAACGGAGAAGCGCTCCGAGCACCTGCCCCAGCCGCCTCTCCCTGTCGGTGAGGCGGCGGCAGCCGGAAAATCCTCCGGACAGGACGACCGCCACCCGCCGGAACGGAAACCACAGCCCGAAAACAGGCCGTGCAGGAAGAGGTACGGCAACCGCTCCCGTCACTGTTCCTTCTCCTCTTCGCCGAGCGCTTCGGCCACCTCCTTTTCCGCCTTGCGGAGCCGCCCGCGGCAGAAGCGGATGAGTTCGCCTGCCCGGCGTACCTGTCCGGCCAGCGCATCGATATCGGGGTTGGCCTCGTTCATCTTCGCCAGAATCGCCTCGATTTCAGCCATTGCTTCGGCGTATGTCATTTCACTCTTTCCCATCATTATCGGTCACTTTTGCAGTCACTCTACCCTTGTATAACGTAATATCGAGATTCTCTCCCGGAACCGCATCGGCGGCGTCGGTCAGAGCCCGGCCGGCGGTACGCACCACCGCGAAGCCGCGGGCCAGGATGTTGCGCGGGTCGGCAGCCGAAACAAGCTGCCGTGCCTGAAGCAAACGGGCCTCCCCGCTCGCTACGGCCCGACCGGCACCCTCTTCCAGGCGTTCCCGGAGTTCATCGAGCCGAAGACCCTTCATCTGCAGCACTCTGCGTGCACCGGCAGCAAGGCCGTCGGCAAGGGTCCGCAAACGCCACTCCATCCGCAGACGGGCCCCCGATACCCGCTCGCGCAGCAGGGCGCCGCACATCTGCACATCCTTCCCCTCCCGGTCAAGGATTCGGCAGGCACAACTGCGTATCTCGTCACCGAGTCCCTCCAGACGGGCATCGAACCCTGCCGCACGGTCGGCCAGAAAAGCCGCCACCGCCGTCGGCGTCTTCAGCGAAAGGGCGGCGACCATATCCACGACGCTCTGGTCCTTGTCGTGTCCCAATCCGGCGATAACGGGCAGCGGGAACTGCGCAATATGGAAACTGAGCAGATAGGAGTTCAAAAAGCTCAAATCGCTCTGCGAACCGCCTCCCCTGATTATCACCGCCGCATCGAACTCTTCCGCCCGGTCGGCCACCGCATCCAACGCCCCGATTATCGACGTCTCGGCCCCGTGCCCCTGCATGACGGCACCGAAAAGCGTCACATCGAAACGGTAAGGCGACGCACCGAGCTCCTTCATGAAGTCCTGATAACCGGCAGCCTGCGGGGAGGAGATGACCGCAATGCGCTGGGGTACTTCCGGAATACCGAGCTCGCGGTTCAGGTCGAACACACCATCCTCCCGGAGCTGGGCGATGGTCTGCATGCGCTGCCGGGCCAGGTCACCGAGCGTATAGAGCGGGTCGATATCCACTATTCGCAGCGACAGGCCGTACAATTCGTGGTAGGTCACCGTCACATGGAGCAGCACCTTCATCCCGACAGCCAGCTCCTCCCCCGTCGCCCCGCGGAAATAAGAGGAGAGCATACCGTACTGTCCGGCCCAGATGACGGCCTGCACCTGCGCCTGCGGCACGCCGTTGCGGCCGCCCTTCTCCACCAACTGCAGGTAACAGTGCCCGGAACGGGCATTCACCTTCAGTTCGCCTATTTCGGCGGTTATCCACACCGGCGCGGCGAATCCGCGGCAAAGCGTCTCCCGGATACGCTCCTGCAACTGCGACAACGTCATATACGAATCGACCGCCATATCAACTATCCTTTCTTTTTACTTAATACCCATATTGCAGGCAGACGACACCCAACATCCTTCCAAACGGGCTCCGGTGCCGGTACCCTGCCCCGCACCCTCCTACCGGAGCAGGGGCAGGCTATGCAGCAGGTTCCGCAGCCGGATGGCCGTACGGGGCATCGGTTCGGCTACGGTCAGTCCGACCAGCTCCTTCTCTTTCGCGACAGCATCGACAACCCGGACAACCTGTTCCATCGACATGCCGCCGGGGTCGGTTCCCACCGCTGCGACGATTTCGGCCGGGTCGAGGACATCCAGGTCCAAATGCACGACCACTTTCGAGCAGACACACAAATCCAGCCAACGGCGCACTGCATCGCTGTTGTCAGTTAGCTCCTCTTTCGATACCTGGGCGATGCCGTACATCCGCTGACGCACCTTAATCTCATCCCGCTCCCAGTTCCGCAACCCCACATAGAGAATTTGCGAAGGGGAGAACCGGGCGGGCAGCAGGGAAGCAATCCGTTGCTCGCCGTCCCCCATGCAGGCCGCGACGGCCATCGCATGATAGCCCTGATAGACATCGCCGGGCCATGTGAGGTCGGGATGGGCATCAATCCACACCATCGCCACGTCGCCCCCGTACCGTGCCGCCAGATAGGTGAACGGTACCACGCTGACGGAACACTCCCCTCCCAGCGTAACAATCCGGTCGGGAGCCGCGGCCCGCAACATCGCCAGCGCCGCCTGCGTCTGGCGGAAGATGATATCGCGGTCGATAACGCCGTCCTGTACCGTGCGGGCTGTCATGGCGGTATCCACCGGAACGGTCAGCGTCTCCCCCTCGGCTGCCGGAGCGAGAAAATCCAGCAGCCGGGCCCCCAGATAGTATCCCCGCGCAGCATCGGCCGGGTCTTTCACTTCCGGCACCAGCCGGACAATATCGGCTCCCTGCCACTGCGGATAGATGAGCCGAACGGTTTTCATCTCTTTCCCCATACGTTTGCTACACTTCTCTACGACCTGCCGAACCGAAAGAGTTCCGTCCGACACGGCCCGGTCTTTCTCTCTTTTCCCGGCAATTACCGCACCCACAGGGCATAATCGGCCTTGCGGGGCTGCGCCTCAGGTAAGGCTCCCGGCAGGGGATAACCGAGAATACAGTGTCCGATACCTTCATAATCACCTTCAATGCCCCACGCCTTCAACAGTGCCTTTCCCTCCGGCGAATCGAACACCTCCTTGGCCCGATGAATCCAACAGCTTCCCAATCCCACGGCATGAGCCGCATTCAACAGGTTGCCCATCACCAACGAACCGTCGTACAGGTAGGTGGGCCGGCTACGGTCCGCCAATACCACGAGCACTACCGGAGCACCGTAGAAGGGGTCGGAAGCACTCCCCATCACGGCCGCATTGAGCGCCGAAAGACGGTCGCGCACGGTCCTGTCCGTCACGACCACGATACGGGGCGACTGCATCCCCCTGCCCGTCGGGGCATAGGTACCTGCCTCGATTATCTGCCCGATTAACTCCTCCGCCGGCATCCGGTCGGGGTCGTATCCCCGGATGCTGCGGCGTGTTTTCAAACTGTCCAACACCACATTCATAACCGATTCCGTTTTTACTGTTTCCCATACCGTTTCCGGCCGGCCGTTCCGCCTGCGGCCCGTCCTTTCAAAGATACGGATAAGCCGAGAGCAAAGGCAAACCGGAGTTTGCCTTTTGCCGAGGCGGAGTATCTAAGACGTAGTCAAAGGTACGAAATAATCGGGCCAAGCCCTCCGCCGGCCGCTCCGAAACTGCACATCTCCGAACGGCCGCGAGGGAACCCCGGTCGGGAGCTCCCTCGCTTACCGTGCGGTCCCGGCGCTAACCGAGGAATCCGAGCAGGATACCCGCAGCCACCGCACTGCCAATCACGCCGGCCACATTCGGCCCCATGGCGTGCATGAGCAGGTGATTGTTCTTGTCGTACTTCAACCCTATCTCCTGCGAAACGCGAGCCGCATCGGGCACTGCCGAAACGCCGGCATTGCCGATGAGCGGGTTGATTTTGTTTCCCTCCTTGAGGAACAGGTTGAGGAACTTGACGAACAGGACTCCGCCGAAAGTGGCGATGATGAACGAAGCCGCACCGATTGCGAAAACGAGCAGCGACTTCTCCGTCAGGAAAGTCGTGGCCTGTGTCGAAGCACCCACGGTCAATCCGATGAGTATCGTCACGATATCGATGAGCGGTCCCCCGGCCGTCGTGGCAAGACGTTTGGTAACGCCGCTCTCCTTCAACAGGTTTCCCAGAAAGAGCATGCCGAGCAGGGGCAGACCGGAGGGAACGAGGAAACAGGTGAGCAGAAGACCGATTATCGGGAACATGATTTTCTCGCTCTTGGAGATGGGCCTGGGCGGCCGCATCCGGATAAGACGCTCCTTTTTGGTTGTGCACAACTTCATTATCCACGGCTGGAGTACCGGCACGAGGGCCATGTAAGAATAGGCCGCTATGGCGATGGAACCCATCATGTCCGGAGCGAGCCGGCTCGAAAGGAAGATGGCTGTGGGGCCGTCGGCACCGCCGATGATGCCTATCGCACCGGCCTCGGCCGCCGTAAATCCGAAAGCGAGCGACACGACGTATGCACCGAAAATACCGAGCTGCGCCGCTGCACCTATCGTCATCAGCTTCGGATTCGATATGAGGGCCGAAAAGTCGGTCATCGCTCCGATACCGAGAAAAATCAGCGGCGGATAGATGCCGTTCTTCACCCCGAAGTAGAGGTAATTGAGCACCGACCCTTCTTCGTAGACGCCAATCTGCATTCCGTCGTGGAACGGAATATTGCCGATAAGAATACCGAAACCGATGGGGACGAGCAGCATCGGCTCCATCTTGTGCTTGATACCGAGATAGAGGAAAAACAGGCCCACCGCAATCATGACGATATGCCCCCACGTTGCGTTGGCGAAACCCGTTATACTCCAGAACTCGCGCAGGTTCTGCCCGATGAAAGCCCCGAACCCGCTTTCCAGAAACATGGTCATAAGGCTATCCGATGGTTATTAATACATCCCCTTCCATCACGGAATCGCCTGCCCGCTTCACGATGCTCTTCACCACACCGCTCTTGTTGGCGTCGATGTTGTTCTCCATCTTCATGGCCTCGAGTATCATCACTGTCTGCCCTTCCTTTACGGTATCGCCCTCCTTTACCCGGAGTTCGAGCACCGTACCGGGCAGCGGGCTCCGTAACTGCGTTTCGCTGCCGCCGGCAGGCGGTGCGCTGGCAATCTTCACGGGAGCGGCCTGGGGCGTCGCCTGGTAGGTTGCCGGAGCCACCTGCACCGGTTTGACCGGCTTCGGACCGCCGAGGTCGTTCTCTATCTCCACTTTATAGGGGGTACCGTTCACCGACACGGCCGCAATACCGTCCTGGACGCTCTCCACGGCAACCTTGTACGCATTGCCGTTTATCTTGAATTTATACTCTTTCATATAGGTATGCTATCTGTTTTTTCTCTGGGGTAATTCGGTTATGCCGTGTATCTTGGAATTCCACGGCGAATACATCCTGTTCACATGGTTGATGGTGATGACCGTCGATTCGTGTACATGCAGGTCTTCCTGATAGAGCTTGAGCGCAAGTCCGATAGCCGCCATCTCCTCTCCGGTATAGCCGCCGTCCCGGGCCTGCTTTCCCACTACGGGTTCGCCGCCCTCCTTGACCGACTTCCGGTTGGCCCTCCTGACCATCACCATGCCGATTACCTTGAAAACCAGGAAAATGGCCACCAAGGCGAGAAACACCACGCTCATGGCCGTCAGCGACATGACCGCGCCCGTTTCGTCCCGCTGGCGGAAGACTTCGTGCCGCGGCACCTCCTCGTTCACTTCGTTGGTCGCCAACGGAGTGGTCTTCAGCATCGCCTGCGGCTGGTATTTCAACCGTGCGGCGACAGCATCGAGATAGGCATCGCCCCGCAGCGCACGCCGTTCGGCCCGGGTGAATTCGGGAAAAACCTTGGACTCTATCTCCTCGTGACCAAGGATGCCCCACGCTACATCCGGCACCGGCGTATAATTCTCCGGGAATTTGAATACGCTGATGATATCCTTACCGTTGGCATTGTAGAGTATCACCATGTCCACAGGCTCGTCGCCGAGCGTGAAATTGGTGTAGAAAGTTCCCTTCGTATCGGTACCTTCGCAGAAAAAGAGCCTGTACCCCAGCGGTTCGATACTCGTCGCAGGATTGTTGCGCGGGATATAGTACTTCTTGATGAGCTTGTTGCCATCCGCATCGTAACGGTCGGCATACCGGATTCCCAGATAACAGCCACCCACATTGACACGTTCGTAACCGGTATTGAAGAGCTCCACCCACGACTCCCGGACACCGTAATCGTCCACGATGTCGTTCTCGTTGAGCACGAGCACTTCGTTTATTCTCACATTAAGCACGCCCTGCGCCGACACTCCGAGGCCGCAAAGCGCCATAACGACCAACAGACAAAATTTCCTCATAAGCCTAAAGCGGTATGTTGGAGTGTTTCTTGGCCGGGTTCGTGAGACGTTTGGTCGCCAACGACTGCAATGCACGGATGATACGGAAACGCGTATTGCGCGGCTCTATCACGTCGTCTATATAGCCGTACTTGGCCGCATTGTAGGGGTTCGAGAACTTCTGGCGGTACTCCTCCTCCTTTTCGGCGATGAAGGCAGCCTTCTGCGCCGGGTCTTCGATTTTGGCGATTTCGCGGGCGAAAAGCACCTCGACGGCACCGCTGGCACCCATCACGGCTATCTCGGCACTCGGCCAGGCATAGTTGATATCGCCGCGAATATGTTTGGAGGACATCACGATATAAGCCCCACCATAGGACTTGCGCAGCGTAACGGTCACTTTGGGTACCGTCGCCTCGCAGTAGGCGAAGAGCAGCTTGGCCCCGTGCGTAATGACGCCGCCGTACTCCTGACCCGTACCCGGCAGGAAGCCCGGAACGTCCACCAGCGTCACGAGCGGTATGTTGAACGCATCACAGAAGCGTACGAAACGGGCCGCCTTGCGCGAAGCGTTGATATCGAGCACACCGGCCATGTACTTGGGCTGGTTGGCGATGATGCCCACGCTCTGGCCGTTGAAGCGGGCGAAACAGGTGATGACATTCTTGGCGAACGACTCGTGTACCTCGAGAAAATCGCCGTTATCGACGATGGCGCGTATCACCTCGTACATGTCGTAAGGCTTGTTGGGACTGTCGGGAATTATCTCGTTGAGCGAATCCTCCAGCCGGCTGATGGAGTCGGTACAGGGCGCCAGGGGCGCATCCTCCATGTTGTTCTGCGGGATATAGGAGATGAGTTTGCGGATGAGTTCCATCGCCTCCTCTTCGGTCGAAGCGGCGAAATCGGCCACACCCGACTTGCTGGTGTGCACCGAAGCACCGCCGAGTTGCTCCTGCGTCACATCCTCGCCCGTCACGGTCTTCACTACGGCCGGACCGGTAAGGAACATGTAGCTCGTATCGCGTTTCATAATCGTGAAGTCGGTCAGCGCCGGCGAATAGACCGCCCCGCCGGCACACGGGCCGAGAATGACCGAAATCTGGGGTATGACGCCCGAAGCCATCACGTTGCGCTGAAATATCTCGGCATAGCCGGCCAGCGCGTTCACCCCCTCCTGGATGCGTGCACCACCCGAGTCGTTGAGACCGATACAGGGAGCTCCGGCCCGCATGGCCATGTCCATCACCTTGCATATCTTCTCGGACATCGTCTTGGACAACGAACCGCCCGATACGGTGAAATCCTGTGCGAAGATATAGACCAGCCGGCCGTCGATGGTCCCGTAACCGGTTACCACGCCGTCGCCGTACGTATGGCTCTTCTCCATGCCGAAGTCGTAACAACGGTGCGTCACGAACATGTCGAACTCCTCGAAACTGCCCTCATCCAAAAGCATCTGTATCCTTTCGCGGGCCGTGTACTTTCCCTTCGCATGCTGCGCGTCTATCCTTTTCTGACCGCCACCCAGCCTTGCTTCCTCGCGCAACTCTATCAACTGCGCGACCTTGTTCTGATTATCGCTCATATGTTTTCCAACTAAATTATTATCGTTCGTTATCGCCTGCACCCGCAGGGCCCGGCAGAAAGCCGCCAAAGAACGGCGCCCTGCGACTGCGGGGCGCCGTCACATGCTGCGGTATCATTTCCCGTTCTTGTCCTCGCAGAGCTCCGTCAGGACACCCCCGGTAGACTTGGGATGCAGAAAGGCTATCGTCAGCCCCTCGGCCCCGCGGCGCGGCGTCTTGTCGATAAGGCGTACGCCTTTGCTTTCTGCCTCGGCAAGCGCCTCCTCGATGTTTTCCACCGCATACGCCACATGATGCACTCCCTCGCCCCGGTTGGCGATAAACTTGGCGATGGTGCTCTCCTCGCTCGTCGGTTCGAGCAGTTCTATCTTGGTCTGGCCGACTTTGAAAAATGCAGTCTTCACCTTTTGGTCGGCAACTTCCTCAATACTGTAACACTTGAAACCCAAAATGTTTTCCCAGAAAGGTATCGCCTCTTCCAGACTCTTCACGGCGATTCCGAGATGTTCGATATGAGAAATTTTCATCTCTTTGATATTTTTGGTTTAACTGAATTGACACGCTTGTCGGCGGTCGGAAAATCCCAAACGTTACAAAGATAATCTTTCTTTTCAGATGCCGGAAACAAACCCGCGATTTTTTCCCGCGCCACAGCAGCACGGCGTATCTCCGAACCATCCCTCCCCTGTGCGGCCTCCGGCCCGGCCGGTTCGTAAAAACGCACCGCCGCTCTACAACAGACTCCGGTAAACGGCCGTCAGGTTGGATGCAATGACCGGTTCGCGGAAATTGCGGGCATAGGCTGCACCGCGCGCGCGCATCCCGTCGGCCGCCGCCCGGTCGCCGAGCACGGTCTCCAGCGCATGGAGCATCTCGTCCGTACTCTCCGGCTCCACGTAGATGCAGGCATCGCCACCCGTTTCCGGAAACACCCCGCCACGGGTGGTAATGACGGGCACACGCGAATTCAGCGCCTCGAGAATGGGAATTCCGAACCCCTCGTAAAAAGAGGGATAGACGAACACGGAAGCCATCTGGTAAAGGGCCGGCAGGTCACTGAACGGCACGCTGTGGAGCATTCTCACACGGCTGCCGATGCCGTGCGCCGCGGCATACTCCATCACGCGGTCGGCATAACGGGTATGCCTCCCGCACGCCACAAGGTCGATGTCGAGCTTTCCGGCGACCATCGCCCGCACGGTCAGCATCAGATTCTTGCGCTCCTCTATCGTCCCCACGCTCAGGATATACCGTTCCGGCAAACCGTAGGCGGCACGCACTTCGCGCCGCTGTTTCTCCCCGACGGTCTTCTCGAATGCCGGGTCGCACCCTTGATACACCACCGCAATCTTCTCTTCCGGAACATGCCAATAGTTTACGAGGTCGCCCGCCGTCTGACGGCTGATGGCGATGATACGGTCGGCGTTGCGGCAGCTTCGGGAATACTTGCGCGTATAGAGCCACCGGTCCGCCGGCTTATAGAGTTCGGGATGGTGCACGAAAATGATGTCGTGCATCGTCACCACGCTCCGCGCACGGGTACGTCCGATGTCGGCCGGAAGTTCGTTGCTAAGGCCGTGGAAGATATCCACTCCGCTCAGACGGATGGCGCGGCCCATGGCGTAACTGCGCCAGAGCGAACCGGAAAGCGCCCGGATACCCTGCGGCGTCACGATTCCGGCATTGTCCGGCACCTCGAACCCGCAGCAGTTGCCCTCCCGCGGAGTAAACAAGGTATAGCGATTATCCGGAGCGTATTCGGCCAACAGCCTCACCGTACTCCTCGCATAGTTTCCCAAACCGCTTCCGTTAAAGAAAAGCCTCTTCGCATCGAACCCGACATTCATGACATTCCCCTGTTTGATGAAAGATTCCGTGCCCGTAAAGATAAAACAATCTATCGAAAAACCGCCATACAGCCTCCCTTTTTCCGCAACTGGCATCCTTCACGGCTACGCCGCCGGCCGGTCTCCGACCGCTGCCGCAGGGCAGCCCGTATACCCGTTTCTCACCGTGAACGACAGAGGGCAGCCGCCCCCTCCCGACAGCTTTCCGGCAGAAAGGCGCAGAAGTATGAAATAAAAATCGTAAATTCGCACGATAGAGACCCCCGGAACAGGGCCCGATATTTGCCCGCATACGGAGAGACGGCATTGTCCGCCGCAGAAGAAACGAAACACGGAAAAACGATGAAAAGATTACTGACGATGGCATTATTGGCCATTTTAGCCATACCGCTGCATGCACAGCGGCTCGTGATAGGCGAACGCGTACCGGACCTGAATATAACACAATGGCTCAACGGAGCTCCCGTCTCCGACGGGAAAGCGGTCATGGTCGAGTTCTACCACTCCTCCAATCCCAAGGGTGCGGAACGGCTCGCACAGCTCGACGAACTCGCCAAATCTTACGGCGACCGGCTGGCCGTCATCGTAGTGACACGCGAGAAGAACGATGCCGTCATATCGTCCCTGCTCGGAGGCAACCCCTCCTACCGCGTGGGCTATGACGGCGATGGTTCGGTCTTCTCGGCTTTCTCGGCCCGTTATGTCCCCTACTCGGTCATTTACGACAAACGGGGACGCATCCTTTGGGTAGGCAATCCCTCGTCGCTCTCCGCAGCAGACGTCGCCGACATCATCCACTAAACCGCGACACGAAAAATGAAATTTTCCGAACACTGGGAACACCGCCACCGCGAAGAGAATGAAGGGAGCGCCCTGCACGTCACCGAAGGCGTGAACGGACAACCCTCCGTCAATCCCCATTTCCGGCGGAAAAAACGACCCGCGCTCACGACGGCCCAATATGTGGAAGGCATCCTCGCCGGCGATATCACGGTACTGTCGCAAGCCATCACCCTCGTCGAAAGCAACCTTCCCGAACACTACGAACAGGCACAGGAGATAATCGAACGCTGCCTGCCCCGTTCCGGAAATTCGGTGCGCATCGGCATCACAGGCGTACCGGGAGCGGGAAAATCCACCTTCATCGAAGCAATCGGAAACATGGTGACCTCGCTCGGCCACCGGTTGGCGGTACTCGCCATCGACCCGAGTTCGGAACGGAGTGGCGGCTCCATCCTCGGCGACAAGACACGCATGGAAAGCATCTCCTCCAATCCGGACGTCTTCATCCGCCCCTCTCCGTCGGCGGGTTCGCTGGGGGGGGTGGCACGCAAGACACGCGAGACGGTCATCCTCTGCGAAGCGGCCGGCTTCGACACGATATTCATCGAAACCGTCGGCGTAGGACAGAGCGAAACGGCCGTCCACTCCATGGTAGACCTCTTCATGCTGCTCCAGATTTCCGGAGCCGGCGACGAACTGCAGGGCATCAAACGCGGCATCATGGAGATGGCCGACCTGGTGGTCATCACCAAGGCGGACGGCGAAAACATCCGCAAGGCCGAATTGGCGAAAGCACAGATATCCAATGCACTCCATCTGTTTCCGGAACCGGAGTCGGGATGCCGGCCGCAGGTATTCACCTGTTCGGCGGTGGACGGCAGCGGACTTTCCGAAATATGGAAGGAGGTCGGCGACTTCATCGCCTGCACGCGCCGCAACGGCTTCTTTACCTCCAACCGCCGCAGACAGAACAAATACTGGATGTACGAAACCATCAACGAGGCGCTGCGCAACAGCTTCTACCGCGACCCCGATATCGAAGCGGCCCTTCCGGACTTCGAACGCAAGGTACTCGGCGACCGGCTCAGTTCGTTCGTCGCCGCCCGCAAACTGCTCGAAATGTATTTCGGCGATATCCGCCGCGAAAAGTAATCTTTTTCCGCTCTAACATACACTTACGATAGCTCCACCGTCCGTCATCCCTCTGCCTCTGCCTCTGCCTCCGTCGCTATTCGGCCGGTCCGTCCGACCTGGCCGAAACAGGAGGTGCAGGCCCTATGGGCCTGCACCTCCGAAATCCAATCCGCCGGGGAACCTCCACCAGAACGACCGCCCCGGCCTCTGCGTCTACTCCGCACCGTTCGCCGCCGGTTCCTCTACCAGTCCCCGCGACACGAGCAGAGGCAGCCGACTGGGCTGACGTCCGCGGAAATTCTCATAGAGCACCATACCGTCTTCCGTCCCCCCTTTGGAGAGTATCTCCTCACGGAACCGGGCAGCGACCTTCTTGTTGAACAGTTCACCCGTCTCCCGGAAGGCTTCATACGCATCCTTATCGAGCACTTCCGCCCAGAGGTAACCGTAATAGCCGGCCGAATAGCCTCCGTCGAAGATATGCGAGAAGTAGGGATAACGGTATCTCGGCTCTATCTGGGGTATCAGTCCCCGCTCCTCGTTCAGAACGCGCTTCTCAAATGCATCCAGGTCAACGGGGACATACTCCTCCATGTCGTGCAGCTCCATATCGGAATAGGAGGCCGCCGCGAGTTCCACCGTCTCGAATCCCTGATTGAACAGAGCGCTCTCCTGTATGCGCTTAATCAGGTTTTCGGGGATGACCTTGCCCGTCTGCCAATGGATGGCATAACTGCGGAGCATCTCCGGCTCGGTAGCCCAGTTTTCCATAATTTGCGAAGGCAGTTCCACGAAATCGTTCTCTACGGCAAGCAGTCCGCGATAGGGCACGTCGCTGAAGAGCAAATGGAGGGCATGCCCGAACTCGTGGAAAAAGGTGGTGGTTTCGTCCAAATCGAGCAGGGCGGGAATCGTCCCGTTCGGACGGGTGAAATTCGCCACGATATAGACCACCGGCACCACCCGTTCACCGTCCTTGTAACTCTGGTCCCGGAACGTACCGCACCACGCCCCCGGCCCCTTGCGGCCGGCACGCGGATACAGGTCCATATACAGGATGCCGAGCAGGCTGCCGTCGGTATCGTAGACTTCGTAGGCCACGCATTCGTTGTTGTAGACCGGCAGCACCGCCGGCTGGAACGTGATGCCGTAAAGCCGGTTGCTCAGCTCGAAAATACCCTGTTTGACATTTTCCAACGGGAAATAGGGCCTCAGCGCCTCCTGGTCGAGGTTATACCTCGACTTGCGTATCTTCTCAGCATAATACCACCAGTCCCACGAGGCGAAATCGTCGCTGCCGTCTTCCTTGCGCTTCAGCTCCTTCATCTCGGCAAGTTCCCCGCGGGCCCTGTCGAGCGCCGGCGTCCATATCTCGTCGAGCAGCCCGTACACGTTCTCCGGAGTCTTGGCCATGTTGGCGTCGAGCACATACTCCGCATGCGTACCGTAACCGAGCAGATTGGCCCGACGCGTGCGCAGTTCGATTATCTCGTTTATCAACTGCTTGTTGTCGAGCTCGTCACCGTGGTCGCACTTCTCTATGTAAGCCGTATAAAGCTCCTGACGCAGGTCGCGGCGCGGCGAATAGGAGAGGAAAGGCAACATGCTGGGTTTCCCGATATCGAAAAGGTATCTGTCGTCGCCGAGTCCCGCCTCTTTGGCGGCATTGCGGGCCGCGCCGCGCACGCCCGACGGCAGTCCCTCCACATCCTCCTCATTCAGCACCATCCGGAAACGCGCGTTCTCTTCGAGCAGGTTTTTCCCGAAACGGAAAGTCAGTTCCGAAAGCCGGCTGTTTATCTCCTTGAATTCGGCCTTCTGTTCGGCGGTCAGATTGGCTCCCGACCGGACGAAATCTTTGTAAACCTTCTCCACCAGACGTTTCTGCAACCGGTCGAGCCCCGCCGCATCGCGGCCCTCGTACACCTTCCGGATGCGGTCGAACAGTTTCTCGTCGAGCATGATGCCGTCATAATGCTCCGACAGCATCGGCGCGACCTTCTCCTGTACGGCCTGCATCTGCGGATTGGTGTCAGCGGCCGCCACGCTCCAGAATACCTGCTCCACGCGCGTAAGCATCTCCCCGGCGTTGTCGAAGGCGAGAACGGTGTTCTCGAAATCGGGCTCCTCCGGATTCTCCGCAATGGCCTTTATCTCTTCCCGATGGAGCTTCATGGCCTCCCGGAAAGCCGGCATATAGTCCGATACCTTGATTTTATCGAACGGGGGAACGCCGTAAGGCGTATCCCATTCGGAGAGCAGCGGATTGGCACCGGCCGGCGCCTCCTTGCTGCCGCACGATGAAACTGCGGTCATAATACACACTGTGGTCAATAGCAATGGGATTTTTTTCATACTTTTATGCGTTTTTTCGATTCACCTGCGTTACTCTATATAACGTACAAAACTACGATTTTAGCGATACAAATGCAATTATTTTACACGCCCGACATCTCCCTGCCCGAATATACACTGCCCGAAGAGGAGTCGGCACACTGCATGAAGGTGCTGCGCCTGGGGACGGGCGACGAACTCCACCTGACCGACGGGTGCGGCAATCTCTACCGGGCCACCGTTCTGCAACCCGACCCGAAACACTGCCGGGTACGCATCACGGAGACGCTCCCCGAATACGGCAAACGCAGTTACGGAGTGACGGTGGCCGTCGCGCCGACCAAGAATACCGACCGCTACGAATGGTTTCTGGAAAAGGCGACAGAAACGGGCATCGACCGTATCATCCCCATCGAATGCCGCCGCAGCGAACGCCGGACGCTCAAACGCGAACGGGGCGAACGGGTAGTGACAAGTGCCGTCAAGCAGTCCCTGAAGGCCTACCGTCCACAGCTGGACGAACTGACGCCTGTAGAGGAAGTGATAGGCATACCTTTTGACGGCGTGAAACTCATAGCGCACTGCCGCCCCGATACGCAACGGCGCTTCATCGGCGACGCGCTGCCCAGGGGCGGGAACGTCCTCGTCCTGATAGGCCCCGAGGGCGACTTCTCCGACGAGGAGATAACGGCGGCCCGGGCCGCGGGATTCACGGAGGTGAGCCTCGGCGAGAGCCGTCTGCGCACCGAAACGGCGGCACTCGCCGTCGTGACCGCCGCAGCGCTCATAAACGGCATGAAACAGCCGGCACCCCCGAAGGAAACGGCGACAGCGTCATGAAAAAAGAGTTACGGCACATACGCAACGTACAACCGAAGGGTACAGGCAGCCTGCGGGTATGCCTCTCGCTCTTCACGACCTTTTTCAAAATAGGTGCCTTCACCTTCGGAGGAGGCTTCGCCATGATACCCCTCATCGAACGGGAGATGATAGACCGGCGCGGCTGGATAGCACGCGGCGACTTTCTCGAACTGCTTACGCTGGCCCAGTCGGCTCCCGGCCCGATAGCCCTCAACTCGGCCGTATTCGTCGGCTACAAGATAGCCGGCTACCGGGGCGCCTTCTCGGCCGTGGCAGGCGTGGTACTCCCGTCATTCGTCATCATCCTGCTCATCGCCATCTATTTCACGGACATCCGCGAGAACCGTTACGTGGATGCCGCCTTCAAGGGAATGCGCCCCGCCGTGATTGCACTCATCTCAGCCCCCATCCTGAATCTCGCCCGCGGAATGGTCTGGTGGAAAATCGCGCTCGCAGCAATCGCGGCCGTCATCGTATGGCAGCTCGGCGTATCCCCCGTCTGGTTCATCATAGCGGGTGCGGCCGCGGGCATCCTCCATGCACTGCACGACAAACGCGGCACGGCCGGGAACGGAAAGGAGGGAATGCAATGATATACCTCCAACTGCTGCTCTCCTATCTCAAGATAGGCTTTTTCGGGTTCGGCGGCGGCTACGCCATGCTCTCGCTCATCCAGAACGAAATCGTGGTACAGCGCGGATGGCTCACATCCGAACAGCTCACCGACATTATCGCCATCTCACAGGTCACGCCGGGCCCTATCGCCATCAACAGCGCCACATACGTCGGATATGCCGTGACGGGTACGGTCTGGGGTGCGGCCCTCGCTACGCTGGCTGCCTGCATCCCGTCGCTTACCCTGATGCTTGCGGCCACGAAGTTCTATCTCAGGCTGCGCGCCAACCGTTACGTGTCGGGCGCCATGGAAGGAATGAAACCGATGATGATAGGAATGATAATGGCCGCGGCGCTCCTGCTCCTCACCCCCGAAACCTTCATCGACTGGAAAAGCTGGGCGATACTCGCCGCCGCCTTCCTCGCTTCGTTCAAAAAGGTGAATCCTATCCTCATCATCGTCCTCTCGGCAGTGGCAGGGTTATTGCTCTATCTGTAACGGAACCGATTCAAACGATACTGCCATGAAAGATTACAGATTCAGCAACAACACCGCCAAACGGCGGTACGAACTCGACCTGGAAGACGGCCAGATAGCCATGATAGAGTATTATCTCGCACCGGGCGGAGAAGTGGCGCTCACCCACACGGAGGTGCCTTACGACCACGCGGGCCAGGGCGTCGGGAGCCAGATAGCCTTCAAGGCACTCACCGACATCCGGGAACAGGGGAGCAAGGTCATCCCCCAGTGCGGATTCGTCGCCTCCTACATCCGCCGCCACCCCGAGTGGCAGGAGCTCGTCGCGGTGCGCGAACGCACCTACTGATGCCCGCCGTGCAGGGCCTGCAGCCGAAACCCTCCGTCGGTACACGGAGGGTTTTTCATGTCCTGATGCGGACAGCGGCCACGTTCCGTTCCAATGCTCGACAATTTTCAATAAATTTGCACGGAACAAACCCGACACAAATGCACGAAAACAAGATAAAGGAGAGCCTGAAGATAAAACCCGTCAGCCTGAAATACCTCGACCAATACAATGAACTGCTGCGATATGTCTTTCAGGTCACCGACCGGGAGCTGGAGGAGAGCGGCTATGAGGACGGGGAACTGAGACGCTCCAAACGTCCTATTCTGCAGGAAGCCGACGTATTCGGCTGGTTCACCCACGACGACGAACTCGTGTCGCAGATATGTATCTATCCGTGCGAAGTGAACATTCACAGCCGCATCTTCAGAATGGGCGGCGTGACGGGAGTGGGCACCTACCCCGAATTCGCCGGCATGGGCCTGATGAACGACCTGATACGGCTTGCACTGCAAAAGATGCGCAAGGCGGAGCAGTATGTCTCCTATCTCTATCCCTACTCCATTCCCTATTACAGACGCAAGGGGTGGGAAATCATGTCCGACCACATCACCTTTACCCTGAAAGATACGGAGATACCGGAAACCGTCGAGGTGCCGGGCCATGTCGAGCGGCTCCCCGTAGGCGACGAAGACGTCAAGGGAACGTACGACCGTTTCGCCCGCTGCACGCACGGCGCCCTCATCCGCAACGATTTCGAGTGGATGGAGTATTGGCGCTGGGAGAACGAGGAGGAACGGACGGCGGCGGTCTATTACGACGCAAAGGATATCCCCCAGGGATTCCTGCTCTACTGGGTGGAGGAGGACGTTTTCCACATCCGCGAAATGGTCTATCTCACGCAGGAGGCCCGCAAGGGGCTGTGGAACTTTATCCGGGCGCACTACTCCATGATAGACGCCGTGAAGGGACACATCTACACGGGCGAACCGCTGGCCTTCCTGCTCGACGAAAGTCAGATACAGGAGACGATAGAACCCTACTTCATGGCCCGCATCGTGGACGTCGCCCAGTTCCTGCGCCTCTATCCGTTCGAAGGGAGCATACGCCCCTTCCATTTCGTCGTGACCGACCCCATGGCGGAGTGGAACAACGGCATCTTCAGTGTCGCAACCGACCGGGAAGGTACCGTCTCCGTGACCGACGAACCGGCAGGCAAAGCGGTGGAACTCGACATACAGACCCTTTCGGCCATGCTCATGGGCTACAAACGCCCCTCCTATCTCGCCAGAATCGAACGGCTGCACACCGACAAACGGACGCTGCGACTTCTGGAAGAAATCATCCCCGACGGACAGCCCTACTTCTCCGACTACTTCTGACCGGCCGGCCGACTCCCCGCCATCATCCGAAAGATGCCGGAACACGGAAAGCGGAGGGCGGATTGTCGTCCGCCCTCCGCTTTCCGCACTCTTCGTTCCGCATCAGTGCATATAGTCCCACGCGGGCAGTACGACGGGTTCGCCCGAAAGCGCCTCGACGGCCTTCTCATCCAGATACCGCTTGTGGATGACGAGCCGGAACATGTATTCGTCGAACCAGGCGTCCGTAAAGGTCAGGTACCCCTTGTTGCCATACTCCGTACCCCAACTGTTCTCGAACTCCCACTTCACAGGCACGTCGTTCTCGTCCGTATCCACACCGATAAGCGTCATGGCATGACTCGACCCGCTCTGCCGGGTCAGTATCCGCGCCTTCTTGTCCATCGACAGGTCCACCCCGAAGAGTGCGCCGTAGTCGTACATGGCGGGGTCCATGACACCCGTCCTGCGGTTGAGGTGCTTGTTCACGTCGCACGACGCATACATGGCCTCATTATTCTTGATGGAGGCGAGCGCTGCACGCTTGATGGCGTCATTCGGCAGGTTGAGGTACACCCAGTTCACCCCTTCGACCGTATTGCGGTAGTTGCTGATGTCATACACCCGGTAATATTCGCGCGTGGGGTCGTTCATTATCATGATGTAGTTCTCCGGAGAATAGTCGTTCGGAGTAATCTCGGCATAAAACTCCAGCGGCGTATAGGTTTTGGAGACGAGATTGCCTGCACGGTCACGGAACCTCCATTCAAATTCGACAGGAGGTTCGCCGAGGCACAGCGCCAACATCCGGTAAACGTCATTCAGCACGGCATCCTTATGCTCCTTCACCACCGCCGCACGGGCCTTGCCTTTCGTACCGGCCAGCGCTTCCCGCAGCCTGTACCCCTCGGCCCGCAGCTTCTCGTTGATAAGCGCCACCATCTGGGCCGTATTCTCCGAATGGGGAGTCTCCGGCATCACCTGCGCAGGCACCACCCCGTACTTGCCCGCAATGTTGTAATAGAGGTTCCATACCCCGCCGTCGTCGAGCGGAGCGGAAAAGTAGTGTACGACCTCCCGGTCGTCCATCGGCTTGGATGCGGTCGCGGCCACGTTTTCGAGGAAGAGGTTCGCCTTTTCGAGCATATCCCAGAAATAAAGATAGTTATGCGAAAAATCGAACTCATCCAAATTGTACTTCTCCATGACCGAAGGACGGAGTACGTTCATCGAAGTGAACATCCAGCAGCGGCCCGACTGCTTCTGGTCGGTAATCCCCTTCACATTCACCCTGTATTTGAAATAATGGTCCACCTTACCGTCGAGCCCGTGATTCAGCGCCAGGGCCCGTATATCGCCGTTGGAGGTCAATACGTTCTGTATGGCCACGACGGACGGGTCGCCGCGGAAACGGTCGCGCATCCGCGCCACGTCATCGCCGGTTATGGACTGTGCATCGGCCGCAATACCTCCCGCAACCACGAGCGAAGCCGCCAACAAGATACCTTTCTTCATGTGTGAAATCCTTTTTTGCTGTTAATACTTGCTTAGGCACAAAGATAACATTTACCGCAGGAAACCAAAAGCCCCGCAAGCTCTCCACGCCGGGAAAATCTCCTCCATTTCCACGTACCGCAACCTCAGAAAGCCGGACACTCCACGCCCTGCCGCCCATCAAAGCGACAGGGAAGGAATTCCCTCCCCTGCCTTACGGTCGCAACTTTCACCCTCCCTTCCGGAACTCCATCACATAGAGCACATGCCGCGACAGCGGATGGCCTGCCGGAACGGCCGGATGGTCGAACTCCTTCACCCGGCACATCCCGAGTTTCTGCATCACCCGTTCGGAGGGCTGGTTCTGCACAGCAGTAAAAGAGAAGACTTCCTTTAGATGAAGCGTATCACGGGCGTATGCCAGACATGCCGCCGCCATCTCCGGCGCATACCCCTGTCCCCAATACTCCGGCAGCAGCCGCCACCCTATCTCCACACCCGGAGCGAAATCCGCATCGAAATCGAAACGGTGCAGCCCGACAAACCCCACAAAATGTCCTCCGGTACGCTCCCGCACGGCAAAGAGCCCGTAACCGTACACTGCAAACTCCCGCTTTATCCGACCGAGAAACTCCACGGATTCCTCCGGCGAGAGCCGCTTCGGGAAATACCGCATCACGCGGCTGTCGGCATTCATCCGGATAAACTCCGTCGTGTCCTCCCCCCGCCATACACCCGCCCGAAGTCGTTCGGTCCGTATCACGTCGCACTCCATCATCCAACCACTTTTCCTTCCGCCGAAACGGAGCCGATGCGCCACTTCCACCCGCCGACGCACCGCAACCGGCAATCACTCCATCACTATCTCTACCTCGCCCGCATACTCCCTGTCGACCACGAGCATCAGCATAGGGCGCACGGAGTAGGAACGCCTGTCCCCCGTCTCCCGACTGTAGGTCATTATCAACTTGTCACCTATCTTCACCAAGCTCTCCACCTCGAGGTAAACGGCCTCGTCCGTCATAGGTTCTATGACGGCTATCACATACTGCGTATCAAAATCCACCGGCGTGGGGAGCGACCCCATTACGGGCGCCTTGCCGAACACCGTATCGAACTCCTCGCGCGTGGTGATGGTGGCTGCCGGCAGCCGGTCTTCGGTATAGCTGTTGTTGACGAAATAGTTATGTCCCTCGGTATAGGGAACCTTGCAACCCAGCCACAGTTCGAGCATGAACTCGCCGCCCCACGGCTCACCCGCCATCAGGCTCTCCCCTATCAGCAGATGATACGTCCCCTGCTGTTCCAAGCCGTATTCGATACTCCGGCCGAAAGGCCCGTCCGAGGTACCGTCGGGCATGACAATCTGGTTGAACCGTACATTGGCCATATCGCCGACCCCGGTAATCTCGCCGTACAGCAGGTCGCACCCGCCCGAATCGAATTCGACATCTACGGTTCTGCCCGGCTCCTTGAGAATCACCATCCGTCCGCAGCCATCCCTGACCTGCACCTTCACGGGCAGCGAATCGGCGATTACGACCTCGCCCGCAGCCGCAGCGCCTGCCACGGTCTCGCCGTTCCCGGTCTTGCCGCACCGTCCGCAGGAGAGTATCCACAACGGCAAAGCGACACACAACATAATCACAGCCAAACGTTTCATTATTCCGTCTTTTAAATTACCAATCCGTTCCGCACCGACAGCGGCGGCACTCTCCCGCCGCAATCGGTCCACAAATGTAATCAATAAACATGAACCGCGTATTCGCCCGACCGGCCGGAAACAGACAGGGAGCCTCCCGGCTCCCTGTGTCTGCCTCTTCGCAGCGGCTAAAACGTAATCGTCAGCGGCAGCATGAAACCGTACAGGAAAAATCCCGCACCCGCTCCACCGGCATAGAGCACATTGAAAGTCGGATTGATTCCTATCCGCCAGACGTTCACATAGAATCCCACCGAAGCCATGGCTCCGAACACGGAGGCCTTGTTTTGATTCACATTGGTAAAATTCGGATGAGCCTCGTCAGCCAATACAGCCGAAGCATACTCCTTTATCGGAAAAATACCGACCGCGAAATCCGAGGTTAGTCCGAAATATTTCGTTTTCCACTTCGGACTGATTCCGGCATACACCCCGCCGCCGTTCATCAGATACTGATACCCATCCTTTTCATAAGTTCCAACACTAAACTGATTATAACGCTCCCCTATTAAGGCCATCGCACCAAAAATCAAATCAAGATTCCGGTAACGTGTTTCCGTCGTAAATTTCAAATTAAACGCTTTGATATTACCCTGTCCATAAATTTTTCCTCCTTGTGTCGGATAATTCATATCCATGAAGACATCCAAGTTCAAATCTGTATTAAATATACCAAAACCGGCTTCTACCGTTATCGGTAACCGTTCCTTGGAAATCTTTTGAGCTTCCAGCGTTTGCCATAAAACGACACACAACGCCAATAGCAATACCTTTTTCATGATAGTCAATTCAATTAGCCTAATTGCCGTGTTCACTAATCAACATCTGCACTCCATAATTCGGAAAAACAACCCATTGCTCCGGATTGTCAAAATAGTATATGGATGCATTCCCACACATTTCTCCTTTATTAGAAAATTGCACACCCAATTCTGCACCTGTTCTTACTTCCAAAGCATCAGCAATTTTCACACCAATATCCGCACTGATTTTAAAACTTATGGCAGCATTCGGCAAATCGTATTCTTCAAGGCAAAACGTAATCATCGAATACCAATCCTGGTCTGAAAAACACCGCCAATCCACTACCTTTTTATCCTTAAACACCTGAGATATATTCGATTTAGAATCGAAATTGAACTCGACCTGGTTCTGTATTTCATATGTTTTTCCATCATCGGCAGCTCCTACGACTTTCAAATAAAACTCCGGTTTTCCTGCAGGCCAGCGCTCCAGCGACCAATCGGTAAACTTAATCTGTTTCACATAAACCGGCGAACTCGCATCCGCATTCCGATAAGGCGGATAAATAAAATCGTACACCGCATCGGAATTACCGATGGAATTCTCCCGATAGGCCCGGTACATAATCTTCGTTCCCCGGTACGCCGGTGAATAGATATAATTATTCACTCCACCCGATCTGGTAATCAAACGCTGATACCCACTCTGATGCTCTGGAACCATATATTCGATTACAACCCGCGAAGAATTATCACCGTCGTTATTCCAGCGAAGTTCCACATTTTTTCCACTGTAATGAGTCGTAAAACTCGATAAAGCGGCAGGCGCAGCAGGTGCCTGCACGAAAACGACATTGGACTGGCCGGATTCGGCAATTTGCTGGCCGGTTAAGGTTCCTCCCACCGAATAGGCAGAAACATAATAGTAATAATATTCATTCGAAATAAGATTGTAATCGAAATAAGTCTTATTATTACTTCCTGTAACCGTACCTATTTTCTGATAGGCGCCTCCTTTGGCTGCTTTACGGTATATATAAAAACCGTTTGCCGTACCGGAATGTTCCCACGACAATGCAACTCCCGTCGTAACCCGATTGGCTGCCAAATTGGTCGGAGCAGCAGGAGCTGTCACACCCCAACCACGCGTATCGCCTGCAACATTATCCTGATACGGATAAACAGCCTCCGGATTATATCCATCCAACAACTCGCCGTTCGCATCCGTGCGTTCACACAATCCTACGACTATAACCGGGTTTTCCGGAATATTTATCGCATCTATCCACACGAAATTTCCCGCCGCATCATATCCCGGAATCTCCGTCACAGTCGCATCGCAATAATCTTCCGGCAAAAACGCTACGACAGGTACATATTCTTCCGGATTCCAATCTTCCGCGTGCACAGGTACCGATATCTGCAGATTCGGATATAACCTCTGAAGTTCTTCTATAATATTCGTACCGGAACTCCGGGTTTCTGTCCCCTCCTCAGGGAAATAGACACTCAGCAGGTCTTTCACGGCAATCGTACCGTCCGCCGACCGTGTAACCACCGTTTCATCGTCAGCCAAAACCGTATCATCCGCAACATGTTTTAACAGGACATCATAGTCTCCGTCGAACTGTTCCAACGCATTCTCATGAATCAGTTGTCTGAATTCGGTATTTCCACACATCGCCCGGCTGACCGACAGAGCCAGATTTCCCATCACCTCGTCATAATCCATCGTCACTGCCGACAGTCCATAACCGTCGTTACCGACAACTTCTTTACGCCCGCTCATTCCATACTCTTCCTTTCCGCAGGAAACAGCCAGAAACAGAACCGCAACGCTTGCTAAACAAAAATTAAAAATTTTCATTTCAGGTTGAGAACTTAGGGTTTATTCCCTTAAACAAAGTTAATATGTTTCCTGCACCAAAGCAATAGTTATATCATATTTTTTACATTCATATGTATTATATGAAAATATCTTCGTACGCCTACCTATTCCCGTAAACACAAGAAATCTCACCGCAGCTTGTTCCGCTCGAAATGGGGGCCGACCTTGATATTGAAAAAGAGCGCCGAAACCACCGTCAGGCATGCCCCGACGAAATAGGCTGCATTCAGCGTGCTGACCTGTCCGATGTAACCGCCGAGCAGCAACCCGGCTCCGATACCCACGTCCCACGACGTGAGGTAGGTGGATGTGGCCGTACCGCGCTTGCTGTTGGGGGCGAGATTCACGAACAGCGTATTGAAGGCCGGGAACATCGTTCCGAATCCTACCCCGAGCAGGAGCGCGATGCCGAAGAAGACGTACCGTCCGACTGCGGGGAACTCCGCCATCAGCCATTTGCATGACGAGAGGCCGAAAAAACAGAAGCAAACGAGATAGATGCCGAAGGAGATGACGGCCACGATACGCCCCTTATCGACCTGCCGACCCGAAAACAGACGCGACACGGCCATTCCTACCGCCATCAGCGTGAAGAAAAGCCCGCTGCCCGATACGATACCGATTTGCCTTGCGTACATGGCCACATAGGTGGTGGTCATACCGTAGGGGATGGAGAGCAGCAACAGGTCGAGGCCGGCCGGAATGCCTTTGACAAGAAAGAAACGGTCGAGCGAGATGGGCTCGCGCTTCACCTGGGGTTTCACGGGTGTCCGGACAAGCAGGGCGCAGACGAGGCCGAGCGAACACGAAACGACCGAAGCGACGAAAAGCACGTCGAAACTCAGCCCCGCATCGTGCATGAAGAGCCCCACCATAGGACCGATGGACATGGCGATGTTATTGGCGAGACCGTAGTATCCCAACGCCTCGCCGCGCCTCGACGAGGGGGTGATGTCGATAACCAGCGTATTGCCGGACACGGTCACGGTACCGAACGCGAAACCGTGCACGACGCGCAGGATGATGAAAACGGCAAGCGTACCGGCGACGATGTAGCCGGCGAAAATACTCGTAAAGATGAAATAGGCGAAGATATAGAGCGGCTTGCGGGCGAATGTATCCAGCAGGTAACCGGAAAAGGGACGTATCGTCAGTGCGGCAAGCGTATAGCAGGAAAGAGCGATGCCCATCGTCGCGCTTCCGGTATGGAAGACCTCCGTCAGGTAGAAAGGGAAAACCGGCATCAGAAGATAGAATCCGAAATAAAGCAGAAAATTCGCTGCGATGATGAAACAGTAACCCGGTGTGATGAGACGTTCCTTTGTCATGACGATGCTTTTTCAGTTCTCCTTCGATTCCTACCCTGCGCCCCGCCCTCTATAGAGGCGGAAAACGCCGCGCAAAATTAAAGATAAAAGGATTACATTGTCTCTGCCTTCCGGAAGAAAGCATCCCGGAACACAGTACGGCACCATCCGACGGTTCCGATACAATCCATCCGATTCGATGCAGAACGGACACTATCAACAATGCGAAACGGCCCCATCCATCCCGCAACAAAATCCCGCCGGTCTCCACTCGGAAACTTCCGTACCTGCTCCGTTATCACAGGGCCCGCGCCGGCAAAACCGCACTACTCTCGGACAACGAAAAAACACTTCTGCAAACAATTCTCGCCGGATTACTGCATGAAAAAACAGGGTTCGCCGCTACCCGCACCGTACCCCTAAAATTCCTGCAAGAATAAACAAACCTTCACTCCATCGACAACCGAAGGTCTCTCCACGTTGCAGGCACCACCTTTCAAATATCATCCGATACGAGCAAATTCACCGGTGCAGTATAAAAAGAGAGCCACCCGATATCGGGTGGCTCTCAACTTCACTCTGTTGTGTGGGAGCACAGGGATTCGAACCCCGGACCCTCTGCTTGTAAGGCAGATGCTCTGAACCAGCTGAGCTATACTCCCTCGTGGTGCAATTGAAAAATACTGATAGTTTGCGGAAACCATTTCATATTTCCCAATTGCGAGTGCAAATATAGGGCAATTTTTTCTCACTCCAAATTTTTCCGAAGTTTTTTTCAGTCTTTTTTTACGACACATCACACACAGACATAACAATCAACACGATACGCTTCCATCTTTTTCTCCTACCGTCTGCTGTTTTCCGGTCGTTTCTGCGCCGGGCCCTGCATGTCTCCTCCGTAGCGGGCCCGATAAAACACTCCGAGCGGCAGCATTTTTTCCGACCGGTCGTAAAAGAAGAGCTCCCCGAACTCTTCCGCCGAGGGTACGGGGAAAAGCTGGCCGACTATACTCTTGGCCAACAGGGCCGAAAATCCCATGGAATAGAGGTTCAGTACGAGAAAACCGTCCGTCGCCGACAGCAGCCGGGTACAGCATTCGAGCATCGGCCCGATATCCTGGCCGAGCACCCATTTCTCCCCTTCCGGGCCCCGGCCGTAAGCCGGCGGGTCGAGAATGATACCGTCGTAACTTCTGCCGCGGCGGACCTCCCGGCGAACGAACTTCATCGCATCCTCCACCACCCAACGGATACCGTCCAATCCGCTCGCCTCCATATTCTCACGGGCCCAGGTCACCACCTGGCGCACGGAATCCACATGCGTCACCTCCGCACCTGCACTCCGGGCCGCCAGCGACGCACCGCCCGTATAGGCGAAGAGGTTGAGCACGCGCGGTTCCCTGCCCAGCCGGGCTTTCAGCTCCGCAACGCTGTCATAAATGAAATTCCAATTCTCACCCTGTTCAGGGAATACGCCCACATGCTTGAACGAAGTGAGGCCCAGCCGCATCCGCAGGGACATGCCGCGGTAACGATAGTCGATTCGCCACTGCTCCGGCATTCCCGCCCCCAGCAGCCACCGGCCGCGCTCCTCGCTGTTGGCATCGCGCCGGAAAACGGCGGACGCCATACGTTCCCACTCCTCTTCGGGCAGGGACTTGTGCCAGATGGCCTGCGGTTCGGGGCGCACCGTCACATAACGCCCGAAACGCTCCAGCTTCTCGAAGCCGCCGCAATCGACCAACTCATAATCCTCCCACTCGGGGGACAATATCTCCGGAACATCCGTACATTTCATAAGACATTCGATTCAATCCATTTCAACACAACCGAAAATACGGAAAAGAACTCCGTACCGGAACCGCCCGTCAACCGCGTCCCTCGAAAACGACGCTCATCATACACTGCGCACAGTCGAACTCCAGACGATAGACGAACGGCCCGTGGCGAAGCCACAGCGGAGCAGGCCCTTCATCCCGCCGCCCTTTCAGACACATGCCGTGTTCGCGCCGCACACAGAACGGCGTCCGCATGACCGCCACTCCACGCAGGTCGGCCTGCAGGTCGTACCCCGGCGCAGCGCCCGCCCCGCCGACACGTTCGTAAAATCTGCGGGCCAGCCGGTTGGTTACGTTCTCCGAAGCCTCGGGCGTACCGTACGGATAACGGCATCCGGCAGCCGCCCGGGCCGGATGTCTCTCGGTCCGGCGCTCCGTCCGGTGACGCAGCAACGCTTCCAACCCCTCCCGTCGCAAAGCGTTCGCCTCGGAAACCCGCACGAAAGGCACTCCCTCCATACCGTCCGCAAAACACACCTCCGCCACATCGAACATGGTATCGCCCGACCGGACAAGCTGCGTACGGAGCATCTCCAGCACCTTCTCCGGTTCCCGCGCCGCCCCGTTGCCGCAGACAACGGAAGCCGTCGCCGAACAGCCGTCTCCATCCCGGAACTCTGCCGACACCGCACCTTCGTCAAAACTCACGGTCACGGACACCCGTACCGAACGGCGGGCACGGGCTCCCTCCAAACGCGCGCTGAACCGGCGGTCGTAATTCCGATAAATCTCCGTCCCGGCCGGAAGTTTCCACTCCTTGTTGAGCTGCACGCGCCCCCCTTCCGTACCGTTCACGTTCGTACCTGCCAACCGGCCTCCGTACATGAAACAGATGCCGTCGCCAGGGGCGAATGCCTCTCCGCCCTGCAGCTCGAACCACCCGGGACCGGAACGCGCCACCCGGCAGACGAAACCGCCGACGGCCTTCGGAGTATCGGGTGTGGAAACCCTCGCCCGCCGGCCGTCGAAAAAGTATTCGGTACGTCCACGAGAGAAGGTACGCGCCAAATCGGGCTCGAAACCCGGGTCGCTTTGCCCTTCAGAGGCCCGCACCAGTCCGGGACGGGCAGCTATCTCCCGGTCGAGACGGGTGCGGTACCATGCGACGACGTTCCGCACGTATGCCTCATCCTTGAGCCGCCCCTCTATTTTGAACGAGGTGACACCGGCATCCAGCAGGTCGCCGAGCCGCCCCGAAAGGTCCATATCCCGTACCGAAAGCAGGTGTTTGCCGGCCATCAACACGTTACCGGCGGCATCCAGCAGGTCGTAGGGCAACCTGCAGGCCTGCATACAGTCGCCCCGGTTTCCGCTGCGCGGCGACATGGTACGGCTCATGTAACACCGCCCGCTGTAACACACGCATATCGCCCCGTGCACGAAACACTCCAGCTCCACATCCGTGGCAGCCCGTATCCGCCTGATTTCCTCCAGGGAAAGGTTACGTTCGAGAATAACGCGCGAAAAACCGCAGTCGGCCAGGAAAGCCGCCTTCTCCGGGGAGGCATTGAAAGTCTGCGTCGAGGCATGCAACTCCACTCCTTCGAGTTCCATCTCCAGATAAGCCATATCCTGCACGATGAGCGCATCCGCACCCGCTTCGACCACCTGCCGTGCGATACGCTCGGCATCGGCGAGTTCGTCATCGAACAGGAGGGTGTTGAGCGTCACATAAACACGCACGCCGAACCGGCGGGCATACTCCGCCACGGCGGCTATGTCCGCCACGCTATTGCCGGCCGCCTGCCTCGCGCCGAAACGCGGTCCGCCCATGTAAACGGCATCCGCACCGCAGTCGATAGCGGCACGAGCACTCCGCAAATCGCGGGCAGGTGCAAGCAACTCAATCTTCCCGGGTTTCCACAACATCTCCACTTCACGACGCTTCATCGGTGCGCAAAGATACGAAATAAACCCGGCATACCGTGAGAAAAGATGCCTGTTCGACCGGCGCGCTCTCCGTACCCCTTGCGGCCCGTGACGGTTTTTTCGCCTGAGCCCGGCTAATTATTACGCCGGGCTGCACAGTGCCCTCGACGACCTGTACGGCGATACCCTCCGCCCCGTAACACTGGCCGGGACATCCGCCCCGCGGCGGTTCCGGGCGGCAGTGTTCGAGCGGGCCGCCCGATGGCTTCACGGACGCGGAGAGTTCTCGCCCGACATGATGGAGGAGGAACCGGCCGCCGACATGGTGCGCGAAACCTACCGTATTATCCGCGAGGCGATGGACGCGGGCGTGGCCGACAACGTCATCCCCGCCGCAATGGCCCGAAAGCTGGATAACAGTGCTTTCCTCTTTTCAGGATTCAAGACCGCACAGGAGCTGAAGGAGGCCTCCCTGCTGCTGCGGGAGAAAGACGGTACGGTAAAAGGTTTCTCCCGATTCCTGACCGATATTCGACGTATCGACGCAAACTACAACGTGCGCTATCTGGAAGCGGAGTACAATTTCGCCGTAAGCTCCGCGCAGATGGCCGCCTCCTGGGCCGAAGTATCGCAGGACGGCGACCGGTACGACCTGCAATATCGGACGGCCGGCGACGACCACGTCCGCGAGGAACACCGCCCTCTGAACGGCGTAACGCTCCCTCCGTCGAATGACTTCTGGCGCTATTACTATCCGCCCAACGGCTGGAACTGCCGCTGTACCGCCGTTCAGGTGCTCAAAGGGAAATATCCGACATCGGACGACAAACAGGCCATACAGGCCGGAAACCGGATGACCGATACCCCGAAGAAACGGATTTTCCGTTTCAATCCCGGCATCGACGGCCAGCTTTTCCCGCCGAAACACCCATACTACAAACTGAGCAGGGAGGCGGCCGAACAGGTAAAGAAGGTTGTTATCGAACTGCAAGCAGACCCAATAGAAACTCCGGAACAACTGGCCGACGAATTGAACCGTATCGGTAAGAGGTGGTTCGAGCACGGCCCCGCACAATTATCCACAACTACCCAAAAGGGGGTGAATGGCTATACATATATGGACGGACGGATATACCTGGCACCGGAACGTATGCAACGCGCCATCGACGGAATAAATCGTATGTCCGAAGGTACTGCCGCGACATTTGAACAGGAAGATGCTCTGTCTACTCTATGGCACGAAATTACACATAACCGTAACAAACACGGCAATATGCGGCTGGGCAAAACGGAAACGAGATATATGGAGCTGGCCAACGAATTTGTCACACGGAATACACTTTCCGAGTTCTTCGGAGCGCTCGGCGGTGAATTACACGCGAAAGAACTGCTGACGAATCGTGTATCAACCGGATATAACCGTATGGTACGGAATTTCGATGCCTTGATAGACGCAACAGGTGCAGACCGGAAAACCGTAACGGAAGCCGTGCAGGACGCTCTGTTCAATACACCGTATGATAAACAGAAAGAGGGACTGGTAAAGTCCCTCATAAAAGGCGGTGCTAAAAAGAAAGACGGTACAGTGCTGAAAAAAGGAGAATTGGGGCAATGGATGAAATATTGCGTCGATTTTGGTGAAGATATGTTAAAGACACTATTTAAGACTTCGTTATAAACTATTCATCAAATGAAACTGCAATTTCTTCGGCAAACTGTTTCTCAACAGCCGCCTCCAAACCTTCATAGCCGGGCTCTTCTGCTAAACTAAGCATACTATTCCAACGCAAATTCGGATGTTGCTGGAGTTCCCTAATATATGCTTCCTTACCCCACGGAAAATAATCGTTAAGATACTTTTCATCGGTACAGAGGTCGAACACGGTAAGTTCGCGTAAATTGAGGCTATTGTAATCCATAATATTGTAATTTTTACAAAAATAACTATTGCAACGGTTCTATGAACGATTTAATGCGAAACATTCTTTCCGACCTCCGGGTGGAAGTGCTCGACGAGTTCAACCAAAACTTCACCCGCAAGGCATTCTTCGACCAGCCCTGGCCGGCGCGGAAAATGGATACGGGACGCGGCACCCTGCTGGTCGTATCGGGAGCCATGCGCCGCTCCCTGCGGTGTACCGCCGCCCGCGGCTCCCTCTACTTCTCCTCCGAGCTGCCCTACTTCAGCATCCACAACCGCGGCGGAAAAGTGCCCGTTACCCCGGCAATGCGCCGCTACTTCTGGGCGATGTACTACCGCAACGTCCCGCCTGAAGGGGCTACCGGTAAACGGGCCGACCGCAAAAGCCGTACCGCCGCCTATTACCGCTCCCTGGCCCTGACTAAGAAAACGGAGCTCGACATCCCCCAGCGTCAGGTCGTCGGCGACCATCCCGCCGTCGGACGCATCGTCCGCGATACCTGCGAACGGAACGTGCGCGAATGGGTGGCGAAAAACATCGACCCGAAATTCACCAAAATGACACACAAATAATCCTTTTTCAAGTATGATTAAAGACACTTTAACGGCCGTAAAAGAGGCCTTGAAAACCGTCCCCGACCTGCGCTATACGGCCGAGGACTGGGGACAGCTCGATTTTTTCAACCAGCCGCCCGTGCGCTTTCCCTGCGTCCTGCTCGACGCGGAGGAAGTACGCTATTCAGACAGCGGTCGGGGCTTCCAGCAGGGAGAGGCGTCGCTCACCGTCCGCGTGGCCGATAACCGCGTTTTCAACGGCTCTTTTCAGGCCCCCGCCTCACAGGCGGAGTTCGCCATGTTCGACCTGCTCCAGGCGGTGTATCAGGCGTTACAGGGCCTCTCCGGGCCGGGATTCTCGCCCCTGACGCGCTCCCGGTGCGTCCGAGCCCGGCGGGACGACGGTATCCGCGAGTTCCGCATGTCGTTCGACTTCGCGTTCACCGACGCGGACGCCGCGAAAAAACGGTAAGAACACGGCCGTTATTGCTCCGGCGTCGTATCGCCGTAACGCTCTTTCATCAGCTGGAGGGCCTCGATAAGAAATACGGCGCACGGTATTCCCCTCTGACGGATAAGGGCTCGTATTTCATCCCGAACCTCTTCCGGCACTCGGAAGGCAATGTAGACCCCGGCCCGGTCGCCTATCGGTTTACGACCGGCGCCGGGACGGTAGCCGCCCCGGCCGTCTTTCTTTTTTTTCTCGGTCATCGGCTATTCATTTTTACATTATTATATTACAAATACATACTGTCAGACAACCGTAACCGCCGCAATGCGGCGGTTACGGTCAATCATCAATCCTGAAACGGCCTTTACTAAATATAGTAATATTCAGTTTTTGCAATCGATTCAACGTCTACAATGTCACCATCTTCGTCTGTCGAAACTGCACAAAGTTCTATATAATAGACATCGTTCCAGCACCGGTCGCCGCGCCGTCACCCCACCAGCAGTTGGGAGGCCACCTCGTGTCGTTTCGCCTCACCGGCCAGCACCTCGACGAGTGTCAGCGCAAAATCGAGCGTCAAACCGGGGCCGCGTCCGGTTATCACATTGCCGTCTACAACGGCCGCTTTATCCGTAGCCAATATCGCTCCGGACAGATACTTCTCGAAACCGGGATAGCAGGTAGCCCGCCGTCCCCGCAGGATGCCGAGTCCGCCCAGCACCATGGGCGACGCGCATATCGCAGCCACCCGGCCCCCCTTGTCGTAGAAAGCCTGCACCTCCCGTTTCAACCCCTCATGGCTGTCGAAAGCGGAAGTTCCGCCGGGGATAACCAACATCTCCGCCAAGCCGAAATCGGTCTCCTCAAAAAGTCCGTCGGCTACGACGGGAATGCCGTGATTGCCCGTTACGGTCCGTTCATCGGTCAGCGACACCGTGCAGACAGGCAGCCCCGCCCTGCGAAGCACATCGACCGTAGCCAGCGCCTCTATCTCTTCAAACCCGGTAATCAAAAACAAGAATATCGTCTTCATACTTCATCTGGTTTTAACGTGTTTTCTGCAAAGATAGAATAATCGCCGTCTTTTCCAATCTACACGGCACAAATTCACCGGTCCCGGCAAACCGAAACAACGAAAGAGCGGACGGAATTCATTCCGTCCGCTCCCGTAACGTTTATGCGTAATGCGCCCTCTATGCTTTCGTGAGTATCTCTATCTGTGCCTTCGCATCAGCCACATGGCTGCCCTCGGTCACCTTACGATAGGTAGCAACGGCCGCATCCTTGTTCTCGCTGTTCTGATAGGCCGCCCCGAGCATGAAGTAGATGTCGGACATGTCTGCAGGGTCGGTCTGCGCAGCCGCAGCGGCCTCGCCCCACTCTATCACATGCGCCCAATCCTGATTGTTGGTCGCAACCTGAATGCGCATCAGGCTGGCAGCGGGGTTCGTAGGGTCTATGGCGAGCACTTCGCCGAGTATCTCATACACTTCGTCCGCATTGCCCGCCTCGTCGGCCTCTGCGGCACGCAGCATCTGATAATAGGCCATCTTCTCCCGTGCGGCATCGGCCGGTTCCTTGTAACGGCTGTGACGCGATTCGAGTTCCACAATGTCCTTGTAAATCTTCATACCGTTCTCGTAGTCGCCCGAAGCCGCATAGCTCTCGGCCAGGAAGAGGGCGAGGTCGGTATCGGTGGGGTTGGCCTCATACCCTTTGGAGAATATCTCGATAGCTTTGTCCCACTGCTGGTTGTTGAAAGCATCCGCCCCCATCACGGTATAAGTCTGGGAGATGAGTTTACGGGAATTGCCGAGCACCTTCACATCCTGAAAAAGCTCCGCATACTGCATTGCCGAATCGAGTACCGTAAGTGCCTCGTCAAAACGGCTCTCCTTGCAGAGCGACAGGCCGTACTGGAAATAACAGGTGGGAAGCAGTTTCTGTGCCTGCTGTACCGTAGCCGAAGCGTCGGCACCGGCATTCAGTCCCATTTCAATGGTCTGTTCCAGAACGGGAATAGCCGCTCCGAAGTCCTTCGCCTGTATGAGTGCGGCCGCTTCATTGAATTTGGTGTTCACCTCGCTGACCGTCTGAGCCGACAGTCCTGTCGCGGCAAATATCGCCGCTGCGGCCAGCAAAAACTTGATTTTTTTCATCTTTTCGTCAGTTTTGTTATGTGTGTTGTGTGTGTTCCGCCGTCATTCCGACCAAAGTCCGGCAACCGTCTCCCGGCTGCATGGCATGCAAAATTATCAAAATAGGCAATCACGCCAAATATCACCTGCGCAGTTTTTTGAAAAAATCCTCCATCAACGCGGCACACTCCCCGGCGAGTACCCCTGCCGTCACTTGCGTCTTCGGATGAAGCAGCTTGCCGCCCGCCACGGAATATCCCCTTTTCGCATCGGAAGTCCCGTATACGATACGCCCCACCTGCGCCCAAGCAGCAGCTCCCGCACACATCACGCAGGGTTCAACGGTCACATAAAGCGTACATTCGTTCAGGTATTTCCCCCCTGCGGCATGCATGGCTGCCGTCAGGGCCTGCATCTCGGCATGCGCCGTAGAGTCACGGAGCGTTTCGACGAGGTTATGCCCCCGGCCCACTATCCGGCCCGATGCCACGACCACGGCGCCGATAGGCACCTCTTCCTCACTTAACGCTTTACGCGCCTCGGAAATTGCCGCACGCATAAAAAATTCATCCTCCTGCCGTCCCTTCTCCATGAAATTTCGTACTTTTGAAACCCCGCAAATGTAGTATAAACGGTCGTGCGGCGCAACAGCCGCACGCAGCAAAACGCAATCCGGCGTTTTATACTGATGATGCAGGGCCACTAAAAATTCCATAATATGTACAGGACGCATACGTGCGGAGAACTCCGCATCGACAATACCGGCACGGGCACGACACTCGCCGGATGGGTACAGAAAGTGAGAAACCTCGGCGCAATGACCTTCATCGACCTGCGCGACCGTTACGGCATTACGCAACTCGTCGTGGACGAAAACACGCCGGCCGAGGTACGTGCAGCTACGGCCGGGCTGGGGCGTGAATATGTCATACAGGCGACGGGCACGGTACGTGAACGCTCCTCGAAAAATCTCAAGATACCGACGGGCGACATCGAAGTGGCCGTCTCGGCGCTCACCGTCCTCAACCGGTCCGAGGTACCCCCCTTCACCATCGAAGAGCACAGCGACGGCGGCGACGACCTCCGCATGAAATACCGTTATCTCGACCTGCGCCGGCCACCCCTGCAGCGCAACATCCTGTTGCGCCACCGCATGGCCCAGAGCGCCCGCCGTTTTCTCGACGGAGAAGGCTTCCTCGAAATAGAGACGCCGTTCCTCATCCGCTCCACGCCGGAAGGGGCCCGCGACTTCGTGGTCCCCTCGCGCATGAATCCCGGCGAATTCTACGCCCTGCCGCAGTCGCCGCAAACTTTCAAGCAATTGCTGATGGTCTCCGGCTACGACCGCTATTTCCAAATCGTACGCTGCTTCCGCGACGAGGACCTGCGGGCCGACCGCCAGCCGGAATTCACCCAGATAGACTGCGAGATGTCGTTCGTCGAACAGGAAGACGTGCTCGAAATCTTCGAACGGTTCGCCAAGTACCTGTTCCGCGAGACGCTCGGCATCGAGTTCGGCAGTGCCTTCCCGCGTATACCGTGGAGCGAGGCGATGGCCCGTTACGGCTCGGACAAGCCGGATATCCGTTTCGGCATGGAGATAAACGACCTCAGCGACCGGGCCCGCGGCCGGGGATTCGCAGTCTTCGATTCGGCGGAATACGTCGGCGGCATCGTCGCGACGGGATGCGCAGGCTATACCCGCAAACAGATTGACGAACTCACGGAATTCGTCAAACGACCGCAGGTAGGGGCCAAAGGACTCGTGTGGATACGCCTCGCGGAGGACGGCTCGGTCAAATCCAGCATCGACAAATTCTTCCCGGCAGAGGAGCTGCTCGCATGGGCGGCTGCCTGCGGCGCTGCGGCCGGCGACCTGCTCCTGCTGCTGGCGGGCGACCGCATGAAGACCCTCGCGGCCCTCAACGTGCTGCGTCTGGAGATGGGCGACCGACTGGGCCTGCGCGACCCGGGCAAGTTCGCCCCGTTGTGGGTGGTCGATTTCCCGCTGCTGGAGTGGGACGAGGAGACGAAACGCTTCTACGCGATGCACCACCCCTTCACCTCGCCCAAACCGGAGGACATCCCGCTTTTCGACACCGACCCGGCGAAGATACGCGCCAACGCCTACGACTTCGTGGTGAACGGTACCGAGGTGGGCGGCGGCTCGATACGTATTTTCGACAGCGGACTGCAAAGCCGGCTGTTCGAGACGCTGGGCTTCTCGCACGAGGACGCCGAAAAGCAGTTCGGATTCCTGATGAACGCTTTCAAATACGGCGCACCGCCCCACGGGGGCATCGCTTTCGGGTTTGACCGTTTCTGTTCGCTCTTCGGCGGAGCCGATTCCATCAGGGACTTCATCGCCTTTCCGAAAAACAATGCCGGCCGCGACGTCATGGTAGATGCTCCGGCCCCGATAGCCGATACCCAGTTGGACGAGCTGGCGCTCCGGGTCGCCGTTCCCGAACAATAATCAAGAGGAAAGCGAAAAAGATACCGAACGGGCGGGACGCCGGTCAGCGTCCCGCCCGTTTTTCATGCCGGCAACCGGCGGTTTCCGACAAAAAATAGAAGGGCATGCAACAAAACGGACAGAAAAAGCATCTATCTTTCAAATACGTTGCATGAACCTGAAAAACTACCGACCATGAAACGCACCTTTCTCCACGCTCTCTGCACCGCAGTACTGTTGCTCTGTACCTCGACAGGCTGCCAACCGGAAGAGGAGGACTACTTCCTGCGCTGGATGCTCCTGAATGCGACGGACTCCGTCCTTTATTTCACCTTTAACGACAATACGCCGTTCACCGTGGAACCGGGCGAGTACCGGCTTCTGGGGACGACCGTCCTTCCGCCGGACACGAAACCCAATCCCGGGCTGCTTTTCGAACTGCACCCCGAATACCGCACGCTCTCGGTTTCGGCCGCTCCGGACGGCCCCACCCTCCGGAAGTGGAACAAGGACTACGATTTCACTTCCGACCGACAGTTCTTCGACAGTTCGCAATGGCCGGACGAAAACCGCGCCAGCCACGACTGCGACTACGTATTCCGGGTAACGCCCAAAGATATCGCCAACGAATAAATTCCTGCCGACATGCCACGAAAACTCACTGCCATGACCTGCGCCGTCGTGCTGCTGCTCATACTGCCGACAGCCTGCAACCCGCTCGACCGGCTCTTCCAGAAACAAGATACCGACCCGGAGAGCTGCGATGTCACCTGGCTGCTGCGTAACGCCAGCGGCCGGGAACTGTGGTTCGAATTCGCCGATTTCGGTCTCCACTCCCTTCAGGCGGGGCAAAGTGCCGAAATCATGCGTACTACCGTCCGAGGTTCCGACATACAGACGAGTTTTTACGAAGTCTTCGACTACCGTCCCCAGTCGCATCCGTTGTCAATCTACACCGACGGCGGCTCGGTTCCTGCAAGGATATGGACGCTGGAGGAGCGCGACAAACCGGGGAAGCAATTCTACGACCGGGGGGCATGGACATTCGACCGCACCGATGAAGAGAGGGCCGAATGGACGTTTACCGTCACCGCAGACGACCTCGAATAACACACATCTCTTCTGCAAAGGCCGGCAGCCTTCCGGTGTTGCGCGATGCGGCAGAGCGGAAACGGACGTCATCCCCAGCGGCAGGCATCCGGTTCCCGCATCGCTCCCCATTTGTAGGTAAATGCGCAAACGACAAGCACATCACAACGGAAACATCCGTAATTTTACGGTTGCGCACTCTTTCCGTACAGGATATTCGCCGAAGGAGTGGACGGAATCATGAAAAAAAGGAACTTCATCAATTCGCTGCTGCAGCATACCCGCAGGCCGGACGGTTTCTTGGGCAGAATGATGCTGCGCGGCATGAACAACGGTCATGCGCCGCTCACCCGCTGGGGAGCGGCACACATCGAATGGCAACCGCAATGGTGTGTTCTCGACATCGGCTGCGGAGGCGGAGCCACGCTGCTCCGTCTGTTGGAACGCTGCCCGGACGGAATGGTATGCGGCGTGGACGCATCGCCCGAAAGCGTGGAATTCTCCCGACGGAAAACCGCGCGATATGCCGACCGGTGCAGCGTGGAACAGGCCACGGCCGACGACCTGCCTTACGGCGACCGGGCATTCGATGCCGTGACCGCATTTGAAACGGTCTATTTCTGGGGCGACCTGCACCGGGCTTTCGCCGAGGTGGCACGCGTCCTGAAACCGAGCGGAGTATTCCTGGTCTGCTGCGAGATGAGCAACCCCGGCAACAACACATGGACGAGCCGTATCGAGGGGATGCAGGTCTTCTCTCCGGAAGAGCTGAGCGCCGCACTGGCCGACAGTGGATTTACGGATATCACCGTCTACCGGCGCGGCAAGGAGAACTGTTGCGTAACGACATGCACTCCCGACGGCAGACGGACTGCGGCGGAATAAAAGGTCGAAAATACCCGCACACGTCCATCGACCGAGGAAGTGCCGTCCGACGGGACCCTCCGTACCATACGGAAGCCGGCAGAACGAACGGTACGACGTCGTACTGCCGCATCATTCATCCCGCTACATGCAGCCGCAATCCACCCCGGCAAAGACGGAGGGACGGCAAGAAAACCCAACGGAAAGGCCGTCCGCATCTCCCGGGGAATACTTTCTATATCCGAATGTTTTTCACCGAAAAGCAGAGGTCATCCTCAAGCCCCACCATGGCATTCACGAACCAGAGATACGCATAGTGCTCCAGCTCCTCCGCCCGGATGGGCCGGGCAGTCACGCGTCCGGTCCGGAGCAGTTCCGCCCGGCGCGTCCCGGCGAGCAGCGGCCAGTCGGGGGTATAAAGACCCGACGCATCGCCCAGCACGATGTTGGAAAACGAGGAATCGGTCAGAAAGCCCTCCTGCAACAGGACGACCTCGTCGCACCCGCTTCCCCGACGCAGCTCCTCCAGCGTGCTCCGGTCGGCGTACTTATACCGGTAATCGAGTCCGTCGGCACGAACCAACGCCACACTGGCGATACGGCGGAGACGATAGGGGGCGAACTCCACCCGGCGCACGGACTCGTCGTACACCACGCGGCACTTCACGAGCCCCTCGCGCATCCCCTCGGGCACCTCGGCCGGAAGACACGCTCCCGCCCCGCTTCCGAAGAAATGCTCCATGGTGGCAGCCATCCGCGCCGCATGCGGCTCCGGCCGGCAGAACTCTCCGTCCTGTACCCGGATGACTTCGGTAAACAACGGCCCCTTCATACGAACGGCAGATAAACTTTCTCTATCACCTCTTCGTATTCCGACCGGCAGTCGCTGTAAGCCGTAATACCTCCGCCGCTGCGGAAATACATCCGGCCCTGTTCCTCTTCGATAAAGCGTATCAACACGGCACTGTCGAGCGTCTGCCCGTCGAAATAGCCGAACACGCCGGTATAATATCCGCGCGGTTCCCCTTCGGCCTCCCGGATGATGCGGAGCGTGGAGGATTTCGGGGCCCCCGATACCGAACCTGCGGGAAGCATATCGAAAAGGATGTCGCCCATCCGCGCCTCGTACCCGGCCGGCAGGCGGCCGGCTATCTCGGAACTCACCTGCAGGATGTCGCCGCGGCGTGTGGCGATACGGTCGATGTAGCGGAACCGCTCCACATGTACCCGGTCGGCATGGATGCTCAGGTCGTTCCGCAGCAAATCCACGACGGTATTGTGTTCGGCGGTCTCCTTCGGGTCATTCAGTATCGTCTGCCGGGCATCGGGCACGGAAGCATTGATGGTGCCTTTCATCGGATTGGTAGCGATACGACCGCCGGCGATACGCACGAAACGTTCCGGCGAAAAACAGACGAACCGTCCCGGCACATAGAGCAGGTAGGGCGCCTCGGCCCGCATGAAAATCTCCTCCAGCGACAGCCCCGAAACGACCGGAGTACGTACCGTCAGATTGGTCAGAAACGAATCGCCGCGCAGCAGACCGCGGCGCACCGTTCCGAAACGGCGGGCATATTCGGCGAACTCCATCGGCCGCGCCTCCAGCAGCGCCGCACCGCTCCCGCTCTTCCCGGCCATGCCCTCTCTGTTGCCGACCCCGTTCACCGAGAAGCCGACCGAGCTGCAAGCCAGCGGATTCTCGGCAAAGAGACCCTCCGTCATCTCGAAATTCACGGCAAAGAGGAACGGCCGGCGCCGAGCACCGCAGCGGTTCATCAGTTCCCGGACACGCCCGGCATCGAAGAAACACGTCATACGCAGTCTTTAAGAAAATTAGCGAGTATGGCGCCCCCGCAGGGCGTCATGACGGATTCCGGATGGAACTGCACGCCGTGCACGTCATACACCCGATGGGAGAGCGCCATCACGGTACCCTCTCCGTCGCGGGCCGTCACTTCGAGACAATCGGGAATCCCATCCCCGTCCACTATCCACGAATGATACCGTCCGACCGCTATCCGGTCGGGCAGACCGCGGAAAATACGGGGACGGGCAAGGAGCTCCACCGACGAACAGATGCCGTGCCAAACCTGTGGCGTATTCCGGAGCGACGCGCCGAAAACCTGCGCGATGGCATGATGACCGAGACACACCCCCAGCAAGGGGCGCACCGGTGCACACCGTTCGATAAAGGAAAGCAGCTTCCCCGCCTCGGAAGGAGTCCCCGGACCGGGCGACACGATTATCCGGTCGTATGCGGCGGGGTCCGTCTCCCCCAGCCGGTCGTTCTTCACCACATGCACGTTCCCGGCAGAGCCGCACAGCTCACGGAGCATGTGCACCAGATTGAAGGTGAACGAGTCGTAATTGTCTACAAGCAATATCTCCATACCGATACTTCCGCTGTTGCGGCTCTGCGAAGTTAATACAAAAAAGACGCTGTACCCGCACCGCCAGGCCGGAAAATACCGCCCATTCGCGCCGCGTCCTCCCGACCCGAAAGTCCGTACGCCTCCCGACCGCCGCCGTACCGAACCGCCGCTTGTGCGACCGGACGGCAATGCTCCGGCCTTCGGACGTACCGGAGACCGGCCGCACCGCTGCAAAGGATTCTGCCGAAAGCCGGCCGCACCCGCAAGACCCTTTCCCGGTTCCGCCGTCCGCCGGATACCACGCAATAGCGTCCGGCACACGACACCGTTCCGCAGCCGACATCCGCAGCCTGCACCCGATGCGGAACCGCAAAACGCAACAAAGCCGTGCCGGCCTGAACGAATACCGTTCAGCGCGACACAGCCTTTTACATATACGGGAAACCGGCTGCATACCGGAGCCCGGCAGTCAGGGTGCAGGACTTTACCACAGTAAACGTCCGGGCGCCGAGACCGGAACGAGCGCAGCGGGGTGCCGTTATGGCACCCCGCCGGCTCAGGGGAGCGGCCTTTACTGCAGCCTCTTCAGCCTGTAAAGAAGTTGCTGGATAGCTTCCTGATAGTCGTCGAGAATGGCCGTTGAAAAATCCTCCTCGAACATTTCACGCTGTTCGTCGATGTATTTGAAGAACTTCTCGCAATGCGTCTCGATATTGCGGGGGGTATTGGTCTGCGGAATGACAACCTCGATGTCGCCCTTCATGGCGTAGGTGGTCTCCACGATACGGTCCATCGCATCGGCGAGCGTCGTCAGCGCTTCGTCCAGCGCCATATGCTGTGCATAGCTGCCGGGGCCGCTCACATGCCAGTGAAAAAGCTTCAGGCTGTTATTGAAAGCGTACATCTCCCCGAAAAAGCGACCGTAATCCGTACCGGTCCGCGTCTGTTTCTGTTCTTTTGTCTTGATTGCTGTTGCCATAACCATTCGTATTAAAAGTTGTCTTTATTTGCACCGCGCCGGGCGCGGCATACTTTTCATACTGCCATAACTATGCCAAACATCCGAATGGGGACGGTAACAATCGACAGCGGTTTGCCGAACGGTTCCTGCCTACTCGTAAAGGAGTACCGTCCGGATACGTTCGCCGGAAGTCGGTTCCCAGCGCGGCCCCTCCAGCAGCAGTTCGATTACTTCCCGGTTGATTTCCGGCGAGAGACCGGCCACTATCCTGATGCCGGAAGGCACCCCCACATCGTTCACACGAAACTCGGCCACCACCCTGCCGCGAGCCGGCGTACCGTCTGCCAACGTCACCCTCCGACGATATTTATAGAAATACTCCGCAAACGCCGGATTGGACACCGTATCCCGCCGCGTCTCCGAAAAGGCTGCGGTATCCGCTTCCCCGTCACCGTCCCATGCCGCAGGTTCCGTACCGTTCCGCAGCACCGACGCACTCCGCGCCCCTGCATCCATACCGGCGGGAAGATTCGCCGTCGCGGCCGAACGGTCGGCACCGTTCGGCCGTAACACCGCAGCCCGATTCGCCGCACCGACCTCCTCCTGCACCGATACCTCCACGCGGTCGGTCTCCACGGCCGCCCGGGACGCAACGGGCTGTGCTGCCTGCCGCATCGTCTCCGCAACAGCCGGCGCAGCCTCCTCATCCGCTGCCGCAAAGTCCGCCGCCGGCTCTGCCTGCCCGTCTGCCGGTTCCACCCAAAATCCCTCCGACGGTTCCGCAAAACCTTCCGCAGGCACCGCAAAGTCCCCCGCGGGTTCCGTAAGGTTCTCCGCCGGAAGTCCGAAAGAGCGGACGGCTTGGGCAATCTCCTCCGAAGGAACCTCGGACGACGGCCGCCGGAGATACCATACTACCGCCACGGCGACGACCGCAGCAACCGCCACGGCACCCCGAATCAACGGTACGATGCGCCGACGACCTGCCCTGCGGCGCGGCCGGACGGCCCTGCGGGCCACCTCCTGCTCCAATTCGGCCAACTTGTCGGAATGCCCGCCGTATACCGAATCGTATCCCTCGACGGCGTCCGCCAGAAACGGGTCGGCCATCGCCTCCCGTTCGAGACGGTTGGCCTCCCGCCCACGGCGGCTGCCGAATATGTAATCAGTCAGTTTCATCGGCCTCCTTTTCCATGCAAAGTTTCAGGTTGCGCTTACCGTTCTGGAGAAAACTCTTGATGCTCTTGACCGGCCAACAGGTCTCGGCAGAGATGTCCGCATAGGACTTGCCGCCATAGAAAAACCTGTCGATACACTCCCGCTGCTTCTCCGGCAACCGCTCCAGACAGCGTTCCAGTGCCGCGAACCGCGCTTCATCACCCTCCCCGTCCAATAGATGCACGAGCGGGGCATATTCCATAATCCGTCCCGCATCATCCGCCGGTATCTCCAGCCGTTTGCGGCGCAGCCGCTGCAGGCAGTGGTTCTTGGCCAGCGTATAGAGCCACGGGCGGAACCGCTCCACCTCGTAACGGCCGACCTTGACGGTCAGCTCCTCGAAAATATCCATGACGGCATCTCCCGCATCGTCCGGATTGCGCAGATATTTGAGACAGACACCGTACACCAAAGGCAGGTAACGGCTGTAAAGCTGCCCCAACCAGCGGTTCGTCCCGTCCTGCGCATGCAGGGCGAGAAGCCGCTCATCCTCTATCGTCTCCTTATCGCACTCCTGTTCCATACCCATACCGCCACACGACGGACGTGCTACAAATATAATTATATCCGACGAACACCGAAAGCGGTCGTCGGACGACTGCCGCCCCGCGTCCGCAGATGCGGTTCGGTGGAGACAAATATACGGCTTTACGGCGAACACCGTATCGGCCCCCCCGTCTGCGGCCGGGGAAGCTGCACCGAATCGGAGGCACATAAATATTCACGAAACGCAAAATGCCAGCAGCCGCTTCCCCATACGGCAACAATCCGGGAAAATACCCTTAAACGCCCCTCTGGCCGCACATCCTTTTATTTTTTCATATATGTTTTTGCAAATAAAAAAATATAGTTATATTTGCTTATAACTATCTACCGTTTAAATAGCCGAAAACCGCTCAGGGCCCGCTTACGGGGGCATTTACGGCATAACACACATCCTGTCCGGAAACGGAAGATAGCACGACGGACTGCACGAACATACAGCAATCGCTTTTTACACTTAATAATTAACCGTAATATTAACCAACATGAAGAGAGAAAATCAGGAAGGGAAATTCCCTTACGTAAGCCCTTCGGTCGAGACTACCAGTTTCGCAGTCGAATCGGGCATCGCCGTGTCGTTCACGGGCGAACAGGACCAGACAGCCATAGACTTTACCGTAATCGGTTCCTGGGAAGCCGAATAAACCTCTAAAATTACTTAACTTATGAAAAAGATTATACTTTTCGCATCGCTGTGTGCGCTTGCACTGGCGGGCTGTACCAAAGAGGCTGTCGAAGACAAACAGGGCACCGAAGGCCAAGGCAAGTCCATCACCATTCTGGGTACCCTGGACGACAGCAACGCAACGCGCGTCGAAATAGGTGACTATACCGCAGGCGACACGACCGTACCGCTTCTGTGGACATCGGATGACCAAATCGTCGTCGGCGCTTACGACAGCGAAGGAAATCTGTTACAAGGCGAAAAAGAGAATTCATGGGGAACAACGACATACGACTTGTTCGACTCATTCACCGCCACGACCGAAACGCCTTCGACGACCACCGACTTCCTGTACGCAGGCTATAACGGATTCCAGATTCCGGCCGACGTGACGGCCGACATCTACGCGCTGTCCCGGAACACGCCGCCGACAGCGATGAGTTTCGCAACCGACTTCAAGGCCATCGAAGACCCCGTAAAGCGCAACCAGTCATACAATATCCTTTACAACACGGCTGCGGACATCATGTTCCTGACCGCCCACGCTACGGCGACCAGCACCGACAATACCGTCGAGCTGCAGTTCTCGAACGCGTTTACCACCCTGATGCTGGGGCTCAAGGGCTCGGCCAAAATCGACTCCGTTGTCGTAAAGGCTGCCGGCCAGACGCTCTCCTATCCGGAAGGCGCCGTTACGGCCAACGTATTTGCACGTCCGGAACCCGGCACGAAAGGTTCGGCACTGCTGGCATCGCAGGGCGGCTCGTTCATCAACGACATGAAGGATGATGCGCTTGTCGCCGGTTCGGAAGATGTTCGTCTGACGCTCTCCAACACCCTCGCGCTGACGCCCACCACCCAGTGGATTCCCGTCATGGTGATGCCGTTCACGGGTGCCGGTACGGAGCTGACGATTACCGTTTACGGTAAGCCCGACGCTACGACGACCGCAGACGACACCACCGAGGAACCGACCGCTCCGGCCGTCATGTCCGCAACGAGGACCCTGACGATACCTGCCGGTACCGCAGACTTCACTTCCAACTCCATCGCCTACATCAGCGTGAAGGACATCGAAGCCTCCGAGCTCGGTCAGGCAGCACCCAAAACCGAATGGCAGGCAGGCGATATCATTCTTGAAGACGATTTCGCATGGATATCCGAATCCTGGAGCGACCAGTACGACAAATACGGATGGACCGACCCCTATACCAACCCGCTCTATTCGACGTACAACTACTACAACGCAGGTGAAACCCTCGCAAGCCGCGGATACCTTTACGACGGTTACAACCTGAATGCACTCAACAGTTACAACGGTATGCTGCAAATAGGTAGCCCCGACAACGGCAACAGCAACCTCATCATTCCGATGAGTCCGCTCTTTACCTATACGGGTGACGTCGTCGTGACTTTCCGCGCGGCTTCCTACTTCACCAAATACGGCACCGGAGCCGGCGAATACGAATCGTGGGACGGTCTGGTAGCATTCAAAGCGACCAAGAACGGCACGACACTCAAAGAGGTAGAACTGGGAGCCAATAATACCGACCCGTTCACCTGGTATGAATACACCCTCCTCATTGAGGACGTAGATGCCGACACGAAACTTGTCTTCGGCGGCGACGTAGCAAATTACGACGCTCCGCGGCACATCTTCTACATCGATAACCTGAAAGTTTCCATCGCCAACGGCGAAACCGAAAATACTGTAGGTACAAAAGTAGCCGCCGAACCCGCCGAACTGCTGTTCTCCACGCCGGAACAGGTAGAGGGCAAAGCCACCATCGAAGTATCGGCAGTCGAAGAGCTGGGAGACGCATACGGCAACATCGACCAGACGACTCTGCCCAAGTTCAGCTTCGCCGTAAGCGGCCCGTGGGAACTGGTCATACCGGAAGGTACGGAACAGTGGCTGAAGGTGAACCCGCCGCAGTGGAGCGGATGGGACGACCCCAGGGACAAGACCGATAGAATGAACGACCCGTACGGCAACCAGATGACCTCCATCTGCACCATGCAGGTAATAGAAGACAACGATACCGGTGCTGCACGCACGGCAACCATCCAGCTCAAGAGCGGCGAAACCGTATTGGCTACCTACGAAATTACCCAGCCTGCGGCCGACCCGAAAACCGAGATATACAATGTAGATTTCGGACCGAGACCGGAAGCCGATTTCGACGTCACCGACCAGCTGACGGCCGAACAGTGGGGTATCGGCGACTATGAGCTCAGTTTCATCAACCTGGCATACAACACAGAGGGTATAAACCCCGGCATGCAGATAAGCAGGAGCGGTGTCAGCAAAGACTACGATGCGGCCAGCGGTGAAGGTAACCTCTACTTCATCAATGCAGTACCCGCAGCCGGCCTGGCTGACGGCGACTTAGACCCGTCGTTCGTCATCGAAATCCCGGAAGCAACGATTTCCAACGCTACCTATCTGTACATCAACTTCGGTCTCTGGGGCCGTGCCAACTACGGCAAGGGCAATCTGGTGATGGATGTCGTGTACAGCGACGGTACGACGCAGAGCGTCACTCCTTCGCTCAACAGCGCCAGCACATGGCAGTACTTCGAGAACCGAATCGAAGTTCCGGCAGGCGTTACCTCCGCAGCCGTCAAATTCTATGCACTGGATAAAGCTGGGTTTATGGGCTCCGAATCTGCTGCCAGCAACTTCCGTATCGACGACGTGAACATCTCCGTCCGTTCGAAATAATCCTTTACGGACAACCTATTCCGGAAGCCATCCTGCACAGGATGGCTTCCGTTTTTTATCCGTCCTGACAACCTTGCACGCGGACGTTTCCGCACGGAGGACACAAGCCGCCGGACCCATCTTCCGCAGTCTCCATACGCCGTCCGACAACCGACCGGGCCAAAATTTCACCTGCCTTTTCCCAATGACCGCTGCACGGACGCCTCTCTCTGTTTCCCGCCGCTATTATCGTCGTCGTATGTTTCATTTCCTGAAAAAGTAGTACCTTTGTCTGTAATTACAGCCAATCTCCCCGCCACCATTCGAGCAACAGCCGACAAACCGGTAAAGCACACATTATTACCGGATTAGCGGCAACGAAAAATGACCGACGGAGCGCAGCGGCAGACCAAAAGCAACGGAACGGCAGCAGCGCCGCGCAATCGGCGGGAGCGGGGGGCGACCGGTGCAGAGTACGGGTACCGCCACAAAGGCCGGAAATCGGCCGCCAAAAGCCAACCGCCCCAATGCCGAAGCAACCGCCCCGGCCCGGAAAGGAGGGGAGCGGACAAGCGGAAAGAACAGGACAAACCAAGCCGATAAAACAAAACGACAGGAGTGCCTGCGACACCCTGCCGGACACAATCCGCACAGGAACGGAACAAACGCGATGAACGAATACCACATACCGGTTCTTGCAGAGGAATCCATCGAGCTGCTCGACATCAGACCGGAGGGAAGTTACGCCGACCTGACGTTCGGAGGCGGCGGCCACTCCTCGCTGATACTTTCGAAGCTCGGCAGCCGGGGCAGGCTCTATGCGTTCGACCAGGACGCCGATGCGAAGGCCAATGCCGAACGCATCCATGACGACCGGTTTACCTTCATCGAAAGCAATTTCCGTTTCATGCGCGGCCAACTGCGTATGCGGGGAGTAGAGACGCTCGACGGCGTCTTCGCCGACCTCGGCGTGTCGTCGCACCATTTCGACACTCCCGAACGGGGATTTTCATTCCGTTACAACGCCCCGCTGGACATGCGCATGAACCGCCGCGGCGGTGTGTCGGCCGCCGATATCGTGAACGGTTACGACCCCGAGAGGCTCACGCTTCTGCTGGGCAAATGGGGCGAATTGCAGACACCCTATAAAATAGCCAACTGCATCGAACGCGCCCGGACTGCAAAACCGATAGTCACCGTCAGCGACCTGACCGAGGCGGTCGCACCGTGCACGCCGAAAAAGGACGAGACCAAATTCCTCTCGAAACTGTTCCAGGCCCTGCGCATCGAGGTGAACGGAGAGATGCGGGCGCTGGAGATGGCACTCGAACAGAGCCTGAAGATGCTGCGCCCCGGCGGAAGGCTCGTAATCATATCGTACCACTCGCTGGAGGACCGGCTCGTGAAAAACTTCATGCGCAGCGGAACTTTCTCCGGAGAAGCGGAGAAGGATTTCTTCGGCAATACGGCTTCGCCCTTCCGGCCGGTAACCCGCAAGGCGGTGGTTCCGACGGAACAAGAGATAAAGGAGAATCCGCGGTCCCGCAGTGCGAGGCTGCGTGCCGCGGAGAAAAAAGAATAAACCCGCACGGTAACATGGAGAGGAACGACCGCCATACGGAATACAATCCGGAGCAGGAGATGACCCGTACCGGAGACGAGAAGCCCATCGGCGCAGTGGGACAGCGGGAGCGCAGACCCAAAAGCCGGGCCGCCCGCGCCGCACAGGACGTCATCACGGGCGACTTCATGGGCGACAGCCGCCTGAGGCGTTGGTACCCGCTCGCGCTCTACTGCATCCTGCTCGTATTCCTCTACATCGGCCACGTATTCAATTTCCAGCGGCTTCAGCGCCTCGAGATACAGCAACGCATGGAGCTCAACAACGAACGCTCGCGGTCGATGGTCTTCTCCTCCATGCGGATGAACGCCTCCCGTCACAGCCGTATCGTGGAGGAGATAGAACGGCGCGGTCTGAAACTCGAAGAGTCCACGGTACCGCCCAAAACAGTCCGGTAAGCACCGGAAAGAAAACAGGCATCGCAGCCGGCACACAGGCAACACACAGCACCAGACCAAAGAGGCAAAGGAGGAGAGCAAGGCAATGTCACGGACAAACAAGGGAAACAATCCGGCCAATCCGCACCAACAGAATATCAAGAGAAGCATCATGTCTCGCGTGAGGGTGCTTTACGCCGTCTTCGCCGTGATAGCCGTCGCCATCTTCGCCATGATACTCGTCACGCAGTACGGCCCCAACGGCACTCCCCTGCGCAACCGTTCCGACCTGAAGTGCTACAAGACCATCGAAGTACCCGCCTCGCGCGGCAACATCTACTCGCACGACGGCCGCATCCTCGCCACCGACTCCCCCTCCTACAACCTGTCGCTGGACTTCACCGTACTCGACATGTCCGACGAGGAGTTCGGCCGCCTCAGCGCCGCACTGGCCGACAGCCTCAGCCGGACCATTCCCGGCTATTCGAAAGACTATTTCCTGCGGCGGCTGCGCGAAATCCGTGCGAAAGCCCTGCGCGGCGGCCCTGGCAGCCAAAACCAGCGTCTGGTACGCGACAAGGTAAACCAGATACAGCTCGACCGGATAAAGACCTTCCCCATCTTCGACAAGGGACGGCTCGGCGGCGGACTCATCTATACGCAGGATGCGGAACGCTACAAACCCTACGGGACCCTCGCGGCCCGCACGCTCGGCAAGCCGGGCGAATTCGGACTGGAAGCTTCGTTCGACGACGCGCTTTCGGGCAGCAACGGACGGAACCTCTGCGTCCGCCTCGTACGCGACATCTGGGTGCCGGTCGTCTCGAAAGAGAACATCGAGGCGAAAAACGGACGCGACCTGCTGACGACCATCGACGTGGACATGCAGGACATCGTGGAGAGCGAACTGCGCAAACAGATTCTCGACAAGAACGCCACCTGCGGAACGGCCGTCATCATGGAGGTGAAGACGGGCGAAATCCGGGCCATTTCCAACCTGACGCGCTACGGCAGCACCGTACGCGACGACGAAAACCACGCCGTCACGATGCGCTGCGAACCGGGTTCCACCTTCAAGCTGGTTTCGCTCATGGCACTCATCGACGAGGCGGGCTATGGGCTCGACTACCCGGTGGACTGTACCGAGAACGGCCGCTACTACTATCAGGTGGGCAGACGCAAATACCTTGTCCAGGACTCCCACGCCGTCGGCCAGACCGACCTGCTGGGCGTCATGGAACACTCCTCGAACATCGGTTTCGTCAAAGTCATCGACGAGGAGTACCACGACTCCCCGGAACGGTTCGTCGACTTCATCCATTCGCTGGGTATCGACCGGCAGGTGAACATGCAGCTCAACGGCGGACTCAAACCCATCATCAAAGACCCGCGCCGCAAAAAGGAGACCGCATGGGATGCCCTGTCGCTCATGAAGATGTCTTACGGTTATGCCGTGGAGGTCACACCGATACACACGCTGATGCTCTACAATGCAGTGGCCAACGACGGCCACATGGTCGCCCCACGCCTGGTCACCGCAGTCATGGAAAACGGCCATGCGGTGGAACGCTTCGGAACGGAAACGGTAAACCGGAAAATATGCAGCGACAAGACGCTGCGGCTCGTGCGCCAGGCTCTCGAAGGCGTCGTGGAGGAGGGAACGGGCTCCATGATGAAAAACCCGAACTTCAAGATAGCGGGCAAGACGGGTACGGCACAGATAGCCATGAAGAACAGGGGATACGCCGACGAACGCGGCGGCCGCGACTACCTCGCCACTTTCGTGGGGTATTTCCCCGCCGACAACCCGCGTTACAGCTGCATCGTCGCCATCAAGACCTACCACGGCCCAGGCGCCCGCAACTCCTACTACGGCGCATCGCTCGCCGCACCGGCATTCAAAGCCATCGTCGAACGGGTATATGCCCTGGATGCCGAGTGGCATGCACCCCTGACCGAAAGCGACGTCCCCTCCGTGGCACCGGTCAAGGGAGGCGATGTACAGGAGATGAGGACGGCGGCCGGCCGCCTTTCGATAACGACCGACATCGCCCGCCGCGGGCAGGGATGGGCCACAGCGACGCAGGATTCCGCACGCGTGGAGGTGACGCCCGTACAATGCGAGGAAGGCGTCATGCCCGCCGTACAGGGAATGGCTCTGAAGGATGCACTCTATCTGCTGGAGAGCCGGGGACTGCGCGTGCGTGTCAGCGGCAAGGGAAAGGTGGTCGCGCAATCCATACGCGCAGGCACGCAGATAAGGGAAGGCGATGCGGTCACCATCACGCTGAAGCCAGCAGGCAACTAACCGGCCCCGCAGACAGAGGCACACAGCCGGCACATATACGAACAACGGACAACAGACGATAAAAACAGATACAGGCATGAAATTGACCGAACTCCTATCGGGCATCGAAACGCTGCAACGGGCAGGCGCTCCGGAAACCGACATCACCTCGCTCGGATTCGACTCGCGCCATGCGACGGCGGGCCAGCTCTTCTTCGCCGTCAAGGGCAGTGCAAGCGACGGGCACGACTACATGGCACAGGCGACGGCCAACGGCGCCGCTGCAGTGGTATGCGAACGGCTGCCGGAAGAGCCCTTTCCCGGAGTGGCATACATCGTCGTGGCGGACAGCTCCGCCGCGCTCGGTACCATCGCCTCCCGATTCTACGGCGAACCGAGCCACAAACTGAAACTCGTGGGCGTGACGGGCACCAACGGCAAGACCACGACCGCCACCCTGCTCTACGACCTGTTCCGCAGGCTCGGTTACAAGGCGGGACTCATCTCCACGGTCGTCTACCGAATCGACAACGAGACGCTTCCCTCCACGCACACCACGCCGGACGCCATCCGCCTCAATGCCATGCTGGCAGAGATGGCGGAACGCGGATGCGACTACTGCTTCATGGAGGTCAGTTCCCATAGCATCGTTCAGGAACGCATCGCCGGGCTGACGTTCGCCGGGGGTATCTTCACGAACATCACGCACGAACACCTCGATTACCACGGCACCTTCGCCGAATACATACGCGCCAAGAAACGCTTTTTCGACCGGCTGCTGAAAGGGGCATTCGCACTCGTGAACGCCGACGACCGCAACGGAGCAGTGATGGTGCAGAATAGCGCCGCGACAACATACACCTATGCGCTGCGCAGCTTCTCGGACTTCCGGTGCCGCATACTGGAGAACACGCCCGAAGGGATGCTGCTCGAATTGGACGGACAGCAGGTATGGACGCGCTTCCTCGGACGGTTCAACGCCTACAACCTCGCGGCGGTTTACGGTGCGGCAAGGCTCCTCGGCGCGGACTGCGACGAAACGCTGCAGGCACTCAGCACGCTCACACCGGTGAACGGACGCTTCGATACGCTGCACTCTCCGGACGGAATAACGGCCATCGTGGATTACGCCCATACACCGGACGCACTGCGCAACGTGATGGATACGGTGAACGAACTCCGCAGCGGTGCGGGCCGGCTCATCGTGGTCGTCGGCTGCGGCGGCGACCGCGACCGCACCAAACGGCCCGTCATGGCACAAATAGCCGCCGAAGGAGCCGACCTGGCGCTCTTCACCTCCGACAATCCGCGCCATGAAGACCCGGACGCCATCCTCTCCGAAATGACCGCCACACTGCCCGACACGGGACGGTGGCTGACCATTACGGACCGCAGGCAGGCTATCCGGGCCGCCGCAGCCATGGCACGCAAGGGCGACTACATCCTGATAGCAGGCAAGGGACACGAAACCTACCAGATAACCGGCGACACGCGCACCCACTTCGACGACAAGGAGGAGGCAAGAAAGGCGCTCGGCATGGCTCTTCCCGGAGAGGACGGAAAGCCGTCCCGACAATAATTCCGGCTGCAGGACATCAACCGAATCATTTATAGCGTATTTTTACGGCCCGAACGACAACCCGAAAAACAGTTTACGTAAATGCTTTATTCTCTGCTCGAATACCTCGGAACCCATTTCGACCTGCCGGGAGCGGGCCTGTTCCGCTACCTTTCGTTCCGCTCGGTATGTGCAATCGTCTTTGCGCTGCTCATCGGCGCCATCTTCGGCAAAAAGATAATCGAAAGGCTCCGGCGGCACCAGATAGGCGAAGAGATTCGCAACCTCGGTCTGGAAGGACAGATGGAGAAACGCGGAACCCCCACGATGGGAGGACTGATAATCCTCGGAGCCATGCTCATCCCGGTAATACTCTTCTGCGACCTGGGCAACGTCTATATCCAGCTCATGATAGTGTCGTCCGTATGGCTTGGCCTGCTCGGTTTCGCCGACGACTACATCAAGGTATTCCGCAAACACAAGGAGGGGCTCAAGGGCAGATTCAAGATAATCGGCCAAGTGGGACTCGGCATCATCGTCGGCACGGTCATGTGCTTCAGCCGCGACATCGTCATCATCGAGAAGTCGCAGCCCAAAGCGGCCGTGGTGAACGTCCGGGCGGACAATACGGACACGGCGACAGAGGAGGGCTACACGGTGACCGCATACCCCGGCAACGAACCGCAGAAAACGACCAAGACCACCATCCCCTTCGTGAAGAACAACGAGTTCGATTACCACTGGCTCGTTCCGACCGACAAGCCGTGGGGCGACGTACTGACATGGCTCATCTACATTCTGATAGCCATCTTCATCATCACGGCGGTCTCCAACGGCGCCAATCTGACCGACGGGCTCGACGGGCTCGCAACGGGGGTATCGGCCGTCATCATCGTCATCATGGGTGCCTTCGCCTACCTCTCGGGCAATATCATCTACTCCGACTACTTGAACATCATGTACATACCCGGAGCGGGCGAACTGACGGTCTTCGCCGCCGCACTCGTGGGAGCACTCATCGGATTCCTGTGGTACAACTGCTATCCGGCACAGGTGTTCATGGGCGATACAGGCAGCCTGGCACTCGGCGGCATCATCGCCGTCTTCGCGCTGCTCGTCCGCAAGGAACTCCTGCTGCCGCTGCTGTGCGGCATCTTCCTCGTGGAGGCGGTCTCGACCATGGTGCAGGTCTCCTACTTCCGGTATACCAAACACCGCTACGGCGAAGGCAGGCGCTACTTCCTGATGGCGCCGCTGCACCACCACTACCAGAAAAAAGGGATTCCCGAAAACAAAATCGTCGTGCGTTTCTGGATAGTCCAGATACTGCTCGCAGCCATGACGCTGGTAACCCTTAAAATACGTTAAGCACCATGAAAGTAGTTGTATTGGGCGGAGGAGAGAGCGGATACGGCTCGGCCGTACTGGCTCAAGTCAAAGGGCTGGAGGTCTTTCTCTCCGACAAAGGCACGATAGCGCCCAAATACGCCGAAATACTCGACCGTTACGGCATCGCCTACGAGGAAGGCACGCACACCGAAGCCCGGATACTCGACGCCGACCTGGCTATCAAAAGTCCCGGCATTCCGGAAACGGCCCCCATTGTGGTGAAGCTGCGCGAACGGGACATACCGGTCATCTCCGAAATCGAGTTCGCCGGACGCTATACGAAAGGAAAGACCATCTGCATCACCGGTTCCAACGGCAAGACCACCACGACCACCATGACGGGCGAAATCCTCCGTGCGGCAGGATACGACGTAGCCGTCGGAGGCAACATCGGAGAGAGTTTCGCCTATACGGTCGCCACCGCAGACCGGGAGTGGTACGTACTGGAGCTGAGCAGCTTCCAACTCGACGGTATCGTCGATTTTCGGCCCGACATAGCCGTTATCACGAACATCACCCCCGACCACCTGGACCGTTACGGCAACAAGTTCCAGAATTACATCGACAGCAAGTTCCGCATCATCCGCAATCAACGGCCCGAAGACTACTTCATCTACGGTATCGACAACATGGTGATATGCCGCGAAATCGCGCTCCGGACGCCCTCCATGCGTATGCTGCCCTTTACGGCCAAGACTGCACCCGGCTGTACGGATACGCACATACCGGCCGAAGGGAGGGGGTACGAACGCCGGACAGACAACGCGTACCGTACCGAAGAGCAGGCTGCCGGAGAGGCCGGACAGTTGGTAGATGACGTGACCGTACACGACTATCCGGGAGCATTCTACATCCCTGCGGGCGTCTTCCGGGTATCGGCTGACGGACGGACTGCCATGATAGACCCCTCGCGAATGAAAATCAAGGGGATACACAACATTTACAATGCCGAGGCAGCGGCACTCGCAGCACTTGCGGCAGGCGTGTCGCCCTCCGTCGTGGAAGATACCCTGTATGCCTTCACCGGAGTGGAACACCGGATGGAACCGGCCGGGACCGTCGGCGGCGTGGAATACATCAACGATTCGAAAGCCACCAACGTCGATTCGGCATGGTATGCCCTCGACAGCATGACACGTCCCACGGTATGGATAGCCGGAGGCACCGACAAAGGAAACGATTACGATGTCCTGAAACCGCTGGCCGAACGGCACGTCAAGGCGCTCGTCTGCATGGGGGTGGACAACGCCAAGCTGATACGCGACTTTACGGGCATTGTCCCGGTCATTTACGACACCCACTCCCTCGACGAAGCGATGCGCGTATGCACCGAGGCAGCCGAACCGGGCGATACCGTCCTGCTTTCGCCCGCGTGCGCCAGTTTCGACCTCTTCCGGAACTACGAGGAGCGGGGCCGGCTCTTCAAGGCCGCCGTTGAAAGACTAAAGGAGAACGCCGGGTGATGGAGGATGAAAAAAGACGCACGGAGGGCGGTACACCGGAGAGGCGTACCGGGAGGGGCTCCGCGGAGGGACGCTTCGCCGCATGGTCGGAAAAGGGAACGGAAGCCGCACGCATGGTGGGCGCAGAGGCCAAACGCCTCTCCGAAACCGGCATGGAGATAGGAAAGAAGGTCGGAAAGAGAAGCCGCCGATGGATAGACGCCATCTTCGGGGGCGATAAGGTATTGTGGACAGTCATCATCGTCCTGCTCATCTTCTCCATGCTGCTGACCTTCTCCGCCACGGTTTACAAGCCAGGAGGAACACCGACGGCCAAACTCATCAACCAACTCGTATTCATCGGGGCCGGCATCGCGGCGCTGCTGGTGGTACACGTCATCAAGTATCAGTTCTACGGACGCATCGCCAACGCCGTCTTCATCTTCGGGCTCATTCTGACTGTCCTGGCCATGGTCATCGGCCCCGAGGAGGCAGGAGCGCGGCGTGACCTGGATATCCCGCTCATCCACATCCGGTTCCAGCCCTTCGAGATACTGAAGATAGGCGTTATCATGGTACTCGCCAAGCAGTTGGCCCGCCGCCAAAAGAACATTGAACACACTCCTATCCTGCCGAGTTTCAATCCGAAATCATGGGTCGATGACGCCCAACGCAACGTGGATATCATCCGCAACGAGACCATTCCGGTACTCGGCCCGATAGTCATCACCTGCATCTTCACCTTTCTCTCGGTGGGCAACTCCACCACGCTCATCATCGCCGCGACCTGTCTGGTCATGCTCTTCATCGGCCGGGTACGTATGGCCGACCTGGGCAAGATGGTCGGTGCAGTAGCACTGCTCGGCATCGTACTCTTCGCCGCCGGGCTGGGCCGAAGCGACACGGGACGGAGCCGTATGGCGAGTTTCAAACCCGACATGCTGACCAAACACGCCCGCATGACCTCCGACAGCATCGAAATATACGACTACCCGGCGCGCACGCTGCCCGACGGCAAGGTCAGCCCCGCCGAACCGAGCCAGTCCGTCAATGCCAAGATGTCGATTGCGTCGGGCGGCTTCTTCGGAAAGGGCCCGGGAATGAGCACCCACCGCTCCAACCTCGAAGAGGCCGAACGGGACTTCGCCTACGCTTTCATCATCGAGGAGTACGGCGCCGTGGGCGGTCTCGTCGTCCTGCTGCTCTACCTGTGGCTCTTCTTCCGGACGATACAGATATTCAAGAAGTGCGGAACGGCCTTCCCCAGCCTGCTGGTGCTGGGGCTCGGCCTGATGATAGTGCTTCAGGCGATGATACACATGCTCGTATCGGTATCGCTCTTTCCCGTCACGGGCCAGCAGCTGCCTCTGATAAGCAAGGGCGGCTCGTCGCTCGTCTTCACCCTCACGGCATTGGGAATGATACTCGGCGTCAGCCGACAGACTTCGGAAAAGACGCTCGACAACCCGAAAGGAGAGTCGCTGTTCGAGAAAGAGACGGCCGGAAAGCAACCGGCAGGCACTCCCCGCAACCGATAGCGATACACAGCCGCCCGGCCCGCAAAGGTACGGAGCGGCCGAAACAAGATAAACGACACAGGCAATGGAGAACGGCAAATTGAAAATCATCCTCAGCGGCGGCGGTACGGGCGGCCATATCTACCCCTCCGTCGCGGTGGCCGAGGCCCTGCGCAGGGAACTGGGCGACGGTGTGGAACTCCTCTTCGTGGGCGCCGAAGGGAAAATGGAGATGGAGAAACTGCCCGCCCTCGGTTACCGGGTAGTGGGCCTGCCGGTGGCCGGATTACAGCGCAAACTCGACCTCCGGAACTTCGCCCTGCCCTTCAAGGTGATGAAAAGCATCCGCGAAGCCCGGCGCACGATACGCGCCTTCGGGGCCGATGCGGCGGCCGGTTTCGGCGGATATGCCAGCGCCCCTGTCCTTTGGGCGGCACAGCACATGGGAATCCCCACCCTGATTCAGGAACAGAACTCCTACGCCGGCGTGACCAACAAGATACTCTCGCGCCGGGCCGACCGCATCTGCGTCGCCTACGAAGGGATGGAGCGTTTCTTCCCTGCCGACCGTATCCTCTTCACCGGCAATCCGCTCCGGGGGGACTTCGGCAAGGCCGCACCGCGGGCGGAAGCCGCAGCCCATTTCGGGCTGAAACCCGACATCCCCACGATACTGATAGTGGGCGGCAGCCTCGGCACACGCACGCTTAACGAAGCGATGAAACGCCATGCCGATGCACTGGGCACCCGGAACGAGGTGCAGGTTATATGGCAGACGGGCAAATACTACGAAAAGGAGATGGAGGCGTTCATGGCACAGAGGCACTACCCCAACATCTGGCGGGGAGCCTTCATCGACCGCATGGACTACGCCTATGCGGCGGCCGACGTGGTCGTCTCGCGTTCGGGAGCCTGCTCGGTTTCGGAACTCGCCCTCGCCGGCAAGGCCGTCATCTTCGTCCCCTCGCCCAACGTGGCCGAAGACCACCAGACCAAGAATGCCCGCGCCCTGGCCGACCGGGGAGCGGCCCTGCTCATTCCCGATGCCGAAGCGGTGGGAAAAGCCCTGCCCGCGGCCCTCGTCCTCGCCGGCGACCTGCCTCGCCGGGAGGAACTCGAACGGAACATCCGTACAATGGCTACACCCGACGCCGCACAGCAAGTGGCCTCTGAAATCATCAAACTCGCACGCAGACCATGACGGACACGCAAGCCACAAATATCTATTTCCTGGGAATCGGCGGCATCGGCATGAGCGCCATCGCCCGCTATTACCTGCTCGAAGGGGTCCGGGTGGGCGGATACGACCGGACAGAAACCGCCCTCACGCGCGCTCTCGCCTCCGAAGGGGCCGACATCCATTACGAGGACGACCCGGCCCGCATCGCCGCCCCTTTCCGCAATCCGGACGACACGCTCGTCGTCTATACGCCCGCCATCCCCCACGACCACGCCGAAACGGCCTGGTTCCGCAGCCGCGGCTTCCGTATGCTGAAACGCTCGGAAATCCTCGGCGTACTGGCCGCAGATAAGTATGTCATGGCCGTGGCGGGAACGCACGGAAAGACCACCACCACCACCCTCACCGCATGGCTGAATCACGTGGCCGGCGGAGGCGGCAGCGCTTTCCTCGGCGGCATATCGAAAAATTTCGACAGCAATTTCGTACACGGTCCCGGCAGGCGGCTCGCCGTGGAAGCCGACGAGTTCGACCGCTCGTTCCTCCAACTGTGGCCGGACGCGGCGGTCATCACCTCCGCCGACGCCGACCACCTCGACATCTACGGCACGCACGAAGAGCTGCGCCGCACCTTCGCCCGCTTCGCCGGACAGATAAAACCGGGCGGGACACTCATCATCAAACGGGGCGTAGAGCTCCCGATAGCGAACCGGGACATCCGCACCTACACGTATGCCTGCGACGCGGAGGCCGACTTCCACGCGACCGGACTGGAGGTACAGCCCGACGGCACCTATCGTTTCGACATTGTCTGCCCCGACCGCACCATCCCCGACTGCCGGCTGGGTATCCCCGGCCGGGTGAATGTGGAGAACGCCGTGGCCGCCGTGGCCCTGCTGTGGGTGGCCGGTTTCGATGAGGCAAAGCTCCGTGAGGGACTCGAAACCTTCCGGGGCGTGAAGCGCCGCTTCGACTTCCACATCAATACGCCGGAACTCATCTACATGGACGACTACGCCCACCACCCCGAAGAGTTGCGCGCGGCACTCTCCTCCGTACGGGGCATGTTCCCCGGACGAAAGATAACGGCCGTTTTCCAGCCGCACCTCTATACACGCACACGGGATTTCCATCGCGGTTTCGCCCAGGCGCTCTCACTGGCGGACGAGGTGCTGCTCGTCCCCATCTATCCGGCCCGTGAAGAGCCTATCGAAGGCGTATCGTCCGACATGATAGCGGAACTGCTCACCGTTCCCCACCGCACCGTACCGCTGGAACACATCGCCTTCGAAACGGAAAAGGCCCGCCCGGATATCCTCATCACCTTCGGGGCAGGCAATATCGAGAATTATACGGGCGAAATCGCCCGCCGGCTGCGGGAACGGCCGAAAAAGTGAAATAAAAGGTATGCGTCACACACGCGGGGTTCCTGCCGACGGGAATCCCGCAGGAGTATGGCCTCCGCACCCCTGCACCGCGTACCGTCCATCCCCGTTCATCTCCGTTTGGATTTTTTATCGTAATTTTATGGCCGGAATCGCCCGACAGCGGCTCGGTAGCCGGGACTGCCCGCGACACGATTAACGAACGACATGAACCGCAGCCTGAAAATAGCCCTTTCGTCCATCGCATGGGCGGCTATCGCAGCGTATCTCGTCTGGGCCGGCGGCCTCGGCGAGCGCAAACGTGCGGCAGTATCGGTGCACGAAATGCGAATCTCGGTGCGCGACAGTGCGGAGATAGGAATCATACGCCCGGCTGACGTCAGGCGCTGGATAAACGCTGCCGGCCTCGACCCCGTAGGGAAACACATCGACTCGATAGACCTGATGGCCATCACGCAGACGGTCGGCTCACACGATTTCGTCCGCACCGCCAAAACCTCCGTCGGTCTGGATGGCGTCCTGACTGTGACGATGGACCAGCGCAGGCCGGTCGTACGCATCATGACCGACAACGGATACGACTTCTATTATACAGCCGACGGCTACATCGTTCCGGCCGGACGGCACTCCGCCCATTACGTACCGGTCGTTACGGGCCACTTTGGCCTGCCTTTTGCGAACGGCTTCAGCGGACAGTTAGGTGCGGGGATGGAAGAGACTGAAAAAAAGTCAAATGAAAGTTACGTATTTCTATACAAACTCATTAATTTTGTAGAATATATTGAGGATAATGAGTTCTGGAACGCACAGGTGGTGCAGATAAACGTCCTGCCGCCGCCGAATGCCCGTACCCAACCGGAAATAGAACTGATTCCGAGAGTCGGCGACCATGTCGTACTGCTCGGCTGGTTAGACGGTTACGAACGGAAACTCGATAAACTGCTGGCCTTTTACAGAAAGGCCATGCCGAAAGAGGGCTGGAACAAATGGAACTACATCAACCTCAAATACGACGGCCAGGTGGTATGCAGCAAACGGTAAGCCTCCCTGTGCCGCAGGTATGATTACAGGAGAACAGCGGCACGGCCGCTTTTTTGCAAAAGGGAAAATCACATGCAGGCGGAAAACAAGAACTACATAGTGGCCATCGACCTCGGTTCGGGCAGCGTGACGGCGGCAGCCGGCAGCAAGGACCCCGACGGCAGACTCAACATCATCGACATGGTCTCCAAACCCATGCAGGGCATGTCGTGCGGTGAGGTTATCAATATCGAACAGGTGACGGGCGCAGTCCGTGCCGCCGTAGGCGAACTGGAGGAACATCTCGGCATCAAGGTGACGGAAGCCTATGCGGGCATCTCCGGCCACGATATCAAGTGCGCCGACAGCTCCTACTTCGTCTACGTCAGCGGCGAAGACCACGAAATCTGCGAAGAGGATGTCGCCAAGCTCCACGAAAGCATGAACAGCCTCCAGCCGCCCGAAGGCATCTGCATCCTCGACCGGACGCCGCAGAAGTATGTCATCGACTCGCGCGAAGAGACGATGCAGCCCGTGGGCCGCTTCGGACAGCAACTCGAAGCCACTTTCAACTTCATCCTCGCCAATCGGGGAAGCCTTGAAAGGCTCAACAAGGCTTTCCTGCGGCTCGGCATCGTCCAGCGCCGGCTCTTCACCAACGCGCAGGCGAGCGCAGCCGCGGTACTGACCGAAGACGAAAAGGAACTCGGCGCCGCAGTCATCGACATCGGCGCGGGATGCACGGATATCTGCATCTGGCAGGACAACATCATGCGTTATGTGGGCGTACTGCCGGTCGGTTCGGATGCCATTAACCGCGACATCCGTTCCATCGCCATACCGGAACGGTTCATCGAAAAACTCAAGACCACCCACGGTTATGCCGTGGCGGCTCAGATTCCTGAGGAGAAGCGGTCGCAGAACATCAAGATAAAGGGACGCACCCAACGGGAAAACAAGGAGATTTCGTTCTACAACCTCGCTCAGATAATCGAGGCACGTCTGCTGGACATCGTGGAGAACGTCATGGAGGAGATAAAGGAGTCGGGATATGCCGACAAACTCGGTTCGGGCATCGTCCTCACCGGCGGCGGAGCCTACCTCAAGGATATCGACACCCTCTTCCGGGAACGTACGAAATACGACGTCCGCACAGGCAGCGCCTATCCCGAACTGGTGAACGACCGGTCGCTCCCGGCAGCGGACGACATGCACCTCTCTTCGGCGATAGGTCTGCTGCTGCTCGGCCTGCAGGAGAGCCGCATAGCGGCCGACGCCGAACCGCTCCGGAAAAGAGAGAAAACAGAGGAGCAGACAGACACCGCAGCCGACAGGCAGACACCGACGGACGCAGAACAGCAACCGCAGCCCGACCACGGAGAGGACGCCCGGAAGGAAAAGGAGGAGGATACCGTCAAACGTCCGACGGACGGCGATACGCCCCGTACTCCGAACAACGGCAAAGGCAAGGACAAAAAGAGACCTTTCGGAGGTATCGGCCGATTCTTCAAGGAAATCTTCGAGGTCGTCGATGACGACGAAATATAAACCGCACCAGGCAATGACAGACGAAAACGAAGTAATCGTAGGCATCAAGCTGCCGAAAAAGAATCCCTCCATCATCATGGTACTGGGAGTCGGCGGTGCGGGCGGCAACGCCGTGAACCACATGTACGACCTGGGTATCACGGACGTCACCTTCATGGTCTGCAATACCGACCGGCAGGCCCTCAATGCCAGCCCCGTTCCCATCAAGGTTCAGCTCGGCGAAGGGCTCGGCGCAGGCAACGACCCCAACAAGGGACGGCAGGCCGCGATAGAGAGTCTCGACGACATCGTGCTGCGCTTTGAACAGGAGGGTACCAAGATGGTATTCGTCACGGCGGGCATGGGGGGCGGTACGGGTACGGGAGCCGCACCGGTCATCGCCAAGGCCGCACGCGACCGGGGTATCCTCACCGTCGGCATCGTTACCCTGCCCTTCCACGCAGAGGGACGCAAGCGGGTAGACCAGGCCAACCGGGGGCTCGAAGAGCTGCGCAAAAACGTGGATTCGCTCGTGGTAATCCACAACGACAACATTGCCAAGATATACGGTTCGCTGCCGCTGGAAGAGGCCTTCGGCAAGGCCGACGACATTCTGGCGACGGCAGCCAAGGGTATTGCCGAACTCATCACGAGGGAAGGTAATGTAAACGTGGACTTCGCCGACGTGAAGGCCGTCATGACCGACGGCGGCATGGCGCTCATGGGTTCGGGCCGGGCCAGCGGCGAAGACAAGATAGCCAAAGTGACCGAGGCGGCGCTCTCCTCCCCGCTGCTCAACCATCAGGAGATAAAGGGGGCACGGGACATCCTCTTCAACCTCTCGTACAGCCCGGGACAGATAAGTTTCGACGAAGCCACTTCCGTACTGGAGATGATTCAGCGCAAGGCGAGCCGCGGCATCGGCGACCCGCACTCGGCCAACATCATCTGGGGAGCCGGTGTAGACCCTTCGCTCGACGATGAAATCGTGCTCACCATCGTAGCGACCGGCTTCGACAACGTGAATGCACTCGGAACCCAACAGGGACAGCAGCAGGCCGCGGAACGGCCGGCAACCGGCGGAATTTTCCATACGGCGGGCCGCAAACCGCAGACAAACGCCAACGTCATCCACGTCCGGAAGACCAACCGGCTCGGCGACATCGAAAAATACCTCGCCACCCCGGCCTACATACGCCGCAATGTCCGGCTCACCAACGCCGTCCCAGGCAGCGGCAAGATATCGAAAGTCTCGATGAAGGACGAGACCGACGCACCGCAGCAGGCGGAACAGCCCGAAAACGACCTGTTCGGCCAGCACTGACGCTCCGCCGTCCGGATACCGGAACGGCAGCAAACGCCGCTTCCCGGTACGGCACGCACCGGGAAGGAACCAATACGGATGAATTTTGATACATTTTTGCAGCATATTCCTTTATAAGGGCTTCGACGGTTCGGACATCATAAGCCTCGTCATCCTGGCCGTCCTGATATGTATATCGGCCTTCGCTTCCGGTTCGGAGACGGCCCTCTTTTCGCTGTCGCCCGGCGACATCCGGACGGTCAAAAACCGTGGGAACAAAAGCGACGAAGCTATCCTGAAACTTCTGTCCACGGAGGATTACACGCTGGCAACGATATTGATACTCAACAATCTCGTCAATATCATCATCGTCATTCTCTCAAACAACATCATCGACTCCCTGGTCACATTCACCTCAGCAGGGTGGAACTTCGCATTCAAAACGGTGCTCGTCACCTTCATTCTCCTGCTGTTCGGCGAAATCATCCCGAAGGTGACCGCATCGCACTTTCCCCTCCGTTTCGCCAGTATCATCGCCGTCCCGCTGCTCGGGGTCAGGTCGGCCTTCAAGCCGCTGTCGTGGATACTCGTCAAACTGGGCGAACGGTTCAACCGACGGGCCGCGAAAAGCCATACGAACATCTCGATGGACGAACTGTCGGACGCCCTCGAAATGACGCAGAACCAGAGCAGCGAAGAGAAGAAGATGCTCACCGGAATCGTCGATTTCGTCAATACCAATGTCGAAGACATCATGCAGCCGAGGCTCGACATCACGGCAGTGAACGTGGAGTGGGGATTCAACGAAGTGCGCAACACCATCGTGGAATCGGGATTCTCCCGCATTCCCGCCTACCGCGACAGCATCGATAACATAGAAGGCATTCTCTACGTAAAAGATATGCTGCCGTTCATCGGCGAGAGCGACGACTTCCAATGGCAGAAACAGTTACGGGAAGCCTACTACATACCGGAACACAAAAAGATAAACGACCTGCTCGAAGAGTTCCAGAGCAACAAGGTACACATGGCCATCGTCGTGGACGAGTACGGCTCCACGCTCGGCCTGCTCTCGCTGGAAGACATCCTCGAGGAGATAGTGGGTGAAATAACCGACGAAAGCGACAAGGACGAAACCTTCTACCGCCGACTGGCCGACGGCACCTACATCTTCGACGGCAAAACGCATATCTACGATTTCCTCGACGTGATGCAACTCGACGACGATACGTTCGACGACGTGAAAGGAGAGGCCGAAACCATCGCAGGGCTGATGCTCGAAATCAAACGCGATTTTCTCAAAAAGGGGGATTCCATCACTTCGCACGGCATCACCTTCACCGTAGAATCCGTAGAGAAGCACCGCATCGAAAAGATAAGGATAAAACTTCCCGAAACGACGGAACCGACACCGCAAAGGGAAGCAAACTGACCTTCCACCCCATATGCGGAAAAGGGACAACAGAACGGCAACCCGACTGTCGCTCCCCGTTCTCCGGCCCCGCCACATCAGGCAGCTGGAAAATTACGATACCGTCCGAAGACAGGCAGAGCAACGGACAACAGACGAAACGACGGACAAACCGACACGAACGATAATAACGGATACCACCGACCGCATGGAAACGGTACGAAAGGAAAAGGTATGGCAATCGGCGGATACGACGCTGGTCATCACCCCGCTGCCGGTTACGGCAGCAGCCGCTTCCCTGCTGACGGAAAGCGACCGGAGACACATCGCCTCGCTGACCTGCGACAAACGGCGTAGCGAGCAGACCGCCTGGCGAAGCATCGTCCGCCGTTTCGCCGGAGATTTTCCCATCGCCTATACGCCTGCCGGGGCACCGTATCTACAAGGCGGCGGCCCGCAGATAGGGGTATCCCACACCGACAGCGAAGCAGCCGTCATCCTTTCGGAATGGCGGTGTGCAATAGATATCGAACGCCAGGACAGAAACTTCCGCCGAATCGCAGCACGCTTTGTCTCCCCGGAAGAGGCATCCATGTCGTGCAGCGACACAGCACTCTTCCTCCCCATACTGTGGTGCGCCAAAGAGGCCCTCTACAAATTCTCCGGCCGTACAGGGCTCGGCCTCATCGAAGACCTGCGCGTACTGCGGGCGGAACCGGACGCGGGTACCCTCATGGGTGCCATCCGCAGCACCGACGGAACCTGGCGGGAGTACCCCATGCACGCCTTCACGGGCGGAGACACCGTATGCGTCTGGCTGACGGACGGGGAAACCGCACCGCCCCCTTCCCCGCAATAATACGGATAAACAGCCATATCCGCCAGCCAAACTACACAATTGCGGAATTTTTAATACCTTTACGGATATTAACGAACCGATAATGACCGAAGCAACGAATCCCATATTCATCGCCGGGCCGTGTGTGATAGAGAGCAGCGAACTGCTCGACACGGTAGCGGCGGAACTCGTCCGCCTGCATCAGCAATCGGGCGCAGAAATCATCTTCAAAGCCTCCTTCGACAAAGCCAACCGTACATCCCTCAGCTCGTTCCGCGGACCGGGCTTGGAGAAGGGACTGCAAATGCTCGCAGACATCAAGAGCAGGTACGGCCTGCGCATTCTCACTGACATCCACGAAGCCTGGCAGGCCCAGCCGGCAGGAGAGGTAGTCGACATCATCCAGATACCGGCCTTCCTGTGCCGCCAGACCGACCTGCTCGTTGCCGCAGCGAAAACCGGTCGGACGGTCAACATCAAGAAGGCGCAGTTCCTCTCCGGCAAGGATATGTTCTATCCAGTCCAGAAGGTCAGGGAATCGGGCGGCAGCGAAGTATGGCTCACCGAACGCGGAAATATGTTCGGCTACAACAACCTCATCGTGGACTTCCGCAACATACCCGACATGTTCGAATTCACCCCGCGCGTCATCATGGACTGCACCCACTCGGTGCAGCGGCCCGGCGCAGGACGGGGTATCACCGGCGGCAACCGCGAGTTCGTCCATCCCATGGCCCTTGCAGCCAAGGCATTCGGGGCCAACGGCTACTTCTTCGAAGTACATCCGCAGGCCGATGAGGCGCTCAGCGATGCTGCCAATTCGCTCTTCCTCTCCGACCTTGAAAAAGTCATAACCTCACTCCTATGAGTCCGATAAAAGAGAGTGCCCTGAACACCTTCAGGGCGGAGGCCGAAGCGGTACAGTCGCTCGCTGGCCAGCTTACAGACGATTTTGAAAAAGCCGTCCGCGCGATACTCGCCACGCACGGCAAAGTGATAGTGACCGGCATGGGCAAGTCGGGCTTGGTAGGCCGCAAGATAGCCGCCACGCTGGCCAGTACCGGTACCCCGTCGTTCTTCCTCCATCCGGGGGAAGCCTACCACGGCGACCTCGGCGTGATAGAGGCGGGCGACATCGTGCTCGCACTCTCCAACTCCGGCCAGACCGACGAGGTGCTGCGCCTCATCCCCTACCTGCAGGAGTGCGGCAACACGGTAATCGCCATGACGGGCAACGCCGGTTCGACGCTGGCCAAAAACTCCACCTACCACCTCGACGTATCCGTCAAAAGCGAAGCCTGTCCGCTGAGCCTGGCTCCGACCTGCTCCACCACGGCACAGCTCGCCATGGGAGATGCGCTTGCGGTGGCACTGATGAACGAACGCGGATTCCGGGCCGAAGACTTCGCCCGATTCCATCCGGGAGGCAGTCTCGGCCGACGGCTGCTCACCCGCGTAGGCGACGTCATGCGCAGCGAACATCTGCCGACGGCCTCACCCTCCAGCAGACTCGGCGAGGTCATCATCACCATCAGCGACGCACGCATGGGCGTGGCCGTCATTCTGGATGAAGGGAAGATAGCCGGCATCGTCACCGACGGCGACGTGCGCCGCGCCATGCTGAAATACGGGGCACGGTTCTTCGACATCACTGCGGACGAAATCATGACGCGCACGCCGAAAACGGTCAGCGTAGCCGACCGCCTCACGGATGCCGAACAACTGATGCAGGACAACAAGATACACTCGCTGATTGTGGTGGACCGCGACGGAAAGCTGGCGGGCATCGTAGAGCTCTACGACCTGATGCGCAGCGGGAAATAACGGGGTAGTAGCGGGACGCACGGCGTGCCCCCACACATACGTTTATATTACACGACAGAGCCAAACCATCGTAACCCATGGATGTCAGGATAGCACAGGACTGGAAGGAGATACTCGCACCGGAATTCGACAAGCCCTATTTCGAGGAGCTCATCGGATTCGTCAAACAGGAATACGCATCGCGGAGGATTTTCCCGCGAGGCAGCAATATCTTCCGCGCATTCGACAAATGTCCGCTCGACTCGCTGAAGGTAGTCATCATCGGACAAGACCCCTACCACGGCGAAGGACAGGCCAACGGACTCTGCTTCTCGGTGAACGACGGAGTCCCGTTTCCACCTTCGCTGCGGAACATCTTCACCGAAATAAATGCCGACACCGGCGCACCGATACCGGCCAGCGGCAACCTCGACCGCTGGGCGGAACAGGGGGTGCTGCTGCTCAACGCCGTACTGACCGTCCGGGCACACGAGGCCGCCTCCCATGCAGGCAAGGGCTGGGAGCAGTTCACCGATGCAGTCGTCAAAGCCATTTCGGAGCGAAAAGAGGGGATAGTCTATCTGCTGTGGGGCAGTTACGCACAGCGCAAAGGGGCGATTGTAGACCCGACGCGCAACCTCATACTCAAGTGCCCGCACCCCTCGCCCTTCTCCGCCAACAACGGCTTTTTCGGCTGCCGGCACTTCTCGAAAGCCAACGAATACCTCGCCGGGCACGGCAAGGAGCCGGTGCGCTGGTAATCCGCAGTCTCCCCGGTACGGAACCGGAATCCCGGCTGCGGCAAACTGGAACAGAAGGCGGAACGATACACAAACCTACTGACACGGCAGCGGGGCCGCCTTTCGGAAAGGCGGCCCCGCTGCCGTGAAAACCGGACCTACGCCGTCCCACCGAGTCATATAGGAGACGGTATGAACGGTATCGGTCGATACCCCGGCCGAGCTTCGGCTCGACGACCAACCTGTCGCCGACCACGACATCGTATTCGACCAGATTCTTGACGACACTGCACGTCTGCGTAATCGTCGCAACGTCCCCCTGCCGGTCGAAAACATAGACCATTTCCGAATTCCACTCTTCGACGAACGCTTCATAGCTCACCGGAATGGTGACGTTCGGATCGGGATAGCCGACAAGCGAATCCCAACCGACCGCATCGTCGTCATACGCATCGTTCATTTCGCGAATTTAAATAAGACAAAGAGAGTGAACAATACGATATACAGACTGCATATACCAACGGATGGACAGAAACGGAACAACAAGATAAAAGAGGGAAACACAGCTTCTATACAAGAGCGGGGCATCCGCAATGGATGCCCCGCTCTTACAGAACCGGCTCCTCCGGGAAGCGGACGTCACTTGTCTTCGCACTCGAATTCGTATCCGAGCCGCTTGCCCGTATGCAGCTTGGAAAGCTCGTTACGGGAGTTGAACTGCTCCACCGTCACCAGCTTCGACACGCTGTAAGGCGGCACGTAGAGGTCGAAATCGAGCGCAAACGAGATGGCCGCTTCCAATACCTCGACCAGCGCTTCCCGGTCTATCTGCCGCGTTCCGAACCGGTCGCAACGCTGGGAACATTTCCCTTTGCCCTCCACGAAATACTGCATCTGATGGTTGATGAAAATACGCCCTATCAGGTAGCCTTCGTCCTCTCCCCGATTGTACTTGAAAGAGTCGGCCAGGAAATTATAGATGTTTATCACCCCGCAGTAGGCATTGTCGGCACGCTGCGCCAAATAGGGATTCTTCCATATCTCATGTCCGTCGTGAAACCGGAACACGTCGGTCTGCATGGCGAATATGAGGATGTCTTCGGCGACCTGTATCTGGGCCTCGAACTTGCCCCGGTCACGGTATTCGATACGTATGCGTTTGTCTATCTTTTCGTCCAGCTCCTCGTCCAGCTCGGCCGAGAGCTCCAGCAGCGCCTCTTTCAGCTCGTTGAACACGACGAACGTGTTGTCTGAAACCCGTTGTTTTACAGACGCCTTGTGCGTCAGCTTGTCTATTATCTCTCCCCGTAATTGACCGTCGGAATCCATCTGATTGAATCTGTGTTTTATATGTATGCTATTCGAATTTATTCCCTCAACTTTTACGCGGCCTGTCGATATAGACCTCGTCCCCGGCAGCCGGCCGGCCGGCGGGCAGGTGTTTCCGGTTGAAACGCTTCAGACGCCGCTCCGGAATACCGAGCGCCTGCGCGATGTCGGCATAGGAATCTCCGCTGCGGGCAACCACATAACGCACCCCTTCGCGGGCGAAGATACCGCGCCCGCCCACCGAATGCACCGCAACGGCATAGTTGTCTATGTCTATCGGCTCCTGCGGATAGTAGGCATCCACCATCCCGGACATGGACGGCACCATCGGTACCGCCTCGACACCCGCCAGATAGGCGGGATACTCCCCGTCATCGAGCAGATACAGTTCGTAATCCTCGATACATTTTATCAGCGAAGCGGCATAGTGCGGCGCCGTCGCATATCCGCACTCCTTCAGTCCGTAGGCCCACCCCTTATAATCCTTCGGGTCGAGCCGGAACAATTTCTCGTACCGCGGGCTGTTCTTCAGGAACTCGGAGTGGTCGCGGTAGGAATCCTCGATGGAACCGTAACGCCGGAAACACTCCTGCAGGGCATCGTCGTCGTACCGGACGGTATCGCCTATCCAGTTATTCTTGCACTTGATGCCGAAATGGTTGTTGGAACGGCGCGACAGGTCGCTGTTGCCGTAGCGCGACTCGATGATTCCCTGCGCTATCTTGATACTCGCCGGTATGCCGTACTCTTTCTGCTGCTGAATAGCCAGCGGCGCATAGGTGGCGATATACTCTTCCCGCGTCATCTCCCTCTGGGCCAACGCATCCGCCGCCGCGCCCAGAACTGCGGCGAACAATGCCAAACGCACGAACAACTTCATAGCCATCGAATATTCCGTTAAACGGTCGCAAACACCGTACAAATATAGTAAATATATTCGATGAAAACCGAAAGTGCATGTCGGCCTAAAGGCCGATGCACGCTTGCGAAACAATTCGTTTGAAGCAAATCGACGAAAAAGCGAGCCGCCCCTCCCAAAAGGGCCGGACAGCGGCCTGGCGACCGCTTTCACCGGGGAATCATGGGAATACATTCCAGCCCCGCAGTGCCGTGCGCACGGGAAGAGCAGAAGGTATTGGGAATTCGGCGGAAAAACCTTAGCTTTGTATCCTGTCGGCTTCACAGACGGCAATACATCCACAAATCATAAAACCCTTATCATGTTTACGGAACAGGCGAACAAAATATTCGAACGTTCGATAGCGGACTATCACAATTACGACAACGTGGACCATCCGATAGCCAACCCCTACACGCCGGGGAGCATCGAACATCTGCTCTACCACAAGAACTGGATAGACACCGTGCAGTGGCATCTGGAAGACATCATACGCGACCCGAACATCGACCCCACGGAAGCGCTGCAAATCAAGCGGCGTATCGACGCATCGAACCAGGAACGCACCGATATGGTGGAGTTCATCGACAGTTGGATGCTCGACCGTTATAAAGATGTACAACCCGCTCCCGACGCCCGCATCAACACCGAAACGCCGGCATGGGCCATCGACCGCCTCTCGATACTCGCGCTCAAGATATACCACATGGAACAGGAGGCCTCCCGCACCGACACCGACGAGGCGCACCGCACCGCATGTAGCAAGAAGCTCGCCGTACTCCTGACGCAGAAGGCAGACCTTTCGATAGCGATAGAGGAGCTGCTGGACGATATAGAATCGGGCCGCAAATACATGAAAGTCTATAAACAGATGAAGATGTACAACGACCCGTCGCTCAACCCGGTTCTCTACGGTAAAAAATAGCGGCCGGGATACGTTCCGCAGCATGCGCAACGTTATTACAACGTAACCGTGCGGCAGGCATCCGCTTCGCCCGTTGCGGCATCGCCACGGGAGGAGGCGCCCGGACGGGAACGTAACCTTCCAAATACGCAATCGGTTTTGGCAAAAAAGAGAAAAGATACCGGCCACCTGCTCATTATGCGTCTTTCGGCCATGGGCGACGTGGCGATGACCGTACCCGTCATCGCGGCACTGCGGCGGGCCTACCCCGAACTCCGGATAAGCATCCTCACGAGGAGGGGCTTCCGTCCCTTTTTCCGCGACATTCCCGACCTGTCGTTCGTCGATTTCGACCCGACAGGCCGGCACAAGGGATTTTTCGGACTGGTACGCCTCACCGGAGAGATACGCGCCGCCGGAATCGATACCATCGCCGACCTGCACGACGTGCTCCGGACAAAGGTCGTCCGGACGTTCGCCCGCCTCACGGGTATCCGTACGGCGGTGATAGACAAGGGCCGGAAAGAGAAGCGGGAGATGACGCGCCGGGCGGGCAAGCGTCTCGTACCGCTGGCTCCCATGACCGAACGCTACCGCCATACGATACGCCGTCTGGGCTTCGACTTCGATATGCCGCGCGAACCGCAAACGAAGCCATGCACCGTTCCCGAACCGATTCAGGAGACGGTCGGCCCCAAAGAGGGACGCTGGATAGGCATCGCCCCCTTCGCCAAACACCGCGGCAAGATATACCCCATTCCCCTGACCGACGAACTGATAGGACTCCTCAACGAGACCTACGACCGCGTATTCATATTCGGCGGCGGCGAACACGAAAAGAGTTTCGCCGAAGGGATGGAACGACGGCATAAAGGGGTGGTTTCGGTCATCGGACGCATGAGCATGTCGCAGGAGATGGACCTCATCGGCAATCTGGACGCCATCGTCACCATGGATTCGGCCACCATGCACATCGCCTCGCTGCTCGGCATCCCCGTGGTATCGGTATGGGGTGCTACGCATCCCTTCGCAGGATTCTACGGCTACGGCCAACATCCGGACAATGCGGTACAGGCCGACCTGCCCTGCCGCCCGTGTTCGGTATTCGGAGACAGGCCCTGCATATCCGGCGATTACAGATGCTTATCCTCGATACGTCCTCAGGAAATAGCGGACAGGGTGGCCAAAGCGGTCGCCGCACAGAAAAGCGACAGACGGTAACGCCCCCTACGAACCCGACAACGCACAGTTCCTGGCCGGTTTCCTGCTATTGCAGCAGATACGATAACCTCTTCATGCGCCGAAAAGGGGGCGGACTGTTTACGTAAGCCGGTCCTTCCATCATCACCGCCATCGGGACGGCGCAGTCCGCTACCATCTCAGTCCCGTACCGACAACCGTACCTGCCGGTCTCGTTCTACATGGTCGGGCATAGGCAGCAACCCGATTACCCTCATCGGGGCTTCCCATTTCCCCCTTTTCGGGCTGCCGGCCGTCAGCGGGCCCGTTTGCATCGTCGTCGGTACAGTCATCATCGACATAATTCCCGCAATCCGTCTCGCACCGGCCGAAAGAGACACCCGACCGAACCTTTCCGGTACGGGCGACGACCGTTCCCTACCACCGACCGCCGGAAAACCCTCACTCCTCCGACCAGGGAACGTTTTTACTTGTTATATCATTCACAGTTATTTTGCGCTCTTAAAAATAAAAACTATCTTTGGCAGACATTTTGGGATGACCGTACCGAAAGGTACGGAAATTCCGAAAGGGCAAAACAAATCAAGCAGAAAAACATTAACCATCAAACTTTTCAGCAATGAACATACCTGCTAATCTCAAGTATTCCAACGACCACGAATGGGTAAGGGTGGAAGGTAACGAAGCATTCGTCGGCATCACCGACTTCGCACAGGGCCAGCTCGGCGACATCGTATTCGTTGATGTTCCCACTGTAGGCGAATCGCTCGGCCAGAACGAAGTTTTCGGTTCGATAGAGGCCGTCAAGACCGTATCCGACGCATTCCTTCCCGTAAGCGGCGAGATACTCGAATTCAACGAAGCACTCGAAAACGACCCGGCCCTCGTGAACAAGGACCCGTACGGCGAAGGGTGGATTATCAAGGTCAACATGGCCAACCCCGCCGAAGTGGATACCCTGCTCTCGGCCGACGACTACGCGAAACTCGTAGGCTGATACGGGCAGGAGGAGAGGCTCCTTTCGTCAGGTTAGGTTAATAGGTTAAGATATAGGCTCCCGTGCGTCGTACGGAAAACAATCCGGCGACAGCACGGCGGAGGCCCGTAAAAGTTAAACATAAAACATCAGATTATGTCAAAAGTAACAGTTGTCGGCGCAGGTAACGTAGGCGCTACCTGTGTGAATGCGATGGCCATCCGCGAAACAGCCGGCGAAATCGTACTCCTCGACATCAAGGAGGGGCTGGCCGAAGGCAAGGTTCTCGACATGTACCAGACCTCGACGTTGATGGACTTCGACACCAACCTGCTTGGCGTCACCAACGACTATGCAAAGACGGCGGGTTCGGATGTGGTAGTGATTACGTCGGGCATGCCGCGCAAACCGGGCATGTCGCGCGAAGACCTGATAGGCGTGAATGCCGGTATCGTGAAAGACGTGGTCACCAATATCCTCAAATACTCTCCCGACGCCATCCTGCTTATCGTCAGCAACCCGATGGATACCATGACCACGCTGGCCCAGAAGGTCAGCGGTCTGCCCACCAACCGCGTATTCGGCATGGGCGGCGCGCTGGACAGCGCCCGTTTCCGCGGATACCTCGCCAAAGCGCTCGGTGCCAGCGCAAACGACGTGGACGGCATGGTCATCGGCGGACACGGCGACACGACCATGATTCCGCTCGTCAGCAAGGCATCCTATAAGGGGGTTCCCGTCAGCGAATTCCTCGATGAGAAAACGCTCGGCGAGATAGCAGCGGCCACGATGGTCGGCGGAGCCACCCTCACCAAGATGCTCGGAACGTCGGCATGGTATGCTCCTGGAGCAGCCGCTGCCCGCATCGTGGAAAGCATCATCAACGACGAGAAGAAAGTATTCCCCTCCTGCGTACACCTCGAAGGACAGTACGGTCAGGACGACCTCTACATCGGCGCTCCGGCCGTCATCGGTCGCAACGGTGCCGAGAAGGTAATTGAAATAAACCTGAACGAAACGGAGAAAGCCGCATTCGCCAAGAGTGCGGAGGCGGTTCGCAATACGAACAAAGTCCTTTACGAGATAGGCGCTTTATAATCCGGGAACGACCGGAGCGGGCGCTTCGCTCCCTCAACACCGACGCCCATGACGATTTCCTCGTCATGGGCGTTTTGCCGTCCACAAAAGGTCATGTTGCCCCCCAGACACTATCTAAAGTAGAATAACCCGGCGTTTCTTAACAAGTTGCCCAACGCGCCGGAGCCGGATTATAAATCCTCTCCCTGAGCATGGTTGCATTCGTTGTCATAAAAAAGGAATATTTGATATTTCCAACCTTTTTGATCTATCATAAACCAGACAGAATTCTTCGACCAATCATCCAGCATGTCTATAAAATAAGCTATTAAAACTTTTTGTCCTGCTGACATATTGGCTAAATCTTCTTGTTTATATACAGATGCTATATCCGTTTTGATTTTTGTCACAAGGGCTGTGCTGTCCGCAACATAAGCCGGAATTTGAAAAAAAGCGGCTTCATAACGTTTATTATGTACCGTTATTTCATATGAAATATCCTCCGTATCGGGAATGATACAAGTATTATAATCTTGGAATGACAGGTATTTCGGGTTGTTTTGAAATTGTCTGCAAAGGGTATTAAACGCTATCCGGAGGTCCGTTTCATTGTAGTAAGTAGCGTACTCTATCGCAATACGCCATACTTTGTCGCTGTTCGTTACCACATGAATGCGAACCTGATGGCCGTTGAACTCACCTTCCAGCACATCACGGTCGTATGGGTCTGTCACATAACCTTTAGCTATGAGCTTGCGTATCATTTCGGATTTGCTTCCATCGATGGGAATGCCGAGAAATTGCGTGACGTTATGCTGTGCATGCAGTGAACTTGCAAACAGGAGCGCTGCTGCAATCATAAAGAATTTTTTCATGTCATCGTTCGTTGCGGTTCCCCAGCTCCCACAAGAACCTTTATAAATCACGAAGCGTGGAACTGCAATATATGATATTCGGGAAGTCTAATAAAGACGAAAATGAAAAAAAGAGCTAAACAAGTGCAAATATAACCTCTAATATTCAATACTTTATGTGGTATCAGATTCGGGAATAACTTTTTAATTTGTCTTAATCCGTTGCAAGTTTCTTCGGGATATATGGGAACATATTCGGGAATTTATTTACCTTTGTCATGTAATCAAAAAAGGCATAGCAAATGAAAATTTCCGTCTATCTGAAAAAATGTTCCGCGACCACTTCAAACATCTGCTTCCGGGTACGGGAGAAGAACGTGGACATCAAAGTGGTTTCCCCCATCGCGGTCCATGACAAGTATTGGGATGCCGATACCTTATGTTACAGGCGAACGACTGCCGTGACGGCCATTGAACAGAAGCGGGTGCCCGAACAGATCGCCGCCATCATCGAGCGGGCGGAGAACACATTCACGGCCAAGGCCGACAGCAGGTGGATGAGGCAGGTCATCGAGGATGTGCTGTACCCGGCCCGTGCCTTCGAGCGGAACCACCCGAACCTGCTCGCCCGCGTCCACGAGTATCTGGAAAAGTTCGACGGGGCGGAAAGAACCAAGGAACACATCATACGCTTTGAGCGCAGGATGTCGCGCTACCATGACTACCGGCGGGAGATACTGGGCGAGACGGACTTCACCCTCTTCGTGGAGACCGTCACGCTGGAACAGATGAACGACTTCAGGGAGTACGTCGCCAACGAGTACCTGCTCCGCCAGGAGTATCCTGACTTTTACACTCCCCGTATGTTCATCAACCACAAGCCCAAGCCTCTATCCAACACGACCGTCATCAATACCATGAACCTTTTCTGCACGTTCCTGCACTGGTGCAAGAGAATGAAGTATTCCGACAACGAAGTCTATGCTGTTTATGGTTGCAAGGAGCCGACATACGGCGACCCGTTCTATCTCACATCTGAAGAGAGGAATGTCCTGTACGACGCGGATCTGAGCGACTGCCCGAAACTGGCTGTCATCCGGGACATTTTCGTGTTCCACTGTTATGTCGGTTGCCGTGTCGGTGATCTCTACAGGATGACCAAGGAGAACATCAAGGACGGTTTTCTGGAGTATATGCCTCAAAAGACAAAGAAGTGTCAGGCGAAAACCGTCAGGGTCCCATTGCATGAAAAGGCGGTCAGAATACTGGAACGCTATAGCGGGAATACCGACAAGCTGCTTCCGTTCAAGCCCATCAATACTTACAATCTGGGTATACGGGAACTGCTGAAACATTGTGGCATTGATCGCATGGTGACCATCCTCGACACGCACGGCTACAACACCGTGCAGAAGCCCCTGTACGAGGTGGCCACCAGCCATACGGCACGCAAGACCTTCGTGGGTAACCTATACCGGCAGGTGCCCGACCCAAACCTGATAGCCTCCATGTCGGGACACGTGGAGGGCAGCAGGGCGTTCAACCGCTACCGCACGATAGACGATGACATGAAGCGCAGGCTTGTGGACATGATAGATTAGACAGAAAGGAGGACATACATATGAAAGTGACCGCATTCATCCGGAAGACCGCCGCCAAGAACAACATCACCGACCAGGCTCGGGTCTATTTCCGTGTCCGGGACATCGGCGGCGTGGACATCAAGGCCGCGAGCGAACTGTCCATCAACCCCAACCACTGGAGCCCGGAACGGCAGGGCTACAAGCCCCGCGTGGCCCTGGTGTCGGAGGAGAAGAAGATGGGCTTCGACAAGGACGTGCAGCAGATCACCCACCTCATTACGAAAGAATACCACCGGGGAGTGGACGGCAGCTGGCTCAAGGGGCTGATAGAGGAATACCACCATCCCGGCATCAACGCCAGGGGCGGCAACAAGGCCGACGAGTACCTGCTCTCGTTCCAGATACGGAAATACGTCGAGGAAACACCGCTTGCGGATGAAAGCCGGAAACACCATCTAGACAATCTCAACAAAGTGCTGCGCTACGAGCGTTTCCGCCACGAGGTGCTGCACCAGCGGGGCTTCCACCTCTGCATCGACACCATTACAGCGGACGACATCAGGGACTTCAAGCTGTGGATGCAGGAGGAACACAGGTATGTGGACATGTACCCCGTATTCTACCGGAACGAGAAACTCCGCGATGTCGGGCAGAAGCGTTCCGAGAACAGCATGTCGGGTTCCCTCTACCGCATCCGCACCGTCATCAAGTGGTGCATCAAGCGCGGGCTGACAAGGAACAATCCCTTTGACCAGTACCAGATTGCCCGGCCGATGTACGGCGACCCGTTCTACCTGACGCTCGAAGAGCGGGACAAGGTGTACTACGCCGACCTGAGCGGCATGGGGGCAACCTATCCGGTCTACCGTGACATCTTCATGTTCCAGTGCCTGATAGGATGCCGCGTGAGCGACTTGAACAGGCTGACCAAGGCTAACATCGTGGACGGTTTCGTGGAGTACATCCCGCAGAAGACGAAGATGGAACATGCCAATACAGTGCGTGTGCCGCTCAACCAAAAAGCACGGGACATACTGGAACGCTACAAGGATCTGGAGAACGCCCTGCTCCCCCGGTTCTCACACTTCGGCTACAACAAGAAGATAAAGGAGATACTCAAGTACGTGGGCATCGACCGCAAGGTCATAGTCCTCGACCCCAAGACAAGGGAGGATGTGGCAAGACCTTTATACGAGGTAGCATCTACCCATACGGCGCGCAAGACCTTCATCGGCAATCTCTACAGGCAGGTCAAGGATCCGAACCTGATTGCCTCCATGTCGGGACATTCGGAAGGCAGTCGCGCTTTTGCACGATACCGCAAGATTGACGACGAGATGAAGAAGGAACTGGTGAACCTATTAGACTGATTGCCATATCCCTCTTTTATTATCTTATATCCCAAAAATCCTACGAATATGGACGAGCAGAAACAAACATACGAACAGTTCAAGGCGGACATCCTCCAGTGGAAGGACGCGCACAGGGAGGAATACCGCCGCTTCGCTAAAATGATGGCGGACGGGAACGAGATGCAGTACCTTGCCGTCTGCCGCGCCATCTTCAAGCAACTGCCCGGAATCAGGCGGGAATGGCAACAGTCATGGTGTGACGACAGCACGGACGGCTTCAGGAACATAGGCCTCCATTTCAAGGAGAACGCGGTGCCTGGGCAAATCGTGGAACTGTACAGGAAACAGAGGGAAAAAGACACTGCCCCGCCTCCGTCCACATTCTGGGGCAGGATGAGATACATTTTCAGACAGAGTCTGAGAAAACGCTGCGTAACCCTGTCTGCCCCTCTCGTGCTGAGCTGGCTGTACTACGGCAAAAGTTTCGAGGCGATGGTTGACATGGTCAGCAGGCAGGCGGGACATCCCAAGGCAGGGAACGCCGAAAGGATTGGCTGCTCCATTGTCGTCAAACAGATTATTGAAGTGTCCATAAAGAACGGTTTCCGAACGCAGGAGGACTGGGACAGCCACTTTGCCATGAAAGACGCAATTGAGAAAGGCAGCATCGGTGAATGGGCTTTGCAGTCCTTAAAGGACGGGATGGGAGGCGGTGATACCGAATGCTGTCCGACAGCAACGGAGTCCGTCAGCGGTACGGTGCCGCAGGCGCAGCGGGCGGCCGGAAAGAAGAAGATACAGGAGCGGCCGCTTGCGGATTATCTCAAGTGTGGAAACAGGGAGGAAGTCCTGCAATGCATCCGCCGTTTCGTTTCCATAAACACGAGCGCGGTCCACCAGGCACTCCCGTTCTATGTGCTGAAAGACCTACAGCTGGTGGCCGGAATGCACGCCGCCAAGGAGTACAGTGTGGGGATGGCACTGCAGTTCCCCGACCTGCCCTCGCTGAAAAGCGAGAGCGCCATACGGCAGGCGGTCGGCTTCCTGAAGACGGCAAAGCACGTAATCAAAGACGGCAGGGACCAGTCCGCCCCGCTCATCGAAAGCGACGAGAACCGGGAACTGTACCGGACACTGGTGGCAGAAATCAAGAAAATCATCTCTGATGATGAAGCGGAAACGGCCGCCGGATAAGGCAAAATGAGCCGTTTTACATGGTCATGCAGACTTGAATTGTCATGACAATTTAAGACAAGGCCTTATATATCAATCCGTTTCAATTCCCATATACTTTTGCACCGTCAACCTTTTCCCTAAGGTCGGCGGTGCTTCTCTTTTATAAGCCATCGGAAGCGGGGCATCAGGGAACTTTTGAAGATGGCCTTCACAAACTTCAAAACTGATATTTATGATCACCATAGAAAGTCTGGTCGAACAGGGCGCGAACGTGAAACTGGAAGTCACGCCCGCCGACCTTAAGATGTTTGCCGAGTCCATCGTGCAGCGCACCATCATGGCGCAGCAGGAGGAACGGGATGCCGCCATGAAGCGTGAGGCGGAAGAGACATGGCTCAATACGAAACAGGTCCGTGAGTTGTTGAGCGTGTGCGAGGGCACACTCAACCTGTGGGCAAAGCGGGGCTACCTTGTGCCTGTCAAGGTGGGCAACAAGAACATGTATGCCAGGTCGGATGTCCGGCGTGTGCAGACGGGAGGGAAATCCGAGAGTGTGACATCCTATTGCAAGAAGAGAAATGGCTGACATGACACACACCCGACTTGAACTGTGCAACATGATCCGCATGGAGGCGGAACATACCGAAGACACCGGCTTCCCTCTGGAAGTGTTCCCGCAGACGGTTCAATCCGTCATCCTTGACATGGCCCGGTACGAGAACTACAAGACAGAGTTCATAGCGACTGCCATGATTTCGGCTGTATCTGCGGCATTGGGCGGCACCTACCGTATCCGCATCAAAGGCGAATGGCAGAGCAATGCCGCCCTCTACATCATCCTCGTGGGCAGGCCGGGACTGGGCAAGACACCGCCGCTGGAGGCGGCATACCGTCCCATACGGAAGCACGACTATGCCCTATTCAAGGCGTATGAGTCGGAGTTGGAGGCATGGAAAGCTGCCGGGGAAAACGGGAAGAAGCCCGTACTGCGGCGTACCGTCGTGTCCGACTTCACCCCCGAATCGCTCCTGCTGACGCACAACAACAATCCCCGTAGCGTGGTCATCCTCGTGGACGAGATCATGGGGATGTTCAACTCTGCCAACCGCTATACCAACGGACAGCTCATAGAGCAGCTGCTCACGGCATGGAGCGGCGGTGCTCTGGATGTGACAAGGGTCGGCAACACTGTACCCGTACATATAGAACAGCCATGCATCAATATCGTCGGAACCACGCAGACCAAGCGTGTACACGAACTGCTCACGAAAGGCTTCGAGGAGAACGGACTGCTCGACCGTATCCTGTTCGTGCTGCCCAAATCCCGTGAAGTGTCAAAATGGACTGATTGGGATGATGGCGGGGAGGACAGGGCATCTCTGGCAGCGGCACGCTGGGAGCAGATACTTTTCAAGGTTCTTGCCCTTGACTATGATACGGGAGAGGCGCCCCATGTGCTGTCCATGGACAGGGAGGCAAAAGAGTATTTCTTCTCATGGTGGAATAGGAAAGTGGAACGCATCAACCAAATAGAGGATGATGCCGAGGTGGACAGCCGGGAAATGAAACATCCGGCTCATGTAGCCCGTCTTGCATTGATAATTCAGGTTTTGCGCCACGCGTCCGGTGAAAGTCACCTGCAGTTTATAGATGTATCATCGGTGAAAGCTGCCATAAGGCTTAATGACTATTTTGAGGAATCATACACGCGTATCCGTTCATTCGTGGCAGAGGACATGTGCGAGGAACCGCCCAAGGTACTGCTGTCATTGCTGCCGGACACGTTCGACACGAAGACGGCCATCGCCACAGGCAAGGAACAGCAGAATGTCAGCGAGCGCACGGTGATGAACTACCTCAGGGAACTGTGCAGGAGCGGGTTACTGCGGAAGTCCAAGGCCGGGCATTACGAAAAAGTCATATATGATAAATCTGTTAAATCTAATGAAAACGATAATGAACCGCCAACCCGAAACTGCAACTGATGACCCCTTGTTGCAGCCTGCAGTCTTTGCAGTTTTGCAGTCTCGGAGTACCGGAAAGGTAAAATTCCTGCAAGACTGCAAGAACTGCAGACTGCAAATGGCCGTTTTCATTTGCAGGAATCCACAAAAGAGAGCATCATGAACGGATACAGATTCCATCTTCAGAAATACAGGCCGGGCAGCAAGACCGCCTGTCCGGAGTGCGGCAGGAAGTTCTGCTTTACCCGTTATATCGACGAGGCGGGAGAGATTTCCTTCCCTGACAACGTGGGTATCTGTGACCATATCAACAGTTGCGGCTACCACTATACTCCGAAAGAATACTTCCGGGACAATCCGACTGTCAAAGAAAAATTGAATGAGCAGGAAAGGAACGGCGACACACCGATAGTTGCAAAAGCGTTGGCAAAGCCACAGCCCGAACAGGAGCCACGGATATCCTTTCTTCCCTCCGATTGGGTGGAGCAGTCCATGCGCAGGTACGACATCAACCCCTTATATCGCTACTTCACCAAGGTGGCCGGCAAGGAGGATACGGACAGGCTGTTCCTCCTCTACAAAGTCGGCACGTCAAGGATGTGGAACGGGGCGGCCGTATTCTGGCAGACAGACCGGGACGGCAATGTGCGTGCGGGCAAGATCATGGGTTATGACGCTGAAACGGGACACCGGGTCAAAGAGCCTTTCAATCAGGTCAGTTGGGTTCATTCGGTGAGGAGGGTGCAAGACTTCCGCATGAAACAGTGCCTGTTCGGTGAGCACCTGCTGTCGGACACCTCCGCCGCCATGTCCGCCAAGCCCGTAGCCATTGTCGAGAGCGAGAAGACAGCTCTTGTCGCGGCTCTTTTCATCCCGGACTTCATCTGGCTAGCCACCGGAGGGATGCACGGGTGCTTCAACAGCGAAGCCATGCAGGTATTGCGCGGCCGGGAGGTTGTCCTCTTCCCCGACCTCAAGGCGACGGAAGAATGGAGGCGACGGCTGCCGATGATGGAATCCTTTTGCAGGCGTGCCACATGCTCCGACATGCTGGAGAGGATCGCGACCGGTGCACAGCGTGAAGCCGGACTGGACATCGCCGACTTCCTGCTGATGGAGGACACGCCGCAGATGATCCTTCAACAGATGACAGCGCGCAATCCCGTATTGCAGTCCCTCATCGACGCTTTCGGGCTCGAACTGATTGATGCGAAAAAAACGGAATGACAGGAAGGCACCGGACAGCTTGCTGTCCCAAGGGAAAGGGGTTGTAAAATCCCGTAGCTTATTAGGGCATTTTCACCGCCTCCGCTCCGCGTCCGGCAGTCAAAAAGCCCATAGCCCTAGGGAATACCTCAGGCTCCAAATATATGCCTCCGGCAATAAAACGGGATTTTACAACAAAAATGACAACCATAAAACGAACAGATATGAGCAATACACAATACGCAGTCTGCCACCTACAGCGTGGCAGCGGCAATGACAGCGGAATGTCATGCCATATAGAAAGAAAAGATGCCAAGGGAAAAATTTATGTGCCGGCCAATGCCAATGCGGACCGGACACATCTCAACCGTGAGCTGGTCAGGTTCCCTGAAGGAGTGCCCAACCGTACCGAGGCGGTACAGCACCGCATCGACACGGCCGGGCTGCGCCGCAAGGTCGGCAAAAACCAGACAAAAGCCATCCGTATCATCCTGACCGGGACGCATGAGCAGATGATGAAAATTGCCAATGACGGTAGGCTGAACAGTTGGATCGATGCCAATCTCAAATGGCTAAAGGACACCTTCGGTGAAGAGAACCTTGTATCGTGCGTGCTACACATGGACGAGAAGACTCCCCACCTGCACGCCACCGTCGTTCCCATTGTAACCGGTGAGCGTATCCGCAGGAAGCGGGAGGGCGAGAAGAAATATGAGACGAAATCCGGTCCCCGTTTGTCAGCGGATGATGTGATGCGGCGCACCAAGCTTCATGAATACCAGAACAGTTACGCAGCGGCCATGAAGCCGTTCGGGTTGCAGCGTGGGATTGTCGGCTCCACCGCCAAGCATCAGGTCAACTCGGAATATTACAGGCAGCAGGTAATCCAATATGAAGAGGACATAGCCAAGCTGCAGGCCGATGTGGAGAAGGCACAGGAGGGCAAGAATACCATCCTTGCGTGGTTCGGAAAGGGAGACCTCGCCAAGGCAAAGAAGGAACTTGCGGACAAGGACGGGCAGATTGCCGAACTTAATAGACAGATTAAGGCTCTTCAGGCAGAAAAGATCCGGTTGCAGGAACAGCATAAATCAGAAATCGGGAAACTGCGAAATGGCTATCAAGTGGAGATAGACAAAGCCATCCGCAGGGCGGAAACCGCCGAACGGCAGTCAAAAGAGAAAGATACCGTTATAGACAAGCAGCGGAAGCAAATAGGTCTGCTCGACCGTAAGGCAAACCCTCAGCGCTATAGCCTCTCATCCGGTGCCGAGCTTGTCCGAATCAACGTGTCCAACTATCGGAATCCGTCGCTTCACATCTGGACACGGGTCGGAGAGGAGCTTTTTGAGGACACAAAATTCCAGATAGACTATGATGTGGCCCAAAGACATTTCAACGGACAAATCACGGACGAGGAATTTGTCAACGCTGTATTCGATCCGCAGGAACAGGTAAATGGAAAACAGGCGGAATTGCTGGGCGCTGTTTTCACCCTTGCCGCCGGAGGACCGGCGGAGGTTCATGTTGGTACTGGTGGAGGCGGTTCTTCTTCTGAACTTCCGTGGAGAGATAAAGATAAATACTCCAAGAAACAAACAACCACAAGACGATGATTAAAGACATGTGAGGTATGGAATTAAAAAATAGAACCCATGGGAGCAAACAATTTGCAGAAAAGACAGGTATGTATCGAAAAATAATGCCTCTAAAACCTTTGTTCTTCAAAACAAAAGAGGTATCATATACCTAAAAATGGTATATGGCTACATCCGCGTTTCCACCGACAAGCAGACGGTGGAAAACCAACGTTTTGAGATAGAGCGTTTCTGCAAAAAAGAAGGATTGACGATAGATGGCTGGATAGAAGAAACTATCTCTGGTACAAAGAACTATTCTAAACGGGCACTCGGCAAGCTTCTAAACCGAATTGTCAAAGATGATTTGATAATCTGTACAGAGTTATCTCGTCTTGGACGCAACCTCTTTATGATTATGGAAATACTCAATATCTGTATGACAAAAGAGAGTCGCGTTTGGACGATTAAAGATAATTACCGTCTTGGCGATGACATTCAAAGCAAAGTACTTGCTTTTGCTTTCGGACTATCCGCAGAAATAGAACGTAACTTGATTTCTCAGCGGACAAAAGAAGCCCTTGCTCGGTTAAAAAAGGAAGGACATCAAGTCGGTAGAGGTCAAGGTCAACGCAATAAGCAGTTGAACGCAAAATGTGTGGCAAAGCACAAATACATAGAGGGTCAAATGGCAAAAGGGATAAGCGTTCCGCAGATAGCTAAGAAATTGAAAATTGCAAGGGGTACACTATATCGATATTTGGCATATACCGGATTGAGAACTCCAACAAAATCAAGGAATGGCAGATGGGAGCGTGGTATCTATTAACCGTCCCTCCTTATCGAACAAACGGACGGTAAGCGCATCGTATTCCGCAGGCGGAACGGCGACATACACCGACAGAGGCGTATCGGAAAGCTGCGTATCGATACCCGTTACGGTCACCGAGCGGGCAGTCTGCTCCGTCTTCGCATAACCGACGAAAGAACCGTCGGCACCAAAATACATCCTGCCCGAAAGATTCAGCGCCTGCTCGCTCAAATCGGTATTGCTCGTCAACATGAGTTTGGAAAGCACCGTACTGCCCGTAATGCGCAGTTCCAGCAATCCGAATACGTTCCGGAAAGCGAGACCGGATTCCGGGTCGCTGCCCGAAGCGACCATGGGATTGCAATCCGAAGCGAACGTTCCTGCCACATAAGTCTGTCCGGTAGGTATCTCCATAGCCACCGACCCCGAATCATAAACCGCACCTGCGGCCGGGTACGCCGCATAATACATACCGTCGGAACCGGCATCGAGCCAATCGCCGGTGAAAGTCGCCGAACGCTCCCCGGCTCCGTCCGTCAATCCGAACATGGAGCTGCTGCCGCTGTCGTTCATCAGAAGAAACGAGTCACCCTCGTTCCACACGACCGAATAGTCGGCACCCAGTGCGGTACGTGTCACCTCCGTCGTCGCACGGATGGTCATCCCGCTTTGCGGCCCTACCGGCTCCGGCCCCTGCGTACACGAAAAGAGCAGCACCGCCGCAGCGGTCACCGCCGTGCAAAGGCCGCACATCACATTCCGTCCAATCTGTTTCATAGTCCTGAATTTAAGGTTAATGTTTAGCCAAAGATAAAGATACATTTTCGCATTTAAAACATTATATATAAACGATATAAATTATCCGGAAAAGCACCGCTGCGGCGCCAGGAGGTACGGCGCACGCCTCGCCGGGAGACCGCCGGAAGACCGCCAGAAGCGCCACCGACAGGGATACTCCATCCTCTCCCACGGCCGGTAGCCGCCCTTTCGTCCGGCAAAATAAAATAATCCGGAGGCCGTTTATTTTATACAAGATAAAATACTATCTTTGCGAAGTTTTTAACGACACTTAAACACTAAAGAAATGGCTTACAAAATTGATGAGAATGTCTGCATCTCCTGCGGCTCATGCGCCGGAGAATGTCCCACCGAAGCGATTTCGGCCGGTGATAACTCCTATGTTATCGACGCCGACAAATGCATCTCCTGCGGCACCTGCGCAAGTGTTTGCCCGACGGAGGCTATTTCGGAGGAGTAAACCGGATATTTCCAGAATACGAAAGAGGGGTATGGCAGCGGCCGTGCCCCTTTTCGTTTCCCCTGCCGGAACGTCCTCCCCGCTTTCCGCCCGGCAGACCGCTATTTTTCGTAACTTCGCATGCAAAAAGGGAAAACACGATGAATTTCGAAACCATCCGCGGCAAAGCGCTCGACCGGGTGCCGCTCACTTTCGACGAAGCGCTGTGGCTCTACGAAACGGTCCCGCCCGCACGGCTTTTCCGCCTGGCCGACGCACTGCGCCGCAGTGCAGTGGAAGAGCCCGGTACCGTGACCTGGCAGATAGACCGCAACGTCAACATCACCAACGTCTGCATCTCGGGCTGTAAGTTCTGCAATTTCCACTGCCGGCCCGGCGAGCGCACCGCCTACATCACGACCCCCGAAGCCTATGACGCCAAGATAGAGGAGACCCTGCGGTTGGGCGGCGACCAACTGCTGCTGCAGGGCGGCTTGCACCCCCGCCTCGACATCGCCTTTTACGAAGAGCTCTTCCGCGGCCTCAAGGCCCGCCATCCGGAAATCCGGCTCCATGCCCTCGGTGCCCCGGAGGTCGCCCACATCGCCCGTATCAGCTGCCTCTCGATAGGCGAGACGCTGCGACGGCTGCACGAGGCAGGGCTCGATTCGCTGCCTGGCGCGGGCGCGGAGATTCTCTGCGACGAAGTGCGCCGCCGCATCTCACCCGGCAAACCCTCCGTCGCACAATGGTGCGAAGTGATGCGCGAAGCCCACCGGATAAACCTGCCCACCTCGGCTACCATGATGTACGGCCATGTGGAGACACCCGCCCAGCGCATCGAACACCTGTTGCTGCTGCGCGACCTGCAGGCCGAATGCCCGGAGGGCCACTACGGTTTCATCGCCTTCATCCCGTGGATATTCTGCAGCGAGGGTACCCGGCTCGAAAAGGAGGGGGTACGTTCCCGCTTCTCCCCGCTCGAATACCTGCGTCTCATCGCCGTCAGCCGCATCGTACTCCACAACATACGCAACATACAGGCTTCGTGGCTCACCGTCGGCAAGGCCACGGCACAGATAGCCCTGCACTGCGGAGCCAACGATTTCGGCTCGATAATGATAGAGGAGAACGTGGTCTCCTCGGCAGGCGCCCGCAACGCTTTCGATGCCGAAGGCATCCAGCGGGCCATCCGTGAAGCGGGTTTCACTCCACAGCTGCGCGACCAGCTCTACCGAAAGCGCGACTACGCCGCGGCCCTCTCCCGGCAGTAACCTCCGGCCCCGAAACAAACGGAACAACAGCCCTGCAACGAGAAGGCCCGCAAAGAGTAAAACGGGGGCGTCTCCTCCCGGTGTCCGCAGTTTTCCGCTCCGGCGAAACAGGCAGCATCCGGACTACCGCACAAAACCGCCCGACACGCCGAACATTGCCGTTCCGACGGGCAGTACGGAACGAAGCCGCTCCAGGAAACAGGCATGCAGCGGAAAGGCTCGCTCAAAACACACGGGAACCGGCCGGGCCGCCGAACCGCAAAGCCCGTCAGGCACAACGGAGGAACATCCACGGACAACCCGTCGAACCGAAACGTTCCGGATGCCGAAGAGCGACAGACACAACGGAGGGGCCGCATCGGTCGATGCGGCCCCTCCGTTGCATCCGCCCCCCGGCGGACTATTTCGCGGCGCGCTTGCGCTCCGTCTCGTCAAGCAGGATTTTCCGCAGCCGCATCGCCTTGGGCGTCACCTCCACATACTCATCCTCCTTGATATACTCCAGCGCCTCTTCGAGCGAAAAGATGACCGCCGGAGCGATGTTCATCTTCTCGTCGGAACCGCTCGCCCGCATGTTGGTCAGCTTCTTCGACTTGGTCAGGTTGATGGTGATGTCCCCCTCGCGGGTGCTCTCGCCCACCACCTGGCCGCAATATATCTCATCGCCGGGCGATACGAAGAAACGGCCCCGGTCCTGGAGCTTGTTGATGGCATAGGCATACGCCTGCCCCGTCTCCATGGCTATCAGCGAACCGTTGCTGCGCATCTCTATTTCTCCCTTGTAGGGCTCGAAATCCTTGAACCGGTGCGCCATCACCGCCTCGCCGGCCGTAGCGGTCAGCAGGTTGCTCCTCAGCCCGATGATGCCCCGCGAAGGGATGTCGAACTCCAGCCTCGTGCGGCCGTTCTCCGACACCATGTTCACGAGCGTCCCCTTGCGTTTGGTGGTCATCTCGATGGCCTTGCCGGAGTATTCGTCGGGCAGGTCGATGGTCAGCTCCTCCACCGGTTCGCACTTTCGGCCGTCGATTTCCTTGATAATAACCTTGGGCTGTCCCACCTGCAGCTCGTACCCCTCCCTGCGCATCGTTTCGATGAGCACGGAAAGGTGCAGCACGCCGCGCCCGTACACCACGAAGCTGTCCGCCGTCGCACCGGGCTCCACGCGCAGGGCGAGATTCTTCTCCAGTTCCCGGTCGAGCCGCTCCTTGATATGGCGGGAAGTCACGTACTTGCCGTCACGGCCGAAGAAGGGGGAATCGTTGATGGTAAAGAGCATGCTCATCGTGGGCTCGTCGATGGCTATCGGTTCGAGCGGTTCGGGGTTGTCGTAATCGCATATCGTGTCACCTATCTCGAAACCCTCAATACCCACAATGGCGCATATCTCGCCGCACGGCACCTCTTCGGCCTTGCTCTTTCCGAGCCCCTCGAAGGTCATCAGGTCCTTGATTCTGGTCTTCACCATCGTCACGCCGTCGCGTTTGGCGAGCGTCACGTTCATGCCCGGCCGAAGTGTGCCGCGCGTCACCTTGCCCACGGCGATACGCCCCACGTAAGGAGAGTATTCGAGCGAGGTGATGAGCATCTGCGGAGTCCCCTCCACACGGGCCGGTTCGGGAATATCGTCGATTATCGCGTCGAGCAGCGGTGTGATGTTGTCGGTACGTTCGCCCAGTTTGTTGGACATCCACCCCTGCTTGGCGCTGCCGTACACGGTACGGTAGTCGAGCTGCTCCTCGTTGGCATTGAGGGTGAACATCAGGTCGAACACCTGCTCGTTCACGAACTCCGGACGGCAGTTGGGCTTGTCCACCTTGTTTATCACCACAATGGGTTTCTTGCCCAGCGCCAGCGCCTTTTGAAGTACGAACCGCGTCTGGGGCATGGTCCCCTCGAAAGCGTCCACAAGCAACAGCACTCCGTCGGCCATGTTCAGCACGCGCTCCACCTCGCCCCCGAAATCGGAGTGACCGGGCGTGTCGATGATGTTTATCTTGTAGTCCTTATAGATGACCGAAACATTCTTGGAGAGAATCGTGATTCCCCGCTCCCGTTCGATATCGTTGTTGTCGAGTATGAGTTCGCCCGCCGAAGCGGCGTTCCGGAACAGATGTCCCTGGAGTATCATCTTATCCACCAGCGTGGTTTTGCCGTGGTCTACATGGGCGATGATGGCGATGTTGCGAAGTTTCCGCATCTGATATCCTTTCCGTTATACAGCCCGCCGCAGAAGCGCAGGAACGACGCCGGCAGGCAGTTATCAACACATTGGCCGGAAGCGTGCCTACACGTCTTCCGATTAGGGCGCAAAGGTACGAATAAATCGCCGATTTCATACAAAAATTTCCGTCTCTCCGACGGACGGGCAACGCCGCCACGACGGGACGGCACTCCGCACTGAAAATTATCGTCCCCATTTATGCCGATTCTAATCCAATCGGGATTATCTTTGCAACTTCAGCGAGGAATCACATATGAAGGATATCATCAATATCGTATGCGACGAAGGGGCCACGTCCCGGGTCGTGATAGGTTCCGTAGAGGAGAACTTCGAGAGCCTGCTGCCCGGGGGAACGCCCCGCATCATCATCGTGACCGACGCCAAGGTACATGCCAACAACCTGGCTTTCGTCAATGCGCACGAACATATCGTCATCGGTCAGGGCGAAAGCAGCAAGACTTTCGTCAAGCTCGAAGAGGTCTACCGCCAGCTCCTCCACATGGGGGCCGACCGGAGCACCTTCATCGTCGGTATGGGCGGCGGCATCGTGACCGACGTCACCGGTTTTGTCGCCTCCACCTACATGCGGGGCGTCCGTTTCGGATTCCTGCCCACTACCCTCCTCGCACAGGTCGATGCGAGCATCGGCGGCAAAAACGGCGTGAACCTCGACGGATACAAGAACATCATCGGAGTCTTCAACCAGCCGGAATTCGTCCTCTGCGACCCCGAGCTGCTCTCCAGCCTTCCCGACCGGGAGTTCCGGGCGGGTCTGGCCGAGGTAATAAAGGCGGGCATCATCGGCGACGCGGAGCTCTTCTCCATGGTGGAGAGGCACTCCTTCGAGGAGATACGTTCCGACGCTCCCCTGCTGCGCGAACTCATCATCCGCTCCATCCGGGTGAAGACGGCGATAGTGGAGCACGACCAGCGCGAACGGGGCGAACGGCGCAAACTCAACCTCGGCCACACATTCGCCCATGCGATAGAGAAAAGTTTCACCAACCTCTCCCACGGCGAAGCCGTAGCGGCCGGCATGGCCATCGTCTGCGACGCGGCGGTACGCGCAGGCAAGCTCGACGAAGCCACGGCGGACCGTATCCGGAACGTCATCAGCTGCATGGGCCTGCCCACGGAGTTCCCGGTAGAGATGAAACAGCTGCTTATTGCCATCCGTGCCGACAAGAAACGGGAAGGCAACGGCATCTACCTCGTCTTTCCGCGTGCCATCGGCGAATGTTCGGTGGAGATGGTGAATACCGACAGCCTCGAAGACATCTTCCTCGACGCGGCGAAGGCACCCCAGAAACCGGCACCGCAGTCCGCCGTACCGGAAGAAGCCCCGGAAGTTCCCGGAAGCCTCAGCGCCTCAGAAGCTCTTTGATACGTGCCAGTCCCGAACGTGCCATCGGTGTCGCCCCGAACCGCGCGTCGAACTCTGCTTGTGTCATCTCCAGCCACCGGCAGGCGGGCATATCAGCCGGACTGAAAAGCGGCCGGAAGCGAGGATTCGCAAAGAAAGGGGCCCGGAGGTTATAGGGACACACGTTCTGACAGTCGTCACACCCGAATATCCATCCCGCCGTAGAAGCTCCGATGCGCTGCGCAAGCGCCGGGACCCGTTCCGGATGCGGTTCGACGGTCAACCGGGAGATACACCGGCGGGCATCCAGCCCCTCGCCTGTCAAAGCGCCTGCCGGACAATGTTCCACGCACCTCCGGCACGCACCGCAGCCGATACCCTCATAGGGCCGGTCATAAGTATCGACCGGCACATCCACCACCAGTTCGCCGAGCAGCAGGAAAGAGCCGTAACGGGGCGAGACGAGCAGCGTATTGCGTCCTATGAAACCGAGGCCCGCTTCGCAGGCGAGCCGTTTCTCCAGCAGCGGAGCCGTATCCGTAAAGGCTCTGAAACCCGTTCCGTCCTCCTTCAGTCCCAACCGCGCAGCGGTCTCGTACAGCATCTCCTTCACCGCGACATGATAATCCCCCGAACGGGCATACGACGCCACCTTGGGTACCGCCGTATCGCCGTAACCGAGGCTCGTATCATTCTTGTAGGAGACACCGCAGACCACCACCGAGCGCGCTCCGGGCATCAGTTCCGCCGGAGAGAAACGCTTCTCCACATTCCTGCGCAGATACCCCAGTCCTCCGTCGAACCCCCGCTCCAGCCACCCCTCGAAAAAGGTCTGTTCGGCACTGAAATTGCGCACACGACAGATACCGCACAGGTCGAAACCGGCGGCAGCGGCGGCTTGCTTTATTTCACGGGCTTGCAACATATTGACCATTTGCGGCAAAAATAACGATTAATAAAAGGAGTAGGAAATAAATATAATTAACTTTGCGTTGTGTAGGAAAAGGAACGGCGGGCCGGTCAGCGCGTTACGCAGCGTGCGGCCGAACGGTGCGACGAGGCGGCCGGAAGTGCAGCGGACTCGTCCGGACACAGGCAGGCGGCCGCGCCTCCTACGGAACGCAAGAGCCCGCGGCAAGGGTTCACAACATATCATTTCCCAATGGAATTCCAGACTCTCAAAGAACTATATGCCCACAGCATCAAGGCCTACGGCAACCGGCCTTCGTTCTCGATGCTCGAACGCGAATCCATGACGTACAACGATTTCGACGACCGGGTGGAGTACGTGCGCGGTATCCTGCTCGGAGCCGGCATCGGCAGCGGTGACAAAGTGGCGCTGCTGAGCAGCAACATGCCCAACTGGAGCGTCTGTTATTTCGCCATCGTCACCTCCGGCATGGTCGCCGTTCCGATATTGCCCGATTTCTCCGGCAGCGAGCTGGACATGATAATCACCCATTCCGAAGCCAAAGCGCTTTTCGTATCCGACAAGCTCTACACGCGCATCTCCAAGGAGGTGGTGGAACGGATGAACATCGTGGTACGCACCAAGAACCTCGGTATCATCGCCCGCACTTCGTTCGAACTCGGGGCCATGACCGAACCGAAACCGGAAGACCTGGCGGTGATAATCTACACATCGGGAACGACCTCTTCGCCCAAGGGCGTCATGCTCACGCACTACAATCTCGCGGCACAAATACAGATGGACCGCGACCTGTTTTTCGTGAAGCCGGACGACATCTTCCTTTCGATACTCCCCCTCTCCCACACCTACGAATGTTCGCTCGGCATGCTGCTGCCGTTCATGTGCGGCGCTTCGGTGGTGTACGTAGACAGACCGCCGACGGCATCCAACCTGCTGCCCGCGCTCAGGGAGGTACGCCCGACGGTGATGCTCAGCGTCCCGCTGGTCATAGAAAAGATATACAAAAGCCAGGTGGCCGGGCGGTTCAATTCGTCGGGCCTCCTGCGGAAACTCTACGGGAAACCGTTCTTCAGAAAGATGATACACCGCATAGCGGGGCGGCAGCTTTACAAACTCTTCGGAGGACGGCTGCGCTTCTTCGGCATCGGCGGAGCGAAGCTCGACACGGAGGCGGAACGGTTCCTGTCGGAAGGAAAGTTCCCCTACGCCATCGGCTACGGCCTGACCGAAACGGCCCCGCTGATTGCCGGAGCGGTACCGTCTAACGTGCGGCTCGGCTCTACGGGACCGGTACTGCCGGGTATCGAGGCGCGGCTCGAAGATACGAACGAATTCGGCGAGGGGGAACTCGTGGTCAAAAGTCCCTGCACAATGCTGGGATACTACAAGAATCCGGAACTCACCGCGGAGGTTTTCACACCCGACGGTTGGTTCCGCACGCGCGACCTCTGCGCCTTCGACCCGGACGGATTCCTCTACATCAAGGGGAGGCTCGGCAGCATGATAGTCGGGCCGAACGGCGAGAACATCTACCCGGAGGATATCGAAAGCGTTCTGAACAGCCATTTTCTGATAAGCGACTCCATCGTGACGCAGGAGCAGGGCAAACTCGTGGCACTCGTCCGTTTCGACCGGGCCGAACTGGAGAAACGCTACCACGAATTCCGGGACGACCTTGCCACGACCATGGAGGATATCAAGGCCGACGTAATAAAATACGTCAATTCGAAGGTCAACAAATCCTCCAAAATAGCCACCATCGAGGAGCAGGAACACGACTTCGAAAAGACGCCTTCCCATAAAATCAAACGCTACCTCTACACCCGCAAACCGAAGGAAGAGAAGGAACACCCGCAAACGCCGGCAGACAAACGGTAAGAAGACCGGACGTTCGTTCCGCCTGTAGGAAACGAACGAAACGCTCCCCTACCCCCGGAAAGCGGCCGTTTCCCGCACCGGCCCCGTACAAGGGAGGCGTTCCGAAAAAGCCTCCTCCGTCGCCCGCCTCTTACTGCGGCAGCGGCCCCGTTCTCAGGCGGCACGCCTCCGCCGGGACAGCTTCGGGAAGAGTTTGCGGAAACGCACCAGATAAGCGGTGATGCTGCCTCCGGCTACGATGAAGGTCACGGCCAGAATTATCATCACTATCCCGCACACTATCCTCGGCGTCAGCGCCTCTCCAAATACCGTCACCCCGAAGAAAACGGCGGTCACAGGTTCCAGTGCGCCGAGTATCGCGGTAGGCGTGGAACCTATGTACTGTATGGCGCTGGTCGTACAAAGAAACGATATGGCCGTGGGAAAGACCGCCAGCGCAAGCAGATTGCCCCACGAATACCACCGGTCGGGGAGACACACGTCCCGGCCGAAATCCAGCCGGACGAGGAACAGCGACAGGCCGAACAGCAGCACATAGAAGGTGACCTTGAGCGTCGCCACACTCTTCAGCGCCGTCTGATTGACACCCACGATATAGATGGCATAAGCCAATGCCGAAACCAGCACGAGTACGGTTCCCGTCAGGCTCAGGGTGGTTCCGTCGCCGCTCCGGTAGAGCAGCGCGATGCCGACCAGTGCAAGGACGATGCACAATCCGGTCTGCATCGTCAGTTTCTCCTTGAATACGAGGGCCATAATCAAAGCCACCAGCACCGGATAGACGAACAGGAGCGTGGAGGCTATTCCGGCATCCATATAGTTGTAACTGAGGAAGAGCGTGAGCGACGACAGGGCCACGAGAAGGCCCATGACTATCAGAGGTACTATCTCTTTCCGCTTGAGCCTGAAATCGCGTCCCCGGGCCTTAATCATGATACCCAGCAGAGGAATGGCGAGCAGATACCTGAAGAAGAGCACCGAATCGGGGTCCATTCCCTCCTTGTAGAGCGGAAGCGCGAACAACGGATTCATTCCGTACGATGCCGCCGCAACGGCCCCCAGCACATAACCTTTCAGCTTCGTATTCATGAAGAGTCTTAATTTTTCCGCGCAAATATAACGAATATATCCGGTGAAAAACCGAAAACGGACGGCGGGTATAAGCCCGGCACGCAAATGTGATGCGGTCGAGACGGCCATACCGCACCGTACGACCGGGTACGCTGCACACAAATAAAAAAGGGATTGCATCTTGCAATCCCTTTTCCTTGCTGCCGGAAAGGATACCGTGCCCCTGTCCGCTTACGGACACCGGCTTGCCGAACTCTCCCGGCCAAATCCGCTTTCCTTCCTCAGAAAACCTCTTCCGTACCGAGAATCTGCGTCATGCAGTGCGCCGCACCGTATCCTCTGGTCAGGTTGGGGAGCGGTATCCACGTCACATCGACGCCGTGCGCCGCCAACGCCTGCTGCAGCTCCTGCGACTGTCCGGCGACGGCCATGATGCGGCGCGGGCCGATGGTCAGGTAGTTGTTGGCGTAATTCAGCTCGTCCGGCCGCGATATGGGAATGACTTTCACGCCGAGCGTCTTTTCGAGGAAATCTACGAAACATGCGCCTTCGACCGTCCTGCTGTACCGGCCATTCTTCCGCTCGTACACATCTACCGTCAGGTACTGCGACGAATCGGGCCCGGCCTTGTAGCGGTTTGCCGACAGCGTCACCAGGTCGCGGTCGATGCAGTTGAAATAGGTATCGAGGTGCATCTGTTCCTGTTCGAGCCAGTTGTCCCGAACAACCATGAGCCTGTCCGTACCGAGCCAGTCGTTCTCCATGAGCTGGTCGATGGCCTTCTGCGTCGTGCGCAGCCCGCATCCGATAAAGGCGCTGCTGCCGAAAGGCAGAAAGTCTCCCCCCTCGAGATAAGCCCCCTCGCCGCTGATACGGCCTATCGGCGGCATTCCTATCTTATTGAGGCAAAATTCGGCTACGCGGCTCTCCACTTCCCGCTGGGGCGAGTGCATGCGGGCGATGACCAACCCTTTGAAAGTCGCTATCATCTGGTCGCGCATGTAGAAGAGATTCATCATCGGCCGCTGCCTGTAAGTGGCCGCGAAACCGGTATTCCCCTCCGTATGCGACAGCACCACTTCCGGCTGAAGCAGGATGATGCGCAGCAGGTCCTTGGGATTGGCCTTGCGGAGCACCTCCTCCTTGTATGCCCGCTGGGCATCGCGCTGGGCAGGGATAGCGTCCGTATTGTACACGAGAAACTCTCCGGCAAAGGTACGCAGGGCGTCGAGCGCCGGCCCCTCCACCGCATTACCCTCCCCGTCGAGCGTACCGTCGAGAAGCACCTCCCTAACGGTCAGTACACGGGCACCGGCCTCCGTCAGTGCCTTCCGGTAATTCCTGTGCTCCCTGGAGGCCTGGTCCACATTGAAATAATCCGCGAACAGAGCCGCATCGGGATGTATCACACCGAGAAACAGCTCCTCGGTGGGTTCATGCATCAAAATAGTCATAACTGTTCGATATCGTTTGGCGGAGCGGCGGCAGACAATCCGGCCCGGCGGCCGCCCCTTCGGTTTAATCTTTCCGGATACGGCACCGAAACGAGGCTGTTGCCGGTACCGCGTTAAAAACGTGTAAAATTAAGCAATTCCCCTCTTTTATCCAAATCCGCTGCCGCCGGCAGGCTCACACCACATCCGGTACATAGCGGCGTATCTCCCGCGCAAGTTCCTTCTCCCGACCGCCGAGCAGCGTATCGGCCAGCGCATGGAAACGGGCCGAATGGTCCTTATGGCACGTATGGCAAAGTTCGTGGACAATCACATATTCGATGAGCGGCAGCGGCAGACGCACGAGGAAGATGCTGAGTGAAATATCGTTGCGCGAGGAACAGCTGCCCCACCGGCTGCGCGTGGCACGGACGGTCACCTTTCCGTACCGGAAACCGTACCGGGCGGCGAGCTCCTCCACCATGCCCGGCAGCAGCGCCTTCGCCTCGGCACGCAGGGCACGGAGGGCTCCCTCCCTCGCCGCCGCCTGCACCTCCGGGGAGGAGGACGGCATCGAAACCGGAAACGAAACCGCTATTTCGTCCGCCGTGACATGGCACACCACCCGTTCCCTGCCCGGCTCCGGATACCAACGCAGAACGTGGGTACGGGTGGCATAAGGGGGTTCCAGCAGGCGGACAGGGTGGCTTCGTTCCATTCTTTCGAGCGCCGCGGCCACCCACGACTCTTTTGCAGCGAGGAAAGCGAGTCCCTCCCGCACGGAACATCCCGCCGGCAAGGTCAGACGCACCTCGCCCGACGGTCGGACCGACACCGAGATACGCCGTGCCCGACGGGTACCGAACACCGTCACCTCCCCGAAAACAGGATGCACTACCCTCTTCTTCACACCTTTTATATCCGTTCGGAAGCGGAACGGCAGGCACCTCCGCCCCCTCGTTCCGCCCCCGTCTTTTTTGTTCCGTCCGCCTGCCCATGCGGTTCCCCACGACCACAAACTCCGCTGACCGCCCCCGCACTCCGACAGGGCTGCTGCGACTCTCCGCACGCGGCACTGTTCCGGACGGTTCCACCGCCAAGGTCAGTGAATCCGCTGGCGCACCGCTTCAAACAGCAGCACGGCCGCGGCAGCCGAAACGTTCAGCGACTCGATGGACCCGATGATGGGTACGGCCAACTGCACGTCGCACAGTTTAAGAACCTCCTTTGAAATCCCCTTGTCCTCGCTTCCCATGACGATGACCGTCGGCTTGCCGAGGTCGGCATCGTAAATCAGCGTACGCGACTTCTCGGTCGCGGCAACTATCTGCATGCCCGTTTCGGAGAGATATTTCAGCGTATTGCGGATGCTGCCCGCCCGATGGACGGGAATCCTGTTCAGCGCCCCGGCCGAAGCCTTCACCGCTTCGGCATTCACCGGAGCGGCGTTTTTCATGGGAACGATAAGCCCGTGGGCCCCGGCACACTCGGCACTGCGGGCGATGGCGCCGAAGTTACGTACGTCGGTCACGCCGTCGAACACCACAATCAGCGGCGTTTCGTCGTCGGGCACCCGGTCGAGGATATCCTGCAACGCTACATAACCGATGGCGGCTATCTGCGCCACCACCCCCTGGTGGTTGCCGCGCGTCATCCGGTTGAGTTTCTCCACCGGCACCTCCTGCCAGCGCACCCTGTACCGCCAACAGAGGTCCTTGAACTCGGTCATGAGCTGTCCCCCGGCATCCTTTTTTATGTACAACCGCTCTATCTGCCGGCCTGACTGTATCGCCTCTGCGACCGGACGTATGCCGAAAATGATATTTTCCATACCGTACCCTCTTCTCCGTTCTCCGGATATCGTTCCCTATCTATTCCCGACCGCCGTTTGCGGCCGACCCTTCTCATTCTCTTGCGGACTGCCCATGCCTTTCCACGGCCGCATGCCCGTTCAGAGCATCTCCTTCAACCGGTCTTCGAGCAATTCCAGCTCATATCCGAGCTTCTCCCACTCATGCACCTCGTATGCCAGCCGCTCTTTCAGAGCGTTGTACTCCCCGAACACACTTCCGTCGGAGAGGTCTATCCCGTGCGCGGCGGGGTCTGCCAGCCGTTTGTCCCATTCGGCGACTTCCGCCTCCAGACCGGTTATCCGCTGCTCCACAGCGGCCACGGCCCCCTGCGTCTTGCGGATGGTGCGTTCGAGCTCCTTCTTCTGCTGGTAATCCACCTTCTTTTTCTCCGGCTTCGCCGCAGCCGGGGCCGATGCCGCAGGCTGCCGCGCCTCTATCTCGCGCATCGACTCCACCCGGCGTTTCTCCAGAAAATACCAGATACCGCCCAGATACTCCTTCACCCCTCCGTCGCGAAACTCGTACACCTTGTCCACCAGTCCGTCGAGGAACTCGCGGTCGTGTGATACCACCACCAGCGTCCCGTCGTATTTCAGCAGGGCATTTTTCAGAATATCCTTCGAACGCATGTCCATGTGGTTCGTCGGCTCGTCGAGCACGAGCAGGTTGTGGGGTTCGAGCATCATACGGGCCATGGCCAGACGGCTGCGTTCGCCGCCCGAAAGCACCTTCACCTTCTTGTCGATATCCTCGCCCCGGAAGAGGAACGCGCCGAGAATATCCCTCAGCCGCGTGCGTATGTCGCCCACCGCCACCCGGTCGAGGGTATCGTACACGGTGAAATCGCCGTTCATCAGGTCGTCCTGGTTCTGGGCGTAGTAACCCGTATTGACATTCACGCCGACCCGGATACTCCCCTCCGTAGGCCGGAGCTCGCCGACGAGCATCCGCGCGAACGTAGTCTTGCCCTCGCCGTTGCGCCCCACGAGCGCAATGCGGTCGCCCTTCTCGATGGTGAATTCGGCACCGCTGAAGACATGTTTCTCCCCGAAACTCATGCCCGCCCCCTTGACCTCGGCCACGATTTGTCCCGAACGGGGCGCCGGAGGAAACTTGATGCTCAGGGCGCTCAGGTCCTCTTCGTCCACTTCGATACGGTCGAGCTTCTCCAGCTGCTTGATGCGCGACTGCACCTGATTGCTCTTGGTGGGTTTGTAACGGAACTTTTCGATGAACTCCTCCGTCTTCTCTATCATGCGCTGCTGGTTCTCGTAGGCGGCCATCTGCTGCTGGCGCCGTTCGCGCCGCAGCTCCACATACCTGCTGTACGGAACTTTGTAGTCATACAGTTTGCCGAGCATGATTTCCACCGTACGGTTGGTCACGTTGTCGAGAAATGCCCGGTCGTGCGAAATGAGTACGACGGCCCCGTTGTACTCCTTCAGATACCCCTCCAGCCACTGGATACTCTCGATGTCGAGGTGGTTGGTAGGCTCGTCGAGCAGAAAGACCGAAGGACGGCGAAGCAACAGTTTGGCCAACTCGATGCGCATGCGCCACCCGCCGCTGAACTCGCTCGTGGGACGATCGAAATCGCTGCGACGGAAGCCCAGTCCGAGCAGCGTCTTCTCTATCTCCGCCTCGCGGTTGTCTCCGCCGAGAATATGGTAACGGTCCGTGGCATCGTTCAGCCGGTGGAGCAGTTTCTCGTAATCGGCACTTTCATAATCGGTGCGCACGGCAATCTCATCGGTGAGTTCGGCTATCTCCCGTTCCAACGCGATGACCTCGGTAAAGGCTCCCGCCGTCTCCTCCACGAGACTCGTGGTATCGGCCACCTTCATCTGCTGCGGCAGGTACCCCACCGTCACGTCGCCGCTGCGGGTCACCGTACCGCTCGTGGCGGGCTGCTCGCCGGCAATCACCTTGAGCAGAGTACTCTTGCCCGCACCGTTCTTACCCACCAGACCGATGCGGTCTTTGGGATTCACGAGCAACGATATGTCCTTAAACAAATCCCAGCCGCCGAAACTGACGGTCAGGTTATCTACTGAAATCATCTGTCAACCTAATCCTTTTCAAACACGCCTCTCCAGCGGCAAAAACGGTATGCGCCATCCCATGGCCGAAAGCACAACGCAACGGCGCACCCTTCGGATACCGCATCCGCCACGGTTCTCTCCCGCACATCCTGCAACTCCCGGCACCGGCTGCCGTTACCGGGAGGACTGTGCCTCCAGCATCTTCACGATTTCCGCCTTCGGGTCGGCGGCACCGAACACCGCGCTTCCGGCCACGAGCGCATCGCAACCCGCTGCAAAGAGGTCGCCTGCATTGGACGCGGATACGCCGCCGTCTATCTCTATCAGCACCGGCAGACCGCGGTCGTCTATCATGCGGCGCAGCCGACGCACCTTTTCCCAACTGCCCTCCATGAAACTCTGGCCGCCGAAACCGGGTTCCACGCTCATGATGAGTACGAGGTCGAGCTCGGGCAGCAACTCTCCGAGCACCTCCACCGGAGTAGCCGGCTTGACGGAAATTCCCGCCTTCACGCCGCACTCCTTAATCATCCGGATGGCGCCCAGCGGGTCCTGCGTCGCCTCGTAATGGAAAGTCACGAGGTCGGCTCCCGCCTCGGCAAAACGCCTGAGGTACTTCTCCGGCTCCACTATCATCAGATGTACATCGAGAAACTTCGCGCTCGCCCGACGGATGGGTTTCATCACCGGAAAGCCGAACGATATGTTGGGCACGAAGACGCCGTCCATGACGTCGATGTGTATCCACTGCGCGGCACTTTCGTCAATCATCCTCGTGTCGCGGTCGAGGTGGCCGAAGTCGGCCGAAAGCATAGAAGGGGAGATAATGCGTTCCATGGCGTTTTAAAACATTTGCACAAAGGTAAGGCAATTTCCGAAAAAAACGGGTAACTTTGGAGAGCTCTCCGACGAAATAAGACGATATGCAAATCTTTCTGATAATCACCGCTGTCATTTTCGCCGCCGCATGCGGCATCCTCTCCGTTCTCTGCCTGTCCCAGCGCCGCCGGCTGCACGCGCAGTCCCTGCGCATCGGGGAGGAGGAGGCCCGCACGGCTGCAGAAACGGCACGGAGTACGGAGCTGGCCGGCGAGCTGCGCGCACGGGAGCTCGACCTCGTGGCAGCCCGCAAGGACATCGAAGCGCTCACGGCCCGGCTCGACGAAGAGGGAGAGAAGCTGAAGGAGAAGAACGAGATGCTGATGCTCCAGTTCGAGAAGACCGCCAACGACATCTTCGAACGCAAGACGCGCCAGTTCAAGGATGTCAACAAAGAGTCGCTCGACATCATTCTGAAGCCGCTGAAGGACAACATCTCCGACTTCAAGCAGCGGGTGGAGGAAATCTACTCCAAAGAGAACGAGAACCGCGGCGCCCTCAAGGCGGAACTCAACAGTCTGATGGAGCTCAACCGCCGCATCACCGAGGAGACCAACAACCTTACCTCCGCCCTGCGGGGCAACAGCAAGGTACAGGGCGACTGGGGCGAAATGATACTCGACACCATTCTCGAAAGTTCCAATCTGCAGAAAGGCATCCACTATACGACACAGACCAACGTGAAGGACGCCGAAGGGAACAACCTCCGGCCGGACGTCATCCTGAACCTGCCGGACGGCAAACGGGTGGTCATCGACTCCAAGGTATCGCTCACGGCCTACGTGAACTATTGTGCATGCGAGGAGGAAGAGTCGCGCCGCCGGACCATGGCCGAACACCTGCGCTCCGTCCGCAACCACGTCAACGAGTTGGGCCGCAAAAGCTACCAGGAGAGCGTGCTCGGTTCGCCCGATTTCGTCATCATGTTCATTCCGACGGAACCGGCCTTCCTGGCTGCCGTACAGTACGACAACGGCCTGTGGGACGAGGCCTACCGCAAAAAGGTCATCATCAGTTCACCCACGAACCTCTTCGGCATGCTCAAGATTGTGGACGACCTCTGGAAACGCGACGACCTCGGACGCAACGCCAACCGCATCGCCCGCGAGGGGGCCATGATGTACGACAAATTCGTCGGATTCGTCACTACGCTCGAAACAATCGGCAAGAATATCGACACCATGCAGGGCAATTACGACAAGGCGATGAAACAGCTCCGCACCGGCACCGGCAACCTCGTCAGCCGAGCCCAGCGGCTCAGCGCCCTGAACATCAAAGTTTCCAAATCCCTGCCCCAGTCCATGTTGGAAGAGTCCGACGACCTGCCCGTCGAGGAGTGACCGAACGGAAACCCGCCATGCGCAGCCTCCGTACGGCCCGGTCTTCCGCCGCAGTGCCCCTCCATCCCGGAATAAAGAAAAGCCGTCCCCGCACCGAACCGCTCCATACATCACGAAAACCTCCTTACGGCCCCTCCTGTATTCCATCGCTCCCGACTTAAAAACGACATCCCGACAGACAGGGCCGAATCACTCCACCGCACCGGAGAAGAAAACCTTCCCACGAACGCCGCCTGTCTTCTATCATTCCCGGCATAGGCATATCCCCCGTCCCCCCTACCCGCACACAGAGACGAGAAATACCAAAAAACAGCGGGACGAAAGAACCGTCCCGTTTATCCTTTCCATGTTTCCGTAAATCCCGACCGACATTCGGGAAAAAGATTCCGCTCTCCCCGTTCCCCGAAAAAAACACCCCCGACACCCTGTCTCTACCGGCCAACGGCACCGCCGTCCACCTGCCGTTACGCCTCTCAGGAGGCTTTTGCAGTCTTGGCGTGCGGTTCTTCGGGAGCGGAGAGCCGCATCAGTTCGGCCTTGAGTTCGGTGGAAGAGAGGCCCACGTTTATCTTGCCGTTATGGGCCACGGAGATATTGCCCGTCTCCTCCGACACCACCACGATGATGGCATCCGTCGTTTCGCTGGCGCCGAGAGCAGCCCGGTGTCTCATGCCGAACGAAATAGGTACCTCCGAACGGGTGGAAGGCAGCACGCACTTGGCCGCCACTATCCGGTTATCGGCTATGACTACCGCCCCGTCATGCAACGGAGAGTTCTTGAAAAAAAGGTTCTTGACCAGCGGCGTGGAGATGATGGCATCCACACGGACCCCCGAATCGATTATCTCCTGCAAGTTACCCTCCGTCTTTATCACTATCAGAGCTCCCGTTTTCGTCGCAGACATATCGCCGCATGCACTGACTATCGGGTTGATGTATTCGAGGTCCGCCACTTTGCCGCTCCCCTTAAAATCGAATATGCGTCCGAGAAAAGAGCGCTGCCGGTCACGGAACTGATTGCCCCACACCTGCAGGAAACGCCTTATCTCCGGCTGGAAAATGATGACCAAAGCGATAAGACCGACACTGGTCAGACTGCCGATAAGCGACGTCAGCAGCTCCATGTTGAGGGCACGGACGACGATATAGACGACGAAGAGCAACAGGATACCGGAAAGGATGCTCATCGCATGCGTACCGCGCAACACCTTGTACAGGTAATACATCAGCATCGCCACCAACACGATGTCAAGGATATCGACGAATGTTATCCGGATGAAATCCATACCAGCCTCTATTTAAAACACAAAACTAAATAAAAAAACGGGACATGTCAATAACCGCAGCGGGAAAAAGAGCCGGCCGGCAGTCCGGCCGCTTTCAAAAAAACGCCTGCCGAATGAACCGGAACAGAAAGCCGGAGCTGCCCTTTCGGGGCGGCTCCGGCTGCAACAGGTCCGGAATATCCGGATGATATTACTTCGCCGTCTTTACGGGGGCTGCCGGCGCCTTGGCCTTGCGCGACATCAGGTCATAGGAGACCGGCGTCGCAAGGAAGATGGAAGAGAGCGTACCGATAACGACACCGAACATGAGGGCGAATACGAACCCGCGGATAACCTCACCGCCGAAAAGGAAGATGGCGAGCAGCACCACGAACGTCGTAGCCGAAGTGTTTATCGTACGGGACAGCGTATGGTTTATCGCATTGTTGATATTGTCGAACATCGAACGTTTGGGATACAGTCCCATATACTCCCTGATACGGTCGAACACCACCACCTTGTCGTTGATGGAGTAACCGATGATGGTCAGGATAGCCGCAATGAACGACTGGTTCACCTCCATGCTGAAGGGCAGGATGCCGTAGAACAGGGAAAAGACACCGATGGTCAGGAATGCATCGTGGGCGAGGGCGATGACGCTGCCGGCACCCCACTGCCATCTGCGGAAGCGGATGATGATATAGATACCGATGGCGAAAAGGCCGATGAATACCGCGATGAACGAGTTACGGGTAATGTCGCTCGCCACGCTCGGGCCCACCATGTCGGCGGAGATGATACCGTAGGGATTGGTCGCCGTCGAATGGAACTCTTCGAACGTCAGCGGCGTAGCAAAAAGCGGTGCAAGCGCCTCGTACATCAGCCGCTCTACCGTGGTATTCGCATCCTGACTGTCATCATCGTATTTGTACTGCGTAGTAATGCGCTTCTGCATCTGCGCTTCCGAGCCGAACTGTTTCACCTCAAAGCTCTTGTAGGCAGCATCGCCCTCCACGTCGTCCGACATGAAAGTCTGGTCGAGCGCATAGCGGACGTCGTTGTCGGAGATGACCTGGTCGAACCGTATCACGAAGGTACGGCCTCCGGAGAACTCCACGCCGTAGTTGAGGCCGCGGGTCATTAGCGACACGGCGGCTATCACGATGAGCAGCAGCGATACGCCGTATGCCCACTTGCGGATACCGAGGAAATTGACATGCACGTTCTGGAGGAAATTCTCCGACCACTTGTTCGAGAAGCGGATGTTCTTCCCGCGGCTGAGCATGCCCGTAAATATCAACCTGGTGATAAAGAGCGAAGTAAAGAGAGAGGTCAGGATACCGATGATAAGCGTGGTAGCGAATCCCTGTACGGGGCCGTTACCGAATACGAAGAGGACGATACCCGTGATGATAGTCGTCACGTTGGAGTCGATGATGGCCGACATGGCGTTCTTGTATCCTTCGTTCACGGCGAGACTCAATCCCTTGCCGCCCCGCAGCTCCTCTTTGACACGTTCGTAGATGAGGACGTTGGCATCCACCGCCATACCCATCGTCAGCACGATACCCGCGATACCGGGCAGTGTCAGCACGGCTCCGAACGAAGCGAGCACTCCGAACAGGAAGAAGAGGTTCGCAACCAGTGCGATGCTCGCCACCATACCCGCTTTGTTGTAGAACAACATCATGTAAATGAGGACGCAGCAGAAAGCTATCACGAACGAAATCATGCTCGAATTGATGGACTCCTGTCCGAGCGACGGACCGACCACCGCCTCCTGGGTGATGCGGGCCGGCGCCGGCAGCTTACCGGACTTCAGCACGTTGGCAAGGTCCTTGGCCTCCTGAATGGTGAACTGTCCCGAAATGGAGGAACGTCCGTTGGGTATCTCGCTGTTCACCCTCGGTGCGGAATAGACATAGCCGTCGAGCACGATGGCAATGAATTCGCCGATGTTATCGGCCGTCATACGGGCCCAGGTTTTGGCACCGGTAGGCGTCATGGTCATGGAAACCTCGGCAGCAGAGCCTTGCTCGGCGAAATCGCCCTTCGCATCGGCTACTGCGGAACCGTCCAGCGGAGCCTTGCCGTCGCGCGTATTGGCTTTGATGGCATAAAGTTCATAGGTGGTTTCGGCCGGGTCTATCGGTTTCACGCCCCACATGAGTTTCACGTCGCGCGGCAGCAGCATACGTACCTGCGGGGTGTTGAGCATCGAATTGACGGCGGCGGTATCATACGATTTCGCATACCCTATCACCGGGCCGTTCATTATCTGGCCCGTTTCGCTCAATGCAGGGGAGAGTTTCGCGAAGAGCGGGAATTCATCCATAACCGCCTCATCGGCCCCCGTCATGGCAGCGGCATCGGGCCGGTTCTCCAACTCGGCCAGCAGGTCCTGCTCGGCACTCTCCTCACTGACTGCCACTTCGGTAACCTGTCCGTCGGTTATCTCGGTCACATCCACCACCTCGGTATCCTGCAGCGCCTGCTGTTCCTCTCCGGCCGCTGCGGCATCGGAAGCCTTCTGCAGCTCTTTCACCACCGCATTGGCCTGTTCAAGCATCGGGAATATCTCCGTATTATTATAGGTAAGCCAGAATTCGAGTGACGCCGTTCCCTGAAGAAGCTTGCGTACGCGTTCGGGCTCCTTGACACCGGGAAGTTCCACGAGGATACGGCCCGAGGCCCCTATCTTCTGGATATTGGGCTGCGTGACGCCAAAGCGGTCGATACGGCTGCGCAGCACGTTGAACGAGTTGTCTATCGCACTTTCGGCCTCTTCCCTCAATACACGGATGACCTGTTCGTTCGTGCTGGTGGGAGTAATCTTTTCGCGCAGCTCCTGGGTATTGAAGATGAGCGCCAACGGAGCATTGCCCGAAAGGTCGGCGTATGCACGCGAGAAGAGTGTAATAAAATCTTCCGCACTGTTCTTCTGCTCGCTCCGTGCCTGCGAAAGCGCCGCATTGAAGATGGGGTCCTGACTGTCGTTGGACAGGGCCCTCACCACATCTTCGACGGAGATTTCGAGCATGACGTTCATACCGCCCTTCAGGTCGAGGCCGAGGTTTATTTCCCTCTCTTTGACCTGTTTGTAGGTGAAGCCCAGGAATACTTTCTGGGATTTGATAGAGTCGAGGTAAGACTGCTGCCTCTCCTGCTGGAGTTCGACGGGGAACCCTTCGGCATAGCGGGCGGCCTTCTTCTCGATGTTCCGTGCCACGAATGTGAACGAAAGCTGGTAAGCACAAGCGATAGCCAAAATAATCGCAATTGCTTTGATAGCGCCTCTGTTTTGCATTGTAAGTAAGAGTTATTATTTTTTCAGTTAATTGCGTCGCATAAGCCGCAGCCGCACGAGGAGGCTGCAGACACTCTTCCCAATAGTGCGCAAAAATAGATATTTTTTCGTAAAATACAACAGGGTATCAGCCACTATTCGCATCCGGAAGGGGAAAAAGGGAGCCCGGCGGGAGAGAAAAACGGAACGGGGCCGCCCTTCCGGACAGCCCCGCCAACCGATGTCCGTCTGGAACGGACAGTATTTTCTTCAAAACCCGGCCGCGTCAGTTCGCCTGCCGCTCGTCGAGGATGCGCTTTGCGCAGTCGAGTATGGCCGTATCGTCCAATGTGACGACGCCGCCGTCGGGCCCCGGTTCAAAGTGTACACCCACGGTATTGCCGCTCTCGAAATGGCGTCCGCCGAAGTAATTCCTCACTATCTCTACATCCACTCCCAGTTCATCCGCAATACGCTGGGTGCTGCCGCTCGGAAGCTGGTCCTTGATACGGCGCAACTCATTAAAGGTTATTGTCATAGCTATATGGTTTTATGTGAAATATACATCCAACGATTTAAAGATAACAAAAAATTCCGGACTAAAAAAATGAAACGTATCTTTTTTGTCATTCATAATTAACAGCCGTGCAACACGCCCTTCCGAGGAGTATTCCGGGTCTTCATCCATAAGAACGCCGGAGCGGACGGTTTAGTCTGCCGGTGACAGTCCGCATGTCACCTTTTCTGGCAGCGGGACTGACATGCCACCTCCTTTTTGTCAGTTTCACGGGACTTTGCGCGGTTGGCATAAAGATTGAAGTTCTCAGGACAAACCGAAACGGTAAGACGAACGGAAATTAAAGAAATAACTAAAACAATATATCAATTATGGCAAAGATTATCGGAATCGACTTAGGAACAACCAACTCCTGCGTAGCAGTAATGGAAGGCAACGAACCCGTTGTGATACCCAACAGCGAGGGGCACCGCACCACCCCGTCCATCGTGGCGTTCACCGACAGCGGCGAGCGCAAAGTGGGCGACCCGGCCAAAAGGCAGGCCATCACCAACCCGAAGAACACCATCTTCTCCATCAAGAGATTCATGGGTGAGAACTGCGGGCAGGTGAAAGGCGACATCGAGCGCGTCCCCTACACGGTGGTATGCGAGAACAACATGCCGCGCGTGGAGGTGAACGGGCGTAAATATACTCCGCAGGAGATTTCGGCCATCATTCTCCAGAAGATGAAGAAGACAGCGGAAGATTACCTCGGTACCACGGTGGACGAGGCGGTCATCACCGTACCGGCCTACTTCTCCGACTCGCAGCGTCAGGCCACCAAGGAGGCGGGCGAAATCGCCGGTCTGAAGGTACGCCGTATCATCAACGAGCCTACGGCCGCCGCGCTGGCTTACGGTCTGGACAAGGCCAACAAGGACATGAAGATAGCCGTGTACGACCTGGGAGGCGGTACGTTCGATATTTCCATTCTGGAGCTGGGCGACGGCGTCTTCGAAGTAAAATCGACCAACGGCGACACGCATCTGGGCGGCGATGACTTCGACCACGTCATCATCGACTGGCTGGCAGAGGAGTTCATGAAGAATCACAACATCGACCTGCGCAAGGACCCGATGGCGATGCAGCGCTTGAAAGAAGCTGCCGAAAAGGCGAAAATCGAGCTTTCGAGCTCCACGCAGACGGAAATCAACCTGCCGTACATCATGCCGGTAGACGGTATTCCGCAGCACCTGGTCACGACGCTGACACGGGCCAAATTCGAACAGCTCAGCGACCGGCTGATACAGGCCACCATCGAGCCGTGCCGCAAGGCGCTCAAGGATGCGGGTATGCAGGCGAAGGATATCGACGAGGTTATCCTCGTGGGCGGTTCCACCCGTATTCCGGCCATCCAGAAGGTCGTACAGGACTTCTTCGGCAAGACGCCTTCCAAGAACGTGAATCCGGACGAGGTGGTAGCCATCGGCGCGGCCATACAGGGCGGCGTACTGACGGGCGAAGTGAAGGACGTGCTCCTGCTGGACGTCACCCCGCTGTCGCTGGGTATCGAAACCCTGGGCGGCGTCTTCACCAAGCTTATCGACGCCAACACGACGATACCTACCCGCAAGAGCGAGGTCTTCTCGACTGCGGCCGACAACCAGCCCTCCGTGGAGATTCACATCCTGCAGGGCGAACGTCCCATGGCACGCGACAACAAGACCATCGGCCGGTTCCATCTGGACGGCATCCCCGCCGCACCGCGCGGTGTGCCGCAGATTGAGGTGACCTTCGACATCGACGCCAACGGCATCCTCAACGTATCGGCCAAGGACAAGGGTACGGGCAAGGAGCAGAACATCCGCATCGAGGCCTCCTCGGGGCTTACCGAACAGGAGATACAGCGGATGCGCGACGAGGCGAAAGCCAACGAGGCCCGCGACCGCGAGGAGCGCGAGAAGGTGGACAAGGTGAATGCGGCCGACACCCTCATCTTCTCGACCGAGAAGCAGCTCAAGGAGTACGGCGACAAGATACCGGCCGACAAGAAGGCCAACATCGAAAGTGCGCTGGCCGAACTGAAAGCCGCACACGCCGCAGGCAACGTGGCCAACATCGACTCGGCTACCACGCGGCTGAACGACGCATGGCAGGCGGCTTCCCAGGATATGTATTCAGCCCAGCAGCAGGCCGGCGGTGCACAACAGGGTGCACAGGATGCCGGAACGCAGCACGGTACACCGAACAATGCGGGTGGCAGCCAGAACGACGGCGGCGTGACCGATGTGGAATTCGAAGAGGTCAAATAAGACGGACGATACGCCCGGCCGTCTGCGGACGGTAGAGGGACTCCGTAACCATAGAAACGATTAGACGAAAAGGGACAGGTCATTGCGGCCTGTCTCTTTTTTTTATCGTTTTCCGTGCCCGCGCAACGTCTGCCGGAACATGCTCCGACCGAGCACATGAATCCTCACCGATGCAAAATCCTTTGCGACAAACCTTTTGAATCGTCCCTATGCCACCGTAACGACACGACGGAGCATATAGCGACACGCCGAAAAGCAATCCTGCCCCGACGAAAAGTCATTCGTGCCATGCCTTCCGAGCCATTCGTTTCCACCGCATCCTATGCGGTCTGTCCTCATCCACTCCGATACGGCCCTGCCCTGTCATACCCGACGCCCCGCCCCGTGTCTTTCAGCTCTTTTCCAGCCCTGCCCGACGGGGCGCAAATCGTTCCTGCCACCGCTGCCCGTACAAACCAGCTCTTCCCGGCCGCAGCGCTCCGAGCCCGAACACCGGCCCGAACACCGTACACCCGGCCCGAACAGGAAAAGACGACCGGCCTCCGAACCCCATCGCCCCAAATACGAACATCACCCCGAGCCAAATGCCGTCCCAAACACGAAACATCACCCCGGACATGAAAAAACCTGCCCGAAAGGTGCGAGACCCTCCGGACAGGCGTGTGCGGCCTGGTAAAAACCTCTATTTGTCAATTCCGGTCATTATGAAACGGCCTGCACCGCGTGCCGCCCGCGGCCGGCCGGTTGTCGCACATCCGGACAATCAATAAGTGGCTCCGATAGTGAAAGCCCCCTCGAACGAACCTTTCACGCTGTACAGCGCATCGCTGCCGAAATCGAACGAGATACTGTACGTTTCTCCGGTACGTTTCACCGTCATGGTACCGGTCGTGATACAGGCGTCGCCTTCCACGTTCCCTTCGTTCATCCGCATGTACCAAGTATGCGACCGCGCATACGGTGTTCTGTATCCGCCGCTGATATTGCCGGGAACCAGGCGGGAAGGGTCGGAGTAAATATCGGTACCCACAGTATATGTACCATCCGGTAGATAATACTCGCTGTCATCGTTTTTGTACACGGGCTCCGAAACGAGATAGACGGTTACCAAATCGCCCGAACCGCTGTAGGTTCCTGTGTTCATATCGAACGTCACTCCGTCACTCCAGAAACGCAAATCCCAGAACGCATAAGCCTGTTCTTCGTTCTTGGTCAAATATACAATGACGTAGTTGCCGCCGGTCAGCGTCCCGAAATCGACATCCTCGGCCAGCGTGCTGTCGAACTCGGGTTTTCCCTCCTGCGTCACCGGTATCTCGAACGGGCCGATTCCCTCGGTATCGGCCGTAATGCGCACGGTGCAGCGGCGCGCCTCGGACGAGTTGTTTTCATTCCCGTCAAGCACCTGAATGACTGCCCCTTTATCCGTTTTCACTGCATTCAGCCATCCGGCAGAATCGCCCTCGTCCTCGACGGAGATGTTCCACTCCACGTTTACGGCCTCGATATCTATATAAATCGGATTATGGTCGTTATAGGACAAAGTGAATCCCTCCTCGGGCAGTGCGCCGCCGTCGTAGGAGAGCGTCAGCGAGGGAGGAAGCACCTTCCCCTCCTGCACCACGCGCACCGCCTTCGGCGAAGCGGAACTTTCGCTCGGCGTCACCGTGATGTCGGCGGTACGCTCCGACGTATCCGGATTGTCGGCCGCCGAGACCGTAAAGCCGCCCGCCTTCTCCGTCACGGTAAGCCAGTCGGCCTCCGTCGACGTACTCCACGTAAGGCCTTCGCCCTCGGTCGTGACGGTCACCTCCTGCGGGGCCGCACCCTCCGCACCGAAGGTCAGCGAGGCCGGCTCGACGGTCAGCGAATAAACGACCGGATTGGCATTGCCCTCCTGTTTCACGGTCACGTTCTTGGCCTTGACGTCGTCGTTATCCGTCGGCCGGACGGTGACGGAGGCGGTACGCGCCTCGGCCGCCGGGTTCGCGGCGACCGTAACCAGCAGTTTTCCGGCCGTTCCGTCCTCCACCGTAATCCAGTCGGCCGTGGAGGGCAGTACATATTCCCACTCCACACCCACAGCAGTCACGGTAATCTCCTGCGGAGCCGTATCCTCCGCGCCGAAGGTCAACTGCGAGGGGGATACCTCCAGCGACGCCTCCTGTACGCCCTCATTCTCGGGCGAACATGCCACGGCAACCAATGCCGCCGCCAAAATACTTCCTATCTTTTTCATCTCGATTTTGCGTTAAAAGGTTAGTCATCGGAATCCCGCTGCCGGCAGCAGACCGGAGGCTATCCGGCCCCTCCGGCGCCCGGCGTTTCTGCCGCACGGACGCCGTCTGCGGGCCTCCCTTACACCAAAAATAACCTCTATGAAAAAAACTGCTTCAACATGAAAAGCCATGCTCACATCACTCGCCTACAGGCGTCACATACCACCCCAGATGCTGCAGCCCTATCCCGGCCATCTCTACCGTATAGTACCCGTGCAGCCGGCCGTTCGGCGCCATGTAGCGCACCCACGAAGAGTCAGGGACATGGATTCCGTAATGCTGATAGACCCATTCGGGCAAGGTACCGAGATAAGTGCCGGCATTCAGGTCATAGACATGGCCGCCCGTGAAGAACGCGTACCCCTCGGAGATAAAAGCGATGCCGTCGTCCGTCACGGCAACCCCCACGCATTCGCCCAGGTCGTCGATGATGACGGTCTGCTCCGTCTCGGTATTGTAGAATGCGGCGCGTTTCTCCAATATCCAGTCCGTCCTATTCTCGGTAGGCGTTTCGGTACGGTACATGCTGGCCAGCCACTTGCCGTTGGGGCTTACCTTCGTATGCTCCGCCGTACAGGTCAGGCCATTGACCATATTGAGGTCGTATTCGTTTCCCTCCTTATCAATCATCTTAACCGGGGTCACCTTGCGCACGTCCTTACCGGCATAAGCCACCTGCCACTCGCCGTTCACCCGTTTCCAATAGACCATGCCGAAATCGGAGTTCTCCCACGTACTGCCGTAGATGACGCTGCCGTCGTTGGAGATGCCGCGTCCCAGAATCCCTGTCGTAAAATCCTCGTCCCTGTAGTTTTTTTCGGGCATGGGGAGCAGTTCGGGCACTCCGTCGGTCCAAAGTACCGGCCGGTAGAAACCTTTTCTCTCTGTAACATACCCCACCCAGTACCTGCCGTCCTCGGAAGTCCGCGAAACGTGGGGCCACGATTCGCATCCGTCGATGCGCTCTACGAACGAAGCATTGCCGTCGAGGTCTATCATCAGGCACTCCCCGGTCATACCGAGATTAATGAACAACACCCCCTGGTCGGTCACGGCCTGCGTACTGAAAAAGTCGTACTGGGATTTAAAGAAGGGACCCACTTCGGTCACTTCGCCGGTATCGAGGTCGATGAAAGAGACCGTATAGCGGAACCCGGCCGCATCGCTCTCGTCGATGAAAGCCGTATAACCGGCCACGTACTTCCCGCCGGGAGACATCACTCCCCCGTTGGCCAGGGCGTCCAGCCTGCGGTAGGTAGCAATCTCGCTGTCGGGAGCCAACTGCACCACCTTGATGTGCTGCACGGCCTGCCCGGCCTCAACGGTCACCGTCGTACTCCGCTCCGCCGACGCATCGTTGTCGGCCACGGTGATGGTCAGCGTCCGGCCGTCGGTACGCTCCGCCGTCACCCACGAAGCCTCCGACTCCACCGTCCACTCGGTCGGCGATGTCTTCACTTCGATGGCCAGCGGTTCGTTTCCTGCGCCATGGAAGGAACACACCACCTGGCTGAGATTCACGAACTGACGCTCCTCTTTCACTTCCGTGGTACAGGCCGCAAAAGCCGCTGCAAGTACCGGCAGGACAAAAAGCAATCCTCTCTTCATACTTTCGTTCTTTTTAGAGTTAATGATTTAGAGTTGACGCCACCAATCGTCACGCCGGCCGGACACATGACTTTTTGTAGCAATACAAACTTATAAATAATATAAAATACATAATATAGCCTGTTAAAAGATTTTCATCTTTTATACTCCATGTAATTTTTCACACAAACGTTAAAAGTATAGGAACAGCGGTCCGGCCGGAAGCAGGAGCCGCAAAATGCCGGACAACACACAACACACTGATAAGCAACGCATTCGGCAATCTTACCGAAATCCACCGGGCAGGAAGACACAAAAAATCCGGGCGGCCAATGCCGCCCGGACCACTCTCCGTATAATCCGCGGTTCCGGTTCCGCTCACACGGAAACGCAAACCGGGTAAATCAAACTTTCGGAACGCGCCGTCAGAAGTAGAACGACAGGAAGATGTTGCCCGTCGCCGCAGTACGTACGTTGAAACCGTTGGTAGGCGTCGTGGAGTCGTGACGCTTCACAGTGTTCTCCTTCACACTGTTGCTGGCCGTATCGAAATACTGCGTCTTGTACTCGCTCTCGCCCTGATTGACATAGGCGATGCCGAGTCCGAGTTCTCCGCCCACGGACATCTTGGGTGCGAAGAAATACTCCACGCCCACGAAACCGAATACGCCCACGCTGATGACCGGCGACCCCTTGACATCTATCGTACGTTCGCTGACCTGAGCCTGGCTGTCGGTATTGAAGTTCCAGGTCCACGGGTCGGGATAGGTCGCGCTCATCTCGTTACCGTACTTGTAGTGGGTGGTCACGTTGTTGTAGGATGCGGTGAGCTGAGCCCCGTAGAAGCCTTGCAGACGGCCGTAACCGCGCCTCCACTCGTAGCCGACGTTAATGCCGAAGCCCTGGTTGCTCTTCTCCATGCGGTCGGTGACGGTAGCGCCTGCCGCCGTATTGCTCGTGGGGTTGCCATAATAATAGTCCGTCCCGAAATTGACGGTCAGGCCGGCACGGATAGCCTGGTTGTCGGCCGTGAAGAACTTCATGTTGAGGCCAGCTCCGAGGCTGCTGAACGTGGGAGCCGAATTGGAACCGTCACGGGTGAACATGTTGCCCAGATAGGTAAAGAACGGAGTCGTACTGATACCTATCGACATGTCGCCGGCCTGGGGAAGGATGGGGGCACCCTTCTTGTTGGTAAGAACCGGTTTCTCTTCGACCACGATAAGGGTCTGGGCCGATGCCGTAGCCGCTACACACAGAATGGCTGCAAGCGAGATAAAAAGTCTTTTCATAATTCAGATAATTTAATTGGTTTAACGAAACTAAATGGTTTCTCTTTCCTACGAGTTTTGCAAATATTAAACCAAATGCGTGCCACACCTCCCTTTTCGGGCCGCCGACAAAGGCAAAAACCCTTCCGCCTCACGGCTGGAAGGGTTCAATTTCATCATAATCAACCTATTGCCCGTCAAAGATTCTCAAGGCAGTAATCGACCATTTTCTGCCGGACATGGAAACGCCCGTTGGGTACCATCGAATGGTTGTCGTCCGGATATATCATCATGTCGAACTTCTTTCCGGCCCGCACCAGTTCATAGGCCATCTTGTAGCTGTTCTGCGGATGGACGTTGTCGTCCGCAGAACCGTGCATCAGCAGCAGCCGCCCCTTCAGCCGGTCGGCATAATAGACGGGCGAAGGGATGTCGTAACCGTCGGGATTCTCCTGCGGCAGACCGTTCACCCGCTCGGTATAGACCGAATCGTAGTAGCGCCACGAGGTTACCGGGGCAACCGAAATGGCCATACTGAATACGTCGGCCCCTTTCAGAATGCAGTTGAGCGACATGAAACCGCCATAGCTCCAGCCGTATATGCCTATCCGGGAGGCATCCACGTAAGGCAGCCCGGCCACGTACCGTGCAAGGGCTATCTGGTCTTCCGTTTCGAGCAGCCCCATCTGCCCGTAGGTAAGTTTCTTGAACCATTCGCCCCGACCGCCCGTACCGCGCGGGTCCATGCAGACCACAAGGTAGCCCTGCTGCACGAGGGCATCCTCCCAGTCCACGAACCAACGGTCGAGCACCTGCTGCGAGGCCGGCCCGCTGTACTGCGTGAAGAGTACGGGATAACTCCCGCCTGGGTCGAAATCCGCCGGTTTGACGATATAGCAGTTGAGTTCTATCCGACGCCCCTCGTGGGTAACGGGAAAGGTAAAGAACTCCCTGACCGGATACCCTACCGAGGCGATGTACTCCTTCAGTTCCGCATTATCCTCCAGCGTACGCAGCAGCCGGCCCCGGCTGTCGTGAAGCGTCACCGTATTGGGCGTCGAGGAGTTGGAGAAGTAGCTGATATAGTATTTGCACCCCTCGCTCGGCGCGATGGCATAGGTGCCCTCACCTTTGGTGAGCCGACGTTTTCCCTTGCCGTTCGTCCCCACCACATAGAGGTTGTTACGCAGCGGGGAGGTCTCGTTGGAGAGGAACCACACCCGCTCGTCCGTCGCACATACGAGGCTGCGCACCTCCCATTCGCCCTCGGTCAGCGGATAGAGGAAACCCCTCTCCATGCTGTACATATAAAGGTGCGAAAAACCGGTACGGGTCTCGTTCTTCACGATGAAACGGTCACCGTCGGAGAGGAAAGTCACCGTTCCCATGCCGATGTTGTCGATGTATTTGTCCGAACGCTCCTCGTATATCATCTTCCGAGTTCCCTTCAGGTCGTCCACGAAAACTTCCAGATGGTTCTGAAGCCGGTTGATACGGTAGAAACAGAGAGCGCCGGCAGGCGTCCAGCCGAAGAAGGGGAGATACTGGTCGCGCTCCGGGCCGACATCCACATGCGTCGTCCGTCCGCTCGCCAGGTCGTACACATGGAGCGAAACCGCCGAATTGGCCTCGCCCGCCATCGGATATTTGTAGGTGAAGCGCCGCGGATAGCGGGGTGCCGTCACGTCGTCTTCCGGAGTGCTTCCGTCCGGGCCGTAAAGGTCGAGTGAATAGTCGCGCACACCGCTCTCGTCGAACCGCAGGAAGGCGAGTTTCTCCCCGTCGGGCGACCAGCGGAGCGCATCCTCCAAGCCCCACTCCTCCTCATACACCCAGTCGGGCATACCGTTGATAATGTGGTTGGGTACACCGTCGGTCGTGACCGCCGTCTCGCGCCCCGTAGCCAGTTCCTTTACATAGATGTTGTTGCGCAGTACGAAGGCCACCCGCTCCCCGTCGGGAGAGAAGACCGCATACCGCAGGCTGTCGCTCTCGTGCAGCGGAGCGGCCTCACCCGATTCCGTATCGTACACCACATAAGAAGAGTAGGCCGAACGGCGATACAACGGTTTTCCGTCGAGACGGAACAGCACTTTGTCCTCCGCGGGACTAAGCCGGTAATCGGCGATGCGCTGCCATGCCGCACCGATATCTTCCGGCGAAGCCAGCACCCCCTCCCGGTCGCCCGACGCATAGGAAAAGACGACCACCCGGCCGCTGTCGAGCACCGTATAATGTTCTCCGTCCGCCATCGACCTCAGTCCCGCGACGGTGCGCTGCGCGAACTTGCCGGCAGCGATATCCGCATAAGTAAACTGCGGGGAGGCGCCGTATGCCGTACATGCGACGGCGGCCAACCCCAGCAACAATCCGAGTTTCCTCATGATAACCTGTTTATTAACTTAAATTCCAATATCCCGTCGGCCGACACGGCTCTCTCCGCCCGCCGTGCGGCACCGGAACACCCCGATACAACCGCATACTCCGCGACTCCGCGCACTATACGCACGCTTTCAGGCTCATGTCGAGGCTCCGTATCTGGTGCGTCAGCGCACCCACCGAGACGTAATCCACACCGCATTCGGCATACGCCCGCATCGTCTCCTCCCGGATACCCCCCGAAGACTCCGTTTCGCAGCGACCGGCGATACGACGCACCCCTTCGCGCGTCATCTCCACCGTGAAGTTGTCGAACATGATGCGGTCGGCCCCCCCTGCGGCGAACACCTCGTCGATATCCTCCAGCGAACGCACCTCCACCTCGATAGGCAACTGCCGTCCGGTATCGGCCAGGTAACCGCGCACGGCTCCCAGCGCATTGGCGATGCCGCCGGCAAAGTCGATGTGGTTGTCCTTGAGCAGTATCATATCGAAAAGTCCCATGCGGTGATTCTCGCCGCCGCCGAGCTTGACGGCCATCTTGTCGAGCACCCGCATACCGGGCGTGGTCTTGCGCGTATCGAGCACCCGGCAGTGCGTGCCCTCCAGCAGCTTCACGTATGCGGCCGTCTGAGTCGCCACGCCGCTCATGCGCTGCATGATATTGAGCACGATACGCTCCGCCTGCAGGAGCGACAGGATGCGCCCCTCCACGTAGAAAGCGATGTCACCCCGGCGCACGCACGCACCGTCCTCTATCCGCTGGTCGAAGGCCACGCTGCCGTCGAGCCGGTCGAAGACCATCCGCGCCACTTCGATTCCGGCGATGATACCGTCCTGTTTGACGAGCAACTGCATCTTCCCGCGGGCATCCGCGGGAATGGTGGCGAGCGACGTGTGGTCGCCGTCGCCGATGTCTTCCCGGATGGCAAGCTCGATGAGCTCCTCCACGAAGGGAATGTATTCCTTTTTCATACCGATTCTTTTATACCAATATGCTGCAAAAATAATCATTACCGCCGAGCCGCACCAACCGCCGGGCAGTTTTTTCCTTTCATACCGCCCCGTTCCGTGACGGTATGCGCCGGAATACCTGCCAAAAACCCCTTCCGCAGCGGAAATCTCCCGGACAAGCGAAGAAGTACAATACCATAATTAGACTTCATTATAATATTTTTCATATCTTTACAGGGTAATCCACCTGCATGAACACACCCACCATATCCCAATATGCCGAAAGCGTATGCCACCCTTACGGCCGTTTCCGCACCCTCGGAGAACCGGCCGTCGAACGCGATGCCTACGGGGAACCCCTGCTCTATGCAGGAGGCAATGCGGCGGTGTTCAAAGTATGGCTCGCAGGCAGACCCTACGCGCTGAAATGCTACACCCGACCGGGAAAACGCAACGGCATGCTCTACGCATACCTCGCCGCCCGCCGGACGCCGCTGCTCTGCGAAGTCCGGTACCTACCCGAAGAACTCTACATCTATGGCCCGGACGGAGAAGGGGCGTGGTACGATACCGTGCTGACCGAGTGGGCCGACGGGGATTCGCTTGGATACGCCGTAAGGAGAGCGCTCCATCACCGCGATACGGAGAGAATGGCCGCCCTGTCCCGTGGTTTCGACGCGATGGTTGCCGCACTGCTCTCCATGCCGTGGGCACACGGCGACCTGAAACCGGGGAACATCACGGTCGGGACTGACGGCACGATGCGGCTGCTCGACTACGACGCCATGTACATTCCCGGCATCGACGCGCCCGGAGCACCCGAAACGGGTACCCCGCAGTTCAACCACCCCTCCCGCAACGCCTCCTTCTTCTCGAAAAGCATCGACGACTATCCCGCGGCACTCATCTCGGCAGCACTGCGCACACTCGCCGCCGACCTTTCATTCGCCGACGGGGCCGACCTGACGGATTCGTTGCTTTTCACTCCGCCGGAGCTCTTCGCACGCCGGTCTGAGCGATATGCCAAAGCCCTCACGGAGGCGGCACGGCGGGGCGATGCCGTCACCTACCGTCTGCTCGCCCTCCTGCTCTCACCGACACCGGCACTTCCGTCCCTCGGCGGAATCATCCGGTTCGCGACGGACGGAAACGACGCGCTCCCGGCCGGAAATACCGCACCGGAACCCTTCCTGCGCGACGGTGCATGGGGATACGAAACGGCCGGACACGAAACCGTCCCTCCGCTGTTCGACACGGCTCTCCGCTTTACCGAAGGGCTCGCCGTGGTGGAAACGGGCGGCTTCCGTCACTTCATCGACCCCACGGGACACACGGCCATCGTGGGCAGCGGATACGACCATCTGAAGCCCTTCCGCAGCGGTGTGGCAGCCGTCAGACGGGCAGGCCGGTGGAGCTGTATCGACCGCCGGGGCAATCCGGTAGAGTCACCCTCCGACAACGGCCGGACGGGTATCCCGGAAGCCGGCGGAGAGGAAAACCGGTAAAAGCCGTATCCGGCGTGGCAAGAGGAACGGGCAGCAGGAGACGGCGGAAAAAGAGCAACATGCCGGATACCGTGCGACAGGAAACGGACAGAACCCGGCCGGTCCGGCAAGGAAGACACGCGACAAACCAACAACATACGATGTACAAGGCAAAGATAACCCGAGAACACCGGACGGCATTCATCATCCTCTGCGACCGCTCCGGCTCCATGGCCGAAGAGACACGGTTCGGCGGGCAGGTCATGCGAAAGGCCGAAGCGGTCGCCTGCATCATCAACATGCTGCTCGGCGAACTCATCCACCGCTCCCGGCGCGACGACGGAATAAGGGATTACTTCGACATCGCCGTTCTCGGATACTCCGGCAGCGGAGTGCAGCCCTTGCTCCCCGCCGGCGACCGGGAACGGTTCATCGGCATCGGCGACCTCGTCCGTCTGCCTGCGCCGGTGCAGCAGCGCCGTATGCTGCGCACGCTGCCCGGCGGAAGACGGACGGCGGTGGAAATCGGACAGCGGCAGTGGATAACCCCCGAAGCGAACGGCGACACCCCCATGTGCAGAGCACTGTCGGCAGCCGCCGTACTGACAGGAGCGTGGTGTGCCGTCCCCCGCAACCGCGACAGCTTTCCGCCCATCGTCCTCAACATCACCGACGGCGAAGCCTCCGATGCCACGCCGCAAACCCTGCTCGCCGAAGCCGGCAGCATCAAATCCGTCGCCACACGCGACGGGAATGTCCTTCTTTTCAACATCCACCTGGCCGGAAGCGGCACGCAGACATCCGCACAGTGCTTCCCCTCGAACAGGGAGGAACTCCCCTGCATCCGGTATGCCGACCTTCTCTACGACATGTCGAGCGAGCTGCCCACCTGTTACGACGACCTGATACTCGCCTCGCGCCCCGGAGCCTGCCCGCCGTTCCGGGCGGTCGGCTACAACTGTCCCGTGGAAGAGCTCTTCGCCATGCTGGCCATCGGTACGGCCAGCTCCTCCTTCGTGATATGACGCGACCGGGTCCGACCATAGCCGCCATCGCCGAAAGCCTGCTCCATCCGCAGGGAAGGTTCCGCAGGCTCTCCGGGGCAACCCCCGTCACGGACACAAACGGCATACCCCGCTTCACCGTCACGGCGGAAACGGCGGATTTCGAGGCGGAAGCCGACGGTACGCCCTGTCTGCTCAGGTTCTCCCTCGGCGAGAATACGCGCCTGCGCCGTAACGCACAGGAACATCCCTTTCCCAAAGGCGGTGAAAGGTTCTTCATCGCCCCCTACGAATACCTGTACGAAGAGATGCTCTTCTTCGACGGTACGGGAACCCCGCAACGTACCGACCTTCTGCTCGAACGGCTCCCGCCCGGCGCCCTCCGGCTCCCCGATTTCGTCCGCACCCACCTCGACCGTAACGGAGCCTCCATCCTCCGCCGTCTGCTGGAGAGCGTGGCCGAAATGTACCGGACGTTCGATGCCGAAGGTATCGTACACGGACACCTCAAAGCGGCCAACATCCTCGTCACCACCGACGGCCGGCCCACGGCCATCCGCTGTCTCCACAGCCACAGCCGCGACGCCCGAAACGACCGTTCGGCATTGCTGCGGCTCTCCCTCGCCGTCTATGTTTCGGCCTGTATGCCGCCGCTCTTCCATATGCTGTGGACCTCCCCGACAGCAGAGGCGTGGCTGCCGGCACTCTTTACACAGGCCGAATTCGACCGGAATACGTCCCTGATACGCATCGCGGCAGCCGCCGCAGCAGACAGTACCCCTCCCCTACACGCGCTTCCGCCGGAACTGCTCCGGTCACCCGGCCCCGAAGAGACCGCCACACTGCTCGATACGCTGGCCGCACTGCCCTTCGCCCCCATGCCGTTGTTGGAAGCGCTGCTGGAAACGGCAGCGAATACCTCCGCTCACGCCACGGCACACGATATCACCGTACCCTACACGGCAACGGAAACAGCCGGCCCGCAGACGATACTCCTCGATACCGAGACATGCGAGCACATCGGACGTCCGGCCGACACGGTCGTGCGCTACTGTAAAAACGGCCTGTGGGGATACGCCGACGCGGAACTGCGGCCACTGACAGCTCCGGTGTTCACCCGGGCGGACGAATTTTACGAAGGCCGGGCCGCCGCGGGAAATACCGGCGGGGTCGGTCTGATAGACCGCAGCGGCGGATTTGTCATGGAACCGCGCTTCGAAGCGCTCGAATGGTACGGCGAATGGAACGTGGCGGCGGCCTGCCTTGACGGCGAATGGAATCTCTACGACCGGTGCGGAAAGCGGCTGACGGCCTCCGGATACGACTGGATGGCTCCGCCGGCGGAGGGGACGCTCCTTGTCCGGCGCAGGGAGCGGTTCGGGTTCATCGACCTGACCGGCCAACCCGTCACGGAGCTGCGTTACGAGGAGGCTTTCTCCTTCAGCGACGGCCGGGCACTCGTCCGCACCGGCCATACCGCATACTTCATCGACCGGGAAGGACGACGGATAAAATAACAGCCGACGTACACGGCGGCAACGGACAGGCCCGACGCAAACGGGCTTTCCGGAGACAACACACGCCCGCATTCCGCCCGGCCCGCAGACAACCGCCCGCGACAGGCAACCGAAAGAGATATGCCGCAATACGAAAAGAGGGCAAACACACGGAAGATACAGCCCTGCGGCCGGAGCTTTCCGGCTATGCAGCCGTCATTTCTGCCGGGCTATCAGCACCACGGCATTGGCCTCCACCCCCTCCTCGCGGCCGACGAAGCCGAGCCGTTCGGTCGTGGTCGCCTTGACCGACACGCGGGACAGGTCCACCCGCAGTGCCGCGGCCAGCCTCCGGCGCATGGCGTCGATATGAGGGCGCAGCCGGGGACGCTGCATGGCGATGGTCACATCGGCATTCACCACACCGAATCCTTCACCGGCCAGCAGTTCCATACACCGTTCCAGCAGCACCATGCTGTCTATCCCGGCATACTCCGCCGCCGTATCCGGAAAATGGAGCCCGATATCGCCCAGAGCGGCGGCACCGAGCAGGGCATCGCACAGCGCATGCACGGCCACGTCGCCGTCCGAATGGGCCACGCATCCCCTGTCGTGCTCCAGGTCGACTCCGCAAAGCCTCAGGCGCAGCCCCGGCGCGAGGGCATGCACGTCGTAACCGTGCCCCACCCGGAGGCAATCGGCAAAAGTCCTATCCATAACAGTCAGTTTGAGGATTGCAAGTTACGCATATTTTCACTATTTTTACATTTCCTTGCCGACGGCGGGAAAAGGCTAAAATCCCGAAACAACATATTAAATGATAATCAAGGCGCTGCACAGGAGCGTGCTGCTCTCCGGCCGGAACACCCCGCCGCAAGAGGCCGGCACCGCATGCCGCAGGGCCGCAAAAACGCAAAAGCTATGTCAGAAATCAGCAGGCTCGAACCGAGGGCCGTATGGGAAATCTTCGACGAAATCACTCAGGTTCCCCGACCCTCCAAAAAAGAGGAGAAAATCATTGCCTACCTGGAAAGGTTCGCCAGAAAACACAGTCTCGACTACAGGAAAGACACGGCCGGCAACATCGTGATGTACAAGAAAGCCACGCCTTCGATGGCCGGCAAACCCACCGTCGTGCTCCAGAGCCACATGGACATGGTGTGCGAGAAGAACGCCGACGTCGCCTTCGACTTCATGACCGACCCGATACAGCCCTACATCGACGGCGAATGGGTGAAGGCGCGCGGCACGACGCTCGGTGCCGACGACGGCATCGGCATGGCCACCGCCCTGGCACTCATCACGGCCGAGGGTGTAGAGCATCCCGACCTCGAAGCGTTATTCACGGTGGACGAGGAGACGGGCCTTACCGGTGCGTTCAACCTCGGCAGCGACATGCTCTCGGGCCGCTACCTCATCAACCTCGACTCGGAAGACGACGGCGAGATTTTCATCGGCTGCGCCGGCGGCGTCGATACGGTAGCGACTTTCCGCTACCGCGAAGAACCCGCCCCGGAAGGGATGACCTGGATGCAGGCCGACATCTCCGGTCTCAAAGGCGGCCATTCGGGCGACAACATCAACGACGGACTCGGCAACTCCAACAAGCTGCTCACGCGCCTGCTGCTGGCCGGAACGGAACGTATGGGCCTGCGTCTGGCCTCGTTCGACGGGGGTAATCTGCGCAACGCCATTCCGCGCGAAGCGCATGCGGTATTCGGCGTCCCGGCCGGGCAAGCGGACGAGATGCGCCGACTGACCGGACAGTTCGCCGCGACCTTCGCCGAAGAGTATAAATATACGGACGCGGGCGTCCGGCTGGAGGTCAGGGAGGCCGGCAAACCGGCGACAGTCATCGATGCCGGCACCCAGCGCTCTCTGCTGCTCGCCCTGCAGGGCGTGGCCAACGGCGTGCTCGCCATGAGCCGTTCAATGCCTGGCCTCGTGGAAACCTCCACCAACCTCGCATCGGTCAAGTTCGCCGACGAAGGGCGCATCGTCGTGACCTCCTCGCAGCGTTCCTCGGTGGAGAGCGCCAAGGCCGATGCCGCAGCCTCCGTCGGAGCGGCCTTCCGGCTGGCCGGTGCCGAAGTCGAGCACGGCGAAGGCTATCCGGGCTGGAACCCCGACCCGTCGAGCAGGCTGCTCCGAGTGGCGGAGACGGCTTACGAACGCCTGTTCGGCACGCGGCCCAAAGTACGCGCCATCCACGCGGGACTGGAGTGCGGTCTCTTCCTCGAAAAATATCCGAAGCTCGAAATGATATCGGTCGGCCCGACGCTGCGCGGCGTACACTCGCCCGACGAACGCCTCGAAATAGCGACCGTGGACAAGTTCTGGAAATTCCTTATCGAAATCCTCAGGACGCTCTGACCGACACTCCTGCGCTTCTTCTGCCGGGGCCCCTCCATCGGGGCCCCTGTTTTTTGCATGTCGATTCGACCCATGCCTGCCGGGACAACGTACCGGCGAACGGCTGCATTCCGCCCCCACATCCCGCACTTTCCCGACAACGAAGACCGAACAACATAATTTACACTTATTTATAATATTGACTTTTATCATCCGAAACGCTAATTTCGCGCCTTGAACACGATTTCCGAGAACCCGACCGGTTCCCGTACAGTAACCAATTAGACCTTATGAAAAGATTGTACCTGACAAGCGTATCGGCTCTCCTGCTACTGACCGGATGCGAACAACTGCAATCGCTGCTCGACCGACAAATCAGCGTACCGGACACCTCGCAGCTCATACAAACCGTCTCTGCCGAAAGCACCGAAGGGGAAACCACTATCAACTTCATCACCCAGGATGCCTGGCAGGCTGCAATATCCCAACCGGGCGAGGAACGCATTCCCGAATGGCTCTCCGTATCGCCCGAAAGCGGGGACGAAGGCGGAACCTACTCCATGCACATCGCACTGCTTCCAAACGAAAACAACTCGGACCGCACCGCACTCATAACGATTACCTGCGGAAAGGACGAGGTCCAAGCAAGAATCACGCAAAAAGCGACGGACGACAGCGGAAACGGCACCGGGGACGAAGATGAAGATGAAGACGAAGACGAAGATTCGCTCATATTTGCCGACGGTACCCCGCAGGCCCTGACCCTCCCCGCAGCAGGCGGCGAAATCGACCTCGCATTCTCCGCCTCCGGCCCATGGCAGGCAGAAATAACCGACGGGGTCGAATGGATTGTCCTCTCACAGGCCGCGGGCGAAGCCGGAGAACACTCCCTCACCGTAACCGTCGCTGAAAATGCAGCCCCGGTACAACGGGCAGCCGAGATTACCTTCACATGCGGTACCTCCGCGGTAACCATCTTAATTACACAGCAGGCAACGGAAACCATCACATTTCCGGACGGTACCCCGCAGGCCCTGACCCTCCCCGCAGCAGGCGGCGAAATCGACCTCGCATTCTCCGCCTCCGGCCCATGGCAGACAGAAATAACCGACGAGGTCGAATGGATTGTCCTCTCACAGGCCGCGGGCGAAGCCGGAGAACACTCCCTCACCGTAACCGTCGCTGAAAATGCAGCCCCGGTACAACGGGCAGCCGAGATTACCTTCACATGCGGTACCTCCGCGGTAACCATCTTAATTACACAGCAGGCAACGGAAACCATCACATTTCCGGACGGTACCCCGCAGGCCCTGACCCTCCCCGCAGCAGGCGGCGAAATCGACCTCGCATTCTCCGCCTCCGGCCCATGGCAGACAGAAATAACCGACGAGGTCGAATGGATTGTCCTCTCACAGGCCGCGGGCGAAGCCGGAGAACACTCCCTCACCGTAACCGTCGCTGAAAACGCAGCCCCGGTACAACGGGCAGCCGAGATTACCTTCACATGCGGCACCTCCGCAGTAACCTTCTCAATTACACAGCAGGCTGCGGAAATATAAATTACTCGTCATCGAAACGACTTCCAGCTAAACGCTCCTGCACATCCACCGATATCGGCACACGATACGGCCTGGTCGTTACGGTCGGAGAGCGGAATGAACGCTGTCGTCCGACCGTAGTCATCGAATTTCCTGCTATCCGTCCCCAAAATACGCTCCGATTTTTACATCGGGCAACTACCGAACGGACCTTTTCCCCGATTTTCCATATCTTTGCGCCCCGCAAAAAGCAACGACAATGGAAGATTACAGAAAGATGGCCGAAGCCAATCAGCGACGGGGCCGGGAGATAATCGCCGAAACGCAGCTGGTCGAAAGCTGGGAGGCAATCGGAGCACAGGCGAACCTCATCGGCAGCCTCTCCACGGGGCTGATGATGAAGAAGCTGGACATCGACATGCACGTCTACACCGATACGCTGTCGATAAAGGAGAGTTTCCGGGCGGCGGCCCGAATCGCCTCGCACCCGGGCATCGTCCGGATGGAATACACCAATCTCATCGACACCGAAGAGGAGTGCATCGAATGGCACGCCGCCTACCGCGACCGGGACGGACGCATGTGGAAAATGGACATGATACACATCCGGCGCGGTTCGGCCTACGATGGCTTCGCCGAACGCATGGCCTCACGCATCGGCGCCGTCCTGACCGAAGAGACGCGCGACGCCATTCTGCGGCTCAAATACGAAACCCCCGACACGGAGTCCGTCATCGGAGCGGAATATTACGCGGCAGTACTCTCCGGCGGAGTGAGGGATTATGCCGGCCTCACGGCCTGGCGCGAGGCGCACCGCGGCGACAGCCTCATCGGCTGGCTGCCCTGACGGGCCGCCCCTCCGCGACGGAGAGCATCCCCGCACATCCGGTCCGGCAGCACCCGCCCCCGGCAAGCGGCATTGTCTTTCTCTCTAACCATCCCGCACAGCGATTCGAACGCGGCAACACGTCTTGCCATATCGGTATCGACCGCATGCCGCCGCAACCTCCTGACCATTCCCCGTAAGTCCGTCTCACTGCGCCGACCGGCACCCCCGGAAACGCCATCCCCAAGCATACCGCAGCCTGCCACACGCCCCATATACCCCATCCGATACGGGACTGCGCCCGACAGACACGCCTCCGGCCGCGCGTATCATTACGACCGGCCGACCGTAACCGACGGACATACTCCGGCATCTGTCAGCGGAATCCTCCACCCGACCGCAAAGTCACTCCGCGCAGCGACACATTGCAGGACGACAAACGCCCCACGACGTATGACAATGACCGGAAAACGCCGGACATCACCACAAAAAGCAACGAACCTGCACAGGGCACCCCGTCACAGAAGAAGAAACAAAAACGGAAAATTCAAGGATTCAGGACGAATACGGCTCCGCCGAAAAAAGGAATCCGCCGGTTACCGCTCCCGGTCGCCGATGTAGTCGCAGAGCAGTTCGAGCGAACGGCGGTAAACGGAATCGGGATAGGTGACAATGATGCTGCGAGCCCGCCCGAGGTACTCCTCCATGACACTCTCGGCGGCCTCGATACCCCCTTCGCGGCGGACGAACGACGAGATTTCTTCGATAAGCCCGGGATTTTCGCCCGCAGCTTTCACTTTCTCCATGATGCGTGCTCGTTCTTCGTCGCCGCACCGTTCGAAAATGGCTATCAGCGGAAGTGTGACCTTCCCTTCGCGCAGGTCGGCGCAGGAGGACTTGCCGGTCTGTTCGGAGGGTGCATAATCGAGGATATCGTCCTTAATCTGAAAGGCCATCCCCAAATCAAGTCCTATCTGACGGGCCATCCCCACCTCCGTGGCAGCAGCCCCCGCAGCCATGGCTCCCGCGCCGCTGCTGACCCCCATCAAGATAGCCGTTTTCTTGAAGATGATGTCGAGGTATGCCTCGCGCGAGACGCGGCGGCTACCGTTGATTTCGCTCTGAATGAGCTCGCCCTCAACAAGTTCGGAAATGCCGGCCGTAATATAGGATACGATGTCGAACTGGGCACTCTGCATGCCGAGCGAATAGCTCCGTGCGAGGATATAATCGCCGGAAAGCACCGAAACGCGCGCGTCCCATCGGTGATGCACCGTAGGCTTGCCGTGGCGCGTATCGGAACCGTCCACCACGTCGTCGTGAACGAGCGAGGCGTTGTGTATCATCTCCACCATCAGGGCGGCCAGATAGGCCCGCTTGCCGATTCCGAACCGGGAATGGATACCGGCACAGAGAAAGACCAGCAAGGGCCGGATACCCTTGCCGCGCGAAGAGACGATATAATCCATGATGCCCGCGACGAACCTGTTGTCGCTGTACAGGGCCCGTTTCATGAACTCCTCATACTCCCCGAACACCTTTTCGAGCGGTTCCCTTATTTCACTCAACCTATCCATGCCGTTCCGACCGAACGCACAAAGGTAGTGCAAAATTCCGAGAGAATCCGCCTGCGTCCTCCCCTTCGGAGATATTTTACGCACATTTCCGTCGAAAAACCCCGCTCCGGCACCGGGAAATACGCCAACAGGACACAATAGCCGGGATACCGCAGTTCATAATCTCAACTATTTTTCGTTACTTTGCGGGATACGAAAACACAAGCCCGTTATGGACAAAAAAGGGAAATCCCTCCGCTGGCTGCCATACGTCGCGGCCCCCGTCATATTCCTGTTGGTATCGATGCTTTACTTCGCCCCCCAGTTCAGCGGGGAGAAACTCGACATGCACGACGTCACCCAGTACGTCGGAGCGAGTGCCGACATCGAACGGCACGTAGAGCAATACGGCGAAGACCCCCAGTGGACGGGCAGTTCCTTCAGCGGTATGCCCTCCTACATGATTGACTTCAAGGTGCCGGCATGGCTCATCCGCCACGCCTCGAAGCTGCCCGTGCGGGCGATGGGCGAACCGGCCGTGCTCATCTTCACGGCCATGCTCTGCTTCTGGCTCATGACGCTGCTGTGGAAAGTGAACCCGTGGGTAGGCATCGTTCCGGCACTCGCCTACGGTTTTTCGACCTACACGATACTCATCATCGGAGCCGGCCACATCTCCAAGGTGTGGGCCATGGCCTACATCCCCCTGCTGATAGGAGCCATCGTCTACACCTACCGCGGACGGCACCTGTGGTTCGGGGCCGCGCTGGCGGCGCTGGCCGCTTCGCTCGAAATATCGGCCAACCACCCGCAAATCACCTACTACTTCCTGCTGGTCATCGTCGCGCTGCTGATAAACGAATTCGTCCGGTCGTACAGACATCGGGTGCTTCCGCGTTTCTGGAAGGCGTCGGGGGCGCTCCTGCTGGCCGCCGTACTGGCGGTAGGGTCCAACTTCGCACCGCTCTACTTCACCGCACAGCACGCCGCTGACACCACGCGGGGCGGCTCGGAACTCGCCGAGGGGGATGCCGGCGGCAAAGCGGCACAGCGGGGGCTGGATCTCGAATACGCCACGGCCTGGAGCTACGGCCGCACGGAGAGTTTCAACCTGTTCATCCCGAACCTCATGGGAGGTTCGTCGGCACAACCCTTCTCGCCGGACGGCCCGGTGGCCGAAGTTCTCGCCAATTTCGGTGCCCGTCCCGCCGACCTGCCCATCGGCACCTACTGGGGCGACCAGCCCGGTACGGCCGGCCCCACCTACCTCGGCGCCGCGGTGGTGTTCCTCGCCGTGCTCGGCCTGTTCGTTCTGCGCGGCAGCCGGAAATGGTGGCTGCTGGCAGTGAGCCTCCTCGCCCTCTTCCTCTCGTGGGGCAGCAACATGATGTGGTTCACGGAACTCTGCTTCAAGATACTGCCCGGCTACAACAAGTTCCGCGCGGTCTCGACGGCCCTCGTCATCGTCCAGTGGACCTTTCCCCTGCTGGCCTGCCTGCTGCTCTCGGAACTCTGGAAAGGCGAAATCCCTGCACGGAAAATACGCCGCGGGCTCGCATGGGCGACCGGCATCACGGGCGGCATCGCCCTGCTCTTCGCCCTTTTCGGACCGAAGATGTTCGGTTTCTCCGCTCCGGGAGACTACCCGCTGCTCTACAATATCGCCGCCCACTCCGGCTTCAACGAAGCCGGGGCGCGGCAGTTCGCCGATTACGTATCGGACGCCATGAGCGCCGAACGGGCGAAGATGCTCCGCGCCGACGCCTGGCGCTCGCTGCTCTTCGTCCTCGTCTCGGCCGGCCTCGTGCTGCTCTACGCCAAAGGGCGGATGAAACGGGGTATCCTGACCGCATGCTTCGCAGGGCTGGTCTGCCTCGACCTCATTCCCGTAGACCTGCGCTACCTCTCGTGGGACGACTTCGTTCCGGCACGGCGCACGCAACTCTATCCCACGGAGGCGGACAAGGAGATACTGAAAGATACCACACCGGGATATCGGGTGGCCAACTTTGCGGTGAACACCTTCAGCGACGCCACGACCTCCTACTTCCACCGCTCCGTCGGAGGATACCACGGTGCCAAACTGCAGCGCTATCAGGACCTCATCGACCGGCATCTCGTACCGATGAACATGGAGGTCTACAACATGCTCAACACGCGCTATTTCATCGTTCCGGAGATGTCCGGACGGCTGGAAGCGCAGTTCAATCCCGACGCCAACGGGGCCGCATGGTTCGTTGCGGAGGTGATACCGTCGGATACCCCGAACGAAGAGATTGATGCGCTGAACCGCATCGACACCAAACGGCAGGCCGTGGCCGACCGGCGTTTCACCGACCGGCTGCCGGTCACCGGCACGGCAGACACCGCCGCCTCCATCCGGCTGACCGACTACCGGGTGAACCGGCTCACCTACGAATACGATTCGGCAACGGAAGGCATCGCCGTATTTTCCGAAATATATTACGACAAGGGCTGGAAAGCCTATGTGGACGGCACGGAGGCGCCCTACTTCCGGGCCGACTACGTACTGCGGGCCATGGCGCTGCCGGCCGGACACCACACCGTGGAGTTCGTCTTCCGTGCGCCGAAGTTCCGCGAGGCATCAGCCGTGACACTCGCAGGCTCGCTCATCATCCTCATCGGATTCGCCGCAGCGGCAATCTATGCGGTATGGGACGACCGGCGTAAAAAAGACCGGAACGAGAACAATAATATCCTCCCGGAAGCGTAAGAAGACGGGGAGGGACAACAAACACCGTATCAAACCATGGCTAAAGCCGAAAACACGAAAAGCCTCAGGCGTAAAGTACGCAACTCGTACATCATCTCCACGATAAGCATCGCACTCGTACTGTTCCTGCTCGGAAGCGTCGGCTACCTCATATTCAACGCCGTCCGGGCCACCGACCTGATGAAGGAGAACGTGGCCATCCATCTGATGATAAAGCAGGGCACGTCCGACGAACGGATTGCCGAAATAGGCCGGGAGCTAGGTGCCCACGAGGCCGTCAAGGAGGTGACATTCGTCCCCAAGGCAGTGGCTGCGGAGAATTTCAAGGAACAGATAGGAAGCGACTTCGTGGAGTTCCTCGCCTTCAATCCCCTGCCCGATGCCTACGAAGTGAAACTGCACGCACAGTATTCCGACAAGGATTATGTCCGCAAGTTCGAAAAGGAGGCCGCTTCCTGGAACGGCATCGAAGAGGTGGTCTATCAGCGGGCCGTGGTGGAACAGATAGGCTCCAACATCAACAAGTTCAATCTCGTCCTGCTGCTCTTCGGAGGCGCCCTGCTGGTCATTGCACTCATCCTGCTCAACAACACCATCCGCCTGACCATCTATTCCAAACGCTACCTGATAAATACGATGAAGCTCGTCGGGGCTTCCAAATGGTTCATCATGAAACCGTTCCTTCTGCGTAGCATCCTCCACGGCGTCTATGCATGGCTCATCGCCGCGGCGATGTTCCTCGCGCTCGTGGCGGGACTCGGCGAAGGGCTCCCCGAAGTGACCTTTCTGGCGGAGAGCCGACCGGTCTATTACGTCCTCTGCGGTATGCTGCTGCTGGGGATTCTGATATCGGCGCTGTTCACCCTCTTCGCGGTGAACAAGTTCGTCCGGATGAACACCACGAAAATCAATCTCTACTGATTCACCGGGGCCGATGCGGCATTCCGGTACGGGAAAACGACGGAAAAATCAGAGTCAATATATGTAAGATATGGCACAGACGACAAAGGGAAAAGGCGGCGCACCGGCCGCATCGAAAAACGGAGCCGAACAGCGGAAAGAGGCGGAGGCCCGCATGCCGCTCGGACGCAAAAACTACCTTTTCATGCTCATCGGACTGGGAATCATCATTCTCGGTTTCATCCTGATGAGCGGAGGCGGCAGCGACGACCCGAACGTATTCGACTACTCGATGTTCAGCTTCCGGCGCATCACGCTCGCTCCGGTGGTGGTACTCGCCGGATTCGGATTCGAGCTGTTCGCCATCATGAAAAAATTCAAGGAGTAGAGGGTCATGTCGGTACTTGAAGCCATCATCATGGGCATCCTGCAGGGGCTCACGGAGTTCCTGCCGGTCAGCAGCAGCGGCCACCTCGAAATCGCCAACTACCTGTTCGGCATAGAGGCCGAAAGCAACCTGCAGTTCACCATGGCGGTGCATGCGGCTACCGTGCTGAGCACCATCACCGTCTTTTTCCGTCAGATAGTGGCGCTGTTCAAAGGGCTGTTCCGATTCCGGATGAACGAGGAGACCCGATATGTCATCAACCTGCTCATCTCCATGATACCCATTGCCGTCGTCGGCTTCTTCTTCAAGGACGCCATCGAGGGACTCTTCACCTCCAATCTGGTGCTGGTGGGCATCATGCTGCTCGTCACGGCGTGCCTGCTGACCTTTGCAGGACTTGCCAAACCGCGCACCGGAACGATAACGCCCAAAAACGCATTCATCATCGGCCTCGCACAGGCACTGGCCGTCCTGCCCGGTCTGTCGCGCTCGGGCACGACCATCTCCACCGGTCTGCTGCTGGGAGTACAGCGGAGCGAAGTCTCCAAATTCTCTTTCCTCATGGTGCTCGTTCCCATCATCGGCATGAACCTGCTGGAGCTGATTGGTGCGCCGACGGGAGGAGAAGGCATCGGGACGTGGCAGCTCGTGGGCGGTTTCGCCGCAGCCTACCTCACCGGTACGCTCGCCTGCCGCTGGATGATTCGCATCGTGAACCGGGGCAAACTCACCTGGTTCGCCGTCTACTGCGCCGCCGTCGGCCTCCTTTCCATCGGATTCGGTATTTTCCATTAGGCTGCGGACGACATTGACCCAAACACAAAACAAGCGGAATTGAAAGAACCATTTTCCAAAGAGACAAATTTCAGGGAGGGATACGTGCTCGTCGTGGACAAACCGCTGGGCTGGACATCCACCGACGTGGTACGCAAAGTCAAGTTCATGCTCCGCCACAACGGACTGCGGAACCTGAAGGTCGGCCATGCGGGCACGCTCGACCCGCTCGCCACGGGCGTACTCGTCGTATGCCTCGGCAAAGCCACCAAATCGGTGGAAGCGTTGCAGGCCGAGGAGAAGGAGTATGTGGCGGAAATGAAACTCGGCGCAACCACTCCGAGTTTCGACATGGAACATCCGGAGGATGCCGCCTATCCCTGGGAACACATCACGCGTGAAGAGGTGGAACAGGCCCTCGCCGCCCTGACCGGCGAACGGCTGCAGATGCCGCCGCTCTACTCCGCCAAGAAAATCGACGGGCAGCGTGCCTACGAATACGCCCGCGAAGGCGAAGAGGTGAAACTCCGGGCTGCCCCAATCAACATCTACGCCATGGAGCTGCTCGAATACGACCTGCCCCGCATCAGGATACGGGTGGTGTGCAGCAAGGGTACCTACATCCGTTCGCTCGCCCGCGAAATAGGCGAAGCGCTCGGCAGCGGGGCCTACCTCACCTCGCTCCGCCGGACACGCAGCGGCCGGTTCACTGTCGAGGAGGGATACTCCATGGACGAAATAATAAACATCCTGAAATAACCGTTATCGAATCGGAGGCTTCCGAAACTGCAGGAGATGCACGGCCAGCCATGTACGGCACCGGATGCAGCGGCAACCGCCGGAGCCTGTCCGGGCGGGAAGCACGGGTACTGACGGAAAAAACGGCACGGGTGAAACAAACCCGTTTTTTTTTCGTATAATAATTATTCGGTCCCTGTTTGTACAGAAGCCGCAACGTTGCTTACGACAAAACATCGCTATATAAATTCCCGGGAATAAAGGATGAAACTTTCACAGTACAATTACAACTTTTCGCCGGAACTGCTGGCGAAATATCCTGCCGACAACCGCGACGAATCGCGGCTTATGGTGGTAGAACGCAAAACAGGCAAGATAGAGCACCGCATCTTCAAGGAGATCATCGACTACTTCAACGAAAAGGACGTCTTCATCTTCAACAACACGAAGGTTTTCCCCGCAAGGCTCTACGGGAACAAGGAGAAGACAGGCGCGGAAATAGAAATCTTCCTGCTGAGAGAACTGAACCGCGACCTGCGCCTGTGGGACGTACTCGTGGACCCGGCAAGGAAGATACGCATAGGCAACAAACTCTACTTCGGCGACGACGACCTGCTGGTGGCCGAAGTGATAGACAACACCACCTCGCGCGGACGCACGCTCCGCTTCCTGTTCGACGGCACCTATGAGGAGTTCCGGGCCGCACTCTACAAACTCGGCGAAACACCCCTCCCCAAATGGATACGCGACAAGGTGGAGCCGATTGACGAAGAGCGCTATCAGACGATATTCGCCACCGAAGAGGGGGCGGTAGCCGCCCCTACGGCGGGTCTGCACTTCAGCAAACACCTCATGAAACGCCTCGAAATCAAAGGCATCGAATCGGCCATGATAACACTGCACGTCGGGCTCGGCAACTTCCGCACCGTGGATGTGGAAGACCTCACGAAACACAAGATGGATTCGGAGCAGATGCATATCCCCGAAGAGGCGGCTGCCAAAGTGAACCGCGCCAAGGAGGGAGGGCACCGCGTCTGTGCGATAGGGACGACCGTCCAGCGGGCCATCGAAAGCAGCGTATCGACCAACGGCATGCTGAAACCGTGCGACGGATGGACGAACAAATTCATCTTCTGTCCCTACGATTTCAGCGTGGCCGACTCGATGGTCTCCAACTTCCACCTCCCCTGTTCGACGCAGTTGATGCTCGTCGCAGCATTCGGCGGCTACGAAACCGTCATGCACGCCTACAAGGTGGCGATAGAGGAAGGCTACCGTTTCGGCACCTACGGCGACGCCATGCTGCTGCTCTGACGGGAACGACTTCCCCACGGCACCGGCCGGAGCGAATGCGATGCGTGCGGGGTTGCAACCCCGCACGCATCGCATTCAGAAACAAACGATTGCACGGAAAAAGACTTCCCGAGGGGAATCTTTTTTATCCGACACGTCCGGTTTCATTGGAAATTAATTCGTATCTTTGTGAGTATTTTAAGTTTCCGGTAATGGCAGGTTCCAAAATATTGTACGTTTGTCAGGAGATAACCCCTTATCTACCGCCGACCGAAATCTCGTCCGAATGCAGGCTGTTGGTTCAGGCCATGCAGGAACGGGGCAATGAAACGAGGACGTTCATGCCGCGTTACGGGGTCATAAACGAAAGACGCAACCAGCTCCATGAAGTCATCCGCCTTTCGGGCATGAACCTCATCATAGACGACAACGACCATCAGCTCATCATCAAGGTAGCTTCGATACCCTCGGCAAGGGTACAGATTTATTTCATCGACAACGACGACTATTTCGCACGCAAGGCCGTACTCCGCGACCCTGCAACGGACGGAATGTTTCCGGACAACGACGAACGGGCCATATTCTTCGCCCGGGGCGTACTCGAAACGGTACGCAAACTGCGGTGGGAACCCACCGTCGTACACTGCCACGGATGGTTCTCGGCGGTCATGCCCATCTACCTGCGCAACACCTTCGCCGACGACCCCATGTTCCAGAACCTGAAGATAGCCGTCTCGATTTACGACGATGCCTTTCCGGGAACGCTCGATGCCGGATTCAGGAAAAAGATAGAGAACGAAGGAATAAAAGACCCGAAACTGGCACTGCTCGACTCCCCTTCATACGAAAACCTGATGAAACTCGTTATAGACTATGCGGACGGCGTGGTCATGCGTACCGAGCATCCCTCTCCGCTGATAACGGCAGCACTGGAAGGAACGGGAAAAGTGCTTCTTCCCTGGCAGCCTTCGGATGCCACCGACTATCTCGACAATTACCAGAAATTCTATGAAGAGCTTTTACAATAAGAGATACCTCTCCGCAGCGACGGCCCTCCTGTCGGCCTTCGTGCTGTCGGTAGCCTGCACCTCGGTGGACGATACGCTGGGAGCCGGTCTCATTCCCGGCGGAGGGGAGAAGCTTTCCATCCACATCGACACACTCGGACTTGGCGAAGGCGAACGGATAAGGGCGTTCCAGACCTATACGGATTCCATCGGGCTGCGGGCCTCGACCAAACACATGCGCGGTGCCATGAACGTCAACGTAGGTTATATCGGTTCGGCGGAGGAGAGTTTCTTCGGCAAGACCGTGGCGGCTTCCGTATTTTCGGGGCTGCCCGCCCAGGCGCTTACCCCGAACTTCTTCAAGAACCGCAAGTCACCGTTCGACTCGGTCAAGCTCATCGTCAACATGAAGTACGTATGCGGCGACCCTTCCGTACGGCAGACTTTCAACATCTACCGGCTCCGCGATTCGCTCGCCTATACGACGGACACGATATACTACCATTCGTTCCGCTACGAAGACCATATCGACAGTGAACCGCTGTTCAGCTTCGAATATTCGGGCGAACCGGATGAAATCGAAGAGATAAAGCTCGATATCCTTCCGCAGGGACAGTTGCTGCTCGACGAACTGGCGGCCGCAGACACCACCCTCTTCTACTCCGACAAGGCTTACGAATTCCTGCGGAAATACAAGGGGTTCGTCATCGCTCAGGCTCCCGGAACTCCTGCCAATGCAGCGATATATGCCAACTACCTTCCGAACTGCAACATGAACTTCTACTTCCAGCGGGAGAGGGACCAGTGGGAGATAGACCTCGACGACGACAACAAAGAAAAAGAGGTCACGGCCTACATGCAGTGGTACTTCTCCGACGCCGACGGACTCAAAACGATGTCGGTGGCGAGCATCCGCCACGACTACACGGGTACGCCGCTCGAAGGGGTGCAGAACGGAGGGGAGGTAGCCGCCGACGAAACGGTCTACGTGCAGGGACTCGGCGGCGTGACAGCGACGCTGAAATTCCCGGACGGTTTCTTCGACGCCATGAACGCCCTCAAGCCATCGGAGGATTACGGACTGTACATCAACCAGGCACACATGTTCGTATGGCTGGAAGGAGAGACGACGGAAGCATACGACAAGGCGTTCCAAAAACTCGGCAGTTACTCCGATTACGGCAGCATGACCGTTATCCCGGATTACTATATATCGGACGCCTCCACGGGGAGCATCACGATACCCTACGACGGTACGCTGAACCGCAACCCCGGCAAGGGATACTACCGAATGGACATCACCTCGTTCCTGCAGCACGCCTTGCAGCACGACGACGAAGAGAGCAGGCAGTTGACGCTGGCCCCTACCTACACGCCCTACGAGCCCTTCGCCGACAATACGTCGGTCCTTCTGGCGGCAGACAGCGACAAACCGGTCAGAGTCAAGATAACATACACCCTCATCGAGCCGGACGGCGAATGAACGACAGAGTAACGAACCTAAAGGATGCCTTTAGGTTCTTGTTTTAATCAAATTCACACAAGCGCAGAAAGTTATGGCGCAGGAGAAACAACGCAATACTGACACGAAGAAGACACACGAAAACCTCGTCATCGTCGAGTCTCCGGCAAAGGCGAAAACCATCGAAAAATTCCTCGGCAAGGACTACACCGTCATGTCGAGCTACGGTCACATCCGCGACCTCTCGAAAAAGGAGCTCGGCATCGCCATAGACGACAACTTCAAACCCGATTACGAGATATCGCCCGACAAGAAGAAACTCGTCGAATCGCTCGCCAAGAGTGCGAAGGAGGCCGAACGGGTTTGGCTCGCATCCGATGAAGACCGCGAAGGGGAAGCCATCGCCTGGCACCTGACACAGGTGCTCGGCCTGCCGGTAGACCAGACGCGGCGCATCGTTTTCCACGAAATTACCAAGAGCGCCATCATGGCCGCCATCGAGAATCCGCGCACCATCGACATGAACCTCGTCAATGCGCAGCAGGCACGGCGTGTACTCGACCGACTGGTCGGATTCGAACTCTCGCCGGTACTCTGGAAGAAGGTCAAACCGTCGCTCTCGGCCGGAAGAGTCCAAAGCGTCGCAGTGCGCCTCATCGTCGAGCGCGAGCGCGAGATAATGAATTTCCGAAGCACCCCCTACTATCGGGTCACTGCCCGGTTCTACCGCACGGACGACCCTGCCAAAACCCTTTTCAAGGCGGAACTCGACCGGCGGTTCGATTCGGCCGAAGAGGCTGAAGGATTCCTCGGGACGTGCAGGGAGGCCGACTTCCGGGTACTCAGCAGCGAAAGCAAACCTGCCGAACGCCACCCGGCCGGGCCGTTCACCACATCCACACTCCAGCAGGAGGCGGGACGTAAGCTCGGTATGTCGGTATCGCAGACGATGGCCGTCGCCCAGCGGCTTTACGAAAACGGTTACATCACCTACATGCGTACCGATTCCCAGAACCTCTCCTCGCAGGCCATCGCAGCCGCCCGGGAGGAGATAATCAAGATGTTCGGAGAGGAGTACAGCAGCGCCCGGAAATACAAGACCAAAAGCAAGGGAGCGCAGGAGGCCCACGAAGCCATTCGCCCCTCCTATCTCAACCGCCAGCAGATAGAGGGCTCGCCGGAGGAGAAGCGTCTCTACGACCTGATATGGAAACGTACGGTGGCTTCGCAGATGTCGCCGGCACGGATAGAGAAGACGGTGGTATCCATCGCAGCCGGAGAATCGCCCTACAAGTTCACCGCTACGGGCGAGGTCATCCTGTTCGACGGTTTCCTCAGGCTCTACTCCGAAACCATAGAAGATGAAACGGAGGAGGGACAGGAGAATACGCTGCCCGAACTGAAAGCGGGCGACGGACTGAGCTATCAGGATATATCAGCCACGGAACGCTTCACCCAGCCCCCGTTCCGTTACAGCGAGGCATCGCTGGTGCGACGGCTCGAAGAGCTCGGCATCGGCCGGCCGTCCACCTATGCGCCGACCATCTCCACCATCATCAACCGGGGATACGTCATCAAGCAGAACAAGCAGGGAACCAAACGCAGCTACCGGCTCATCCGGCTCGAAAAGGGCAAAATCAGCTCGAAAGAGCTTTCGGAAACCACCGGCCGGGAGAAGGCCAAGCTGACGCCTACCGACATCGGCATGATTGTCAATGATTATCTCGACAAACATTTCGAGGAGATACTCGACTACAACTTCACGGCCAACGTGGAGAAGGAGTTCGACGAGATAGCGGAAGGAGGCAAGGAATGGACCAACATGATTCGGGAGTTCTACACCGCCTTCCATCCCACCGTGGAAAAGGCGCTCGAAGAGCTTCCCGACCGCAGCGGCCGGGAACGCATTCTGGGAACGGACCCCAAAAGCGGCAAACAGGTTTCGGCACGCATCGGCCGTTACGGTCCCATCGTACAGATAGGGAGCGCGGACGACGAGGAGAAACCGCGCTATGCCAGCATGAAGAAAGACCAACTGATTGCCACCATCACCCTCGACGAAGCGTTGGCCCTCTTCGAGCTTCCGCGCACGCTGGGCGAGCTGGACGGCAAAGAGGTGGTCGTATCAATCGGGAGGTACGGCCCCTACATCCGCTACGACGGCAAATTCACCTCGCTGCCCAGAAAGGACGACCCCTACTCCGTCACGCTGGAACGTGCCGTAGAGCTTATCCATGAAAAAGAGAGTGCCGCCAAGGCATCGAAAGAGCCCATCAAGGTCTTCGATGCCGAACCGGAGATAAAGGTACTGAACGGCCGTTACGGTCCCTACATCGCATCCGGCGGCAAAAACTACCGCATCCCGAAAGATACCGACCCGGCAACGCTCACGCTGGAACAGGTCAGGGACATCATGGCGAAATCCAAAAAATAAAGGTCCGAAACCGAAAGCGGACACGATACGACAGAGAGGCTGTACCTGAAGGTACAGCCTCTCGCATAAACGGTACACCGCGGCTCCCGCCGCTGCCAATTAATGCCTGCTCAGGTAATCCGACACACCGGCCCCCGTCGCACTCATCGCATCCTTGCCTTTGGCCCAGTTGGCGGGACAAACTTCGCCGTACTCTTCGAAGTGCTGGAGTGCATCGACCATGCGGATGACTTCATCGACACTGCGCCCCAGTGGCAGGTCGTTGATGACCATATGCCTTACGATACCGCCCTTGTCGATAAGGAAAAGCCCGCGGTAGGCTACGGGAGCACCGCCCTCGAACAGGAGTTCATCCTCTTCACCCGACAGATACTCTCCGCCGAGGACGCCGTAATTCTCGGAGATGGTTTTCGTCGTATCGGCGATTATCGGATACTTCACCCCTTCGATACCGCCTCTGTTTCTGGGCTGGCCGAGCCAGGCCAGGTGGGAATACTCCGAATCAACCGAACAGCCTACTACCTGTACGCCGCGGGCCTCGAATTCGCCCAGTTTCTCCTGGAACGCATGCAGCTCCGTCGGGCACACGAACGTAAAATCCATCGGGTAGAAAAACAATACCACATACTTTTTCCCCTCGTACTGGCCGAGGGTGAAGTCCTGTACAATCTCATTTCCGTTCACTACCGCCGTCGCACGGATGGCAGGCGCCTTTTTTCCTATCAAAGATTTCATATCTCCTTATGTTTTAATGAATGATTCCGGTTTATCCGATACAAAGATACAGACTCTTACTATAAGAATAACAAACAAGAGTACAATCCACGATTGTTATTTCTTATATACTCATAAGCAAAAAACATACCTTCGGAAAGGGGAAAAGCAAAAAGTCCCGCCGCCTCCCGAAAACGGTGCAAGGATGATTACCGACCGATGATGAAGATGGCAGGCCGCTTGTTGAGGTCGGGCCTCGGCCTGGAATGCCATACGGCTACCGGCAGGGTAAGAATGAATTCGGAGGATGCAGTGATGTCGGCTGCCACCGTCAGGCGCGTATGGGGCGAAAGCACTGCGAGCATCTCCTCCAGCAGTTTCGCATTGCGGTAGGGCGCTTCGATGAAGAGCTGCGACTGTCCCTCACCCAATGCCCTTTTTTCATACATCCGCAGGGCTTTTGCCCGCTCCGGCGGCTTGACGGGAAGATAGCCGTTGAAAGCAAACGACTGCCCGTTCTGCCCGGAGGCCATCAGCGCCAACAGGATGGAAGAGGGACCGACCAACGGCACCACCCTGATACCCGCCCGGTGGCACAGCGCTGCTATCTCCGCACCTGGGTCGGCTACGCCGGGAACTCCGGCTTCGGATATGAATCCGGCATCCCTGCCGCCGAATAGCGGTTCCAGCATGGACGGAAGTTCCTCGGGACGGGTGTGTTCGTTGCACTCCACGAAGGTCAGCTCCTCTACCGTGCGCCCCATCCCTCCGCGCCCGAGGAAACGGCGGGCCGAACGTACATTCTCCACGATGAAATAGTCGAGCGCCTCCACTACCGGCCGGTTCGCCTCCGGAAGGACGCCGTAATCCGTCCCTATCGGGCACGGTATCATATAAAGTTTTCCGTAAGAGGCCATCTCTCCGCTCCATTCGAACACCGGCACCCGGTCTCCCTATTCCCCGCCGCGGCACGCCGTGCGGAGAGGCCGGCAGGTTCCATTTTACTCTTTCAGATAGATACGCTTTACCCGTTCCGACACGGAGGTCATGATTTCATAGGGAATGGTACCCAGCAGAACAGCCATATCCGAAACGGTATTGCCCGGCGTGCTGCCGAATACGGTCACCTCATCACCCTCCGAAACGTTCATTCCCGTCACGTCCACCATGCAGCTGTCCATGCAGATGCGCCCCACAATCGGAGCCGGCCTGCCGTTCACGAGCACGCTCCAGTTTCCGCATCCGAGCCGGCGGTCAAGTCCGTCCGCATACCCTATCGGAATGGTTGCCAGCCGCGAATCGCGCGCGAGCTTTCCGCTGCGGCCATACCCCACCGTCTCCGACTGCGCCAGTTCCTTCACCTGCACGATGCGCGTCAGCAGCCGGCTCACCGGACGCAGCGCCTCCCCCTCCGTACAACTGACGCCATAGAGTCCGATACCGAGACGGCACATGTCGAACCGCGCCTCCGGGAAACGCTCCATGCCCGCCGTATTCAGGATGTGCATCAGGGGACGGTAACCCAGACCGTCGGCAAGCGCCTGCACCGTCCGCCGGAAATAGTCTATCTGCGAACGGGTGAAGCCGTCCTCTTCGGGCATGTCGGCCGCCGCCAGATGGGAAAATACCGACCTTGCGGCTACGGCACCCGCTTCGCGCCGCAGAAGGGCGGCCAGCTCTGGCATATCCTCCATCCGGAATCCGAGGCGGTGCATCCCGGTGTCTATCTTGATGTGTACGGGCCAGGAGGTCTCCCCGGCATCCCGCACGGCCGCGATGAAACGCTCCAGCGACCGGAAATTGTATATCTCCGGTTCGAGACGGTTGGCTACCATCAGCGCAAAACTGTCCGAATCGGCATTCAGCACCACTATCGGCATGGCGATACCCTTCTCACGCAGCGTCACCCCTTCGTCGGCGAAAGCCACCGCAAGGTAGTTCACCCCCTGTTTGTCGAGCATGTCCGCCACTTCGAAATTTCCGTTGCCGTAACACGACGCTTTCACCATGGCCATCATCTTCACCCCGTCGCCCACCAGCGCACGGTAGTGATTGAGGTTGTGCCTCATGGCGTCGAGGTCCACCTCCAGCACAGTCGTATGGCTGCGGCGGTCGAGTTGATGCAGGATGCGGATGACCCCCGTGTCGGAGTTGCCGCGCAGCAGGATGGCCCGGCCCGCTATGCTGTCCTGCGTACAGTGACGGATAAACTCCTCCGCCGTGCGGTAGAACTCGCTCCCCGCACCGAACGCGTCGCGGCACGCCGAGATACGTTCGCCGACGCCGACAAACCGTCCGATACCGGCACTCCTGACCATGGCGCCCACTTTGCCGTAAAGTTCCCAGTCGGGCATGGGGCTGAAGGGAATGTCCGACATGATAAGTACCTTCTCGCGGCTGCCGGCCACTCCGGTCAAATAGTCGAGCGCCATCGGCAGCGAATTGGCGTCGGTATTGTTCATGTCTGTCACGATGATGGAACCGGCGATTCCCTCCCGCATGCCGAGCCGCACGGCCACGGGCTGCAGTTCGGAAAGCTTCGGAACGACCGTCGCGGGCGGCACCCCCACCGCATCGTAAAAAGCGGTCACGAGCGCCTTGTTGCGGCGGGCCACCCCGTCTTCCCCCTCCTCGGGAAGCAGACATTCGTAAGGCAGGGCATCGCGCAGCTCCGCTTCGGGTGCTTTCGCCCGCAGTGCCTCCTCTATCAGCGGCTCGCCGCCGCAGTAGACGATGCTGCGGCATGTCGCGAAAAGCTGAGCCTTCTCCCGCATCTTCTGACGGTCGGACTGGAAATTCTCGCCGTGCTCCGGACCGAGATGGGTAAACACCCCTACGTCGGGCCGGATAATGGCCGCCAGCCGGTCCATCTCTCCCGGACGCGATATGCCCGCCTCGATGAGAGCGATGTCCTCGTTTCCGGTCATCATCAATATCGAAAGCGGCACGCCGAGCTGGGAATTGTAGCTGCGCGGACTGCGGAAAAGCGACACTCCCTCCGGGGCGGCCTGCGCTATCCACTCCTTCACGGTGGTCTTCCCGCTGGAACCGGTGATACCGACTACCGTTCCGCTGAACGACAGTCTGTAATGAGCCGCCAGGGCCTGCAGTCCGGCCAGCGACTTGTTCACACGCACGAATCCTGCACCCGGCCAGGCCGAAGCGTCCACCTCGCGCTCCACCATGAAACCGCGCACTCCCCGGCGGTACAGTTCGCCGATGTGGTCATGGCCGTCGTGGTTGCGGCCCCGTATCGCCACGAAGAGCGCGGCTCCATCCCTGGCAACACTCCGACGGCTGTCGGCCATCACGCTGCGGACGGTGACATCCTCGCCGCAGAACGTGCCTCCGCATATCGCGGCTATCTCGCTTACAGAATACTCCATCACTTACATTATTCTTTTCTACTTCCCGGACCGAAACCGCTGCCAAAAATTTTTTCCGTACAATTTTCGCACCGGAAAACCGCATCCGCCCCCGCCACATCCGCACGCACGGCGGCAACTGCCGACAGGGAGAAAGTGCGCCGCGACCCGTCTTGCGCGGATGCCGCTAAAATAGCACTTTTTGACGCGCCTTATCCCCTGCTGCGCTATTTTATTTCGCCCGCACGGGGACTACTGCCGGAACCGCACCACCGTAATACCCGCGCCTCCGCGGTCGGCATGGTCGTCCGTAGCGGAAGCCACCTCGCTCACGCTGCGCAGATAACGCCGTATCTCCTCCTTGAGCGCCCCGGTACCCTTGCCGTGCAGGATGCTCACCTCCGCCACCCCCACCATCAGGGCATCGTCGATGAAATCCTCCACCCGTTCGAGCGCCTCGGCGGCACGCATACCCCGCACGTCGATGTTGTCCTTGAAATTGAGGCGGCGCGACGCGATATCCACACTGACCACCGTACGTGCCCGCTCCGGCCTCACCTGCCGCTTATACTCCGAATTGGAGATGGCCTCCAACCGGTCGAGCGCCACCGTAGTCAATAACTGTCCGAAAGCCACCGTCGCCTTTTTCCCCTTGATTTCCGTCACCTCGCCGGCACCCTCCTGGCCCTTGATGCGCACCTTCCCGCCCACTTTTACTTCGAGCGTCTCCGGTTCCGCAGCCGGCTCCCGGGTCACCTCACCCTGCCGGGCCTTGCGTTCGCGGCGCTGTTGCTGGCGACGTTCCACCTTCTCCATTTCGCGGTCTATGCGAGCCTGCTCCTCCGGTGTCACCGCACGTTCCTCGACCTCCCGCTCCCGGAACTCGTCGAGCTCACGGCGGGCGAAGCGCGTCATCTCCTTCTCCGCCTGGGATTCCCTTATCACACGGATAGTATTCTCAATCTGCTTGTTGGCCTCGGCAACGAGGGCACGGGCCTCCTCCCGGGCTTCATGCAGGATACGGTTCCGCTCCTGCTTGATATCGGCAAGCTGACGTGCATAGGTCTGTTCCAGTTCCTCCACCTTTCGGTCCGTGATGCGTATCCGGTCGCGTTTCTGTTCCCAGTAGCGCCGGTCGCGGGCAATGTCGCGCAACTGCTTTTCCAGATTGATGTGGTCGCTGCCGGCCTTTCGGGAAGCCGCATCGATTATCTGCGCCGGCAGCCCTATCTTGCGGGCTATCTCCACGGCGAACGAACTTCCCGGCTCTCCCATCTGCAGACGGAACAGCGGACGGATGTTCTGTACGTCGAACATCATCGCTCCGTTTTCCACCCCTTCATGGCTGCCGGCGAAATACTTGATATTGGAGTAGTGGGTGGTGATGACACCATAGGTTCCCGTCTCCACGAAACGTTCGAGAATCGCTTCGGCTATCGCCCCGCCTATCACCGGCTCCGTACCCGAACCGAATTCGTCGATAAGGACGAGCGACCCGGAGCCTGCCCCGGCCAGCATATGCTTCATGTTGAGCAGATGCGAAGAGTAGGTACTCAGGTCGTTGTCGATGGACTGTTCGTCACCGATGTCGATGAATATGCCGTCGAATACCGGAAATTCGGAATTTTCGAGTACAGGCACCGGAAAACCGCACTGGAACATGTATTGCAGCAACCCCACGGTCTTTAGACATACCGACTTGCCTCCGGCATTAGGACCCGAAATGACGAGCATGCGGCGTCCGCGGTCGAGCTTCAGGTCGAGGGGTACCACCTGTTTCCCCTCGCGCGCCAGCGTCTGCCGCAGCAGCGGATGGCGTGCCGAGCGCAGCCACAGCGTTCCCTCTTCTGAAAGAACCGGCTTCACGCATTCGTTCTCCGCAGCCCAGCGGGCCTTCGCACGTATCATGTCCATGCAGGCGAGGTACTCCCCGGCCCGGGCGATACCCGGCGCATCGGGCCGGATACGGTCGGTAAACGCCGTCAGTATCCGCACCACTTCGCGGCGTTCGGCATACTCCAGCTCCTTCAGTTCGTTGTTAATCTCGACTATCTCTACCGGTTCGATATAAAAGGTCTTGCCCGTGGCCGATTCATCGTGTATGAAACCGTTGATTTTCCGTTTGTTGGCTGCCGACACAGGAATGACGGCCCGACCGTCGCGTATCGATACGGCGGCATCGGCATCGGCATAGCCGTCCTTTTGCGCCTTGGAAAGAATGGCCTGCAACCGCTTCGACACCTGCCCCTCCCGGTCACGGATGGTACGGCGGATGGTGTACAGTTCCGGCGAAGCGCTGTCCTTTATCTTGCCGTAACGGTCGAGGATGGTATCGATATGACCGGTTATCTCCGGAAAGCTTTCGACCCCCTGCGCAAGACCGCGCAGTACCGGATAGCGCCCCTCCTCTTTCGCCGCGAGGAATACCGTTATTTCGTTCACCGCACCGAGTCCCGCCCGCAGGGCTATCATATCCTCGATATCCAGAAAGGTGCATGCCACCTCTATTTTCCGGGCGACAGGACCTATGTCGGTGTACTCCTGCAGCGGAAACCCCGACTCCAGCATCAATATCTCCTGCAGTTCGCTGCAAAGCGACAGCCGGTGCGCTATCTCTCCGGCCGACGCCGAAAACCCTTCGCCGTCGAGCAGGGCACGACCGCCATCGGTCGTGCATTTGCCGCGCACCTGGGCCCTTATGCGGTCGAAACCGGTTTTGTTCTCGTAATCTGACGGATATACCATATTTATCATCCATTATCTTCTATCCACGGCCGCCCGAACGACGACAGACCCGCAGTGCAGCGCCTCGCCGCAGACACGGTGTACACTCCCACCGCACCCCGTCCGGAAAGGAACAGGGAACGGCGCAGTTCCACGGCCCCGGCAGGCGGCGCTATTTGTTCTTGCCGCCCCCGAACAGGGAGAAATGCACGTAACGTTTCGGATTGTTCTGAAGGTCTTCGAGCAGCGAGGAGAGGTTTTCGCTCGCCTCGGCGAGCGAATCGTACAGCGCCCGGTCGTTCATCAGCAGACCGATGCTGCCCTCCGTAGAATTGACCGCCGCCAGGGTAGCGGTCAATTCGTCTATCGCACCGTTCAGCTTAGCGACCGTCTGCGACAGGTCGGCTTCGGCAAGCGCTCCGCTGACGTTTTCGATATTGGCCATGGTATTGTCAATCCGTTCCGAATTGGCCGCCAACGCTCCCGTGACCTCATTGAGGTCGTCGATGATGCTCCTTATCTCCTCGCCCTTGGCGCCGAAAGCCTCTGCTCCCCTGCGCAGACCTTCGAGCGTACCCGCTATCGAACCGCTGTTATCGACGAGTATCGAGTTGAGGCTCGTCAGCGTAAGGTCGAGGGAACTGATGAGCTGGTCGAGCTTCTGTTTGAAATAGTCGAGCTCGGAACCGGCCAGCTCCAGAAAGCTCGTTTCGCTCTCCGACCGTATGGTCGCACCGTCGGGAAGCGCATTGGGCGAATCGCCCAACTCGATTTCGAGGGCCTTTCCCCCCATGATACCGTTGGTAAAGAGGCGGACGACCGAATTGTCCGGTACGCGGTAAGCCGACTTCACGTCGAACTTCACCTCCACGGTATTGTTCAGGTCGGGACGGAATTTGATGCCCGTGACCGCACCGACACGAATGCCCTGCACGATGATGGGCGAAGACATCTGAATGCCGCTCACATTGTCGTAATAGGCGTAGTACGTCATGTTCCGGTTGAACAAATCCCTCCCCTTCAGAAAGTTTATCCCCCAATAGAGCAACGCGAGTATGGCTACCGTGAATATTCCTATCTTAACCTCTTTTCTCATCTTCATAACCGTAAACTTATTTAAACACACGCCCGGCGGGCGCCCTCTCCGTCACCTGAACGTACGGGGCGACATCCTATTGTCCCGTTTTACGCCGTGCGGTCTTTACATCTATCCGTTTATCGCCCTCATAGGCCACGACGAAAGCGTCGGGAAACTCCTTCCGGGCCTCGGACTGTATCTTCACGATGGCATCGTAATCCCGCACCCCGCCCACGAGGTAACGGTATCCGCGTCCGGGTTCTCGCTTCTCCGTCACCCGGTTACGGTACGATTTGAATACCCTGTCATTCAGCGGTTTTCTACTTCCAAGAAACCCTATCTGCACATAATAAAGTACACCGTCGTAAGGTTCCTGCCCGACGAGACGGGTGTCCGGTTCCCCCTTTTCCTGCAACTCCGGTGCCGGAGTCCTGCCGCTCCCTTTCCGGACGGGCTCCGTCTCGGCCTCGCGCAGCATGACGACATTGGCCCGGCCCTCCACCTTGCTCTTATATTCGCTGAAAGCGTTGAACAACGCCCGCGCCGCCTCGCTCTGCCCCTTGCCGGAAGTGACATAGCTGCGGTCGGTCTGATTGGAAAGGAAACCCACCTCGGTCAGCACGCTGGGCATGGAGGTACGCCAGAGCACGAGGAAAGGCTCCTGGGTCGTCCCCCGGTCGGGCATGGGCAAGTCGGCCTTGAAATGTTTCTGGATGATTTCGGCGAACATCATGCTCTGGTCCTTGTAGGCGTACTGCATCAGGGAGAACATGATATAACTCGCCGGGTCGCCCGGATTGTACCCCTCGTACTTGGTCGTATAGTCGTCCTCGTAGATGATGATGTCGTTCTCGCGCATAGCCACCTCCAGGTTCTTGCCGTCCTTGTCCATACCCATGACATGGGTGGAGGTTCCCCGCGCATTCTGATTCGTCGCCGCATTGATATGGATGGAGATGAAGAGGTCGGCATTGGCCCGGTTGGCGATTTTTCCCCTCTCGGCAAGTTCCACATACTTATCGGTGGAACGCGTATAGATAACCTCCACGTCCGGATAGTTTTTCCGAATAAGCTCTCCCAGCTTCTTGGCTATGCCGAGGGTCACATCCTTCTCGTAATAGTTTCTGTACACGCATCCGGGGTCCTTCCCCCCATGCCCCGGGTCGAGCACCACCTTGCACACCTTTCCCCTCTCGGCGGGCTGCGCGTTTTGTGCACCCGATTCCCAACAGGTACACAACATAAAGAGGGAGGCTGCCGTTATGAGTAGAAAATTGCGGGGCGTAACCTTCATGCTTTCCGTATTTTTTGCTGCCGTAATCCCTCCGCACTTTATTGGCTGCGGATGCGATAAACTGCTTTTTTTTACCTATTTTTGTTGGCGAAAAACCCGCCCCGGAAGGGTTCCCGTGGCGTTTTTGCCGACTTTGTCGGCAAAGTTAACCATTTTTAACGGAATTTGGTCAAACGAGCGTTAAAATATGCCGCCGCGCTGCTGGCCGCGTCGCTGGCAATACAGATGGTGTTCGGTGCAGGACTGCGCAGCGGTTCGCATGCACCGCGTTTCGGCATCCTCGGAACCCTCCGCGATTCGCTTCCCGACTCCATCCCCTCCCCCGCAGCGCTTCCGCCGCAGGGCGATGCCTCCTCTTCGGTGCCGCCGGCAGGGCAGGATACCGAAACGGAGAGGGATTCGGTACGGCCGACTGCACCGCAAACTCTCCGCCAGCTCGGGACGGTACGCCAACAGCCGTTGCCGGAGAACTACACCGCCCTCGACTCCATGGTCCTCTTCCCGGACTACATCCCGCCCGAAGAGCGCGGACCGCAGGACACGGCCCGGCACGACTCGGTACGGGTCAACAATTTTCTCGACGACGTGATAAGCGGCAAGAACAAGGACTCGCTCGTGTACCGTCCGAAAGAGAAGCTCGTTTACATCTATAACAGCGGCGACGTGACTTACGGCAACATGAACATGCAGGCCGATTTCATGCGCGTAGAACTGGATACCAAACAGATGTATGCCACCGGCGTCAGCGACACCCTCGGCAACAGGACACGGCCCGTATTCGTGGAGGGCGGCTCCACATTTACGATGGACACCATCCTCTACAACTTCAAATCGGGCAAGGCGAAAATCAAGGGCGTGGCGACGCAGGAGGGCGAAGGCTTTCTGCTGGGCGACGACGTGAAGAAGATGCCGGACAACTCCATCAACATCAGCTCCGGCAAATATACGACCTGCGACCAGACCGACCATCCGCACTTCTACCTCGGTCTCACCAAGGCGAAGGTCATCCCGCAGAAGAAAGTCATCATCGGTCCGGCCTACCTCGTCATGGAGGACGTACCGCTGCCCATTGCCGTTCCCGAAGGCTTTTTCCCCCTCACGCAGGGGCGCAGTTCCGGTATCATCATCCCGAGCTACGGCGAGGAGACCACCCGCGGATTCTTCCTGCGCGACGGCGGTTACTATTGGGCAGCGAGTGAACACATGGACCTGACGCTGCTGGGCAGCATCTACACTTACGGTTCGTGGGAGCTCTCCGCCGAGAGCCGATACGTACAGCGATACAAATACAGCGGCCGGATATCCGGCCGTTACGCCAAGACCGTCATCGGCGAACCGGGCGATGCCAACTACGTAAACTCGCCGAGTTTCCAGTTGCAGTGGACCCACCAGCAGGACCCCAAGTTCAATCCCGGCTCGACCTTTTCCGCCTCGGTGAACTTCGCCACCAGCGGCTTCCGGCAGTACGCCTCCACATCGCTGAACGACTACGTCAGCACCACCACCGAATCGTCCATCTCCTACGGCAAGAGCTGGGCGGGTACCCCCTTCTCCCTGCAAATCAGTATGCGCGCCTCGGTAAACTCCCGCGACTCCACCATACAGCTCACCCTGCCGAGCGCTACGTTCAACATGTCGAAGGTCTTTCCCTTCCGGCGAAAAAATGCCGTAGGCAAACAACGGTGGTACGAGAAGATTTCGGTCTCCTATACCGGTAGCCTCACCAACTCGGTCAAGGCCAAGGAGGACGAACTGCTTTCGCCCGACATCTTCGACAAGATGGTGAACGGCATCCAGCACAAGATTCCCGTATCGACGTCGTTCAACCTGTTCAACTACATCAACGTATCGCCGAGCTTCAACTACAATGCCGTATGGCTCTTCAGAGAGGTGACCCAAGCCTACGACCCCGACGCGGAAAATCACCTGCGCAGGGACACGACCTACGGATTCCACCATCTGAATGACTACAACTTCAACGTGTCGGCCAACACCAAGGTGTACGGGACCTACGATTTCACGCGGTACGAGAAGTTCCCGCTGAAGATGCTCCGTCACACGATAACGCCGACGATAGGCTTCCGTTATACACCGAATTTCGGCTCTCCCACATACGGTTATTGGGAACCCTACCAGACCTCCGAAGACGGCAAGATAGACTACTACTCCCCCTATTCGGGCAACGCCTACAGCGTGCCGAGCCGCAGCAGCCATGCCGCCTCACTCACCTTCAGCGTCGCCCAGACGCTCGAAGCCAAGGTGGCGAGCAAGCGGGATACCTCCGGCATGAAGAAGGTGAAGATTATCGACAACTTCTCTTTCAGCGGCTCCTACAACTTTCTGGCCGACTCCATGAAGCTCTCCACCATCCCGCTCAGTCTGCGCATGACCATTCCGGGCCTCAAGAACTTCGGTATCAACATCTCGGCCACACTCGACCCGTACGATATCGGCATCGGTGCGAACGGACAGCTCACCCGAATCAACAAACTCATGATAGCCAACGGCAAGGGCCTCGGGCGCATCACGAACGCCTCCACCTCGATAGGCTACACGTTCAATTCCGGCCAGTCCAACCAGACGGGCCAGCCGGCCATCAACAACAGCATCAATACGCAGGCCGACCTGCTCAACCCCTTCTACTTCGACCCGGACAACCCGATAGACCCGCTGCTGAGGCGGCAGATGATGAGCGCCACCTACTACGATTTCTCCATCCCGTGGAACCTGACGTTCAATTACAGCATCAGCTACTCCAACCAGCTCGCCCGGAAGAACATCGTACAGACCTTGAGTTACAGCGGAAGCGTGAACCTGACGCCCAAATGGGGCATTACGCTCACGGGAGGCTTCGACTTCGAAACAGGCAAGCTGACCACCGGCGTCTTCACCCTCACGCGCGACCTGCACTGCTGGCAGATGAGTTTTTCGTGGGTACCGACCGGAGCGCGTAAAAGCTGGCAGTTCAACATCAGCGTGAAGGCCGCCGCCCTGCAGGACCTCAAATACGACAAGCACAGCTCCTATCTCGACAACATCGACTGGGGCGAATAGGAAAGGCAGACCGAACGCATGCACGTGCTCCCGCCCCCGAGGAAGGGAGTCCGCCCGGACACGAAAGAAACCATTCAACAATACCAATGAAAAAAACAATCATCATCCCACTCACCATCATGACATTGGCTGCGACAGCATGTCAGCAGGGCGGCTCCTCGGAAGAGAACCCGCTCCTGACGACGCCGGCAACGCCCTACGGCGCACCGCAATTCGACAAAATCAAAACGGAACATTACGAACCCGCCTTCGACGTAGCCCTGGCCGAAGCACGGGCCGACATCGAGGCGATAGCCCGAAATCCCGAACCTCCCACGTTCGACAACACCATCGTCGCACTGGAGCGCAGCGGAAACCGTCTCAACTCCGTCGCCACCATCTTTTTCGCCCTCCAGAGCGCCGAAACTTCCGATGAAATGGATGCGATAGCCGAACGGCTACAGCCCAAGCTGGTGGAGTACTCCAACGACATCTATCTCGACCCGGTCATCTTCCAGCGAGTGAAGACCGTGTACGACAACCGGGCCGACTACGGGCTCGACATCCAGGACTCCATGCTGCTCGACAGAACCTACAAAAGTTTCGTCCGCGGCGGAGCGGGACTCGATGAAGCAGGCAAGGAACGCTACCGCGCCATTACGAACGAGCTCGCGACCCTGTCACTGAAATTCGAACAGAACGTACTGGCTGCTACCAACGCCTTTACGCTCAACATCCCGGCAGCAAACTCCGCCAAAGTAGCCGAACTGCCCGATTTCGTCCGGGAAAGCATGGCCGACGAAGCAGCCGCACGCGGCGAGGAGGGATGGACCGTAACGCTGCAGATGGCGAGCTACGGTCCCTTCATGACCTACTCCAGCGACCGGGAACTGAAGGAGAAGCTCTGGAGAGCGTACAACACCCGCGGCATCGGCGAAAATGACAACCGCGACATTGCCAAACGCATCGCCGAACTGCGCCTCGAACTGGCCGGACTCTTCGGCTATCCGAACTACGCCGCCTACGTGCTGGAAGAGAAGATGGCCGGCAACGAGGCGACGGTGGATGCCTTCATCGACGAACTGCTGACCGCCACGAAGGGACGGGCGCTCGAAGAGGTTGCCGAACTCCAGCGCTATGCCGTCGCAAGCGGCCTTTACGGGGCCGGATTCGAACTCATGCCGTGGGACTGGAGCTACGTCAGCGAGAAGTACAAGAACGACCGCTATGCCGTCAGCAACGAGGAGATAAAACCCTACCTCGAACTCGAAAGCGTGAAACAGGGCATCTTCTCCCTCGCCGAGAAACTCTACGGCATCACCTTCGTCCCCAACAAGGAGATTCCCGTCTATCACCCCGATGTGGTGGCTTACGAAGTACACGAGGCCGACGGAAGCTTTACGGGCATCATCTACATGGACTTCTTCCCGCGTGCCACCAAGCGCGGCGGCGCATGGATGACCAACTACCGGCCGATGTACACCGAAGCCGACGGAACCGAAGTACGCCCGATTGTGACGCTCTGCGGCAACTTCACCAAACCCACCTCCTCGACACCGTCGCTGCTGACCTTCGACGAGTTCGAAACTTTCCTACACGAATTCGGCCACTGTCTCCACGGCCTCTTCGCGGAAGGAAAATACGCATCCCTCACGGGGACGTCCGTGTACCAGGACTTCGTCGAACTGCCCTCGCAGATAATGGAGAACTGGGCGACGCAGAAAGAGTTCCTCGACCTGTTCGCCGTGCACTACAAAAGCGGTGAAAAGATGCCGCAGGAACTCATCGACAAGATAGTAGCCTCCAAAAACTACCTGGCCGCATACGCCAACGTGCGGCAGCTCGGCTTCGCCATGAACGACATGGCATGGCACACCGTTACAGAGCCCGTCACGGTCAGTGTGGAGGAGTTCGAACGCACGGCCACCGCACCGGCCCAGATAACGCCCTACATCAGCGGTACGGCCATGTCGCCTGCCTTCTCCCACATCTTCGGCGGCGGTTATGCGGCAGGCTACTATGGCTACAAATGGGCCGAGGTACTCGAAGCCGACGCCTTCTCCCTCTTCGAGGAGCAGGGCATCTTCAACCGCGACGTCGCCGGCTCGTTCCGCGAGAACATCCTCTCCAAAGGCGGCAGCGAACACCCGATGACACTCTACGTCAGGTTCCGCGGCCACAAGCCCGAAACGAAAGCACTTATCGACAAAATATTGGAATAACCATAACCGGCACTGCCGCACGACATATCGAAGGGCCTGCTTGCAGCAGGCCCTTCGATATTATCGCCCCCTGCCACACGCACAACGGCCATCGGACAGCCGGTCTCCCTGTCTCCGTCGGAAATCGGACGACACCTGGACGGCGCGCATGGAGCTGGCTGCCGAACGAAATGACCGCCATTTCCTCAGGTACGATATCCGCCGGTTTCTCTTGCCGCGGAAACAGCCGGGTATCCGAATGCGAAAAACGCCGGCACCCTCCCGAAACACCTTGCACATTGCCATCGGACAAACCGATTGCCACCTGCCCGCCGAAGCGCTTCATCCGACTCCGGTCTTCAAAGTCATCCGTTTCGACACACAGTCTAGACACAGCCTCTCCCCCAGGTACCCCGCTACTCCCCGCAAAAGCGCGGGCAACACCCCTAATCTGTGAAAACAGATACCCTGCCGAACGGGACGTTTCCATGTTCCCAATAACAAACGGTACGGCGGCAGACAGAGACACCGAAGAAACCGACTCCGGTATCTCCCCTTCCGAAAGACGACGGTATTCGCCGGCCCGACCGCCGGCCCCGCATGACCTGTCGTCCACCGAATAATCCAGCGGCCGCTTTTGGTTTCTCGATTATTTCCGTATATTTGTTTTGACCGAACTGCAACAACTGCGAGCCGGGCTATCGCCGACAACCGCTTTGGTTTTTAAGACATATAATCTTATATTTGTCTGAGTCGAACTATTTCGCAAACATGTATCGGTTCCTTGCACGGCTCGTACATTCAACCTTTAACGAAAAGTATCTTTGAAATACAAAACCTGCATCATTCCGGCTTCCCCGGCCTGTCATGCGCCGTTCGTACCGTTCATTCGGCCATATAACCGAATGACAATCAACAAATCGCATATCCGAGGTTGTGGTTTGATGTAGAATTGAAATAAGAAACAACGGGATAAGAAAAAGAAAGCTGGCTGGGGCGTTGTGGTTTGATGTAGAATTGAAATAAGAAACAACTTCAATCTGGTCAAAACTGTCGAGGCTGTCGTTGTGGTTTGATGTAGAATTGAAATAAGAAACAACTGCGGCCGCGAGAATTATTGCATGAACGTTGTTGTGGTTTGATGTAGAATTGAAATAAGAAACAACTTTCGAGAATGCCGTTCGCCTCTACCGAGGTTGTGGTTTGATGTAGAATTGAAATAAGAAACAACGATATACGTGTGTATGCACGTAGCAAGGTTGTTGTGGTTTGATGTAGAATTGAAATAAGAAACAACATCAGTCCCTCCCCGGCCAGCTCGTCCACCGTTGTGGTTTGATGTAGAATTGAAATAAGAAACAACAAAGAGGACATGCGGGACGGCCTTATTCAAGTTGTGGTTTGATGTAGAATTGAAATAAGAAACAACGTCACTAGCCCTTCCTCCGCCATCTCCCGTGTTGTGGTTTGATGTAGAATTGAAATAAGAAACAACAGTAGCCTGAGATAAGCAGTCTTCACTCGTGTTGTGGTTTGATGTAGAATTGAAATAAGAAACAACCACGCATTGCCGTACACCCGCGCATTGCCGGTTGTGGTTTGATGTAGAATTGAAATAAGAAACAACTTGGGCAAGGCGGAAAGAGAAGCGGCGCAGGTTGTGGTTTGATGTAGAATTGAAATAAGAAACAACGGTTTGGATACTTTCGGTTATACACCTCGTGTTGTGGTTTGATGTAGAATTGAAATAAGAAACAACCGAGAGCGACGACCTCTCCTTCTCCTTCTTGTTGTGGTTTGATATAGAATTGAAATAAGAAACAACAACATCGATTCTACAGGTACGGCCCGACCAGTTGTGGTTTGATGTAGAATTGAAATAAGAAACAACCGAAAGACTATTTCACTAGTGCTTTGCCGGTTGTGGTTTGATGTAGAATTGAAATAAGAAACAACACAGACTTTTGCTGCCATCGGACAAATCCTGTTGTGGTTTGATGTAGAATTGAAATAAGAAAATCGCAGTCAAAAATTAAAATATGGTCTTTGCTTGAGAGAGAAACAGATTCCTCTGTAACAGGGATTTAGCAAAATAGCAAATCTTGCCTACCGTTTTCCCGAAAACCCGAAATGGCAAAATTTGCTACACATTTGCGAAGAAAACCTTGAAAAATGTCCAGCCAGAATAAAGTCCTGTTGACGATAATGTAGATTGGACTAAGGTAGATTGATATGGACTTAAATCGACTGTTCTCGACACTTGAAAAATCAACAACGCCTCGTCGGATAATTCCCATCAACAGGTAAATTTCAGTAAACGTCAGTCCATATAAGTACATATCAGTCCGCCATAGACCAATCGGCCTGCTGAAAAATAGTTTTCAGCAGAACGAAACATTAATTTATCATCAGGTCTATGAAGCGGACTAAATCCATCGCTCCCGGTACCGGAAAAGCAGCAAGGAAAAATTTTCCGGGCCCTCACCCCAACAGTCGGCAATTACACACTACCCGCGTTTGCCGTTCCTGCGGTCAGAAATTCTCTGCCGCCACTTCCACCAGCGAATATTGCAGTCGTAAATGCTACCAGCACGACTACTATCAGCGCAACAAACCCCAAATTCTCGACAAACGCAACAAACGGGAACGAGCGGAAGAGCCTGCGATTCCTCCTGTAGATTCGGATATGATTTCCGTGCGGGAAACAGCCCGGCGGCTGGGTATATGCCGTCAAACGATCTACAATCTCGCGGCTAAAGGCATTATCACCATCTACCACGTTACCGGACGTCTTTCGTATGTCAGTTGGAGCGAGGCCTGTGCCACTATCTCCACGCGCACGGCTCCGGCCATACAGCAGAAACCGCGTCGTTCAACGCGGAAAAAACATCCCGAACAACCTGCCGAAACCTCTTCCAAAGCCGCCGTTCCTGCTCCACCCACAGCCGCTAAATGGGCTGCAGCCCAAGAGCTATGCGCACGTTATAGCTGGGATACGGCCTATTTGTACCGATTCGTACAGTGCCATCGGATTTCGCGCATCAAAGACGGCCGTTACTCGTTGTACTCCATTCCTCAGATAGAGGCTGTCATTCAGGAAAAACAGACTCAAATCGTTCCGGCAGGTTATATCACCATAGATGATGCGGCCAAGAAATACAGTGTCCCTCCCAGTACGGTGACGTATCGCCTTGCACATTACGGTATCGACACGCAAAAGACGGTTATCGACGGCCGTCGCAAGGTTATTTTTTCCGAAGCGGCTTTCCGACAAGCTACGCAGGGTAAAAAGCATTGATTTACAATTGTTTACAAAACGCTAATTTTTGTTTGTCTCACTGTGCATTTATAACTTGCATCCTCAAATCGCATCATTATGAAATGTCCTAAAGTCACCCTTCGCAGCCGTCCGATTTCACACGGGCGACGTTCATTATACCTCGACTATTACCCGGCGATCAGAATCCCCGATACGATGAAGAAGACCCGTACCGAAACGCTGGGTATCTACGTCTATGCCCGCCCGCGTTCGCAACACGAAAAGTCGCATAATGACGAAATGTACCGCAAAGCGCGTTTGATCGCTTCCACACGCTTGCCGGCCATCATAAACAAACAATACGGCTTTCTCGATACCGCACGCGGCAACCGGGATTTTCTGGAATACTTCAGGCAGATAGTAGGCGAACACAACAGCAGCCTGTGGAAAGGCTGCTACAACCATTTCCGGTTTTTCGTCAAAAACTCCTGTATCTGTGCGGAGGTCGATATCGAACTCTGCCGGAAATTCAGAAGTTATCTGCTCTCGGCGCACCAATTCCGGGACCCTACACGCCCGCTGGCACACAGCTCGATTGTCAATTACTATCTGAAATTCCTCAGTCTGCTGCATAATGCCTACCGGGATCATATGATTGAAGAAGATCTGGCAATACAAATGGAGTATATAGCCCGTAAGCCTACACGTCGGGAATTTCTAACGCCGTCCGAACTGCGAACGCTCTCGCAAACGTCCTGCGAGATCCACGTCTTGAAACGGGCGAGCCTTTTCTCCTGCGAAACGGGCCTGCGACTGAGCGACGTACTGGCTTTGAAATGGGAGGATATCGTGCCCAACTTGGAAGGCAACGGTTATAATATGCGCATACGCACAGTCAAAACCGACGAAGAAGGACTCTTACCGTTAAGCGATACGGCCCTACAACTTTGCGGGCCTCGCAGTACAGGTACGGTATTCAAGGGTTTTACACGCTCGATGACCGACCGTCCGCTCAAACGATGGCTTGAGGATGCGGGCATTACCAAACGCATCACGTTCCACTGTTTTCGCCACACCTACGCCGTGCTGCAATTAGCCAGCGGCACGAATATTTACACCCTCAGCAAAATGATGCTGCACAAGAGTATTCGCTCGACGGAAATTTATCTGGATTTGCTGGAGGAAACCAAGCTCGAAACCGTCGGACGTATCAGCATCTATATCGACCCGGAGATGTTCGACGAATAATCCGTACCTTATATACCAATGTATTAAAAGTATAAATCTATGGAAAGCAATGAAGAGATGAAAAGCCTGAGAGTTACCTATGACACGTTGCCTGCCGCCATCACATGAATTATCGATGAATTGCAGGAAATCCGTGTAATGCTCGCTTCCGTGCAGCCGCCTGCTCCGGGGCGTCGGCCGATTCTGATCGACGATGCCTGTCGGCTTCTCGGCAAGGCCAAGCAGACGGTATACGCCCTGGCGTGTCGCGGCGAGATTCCCAACTATAAACAGGGTCGCACCGTCTATTTCTTCGAAGACGAGCTGCTCGAATGGATTGCCTCGGGCAAAGTCAAAACCAACGAAGAACTTCGCAAAGAAGCCGAACGCGCCTTATATAAAGGCACACGGCGTTAAAGGCTCCGTAAACGTAAGGAAACCCGACGAGGGGTACCGGACGGCAGATTCTGCCGTCCGGTATTTTTTCGTCACGGAAAAAGTTCTTTAAGCCATCGATAGCTTAAAAAATCCTTTGCCGGCAACAACGCATTTTCGCAGCAACAAAACTGCAATCGAAAATGACGGAAATGGAACAGCGACTGGCGGCCCTCGAACAAAAGTGCGACCGCATACTGGAGCAACTATCGGCGCTCCTTGCCGAAATTCAGGCGTTGCATCCGGAAATAAAATCCCCGGACAAGCACGTTAAAGAGGCCGACGATACTGTTCTGGACTACTTAGATGTATGTCAGATACTCCACATCAGCATCAGACAGCTCAGACGGCTTCAGCAGTCAGGCGACCTGCAGGGATTCAAGAACGGTCGCCGCAGATACTATCTGTCATCTGAGATTTCAGCTTATCTGAAAACCAAATCCAATTACAAAAATCATTGAAGCTATGGCAAAAGAAAAGAAGTACATGCTTATTGAGGAAGAAACTTTGCGTGAAATGCTGCAGACTCGTTTCCAGCAAACCTATGCGCTTGTTCTGCTTTCACACATCTGTCTGAAACACAATTTAGATACTTCGCTTACGATGGCGGAGATAAGCGGCGTGCTGCAGCTCTCCGGCCGTCAGGTGGACGATGCCCGCAAACGCTGTCAGCTCCGGTTTCTCGGAATCGGCGGCGGACGATTGTACAGTGCCTACGATATAGCGATGCTGGCGGCTCGGTTACACCGCAAGCGGGCCATGACTCCTCTGCGTGACATTCCCCGATACGTCCGCAATCCACAACCGGAAAAACAAACGACGGGAGCGATGAACACTGGTCCGGATATGTTGCAGGGCTTAACCGACCAAAGATAGGCACGCGGCCTTTTCCTCTCAAAATATTACGGCACGAATCGTACCCTCCATGCGTCGGGCGATTTGTGCCGTAATATTTTGCACCGGGGGCCTGGCGTGCCTTCGTTCTTAGTCGGTTAAGCCCTGCAACATATCCATGACCGGTGTGTAGAGGGAACAGTATAAACACGCAAAACAATAGAACACTTATCACTGATGGAATCAGACGATTTCCGCAAGGCCGATGTCAATAACATGTCCGTATCGTTCACGGAGTACCGCATCGGTTGATGCTACATTTTAAAATTCAAGATTATGCACGGCAAGATTTTTCAAATTACCAAAACACGGGTAGCCGAAGATTGCTGCCTGAACGAGACCACGCTCATACAAGGCGGCGATAGTTTCTTCGACTATTGTGCAGAGATTGACGACAAGCAACGCAAGTTCCATATCGAGAACTTGGTAAACAGCGTTCTGCCCGAAGGTATGTTCGAACTTATTTCCGAAGATACCATACGCTACAATGGCGGGGCTGAACAATGGAGAGAGGCTTTCGTCAACGACATCCGGTGCAGGGCGGAAATCATTACCCCCGACAGCGCACAAGAGTGGATCGGCCCGGTCTATCGACTCGAAAAGTTCCTGAAAAACCCGCTCGATACCGCCTACTGGTTCTACATGGACGAAGAGGGAGTGCAAGCCTACGCCGAACAATCCTACGAGTTCCTGCGGCAGGTATATGAATATGAACCCGGCACGCTGCTTTACATCGGCGGTGTTATCGACTATCATTTTTAACCGACAAATACAGAGCAATGAAAGGCTTTATTCTGTATAAGGGCGATGCATGGTTATCGACAGCCTCGCTGCGACTGGTCGCGGTATTTACCCAAGCGGCTTCGCTCGGCAAGTTCCTGAAAGAGCTGGCCCGGACCGAGAATTTGTCCGAAAAAGAGCTGGAGTGTTTGATCCGCTGCAAACAGACACAGGGCCGGACGACCAACTACCTGATAGAATATCAGGAGTTCGACCCGGAATACGAACAACTAAGACATGAAATATCATAATAGACATCTATGCCACGCTATTCATTTTATCAGGACACGCGAGTAGAAACATGGGAACGCAGTCATTTCGATGTGATGGCAAACTCTTACGAGGAGGCTGTCGCAATCGTTAAGGCGTTTAAGGACAGCGATGTCGATAATCATCAGGACGAGGAATATATAGAGTTCGGAACGTTCGAATCCATATATGAAACCTCGCAAAAGATCGAGCCCCTGCCGGGAGCCAGTCCGACCATCATGATTTTCGATGAGGACACCGGCATGCCTGTTGTCGATAACAGGAAACCGGCGGGAAACAACAGCCCAAACGATAAGGAACATGCCATCCCCGACAGCTGCGATTTCGAAACCGATATACGGAGTCTGCGAAACAGAATACTCACCGCTATCAAAAACATCTTTCTGCAATCCGGATTCTCCCGAATCGAGTTGACTTCTGCGACCGAAGAAGTACAAGTGGTTTGGTGGGACAACCACGGGTACACTCATGAAAGTCCGGTCGAAGCGGTCTGCTTCGACGACGGTGAACTATCGTTGCAGCTCTCGGATGAGGACGGAGAATCTATTTCGTTGTGGGAGGACAGCGATTTCGCGTTCGAACATCCCGCATGGCTCAACGGCATATTGAACGGCCTGAAAGAAGCTACCGAACAATCGTAAAGCCAGCAGGCTCCCGGTTAAAGGGAGCCTGCTCTGTCAATACCTAACACATGAATAAATGCCGGGGTTAAAGATACTCGGTAAAGCGAATCACATTAAATTACGAAGACGAATATGTTTACGACACTAAACAGCTACAAGGCAAGTCTGCTAAGAAGACTCGCTGCAATACGGGATTGGAATATCGTATTGCCACAGATAGTGCACTTGTTACCGGAACATTCTGCGGTATGTTCGCCGGTTATCCTTTGCGATATCATGCAGCATAAATGCAAGATCATGACCTCGTTGTCGGGCGAAACAGAACAACGGGACCTGCAGGCATTTTGCATCGAAGACCTCGAAAGAGTATATGATTTATATGCGGCAGCGAAGACGGTTCCCGAAAGAAGCGTATTTGTATGGAGCGAAGCCTTACTGCCGCGCAATGCGTCCGATGACGACATAATCGCGGCCTTCGAAAAACATGCCGACGATACATCGCTGATTGCCCAATATGCGCCCGATGAATTTGCCGCTCTGTTCAACGATGGAGAAATCCCTTCTTACGAGAAGTGTCATATGCGCTTTATAAAATGCCCGCTGTAATAGGAGGGTACACATTCTCCACAAGATAAGATATGTGGCAATAAATTTGTTGACAATCATATATTTTGTATTTTTGTTCACAAACAAACGCAATATGGCATCTATTGAAATCAAAAATGTCGGCCCCCTGGCCGATACCGGACAAATAGATTTAGGCCGTTTCAATGTCATCATCGGCAAACAGAGCACGGGCAAAAGTACCTTTATGAAAATACTGTGCTTCTGTCAATGGCTGGAGAAGAAGATTATGACAGGTGATGATAAACAACTGATATATAACTATACGCATTATCACCGATTCCTAAAAGAATTAAGACAGTTCCATCGTTTTCCGAACCATTACTTTACACCCCAAAGCCTGATTTCTTATTCCGGAGAAGCTGTTACAATCGAATTGCAGGGTAACAAGAATGTAAAAATCGGTCGTCAACCTGACCTCGAAAATATTCGTCATAACACGAAATTGAGTTTCATTCCTTCGGAGCGAAATTTAGCAACGGCGTTAAAGAATGTGGACCGCGTCTACAAATCCTATGAACTCGATGTTTTGTTCAATCATTTGTTCGAATGGGATGAAGCTCGGGAAAATTACACGGAGGAACATCCAGTTGAATTGAATATCATTGGAAATATGGATTATTATTACGATCCTAATCAGGGAGATGTGATCCATTTAAAAGACAAGCGGAGGAAGATTTCTCCATTCTATGTTTCCAGCGGTGTGCAGTCCGTATTGCCTATCGTTGCAATGACGCACTATTTTACCGGTCCGATATTTGTCAGAGGTGTGGATTTAAGTAAAAATGATGTAGCGGCTTTGTTCCGCAAACTTTCTCAGATGCCTGTAAAAGAATCACAGGACGCCGATTTTTTACTGAATAAGCTTGCCAATATCTACACCTATCAGAATACCCGTTTGTTCATCGAGGAACCCGAACAAAACCTTTTTCCCGAATCGCAGCAGGCCCTGATAAACTTCATTGTGGAAAGAATAAATACAGCTACCCGCCAAACCGGAAAGCCGAGTTCCGTTGTCATCACGACACACAGCCCTTATATCATCACGGCTTTCAACGTATTGCTGAAAGCGGCCCGGGCAGAGAAAATCGATGCTGATGCCACATACAAAGTCGTACCTAAAAATGCGATCATCCCTTTCAGCGACATTCGTGCGTTTTACATAACGGACGAAGGTACGCTGTCGAATATTCTGGACGAAGAGGTGCAAATGATCGGCGGAATGGAACTCGACCATGCCTCGGATATCGTAGAAGACAAATTATCCCTGTTGAACGACGTGATTTATGGTCAAGCAGAATAATGATATTTGTACCGAGTTGCTTGCCGCCCACGCACCGGAACAGGAACTGAAAGTGCGTAAGAACATATCTACGTCTGAAAAAGGCGTACGTTATACGGCAACTGTGAATCCTGAACGCGAAACGGTCGTATTTCAAGTAGACGGATGCATTATCTGTAATGGCGATAAATGCGACAAACTGGTCTTATCCAAAAATCCAACTGATACGAAGACGTGGATCGGTCATTTTGTCGAACTGAAACATTCCGATGTGGAACACGCCATCGACCAGCTCGAAGCTACCATACGACATACCGTGTTCAAGCACCCCTCGCTGACCAGGAAATATGCAAGGATCGTTGCGACCAGATTTCCTGCCAATAACGGTAATACACCCTTTGAGAGGGCGCGTGAAAGATTTGCTGATAAATACCAATGTAACCTTAAAAGACTTAAACCGAATCAACCGGACAGCATTTAATTATCGGCGAAAAAACGATTGTGCTGCCCCGACCAAAATACTTTGGTCGGGGCTATTTATCATCTATCGACCAGTAACGTTCGATAGAATGATAATTGTGCTCTTTACGTTGATTCGGTAATGACGAGTCAATTCATGCTTATTTTTCGACCATGTATGCCAAGCTTCGGAACAGAGCGTAAGAGTACGCTTTCAGCCGAAGTCCCTTAACACACAGGCAAAGGTATTCCGTGTTCTTTCGACCGAACAAGGCCAAGCCCTCCGGTTTTCGGAGAAAACCATCCTCGGCCCGAGGGCCTGCGGTCTTTTCTCCGAAAACCTTGTACGGTCGGAACACGACACTTTGCTGCCCATGTGTTAAGGGACTTCGGCCTCAGAGCCGGAATATTGAATTTATTAAACTCAAGTTATTATGGAAAACACATACACCATCGAGACCTTGCTGCTATGCGATGCAGCGTACAACAACAGATACGGACCGACACCGCACTCCCCGGATTCGAAACCGTAATACGAAATACCTGTTTAGCAGCGACGGCCATCCGGCCGTCGCTGCTGTTTCATAAGGAAGTATTCAACATTCATTCAATTCACCTTAAATCAAAATTAAAACCATGAAAAAACAAGTTAAGAAAACGGTTAAGACCGCCGCTTCGAACAAACAAACCGCCGATGCAGCCGTTGCCACTTCGACTTCTCTGGTGCCGTTCCAGGCTATGCTTCTGAATCTCGACTTGGAAAAGATCGTCCCCAGCAAGCTGAATCCCCGCAGGGAGATTGCCGAGGCGCCGCTGGCCGAGCTGACAGACAGTATTCTCCGTTATGGTGTTCAGACACCTATCAAAGTGCGTCCCATAGACAACGACCGATACGAAATCGTATATGGGGAACGTCGGTACCGGGCGTCGCTGGCTGCCGGCAAGCCCTGTATTCCGGCCTACATACAGTCCATGACCGACGAGGAAGCTGAGATTTGTGCCGTGACGGAGAATATGCAGCGTGCCGACTTCTCCCCGTTCGAAGAGGCGGCGATTTTCCGTCGTTACGCCGAGGAAAAAGACTGGAGCATCGCCCGTATCGCGGAGACTTTTTCCAAATCGGAAACCTATATCCGCAAACGGCTCAACCTGACCTGCCTCATAGAACCGTTCGCCGATCTGTTGCGTCGCAACGACATTTCGCTGGAGGTGGCTTTCGAATTGGCGAAATACGACGAGCAGGTACAGACGGAAGTTTATACGGAACATTTTGCCGGCAAGGAGTGGGGTTCGTGGATAGGAATCAAAGCCAAAGACCTTGCAAAAAGACTTTACGAACGCTATGCGTGCAAACTCGAAAATTATTCGTTCGACAAGTCCGACTGCGAGACGTGCCAACACAATACGCTCAACCAGACCCTTTTCAGGGATTGCGCCGAGGATTGCGGAGCGTGCCAGAACAAGGAGTGTCTGGAGGCTAAAAATGCGGCCTATGTGCTCGCCCGCTGTATCGAACTGGCACAAGCAGACCCTTACCTGCAATTGGCGATCAACGATCATAGCAACCTGAAAGTCGTCGAAGCGCTGTCGGAAAAAGGGTACGAATTGACGGAACTCGATATTCCCGAATGGAAAATGGAACAGGAACCTCAAATGCCCGAACGACCTGTACTCGGCAGAGAGGACTACGAAGACGACGATGATTTCGCAAACGAGCAGGAGTGGTACAACCAAAACTATGAACGGGAATTGCAGGAGTACAACGAAACGGTCGAACACTTAAAGTGCGAAGTGGCCGAAGGTCGAATCTGGAAATATGCCCTCATCGGCTACTCGTCGATCGGAATTTTCTACCGTATAATCGCCGATAAACCTGCGGAAAATAACGATACCGCAACCGAAGTCGGCGCAGAATTGCAAGCTCCGACCGCCAAGCTGGAAGCAAAGGACAACCGCAACAGGGAGATCTGTTACGAACATACTACGAGTGATTTGAAACAGCTCCTGCGGTGCAAAAAAGAGGACTTTCCGCAGACGCCTCTGACCGACCGGGAGCGACTGTTCTTTACCTATGCGTTGCTCGCCGACATTTCCGGAACTTCCGAATCGCCACTCGAACTGGGACGCTATCCTTCGCAGCAGCAGCGGTTGGAGTATGCCGAAAGCATCACTCCCGAGCAGCAGACCGTCCTCACACGCCTGGTTATCATGTCCTACCTTGAAAAAATATGCGAAAACGGCGTAACGGATGAAACCCCCGATGTACAACTGCTTTCCGAATTTACCGACCTGCACTGGCCGGAGCAGAGCAAGGCGATTCAAGAGAAACATCGTAGCATCTACGACAAACGTCATGCAGGTCTGCAACAGCGTATCGAGGCTATCCAAAAGGAAGCGGAGTTGCTTCACCTGTGCCAGCAGGCTGCCGCCCGCGCATTACCCACAACAACCGTGTCACAGGACGGCATTACGGTAGATCCAACAACCGGAGAAATCATAGATGGCGTAGAAGAAGTGCAGGCGGTAGAAGTCATCGACACGGTTGCAGAGGCTGACCGCACACTGAAGGCACTGCCCGCTGCGACGACGGAAAGCGACACAACAGAGGAATCCGCGCAGCAAACGACCGAAACCGAGCGAAGCGAAGAACAGCCGGCAGATTATCCGCAGACGCCGGAGCCGGAGATCGAGGAGCCTGCGGAAGAACAGAGTCCACAATGGATGGAAGACGAACCGGAATCGGAACAGGAACCTGAAACCGGGGAGCCGGCCTCGGCACCTTATGCTCTGCCGGACCTGCTGTCGAAATCCGACGATACGAAGCAGGCCGCATAATCGGCAGGCTGGACGGACCGCTCTCTGCTCTGGCAGAGAGCGGTCTTTTCTCAAAAACGGTTTGCGGAAATCGGCCCTGAAGCGCACTGTACCTCGATTTTTTAGCGGAGGAGCGGAAATTCCCGTTTACGGCCGATATGCTTTGCCATGGGTGATACGTTCCTCTGTTCCGGGCGGAAATCCCAAGTCCGGCCGGTTGCTCATTTATCTGCCTAATATTATGTCTTATCATCCCTTGTGGCCCGACTTCACGCTCCGCCATGACGACCCTGCGGCATTGGCCGTACCCACGCAGGAGCTGCTGAAAATCATTCGGGCGCTCATGACCCTCAATCAGACAGGGACATGCACCGCTTTTTACGAATACTATGCCCATGTGGGCATCTTCGAGATTACCCTGTTCGAAGGGCGATGGAATTACAGGAAGAAACCCATTGCTCGCTACAACATCGATTGCCGCAACGACCCGTTGCTGGACGAAGATACGCAAATGCCGGTTGATGCCGAACGGTTGATCGAAAACATGATATTGCAGGTGCAGTAAAACCTTCAGCGATTATTCATGCGCCTGTTATTTGAAATATGCTTATTATGCGATGCAGAAAGACATGCCTCGTGTTCCGAACGTTCCGCTTAGCATTCCTCCTGCCAAAAACCTATTATACGGATAAGGATATCGTTCGGGCGAAAAAATATTCTACCATAGTTTTTCAACGCCAAAAAATATCCATCTTTTCTCTTTTCGATGTCCAATATCTGATGATCACTCTCTGGAAGAAGGATAATATCATCCAGACGAAGTTCTCCAGGATAAACACGTTGACACTCGTAATTATTGGTTGGCGTTGTAATCCGGATACTTATATGCCGTCCGCATTCAGGACATACCCATGCCTTATACACAGCAGAAAATGACCACTCTTTTTTGCAATACGAGCAACGATAAATTTCACTTACATGTGGAACTATTGAAGAACGCAGACTCTTTCCCATATCTCTTTTGATGACTTCAAATCGTCGTAGAATTATTACATTAGCACCATAGTTATGCCAATTATATCAAGGTAATAATCGAAGCAAATTTGATGTATTAAGCCAACCTTATCTTTTCAAAATAAAAAGCTGCTTGTAAAGCAGCTTTTCTACATCAAAGATATCAAAAATCTGGAATAAAATATTCTTTCTTAAAATCACTCGTTTTGTAAGGACGTGGCTCCTCCATTTCTTCGAGTAATTGCCAAATCGGATTATCAAAAGTCACAGATGTCGTACGAATATCATCCACACGACGATTTTCCTGCCGATTATTTTTACGAATCTCTAAATTCGTCTTTTCCATGTTCTTCTCCATTGGCTGACAAAGGTAATAAAAAAAGTTTTATTTCTCCAAATCTTCATGTTAGGACAAAAGTTCTTGTGTTAATGCGATAATAGGTATGTCTATAACAATATCAGCTATTATCAACGACATGTTCAGTACCTCCTGTCGAAAACATTTTTTCAGTCTCTCTAAAGGATCATTCTCCAATGTTTGTTTGATTGACAACTTCTGCGCCAATTGCCATCGAAAGAAAAATATTCGGTCGTGTTGTTCAAGTCCTTTTCGTATCTTTTGTTCGGCTGTATCAAATCCGACAGGTTCCAACAACACATTATCCTTCATAAATAGCAATCCAAATTGTTTATCAGTCGCATTCCATCGCAGATAACCTCTAATAGCTCGTTCTATATCGTCATCATTTGCCCCTTTAGCTCGAATCTTTACGATAGGCATATCCAAATCTTGCTTGATATTTCCCGTTTTTTCCAATGATGAATATTTAGGTTGTAACGGAAATGTTCCAATATCAACGAACTGCCATAGCGTACGTTCTTCCCAACGATCATATGCAGCCACTTGCATTTCGCCCTTAATCGGATTTATATGGAGTAAACTGGCCGTATAACGAACATTTTCGTTTATTCCTGCAGGTCGGGACGCAGAACCTATCCCAAAATGCTGAGCATGATTCCGTAACATTGTCGGAGGATTTATTTTGAGAGTATGATCGTGACCGGACACTATGATGTCGGAATAATTCTCTAACACAGATATAGTGTCGATACTGGCGCTATCGGATATGTTTTTCTCATCCCACGACAAACTTCTGGGGTCACGATGCATAACGGTTATTACTGTATAATCGGAGTAGGACTTTCGAATTTCGTTAAATGCCCAATTTACAAACGGCCTGCAAGGACCTATTTTTTGTTTGTCAGCAGATCTTATCGAACGTCTCGTATAAAGCCACTCCGTGTTAACAGACAAAAAACAAACTTTCTCCTTCTCGAAGATTTTCAACCCTGATGTATATTGCAAATCTTGCATCTGTTCCGGTACTCCTTCGAAAAGGTCCGGCCAACATTGAAATTTCTCTGAATCATCAGAAGGCTGAAGATATGATTTATATAAATCTGTAAATTGGCGAAATGCACTTACATGGTCCTTAATAAATCGTTTCTTTAAATCGACGGATAACACTTGTCCTGATTTACAGATTTCGGCAAAATGCTGTTCCGTTGCATCGTATTTGTTAATCAAGGCCTGTTTCCTGCATGGGGATTGAGGTGAATATGTCTTTCGATCATGATTACCGGGCGTGAGAATAACCCGGAAAGGCTTTATATTAAACAAGGTAATCAGTGCATCAATTTGTCTTTGCACATATTTGTAATTAGACCGAGTGCATTTATCAACTAAATCGCCTGCAATCAGAAGAAAGTCTGGGGCCCATTTATTCTGATCCGAACGATCGTCTTGAAAATGGAAAAGATTGTCACGAAGAAGCTCCAGAGGCCCATCAGTGACAGTTTTTGCTGAGCTTTGTTCGTTCGGGTCTCCTTGAAGATGCAAATCGGTGATACACAAGATGGTTATAGGTCGCTTCATAAGTGTTCTATTGTATTTTGGGGCCTTTCATTCGGTAATTCCATAAACTTCTATATAGTGTAGTTCGCAAAGCGAAATAACGGTTTCTGACACTTTGAGGGGTAATCAAAAATCCGCTTGTCGGGTCTGCTAATATATGTAACGAGGTTAAACCTCTTTCCATGTCGCCCAATATTTCAGCATCGATCTCTCCATTATTACTACGGGGTACACTTTTCAAAACAGGGGCTGATTTGTCCATTCCGTCAAGAATATATATTTGCTTGAGATAGGCGAACAACATACAAACGATAAAATCGGGGCTGATTTGTCCGTTATTGACGTGTTGGTCCGACGGTTCTATCAACTCATATCGTGAGAAAGATTCACACATCAATGCAATCTGTTCTTTTCTTGTTTCCAAACAAGTTTCAAGTTGTTTCATCATATCTGCATTTTCAAGTTTTTGTAACGCATCATGCAGATATGAAGTTCTTATCGTACATCGGTTGTTCTTAATATTTCGTGCTCCTATAATTTGGGTTTCGGAAAACAATGTAAGATATTCACTGACTTCCCGAAATCCGTAATTATCTAAAATCGCAAAAATTGTTTTAGCACCCTCTTCGATCTTTGAAAAACTGTCACACCAAATTTCTGCAAGCAAATAATCATAGGGATTGGTCTTTTGTTGTTCCAAAAAATCGCGAATTTGTTTCTGGCGACTTCCTGTCTCCCGAAAGGCAATCATCAGCAAGCGGAACAACATATAAACGACATGGGCACGCTTGATCTTATTTAAACGATGGTAACAATTCGTCGTCTGCAACATGATTTTAAGATAGAAATGCCACATCATTTCGTAATCACGCTGAAAAGCCATATGATAAACGATATAATCGTTTACGAGATATTTCAGAACTTGTACATCGTTCAAGATCTCTTTTAAAACCTGAAACACTGGATCATCGTTTTGAAACTCGGTGCTTACAAAAAGTTCGTACTGTAATTGTTTGTAAGAATGAGGATTTTCGATGAAACTATTCCAGATGTTCATCAATTCTACAGTCTGAAAGCTACGTGTAGTCTTCAATTCATGTAAGATGCCGCTTGTGAAATTAGCAGCCTCTTTCCATGCTGTCGTTGCAAAAAGTTCCGGATACATGATATGGTTAATGTTCAGGTCCAAATGCGTCCGCGTTGACGATACACGTTCCGCACTCGTAATCCTGGCATAAACCATACTGGAATCCCATGGAGATAATAAGCCGACCAATTGCTTGTAGGCATAGTTGAAGGCCGTTAAATGTTGCTGCACGCCACCGCCGTATTCGAGTGTTGTATTGGGCGTTTTACTGTTATGCATGCGATTGTAGAACGCTTCTTCGAGAGCAGCAATCTCTGCGTTCAGGATTTCCTCCATTTTGCGGATATCGGCCTCGATTTCCAATTCTTCCAAAATACGAAGGATTCTCGTCAACGCAGGATTCAACTCTTCAAAATACAGGAATTGCAAATGATTGTTACAGCAATCGTTATAAAGTCGGAACAAAGAAAGTAATTTCTCTCGAACGATTTTCGAGATTCCGAATCGTTTCACAATATTTTCAATGTCTGATATGTAGTCTTCGCTTACAATCGAAGTGGCAGTAAATTTATTCCCTGGTTCGTGTTCACATCGAGTAGGCTTGATTTCTCTCGGATCGTTAAGCGTTATTTTGATGCGACGTAAATGTTGTTGAAACCCCTCATTTTCAAGGCGGCACAACCTCTCCATGTCATGAATCTTTGTAAACGGAAGTTCCACATGTACGATTGTACCTCCTGTCATTGTTCTACGAAAAACATCTACGCCGAATTTATCTTTGATATACTCGCAAAAATAAACCCTATGTCCTGGTTTGGTTTCACAAAGGCAGTTAATCATGAGTCTATTTTCGTCTTTCTCTTTCTTTGTGTCACTATCTCCGTCATTGTTTGCCATCTTCTCATCATATATATCCAGAAATGTAGAATTATTATTTCCAGATTTAGTTGTCACATCGTAGTCTATGTGGTACCCGAAACTCAAATGACATGAGGCGAAGATATGCTTTTCAGAAATCGTACTGTCATGAGCGATACCTGCGTCGTTACAATTCATCTGGCGTATTCTATCCAGAAATTCGTATAGAACACCGATTTTATCGGAAAAAGCCACGACAACCAATTCATCATTGTCGAAACAATCGACTATCAAATAGTCCAATTCGATTTTATTAATCGAAATATATCGATGTATAGGCGAATCACGATGTTCCTGCATAATCCATCGCCGAATTGCCCGAATAGTTTCACACCCCTTATTTTGCAATAATCTATAATCTATTTTGAGGCGGATAATCCCTATGAATGGGAACATGTCGTCCTTTCTAAGGAATGTATCTTCCGCTTTCTTTCGAAGGCTGAATGCTTCATCTTCTGTTTCAGAAGCACCGGTGATAACAACGCTCTGAAACATGTTTTTCATGTTGTTGATAGACTTGTCAGTCTTAGATAATTTGATATGATTGGGGTTAAATATCCGACTACAAAACGCATAGTCGTCTACAAGAGACAGTACCGCCAATCCGTGAGTTCCGAACATCCGATAGGCAACGGGAGCGTATAATTGATTGTCTACTGGGTCCGATTCGTTACTATGCTTTTTCAGATTCTCTTTGTGACTATAGAATATTGACTGTAATTTCTTATACAACTCTTTACCATCGATGGAAAAAGGGTAAGAAATTAAACCGAGAAATAATCCCTGTTCTTCGTAGTGCATCTTATTTTATTTTGTAGTTACAAAAATAATAAACAATGAACATCGTTGTTGCCATTTAATTGAAATACCCCAAGAATTGCCTGAAAAACATCAACACAATAGCGACAATTCTTTCAAATACGATTTCGTATTATCGCATCAAAAAGCAAATAAGCCGTATTTTTATCCACTATCTGATATTTTTTCTTTTTACGAGCATAATTCTTTGATTCGCTCTTTGTTTTGTGAAATAATTTACATACATTTGAAATAGGATAAACCGCATCGTGACGATACGGCGGATTATCGGAACAGATATTTTCAGTGTGTGGAATTTCGAGGTTATGACAGGCCCGGTATCATGGTAATCTGATGGATTTGCAGCGTGCAATACCACAAGATTACCAATACGCAGAAGCCAACGGCGGAGAGCGCTCCGCCACATCATTAACCTTAAAATTACACTGACATGAAAAAGACTACTATCGGTATGGTCCTGTTGTGTGCCATACTCCTCGGCAGTTGTACGAAAGAGGCCGAAATGAAGAACGAGGCGCTGCCTCAAAACACGGAAACGACTATGGATGCGTTCAAGCCGATGACTTTCGAGCAGACCCGCGCCCTGGTGGGCGAAGTGCTGGGTAGCGATGTGGCCGAGCGCATCGAACCGACGAGCCGCTATGTGCGGGTACAGTTCGACGATGCCAACCTTATGTGCGAATACTACATGCGGGGAGCGGCAGAGTTATCACCCGTTCCGCTGTTGGGAGAGCAAGTCGCAGAAGCGGCGGTATCGGACGATAAACCCCGACCGATGTATGCCCTGATAGACCGTGACATCGCCCTGCCCGAACACGCCGAGTGCGAAGTGCTGGCCGAATATTTCGATCCCGCATCACCGCTGTCGGGACTTACGGCGGAACAGGCGGAAAAAGTCTGCGGAGTCCTTACCGCCTCCACCCGTGCGACCGATCTGAACTGGTATCCTTCGGGGGACATCCAAATTTACGATGAATTGGCCGGAGCGTATGTGCCCGTTGTCGGTGTGGAGGTCGTAGTCACAGGATACAATGCCGACTCGGGAGAGTTTTTGCAGACCGAGACCTGCGTTACGGACAGCGAAGGACGATTTACCTGCAAAAAAATGTTTATGGGTTTCGTGGCCGAGTACGTGAAGTGGGCCAACGACTATTGGAACATTATGGAGGATAATGCCAATGTCGCAAGTACCTATTCATCGTACATAGATCGCTATCCGTGGCATTTGGAAATCCGTTCCACGACGGCCGATAGAGCTTTGCAATTCGCTACGGCCTACCGTGCGGCAGAGTATATGCACCGGAACGGATATGAAATTTCCAACCTGAAAGGCACCTCCACGGTCAATATCCGTTGTCTGGACGAAGTTGTCCCGATAAACTCTGACGACAGATTCGAACAAGCTACTGGAAATAAAAACGGTATGAACTTATTCATCTATTGTAAACGGAAATCTGCGCTGGATATTCACAGTGTTGTACAGCGTGAACTTGGTAAAGCAGTACATAACTTACGTATCAATGCCAGTACAAATGATTATACAGATTACAACAAAATAGTTACAGAGAGTTGGGGTGAATTTACGAAATACTATTTTACCGAAAGGGAATATGCTGGTCTGAATGCACTGAATAAGATTCATACGTTCGCTCCCGAATATCAGGCTTATTATGGCTTCGTTCCGGCCCGACCGGATGAGCTGAATAAGCAAGACTGGTTTTATAATACAAGTATGGATGCCAACAGTCAGTGTCGTACTCCGATGTTTATCGACATTCTGGATGAGTTCGATCAAGGGGTATGGCCGGAATACGACGCATTTCCGGCATCTATAATATATCCCGAGGACGAGTTTTTTTCGCCATTGATTAACGGTTTCCGCGATTTGGAAACCTGGTCGCGGCAATGTAAAACGGTAGACGATGTTAAGAGCGCTTGCGCCGGAGCCGTCGGCCCGTATGCCGGCCCGCAACAGGCTATCAAAAAACTTTTCAAGGTTTACGATATGCTGGAACAAGCCTTATAAAAGAGTGTGCAAAACCAACTTAAAAATTACTGCTGATTATGAGAACGAAAATTTGTACATCATTAGGAGCCTTGCTCCTGTTTCTCGCTCCGTTGGGCTGTTCCGATCCGGACGCTCCGTCGCCGGAACAGCCCCCTGCGGAGCCGGAGTTTATCGACGTAACCGAATCGACGGAAGAACACATCGAGAAAGAAACTCCAGGGTGTTATTATAACTATTTCCGATTTCAAAATGCGAGCGATCACACCGTGTACATCGGTTTTGCTACGATATATGGATGGGAATCTACTGTTCTTTATATTCGACCGGGAGAACAAGCGACGCATTGGGTTGTATTGGAGCGACTACCTGGTATCGGTTTAGTCGATGTACTGGTTACGGATTTGAGTATGATGGGTTTTATCCAATTTTGGGTCAATGCACCGGCACCGAATGAATTTCCGCCGCTCGGCGGGGGAAAACCGGGGCAACAACGCTGGCTGGCCGACGACCTCGATACGATGGCGCTGTATTCGTTTTACGAAGGGTTGGAATACGACAGTCCCCGTGCAACTCCGAAAGACCCTGCACGATGGACGTTCGAACGGTTTTCCGATTACCGGGTGCGCTGGACTTATCGCATCACCAACGAAGACCATGACGAAGCCGTGCGTCAGACGCTCGAACGGTGGGCCGACCGGGACGAGGAAGAGAAGTAACCGATTACGCTCTGAATAAATAGAGCCGCAATAGCTATTGCGGCTCTATTATTTTTCCCTGGCTCACAATCCGACCTTCAGATAGGAGTCCCGGCGTCCGAGGTACATATTGCGGTACACTTCTTTCAGTTCGTCGGACAGGTAGGAGTTCCCAATCAGCTTGTCCAGCAAGGAATACGAGGCGCAGAATCGGTCCAACTCCCGGCGGACTGTCTTTTCGGGGAGTCCCAGCCGTTTCCCGAACTCCGTAAAGGTCGCGCCGCCAATCATCCCGAAAGGCGTATGGGCGGCAGCATCGCCTCTCAATAATCCTCTGTCGAGCGCGAAAATCCGGTCATCGACGTGCAGCTTAGTGTTTATTAGGTCGTATGCCGGAGCCAGCCGGAAATCACCCGATTCGGTTTCCAATACCGAAAAGTTTTTCAGGTGTGCATCGCCGTTGCAGACAAGGAAGTTGAACACGACCAGATCGAAGAATTTCAGCATCTCGACCCTCCACGCAGGCAGGTATCTGCGAATTAGGTCGCCGCACTCTTCGTAGGTCAGCACATCGTATTTGTAGTTCTGGCCTCCGTTCTGTGCGGTCAGTCCTGCCAGCGACGCGAAATCCTCTTTGCGGCGTTTCGTACCGTCCGGCTTGACGTCGAAACGTTTTACGATGTAGGCCGCTTCGCCGCCTTGGAAGAAGCACAATCCGTTCTCGGCCGTCTCGATACCGAACACCTGTGCGGCTATCTGCATCGTCAGATTTTCGTTCGCCGCACTGTACAGACGGTTGCGGAAATCGCTCAACTTCGGTTTGAGGATATAACGACCTTGTTCGCCCTCTTCGGTCAGGCGCAGCCTGCCGTCCCGGACGACCATCGAGTATTTCGGCTGCACGCCGGAGAGCGAAATCCGCTCCTGATTGTGCATGAACTCCTCCTGCGTCGCAGGCTGGCTGTCGTCGTCGATGGGCGCATAATCCAGATAGGGCGATACCGTCCGGCCGTCGAACAGACGTCGGCTCGCTACGGGAGAATAGGTGTCGTAACCCTCGCTCAATGTCGAGGGACATATCGTAATCGGATTCATTGTCGTCATAAAGGCTTAACGGTTACGGCTCCGGCGACATCGGTCTGCGCCGTTGCCAGCAGAATGCCGAAATGGTCGTTCTCGTCGATATGCAGCAACCGGGACTGCACGGCGCGATTGCGTCCTTCAGAGAGCATATTGCTGAAAAAGGAGAAAAGGTAAGGCGACCAATACTCCTGCTGCGTCTTGGGCAGCGTCAGGCTGACGGCAGGCATCGCTGCGTCCGCATAATAAGCGTCTTCGTACCGGAACAGATACTCCGTCGGCGACACCTCGGTCAGCACTCCGGCCGGAATGCCGTTCATATAAACCATCCCTTGCCTCATAATTTATCGCTGTTTTTGATGCCTATCCGCAGTTCCAGCCCCAGCGTGTCGAGAATCCGTTCCAGCACGTCGAGCGAAGGATTCCCTTCGTTGCGTTCAATCTTTGTGAGGGTATTGATTCCTACGCCAGCCAACTCCGCCAGCGTGCGCTGGGTAATCTTCAGCATCTTGCGACGCTCCTTGATTGCATTGCCGATAGTCATTACAAAATCCCTTTATATTGTGATTTTAGTGCAAATATAATGCAATTCTTTGGAATAATAATCATAAATCACAATAAATGGTGATTTGTGCTATACTGCACGATAGATCCGCCATAGAACCGGCATGCACATCATGCATTCTCTGCCGGCTTAACTTATTTGTCATTTTTATTGGAAAAACGAGAATTTCCGCTATTTTATATTTTATTGCTTTTTAATAAGTTTGTGTATAACTTCGGGGTGTAGATGATTGATGGCAGTACGGGTTAGCCCCCACTGATGTCAGTGCCCCCAACCTGAACATTCGTAATCCGTACTGCCTTGCTTTGCAACAGAATAAAATAAAGGCCGGGAAGCAAATCCCGGCCTTTATTCGTTCCCAGAGTCTCTTGGTACGTTTTGCGGGATTATTGTACCGGATAGACGTAGCCCAATAACTCCATCGTCTTATAGGTCCGGACTTCATTCCCGACCGTCTGCGTTCCGTTCAGTTGCTGCAGACTCAAATAGCGGCAGTTCGATTTCGTCGCTCCCAGCGAGGTTTTCACGGTCATAGCTACCGAATAGAGCGGTACTGTTCCCGGCTGTTGCTCCGACAATACGTAAAACGCCAATACGCTGGGAAGTCCGCTTATATAGTTCGGACGTCCCGGTACGATGGCGTTATCGACGAGCAGACTGCCGGGAAGCGGACTATAAGCGTCGTATTCTCCGTAAGTCATTCTGTAAATAGGTTTCATTATGTCGGCATACGGATGGCTTTGCGTAACGGCGTGACTGAATGTCCGGAAATTGTAGGAATCAGCCAATGCGACATAGTTCTGCAGCACTCGGATGAACGTCCTGTTATGCATTTGATGGACGATATCGCCGTTTAGCTTACCTCCATAGGCTTGGACCAAGTAAATACCCGGTGCTTGGTATTCACTGGTAGGGTTGCCTTCGGCCGGGACGGTTATATTCTTGTAAACGGTTTTTTCGATACCATCGAAATCGAGTATCGCAGTCAGCCTGAATGTTCCGAAAGTGTGGAACAACAGTTTTAACGATTTGGGCGCATTGAGGTCTGTGCCGCCTTGCAGATTCACTTTATCCGACCCATCTACCCAATTACCGCTATCGTCCTGGTATTCCAACTCCCACTTTTTGAAAAACCGGAAATCATCCATCGTGTATTGGGACATGACTCCCAAACGTGGAGTGTTCGGTCCGGATATTGCCGGTAGCGGCCTGACCGTAATGTTTCGTGATACAGTGTAGGTATTTGTCATATCCGGTAATTGAATCTCGGCACTGACCGTATAAGTCGCTGTCCTGTTGAACACGAAAACAGCACTGGTTTGAGTTGTTGATTGGGTTCTAAACTCAGATGGAGTAATAGTCCACTTTACAACATGTGCACGAATATTTGTCCTCATAAGACGTTGTAATGCAAACTCTACCGGAATACCGATATAAGCTGTATATTCATCATCCGTTGTGCGTAGAGATTCTGTGGCAAGATTGAAATCCCATATATTATAAGGATGGTCAAACAGGTAATTGATGACCCAATCATGCGTTTTCCGCATTGAAAGAGCATGTGTACGTAGATCTGCAAAGTCTTTATTGCGACATTTGACAAAAAGATCCTGAAGGTCTTGCATCGTAAAACCGTTGTTAAGAAGAGCTTCCCCAATGCCGGTATATTCTTTAAAATAGTCTGGGCGATATCTATCAGGGTCACTATTTGTATAAACTTCCCGCAGAAAATAAAACTCAACCGCACAGGCATAGCTTTCCACAACCGCTTTATCCGCAGCAATCATATTGTACGGCCCTTGTGTCCAGTGAGAAGCATGTCCCAGTTCGTGAAATGTTGTACCTATCATGTAATGTCTGGTAAGGTATGAATCGGCATTTTCCAATCCGCTTATCCGTACAGGATTGGCAAGACTCCCTAACAGATTAAGCCATTTGACGTGTAGTCCATTCACCCCTTTACGATGTTGGTCCCAAAATACGGCTATTCGATATTTCCCATTTGCAAACGGCCTCGTAATAGTGTTCTGAACATAAAACATATGGTATGCTGCCCAATATACCGCAGCGAAAGCCGATACCCGTTTATCATCGCTGGTGATTGTATATAGCCATTGACTTTTGGAATTTTCCGGACCGTATGCGATAGCCGCTCCCGTATGGTGTTCCAATATTTTGAACCTGTTGTTTTTGAACTTGACCTCGTAATCTACCCGATTCCTAAATTTACCTCCCCAGCCTTCGGGTATTGCGACATAGCCTCGCTCATCCGTCTGGCCGGTTCCGATATTGACAAACGTATTGACACGTACCGTCACATTCTTGAGCGGCAGTTTCTCATGGGTCAGGTCGTCCTCGTAAAGAATGCATGCCGAAGGAGTCCACCCGGATGCGGTCGAAGGTCCGTCATCGGTATCTATCCCGGCATTCTTCATAGACAGATTCAGCACGGCATCGTAAAGGGAGTCGTCTATTTGGGAGGAACCCGTACTGCCGCCGCCGATTATCCGGGTCGAAGGACCGGATGCTGCACTCGCTCCCGAGAGCATGGTTTCTCCCTGCATATAAATCTCCTGAAGGATCTGTTTGGGCATCTCTGTCGGATAACGGAAATTCTTCGGAACGACCGTATATAACCACTTTTTCCCGTTTACGATATCGGCAGCATAAAAGCTCCGCTCCGCATTGTTCAGCATACGGTCCAGCGGATAGGTAAACATCTCCAGTTCCAGACTGTCTTCGAGAATGTAGTAATCCAGGCTGTCCCGAACCTCGAAACGGACGTATTCGTGCGTGGCATAGACTGGCTGGGGCTGGATGTTCATGACCTTGCAATACTGTGTCATGGCAGCCTTCATATTATCGACGGAATAGGGATTGTCCGCATTGGCGATTCCGGCGCTTTCGCGCAGTGCGGCAGCATTTACGGCAGCCCGCGTCGTCGGTGCCTCGTCCAGCATCGCCTCTTCATCGAATTGGGTACAGGCAAAGCACAAACAAAGAAATATCGGCAGAAAGAGTCTGTATCTTTTCATCGTGGATGGATTTTGGGTAATTAACAAAGGTTAGTTTACAGGAGGAAAGAAGACGATGATTGCCGGGAGCAAGTTTTCATTTTACATCATCCCAATCCGACCGGTGTTGAGTGGCAGGCACAAACCGGAACTCTTCCATACCCACACGATGATGGTTAAATATATAGAGAATTATTACAAAAACAAAGCGGAATGACAAAATATCACTCCGCCCGTCATATAAAAGTCTAAAAATGTTATTCTATCGGCTCTCCGTCCTTGAAATAATCGTCGGTAAAGACATATTCATAATGGCGGACGGTTTCACTCTCGGAAGTGAGCGTGTAAGTTTCCATTATGAGCAAACTATCATCCGCACTTTCATCATCGAAAACTTTTATCTGACCGTTGTGGACCAATAAATAAACATCAGGGCTATTTAGCCATCTGAAAACTGGACTACAAACATCAGTTTCCCGATACGATTGCCGTTATGTGCAGCCTGCTCGATAACGATCTAATCAACATAAAATCGGTCGGCGGAGTATGTGCGGCCAACCTTTTGGGGCGCTTCTGCCATATCGACGAGAGTATTATGGCTCTGGTCAAAGAAATCGCCGATTTCGAACAGAGGCAAACTCCGGACGTTATCTTCGCCGAAATATCGCATCTTCCCGAATCACGCATCGGAAATATCGCCTCGCGCCCGGTATTTAGGGAACATACGCTGCATTATCTGTCGAATTACGAACACGACGGAACGGATATTCCCATATCGGACTTGATGCTTTCCATTCGGCAGGGACGTCTGTTTCTTCGTTCCAAAAAATACGACAAAGAGGTCGTTCCCCGCTTAACGTGTGCCCATAACTATTCGATGAGTCCCATTCCGATTTACCGTTTCCTCTGCGATCTTCAACACCAACGGATAACCGGCGGATTGAGTTGCGGTTGGTCGGGACTTTTGGCCACTTATGATTATCTTCCTCGGATTCAATACAAGAACATTATTCTTTCGAGAGAACTGTGGAGAATCAAACAGGAAGAGGTCGAAGGGATGGACAAATTATCCGATTCGGAACTTTCCGTCCGCTTCAGGGAACTTTTACAGAAACGACAAATGCCGACGGAAGTCGTCATTCCCGACAGCGACAACGAACTCTATTTGAATTTGGAAGATACACAATGCCAACGACTGCTTCTGGAAGAGATCGCCAAACGCAAACAGATCGTATTGGAAGAATTTCTGTTTCGTAACGACTCCGGTATTGTCCGCCGGGGAAAAGACCGATTTACGAACGAGGTGATTTTCGCCTTTCATAAAAACGAGCAACATGATACAGAGAAAGTTCATACCCGGTAGCCAATGGCTATACTTCAAAATATACACAGGTGTCAAAACAGCCGATGAGGTTTTGGCGCATACCATACGGCCATTCCTTCGGGAACTGTACGCAGAGCGATGGATCGACGGCAGCTTCTTTATTCGTTATAACGACCCGGATTTTCATATCCGCCTGCGGCTCCACATCGACCAATTCGAGAACTACGCCCCTATCTTCCGGCGTTTCGAAGTGTCGTTTCAGCCTTTGGTGGAAAACGGGGCTGTTATAAGGGTTTTATGCGATACTTACGTCCGTGAAATCGAACGATACGGGGCAGATACTATGGAGCCGGTCGAACGATTGTTCGGAATAGACAGCGGTGCGATTCTGGAATTACTCGAAAAGATTGAGGAATTACCTACGGACACGAGGGAAACGACCCGCTGGCAGTTGGCACTGGCATTACTGGATGATACGATGACCTCCTTCGGAAAAACACCGGACGAGAAGAAAGCACTGTTTTCCCGGATGGCCGAGAATTTCAAGAAGGAGTTCGGATTCACCTCGCATTCGTTCACGAAACAGATCAATGATAAGTACCGCCGTTATCGAGCGGACATCGAAAAAGCGTTGTCCGACCGCGAGATGTTTACGGATTACGAAGCCATATTACAACCTCGCAAGTCGGAAATCGGGAAAGTCGCTGCGGAAATTTCCCGAATCCAATCCTCCGGCCTGGCGGCACCTACGATCGACGAGTTGCTGGGCAGCATTTCGCACATGACGATGAACCGTTGGTTCCGTACCAATAACCGGCAGTTCGAATTGGTTATTTATGATTTTTTAACCAAATATTTCGAGTCAGCGATCGCACGGACAAAGCGGCTTGCGGAAAAACAATGAAAGTATTCATCCCTATTCGGTAAAAATGAAAACGAGAATCGAACATAAAATCCATGAAATAGCCGATGTGCTGTTTCGGGATATGAAAGACGGTAAACTCGACAACGAAGGTGTCGGGTTGCTGGCCGGACAGACCGGCATCATTATCTTCTGCAAACACTATCTGCAAGTATTTCCCAATTCGGAGCAAGAGGAAATTTTAGAGGGCTTCCTCGAAACGTATTTCGATAAATTAACCTCCGAAATAGGATTATTGACATACTGCGGCGGATTTACCGGCGCTTTGGAGGGTTTGAAATACCTGAACCGCGAGCGGTTGTTGGAGATCGACTATTCCGATGTAGAGAAAAACTACCGGGAATTGCTGCAAACATTCGCGATAAACAGTATTCTAAACGGGAATTACGACTACCTGCATGGTGGACTGGGCGTTGTCAAATATTATTGCGACGACGCAGAGTTTGTAAACCGGGCATTAGAGGCATTGGAGCAAACCGCTGAAAAAGGAGATAGAATCTACAAATGGAAATCTTCGCTGGGACAGGACAAAGGCATAGGATACAATATCTGCCTGTCACACGGGATGTCGAGTATAGTATCCGTATTGAGCTTGTTGGAAAGCGAAGGAATCAATCGGGAAAGACGAGACCGAATCATCAGGCATACTTGTAATTATATTCTGTCCCAAGAGATAGATCATGTTAAATACGGTGCTTTCTTTCCGAGCCAATCTTTGGAGAATAATCCTGGTGACGATAATCATTATAGCCGTTTGGCTTGGTGCTATGGCGATTTAGGTGTAGCGACATCGTTGTGGCAGGCAGGAAAAGCGTTGCATAACCGGGAATGGCAGGAAAAAGCATTGGAGGTGCTGCGGTTTTCGACTTCGCGCAGGGATTTCCGAAATGCCGGTGTTATCGATGCCGGTTTATGTCACGGAGCAGCCAGTGTATGTATGATGTTCCATTATGCGTACCGACAAACCGGAGAAAAGCTGTTCGAGGAAGTTCGCGATTATTGGTTCGATGTGACGTTAAATATAGGCAGTAGAAAAGAAGGATTGGCTGGATATAGCGCATGGCATATGGCTGAATATGGAGGTTGGGTAAAAGAATATGGACTTTTAGAAGGTATTTCCGGAATTGGCTTGTTATTGTTATCTCTATGTATATCCGATTTTCGGAATGCGCAATGGATGAAGTTTTTTTTATTAAACTAATAAAACTATAAGAAGAGAAATTATCGGCTTATTATTTAGCCTGCTATGCATCACGGCATGGGGGCAGCAGATCGCTCGCTTTACAGACGACGTCCCTTATCGTATTCATAGACTTCGAAAGTTTGAAATGGCTCGACGGCTACCGAAATATAGTATTCGAATTTCCGGCATTGCCAATATTGAGTCTGCTCCACAGCCATTGGCTCAATATCTTCGACGGGATATATTATATCCGCGACATCGAGTGTATGCAATTGAATAACAAAACAGAGGATCCCGAAAATCTGAAAACAGAGTAGGGGAAATAAAAAAATGTGCTATGAAAAAATTACGGTTAAAAAAGGAAATTATCCAGAATTTGGATATGCTTAAGATTCGTGGCGGTGATAATACTGCAACTTGTACCGTAATAGGTGATTCCGGTGGAACGAATTGCGGAAGTTGTACGACTTGTCCTACGAGGCAAATAGTCTGTCCCACAAGACAAGAGGACTGTCCCACCAAAGTAAATTGTCAAACCAAACTGTTGGCCACATGCCAATGTGATATGGAATCAGTAAATAAGAAATGTGATGGCGTAGTAATTGAGCCAAGTTGGTAGTCTGTATTATTCTTTCATTAGAGAAATGTTAATTTGATTTAGGGGATATTTATCCCCTAAATCAAATTCGCACAATTTTCTACATCAATGTCTTTCCCCAATTATATTCAACTCGATTCGATGGATTGCGGCCCGACGTGCCTGCGAATTATCGCCGCGTTTTACGGTCGGCACTACTCCCTGCAAAATCTGCGTGATCGCTGCCATATCACGCGGGAGGGCGTTTCGCTGTTGGGTATCAGCGATGCGGCTGAAAGTATCGGTTTGAGGTCGGTCGGTGTAAAATTCACATGGCAACAGCTCCGCGACGAAGCCAATTTTCCCTACATCATACATTGGAACCAGCGGCATTTCGTGGCGGTATAAAAAAGCGGGGTAAACGGTAGTACCTTCCCCTCCTTTTGCGTAGCAGCCACTATAATCATATAACATGCTAATTTACAGAAAACTTTTAACAAAACAAATATTGTTTAGATGATTTATATCTGTTAAATTGCAAGAAAATGAAACCACACTTTTGATAAAGATTCTCATGACATAAATGTATTTTCACATAGTTTCATTAGTCTAAAAATAGTTCGAGGCCAGCCACCTTGTATCTATATGGTTTGGAACCAAATAACTATTTATAAATCATAATAATCAATTCACGGCTTAGGCTTTCTTTTGTTATCTTATGAAGTATAACACAATATAGCGGATGCCGAAAAGCTATAAAAGAGTAGGCTAACCTTAAAATCTTTCAACTATGAGTAAGTTTAAAGTAATAGAAGAAAGTCGATTCCTGAAAAATAATCTTATGAAAGAGATTACTGGTGGCGTAATTATCAATTCAGGAACATGTACTATCCTCTCAGCACACGATGGATGTGGTGGAAGTTCCAGAATATTTACTACATGCAAAGAATCCTCGGTTGCTATGTATGAGTCTACAAATTGCGGAAGTGTTTTACCATATGTGACATGTACTGTGGGGATGTTATATGAACACTCAACCTGTGGACAAATGCCTAAATATATGACATGGTGCCCGGGTCAAGCGGATTATAATGGAATACCATAATCGGGAAAATTAAGGCGTTGACGGGCAAATGAAACAAATGTTTCATTTGCCCAAATAATAAAACACATTCCAAAAAATTATGAAAAAAACACTATCAATAATTGCAGGAATGCTCTTTTTTAACGTGCAATCTTACTCGCAAATCATATCCAAAGTAGATGAGCGCTTTGAGCTTACCAGCATCATGTTCGCATTAGCGGGAGTACCGGAATATTGTGAATGTGCCATACCGTCTTATGTAGAAGATATTATAACAGAATTAGCTCCCTATGAGTTTACCGAGCCTATCAATTATATCCGCGAATTAAATACAATGCATGCGATAGGCTACAATAACGTGTCCACTACAGCGGAAATGTTAGAGATAAAAAACGGCAAAATACGATTGCAGCCTCAATTCGACATTTCACAAATATCAAAATATGATTCTCAATGGAATGAGGAGTTGTTTGCTAAGTATCTGAAAATGATCAATCAATTCTATAAAGAAAGTAATTTTCACAAATTCTACAAAGATCATAAAGAATTATATGATATCGCCACCAATCGGATGAATGAACTTCTGGCCACAATCGACACCCAATGGTTTTATTCTTTTTTCGGAAAAGAGTTCGATAAGGAGCTGGATATATACATAAGTATAACGAACGGCCCGAGTAATTATGCTTTGCGCAATGGAATATTGGTCGGAGTTATGAAAGATGGGAACGGTATGCCTCATGTGAATTCATTCCTAACATTACCGACCATAATACATGAATTCTGTCACCATTATACAAATCCATTATTTGATCGATGGTCGCCGCAAATGGAATATTCAGCCAATAAAATTTATCCGTATGTAGAGGATAAAATGCACCAGTTAGCTTACTCCGGAGCAGACGTTACATTAGAAGAATGGCTTAATAATTTATGCGTTCTTGCATACCTGAAAGAAACTGGGTACTCATCGTTCAATGCACGGGTAAGCTATCAAGTAGCAAGAGGTTTTATATGGATGCAGCGCAGCATGGATTTTATGGAAAACTTTTACGCGCACAGGGATCTGTACCCTCATATAGAAGATTTTATGCCCCAGCTCATAGCTTTTTTAAATTTCACGGCTGATAATTTTGATTCTGTCCTAACAGAATATAAAAACAGACATCCATATATTACCAATGTATATCCTGCAGTTAATTCGGATATTACCGGTTTCAACGAGATAATCATAACTTTCTCAGAACCTATGCTCGGCGCTTGGGGATTTTACGGAAGTGGCTCTGATGATCCTAATGTAAAAGAACTCTACATAAATGCCGTAGAATGGTCTGAAGATAAACTGCAGGTGAAACTGATACTGGCGCCTGAAGAATCCGAACCTAATTGCACCTATGGGATACAACTGCTGCCGGAAGGGTTTATATCGGCAAAATACTTTCACTTAGACAATACATGTAGAAATTTAATATTTAACACTATACAAAAATGAAGCTGTCTAAATACACGTTCTTGTTCGATACCGAGAACAAAGAGTATTACGCATACAATTCTCTTTCAAACGCCCTTATCGAAATAGATGCAGATTCCTATTTATTTCTTCAAAAATATCAACAGTATAAAGAACTACCTGAATACGTTATAGACCAAGATTTATGGGATACCTTATGCACTAATGGCATTATAACAGAAAATGATGAAGACGATTATTTGAAATATAAAGCGTCTATAACAAATACCCGAATCCAACAAATCGGAATGCATTTAACGTTAGCACCTACCATGGATTGTTGTTTCAGATGTCATTATTGTTTTGAGAAATATAAAGAGAAAAACTATATGACTGCTGAAACTATGGATGCAATCATAAAATACATTACTGCTCAACCCGATTTACAAATGATGAGGATCACATGGTTCGGAGGCGAACCATTAATGGCCATATCTCAAATAGAGGAGTTTTATGATAAGTTTTCTGCCATATGGAAAAAACCTATTTCTTCCAATATTATAACTACCGGATATCATATCAATGAAGAGGTCATACGTGTAATGAAGAAAGTTGGAATTTCTTCAACACAAATTACTTTGGATGGTATGAAGGAAACCCATAACAAAGTAAAACACTTGCCCAGCGGAGAAGATGTATTTGAAAGAGTATTAAAAAATATAGAATTACTAAATGATCTTGCTCCCGATATTAATATTGTTATACGTGTTAATCTGACACATGAAAACGCCCACGAATATATTCCGTTATGCCAGTTGTATTCCAAACGTTTCGAAGGACGTCGCCACATGGGAATTTCCCCTGCCTTCGTATTGGATAGAGGAGCAAGCAATTGTGACAGGAATAAAATCAAAAGCACGTTATTTAATCATAAAGAACGTTCGGAATTTATATTAGATTTAGCAAAGCAAGGGTTTGATTCTCCTTTTATTCGTTATCCTGAAAGTGCATTTAATGAGTGCGCTATACGGGACCATATGGCTATATCATTCGACCCTGAAGGGTATGCTTACAAATGTTGGGAGGTGATAGGTAATAAAGAGTATGCTATCGGTAAAATAAATAATGAGGGCCGTTTAATGGATATCAATGAAAAAATCTTGAATCGCCAATTATTCGGAGCCGATACCCTTGAGGATGTTGTATGCTCACAATGTAAATATCTTCCTATATGTAATGGCGGGTGCCCTCTTCAAAGAATCGAGAATAAATTTGACAACGGCCATAACTGTAATTGCACTTTTTATAAAGGTTATATGGCTGAATTCCTAAAAATTCATATAGCACGTAAAAAAGCTATTGAATTTCAAAGCACAAATAAATAGGACTTATGCCTTTCCCCCACTATACCCAACTCGATTCGATGGACTGCGGCCCGACGTGCCTGCGAATCATCGCCGCGTTTTACGGTCGACACTACTCCCTGCAAAATCTGCGTGATCGCTGCCACATCACGCGGGAAGGCGTTTCGCTGTTGGGTATCAGCGATGCGGCTGAAAGTATCGGTTTGAGGTCGGTCGGTGTAAAACTCACCTGGCAGCAATTGCGCGACGAAGCCAATTTTCCTTGCATCGTACATTGGAACCAGCGACATTTCGTGGTCGTCTATAAAATCGAGAAGAAACGCGGGCAGTGGTGGGTCTATGTTTCCGATCCAGCCGTAGGATTACTCAAATATAGCGAACGACAATTTCTCAAATCGTGGTTGCAGACTGGAGCCGAAGATTCCGTTTTGCAAGGTGACCTTTCCGGCGATTCCTCGGCCAAAGGCATTGCCCTCCTGTTGGAGCCGAAACCGGAGTTCTATGCCGAGCAAGGTGATGAGGACAAACGGCTGAATTTCGCCTCGATGCTGCGTTATCTGCGGCCTTACAAATCTTACCTGTTCCAACTCGGCCTTGCGATGCTGATTGCTGCCGTACTCGGCCTGATCCTTCCGTTCCTGACCCAATCGGTCGTCGATACGGGTATCGGGAATAGCAACCTTTCGTTCGTGGTCATGATTCTCGTCGCACAAGTGGTGCTGACGCTCGGACAGATGGCCAACAACCTCATCCGCTCGTGGCTGATGCTCCACATGACCACACGCATCAGTATCTCGCTCATTTCGGACTTTCTGGCCAAACTCATGCGCCTGCCCATCGCATTTTTCGATTCGAAGATGGTCGGGGACATCATGCAGCGCATCGGGGATTACAACCGGATCCAGACATTCCTGACCGGCTCGCTGCTGAGTATCGTGATGGCTGCCGTGTCGCTCGTCATATACAGTGTCGTGATGGCCGGGTACGACCTCGGCATCCTCGGCGTATTCCTGCTCGGCAGCGATCTTTATATCCTGTGGGTATTGATATTCCTCAAACGCCGCCGTAAGCTGGACTATATGCGCTTTCAGGAGTCGGCCAACAACCAGAGCAATATCGTCCAGCTTATCAACGGTATGCAGGACATCAAGCTGAATAACTGTGAGAAACAGAAACGCTGGGAATGGGAACGTATCCAGGCCAAACTGTTCAAAGTTTCGATCAAGAGCCTGACACTCGGACAGACACAGGAAGTAGGTGGTACGTTCATCGACCAGACCAAGAATGTTATCATCTCGTTCCTTGCCGCCAGTGCCGTCATCAATGGGGAAATGACGCTCGGTATGATGATGGCCATGCAGTACATCATCGGCCAGCTCAACGCCCCCATATCGCAGTTCATCGGTTTCGTGCAGGCCACGCAGGATGCGAAAATCTCGCTCGAACGCCTGAACGAAATTCAGGAAAAACCGGATGAGGAACCCGAAGACGCGGGTCTGCTCCGCGACATCCCCGAAAACGCGGCCATCGAGTTCCGGAACGTAGTTTTTCAATACGAAGGGCCGCACTCGGACAAAGTGCTGGACGGAATCGACCTGACGATTCCGCATGACAAGGTTACGGCCATCGTAGGTGAAAGCGGCAGCGGCAAGACGACGCTGCTTAAAATGATGCTCGGCTTTTATGCTCCGGTCGAGGGGGACGTGTTGCTGGGCGGTCGCAGGCTCTCCGCTTTCAGCCCGAATTGCTGGCGTCAGGAGTGCGGGACGGTCATGCAAGAGAGTTTCGTATTTTCCGATACGATCGCCAACAATATCGCCGTATCGGATGAAATACCCGATATGAAACGGATCCGCCGGGCGGTGGAAATCGCCAATATCGGAGAGTTCATCGAATCGCTGCCATTGGGGTACAACACCCGTATCGGAGCCGACGGACACGGGTTGAGTACGGGTCAGAAACAACGCCTGTTGATTGCCCGTGCCGCTTACAAGGATTCCAAATACCTCTTCTTCGACGAAGCGACCAATTCACTCGATGCTAACAACGAGCGCACGATTATGGAGCGTCTGGAGAAATTATTCAAAGGCAAAACCGTCGTCATCGTGGCACACCGTCTTTCGACAGTCCGCAATGCCGATAACATCATCGTTTTGGCGCACGGACGCATCGTCGAACAGGGTACGCACGACGAACTGACGGCCAAACGGGGTTACTACTACGAATTGGTAAAGAATCAGTTGGAATTGGGAAGTTAAAGAAAAATTACTAACTTTAATAAACTATTGGAGACTTGCCTTCTTCAATAAAATGGAAAATTTAGACTTTCGTTTTTCCGGTTCGGCAAAGGCAGTGAAAATCGCTGCCCTCACCTTGCCGAAACCATTTTTACGAGAAAGCAAAACTGAGTGTGACGGCTCATAAGTTTAACTTAAACGCAAGAAAGGCAGTTGCAAAAATACAATTTTCCGACCAATTTGCATTATTGTGACGAAACGGCAGTTTATTCCGGTGCTGTCGCACGCAAAACCGATTGAACAAACTGAATGTATTCTTTCAAAAAAATGAAAGCTATGAAAAAGTTTAAGGTCATCGAGGAAAGTAGATTTTTGCATAAACAAGATATGCAAATCTTAGCAGGAGGTGCTTGTGCCCCTGTTACTTCAACTTGCACGATGGGTGCAGAACATGGAGATCATTGTATATCGGGTATGATTTACAATACTTGTATAGGAGTTGCTCCATATGACTCGTGGATGTGCGGAATAAGAATTTATTATCATTGTGATAGTACTCGGACTTTCGACCATTCGACTTGTGGTGGTGCGCCACAGCATTCGATAGATACTTGTGGTATTGGAAAACCTTATGGTGCTATGCCATAACATATTATTATTGTCGGGAGTGTTTTCCACTCCCGACTTTCAAAAAATAATTTTTATTATACAGATATAATATAGATTCATGAATATGAAAAGATTACTAATTGGGATTATATGTCTTTGCTTTTTGCCTAACAATAGTTATTGTCAATTAAAAGCAAGAGTTGATGAGCGGTTTGAATTGACAAGTATTGTATTTGCATTAGCAGGTGTTCCGGAATATTGTCAAATTTCTATTCCCTCCTATAAAAGAGACATTATCAAAGAATTAACACCTTATGAATTGACTGAGCCGATTAATTATATTCGAGAATTGCATCAATTTCATGCGATCGGCTATAATGCAGTTTCTACTACGGCTGCAATGTTGGAAATAAAAGACGGTAAAATACAACTACAACCACAATATAGTATCTCTGAAATTTCAAGTGCGGACAAACGATGGACACCGGAACTTTTTTCAGAATATATCACTATGCTTAATCAATTTTATAAAGATAGTAACTTTCATAAGTTCTATAAGAATCATAAAAAACTATATGATATTGCTGAGCAACGTATGGATGATATCCTCTCTGATATGTCTTTCGACTGGTTCGAGTCTTTTTTTGGAACCAAATTGGATCATGATATAGACGTTTATGTAAGCCTTGTCAATGGGCCGAGTAATTATGCAATTCCTAATGGCGTACTTATTGGGTTGTCAGCAGGTATGGATGGATTGCCGATTACTGATAAATATTATACTACATTCTTAATTGTACATGAGATTGGACATCATTACACAAATCCAATGTTCAAAACATGGTGGCCCCAATTAGAAAATGCAGCGAATATAATATATCCTCATGTGCAGGAGCAAATGCTTAAAAATGCATATGGTGACGCACAATCTACTATGTGTGAATGGTTAAATAATCTTTTTGCATTGATGTATATGAAAGATACTAATAATAGTGCATTTCCTATCTTTGTAAGAAGTCGAATAGATAAAGGTTTTATTTGGATGCAACGTAGTATAGAATTTATGGAAAATTTTTATACTTATCGTAATCACTATTTGTATATTAATGATTTTATGCCTCAAATAGTTTCATTTGCAAATTATACCGCTAATAATTTCAATTTCGTAATTCAAGAGTATGAAACACGCAACCCTTATATTACTAATATTTTTCCTGCTGCTGATTCCGATATTACGAATTTTGACGAGATTGTAATTACATTTTCAGAGCCAATGCTAGGATCTTGGGGTTTCAATGGTAGCGGAATTAAAAATTCCACTGTATTATGCTTGCCGATACAAGAAGTAGTATGGTCGGATGATCTAAAACAAGTGAGATTGCTTCTCGACAAATCATCGTATATGCCAAATCAGACGTATTCCATCCAACTTGTTCCGCGTGCTTTTCAATCATCACGTTGTTTCCCAATGAACTCATCAAATAATATATTAACCTTTAACACCATCCAGAAATGAAAATTTCAAAATACACTTTCATGTTCGATGAAAACGGGCAAGAATATTATGTTTATAATACTTTATCGAATGCATTAATGGAAATAGATAAAGAATCGTACAGCTTGTTATTTGAGAGTCGGAATACGCAAAAATTATCAACAGCCGATTTTGACGAAGATTTATGGGAGGCATTATGTATTAATAATATTATTTCTGATAATGATACAGATGATTATTTGAAGTATAAAGCCTCAATTACAAACATACGAAAACAGCGGACTGGAATGCATCTTACTCTTGCTCCGACTATGGATTGTTGTTTCCGTTGCCATTACTGTTTCGAGAAATACAAGGAGAAAAAGTATATGACTCCGGAAATAATGGATCAAATTATTAAATATGTCACTTCATATCCTGAGTTGAAAAACATCAAAATTACTTGGTTTGGTGGAGAGCCTCTTATGGCAGTTCCTCAGATTGAAGAATTTTACGATAAATTTAGAGATATATGGCAAGAACCTTTCATATCAAATATCATAACAACGGGATATCATATTGATAAAGAATCAATTCGTGTAATGCAAAAGGTTGGAATTTCGTCGGTCCAAATTACTTTGGATGGAATGAAAGAAACTCATAATAAAGTAAAACATTTGCCGTCAGGAGAAGATGTATTCGAACGGATACTTTCTAATATTGAGTTGTTAAATGATTCTGCCCCCGAAATTAATATTACAATACGAGTAAATTTAACGTTGGAAAACAAAGAAGAATATATCCCACTGCATAAATTATGTCTAACTCGTTTTTATGGGCGGAGTAATATAACAATTTCGCCTGCATTTGTTCTTGATCGTGGTACTGGTGATATTTGTCGATCAAATAATAATATATTCTTTGGGCATATAGAGCGTTCTAAGTTTATTCTTAACTTGGCTAAAAATGGAATTAATTCTGTATTTGTTCGATATCCCGAACCGTTTTTTAACGAATGTGCGATTCGCAACGAAATGGCTATCGCATTCGATCCGGAAGGATATGCCTATAAATGTTGGGAGGTAATAGGAAACAAAGAATATGCAATCGGCAAATTGAATGACGACGGTATTTTGACCGACATCAATCAAACGATTCTGAATCGTCAATTATACGGGGCCGATACGTTCGACGACCCAATATGTTCACAATGTAAGTATCTTCCTATATGTAATGGAGGATGTCCCATTCAGCGAATTGAAAATAAATTCGAGGGCGGTCATAACGATTGTTGTTCTCATTATAAGGGTTTTATGCCCGATTTTTTGAAAATACATATTGCCAGAAAAAAAGCTCAGGAAGCCGCTGCTACTGAAAAACAGCAATAAAAGGACAGGTTATGCCGCAGTTCAGAGATAACTTTCACAGCGAAGAGGCGCAGGAGATCATGGGGCGTGCGCCTTCGTGGGTCGTGCGGTGGGGAATTACGGTCATTTTCGTCATACTTGCCCTAATCGTTTTGGGCTGCTACATCATCAAGTATCCACAGACCGTCACGGCTCCCATATCCATTACGACAGTCAATGCTCCTTCCGACCTTACGGCCCGTTACGACGGACTGCTCGACAGCGTATGTGTCGGCAACGGGGAGAACGTCCGTACCGGTCAGCTTATCGCTTTGCTTGCGACACCGGCCGACTACGACGACATCCGGTCGTTGGAAGAGCACCTCTTCGCCACCGATTCGCCGCAAGCGCTCGCCGAGGCCGAATGGGTGTCCGACCGGTACGTTCTGGGCGACCTGCAATCCACGTGGGCGGAGTTCGCGGCCCGCTGCCTTGATTTTAAGCATTATCTGGCCACCGATCTCATCGGAACGAAGAAGCGCCTTCTCGAAGCCCAGATTGCGAAAAACAATCGCTATTATGCCCAATTGGAGGCACAGGGCAAACTGCTCGACAAGGACCTTGCTATGGGGCAGCGGACATTGGAGCGGGACTCGCTGTTGTTCACTCAATCGGTTATTTCTGCGGCCGATTACGAAACTTCCGTACAGAACTATCTCGCCAAACAGAACAGCAAGGCCGGCTTCGATGCGACACTGACTTCCACGGAACTCACCATCCTGCAAACCGAACAACAGTTGGTGGAACTCTCCGTGCAGCGTGAGAACGAGGTGGCCGAATACGAACGTTCCATAGGTCAGTTACGCCAACAACTGCTCGCTGCCATAGCCCAGTGGAAAGAACAGTATGCGGTCATCGCTCCGATGGACGGTATCGTGTCGTTGCAGGGATATTGGAGCAAGGGGCAGCATGTGACCGTCGGCTCCGCTCTTGCCAGCATCGTCCCGGAAAAGGAGACTGAAGTGATCGGCCGTATGGAGGTTCCTTCGGCCGGATTCGGCAAGGTGGAAACAGGACAGACGGTCAACGTTAAACTGAACGGCTTTCCCTATATGGAGTACGGCGTCCTGAAAGGTACGATACGTTCTATTTCCTCGGTTCCGGCTTCGGTGCAAACCGCGACCGGTACAACGATCGCCTATACGGTCGAAGTCGTATTTCCCGAAGGGATGAGGACGACCTATGATAAGGAGTTGCCGATGATTCAGCAGATGGACGGTACGGGCGAAATCATTACGGAGGATATGCGCCTTATCGAGCAATTCATACAACCTATCGTATCGCTGTTCAAAAACCGCTGACCATGAGATGCCGCATAATACCATTGTTCGCCGTCGTCGCTTCAGTGCCGATGGTGTTCGGTGCAACACAACTCAGCGCACAGGAAGCGCAACGCTGGACGCTGGAAGAATGTATCGCCTATGCTTTCGAACATAATATCGAAGTCAAGCAGGCCGAACTCGACGTTCAAACCAAACGGCTAACCCGCTCGGATGCGGGTTGGGCCTATGCTCCCGACATCTCCGCATCGAGCAGTTACAGTTTCTCCAGCGGCCGCGTACTGGATCCCACCACGTATGAGTTCGTGGAGCATCAGAGCGTGAACGGTACTTCGACCTCTGTCGGTGCCTCGGTCACTTTATTCAACGGTATGCGGAATCTCCATAACCTCGAACGCTCCCGCCTCGATCTGCGTGCGGCGCTGTTGGGCGTGGAGAAAGCCCGCAACGACATCCGGCTCAATATCACGGCCTATTATCTGGAGATTCTTTGCGCCGAAGAGAACATCCGCAATGCCGAACAAACGGTCGAAACTTTGAAAATACAGGAGGAAAAGACCCGTAAATCGGTCGAGGCGGGGAAAGTCACCTCTGCCGACCTCTTGCAGATACGTTCGCAACTGGCCAATGCAGAAAACACTCTTTTGTCGGCTCGAAATTCCTACGACATCGCCCGCCTGAATATTTGTCAGCTCCTGGAAATAGAAGATTACACGACATTCCATACCGTCGCTCCTTCGGATAATATTTTGGGAGATACGCCGATGCCGGTCAGTACCGATGCGCTTCTGGCCTCGGCGCAGCAACTCCCGGAGGTGGAGTCCGCAAGGCTGGGTATCGACATCGCCCGCCGCGATCTACGAATCGCCCGTTCGTCCTACTATCCGACGCTTTCGCTTTCGGCCGGCTACGGGTCGAGCTATTCCGATGCCCGGCAGAAAATGTTTATGAATCCCGACGGCACGTACCGTTACGAAGCCTATCCGTTCGCCGAACAGTACAAGGACAATGCGAGCAGCTATATTTCCGTATCGCTGAACGTTCCGATTTTCGGCCGCCTGATGACACGGCACAACGTTCAGCGGCAGAAGATCGCCGTTCGCCAGGCGGAGTATGCGTTGCGCACTACGGAGAAGCAGGTGAACAAGGAGGCTACGCAAGCACTGATCGATTCCCGGACGGCGTGGGACAAGTATCTCTCTTCACAGAAATACGTCGCCTCGGCCGAGGAAGCCGCCCGGCAAATGGAGCAAAGGTACAATCTCGGAGCGGCTACCGTCGTCGATTACAACACGGCGCTCGATGCGCTGGTCGAAGCCCAGGTTCAACTTCTGCAAGCCAAATACGAATATATCTTCAAGACCGAAATCATCCGGTTTTATTTGCAATATTAATCGAATATTCATAACTTGCTATCACATTATCCGATAGATGTGGGAGCAAGATTAGAATCAATATAGGATAGTCTTTGTAATAAAAGTGAGACGGTAAAAATTCCTACATTATAATCTCATAAATATGAAAAAGACACTTTATTTTTTTGCGGCTTTAATATCAATGATGTACGGCTGTACGGCTGTACAGACCGGAGCCCCCATTTCCCCGTGGGACAATTCCCATACACCTGAATGGAATATCGCTCGAAATGCCATCGCCATGCAGGACGACGACCAATGGGATTTTATCAAAGAAATCGTGAAGGACAAGTCCATTGTCGTTTTAGGAGAACAGATGCACTTCGATATCACATCGACAACGGCACGAATCGGCTTGTTGCGTAAGTTGCATGAATGTGGTTTTACAACATTAGTATTTGAAATGGCGCCTATGCTTTCCGGCTATGCTTTCGGCCGGCTACCGTCAGGCGACATGCTTACATCTGAAGATCTGCTTTTTAGCACTCCTTGGATTATGCATCGTGAATCAATCGCCCCAATTCTGGAAATGCTCGATAGCGGATATTTCAAATTTTTCGGCATGGATTGCGATATTCCATATTCAGACATTTTTATTGCTAAACAAATTTTAGATGAATATTCCCAAACGGATGACTTGGGCATTCCCTGGACTCGATTACATACTTTATGGGGACAATTACAAAATCATTCGCATGATCCGGAATCGATAACTCCAGAAGAACAATTCGAATATATTTCCATATTGAACCAAATTAGAAATCGAGTCGATTGCTTGATAGACCAATATGGAATGACAACCGATTTTAGTGCAATAAAACAATGGCTGAGAAATATGGATCGTAATTTTTTCGATTTTTCATCTCGGCTTAAATATCGCGTATTCGGCGGTCTTCTCGGTTCTATGCGAGTACAGATACGAGACAACGCGATGGCTGAAAATGTATTATGGTACAAAAAGCACTTCCCCGATGAAAAGTTGATTATCTGGTGTGCGAATCTGCATGCCGCAAAAGATGTATCTCAAATAATGGATTGCGCATTAAATGATTACTATCACAATCTATTGACCGAAAACCTTTATCACGAACTGGGTAATGAGGTGTATTCTATTGCTATAACATCATTGAATCGTTCTGATTTACAGCAACCCGGCGAGTTAGAACAACAGATTGCGCATTTTACAAGTGATGCACCTTATGCGTTCATAAATTGTGAAAGATTGAGGTGGCTTGACGGATATAGAACAGCAGTTTTTGAATTTCCCGAAGTAGGTAAACGTAAAAACGGCCATTGGCTCAACATCTTCGACGGGATATATTATATCCGCGACATCGAATGTATGCAATTGAATAACAAGACAGAGGAACCTGAAAATCTGCAAACAGAGTAAGGAAAATTAAAAAAGTCATGAGTTATGAAAAAGTTGCAGTTGAAAAAAGAAATTGTCCAGGATTTGGATATGCTGAAGATTCGTGGCGGTGACGACACTACTACAACCCGAACTATTATTGGAGATTCCGGTGGGACGAATTGTGGAAGTTGCGGTGGTGTATGCCCAACAGAAAACCGCGCAACAGCCTGTCAAAAATCATGCGCTTTCAAGTGTGATGAAGTGCAGCCACAATTAACGATCGAAATTTATGACTGTCAATCCCAGGCATGTCCAACTAATCCCGTATCCCGTCTTGTAGTATGCAATGAGTAGGTTTTTGGCAATCTTAAAATAATACGCTTGGTAGGAATAGCGACGTATGATACGTCGCTATTCCTATTTTTTAGAGAATAATATTTATGCCCTTCCAAAATTTGACTATTGAAATTATTCCTTTCTACCTACTTCTTCCATTTCGTATTACTAAAATTACGCTCGTTTTCAAGCTAATTGTTCGAATCAGTCGTAACCCTGTTCATATACCAGGAATAATTAGGGACGCAAATACATACAAAATACCAGTGTCTCGGTTGAATACAATCGGATTCTGTTTATAAATCACTATATTTATAAAAACGAATCAATGATTATCCGGCTGCATACACCTTTCATCGACATATATCTGCTTTTTTGACAAGAAGAAAGGCAACCTGCGCATTATTCTTGTCAGTCGACATTCGTTTTTCTTTCCAAAGGTTTTCGTGCACGTTTACGTCTGCGGGAACCTTTTCTCTTTCAGGATATTTCATACGTCAGTTCACCCCGGGCAATGCCAGGGTATCTATAAATTAAAACCAAACTGCTATGAAATCGAACTTGAAGAACTGGGAACTATTGAAGATGCTGGAAGAGGCATCTGCCGGAGGGATGACTCTCTCTGCACCGCACGTATGGAAAGCATACTACGGGACTTTCTGCAAACATTTGGCTAAACTTACCGACAGTCCCTGTACACCGGGACTCATGCGGGAATTGTCTCATTTGCGGGTTGAATTGGCCTCGTATGCCGAGCTTTTGAAACATATCGCCTGCGGGGAGTGCGCGACGACTTATTGTAACAAAGCCTTGCATCTGGTCGATTGCGAGCTGCACATTCTGGAGCTGCGCATCGAACATCCGGCCTTTTCCGCGCTGCCGGAAGTTGTGCCCGTTTCCCCGCTATATCTGGGCAAGGACTATTGTGCGACAGACCTGGTGGAATTGATTACCCCCTTATATGAACTCGGCTTCCTGACTACGGCAAGCGGCAGTCCGGCCAAGCTGAAAACCATCGTTCGGGCCTTTGAGACGACTTTCAATGTCCGAATGCCGAATTACGATGTGCTGCGCCACGCCGCAATCAATCGCAAACTACGTCTCACGCCGCTGCTCGACCGTATGCACGAGGTCATGCTCCGTCTCAGTCAGGAGTAAACGAAGACCAGGGCTGTACAGACAGCCCTGTTTCCTGACAGAGAAGATGCCCCGGCGTGCCTGAAGATGACATATCCGCAATTCAATGCCCGAATTTTCTGCCGAAAGATACCTTTGCCCGAAAAAAACATGCAACAGGAAGACGACTTGCGGGGTTTGGGACAGACGATGCAATTCATGCGCGGCATCAGTCTGCTTTTCGTTCTCATCCACCTCTATTGGTATTGCCATGACTGGTTCGCCCAACAGGGATGAACGCTCGACTTGGCGGACCGTATCCTTACGAATTTCCAGCATACTACCTATCTTTTCTCTTCACCGCTCTACACGAAATTGTTCTCGGTGTTGTTCCTGGCTCTTTCCTGCCTGGGCACAACCGGTGTCCGTAGTGAGCGGATGACGTGGCGCCGCATTCTGCCGTGCGCACTCGCAGGTTCGGTCCTTTATCTGGGCAGTACGCCGCTGCTGCACACAGCCGGCAATCCCGCCGTTCTCTGCCTGGGTTATAGCGTATGCGTCTGTGCGGGTTACATCTGCCTGCTTACCGCCGGTGTCTGGGCCGGACGACTGCTTATCGGGACGCCTCCCGACGACCCGTTCAATGTCGAGAACGAGAGCTTCCAACAGGAAACCCGCCTTATCGAGAACGAATATTCCGTGAATCTGGCCACCAGCTACTATTATCGTAAACAGTGGCGTCCGGGTTGGATCAATGTCGTCAATCCCTTCCGGGCGAGCATAGTCCTGGGCACTCCCGGCTCAGGCAAAAGCTACGCCGTAGTCAATCAGTATATCAAGCAGCAAATCGAGAAAGGCTTCGCCATGTACGTTTACGACTACAAGTTTCCCGACCTCTCGCTCATTGCCTACAACCATCTGCGCCGACATCGGCACAGCTATAAAGTACAGCCCAAATTCTACGTCATCAACTTCGACGACCCGCGCCGCTCGCATCGTTGCAATCCCATCGCCGCGAAATTCATGACCGACATCTCGGACGCCTACGAGTCGGCCTACACAATCATGCTTAACCTCAATAAGACGTGGATCGAGAAACAGGGCGATTTCTTCGTCGATTCGCCGATTATCCTGCTTGCGGCAATCATCTGGTTTCTCAAAATCTACAAGGACGGCCGCTACTGTACGTTCCCGCACGCCATCGAGCTGCTGAACAAACGCTACTCGGACCTGTTCATCATCCTTACGTCCTATCCGTCGTTGGAGAACTACCTCTCGCCCTTTATGGACGCCTGGAAGTCCGGCGCCCAAGACCAGTTGCAGGGTCAGATCGCTTCGGCCAAGATACCTCTTTCGCGTCTTATCTCGCCGCAACTGTACTGGGTCATGAGCGGCGAAGACTTCACGCTCGACATCAACAATCCCGACGAGCCGAAGATCCTCTGCATCGGCAACAACCCCGACCGGCAAAGCATCTACGGAGCCGCCCTGGGGCTGTACAACTCCCGCATCGTGCGTCTCATCAACCAGAAGGGCAAACTCAAGTCGTCCATCATCATCGACGAGCTTCCCACCATTTATTTCCGTGGCCTGGACAACCTGATTGCTACGGCCCGCTCGAACAAGGTCGCCGTGTGTCTGGGTTTCCAAGATTTTTCGCAGCTCGAACGCGACTACGGAGAGAAGGAGGCCAAAGTCATCGAGAATACGGTCGGCAACATCTTCAGCGGTCAGGTCATGGGCGATACGGCCCGCATCCTCTCCGAGCGCTTCGGCAAGAACGTCCAGTGCCGCGAATCCCTCTCCATCTCTCCCGAACAGCAGTCCACCTCGTACAGTACGCAGCTCGATTCGCTCATTCCGGCCGCCAAAATCAGCAACCTCTCGCAGGGCATGTTCGCCGGAGCCGTCGCGGATAACTTCGGCGAGGAGATCGAGCAGAAGGTTTTTCACGCCAAGATTGTCGTCGATACCGCCGCCGTCGCCCGCGAAGAGAAATCCTACGTTCCCATACCGCAAATCTCCTTCTTCGAGGACGAGAACGGGGAGGATTGCATGGAGCGTCAGATCGAGGAGAACTACGACCGCATCCGTGTCGAGGTGAATCAAATCATCAAGGACGAAATGGAGCGTATCAAAACCGACCCCGCGCTTCGTCATCTGATTCCTGAACCGAAAAAAGGGACTGCCTCCCGGTAATCCCCGTATCACGAGTGCTCGAACGTGCCCCACAGTGCCTGTCAGGGCCAGGAAAGCGACATCTGTATCGCGCATCAAATCAATGTCATACATTCGCACTGCAAAGACATACCAACCATTAAAATTTTACTATTATGGCAAAACAAGAAAAAACGAATTCGACAGCCTCGGAACGTCCGATGCCGGTCCATCCCGACCCGGACAAGGAGACCATTCTGCTGCGTTACCCCGAAGACGGCAGTGTCAAAGCGGTCAGCAACCTGATACAGGACAACAAGGGAAATCAGGAAATTGTTACGACCGACCCGACGACGAAGAATCAGCCGGCCTTTTATCAAAAGCGCGACAGCCTGTTCATCGCCAATTTCTTCAAAAACATGCGGGCCCAGATGCAGGATCCTGCCAAAATGCCCGAACTGTATATCGTTTCGTTCGACAAGGTAGGTGCTGTAGCTGCAGACCTTCGTAAATTGCATGAGGACCCCAAAAACGAAGTTTTGCTGGAGACCGCGAAAAAATACCGCACCTATACGCAAAACCTCGAAAAGATCATCTTCGATGAATGCCGTATGCCCAAGGCAGAACTGGCGGCAGCAGGGTTCGATGTCAAACAGATGGAGCAGGACGGTATTTTCAAGGAGATGGAACTGGGTAAAGAGCCGCAGAAACTCTATCCTCTCAAATCCAAACTGAACGAGCAGATACAAATGGATGGGCTGTATGCTATCAAGGCCGTCAAGAATGAATACAATGAAATCGGTTTCGAGCTGCAAAGCCCGCTTGCGATTCCGGAATTCGAGCAAGACGCCACGCTCAGCATCGAGTTGAGTGCGGAAGATAAGAAGGCATTGGCTGCCGGGAAAACGCTTGAACGTCCCATTCGTCACGATGGAGAGTATTGCGTAGCCGGTTTCAACCGCACAACCAACCGTATGACCTTTATTCCCTGCCGTGAGATTCAGGCCCCCGAATACGTCTTCAACGCCCGCATGAGCGAAGAACAGCAGGAGGAGTATAAGCGCGGTCGGAAGGTACATTTGGACAACTGCCACTATTACGGCAATGACAACACGTTCTCCTGCGATGTCCAATACGATACCCACACACGGGATTACAGAACGACCGGTCATCACTATCAGCGCCCGTATGTTCCCGATTACCTTGCTCGACAGTTGGACGACACCCGCATGAGAATGCTCCTGGCCTACGAGCCTATCAGCGGCAAGGGCCTTACGGACCGTAATGGAATGCCGCTCAAGCGCGATATCTGCATTGACCGGAATACCAACGGTGTAACTTATGTAAGTCTGCGCCGTATGGAACAGGAGAAGGCACAGGCACAGGCGCAGAGCCAACAGCAGGCCGGGAAACAGGCTGCCGGTGCCCCGGTGCAGAGCGAAAATGACATGCATGTAGACAACGATATTCCGGAGCAGTCGCAGAGCCGGGGTCACAGGAGATAAGCCGCCATGACAGGCTCAGGCGAGATCACTGCGGATTATTACCGCCGCAGGCTGGAGGAGTTCCTTGCAGAACGCCATCCGCAACTCACCGGTGCCCGGGAGCTGGTCGCAACCCGCAGCAATCGGGCATACGCCGTCTATCGGACGACGCTTGCCCAGGGTTTTTCGCCACTGAAAGCCACTGCCCGTGCCGATGCCGTACTGTACGAAGGGCTGATATTCTCGCGCTACGACTTGTTGCGGGATATTCTAGCCACGGATTATCCGCAAATTCCTGAATACCAACTGCGGCCGCTGGCGCTTCAGCTTTGCGACATCTGTGCTCCCGTGTTCGGTTCGTTCAACCTCGACGACGGCATTCTGCAACGACGGGAATACGGAACGCTCGTGGCTCGGCTGCGGGAGTTCCTGCAGGAATATGTCAGCCAGCACGGACTTTTCGTGCGGCTTCGCGGCAGACCTCGAAATCCCTGACACTTGAAAACCCATATTCATTAACCATTTCAAACATTTTACAACCATGAAAAAACATCTTATCTGGGCCGCAGCAAGCGCGGCACTTCTTGCCTCCTGTGCCAAAGAGGAGACACAGACCTTCACTCCGGCCGCCACCGACCTGCCTCAAGCATCCATCACCTTCGTCGCCGAAGAGAATGCCGACTTCACACGTGCTTTCTTCGACAATACCACCACGACCGAAGCGTGGGAGCAATCGCTTTCCTCGCTTACCGTATTCTGTTTTGAGGAGGGTGCTCTGGTCATGCGCCGCAATTTCACATCGGCGGAACTTTCATCCAGACGCTCCACGTTCGCCCTGCCGCGTTCGACAGCCGGTAAGAGTATCGAATTCTATGCGCTGGCGAATGCTGCCGTCGATGAAAACATTACGACCAAAACAGCCCTGCTCGCCCTGACGGAAGAGACTCCGGGCAGCTACAACGGCACTTTCGCCAATGTCTCGAGCAAGGCGCTGCGCAGCGGTGGATTTCTGATGTCCGGCACAGCGACGAAAAGCATCGGCGCAGCAGGTACGACGACCGAAGTGGCCATTACTTTGCGGCGCGACGTAGCCAAAGTAGCCGTTCAAGCCTCCCTGTCTCCTGCCTTTGCCGACAAGTATCCGGGAACGGTCCGGATTACCTCGGTCAAACTTTCCCGTTCGGCGATGCAGACTCCCTATTTCGGAGGAACGCCTAAAACCGGAGCCATGACTTTTACGCACACCCAAACCCCGGGTGAGACGAGCGGTCGATTCAACGCTCTGTTCTACTGCTTCGAGAACGCGGCTCTCGCCTCAGGCAGCCGCGTCCTGCTGACGCTCGACGGGGTGTATGACCGTGACGGCAAGACCTCGACGACTTCCGACCAGGTCCCTATCTCGTATGAAGTCGAACTATCCGGCACCGCCGGCAACGGACAGCTCGCACGTAACGGATATTACCGGGTGGCGATTGGTCTGACCGGTCTGACCGGACAGGATGTGACGGCTTCCATTACGGTCGCTCCGTGGGAAACCCCCGTCACTCAAAACATCAATATCGGCATTTAATCCCGGCAAGTGAAACGGACAGAGAGGAGGCTATCACTCCGCTCTGTCCTCTATTATATGAATCCGCGACATGAACCGCAAACTATTGTTTTTACTGTGTATGGCCGCAGTCTGCTTTTCGGCTCCGCGTGCTTCGGCTCAATATTTCAGCGTAGGCATCAACGCCCCGATGCTGGCTTCCGGAACCCTGAATGTTACGTTGGAGGCCGCTGTCGCACCGCATTGGTCCGTGGAACTCGCCCTGCTCGCAAATCCTGTCAGCACCGAAAGACTGGGCCTGACAGCCGCCGCTCTGCAACCCGGGGTGCGCTACTGGTTTTTCGAGGAGTATGCCGGACATTTTCTGGCGATGCACGCGGCTTTGGCGTCGTACAACGTGTGGAATGCCTCGCACCGCCACAAAGGATGGCTTTCGGGGGCCGGGATCTCCTATGGTTACTGCTGGCCGCTCTCGGCACGCTGGAACATGACGCTGGAGGGCGGCATTGGAATCTATCATATGCGTGAGAGCGAAAAACGACGCTTCACGCCCGATTCGGAACCCGAATATATCCGCCATCACCGGCGCTGGGTCTTCGGCCCCTCCAAGTGCGCCCTCACTTTTTCTTACCTGTTTTAACTCAATCTTCACGCAATCATGAACTTCATCATCAGCATCTTTCTCGTCCTCTTCCTGAGCATCTCTTCCTGTCAAAGGGAGGCAACCGGAGACATTGTTCCGACACCTGCAGCCCGTTACGGCGAAGTCGATCTCACCTTCGGAGAGAGCGGGCAGCCCTGGAATCTACCGGATGGAACCATGAGGGTCATCAACGGACGCCCCGATAATGTCAATATCTATATTTTCAACGATGCGCTCGACTACCGCAAACACGCCTATTACGAGAATACCGACATGCAACCCCGCCTCGAACTGCCTTACGGTACATACCGCATCTATGCGCTCGGGAACTTCGGCAGCGATTTGGGGCTTTTGACCGAAGAGCAGCTTCAGGCCCTCACGGTTACCGCCTCTTTTGCGGACCGATTTCCGACCGGCGGTCTGGAGTATGCCGTCACCAGAGAGGAGTTTGCCGTTTCGCAGGCGCTCTCATCCCTGGAATTACGCCTGACAAGGCCCTTTTGCAAGATTACTTTCACAGCTTCCATCTCGTCGTCACTCTCCTCGGACGCCTATATCGTGTCGATGATCCCCTACAATCTTCCGCTGCGCTCCTCCCTGTGGACCGACAACCGCTTGCTTTCGACTCAAGGGCAGTTCGACTTCCCGTACGAAAAGCTGACTTCCAAGAAAAGGCGTCATACCCTCACTTACTATCAGTTGGAAAATCTTCAGGGAACAGTTCCCGCAATTATTCTTCCCGAAGACCGCAATTACCGGAAGGCACCCCGCATGGCTACTTATGTCAATATTCGCATTTGCCTGAATCAGGCATTCTATGAATACAACATATACATCGGACAGAACGATACTTCCGATTTCAATGTACGCCGCAATACCGCATACACCTACAACGTGACCATCCTCGGAACGAATCCCGACGATTACCGTATCGCCAAAACGGAGTACACCTTCTGGGGAACCAAGGCCGGCGACAAAGAATATCTCAATACCTTCCGCTGGCAGAACGGCACCGCGCAAGGCGTCCTGGTCATTGTCACCGAGCATTGCGATCCGGACAACGTACTCTCGCTCTCTTTCAAGCGGACTTCGACAGGAACATATTATCCCAAATGGGAAATGCAGTACAGGACCTTCGGCAATGCCTACCGAACCTGGAAGGAGGGTGAACGCATCGAGGTCCACCGAAACAACGGAGGCAGTTCCGTCGAAATCCGCTTCATCAACTCCGACGGAACGACCCAATACGAAACGACCAACAACTACTTCGACTTCACCTTGACCGATACCCGGGGATTCAGCGATACCTTCCGTGTTTCGACCCGTAAAACGACATAAGTTTCATGCGAATCGCAATGTATATTTTCCTGCTGCTGGCCGCAGGTGCTGCGTGCAGTTGCAGCACCTCGGGACGCCTGGCCCGCCGTGATGCCCAGGCGCTGCTGAGTCATACGCCCCGCCCCCTGCGGGCTGTAGCGCCCCCTGCCGATACGGTCCGCCGAATACGCACGAACACGGAGTTCGACCTTATTCCCGTCGAAGTAACTTATGAGAACGGCGAGGAAACCTACAATATCTGGCTCGATGCCGTGACTGTCGTAGCTCCCTCACGTACCGTTCCCGAACGCTGCGGACATATTGAAATCGATTTTTTGGTAACCCTCCCGCGCATCCTGCAGAGTAATTGCCGCAGTATCGTCCTCCGCCCCGTTTTGCATCGTGAGCAGGAGCGGATACCTCTGGAGGAGATTTCCCTGCGGGGTACGTTGTTCGACCGGGTACAGAGGCGCGACTACTGGCAATACGTCCGTTATCTGGAGCGCTTCCGGCCCGACTCGGTGCATGCCGCACGGGGTTTCCGGCGCTTTGTACGGTATCCGCTGCCCGAGGGGGTGCGTGCGGATTCCGTAACCCGAGCCGGACAAGATATCTCGCTGCGTTATGTACAGCGCATTCCTGCGGCGGAAGCCGGTCGCCGACTGCTCGTCACCCTCGAAGGCGAAATCCGAGGGCTGGACGGCAGTGTTTATCCCTTGCCGCCCTCCGATACGCTGCGCTACAACATCTCTTCGATGCTTTTCTTCGCCGATACCACGACCCGTTATGTGGAACGCATCATCGAAAAACATATCCGTGTCAGCGACCGGAAAAGACTGGCATTCCGAGCCGGAGAATCCTGCATTGTCGATACACTGGAAAACAACGAAGTCCAACTGTCTCTGATAGCACAACTGATGGAAAAAATCTTCGACCGCCGCGAATACGCCGTGGACAGCATCGTACTTCGGGCGGGTGCATCTCCCGAAGGTCCCGTCCGACTAAACGAACGACTCTCCAGGGAAAGGGCCTGGAACCTGCAACACAGGTTCGCCGCCTGGTTTCCCTCACTGCCCCTCGATACGCTGATACGGACCGGCGGCATCGGCGAAGACTGGGAAACACTTGCAGCACTTATCCGTCAGGACGACAACATCGTCCACAAGCAGGAAATAGAAATGCTTATCGAACAGGAACAGGACCCCGACCTGCGAGAAACACGCATTGCGGCATGTTTCCCGGAGGAGTATGCCTATATGCAGCGAATGCTGTACCCCCGGTTGCGGGCCGTACACATCGACTACCGGCTGCATCGTACCGACATGGTGCAGGATACGCTCGTGACAACTCGGCCCGACAGTCTTTATGCCGAAGGTGTCGGGTTGATGCAGCAGCGGCAGTATGACGCGGCACTCGGCATCCTGGCTCCGTATGCAGACATCAACACGGCCATCTGTCTGTTGTCGGTCAACCGCAATGCACAGGCTCTCGAACTGCTGCTTTCGCTGAGCGATGATGATGCCCGTGTATGTTACCTGCGGGCCATCGCTTATGCCCGGCAGGGAAAACCCACACAGTCACTCCAGGCATTCGATGCGGCCTGCGCCTTGAACGAAGACCTCTCTTACCGGGCCGCCCTGGACCCCGAACTGAGCGAACTGATCAAAAACCGTTAAAGCATATGAAAAAGTTGTTATTGGCGGCAGCTCTGCTTGTAGCGATGAGCGGCTGCACGCTCTCCGAGCAGACGGAAACGGAAGTTATCTGTCCTCCCCAGGCAGACAATGGCATCGACATAGAACCCTGGCACCCCTCCGACGACTGTACGGATATCGGCAAATAGAAGCGTATGAAAACAAGGGAACACTCCGACCTGTATCTGACTTATGACAGCTACAAAAACGTCCTGCACGCAACACGTTCGAGCAACGGGACCGACGGATTCCTGCGCTACCTGCACGACGATGCGGAACATATTATTCGGGAAGGTCACAACCCGAATGTATGGGTGTCTTACGTACATTTCCATGACGGCGGGGATGTACCCGACTTGCGGGAAGCCGGCCGACACGGATTCTTCGACCGGGTACTCGACACCATACGCCGCAGCGGTGGGGAATGCCGCTATACCGCCAATATGCGGGACGTGCTTTTCTGTATCGAACAGGACATCGTACCCCTGACTCCTGCCGCCGAGCGGACCCTTTTGATGGCCCGGCCGGATTATCCCGCTCTCGAAGAGGAGATGGCGAGGAGTTACCCGCGCCAGAATGCCGTTATCCCCGAATACCGCTCCTACGATGCATTGGAATCCCGGCAGGGAGTGATGCTCTTTTCCAGAACGACCGAGGGACAGCGGCAGCGACGGGAGTACGAACACCGCCTGGAGCTGAACTTCTATAATCCCGCACAACCGGGCGGCCCTCTGCGTTATTGGGAAATCATAGCCGTCCCGGACCGCGTGGCAGAGATGGTGGACCGGCTGTCCGTACAGGAACATGACCCTCAGGCACAGCTTTATGCCGATGCGCACATCCTCGGCCAGGGACGCATCTTACAGGAATTCGACATGACAGCCAATGCGGTGAACTACGATATTTTCCGACGACGCACCCAGCCGGGCCAAAGAGCCGTACAACCTCTCTCGGAGATGACCGTAGGGCAGCTCTGGAAGCATATTACCCACATGACACGTCCTCGGTTTGGGCAACAGACCGCATTGTGCGTGGACCGCAAACAGTTTCCCGGAGAGCAGCCCGATATAACTTGCAAAATAAGACGATAAACGATGCGCGAAAACACTAAACCGGCGACCCTTTTTCTGTGCGTTGCCCCTGACGGCAAGACGGACTGCGTACGCATCATCCGCGACCGGACCGGCGAAGACGACTTCCGGCGATTCATCGACAGTTTGCTGGACGCTTCCCTGCAGACGGATGCTCCGGTACCCGACGACTGGGTTTTTCGATATATCATTCCCGATGGCGGCCTGCTCCCGACACTCGAAACCGGGCGCGACCACAGCGATTACCATCATCGGCTACGTCATCTCGACACGTTGGCGGAGCTGCGCCCCGCCAACGTCGTTGCCCTGCGCAATGCCGCGCTCTGCCGCCGCAGCGGAATAGACCCGCTTTCTACGGAAGGCAGCGACCGGGAGCTGGTCCTCGGAGAAACGGAACCCCGGTCGTTCCCTTCAGTCCGTGCCGTGGAACTGGCTCCCAACCGCGTTTTGCTTTACGACATGAGCGAAACGGTGGGCTGCGACGCATACCGGAGCTTGCACCAGCACATCGCCGACCACTTCTTCGACCGGGAAATCCAGACCGAAACACTCCGTCTGTACAATCTGCATTCCTTTTTCGATACCTCCGTGCTGATGAAACACATTCCGGCTCTGAACTTCAATTTCAATCACTACAGCCGTAATTTCAAATTGACGGATATCCCGGCTCACGCTTTTCTTGACAGCGATATTCTGAAAGAGGGATTCCTCGTAAAAGAGTACGACCTGCACCCCACGAGCGAGTGTTATACCCGCTTCTGTATGGGCGAAGACATCTCTCTGAATGTCGACATGCGGGCGTTCGAAATAGCTTTGCTGGACCACATCTCCCGAGAAGGCTATCCGAAGCAGAGGCTTTCCTCGGAGTGGCGATACATCTTTCCGCATAAAACCGATTTCAAAGAGCTGGAAGAGAACATAGCCAATTGCAATGACCGGTCATCCCTGGAGCAGTTGCAGATGCAGGCCCGGGAAAAGGCCCGAACGATTCTGGCGGAAGAATATCCGGATATCAGGCGGTCGCAGCGAAATTATTTGGAGGATGGCGTATCGTTGCATATTCCCGATGCAGCAGGAGAAACCAAGGGCTTGGGGCGTAAAGTATGATACGGTCGAAAATCCGGATAAATGGCAGGCGGAAAGAGCTGAGGGATTCCGTTCGTCTTCCGGCGTGTTTTCCGGTCCGGGCAGCAAAGGTAACGGACGGGCCGCGCAGGGGCAAGGCCGAGCCTGACGGTTCGGGCAAAAAAACAGCACCGCAAGGGTGCTGTTTTTTTATGCCCGAAGCCTTGCCCTGCGCTGTGCTTTCGCCGCCCGTCCGTTCTCCATGCGCCCGTAACCGTACCACACGCCGGGGAGACGAACCCGTCGGTGAAAATAGCATATCAATAATTGTTGAATCTTAAAAGTCATCATTATGAACCCAGGATGGAACATAGACATCAACGGCGAAGACTGGACCCGGGAATATTGGACCCGGGAAGAACATCTGCGCGACCAGGCTGAAAATTCATCCAATACACCGATACCGGAACCAGGATACGGATTCGACGAATCGGATATTCCGGAACAAGAGGAAGAAATCGGTGAATCACGAAAGAGAAAATGCTTTCGCCGCTAAAGTTATCAAAGGTTAAACCTTATACGGTCAAATCATGGAAAAGACAACATTACAACAAGGACTTAACGAGGTGGCACGCAAACGTGTACACCGGATGATCGACAACAACCAGCCGTTGTTCCGGCAGACCATGCAGCGGCTTATGCAGGAGGCGGGCACGGCGAACGACTACCTGGCGTCGATAGGTGCGGCCAACCGCACGCAAGCCGCTCCCGATGTAATATTTCTCGAAGACGGCAACAAGCTCATTATGAATATGGCCGGCCGTAAATACGGGCTGCATCGCAATGCCGTGGGACAGTTGGCCGAGAAAGTCGCCGTACCCGCCAAATATTTACGGGAACTCTCCGAAGGCGCCGCCTGGCAGCGCAGGCTCGCGGCAGAGATACTCAACCAGCACTCATCGTGGACAGAGCGCAGCCGGCTGCTGGTGCGGACGGTGGACGATCAGGTACGCGGCGTACTGTCGGACAGCTACCGCCGTCTGAACAGCGTGGAGCTGGTCACGGCTTTCCTCTCGGCGGCAACGGCTCAGGGCGGCGTGCCGTGCGACGCACTGATGACCGACACCAAGATATACGTGGAAACCATCATGCCGGAACCGATCTGTATCCCTACGCAGCGGAACGGAACAGTAGCCATATACATGGGCGCACGCTTCTCGACGTCCGACTACGGGGACGGTGCCGTGGAGATGCGAACGTTCCTCCTGAACGGCGTGTGTCTGAACGGTATGGTGCGCGAGAGCGTGATGAAACAGATTCATCTGGGAGCACGCCTCTCGGAGAGTCAGATGCTTTCCGATAGAACGTATCGTCTCGATACCGCGACGATGGTATCGGCCATCGGCGACTATACCCGCAATCTTTATGACCCGAATAACCTTCGGCAAAAATCGCTGGAGATACAGGCCGCCTCGGAAGCTGAGGTGGATTTCGAGGCGGAATTGAAGAAACTGGTCAAGGGAGGGCGGCTTCAGAAAACGGAGGGCGAAGGCGTACAGAAACTCTTGATGGCTAATAATCCCGACGACGGACTTTCAGGCGGTGCGACGCTCTGGAAACTCACCCAGGCGATTACAGCTTGTGCTCGGGAGCTGGCTCCCGCACGCAGCCGGGAGTTGCAAGAGATATCCGGAGAGCTGATGGCCCGCGCATTATAAACAGCATCGAATATGAGAAAACTGACAAATAAAGGACCGCCGAAGCCAACGACACTTTTGAAAAGGTGAAGATATAAGTGAAATTCGCTTTTACAAAAGTGTTTTGTTGTATTTGTACTTGAAACGACCTTAAATCTACCATTGCAAATTAAACGGATATTCCTCTATGGATGTTCGGATGCTTGTATTAGCGACTGTACGGGATAATCAAAATCTTTACGGATATCGTCGAACAGCATAACCGGACGCTTGCCGAATAACTGTCCGACCTCTCCAAATTACAAATCGTTCACAATAACCGGTCCGCTCCCGAAAAGTCGGGAGCGGACATTTTGTTTAATTACACAACATCAACAATATGATAATCAAATGCCAAGAACGGCTTTGCGAAGCGCAGGAATACGCCGCGACACTCGGCGACAAGTCCTTGCAGAAGTGTCTTGCCAAGCTCGAAAGTTGGGAGCATGACGGACGCATAGTATCTCTTTACGGAGATTTCGCCCCATATTCGTTTGGATTTAGTTTATATGGCCCGGACGGGCAGCTCATTATGAACGGCGGCCTGCTGTACCACGGCTCGCCCGACCAGTCCTGTGCCGTCACGTTCAATCACGACGACCTCTGGCAAACACACACCTGAGACTTGCATAGAGAAGACAAGTGCGGTCGATCGACCGCACTTTCTCACCTTCTTTTTACAACCGGTTCCACAATGTAGAAAAAAACCATTCGTGTCGTAACCCGAAAACAACTGTCCGGCTGAATCGGGATATACAAATATAGTGATTTGTCGGCACCTGCTCGAAAAGCGGGTTGGGACATTCTCGGACTACACCTGAAATATCGACATAAAACGCCATATCGAAACAGGACGTCCCTATGACGATTAGAGTGGGTAGCGCATCATAAAAACCTGTACTTGTAAAATTCCTATTATAAACAACATTACTTAACTATTTATCGAAATGGAAAACAAACCTTATCCAAAGACCGGTCAGAATCAGAATTTGCTTGCAATATTCGATGAAATTCCCGCGGATCGACAAGCGCTTATTCCTGAAGAAGACACGGACTTTTGCCGCCAGTTACAGACCCAGTTCGACAATGTTCACGATGCCTTGGGCAAAAAATACGACGAGGTGCGCTTCGAAGCACAGTTGCTACAGGATTACTCCGTCGATTTTCTTCCCGACAGCAAGGTGACCTATAAGTTACCGCGAGATAAGACGAAACGAACACCTTTCGATCAGTTCTTGTTTCTGCCGTTCGAGAGTATCGACAAAATCGTATATTTGCACGATGCTGCTTGCAGGCGACTCTGCACGATGATTACCGATTATTTCAATCGTAAATACAACCTCACAATTCCGTCTTTCAACCTCGGTTCCGATACGCTCCGCATCGACTTCAGACCGTATTACGAGAATTGCCTCCGACACGTTCTCGACTATTTGGACGGTAAAAGTTTTCAGGCTAAAGCGGAACAGGAGATTATCGAACGACTGTTGCAAGACCTCAAATATTATCCTCCGGCTTTGAAAGGAGCGACGGTCGTATTTCCCGTAACCTATCTTTTCGATGACTTTTGGATGAAAAGTTCTACTCCCAGATGTTCGATAGCATATGGAAAAGAAAAAATCGTATCCGACATTTGTACCGCTGTCATCATGCACCGCAGCGGGTTGCTGACGGGAAGTAGCAACGATATTGTAGGATTACGGTCGCACGAAGTTGATACAAGTATTTGGTATCAAATCCAGAACTCGAAAGGCTGCGAGATCAAATTTTATAAGAATGGTCGTATCGACATACGCTTCCCATCGGCGAGGGAAGCGCTGGATTGTTTCGTGGCTCTGAAGCTCGGAACGATACGGAAATCATAAATAGTTCATATCCTATGAGTATTGTTTCCAAAGCGTGAAAATTTGTTATATTTGCAAAACAAGCGTAAAATACGACAACATGGAACAGCAAGATATACGTTGGCAACAACGGTTTTCAAATTATCGTAAAGCGCTGCGGAAACTCGCAGCAGCCGTTGAAATAGTGACCGAAGAGTCGCACATGGGGCACGATATAGATGAACTGTTGCAAGAGGGACTTATACAACGTTTCGAATATACACACGAAATGGCGTGGAAGGTGATGAAAGATTACGAGGAATATCAGGGTTATCACGATATTCGCGGATCGCGGGATGCCATTCGCCAAGCCCTGCAAATAGGAATTATAACCGATGAGAGGTGGATGCATTCAATCGTAGACCGAAACCTTACATCGCATACCTACAATGACGAATCGGCAGATAAAATAACCGCTAATATTTCCGAAATCTATTTTCCTCTATTCGTGGAGTTCGAGAGAAAAATGAATTCTCTTTTAGAGCCGGGAATCAATCTTTTCGAGCAATGAAATACGGATTGTCAGAAGATGCGTTAAAAAAACTGCATCATGTGTTTTCTTGCGAAGAGAATATCGAACAAGTCATACTATATGGCTCCAGAGCCAAAGGCAATTACAAACCTTTTTCCGATGTAGATATCGTTTTGTCCGGAGACAAGTTGGAATTTATGGATCTTTATCGGGTCATACTTACTATTGATGATTTGTTATTGCCGTATCTGTTCGACATATCGCTTTACAAAGATTTGGATAGTCCGGATTTAATAGAGCATATCCGAAGAGTCGGTATTGTCATATATGATCGTAGGAAAGAAGAGCAGCCTTAGCTGCTCTTCCTGTTTTTACTGTCAAGTCCATACTCTTGCGGAGTTCATCATCGAACTGCCATAATTTCATTATCATAAATTTTCGAGCCATACACCCAAGTCGTGTATGGCCTTTTTGTTTTATTGACCATGTATGAAATAATTCCACAACCGATTCCGCAGGCCAGGCGTGCGGAAATCAACGAAAAAATCCTCGCCGACATCGAATCCGGCGAAAACAGAATTCCCCGGCAAACCATTTACAACTGTTACACGGGTGTGGGCGGGTTGCACGACCTCAATCCCGACCAGTTTGCCAATTACCACGAATATGCCTGCGCCAAACGGGAGTTCGAGCAGGGACAGTTTTTCACGCCCCACGCCCTTTGCCGCCAGATCGTATCGCTTGCGGCTTCGGACCCGACGGAAACCGTTCTCGATATGGGCTGCGGAATGGGCAACTTCTTCAATTTCCTGCCTAACCTACACAACGCTTACGGCTTCGACATAGACCCTCGTGCAGTAAAAGTTGCAGGTTATCTATATCCAGAAGCGCATATTGCCGTGCAGGACATGCAACAGTACGAGCCAGCCATGCTGTTCGATCTGCTGCTCGGAAATCCGCCTTTCAATCTGAAATTCGGCAACGATTCTTCGCAGTTCTACTATTTCCGGAAAGCATATAGCGTATTGAAACCCGCAGGTCTGCTCCTGTGCATCGTGCCGTATTCCTTCCTGCAAAACGAATTTTGGGACAAATCCCAGATACGCTACATCGACAACTGTTTTTCATTTCTCGGACAGACGAAGCTGCCGCAGGATACTTTCGAAGATCTCGGCGTCGCGGAGTTTGCGACCAAGCTGGTGGTATTCTCCCGGGAATCCGCACATATCGAAAGCCGCCCGTATCGGGAGGACGAATTTATTACGCAGGAACAGCTCCGCGAGCGGATCGCACGCTTCCGGGAAATCAAATGTTCCCTGAAACTGAAATTACGACAGGAAACAAACCGCATAGAACTCGAAGAAGAGCAAGCATTCGAATACACGATGACGAAGTATCTGTATGAAATCAAGACCCATCCGCACCTGCGGCCGAAATACGAACAGGCCATAGCACTCGTATCGAAATTCCGCAGCCAGACCCCGCCCGAGAATGCGTCGAAAACGCAATATGAAGAGTACCAGCGCTCGAAGCTCACCTATGCGAAAGTGCTGGCCATATTGCGACGATACGTCCGGGAACAATACTTCGTGCCGCAGCGAAAAGTCGCTCTTGTGAAAAACAATTACTCCTACAAACTGAAAGCATACGCCCCGCACCTTCTCGACGACATCGCTGTCCGGGAAGTGCCCATTTATAAACTCACGATTGATAACGGCGGACTGCCCGATGCCGGAGCGTGGCTAACACCCGACATCGAAAAGCAGTATCGCGCGGCGCGGCGAGTGATCGGGCGAAAACACCGGGAGTATCTGCGACAAAGCATTCCTTACTTTCAGATGCCGCAGGATAGTCGCCTGGCTGAATATATCGACGGCTTGTCGTTCGTAAACAAGGACGGCAAGCGGTGCCGGTTTACCGACCTGCAACGGCACGATATGAACTGGCTTTTCCAGAAACGCTTCAACCTGCTCAACTGGCAGCAGGGGTCGGGCAAGACAGCCGTAGCATACCACTTCGCCAAATACATCCGGTCCCTCAAGCGTGTACACAACACCATCGTCGTAGCTCCGGCGCTGGCGATCGAAATGACCTGGGAGCCGTTTCTGACTCGGCAGAAAAAACGATATACCCGCATTACGCAGCCCCGGCATCTGGAAAATATCCGACCGGGAGAGTTTATCGTCGTTTCGGTTTCCATGCTCGGGAAACTGAAATATTGGCTCAAACGATTCGTAAAGAGCCACTCCAACAAACTATGTTTAATCTTCGACGAATCGGATGAACTGACCAACGACACCTCGCAACGTACACGCAATACGCTCAATCTGTTTCGTCGTTGCTCGTACAAAATACTGGCAACGGGTACAACCACACGCAACAACGTAGCCGAACAGTACAGCCAGCTATCGTTGCTCTATAACAATTCGGTGAATATGATGTGCTGGTGTCCCAAAGTCTATTACGAAGATCGGGAAACACACGAAATAGCAGACGCACCCAACGAATTTTACGGCGAGCCGTTCCCCGCATATGGCGGAGCCTCGCTGTTCAAATCCTGTTTTTGCCCCGGTAAAGTAACCGTCTTCGGCATCGAAAAGCACAATCAGGATATATACAATAAAGAAGTTCTGTGGGAGCTTAATGCCAAAACGGTGCTGACACGTAAGTTCCGGGAATTTGCCGGTGAAAAATACGAAATCAAGAATCATGTAGTTCTTCCCTGTGCAGGAGAAAAAGCCGTTTATGAAAAGATTCTCACAGAATTTTGTCAGATATGCAACCTCTTTTTCAATAGTACGGGCGACACTCGCAAAGACGCCGCAATGAAAATCGTACGACAGATCATTCTGATGATAAAAGCATGCTCGATTGCCAATACCATGCCCGGATATACGGGAGAGCCGTTCCCGGAGAAAGTAAGACATATAGCTGCAATGGTCCGGAATATACCGCAAAAAGTAGCTATAGGATGTACTACACTTGATGCGTTGGAGATGTATGAGGATTATGTCTCGGCGATAATTCCGAACAGGCCTCTATTTTTGGTTCATGGCCGGCAATCATTCAAAAAACGGAGAAGAATTATCGACCGATTCGACCGGACGACGGACGGGATATTGGTCTGCACACAACAAGCACTCAAAAGTTCGGTCAATATCCCTTCCTGCGACGACATAATCCTCGAATCCCTCCAGTGGAACATTCCCCGCATGGAGCAGTTCTATTTTCGCTTCATACGCTTGGATTCCGAGCAGAAAAAACGGGTACATTTCGTAACCTACGACGAATCCATCGAACAAAACCTGTTGGCACTCGTAACGACCAAAGAGCGGCTGAACGAGTTCATTAAACTCGGAGAGATAAGAGAGGAGTCCGAAATATTCGAGGAGTTCGACCTAACGCCCTCCCTTATCGAAAAACTGCTGACACGCCAACGGGACAACGACGGCAAGTTGTACGTATCGTGGGGCAACCAGCGTATCGTTGCGGCATAAGTCGATAACTCCATTTCGATATTGACATACTCGGTCGCGGCAAATCAGTCGATGTTCCGAAGCAGCATGGATAGACGTGAGGAATACCCGTCTTTGCGTCCGGCTGCCATTCGGTTTCGGCGACAAAAGTACCGGACGGGCGGCGACCGGACAAGGCCAAGACGAGTTTCGGCAAAAAAACAGCACCCAAAGAGGTGCTGTTTTTTATTGCCGAAAGCCTTGCCGGATCGCCTCTGGCCCCGTCCGTTACCATTCGTGCCGAAAACCGAAAACAGCCGGACGGCTGAATCGGGATATAGTATTAATTTTTTTCAAGCATTTAATCATGAGATTGATAACCAAAGAAATCGAAAAGAAATTCCAAAAGCATCCTTTCCGTTCACAGGACAAAAAAGGAATCGACGCTACGGTGCTGGTCAAATATTTCACTCCGTGGGGTGCGGCGACATGGCTCATAACCGAAGCCGAACAGCAACCGGACGGTGACTGGATGTTGTATGGCTACTGTACCCTCGGCTACGAGTGGGAATGGGGAACTCTTATGCTTTCCGAATTGCAAGCATTACGAGGACCGTTCGGATTGACCACCGAACGAGACCTTTACATCGGTAACAACGCAATGGTGGCAGAACTGGCTTACTGACAGAGAGTGTTCAAAATACCAAAGCCTGCGTCGCAGATTCTGCGGCACAGGCTGCTTTATAGATTTAATTTTCAGTTATTATGAGTGATAAAGAATACAAAGCCCGACTCCTGTATATCGATGCGGGAGACTGCAAGGAAGTTTGGGAAGTGAAACATATCAACGGGGGCAGACAGTATGTCGGCCGCGATACTTTCGACGAACATACGTGGTGGACGCTTTGCGACGCTCCGTATGGATACTGCGAACGCAGCGGCCGAATCGTGCCGGGCGTCGTCTTCATACTTTGCGATGCGGAATGGAATCCCGTAGCCCGCGACGGCAACGACCGCACGGAATTTCCGACTCCTTATCCGACTCTGGAAGAAGCAAGCGCCGACGCTTGGGCGGCTGTCCGGGAACAATATCCTGAAGTTTCCAAAGATGGATTCGGAAAGTGGATTTCAGGCTTCGCTGACAGACCTCTATCGGGTGCGGATTACATGAATTGGCGGGATTGCCAGAGGGAAACGATACAACGCGAGGTCCTTTCCACATTCGATTATCTGGGCGAACAGCACGCCATCCTGCGATTTACGGTCAGGCATACCGAATGTACGGCGCAATGGCAGGAATATTATGTTGGTATTGCACAAGAGCAACCGCAGGAAGCATTTTCCATGTTTCTCGGGTATAGCTACTGACAACCGAAATATCTATATCCAATACTGGACGATTCTCAATACAGGTGCATTGCCATTACCAACTGTATAGATTAAATGATATCCGACAAAACTATGAACGACATGAAAACAGAACCTGTCCTCATTACGAGCCTTACCCGCCGTCTGACCGCAATTCGGAACGAAGCCTTCAGCCTCATTCAGAATGCCGTGGCCAAACATCGAATCTTAGGTACATTCTATCAAAACCTGGGTAAACATTATGCCCATGACCAGACGCTCGAACAGTACGATACTGCACCCATCGTAATTACCCACAACGACTCGTTCGGTACATACGGCGGTTATGCAGCCGCCACGGTATACGAACTTTTTATCGACGAGAAGGGCCGCCTGCTCTGTACTCTGAACGGCGAAGCGGGCGAAGATTTCAACGAACCTCTCGAACATATCCAGATAGAAGGGTTACTGTGCATCGTCCGTTGGCTCATGAAGCACGGCCTTGTCATCGACAACCCGTGGCGCTGCGAGGTGTGCGGCTCGCTCGCCGTGCAGGAACAAATTTGGGTCGATACCAACACCTGTGAGGCGTATTCGCAGGCATATAACCGCGATGAAAATTACTGTTGCAACTGCAACGAAAATACCTACCCAATCCGAGAAAGCGAATTACTGCAAAACCTCGACGAGTGGTGGCACGGTCTGGACTTCCGGCAGATGGAGCGCATTACCGGCTACCGTCAGGACGACTTTGACCCTGAAGATGGTTATCAAGATTTCGTAGATGTTTGTGACAACTGGTGGGAAAGTTTGTCAATCGAGGAAAAGACACTGTTATGGTCTCAAAAATAATAAACAAATGAAAAATAGCGACTTATCTATCACAGATTCATTCTGGAATTTCATCGAGGCGAATGTTCCGAACTACCACGAGCGCGAGGACGTGCTGCATCAGGGCGAACTCCAACTGTTCATCGACGGCCACGAGTCTACCGTACAGGGTATCACACGCGAAGAAGCCTTTCTGCTGCGTGACAAAATCCTGTACGGCCTTTTTGCCGAAGCTATCGCAACTTTTACAGCCAGGCACCCCGTAGAATTTCCGGGCAATGTCTCCTTGCGTGATTACTCCGAAACACTGGTCGATATCGCTTATGAAGTCGGCCGACGACAATATCGGCTGTCATCCAACTCCCGCGAAACGGTCCGCACAATTATCGGCTGGGCCGACGAGTTCTCCCGCCGACACGAGAATACGGACTGGAGCACCATAGAATACCTTGACGAGATAGACAACTTCACGGAAGAGAAGCTGCGGACAGCACGAACAAGGCACGATAGTCCATACGTATTGGTGGAGTTCCCGGACGACACTGCGTATTTTGAGGAAAACGACATCGGATATCCCAGTTTCCAGAGCAAGGATAACGGTGCCCGCTATGTACCGGAATACGACTATATCCGATATTTTCAAAAAGGTCCAGCCGCAAACGTCTGTTATAAGCCGCTTCGTTGGCCCGAGTCGCAGCCGTATCTCTTTTCTGATGAATCGACCGATACGCTGAACGAACCTATCAACGACAAGAAAGGTATCATGGACTTCGGCTATCAGGCCGTATGGGTTCCACTCTGCAACATCGAAAGCTGATAATATGCCAAGAACTACGCTCGAAAAAAGCTGGAACGGCGGGAAGAAAGCCGCACCGAATGCACGCCGTCATTCGCAAAGCCCGACAGACAGAATCATAGTCATCCATATTCAAAATGATCGGAGAGCACAGAAATTAATTTCTACATTCTATTCTATTGTATGTTAATGAAATACAAAAGATTACAATACATGAGTAAACAGAAAACATTATCAATCGAAAAACAGGAGGTGGCATTGTGTCGCAATATCTGGCAGAATAGCTCTCAAAACGACTGCATAGCCATCACGGACGATGCAGGCGAAGTGATCGAGGTCGTCACGACCCCGAGGGTCAACCCCGGGATGTTCCGTCGTCGCGTCCGGAGTCTGATGCTTTCGGGATTATCGCGGGAAGAGGCTGAAAAATACGTGGCTTCGACACCGCAGAAATTGGAGCTTTTCTATGACGTGAATCTCGGAGCTTTCGCTATCGACGCTGAAGCGGTGGGCAATACGCCGCTCTATAACCCTTATTCGGGAAAGGAAATTCCCGACGAAACAAAATAAACGAAATCATGACAACATTCAAGAAAGGACAGCGGGTCTGGTGGAACGACCCGATCTGCGAGGAGTCCGGCGAGTATGAGGTGCTGGATTCACAAGACAAAATCAATGCGGACAAATCGGAAAGCGAGCGTATCATCCGTATCGGGGATGGAGAGAACACGCGGGATGTCTCCGCCCACTACTTGACAATCGTATGCCCGATTTCCGATGAGGACAGGGAGCACCTTGCCATGCAGGAACATCGTAACCGCATACGCGACAAAGAGCTGGTGGAGCAGATGCAGAGTCTCGTCGTTCAGTTCGAAGACCAAAATTTCGAAACCGAAGGATACTCCGTCCGCATCAGCGACGAAGACCACGACGCCTGCTGCGTGTACGGATTCCGAGTGAACGAAGATGTACTCTATGCTCTGTTGGATTACGACGACGGCAGACTGTGGATGGTACCGGTTTCTGACCTATGCGTCGTGGAACTGTTCGACGCTTTTTGGCTGTTGGTCCGAAACGCTTAAATCCAAGAAACGGCAAAATACGATCATAACAAGATTATATAATCGATTCTATGAAAACGAAATTTTTGTGTTACAGCCGCTCGAATCCCAATCAGGTCGTCTGGCATTATGCTGAACTGGAAAAAGTCGGCGAGGGCGTGTACACCTACCTTCAACAGAAGGATCAATATCGTGAAGAGGACGATATGATTGCCATCGTCCTGCAACTGGAAGACGTCTTTTTCGAATACGGTACTTACAATCGTCGATTTCTCGCTGATAAGGATGTAGTCGCTACCGGAGCCGAAGTCCTGAAAAACTTCCACCGGACCATTGAGCAGACCATGCAGGAAGGACGACATCTGCAACTCCTCCTCGTGCGGATTTATGAAGAACTGGGCCTCGATGCGGCACCTTTGATCCGTTACCGGGAAGAACGTCGGCTACGCTTGCAGCGAGAGGACGAGGAGCGGAAACGCCGGAAAGAGGAGCAGCGACGACAAGTCGAAGAGCAGCAGCGCGAACAGTTACGGTTGGCAGGGACCAGGTTCCTCGCTGGGGAATACATCTCCAGCGAGAATTTTATCGGGCTGTGCAAATTCAAGCGGATTCCCATACCGCTTCGCACACATGGGACCCTGTGCCGAAGCGTAACCGAACTCTCCCGAAACAGTATCCGTCACAGGCGCACGAAAGGCAAAGCCAATCCAAAACTCGACGGATGCTTCGCTGTGGTCGAAGCCCTGTACGAAAAACTCTCCGAAACAATGGATGCAAATATTAAAAATAAAATGCAGACTTTGTAAACATGAATTAAAGTTGGAAAAAGAAAAATGCCTGATTTTCTTCAACTACAGATCCCGATAGGATAGGGTAAAGACAAAGGCAGCTGATAATCGGTCGATTATCAGCTGCCTTTCCGTGCTCTCGCAGGGATTTCAAGTGCTCCAACTGAAATCACCCTGTGAGCCGTCTGGGGGTTTCTGAAAATACCGTTTGTATGGTACTGTAATTTGTATTTTCAATCTTTTGATTTGTTTTCAACTTACTGTTTGTTTCTAACGTAGGTCACAAGGTGGTTATGCAACTCTATCGTGTTGTGTCGGATGTTATGTTTATAAAATATTACAGTTTTGCCTTCAATAAAGCTATATCCTTATTATTAAACTTGCGAATCAGTCCCGTCAGAATTTTATGTTCAGTTTCTGGTGTCCAATATATTTTTAGTCGCTCTTTGGCTCTAGTTATAGCCGTATAAAAAATGTTATGGGTTATCAATTCTTCAATTTCATTAGTGATAATTATTTTGACCGAATCATACTCTAACCCTTGCGCCTTATGTATGGAAACAGCATAAGCAATCTGAAATGGGACGATTGTATCCGAAGAGTCGTTATCGTCATCGGTACTTTTCAGTCTATTCACTGTAAAACGTATGATGGGATACCCGTTGGAGCTGACTTCGACTAAATCGAAATCATATTCTTCTACATCCAACTCATTTATAATAGCATCCATCACTTCAATGTCGAACCGTATTACGTCTTCTGTTTTGTCGATAGCTATGATTTGCCCTTTCATATTGTTGTAGATTATTGGGGCGAATCGATTACTTTCATTGAAAAGAACGGGATCACCTACCTTATATGTCTGTATGCCCCATTGAATAGGTTCGTGAGGATTGCAACTTTGCAGGAAACGATTGATATTGTTTATTCCGTATAACCCATCGTAGTTCAGGCACAATATGATTTCATCTTTTTCGGTTTTTTCGAATATTGATTCGTTCAGAGTAGCGGAATAATTATTCCGTGTGATATGTTCCAATATGTCGTTATCAATGTTCCTCACTTTTTGCCATAATGTCAATAAATTTTTATTTTTACTTCTATAAGGCTGCTCTAATTCGAAAACCGCTGATTGAGGAACGAAAGCTTTAGCAGCACCGAACCAGTTCCCGAAAGTAATGGATTCTATTTGAAATATATCTCCGACAAGAACCAACAATCTGAATTCTGCATCATTTAAGACCTTGAGCATATCTTTGTTGCTGACCGTACTGCATTCATCGATAAATAGGACATCACATACTTTATCCTTATTCCCCGATGAAATGAATTTAGTGATGGTCATAAAGCAACAATTCGCTGCATTAACTTTTCTTTTTAGATTATCTACCGCAGGATTTGTATTAGCCAAATATATTTTCTTTTTATCATTCAAAAAATTTGAAATATGGTTAATCATCGTAGATTTCCCGGTTCCGGCAGAGCCGTATATCAAAGCAACTCTGGATTTAGCGAACAAATATCTTAATGATTCCTTTTTTTCTTTACAATCAATATCGTATGTAGACGTTTGTAGCCAAACGTCTACCGAGTTTGTATAATTATTGACACTTTCTGCGGAACGTGCCTGAATTTGTCGGATGATTTCAATCGTATCGTTTTCATAATCTTGTATGTAAATATGATCATGAAAACTTAGGAGCTGGCGGGAAGCATGCTTTGGAAAATACAATTTAGCATTGTACTCTCGAATCAATTTGTCGATATTAACAAATTGCTCTAATTCCTTTTCGTTTGTATATAATTGGTTTTTTATCTCTATGTTGTTCCGAATAAACCGAGCAAATAATTCAGATTCTCTATTAATAGGATCGATGCATTGAAACAAGTCTGAGAGTCTGGGATTATGGTTGACTAAAGAAGTGTTGTAGGGGATTTGATCAAATGGAATGCAGCTGCAACTAAGGAAAAGATTAGATAATTTCTCACATTTTTTGGTACTATATTGTTGTTTTACTATAACGTTATGTAATTTGTGCAATAAATATCTAATTACATTATTCCCCGGTAAATTTAATTCTGACATCTTTCGGCATCGATCGAGTATAGGGAGAAAATAGACATTTTTTGCAGATTTAGTTATCTGTGTTATCGTTTTTTGATAATAATGTTGGGGGGAATCAATAAATTCTACCAGACTTAATTTTGATTTTGTTAGAAAAGTCATGAGGCCTGATATCTCTTTCGAATTTCCGAATTCGTGATGTATCCCGAATATTTTTGCGAAATTATTTAATTCGCAAGGTCGGATTGATATTTCCCAATCATCAATTATCAGGATAGGCATTTGTTTTCCCAAAATTTGAATGCAACTTTCACTAATGAGCAATTTGGTTGCGTAGTTGGTCGATATATCGTGTTTTGTGAATGCAATCAGCCTATCGAATTTACTTGTTCTGTTGCTTGCCAGCGAAAATGTGACCTCGTAATAAATTTCTTCACTGACAAAAAAAGGTCTGCTTTTTAATATGTAATAACGGTCGTTATATGAGTTTTTCCTTAAATAAGGAGGCTGTTGTAATTGTTCTGCTATTTTTTCATAATATTCCTTCAGAGTTGTATCCGTATTCAATGGAAATTGAGCAATATTCTCAAGAACAGTTAGATTATGGACTGAATATAGATATGATTTTATCTTCAACAGATACTCGTAATATTTGAGCATCAGTCTCTCTGAATTTTCAGGATCGAGAGTATAATGTGAGGTAGTGATTTGTAGTAGTTTATGAAACTTGTAAAGGAAATTCAAATTCCCTTTCGTATGTACGAACTGATTAGCTTGTTCAATATTTTGATATGTTATGGCTATATCTCTACCGTTGCTAAATGCTTTCAAAGCAGTATGGTCCACAAGATTACGAAGTTGAGATAAGATATTCTGAGATAAAAAGCCTCGGCTAACATTGCAAAATGCGCTTATATTAGAACATATTACTTTATTAATATTTGCTATATAGGTGTCTACTTGTTCCATGTCCAATTCTATCAATTTTCTTATTTCAATACATTTGACTAATAATCAGAACGTTCTTCTATATCTATTTAGTTGCAAATGACGAATCTTCTAATAGCCTTAAAATATTCATTAAAAACTCGTTTAGTTATTTCGGCAAGAGATTGGATGCCAAAAATAGAAACTACAATTGTTGTAAAGCTTCCTCCTTGGTAAGTCTGTTAGTATCTTTTTTTCAGAAACTATTTTGCTTGAACTCCAATTTCCAGTAATTAATAATGCTCCCAGCTCATCTAATAATATATTTATAAAAGCTTTCTGTCTCTTTTTAATTTCAAATATAGAGATTTTTTGCCAATAATGTGATTAAATACGAGACTATTCAAGGCAGAGAAATGTCTGGCATCTGTATGTTATAGAAATTCTGCATGGGAAACACAAAAATACAGCGACCGATGAAATTTGCAATTTTACCTGTGATATTTGTATCATTGTTCTAATAGCAGCACTGTAATTTGCAATAACTTACAGTACATGAAAACAGTAAATTTGAATAATGGCGTCGAAATGCTGATTTTGGGTTACGGCATTTGCTGATCTAAACTCATTCAAGAAAATTAGTATGCAGTCTTTGTGGTGGTACCACCGTCAAGTATGCCGCCGTTGTCGCTCCTAACACGAAAGAATTTATCAGGTTCGAATACGAAACCTTCCTCTATGAAGAATGTCGGTAGTGTGGCAATACTGTTTCGACCAATGCAACTATTCCTCCGTAGAGTCCGGTGTCCGATGCTTCCGAAATTGCCACAGGAAGAAGCTGAAAAGAACATTGTCTGAAACCCGAACTTGAAATCTTCTTTGGCAGCATACCTACTTATATCCCTTCTACGGGAAAGGAGATTCCTGATGAAATCGAAATTGAAAGCGCTCGAATGACGCGACAATAACAAATCCTATTAAGACAAATCTATTAACTAACTTATTAATCGATAAAACTATGCCTAATTGGTGTTGGACCTCCTATGTCGCTGTGGGAGATAAAAAAGATATACGCGACTTATACAAAAAGATGAAATCGCTGGAGAACAGTGAAAAATCCCTTATTGAAAACGGATTCGGCAATACTTGGCTGGGAAATCTCGTAACGATTCTGGGTGGTGACTATCACAAAATAAGCTGCCGAGGCGAGTTCGGCAATCTTTCGATCAACCACAACTATACAGTCGTCCGTTTCGACACTATGACTGCCTGGGGCGAATTTGACGACTTACGAAAATTCATTCAGTTCAAATACCCCTCCGTCTTTATTTACTACCGCTCGGAAGAACCCGGAATGGGCTACTACGGGACCAATGATGTCAATAGTGAATATCTGCCGCGCATTAAGGTGGAAGAGGGTTATCAAGAGTCGTATTACTATTCGAATTGGGAGGAGGTATTTCAATTCCTTTCCGAGAAAATCGGGACCGAGATACACAGTATGGAAGAGATGAACCGATTGTTGGATATCTATAACACGGAACACGATGATGACAGCATACTCGTAATTGAGTTCAGGTTGGACAAAGATTGTTCCGATGTTGCGGATAGGCTCTCCGATAAATACCTCTCTGTATAAACGTATATCAATATTGATATTTTTGATTGAGAATAACAGAATATATCTAATTATTTGCTATTTTTGTATTTAGAGTCGTCATTAAGGCTTAAATGACTGGATAACACAAAATTAACATAAGTTGAATTTGTTGATTTTCTCTCCGCATTAGGCTGGTAAAATTTGCTACATATTTGTTACATAGTTTTGTATATAGCTGATTACCAGGCATTGTGATTTTTGAAATAAAAACAACCGTGACGACGAGTGCTTTCCCCAGCACGGCGTTGTGGTTTCTACATCGAAATTAAAAAGAACCAATCATGTTCAAAGTAAGATCAGTCTTGTCGCTCATACTGTGGCTTACATGTACGTGCTCCACGGCTTATGCAGGAGAGAGTGTACGGAACCCACCTGCCGACAGTATTGCGATGGCAGCCCGCATAGATTCCGTGCGTCAACTGAGAGCAAACGACGTAGCGTTCATTTTAGATAAAATAGAGACAGCCTACGTTTCCGGCCGCCGTGGGATCAGTGACAGTATCTGGCAGCAGACAAGCGACTTCATTGAGCGCATGCTTTTAAATGATCTCATCTCCGGACATGACCGTGAGTTTGCTTTCATGTTGCGTAACATCGGTCGTTTGACTGCCGACGCCCACTTCGCCTTTCCGGACGGCGGAGCGTTAAACCGATTCCGCTTTTTCGGGAAAGAGGACCCAATATTCCCGCTGTGGGTTCAGGTATGGAAAGACGGCACGGTGTACAACGTCAAGGATTATTCGGGGATAATTCCTCCGGGTGCAGTGATCGAATCGGTCAACAAAGAGTTTTACCAACAGTTCGATTTCAGTAAGGCCTATGAGGTTCCTTTTCTTGCTGCGCTCAATACGGCCATGACCCCAGGGGAACCAGTATATGCTTGGGCAAAGATGAATAACTATTATGAGGCGGAACCTCGTATTTGGTGTAATTTTACCAATATGCTTTTTTGCTCTCATGTTCAAGGACCTTATACGGTAGTGTATCGGATGCCGGGCGATGCCGAATGTGATACGGTGGTGTTGGAGCCGATGACGCGGCAGGAAAAGTATCGGCAATTTGTGCGTTCCGGTGATAAACGCCGCAGCAAGGCCGAGCGCGGATTCTGCCGTAAACCGATTGTTTACACAGAGGTTGGCGACGGCATCGGTGTGCTGACCATCAACAGTTTCTGGGGGAAGCGGTGGAGCCATTTATGGGTTTTCGGCAGAGATTGGCGCTACAAACGGCTGCTGCGGCAGGCTATGCGCCGGATAGACCGGGATGAGATACGGGAGCTGGTGATCGATGTCAGCCTCAATTCTGGCGGTATGACCGAGAACATCTTTTATACGCTCGATTATCTGGTCGATGAACCGATAACTATCATAGACAAATACCTCATCCACGAGTACAGCCGCGAAATAGCCTGCAAGAATATTGAGAATACCCGTGAACTCGCTCCAGAGGACCGCGAATTTCTCATCTCCTACATCAGTGAAGTGCCCGAAGGAACGCTTTTCCGGACGGATACTGTGCGACACCTCGAACATGTGCCGCCGGCCGAACTGAAACACCGGTACGAGGGCAACGTGTATGTGTTGACCAGTCATCTTACCTATTCGGCGGCGCAGCTCTTCGCCCGCCATATTCAGAAGTTGGGACGCGGGCCTGTGGCGGGTCAGCACTGCGGCGGTTATAACGAAGTGACGGGCAATGCTGCCCGTATTCCGCTTCCCAATTTCCACATCGACTTCATGGTGCCCTTTACGGCCACCATTGTCGATCTTAACGACGACCCGTTCGACTATCCGAAGGTGGACATCCCCATCGAACATCCGTTCGAGGAGTGGCTCCGCCGCGAAAACAACAGCCTCGACAGACTTCTCGATATCATCCGGAAAGATAACAAGACTGCTGGCGAGGAGATACGCGAACTAAGCTAAAACTATGAAATTATGGGAAAATTAAAAATCATCGAGTCGGCAATGATGGATTTCCATCCCGACCACAGACTGACTGAAAAGGATATGGCACATATTCAAGGAGGAGCCGGATGTCTTTGCTACGATACCCCCGTTCAAGATCAATGATGGCTGTGCTTGTGATAAAAAAGCGTTCGGGCTTTGCACAGAAGTTGATGGTGGCAACGGTTGCCCTGGTAATTGCAATAACTATCCTCCTACCGATATAGACCGGTGTTATACACATACGAAACCATAACTCCAGAACGAGCAATACACTAATTAACAGGACATTAATTAGGCGAGAGCTTTTCCGGGACTATTACTTTATTTGTATATTTTAGTGAAGTGCGCGAATCTTTACACACTTTGCCCATACTGTTCCACAGTTCAGCACCATTGACTAATGTGTGTTCATCAATTCTATCGTGTTATAATCGAAACGGGCTAAATCTATCCTTACACAATCGTTCCTACCAATAAAAATATATATATTCAAAACCTGCATCATTCCGGCTTCCCTGGCCTGTCATGCGCCGTTCGTACCGTTCATTCGGCCACATAACCGAATGACAATCAACAAATCGCATATCCGAGGTTGTGGTTTGATGTAGAATTGAAATAAATTTGCCAATACGGGCGGAGGAAAGGTGTGCGGTGTGAAAACAGTAGGGGGACAAACGAGATTTCGCTCCGAAAGCAGACAATATATTCCGAACGGTACAAAGAAATCTCCTGCTTTTCGGAAGGATATATGTCTTAAGTCATCCTGCAAGAGTGTAAGTTTAGTTACCGCAAGCTTCTGTCATATCGAACGTCTCCGACAATACAAACAGATACAAGAATACGTTTGGAGACAAATCTACTGTCAAAACAGACGCCGATACTGAGAAGTCGTTAACGGTGACAGAAAAAGACGCCCCCCCTGCACCTCTTGATATCGAAAAAACTCCGACAGAAACACCACCCAAAAACGACAGAAAATACCGATGCCGAGCAAAAGCCATCAACGGTGACAAAAAGAGGACGAACGGCCACAATAGCCAGCACATTCTGGTATCGAAAAAACTACGCAGGCCCCCATCGTCAAACGATAATTAGCCGACACTGAGAAATCATGAGCGCTAACAGAGAAGAAACCAACCGGACACGGAGGCCACACTCATCCCCATCCGCCCGGGCACATCGTCTCAGGCGATGATAAGGCCGTCGCTCATCACTATTTTGCGGTCGCTCATCTCCGCCAAGCCGTCGTCGTGCGTCACGATGACGACCGTCTGTCCCAGCCGGTCGCGCAGCTCGAAAAAGAGCCGGTGAATCTCCTCGCGGTTTTTCGAATCGAGGTTGCCCGAAGGCTCATCGGCCAACAGTACGGAAGGCGAGTTCACCAATGCCCGCGCGATGGCCACCCGCTGCTGCTCCCCTCCGGAGAGTTCAGCAGGCTTGTGGTGCCCCCGACTTCCAAGCCCGAGCATCAGGAGAAGTTCCCGTGCCTGCTTCTCCACCTCCACCCGGTCGCGACGCCCTATATAACCCGGCATGCAGACATTCTCGAAAGCGGTAAACTCGGGAAGCAGGTGGTGGAACTGAAAGACGAATCCTATCCGGCGGTTGCGAAAATCGGAGAGTTCCCGGTCGGAGAGCCTTTCGACCGGAATACCGTCTATGCGTATACGACCGCTGTCGGCCGCACTGAGCGTACCGAGTATCTGGAGCAGCGTAGTCTTGCCCGCACCGCTCGCCCCGACAATACACACCACCTCGCCCCGGCATACGGTCAGCGAAACCCCTTTCAGCACCTCCAGCGAGCCGTAACTTTTATGCACGTCGGCAGCCTCTATCATCCTATATCCGTCCATGTTCCCTGTAGAAATTAAAGAGCCGCACAGCCTCTGCGGCCGGAGCAACATCGTGTACCCGCAATATGTCGGCCCCCTGCCGGAGGCACTCCCAGTTGAGCGCCGTCGTACCATTCAGTGAATCGTCGGGCGTCACGCCGAGCACCTTATAAATCATAGACTTGCGGGAGACACCGGTAAGTACGGGACAGCCGAGTTCCGCAATTCCGCCCATTCCGGCAAGCAGTTCGTAATTCTGGGCGGTCGTTTTGGCGAAACCGAAACCGGGGTCGAGCACCACATCGCGTATGCCTGCCCGGCGGGCCGCTTCCAGCCTCCCGGCCAGATACTCCACGACCTCCCGGGTTATGTCGCCGTAAACGGTACGCCCCTGCATGTCGGCGGGCGTGCCCCGCATGTGCATGGCGATGTAGGGTACACCGTAGCGGGCAGCGACCCCCATGATGTCCGCATCGAGCTCACCGGCGGATATGTCGTTCACGATACACGGTCCGAAACGGGAAATCACCCCTTCCGCCACACTCGCCCGGAAAGTATCGACCGAGACCGCCATCTCCGGATACTCGTTGCGGATGACCTCCACGGCGAGCGACACCCTGCGCAGCTCCTCCGCAGGCGGTACGTCGGCCGCCCCCGGCCGCGACGAATAACCGCCCACGTCGATTATCGAAGCGCCCTCGGCAACGGCCTTGTGGACACGTTCCCTGACAGCCCGGACCTCAGGTGTCCGGCTGCCGGCGAAAAACGAATCCGGCGTCACATTGATAATGGCCATCACCACAGGCCGCTGCAGGTCGAGCAGCCGGCTCCCTACTCTTATCGTTTTCATCATGATTACTGTATAAACCAATCTACCTTTCCATACAGGCCGTTTACCGCCGGCCGACACCAAACCGGGCATCGAGCCGCAATACCTGTTCCCACAGCAGATGCTTTTCGTCATTGAAGATAACATGCCCGGCGAGCGCTTCCCGCTCCGCATCGTTCATCTGACTCCTCATGCGGGCGCGAACCTCTTCCTCCGAACTCCGGTCGCGGCCGACGGCACGTTCCAGACGCAGCCTTTCCGGAGCGGAAACGGTCACTATCTCGTCCACCTCCCGGTCCATCCCGCTCTCAAAAAGCACGGCACTCTCTGCCACGACATATTCCGCACCGAGCTCCCCCGCCCAACGACGGAAATCACTCCGCACGGCAGGATGCACCACCCCGTTCAGGGCCGCCAGGGCCACCGGGCTGCTGAACACCTGCGAAGCAAGGTATCGCCTGTCCAATACGCCGTCGCGGTAACTCGCCGCCCCGAACCGCTCCCGGATAGCGGCGATGAGCGCCGGGTCGGACGACATGAGCCGCTTCGCCCCGGCATCCGAATCGTAAACCGGGACACCCAGCATGGCGAACAGACGGCAGACGGTACTCTTCCCGCTGCCTATTCCCCCCGTCACACCGACCTTGAGCGGAACACGGCGCGTCATAACTCTATCTCGGGAATCGGCCCGACGGAAAGGAACTTGATATCCGTATTGCGTGCCGAGATGGCATTCTGCAGGGAATAGGGCGATATGACCACCCACCCCGGATTGATGGCCGACGGCGATACGTCCAAATCGCTCCAACTGAGTTCCAACGGCTTCCCTTTGGAGTGCCGTTTGGTGAACAGACGCGTTCCCTGCCCCTCGACCATACAATTCACTTCAAACACGTGGCCATCCACATTGACCAGGACGGGTATCTCCGCCTGATAGGTATAGCCCAGTTTGATGGCATACCACAGCGTGAACGACAGCAGGAGCATGACGAGGAAAGGCACGGAGATGAACTTGCGGAGCCGTTTCCACACGGGCGCCCATATCCGTTTCACCCACGCCGTGAAACGCGCCCACCACGGACGCATACGCTCCGTGAAACTCTCCCTCAACACGGCGGGTATCCCCTCCTGCTCTCCGAGCGGTCTGTCGCCGCCCGAATGCTTCTCCGGCGCCGGTGCGCCGGGCTGTATGCCGTTTTCTGCCATTGTCCGAAACCGTTTAAAACCGCAGTCTGCCCGCATCCCCAAGGGAATGCTTCCGGCAGGAAAGGCATGCGACTCTCCGAAACGCCGCTTTGCCAGATACAAAAATAGTAAGAAGACCGGAATAAACGCCCTCCTCCGCACCATTTTATTCATACCGAAACACCCTGCGTCCCGCATCTTCCGCAGGAAAGGCTCTCCGGGGCAGCACGGCCCGGCAATCCGCTCCGGAAAACGCCCTGCACCGCTCCCGGCCGTCCGACAGAACGGGGCTGCCAGTCTCCGTGAACAGACCGTTCTCCCGAAATACAGCGAGGCCGCGGTCACCCGCAGCCTCGCCTATCGTTTTCCCTCCGCGTGCAAACTACTTCTTTCCGGCCGCTTTCTCGGCGGCATAACGTTCGTTCAGCACAGCGAGCACCTCTTCGGTGATATCCATTGCGGGGTCGGCATGGAGAATGGGCCCCGACGCGGTCGTACTGATTATCATGGAGTATTTGTAATCGGCATTGTACTCCTTCAGATAATCCATGACCGCATAGTATATCCGGTTGTTCATCACCTGCTCCTCTTCGGCGAGTTCGCCCATCATCCGGTCGCGCGTAGCCAGCAGTTCCTGCTGCTGTTGCATCAGTTTCTGCTGCATCTCCTCGGCGGTAGCCCGCGTAACGAGCCCCTTCTGTATCTTGTCCTGCGCCTCCAGCATATCCTTCTCCAACTGCTGGGATTTGGCGTTAAGCTCGCGTTCGGCCTTGTTGGCCTTGGCCTGGAAGGCATTGCTCAAATCCTGGGCAAGCAGATAATCCAGCATCAGCGAATCTATCTGGATATAAGCCACATTGGGTCTTTCGCTCCGTACTTCGACCGCCGCTGCCGCCTCCGGTTCCTGACCGGTCGCCGCAGGAGCCTGCTGCCCGCCGTTCCGGCAAGCGGTAAAAGCCAGCAGCACCGCTGCCGCCACAACTATTTTTCTCATCGCGTATGGTTTTATTTTCGTTCGTTACGGAGAGCAAATATATGAATTTTCTCTATGTTTGCATTACGCAATCCACAAAATCGTCAGGAACCATGTACGACTACATACAGGGCGAAGTCACGGAGCTGACGCCTGCCTACGCCGTCGTCGAGGCGGGAGGCGTGGGCTACTACCTCGTCATTTCGCTTCAAACCTATGCCGAACTGGAACATCTCTCCTCAGCCCGCGTATATACCCATTTCGCGGTACGCGAAGACGCACAGACGCTGTACGGCTTCGCCACACGCGAGGAACGCGAGGTTTTCCGGCTGCTGGTCAGCGTCTCGGGTGTCGGGGGAAACACAGCTCGCATGATACTCTCCACCTACTCTCCGGCGGAGCTGGCCAACATTCTGGCAACCGAAAACGCCGTACTACTCAAGAACGTCAAGGGGCTCGGTCTGAAAACGGCCCAGAAAATCATCGTCGAGCTGAAAGACAAGGCGGCCGGACTGGGCAGTACCGGAACGGGCTCGCCCGCGCAGACCATCGCAGCCGGAACGGACGAAACCCGCACCGAAGCGACAGCGGCTCTCACGATGCTGGGATTCGGCAAGGCGGCTTCCGAAAAAGCCGTACAATCCATCCTGAAGGAGACCCCCTCCGCAGGGGTAGAGGAGGTCATACGCCTCGCACTCAAGAAACTGTAACCGAACGGACTTCAAAACGACAGACCATGAACATGAAAGGACTCATCGCAGCAACGCTCGTCGTCATCGTCCCCGCCTCCCTGCACGCGCAGGAGCCGCTCATCCCGCAAAACTTCCTGCAAACCGCCCCGGAAGCCTATTACCATTACGAGCCAAACGTTTTGGAGTGCGTCGAATGGCTGACGGAAACCCCTCTCGAAGCCGACAGTTTCGACCGCCGGACAATCGGCAAATTCATCGACACCTGGCTTCGAGAGACACCGAGTATCCGGATAAGCCTCGACCCGACACTCACCGCGTTCCTCGACGACGCCAAATACTTCGAGGAACAGATGACCGTTTATACAGGCGGGTATGCAGCCGGATTACTCGAACTGAAAAGCGAAAACGGCACGCTCGGCAAAATGACGCTCTCTCCGCGCGGTCTGTCGGACGAAGACCGGACCGCAGGGGCCACGCGGGCCATCGAATATTCGATAGCGTTTTACGACCGGAACCGCGACCTGCTGGGACGGAACGGCAAACTCGAACGACTCAAAAAGATGCAGGAAAAGGGTACGCTCCGCCAATACGTCGAAGCGAACCTCTACCGCCCGGACGACAAATAACCCGGCACTCGCCGCATCCGACGGTACCGGATACGTAACGGAGTTCCGGCCCGGCACCGAAGCGGACGATAAAAGGCGGCACCCCTGCATGGGGTGCCGCCTTCCTTTTCAAGTTCTTCCGGGCCAGGGCGATTCGGGAACATCCGCGGAAACGGGGACAACCGCTCCGGCGACGCACCTTCGCGGGTCATCGGACCCTACCGGCCTCGCCGGAACCCGTTACAGCGCCTGTATCGAGGTGACCTCCACCCCGGGGGCTATCTTGCCCACAAGGCCCTGAAGTACCTTGCCGGGACCGAGTTCGGTGAAAGAAGCGGCACCGTCGGCCACCATGTTGCGCACGATTTGCGTCCAGCGCACCGGCGCGGTGAGCTGTGCGATGAGGTTCGCCTTGATTTCAGCCGGGTCGGTATGCGGCAGCGCATCCACATTCTGGTAAACGGGACAGGACGGAGCCACGATAACCGCCTCCTCGATGGCACGGCTGAGCTCCTCGCGGGCCGGCTCCATGAGCGGCGAATGGAACGCACCGCCCACGGCGAGTTTCATCGCCCGTTTCGCACCCGCGGCCTTGAGCGCCTCGCACGCCCGCTCCACACTCTCGTTGGAACCCGATATAACGAGCTGGCCGGGGCAGTTGTAGTTGGCCGGCACCACCACGCCCTCGGTTTCTGCGCATATCCGCTCTACCGTCTCGTCGGGCAGGGCAAGCACGGCAGCCATGGTCGAAGGATTGATTTCACAGGCACGCTGCATGGCGAGCGCACGTTTGGAGACCAGCTTCAGCCCCTCCTCGAAGCTGAGCGCACCGGTAGCCACCAGCGCACTGAATTCACCGAGCGAATGTCCCGCAGCCATGTCGGGCACGAACGCCGCACCGAGGCTCTTGGCCAGAATGACCGAATGGAGGAAAATGGCCGGCTGCGTCACCCGCGTCTGTTTCAGCTCCTCGTCCGTACCGGCGAACATGATGTCCGTAATGCGGAAACCGAGTATCTCGTTGGCTCGCTCGAACAGCTCCTTCGCCTCGGGAATGTTGTCGTAAAGGTCTTTACCCATGCCCACGAACTGGGCCCCCTGTCCGGGGAAAACGAATGCCTTTTTCATTGCATATTGTGTGTTAGATTGATAACAGCGTTACGGGACAAAAATAGTCAAAATAATCCATACCGCTGCACATCGTCCGCTGCTGCCGGTCAACAAACAGCATAACAGCATCTTAACAAAAACAAAAAGAAGACGATTAGGAATTGAGGCGAATTTTTGCTAAAATTGCAAGCTGATTCCATAATTTACATGTATTCTTCCCCGACAGGAGGCCAAACCTTCGCAACATGCTGACAGCCATCGTATCCATCCTATACTACCTCGTCCTGCTGGCGTGGTCGCTCGCCTACTTCGTCTTCATGCTCCTGCTTTTCGCGCTCACCGTGGCGTTCGACCGGGAACGGAAGGCGCTCCATGCGGCGTCGCGTTTCTGGGCACGGAGCATCTTCTTCCTGAACCCGCTCTGGCGGCTCCGCGTGGAAGGAAGGGAACACATCGACCCGAAAGGCGCCTACGTGGTGACGGTCAATCACCAATCCATGGTGGACATCCCGCTGATGTACGTGCTGCCGAAGATTAACTTCAAATGGGTGGCCAAAAGCGGCGTCTACAAATGGCCGCTGTTCGGGGTGGTGCTGTGGCTGCACGGCGACATCACGGTGGACGACAGGGGCTCGGTACGCAAGACGCTCGGATTCATGTCCAAAGGACTCGAACACCTGCACCGCGGCACCTCGGTCATCATCTTCCCGGAGGGCTCGCGCAGCCGCGACGGGGAGGTGCACAACTTCAAGGAGGGTGCTTTCCTGCTCGCGCGGGAGGCGGGAGTTCCCATCCTGCCGTGTGTCATCGACGGAGCCAAAACGTTCATCAAGGGATGGCGGGTACGGTGCAACACCTTCACCGTGCGCATCACCCCGCCCGTACCCGCCGGAAAGGTGGCGGAGACCCCCGTCCGGGAGGTACTCGCCGAAGTACGGGAACGGACCGTCAGCGAACTGGCCGCCATCCGCGGCCGGGAGAAGAAAACCGAAAAGGAGCGATAACCATTCATGGCAGAGAACCGGAATACCAACGCATCGACTTACAACGACGACAGCATCCAGACGCTGGCATGGAACGAACACATCCGGCAGCGACCGGGCATGTACGTGGGCCGCTTCGGCGACGGCAGCCAGTCCGACGACGGCATGTACGTGCTCATCAAGGAGGTGATGGACAACTCCATCGACGAATACATGATGGGGCACGGCAAAACCATCGAGGTGACCATCGAGGGACGCCGCGTCACCATCCGCGATTACGGACGCGGCATACCGCTCAACAAGCTTTCCGATGCGGTATCGAAGATGAACACCGGCGGCAAGTTCGAAGACAGCACCACGTTCCGCAAGTCGGTCGGACTGAACGGCGTCGGCGTAAAGGCGGTGAACGCCCTCTCCAGCGAATTCACCGTCCGCAGCGTGCGCGACGGCCAGGCCCGCACGGTCAGCTTCTCGCGCGGCTACGAGCTCTCGGACCGCTGGGAGGAGGGGGTGCAGGAAAAAAACGGTCTGTGGGTGAGCTTCGTCCCCGACGACGACGAAAAGATATTCGGCAACTACGCCTACAACTACGAGTTCGTGGAACCCATGTTCCGCCGCTATACCTACCTCAATCCGGGGCTGACGGTGAAGTTCAACGGCAAGGCCTTTCTTTCGAAGAACGGTCTGCTCGACCTGCTCAACGACAACCTTTCCGAGGAGCCGCTCTACCCGCCCATCCACCTGACGGGCGAGGACATCGAGGTAGTCATCACCCACGGCAGCGGCTACGGCGAAACCTACTACTCGTTCGTGAACGGCCAGTACACCACACTTGGAGGCACTCACCAGGCGGCTTTCCGGGAGGCGGTGGCGAAAACCGTCAAGGAATTCTACAAGAAAGACTACGACCCGGCCGACGTGCGCACCTCCATCATCGCGGCGCTCAGCATCAAGGTCGAAAATCCCATGTTCGAGAACCAGCCCAAGACCAAGTTCGGCTCGAAGGACGTGGCCGAGGGAGGCCCATCGGTGCGCAATTTCATCATGGATTTCGTCAAGGAGCGGCTGGACGACTACCTGCACATGCACCCCGAGACGGCCAATGCGCTGGGCAAGAAGGTGGCCTCCAACGAGAAGGAACGCAAGGCCATATCGGGCGTCCAGAAGAAGGCGCGCGAAATGGCCAAGAAGGTGAGCCTCAACAACAAGAAACTGCGCGACTGCAAGATACACCTGAGCGACGAAAAGAACGACCGCCGGTTCGACACCATGATTTTCATTACGGAAGGCAACTCGGCGAGCGGTTCCATCACCGCCAGCCGTGACGTACAGACGCAGGCGGTCTTCTCGCTCCGCGGCAAGCCCCTCAACAGCTTCGGACTGACCAAGCGGGTGGTCTACGAGAACGAGGAGTTCAACCTGCTCCAGGCGGCGCTCAACATCGAGGAGGACATCGGCAACCTGCGATACAACAAGGTCATCATCGCCACCGATGCCGACGTGGACGGCATGCACATCCGGATGCTCATCATGACCTTTTTCCTGCAGTTCTTTCCGGACGTGATACGCAACAACCACCTTTTCGTGCTGCAAACCCCGCTGTTCCGGGTGCGCAACAAGAAGGAGACAATCTACTGCTACAACGAAGAGGAGCGGCAGCGGGCGGTGAACCGGCTCGGCCCGAACCCCGAAATCACGCGATTCAAGGGACTCGGCGAAATATCCGCCGACGAATTCAAGGAGTTCATCGGCGAGAACATGCGGCTGGAACAGGTGCGGCTGACGAAAGAGGACCCGATACACGACATGCTCGAGTTCTACATGGGCAAGAACACCTCGGACCGGCAGGAGTTCATTATCAACAACCTGCGCATAGAGGCCGACTACATCGACGAGCTGATATAATCCGCACGAAGGGCGGGAAGAGAGGGCTGCCGGCAGCCGAATTGCGAAAAAAATGCCGGCGAACCTTTTCCGGCACGGTTTTTACTTGTTATTGCGAAGAGCGGCACCGATGCCGCGACTTACGGACAACTTTAAAAACCACGGTTATGAACGGAAAAGAACTGGACAGGAAGTACAAAGGCGACTTCCCCAACGAATGTGTAGCGGAAAAGGCGGATACGGAACGCCTGATGAACGAAACAGGGCCGCTGGACGGGACAAAAGAGGCGACGGAGGATTTCCGCCGGGACGAGAACGGGCTCTCCGACATGGAGAATCCCAACAAGACGGGCTCCCCGGACATCTCCCGGAAGCGATAACATCCCTCCTTCGCCCGCGGAAACATAACGAAAGCCTGCGGCGGTCCGGCTGCCGCAGGCCAACCAGGATACGATGAGCGAAGAGAGAAGGAACAAGGAACGGGCGGCAACGGACCCGGAAGAGGAAGGAACGGCGGCGGCCGGCAGTACGGACGATACGGACGAAGAGGGCAACGCCGCAGGTTTCGGAGAAGAGACCGACGGAGCGGATGCCGGCGACGACGGAATGACGGACGCGGACGATACGAACGCCGTGCCGGAGAGCCGAGGCCGGATGTCCGAAAAATACGTGCGCCTCACGGAAACGGGTACGGCCCGCTACCGTCTGACGGGCATGTACAAGGACTGGTTTCTGGACTATGCGTCGTACGTGATACTGGAACGGGCCGTACCCCATGTGGAGGACGGCCTCAAACCTGTACACCGACGCATTCTGCATGCCATGCGCAAAATCGACGACGGACGCTACAACAAGGTGGCGAACATCATCGGCCAGACGATGCAGTACCACCCCCACGGCGACGCCTCCATCGGCGACGCCCTCGTACAGCTCGGCCAGAAGGAGCTGCTCATCGACACGCAGGGCAACTGGGGCAACATCCTCACGGGCGACATGGCCGCCGCGCCGCGTTACATTGAGGCCCGGCTCAGCAAGTTCGCCCTCGACGTGGTGTTCAATCCCAAGACCACGGAGTGGATGCTCTCCTATGACGGCCGCAACCAGGAACCCGTCACGCTGCCCGTGAAGTTCCCGCTGCTGTTGGCGCAGGGGGTAGAGGGTATCGCGGTGGGCCTCGCCTCGAAAATCCTGCCGCACAACTTCAACGAACTCATCGACGCCTCCGTAGCCTGTCTGCGGGGCGAACCGTTCACGCTCTATCCCGACTTCCAGACGGGCGGCCTCATCGACGTGTCGCGCTACAACGACGGACTGCGCGGCGGCGTAGTGAAGGTGCGCGCACGCATCTCCAAAATCGACAAGCGCACGCTCGCCATTACCGAAATCCCCTACGGCACCACAACCGAGTCCATCAAGGAGTCCATCATCAAGGCCAACGAAAAGGGAAAAATCAAGATACGGAAAGTGGACGACAACACCGCCGAAAAGGTGGAAATCATCGTCCACGTAAGCGCCGACGAATCGGCCGACAAGACCATCGACGCGCTCTATGCCTTCACCGACTGCGAAGTCTCCATATCGCCCAACTCGTGCGTCATCTCCGACGAGAAGCCGCACTTCATCGGCGTCAGCGAAATCTTGCGCCGGAGCGCCGAACGCACCAAACATCTGCTGGGCACCGAGCTTCGCATCCGCCTCGGGGAGCTCGACGAGGAGTGGCACATGGCCTCCCTCGAACGCATCTTCATCGAGAACAAAATCTACCAGGCTATCGAAGGCAAGAAATCGCGCGAAGAGGCTTACGAGGCGGTGGACGAACGGCTCGCACCTTTCAAGAAACTGCTGCGCCGCGAGGTGACACACGAGGACGTGGTAAAGCTTACCGAGCTGCGGTTCATCCGCATCTCGAAATACGACTCCGCCAAGGCCGACAACCAGATAAAGGGCATCGAGGAGGAGACGGAGCGTGTCCGCCACGACCTCGAACACCTGACCGACTACGCCGTCGCCTGGTACGGCCGGATAAAGGAGAAGTACGGCAAGGGACGCGAACGGCGCACCGAACTGCGGGAGTTCGACAGCATCGAGGCGGCGAAAGTGGTCGTCGCCAACGCCAAACTCTACGTGGACCGCGAAGGGGGCTTTTTCGGCATCGGCAACGCCATGAAGAAGGACGAATACGTCTGCGACTGTTCCGACATCGACGAGGTAATCGTCTTCACCCAGGCAGGCAACTATCTGGTGACGAAGGTGAGCGACAAGGCCTTCTATGCCCCCGGCATCCAGTACATCGGGGTCTTCAAGCGCAACGACGAACGGACGATTTACAACGTCCTCTACCGCGACGGCGAGAAGGGCCCCATCATGATGAAGCGCTGCGCCATCAAGGGCGTCACGCGCGACCGCGAATACGCCATCACCAAAGGCACGCCCGGCAGCCGCATCCTCTACATGAGCGTGAATCCCAACGGAGAGGCCGAGGTACTCAAAATCATGTTCAAACAGCGTACGCGGCTGAAAAAGGCCATCGTAGACCTCGACTTCAGCAAGCTCGCCATCAAGGGGCGCAGCTCGCAGGGCAATCTCTTCTCGCGCTACGCCATCCACAAGATACAGGTGAAAGAGCGAGGCGCCTCCACCCTCGCCGGACAGAACATCTGGTTCGACGAGGACGTGATGCGGCTCAATACCGACGGCCGCGGACGCCTGCTGGGCGAGTTCCAGGGCGACGACAAAATCATCGTCTTCACGTCCAAAGGCCAGTATTATACCACCGGATACGACACCGGCCACCACTTCCCGGAAGATACCATCCGGGTGGAGAAGTACGCACCCGACCGGATATACAGCGTCGCATACTACGACGCCGACAGCCGTTACTATTACCTGAAGCGTTTCGCTGCCGAAGCGAGCGACAACCGTATGCAGTCCTTCATCGACGACTCCAACCCCCGCTCGCGGATGACAGCCCTGTCGGCCGACCGCTATCCGCAGCTGGAAATCACCTACGGCGGCGCCCACCGTACGCGTCCCGCCGACCTGGTGGACGTGGAGCAGTTCATCGGCGTCAAGAGCCACCGGGCGAAGGGAAAACGGCTCACCACCTACGACGTGGCGTCGCTCCGCTTTACCGAACCGCTCCGACCCGACCCCGACGAGACATCCGCAGGCAACGGGAACGGAGAGGCAGATGACACAGCGAACGACCTGCCGGACACGCCGGCCCCATCGCCGGAAAGCGGTGACCAGAAAAACGATGCGTCCCAAAACGGGGAGCAGCCGGAGGTTCCAGATACCGCAGGCCGGACGACGGAGCCGACGACCCCCGACGCCGACGGCGATGACGGGGAACAGGATGCCCTGCAGAACGGCAACCGGAGTATCCGCCGCACCACCGTAACGGCGGTTGACGACGACCTCATCATCGAACGGCCGGAGGAGGAGGACGAAACCCGCAACCCCGACATCCAACAGCTTGACCTTTTCTGACCGAAGCACACCATACGATGACCATTTATCTCACAGGCTTCATGGGATGCGGCAAAAGCTCAACGGGCCGGCGCGTGGCACGGGCCCTCGGATACACTTTCGCCGATACCGACTGTCTGGTGGAGGAGACTGCCGGGAAGAGCATCGCCCGCATCTTCGCCGAGGAGGGGGAAACGGTGTTCCGGCAACTGGAGACGGAAGCGCTCGTCGCCATTCCGCAGGAAGGGAATACCGTCGTAGCCACGGGCGGCGGCCTGCCGTGCAGCGAACGCAACCTGTCGCTCATGCGGCAGCGGGGCCGCATCGTCTATCTCGCCTCCTCTCAGGAACGTCTGGTGCATATTCTGCTCGCCTGCCGCCGCGACCGGCGCCCCCGGATAGCGGGACTCGACGAGGCCGGCATCCGAGAGTATGTCCGCACCACGCTCGCCCAACGGGAAAGCTACTATGCGCAGGCCGACCGGACGGTTATCTGCGACGGCATGGACAGCCGACATATCGCCGACGAAATCATCGCCTACGTCCGCGCGCTGGAGGAGCTCCGATAACCGCCCCTCTCCGCACCGAAAAGAGATACGCCGATACGGCGCTCCGCGCGAACTGCCGAATCGCAGCCACCGTTTCACAGCCCCGACCCGGTGCCGGACACCTACCCCAGAAAACCCGTCACCATCCGGGCCGTAACCGCCGCAGACGACCGTCCGGAAGTGCCGGGCAAACACACCGCTTCCCCGACGAAAAGCGACAACGCCGTCAACGCTGTGCACTCCTCGTCGCCCTGCGCATCTGCCGGACTCACAACTCCCGCCACCCCATACAAATAACATCAGGTACAACACCACGGCATCGTACCTGCCGCGCACCGTCAGATGACAAATACCTCTCCGGCCACGCAGCCAACGCCTGCGCAGTATGCCACGCTGTCATAATTAAGATAGCCGGAGGACGACAATCCCCGCTGCCGGCCTTTCAAAATCATGCCGTCAATCGTCAGGCCGCCCGCCCGCACAACGCCCCGTCTCCGCAAAGCGTCCGCCGCATACGCCGAGACCCGACAGAAGGAACGAATACCCCGCCCGGCCACCGTAACGCAAGCGAGCGGGACAACGGCCGTCCTTTCCCGACGGCATGCAACGACCGCCGTTTTCCCGGTACCACGCACGCATAAAATCCCTACCTTTGTACCGTATGGACAATTCCCCGATAGGTGTTTTCGATTCAGGCATGGGCGGCCTCTCCGTTTGGCGGGAGCTGCGCAAAGCCCTGCCGGAGGAGTCGGTCGTCTACTACGGCGACGGGGCACACTGCCCCTACGGCGAAAAGCCCGCCGAAGAGGTGGCCGGCTATATCGACGATGCCGTGCGCACGCTGCTCGGCGCAGGAACCAAACTTATCGTACTGGCCTGCAATACGGCCACGATGATAGCCGTCAAACGGCTGCGGGCAGCCTATCCCGTTCCCTTCGTCGGGATGGAGCCGGCCATCAAGCCGGCCGCGGCTACCACCCGCAGCGGCATCATCGGGGTGCTCGCCACACGCGCTTCGCTGGGAAGCGACTGGTTCGGCGAACTGAGCGGCAAATACGCCGCCGGCGTCCGGATACTGCCTGCCGTAGGCGAGGGGTTCGTGGAAGCGGTCGAAAGAGGCGAGGAAAACACGCCCGCCGTCCGACAACTCGTACACCGGGCCGTCGCGCCGCTGGTAGAAGCGGGCGCCGACCGCATCGTCCTCGGCTGCACCCATTATCCTTTTCTGGCCGAGGTCATCGCAGACGAGGCCGGCGCCGCAATCGAAATCATCGACCCCGCACCGGCCATCGCCCGGCGAACCGCATCGCTGCTCGACCGCCATGGACTGCGGGCCGAAAGAGGACATGTCCCGGTCTATACCTTTCTTTCGGCCGCAGGAGTTCCCTATGCCGAACGGCTCCGGGAACGGGCTTCCCGGCTCTGACACCGCACCCGGCGCGACAGGCCGGCAGCACCCTCGCACATTTTTATTATCTTTGTCCGAACAGCAGAAAAGCCGCACCATGGCAAAACAGGAAAAGACGAAAGCGAAAAGTACCGGAACAGCCGCCAGGCTGTTCGCAGGCAGGAAAATAGGAGAAACGGAACGCTGGATATACGGATTCCTGCTCCTGTTCGTGTCGCTCTTCTTCCTGCTCGCCGTCGTCAGCTACTACTTCACCTGGAGCGAAGACCAGGCCGCCCTGCGCGAAGGACTCAGTTGGAGCGCGGTGGACAACGTCGCCAACCATGCGGGCAAGCTGGGAGCAATCACCGGCTCGGCACTCGTCGGCAAGTGGTTCGGTGTCTTCGCCATAGGCATTCCCGTTGTACTGCTCATTCTCTCGCTGCGCATCATGCGCGTCCGGCCGCTCTTCCTGAACCGTTCGGTACGGACGACGCTCATCGTCATGATACTCGGCTCGCTCTCGCTCGGCTATCTTTTCGGCACACGCTGGGGCATCTTCGGCACGGGACTCGGCGGACAAGCGGGTATCGCCGCGGCCGACTGGCTCCGTTCGGTGATAGGGACGGCCGGGCTCGGACTGCTGCTCGCAGTCTGCTGGATACTCATCGCGGTCTATATCAACCGCAGCACCATCAAGGTCGTCAACCGCGTAGGTTCGTCGGTAGCCAAAGGGGCTACCGACCTCATGGGGAAAATTCCCGTCCATCCCTTCAAGGGAAAGGAAGACACACAGCGGCAGGCCGAAGAGGAGCGGCTGCGTGAAGACATGGAAGCGGCCAACTACTATTATACGCCCGATACCGTACCCGCCGCGAAGGCCGCATCCGACATCGCGTCAGAGGCAATCGGAACGGAATCCGCCGAAAGGGCCGGAACGGAGCGGACGGCCGTATCCGGAACCGAGGAGACCCTCACGGTCTATCCCTCCGATGAACAGGAGGCGGAAGGCATCTTCGTCAGCAACGGCGACCGGACGGACAACGAAGAACTACCCGCCGGCCATACCGGAGCGACGGCCGGAAACGACGGGAACGACGCAGCCGAATCCCCCTTCATCGAAGAGGAGGAAGACGACTTCATCGTGGTGGACGAACAGGGCGAACGCATCAAGGCTTCGACGCTGCGTCCGACACGCACGCCGGCCACGCTCGGCGCCGGCGGTGTCGTGGTCAGCGACGAGGAGGGCATCGAAATCGTCAAGACGGACTACAAGGATACCGAAGCAGAGGAGGAGGCCGACGATTTCCGCGACCCCACCCGTACCCTGCCCCGCTACCAACGCCCCTCATGGGTTATCCTGAAAGACCACAGCGTGGGCATCCGTATCTCGGAAGACGAGATACGCGAAAACAAGAACATCATCCGCGAGAAGCTGGAGGATTTCGGCATCCGGATAACCGACAAGATAAAGGCTACGATAGGGCCGACGGTGACGCTTTACGAGATAGAGCCCGCACAGGGAGTAAAGGTATCGCGCATCCGCAATCTGGAGGAGGACATCGCCCTCGCACTCAAGGTGCAGAGTATCCGTATCGTCACGCTCGGCCAGGGACGCGGTACGGTAGGCATCGAGGTACCAAACAGCACGCGCGAAATCGTGTCGATGCTTTCGGTCGTAAAGTCCGTCAAGTTCCAGGACTGCCAGTACCGGCTTCCCATCGTTCTGGGCAAGACGATATACAACGAGATATACATCGGCGACCTTACCAAAATGCCCCACCTGCTCGTGGCGGGCGCCACCGGACAGGGCAAATCGGTCGGTCTGAACGCCATCATCGCCTCGCTGCTCTACAAGAAACACCCGGCCGAGCTGAAGTTCGTCCTCATCGACCCGAAACAGGTGGAGCTGTCGGCATACGCCAAACTCGACCGGCACTTCCTCGCCAAAATGGAGGGCGAGGAGAGCGCCATCATCACCGACACGAGCAAGGCGGTAAACACGCTCAACTCGCTGGTCATGGTGATGGAGGAGCGCTACACGCTGCTCAACCGGGCGGGCGAACGCAACATCGCCGACTACAACGCCCGCATCCAGGCCGGAAAGCTCAAGAAACGCGACGGTCACAGCTTCATGCCCTACATCGTGGTCGTCATCGACGAGTTCGCCGACATGATTATGACCGCCGGCCGCGAAGTGGAAATCCCCATCACGCGGCTTGCCGCCAAGGCGCGCGCCGTGGGCATCCACCTCATCGTGGCGACGCAGCGTCCGGACGTGAAGGTCATCACCGGACTGATAAAGTCCAACATCCCGGCCCGCATCGCCTTCAAGGTGGTCTCCATGGTGGATTCACGTACCATCATCGACCAGCCGGGGGCCAACAACCTCATCGGCATGGGCGACATGCTGCTCTACCTCAACGGAGAGCTTACCCGAATGCAGTGCGCTTTCCTCGATACGCCCGAAATCGAGAACCTCACCTCCTTCATCAGCCAGCAGGAGGGATACGACGGGCCTTTCGAACTCCCCTTCTTCGAGCTCAAAGGGACGACCGGCAGCGGCAACGGAGGAGGAGGCGAAGAGACGGCCGACTCCGACAACATGCTGATACAGGTGGCCCACTTCATCGTCCAGAACCGGCAGGGCTCCACATCGGCCATCCAGCGCAACTTCCGCCTCGGCTACAACCGGGCGGGCCGCATCATGGACAAACTGGAAAAGATGGGCATCGTGGGCAGGCAGGACGGCAGCAAGCCGCGCGAAGTCATCGTGACCGACATGCGCCAGCTCGAAGACATCCTTCTCTCCTACGACGACGAGGAGCTCGACGTATGAGGGCACTGCAGCAGGCACAATAACCGAACGAATGCTACGTTCTCCGGAGAGGGGACACAGCAGGAATCTGCCGTACAACGCAACAAACAGATACCGATACCATGAAAAGATTCATCCTGATAGCGGCCGCACTGGTCGCAGCGACATCGTCCGCAAAAGCCGACGAAACAAGCGAAAGCATCCTCCGCCACATTGCCGAAACCTTCGCTTCGTACGGCAATTACGAAGTACGTTTCACCGTGTCGGCCCAAGGCATGGGAAACATGAGCGGCAACTATTTCGTCAGCGGCGACCGCTACCGCATCAAGCTCCAGAAACAGGAGCAGTTCAGCGACGGCACCAACCGCTACGAAATTTATGCGGCCGACAAGGAGGTGGTCATCGACGCAGCCGACACCGGTTCGCATAACATCCTGAACAACCCCACGCGCGCCTTCGAGTTCGCCCCGGAAGAGTTCGAAAGTACCTATACGGGGCCGGCCGAGCTCAAACGCAAGGCAGTGGAAAAGGTCAAACTCGTTCCGCGCAGCGACCGTTACGGCAACGGAACGATAACGCTGTACGTGAGTGCGGAAGACGGCATGCCCGTGGCGCTGAACTACGACTATCAGGGCGAAGAACTCACCGTCACCATCGACCGGATTATCCCCCTCGAGGAGATTGACAAAACCATGTTCCTGTTCGACCCGTCGCTTTACGGCGACTACGAAGTGATAGATTTCCGATAGACCGTCCGCAATACCAATACGCAAGGGGATGACTGCTCGGCAGTCATCCCCTTGCGTATTGGTACCCCCTCTCTTTCGACGCCTTGCAACCTCTCCTGCCGCAGTACAGGAAACAAGACAAACATCAGCGAAAACCGTTCATTAAAACAACGGAACGTACAACTCCGCCTCTTACCGGAGGAATATATTTCTTCACAAAAGAAATACGAAAACATCTTAACATTGCATATATAATATTTATTTTATCATTATGTTTGCATACATACGAGGATATGGGATTTCATATCCACACACCCTATTTACCTAACAATTCAATAATCTAAAACGAAATGAAAAGATGTTTGCTTCCGAAAGGCGTCGCAGCGGCGCTTTTCGCAGTTTCGGTCCTGAACGGCTGCAACGAGGGAACGGAAAATTTACAGTACGTTAATCTCAGTCAGGCAGCCTGCTCCTTTCTGGGCGAAGACAATACACCGCTGACGATAACCGTCGATGCCTCTCCGGCGACGTGGCAGGCCACCCCGAACGCATCATGGATAAAAGCCGAGCGTACCGACGAACACACCCTTACGCTAACCGCTGACGATAACGATACCGACCAGGAACGCAAGACAACGGTCACCATCCAGGCCGACCGGGCAACCCAAACCATCCGCATCAACCAACTGCCGAAAGACTCCTCTTTCGCACGCTACCGCAAACTCGACGAATTTGCGAGTTCGGCCATGTCGCCGGGCGGCAAATACGCCGGCGGCTACATCATCTCGGTCGCACCGGACGATTCGTGGCAATACTCGCCGGTCATCATCGACGTCGAGACCGAAGAACGGTACGAATTCGGCCCGTTTCCCGAATCGCTCTATTTCATCAGCCAGACCATCGCCATCACCGACCAGGGGCTGATGTTCCTTTCCAACTCAAACGGCGGACAGATAGCCATCAATACTACCGGCGATATCATCGTTCCCGAAGCTCCCGCCGGATTCCAGTTTCAACCCGAAGTACAGGGCAGCTCTGCCGACGGCAGATATTGGGTAGGCTTCGCCAAAGAGAGCAACGGCGAAGAGGGACTCACCTGGCCGCTGCTCTGGACGGACGGCGTCGCCGAGAAACTTCCGATGCCCGCCAAAAATTTCCGGGACGAAGCGTTCTGGTACGGTATCATGGCACGGGGCATCTCGGCCGACGGCTCGGTCATCTACGGTACGACATGGGAAAACCTCGATTTCGGCATGGTCTACTGGAAACGCGACGGAGGCGAATGGAAAGTGGATTACGTCGGACAGGACGTCCACGAAATCAAACCTGTCAAGATGCTCGACGCCTTCGGGGAGGAGATGGACTACAACCTCGCCGACGGCATCATCTGCACCGCCGAATATACGAAGATAAGCGCCACGGGCAAATGGATAGCCGGCAGTTACCGCATCGAAACACTGGCCGACAACCGCATGGATATCGTCCGGACGCAATACGCCGCCTTTTACAATACGGAAACCGAAACGACCACTGTCGTGAAAGACTACGGCGGCTCCGTCGGCATTCATATCACGGACGACGGTATCGCATTCATCGGACTGGGCACCATGAACCTCTCCTCTGGAGTCGTGTACGACCTGAACACGAATACAGAACTCGGTTCCGTGGAAGAATGGGTACACGACACCTACGGTATCTACGTCCCGACCGGTTATATCAACTCCGTTTCACCTGACGGCCGGGTGATTTTCGGTACGATGCTCGACATGACCGGTACCCAGGACCTCATTACGATAGGCTGGTACGTCGCCCCTCCCGCAGAGGCATAGGGGGCTCCCTCGGACAAGACGAAACATGAATCTTAAACCTTGCACACATGAAACGACTTTCATACATCGCGGCAGCATGTATCGCACTGGCCGCATGCAATAAAACGGATACCGAACTCCCCTCGCTCGACGTAACGCCCGGACAGCTCTCTTTCGCAGCAGAGGGGGCGGCCGCTCAGGAGCTCACTGTCACGGCTTCGGGCGTGACCTGGGAATATACCCTCTCCGCCGGAGCCTCCGAATGGGTCACGGTAGAAGAACGGACGGCCGGAAAACTGAACGTAACGGTACGGGACAATTTGAAAAGCGAACCGAGGACAGCCTCCCTGACCGTCAAAACGGACAACTTCAAGGTCAAATCGCGCATGGTTACGATAACCCAGCAGGGTTCCGACCGTCCCCAGACCTATTCCCTATCGGTCAATCCGGCCGCACTCACTTTCGGGGCGGAAGACGACAGGCCGCAGGAGGTCATCGTAACCGTGGAGGGAAACGACCTGACATGGAGTACCGACATAGCGGAATCAGGCCGCAGCTGGCTCACCGTCACGGAGAGCGACGGTAAATTCTCCGTCACCGCATCCCCGAATCCCGAACCGGCCCGACGCACGGCGGACATCACCGTTACGCCCAGCGATGCCGCAGTACCCGCGAAGGCGGTACGCGTCACACAGGAGGCAAAAGAGCTGCTCCCTTCCCTGAACGTCACACTGACGAACGGAGCCACCCCCTCCGAAGGCCTCTCCTTCGATTACATCGGCCAGGAAAGCTACCGCATAGATGTCGAAGCCGTAAACTGCGAATGGTTCATGAAGACGGAGTACGACACGGAGACGACCGGCTGGATTGCCGCATCGGAAAACGAAGGGATGAACAGCATCAGCGTAAGTGTCGGCAGAAATGAGGAGGCCGAAGCGCGGACGGGACGTATTGTCCTGACTACCGACGCCGACGGCGTCGGCCCGGTGGAGGTAAAGGTCTCGCAAGCGGGAAAACCCGACTATATCAGCACCCTTACCGAACACGTGGAGTTCGGAACGCTCACCGAAAGCTATGTGCTGGTGCGCCCCAACAACGACTTCCGCGACCAGCCCTACACCGATTGGGAACTCCGCCTCTGGAGCGAAGGGTTAAGCTTCGACGGAGCGGCCTACACCGGCTCGGGCGACCGGCTGAACATTCTCCTCTACACCGAACCGATAGCGGCCAACGACGACAACGAATACCGCATTCCGGACGGTACCTATACCGTAACGGTCAATTTCGGCAACTACCCCGACCTGACGCCCCAGGCCGGCGACATCAGTGGCGGCGCATTCGGCTATTACGGCCATCCCACCTTCCCGAACGGAACGTGGTACGTCCGCATGGCCGGAAGCGAATACACGGGAGAAGCGTGCATCCGGACAGGCACCATGACGGTCTCCAGCACGGAAGAGTCGTACGACATGCAGTTCGATTTCGTCAGCGACGCAGGCTATACCGTCAAGGGCACGTTCCGAGGTACGCTGAAAGTCTATCCGCAAGGCTGACGGATACATCCGCCGTGCCAACGACAGAACGGGCGGCATGAACGGGGTCTCCGGAAATTTCGGAGACCCCGTTCCGTTCGGCCGGAACCCGTACACGCACACCCCGCAACACCTCCGGAGGCGAAGCCGGAAAGAGCCGGAACCCTCTCCGCACCGGCTGTCCGGGGGAGAAAAAGGGAGAGGCTTATTTTGTACATAATCCAAAATAATCGTATCTTTACACGATTATTTCATGATAGTTTTGAACATCAGCAGATATGTCAGAAGAAACTAAAGAGACACCCGCCGAACCGAGGATAATCCGGATAAACATCGAGGAAGAGATGAAGACCGCCTATATCGACTATTCGATGTCGGTCATCGTCTCCCGCGCGCTTCCCGACGTGCGCGACGGCCTGAAGCCCGTGCACCGGCGCATCCTCTTCGATATGAGCAACGAACTGAACCTCTATTCGGACAAGCCGCACCGTAAGAGCGCCCGTATCGTCGGCGACGTGCTCGGTAAGTTCCACCCCCACGGCGACAGCTCGGTCTACTTCGCCATGGTCCGCATGGCACAGCCGTGGGCCATGCGCTACCCGCTGGTGGACGGTCAGGGTAACTTCGGTTCGATGGACGGCGACAGCCCCGCGGCCATGCGTTATACGGAGGCCCGCATGCGCAAGATAGCCGACGAGGTGATGGCGGACATCGGCAAGAATACGGTAGAATTCGTCAACAACTTCGACGATACATTGCAGGAACCCTCCGTGCTCCCCACCCGCATCCCACTGCTGCTGGTGAACGGCTCGTCGGGCATCGCGGTGGGCATGGCCACCAACATGCCGCCCCACAACCTTTCGGAAGTATGCGACGCGATAGCAGCCTACATAGACAATCCGGACATCGAAGTCTCCGAACTGGCAAAATACGTGAAAGCTCCCGACTTTCCGACGGGAGGCATCATATACGGCTACGAAGGGGTGCGTGAGGCGCTCGAAACGGGACGCGGACGCATCGTCATGCGGGCCCGAACAGAAATAGAGCACACTCACAGCGGCCGGGAGTGCATCGTCGTGACGGAGATTCCCTATCAGGTGAACAAGGCCGAGATGATACGTCAGATTGCCGACATGATTAACGAGAAGAAAATCGACGGCATCTCGTACATCAACGACGAAAGCGACCGCCGCGGTACGCGCATCGTCATCATCCTCAAGAGCGACGCCGTGGCGAGCGTGGTACTCAACACCCTCTACAAACACTCGCAACTGCAAACCAGTTTCCCGGTAAACAACATCGCGCTGGTGAACGGCCGGCCCGTCCTGCTGAACCTGAAGGATCTCATCCGCCATTTCGTGGACCACAGGCACGACGTGGTGGAGCGCCGCACGCGCTACGACCTCGACCAGGCCGAAAAACGCGCCCATATCCTCCGTGGACTGCTCATCGCTCTCGACCACATCGACGAAATCATCTCCATCATACGGGGCTCCCAGACGCCCGACATCGCCAAGGCGGCTCTCATGGAGCGCTTCGGCCTGAGCGAGGTACAGGCACAAGCCATCATCGACATGAGGCTTCGTGCGCTGACCGGACTGGAACGCAGCAAGATAGAAGAAGAGTATGCGCAATTGCTCGAACGCATCGAGTACTACAACCGCGTGCTGGCCAGCCGCGAGATGCGCCTAGGCATCGTCAAGGACGAAACGCTGGAGATAAAGGAGAAGTACGGCGACGAACGCCGCACGGAAATCGTCATGAGTGCCGAAGAGTTCAATCCGGAAGATTTCTATGCCGACGACGAGATGGTCATCACCATTTCGCACATGGGCTATATCAAGCGCACTCCGCTGGCCGAATACCGGACGCAGCACCGGGGCGGCGTGGGCGTCAAGGCGAGCGCCACACGCGACGAAGACTTCATCGAACACATCTATGTGGCCTCGATGCACGACACGATGCTCTTCTTCACCGAAAAGGGACGCTGCTACTGGCTCAAGGTCTACAACATTCCGGAGGGAACGCGCACCTCGAAGGGACGCGCCATACAGAACGTCATCCAGATAGAACCGGACGACAAGATACGTGCTTACATCAACGTGCGCGGGCTCGACAACAAGGAGTATGTCGAGAACAACTACATCGTCATGTGCACGCGCGAAGGCATCATCAAGAAGACGAAACTGGAGGCTTACTCCCGGCCCCGCCAGAACGGTGTCAATGCCATCACCGTCAAGGAGGGCGACCAGCTCATCGACGCCAACCTGACCAGCGGCCGCGCCGACATCATTATCGCCGCCCGCGAAGGCAAGGCCATCCGGTTCCCTGAGGAGAAGGTACGCCCGATAGGCCGCACGGGAGCAGGCGTACGCGCCATCACCATCGAAGGCGACGACCGCGTAGTAGGAATGATATGCATGGAACCGGAAAGCGCCAACGACATCCTCGTACTCAGCGAGAACGGTTACGGCAAACGCACCGATCTGGATGCCTACCGCACGACCAACCGGGGCGGCAAGGGCGTCAAGACGATGCAGGTGACCGAGAAGACCGGCAAGGTGGTCTCCATCCAGTCGGTATCCGACGAATACGACCTGATGATAATCACCCGCAACGGAACGGCGATACGTACCGCTGCCTCCGACATCCGGCTGGCCGGAAGGGCTACCCAGGGGGTGAAGGTCATCAACCTCCGCGCAGGCGATTCGATAGCCTCCGTCATGGCTGTTCCCAAAAGCGAAGAGCCCGAAGGGGAGAGCGACGGAACGATAATTGCTGTGGAGGAGAACGGCGGGAAACACGAAGAGTAACCGCCGGCCGCACCGGAAGCCCGCGAAAAACGGACATTCGACCGGTACAGCCCGAACCGATGAAAAAGACAATATTACCACATTACGAAAAACAATAACTTAAATCATTTCTTACCATGAAGCGCATATTGATGCTGGCGGCTGCCGCAATCTGTCTTTGCGGTCCGTCGCTCTCCGCACAGCAGGTGACTATCAACGAAAAGAGCCTGCTGAACAAGATAGAGCGTTCCGACGCCGATATCGCCAACCCGAAGAAATCGGGCAAGGCCTCTACATGGATACACCGCGGCGAAGTATTCTACGAAGTTGCGACGGCAGTATCCAAGCACCTTTACGACGGCATCGACGTTGTCACGCTTACCACCCTGTTCGGCGAACCTACCGCTGCTGAGGTCGTGGAGCTCAACGGCAAGGTCTATACCAAGGGCATATTCCCGTACATGGACATCTACCTCGACGAACTGGCCATACCGGTAGCGTGGATAATGACCAAGGAGATATATCCCGGTGCACTCCAAAAGTCGGTAGAAGCGTATGAAAAAGCCTACGAACTCGACGGGAACAATCAGAAAACTGCCGAGAAAGTGAACGAAGGGCTCAAACAGGCATACGACGAGTATTCCAAGACGGGAGCCCTCTATTTCCCGCTCGGCATGTACGAAGAGGCCGGCAACATGTTCATCAGCGCCTACGAAGTGGCCCAGATGCCCGGAGCCACCATCTCCGAGGCCGACCTCTATTCCCTGCTGCACGACGCAGGCCTGGCCTTCATGCTCGCCCAGAAGTACCCCCAGAGCATCGAATACCTGACGGCAGCCGAAAAAATCAGCGCCGGCAATGCCGACATTTCGGACCCCGAAATATACTACCTGATATACCACGCCTACCGAGGCAACGCCATGGCCGACCCGAATGCAATACAGACTGCCAAGCAATACCTGGAAAAGGGCATGGCCATGTATCCGACGGATTCCAAAATCATCGAAAGCCTCTCGGAAGCATACGTATTCCTCGGAGAGAACCCCGACAACATACTCACCATCGTCCAGCAAGCGGCCGAAAGCGACCCGACCAACGCCGACATGTGGAGCGCGCTGGGGGTACTGTATGTCTCCAACAACGAATACGACAAGGCGATAGAGGCATTCACCAAGATGGCCGAACTCGTCCCCGACAGCTATGTAGCGAACAACAACCTCGGCATCGTCTATATCAAGCAGGCCGAAGCCATCCTCGAAGACGTCAATTCGCGCGCCGCTACTTTCGCTACGCAGGACGAATACGATGCGGAACTCAACAAGGCATTCCAGGTATATGCCAAAGCGGTTCCCTATCTCGAAAAGGCCTATGCGAGCGACCCGACCAACGTGGGCACCGTGGAACTGCTCAAGAACGTCACGTTCCGCATCCGCGACCTGGACGGCATGATGGCCAAGTACGAAAAATACAACGCCCTCTTCAAATCCATGACCGGCGGAGCCCAGTAAAAGCTCCCTTCGCTACGACACACGACAGGCTGCCGACTTTCATCGGCAGCCTGTCCTTTCATGCCCCCTGCACACTGTACCGGACCGGCGGCCCGGCAGGCACAGAAAATCAAAATGTATATTCGAACGTACAGCTCAACGTCCGGCCTGCAGCATCCTGCATGGTAACAGTAAACGTGTGCTCCTTGACGGCCGGTTCTTCGAGAAACGAAAGATACATGCATCCCACATAACTAAAATAGAGCAATTTCAAATCTTCCGCACGAAGGTCCGACAACACCCCGTAAACCGGAGAGAACCCTCCATAAGTGCCGCACATGATAGGTTCACCGTCCCGATAATAAGCATCCGTAGCATTGTCAGGCCAACCGTACGACGGGTCGTAACCGCTGTCGATAAACGGTTTGGCCGATGCGGCAAGAAGTTCCACCACGCTGTCTAAAGACGAACCCGCAGGAATATCGTTGAAACCCCTGTCGCTTATCACATCTATCCGCTCGAACTCGTTGCACAATACGTAGGGCCCCCCGGGACAGGTCGGCTTATTATAGTACGTATCTCCGTAAAAAGCGCTCAACTCCCGAAACTTATCGCCTTTTTCACCGCGAGACGGCAAATACAGTTCACCGCTGAATTGCAAACTGACCAAACCGTCCGTACAAACATCGGGCTCTTTCAGCATGTCGGCCTCCAGATAGCCTGGAATATAATATTCCGTTGCACTGAATTCTCCTCCCACTTCGCTTCCGCTTCTGGTACAGGAAATCCCGAATCATGCAAATAGCAAAATATAAAAGACCTTTTTCATCGCCGTCATCGTTTTATCTGGTGCCACATCTTCATCCGAAACTGGTAATAGTTTTCCTCGCCCTCCACCGCACGCGTATCGGGTTTCGCAGGCTTGTGGAACGCATTAATTCACTGAAGCAATGACCGAATCAATCAGCCGGCTACACAGCATCGAAATCGTACTCGACCGTGCAGCTCAACTCCCGCCCCGTCGTATCTTCCAGCGTAATCGTAAACGTGTGTTTCCGAAAAGCCCTCGGTTCATCAAGGAAACAAAGGCTCGGACTTCTTCTTTCAAGCAATTTGAGCTCATTTTCCCTCAACTCCGACAGCAAGCCATATACCGGATAAAACTCTTCCTTAGGCCAAAATCTCCAAGCATAGTCTCTATATTCTGACGGCACATCATTCCTGCTCCAATCGAATTCCTCCGTATACCCGCTATCGAGGAATGGTTTCACCGAAACAGCAAGGAACTGAACGACATTACCGAGCGACTGCCCTGCCGGAATCTCATTGAAATCCTTGTCGCTTACAATATCTATCTTCTTGAACTCATTGCATAACACGTTGGGCCCTCCGGGATAGGTCGGCTTATTATAGTGCGTATCTCCGTAAAAAGCGCTCAACTCCCGAAACTTATCGCCTTTTTCACCACGAGACGGCAAATATAGTTCCCCGCTGAATCCCAACCCGATTAAGCCTCCCGTACAAACGGTCCCTGTCAGCATATCGGCCTCCAGATAGCCTTGGATATAATATTCCGTTGCACTGAATTCTCCTCCCACTTCGCTTCCGCTTCTGGTACAGGAAATCCCGAACCATGCAAATAGCAAAATATAAAATACCTTTTTCATCACTGTCATCGTTTTATCTGGTGCCACATTTTCATACGAAACTGGTAATAGTTCTCCTCACCCTCCACCGCACGCGTATCGGGTTTCGCAGGCTCATGTGCTGCATCGAATTCATTAGGAAGGAAATACCCGTTGTGACTTCCGTCCCATCCCCAGTTGCAATGGACATAGTAAAGGTATTCGTAATCCGTCCGCAACAGGATACTCCAATTGTAGGTCTCTATCTTCTGTTTGTAGGTCATTACCCGGTCGCAAACCCAATAATGTCCATCAGAATAATCATAGCCGGACACTTTCCCTAAAATATATTTCGGTGTCCGATGCGACATGCCGAACACCATGACTGGTCTTCCGTCTGTCATAATAGCTTTCAAAAGCGATACCGCACTGTAATCGGCTTCCGCTACACACGAATACCCCAATGACTGAAAAGTAGGCGTTATCCGATTCGTATTAGTAAATGTTCCACTGCTCCCCCTGACGGTTGCCTGCAAATAATTTTGGGAATTAAGCCTCTCGAACAGACGGGCAATTGCCGGATAGACAGTCGTATCGCAACTATAAATACTTCTATGCTTGCTTATCTTATTCCAGTCCAACGCATAACCGTCGATGCTCGCAGGATAGCCGTAATGGTAAAGGATTTGCGCCACGGCCACCGCACCGCAGCCGGCATAAGCGTGTTTGTTGGCGGATATCATCGGCATCATCAGGTGATACGGTTCTCCCTGTCCCCAGTTGCAGGCGACCTGCGTCCCCTTGTAGCCGGAGAGCTCCCACGGATAAGTCTTGCGGGTGATATTATTCCCCACACCTCCGCCGTAATCGATATCGACATCGGTAATCCCACCGCCGCTGCCATAGGCAGAAGCGGACGGATAGCCGGGCTCGCCGGGATATATCATCCCGTCCCCTTCGTCGGGAATGGGCAGTCCTACCGCCACACGATAATTGATATCGTAGCTGAGCAGTGTCATGCCCAGACCGGGATTACCCGTTTCGGCTATCTCCTCGAAAGTACCGCTGTCGGTGATACAGAAGACGGGCGGTGTGCGGTCGTCACCCGAAGCAAGAGCAAACCCCTCTCCGTCACCGAGACTGAAAACGTGGTAAACGGGCGAATCCGAAGCGCCGCCCCGCGTATCGCCGGGCCCGCCTATCGTCACGACTCCCGTGATGCTCCGTACCGCTCCGCCCCGCGTCTCCGGGTCCATGCTGCCGAGCATGGTCTCCACCGCCGCACGGGCCTCATCTACGTTCACATAATGGCTGTCGGACGGAAAGGATTCCGGTATCCGCTCCCCGTCGGACTGTTCTTTCGTGCAGGCAACCGCCAGCAGTGCTGCACCCGCTGCAAAAATCCGTAACGCATGCTTCATAGAACACTTATTTGAGAAATGAAACGATTGACCGGTACCCGTCAATCTCACACGCTACAAATCACATGCCTGATATGTATTATTAAACAAGTAAATCTTATCATTCCGACCGGAACCGGTCGGCCGAACTGTTCTCTCCGAAAGAACGGCACGGTAAAAAACCGTCCGCAGGGATACGGCAGACGTCCGGCCGGCTTATCTTTGCAGGGATGAAAAAGATAGGAATCATATCGGACACGCACGGAATTTTCGATACTGCCCTGAAGGGGTTCCTTGCGGATGTAGACGAAATATGGCATGCAGGCGACATCGGTTCGGCTACGCTCTCCGACGAAATTGCCGCTTTCAAGCCGCTCCGGGCCGTTTACGGCAACATAGACGACGCCCAGACACGACGGATATGGCCGGAAACGGCGTGTTTCGCATGCGAGGAAATCACCGTACTGATGACGCACATCGGCGGCTATCCCGGCCGGTACGACCCCTCCTTCCTGCGCCGTATCGAATCGTGCCGACCCGGCATCGTCATAACGGGCCACTCGCACATTCTGAAAGTGATGTACGACCGCCGGCACGGCGCACTGCACATCAATCCCGGTGCTGCGGGCAAATACGGGTTCCACAAAGTCCGGACAGCCATCCGGCTCGAAGTAGACGGCAGTGCCATCGGCAGCCTCGAAGTGGGCGAATGGAAAAAGTAGAAAATCAAGGCAGACCGTCCATCATACGAGTTCGCCGCCGCCTTCGCGCAGTATCTCCGGCTCACCGGAAGTGAGGTCCACCATGGTGGTCGGAACGAGATTCCCGTATCCGCCGTCTACTACGGCATCCACCGTATCGCGGTAGCGTTCGTAAATCAGCTCCGGGTCGGTGGTGTATTCGATAATCTCGTCGGGGTCCTTGACCGAAGCCGTTACCATCGGCACGCCGAGCTCCCGCACGATAGCCACCGGAATGGGATTGGCCGGTACGCGCACCGCCACCGTCCTGCGCCTCCCGAGCGCCCTGCCCGGTATGCGGCCCGAGGCCTGCATGATGAAGGTAAAGGGCCCCGGCAGATTGCGCTTGAGGATGCGGAACTGCACATTATCCACACGCGCATACTCCGAAATATTGCTCAGTCCGTCGCAGACGATGGTGAGTTCATCGTCACGTTTGCCGCGGATGGTTTTGAGACGCTCTATCGCTTTCTGGCTCGCCAGCGAACAGCCGAAGGCATAGACGCCGTCAGTCGGATAGATGATTACACCGTCGCCGCGCAGTATCCCGGCGATACGCGTCACATCCCTGGGGTTCGGGTTTTCAGGATATAGTTTAACGAACATGACGGAAACGTTTAAGGGGCGAACAAGAATGGATTCCGAAAGGATACGCGGCCGTCGCCCGTGACAACATACAAAAAAAGGGTAAGCTACTTATATCGCACCGCTGCGACCGCCTACCCTTGCTCGCTTCCACGCCTGGGGGATTCAGCAGGAGCTGGTCGTATAAGACTTACCCGGCACAAAGATAAGCAAATTTTTCATACTTTTGCAAACGAATCAAAGAGAGCGTACCTTTCCGATGCCCCATCCCTCCCGCCATACCGCAAAGCGACGGCTCCTTACGGCAGCCGCTGTCTTGCTTGCCGTGCTTCTCGCCGCCGGTGCCGCCGGGTACGGCCTGTTCACGGGCAGTATCACCGACCGGGATTCGGTGGTCTGCATCCCGGAGAATACCTCCTTCGAGGCGCTGTGCGATACGCTCTCGGCCGAAGGACGCATCACCCGGCCGGGACGGTTCCGGATAGTGGCACGGGCGATGGGCGCCGACCGAAAGATACGGTCGGGCCGTTACGAGCTGCATGCGGGAATGAGCGCCCACCGGATAGTCTCGATGCTCCGGAGCGGCAGCCAGACGCCTCTGCGCGTCACCTTCAACAACATACGCACCATGCCCCAGTTGGCCTCCGTACTTGGCCGGCAGCTCCGCGCAGACTCCGCCGCCTTCGCCGCCATGCTGCTGGACGACTCCGTGGCCGCCCGCTACGGTTTCCGGCCGGAGGAGTTCATCGGCATGTTCATTCCCGACACGTACGAAGTCTACTGGACGGTATCACCCGACGCCTTCGCCGAACGCATGAACAGGGAGTACCGCCGCTTCTGGAGCGGTACGCGGCAGGAACGTCTGCGCCGCACTGGACTTACGGAAAAGGAAGTGGCGATACTCGCTTCCATCATCGACGAGGAGACCAACCGGACGGACGAAATGCCGGTCATGGCGGGCGTCTATATCAACCGCCTACACCGCGGCATACCCCTGCAGGCCGACCCCACGGTACGTTATGCAATAGGCGATTTCACTCTGAAGCGCATCCTCAACCGACACCTGAAAGTCGATTCGCCGTACAACACCTACCAACATGCCGGATTGCCTCCGGGACCGATACGCATGCCCTCCGTGGCAGCCATCGATGCAGTGCTCGGTTATGCGGAACACGACTATCTCTACTTCTGCGCCCGGCCCGACTTTTCGGGTTATCACGCGTTCGCGCGCACGCTTGCCGAACACAACCGCAACGCCCGCGCCTACGCCGCCGCTCTCGACCGCCGGGGCATCCGATAGACGGAACGGCCACAGCAGCGGATTCCGGCAGCCGCATCCGATTCACACAACACCGAAAACGTTCCGGCGACACCGGCTATCGCTCCCGCACATCCACGACGCGCAGTACCTGGTAAACGCCGTCGTACCGTTCGGCAAATTCCGACGCCGCACCATCGACACGCCGCACCTCCAGTTCCGCATCCGCCTGCCACTCCGGCCGGCCGGAATCGAGGTACCGCTGCTGCAGATAACCCGACCTATCGACCAACCAGTACACGGCCGTGTCGTTCAACGGCCGGAACGTGCGGACCTCATGTGCAAAGGTTACCGTCCCGCGTACGATTTCACCCGGATTGGCCGAGAAACCGCACTCTTCCACCGACCGTCTGTAACGGTGAAGCACCGTCTCTCCCCGCGAAAGCAGCAGACTGTCTTCCGTGAGACCCTCGACCTTCACCGTATCCGAAAACGGAATCGTCACACCGTTCCCGATACTCATTCCGGTCAGTACCAACCTTCCTTTTTCATACTTCCAGGTCTCATAGCGCAGCGTCGCCATATTGACCGAATGCGCCGCGCCGTCCTCTTCGAGAGCGATTCCCTGCACGCCGGCCATCCCCGGTACGGGTTCTACCCATATCCCGACGAAATCCCGTTCGCTGTACTTATTATCGCCCGGCGCACACGCCACAGCAGCCCACAGCAAGACACAATACAAACAAACCCGTTTCATAATGTGATTTTGTTAAAAGAACAATCCCTGCGTATGCACCCCAACACCGACGCCTTCGGCCCCGCCGGAACATGCTTCTCTATCGCCCGGCCGGCTCCACCAGGTACCGGGGAATGCGGCATACCGGTATCGGCTCCATCTTGTGGCGGTTGGCACGGTTGCGTCGGAGGAAAATGTCGTACACTTCGCGCTCGCGGCCCGACAGAAGTGCCGGGTCGGTACCCCGCTCCGCATGAGCCATCGCCCGCTCCAGTTCGGGATAGGTGGCCCCGATTTGCTGTTCGTCCGTGCGGTCGTCACCGAAAAGGCCGTCCGTCGGCGGCGCAACGAGAATCGCCTCAGGAACCCTCAGCCAGCGCCCCAGTTCGTACACCTCGGTCTTGGTGAGGTCGGCAATCGGACTGATGTCCACCCCTCCGTCGCCGTACTTGGTGAAGAACCCCACTCCGAAATCCTCTATCTTGTTCCCCGTACCGGCCACGAGCAGATTATTGAGTCCGGCGAAGTAGTAGAGTGCGGTCATGCGAAGCCGCGACCGGGCATTGGCTCCGGCCAGGTCGGCCACCCCTTTGCCCGCCCCCTGCACCAGAGAGGGAGCGAAAGAGCCGGCGAACGCATCGTACGCCGCCGTCAGGTCGGCATGTGCCGCCTCTGCATTGGAATAACGTTCCGTCAGCCGGCGGACGTGCTCCCCGGCCCGGTCCACCTGTGCTTGTGCCTGATGGATAGGCAATGTCACGCAGAGCGTTCTGCGCCCGGTCATAGCCGCCAGCGTCGAAACTACCGCCGAATCGATACCCCCCGAAACGCCCACGACGAATCCCGCCGCGCCCGTTCCGTCGAGATAACCCGACATCCACTCCGCAATATAATGTGCAACTGCTTCCGTATTCATATTTCCTCTTCCGTTATCTTGTTACCGTCCTTACGAACACCGATGGATACCCTTCCGAAATCCGTCTCCGTCCCGCGGAGGCCGTATGCACCCGTCAGAACAACATCCGTATTCCCGCCACTGCATTGGCTCCGAGAGCCGGATAGCCGAGGCAGCGGTAAATACGCCGATTCAGCAGGTTGTCGCCAGCCGCGAAGATGCTGAACCGGGGGCCGGTCTTGTACTCCGCATCGACCTTGAGGTTCACCGTCGCCGGTACCGCCGTATCGAGGTTTTGCAGGGAAGCGAATCTTCTCTCCCCCAGCACTTCCACACTGATGCCGACGGAGAATCGATCGCGGTAACAATAGCTGGCCCTCCCGGTCACCGTAAATTCGGGAATTCCCATTCCTACCCGGCCGCCCCGACCGCTCCAGAAGTTGCCGGCATTGTTGTAGCTGTCGTACCGTACCCCGGCCTGCAGCCCGAATCCCATCGGAAGTTTCAGTCCGACACCCGCACCGGCATAGAACAGGTTCACGGGAGCGAGTCGAGGAACGAATGTCTCCCCGGTCTTCAGGAAATAGGGAAGTTCTCCTATCAGGTAACCGGCATATACGTCGTAAGTCACCACGTCTCCGGCGTCGCCCCGGAAACCGCCGCGCAGCTCGGCACGCTTGGCTCCGGCGATGTCCGCCTCATGGATATAGGGATTCAGTCCGGCGAGTTCCAGATAATTCCCCGTTCCTATCTCTCCGTCGAGGCTCGCATACGGGATGAAGGCATCGGCCAGTTCATACGATACCCCGACCTTCGGGAGCACGAAAAAATGACTGCCGCAGTCCGTTGCCGAGAGCCGGAAACTGTCGTAATAAAACTTCACCCCCGCATGCAGGGAAAGACGGTCCGTCCGCAGACGATACTCCGGGACCAGCGCCGCATACCAGTCGCCGGTATCCCAGTCGTTCCACGCCCCCTCGAACGAGGCGCCGACCACCACCGCGCTGCGACGGCCCGCCTTCCAACCGAAATCGGCGAATGCGGAGGCCGCCGGATTCTCCACGACCGTTCCCCACAGGCTGCCCGCAATACCGAAACGGTAATTGAAACGGGACAAGTCCGTAAACGCATCGCCAAAAGTCAACGAAGTCTGCACTTTATGATAGTATATATTCTCGGGCTCCATATATCCCGTCCATACCTTGTCCATCGTCGTGTAGTAATTGTATCCGTAACGGATGTCGAAGTCGAGGCTGCGGGTTCCGAAATCCCGCCCGGCATAGAGGCCGACGCCGTTCTCCGTCCACGACGCAGGCTCCTTCGTTCCCCGTTCGTTCTCCAGCTTCGCCCACTGTCCGACATGGTTGGCATACACCCCGGCCCGAATGTCGCGGGGCGTAGAGAAGGCGGCGTAAAAATCGAGTCTGCTCTGAGCCGGATAGCCACCGCCGAGCATCAGGTAGAACGGCCGCTGGTGCCGGTACTCCGCGGTACTTATCGCCACCGGAGCAATGGGTTCCGTATCGAATACCGATTTCCACGGCGTCGGGGTGATGGCGTAACTTATATCCGGTTTCAGCGTGACCGTATCGGCCATGCGGGGCGGAAAATCGAGTTTCTGCGCCTCGCCGAGTTCCGGTACGTACTGCCTCGTCACCTCGATACGCTGCGTAATGGAGGCGGCATCCTCCTGTGCCGTCAACACCCCTGCGGCCAGAAAGGCCGCGATAACAGTCATAACTATCCTCTTCATCTCCCTTTGGGATTATATCTTTCAACCATCCGGGGCCGCAGGCCGTGCATTACCGCCAATCGTCAGCGAACGGTCCCGTACGCTCTTCGCGCCTTCGTCCGGATACGCAGACCCGGGCGGAGGCCACCTTACAACGCGGCAATCCGCGCCTTCGCCTCCTCTACTACGCCGTCCGTCGCATTGGGATAGCCGTCCACCACACTCTGGTAAGTCGCACGCGCCTGGAAGGCATCCCCCGCTTCGGCATAGATGTCACCCAGAATGATGAACGACTTCCCGAGCCAGTACGAGTGAGGCGTATTCCGGTCGGCGAAGGCATATACGAGCTCCTCGACACGGGCATTTTCCCCGGCGGCCCGCGCAGCCTCGATTACGCGGTAGGCTCCCTCCGCCCCTTCCGGAGTGGAGACGTCGCTGCCGAGCCTTTCGTAAAGCGGCAGCGCCTCGCTATTGCGACCCGTCCGCCTCAACACCGAAGCCTTCGCATAGAGGGCCTGCCGTTTTGCCGGTTCGCCGGCAGCCCGCGCAGCCACCTCGTCGGCCGCAGCCAATATCTTCCCGTCGTCCCCTCCGGCTACGACGGCCTTCATATAGCCCGACAGCGCCTCGTCCTTCCGGGCCGGCACGGTCACCAGTCCGCTCAGCCGGAGGTAGGCATCGGCCGCCTCGTCATACTGCTTCATATCCATGCTGACGGAAGAGAGCCGCTCCAGTCCGCGCACCGTAAAGTCGCCGTTGGGCATTGCGACAAGCCTCCGGTAGTAACCGGCAGCTCTGGCGGCATTCTGCGCCGCCAGGGCATTCTCCCCGGCAAAATAGAGCGCTTCCGCGACATGGACACCCTTCGGGTATCCCGCGATGTAGTTGTCGAGCGCCGCAGCTGCCCGGCCCGTATCGCCGGAGAGATAAACCCGCTGCGCAGCCGCGAAAGCCAGCGAATCGCGCTGTACTTCGCCCAGGTCGGTCTCTATCCCGACACTTTCGGCATATTTAAAGTAGGCATCCACGTCGTTCCGCTCCACATATATCGTGCGGATACCGTTCATGGCGCTACGCGAAGCATCGGAGTGCTGCTCGTGCTGCATCACCTTTTTATAGTAGGTCAAAGCCTTCGCATCGTCGCCGAGATTCTGGCAGGCGAGGCCGAGCTCGTTGAGCGCCGAGGCATAGCGCGGCGAGGAGGGATAGGTATTCACGAAACGTTCGAGGACACCGGTAGCCTCCGAATAGCGCTGCTGCCCCATGTAGGCCCTTCCCAGCTCGTACATGGCATCGGCCACATAGGGACCTTCGTTCTTGCGCACTATTTCCGTGAGACTCTCTATCTTGCGCTCGGGCCGTTGCACCATGCCGAGCATCATCGCCCGTTGGAAAGCGGAATAATAGCGCTCCGGAGTATTCATCGCGGCCGCCTTGTCGTAGAACTCGATGGCGCGCCAAAAGGAACGCCCGCTGTATTCGATATCGCCGCGGCGGTTATAGGCGTCCGCGGCATAGCTGTCCTTGCGGCGGTAATCGAGCAGGAACTCGTCGAACCACTTCCTGGCTTCCTCCCAGTTCTTCATATTGAAATAGGCATACCCCAGATTGTAGCGTGCCGCCAGGTTTTCCGGTTCGCTCTTGGGCGAAAGGCGCACATAGGCCGCGAAACGTTCGGCCGCCCCCGGCATGTCGCCCCGGCGGTAACAGATTTCACCCTGCCAATATCCTGCCAGGGCGGTGTACTTGGCATTGAAACGGTTGGCGAGCGACTGGTCGAGCAGGCGCGCGGCGGCATCGTAATCGCCCGCATTGTAATACTCCAGTCCGCGGAAGTAGGTTATCTTCTGGAGCGCCGCCTTCAGGTTGTTGTCCGGATAGGGTACCTGCATGATGGCCTGATAGGCGGCATCGTAATTACGCGAATTGTAGTAGGCCGCGGCGAGATACTCCTTGACCTGCGGAACACGTCCCGAATTCGGATAACGGGCAATGTAACGGTTGAGCACGTTGATGGCCTCGTTGAAATAACCGCCGCCGAGCTCGTACTGCAGCTTTCCGTAATTGAACAGCGCATCCTCGCTTATCGCATCGTCGTACCCCTCCGAAGAGGCCATGGCGAACGACTGCATGGCCTGCTGCTTGCGCCCCATGCGCAGATAACAGTCGGCCAGGTGGTAGCTCGCGTTCTGCGACAGTTTGTCGTCGGGACCGGCCACACGGGCAAGGTTCCGTTCCGCCTCCCCGTAATCGCCCACCATATAGGCAGCGAATCCCAGCATGTAATAGACTTCGCGGTCCATCTCACCGCCGAGTTCCCGGTAACGTTCGAGATACTGCGCGGCCTCGCGCCACCCGCCCGTATAGAACCAGCTCTCACCGATGATACGGTTCAGTTCCGCCAGCCGGTCACCTGCGGCCATGCGCAGGACGGCCCCGCCGTTCTCGCGGACATAGTGGTAGTTGCCGTCGTTGAATTCAATCTGCAGGATATAGAAAGGCAGCACATTGCTGTATGCAGGATGGTCCGCTATTACGGTAAAGTAGCGTTTGGCCGACTGGTACTCCCCCTTCCGGTATTCGGAATAACCCATCACATACTGCGCATGAGGATAGTAGTCACTCGTGAAGGCGATGCGGGCCATCAGCCGCACGGCGGCCTCGAAACGCTCCTGCTCGAAACAGGCATACCCGTATTTGAAACAGTATTCGTCCGCATCCTCCGCCGGCAGTTTGCCGGCATCCACTCCGGCATACTGTTCCGTCGCCGCCGCATAGTCGCCCTCCCCGAAGAAGAGATTGCCGAGTTCGAAGCGCACCTCTACGGCTCCCGGCCCCGCCGGATAACGGGTAAGGTATGTTTCGAGCAGCTCCTGCGCCTCTCCCTCTCCGGCCTGCGCCGCACTCATGGCAAGGAGCCGGCACAACCGCTCCCTGACCGCAGCGTCGGCACCGGCCGCATACCGTCCGGCCTTTCCGAACTCCATGAATGCCTCGCCGTACTTCTCCATACGGTACAGTCCCTCGCCACGCGAAAGGTGCCGTTCCAGCCCCCCGTCCTGTGCGAAAGAGACCGACGGGAGCAGGCTCCCCAGCAACAATACAGACAATAATATCCTGTGTCCCATCATTTTCCGTTTATCTTATCTGCAACGGCCCTGTTCCGGCCGTTCATTCCAACATCTTCTCCATCGTCCGGCACGGCCGTCTGTCGGTTATCACCCCGTCCGTTATCTCTACCGCGCCCGCATCCGCCCGCAGCATCTGCGCCATCAGCCGACGGTCCATGCCATATACCGCTCCGGCACCCAAATCCGCTCCGGCAGGAGCATCCCCCGGAGTCTCCGTACCCACGGCACAAATCACACGGGCTCCGCCAGCCGCAGCCTTCGCAGCAAATGTCCGGATACGTTCGCGGCAGCGCCCGGAGATATCCGATTCATCCCGCACGAGCACGAGGTAACTCCTTCCCGCAGCATAGACCATATCCCCGGCCCGGTCCGCACCGTCCAGCCAAAGGGAGAAATCATATTCCTTCGCCTTTTCCGGCAACTCGTCATACGGAGTACGCGTATCGACATACCGCCACCGCGCGGTATCGTACCAGGTGGTATCCGACAGGGAGAACTCCTGCAGCCCGCCCGTCTGCAAATCTTCGTACACGAGCACCACCGAGCGCTCCATGCAGCTCGTGCAGAGAACGTCCCGGCGCAGGTCGGTTCCCTTACGGTAAACCGACGTATCCACCGGCGGCAGGCAGTACCACGCATACAGGCAGAATGCGAGCGGTAAAAGGAGGAATATCGTGCTCCGGACCGCCTCGCGCCGAGTAAAGGCGAACCCGCGGCGCCTCTTCGCATCGTGCCACACCACCGCCGCCACGGGCAGCAGTACGACGTTCTTGGCGAAGGTCATCCAATTGCTCAACTTGAGCGCATTCCCGAAACAGCCGCAGTCGTCCAACGGATTCCACACGGCTATCACGAGGGTCAGCAGGGTGAAGAATGCCATGAAGAGCAGGGCGAAAAGACTGGCCAGCCGAAGTCCCGTACCGCACAGGAGCATGAGTCCTACGGCGGACTCCGCCACGCACTGCACCACGGCGAGAGGAGCAGCAACCGCCGAAAGGCCGCCGAGACCGAACGCATTGAGATACTCCTCCACCTTGAGTGCCGAACCCCAGGGGTCTATCCCTTTCGCAAGACCCGAAAAGAGGAATACCGCACCGAGTACAATGCGGCATACATGCGCCGCTGTCCTGAACCGTTCCTTCTTCTCCATCTCTTTCAAATCACAGGATGCCTTCCATCTTTTCCGTTATCCGGGCGAACACGCGCTGCGGCGGGCACATGTCCCCCTTCTCGTCACGGCAGTCCACCACCTCCAGTTCGCCCTCTTCGGCCAGGCCGAGATAAATCTCCCGCACGCGCCGCTGAAAAGCGAGCGAAGCTTCGTGTATGTCATCCGCGCCGCCCAGGTACCCCCGGTCCGCGCCGCGGCGTGGTGCGGTGAGGCTGCGCTCGGTAAAGCGGAACGGCACGTCCAGAAAGAGCGAGACATCCGGACGCGGAATTGCGTTGTGCCCGTATTCCAAGTCGAGTATCCACCGTCTCAACATCTCCCGGGCCTCGCCCCCCTCCACCTTGGCGCACTGGTAGGCGATGTTGGAGTTCACATACCGGTCCAGCAGGACGTATTTTCCCCGGGCGAGCCATTTCCGTATCATCGCGGCCGCATCGGCCCGGTCGCCCGCGAAAAGGAGGGCGACGAGGTATGGGTCCACGGCATCGATGCCGCCCAGTTCCCCGCGCAGGAAACGGGCGATGAGCCCGCCGTACACGGGAGCGTCGAAACGCGGAAAGTGCAGGTATTCGTAGCGGAGCCCGCGGCTTTCGAGCCGCTCTTTCAGCAGCTCCGTCTGTGTGGTTTTCCCGGCTCCGTCGAGCCCTTCGAGAACTATCAGCGGCATAAGGACAACTATTTACCGCGGCTGTTGCCGCATCCGGCGGGACCCCCCCGCAAAAGGACCGGCCCGCCGCTAACGCAGCATACGCACGGCCCGCTCCACACCGGCAACGAGGGCATCGGCCTCCCGCTCGGTGTTGTAAAAGGCAAACGAGGCACGTACCATGCCCTTCACCCCGTAATGTTCCATGACCGGGTCGGCACAGTGTGCCCCCGTCCGGACAGCGATACCCAGCTTGTCGAGTATCATTCCCATATCGTAAGCATGCACCCCTTCCGCATTGAATGAAAGGATGCTGCACTTATCCGGCGTCGTACCGTAGATACGCAGCCCCTCCACGGCGGACAGTCTGTCGGCGGCATACTCCGCCAGGCGATGTTCGTACTCCGCGATTCCGTCCATGCCGATTTCCCGGAGATATTCCATCGCTTCGCCGAGACAGACGGCACCGACATAATTGGCCGTTCCGGCCTCGAACTTGAGCGGCAGGTCGGCGAACGTGGTACCGGCGAACCGCACCTTCCTGACCATATCGCCGCCGCCCATGAAAGGAGGCATCCGCTCGAGCAGTTCGCGCCGACCGTACAGGACTCCCGTCCCGGTCGGAGCATAGAGCTTATGGCCCGAAAAGACATAGAAGTCGCAGCCGAGTGCACCGACATCCACCCCGCCGTGGACGATGCCCTGACAGCCGTCCACCAGCACGACGGCCCCGACGGCATGGGCGGCGGAGACCACCTCGTCGAGCTGCGGCATGGTACCCAACACGTTGGATGCCTGCGTGACGGCGACCAGTTTCGTCCGACCGTCGAGCAGTTCAGGCAGTCGTTCCACCATCAGCCGTCCCGTATCGTCGAAAGGCAACACACGTATCTCCACGCCACGGCGGCCGCAGACCAACTGCCAGGGGACGATGTTGGAGTGGTGTTCCATCTCCGACACCACGATGTTGTCGCCCGGCCCGAAAGCGAGTTCGCCGTAGCTGTACGCCACGGCATTCACGGCGGCCGTCGCCCCCGAAGTAAAGACTATCTCCTCACGCGAGGCGGCCCCGATAAAAGAGCGTACCCGTTCGCGGGCCTCCTCGAACAGTTCGGTCATCTGCCCGGAGAGGTAATGCACGCCGCGGTGCACATTGGCATTCACCTCCTCATACAGCCTGCGTTCGCAATCGATGACACGCCGCGGCTTCTGGGCGGTAGCCGCACTGTCGAGGTACACCAGCGGCCGGCCGTAGACCGGCCGCGACAGTATCGGGAAATCCTCCCGTATTTTTTCTACATCCAACATTTTGCACTCTTCATAAATCATGGCCCTATCCGGCCTCCTGTCCGGTACCGTCCTGTTTCCTGCCCGGCAGCATCCGCCCGCTGCGGGGCTCTGCCTCTGTCCGGCACGGCTTCCCCCCACCGAACGCACTGCCGGTTTTCCTTCGTATCGCCGCAATACGTCTCCTTTGCGACGGACCGGCATCCCCCTCGGCAGGCATCCGTTCAGACACCCTGCTGGAGTTCGGCGATTTTCTCCTCGGCCATCGCCAGCACCGCTGCCGCCAGCGGCCCCTCGCCCAACCGGGAGACGACGTCGTTCACGAACCCGGTCAATTGCAGGCCGCGGGCTTCGGCTTCGCTCAGCCCCCGCTGGCGCATGTAATAGACCGCATCGTCGTCCATCTGTCCCACCGTCGCCCCGTGGCTGCACCGGACGTCGTCGGCATATATTTCGAGCCGGGGCGAAGTGACTATCCGCGCCCGGTCGCCCATGAGCAGGTTGCGGCTCTGCTGGTAAGCCTCCGTCCGCTGCGCATCCTGCGCCACATAGACCATACCGTCGAACGAACCGTACCCCGTTCCGGAAGCGACGCCCTTCATCAGCACGTCGCTGTGGCAATCGGGCACGAGATGTTCCACCCGCACGTCCAGTTCCTTGCGTTCGCCGTCCGCCGCCATGAAAAGGCCGGCATGCAGCGCCTCTGCCGCAGGACCGGCCAACTGTGCGGCATACCGCAGCGCCGTCTTTCCGGAACCGAACGCCACCGTTACCGTTTCGCTGCGTGCACCGGCTTCCAGCCGCACGGAACCCGAAACGCTCCCCTCCGCAGCAAGAAGCACTACCTCCCGCATCCGAAGCGACGCCCCCTCCTGCACGACCGTATTCCGCACCACGGAAGCGCCGTCCGAAAGCAGAAAGAGCAGCTCCGCCGCGGAATCCTTTCCGGCGACGACCTCCACCCGGCAACTGCCCCGACCGCCGAACGACAGGCAAAGCGGCTCCGCAGCCTGCAACCCGTCGGGAATATGCACGGTCACGCCTGCCGCATCTCCGGCACTTCCCGCACCGGCTTCGATGCCGGAAGGCAGGACTCCGAACGGCCGCGTACAGATGCCGTCCCTTACCTCCACTGCGGCTCCGCCGCAGATACCGGTCAATTCAGACGCTTTTCTCATGGCCGGCCGTTATTTATATCGGTTTATCAACCAGTCGTACCCCTCGCGCTCCAGCTTCAGGGCGAGCTCCCTGTCGCCCGACAGGATAATCTGGCCTTTATAGAGCACATGCACGAAATCGGGCACGATGTAATCGAGCAGCCGTTGGTAGTGCGTTATCACGACGGTGGCGTTCTGGGGCGTGCGCAGCTTGTTCACCCCCTGCGCCACGATGCGGAGCGCGTCGATGTCGAGCCCGCTGTCCGTCTCGTCCAGTATGGCGAGTTCCGGCTCCAGCATGGCCATCTGGAAGATTTCGTTCTTCTTCTTCTCGCCGCCCGAGAAGCCTTCGTTCACGGCACGGCCCGTCAGCTTGCTGTCGAGTTCCACCACCTTTCCCTTCTCGCGCATCAGTTTCAGGAACTCGCCCGAAGAGAGCGGCGGCAGGCCGAGGTACTCGCGGCGGCGGGCCACGGCGAGCTTCATGAAGTTAGCCATGCTCACCCCCGGTATCTCCACCGGGTACTGGAACCCGAGGAATATCCCCGCGCGGGCACGCTCCTCGATATTCATCTCCAACAGGTTCTTTCCGTCATACTCCGCCGTACCGGCCGTCACTTCGAAACGCGGGCTGCCGGCTATCACCGAAGCGAACGTGCTCTTGCCGGAACCGTTCGGCCCCATGATGGCGTGTACCTCGCCGGCATTCACCGTGAAGTCGATGCCGCGCAGTATCTCCTTGCCCTCTATCGAGGCATGGAGGCCTCTAACCGTCAATATGTTTTTCATACTTCTATCGTTGTGTCAATATTACATTCCCCACACTCGGCCCATCGCACTAAAATCTCACATACAGGCCCAAATGGCCCAGCCAATCCAGCTTGCCGCTCATCTTCATCGCACCGTTCTTCCTGCCAGGAGCAAGCCCGAACTCGAACTGCGAAGGCCCGATGACCAACGGCGAGAGGGAGAGGCCGAAGTTCCGGGTTATATGGACCACCCATTCCGCCCGCACCATCACATAGGGACCTACCGTCGGACGGTACAGGTCTTCAGCCGCATGAACCCCCAGGCCCACGCCGCCTCCGACCCGGAAAGAGAGCCATTTACGGGCGACGGGAAACTCCCAGTACCCGATGCCGTAAGCGGTCGTCGCGAAATAACTTATTAAAACCATATTCGAAACTGGGTTCCCTGCCAACGTTTCGTATGCTTCGCCCAGACGGCCTCCCAGCCAAAATTTCCCCTTCATATGCCGGGCATACTCAGCGTAGAAAAAATACCCTAAGCTACTGTTTATATCCCAAGTCAAGCCTCCGCATATCTCTATAACATTCGGGCGTTCGACTCCCTTTTCCGCAACAGCGGGCTCTGCCCCCCGGGCCGCAAAAGCCGTAAGGGCGAACAGCAAGACAATCAGCGCTCTCTTCATCTTGTTATGCTCTAAGGTTCATATCATTGCCGTTTCCACACGGCATACAATCCCTGTTATCCGTCCTTCCGTCGAGGCGCAGCGTCCACTCACCGTCGGCACGTTCCGGCACTGTCCGGCCAAATTCCGCCCCATTCTGCGGCCCCGCCGCCTCGCAGGCTCAAAACCGGGCGTAAAAACCTATATGGCCGAATACATCAATCGAGGCCAAATGCCCTCTCCTGCCACCGTAGGTAATCGGAGCCAGCGGCGTCCACTCCGCCTGCGACGAGCCCAAAGGCCCGAACAGCAGCGGCGCGAAGGTCATACCGAAATGCCGGCCCAGATGCACCACCCACTCCGCACGTACCATCACGTAGGGAGCCAGACCAAGGTCCTTCACTCCTGGTCCGAGGTGCATGCCCAGTCCTACTCCGGCACCCGCCCGGAACGACAGCCACTGCCCTGCCACCGGGAGTTCCCAATACCCGATGCCGTACAACGCCGGACGGAGCCAGCGGTCGAGTACGTAGGAAGGCTGACACGTCGCGGACTGAAAATCGGACTGCAGGCCCAGACGGCCTCCCGCCCAAAACCTGCCCTTCACGTTCCGGGCATACTCGACATAGCCGAACGGACCGAACATATCAATATCTCCGACGCCGATAGCCACACCGCCGGAGAAAGCAATCACGTTGCGGTCCGCCCGCCGCTCATCCCGGCCACCGGTCTGTGCCACGGCGGCTGCAACCGACACGCACGCCGTACATAACAGCAGCAAACACTTTTTCATGGTTCAAGAGGTTTCAGTCAAATGCAGCGGGTATCGTCCCGCCTCTCTTACCATGACGCCGCACCGGTCCTTTCCGTTGCACGGCTCCGCAAATTTCTATCCCACACTTCCTTCCAGGCTCACCGAAAGCAGCTTCTGCGCCTCCACGGCGAACTCCATCGGCAGCTTGTTGAGCACCTCCCTGGCATAGCCGTTCACGATGAGTCCCACGGCCTCCTCCGTATCCAGCCCCCGCTGGTTACAGTAGAAAAGCTGGTCGTCGCTTATCTTGGACGTCGTGGCCTCGTGCTCCACCACGGCACCTGAATTCCGCACGTCGATGACCGGAAAGGTGTGCGCCCCGCAGCGGTCGCCTATCAGCAGCGAATCGCACTGCGAAAAGTTGCGGGCGTTCTCCGCCCTGGGATTCACCTGCACCAGTCCGCGGTAGCTGTTCTGGCTGCGCCCGGCCGAAATACCTTTCGAAACGATGCGGCTCCGGGTGTTGCGCCCCAGATGTATCATTTTGGTACCTGTGTCGGCCTGCTGGAAGTTGTTGGTGAGCGCCACCGAGTAGAACTCCGCCGTACTGTTGTCCCCGGCGAGAATGCAGCTCGGATATTTCCAGGTGATGGCCGAACCGGTCTCCACCTGCGTCCACGAAAGTCGGGCATTTTCGCCGCGGCATATCCCGCGCTTGGTGACGAAGTTGTAGATACCTCCCTTGCCCTCCCGGTCGCCGGGGTACCAGTTCTGGACGGTGGAGTATTTCACCTCCGCATCCTTCATCACCACGATTTCCACCACGGCGGCATGCAACTGGTTCTCATCGCGCCGCGGCGCGGTACACCCCTCCAAATAGCTGACGTACGCCCCCTCGTCGGCCACGATGAGCGTCCGCTCGAACTGCCCCGTACCGGCGGCATTGATGCGGAAATAGGTACTCAGCTCCATCGGGCAGTGAACCCCCTTCGGGACGTAACAGAACGAACCGTCGGAGAAGACCGCCGCATTGAGCGCGGCGTAAAAGTTGTCCGTATAGGGCACCACGCTGCCGAGATACTTCCGAATCAGCTCCGGATAGTCGCGGATGGCTTCGCTCATCGAGCAGAAGACAATCCCCTTTTCGGCCAGCGTCTCCTTGAAAGTGGTCTTGACCGACACCGAATCCATCACGGCATCGACCGCCATCCCGCTCAGCGCGAGCTGCTCTTCGAGCGGTATGCCGAGTTTGTCGAAGGTCTTCTTCAGCTCCGGGTCGATGTCGTCCACGGTAGCCCCCGCCTTCCCCTTGGCGGGCTTGGGGGCGGCATAATAGATGATATCCTGAAAATCTATCTCCGGGATGTCGAGATGGGCCCAGGTCGGCAGCTTCATCGTCTGCCAATGGCGGAAGGCGGCCAGCCGGTACTCGGTCATCCATTCGGGCTCCTCCTTCTTGCGGGATATGAGCCGGACGACCTCTTCGTCCAGTCCGCGCGGAATGGCCTCCGTATCTATATCGGTTGTAAAACCGTACTTGTACTCCTGTTCCGCAATATCGCGTATTATCTTATTGCTCTCTTCCATGCGTAATCCCAAACGTAGTTTCTCATCCAATCCACAAAATTAACCATCTGCCTGCGATGTGCAAAATTTATGCAGAAAATAACAATCTCCCGCCGGGTACCCCCTCCCCCTCACGGGAAACGGCCATGACAAAACCGTGGCGTTCACGGCAATTAAATGTTAAGATTTAGCCCCGTCCTTATAGGGCTTTTCAAATTATAGATTAACTTTGTCCCAAATTTTTCTATCAGGACACGAATAATGGAAACTATCTACACCGTCATCGTAGTCATTTTATTGGTTCTGGCAATCCTCGGTCTCGTCGTAGGGGTTTCCAATGACGCAGTCAACTTCCTCAACTCGGCGATAGGCTCCAAAGCCGCCTCCCGCAAAGTCATCTTTACCATCGCTTCGGTCGGCATCCTGCTGGGTACGATGACCTCCAGCGGCATGATGGAGGTGGCCCGCAGCGGCGTGTTCTACCCGGAGATGTTCACCTTCCGCGACGTAATGATGCTCTTTCTCGGGGTGATGTTCGCCAACGTGATACTGCTCGACCTGTTCAACACCTTCGGACTGCCCACCTCCACGACCGTCTCCCTCGTTTTCGGACTGCTCGGCGCCGCGGTGGCAGTCACCTCGCTCAAGATAAGCGCCGACCCGACGCTGACGGCGGCCGACATGTCCAATTACATCAACTCGGGCAAGGCTCTCGTCATCATATCGGGTATCCTGGCCTCCGTGGCCATCGCCTTCGTGGTGGGTGCCTTCGTGATGTTCATCAGCCGTCTCATCTTCACTTTCCGCTACCAGAAGATGCTGAAGCGCTTCGGCGCCCTGTGGTGCGGCATCGCCTTCACCGCCATCGCCTACTTCGCTCTCTTCAAGGGGCTGCAGGATTCCGGGATATTCAGTCCAGCCTTTTTCGATACGCTCTCGGCCCACATGTTCCCCATCCTGCTCGGTTTCTTCGCGGTCAGCTCGCTCGTCATGTTCCTGCTTCAGCTCGCCAAAATCAACATCCTCAAGGTTACGATACTCGCCGGCACCTTCTCGCTGGCGCTCGCCTTCGCGGGCAACGACCTGGTGAACTTCATCGGCGTACCGATAGCCGGCCTCGACTCCTACAAGATAGCCCTTGCGGCCGGAGGCGACGACGGCATGATGATGGGCAAGCTCAGCGAACCGGTAGTGGCCAACCACCTGCTGCTGCTCGTAGCCGGGTGCATCATGGTCGTGACGCTCTGGACATCCAAAAAGGCACAGAGCGTCAGCGAAACAGAAATCAACCTCGCCAAACAGGACGAGGGAACGGAGCGTTTCGGCTCCACCCTCTTCTCCCGTTCCATCGTGCGGGGAGCCATCACCGTCAACAGGTGGTACGAGGACCACGCTCCCGAATCCTTCCAGCGGGCGATAAACAAACGGTTCATTCCGCTGCGCCCCAAAGCCGGAAGCGCCCATTTCGACCTGATACGCGCCACGGTGAACCTCACCGTCGCCTCCATACTCATCGCCACGGCCACCTCGCTCAAACTCCCCCTCTCGACCACCTACGTCACTTTCATGGTGGCCATGGGTAGTTCGCTCGCCGACAAGGCGTGGGGCCGCGAAAGCGCCGTTTACAGAATAACGGGCGTGGTGACGGTCATCGCAGGCTGGTTCGTCACAGCACTCATCGCCTTCGTCATCGCCCTCGTCGTGACCTACGCCCTGCTGTGGGGCGGTACGTGGGCCGTCATCATCATCTCGCTACTCTGCGTAGGGATGTTCATCCAGAGTTCCATCACCCACAAGCGCCGCAAGGCCAAAGAACATAAAACCGAAGAAATCGTCACCGCTTCGGGCAACAGCACCCAGGAGGTGATGCGCAATCTCATCGCCGAGATAAGCGGTGTCATGACCAAAACGACCGAGATATACAGCAAGACCATCATGGCGACGCTGAACGAAGACCGCAGGACGCTGCGCGAAATGGTGCGCGAATCGAACGACCTCTTCTACAACGCCCGTGAAAAGAAATACGCCCTGCTGCCCACCCTCCAGAAACTTCAGGACAACTACATCGAAGCGGGACACTTCTACGTACAGGTCGTGGACTACATCAGCGAGATGTCCAAGGCGCTAGTGCACATCACCCGTCCCTGCTTCGAACATATCGACAACAACCACAAGGGGATGAGCGAGGAACAGGTGGAAGACCTCCTCAAAATCAACGACAAGGTATCGGAGATATACGCCCGCATCAACGTCATGCTCAACGACAACGACTACTCCGACACGAACGTGGTGCTGGAGATGCGCGACGAGCTGTTCGTCACGATTGACGATGCGGTGAAGAGCCAGCTCCGCAGGATACAGAACAAGGCCACGAGCACCAAAGCCAGCATGCTCTACCTGACTATCCTGAACGAAACGAAGACCATGGTACTCCAGTCGAGAAACCTTCTCAAGTCGCAGCGTTCGTTCATGGAGAATCAGGACACCTCCAACGACCTCATGGGAAACAAATAAATCAGCAGGGGCACAGTCAGGGGGACGGAAGACAGAAGCAAAGGGGGACGGAACGATTCGTCCCCTTTTTCGTCGGCTTCCAGCAAATGCCTCGGCCCGGGCAATCCCGGGAACGGAGACCGGACAACAGGCATCCTTCTCACTCCATCGAAATACGGACTTGAAACTTGAAAGAATCCGCCGACCGCCACGGGCGGCATCCCCGCCGTTTCTTCCCGTCCTTCCGCTGCGCCAACCACCGGCCGCCCGGCTCGGCACATACGGTACAACCGAGACGGCATGAAAATACATCCCCGACAGGCAAGCCCGACTACGGCGAAAAGAGAGGGCGGTATCTTCCGACCGCCACCCGCCGTATCACCATCGGCATCGATTCAGTCCTGCACGGTCCTCCTCCCGTACCCGAATATCTTTCAGCTTGTCGACTCCGACACCGAAAAAGGCTGTGCCATTCTGAACCGTATCGATTCAATCTGGCACAGCCTCCTGCGGTCGTTCATCCGCCGGACCGTCAAGACTCCGGCTTCTGCACGACGAACTCGTATATCAACGGCGTATAAGGCTTGATTTCCGCTACCGGTACAGTAGTGCCCGAAGAGGTGGAATAGGGCATATAATAGGTAGAGGAGGCGAAAAAGTAGTCCGTATCCTCCGTCGTATAGTCCTTATACTGATACGTAAAGTCGAACGTGAACGTGGCCGAGGAAGACCACATGGAGCTGCTCTTGTCCGGATACATGTACTGACGGTAATAACCGTACTCCGACGGGACGGCGATACGCACGCTGTCGCCGTAACAGAGGTCGGGCAGGATGGCATAGAACACCTTCGCCGGCATCTGGTTGGCATTGTTGGGGTCGGTGGACATCCGCGTCACCCTTATCGGACTCGTAATGTCGCTGCTGCGCACCGTACCGAACTGGTTGTACAATACGGTATCGATATTGGAATCTATCAGATGCCCGTCGAGAAACCCGCACCTGTAGTAGATATTGGCGCTCTGGTTCAGCGGCACCGTATCACCGGGATTGGGTCGGGCGAGTATATCCATATACAGTCCCTCGCGCACCGTATCGTTCAGCGGTTTGCCCCACCCTTCCGGCCGGGATGCGGTGACGAACTCCTCTATCGCTTGCCGCCCTTCGGACTGGGGATTATCCACGATATTGACGATGCGGAGGCTGTCGAGAATGACCGGCACGTCCGATTCAAGGGCCTGCTGCCCCCCGTATCCGGTCGAAGTCTGAATACCGTACGATGCGAAAGCCAGACGCGAAGGGATATAGACACGCCACGTCTCTCCGGGCGTGATTTCCGTGATGGCCTGGTAGATGCCCGAAGGTATATCGCTCAGGTCCTGCCGACTGGCGATATAGAGCCTGTCGGGGATGTAATGCGTATATTTGGTGAAGGTTCCGAGAAGCCGGGCCGTTTCCTCGTTACGGTTGTAAACGATGTCGCCGTTCAGGTCACGGATGACATATTCCACATCCACCCACCTGCCCCGGACGTCCACCTTCGTGGCACTTCCGTCCGGCAAGGCCTCGATTACCTCATAATACATCCCTGTATCTCCGAGCGGTTCGGCATCGGGAGCATTACTGCTCACCCAGATGTCGAGCGCCTTGTCCTCTATCTCGTTGAAATTCTCGCTCTCGGTCCTGGCGCACGAGCAGAAGGCGCATGCGGCGACGGCGACCGCCAAAGGTTTCAAAACATGTCTCATCATATATCACTGTTCGGCGCTATGCCTTCTCATTGGTTCTCAATCACTTTTTCCACATTCACCCGCCAGGCTACGGGCGTGTTGGGCGGAAGCTGCTGCACCGTATGGTCGCCATAGGCATTACCGGAGGTCATTACCACCATGACGAGGTCGCCCGGCGCACTCTCCGCCAACGACTCCTCTACGCCCTTCATCAGCTTTCCGTCACCCAGCACTATCCGCAGCGTATCGCGGTTCCACTCCACCCGGTCGGGCATCCGCTCCGGCCTGTTGGTATAGATGAGGTCTCCGGTACTCGTCTCGGAAAAAGAGGTCGAAAACTTATATACCTCATACATCAGATAGAGACTGTCGCCTCGCTCCGCGAGCGGAGTTCCCCGGCCATCCTCCGGATAGACGATGTCGCGGAACACCCCCGACATGATTTCGGTATAGGCACTACCGTTTTCATTCCTGCTCTCCACCCACGAACGGATGGTATCCATCTGCTGCTCGAATATCTCGCCCTTCTTGTTGCACGCCGAAACCGCAAGCACGACCGCAACGGCCGCAACAGCGCACATTCTCCAGCATTTACCCTTCATAGGCCGAATTTTTTCCTTCGGACACGGCTCGCGTCCGTTTAATGTACAAAGATAGGCAAAAAACCTATCCACGCAAAACCGCACGCACGGCAATCCCTCTTCCTAAACAACGGCATCGCCCTCCGTTTCATTGTCCGACCGCGGAAACGGAAGGGATAAAAATAGGGAAGCGTTCGAAGGGGATGGTAAAAAAAGCTATATTTGCATCCACAAATACGGTATTCCGCATACCGTCGGCGACACTGAACGATTGACGATGAAGAGAGTGCTTGTAACCGGAGGAGCCGGATTCATAGGTTCGCACCTGTGCGAACGGCTGGTAAGCGAAGGCCACGACGTCATCTGCCTCGACAACTATTTTACCGGCAGCAAGAGAAACGTGATGCACCTGGCCGGATGCGGCAATTTCGAGATGGTGCGCCACGACGTCACCGCTCCCTATTACGCCGAGGTGGACGAAATCTACAATCTCGCCTGCCCCGCCTCCCCGATACATTACCAATATAACCCCATCAAGACCACCAAGACATCCGTCATGGGGGCCATCAACATGCTGGGGCTCGCCAAGCGCGTCAAGGCACGCATCTTGCAGGCCTCCACCTCCGAAGTTTACGGCGACCCGGACGTGCATCCGCAGCCGGAGAGCTATTGGGGAAGCGTGAACCCGGTGGGCATCCGCTCCTGCTACGACGAAGGCAAACGCTGCGCGGAGACGCTCTTCATGGATTACCGGCGTCAGAACGGCGTCCGCATCAAAATCGTGAGGATATTCAACACCTACGGCCCGCGCATGAATCCGGACGACGGACGCGTGGTCTCCAACTTCATCGTACAGGCACTGCGCGGAGAGGACATCACGATATACGGCGACGGCTCACAGACGCGCAGTTTCCAATACGTCAGCGACCTGGTGGAAGGAATGGTGCGCATGATGGATACCCCGGACGAAGTGACCGGTCCGGTAAACATCGGCAATCCCGGCGAGTTCACCATCCTCGAACTCGCCTCCCTCATCCGGGAGCTTACGGGCTCCTCCTCGCGGATAGTCTTCCGTCCGTTGCCTTCGGACGACCCGCGACAGCGCCGTCCCGACATCGGGCTTGCAGGCGAACTGCTCGGCGGATGGCGGCCGGAGATACAGCTCCGCGAAGGGCTCGCGCGAACCATCGCCTACTTCGAAAGCATTATCCGATAAACCGATACTATACATCATTTAAAGCAGAAATGTTCAGTTTCCATACAAAGAACATATATCTCGCCGACCTGCTCGACGACTTTTACGACATCCACTGCCATCTGCTTCCCGGCGTGGACGACGGGAGTCCCGACCGGGAACACAGCCTTCGACTGCTGGAGCGAATGCAGGGCATGGGGGTAAAAGGTCTCTACATGACGCCCCACATCATTCACGGAGCCTACGACAACCGCGGCGAAGAGGAGCTCCGACAGCGATTCGCCGACTTCGGGTACCAGGGGCCGCTGGATATCCGGCTGGGCGCGGAGTATTTCATCGACGACAAGTTCCCGGAACACCTCGAAGGCAATCCCCTGACCATGAACTGCCGCCACGTTCTCGTGGAGTTCTCCATCAACGGATACAGCCTCCGGGCTTTCGACATGCTGTTCGAAGCGACCCTTTCGGGTTATGAAATCATCCTCGCCCACCCCGAACGATATGCGTTCGTACAGGCCAACGGCAAGGACAAGGTCATCAACCTGATAAAACAGTACAAATTGCAGCTCAACCTGCTCTCGCTGGCAGGATACCACGGCAGCGGTGCGAAGAAATATGCCGAACAGATGCTCCGGCAGGGGTTATACACCTTCGTGGGAACCGACACGCACTCCAATGCCTATCTCGATGCCCTCCAGCGGGCCAGGATATCGAAGAAGGTGTTCGATGCGGTGAATGTTCTGAAAGAGAACAACCGGACGCTGTTCTAACGGCAGCGTTACCGCATATGCGAACCGCCCGCAGGAAGTTTCCTGCGGGCGGTTCGCGTAGGGCCGGACGTTGCACGGCACTGTCACGGACTATTTTCTGAATACGAAATAGACGGCCAGAACGATGCACACGAAAGCGGCGATATGGTTCCAGCGGAAAGTCTCGGTACGGAAAACCAGAATGGTGAAAACCGTAAACACGAGCAAGGAGATGACCTCCTGTATGATTTTGAGCTGGATGAGCGAGAAGGGTCCTCCGTTCTCGACGAACCCCAACCGGTTGGCCGGCACCTGAAAACAGTATTCGAAAAAGGCGACTCCCCAACTGGCCAGAATGACGAGGAAGAGCGGAAGGGGACTGCCGTTGTTCGAGCCATTGAACTTCAGGTGTCCGTACCACGCTATCGTCATGAAGGTATTGGAACATACGAGCAACAGAACGGTATAAAGCGCTTTCATGGTCGGAATGTTTTTCAAACGGCGCAAAGATACCCAATTGTCCCGTTTCCCGTACCTGTTCCCGGGAAGAAACACCTGCGGCGGCGACAAAAACAGGAGGGGAACCCCTCTGCGGATTCCCCTCCTGCGGGCGGCAACCGCCCCGGCGCCCCGGGCACTATCCGAGGTACGATTTCAGGAATTTGTTGCGCGAGCTGTGACGGAGACGGCGGATGGCCTTCTCCTTTATCTGACGCACACGTTCGCGCGTCAGCCCGAACTTCTCGCCAATCTCTTCGAGCGTCATCTCCGGACAGCCGATACCGAAAAAGTAACGGATGATGTCGCGCTCACGGTCGGTCAGCGTGGCGAGCGCACGCTCCACCTCGGTGGAGAGCGACTCGTTTATCAACCCGCGGTCGGCATTCGGGGAATCGGTATTGACCAGCACGTCGAGCAGGTTGTTGTCCTCTCCGTCCGAGAAGGGGGCATCCACCGAGACGTGACGACCCGACACACGGAGCGTATCGGAGACCTTCTCCTTCGGCAGGTCGAGCACGTTGGCAAGCTCCTCCGGCGAAGGGGTACGCTCGTTCTCCTGCTCGAAACGGGCGAACGCCTTGTTTATCTTATTGAGGGACCCCACCTGGTTGAGCGGCAGACGCACGATGCGCGACTGCTCGGCGAGGGCCTGCAGGATAGACTGGCGTATCCACCACACGGCATAGGAGATGAACTTGAAACCGCGCGTTTCATCGAACTTCTCCGCAGCCTTGATGAGCCCCAGGTTGCCTTCATTGATAAGGTCGGGAAGGCTGAGCCCCTGGTTCTGGTACTGTTTGGCCACCGAAACCACGAAACGCAGGTTGGCCTTCGTCAGCTTTTCAAGCGCCTCCTGGTCGCCCTTCTTGATGCGCTGCGCAAGCTCCACTTCCTCCTCAACGGTGATAAGGTCTTCCTTGCCTATCTCCTGAAGGTATTTGTCCAGCGATGCACTTTCGCGGTTCGTGATGGATTTTGTAATCTTTAACTGCCTCATGTTGTTGGTTGCAATATAAAATAGTACGTTGTCTCTTCTCTCTTTCCCGCCTGTCGGCGTTTTAAAAACGGACCCGGCCCCGCAATGCGACTCCTGCGTGGGCCGGGACCATCTTTCTCTTATCGTCCCTCTCGGCAGCTCCCTACTGCACAAGGGAGTAACTGATGGCGCGCCCGTTGGGATATACGCCTTCGATATATGTCACGGGACCCGTCACCCGGTCAAGGTCGGCCACCGAACGGATGGGGCGGTCGTTGATATGGGTTATCACGAATCCCTCCTTCACCCGAGCCCTGGCCAGCACACCGCCCGGACGCACCTCCGTCACCCGTATGCCGTTCTCTATCCTCAGCTCTCTGCGGGTTCTGTCGTTAATCTCCGCGAAACGTCCACCGAGCGACTCGGCCACATCCACATAGTCGCGGGAGAGCAGTTCGGCCTTACCAGCCTTATTACGCAGCACAACCTCGAATTGTTTCGTTTTCCCGTCCCTTTTTACGGAAATAGTCACCTTGTCGTTCGGGCGATAACGCGACATGATTTCCGCCAGGTTGGTATTGTTGCCGAGCCGGATGCCGTCTATTGCGGTGATTACGTCGCCCTTGCGGATGCCGGCCGCCTTGGCCGCACCGTCCTCCGAGACATCGGCCACATAGACGCCGCCCGTTTCGCGGATGCCGTACTCCTCGCCGAACGCCTCGACGAACTCTTCGTCAATCTCCCGGTAGCTGACGCCAAGCAGCGCACGCTGCACCACGCCGTACTCCTTGAGGTCCACCACCACCTTCTTCACTATCGCGCTCGGAATGGCGAACGAATAGCCCATATAGGTTCCCGTCTGACTTTTAATCAGCGTATTGATACCCACAAGCTCACCGCGCGTATTGACCAGTGCGCCGCCGCTGTTGCCGGGGTTTACCGCTGCATCGGTCTGGATGAACGACTCCACGCGGTACTGGTTGGGAATCGCTCCGAGGTTACGCGATTTGGCGCTCACGATACCCGCCGTAATGGTCGACTGCAGGTCGAAAGGGCTGCCGATAGCCAGCACCCATTCACCGAGCCGCAGCGCATCCGAATCTCCGAATGCCAGCGTCGGCAGGTTCTCACCCTCTATCTTGATAAGCGCCACCTCGGTGGTCGGGTCGGTACCGACGACCTTAGCCTGGAAGGTACGCCCGTCGTAAAGTTTCACCTTCAGTTCGGTGGCGTTATCCACGACATGATGGTTGGTAACGATATAACCGTCCTGCGAGATGATGACGCCCGAACCGCCCGCCTTGAATTCGCGAGGCACATACTCCCCGCCGCGGGAGTAACCCTGCGGTATTCCGAAAAATTCGAGGAAGGGGTCTACATTGCGCATCTGCACCTGCTGCGTCACCTCGATGTTGACCACTGCATTTACCGCATTCTCGGCGGCATAGGTCAGGTCGGGATAATCGGCCGCCTGGTAGGCGGTAAAGTGAGCCGCCGGCGACTTCTCTATCTCCACAACCTTCTCCACCACCCGCTCCTGCGGCTGCACGCTCCGGCTGTTCTTCGTGATAAGGTAGGTCGCACCGCTGCCAACCGCCAGGGCTGCGGCGATGAGACCCGCAAACATCCATTTTCTGTTCATAACGATATATAAAATAAGTATAAGTTGAACTCCTGTTTCCCGGCCGCCGCACGGACAGCCTGCTGCGGGAAAGCGCGTCGAATCATACCATAGGCGAATATCGTTCTGTTTCTTAATTTCTTAAATCATTCGTGACTAATTTAGAACGCACCTTTCTCCCTCCTTATTGTGCATGCCGTCTTTTTTGCAACCCCTGTACCGGGAGACGACGGGGAATACTGCGGAACGGGGATTTTTCGTTACCTTTGCCGGGCAGGCATGCCTGCCGGGAAGCTCCCCGGCCGGAGGTATCCGACCCGCAAATTCCGGAGGACACGACACATGGCACAGCAAAGCAACATTCCCCTGGCCGAACGGCTCAGGCCGCGGACGCTCGACGACTACATCGGGCAGGAGCATCTCGTGGGGCCCGGAGGCGTTTTTCGCAAATTCATCGAAACGGGCAACGTCCCCTCCTTCATCCTCTGGGGGCCGCCCGGTGTGGGCAAGACGACCCTGGCCCGGCTCGTCGCCGGAGCCCTCGACAGGAAGATGTTCACGCTGTCGGCGATAAACTCGGGCGTCAAGGACGTGCGTGAGGTCATCGAACAGGCACGCAAACAGAAATTCTTCAACACGCCCGCACCGTTCCTCTTCATCGACGAAATCCACCGTTTCAACAAGGCGCAGCAGGATTCGTTGCTGGGGGCCGTCGAACAGGGCGACATCACCCTCGTCGGCGCGACGACCGAGAATCCCTCCTTCGAGGTCATCTCGCCGCTGCTGTCACGCTGTCAGGTCTATGTACTGAAGGCGATGGACGACGCACAGCTGCAGGAACTGCTCGACCGCGCCCTCTCTACGGATGCGATACTCCGTGAACGGCACATCGAGGTACGCGAAACGGGCGCGCTCTTCGGTTTCGCGGGAGGCGACGCCCGCAAGCTGCTCAACATTCTCGACATTGTCGCGGGAGCCTCGGACGGCGACCTGGTGATAGACGACCGCACCGTAACCGACGCCCTGCAACAGAACATCGCCACCTACGACAAGAACGGAGAGATGCACTACGACATCATCTCCGCTTTCATCAAAAGCGTACGCGGCAGCGACCCGAACGCCGCCGTCTACTACCTCGCCCGCATGCTCAATGCCGGGGAAGACCCCAAATTCATTGCCCGCAGGCTCGTCATCCTCGCCGCCGAAGACATCGGACTGGCCAACCCGAACGGACTGCTGCTCGCCAACGCCTGTTTCGACACCGTCCACAAAATCGGCATGCCCGAGGCCCGCATTCCCTTGGCCGAGGCCACCATCTACCTCGCCACGAGTCCCAAGAGCAACTCGGCCTACATGGCCATCGACCGGGCCATGGGGCTGGCGGCGAAGGATACCAACAACCGACCCGTCCCCCTGCACATCCGCAACGCTCCGACCAAACTGATGAAGGAGCTGGACTATGGAAAGAACTACAAGTACGCCCACGATTTCGAAGGCAACTTCGCCGAACAGGAGTTCATGCCTGCCGGTCTGGAGGGGCGGCGCTTCTACGAACCGGGCAACAATCCGAAGGAGGCCGAGATAGCCCGCCGCATCGCCTCGCTCTGGAAAGGCAAATACTGACGGGTCTCCGCGCCCGAAAGGAAACTCTCCGCAAGACGCCGCATTCCGCCGCACCGGAACAGGCGAACGCATCGGCGCAGTGCCCTTCCGGGTACCGGAACAACGGATTCGGCACGGAGGCGAAAGTTGCCGGAAGCGGCAAAAAGCGTTATATTTGTGAACGCAACGCAGACAAACAAGATTCCGACATGGAGATAACGAAAAAGATATTCTGGACGGAGGCCATGAAAGGCGGCACCGTCATGGGACTCGTGGCGGCTGCTCTGCAGCTTACACGAGTATCGCTCGCGCTGGGAGGCTGGATGAGCATCCTGTCGCTCGTCCTGTTCATCCTGCTCACCTACGGTTTCACGCGCCGGATAGCCGGCATGGCCGATGCACGGGAAGGGTTCTCCTACGGCCGGTGCATGGGATTCGTCCTTGCCATGATGCTCTTCACGGGCGTCATCTTCGGATTCGCCTCGGCACTCATCAACAACTTCCTCATTAAGGAAGCGGTCACGGAGGCAATCGACCTGCAGATGGCCACCATGCAGGACCTCCTGCCACAGGCTCAGTTCGACATGGTTTACGACGCGCTCTATTCGGCCATGTTCAACCCGCTCGTGCTCGTCATCTGCTACGTAATAGGTTATTTCATACAGGGAGGCATCATCGGCCTCTTTACGAGCGCCATGGCACAGCGCCAGCCCGACCCGCTCGCCGGGAACGATGACCGCGACGACAACGGAACTGGCCATGAGTGAGACACCCGACATATCGGTGGTCATCCCCCTGCTGAACGAAAGCGAATCGCTTCCGGAGCTCGCCGCATGGATAGACCGGGTAATGACCGCAAACCGTTTCCGGTACGAAGCCATCTTCATCGACGACGGCAGCAGCGACAGCTCGTGGAACGTGATACGCAGCCTCTCGGCGACCAATCCCTCGGTACGCGGCATCCGCTTCCGGCGCAACTACGGCAAGAGCGCCGCACTCTACTGCGGATTCGAGGCGGCCCGGGGCGAAGTCGTCATCACAATGGACGCCGACCTGCAAGACTCCCCCGACGAGATACCGGAGCTTTACCGCATGATAACAGAGGAGGGCTACGACCTCGTCTCGGGATGGAAGCGCCGGCGCCACGACCCGATAGGGAAACGGTGGCCGAGCAAACTCTTCAACGCTACGGCACGGGCGACCTCCGGCATCCGGCTCCACGACTTCAACTGCGGCCTCAAGGCGTACCGGAAGAAAGTCGTCAAGAGCATCGAGGTGTACGGAGAGATGCACCGCTACATCCCTATCCTGGCCAAGAACGCAGGGTTCACCCGCATCGGGGAGAAGGAAGTACACCACCGTGCACGCAAGTACGGCCACAGCAAATTCGGCTGGGAACGCGCCGTCAAAGGCTACCTCGACCTCGTCACGGTCATGTTCCTGTCGCGCTTCGGGCGCAGTCCGATGTACTTTTTCGGCGGACTGGGCACGCTGATGTTCCTCTTCGGGGGCGTGGCCGTCATCGTGATAATCGCCCAGAAGCTCTATCGCCAGTCGCACGACATGGTATTCCGCGCCGTCACCGACCAGCCGCTGTTCCACCTCTGCCTGCTGGCCGTCGTTCTGGGCGTCATGCTCTTCCTGGCGGGTTTCCTCGGAGAGCTGATAAACCGGAACTCGGCAGACCGCAACCACTATCTCATAGACGAAGAGCTTTAACGCCCCGCCCGTCCGCAGCAGGCGTCAGGCGCCCCTTGCCAGAAGACCGGCATCCGCCTCGCCAAGCAGCGAAAACGGACCAATGACAAACAGAAAAAGACAACAAATACCAAAAGAGATGATACAAAGGATACAATCGCTTTACCTGCTGCTCGTCGCCGTACTGACGGGCCTCATGCTGCTGATGCCGCTGGGAACCTTCCTCGGCGGAACGGAAGAGATGTACCTCACGGCCTTCGGATTCTCCGACGCCGCCGACGGAACGCCCGTGCTGACCGCCTACGGCCTCGCCGCCACGGTCATCGCCGCCGCGCTGCTACCGTTCGTAACCATCTTCCTCTATAAGAAACGCCTGCTGCAATTCCGGCTCTGCGTAGTGGAGACGGTACTCCTCGCCGGAGTGATGCTGTTCGAGATATACTACATCTGGGGAGGTGCGCGGAGCCTCTCGACGCTCGCCGTTTCAGCCTGGAAACTCTCCGCCGCCGCCTTCTTCCCGCCCGTTTCGCTCATCTTCACCTACCTTGCGCTGCGGGGCATCCGGAAAGATATCCTTCTGGTGAAGTCGCTCGACAGGATACGGTAACACCCGTCAGGAGACAAAAAAGGCGGCACCGCAGATTCGCAGTGCCGCCTTTTCCATTTCCGGCCGGCTCAATCCTCCACGGGAGAGAAATCCTCCTTGCCCACACCGCACAGCGGACATACCCAATCTTCGGGAATATCCTCGAAAGCGGTTCCGGGTGCCACGCCGCTGTCGGGGTCCCCCGCTGCCGGGTCGTATATATATCCGCATACGTTACAAATGTACTTTTTCATATCCGTGACTGTTTTAATTAAACGATGTTTCCGGAGCGAAAGATACAAAATTGTTACCAAACTGCACCGGCCGGGCACAAAATATGTTATGTCACTCAAATCGGGAAAAGGGCAATAATATTTTCGGGGAAAAAGAGTTATCTTTGTATAATCGGCCGGCGGGAGATGCCCGCGACCGGCCCCCAGAACCGAAACACACCACCATTTTATGAGAACGGGAGTAGGAACATACATTCTTATCATACTGGTCATTCTGATACTGTTCGGCCTCGTATCCATCGGCGACATACTCAGCGTGGCCTTCTATATCGTTATGGGATTCATCGCACTGGTACTCATCGGCATACTGATATTCCGCTACCGGATGAACCGTCTGCGCAGACAGATGGAGGAGCAGGGAGAGACTTTCCGCACCTACACATGGGGCGGCGGCCGGAACCAAAAGAAAAAGGACGGCGAAATCACCGTACAGCAGACCGAGACATCGTCGAAAAAGGTGGTAAGCAACGAGGTCGGAGACTACGTGGAATACGAGGACATCCGCGAAGAGACATCTGAAAGCCGCAGGGAATAACATCATCGCCGGTATGAATATCTTCAACCTCATAGGACGGTACATGTTGCTCATGGGCAAGGTCTTCTCCCGTCCCGAACGCAGGAGCGTTTACAAACGGCGGGTGCTGGCCGAAATGGAGACGCTGGGGCTCAACTCCATCGGCATCGTAACGCTCGTATCGGTCTTCATGGGGGCCGTGCTCATGCTTCAGATGTGCATCAACTTCGAGTCGCCCTTCATCCCGCGCGAGCTCATGGGCTACGCCACGCGCGAAACGATGATACTCGAATTCAGCTCCACGGTCGTGGCGCTCATCCTGGCCGGCCGCGTCGGTTCGAGCATCGCCTCCGAGATAGGCACGATGCGCATTACCGAACAGATAGACGCCCTCGAAATCATGGGCGTCAATTCGGCGAGCTACCTGATACTCCCGAAAATCATCGCAACGGTCATCTTCTTCCCGCTGCTCGCCATCCTCAGCATCGTCGTCGGTCTCATCGGGGGATACGCCATCACGCTGGTCACGGGAATCATCATCCCGGACACGTACATCACCGGCATCAAAATGGATTTCAGACTCTTCTCCATCGTCTATGCGCTGATAAAGATGATTGTATATGCATTCGTCATCACCTCCATCTCCGGCTTCTACGGCTATTACGCCAAAGGGAACTCGCTCGAAGTGGGGCGTGCCAGCACCAAGGCCGTGGTGGTGAGTTCGGTAGTGATACTGATGATGGACCTTATAATCACCCAAATCTCCTACCTGTGATACGCTGCGAACACATATACAAGTCCTTCGACGGCAAGCCGGTACTGGAAGACATATCGGCGACCTTTCTGCCGGGCGAAATCAACATGATAATCGGCCGCAGCGGTTCCGGCAAGACGGTGCTCATCAAAAGCATCGCCGGCCTCTTTCCGGTGGACGAAGGCGAGATATACTACGGCGACACGCTCTTCACATCGCTCGATTTCCGCCAGAAGAAGGCCATCCGGCGCGATGTGGGCATGATATTCCAGGGGGGCGCCCTGCTCGACTCTTCCACTGTGGAAGAGAACATCCGCTTTCCGCTTGACATGTTCACCGGCCAGAGCATGGCGGAAAAACGGGAGCGGGTGGCCTTCTGCCTGCACCGTGTGAACCTCGAAGGGGCCGAAAAACTCTATCCCGCCGAATTGAGCGGCGGCATGATAAAACGGGTGGCCATCGCCCGCGCCATCGTGATGAATCCCCGCTACCTGTTCTGCGACGAACCCAATTCCGGGCTCGACCCGGTCACCTCCAACGTAATCGACCGACTGATATACGACATCACCAAGGAGTACGGCATCACGACCATCATCAACACCCACGACATGAACTCGGTCATGGAGATTGGCGAGAAAATTGTGTTCATCAACCAGGGGCGCAAGGGATGGGAAGGCACTTCGGCGGATATCCTGCACACGGACAACCGGGCCCTCAACGATTTCGTATTCGCATCGAACATGGCCAAAAAGGTGAAGGAGGCGGCCCGGCCGCAGGACTCCGACACCCGGAACGCTTCCGAAAATTAAACTGCGCATACGTTTGCATGCGTATTGATTTACAGGCAAAAGATTCCTACCTTTGCATCACCGCAGGGGAACAGGCATTAAGAATTATACAGAACCATAAAACAATAAAGGATTATGTCACAAATTAAAATCGGCATCAACGGTTTCGGGCGCATCGGCCGCCTCGTTTTCCGTGCCGCCGTCAAGCAGGGCGGCGTAGAGGTGGTAGGCATCAACGACCTCATTTCGGTTGATTACATGGCTTACATGCTCCGTTACGACACCGTTCACGGCCATTTTGACGGCACCGTGGAGGTAAAGGACGGCAACCTCGTCGTAAACGGCAAAACCATACGCGTTACGGCAGAGAAAGACCCGGCGAACCTCCGGTGGAACGAAATAGGTGCGGAATACGTGGTCGAATCGACCGGCCTTTTCCTGACCAAAGAACTCGCCGGCGCACACATCAAGGCGGGTGCGAAACGCGTCGTGATGTCGGCCCCCTCGAAGGACGACACCCCCATGTTCGTCATGGGCGTCAACAACGACACCTATGCCGGACAGGAAATCGTCTCCAATGCCTCCTGCACCACCAACTGCCTCGCTCCGCTGGCCAAGGTGATACACGACAAGTTCGGCATCATCGAGGGTCTCATGACCACCGTACACGCCACGACCGCTACGCAGAAGACCGTAGACGGCCCGTCGGCCAAGGACTGGAGAGGCGGCCGTGCCGCTGCCGGCAACATCATCCCCTCCTCGACAGGGGCAGCCAAAGCAGTAGGCAAGGTGATACCGGCGCTCAACGGCAAGCTTACCGGCATGTCGTTCCGTGTTCCCACCCTCGACGTTTCGGTAGTAGACCTCACCGTACGGCTCGAAAAGGCAGCCACCTATGACGAAATCAAAGCCGAAGTGAAACGCGCTTCCGAGAACGAACTCAAGGGCATCCTCGGCTATACCGAAGATGCGGTCGTATCGTCGGATTTCATCGGCGATGCGCGCACCTCCATCTTCGACGCCGATGCAGGTATCGCCCTCAACGGCAACTTCATGAAGCTCGTGAGCTGGTACGACAACGAATGGGGTTACTCCAACAAGGTCGTAGAGCTCATCAAATACATGGCTACGAAGTAATTTGTACATTCGGAGAAGAGCCGTACACACCTGCGGCACACTATCCGTCCGCTCAGGCCAAGCCCTTTCCCCTACCGGAGAAAGGGCTTTTTGCCGTCCGGGGGTGTCATTTTCCGCATCGCGCCGAACCTCCGGCCCTGTTCCCGGAGCCGCCCCTACAAGCCACTTTCCACTCCTCGCCACCGCCGCTCCGCATACGAACGGGAGACTTCCCAGTCTCGGCCTCCGCTTCCGTTCCCGGAGCCACACTCCCGCACAGGCCAGGAAAAAAGGAAGTAGCCTGCTTCACTCGGTTGCGGACGGACGGAGAGTACGGCTGACCGCAAGACCCGACCATGCAAAAAAACACCCGGAATTTCCATATTCGGAAAAAAGGCGTATTTTTGCGGGAGATGAGGCACTTGGGAAACAACAGGTTCGCGAAGACCGTACTGCTGCTCTGCGTGTTGATGCAGGCGGTGGCACTCATGCCGCACCATCACCACGGCGACCCGACGGCCGTATGTCTCAATTACAGCCATATCAACGGGGCCAATCCGTGCCGCAACGTCTGCACCGGCACCGGTTCGCACAATACGCAACCCTATGCGTCGTGTGCGTCGCATAGCCTCACCGTCGCACAACCCCAGCCGCGCGAGGAGGGATTGGAAGAGGCGGTCGCCGCCCACTCGCCGGAATGCGGATGCCTCTCCTGTGCGGAGGTCTGCCGAACTTTCGTCGTCAATCATCTCACGGAGGTCGCCCTGCAGGGCTTCGGCGACGCTCCCTGTACCGAATCCTATATCCGGATTTTCCTCACGGCCGCGGTACCGTGCCGCGCCCCCGACTTTATGTGTTGAAACGCCTGCCCGCAGGCACGACAGGAATCGTTCATCAACACGGGCCGCAGACGGCCCCACATAAAGTCTTAATTTCCATGAAAAACATATTATTGATAACGGCAGCGGTATCGCTCGCCGTACTTCAGGGCTGTGCAGGACGCACGGCCACAAAAGAAGAGACGTCCGCCGCACAGCACGCAGCGGAAAAGGGACACGTACACGACCATCCGGAGGGCACTCCCTGCCCGTCCGACACCGCCCACGGTGCGGACGAATCCCACGGCCTCGAAGGCCACACGCACGGCACGCCCGACACCGGAGCCGAAAATCCGGACGAAATCGTCTTTCCTGCCGAACAGGCCGCCCGTACCGACTTCGAAGTGCAGGAGGTGAAACGCGGTCCGTTCCGCGAAACACTCCGCTGCGGAGGCGAGATATACGCCTCGCAAAGCGAACTGTCGGTCGTATCGGCTCCTATCGCGGGTGTAGTGACCTTCGTGGACGGACGCGTCATGACCAACTCGACGGTGAGCGCGGGACAGGGCCTGTTCCGTCTCTCTTCCGGCGGACTCGCTTCGGGCGACGCCGTACAGAAGGCACGCATCGCCTTCCACCAGGCCGAAGCCGATTTCCGGCGCATCAAGGCACTCTATGCCGACAAACTCGTCACACAGCGCGACTATCTGGCCGCCGAAGCCGAATACCTCCGCGCCAAGGCGGAATACGACCCGGTGAAGGTCTCCGATGAGAAGGGGACGCTCATCCAGGCTCCGGCCGCCGGATACGTGTCGCAGCTATCCGTCGCACCGGGCGACTACGTGGAGATGGGACAGCCGTTGGCCACCATCGCCAAATCGGGTCGCATGCAGCTGCGTGCCATGGTATCGCAGCGTTATTTCAGCCTGTTGCCCTCGCTGACCGACGCCACCTTCCGCACCCCCGCTTCGGATGCCTGCTACCGGGTAAGCGAACTGGGCGGCCGGCTCTATACCTCCGGAAAAATCATTCCGGAAGGCTCCTCCCTCGTTCCCGTGGTCTTCGAGTTCGATGCCGGAGGACGTTTCCCCGACGGAGCCTATGCCGATGTAGTGCTGCTCGGCCGGGAACGCGAAGACGTCGTTTCCGTTCCCCTCTCGGCCCTGACCGAACAGCAGGGACTCTACTACGTTTACATTCAGCTCGACGCCGACTGTTACCGCCGCCAGCAGGTATGGCGCGGCGGCGACGACGGAGTGAACGTCGAAATCCTGCGCGGACTGGAGGGAGGCGAACGCATCGTCACCCGCGGCGCCGTCAATGTGAAGATGGCCTCCGCATCGGACGCCATTCCCCACGGACATACCCACTAATTCCGCACGGCCATGCTGAACAGGATAATCAGGTTCTCGCTCGATAACCGCCTGGTGGTGGTTATCGCGGCGGTCCTCATCGCCGTCGCCGGCGTATGGGCCGCCACGCGCATGGAAGTGGACGTATTCCCCGACCTCAACGCCCCCACCGTGGTAGTCATGACCGAGGCACAGGGAATGGCCGCCGAAGAGGTGGAACGACTCGTGACCTTTCCGATAGAGACTTCGCTCAACGGCGCAACGGACGTGCGCCGCGTCCGTTCGCAGTCCACCACGGGCTTCTCCGTGGTATGGGTGGAGTTCGACTGGGATACCGACATCTACATCGCCCGTCAGATAGTCTCCGAAAGACTCGCCTCGGTAGCCGAACTGCTGCCCCCCACGGCAGGACAGCCCACCCTCGGCCCGCAGTCCTCCATTCTCGGAGAGATGATGATAATCGGCCTCACCTCCACCGGGGAGACCTCGCTCGAAGAGCTGCGCACACTGGCGGACTGGACCCTCCGGCCGCGTTTGCTCTCCGTTGCGGGCGTCTCGCAGGTGGCCGTCATCGGAGGCGATATCCGGGAATATCAAATACTCCTCTCACCCGAAAAGATGGACGCCTACGGCATCACGCTCGACGAGGTGCTCGCAGCCGCACGGGAGATGAACCGCAACTCTTCGGGTGGCGTACTCTATGAATACGGCAACGAATACATCGTGCGCGGCATGGCCTCCACGACCGACACGGAGCAGATAGCCGCCGGACTCGTCCGCATGTCAGCCCAGGGCGAACCGGTAACCTTCGGCGACATCGCCGAAGTACAGACGGGAGCCAAATCGCCGCAGTTGGGAGTAGCCTCCGTAAGGGGCGAACCGGCCGTGCTGATAACCGTCACCAAACAGCCCTACACCAGCACCATCGACCTCACCGAAACACTCGATGCGACCATCGCCGAGCTCAGTGCGGGCTTTCCGGACGACGTGGAGGTATCGACCGATATCTTCCGGCAGTCGCGCTTCATCGACAGCTCGATAAACAACATCAAAAACTCCCTCATCGAGGGAGCCTTCTTCGTCGTCCTCGTGCTGCTGGTATTCCTGATGAACGGCCGCGTGACGCTCATCTCGCTCACGGCCATGCCCCTGTCGCTGCTCATCACCGTCATCGTCATGCGCCTTACGGGGCATACCATCAACACCATGAGCCTCGGCGGCATGGCCATCGCCATCGGCTCGCTCGTAGACGACGCCATCATCGACGTGGAGAATGTCTACAAACGGCTGCGGGAAAACTATGCCCGTCCCAAAGCCGAACGGGAGAAATGCCTGAAGGTGGTTTACGACGCCTCGCGCGAAATCCGCGTCTCCATCGTGAACGCCACTTTCATCACCATCGTCGCCTTCGTGCCGCTCTTCCTCCTCGGCGGAATGGAGGGACGCATGCTCAAACCGCTCGGCATCGCCTTCATCATCTCGCTGCTGGCCTCGCTGCTGGTAGCCGTGACGCTGACACCGGTCATGTCGAGCTACATGCTGACTTCGGAACGTGCCCTGAAACGGAGCCAGAAGGAACCTCCCGTCACGCGGTTCTTCAAGCGCATCTACGGCAAGGCACTCACCTGGACACTCGGTCACCGCAAGACGGTGCTTGCGGGAGTGGTCACCCTCTTCGTCGGCGCCGCCATCGTTTTCAGCACCTTCGGCAGCAGCTTCTTGCCGCCCTTCAACGAAGGTTCGCTGACCATCAGCGTCGCCACGATGCCGGGCGTATCGCTCGAAGAGTCCGACCGCATGGGACGGATGGTAGAGGAAATCCTCCTCGAAATACCGGAAATACAGACCGTGGCCCGCAAGACCGGCCGCGCCGAACTCGACGAACACGCCCTCGGCGTAAACGCATCGGAACTCGAAGCGCCGTTCGTGCTGGACAGGCGTTCGCGCGACGAATTCCTGGCCGATGTCCGCCACCGGCTGGGCGACCTGAAGGGACTGACAGTGGAGGTAGGCCAGCCCATCTCGCATCGTATCGATGCCATGCTCTCCGGAACGAAGGCCAACATCGCCATCAAACTCTTCGGTGAAGACCTCAACCGGATGTATGCCCTCGCCACGCAGATAGGCCGCTCCATCGCCGGCGTAGAGGGCATCGCCGACATCAGCGTGGAACAACAGGTGGAGCGTGCGCAGCTCAAAATAACGCCGCGGCGCGAGATGCTCGCCCTGTACGGCGTCACCATGCCGCAATTCAACGAATACATCACTACGGCACTGGCCGGACAGGCCGTATCGCAGGTCTACGAAGGCAACAATACCTTCGACCTGACGGTCAAGGTAGCCGACGACCGCCGGAACACGATAGAGAAGATAGGCAACCTGCTGATAGACGGCAACGGAGCGAAGATACCGCTCAGCTACATCGCCGACATCGAATCCTCCTCGGGTCCCAATACGGTAAGCCGCGAAAACGTGAAACGGAAAATCGTCGTATCGGCCAATGTGGTCGGAGGCGACCTCGGCGGTGCGGTGGAAGCCATCCGGCAGGCCGTAGACCGGGACATCGTCCTTCCGGAAGGATATTACGTGGAGTACGGCGGACAGTTCGAGAGCCAGCAGTCGGCCTCGCGCACGCTCGTCTTCGCATCACTGCTCGCCATCCTCGTAGTCTTCATGCTCCTGTTCCAGGAGTTCAAGAGCGTCCCGCTCTCCACCATGATAATGGTAAACCTGCCCTTTGCGCTCGTGGGCGGCGTAGTCAGCATCTGGATAACCTCGGATGTCGTGAGCATCCCCTCCATCATCGGATTCATCTCGCTCTTCGGTATCTCGGTACGCAACGGCATCCTGCTCGTATCGCGCTACAACCAGCTCCGTGCGGAGGGGTGTACGCTGTACGACGCGGTCGTACACGGTTCGCTCGACCGCCTCACCCCCATCCTGATGACCTCGCTCACCACGGCCCTCGCCCTCATCCCCCTCGCGGTGAACGGCGACGTCTCCGGCAACGAGATACAGAGTCCGATGGCCCAGGTGATACTGGGCGGTTTGGTCAGCTCCACCCTGCTCAACGGCTTCGTCATGCCCATCATGTACATACTGGTCACTACCCGAACCGAAAAGCGGAAACTCCGGCGAACAGGCGGAGAGTTATTAACCGACAAATGCAGTCAAAATGAATAGAACGCTCATCATAACCGTCGCCGCAGCGCTCCTGGCGGCGACACCCGCCGTCGCACAGGACGACCTGCGGCGCGTACTGGAAAGCGTGGAACGCAACAACCTCACCCTGCAGGCCGAAGCGCATGCAACTGCCGGCCGCACCTTCGAAGCCCGTACGGGCAACTCGCTCGAACCGCTGTCGGTCTCATACTCCTCGGCGGGAGACTCTCCGCAGGCGCTCGGCAAGGAGGGGGAACTGGAGGTTTCACAGTCGTTCGACCTGCCCATGCTCTACGCCACCCGAAGCCGGATAGCCCGGACGCTGGCACAGCAATACGAAACGGAATATCTCGCCCTGCGGCAACAAATCCTGCTGGAGGCCAAGGAAGTCTACCTCGAACTCTGCGCCCTGCACGGTATCATGGAACTCAACAGGCCGCGCCTGGCTGCGGCCGAGCACATGGCCGCCCTGTTCGCCTCGCGCTACGAAACGGGCGACGCCACGGCCATCGACAAGAATCGCACGGAGGTCGAATACCTTCTGCTGAAAGAGGAGCTCTCGGCCGTGGACATGCGGATGATTGAGCTGTCGCAGCGGTTGGCCGTACTCAACGGCGGGGAGATGCCCGAATGCGGCTATACGATGCCGCCGGCCGAAGAGCAGATGCCGCTGGAGGTCCTGCTGGCCGACTGGGAGGAGTATGCCCCCGAACTCACGGCGCTCCGCCTGCAGGAGCAGGGGGCGCGCTACGACGTCCGCCTCAGCAGGCAACAGGCGCTCCCGAAAGTCGAATTGGGCTATAAATACGAATACGGTACGGGAGAGCATTTCAACGGCTTCACGGCGGGACTGAGTATTCCGATACTCTCCAACCGCCACAACGTGAAGCGGGCGCATGCCATGGAGCAGGCCGCGAAGGCCAACACCGAGTCTGCTCTGGCCCAGCAACGCAGTTCGGTCAGGGAGCTCTATCTAAAAGTGGATTACACGGGGCGGCTGCTGGAGTCTTTCGGCGGCCTGCCCGATGCCGCCGGATATATCGACATGCTCGGCCGGACGCTCGAAGCGGGCCAAATCAACATCGTGGACTACTACTCGGAGCTCGACACCTTCTATTCCGCACTCGAAACGCGCATACGGACCGACCTCGAATACCGGCTGGGACTGGCCCGCCTGAACGTCATCTACATGTGACCGCGAAAGACGTACCATCCCGGCCCGCCGACGGGCCCGAAGAGCAGCGAGGCGCAGTCCGTTCGGTTGCGCCTCGCTGTTTCCCTGCCCGCAGAGAATGCCCGATTCCCGTCCCCGTGCAGGAAAATCGGCCGGAAACCTCCGCTGCATGGCGGATATTCCACACCCGCGCATTACCTTTGCGGCGAAAAAACACCGGATAAACGACCGATGAGAACGACAGAAGAACTGAAAGAGATAACGGCTTTCATTGCGGAATATGCGACATGCCTGCTCGGTTCGGGGGTACACACTTCACGCGTGCTGCGCAACTCGTCGCGCATAGGGGAAGCCTTCGGGCTGCGGATACACATGACGACACTCTCCAAGACCATCGTTCTCACCGTATTCGACGACTCGGGTACAGGCAGCGCAAACACCGAAGTGCTCTCCATTCCGACACTTCCCATCTCTTTCGAGTACAACTCCGAACTCAGCGCCCTGAGCTGGGAGGCCTACGACAACCGCATGCCGCTTGCAGAGCTCAGGGAACGGTACCGGGAAATCATCTCGCGTCCGAAGATGTCGCCCCGCCTGATACTCCTGCTGGTCGGTCTGGCCAACGGCGCATTCTGCAGGCTGTTCGGCGGGTCGTGGGGCGCCGTAGCCACGGTGATACTGGCCACGCTGCTGGGCATGTTCATCCGCCAGCAGATGCAGAAGCGCCACTACAACCACTTCATCGTCTTCATGGTATCGGCTTTCTCCGCCTCCATGTTCGCCTCTCTGACCCTCATTCCCGGATGGACGCCCGACATCGCCATCGGTACGAGCGTCCTGTTCCTCATACCGGGCGTCCCGCTCATCAACGGCATCATCGACATCCTCGAAGGGCACACGGTCACGGGAACCTCGCGGCTCATACAGGCCACGCTGCTGGTCATCTGCATAGCGACCGGGCTCGCAGTGCCCCTGCTGTTATTCATGAAGAACCTGCTATGATAACGGATATCATTACGGACGGCCTGCTGGCGGCGATAGCGGCAGTAGGCTTCGGGGCCATCTCCTACCCGCCCCGGAAAGCATTCAAATACATAGCCATACTGGCGGCAGCCGGCCATGCGCTGCGCTACACGCTGATGAATTACGCCGGTATGGACATCGCCTCCTCGTCGTTCTGCGCCTCGCTGGCCATCGGCCTGCTGGCATTATGGTTCGGACGCCTGTCGCACTGTCCGCTGACAGTGCTCTACATTCCGGCCCTGCTGCCCATGATACCGGGAATGTATGCCTACAAGAGCGTCTATGCACTCGTCAAACTCATGCAGAACCTCGGCGACTACACCATGTCGGACATCTACATCAACCAGTTCTTCGTCAATGCGACGGTGACGGTCAGCGTCGTTTTCCTGCTTGCGGGCGGAGCCACGCTGGTGATTTTCCTCTTCCCGAAAAAGGCCTACTCCATGACGCGCCGGAAAACATGGACTTCACCGAGGCGGGAATCGCCTTCACCGAAGTAACGGAAGGCACGGTACGACCATGCAGCAGGGGCACCGCTTGGTGCCCCTGCTGCATGGTCGTATCTCCGATTACTAATAACGGTAAATCTCCGACTTGTACGGGCCCTCGGGACTCACGCCGATGTAGGCGGCCTGTTCGGGCGTAAGACGCGTGAGGTGTACGCCGAGCTGTTCGAGATGGAGGCGGGCCACCTCTTCGTCGAGGTGCTTGGGCAGACAGCGAACACCCGGCACAGGATTCTCCCGCCCGGCCCAAAGTTCCATCTGGGCGAGCGCCTGGTTGGTAAACGAATTGCTCATCACGAATGACGGATGGCCCGTAGCGCATCCCAGATTCACGAGGCGTCCCTCGGCCAGGACGAAAATCGCATGTCCGTCCGGGAAGGTATATTTGTCCACCTGCGGTTTGACGACGCTCTTGGCCACCGCCCTGTCACCGTCGAGCCGCGCCATCTGTATCTCGTTGTCGAAGTGGCCGATATTGCACACGATGGCCTGGTCGCGCATGCCGTACATGTGTTCGAGGGTGATGATATCGCGGTTGCCGGTACAGGTCACGAAGATGTTGCCCTCCGCGAGCGCCTCCTCGACAGTCTTCACCTCATATCCCTCCATGGCCGCCTGCAGGGCGCATATCGGGTCTATCTCGGTCACGATTACCCGTGCGCCGTAGGAACGCATGCTCGCGGCACACCCCTTGCCCACATCGCCGTAACCGCACACGACGACCACCTTGCCGGCAATCATCACGTCCGTAGCCCGCTTGATGCCATCGGCCAGCGACTCGCGGCAGCCGTACAGGTTGTCGAATTTGCTTTTGGTTACCGAATCGTTCACGTTGATGGCCGGAACCATCAGCTCGCCCCGTTCCTGCATCTGATAGAGGCGGTGCACCCCGGTCGTCGTCTCCTCCGAAACGCCCTTCCACTCCGCCGCAAGACGGTGCCATTTCGTACTGTCCTCGGCCAGACACCGGCGCAACGTCTCCACGATAACCGCCTCTTCATGCGAGGCAGGTTCGCCGTCGAGCGACGCGGCATCGCACTCGGCCGCGAATCCCTTATGAATCAACAGCGTCGCATCGCCGCCGTCATCCACGATAAGATGGGGACCTGCACCGCCCGGAAAGGTCAGCGCCATGGCCGTGCACCACCAATACTCTTCGAGGCTCTCCCCCTTCCATGCGAAGACGGGAATGCCCCGCTCGGCGATGGCCGCCGCGGCATGGTCCTGCGTGGAGAAGATGTTGCAGCTACACCAGCGCACATCGGCACCGAGCTCGACCAGCGTCTCAATCAGCACCGCGGTCTGTATGGTCATGTGGAGCGACCCCATGACACGGGCGCCGGCCAACGGCTTTTGCGGAGCATACTTGCGCCGGACGGCCATCAGCCCCGGCATCTCCTTCTCCGCTATCTCTATCTCTCTCCTGCCCCAACCGGCCAGTGACATATCAGCCACCCGATAGGGTATCGACTTATCCAAGAACATTCTATCTCTGTTTTTTAATATTTTTAATATATACCTACCATCTAATAAAATACACGCATAACAACGTCTTAATTATACAATAAACATCAAAACGCACCCAACCAATAAATCGATATCCGCAATCAAAGTCCTACATTATTAAAATATTTTATAACAGCCAGTCGGTCATCGGCCAACTGCCGACGCAACTCGTCGAGGCCGGCGAAACGGCGTTCGGGTCTGATATAACCGAGCAGGAATATCGCCACCGGTTCACCGTAAATATCGCCGTCGAAACCGAACAGGTTGGCCTCCGCGAAACGGCCTGCACCGTCGCCTACCGTAGGCCTCGTCCCTATATTGACCATGGCCCGGTAAAGTGCCCCGCCCACGCGTACCTCCGCCGCATAGACTCCGTCCTGCACGGGCATCTCCGCCGCGACGGGAATGTTGGCGGTAGGAAAACCGAGCTTGCGCCCGATGCTGTTGCCGCGCACCACCTTGCCTCTTATCTTGTGTACCATACCAAAAATCTTTTACGCAACAAAGTTATGAAAATATGACACGCATCACGCCCCCCGAAACGGCTTTTCGTTCTTGTCCGGCAACGCCGGCTTCGCTATCTTTGCGAAGATGCGTTCCGTCCCGCACACGGACAGAACCTAATGAATCGCCGCCATATGAAATACACACTCTCTTTCTTGCTGTTTCTGCTTGCCGCCGCGACAGTCACCGTACCGGCCGCGGGACAGCATGCCGATGCACGAATCGGCGCACTGCTGAACTCCGGCGACTATTTCACCCTGCGTGAAGTGCTGCCCCGACAGGCAGACAGCATCGCGTCGCCCGTCGTGCGCGGGATGGCCGAAACACTGGTCGGCACCTTCTTCAACCGGCCGGCCGATGCCCTCGCAGCCGTATCGGAACTGTTGGAGACATACGGCGACGAACTCGGGCCCGACAATGCGACGAGCATGGTCTTCATGGCCCTGCTCGACCTCTTCATGCTCGACCGGTACGCCGCTGCGGCGGAACTCACGGACGACTTCATTGCCGATACAGACGGCAGTCTGCCTGACGAACTGCTTTTTAGCCTCGAATTTTTCCGGCGCACGGGGCACGCCCTGGCCGGACGTCCGGCCCCGGAGCTCGTCATGCCCGAAGGCGGCACCTGCGTACCCTACCGGCTCGACAGCGTAGGCCGCGGCCGCATCATGACCGTACCGGTACACATCGGGGGCAACGTCCGCGATTTCGTCTTCGATACGGGCGCAGCACAATTCAACTTCGTCTCCGAAAGGTTCGCCCGCGAGAACGGAATACGGATGATTGCCGACTCGATTCCCGTCGCGGGTATCGGCCGGGGGTGGGTCGGACTCGGCGTGGCCGACAGCCTCGCCGTGGGCGGTATCGTGATGCGAAACCCCGTTTTTCTGATATCTCCGCCCGACCAGGCGACGGACACCATCGAGGTCATCAGCGCGGTGCTCGGCAACGCCTTCATGCGCAAGGCGGAGCGCTTCACCATCGACAACCGCACACGGCACATCGTCTTTCCTGCCGAACGGACGCTGCACGCGGACGGAACGAAAAGGATGGCGAACATGATGCTGAACAGCTTCCAGCCCTACGTCCGTATCCATGCGGACGGTATCCCCCTGTTGTTCCATTTCGATACGGGCAACGTGGCGACGACCCTCTACCCCCCATATTACGAACTCTTTCGGGAACAGGTAGACTCCTGCGGCGTCGAAGATACGGTGCGCATCGGGGGATTCGCCGGTGTCGCCGAGAATGTATGCTACCGGCTTCCCTCCGTGGAATTCACGCTGGAGGGCGTTCCTTTCACACTCCGCGACATCGACGTACTGCCATCCGGAAGCGCCGGTGCCACGGCCGGTTCGGAGGCCGGTTCGCTGGGCACGGATTTCGCGACCGCTTTCGACACACTGACGGTGGACTACACGAGCTGTACCGTCCTGGGAGAAAACGTCCCGTAACGGCAACCGCCGCAACCGGGGACGGACGCTCCGCACGGGACAGCGACACCTTTCTCCGCCGGTATCGTTACGCGGGTTGCGCGTTTTTTCGTAAATTGCGGCGTTTTCATCCACTACCAACCAATTTCCACCTATGCAGGAGATAAACCACAAAAAGGGCAAGATATACTACTCCATGGGCGAAGTGGCGGAGATGTTCGACGTGAATCCTTCGCTGCTGCGCTACTGGGAACAGGAGTTCGACATTCTCAAACCGCACCGGAACAAAAAGGGGAACCGCCTCTTCACGCCGAAGGATGTGGACAACATCCGCATCATCTACCATCTGCTCAAGGAGCGCAAGATGAAAATCGAGGTAGCCCGCAAGTACATCCGGGACTACCGCAAGGAGGTGGACCGCGATGCGGAGATTACCGAACACCTGATGAACATCCGCGCCATTCTGCTCGAAATCAAACAGGACCTTGCCTACGGCGGGGCAGTGGTGGACGACGACTGCGACGAAGAGCCCGTGGCTGTCCCTCAGCAATCCGAACGGGAAACCGTCGGAAAGGGGGACGAAGCGGGAGAAACGGACACCGGGACGAAAACGGGAACGGCCGCAGCGGCCGACCGTGCTCCCGAATCTGCCGCGCAGCCGACCGGGGAGACCCGGGAGAGAGCGGAGAGACCGGCCCCTGCCACGGCGGATACCAGGCCGCCCTTCGAGGAACAGGTACTCTTCGAGGTGGCCGTTCCGCTGGAACTGATGCAGGCGGGAAGAACGGCCGACGACGACGGGTTCGAATCGGCCCGTGCCGCCTTCGCCGGCGAAACTGCCGGCGAGGAGACCCCGCAGGAAGAGGAGCCTAAACCGAGGGTACAGGCCATCGAACAGACCCTGTTCTGACACCGGGACTGCGGGCAGGACTGCCCGCACCGGGCAAAGGCGTACGTCCGACCGAATTTTATTCCGACAATCCGAACCGACAATGAAAGTAAAAGAGATAACAGCCATTCTGGAAGAGGCCGCCCCGCTCTTCCTTCAGGAGAGTTACGACAATTCGGGGCTCCTCGTGGGCGACCCCGAAGCGGAAATCGACAGCGCCCTGATTTGCGTGGATGCGACCGAAAGTGTCGTTGCCGAAGCCGCCGAAGTGGGAGCGGGCCTCGTCCTCTCCCACCACCCGGTCATTTTCCATCCGCTGAAACGCCTCACCGGGGGCAGCTACATCGAACGCACGGTGGCCGAAGCCGTACGCCGCGGCATCGCGCTCTACGCCTGCCACACCAACCTCGACAGCGCCCCGGAGGGCATGAGCCGGATGTTGGGCAATCTTCTGGGGCTGCGGAACGTTATACTTCTCGAACCCACCGCCACGGAGATGCCCGGTTCGGGATTCGGAATCGTCGGCGAACCGGAACACGTGCTGCCGACGGAGGAGTTCCTGAGGACTGTACGCGACAGGCTCTCTCTCAAGTGCATAAGGTACAGCGGCATCACGCGGCCGACGGTTCGGCGCGCAGCCCTCTGCACCGGAGCCGGAGCCTCCATGATGTCCGCCGCCAAACGGGCGGGAGCCGACGTCTACCTCTCGGCGGATTTCAAATACAACGACTTCCTCGATGCCGACCGCGAACTCGTGATTGCAGACATCGGACATTTTGAGAGCGAATATTGCGCCATCGACCTTATCTATGAAATTATTAGAAAAAAAATGCCTACTTTTGCACTTCATAAGAGCATGCGGTCGGTCAATCCGGTGAACTATTTGACATAAAGCATATAACGACAAAACATATGGCAACAAGCAGAAGGACGGCAGACACTGTCGATTATTCGATGCAGGAGAAGATAATGGCGCTCTACGACCTCCAGAAAATCGACTCCAAAATAGACGAGATAAACAAGATAAAGGGGGTGCTCCCGACCGAGGTACAGGACCTCGAAGACGAAGTGGCAGGACTCCAGACGCGCATAGACAATATCAAGAGCGGAATCGACGAACTCAACCTGCAGGTCAAACAGTCCAAGGAGGACACCGAACAGGCGAAGATACAGATAGCCAAATACAACGAACAGCAGAAGAACGTCCGCAACAACCGCGAATTCGATGCCATCAGCAAGGAAATAGAGTATCAGGAACTCCAGATACAGCTCAACGACAAGCACATCAAGGAGTACACCGCGGAGATAAAGGTCAAGAAGAAACAGACCGAAGATGCCGCCGCCGTCCTCGAAGAGCGGAAAATAGACCTCGAAGCGAAACGTTCCGAACTCGAAAGCATCGACATGGAGACGGCCGATGAAATGGCACGCCTGCGCGAAGAAGAGACACGGGCGAGGGCCAAGATAGACGAACGGCTGCTTTCGGCCTATTCCCGCATCCGCTCCAACGTCCGCAACGGACTGGCCGTCGTTACCGTAAAGCGGGATGCCTGCGGAGGCTGTTTCAACCGGATACCGCCGCAGCGGCAGTTCGAAATCAGGCAGAACAAGAAAATCATCGTATGCGAATACTGCGGCCGTATCCTCGTTTCCGACGAGCTCGACCACGAAGAGGAGGCGTAGACCGTCCGCGCGACAGCAGAAAGACGAGAACCGGAGCACCCCAATGTAGGGTGCTCCGGTTCTCGTTTCGGCCGCTTCCGCTCCCGGCCTCCTGCTCTTCCGGGCAGCGTACATCCGCCATCCCACGGCAACCGGAAACCGGGAAACCCTGCCGGACAAAATCCCGCACCCGGAGACGAAACGGCCCGAAGCGTCACAAATCCGCAGCTCCGACCGACAAACTCGCATTAATTTATTACTTTTGTAAAGCAATCACCGCCACATGGGCAAACAGAAAAACGACAACAAGATACGCACCGGCCTCGGCTACCTGCTGAGAAACTTCACCAAGAAACACCGGGTGAGCGTCCGCGACCGGGAGCTCGAACAGGAGGTATGGTACATGTATATCAGTCCCATGCGGATGGTATTGGCCGTACTCGGCGTGCTGCTGGTCATGTTCGCCGTCGTGGTGACGGCCGTAGTGTACACACCGATACTCGATACACTGCCCGGCTATCCGGGTAAAAAAGCCCGGGAAATACTCCTCGCCAACATCGAGCGGATAGACTCGCTCGAATACAGCCTGCGCATCATGCAGGCATACAGCGATAACGTGGCGCTCATCATGGAAGGGAAGACGCCGCTGGCCGACCGACCGACCGACCGGGACGATACGCCGGCATCGGAAAAGGCGCTCGTTCCGCCCTCTGCGGCCGATTCGCTCCTGCGGGCACAACTGGAAGGCGACGGACGGTTCGCCCTGGTAAATGCCACAGTCACCCCCTCCGGAGCAGTCGTCCGGCGCATGGAGTTCATCGCCCCCGTGAAAGGGGAGGTCATCTCGCGGTTTGACCCGGGACGCAACATGTTCGGAACGGGCATCGTACCCGACGGAGCGCAACAGGTCGTTGCGGCGCAGGCCGGCACGGTGGTGATGAGCCAGTGGACACCCGAAGACGGCAACACGATACAGATACAGCACGGCGACAACTACCTGTCGTTCTACAAGCATAACTCCCAACTGCTCAAGCGGGTCGGCGACCGTGTCGAGACGGGAGAGGTCATCGGCTACGTGGAACCGGGCGTCGTGGACAACGCCACCCGCCCCTCCGGCGAGTTCATCTTCGAGCTGTGGGCCGACGGCCACCCGGCAGACCCGGAGAAATATGTGATATTCCAATAGCACGACCATGAAGCAAAGGATAGCATTGCTGGGCTCGACGGGTTCGATAGGCGAACAGACGCTCGACGTCGTACGTGCCCGCAGCGACCGGTTCGAAATTGCGGTTCTCACCGCATGCAGCAATTGGCAAAAGCTCGCCCGGCAGGCAGAGGAGTTCGCTCCCGATGCGGTAGTCATCGCCGACGAACGGTGGTACGGCGACCTGCGGGAAGCCCTCGCCCATCTGCCCGTCAAGGTCTATGCCGGTACGGAGGCCATCGAACAGGTCGTCCGGGGCGACAGCGCCGACGTCGTGGTGAATGCCCTGGTAGGGTATGCCGGTATGATGCCGTCGCTCGCTGCGGTAGAGACGGGCAAAAAACTCGCCCTCGCCAACAAGGAGAGCCTCGTGATAGCCGGCAAGCAAATCATCGAAGCCGCCGACAGGAACGGCGCGGCCATCCTGCCGGTAGATTCGGAACATTCGGCTATCTTCCAGTCGCTGGTCGGCGAAGTATCCCCCGCCCGCCGGCTCATCCTGACCGCTTCGGGAGGCCCTTTCCTGCACACTCCGAAAGAGCGGCTCTGCGAGGTGACGGTCGAACAGGCACTTCGTCACCCCAATTGGAGCATGGGCGCGAAGATAACGGTCGATTCGTCCACCATGGTCAACAAGGGCTTCGAGGTCATCGAGGCGCACTGGCTGTTCGGACTCCCGGCTGAGAAGATAGACGTACTCGTACATCCGCAGTCGGTCGTACACTCCATGGTAGAGTTCGCGGACGGTGCCATCAAGGCCCAGCTCGGCACACCCGACATGCGTCTGCCGATACAGTACGCACTCACTTTTCCCGAAAGGCCCGATTACGGCGGACAGCGTTTCGATTTCGCCCGAACCCCTTCGCTGACCTTCGAGGAGGTGGACGGCGACAAGTTCCCGGCGCTCGGCATCGCATACGAATGCCTGGAACGCGGAGGAACGGCTCCCTGCACCATGAACGCAGCGAACGAAGTGGCAGTAGCGGCCTTTCTTCAAGGACGCATCGGTTACAGCGACATCGTGCGGCTCATCGAACGGGCACTGGAACGGGCCGATTTTCTCCCCTCGCCCACCGTGGAGGATTACACGGCATGCGACCGCGAAGTGCGCGGCATGGTATCGGCCATGCTGTGACCCCATCGGCGGCCACACATCCGGACAATGAAGGCAACGGCCTAACGACCGCGAAAAAAGGCGGAAGGTTTGCGGAGGAAGGAACATACTTTTACAGGGTTTACACCGTTTGACTTACCGTAACGGCAGAGACGGGCCGACAGCCAAAGGACCCGCACCGACAGAGGACGACGCTTATGGATATACTTATCAAGGTACTGCAATTCATACTCAGCTTTTCGCTGCTGGTAATCATACACGAACTCGGACACTTCCTCTTCGCACGCATCTTCGGGGTGCGCGTCGAACAGTTCCAACTCTTCTTTGGCCGTCCCATCGCATCGTTCACCCGCCGGGGTACCCGTTACGGAATCGGCTGGATACCTTTCGGCGGATACGTCAAGCTCGCCGGGATGATAGACGAGAGCATGGATACCGAACAGATGAAGAGCGAACCCAAGCCGGACGAATTCCGGAGCAAACCCGCCTGGCAACGCCTGCTCATCATGGTCGGCGGCGTGCTGATGAACATTCTCCTCGCCCTGGTCATCTACATCGGCATCAGTTGGAAATGGGGCGAAAGTTACCTCTCCACGCGCGACATGACCTACGGTTACGTATTCAGCCCCCAGGGGGAGGAGATGGGTTTCCGTGACGGCGACCGCATCCTGTCGGTGAACGGCGAAACGTACGACGACTTCCGCCAACTGCGCATCGCATTGCTGCTCGAACAGAACTATACGGTCGAGGTGCTCCGCGACGGCGATACGGTAACGTTCCGGACACCGGTGGTTTCGGTGAACGACCTCGCACAGGATGCCGGTTTCATCTCGCCGCGCTATCCCTTCCTCATCGGACAGGTGGTCGAAGGAAGCGGTGCGGCCGAGGCCGGACTGCGGCAGGGCGACCGCCTCGTCGAACTCAATGGAGAACCGCTCGCCTATTTCGACCAATACACCGAACGGCTCCCGCAGCTCAGCGGCACCGTGGCCGAAGTCGGCATCGTCCGCGACAGTGCGGGCACATCGGTCGTCAGACATCTCCCGGTACGCGTATCCGACGACGGCAGAATAGGGGCGGCAGTGGACATGCTGGCCGTCACGCCCATCCACACGATGGACTACACCTTCTGGCAGGCGGTACCCGCCGGCACGAAACGCATCGGCGAAGAGATTGGAAGCTACTGGAAGCAACTGAAACTGGTCTTCCGTCCCCAGACAGAGGCTTACAAATCGCTCGGCGGTCCGCTCTCGATAGGCAGCATCTTCCCCGACGAATGGAACTGGCCGGCATTTTGGGAGATAACCGCCCTACTCTCCATCATCCTCGCCGTCATGAACATCCTGCCCATCCCGGCACTCGACGGCGGCCATGTGCTCTTCCTGCTGGTGGAGGTCATCACGGGCCGCAAACCGGGCGACAAATTCATGACGTACGCTCAGATAGCCGGCATGCTTCTTCTCTTCACGCTCATCATCTACGCCACGGGGAACGACATCTACCGGCTGTTCATCAAATAGTTTTCCGCCATGACCGAACTGGAAAAGATGCTCGCGGGCGAGATGCACGACATCACCGACCCCGAGGTGAGCCGGCTGAACCGGGAGGCCCGGCGCAAGCTCGAGAAACTGAACGCCACCTCCTGGCTCGACACGGTCCGTTACACGGAGGCCCTCACGGAACTCATTCCCGACCGGGCCCCCTCGTCGGTACTTATCACCCCCTTCTTCTGCGACTACGGATTCCGCATCCGCCTCGGCGAGAAGGTCTACATCAACGCGAACTGCACCTTCCTCGACGAGGGAGGCATCACCGTCGGCGCCCACACGCTCATCGGCCCCGACTGCAAACTCTACACCCCGATTCATCCGATGGATGCCGCCGAGCGGCGCAAACCCATCGAACGGGGAGCGGCCATCGAGATAGGCGAAGACTGCTGGCTGGGAGGAGGCGTCGTGGTCTGCCCGGGAGTAAAAATCGGCGACCGCTGCATCATCGGTGCCGGAAGTGTCGTCACGCGGGACATCCCGGACGACTCACTGGCCGCAGGCAATCCGGCAGCCGTCAAACGGAAACTCCGATAATCGAAACAAACTCCGAAAGCATACCCTCCGATGGCAAAGGTAAAAAAAGCATATTTCTGTACGGCCTGCGGGTACGAAGCGCCCAAATGGCTCGGCAAATGCCCTGCATGCGGCGAATGGAATACGTTTGCCGAGGAAGTGGTCAGCCGCGGCGACGAAAAACCGGCTCCCGGTTTCGCACGCGCCCAGACACGCCCCGTTCCCGTAGGGGAAATCGAGGAGGTACACCACCGGCGGCTCGACACAGGCAGCACCGAAGTGAACCGCGTGCTGGGCGGAGGCATGGTCAGGGGGTCGCTCGTACTGCTCGGCGGGGAGCCGGGCATCGGCAAATCGACCATGGCCCTGCAGCTTGCCCTCGGCAGCCGGGGGCTGCGAACACTCTACGTGTCGGGCGAAGAGTCGCCGCAGCAAATCAAGATGCGGGCAGGCAGGCTTCCCGGAGGCGACGGGGAATGCCTCGTCTACGCGGAAACCCTCCTCGAAGAGATAATCCGACAGGCCGAGGCCGTCCGCCCCGACCTGATGGTCATCGACTCCATCCAGACGATTTACAGTCAGGTACTGGAGTCTTCGCCCGGCAGCGTATCGCAGATACGGGAGTGCGCCGCCATGCTGCTTAAATACGCCAAAACGACGGGGACTTCCATCCTGCTCATCGGCCATATCACCAAAGACGGCACAATAGCGGGGCCCAAGGTGCTGGAACACATCGTGGACGTCGTACTTCAGTTCGAAGGCGACGGCAACAACGTCTACCGGATACTGCGCGGCATCAAGAACCGTTTCGGCGCCACCTACGAAATAGGCGTGTTCGAAATGCGCAACGAAGGGCTCGCAGAGGTCGCCAACCCGTCCGAAATCCTGCTCACCCACTACGACGAACCGTTGAGCGGCATCGCGGTAGGAGCAGCGGCAGACGGCATCCGCCCCTACCTCATCGAGGTGCAATCGCTCGTGGGCAACGCCGCATACGGAACGCCGCAACGCTCCTCCACAGGATTCGACATCAAGCGCCTCAACATGCTGTTGGCCGTGCTGGAGAAGCGCGTAGGCATGAAAATGTACCAGAAAGACGTCTTCCTGAACTTCGCCGGAGGTTTCAAGGTAGCCGACACGGGGCTCGACCTGGCCGTGGTATCGGCAGTCATCTCCTCCTATTTCGACCGACCGCTGGCTACGGGCGTATGCTGCGCGGGCGAAATAGGACTTTCGGGCGAGGTACGTCCCGCACCGCGCACCTATCAACGGATACTCGAAGCCGCCCGGCTCGGTTTCGGCCGTATCGTTGTATCGGGCTATTACCGCGACAAATCCGAGGTGCCCGGCGACATACGCATCGTCCGCGTCAGTCGTATCGACCAACTACCCAAGGCCATCTTCACCGAAGAGATGTAACGCTGCCATATACGGCCCGAGACAGTTACCGGTACTTCCGGAAGCGGCAGCCGAACGCCCGCCTTTTCCGCTCATCCTATCCGAAATCATTGCCATCGGACGCATTTATCCGATACGCAACCGAGATACATGTTATGCCCTGCACCCGCGACGGGTACGGAACCTGCGACAATCCTCCCCGAACGGCCAGGGCCGCAACGAATACCAAAAGACTTCAGTCTTGCCATACACGACACAAACGGAGGCCGAGACAGAAGAATCGAATACACCCGTCGTTTCGCCAATCTCCATTACCTGCCCGACACGATGGAATCGGCCTCAAATCCAATCCGGAAGCCTCCATCCGACACCGATTGTCGGAAGAAGCCGAACCGGAAAAATGTACGGAATATAGAGAAAAACATCCGGGGAACCTGCTGTTTCCCCGGATGATGATACAAGGCCGGAGGAATTCCTCCGGCCTTTCTGCCATATCCGGTTACCACCATTCCCCGACACGGAAGCCGGACGGACGTCACCACGGCCGCTCGGACGGATGCTGCGTCATTCGCCCAACTGTGATGCATCCAAATTGTCGTCCTCCTCGAAATCGGGCACCTCGAACTCCGAACGGCCGCCGAGCATGAACCGCAGATAGGTAATGGGCAGGCCCTGTTCACGAAATTTGCGCTCGTACGCCGTCTGGATGGAGAGGTCCGTATCAGCCATCCCCGTCCCGTAGATATCGTCACCGCAGGCCAACAGGGGCAGGGCATTGCGTTCGATGACCGCTTTCGTATATTCGTGGAGGTGACGCGAGTCGGTCTTCAGGTGTACGACACCGTCGGGCTTCAGAAACTTCGCATAGTAACCGAGGAACTGCGGTGAGGTCAGGCGCTTCTTCACACGCTGCTTCTTGAGCTGCGGGTCGGGAAAGGTTATCCATATCTCATCCACCTCTCCCGACGCGAAGAAAGAGTTGATGAACTCGATACGCGTGCGCAGGAAAGCGGCGTTTGCCATCCCCCTCTCGGTAGCGGTTTTGGCACCGCGCCACATGCGGGCCCCCTTGATGTCGATACCGATATAATTCCGGTCGGGATTGCGCTCGGCCAGCGCTACGGTGTACTCCCCTCTTCCGCAGCCGAGTTCGAGAATTATCGGATTCGGATTACGGAAAAACTCATCGTGCCAATGCCCCTTGAGCCGGTACTCCTTGCCGAAGACCTCCTCGAAATCGGGCTGCACCATATTGGCGAATGTCAGGTTCTCCTGGAACCTGCGGTATTTATCTTTTCCCATGCTCGGTTTCTGTTATCTCTATGCCTACGGCACGCAAGCCGCGCACCGGCGTACCGGACGTATGACTGACCGCGAAACGGTAGGTTCCCTCACGCCGTAGGACGCCATGCGACCGGAACGTCCGCTGCCGAACCGTACCCTCCGCCGCATCCGTTCCGAACGGCAGGACAACCCGTTCGATAAAGAGCAGCGAATCGGGCGTATGCACCGTTATCTCCAGAGGAAGCGAGTCGCACCCGGCAGAGCACCGGCCCCCCGTAACGGCAAAAACCGACAATTCCCTCAACGACACGGTATCCGAATTGACGAACGATACCTCCCGCTCCTCAACGCTCTTCCATCCGCACGGGTTTACCGCTACGGCCCTACTCTCCGGCCGACCGGAGCACCCCGCCGACAACAACATGCAACATAAAGCCATTACGGCACAATATCGTACGGTCCGCATATCCGGGAAGCAATTACTAATATTTTTTCAATACAGCGCAATAATTAATAAAAAACAACACAAACCGCATCCGTATTTTTAAAAATCCCCTCACTTCTTCCCGGCTGAAAACCGCCAGAAATCACTCTTTCCCGGCAACCGAAGATTCGCTACCGTTGTTCCGGGCATTTTCGCCGCCCGTCCCGTCGGCAGTACGCTGCGGACGGGCAGAACCGTTCGTCTCCCTCTCCGCACCGGAAGCGGGTTTTCCCTCCTGTTCCGCCGGCTGTTTCATACCCGCCGGCCGGTCGCCGCGACGGTTATCGCGACTGCCTTCCGCCCCGTTGGGTGTCTGACGCTGGGGTTTTCCCTGACCGTTCTGCCGGCCGTTGCTTCCCTCGCGGCGGCGGTTGTTTCCGCCGTTGCTCCGCGCACCTTCGCCGCCGGCCCCTTCGGCGGTACGCTGCTGCGGACGGGCAGAACCGTTCGCCTCTCTCTCCGCACCGGAAGCGGATTTTCCCTGCTGTTTCGCACCCGCCGGCCGGTCGCCGCGACGGTTATCACGACTGCCTTCCGCCCCGTTGGGTGTCTGACGCTGGGGCCTGTCCTGACCGTTCTGCCGGCCGTTACTTCCCTCGCGGCGGCGGTTGTTCCCACCGTTGTTCCGCACGACTTCGCCGCCGGCTCCTGCGGCAGTACGCTGCTGCGAAACGCCTCCGTCCGGAACACTTCCGCCGCCCGCGCCGTTTTTCGCCTGACGCTGTCCCTCCTGCCGCGGCCGCTGTCCGTCGCCACGCTGTTCGTCCCTGCCACGGCCGCCGCGCGATTTCTTCTTTTTCCGGGTGTTGTCGAAACGGGTGATGCTGTCCTCCCCGATGACATTCACGAAACCGGGGTCCACCTCCTGCCGCGGAGCGGCTCCCGCCGCTTCGAGCCTGTCGGGTTTGATGCCCCTGGCATTCATTTTCATGATTTCACGCACCCGTTCGACAGGCAGCGACACGAGACCGGCCATAGAGCCCGGCGCACTGCTGAAACTCATGGTACGGGCAAGGATATCGTTCTTGACGAAATAGTAGTCCCCGTCCAGAGCCTGGAGAGGTTCCGACACACGCGGAAACTCCTTCCGGGCATCCATATAATCGTCGTATTCATATACGAGACAGCATTTCAATTTGCTGCACTGCCCCGCCAGCTTCTGCGGATTGAGCGATATGTCCTGCGTACGGGCGGCATTGGTGGTCACGGACATGAAACTCGATATCCAAGAAGCGCAGCACAGTTCGCGGCCGCAGGAACCGATGCCTCCGATGCGCCCGGCCTCCTGCCGCGCACCTATCTGCTTCATCTCCACCCGTATGTGAAAGACCTCCGCGAAAACTTTGATAAGCTCGCGGAAATCCACCCGTTCGTCGGCGATATAGTAAAAGATGGCCTTTATCTTGTCACCCTGATATTCGACATCGCCTATCTTCATGTTGAGATTCATCTCGGCGGCTATCTGCCTCGCCTTTATCATCGTACCATGCTCGAGAGCGATGGCCTCCTGCCACTTCTCGATGTCATACGGCTTGGCCTTGCGGTAAATCTTCTTGAACTCGCCGTTCTGCGGATTGAAGCCCACGCGGCGCATCTGCCTGGCCACCATATCGCCCGACAGGGAGACGATGCCGATATCATGCCCCGGAGCGGCCTCTACGGCCACGATGTCGCCCTCTTTCAGAGAGAGACCGTTGACATTCTGGTAGTATCCTCTGCGGGTATTCTTGAACCGCACCTCGTATATGTCGCCGGGCAGCGTGTCGGGGTAATCTTTCAGCCAGTCGGTCACATGCAGTTTGAAGCAGCCCTCGCATACGCCGGCGGAGAGCTCCTCGCCTCCACAGCCGCAAAATTCGCAGCCCCTGCCCATATCGAGCGTACAGTCCTTTTTATCTTTCTTATCTTGAAACAGTTCCATTTGTCGTTCCGTATTTGTCAAACGTATGAAAAGCGGATATACGGCTAAGCCGCCGGGGAGCCGCACACCCTTCCCCGTATTTTACAAAGATACTCAGACTGCGGATAAATACCGCTGCCGAGCCCCTTTTTCCATGCTGTTTTTATTCCGCATGCACAACGGACGCACTGCGCTTCATCTGCTTCCGGTAACGGGCATTGTAAAGTACCGCAGCGACTGCCAGGCCTATGATGAGCCCCATCCACAATCCCGAAGCACCGACCTCCGTACCGAACGCGAGGCAGTACCCTATCGGCAGGCTGATGACGATGTAGGAGATGAATGATATCCACATGATGCTCTTTACGTCCTGAATACCGCGCAGAATGGCGACCGAACTCGCCTGCAGGCCGTCCGATATCTGGAACACGGCGACGAACACCAAAAAACGGGCCGCCATCTCTATCACTTCCGGGTCGGAGGTGAAGAGCATCGGAATATAGCGCCGCAGCGAAATGAACAGCAGCGCCGTCACGGCGTTCCACATCAGACCCAGTCGGTATGCCGTCCCCGCATAGCGCCTTATCTCGCACCAGTCGCGCTGGCCGTAGGCATGGCTGACGCATATCGTGACGGCAGAACCGATTCCCAGGATTATCATGAAGGCGAAATTGGAAATCACCGAAGCTATCTGGTTGCCGGCCATCTCCACCGTTCCCACCCATCCCATCATGATGCCCGTCAGGGCAAAGGCACTGCCCTCCATGAACATCTGGAGCGATATCGGCGCCCCCACGCGGATAAGGGAACGTATCATCTCCCATGAGAAATTCTCTCTGCGGAACAATCTGAAATAGCGGTAGAAACTGTCGCGGCGATAAAAATAGACGATGATGAGAACGGGTGTCAATACACGGGAAATCAGTGTCGCAAGTCCGGCCCCTGCGGCACCCATCTCGGGAAACCCCCAATGACCGTAGATGAACAGCCAGTTAAAGACGACATTGATGGCGTTGGAAGTGATGATTATCGCCATCGCCACCTTGGTGTTGCCCACCCCTTCGAGGAACTGCTTAAAGGATGCGAACACCATGAATGGGATGACCGAAACGGCCACATAGCCGAAGTACGGCACGGCCTGCCGGACAACCTCGGGCGACTGTCCCATGTGCCACATGAAGGGACGCACGGCCATGGCCAGCAGAAAGATGCAGACGCCCATGCAGCCGTAGAAGAGGATGGAGTTCTGAAGATAGGCGGCCGACTTGCGATGGTTGCTCACGGAGTACATCTCTCCGACCAGTGGCGTCAGTCCGAGCGACATCCCCGTCCCGAGGACGAAAAGCATGAAGAACACCGCGTTGGCAAACGACACGCCCGCAAGCGGCACGGCACCGAGCCGGCCTACCATGGCGTTGTCCACAAGCTGTACGAGTATCTGTCCCGCCTGCGAAAGTATGACGGGAAAGGCAAGAGTCAATACCCGCCTGTAATATCCTGAACGGTTGAATTTTTCCATTAGTGAAACCTTTGCATCGCCCCCGCCGGGCTTCCGGCGGCCCCGTTCCGCATCCTTCGCGGTCGGGCGGCATCCGGTCCGTACCGGTCGGTCAAGGAAGACTGCCCGCCAGCGTTCCCACCGCTCCGGGACACTCCGCCGCAACGGAGCGTCATGCGTAGAACCCCTCCCCCGCAAAGCAGCGGCACACGGAACCATTGTTCTATAAGCCCCGCAAAAGTACTGAAAATTTCCGCAGCCGCCAACCGTATAATACGCCGGCAGAAAGGGAAGAACATACACAGGGCGCACCCTGTCTCCACGGTGCGCCCTGTCCTACGGCCGCCGCATGCCTCAGTCGATTACCCTGCCGAGCTGCGCATCGACCGACTGCATGAACTCCTCGTAATTGTCGGGGGCGAGCCTGTTCTCGTAGAGCAGCAGCATACCCGGCAGCATGCAGCGAAGCCCCTCCTCCACGGCAGCCGCCTCTCCGGCCGTGTAGGTTCCGTCGGCAATGCATTCCGCCAGACGGGGTTCGCACAGCCTGCCGAGGAGCCCCGTGATAAGGGCCGCCGTCTCGGTACGGTCGCCGAAGCCGCCGAGCCGTTCCAGAAAGAAGAGCTCGAAAACTCCCGGATACTCCACGAAATACTCCACATAAGCCCGGGCCGTTCGACGCAGCCCCTCCCTGCCGGGAGCGCCCCCCTCCGTCCGGGCTGCCACGAAATCGCCGACCTCCTGACAGAAATCCTCCACACAACGGAAAAGCAAGTCGTTGATATCCTTGAAATAGTTATACAGCGTCGCATAGGAATAGCCGGCGCGGTATGCCACATTGCGTACGCTCACGCCTTTCAGCCCCTCCGCCCTGAGCAGATTCTTGGCCGCATCCAGAAAATAGGTCTTTATCCTCTCTTCCTGAATCTGTCTGTTTCTCATTTTCCAATCCCTTTCTTCTAAACGTTAACAATTTCCACCTGCGTGGACACGATACCGGCAATGCGTCTTACGCAGCCGGCCCTGCATCGGGAGCAACCGCCCCTCTCTGAAAATGCGCCCCCTCGTCGCGCAAGGGGGCGCACCACAAACACAAAAACTAATATTGAAGAGAAAAACATTTCCCGTTCCGGTTTCCCGGAATAAGCGGTCCGTCTCGGATTCGCTTTTCATCAGGCGGAAGCCCACGGGACTTCCGCCTCTCCTCCCGGCATGTCACAAACCATCTCAATACCCGCCGGTACGGCACGCAAGCCGCCGGTACCGGCCCTGTCCGAATGCCGGAAGTCATTCCATCCGGTACGCAGAGCGCACCCTATACTTTCACCTATGCTATGTGGGGATGACCCGCCGGTGCCCGGCGCACGAGCGCAACACGTCCGCCGACAAACTCGACCGATACCGTATCCCCTCCGCAGACCTCCTCGCCCACTATCATCCCGGCGAGAGGCTCCTCGACATATTCGAGCAACATCCGCCGGAGCGAACGGGCTCCGTAACGCGGCTGGAAGCCGAGCGCCGCAAGCTCCTCGCGGGCATCTTCGGAGAGCTCCAGCGTATAGCCCATCGCAGCAGCCCGTTTCGCAATCCGCCCGAACTCGATATCGACTATGCGCTTCACGTCGTCGAGCGAAAGCGTATTGAATACCACGATATCGTCTATGCGATTGATGAACTCCGGAGCGAAGGTATCCTCCAACGCACTCCGATAGTCACCGTCGCCGTTCTGTTCCTCCAGGGTGCAAAGTCCGGGCGCATCGTAGCCTATAACGGGCGGACGGGAGGCTGCACGGCGCGAGCCCACATTGGAAGTCATGATTATCACCGTATTCCGGAAATCCACCTTTCGGCCGAGCCCGTCGGTAAGCTGTCCCTCGTCGAAGAGCTGGAGCATGATGTTGAACACGTCGGGATGAGCCTTCTCTATCTCATCGAACAGCACCACCGCATAGGGTTGGCGGCGTACCGTTTCGGTCAGTTGTCCACCTTCGCCGTATCCGACGTATCCAGGCGGAGAACCGATGAGGCGGCTCACGTTGTGTTTCTCGGAATACTCGCTCATATCTATCCGCACCAGCGCATCGCGCCTGCCGAACATCCACTGCGAAAGTTCCTTGGCCAGCAGCGTCTTCCCTACGCCCGTAGGCCCCACGAACATGAACACGCCGATGGGTTTGCCCGGGTCCTTGAGTCCAGCCCGCGAACGCTGTATCGCCTTCGTAACCTTGCCGATAGCTGCGTCCTGCCCTACCACGCGGGACGCCAGATGGCCGTACATATCCCTGAGTCGGGCCCGTTCGTCGCCGGAGACCTCCTGTACCGGTATCCCCGTCATGGCGCTTACCGCTTCGCGGATATTTTCGGGCGTGACCAGACCGGGACTGAGACGTACTTCGCGCTGCCAGTCAGCCCTGATTTCCTTTATCTTGTCTGCAAGCGCAATCTCCCTGATACGGGCCTTGGCCGCGGCTTCGTAATTCATCCCCTTGGCCGCCGACCGCTTCTCCTCCCCTGCAGCCTGAAGCGCTTCCTCGAGCTCCGAAATGGCCTCGGGTTCGTGACGGGCGAAAAGACGCGCCTTGGAGCCCGCCTCATCGAGCACATCAATGGCCTTGTCGGGGAAATACCGGTCCGTCACATACCGGTCGGTCAACTCCACACATGCGGCGAGGGCCTCGTCCGAATACCGGACGTGATGGTGCTGCTCGTACCGCTCCCGAAGCCTGTGGAGAATCCGCAGGGTATCCTCCCTGGAAGTAGGTTCCACCACTATCTTCTGGAAACGCCGCTCAAGCGCCCCGTCGTGCTCGATGCTCTCCCGGTATTCGTCGAGCGTGGTAGCCCCGATACATTGCAGTTCGCCTCGGGCGAGCGCCGGTTTGAGGATGTTTGCCGTATCGAGTCCGCCCTGCGTGGCACCTGCTCCCACGATGGTATGTATCTCGTCAATGAAGAGAATGACATCCCTCTCTCTTTTCAGGCCCTCCATGAACTCCTTGACACGCTCCTCGAACTGTCCCCTGTATTTGGTGCCTGCCACCAGCGACGCCACATCGAGCGAAAAGACACGCTTGCCGTAAAGTGACGGCGGTACGTCGTGCGAAACGATGCGCAGGGCGAGCCCCTCCACTATCGCACTCTTGCCCACACCCGCCTCGCCTATGAGTATCGGGTTGTTTTTCTTGCGCCTGCCGAGTATCTGGATGAGCCGGTCAATCTCCGTCTCCCGCCCAATCACCGGGTCCACCCCGCCCGCAGCCGCAGCGGCGGTCAGGTCGGTTCCGTATTTTTCAAGCTCCTTCAGCACGGATTTTCCATGGGGCTTGACGTCGTTCCGTTCCGTATCCTCTTCATCCGGCCGCTCCCGGCCGTCGCCTGCCGTACCGCCGTATCCCGTATCCTTGGGATCAATCCGGAGAATACGGATGTTGCGCAGCGCATTCATCTCCATATAGTAGTCCTCGTCGAACGGCAGGTCGGAAATCATCTCCGCCACCAGATTCCGGGGAATATTGAACGTACTCAAAACCCGGGAGCTGGCGAATTTCCTGCTCCGGAGCAGATAAAGCAGGAAATGGCCCGTATTGACGAGCGGCTCGCCCCCTTCCTGCCCGAATTCGGCGCATACCTTTCGGAGCGCCGCCATCAGATTGTCGTATAGTTTTCTGTCGGCCGCGATGTTCTCCTGCGTCGCGCTTTCCAAATCCTTCTCAATCCTCACCTTTATTTGGTACGACTCCCAACTTTTGATGAATTTGCCCAGGATGTGGGCTGCGTGACAATTACCCTCTTCAAGCAGGAAAAGAAACGCTCGGTCAACGGGATTGCCGCCGCCGGCCCTCTGCGAAGCCAGCAGGCCGCGTGCGAGGGCGTTTTCGAGTGCTTTTGTCTGTTTGAGTTTCATGATAAATCCTTGTTAATTGTCAAATAAATAACGAGACATCCCACCCTCATATTTTACGCATCATATTTTACATTCCGGAAAGACGCCGAAACCATCGACACACACCACTGGAATACAAACACATAAACACTATTAAAATTTTTTATTAATTGTTGCTTATTTTTGGATATCGTAGCTATTCGAGCACACACGGTCTGGCGGAAGACAAAAAAAGCAACCCTTTTCCGGGTTGCTTCCTACAGAGAAACTCTGCGGCCTAATCCACGCGCTCGAACTCGAAAGGCTCTGCCTCCACGAAGAGAGAAGCCGTATTACCGGCATAAGTCCGGCCGCCCACCAGGTCGAGCATCCTGACCGGCGCCCCCTCCGAAAAATCCACATCCTTCATATCCACCCAGAAAATATTGGGATAAAGCGTGGATTCGAAATAATACACCCTGTTCTTCTGGTCGGACACCGTCCGCCAGCGGGTGGAGGAGATATTGGGCTGGTCGGGAACGCTGATGCCGAGCGGAACCGAGACATTGCGTATGACGCTGAATATGCCGGCAACCGCCTGCCGGGTATCGGCTGTCTGCGGAAGCGCATCCACATAGAAGGAGGCCCGCACGAAGCGGTCGGCCGCCCTGTTCGTTCCGGGCAGGAAGGTCAGTCCGCCGATGTTCTGCCAATAATCGTCCAGAGCCAGCTGCCGGTCGAACAGCGGCGAGTTGGTCATCACCCTGTATGCCGGACTGTGATGAACGGACAGAGCCCCGTCCACATATTCGAATATGGCACTGTCGCCCGCTGCATCCGATACGGAGAGGTGCAGGGTAGCCATTCTCGAACCGTCCGGCATCATGCCGGAGACCACCTCGAACCGTCCGCTCTCCATCTCCGCCACCGCCTCGTCCACGGTCGCACAGGTATCGAGTATGTACTGTACCCATGCTGCGATGGAAAGGCCGGGCGTGGAACCGTCCCACTCCGGATAGGCCGATTCGGCGAGCCACAGCAGATTCGCCACGAGTCCCGCCTCATTCATGCCGTCGGTACTGCATATATCGTATGCCGAAGTCACCACGCTGCCGTACCGGGAGGTCCACGTCAGGGGGTTGCCCCCCACTTCGCCGCTGCGCTCCATACCGCGCGGGAATATCCACAAATTGCTCCGGCTGTCCTCCTTCCAGTCCATGGAACGGGCCGTCAGTACGGTTCCGTCGGGCCCCACATAAACCACTCTCGTACACGCTTCCGCCCTCTCCGGGAAAGCGACGGCCAACGCCCCTGCGAGGAGCGCGGCACACAAAAATCCGCCTTTCATACTATACCTGTTTTTTCGGTTATATACTGTTCCATGCACATTTCACGCCAAAAGCCTCCGCCCAATCCGCCGCAGAACCGCCGCAGGCACCGGAGCACCCGCTCATAGCCATGAATCATTCGCATGCGCCGACGCACCGCACGTAATAAAAACACATTATCTTTATTTTCCTACATATTAGTTTGGTTGTTCAATAAATAATCATTAATTTGCATACAGATAAACCATATGATTTAAAATCGGTTGACTACTCGTCTGCATGACGTATTCCCGGCCACAGACAGGACACACATTACGATTAAATAAAACATACAAACGATGAAATCAATCATCAAATTGACATTTTGGCCCACGTTCTTACTGGCAGCCGTAATGTTCACGGGCTGTACGAAAGGGCCGGACAGCTACCTTCAGCTACAGTCCGAACTTTATACGTTCGATGCTTCGGGCGGAGAGAATCTGCTCATCTTCTCCACGGATTCACCGTGGAGCGTGGAGACGGAACCGCTGACCACGACAGGGTCCGCATTCGCTGCACAGCGGAAAGCATGGTACAGCATCACCCCCTCCTCCGGCCCGGCGGGCGAGAACCTGCGGCTGCAGGTGACCGTCGGAGAGAACGACACCTATTCCGAACGGGGAGTGTTCCTCGTGCTGCGTGCCGGGACGCGCGAGGAGCGCATCGCAGTCCGTCAGCGTCAGAAGAATGCGATTCTGTCCGGACAAAACGATTATGCAGTCTCCTGCGAGGAGCAGACGCTGACCGTGGAGGTGCAGGCCAACGTCGCATACGAAACGGTCGTAGAGAGCGGGCAGCAATGGATAAAAGAGGCGGAAGCGCCGACCGACACGAAAGCGCTCGAAACGACGGCGCACGCCTTCCGCATTGCCGCCAATACCGAAGAACGGGAACGCAAGGGCGTGGTGCTGTTCCGCAACACGGAGACGAAGCTCTGCGATACGCTGACCATCGTACAGGCGGCATGGACAGACCCGACTCCGGAGCTGACCGCGCTCACGGCGCTGTACGAATCCACGGGCGGCGACGGCTGGACGCACAACGACAACTGGTGCAGCGACAAGCCTCTGAACGAGTGGTACGGTGTGGAGACCGACCTCTCGGGACGCGTCATCGCCCTCCGCCTAAGCAACAACAACCTCACGGGCGAATTGCCGGACGAACTGTCGGGCCTGACCGTCCTACGCCATCTCGACCTCAGCCACAACGATATCGGAGGTACGATAAACAAGCAGGGACGCCCACCGAAAAATGGCACTTACAGTTTTATGGATACCATGCATGAATTGATAGCCATCGACCTCAGTCACAACCGCATCGAGGGCGGCCTGCCGTTTTGGTCGGAGTGGACGAGTAAAAGCCACAAATTCCTGGATTACATTGATTTCTCGTACAATGAACTGGACAGCAATCTGCGGGAGTGGACGGCGCTTTTCGACGGGCGCAACCTCGACCTAAGACTGAATTACAACAAAATACCGACCGGCTATGTACCCGATATTTACCTGAATTACCACAGTTGGCCTCAGATGAGCATGGCGATAGCGCGGCAGCGGGCCGACAAAGACACGGGGTTTATGGACGGTGCACAACTGCCCGATTTCCTCTTCGACGACCTGACAACGGGCCAGACACTCCGGGTACAGGATATTTGCAAGGACAACTGCATGACCATGCTGCTGTCGTGGGACCCCCTGCAGGAGAAATCCGTCCGTTTCGCCGAAACCACGGTGCAACGACTGCATAAGCTCTACCACGGCCAGGGGTTCGACGTAATAGCCGTAATTCCGAAGGGAGAGGAGTACCGCAGGGCGGCGGAGGAATACCTGCGGACCCATGAAACGGAATGGTACATCTGTTCGGACTATCGGACGCTCAGCGGCGAAGAGCTTGTCCTACCCGGCGCCCCCTATCCGAGTTACATGCTCTTCGACGCAGAGGGAATCATCGTAGACGAGATATACGAAGGGAAAAACATCCCCCCCTCTTTCAGTATGGGACCATGGCAGCCTTTGGAAGATATCCTTTCTCTCGGATTCGACTATTACGTGTCGCTTTGTTTTTACGAGCACGTCGGGGCATGCAAATACGAAAGCACGGATTATTCGATGGACAAACAGTACGAACTGCTGCACGCGGCCACACGGGGCGACGGCGTGGATATCGTGCTGATGGGCGACGCCTTCACGGACATCGATATCGAAGTCGGCCGTTACCGGCAGATAATGGAAGCCGCAAAAGACGCGCTTCTCTCCGTAGAACCCCTGAAAACGTATAAGGACTACCTCAACATCCATATGGTTTATGCCGTATCAAAGCATGCGCAACCGCGAACAAAGGATTGGCCGGCCGATTATGAAACGGCATTGGACATCGGCTTCATCACTAACTGGGGGCTGCAGATGAGCCATGGGGGCCCGACCAATTTATCGGATTACACACAAGACCACGAGAGGCTGCAAACGGCCAAAGTGTGGGGGTTTGTAGTGAACAACTGCCCGGGAGCAGGCGCCGGATATATCAATCCACCGTACCAGCCGAGTTTCGGCACAATAGGATATCTGGATGGCACTTTTTACTTTACAGTGGTACATGAAGTGACCGGTCATGCCCTCGGATTGTTGGGAGACGAATATGGCCACAATCAGACCACCCCTACATCAGGAGCAATAGAAACCATCCACTACGGGCATCGTGTCGGTACACATCTCAATCTCTCCCTGACCGACGACCCGGCCAGCGTCCCCTGGGCGCATCTTATCGGAGATTCACGGTTTCCGGATGTGGGAATCTATCGGGGGGGCAGCAATTACCTGTATGGCGTATGGCACGCATCGCCGAGATGTATAATGCACTCAGACCCAGGGTGGCCGTATTTCGATACGGTATGCAGGGAACTGCTCGTGAGGCGTATTCTGACCTTGGCGGGAGAAGAGTACACTTTCGAAAAATTTCTGGAAAACGACAAAATGGATTATTGACAACCGACAAACTGCCGGAAGGCAGTCATAATCATTTTATCAACTGGCAAATAACATGGGATTCGGGTGCATATCCCATGCCCTGATGCGGTATGTACCCTGACAATCGTTATCAACGATTCGATAACCGATTAACACCGACACCTGCACATGTCCATTCATGTGCAGGTGTCTTATTCTCACGCTTTGCCGGTCGGCACCGAGCATTGTGCGAACAGCAAAGTTCCGTTCCAAACGGCATCCGTAACCGTCGACGCACCGGTCGCAACAAGAGACCTTTTATTATAATATACCTGTTTTTTTCGGTTATATTCTTTCCATACGCCACGCCAAAAGCCGCCGCCCAATCCGCCGCAGATACCGAAGTACCCGCGGCGGCCAACACAAACCACTACACATTATCCGGACGCAAGCCCCGTCAGAAACCGCCATCCACTATCCATACCCGACGGGGATTGTCGTTCCTCAGCGCCAGACACAGAGATTCACGCGAACCGTCCTTCAGAACGACCTCCACCGGGACGAAGAGCCCCGGATAGAGTCCGGAACGGAAGGCACTCCCGACGTGCATCAGCTCCGCCCCGCCGTAACGTTCCAACAACCCCTCCCGGTCATAAAGAACGGCCAACATACCGTCCGCCACATCGAGCCGGAGGTCGCGGAATGCCTGAAACAGCCGAACAACGGTCTCCTCCGCCGAATCGGACGGATACATAGCCGCAGCATACCGTCCATCTACATCCCGCCACACATACCCCTCCGGCAGGGAAACGACAGCCTTCTCATCGACAAGGACATTGTAACCGACGGCAGCGACCTCCAAAACCAATACCTCACGGCGACCGTCAAGCACGTAGACCTTCAATCCCTTCAACAAATTGGTCGCACTATCGAAACGATATTCACGACGGGTATCGGATTCGTCAATCGAGCCATTGAACAGATAGTCGTTTCTAAAATCACCACGCGCCTTCGCCCTCACAGTCAACAACACCTCATCGCCTTCGTCGCGCACAGAATACCGGACACCTTCGTGCGCTTCGGCTGCTTCCTTCTCTTTCATGAGCACCAAACGAGGGTCGAGGAGCACCGCAAACCACTCTTCGAAGTTACTCCCGACCGGCCCCGTTACTCCCGACCGACTGTCGGCCAACCACATGTATTTCCTCCGGCCATCGCACATTGCCGTACGGCCTGCCTTTTCAAGCCGCCACCGGCAGGTATCCCCGAACAATACCGTCAGGATATGGTCCGTAAAGTCCGCTTCAAGGTCGATACTGCCGAAACCCTCTGCCGGCATCGTACGAACCTTCACCTCCATCACCATATTTTCCACCCTATCCATCCCGCGCAGCGAACTGTTCAACTGTGCCGCTGAAGCCATTGCTTCCGAAGGACCGGTCAATACGGCCATCCACACTGCCGCGGCAACCAATACCACGGCTGCGGCGGCATAACCAATCCGCCGGACTGCGACCGCCGGGCGTTTTCTGTGCTTCGCGGCGGCACGGGCCAGCACTTCCCGCTTCAGCGTTCCCGGCGCCACAGGAACCGCCTTGGGCTCCAACGAACGCATTAACCGATAATACGCTGCGCACTCCTCACAATGAGCCATATGCATCCGCATCTCCGCAGAGACTTCTCCATCGGACAGGTCTCCGCACTTATCTTTGAAATCATCGCATTTCATAGCTTTCCCTTTTTTTCAATCGTTCGCATTTTTTCAATACCATACCTGAACCTCGATTTGACAGTCGGTAGCGAAACGCCAAGCATATCGGCTATCTCCGCAAACCGAAGTCCATCCACACATCTCATTCGCACGACCTCCGCCTGCCTTGCAGGCAGACCCTCCAGCATGCTGCCGATACGCACGTATTCATGCATCCACTCCTCCTCCGTACCGGTTTCGTCTGCAACACCCACGCTTTCCAGCGGAAGAGTCCCGGTGTGCCGCCTTTTTTCCGTCCAATCGCAGCAGGCATTCGAGACACACCGAAACAGATAGTTTTTCAAATCCCCGACATGCGCAAGGTCGCGACTGCTGTCAACCATTTTGAGAAACACATTCTGTACGATATCCTGCGAATCCGCCAGGGAACCGGTACGGAAAAAAGCGAAACGGAACAACGCATCCTGATAGAGCTCAATCACACGCTCCAGTTCATCCAATCTTTTTCCAATCATAAATTCTACTTACGGCCGTTCACTCATATGACGGCAGAAAACCGGTAAAAGATTTAAAAAGGCGATAGAATTTTAATTTCACCGAAAACAGCAACGCTCTTCCATACCGGTCCGGCAATCCACACCCGCCATACGGTTGGTTCCCAACACCCGAAAAAACACAGTCCGCAACGAAAACGGGCCGCAAGGCCACAAGCCAGGCCCCGTCCGGGTCTGCACCCACAACACGGGCCGACCGAACCTGCCTCCCGCAACGGTCAAATATCTCAAGCAAACATGGATGCGTCCGTTCCAATCATTTCACTGTCTTTCCGCCAAACGACCCTCCGGCAAGCATGCAACAATGTGCGCTGCTCATTGCCCCGGCAAACAGGGAACGCCTTCCCTGCCGGGAACGGCATAAAACATAAAACACGAAAGGCGACCAGCAAATCTTCCTGCTGTCGCCTCTCGTATTCCGGCACCGCGTCTTACATCTTCCCGGCCGTCTTCTGCGGAAAGAGAGGGATTCGAACCCCCGGAGCCTTGCAGCTCAACGGTTTTCAAGACCGCCGCAATCGACCACTCTGCCATCTTTCCGGACACAAAAGTATAACCTCTTTTCGACTTATCCAAACCGGCGGCCGGACGGTACAGCACCGTTCCGCAGCCATACCGACGGGTTATCTCCCCACGATGCCGCTCCGCCCGCCGCACAGCCCGGCCCCGTCCTACGGCATGTCAACGGTCTGTATCTGCGGACGGCGCCGCAGGCACAGCCCCTCGCTTAATACCGCGAGACGAAACGACAAGGTTTGGATTTGGAGATTATTTTTAGTTATTTTGTGGAACGGGCAGCAACGTGCCCCCTGCCCGCCGAACCATCCGTATCACCATCGCAAGACCGACTTAAAATGAACAAGACGCAGTTAATCGAATCCATCTCCTCGGAAGCGGGAATATCCAGAGGCGAAGCGAAAAGGAGCCTGGAGGCTTTCATGAAAATAACAACCGCCGCGCTCATCAGCGGCGAAAAAGTCACCCTGGCCGGATTCGGCACCTTCGCAATAGAGAGGAAACATGCACGAACCGGACGGGACCCGCGCAACGGAGCCCCTATCCGGATAGCGGCCAAAAACGTCGTCAAGTTTCGCCCCGGCACCGAACTCAGTGAAGCAGTCAAATAGTCCGTCCGCTCCACGCATCCGCACGAACAAAACCGTCGGCGCTTCCCCTGTCCGCCGTCATTGCCGTTCCAGACCGGAAGCAAGGGAGGTTATGTGCCGATGCATCCGCTGCACGGCGGACGGTCACTCCACGTACAGCACCAACCCCTTCAGGTACTCCCCCTCCGGATGGTAGATATTTACGGGATGGTCAGCAGGCTGCGTCAGTTGATGGAGTATCCTGACATTGCGCCCCGCAACGGCAGCCGCCGTGAAGACCGCCGTTCGGAAAAGTTCGCGGCTCACCGCCTGCGAACAACTGAAAGTAAAGAGAATACCTCCGGGAGCTATCTGCGAGAGCGCCCTTGCGTTCAGGCGCATATAACCTTTCATGGCGTTGCCCAGCACCTTGTGGTGCTTCGCGAAGGCCGGAGGGTCGAGAATGACGAGGTCGAAACTGCCGTCCATCCCTTTCAGGTAATCGAACGCATCGACCGCCACCCCCTCGTGCGGTGCGCCGTCGCCGAAATTGAGCGCGACATTCCGCTCCGCGAGGCGGACGGCACCGGCCGAGCTGTCCACCGATACGACCCGTTCCGCCCCGCCCGCCAGAGCGTATACGGAGAAACCGCCGGTATAACTGAACGTATTGAGTACGGCACGCCCGCTGCTGTAACGCCGGACGAGTTCCCGGTTTTCCCGCTGGTCAAGGAAGAAGCCCGTCTTTTGGCCGGCGCCCCAATCGACATGGAACCGGTTGCCGTTTTCGGTGACAATCCGCTCCGTCGTACCGTCTCCGCCATACAGATAGCCGTCGCAGGCCCCCGTATCGGCCTTATAGGGAAGTGTCTGCGCACTCTTGTCGTAGACAGCCGCCAAGGCACCGCCGTAAACCCTCCGTAGGGCATCGCATACTGCATCGCGCGAACGGTACATGCCGACGCTGTGGGCCTGTACCACCGCCGTATCGCCGTAAATATCCACGACGAGTCCGGGCAATCCGTCGCCTTCGCCGTGCACGAGACGATAACAGTCCGTCATCGGATTCCCGACAAGCCCGACGGCCCGACGCACCCCGACAGCGGCACGCAACCGCTCCAGCCACCACCGGGCGTCAATCTCCGCCTGCACGAAAGTCAGTATCCGCACCGTGATGGAACCTATCTGATAATGGCCCCTGGCAAGGAACTCCCCCTGCCGCGAATAGACATCCACCACATCGCCTTCGGCGGGCTCCCCCTCCATCCGTTCGATGGCTCCCGAAAAGACCCACGGGTGGCGACGGCCGAGTGACTCCTCCTTGCCGCGTTTCAGGAATATCTTCGTCATCTGGGTTCCTTCATTAATCTGTTATATATCTCCAGACAGACCCAGGCATCCGTCGCCGCATACCCTATCTGCGCTTTCGTGAGAGTGGCCGCTTCCCAATTGCTCAGCCGCTGCGCCTTGGAAACCGAACTGCCGAGCACTATCGCCGCGAGCTTGCGGACGCTCTTCTCCTCGATGCCCCACTCCCCCGCAACGCTCTGCAGGTCCACGAACCCCTGCGGCCTGAACCAACGGAGCTTTTGCAGCCCCTTGATGTCGTCGCGCACGGCAGCCCCTACCTTCACCACGTTGCCGCTTTCGAGCACCCGCGCCACCTCGCGCACGAACTTCATCTGCGAAAGGCGGAAGAGGAAACAACGGTCGGCCGAAGCGAGCTGCAGAAGCGCCGTCCGGTTCGACACGCCCGCCTTGAACGACGGCCGCGTCTCGGTATCGAATCCGAGCGCCGACTGGGCCATGAGGTACGCACACGCCACAACGGCCTTCTCCTCCGTATCGACAATCTCGACCGTACCGGGGAAAGCGCACTTCGGCATCGCGGTTATCTCTTCATTCGTTATGTTGTTCCGGAAACAGCTCATCGTACAAGCATACAGGCAAAACCGCCAACCGGGCGGTTTGCAAAGTTACCGATTAATCACGAGTAATCCGTTCGGCATGACCGAAATTTTACCCTCCGCGGCCAGCGCATCGACCGCTGCGGCCACCTTTTCGGGCGCGGCAGCGAACTGTCCGGCCAAATCTTTCGGACTTATTCCGCCGGCCGGAATTCTTTTCAGAATCTCGCCGGCCATCCCCTCCCCGACCGTCCCCCGTTTCCTATGCGCAAGACAGATGTCGCACACCCCGCAGGGCCGGGCATCCTTCTGTCCGAAATACTCCTGCAAGACCACGCTCCTGCACCGCTCCGTATCGGCAGCATAGGCGAACACGGCCTCCAGCCGCCGGGCGGCCGTCTCCTTGCGTGCCCGGTAACTCCCCGGCGAAATGTACACGTCGGCATCCGGGAGCCGGTTGTCGGTCAGGAATACCATGGGGCTGCGGTTCTTGGGGACGAACCGTATCACATGCAGGCGCCACAACGTCTTGAGCAGCTCCATCACGCGCTCTTCGGTATAACCGGTATAGATGGCCATCTCCTGCACATCCACCGGGCGCAAACCGGTAAATACACCGGTATAGAGCCGCAGAATGGTGCGCAAGATATTGTCGAGGTCCTCGCGTTCGACACGCAACGAATAGAGGTCGTCGCGACTGACACAGAACATAAGCCGTGCGGGATTCTCCTCGTCGTCCGTGAAGACGAGGTAACCGTTCTGCTGGAGTATCTTCAGCGCATTCTGCACCGTTCCCATGAAGAGACGGTTACGGGCACAGAAATCGTACAGGTTCACCGCCATCGAGCAGAATTTCCCCTCCCCGATGGCCACCCCGAGATAATTCATCAACCGGACATAGATATCCTTTATCTGCGCTATGGTGGGAAATTCGGAGGAGAAACGGCGTGTCAAACGCTCCCGGTCGTCGGAAGCGACGATGAGCACGGCATAAGAACGACGGCCGTCCCTTCCGGCCCGCCCGGCCTCCTGATAATACTCCTCCAGCGAAGCGCAGAGCCCGTAATGCACCACGAAGCGGACGTCGGGCTTGTCGATTCCCATGCCGAATGCGTTGGTGGCCACCATCACCCGCGTCTTTCCCGCCGTCCATTCATTCTGCCGCAGGGTCCGCTCGCCATGAGGCAGCCCCGCATGGTAATACTCGGCCGCAATACCCTCCTCCTTCAGCTCCGCGGCAAGCAGCTCCGCAGCGTCACGCGTCCGGACATAGACGATTCCGCTCCCCGGCACATTCCCTATCACCCGCAGCAACTGTCCCTTCCGGTCATCCGTATGCCGGACGGAGAACGACAGGTTCGGCCGGGCGTAATCGCTCCGGACGACGTTGGGCTCGCGGAACGCCAGCTTCTCCATGATATCCTGCGCCACAGGCTCCGTAGCCGAAGCCGTCAACGCGAGCACGGGCACCGCCGGCAGGATATCGCGCATCCGGGCGATACGCAGGTAAGCCGGACGGAAGTCGTACCCCCATTGCGAAATACAGTGCGCCTCATCCACCGCTATCAGATTCACGTTCATCTTGGCCAGCCGGGCCGCGAACAGTTCGCCCGCCACCCGTTCGGGAGAGACATACAGGAATTTGATGTCGCCGTACACGCAATTGTCGAGCGTGATGTCGATGTTGCGCGGACTCATGCCGGAGTGGATGGCGACCGCCGGGATACCGCGGCGGCGCAGCGAATCGACCTGGTCCTTCATCAGCGCCACGAGAGGCGTCACGACCACGCACAGCCCTTCCATCAGCAGACCGGGAAGCTGGTAGGTCAGCGACTTGCCGCCACCGGTAGGCATCAGCGAAAGGGTATCCCGGCCTTCGAGCACGCACCGAATCGTCCGGGACTGCGTTCCGCGCAGCGAACCGTACCCCCAATACCTCCGCAGGGCTTCGAGCAACTGCTCCTCCGTGATGGTCTTCCCGTTCATACCGCAAAATTAATCAGAAACCCGCGCATATCATAATCCGTCCCCGGTACCGGATACGGGGGCAGGTACTTCCGAACGGACTCCGCTCCTCCGACACTTCCGCCATACCGCCCCCCGTAAAAGAGCTGCGGCGGCATACATTGCCGCCGCAGCCCAAACCGCAGCTTCCGCAAACGCCCGCAGCGTGCCGGCCCGGCTCACTCGCCGCCCGAAACCGATTTTATCCGCTTCTTCAGCTTCTGCAGCAGGCCGCGCGTATGCCTCTCCGCCTTCTCCGGGTAGATGTCCTTTATCCGGACGAGGATGCCCGTCTCCTCCACCTCTCCGAAATCGGGATTGTGTACGGTGCTGAAAACCTTCATCGAAGGCGACAGATTCATGTATGAATTTATCATCGGCGGAATGAACTCGTCCCGCTTGCGCAGTTCATTGACGAGTGTCCGGTAGTCGTCCATATAACTTCCTCCGGCAAATATTCGCTCCATGGCCGGCACGTCGATGTTCATCTCGACGGGATAGAGCGGTTCGAGCAGGCCGTCCCTGTCCGGAAAATATTTCTGCAGGAAATACATCAGGATGTTGCGCGCCTCCTTGTCATAGTGCCCGTACATGGTCACCTTGCCGAAGAAATACTGTTTGTCAGGATTCTCCACTATCAGCGCACCGAGTCCGTCCCACAGGTTGTCGAGCGCATAGAGGCTCTTCGCATCGCGGGTACGCTGATAGCGCGGCTGCACGAACGAACGTCCCAACTCGATGGTATAGGGCAGCACCTCCTGCCGGAACCTGTCGCTGAAACGGAAATAGTGTTCCGTCGAGAGATTTTTCGGATAAGGGGAGTCGCAGATAATGTAGCGGTAGCCGCCAAGGATTTCACGGGCTACCGGATCCCATACGAACAACTGCGTATAACCGTCCGGAGCCAGGTCCTGTTCGTCAACATCCACCTCGTTCCCCGTACCGCCCCCGGCCTGCCGGAATGCGAGCTCACGCAGACGGCCTATCTCCCGCATGATGTCGGGAGCCTCCGCCGCCTTTATCGTGTAAATGAAGTTTCCCGCATTGTTGGTGGCACGCAGCAGGCGCTCCTCGGTCAGTTCCCGTTCGATGAGTTCCTTCGGTACGGCTTCTATTATCGGTTTCATGGTATCCGTTTTATTGTATGGATGAACACTGAGACAACTGCACGGAAAGGCCCGCCTCCGGCCGCGCTCGCAGACCGCCCGAAGGAGAGGGAAATCGTCAGCCTCTCCCCAGCGCGTACACGGCGCGCCTGACGTAATCGGCCGCCTGCCCCGGCGTCCTTCCCTCCAGCAGGGAAGCGGACGGTATCGGTCTCCCGATGATGATTTCAAAATCGCTGCCTGCCTGACGGAACATCTCGTCGGCAAGATAGAGCATCTCGATATTGGCCTTGATGCCGAGCACGGTACGCAGGTTCGACAGCCGGTAAAAGAAGTCGGAGAGCCTGCCGTTGAAATAGACAGGCACCACATCCCGGCCGTAAGCGGCCGCCTTCTTCACGAAATTGGGCTTCCATTCGAGGTCGCGCACGACCCCGCGGCGGCGGCGCGAACAGAGCCCGGCGGGGAAGGTCACTATCGGCACATCGGATGCGAAAGCGTTATTGAAAGCCTCCACGCTTCCGGCATCCTGACGGCCGTGCTTGTTCACCGGCACGAACAGTCCCCTGAGCGGGCCGAGGTACATCAGCAGGTCGTTCACCACCACCCGGACATCGCCGAAATAACGCGCCACCTCATCGGCCAGCATCAGTCCGTCCATTCCTCCGAACGGATGGTTCGAAGCGAACACGTAACGTCCTTCGGGGTTCAGCCGCTCCATACCGACCGAATGATAGCGGACATTCATGTACCCGAGCGCGGCCCGTACGAACGCTATCCCCTCCAGGTCTCCGAATCTCGCCAGAATCTCGTTCACCTCCCGCTCGTGTATGGTACGGCGAAGATAATCGACGACGAAACGCGGGACGCGACGGGCAAGCTTCGGATTCTTGCCTTCGAGCACCTTGTATACGTCTATCTCCTTCATAGGGTCTTTCCGTTGGTACGACCGGCGAGCGTCAGCACGTTCCCCTGAAAGGTATCTTGTCTATCCGGCGCTGGTGACGTCCCCCTTCAAATTCGGCTCCGAGGTATGCGTCCACAATAGCCGCAGCCTGCGTATTGTCTATGAAACGCGCCGGCAGCGAACAGATATTGGCATCGTTGTGCCTGCGGGCGAGCTCGGCCAATTCGGGCGTCCAGCAGAGGGCCGCACGGATACCCTGGTGTTTATTGAGCGTCATGGAGATGCCGTTGCCGCTGCCGCAGAGTGCGATGCCCATGGGCAGTTCGCCCTTCTCGACGGCGCATGCGAGGGGATGGGCCGAATCGGGATAATCGAAACTTTCGGCGCTCGGAGCTCCGAAATCATACACTTCGTATCCTTTGCTTTCGAGGTATCCGATGAGGAATTCCTTCATCTCGTATCCGGCATGATCGGATGCTATGCCTATCTTCTTTGTTTCCATAATATGCGTATTTATACGGCTTAAAGGTAAGCAAAATTTGCCAATGAGCTATCCGGAACTTGAACGGCCGGGAAAAAATGCGTAAAATTGTTACCCGGATGCAACAAAACGTACTGCAAAAGCATCTTATTAACGAATCACTGACCGTCTTTGACACTGGAAGAGATAATAGAGGGTTGCCGCAGGGGGAACGCGGAGGCTCGCCGCGAACTGTACGTACGCTACGGCAGTCCGATGTATGGCGTCATAAGGCGCTATGTGAGCGACGCTTCCACGGCGGAAGACCTGCTGCACGACGGTTTCGTGACGCTCTATACGCGCATAGGCGACTACCGCGGCGACGGACCGTTCGAGGGTTGGTGCAGACGGATATTCGTCAATACGGTCATGTCCTATTTCCGCCGCAGGAACCCGCTGGAGGGAGCCGATGAAGTGAGCGCGGCGAACCTCCGCAGCTCCGTACCGCCGACGGTCCTCGACGAACTTTCGGCGGGAGAGATAAAGGCGTGCGTGGACACCCTGCCGGAAGGGTACCGAACCATCTTCAATCTGCGGGCGGTAGAGGAGTACGAATATGCCGAAATTGCGGAGATGCTGGGAATAAGCGAGGCGACCACCCGCTCGCAATACCTCCGGGCGAGGATGAAACTGATAGAGATACTGGGCAGAAGGCTCCATACAGGCACGCCGCCGCGCAAGACGGACGGCCGCGGGGCCGGCAGATGAAAGACGACATGCGACCGCCCGGCGCATCCCGCGGGGCGGCACGGATAAAGAGAATACGGAAAGATGACAGATAAGGATTTCGACAAACGGATAGGAGATGCCCTGCGCGGCTACGAAGAAGAGCCGCCCCGGGAGCTTTTCCAGCGGATAGAGGAGACGCTCGCCGCAGCCGGTGCAGCCCCCCGCAAGCGGCAACGCATCCGGCATGCGTACGGGTATGCCGTCGCGGCGGCACTGCTGGCCGGGGTACTGGTCACGGCCCTTTACCTCTCCCGACCGGCCGGTATCACGGAAGAGGCAGCGGTACGGCAGACCGCAGTCGTACTGCCCGACGGAACAGGGGATACGGCCGTACCCGATACGGACGCCGGTTCCGAGCCTCCGCAGACCGTGTCCGGAGCAAACACCCCGCAGCCGGTACGGGCCGTCGCGAAAACAGACGGAGAGGACACCGTCCCGGAAAGACAGACTGCGGCCGCAGGACAGGAGAACGCCCCGGCCGGAAAGGATACGGAGGCGCGGGACGCCCCCCCCGCCGTACGGGAGGGCGACCGAAACGGACAGCGGGGCCGCAGCCGGAAACGCCCTGCCTACCCCTCGCCCGGTTCGGCCGCCGTGGAACTGCGGAGGAACACAGATGCCTATTGGGAGCGGGCCATCGCTCGGGAGTACGGCGGAGCACCCCGCCGGAAGGTGGCCGGTTCCGTCTATGCGGGCAACTTCGGCACTTTCGCCGGAAACAGCGTAACGAACGACCCGGACAGGGCCGCATCGGCCGGCATGCTCATCAAACAGACCTCCGACGGAGGCATGACGCTCCAGTCCGGACTGCACGAGGAGAACGGCCGCCCGGTACTCGCCCCCACGGGGCCTGTCACGGAGGAAGTACGGCTCCAGCACCGGATGCCGCTCAACGTGGGACTGTCGCTCTCCGTCCCGCTGGGCGAACGGCTCGCCCTGACCACGGGACTCAACTACTCCTATCTCTACTCCTCCTCCGAACAGTCGTTCTCGGCGGGTACGGCGCATATCACGCGCGAGCTCCACTACATCGGCGTACCGGTCGGGCTGACCTATACATTCTACCGCGCGGGCGGATTCGGTTTCTACGTCCAGGGAGGCGGCATGGTCGAAAAAGGCGTTGCCTGGCGCGAGACGCAGGGATTCGCCGATGCGGGCGACAGCGGTAGGGAATCGACCCTCCGCCGCATCAAGGGCGTACAGTTCTCGGTAAGCGCCGCAGCCGGAGTCAGCTACAATTTCAACAGGCACATAGGCCTTTACGTGGAACCGGGAGTCGGATACTATTTCCGGCAGAAAGACCAGCCGGCAAGCTACCGTACCGTCCATCCGACCAGTTTTTCCGTCAAGGTAGGCGTACGGTTCGGCCTCTGAGACTCCGACGGCCGGGCGGCAAGGAGAAAAAATCCATTTTTTTCACCGCCCGTGCAACAGAATAATATATATTAGCGTCATTACATAAAATGGACGTATAGACGGAACGGCGCCGACCCGCGAACGGCCGCGCCGGCAAAGCCGAAAAGAATGAAAAATTGGACTAAATACATCACGGTGCTCCTGACCTTTGCTGCGGCAGTCGCCGCACTCTCCTCATGCAGCAAGGAGCTTGCGGGCGCGGCACCGCCCACCGACATCGTTTACAACGGCTTCGGGGAGATAACGCGCACGGACTACGACGGCTATTTCGAGATAACGAGAGACGACGGCGTGCTGCTCCGCGTCCTGGAGTACAATGGGAGCAAGGAGATAGAGAGGGGCGAAAGGGTCTATTTCAAATACAACATTCTGCCCGGCAACGGCGACTACGTGAGCTCCTACTCCACGCCGGAACAGCCCGTTTACGACATACGCGTCCTCGTCTTCAACGACATCCACGCGGTGCCGATAGTCCGGAAGAGTTTCCTGCTCGAAGACGACCCGCACCGCAGCGACAGCATCGGGCACGACCTGATACGCGTCGTCACGGCGGCATTCTCCGGCAACTATATCAACATCGGTTTCGAATACTTCCGCTACGAGAACGGACAGCCGCACATGATAAACCTCGTGTGGGACGACACGCGCCCGGCGACCGATTCCGTATATCTCGAACTGCGCCACAACGCCATGGGTGAAGTGGAAGGGAACGGACGGTACGTCGTGAGCGACACGGGACTGGCCTCTTTCCGTATCGCCGACCTCGTACCCGAAGGGGAAGAGAGCATCGACATCAAACTGAAATCCAACATGGACCGCAAGGACGGCGTCGGGGAGTACATCGAAACGGAGAAATACCACACGGGAACATATACGACCGGCAGCACGGCCAAGACATACATCGTCGGCGGCGAGCTCTACCCTCCCGAAAACCACACTGCTTTTGTTAGGAATTAGATAGGAGTAAGTTTATTTGGCGGAAGCCCCGGCCCGTGAGGGTACGGGGCTTTTTATCCGGCCGAAACGGAACGAACGGATGCCGAGGGAAACGGTTTTTCCTCTTTCCCGCGCTGTTTCCTCCCCGGATTTTCCGCCGACTGCGCCGTCTGTCTTCCGTTCCTTCCGTCCGCCCTTCTATTCCGAACCGGCAGCAAAAAATCCCGGCAGGAGAGGGTCATATCCCCTCCTGCCGGGAAAGCGCGTGCCTTACCGCGCGATGAAACGCATTATGATTCAAGCATCCGGATGGAGTTCCAAGGTTCCTTCATACGTCCCGGTCACAGCGAAACCGGCATCGCTCACGAACTCGAACGTGATGACATACTCCTCGCCCGTCCGGCTCACGGTCATGGTGCCTTCAGTTATCGCCGCCTGGCCGCCGGGATAGGCATCGTCCTCAATACGTACATACCACGTACCATTGGTAAATCGCGGATGGGAAAAAGTAAATGCTCCCGCACTGACACTGCCCGGTACCCGAAGGTTCTCGTCACTATTGAAATTTGCCACCACCGTATAGGTTCCGTCCGGCAGATAATACTCCGCATCGTCGTTCACCCAGATAGGCTCTGACACCAAGTCGACGGTCAGCCTGTCGCCCGTCCCGGAATAGTTGCCCAGATTGTTCGCATACGAAACGTTTTCCGACATGAACCGCATATCCCACTGCGTAAACGGCTTGTCGCGCCAGTCGCAGTTGGGGGTAACGGCAACGTAACAATGCGTCAGCGTAGTCAGTTCCATATCCTCCAGTATAGTACTCTGGAACTCCGGCTGCCCCTCCTGCGTAACAGGAATCTTGAACGGCCCGACGCCCTCCGCATCGGTCGTCACGATGATGTTGCACGAGCGGGATTCCGAGGAAGTATTGAGCACGTCGGACATTGCAATAGTGAGCAGATTATAATCGGTATTGACGGTTATCTTCAACCACTCGGCATCCGCTTCGGCCTTCCACGTGAGATTGACGGGAACCAGAGCCAACGTGATGAGACGGCCCCGATACCCCATGACAAAACCCTCCTCCGGCAGCTCTTTGCCACCATCGTAGGTTATGGCGAGCGACGGCGGCAGCACCTTGGCCTCCTGCGTCACGCGGATGGCCTTCGGGCCTACCGACTCCACGCTCGGTGTCAGGGTGACGTTCGCAGAACGTTCCGCCGTGTCGGGGTTGTCCTGCACCGTGACGGTCAACGTCGTCTCCCCTTCGGCACCTTCCGTCGCAGAGAGGGTTATCCACTCTTTGGCAGCCTCATCAATCGCGGCGCTCCAGGTAATCCCCTCGCCCGAAGCGGTCACCTTCACGCTCTGGCCTGCGGCACCCTCGGCCTCGAAAGTCAGTGCCGCCGGGTCCACCGTCAGCGAATAGACCTCCGGAGTCTCCGAACCGGCCTGCGTAACCGTCACGCTCACGGGTTCCAAATCATCGTTATCTTTGGCAGTTATCCGAATCGAAGCGGTACGTTTCTCGGCCGTCGGATTCTTGGTGACCGAGACCAGCAGTTTTCCGGCCGTTCCGTCGTCCACCGTAATCCAGTCGGCCGACGAAGGAACGGCATATTCCCACTCCACGCCGGTGGCGGTCACGGTAATCTCCTGCGGAGTCGTATCCTCTGCCCCGAAAGTAAGCGACTTGGGCGAGACCTCGAGGGAAGCGGTCTCTCCGCCCCCGTCCTGCGGCGTACATGCTGCGGCGAGCATACAGGCCGCTGCGATGAACAATAGCTTTTTCATAATCCAATTCATTTTAGATTAGTTTATTTTTCGAGGGGCGGCGCGACATACCAACTAAGAAAACTTTTCCCCAGGGCGGACTCATGCAGAGCCGTTCCGAATACATACTTGCCGTCCGCAGAGATATAATTGACATAGCCGGCAGGAATGACAATACCATAATTATCGTATATCCAATCCTGCGTACTGCCCAGGTCGGTACCGGTATTGAGGTCATACACTTTCCCCTCCGATACCGCCAGGGTTCCGATACCGATGAATCCGATACCGTCATCCGTTACAAACCGGCCACCAGATTCTCCGTAATCATCCACGATAACAGTCGTTTCGGTCTCTGTATTATAAAATGCCGCATATTCGGGTTCGTCCACCCTTTGTTTGGTCTCCGGGTCGAACTCCTTGCGGTAACGGCCGGCTATCCATTTTCCCGAGGGGCTGACCTGCGTATTCCATGCCTGGCAGATGATGCCGTTCACGCAGGTGTAATCGTATTCGATACCGTTGTTCGACATTCTTACGGTTGCCGTTTCACGCACATCTTTGCCTACCCACTGCGGCTTTTCGATATTCGCTCCGTCGTTTTTCCAATAGAGCATGCCGAAGTCGGAGTTTTCCCAGGAGGTGCCGTAGATGATTTCACCGTTTGCGGAGATGCCGCGAGCCATGATGCCCACTCGGAAATCTTCGTTCCGGAAATTCTTGTCGGGGAAAGGCAATTCGGCAGGTATACCGTCAGTCCAAAGCAGCGGCCGAGTAAGCCCGCCCTCCGACAAAATATCGTCATTAGCATATCCCACCCAATATTTGCCGTCCGATGAAGTAGCTTCTATAGTAGGCTTACCCTTATAGCCCTCGGGAGAACGCGGCTCAGTGATGTTGCCTTCGGTGTCAAAAGCAACCGTTCCTCCATTATAGCCGTCTTTTATAAACAGTACTCCATGATCGCTGATACACATTGTCTGCGTCAGGAAATGGATAGCTTCCGGATAGGGGCCGAACTCATAAACTTCTCCCGTCTCGAGGTCGGTGATGACGGGAGAATACTGCCATGAATCGTCCGGAGCCACCGAAGCTGCATATCCTCCTACGAACCGGCCGTTCGGTGACATCGCCCCCCTTTTCCCAAACATATCCAGTTTACGGTAACGGGCAAACACACCCTCCTTAGGAAACTGATAAACTGTTATCTCCTCTACCGCCTGACCGGCCGTTATTGTAAAACGGCACTCCGTTCGGCACCGGTATCATTATCATCGACAGTTACGGTCAGCGTCCGGTCATCGGTACGTTCCGCCTTCACCCAAGAGGCACCCATTTCGACCGTCCACTCCGCCGGAGAGGCCTTCACGTCGATTTCGAGCGGCTGATTGCCCTCCGCCAGAAACGAACAGAGATTCTGTCCGATTTTCACATACTGCACCTCCTCGCCGCTATCGGTCGTACAGGCAACAAGCGCCACACATGCCAACAGCAGCATACTGCCGGCAAACACATTCTTTCTCATAACGGTTAATAATTTTAGTTAGACTGCATGAGAGCCTACATCTCATGTGTTGGCAAATATATTGATAAAATTAAATAAATATATACAGTCTTAAAATAATCACATATTTGTTCTATAATATATCATTCTATAACTTCAGCAAAAAATACGCACATAATTATATAAGCCACAACAGAAATCCTTCTTTCCGCCTCATTCGCCATAGGACAAAAAAATTCCCGGCAGGAGGGGGATGTACCCCCTCCTGCCGGGAAAGCGCGTGCCTTACCGCGCGATGAAACGCATTATGATTCAAGCATCCGGATGGAGTTCCAAGGTTCCTTCATACGTCCCGGTCACAGCGAAACCGGCATCGCTAACGAACTCGAACGTGATGACATACTCCTCGCCCGTCCGGCTCACGGTCATGGTGCCTTCGGTTATCGCCGCCTGGTCGCCGGGATAGGCATCGTCCTCAATGCGTACATACCACGTACCGTTCGGGAAAGTCGGGTGCGAATAGCCGAACGCCCCCGCGCTGATGCCCGGTTCCAAAGCCTCCGTCGTGTCATAACTGAAATTGGGACGCACCGTATAGGTGCCCTCCGGGAGATAATACTCCCTGTCATCGTTTACCCAGATAGGCTCCGTTGCCATCTCGATAGTCAAACGGTCGCCCGTCCCGAAATATGCCCCTTTGGAATTTTCAAAGGTAAGCCCCTCGCTCATGAACCTCAGTTCCCACCACGTAAACGGCTTGTCGCGCCAGTCACAGTTGGGCTGCAGATTCGTATAGCAATGCGTCAGCGTAGTCAGTTCCATATCCTCCAGTATGGTGCTCTGGAAATCGGGCTTCCCTTCCTGCGTAACAGGAATCTCGAACGGCCCGATACCCTCCGCATCGGTCGTCACGATGATACGGCCGGTACGCGGTTCGGACGATTCGTTTATCTCTTCATTCATCAAGATTTCGATGAAATTCTTATCGTCGCTCGAATAGGCATTGATGTTCAGCCAGGCCGCATCCGCCCTGGCCGACCAGGTCAGGCTGACGGGCGTCAAGTCGATACGGGCGAAACCGCCCTTGTATTCCAACACGATACCCTCCTCCGGTACGTCGCCGCCGTTGTAAGTCATCGTCAGCGACGGCGGCAGCACCTTGGCCTCCTGCGTCACACGGATGGCCTTCGGGCCTGCCGACTCCGCACTCGGCGTCAGAGTGACGTTCGCAGAACGTTCCGCCGTGTCGGGGTTGTCCTGCACTGTGACGGTCAGCGTCGTCTCCCCTTCGGCACCTTCCGTCGCAGAGAGGGTTATCCACTCTTTGGCGGCGTCCTCCACTGCGGCGCTCCAGGTAATCCCCTCGCCCGAAGCGGTCACCTTCACGCTCTGGCCTGCGGCACCCTCGGCCGCGAAAGTCAGTGCCGCCGGGTCTACCGTCAGCGAATAGACCTCCGGAGTCTCCGAACCGGCCTGCGTAACCGTCACGCTCACGGGTTCCAAATCATCGTTATCTTTGGCAGTTATCCGAATCGAAGCGGTACGTTTCTCGGCCGTCGGATTCTTGGTGACCGAGACCAGCAGCTTTCCGGCCGTCCCGTCGTCCACCGTAATCCAGTCGGCCGACGAAGGAACGGCATATTCCCACTCCACGCCGGTGGCGGTCACGGTAATCTCCTGCGGAGTCGTATCCTCTGCCCCGAAAGTAAGCGACTTGGGCGAGACCTCGAGGGAAGCGGTCTCTCCGCCCCCGTTCTGCGGCGTACATGCTGCGGCGAACATACAGGCCGCCGCGATGAATAAAATCTTCTTCATGGTCGTATCTATTTAGGTTAACACAGTTATTTCGCACGAGGCGGAGCGATGTACCAGTTGATGAAGCTGGTACCGCCGGCAGACGACTGCGCCGAAGTACCCAGCACATACCTGCCGTCCGCCGAAATATGGTTGATGTAACCGCCGGGAATGACGATGCCGTAGGTATCGTACACCCAATCCTGCGTATCGCCCAGGTCCGTATGCGTATTCAGGTCATAGACTTTCCCCGATGAAATGCCGAGCCTCCCGATACCAATAAAAGCGATGCCGTCGTCAGTCACATGTGCTCCCGACGTTTCGCCATAGTCCTCGACTATCACGGTCGTTTCCGTCTCCGTATTATAAAATGCAGCACGATACGTACATTCCGTATACTGGTTATTGGCCGACGGCACCTCTGTGCGATATGTAGTGGCTATCCATTTTCCCGAAGTACTGATTTTAGTCAGTTCGGCAGTACATATACATCCGTTCACCAGGTTGTAATCGTACTCCGTACCGTCAGGATACTGCAACACCGTCGGGGTGATTTTGCGTACATCCTTGCCTACCCACTGCGGCCGGCCGAAACCGGCACCCTCCTTTCTCCAATAGAGCATACCGTAGTCGCTGTTATCCCAGGAAGTACCGTAAATCACCTCCCCGTTGGCAGAGATGCTCCGTGCCATGACACCGGCCCGCAGCTCCTCTTCCCTGTAATTCTTCTCCGGGAGGGACAGTTCCTGTGCCGCCCCGTCTATCCACAGAAGAGGATAATAGAGTCCGCCGGCCTCTTTTTTGCCGAATCCTACCCAAAAATTTCCATCGGCAGAGGTACCCTGTATTTCAGGCCGGAACTGAAAATCCGCAGGCGCCTCCGGTATGAAGATGTCTCCGTTGAGGTCGATGGCTATCTGGCCGCCGTTCGTACCGTCGCTGATGAACAGCAAACCCTGGTCGGTAACGGCCATCGTCTGATGCAGTGCATAGACCGATTCGGGATAGGGTCCAAACTGATGCCATTCGTCCGTCTCAAGGTCCACGATGGTCGGAGAGTATTGGTAAGAGTCATCCGGCGCGATGGAGATGACGAAACCGCCGGCATACCTGCCGCTGGGCGACATCGCCGCCCCCATGGAAAAAGTGTCGAGCTTGCGGAAACGGGCGAAGGCACCGTCCGCCGCCAACTGCCGGATACCTATCTCCTGCACCGCCTGCCCGGCCGTCACCGTCAGGACGGCACTCCTTTCGCTACCCGTATCGTTATCCTCCACCGTGACGGTCAGCGTCCGGTCAGCGGTACGTTCCGCCTTCACCCAGGTGGCACCCGCTTCGACCGTCCACTCCGCCGGAGAAGCCTTCACGTCGATTTCGAGCGGCTGATTGCCCTCCGCCAGGAACGAACAGAGATTCTGTCCGATTTTCACATACTGCACCTCCTCGCCGCCACCGGTCGTGCAGGAAGCAAACGACACGCAGGCCAGCAACGCCAGCATGCCGCCTGCAAAAAATCTCTTCGTCATAAATAGTGATAGATAGTAATTAAGTAATAACTCCACGCCATGAAACACGAAATCCTGTTTCATGTATTTGCAAATATACCCATAAAAACCAATATTAATTTATGATTTTTTAAATATAAACACATTCGTTCCGGCGAGATAAATATCCATTCACGACCGATGAAAATAACACAAACCGGCACATACATACCGATTTCGGCACCGACAGCACCTTACCTGGAAAGATTTACCACAGACAAACCGCCTGTCTCCGGCTCCAAGACGCCGCATCATATCCCGTGCGGCAGATACACGGCAACGGAGGCAAAGCCCTGCCCCCTGCCTGCACGCGAGCAAAACGCACGATATCAGGATTTACGGCGCGGATTTTCCGGGAACCACCCCTTGCGCACACGTTCCCGCTGCTGGAAAACTTCGAGGATACTCCAGAACGAAGAGAACGCGACGACGCCGAAAAGTATCGAAAGCACCAGCCCCTCCACGCAGACGGAAAGCGCTGCGGCGGCGATGCCGAGCACGAGAAACATCCACCACGAACGCGTACCGAACCAATACTCCGCCTTGATGACGAGCGGATGGAAAAGCCCGATGATAAGAAACGTAAAGATGCCGACCGTCAGTCCGGTCAGACGATATTCCGAAAGAAAGGAGATGACAGCCTCCATTTCACCCAAACGTTAATACCCGCCGCACAACAAAGCGGGCCTGTTCCACACTAAAAATCACCCGGCAGCTTCCGGCGACACGTCGCCGTACGCTTCCGCCACGAAAGAGAGAAGCGCATCGGCCGCCGCCGCGGGTTCTTCGACGAAGCCCATGTGCCCGGAGTGTTCGAGCCATACCGCACGAGCCTGGGGCTGGTTCCGGATAACTTCCGCAGCCGTCTCCGGCGTCACATACTCGTCGTACCGGCCGAAAAGCATCATCTGCGGAACACCGCTTCCGCGCATCGTCCCGTTCAGGTCGTGCCGGTCGCGGATACCCTTCAGCACGGCCACGATTCCCGCATCCTCCGTCAGGGTTATCTGGTCCGAGAGCTCCTCCACCGCCCACGTCAACCGCTTGCGGTTCTGCGGAGCGAACCCCACATGGGGGAAACTCCGGGCGATAAGCTCCTTCTTGCCCCCCTCGATGAGGTGTATCTCCCGCAGACGGTCCTCCCGCTTCTTCTCCGAATCGGGGTTCGGCGTGGAGTGGAACAGCACGAGGCCGGCAAACGCCTCCGGATATTTGCGCAGCATCTCCAGCGCCACGTAACCGCCCATCGAGTGACCGACCACGACGGCACGCCCTATGCCGAGCGTCTCCATCGCGGCATGTACCGTATCGGCCATGAACTCCATGGTGTGCACCTCGCCCTTCACCTCCGAGATGCCGTGTCCCGGGAGGTCGGCCGCAACCACCCGCACCTGCGGCGCGAGCAGCTCCGTGAACCTGTCCCATACATCGAGCGACTCCAGATAGCCGTGCAGCAACACCACCGTCCGTTCGCCCTCCAACGTATCGCTCACCCGGACCGCGCAACCGCCGGCCATGATGAATTTCTCTTCCTTAACCATATCCGACCATCAACAGACAAAGCCGTCTCCCTGCGGAACGGCCCACACTACCCATCCATCCGAAAGCTGCCGGTTACCCTACCGACTCCTCTCCGTCATCGAAGTAATCGAAGACCGACTCCTTTTTGGATAGGGACAGCGACATCTCCTCCTCGTCGTCCCCATCGTACACGGAATAACGCTCCCGACCACCCTTCTTCGCGGGCGCGAGTTTCGTACTTCTGCGCAAATCGTCCGAATCGGACCGGTTCCCGCCCGGTCTCCGGACATCCCTGATAGATTTCATCGTAGTGTAAAAACTGAAAATTCCTTACGCTCCGGCTGCTGTCCCGCAAAATACCTGCCAGGGCACAAAGCCGCCGCACACGGTGCAATGTTAGAAAAATTTTCCGAACCGGCACGACGCCGTCTCAAAAATTTTCCGGTCTGAAAACACCCGAATAGACCCTGCGGGCCGGCCCCGTAAGCCTCACATCGGAGAACCGCCCCCCGACAACGTCGAACGCCACATTCAGCAGTCCGCCGCGCACCTGCACATCGATGCTCCGCACCTGCGGAAAACGCACGCGGGAAGCCACTACGGCAGCGGCTACCGAACCGGTTCCGCAGGCCAGCGTTTCGTCTTCGACACCCCGCTCGTAGGTACGCACCTTCAGCGTCCCCTCGCCGGCGACCTCGACGAAATTGACATTCACGCCTCCCGTCCCGGCGAAAGCGGGCAGGTTCCGCACACGGCGTCCCTCACCCCGCACGTCCACCCGCTCCACGTCTTCCACGAAACGGACGTAATGGGGCGACCCCGTATCGACAAAGTATCCCTCCTCCGCTTCGGCAAAGCCGTGCGGCTCGGTCATTCCCAAGGCGATACGCCCCGCATCGTCCCCGCAGGCGAGCACCTCGGCCCGGTGAAGGCCGTCCACCGCAGCAAACGCCATCCTTTCGCCCACCACACCGGCATGCCGGGCGAAAAGCGCCATGCAGCGGCCGCCGTTGCCGCACATGGTCGCCTCGGGCCCGTCGGAATTGAAGTACCGCATGCGGAAATCCGCCCCGCACTCCTCTTCCAAAAGCATGAGCCCGTCGGCACCTATTCCGAACCGGCGGTCGCATAGGGCGGCCACCAAAGCGGGACGGGGCTCGAACACCCTTTCCCGGTTATCTATTATCACGAAGTCGTTGCCTGCGCCTTCGTACTTTCCGAATTCTATCTGCATGTGTGCAAATTTACGATTATTCCCGAGCCTGCCGCAACTTCCGGCAAAAAATCCCTTCATGGGGTCATCCCCCCCGCCGGAGATGCGCAGCCTCCGGAGAAAAAAGAACGGAAAATGCACGGAATTTGCTCTTTGCCGGGCAGGCACGGCCACGCAAAATCGAAACGGGTACGGTCGCATCCTCCGCAAGAATTACTACCTTTGTACGGATTGTACCATAAAAACACGACGATGATAAAAGAGATACGGGAACACAGGTCGATTCGGCGATACAAACCCGAACCCATCCCCTCCACGGTCATGGAAGAGATACTCGAGGCGGCCTCGCGGGCTTCCACCGTGGGGAACATGCAACTGTACAGCATTATAGTAACCACATCGCGGGAGCTGCTGGAACAGCTCGCCCCCCTGCATTTCAACCAGCCCGCCGCAACGACGGCACCGGTCCTCCTGACCTTCTGCGCCGATATCCACCGTTTCAGCCGGTGGTGCGAACTGCGGGGAGCCGAACCGGGCTACGACAATTTCTGCTGGTTCATGAACGGCGTGACCGATGCCCTGCTCGCCTCGCAGAACGCCTGCCTGGAGGCCGAAGCGCATGGGCTCGGCATCTGCTATCTGGGAACGACACTCTACAATGCGGGAGAAATCGCCCGGATACTCCGGCTCCCGAAGGGTGTTCTGCCGGTAATGACCGTCGCCATGGGATATCCCGAAACCCTGCCGCCGCTGACCGACCGGCTGCCGCTCGATGCGGTAGTTCATCGGGATACCTATACGGACTACACGCCCGAAAGGCTCGAAATCCTCTGGCGCGAGCGCGAAGCCTCGGCCGAGACGCAGCAGCTTCTCGCGGAAAACCGGCTGCCCAACCTCGCCCGCATCTTCACCGAACGCCGCTACGTCAGGGAGGACAACGTGACCTTCTCGCGCAAATACTTCGACGAACTCGTCGAGCAGGGCTTTTTCAACCAGCAGTAACGTCCATGAAAAGCATGAAGGCCTCCGTCCTGAGATGTGCGCTCGCATTCGTATGCGGGGTAGCGTCGTACTCCTGCTCCGTGACGCGCCACCTCCCGCCGGACTCCTACATGCTGACGAAAAACAAGATAGAGACCGACCGGACGGTACCGCGCGACGAACGCATCACGGCCGGGGAGATAGACCGGTACGTACGGCAGAACCCCTCCAAAAAGCTGCTTGGAACGAACCTCCCTGCCTGGCTCTACAACCAGGCCGACCCGAACAAGGAGAACGGCTGGAACAACCTGCTGCGCAGGCTGGGCAGCGAACCCGTCATCCTCGACACGGTACAGACCGCCGCATCGAACCGCAACATCAAGCTCTACATGGACTCCCGCGGATTCTATGAATCGACGAGCCGATACGAAATCGAATACAAACGCAACCGGAAAGCGGTGGTCACCTATTCGGTCAGACAAGGAGCGCCCTACCGGATCAACTCCCTCTCCTACGACTATCAGGACAAATTCCTCGAACAGGTCATCCGACAAGACAGTGCCGCCACGCTCATCAGGCCGGGAGACATCTTCGACCTCACCCTGCTCAACGACGAACGGCAGCGCATAACGGCCTATCTGAAAGACCGGGGGTACTACAAGTTCTCCGTGAACAACATCAGCTACATAGCCGATACGCTCGCAGGCGACCACCTGGTAGACCTCACGATGGTCATCCGGCAGCAACTGGAAGGATACACGCCCGAGGGAGAGCCGATATATGGGAACAACGCCGTCTACCGCCTCGGCAAAATCTTCGTCTATCCGGATTACGACGCCACCGCGGCTGCCACCGACCCCGCCTACCTGCGCGGCATGGACACGACCTACTACCGGGGGCTCTACATCATCCGGTCGGGCAAGCCCAAAATCAAGCCGCAGACACTGCGCCGGGCCATCCCCATCTACTCCGACTACCTTTACAGCGCAGGCGACAAGCAGCGCACATCGAGTAACTTGCAACGGCTCGACTACTTCAAGAATGCCAGCGTGACCTTCTCCGAACCCGAACCGGAAGACGACAACTACATCACCTACATCGGCGAAGGAGGCGAAGGGGAGACCCCGGTACAGACCCTCGAAAGAGCGCTCGACTGCGACATCTTCTGCACGCCCGCCATGCGGCAGGGCTACACGCTCGACTTCGAGGCCACCACCTCGTCGGCGTTCTATGCGCTGCGTCCAACCGTCAGCTACCTCAACCGCAACCTGTTCCGCGGTGCCGAACTGCTCAACATCAGCCTGTCGGGCGGATACGAATTCAACACGGACGAAACGGCGGCCAAGAACTCCTACGAGGTGGGGCTCACGGCATCCGTCACCTTCCCGCGGTTCCTCGCCCCCTTCCCCATTGACAGGGCGGGAAAACTCTACCGTCCCCTGACGCGCATCGAGGTATCGACCAACCTGCAGCGCAAATCGAAATACCACCGCACCATCACCGGAGCCAACATCGGCTATTCGTGGAACAACGGCCGCAACACCACCTATACCGTCCGTCCGATAGACTTCAACCTCGTGGACGTGAGCTTCATCGACACGGACTTCCTCTGCTCCATCCAGAACAGCTACCTGCGCGAAAGCTATAAATCGCAGTACATAGCGGCCATCTCGGGCTCCTATCTCTTCAACAACCCGAATACCGGCAAGGGCAATTCGATAACGGTACGCGTCAATGCGGAAACGGCAGGCAACCTGACCGACGCACTGGCGCACTGGCTCTCCTCGCCCGTCTCCGAACAGGTGAACATCGACGACTGCGGTACGGGGGGACAGACCTCCCCACGGTACGAAACATTCTACAAAATATTCGGCATCCGCTACTCGCAGTATTTCCGCGTGGATGCCAGTGTCAGCAATACCATCCCGATAGGATACCGGTCGGCCGTGGCCTACCGGTTCTTCGGCGGCATCGGACTCCCCTACGGCAACTCCTCCACCCTCCCGATGGACCGCATGTTCTACGTGGGAGGCAGCAACAGCATGCGCGGCTGGCCGGTGAGAGCCCTCGGACCAGGCAACTCCTCCAAGGGACGGAACTCCGGCTTCAAAAGCCAGCTCGGCAACCTGCGGCTGGAGGCCAACCTCGAATTCCGCTTTCCCATCTGGAACGCCCTGCACGGTGCGGTATTTTTCGACGTAGGGAACGTCTGGCTCGCAGGCATCCCCGGTGCGGCCAGCGACGAGGTTTTCCGTTTCGACAGCTTCTACAAGGAGCTTGGTTTCAACACCGGGTTCGGCCTGCGCTACGACCTCGACCTGATTGTCATCCGCCTCGACTGGGGCGTCCGGGTGCATGACCCCAGCCTGCCCGCCGGACAGCGATGGCTCAAGGCCTTCAAATGGGGCAACACGGCCCTCAATTTCGGTATCGGCTATCCTTTCTGACGGCCGACCGCAGCGACGACACGCCCGCCGACGCAGTTGCCGGCACGCCCCGTTACTCGCCTTCACCCCAACCGGCTGGCAGAAAAGCAGCTGCTGCGTCTCTCCTGCCTCCCCGCCGCGTCAGGCCCCCAACGGCCGTCCGTACCGAGGAACCGGATACGGCAGCCTCCGAAAGTCCGTACTGCCCGACGGTAAGTAAATATACCTAAAACCGACCGCAGCGCACATTCTAACGTTTTTTTGCCTACCTTTGTGCGGTGAACAGCGCCGGGAACTCCGGCAGTGGAAAGATTTGGCCGCTTGCAAACCACGTAAAAAAATAGCTAAAGAAGCAATCCGTTTTTCTTTAGGGGCCCCGGCCGGGGTTCGTTACTTTTACAACAGCCAATAATTTCCGTTTTAAAATTTTGTCCAACGGGCTGCGCACGGCGCCGTCCCCAAAAACGTTTTAAAATGGCATTCTTATTTACGTCGGAAGCCGTTTCGGAAGGGCACCCCGACAAAATCTCGGACCAGATATCCGACGCGATACTCGACGAATTCCTTCGCCGCGACCCCGAATCGAAGGTGGCGTGCGAAACCCTCTGCACGACGGGACTGGTAGTAGTTGCCGGCGAAGTGCGTTCGGAAGCATACGTCGATGTACAGAACGTCGCCCGACGCGTCATCAACCGCATCGGCTATACCCGGAGCGACTACATGTTCGACGGAAACTCCTGCGGCATCCTCTCCGCCATCCACGAGCAGAGCCCCGACATCAACCAGGGCGTCGTGAAAAAGGACGAAGAGCAGGGAGCCGGCGACCAGGGCATCATGTTCGGCTACGCCTGCGACGAGACGCGCGAATACATGCCCGCGACGCTGATACTCGCCCAAGTCATCATGAAGGAGCTCGCCGTACTGCGGCGCGAGCACAACGAAATGCCCTATCTCCGGCCCGACGCCAAGAGCCAGGTGACCGTCGAGTACGACGAGACGGGATGCCCGGTAAGGGTACACACCATCGTGGTCTCCACCCAGCACGACGAATTCATCCGTGCCGGCGGCAACGTGACGGAAAAGGAGGCCGAACGTCAGATGGGCAAACGCATCGAAGACGACGTGCGCAGCATCCTCATACCGCGTGTCAAGGCACGCCTGCAGCGGGCGGGCGACAAGCTGGCCGACCTTATCGGCGACGACTACCTGCTGTACGTGAACCCGACGGGGAAATTCGTCATCGGCGGCCCGCACGGCGACACGGGCGTCACGGGGCGCAAGGTCATCGTCGACACCTACGGCGGCCGGGGTGCCCACGGCGGCGGAGCCTTCTCGGGCAAAGACGCCTCGAAGGTGGACCGCTCGGCAGCCTATGCGGCCCGCCACATCGCCAAGAACATGGTGGCAGCAGGCATCGCCGACCAGATACTCGTCCAACTCTCCTACGCGATAGGCATCGCACATCCGCTCAGCATCTATGTGGATACTTACGGCACGGCCCGCGTATCGGACACCGATGCCGAGATAGCCCGCCGCATCGAACGGCTTTTCGACCTGCGTCCCGCCTCCATCGTGGAACGGTTCGGTCTCAAGAACCCCATCTTCGAAGCGACGGCCTCCTACGGTCACTTCGGCAACCGCCCCTACCGCCGGGAGGTCACCCTGTTCGACCATGGCAGGGAAGTCACGAAAGAAATCGAATTCTTCGGGTGGGAAAAGCTGGACGAGGTGGAGAATCTGCGCCGCGAATTCGGCATACTGTAAACACCGGCCGGCGATGCCCACAGCGGACACGCCACGGCACCTCCGATTATGACAAAGGCCGTATCATGAAAGGTACGGCCTTTGTCATATACCGGAAGCGACAAAACGCGAAATGCGCCGACCTTCCGCCGGGAATGACCGGACTCCGAAACCGGCAACCCTGCCGGCGGCTTGCACCGACAGCATCCCGCCTCCCGTTCGTGCCGGCCGCACCCGGACAGGCTGCGGCACAGGTTATCTGGGGTAGCCGACCGGATGAAAGAGGATGATGCGCTGCCTGTCGTTCAGCCGACACGCCTTGCGGAAGGCGGGTTCGTCCATCGAGCCGCACGATACGGTGGCGAGCCCCAGCGACGTACAGGCGAGGAAGATATTCTGAGACACATATCCCGCATCGGTATCGGCGAACCGGGACGAGCCGTCCTCGGCCACCAACACGAGGTTCACCGCCGGCTTATTGCCGCGTACATCCTGCCGGTGGTCGCCTTCCGCGACGGGCTGCAAGAGCGACTGCTCCGGCACATACAGATAGACACCCTTGTCGGTCAGAACATAGATTTGAATGTCGCGCCGGTCCATGGCCGAGGGAGCCGTCCGCTTACCCGACGCAGGACGGTTCACGCCGTTGGCTGCCCACAGCAGGTCGGACATGTCCTGCAACGAAAGCGCCCGGTCGGCATACTCCCTCACGGAGCGACGGTCGGCCAACGCCCGCATCAACGAACCGCCCCTGTCAAGGTCGGGTTCATTCAACTTCACCGGTTCAAGGGCAAATGCCCCGACGGCCGCCATCACCGCGACCGCCGTCATGACGAATCTTTTCATTTCCGTGACATTTAAAATTCAACAATCTCTCTTCCGCAAGATACGGAATCCTGCCTCAATCCGGAAACCGACAACGGCAAAATCCACGCTAAAAGTCCGCCTGCCGCAAAAAAATCGAAAAAAAACGGCGACGTCATGCAACACTGACAGCCCCTGCGACGTCATATATACCGAATCGGGACCCGCCCGGCGCAAGGACCGGACGGAACACGGCCCGGAAAAATCCGGGAACGGCCTGTCCGAGAAAACACCGTTCGCACGGAAATCCGCGCCGGAAACGAAGAGAAGCGCAACTAAACGGCCGAAACGTTATCCTGTTCTAAAGTTTTTTGTTATTTTTGCGGACTACACTATTTGTTTTGAAATAAAAAATTACACTCATGAAAAAACTATGTAATGCATCGGCCATCGCCGCTTTCCTGACTGCGGTTTGCTTTACGGCAGTCTCCTGCAACAAAACGCCTTCCGAATCGACCCTACCCGTCGAAAAGGAACTCGGCGTCAGCATAGAACTCACATCGGCAACGGAGACCTCCGTCTCGGTGGACATCACCGCAGAGAAAGATGCGGAAGGATACATCTATGCCATAGGCGAAGCCGGCAAGCTCAACGAATTCCAGAACGGTACGATGGAGGGTATCCAGACACAGAACGACCCGACCGTCAAATCCGCCTCCTTCGACGGCCTGACGAAGGCGACCGACTATACCATCTACGCACAAGCCTTCGCAGGAGAAGAAAAGGGGAACGTCAGGCAGTTGGTCGTGACTACCGAAGGTGAACCCGATTTCGACCTCACAACCACGACCACCATCGACAACATCACCGAAGACTCGTTCGTCATCAGAGTTGAGTTCGGTGCCGATACCCGCACGCTGGTGTACGGATACGGCAGCGCAGATGACCTCGAAGCGTTCGAAAACGGTACCCTCTCCACCATTACGAAAGTCACCAACCCCACAGCCAATACCATCATCGTCAGGGGTATGGAGCGCGGTCAGGAGTACACGGTCTTCGTACAGGCAGTAGCCGGCGACAAGAAAGGAAACGTATCGACGGTATCCGGCAAGACGCTGAAACTCGAACTCGAACTTGTTCTGCTGGAAGATGAATTGACCTCGACCTCCGCCGTCGTCGAGATACGTCCGGGCGGCGACACCTCCAAATACCGTTACATGCTCGGCTCCATGGAACTGCTGGACTACTTTGAAAACGGTACCTGGCCCGACATCATGTGGGAGAACGACGTGACCGCCCCGAAAGAGACGCAGGCTACCGGCCTCACTCCGGGCGAAACCTACACCATCTTCGCCCAGCCGTTCGCAGAGAACGGTACCCGCGGTGAAACGCAGATAATCGAATTCACCACTCCTACGGCGGACGAAGCCGAATAACCGTCCAGTATAAGGATATCGATACAGAAGGAGGACCTGCGGTCCTCCTTCTGCCGTTCCGGAAAGGCGCAAAATAGGGAAACGCAATTTGATTCTTCGCAAAATATGGTTATCTTTGCAGGCTGTTTAACCATTTGTACCGGTCAGCCGGGTTCTGTCCGGGCTTGGACACCACACCCGGTCGGGCGGTCGTAACTACTTAAAGTTTATCGAAATGCCAAAGATGAAAACAAATTCCGCTGCCAAGAAGCGCTTCGACTTCACCGGCACCGGAAAAATCAAGAGGAAACACGCTTACCATAGCCATATCCTCACCAAAAAGACGACGAAGCAGAAACGCAATCTGGATTATTCCGCACTCGTCGCTCCTGCCGATGAGGCAAAAGTAAAAAGCCTTCTCGTAAAATAGCATCGCCTTTTGCGAAAGGACGGTTGCCGCACGGTCGCAAGAGCTGCCGGAAAAGCAGCCCCGCCGGCGCCGGAAAATGTAAAACCAAGAGTGTGCCAGCCCCCAAGCGTGTGAGGAAAACACACCGCTGGCCGTTCGTAAAACTTTAAAATTATGCCAAGGTCCGTAAATGCGGTAGCATCAAGAGCCAGAAGAAAAAAAGTTTTAAAACTTGCCAAAGGCAACTTTGGTTCAAGGGGAAATGTTTGGACAGTAGCGAAAAATACTGTCGAAAAGGGTTTGACCTATGCGTACGTAGGTCGTAAGGACAAGAAAAGGAAATTCCGCAGCCTGTGGATACAGCGTATCAACGCTGCAGCCCGCAGCAACGGCATGACCTATTCGGAACTGATGGGTAAGCTCAAGGCTAAGGATATCCGCCTCGACCGCAAGGTTTTGGCCGACCTCGCCATGAACCACCCGAAGGCATTCGAGCAAGTAGTTAACACAGTAAAATAGCGATTGCGGTACACCGCAGACAGACGGCCCGCCGAGTCTCGGCGGGCCGTCTCATTCTCCGGAGCGGCAGGTCTTCCGAAGATGAAGGCGGCAGGGCCGAATTCTTCCCGCCCGCAGGTACGTTTAGCACGGTTTATGTATCGCTATTTTGCCGCAGACAGAGACCGGGTCCGAACGGGCAGCACAGCTCGACACCCCGCCGGTCCGCTCTACGAACGGGCGGAACTCCCGGGGAGGAAGAGTATCCGACACATACCGGATGCCTTTCCGGTCTATGCTGCAATGGACATAACCGACAAAGACCAAACGCCATGGAAGAGAAGATTTTGAATCTCCTGACCCAGCCGATGAAGACGGGGGAGGTAGCCGAAGCCACTGGCATCGAAAAGAAAGAGGTGGAGAAAATCATCAAAAAGCTCGTGAAGGAGGGCAAAGTGGAGTCGCCGAAACGCTGCTACTATGCGGCAGTAAAATAACCGGCCCTTCCGAGAGGGGATACCAATCGGACATCCGGATGCCTCCGGCACAAAAAACGACCGCAAGCGGCGGGGACTGTTACGGTTTCCCGTCGTCGGTTTTAACGGTATCATGTCAAGAAAGGAAGTGAACTGACAAAAATTTGTCAGGATTTTGTCAGGCTATCTGTTTTTTTGACACCCACACCTCCACCGCACGATTTTACTGATTTTCAATATATTACATAAAAAATACTCCTTTCCGGAGAATAACGGCAACGGCTCGGCTGCCGTTCGGTGTCATGTGCCGCATACTGGCATCCCGTTTGATGATAATCATCATGCAGAAGCATGGAGAAACGAATCCTGCGGATTCCCTTTGGAATTTCAAGGAAAATAGCGTATCTTGTGCGCGCAAAATTTATTTCTAACTCTTAAAAACGTATCGCCTATCGAATAAATCTACTCCACCAATTTAAAAAGGAGAAGACAATGAACAAGAAGGTATCAGCGCTTAGTGACCAGCAGTTGCTCAGTGCCTATCTTTCGGGCGATAAGGATGCGATTTCCATACTCATCGAACGTCATTCCAAACGTGTGTTGGACTACATTCGCATGATGGTGAAGAACAATGAAGTCGCAGACGACATATATCAGGAGACATTCATCAAAGTCGTGCGGTTTATCGACGACGGACGTTATACGGACAACGGCAAATTCCTGTCGTGGGTGTTGCGCATCGCGCACAACCAGGTCATCGACCATTTCCGGCAGGCGAAACAGCAGCACAACCTGTCCGAATCGGACGCGGGATACGACATTCTCAATACGAAGCGTTTCGCCGACACGACCGTAGAAGACCGCATGGTGAGCGAACAGATAGAAAACGACCTGCGAAAACTCGTGGACAATCTGCCCGAAGAACAGAAGGAAGTCGTTATGATGCGTTATTTCGGCGACCTCAGTTTCAAGGAGATAGCAGAGCAGACCAACGTAAGCATCAACACGGCTCTCGGCAGGATGCGGTACGCCCTCATCAACCTCCGGAAGATGATAAAGGAAAACCAACTGATATTAACCTGAGGCGCACAATATAATCCGACAGGCACCGTTTTATTGGAAAATCGGAAACGGTAAAACGGAAATAAGCCTATGGAACAGATAGACTATGCTTGCGGAATCGATTGTCCCGACGGTGCGGACGACGAACAGATGCTGATGGACTACATCATCAGGGACGATTGCGAACTGTGTTACCTCGATACGTATTTGAAAGAGACATTCCGAAATAAACATACTAATGCTGCAAACGAACAGTAAGTAAGGATTCATAGGTTAGGGTTAGGTTATTTATTCGCGGGTAGCTGCTGGGAAGTTGCTGCCCGCCGTGGTTCGCCGGAGAACCGGACGGACATCCGTCAGGCCGGCCGCCGCAATGCAGGATGCACGGCACCTTCATAACATGCCGTGCATCCGCAGACAAAGAAAGGGAGCGTTTTTACGCTCCCTTTCTTCATTGTATCCATCTACCGACAGGCAGCGACAACCGCCTCACTCCGCCACTCCGAACAGTGTCGCCGACGTGCATCCGGTAATCCGAACCCGCACGTAATCGCCCGGAGCCGTCTCCCCCGTCCGGTCGAAAACGACCATCTTGTTCTGCGACGTGCGACCGCACAACTGCTCGCTGCTGCGCCGCGAGAGCCCCTCCACGAGCACCTCGAACACATTGCCCATATCCCGTTCGTTGCTCGCCGTCGAAAGCTCGTTCTGCAGCGCGATGATTTCGTTCAGCCGCGCCGTCTTCACCTCCTCGGATACATCGTCCGTCATGGTACGCGACGCAAGGGTCCCCGGACGCTGGGAATACTTGAACATATAAGCCGAATCGTATCCCACCTCCCGCATCAGCGACAGCGTCTGCGCATGGTCTTCGGCCGTTTCGCCGCAGAAACCGGCTATCAGGTCGGTCGTGACCGCGCAGTCGGGCATCCGTCTGCGGATGGCCGCCACCCGTTCGAGATACCATGCCCGCGTATATTTGCGGTTCATCGCCGCAAGCATCCGGTCGCTGCCCGACTGCGCCGGCAGGTGAACAGCCCGGCAAATGTTGGGATACGAAGCCATCACCTCTATCAGACGGTCGCTGAGGTCCTTGGGATGGGATGTGGCGAAACGCACCCGGAGCAGCGGCGATATGCCGGCCACCCGCTCCACCAGTGCGGGAAAATCGACGGCCTCGGCCGTCCCCTCCTTCCAGCGGTATGAATTCACATTCTGTCCGAGCAGCGTCACCTCCCGGTACCCGGCGGAAAAAAGCTCCTGCGCCTCGCGCAGAATGGTCTGCGGGTCGCGGCTGCGCTCACGCCCCCGCGTATAGGGAACCACGCAATAGGAACAGAAATTATTGCAGCCGCGCATGATGGAGATGAAAGCGCTCACGCCGTTGCGGTCGAGCCGGACGGGACGTATATCGCCGTAGGTCTCCTCCTGCGACAACTGCACGTTTACTCCGTGACCTCCGGCAGCAGCAGCCGCGACCAGCCTCGGCAGCTCGCGGTAGGAGTCGGGACCGGCCACCACATCCACGACGGTTTCCCGTTCGAACAGCTCCTCCCGGAGTCTCTCGGCCATACACCCCACAATCCCTACGACGAGCCCCTTGCGGGCCCTTTTGTAACGGTGGAACTCCCGAAGCCTGCCCCATATCCGCTGTTCGGCATTGTCGCGGATGGAACAGGTATTCACCAGAATGACATCGGCCTGCGCGATATCCTCCGTATAACGGTATCCTTCGTCCTGCATGATGGAAACGAGGATTTCGCTGTCGCCGACATTCATCTGGCACCCGTATGTCTCCACATAGAGCCTCTTCCCGTTCCCGGAAAGAGGCCTCAAATCTTCGAGTTTCATATCACGTATCTGATTGACAACCGGGACAAGGCACACCCCCTGCGCCCGCACCGAGGGCTATTCCGGAAACGCCTTGAAACCCTCGCCGAAAGTATCCTGTGCATTAACGATGACGACGAAAGCGTTGGGGTCCACATTCTTCACCTTATCCTGCACTTCGGAAATCTGCCGCTTGTTCACCACAACGAATATCATATCGCGGTCTTTTCCCGTATACATGCCCCTGGATTTGATGTAAGTACCGCCCCGCTTGAGGTCGTTCATCACATAATCCTTCATCTGTTCGTTCTTGTCGGTAATAATAAAGAGCAGCTTGTCGTAGCTCGCACCGTCCAGCACGAAATCCGTTACCTGCGCCGCCACGAAGATGGAGATAAGGGCGTAGAGGGGCATGCTCCAGTCCCGCAGAATTATCATACCGATTACCACGACCGAAGACTCCACGATGAACATGGCCGTGGAAAACTTCATCTTCATGAATTTGGAAAGGAGCATGGAGATGATGTCCGTACCCCCGGACGTGGCTCCGAACTTCACGATGATACCCACGCCGGCCCCTATCAGTACACCGCCGAATATGGCGGCTACGAGCAAGTTGTCTGAAAAGTTGAAGAACTGGCTGATGAAGGAGGTGCCGTCGTCGGGATTCTCCCCCACGAGGTTCGTCATGCCGTTCATGACGAGCGGCGTGACGAGCGCGGCGAATACCGTTTTGGCTCCGAAGGTCTTTCCGAATACGATAAGGCCGATTATCATCAGCGGAATATCCATCATCAGACCGAATGTACCCGTCTGTATCGAAGGCACAAGGTAATGGAAGACGCGCCCGAGACCGTAAACACCGCCGGGGATTATCTTATAGGGATTGGTGAAGAGCACGAACCCGGCAGACATTATCACGGCTCCGACCATCACCCCCAGCCACGGGAACCAGAATTTTTTTGAACGCAAATTGCGCATTGCAGCACTGAAATCCATAACTTTATATTAAATTTACCGTGCAGGTTTATTTCCTCCTGTGATGCACGGACCGTTAGTATCGCAGATGTTCCAACCATCTTTTTTTGGGTATGCAAAGATAGTGATAGTTTCCAAGCCCCCAATTTGTTTTATATTAAAAAGGGAAGAAAAAACGCCATGCCTGTCCACCTTTGTTGAAGTATTTTTACTTACATTTGTTTTAAATTTACTCGAATAAGATAACAAACATGTCTTCGCCGAAAATAACAACATGGATTGCCTGTCTCGCTTTCCTGTACGCCGGCATACCTGGCCTCGCCCAAGAGGTACGGCACAGCGGAACCGTCGTAGGCTATGGAAATACAGGAAGTTTGCAGGCAGAGGGGAATTACGATGAACCGCCCCTGTTCGCAGCGGACGGACAGGCCGCACTGGAACAGTGGCTTGCCGAAAATATAACATACCCGACGACCGGCTTCGAGAACGGCCTGCACGGCGAGGTAACGGTACGCTTCACCGTCGAACCCGACGGCAGCCTCGACGGCATCGAAGCAACGGCATACGACGACGCAGCTCTCGCAGCAGAGGCGGTCGCCGCCCTGCACCGGTCGCCCCGCTGGCTGCCGGGGAGAAAGGGAGGCGAGCCCGTCGCAGTCACCGTAACGTTACCGGTCTCGTTCCGCAACGCCATCCGCCCGAAAGAGGCGGTCTTTGCGGCAGGCGACAGCCAACCCGCCGACTTCATGGGCGGCGGCCTGATAGCTTTCCGCTCCTGGGTCATGTCCAATCTGGAGTACCCCACCGCCGCATACGACAACAATATAGAAGGGACGGTAGTCGTCCATTTCGTCATCGACACGGAGGGATGCCTGACCGATGCGCATGTCGTCGCATCGCCCCACTCCTCCCTGACACGGGAGGTGCTGCGGGTGCTCCGCATGTCGCCGCAATGGGTGCCGGCCCGACAGGACGGTAAGACGGTCATGTTCCGATACAGCCTCCCGGTCATATTCAGCATGCACGGCACCACGTCCGGTGCTTATACCCGAATCGGGTCACCGACCTGGTGACGGATACCCTGGTCGGCCCGGCCGACCAGGCCCCGGTGCCATAGGCGCCCGAGCCCGCAGTTTGTACACACGCACCCCGCAACGGAACGCCCTGTAGAACGGACAGCCGACAGCGGACGATGGCATCCGGTCTCTTCCCTGTATGACGGCTCTTCGCCATTACCGCACCAAAAAGCTAAAAATCAACAGTTTTCACAAAACACACAAAGGAGTGTCATCCGACTGCACACCGACCGGCAGCCGCACCTCTTCGCAACATAACCAATAAGATGCCGGCAAACCATAAGTTCTATTTATAGTATAGGACTTATCTTTGTACCGTTCCGCGACGGGACAGCATCCGACAGCGACATGACAGAGACACTCCTCATCATTCTATTGACAGCAGCCGCCTACCTGCTCGGCTCGGTTTCCAACGCCGTATGGATAGGCAAGACGTTCTACGGAACGGATGTCCGCGAACACGGCAGCCACAATGCCGGTGCCACCAACACCATGCGGATATTGGGCCGCAGAGCGGGTATCGCAGTCTTCGTGCTCGACTTTCTGAAAGGCTTTATAGCCGTCTCACTGGCAGCCCTTCTCCCCTATGCGGCCGGAAGCCCCGCCTTGTTCAACATGAAATTCGTCCTGACCGCCGCCGTGGTACTCGGCCACATCTTTCCCCTTTTCGCCGGTTTCCGAGGCGGCAAAGGGGTAGCCACCCTCGCGGGAGCGGTACTTGCCGTCTACCCGCCCGCCGTCCTGCTATGTCTGGCCACCTTCGCCGTCGTCTTCATGCTCTGCCGGTACGTCTCCCTGGCCTCGATGACCGCCGGCATCCTGCTGCCCGTCTATACCGTTTTCGTATTCGGCCAACACTATCTTCCCCTTATCCTGTTCTGCTGTGCGGTGTCGGTACTCCTGCTGATAACCCACCGCAAGAACATCGGGCGGCTTCTGGCCGGCACGGAACCGAAAACCTATTTCCACAAACGCCCCGATAGGACGGAGTGACCGGCTCCGCCACGTGAGAGGCCTCCGACGGCTGTTTTTGCAGCTACGTTTTTTTTTATGTAATTCTGGAAGACTTTTATAATCTCCTTAGACATAGGAGATTCGGAAGAAAGAGCAAAAATGAGGTAATGATTTGGCAACCGTATCTATTTCTGCGCTTTGCTGTGAGTTGCTTTCATTGTCACTCGTCTTAGGACAAAGGTAGCAATAAAAATTGGAATACCTCAAATGCAATGGAGATTTTTCTCCAATTTGAGGTATTCTATGTTTATACTGTAAATTGACGGCTGATACATATGCTCTTTGCTCTAAACAATCAGTTTATACAATCGTTTGTTTGGGAAGCAAACTAGATCTTTTTCTTGGAGACCAATCGCCCCAAGGCATCTTTCTTTTTTGAGGGTAACAAATATAAAGATGTCTTTGAGCTCTAGTAATTGCAACATATAAGTTATTTTTCTCTTGTTGCATTTCAATGCTATTGTTCCCTTTTTTTATAGCACGGTAATCGGGGAATGTACCCTCATCCATACCCACAAGGAATACTACTACAGCTTGTTGACCTTTCATAGTGTGAACCGTACTCAATGTAACCCCTTCTACATCCAAAGAAGCAACCGAAGTTTGCCCCAACGACATTGCATTACGAAAAGCAGACAAAGAATAGTTTGTTACACTCTTAGCATAAGAGCTCCAATGATGTTTTAATAATTCAAATTCATCAAAAACAGCCAAAGCTTCATCTGTTGATTTAAATTCCGAAGCATTAGAGGCTTTTAAAGTATTCAATACAGATTTGATGGTTTGATACATATTACTACCATCATCTTCCAATAGTGAGGCTTGCTGCACGACTTCTTTCAAGAATGCATCGCTAATACTTTCTACGACTTGTTCTAATGATTTGCAATGGCTCACGCCTACTATAGACTGCAACATATCAAGATGCAGTCTATCATAGGGATTGGTTCGTACTACCATAGCCAAATCAAAGGCTTTAGCAGCAGTGGATGCAAATTCCAGACCTGCTCCCGTAGTTTTATAATGATATGGCAAGTTACTACTCTTTAATTGCTCTTCAATCTTTCCAAGAACGAATTTATTTCTAGCAAGTACAGCAATATCAGAATAGCTCAATTTCCCGTCATAACCTTCTATTTCAGTACCAACCAATGATTTTATACCACTTACTACTTCTTGCGCTTCCTCACATGGTGTATCATAAGCATATTCCTTACAAACGCCCGTATAAGGTAAGGTTACATCTAAGGTGTCATCATGCACTACCTTTTGTGCATAATCCAAAATCGCCTTAGCACTTCGATAATTCTCATTTAGGTTATATATGGTCGGGGTGTAGTCATTCACAAACCAATCATCCATATATTTACTGCTTGAGCCATTAAAGGCATATATGGATTGTTTGGTGTCGCCAACCAGCATTACATTCTTATGCTCGCTACCAGTAATCGCACGAAGAACCATGTATTGAGCCTTGTTTAAATCCTGTGCCTCGTCCACACAAATGTATGTAAAACTTCTTCGATATAAGTCTGCAATTCTTGGGTTATGTATCAGTAATTGGTAAGCATTAAGCAACAAGTCATCAAAATCAATTGCGTTTAGCGAATCCATCTGCTCTCTATAACTTAAATATAGATTACGCATCTGTCCATCTTTAATAACCTTAGACAGTTCATCATCTAAAATCACAGACCGTTTTATAAGACTGATATTATCCAATGCCCGATAAAGAGTTTCCCTACGTTCTTTATCATTCAGCCCCCTATACCACTGGCTCAATGATGGAGTTTCTGTAATTGTTTCTTCCAAAATTTTTTTTCTGTCGTCATCTGCAAAGATTTGCGGCATTGTCACAAATCTTGTAGCGGCGATATGGCTTTCAATGATTGACTCACACAGACCATGGAAAGTTGCAACAAAAACATGTTCCAGCAGATTTTCATCCACTTCCGCAAGTCTTGTTCTAATCTCCTCACAAGCTTTGTTGGTGAACGTAATCGCCAGAACCTTACGTTTAGTCATACCAGCCAACATCTTTATACGCTCAACAAGTACTCTTGTCTTGCCACTACCGGCACTTGCACGTACTAAAATTGCGCCATCTTTCAATGATGCAATTTCTTGTTGTTTAGAAGATAACTTTATCTTACACATGGCATATGTCCTTTTTTATTCCATCAAATAGTTTAACTACCAATGGAGGTAATGTTTTTCCGCTTTCAATTATGCAATTTGCCAACACCGGACCTAACTGGGCCTTGTTTTTCTCCATTATATCATCCAAAGCTGTCAGTCGGCCATCTTCATTATCATATATTCGTTCTATATCAACAAAAATATTCTGATGACAACTTTCACACACTTTAGAAGTTTTTTCTCGTTTCTTAGGCTTATGATTATTTTCTCTAATAAATTTATCAATATAGCCTTCTCCTTTCAATTGTTCTATAGCTTTTTCTATTTCATCCTTATACCCATCGTCAAGGAGCATTCCTTCAAAATCCTTTTCATCGGGAATGAGGAAAATATTCTTCTGTTCTGCCAGTTCCTTATCTTCATTATAAATTCTTTCCAAAAGTTTTTTGAGTTCTTTTTGGGCTTTTGCTTCACCATCCGAGAAAATGTACCAAGGTATTTTGAACGCATCAGCAAGGACGACAAACGGATAATAATTACCACACCCCTTTGCATCGACAAACGACAGACCGGACTCAACGGGAGTCAATCCCCAATGTTGCTGGCAGAAAATAGGTAAAGCTTGTACTTCTGTTTCACCTTCTCCCAACACAATACCTTTGGCAAACAACAGTTCGCCATTGCTCGTCAATACGGCTTGTCTGATTTTTCTTTGTTCCTCTGGTATTAGTTCTGCAACGGGCAAACTTCCACAAATAGTCTTCTCTGCGGCTTTATACATACCTCTCAGCTCTGACAATTCCGCACATGCAGCCACATACGGAGAATGTGTTGAGATTATTTTAATGCCCGGCATTTCGTTCATTTGTTTGTAGAGTTGCTTCTGTGCATTCGGATGCAAATGCGCTTCAGGTTCTTCTATAGCTATAATCGGCAAAAAAGCCTCGTCTTCCGGGTTCTTGCTATCGCACATTTGCTTTACAAAAGCCCGAAACGACAACATGGAAGACCAACTCCTAGTTCCCATGCCATGATAGTCCATTGTAAAACTACTATCCTCCGTTCCATAATGAATCGTCAAGCTTTTGTTCAAATCTCGCAATTTCTTAGCAAAAGGTGAAACATAGACCTTGCCCGAAGAGTCCATTGTAGCGTCAATCCCTTTTAGTGATTCCTGAATATTTTTAAGCACATCACTCTTTTCTATGGCTTCTGCATTTAAAGAACTTATTTTTTGTTCTAATTCAGCAACATCTTTCGGGTCATAATTGCTAACTACATCACCAAGCATTTTACCTAAATAAGAGGTTCTGGCTTTTAAATCATCCTGAATATCCCGTTTAGCATCCAAATAGTGGAACTGAAAATAATCTCCCTTAACAGTGGATTTTTTACCTTTCAAATCTTGCCAAGCGATGCCTGCAGAGTCCCATTCATTCAAGATTTGCATATCCCTATTAAATGAATTCTGAAGTGTTTGAAAAGTGTATTTAACACGCAAAGGCACATAGGCGTGTTCTTCAGCATCCATTTTTATATTATCCGCACCAAATGCAATTTCCCATACATCTGAGAAATTTGGGATACGTTTTCCAGCATTATCAATTGCTACTATTTTGGCATCAACAATGATACAATTTGATTTGCCGTTCTTGTCAATGTGTAAATCTTCTGTTGAAAGGAACGAGCTATTTCCAAACAACAGCTGTAGAGCTTTTAAAACAGAGGTTTTCCCGACATTATTCATACCGGTCAGTACCGTAGTTTCTGAAAGGCTCATTTTAAAATCTTTCAATCCACGGAATCCATCTATTCTAATTTCGTCAATCAGTATCTTTTGCATAAGAAGACAATTAAAATTGTTATGTGCAAAGGTAATACTTTTATGGCAGAAAATGCCCGTTTACCAAATAAAATTTTGTACTTTTGCGCTCGTTAAACAAGATAGTGCGTGTATGAACCGAATAAAAGAAGTACTGGAGGCAAAGGGTATCAGCCAAACAGAGCTGGCTAATAAACTTGGAAAGACCTTTAATATGGTCAATCTATATACGACAAACAGAGTCCAGCCACCTATCCATGTTCTATATCAAATAGCCGAGATTTTGGATATTGATGTTCGTGAGCTTCTTGTTTCAAATAAAATTTAACAACGGAAAATTATGAAGCTGTCAGATATAATCAAAGGAACTGAATACGACCTTAGCCTGTTCACAGAGGCTCAAATCACGGAGTTGGAAAACCGTATAGCAGAACGGGGAACAAAAAGAGGAACAGAGTATTATCTTACATGCGCTGTACGCAGAAAGGATATTAAAGCTACACCCGAAGAAGTCGTACGCCAATTATATCTATTAGTGCTTACTGAAGATTTAGGCTATCCCGTTTCTCGAATGGAACTAGAGTATGAAGTTACATTCGGCAGAGAGAAAAAGCGCGCAGATATTGTCATTTTTGACAAACAGCAGACCACGAGCCCTTATATCATTGTGGAATTGAAAAAGCCGAAACTGAAAGACGGTAAAGAGCAGCTGAAGAGTTATTGCAATGCAACAGGTGCTCCAATCGGAGTATGGAGCAACGGTCGTCAGATTTCTTACTATCACCGAAAAGACCCGAATTATTTTGAAGATTTGAGCGGTATACCTCGTGCAGACCAAAAACTATCCGACATTCTCTCCGAGCGTTGGAAGATAGCCGACCTTATCAAGAAAGATAAGTTGGTAAATGAGCGCAAGTCCCTTAAAGACCTCATTCTTGAAATGGAAGACGAGGTATTGGCAGGTGCAGGTGTGGATGTGTTTGAGGAAGTGTTCAAACTTATCTTCACCAAACTGTTTGATGAAATGGAAAGCGGACGCAAGCCTGACCGCAACTTGGAGTTCCGCAACTATGGCGATACTGAAACAGAACTGAAAGATAAACTACAAACACTGTTTGACAAGGCAAAAGACAAATGGCAGGGCGTATTTACCGATGACGCCAAACTTCTGCTCACACCATCGCACCTGTCAGTTTGTGTAGCTTCGTTACAAGACGTAAAACTATTCAATTCAAATCTTGACGTGGTGGATGAAGCCTTTGAATATCTTATCAACAAAAGCAGCAAGGGCGAAAAGGGTCAGTATTTTACACCTCGTTATGTGATTGATATGTGCGTGAAGATGCTTAATCCCAAAGCTGATGAAAAGATGATTGATACTGCGGCAGGCAGTTGCGGCTTCCCTGTTCATACGATTTTTCATGTTTGGGAAAACATTCTGAAATCTAAAGGATTGAGCCGTAGCCATCTATTCACATTGGAAGAAAAACCTGCCGAATGTACAGATTATGTACAGAATAATGTTTTTGCTATTGACTTTGACGAGAAAGCTGTGCGTGTAGCTCGCACTCTCAATCTGATTGCAGGTGACGGACAAACGAATGTGATGCACCTCAATACACTCGATTATGAGCGATGGGACGAAATGGTCAAGGATGAAAATTGGAGCGATACCTATTCCGAAGGTTGGAAAAAACTGAAAAGGTTGCGTGTTGACAAAAGCAGCAACCGTGATTTCAACTTTGATATAATCATGGCTAATCCCCCGTTTGCAGGAGATGTAAAGGAGAGCAGAATACTTGCAAAGTATGACTTGAGTAGGACGGTTTCATTGGAAAAACTCAAAAATGCGCCACGAGATACTACTGTGTTAGCAGGAGAACCAACTTTTCCTGAAGCATTGAGCAACAATGGCGAAACTGTTTATCAAATGAGTGATGGTACATTCCGCAAGACCAAATTGAAACAGGCAACTAATATGAGCCGTGACATCTTATTTGTTGAACGTAACATAGACTTCCTGAAACCCGGCGGAAGAATGGCTATTGTGTTGCCGCAAGGACGTTTCAATAACAGTAGCGACAAATCATTGCGAGAGTACATTGCTGACCGTTGCCGCATTTTAGCTGTCGTCGGACTGCATGGCAATGTATTCAAACCGCATACTGGCACAAAGACAAGCGTCCTTTTCGTTCAAAAATGGGATGAGGTACTATGCCCCAAAGTGGATGATTATAACATCTTCTTTGCTACAATGCAAGAACCAAGCAAAGATAATAGCGGTGATAAAATCTATCGTAATACGACTGGCGAGAATGGAGAAAATATTCCCCTGCTTGATAGCCACGGGCACCTAATTGTCAAGCATGACCTTTTCAATCATGATGGTTTGACACAAGACGGAATTGCAGAAGCATTTGCAGAGTTCGCAAAGAAAGAGCATCTCTCTTTTTTCGCGGATGCCCCTTTGACGAAGTAAAATATAGAGCTTTGTTGGAGGGGCTTGAAGCAAAAGAAATACGACTAAAATCATGTATAGAGAACAAAGACTATAGAATTGATAGTGGATTTTACACTAAGGCACCGATAATAAATCCAAATTTAAAATATAAGAAGATTGGTGATTGCCTTGTTTCTTCTCAATATGGTATTTCAATAGCTATGAATGAAGAAGGAATAGGTTATCCTATTTATCGGATGAACGAAATACACAATCTTCTTTGTGATTCAAACGTAAATAAAAGTGCAGACATAACGCAAGAAGAACTTGATACATTCAAACTTAGAGATGGGGATGTTATATTCAATCGAACAAACTCTTTTGAATGGGTTGGTCGAACAGGTATATATTATCAGAACGATGATATTGATAGGGTGTTTGCATCTTATCTTGTAAGATTTATTCCCAATACAGATTTACTACTTCCTGAATATCTAACAACATACCTGAATACTAAATATGGTGTGTGGGATATAAAAAGGCGCGCACGTCAATCTATAAATCAGACTAATGTAAATCCTGAAGAAGTAAAATGTATGGATATTCCCATACTTGAAATGGGTATTCAAAAACATATAGCAAAAAATCTTCAAGAAGCCAACAAAAAACGGATTATATCTCAACAGCTTTACACTTCAGCCGAAGCCTATCTGTTGGAATGTTTGGGTATGACAGAATTTGCGGCCAATCCGAACGCATGCAATGTAAAGACCTTAAAAGAGTCATTCCTTGAAACAGGGCGTTTCGATTCTGAATACTACTTGCCAAAGTATGAAGATTATGTACGCCTTGTACAGCTATACCCAGATGGTTATGGGTTGATAGGCGATTTATGTGAAATTAAAGATACAAATTATGCTCCCGAAGATGGAGTGAAATACAAATACATCGAACTTGCCAATATCGGCAAGTCTGGTGAAGTGACAGGTTATGACGAACAATTAGGAGAGAATTTGCCTACCCGTGCAAGGAGAATTGTTCATAGCGGAGACGTTGTTGTGTCTTCCGTAGAAGGCTCGCTTGATAGTTGTGCGCTAATTACAAACGAATACAATAACGCATTATGTTCCACAGGATTCTATGTACTACAATCACCTGTGCTTAATCCTGAAACATTGCTTACGTTGTTTAAGTCTCAACTTATCCAAAATCTTATGAAGAAAGGCTGTTCGGGTACAATATTGACAGCCATAAGCAAATCTGAATTGGAAAAAATTCCTATGCCTATCATTCGACAGGAGATTCAGGATGAGATAGCCAAGCATGTCCGCAAGAGTTTTGAATTGCGTGCTGAGGCTATGCAACTACTTGAAAACGCGAAACTTACCATTGAATCTGTAATAGAAAACGGGGGGGGGGGGGGGGGGGGGG